>JAESGP010000002.1_pt1 | contig 1090959 bp, 954 predicted proteins | sample 9269741 | NCBI WGS metagenome assembly JAESGP01 (sample SAMN15720684, study PRJNA650882) | algae metagenome | isolation source: Desmonostoc vinosum HA7617-LM4 and co-occurring heterotrophs from cave wall | place: USA: Waikapalae cave, Hawaii | collected 2011-05-27 | reverse complement strand
CACCGATGCCTTGACCAGCTGGCAGCACCACTACAACTGGCACCGCCCGCATGCAGGCATCGGCGGCGCCTTCCCGATGTCCAGACTCACCAAGTCAAGACACAACCTCTTGACGGCTCACATCTAGACGACTGGCGGCACCGTCAGACGACGGCCAGCGCCTGCGCCAGGTCGTCGCGCAGGTCCTCCACGTCTTCCACGCCCACCGACAGCCGCACCAGCGCATCGCCGATGCCCAAGGCGGCGCGCGTCTCGGCGGGAATGGTGGCGTGGGTCATGATGGCCGGGTGCTCGATCAGGCTCTCGACGCCGCCCAGGCTCTCGGCCAGGGTGAACACGCGCACCGTCTCGAGGAAGCGGCGCGCGCCGGCGAGGTCGGTGTCGAGTTCCAGCGAGATCATCCCGCCGAAGCCGCCCGGCTGCTGTGCCCTGGCCAGGGCGTGCTGCGGGTGCGAGGCCAGGCCCGGGTAGTGCACGCGCTTGACCTTGGCCTGGCCTTCGAGCCACTGCGCCAGCGCCAGCGCGTTGGCGTTGTGGCGCTCCATGCGCAGCGCCAGCGTCTTCAGGCCGCGCAGCGCGAGGAAGCTGTCGAAAGGGCTGGCGATGCCGCCCACGGCGTTCTGCAGGAAGCCGAGCCGATCGCGCATCGCCTGGCGCTCTTCGCCGTGGCCGACGATGGCCACGCCGCCGATGACGTCGCTGTGGCCGTTCAGGTACTTGGTGGCCGAGTGCACGACGATGTCGAAGCCCAGCTCCAGCGGCCGCTGGTTGTAGGGGCTGGCGAAGGTGTTGTCGCAGGCCGTGATCAGCCCGCGCTCGCGCGCCACGCGCACGATGCCGGCCAGGTCGGCCAGCTTGAGCAGCGGGTTGGTCGGCGTCTCGACCCACACCAGCTTGGTCTGCGGCGTGATCGCGGCGAGCAGGTTCTCGGGCTGCGCGAGATCGACGTACGAGAAGCTCAGGGCCGCGCTGTGCCGCCGCACCTTGTCGAACAGGCGGAAGGTGCCGCCGTAGACGTCGTCACCGCTGATCACATGGCTGCCCGCGGGCAGCAGCTCGAGCACCGTCGAGATCGCCGCCAGCCCCGATGCGAAGGCGAACGCCGCGCTGCCGCCTTCGAGATCCGCCACGCAGCGCTCCCAGGCCCAGCGCGTGGGGTTGTGGCTGCGGCCGTAGTCCAGCCCCTTGTGCACGCCAGGGCTGCTCTGGGCATAGGTGCTGGTGGCGTAGATGGGCGGCATCACCGCGCCCGTGGTCGGGTCGGGGCTCTGGCCGGCGTGGATGGTGCGGGTGGCGAAGCGGTGCTTGCGGTCGGCGGGGGTCGTCATGCGAGCTTTCGGCGAAGGTGGTTCAGCAGGTCGAAGCGCGTGATCAGGCCGTGGAAGGTGCCGTTCTCGTCGGCGATGATGGCCACGAGCCCGCGGTCGAGCACGGCCTGCAGCTGCGCCAGTGTCGCGCCCGGCGGCAAGGTCTGCGGCGCGGCGGTCATGGCGGTCTCGACGCGGTCGTGGAAGTGTTTCGGGTCGCCGTGCATGCGCAGCAGCAGGTCGCTCTCGTCGACCACGCCGGCGAGGCGCCCGCCGTCCAGCACCGGCAGCTGCGACACGTCGGCCAGGCGCATGCGCTGGAAGGCGGTGAGCAGCGTGTCGGCGGGCATCACGCTGATGACGCTGCCTTCGTCGAAGCGGCGCGAGATGAGGTCGCGCAGATCGCCGAACGTCGGCCGCGCCAGCAGGCCCTGGTCGCGCATCCACTGGTCGTTGTAGACCTTGCTCAGGTAGCGCGTGCCGGTGTCGCAGACGAAGCTGACGACGCGCTTGGGCGCCGTCTGCTCGCGGCACCAGCGCAGCGCGGCGGCCAGCAGCGTGCCGGTGGAGCTGCCGCCGAGGATGCCCTCGCGCTTGAGCAGCTCGCGCGCGGCGCCGAAGCTCTCTTCGTCGGTGATCGAATAGGCGCGCTTCACGGCGGACAGGTCGGCAATGGCGGGCACGAAGTCCTCGCCGATGCCCTCCACCGCCCACGAGCCCGGCTCGCCGTGGCGGCCGGTGTTGACGAGGTCGGCGAGGATCGAGCCCGCCGGGTCGGCCAGCACGAAGGCCAGGTCGGGCTGCACCTGGCGGAAGAAGCGCGCCAGCCCGGCCAGCGTCCCGCCCGAGCCGACGCCGCAGACGATGGCGTCGACGTCGTGCCCCATCTGGGCCCAGATCTCGGGCGCGGTGCCGGTGGCGTGCGCCAGCGGGTTGGCCGGGTTGTTGAACTGGTCGGCGAAGAACGCGCCCGGGATGGCGGCGGCCAGCACCGCGGCGCGGTCCTGGTAGTACTCGGGGTGGCCCTTGCCGACGTCGCTGCGCGTGACGTGCACTTCGGCGCCCAGGGCCTTGAGGTGCAGCACCTTTTCGGTCGCCATCTTGTCGGGCACCACCAGCACCACGCGGTAGCCCTTGGCACGCGCCACCAGCGCCAGGCCCAGCCCGGTGTTGCCGGCCGTGGCCTCGACCACCGTGCCGCCGGGCTCGAGCCGCCCGTCGCGCTCGGCGGCCTCGATCATGGCCACGCCGATGCGGTCCTTGATGCTGCCGCCCGGGTTCTGCGATTCGAGCTTGAGCCACAGCTCGCAGGGCCCGGTGTCGAAACGCGTGATGCGCACCATCGGCGTGTTGCCGATCTGGTCGAGCACGGCGGGCCGGCGGGCGGCCGGCGCCGGGGTGTCGAGGGAGGGTGTGGTCGTCATGCGGCAATGCTGCCCGGGCCTGCGGGCAAAAGACAACCCGCCTCGGGAAAGCCCCTGGGCCCGCCGCTCAACGCACCCGGGCACGCAGCGCGTCGAGGTGCGTGCGGCTGCACGGCACGCTGCCGCCGGCGGCCATGCGCAGGCGTGCGTCGCCGCTGTCCAGCGGCTCGATCGCCTCCACCTGGGCCAGGTTGACGATCCAGCTGCGGTGCACGCGCACGAACTGCGCGGGGTCGAGCTGGCGCTCGATGCCCGACAGCGTGGCGCGCAGCGGGTAGTCGTGGCCGCGGCGGTGCAGGTTGACGTAGTTGCCCATGGCCTGCACCCACTCGACTTCGGCCGTGGGCAGCAGGAACTCCTTGCCGAGCTTCTTGACGAGGAAGCGCTCGGGGCGATCCTGCGCTGCGGGCGGCGCCGGCGCGGCCGCACCGGGGTCGGCTGCAGGTGCCGATGGCGAGGATGCCGCCGATGCCGCCGATGCCGGCGTGGCCGGCGCCGGTTCGTCCGGCTCCTGCAGCAGGCGCGCCTCGCCTTGCCAGCGCCACAGCAGCAACCGCCAGACGACGATGGCCACGACCAGCAGCGCGTAGCTGCGCACGTCCTTCAAGGCTTCGTAGCCCAGCTGCAGCGGCCAGTCGCCGAACACGTAGTCGCGGCCGCGCGCCGCATACGCCAGCTCGCGCAACGCCACCATGCCCAGCACGTGGGCGATGCAGAAGGCCACGCTCGCCAGCGCATGCCAGGGCAGGTGCCGGCGCAGCACGCCCCAGTGCAGTGGCCATCGGTCCACCGCCGCCACCACGAACGGAATCAGGGCCAGCCCGACCAGGTTGCTCGACACCTCCCAGGTGGCCACCTCCCAGGGCTCGAAACCGCCGCCGCGGCCACGCAGGTCGATGAGGGTGACCAGCGTGTTGGTGCCGGCCTGCACCGCGAAGACCAGCACCCAGAACCCCGCCGCGATCGCCCCGCGCCAGCGCAGCACGAAGGGCAGCAGATCGGGTGCGGAAGGCGAAGCGCTCGACATCGGGTGCCAGTGTAGGCAGCACCCCACCCGGCCGGCCCGGCTCGGCCCGCGGCTGGTCACGACCACGCCGCGGCTCGTCACTTCGTCGACCCGCGGCCGCGGTGCGCGGCCACAGTCGCGCCCCATGACCGCCGCCCCCGCTTCGTCCTCGCGCCTGACCGAACTCGATTGGGTGCGCATCGCCGCCTTCGGCCTGCTCATCGCCTACCACCTCGGCATGTTCTACGTGCCCTGGGACTGGCACGTGAAGTCGCCACGGCCGCAAGCCTGGCTGGAGGAGCCGATGCGGCTGCTCAACCCCTGGCGCATGTCGCTGCTGTTCGTGGTGTCGGGCGCGGCCACCGCCCTGCTGGCCGGTGGCGGCGGCGCCGCCGGCAGCACGCTGGCCGCACGCAGCCGGCGCCTGCTGCTGCCGCTGCTGCTGGGCATGGCGGTGATCGTGCCGCCGCAGGCGTACCTCGAAGTGGTGGAGAAGGTGGACTACCGCGGCAGCTACCTCGACTTCATGCGCCTGTACGCCACGGCCTACGGCGGCTTCTGCCGCGGCAGCGACTGCCTGGTGCTGCCCACCTGGAACCACCTCTGGTTCCTGCCCTACCTGTGGCTCTACACCATGCTGGCGCTGGCCTGCGCCGGTGGCCGCTGGGCCGCGTGGCGTGGCTGGGCGGCGCTGGGCCGAGGCGCACGGCTGCTGTGGGCACCCTGGCTGGTGTTCGCCCTGTGGCGCGTGCTGCTGGCGCCGCACTTTCCCTTCACCCACAACCTGGTGTGGGACTGGTACGGCCACGCGCTCTACGCCAGCATGTTCGTCCTGGGCATGGCACTCTTCGGCAGCCGCGACGACCGCCATGGCGCATGGGCCGCCGCGGTGCGGCTGCGCTGGGCGGCGCTGCTCGCGGCACTGGCTGGGCACGTCGTCCTGCGCTGGGGCTTGCCGGCGCTGGGCGTCACGTCGACGGAGACCCTGCCCGAACCCGTCGTGGCCGCGCTGCGCAGCCTGTCGGCCCTGCGCCAATGGGCACCCATCGTCGCCGTGCTCGGCTTCGCCCGCGTGCACCTGGCCGGGCGCGACGGCCCCGCGCGGCGCTGGCTCACCGAGGCGGTGTTCCCGTTCTACATCGTGCACCAGACGGCCATCGTCATCGCCGCCCACCTGCTGGCCAGGCGCGGCTGGCCGCTCGGCCTGGAAGCGCTGGCCGTGGTGGTTGCCACCCTCGCCGCCTGCGCCGTCACCTTCGCCATCGCGCGACGCATCGAGCCCTTGCGGCCCTGGTTCGGACTGGCGCGGCGCGATCCCGCCCCGCGGCACCGCGCGAGTGGCGCTCAGGGCGAGCTGCGCGCCTGAGCAGCCTTCCCGGTTGCGGCGCCACCGTTGGCGGCACGGCGCCGCAGCCACACCGTCTGGCCCACCACCAGCGCCGCCAGCACCGCGGCGATGCCGGCCGACACCTCGCTGCCGGCGAGCTCGCTGCGCGACTGCTGCACCACCGCCCCGACGAGGCCCCAGGTGGCCGCCGCCGGATACGCCAGGTGCGCACCCTGGCGCCGGTTCACCACCAGCAAAAGCGCGCCGGCCAGCAGCCACAGCACGATGCTCCACGGCAGCATCCCGTCCTGCACGGGCAGCAGGCGATGGGCGACGATCACCTGCGCGGTGTTGAGGAACGCGGCCAGCGACAGCCAGCCGGCGTGCAGGCCCAGCGCCCAGCGCTCCGGCGCACGTTGCAGCGGCGAGGGTGGCGGCGCCGCGGCGGCGCGCAGGCAGGCGGTGATCAGCGCGCCGGTGGCCACCCAGATGATGGCCAGCGCCAGCCAGAACGCCTGCTGCGAGAACACGATCATCCACGCCGCGGTGAGGCCGAAGCCCAGCGTCAGCGGCCCGTGCAGCCGCGCCACGCCGGCGTCGGTGCGGGCCCGCATCGCCAGGCGCAGCGCGACGATCCCGTCCAGCAGGAAGATCAGCCCCCAGATCGAGAAGGCATAACCCGCGGCCACCAGCAGCGTCGGGTACTGCGCCGAGATCGTCCCGTTGTCGGGACCGAACACGTCGCGCTGCGACAGGAAGGCGATGACGGGCATGGCCAGGGCGGCGAGCACGAGCGCGTATCGCATGGTTCTGTGTGGTGATGGCGGGCGGTGACCGGGTCGTTGGCAAGTGTCGGACCCGGGCTGAAGGCACCGTGGGGGTGGGGTCGTCGGTCTGTTGCTGGTACGCGCGCTCGTTGAGCGCGGCGGGGCTGTGCCGACGTCGCGCCCGATCGTGGTGTGGGAAATGCCGCCGTTCAGCGTGGCGCGGGGTGCGGGCAGGCGTTCTCCGGGTCGCCGCGCGGGGGAAGGCTCGCTGGTCCGAGGCGGTGCCTCGTCAACGGCGTGCGTGGTGCGCCGGCTGGGTGGCGACCGCGCATGGACCCTGCGCCCGCCTGCCCGCACCCCACGCCCTTCCACGGCTCGTGGTGATCCGGGAGGCGGAGCCACCCCAGGACGCGACGGGCCCGAGGCCGGTGCTGGGGCGCCTGTGCGCCTGTCGCAGGGCGGTGGTGGCGTCCGCGGGCGCAGGCCCCATTCGCGGTCGCCCCCCAAGGTGCCGAACAGCAGAAGCGGATGACGCCACACACATGGACGCACCACCTGCGCCACCCCGCGAGGCGGGCCGGAGAACGCGGGCGCCGCCAGCGACCTGCCGCAGCGGCCGTGACGAACGATGACCTCAGCCGCCGCTCAGCCCCTCTCGCAACTCAACGGCGCTGCGCCGTCCCAAGCCCAAGCACACGGGCTTCGAGCCGCAACTCAGCGTTCGCGAAACGCCTCCTGGCTGCGCAGCATCGGCCGCAGCAGGTAGGCCAGCACACTCCGCTGCCCCGTGCGGATCTCGACCGTGCCGGTCATGCCCGGCAGCACCGCCAGCGGCTCGTTGCCGCGCCTGAGCGTGCTGCGCTCGGCGCGGACGAGGGCGCGGTACCAGGTGGCCTCGCTGCCGACCGCGGCCTTGTCGGGGTCGCCCATCGCGTCCGGGCTGATCGTCTGCACCGTGCCTTGAAGTGCGCCGTAGATGGTGTACTCGTAGGCGCTGAGCTTGATCTGCACCGGCTGGCCCACCTTGACGAAGCCGATGTCGGCCGGCTTGATGCGCGCCTCGACCAGCACGCGCTGGCCCACCGGCACCACTTCCATCACCGGGGCGCCGGGTGCGACCACGCCGCCCAGCGTGTTGGCGCGGATGGTCTTGACGATGCCGGCGACCGGGCTGGTGAGCGTGGTGCGCTTGAGCGCGTCGTCGCGCACGATCATCTGCTCTTCCAGCAGCGAGAGTTCGGTGCGCACGCGCGCCAGCTCGCCGCTGGCTTCCTGGCGGAAGCGGTTGATGCGCTCGGCGGTCTGCAGCTGCAGGTCGTTCATCTGGCGACGCAGGCGCATCACCTCCACCTCGCTCATCAGGCCCTTGCCGGCCATGCCTTCGGCCAGCGACAGCTCGCGCTGCAGCAGACCAGCGCTGCGGCGGTTGGTCTCCACCGCCTCGAGCAGCGCGCGCTGGCGCGCCTCGAAGCTGTCGGCCTCGGCGCGCACCGCGCCTTCGGGCAGGCCCTTCGGAAACTGCAGCGGCTTGCCGCTGGATTCGGCCTGCAGCCGCGCCAGCGTGGCCATCAAGGCGCCGCGCTTGGCGTGGCCTTCGGCCTGCTGGGCCTCGAAGCGCGTCGGATCCAGCAGCGCCAGCGCCTGGCCTTCGACCACCTGCTGGCCTTCGCGCACCATCAGCTCGCGCAGGATGCCGCCTTCCAGGCTGGCGATGATCTGCTCGCGGCCGTCGGGCACGATGCGGCCGTTGGCCTTGGCGACGATGTCGATCTGCGCCGCGGCGGCCCAGGCGATGGCCACGCCGATGGCCAGCAGCAGCAGGTACACGGCCCACATCGCCGCCGGCGCCGGGTCGAGCACCTGTGCGGCGTGCACCTCGCTCACGAAGGGCACGTCGCTGCGCTTGAGCGCCGCGGGCTTGCGCTTGCCCCCGCCGAGCAGGCTCATACCGTCGTCGCCTCACCCACCGGCCGCGCGGCCGGGTGCAGGTGCACGTTGCCGCTGGGCTGGGCCGGCGCCGGGCGCGCACCCGACAGCGCGGCCAGCACCTGCGCCTTCGGCCCGTCCATCACCACCTTGCCGGCGTCGACGACGACGATGCGCTCCACCAGCTCCAGCACCGCGGGGCGGTGCGTCACCATCACCAGCGTGCAGTTGCCGCAGGCCTGGCGCAGCTGGCGCAGGAAGGCCACCTCGCTCTGCGCGTCCATCGAGCTGGTGGGCTCGTCCATGAGCAGGATCTGCGGCCGCGTTACCAGGCAGCGCGCCAGCGCGACGAGCTGGCGCTGGCCACCGGAGAGCAGCGCGCCGGCCTCGCCCACCGGAAGGTCCCAGCCCTGCGGGTGCGTGCTCACCAAGCGGTCGAGCCCGGTGACGCGCGCCACGTCGGCCAAGCGCGCAGCGTCGGCGGCGGGCCGGTCGAGCAGCACGTTGTCGCGCAGCGTGCCCTGGAAGAGTCGCGGGTCCTGGGCGACGAAGCCGACGCGGGCGCGATAGTCGGCCGGGTCGATCTGGCGCAGGTCGACGCCGTCGGCCTCCACGTGGCCTTCGCTCGGCTGGTACAGCCCGGCCAGCAGGCGCAGCACCGTGCTCTTGCCGCTGCCGATGCGCCCGAGGATGGCGACGCGCTCGCCGGGTTCGATGCGCAGCGTGAGGTTCTTCAGCACGCGCGGGCCTTCGCCGGCAGCCACGGCGCCCGGCACGCTGGCCGGCGCGGGGTACGAGAAGCCGACGTCGACCAGGCCCACGCGGCCAGTGAGTTCGCGCCGCGGCACGTAGGCCTTGCCGGCCTCGCGTTCCACCGGCTGGCGCATCACGTCGTCGAGCGCGCGCATCGCGGCACGCGCGCCCTGCCAGCGCGTGGCCAGCATCACCACCGACGACAGCGGCGCCATCGCGCGCGAGGCGAACATCACCGCGCCGATGAGCGCGCCGGCGGTGATCACCTTGTCGGCGATGAGGTGCACGCCCCACACCAGCATGACCACGGTGACGATCTGCTGGGCGACGTTGGAGACGTTGATCGTCCAGCTGCTGATGATGCGCGAGCGCAGCGCCGCGCTGGCGGCCGCGGCCGTGCTCTCCTCGTAGCGGCGCAGGAAGCGGCCCTGCGCGCCGGCGGCCTTGAGGTCCTCGATGCCGTCCACGGCTTCCACCAGCACGCCGTGCAGGTCGGCCTGCTGGCGCATGTTGGCGAACATCGAGCGCCGCAGCGAGCCCTGGATGACGGCGCTCATCACCACCAGCAGCGGGATGGCGATGACCAGCACCCAGCCCAGCGGCCCGCCCACGGCGAACACCATGGCCACGAAGACCACGATGAACGGCAGGTCGGAGATGGCCGAGAGCGTGGCCGAGGCGAAGAACTCGCGCACCTGCTCCACCTGCGCCAGGTGGTGGGCGTAGGCGCCGGCCGACTGCGGCCGGTGCTCCATGCGCAGCGCCAGCGTCTGGCGGAACAGCATCGCGCCGACGATGAGGTCGGCCTTGCGCCCGGCCATGTCGATGAGGTAGGCGCGCAGCTGGCGCGCCATGAGGTCGAAGGCCACGGCCAGCCCGCAGGCCGTGGCCAGCGCGTAGAGCGTGACGTAGGCCTGGTGCGGGATGACCTTGTCGTAGATGACCGAGGTGGTGAGCCCCGTCACCAGCATCAGCACGTTGGACAGCATGGCCGCCAGCAGCGCGCTGCGGTAGTAGGGCACGAAGCGGCGCAGCGTGCCCCACAGCCAGTGCGAGCCGGGGCTGCGCAGGAAGCTGGCGTCGGCGCCGGCGGCACCGGCCAGCTGCTGCGCCGGCAGCGGCGTGGCCACCAGCGCCACGCCGGTGTATTCGGCCTCGAGCTCGGCCTCCGTCGCGACGCACGCGTGGTGCTCGCGGCCGGGCATGACGATGTCGTAGTGGCTGCCGCCGCCTTCGGCACGGCGCGCCACGACGATGCAGGCGTCGCCTTCGCGCAGCAGCAGCACTGCGGGCAGCAGCAGGTGGTGCAGCTCGGCCACGCGGCGCTGCACCAGGCCGGCGGAGTAGCCGGCGGCGCGCATCGCGCGCAGCGCCTGGTCGGGGCCGATGCGGCCGCCGTTGGCGCCGCCCATGGGCAGGTCGGCCAGCAGCGATTCGGGGCTGCGCTCCTTGCCGTGGTGGCGCGTGAGCCAGCTCAGCGCGTGGGCCAGGGCATCGTTGTCCGCGTCCCAGCCGGGCGGCGCGGCGCCGGCGTCGGGGCTCGCCTGCGCGAGCAGCGGTTCGATGCGATCGCCCATGGCCCGCGGGACGCGCTTCAGCGCGCCGGCTGCGCCTCGCGCGCGGCCAGCGCCAGGCGCTCGAACTCGGCCTCGATGGCGCGCACGATGGCCGGCACGTCGAAGAGCGGGCTCGTGCGGCCGTGCTCGGCCAGGTAGCGCTTGTACGAGGCCACGCGCGCCGGGTTGCGGCCCAGCGTGATGGCCAGGCGCTCGTAGTCGGCCAGGTGCTCGGTGACGAGGTCGGGCAGGCCGACCGCCGTGAGCAGGCTGCCGGCCATGCGGCTGATGAACGTGCGGCCGGCGCGCGTGACGATCGGCAGGCCCATCCACAGCGCATCGCTGGCGGTGGTGCCGGCGTTGAACGGGAAGGTGTCGAGCATCAGGTCGGCACACGCGAAGCGCGCCAGGTACTCGGCCGGTGCCACGCGCGGCGCGAACACCAGGCGCTCGGGCGCGATGCCCATGGCTTTCGCGTGCGCCAGCAGGTTGGCGCGGCAGGTGTCGTTGTCGGCCAGCAGCCACAGCACGCTGCCCGGCACGGCCAGCAGGATGCGCATCCACGCCGAGAACATCTCGGGCGTGAACTTGTGGTTGTTGTTGAACGAGCAGAAGACGAAGGCGTCATCGGGGAGGCCGTAGCGCGCGCGGTCGGGCCGGGGCGCCACCTCGCGCTTGCGGTCGCTGACCTGGTAGCAGTGCGGCAGGTGAATCGGCCGCTCGGTGCAGTAGGGCAGCAGCGCCTCGGGCATGACGAAGCGGTCGGCGATCATCCAGTCCACGCCCGGGATGGCGCTGGTGCCCGGCAGGCCCAGGTAGCTCACCTGCACCGGCGCCGGCCGCTGCACCAGGATGGCCGGGCGCGCGCCGCTGGTCAGGCCCTGCAGGTCCACCAGCACGTCGATGCCGGCCTGCGCGATGAGCCGCGCCGCGGTGGCGTCGTCCACGCCCGCCAGGCGCACGTGGTGGTCCATCGCCGCCAGGATGCGCTGGCGCTGGCGCCTGATCTCGGGCTGCTCGGACTCGGGCGTCCAGCAGAAGGCGTGCACCTCGAAGCGGCGCTTGTCGTGCAGCTCGAACAGCTCGGCCGTGAGCAGGCCCACGGCGTGCATGTGCAGGTCGCCCGAGAGGTAGCCGATCTTGATGCGGCCGGTGCGCCGCGGCCCCTGGGCGTGCAGCGGTGCGGCCGGGGCTTTCGGCAGCTTCTCGGCCACAAAGCGGGTGGCGGCCAGCAGCTGCAGCGCCGGGTCGTCGGTCAGCCCCATGGTGGCCAGCAGCGACGTGCCCATCAGGAACTGGTTCGGCGTGACCTCGCCCACCGGTGCGTCGTGCGGCCAGGCGCACTGCTTCTGGCGGATGTGCACGTAGTGCTGGATGACGTCGGGCTGGGCCGCCTTGAGTTCGAGGCTGGCGCGCATCAGCGCCTCGGCCTCGGGGTAGCGGCGGTGCTGCTCGAGCAGCCGGGCGCTGTTGTTCAGCGCGTGCAGGCGGTGCTCCAGGCTCGCCGCGGGCCGGGCGTCGACCACGGCGCGCCAGTGGCCGAGCGCGGCCTCCACGTCGCCGCGGCGCTCCGCCAGGTGGCCCAGGTTCAGCAGTGCCGGGGTGAAGCCGGGTTCGGCCTCCAGCGCGCGCCGGTAGGCGGCCTCGGCGGCGGCCGGGGCGTCGGGGCGCGACAGCGTCGACAGCACCGTGCCCAGGTTGAAGCACGCCACCTGGCGCACGCCGCGCTGCGCCGGCGGCGCGTGCGCCAGCCAGGCCTCGTACAGCAGGGCCGCCGATTCGGCCTGCCCCCCGGCCTGCAGCGCCTGGGCGTGCTGCATCAGTTCGGCCAGCGCCATGCGCCCGGACCGCGCCTGCGCGAGCAGTGCGGCCAGGGCGGCGTCGGCTTCGACGGCGGCTGCGGTGGGGGCGGGAACAACGGCGGAAGGCATGCGGCTCCACGGTCGGCGAGGATCGTCGGCATGCTAGGCAGCGCCCCGCCCCGGCAAGGCCGCATCAGCGCGGGGAACACCCCCCATATCCGCCCTGCCGTGCGGGCACGCGCACCTGCGCACAATGACCACCCCCTGTCGCCGCGCCGGGTGCGCGGCCCACGCCACGAGGAACCACCGCCATGTCACTGCGCATCAACGACGTCGCCCCCGACTTCACCGCCGAGACCACGCAAGGCCGCATCCGCTTCCACGACTGGATCGGCGACCAGTGGGCCGTGCTGTTCAGCCACCCCAAGGACTTCACGCCCGTGTGCACCACCGAGCTGGGCTACATGGCCGGCATCGAGCACGAGTTCGCGCGCCGCAACTGCAAGCTCATCGGCCTGTCCGTCGACCCGGTGGCCAACCACGAGAAGTGGGCGCTCGACATCGAGGAGACGCAGGGCCACCTGCCCCGCTACCCGATGATCGGCGACGAGAACCTCGAGGTGGCCAAGCTCTACAACATGCTGCCGGCCGACGAGGTGGCCGCCGACGGCCGCACCGCGGCCAACAACGCCACCGTGCGCAGCGTGTTCGTCATCGGGCCGGACAAGAAGATCAAGCTGATGCTGACCTACCCCATGACCACCGGGCGCAACTTCGACGAGATCCTGCGCGTGCTCGATTCGCTGCAGCTCACCGCCAAGCACCGCGTGGCGACGCCGGCCAACTGGAAGCCGGGCGAGGACGTGATCATCACCACGGCCGTCAGCAACGAGGAAGCCGACAAGCTCTTCCCCGGCTACACCACGCACAAGCCGTACCTGCGCACGACCCGCCAGCCCAGCTGATGCGGCCGGCGCCGCGCCCGCGCCCCGTCCGCCCTCCCCCACCGCCGCGCGGCGCAGCGCGAACGAATGCCCGCTTCGGGCGCGGAACCGCGGGTTTGCGCAAGGCAGGGTGACGCCGCGGCGCGGCGAATAATCGGCCCCGTGTGCACGGTGGGGGGCGCATGAGGACACGGCTGCGGCAATGGCTGGCGCTGCCCAGGGGTGGCGACGGCCTGCCCGTGAGCGCGGCCGAACTGGAACGCGGCGTGCAGCGCCGCATGCACCACTTCGCCACCGCCTTCGTCGCGGCGATGCTGCTGATGTACGGCGGGCTCACCATCGCCCGCGGCAACCCGCCCGAGGTGTGGATGGTGCTGGGCATCGTCGCGCTCGGCGTGGGCTGGGACGTCGTCCGCACCCGGCGCGACGGCGACCACGGCAAGGGCCTGCTGCGCATGCACACCGCCCTGTTCGTGGGCGTGCTCGCCGGTGCCCTGCTGCGCCTGGACGTCAACAGCGCCGCCTTCTGGTGGCTGACCGTGGTGCCGTTCGTCACCATCCTCGGCGGCCACCTGCGCGCCGGCCTCACCATGGGCGCCATCGTCGTCGCCTACACGGTGATGTCGTTCGCGTCGCCCTACGCCGTGGTGGCCGACGACGACTTCCGCACCTTCCGGCTGCACCTGGCGGTGGGGCTGTCGACCGTCTACGCCTGCGCCTTCCTCGCCCTGGCCACGCTGTGGCGGCGCCAGCTGCAGCAGGCCCTGGAGCGCACGCGCCACGAGGCCCTGGCCGCGGCCGCGGCGAAGGCGCAGTTCCTGGCCAACATGAGCCACGAGATCCGCACGCCGCTGGCCGGCGTGATCGGCGCGGCCGAGCTGCTCAAGGGCGAAGCGGTGGGCGATGCCCAGCGCACGCAGATCGCCGCGCTGCAGGTGCAGAGCGCCAAGGCGCTGCTGGCGCTGGTGAACGACGTGCTCGACTGGAGCAAGCTCGAGGCCGGCAAGGTGGTGCTGGAGGACGAACCGGTCAACCTGCGCGCCCTGGTGTTCGAGGCCAGCGAGCTGTTCGCGGTGGCCGCCTTCGACAAGGGGCTGGAGCTCACCAGCAGCTGCGATCCCGGCGTGCCGCGCCGCCTGCGCGGCGATGCCACGCGCATCCGCCAGGTGCTGCACAACCTGGTGGGCAACGCGGTGAAGTTCACCCACGGCGGCGGCGTGCACCTGCACCTGGCGCTGGCGGCCGACGAGCCGGCCGAGCCCGGCCGGCAGGCGCTGCGCATGTCGGTCAGCGACAGCGGCATCGGCATCGACCCGGCGCGCCTGGCGACGCTGTTCGGCGCCTTCGAGCAGGCCGACGCCTCGGTCACGCGGCGCTACGGCGGCACCGGGCTCGGCCTGGCGATCAGCCGCGAGCTGGCGCGGCTGATGGGCGGGCGCATCGACGTGCACAGCACGCTCGGCGAAGGCAGCACCTTCAGCATGGTGCTGGCGCTGCCGGTCGTCGACGGGCCGGACGAGGCCGCGCCCGCGCCGGCGCGGCCCGACGTGCTGCTGGCCTGCGCCAGCGACGGCCTGATGCGCCACCTGCACGCGCTGCTGCGCGAGCTGCGGGTGGAGCCGCACTGCAGTGCCGCGCTGCCCGACGACGCGGCGCTCGTCGGCCGGCGCATCGTGATCGTCGACGCCCGGCTGCTGGGTGCCGCGTCGGACGCGCGCGCCTGGCTGGCGCGGCTGGCGGCGCGCGGGCTGCGCACCATCGTCGTCGCGCCGCTCAACGCCGACGCCGTGGTGGGCACCCTGCCCGGCGCGCTGCTGATCTACAAGCCGGTGCGGCGCGAAGCGCTGCGCGCCGTGCTGGCCGCTGCCGAGTCCGCCCCGCCGGAAACGATCGACGCAGCACCGGCGCCGGCGCCGGCCACGGCCGCCGTCGCGAAGGCCGCGGTCGCGGCCGGCGCCACCACGCCGGCCCGCGCGCTCGGCGGCCTGCGCGTGCTGCTGTGCGAGGACAACCCGGTCAACCAGGTCATCGTGCAGGCGATGCTGGCGCAGCTGGGCGCCCAGGCGACCATCGCCGCCAACGGCGTCGAGGCGCTGGCGCGGCTGGGCGAAGGCGGGCACGACCTGGTGCTGATGGACCTGCAGATGCCGGAGCTCGACGGCATCGCGGCGGCCACGCGCTGGCGCGCCATCGAGGCCGGCGCCGGCGTCCCGCCCGAGGCCCGCGTGCCCATCGTCGCCGTCACGGCCAACAGCGAAGGCGACGAAGGCGCCGCCTGCCGTGCCGCCGGCATGGACGGCTTCCTCGCCAAGCCCTTCGGCATCGCCGCGCTGCGCCAGTGCCTGGCGGCGCACGCGCGCCGCAGCGGCGCGCTGGCGGAAGCCGACTGACGCACCACGTGCACTGACCGGCGGGCTGCGCGGCAGGCGCATCCCGTCCGCACGTCACCCGCCGGTGATCAGCGCCTCCAGCGTCTGCAGCGTGTCGGCCTCGTGCAGCGGCTTGTCCTGGCGGATGCGCAGCATGCGCGGGAACCGCACGGCCACGCCGCTCTTGTGGCGCGGGCTGCGGTTGATGCCTTCGAAGCCGATCTCCAGCACCAGCGTGGGCTTGACGCTGCGCACCGGGCCGAACTTCTCCAGCGTGGTGGCGCGGATGATGCGGTCCACGGCCTTGAACTCGGCGTCGGTGAGGCCCGAGTAGGCCTTGGCGAAGGGCAGCAGCTGCAGCGCCGTGCGGTCGGTGGGCGGCGGATCGCGGCGGGCGATGGCGTCGATCACGCCTTGCGCCTCGGCGGCGTCGGCCGGCGCGCGGCTCCACACGGCGAAGGTGTAGTCGGTGTAGACGCTGGCGCGGCGGCCATGCCCGGCCTGGGCGTAGACGAGCACCGCGTCGACCGCGAGCGGGTCGACCTTCCACTTCCACCACGTGCCATCGCGCTTGGTGCGGCCGCTGCCGTAGTGCGCGTCGCGGTGCTTGAGCATCAGGCCCTCGACGCCGCGTTCCCGGGCCTGTTCGCGCAGCGCGGCGTGCGCCGCCCAGTCGGACGCGTCGATGCGCGGCGACACCGGCACGCCATGCGCGGCGGTGAAGGCCTCCAGCAGCCGGCGGCGCTCGAGCTGCGGGCGTTCGCGCAGGTCGGCGCCGTCGGCTTCGAGGAGGTCGTAGGCGACGAACGTCACCGGCGCCGCCGCCAGCACGCGCGGGGTCAGCGTCTTGCGCGCGATGCGCTGCTGCAGCAGCGCGAACGGCGCGGGCAGGCCGCCGCCCGCGGGGCCGCCGGGCCACACCAGCAGTTCGCCGTCGATCACCGTGCCTTCGGGCCAGGGCGAGGCCAGCGCGAGGATTTCCGGGAAGCGGTCGCTCACCAGCTCCTCGCCGCGCGACCACACCCACACCTGGCCGCCGCGCTTGACGACCTGGGCGCGGATGCCGTCGTACTTCCACTCCACCAACCAGTCGGCCGCGGGGCCGATCGTGGCCTCCAGTTCGGCCGCCGGGGTCTGCAGCGCGTGCGCCAGGAAGAACGGATAGGGCTGGCCGCCGCGGTCGGCCGCGGCCTCGCCGGTGTCCGATGCCGGGGCCAGCAAGGCGGCGAAGCGCGCGGCGCTCGGCGTGCTGCGCGCGTCGGTCCAGCCGACCAGGCGCTGGGCCAGCAGCTTGGCGTCCAGGCCGGCCACTTCGGCCAGCGCCCGCTGTACGAGCAGCTTGCTCACGCCGACGCGGAAGCTCCCGCCGATGAGCTTGGTCAGCAGGAAGCGGCCAGCCGGGTCGAGCTCGTCCCAGGCCTCGAACAGGCGCGCGCGCTGCTCGGCGGCGGACAGCGCGCGCAGCGGCAGCAGGCGCTGCTCCACCCATTCGGCCAGGCCGGCGTCGCTGGCGGTGCGCCCCGGCGGCAGCACGTGGGCGATGGTCTCGGCCAGGTCGCCGGTGGCCTGGTAGCAGGCCTCGAACAGCCAGTCGGCGATGCCGGCGCGCTGGCAGGCGGCCTCGCGCAGCACCGCGCTCGGCACCACCTGGCGCGGCTTGCCGCCGGCCAGGAAGTAGACGGCCCACGCGGCATCCTCGGGCGGCGCGGCGCCGAAGTAGCGCACCAACGCCGCCACCTTGTCGCCGGTGGCGGTGCTGGCGTCGAGGGCCTGGTACAGCTCGGCGAAACGGCGCATCGCCGCATGATGCACGTCAAGGCCATGCCGCCCGCGGGGACCATGATGGCCGCCGACCTCGGAGGAAGCAGCATGACCCGAACCCCCGACGCGCGTGCCTTGCTGGCGGCGCTGGCGCTCGTCCTGGCCTCGGCCGCCGCCGTGGCCCAGCCGACCGGTGCGGTCGGCGGCGCGGCCGGCGACAAGCCGGTGCCGCCCCTGCCCGCGGCCCAGCGCAAGGCGGGCGACGACCCGGCGCGCGTGCGCACCGCCTCGCTGCCGGCCAAGGGCCTGTTCGTCGGCGATCAGCTGAGCGACGGCGCGCGCGCCCGGCTCGCCGAGCTCATCGTCGAGGCCGCTGGGTTGCAGGTGGAGATCGCGCTGCTCGTGCCCACCGGGCCGTGGCAGGTCGACGGCGCCGGCCAGGGCGACCGCGACCTCACCGAAGCCCGGCTCAAGGCGCTGCGCAAGTACCTGACCGACCGCGGCTTCCCGCCCCACCGCGTGCTGGTGGAAAGCCGCATCGACCAGAAGCTCAAGGAGCCGCGGCTCGACGTGCAGCTGATCGGTCAGCCGGCCGACTGAGTTTCCGCGACCACCGGCGGCGCATCGCCTTCCTCCTCGCCGAACTGGGTGGCGAAGCTGCCGGCTTCCAGCCCCTGCTCGCGCAGCCAGCGCACCATCACCGCCTCGTAGCCGTGGGTGACGATGACGCGCCCGGCGCCGGTGGCGGCGATGGCCTGCTGCAGCCCGGGCCAGTCGGCGTGGTCGCTGAGCACGAAGCCGCGGTCGACGCCGTGGCGGCGGCGCGCGCCGCGCAGCTGCATCCAGCCGCTGGCGAAGGCGTCGCTGGCGTCCTGGCCCTGCACGTTGAGCTTGCGCTGCCAGGCGCTGCCCAGCACTGCGGGCGGCGCGACGATCAGTGCCCGCCCGAGGCTGTTGCGGTCGCGTGCGAGCTGGTCCACGCGCAGCGTCGGCGGCAGCACGACGCCGGCGTCGCGGTAGGCGGCGTTGAGCGTCTCGACCGCGCCGTGGCAGGCGATGGGGCCGATCGACGGGTCCACACCGGCCAGCAGGCGCTGCGCCTTGCCGAAGCTGTAGCCCAGCAGCAGGCTGGGCCGGCCGGCGTCGGCATTGGCGGCCCACCAGGCGTCGATGTCGGCGAACACGGCGCGCTGCGGCTGCCAGCGGTAGATGGGCAGGCCGAAGGTGCTCTCGGTGATGAACACGTCGCAGCGCACCGGCTCGAACGGGGTGCACGTGGTGTTGGTGTCCGCGCCCGGGCCGAAGCCGCCTGCCGCCTGCGAGCCGTTGACGTAGTAGTCGCCCGACACCACCCACACCCGCCCGCCGTGCTCGATGCGCACCTGCGCCGAGCCCAGCACGTGGCCGGCCGGGTGCAGGCTGATCCGCACGCCGTTGACCACCACCGCCTCGCCATAGTCCACGCCCTGCAGCGTGATGTCCTCGCCCAGGCGCGACCGCAGCACGCCGGCGCTGATGCGCGTGGCGAGGTAGGCCGCATGGCCGCGCCGCGCGTGGTCGCCGTGGGCGTGGGTGAGCACGGCGCGCGCGACGGGGCGCCAGGGGTCGATGTGGAAGTCGCCCGGCGGGCAGTACAGGCCCTCGGGGCGCTCGACGATCAAATCCTCGAGCCGGCCGTTCATCTCGCGACCAAGCTTCCCGCCACGGAACCGGCTCTGCCGGGCCGTCGGCGGGCGGCCCCCTCGGGGGGGCGCAGGCCGCGGCTCCAAGCCCGCCTGCGCGGGCTTGGACGGCCCAGCAAGCAACGCCTCTGGCGTTGCGTGGACCGGAGGGAGCTTGGGGGCATCAATACCGCCCGGTGATGCCGGCCACGCGCAGGTAGACGTTGGCCATCCACGCCACCGCCCAGCGGTGCAGCCAGCCGCGCCAGCCGCGCCGCGCCGGCTTGCCGCTCACTTCCAGCGACACGGCGAAGGCCTGCTCGAAGCGCTCGGCCAGCTGGGCGGCGAACTGCGGGTCGCGCACGACGATGTTGGCCTCGAGGTTGAGCAGCAGCGACAGCGGGTCGATGTTGCTCGAGCCGACCGTGGCCCAGGTGTCGTCCACCAGCGCCACCTTGGCGTGCAGGAAGGCCGGCGTGTACTCGTAGATCTGCACGCCGTGGGCGCGCAGCTCGTCGTACAGCGCGCGCGCCGCCAGCGCGGCGATGCGGTAGTCGACCTTGCCCTGCAGCAGCAGGCGCACGCGCACGCCGCGCCGCGCCGCCCGGCGCAGTGCACGTCGGAAGACGTGGCCGGGGTAGAAGTACGGCACGGCGATGTCCACCCGCTGGCGCGCATGGCGGATGGCCTCGACGTAGCTGCGCTCGATGGCGCGGCGCTGGCGCAGGTTGTCGCGCACCAGGAAGGCGGCCTGCATGGGCAGCGGCGCGTCTTCGGCCGGCTCGGCCTCGGCCCCGCGCAGCTGGCGCACCAGCGCCATGGCGTCGGCCACCGGGTGGCGGCTCTTCACCACGCGCCGCACCTCGTGGCGCCAGCCGCGCCACAGGTGGGCGCGGGCCCACATGGCGCGCGCCGTGGCGTGCACCGCACCGGCCAGCGGGCCCTGCACGGCGACGGCGAAGTCGAGCCGTGGTGCGTCGCCCCAGCCGTGGTGCAGGTCGTGCCGGTCGTCGATGAGGTTGATGCCGCCGACGAAGGCCACGCGCGCCTCGTCACCCGCGCCTGCCGGCTCGTCGCAGACGCACAGCTTCTGGTGGAGCCGACGCAGCTGGCCGGGCTGCAGCCAGGCGTACCAGCGCTCGAGCGGGCGGAACACCTCCAGCTGCACGCCGCTGCCGTCGAACAGCGCCTTCACCCGCGCCAGCGTGCCCAGCGAGCCGAAACCGTCGACCACCACGTGCACCGCCACGCCGCGCGCCGCCGCGGCCTTGAGCGCATCGGCGATGCGCGTGGCGGCCGGGTCGTCGTGGAAGATGTAGGTGGCGAGCCACACCTCGCTGCGCGCCGCGTCGATGGCGGCGAGCATGCGCGGGAAGAGTTCGTCGCCGCCCTGCAGCAGCTCGATGCGGTTGCCGCCCACGAAGCGCGGCGCGGGCACGCTGGTCCAGGCGCGGAGCTTCCGGAGGTCGGCCTGCACGGCGTGCGGTTCAGACCGGTTCCAGCTCGGCGACGAGCGGCAGGTGGTCGGACATGCGCGCCCAGGCCATGCCGCGCGGCACCATGGTCGAGCGGCAGGCCAGGCCGCGCACGTAGAAGCGGTCGAGCGCGAACACCGGCGCGATCGACGGGAAGGTGCAGCACTCGGCCCGCCCCGTGCCGGGCTGGAAGGCGCGCTCGAGACCCAGCGCGCGCATCGGCGCGTCGAGCCGCTCGCCCCAGTCGTTGAAGTCGCCGGCGACGACGAGCATCTCGTCGGCCGGCACGTGGCTGTCGATGAAGCGCGCCAGGCGCTGCACCTGGCGCACGCGGCTGGCGTGCGTCAGCGCGAAGTGCACCACCACGGCGTGCAGCCGCGCGCCGTTCCACGACACCGGCACGTGCAGCAGGCCGCGCTGCTCGAAGCGGTGGTCGCTCACGTCGTGGTGGCCCACCTCGCCCATCGGCCAGCGCGACAGCAGCGCGTTGCCGTGCTCGCCGTCGCGCGTGTAGGCGTTGCTGCGGTAGGCCACCTCGTAGCCGTCCGGCGCCAGGAATTCGGCCTGGCCCTTGTCGGGCCAGCCGAAGCTCGTGCGCTGGAAACGGCGCGACTCGCGGTGGTGGAACAGCCGCACCTCTTGCAGGAACACGAGGTCGGCGTCGAAGGCCTCCACCGCCAGGCCCAGGTTGTGGATCTCGAGCCGCTTGCGCGGGCCCAGGCCGCGCACGCCCTTGTGGATGTTGTAGGTGGCCACGCGCAGCGCGCCGATGCCGGTGTAGGGCGGCATCAGCGTGCTCTGCAGCGGGTTCAGGCCGGTCATCGCGCGTCGGGAGGGCTGAGTGCGGCGTGTTCGAGGAAACGCGGCAGCTGCAGGATGGCCTCGGCGTTGCTGGGCGAGAAGCAGCGGTCGGCCGCCTCGCGCCAGGGCAGCCAGGCCCAGGCCAGGTGCTCGCGCGGCTGGAGTGCAACCGCCGTTCCCGCCGGCACGGTGAGGCCGAAGACGTGCTCGGTGTTGTGCGTGACGCCGGGGGCATAGCGGTGGCGCCACACCGGGTAGATCTCGTAGACGTTGGCCAAGCCCCAGTCGCGCAGCGTGTGGCCGGGGGCGCCAGCGTCGATGCCGGTCTCCTCCAGCACCTCGCGCCGCGCGGCGTCGGCCAGTGCTTCGTCCTCGGCGTCGAGCGAACCGGTCACGCTCTGCCAGAAGCCGGGGCGGTCGGCGCGTTCGATCAGCAGCACGTCGAGCGCCGGCGTGTGAATGACCACCAGCACCGAGCGCGGGATCTTGAATGGGCGCGGCGCCGGGTCAGACACCGCTGATGACGGTGTCGAGCGCATCGATGATCTTGTGAGCGGCGCCGCGCAGATTCACGACCGGATCGCGCAACACCCGGGCAGGCATCGGCGCCAGTTCCTGGATCAGCAGTTCGAGCGACTCACCGGCCACCTCCAAGCGAGGCGACAGCCGCTGCGGAAGCCGGTTCGGTGTGGCGCTGCGCGAATGGAGACGGCGCGCCAGCGGCGCCACGAGCCGCGTGTCCAGCGGGTCGAGCAGGTCGCTCTGCAGCACCACCACGTAGGGCAGCACGTCGCGCATGCGCGGGCTGGGGTTGACGTACACATCCCACTGCGCCATGGCGCGTCACCAGGTGCGGAACTCTTCGTTCCAGAGGCCGTACTTCTCGAAGCGCGCGTTCTGCTCGTCCACCCAGTCCTTGTAGCGCGCGTAGAACTCCTCGGCCGTGCGCGGCTCGTTGCCGCGCAGGCGCGGGCGCGCGGCGGCGAGCAGTTCGTCGTAGCGCTCGGCAGAGATCAGCACGCTGTGGCGGCGGCCGCTCTTCTCGATGATGACCGGCTCGCGCTGGGCGTGCTCCAGCATCTGGCCGAGCCGGTTCTTGGCTTCGGTGGCGGTGACTTCCATGGTCGGATCCTCGCGCAGAAGGATCCGGCCATTTTAGCTAATCAACCAGCCGAATGCGGGTTGCGCAGCCGGATGTGCAGCTCGCGCAACTGCGCCTCGTCGACCCGGCTCGGCGCCCCGGTCAGCAGGTCCTGCGCACGCTGCGTCTTGGGGAAGGCGATCACGTCGCGGATCGAGTCGGCGCCGGCCATCAGCGTGGCGATGCGGTCCAGGCCGAAGGCCAGTCCGCCGTGCGGCGGCGCGCCGTACTGCAGCGCGTCGAGCAGGAAGCCGAACTTCACGCGCTGCTCGTCGGGGCTGATGTTCAGCGCCTCGAACACCTTGGCCTGCACGTCGGCACGGTGGATGCGCACCGAGCCGCCGCCGATCTCCCAGCCGTTGAGCACCATGTCGTAGGCCTTGGCCAGGCACGCGCCGGGGTCGGTGCCCATCCGGTCCTCGTGGCCGTCCTTGGGCGCGGTGAACGGGTGGTGCACGGCATTCCAGCGCCGCGCCTCCTCGTCGTACTCGAACATCGGGAAGTCGACCACCCACAGCGGCGCCCAGCGGTCCTCGAACAAGCCGCGGCCGCGGCCGAACTCGCTGTGGCCCACCTTCAGGCGCAGCGCACCGAGCGCGTCGTTCACCACCTTGGCCTTGTCGGCGCCAAAGAAGATCAGGTCGCCGTTGCGCGCACCGGTGCGGGCGACGATCTGCTCGATGGCCGAGTCGTGCAGGTTCTTGACGATCGGGCTCTGCAGCCCTTCGCGGCCCTTGCCGGCGTCGTTGACCTTGATCCACGCCAGGCCCTTGGCGCCGTAGATCTTGACGAACTCGGTGTAGGCGTCGATCTCGCCGCGGCTCATCTCGCCGCCGCCGGGCACGCGCAGCGCCGCGACGCGGCCGCCGGGCGTCGTGGCCGGGCCGCTGAAGACCTTGAAATCCACGTCCCTCATCACGTCGGTGAGCTCGGTGAACTCGAGCTTCACGCGCAGGTCGGGCTTGTCGCTGCCGTAGCGGTGCATCGCCTCGGCGTAGGTCATCTCGGCGTACGGCGGCAGCTCGACGCCCAGCGTCTTGCGGAACACCGTGCGGATCATCGCCTCGGTGATGGCGCGGATCTCGGCCTCGGTGAGGAAGCTCGTCTCCAGGTCGATCTGCGTGAACTCGGGCTGGCGGTCGGCGCGCAGGTCCTCGTCGCGGAAGCACTTGGTGATCTGGTAGTAGCGGTCGAAGCCGGCCACCATCAGCAGCTGCTTGAACAGCTGCGGGCTCTGCGGCAGTGCGAAGAACATGCCGTCGTGCACGCGGCTGGGCACGAGGTAGTCGCGCGCGCCCTCGGGCGTGCTCTTGGTGAGCATCGGCGTCTCGATGTCGATGAAGCCCTGCTCGTCGAGGAACTTGCGCACCTCGATGGCCACGCGGTAGCGCAGCATCAGGTTCTTCTGCATCGTCGGGCGGCGCAGGTCCAGCACGCGGTGCGTGAGGCGCGTGGTCTCGCTGAGGTTCTCGTCGTCCAGCGGGAACGGCGGCGTGACGCTCGGGTTCAGCACCTCGAGCTCGTGCGCCAGCACCTCGACCTTGCCGCTGGTGAGGCCGGCGTTCTCGGTGCCGGCGGGGCGCGCGCGCACCTTGCCGATCACCTTCAGGCAGAACTCGTTGCGCACGCCTTCGGCGGTGGCGAAGGTGTCGGCGCGGTCGGGGTCGCACACCACCTGCACCAGGCCTTCGCGGTCGCGCAGGTCGATGAAGATGACGCCGCCGTGGTCGCGGCGGCGGTGGGCCCAGCCCATGAGGGTGATCGTCTGGCCCATCAGCGCTTCGCTGACGAGGCCGCAATACGTGGTTCGCATGTCTTCGCTCCGTGAAGGGCGTTGTTCGTCGGGTCTTGTTCGGTCGCTTGCTTCGAGGGCGGTGTGCGCCGGGGCCGCACGCCCGGGCGCATCAGGACTGGCCGGCTGCCTGGCGGCCAGCCCCGTCAGTTTCGGGCTTCGCCCGGTTCTCTGGCTTCGCCCGGTTCTCGGGCTTCGCCCGGTTCTCGAGCTTCGCCCGGTTCTCGGGCGTCGCCCGGCGGACGCGCCGTGCCGGGGGGCAGCGTCGGCGGGTCGATGGTCGGCCGCCGCGGCGGCGACGCCGGGTCGGCCGGCGCCACGACGCCCATGGAGATGACGTACTTCAGCGCCGCGTCCACGCTCATCGCCAGGTGGCGCACCTCGGCGCGCGGCACCATGAGGAAGAAGCCCGAGGTGGGGTTGGGCGTGGTGGGCACGTAGACGCTGACGTGCTCGGGGCCAAGGTGCCGGGCCACCTCGCCGCCCGGCCTGCCGGTGACGAAGGCGATGGTCCACGCGCCGGTGCGCGGGTACTGCACCAGCACCGCCTCGCGGAAGGCGTTGCCGCTGCTGGAGAACAGCGTGTCCGAGACCTGCTTGACCGAGCTGTAGATGCTCTTGACGATGGGAATGCGGCCGAGCAGCCGGTCACCCTGGGCGATGGCCCACTGGCCGAAGATGTTGGCGGCGAACACGCCCGTCATCAGCACCAGCGCCAGCAGCACGATGACGCCCAGGCCGGGCACGCGGCGCAGGCCCTCGAGCCCCGAGCCCACCGATTCCGGCAGCACCGCCTGGGTGGCCGACAGCAGGTTGGCGAACACCCCGTCGAGCACGCCGAGCAGCCACGACAGCACCCAGATGGTGATGGCCAGCGGCAGCCAGACCAGCAGGCCGGCGACGAGGTATTTCTTCACGGCACGGCGGGCGGGTTCAGCCGCCGCTGGCGGGCGGCGGCGGCGCCGCCGGTGCCGCGGCCGCCGAGGTGGACGCCTTGGCCTCCGCGGGCTTGGACCCGGCGGCCTTGTCGGCGCCAGCGGACGCGCCGGTCGCGCCGTCGGCGGGCTTGTCCGCGCCCTTGTCGGACGCCTTGTCGCCGGACGCCTCGGCCGGCTCGTCCTTCTTCGCGCCGCCGCTGTTGCCGCCGCGGAAGTCGGTCACGTACCAGCCCGAACCCTTGAGCTGGAAGCCGGCGGCGGTGACCTGCTTGGCGTAGGCCTCGGCACCGCAGGCCGGGCAGCGCGTGAGCACCGGGTCCGAGATCTTCTGCAGCACGTCCTGCGCATGGCCGCAGGCGGTGCAGCGATAGGCATAGATGGGCATGGCGGTTCGATCGTTCGGTCGTGTGGCGGATGGGCGAGACGGCACCCGGCAGCCGGCTGGCCGGCTCCAGGCGAACCGGCGATTCTACTGTCGCGGCCGTTGGCGGCCGCTCACCCAGGCGGGTGGCGCGCCGCCGTCAACCCAGCCAGCCCTGCCAGGCCGGCCATGCCGGCAGCAGCCGCCACAGCAGCAGCGCCGCGACGCCGCCGGCCGCGGCCCACAGCAGCGTGTGCAGCAGCCGGTTGGTGCGCCGCTGCTCGGCCAGCAGCGCGGCCAGCAGCGGCGCATCGTCGCGCGGCCGGCCCTGCTGCTGCAGCGCGCGGTGCAGCAGCCGCGGCAGCTCGGGCAGCAGCTGGGCGTAGTTGGGCGCCTCGTCCTGCAGCTGCTGCACCAGCGCGCGCCAGCCCACCTGCTCGTTCATCCAGCGTTCCAGAAATGGCTTGGCCGTGGTCCACAGGTCGAGCTCGGGGTCGAGCTCGCGCCCCAGTCCCTCGACGTTGAGCAGCGTCTTCTGCAGCAGCACCAGCTGCGGCTGGATCTCGACGTTGAAGCGGCGCGAGATCTGGAACAGCCGCAGCAGCACCTGGCCGAGCGAGATGTCCTTGAGCGGGCGGTCGAACTGCGGCTCGCACACGGCGCGGATGGCGCCTTCGAGTTCGTTGACCCTTGTCGCCGGCGGCACCCAGCCGCTTTCCAGGTGCAGCTCGGCCACGCGCTTGTAGTCGCGGCGGAAGAAGGCGATGAAGTTGTGCGCCAGGTAGCGTTTGTCGAACTCGGTCAGCGTGCCGATGATCCCGAAGTCCAGCGCGATGTAGCGGCCGAAGGTGGCCGGCTCGAGCGACACCTGGATGTTCCCCGGGTGCATGTCGGCGTGGAAGAAGCCGTCGCGGAACACCTGGGTGAAGAAAATGGTCACGCCGTCGCGCGCCAGCTTCGGGATGTCGACGCCGGCGGCGCGCAGCCGGTCGATCTGGCTGATCGGCACGCCGTGCATGCGCTGCATGACGATGACGCCCGGCGTGCACAGCTCCCACACCATCTCGGGCACGATCACCAGGTTCAGGCCCTGCATGTTGCGCCGCAGCTGGGTGGCGTTGGCGGCCTCGCGCACCAGGTCGAGCTCGTCGTGCAGGTAGCCGTCGAACTCGGCCACCACCTCGCGCGGCTTGAGCCGCTTGCCGTCCACCGAGAGCCGCTCGACCCAGCGCGCCAGCAGGTGCAGCAGGCTCAGGTCCTGGTCGATGACCTCGAGCATGCCGGGACGCAGCACCTTCACCGCCACCTCGCGCCCGTCCTTGAGCACGGCGAAGTGCACCTGGGCGATGGAGGCGCTGGCCACCGGCTCGGCATCGAAGCTGGCGAAGGTGGCGTGCAGCGGCGCGCCGAAGGCCCGCTCGACCAATGCCCGCGCCACGGGCGCCGGGAACGGCGGCACCCGGTCCTGCAGCAGCGCCAGCTCGTTGGCGACGTCGGGCGGGATCAGGTCGCGCCGGGTGCTGAGCACCTGGCCGAACTTGACGAAGATGGGCCCGAGCCGCTCCAGCCCCTCGCGCAGGCGCACGCCGCGCGGCGCGTCGAGCTTGCGGCCGACGGTGACGGCGCGCACCAGCAGCCGCACCCAACGCTGGCGGAACACCGAGAGCGCCACCTCGTCCAGGCCGAAGCGCAGGACGGTGACGACGATGAAGACCAGCCGGGCAAAACGGCTGATCACGGGCGGCTGGTCACGTGCGGACGATCAGGGCGCGCCCGGCGGGGCGCCACGCCAGCGCTCGCCGAGTGCACCGACGCCCTTGACGGCGGCGCGCAGGCCGGCGGCGACGCCGCGGCCCAGCGTGTGCAGCTGTTGCGCCACCACCGGGCCGAACATGCGCTCGAGGTCGGCGGCGACGTCCCAGCGCAGGTTGGCGAGCAGCCAGCTGGCGTCGGCCGCGAGCAGCGCATCGCCTTCGATCTGCACCGCCGGGCGCTCGCCGGCCAGCGTGCGTGCCAGCAGCAGCGCCGGGTTGCCGGCATCGAAGGCCAGCCCCAGGTCGGGCGTGGCCGGCGCCGCGGGCCCGCACCATTCCAGCAGGCCGGCGGCGGTGATGCGCCAGGCCAGCGCCGGCGGCGCGGGCAGCAGCGACGGCCAGTTCTGGGCGCGCACGGCCAGCGTCTTGCCGGCGTGCGGCGCCAGCCGCGCCGTGGCCACCGGCTCGGCGCGGAGCACGTGGTTGATGAGCAGCGTCAGGCGCTCGGCCACCGCCGGCGCGAACAGCGCGTCGAAACCTGCCTGCAAGCCCTGGAGCATCGCTGCATTGTAGGCAGCCGGCGTGCCCGCGCACTGCGCCATGGCCGCCCTCCTGGCAACCCCCGAAGCGCGGTCACAGCTTGCAATGTTGCGACGCGGAATTCAGCGAGAATGCGCCGCTTTCGCAGGGCCACCACACCGAGAGCGCGCCCCACGCAGGCCGCGCCCCACGCCAACGCCCACCGCACGATTGCATGTTCGAGGACCGAGGCTACAAACGCACGTTCTACAGCGCGCCGCAGTCGGTGACGTCGCTGATCGCGGCGTTCCTGGAGCCCACGCTCACGGTGCTGGTGTTCCTGTCGGTGTCGGCCTGGTTCGACGAGCCGATCGCGCGCAGCGACCTCACGCTGTGCCTGCTGGTCTTCGCGCTCACCTTCCCCGGGCGCAACCGCTTCTGGGACAGGCCGCTCAACGCCGCGGTCGACATCAGCACCTCGTGGGTGAGCCTGCTGGTCATCCTGGCGCTGTGCGCCTACGCCACGCGCAGCCTGCAGCTGTTCGAGCCCGACATCCTGGTGTGGTGGGCGGTGATCACGCCGGTGCTGCAGTGGCTGGCCTACTTCATCGGGCGGCGCATCATCCGCCACCTCGTCGCCCGGCCCGAGAACCGGCGCACCGCGGTGGTGGTGGGCGCCGGCGCCCTGGGCGTGAAGGTGTCGCGCGCCTTCCAGGCCCGCGGTGACATCGGCCTGCTGTTCCTGGGCTACTTCGACGACCGCGCCGACGACCGCGTGGACAGCGACGCCGCAGGCCTGCGCCTGGGCAACCTCAAGCAGGTGGCGCCGTTCATCCGCGAGCACGGCGTGCACGAGGTCTACGTGACGCTGCCGCTGGGCAGCCAGCCGCGCATCGTCGAGCTGCTCGAGCAGGTGCAGGGCACCACGGCCAGCGTCTTCTTCGTGCCCGACGTGTTCGGCATCAGCATCATCCAGGGCCGGTTGACCGACATGAACGGCGTGCCGGTGGTGGGGCTGTGCGAGACGCCGTTCACCGGCACCAACCGGCTCATGAAGCGGCTGTCCGACATCGTGCTGGCGTCGCTGATCCTGCTGCTGATCCTGCCGGTGCTCATCGTCATCGCCATCGGCGTGAAGCTCAGCTCGCCGGGGCCGGTGATCTTCAAGCAGCGCCGCAACGGCCTGGACGGCGAGGAGATCGTCGTCTGGAAGTTCCGCTCGATGCGCGCCCTGGACGACGGCCCGGTGGTGCAGCAGGCGACCAAGGACGACCCGCGCATCACGCCCTTCGGCGCCTTCCTGCGCCGCACCTCGCTGGACGAGCTGCCGCAGTTCTTCAACGTGCTGCAGGGGCGCATGAGCATCGTGGGCCCGCGGCCGCACGCCGTGGCGCACAACGAGCTGTACCGCCAGATGATCAAGGCCTACATGGTGCGCCACAAGGTCAAGCCCGGCATCACCGGCTGGGCGCAGATCCACGGCCACCGCGGCGAGACCGACACCATCGAGAAGATGCAGGCACGCGTCGAATACGATCTCGAGTACCTGCGCAACTGGTCGCTCGGGCTCGACCTGCAGATCATCGCCCGCACCATCAAGCTGGTGTTCTTCGACCGCAACGCATACTGAGCAGGGGCCGCCGATGACGAGACACACCCGCCGCATCGCCGCGGCCTGCGCCCTGGGCGCAGCCGCCGTGGCCGCGCAGGCCGAGACCACGCCGTACTACATCGGCGGCTACGTCGGCTACACGCACCTGTCCAACGCGCTGGGCCTGGCCGACGGCGCCCCCGTGCCGACGAACCTGGGCTACACCTCCAAGGCCGACGACGTGACGACCATCGCCCTGGTGGGCGGGCTCGACCAGCGCATCGGCCGCCAGCGCGTCTTCGGCGACCTCACGCTGCGCGACAACCGCTACGCCGACAACAAGCGGCTGAACAGCCAGACCTACGCCGCCAGCGCCGGCCTCGACTGGGAGACGGTGGAGCGCATCTCGGGCAACGTGGCGCTGCGCAGCAACCGCGAGCTCATCCGCTACGGCGCCTTCGACCAGCCCACCGACGTGCGCAACCTCGTCACCGCCAACCAGGTGGACGCCAACGTGCGCGTGGGCGTGGTCACGCGCTTCACCTTCGAAGGCGGCGCGGGCTGGCGAAACGTGGACTACACCGACCCCAGCTACGCCGGCCGCGAGTACCGCCAGCGCCACGTCTCGGCCGGCGTGCGCTACTGGCCCGGCGGCAGCAACTACCTGGGCCTGACGCTGCGCGAGAGCGACGGCCGCTACCCGCGCTACACCGCCAGCAGCGCCGAGACCTTCGACCGGCGCGACGTGACGCTGTCGCTGGGCTACGCGCTCTCGGGACTGACCAGCATCAGCGCGCGTGCCAGCCACACGCGGGTGGATTACTCGACCGCGCCGCTGGACTTCTCCGGCGTCACCGGCTCGCTGCGCGTGGCCTACGTGCCCACGGCCAAGCTGCGGCTCGAGGCCGAGGCGGCGCGGGACCGCGCACAGGACCTTCGCTTCAGCTTCATCGAGTTCGACCCAAACGTCGGCTTCTTCCGCGAGAACCTCGAGTCGGCCGACCTCGCGACCGCGCTGCGCCTGCGCGCCGCCTACGCGGTGACGTCCAAGGTGGCCATCAATGCCCAGGCCGGCACCACGCGGCGCAACGTGGCGCTGCTCACCACCGGGCAGCAGGGGCGCGAGCGCACGTCGTCGGCCAGCCTGGGCGCGAGCTGGACGCCGACGCGCACCTCGCGCGTGGGCTGCGACTGGAGCCAGGACCGCCGCCGCAGCGACCTGCTCGCCGACCGCCTCAACACCTCGACCAGCTCGTTCGGCTGCTACGGCCAGCTCACGATCCAGCCATGACCGATCCGACGGCGCGCAAGCGCATCCTGCTCACCGGCGCCACCGGCTACATCGCGTCGCACACCTGGCTGGCGCTGCTCGAGGCCGGCTACGACGTGATCGGGGTCGACGACTTCTCCAACAGCTCGCCGGTGGTGCTGGAGCGGCTGGCCGAGCTGAGCGGCAGCCCGCCCGACTTCGTCCGCCTCGACGTGGGCGATGCCGCGGCGCTGGACGCGCTGTTCGCCGCCGGCCGCATCGACGCCACGGTGCACTTCGCCGCCTTCAAGGCGGTGGGCGAATCGACCGAGAAGCCGCTCGAGTACTACGCCAACAACATCGGCGGGCTGATCAACGTCTGCCGCACGATGCAGCGCCACGGCGTCAAGCGCTTCGTGTTCAGCAGCAGCGCCACCGTGTACGGCCAGCCCGAGCGGCTGCCGCTGACCGAGGATGCGGCGCTGTCGGCCACCAACCCGTATGGCCAGACCAAGCTGATGGGCGAGCAGATCCTCGCCGACCTGGGCCGCGCCGACCCCGCCTGGCAGACCGCCTGCCTGCGCTACTTCAACCCCGTGGGCGCGCACGACAGCGGCCGCATCGGCGAAGACCCGCGCGGCGTGCCCAACAACCTGATGCCCTACGTGGCCCAGGTCGCCGCGGGCCGGCGCCCGGCGCTGCAGGTCTTCGGCAACGACTACCCCACGCCCGACGGCACCGGCGTGCGTGACTACATCCACGTGGTGGACCTCGCCGAAGGCCACGTCGCCGCGCTGCGCCGGCTGTTCGCCGCGCCCGGCTCGTTCACCGTCAACCTCGGCACCGGCCGCGGCCACAGCGTGCTGGAGGTGGTGGCCGCCTACGAGGCCGCCAGCGGCCGGCGCATCCCCTACGAGATCAAGCCGCGCCGGCCGGGCGACGTGGCCGCCTGCTGGGCCGACCCGGCCGAGGCCGAAGCGCTGCTGGGCTGGCGCGCGAAGCACGACCTCGTGCGCATGTGCACGGACAGCTGGCGCTGGCAGTCGAACAATCCCATGGGTTTCGAAGCACGCGACGCATGAGCAAGCAAGAGCAGATCCAGGTGCAACCGGTGGTGATGGCCGGCGGCTCGGGCACGCGGCTGTGGCCGCTGTCGCGCGCCGGCTTTCCCAAGCAGTTCCTCGTGCTGTCGGGCCAGACCAGCCTGTTCCAGCAGGCCGTCGACCGGCTGCAGGGGCTGCGCGACGCACACATCGCGGTGGCGCCGCCGCTGGTGGTGGGCAACGAGGAGCACCGCTTCCTGATCCTGGACCAGCTGCGCGAGCTGAAGGTGGCCCCGGGCACCGTGCTGCTCGAGCCGATGGGCCGCAACACCGCGCCGGCTGTGACCCTGGCCGCGCTTCAGGCGCAGCAATCGGGCGCCGACCCGGTGCTCGTCATCACCCCGGCCGACCAGACCGTGACCGACCCGGCCGCCTTCGCCGGCGCGCTGCGCAGCGCCGTGGCGATGGCAGCCGTTGGCGCCATCACCATCCTGGGCATCCACCCCGACCGGCCGGAAACCGGCTACGGCTACATCCGCGCCGACGGCACGAAGGTGGCGCAGTTCGTCGAGAAGCCCGACCTCGCCACCGCCGAGAAGTACCTCGCCAGCGGCGGCTACTTCTGGAACGCCGGCATGTTCGTGCTGAAGGCCAGCGTGTGGATGGCGGCGCTGGAGCGCTTCCGCCCCGACATCGCCAAGGCCTGCCGCGCCGCCTGGGAAGGCCGCAGCAGCGACGACGCACGCGAGGCGACCTTCGTGCGGCCCGACAAGGCCGGCTTCGCCGCCGTGCCCAGCGAGTCGGTGGACTACGCCGTGCTCGAGCAGTGCCCCGGCGTGCTGGACATCCGCATGCAGGCGCTGGACGCCGGCTGGAACGACCTGGGCGCCTGGGAAGCGGTGTGGCAGGTGGCGAACAAGGACGACGCGGGCAACGCCAGCGTGGGCGACGCCATCGTCAGCGACAGCCGCAACACGCTGGTGCACGCCACCAGCCGGCTCGTCGGCGTGGTGGGCGTGGACGACGTGGTGGTGGTCGAGACGCCCGACGCCGTGCTCGTCGCCAGCCGCGACAAGAGCCAGGACGTGAAGGCCATCGTCACCCGCCTGGGTCGCGAGCAGCGCGGCGAACACGCCCTGCACCGCAAGGTGCACCGGCCGTGGGGCTGGTACGACAGCATCGACGCGGGGCCGCGCTTCCAGGTGAAGCGCATCATGGTCAAGCCCGGCGCCTCGTTGTCGCTGCAGATGCACCACCACCGCGCCGAGCACTGGATCGTGGTGAGCGGCACCGCCGAGGTGACCAACGGCGACAAGGTGATCATGCTCACCGAGAACCAGAGCACCTACATCCCGCTGGGCCAGACGCACCGCCTGGCCAACCCGGGCAAGGTGCCGCTGGAGATCATCGAGGTGCAGTCCGGCTCGTACCTCGGCGAGGACGACATCGTGCGCTTCGAGGACACCTACGGCAGGGCGGCGAGGTGACCCTTCTCGTCAAGGAGTCCGCAGCATGACCATCCTGGTCACCGGCGGCGCCGGCTTCATCGGCAGCAACTTCGTGCTCGACTGGCTGGCGAAGTCGGACGAGCGCGTGGTCAACCTCGACGCCCTCACCTACGCCGGCAACCTGCAGAACCTGAGCCGCCTGCAAGGCGACGCGCGCCACGTGTTCGTCAAGGGCAGCATCAACGACCGCGCGCTGGTCGATGCGCTGCTGGACACGCACCGGCCGCGCGCGGTGCTGCACTTCGCCGCCGAGAGCCACGTCGACCGCTCGATCCACGGGCCGGGTGCGTTCATCACCACCAACGTCGAAGGCACCTTCACGCTGCTGGAAGCGGCGCGCGCCTACTGGGCCAGCCTGGAAGGCGACGCCAAGGCGGCCTTCCGCTTCCACCACGTGAGCACCGACGAGGTGTACGGCAGCCTGAAGCCCGACGCGCCGGCCTTCACCGAGACGCACCCCTACGAACCCAACAGCCCGTACAGCGCCAGCAAGGCCGCCAGCGACCACCTGGTGCGCGCCTGGCACCACACCTACGGGCTGCCGGTGCTGACCACCAACTGCAGCAACAACTACGGGCCCTATCACTTCCCCGAGAAGCTGATCCCGCTGATGATCGTCAACGCCCTGGCGGGCAAGCCGCTGCCGATCTACGGCGACGGCCTCCAGGTGCGCGACTGGCTCTACGTGGGCGACCACTGCAGCGCCATCCGCACCGTGCTGGCCAAGGGGCGCGTGGGCGAGGTCTACAACATCGGCGGCTGGAACGAGCAGTACAACAAGGACATCGTGCAGCGCATCTGCGCCCTGCTCGACGAGCTGCGGCCCAGCGCCGAAGGCCCTTACGCGCGCCTGATCACGCACGTGAAGGACCGCCCCGGCCACGACCGGCGCTACGCCATCGACGCACGCAAGATCGAGCGCGAACTCGGCTGGCGCCCGGCCGAGACCTTCGAGACCGGCATCCGCAAGACCGTGCAGTGGTACCTGGACCACGCCGACTGGGTGGCCAACGTGCAGAGCGGCGGCTACCGCGAGTGGCTGGCGACGAACTACGCCGCGCGCTGACGACGATGAAACTGCTGCTGCTGGGCAAGAACGGCCAGGTCGGCTGGGAGCTGCAGCGCGCGCTGGCGCCGCTGGGCGAGCTGATCGCCTGCGACTTCGATTCGCCCGGCGAGCTGAAGGCCGACTTCGCCCAGCCCGAGGCGCTGGCCGCGCTGGTGCAGCGCGTGGCGCCCGACGTCATCGTCAATAGCGCCGCGCACACCGCGGTGGACAAGGCCGAGAGCGAGCCCGACATCGCCCGCACGCTCAACGCCACCGCGCCCGGCGTGCTCGCGCGCGAGGCCGCGGCCCGCGGCGCACTGCTGGTGCACTACAGCACCGACTACGTCTTCGACGGCAGCGGCGACCAGCCGCGCGACGAAGACGCGCCGACCGGGCCGCTGAGCGTGTACGGCCGCACCAAGCTCGAAGGCGAAGACCTGATCCGCGCCAGCGGCTGCAGCCACCTCATCCTGCGCACCAGCTGGGTCTACGCGGCGCGCGGCGGCAACTTCGCGCGCACGATGCTCAAGCTGGCCGCCGAACGCGAGCAGCTCAAGGTGATTGCGGACCAGGTCGGCGCGCCTACCGGCGCCGAGCTGCTGGCCGACGTGACGGCGCACGCCATCCGCACCCTGCGCGAGAAGCCCGGACTCGCCGGCACCTACCACTGCGTGGCCGGCGGCGAGACCAGCTGGCACGGCTATGCGCAACACGTGCTGCAGCGCGCGCGCGAGCAGGGCGTGGCACTGACGGTGGCGCCCGAGGCGGTGGAGGCCATCCCGACGAGCGCCTACCCCACGCCGGCGCAGCGGCCGCTCAACTCGCGCCTGGCGACGACCAGGCTGCAGCGCACCTTCGGCCTGGTGCTGCCGCCCTGGCAGACCGGCGTGGACCGCATGCTGGCCGAAGTGCTGCCGGCGCTGACCCTCAAAGTGAACGCATGACCAGTCGCAAGGGCATCATCCTCGCCGGCGGTTCCGGCACCCGGCTGCACCCGGCCACGCTGGCGCTGAGCAAGCAGCTGCTGCCGGTGTACGACAAGCCGATGGTGTACTACCCCCTGTCGACCCTGATGCTGGCCGGCATGCGCGACGTGCTCGTCATCAGCACGCCGCAGGACACGCCACGCTTCCAGCACCTGCTGGGCGACGGCAGCCGCTGGGGCATGAACCTCAGCTACTGCGTGCAGCCCAGCCCCGACGGCCTGGCGCAGGCCTTCATCCTGGGGCGCGATTTCGTCGGCGGTGCGCCCAGCGCGCTGGTGCTGGGCGACAACATCTTCTACGGCCACGATTTCGCCCAGCTGCTGGCGCGCGCCAACGCCGAGGCCGATGGCGCGACCGTGTTCGCCTACCACGTGCACGACCCCGAGCGCTACGGCGTCGTCGAGTTCGACGCCCAGCGCCGCGCCGTCAGCATCGAAGAAAAACCCAAGGCGCCGAAGAGCAACTACGCCGTCACCGGGCTGTACTTCTACGACGCCCAGGTGTGCGACATCGCCGCCGACATCCAGCCCAGCGCGCGCGGCGAACTCGAGATCACCGAGGTGAACGCGCGCTACCTGCGCCAGGGCCAGCTGAGCGTGGAGATCATGGGCCGCGGCTACGCCTGGCTGGACACCGGCACCCACGACAGCCTGCTCGAGGCCGGCCAGTTCATCGCCACGCTCGAGAAGCGCCAGGGCCTGAAGGTGGCGTGCCCCGAGGAGATTGCCTACCGCGCCGGCTGGATCGGCGCCGAGCAGCTGGAGCGCCTGGCCGCACCGATGCTCAAGAACAGCTACGGCCAGTACCTCATGCAGGTGCTGCGCGAGACGGTGTTCTAAGCCCGCGTCAGCAGCGACCCCCAACCCGATGAAGGTCCATCCGACGTCCCTGCCCGGCGTGCTGCTGCTCGAGCCCGCCGTCTTCCGCGACGACCGCGGCTGGTTCAGCGAGAGCTTCAACGAAGCGCGCTTCGAGGCCGCGCTGGCCGAACACGGCCAGCCGAAGCCGCGCCGCTTCGTGCAGGACAACCACTCGGTCAGCAAGGCGGGCGTGCTGCGCGGCCTGCACTACCAGCTGCCACCGCACCCTCAAGGCAAGCTCGTGCGCGTGGTGCGCGGCGCGGCCTTCGACGTGGCCGTCGACATCCGCCGCGGCTCGCCCACTTTCGGCCGCTGGACGGGCGCCGAGCTGAGCGCGGCCAACGGCCTGCAGATGTGGATCCCCGAAGGCTATGCGCACGGCTTTCTGGCGCTGGCCGACGACACCCACTTCCTCTACAAGACCACCGACACCTACGCCAAGGATTGCGAGCGCGCGATCCGCTGGGACGATGCGGCGATCGGGATTGACTGGCCGATGCCGGCCGGGATCACCGCGCCGCTGGTCGCGGCCAAGGATGCGGCCGCCCCGGGCCTGGCGCAAGCCGAGCCGCACCCGTCTGCCTGAGGCTTCAAGGCAGCCCGGACCCGCTGAAGACGTCTTCCCAGGGCAGTTCAATGCCCAGGCCGGGTAACGCCAACGTGCTGCCGCGCGGCCAGTCGACCATCGGCGACCAGGGCTGATCGTCGCCACTGCGGTGGCAGGCCGAGGCGCTCTGCGCCAACCCCGAAATCAGCAGGATGTGCTGCAGGCCGGGCGCCCGCCGGTAGGCCGCGAGCTTGGAGCCCCCGTCGAACCGCTGCGTGTGTTGCGAGAGCACCTCGACCACCAACCGCGCCCGGTCCAGCGCGAAGGTCGATCCAGGGTCTTCGGTGGCGCTGCAGTGCACCAGCACGTCCGGATAGAAGACCGCGTTCGCGGCCTCGATGCGAAGCGCCATGTCGCTGGCCAACGCCTCGCAAGGCGTGCCGGCCAGTCGCCGGTGCAGGGCCATCAAGGTGTTTCGGATCAATCTGGCGTGCGTTTGGCTGCCGCCGGCCATGCCGCGCGTGCCGTCGCCCTGCACGGCGTAGATCACGCCGTCGAGGTACTCGTGCTTGTACTGGCTGGCGCGCTCCAGCACCAGGTAGTCCTCGTACTCGATGTAGCCCAATGGCTTCTCGAAAACTGCCGACATGGCGAGCTCCTGTCGCGGCGACCGGCGAATTATCCTGCCACGCGCCTTCCGATCCCCTGGTACTCCAGCCCCGACAGCTTCATTAGCGCCGGGTCGTACAGATTGCGCCCGTCGAACACCACCGGCGACTTCAGCGCGGCCTTGATGGCATCGAAGTCGGGGTTGCGGAATTCCTTCCACTCGGTGACGACCACCAGCGCGTCGGCCCCTTCCAGTGCCTCGGCCTGGCTGGCGACGAACTGCAGGCGCGGGGTGCCGTCCAGCACCCGCTTCGCCTCGTCCATGGCCACGGGGTCGTAAGCCTGCACCGCGGCGCCGCGGCGCGCCAGCTCGGCGATGATCACGCGGCTGGGGGCTTCGCGCATGTCGTCGGTGTTGGGCTTGAACGCCAGGCCCCACACGGCGAAGGTGCGGCCCGAGAGGTCTTCGCCGAAGCGGGCGACGATCTTGTCCACCAGCACGTGCTTCTGGCGCTCGTTGGCCTCTTCCACGGCCCTGAGCACGCCAAGCTCGACGCCGTTCTCGCGCCCGGTGTGGATCAGCGCCTTCACGTCCTTGGGGAAGCAGCTGCCGCCGTAGCCCGCGCCGGGGTACAGGAAGTGGGTGCCGATGCGCGGATCGCTGCCGATGCCACGGCGCACCATCTCGATGTCGGCGCCCACGCGCTCGGCCAGGCGCGCCAGCTCGTTCATGAAGCTGATGCGCGTGGCCAGCATGGCGTTGGCGGCGTACTTGGTGAATTCGGCGCTGCGCACGTCCATGAGCTGCAGCCGGTCGTGGTTGCGCATGAACGGCATGTACAGCGCGCGCATCAGCAGGATGGCGCGCTCGTCGTCGGCGCCGACGATGATGCGGTCGGGGCGCATGCAGTCCTCGACCGCGGCGCCTTCCTTCAGGAACTCGGGGTTGCTGACGACGGCGAACGACATGTCGCCCAGGCCGCGCTCGGCCAGCGCCGCGCGCACCGCGTCGCGCACCTTGTCGGCCGTGCCCACCGGCACCGTGCTCTTGTCGACGATGACCTTGTAGTCGGTCATGTGGCGCCCGATGCTCGTGGCCGCGGCCAGCACGTACTGCAGGTCGGCCGAGCCGTCCTCGTCGGGCGGCGTGCCCACGCCGATGAACTGGATGGTGCCGTGGGCCACGCCGGCCGGCACGTCTGTCGTGAACTGCAAGCGCCCGGCGGCCACGTTGCGCTGCACGATGGCCTCGAGCCCCGGCTCGTGGATGGGGATGCCGCCCTCGTTGAGGACGCGGATCTTGCGCTCGTCCACATCGACGCAGACGACGTGGTTGCCCATTTCGGCGAGGCAGGCCCCGGTGACGAGGCCGACGTACCCGGTGCCGACGACGGTGACTTTCATGATGGTCTGCTGCGTGAAGAAGTGGGCGGCACTGTAGCCGGCCGCAAGGCGCCGATTGTCCCAAAGCGGCCCCCAGGATCACGGGCCGGACCGTCTCCAACGGGTGATATCTTCCGCGCCGGCCTGCCCGGATCTTCCGCGCCGGCCCGCACCCGAACCTCGGAACCATGACCAAGACCGCACTCATCACCGGCGTCACCGGCCAGGACGGCGCCTACCTGGCCGAACTGCTGCTGGACAAGGGCTACGAAGTCCACGGCATCAAGCGCCGCGCCAGCCTGTTCAACACCGACCGGGTGGACCACCTGTACCAGGACCCGCACGAGCAGCACCCGCGCTTCAAGCTGCACTACGGCGACCTGACCGACAGCACCAACCTCATCCGCATCGTGCAGCAGGTGCAGCCCGACGAGATCTACAACCTGGGCGCGATGAGCCACGTGGCGGTGAGCTTCGAGCAGCCCGAATACACGGCGGATGCCGACGGCATCGGCACGCTGCGCCTGCTGGAAGCCATCCGCATCCTGGGCCTGGAGAAGAAGACGCGCTTCTACCAGGCGAGCACCAGCGAGCTGTACGGCCTGGTGCAGGAGATTCCGCAGAAGGAGACCACCCCCTTCTACCCGCGCAGCCCGTACGCGGTGGCCAAGCTGTACGCCTACTGGATCACGGTGAACTACCGCGAGGCGTACGGCATGTATGCCTGCAACGGCATCCTGTTCAACCACGAAAGCCCGCTGCGCGGCGAGACCTTCGTCACGCGCAAGATCACGCGCGCCATCGCCCGCATCGCGCTGGGCCTGCAGGACACTCTGTACCTGGGCAACATGAGCGCGCTGCGCGACTGGGGCCATGCCCGCGACTACGTGCTGATGCAGTGGCTGATGCTGCAGCAGCAGCAGGCGGAAGACTTCGTCATCGCCACCGGCGAGCAGCACAGCGTGCGCGAGTTCGTGCAACGCTCGGCGGCGCAGCTGGGCATCGAGGTTGTGTTCGAAGGCGAAGGCGAGAAGGAGGTGGGCATCGTCAAGGCGGTGGCCAAGAGCGGCAGCGCCGGCGAGCAACGCGCCAAGTGCAAGCCCGGCGACGTGATCGTGCGCGTGGACCCACGCTACTTCCGCCCCACCGAGGTGGAGACGCTGCTGGGCGACCCGGCCAAGGCCAAGGCCAGGCTGGGCTGGGTGCCGACGACGAGCTTCGAGGAACTGGTGCGCGAAATGGTCGAGAGCGACTACACCAGCGCCAAGCGCGACAGCCTGGTGAAGCTGGCAGGGTTCCAGGCATACGACTATCACGAGTGAGCGGAGCCGGCACGGAGCACGCGTGAAGACCGACACCCGCATCTACATCGCCGGCCACCGAGGCCTGGTGGGCAGCGCCATCGTGCGCCGCCTGCAAGCCGCAGGCCACGCCAACCTGCTGCTGCGCACCCACGCCGAGCTGGACCTGACCGACACCCGTGCCACCGAGACCTTCTTCGAAGTCGAGCGGCCGGAATACGTCTTCCTGGCCGCGGCCAAGGTGGGCGGCATCGTCGCCAACAACACCTACCCGGCCGAGTTCATCCGCGACAACCTGGCCATCCAGACCAACGTGATCCACGCCGCCTGGAAGGCCGGCGTGAAGCGGCTGCTGTTCCTGGGCTCGAGCTGCATCTACCCCAAGCTGGCGCCGCAGCCCATGCGCGAGCGCGACCTGCTCACCGGCCCGCTGGAGCCCACCAACCGCCCCTACGCCCTGGCCAAGATCGCCGGCATCGAGATGTGCTGGAGCTACAACCGCCAGTACGGCACCAAGTACCTCGCGGCGATGCCCACCAACCTGTACGGGCCGGGCGACAACTACCACCCCACCAACAGCCACGTCATCCCGGCGCTGCTGCGCAAGTTCCACGAAGCCAAGCAGGCCGGCGCGCCCAGCGTCACCGTCTGGGGCAGCGGCACGCCGCGCCGGGAGTTCCTGTACAGCGACGACATGGCCGATGCCTGCGTCTACCTGATGAACCTGGACGACGCGCGCTACGACGCCCTGCTGGGCAGCGACGAGTCGGTGACCGGGCGCTTCGAGCCGCCGCTGGTGAACATCGGGGTGGGCGAGGACGTGACCATCGCGGAGCTGGCGCAGCTGGTGGCGCAGGTGGTGGGGTACGAAGGCGACGTCGTGTACGACCGCAGTAAGCCGGATGGGACGCCGCGGAAGTTGATGGATGTGGGGTTGCTGCAGGCGGCAGGGTGGCGAGCACGGACTGGGCTGCGCGAAGGGCTGCGCAGTGCCTATGCGGACTACGGCTCCCAGGCCTCCTGCGACACGTAGTTGTCACGCTGGCGCGAAGACAATCGTTGCCGGTTGTAATGCGGCGGCCGCGCTGGAAGCATCTTGCTTCAGGGCATGTGGCGACTGCTGACTAACACGGCCGCAGGCGGCCCCAACAATCAGGTTCAGAGATCCGGCGCGTAGCGGCGTGATTTTGGTCTCGCCGTCCGGACGCTTTCGAGGAGGGCCCGACACGACGTGAGGGGCACGGGGGACCAGAGCGGCACGCGTGCGGCTCGCGGCGGCCGGATGGCGTGTGCAAACGGCCGACAGCTGCTGTTTCAGGCACGCCTTCAAGCGTGATGTCATCGCGCCGATCTCACAGGGGCGCGCGTCGCCGACGCGCATCTGCCCGCTATCCGACGGGGTCATGGAAGCCGGGCGCCTGCAGCCTCACGCTCGCGCCTGCTTCCTCTCCGCCTGCCATGCACCCTGGACACCTGCCGTGTTGAACTTCCAATCGCCATTCCTGCGCAAGCAAACCTTCACTGCTGGCCAGGCCTCGCTTCCCGCCGCCCTGCTGCTGACTCTTGCCCTCGCGGCCTGCGGCGGTGGAGGCGGTGACAGTGCGAGCACCGCCCAGGCTGCCGGCCAAGCCGAGGCCACTGCTCTGCCGGCCACTGGCGTCCAGCCCAGCGCGCAAGCCGAGGCGGAATCACCGCTGCCGGCCGACGGCGCTGCGGCCGGCACCTCGGGATCGCACTACGCGCAAGCACTCTCGGCGCACGCAGAGTCGAGCAGCGCCTCGGCCTTCGCCCTCGAAACGGCGCAGAGCGGTCGTGCACCGATGACCTTCCACGTGGACAGCCGCGCGGGCAGTGACAGCAACGACGGCAGTGCCAGCACGCGCGGCAGCGCAGGCGTGGGCCCCTGGCTCACGCTTGGCAAACTCCGCGGCGTGGCGTTCGTGCCCGGTGACACGGTGCTGCTGAACTGCGGCGCCGTGTGGAACGAGGTGCTCGAGTTGCCCACCTCGGGCACCCAAGCCGCGCCGATCACCGTGCGTTCTCATCCCGCCACCTGCCCGACGGGTGTGGCCATGCCCCGCATCGACGGATTCGTGCGTGTGCCGAACCCTGCCTGGACTCGACACGCGGCCAACGTCTACAAGGTCGGCTTGCCCCTTCAACTGCTTGCCCATTCCACCTTCGAGACGGGCGTGGGCGCTTGGCGCTGGACGTCCACAGCCGGGAATGCCGTCCTCTCCGCGCCGGCTGCTTGCGGTGCGGACGGCAGCCCGTGTCTTCAGCTCGTGAGCGGGTCCAACACCGCTGGCAAGAGCCTCGCCTACAGCGCCACGTTCCCAGTGGATGCGGGGGCGGCCTACACCATCCGCTTTGCGATGAAGGCACCAGCTGGGGTCAACGTCCGCGTGTTCGTCCGCCGCGGGGCCGCGCCGTGGGAAGTGGTCGGCACGGTCGTCAGCCACACCGGCACAGGTGCCTGGCAACAGGCGAGCGCCAGTTTCCAAGGCGTGTCTCAGCTGGACAACGCGCGCGTGGATATCGACGTGCCGGGGGGCAGTCACCTCGTGCAGATCGACAACCTGCATGTCGAGCGTGCGATCGCGGCGCCGTTCGCCGCAACCCTGGGTACCACGACACTGCGCACGTCGCACCATCCCAACCGGGGTCACGAGGCAACGACCCCGACGAGCCTGTACGCACGTGCAGCCGCCGATGCAGACTCCGTCACCACCGCCGGCGGAGGCCGGGGCAGCACTTATGTGCCACTCGGCACCGATCTGCGTCTGCCGGCCGGCGTGAGCCTTCGCAATGGCACCCGTATCCGCATTCGCACCAACGCCTGGATCATCGACGAACGTCGGGTCACCAGCGTCAGCGGCGGCCGCATCTCCATCGACACGCCCACCAGCTATCCGTTGCGTTCGGGCTGGGGCTACTACCTGGTGAACGAAGCCTGGATGCTCGACTCGCCCGATGAGTGGTTCCATGACGCCGCTGCCGCAAGCGTGCTGGTCCGCACATCGACCGACTTCGCGCCCGCAGCCCCCCTGGCCCTGACGAGCCTCGCAACTTGCGTGAATGTGGCCAGCAGGCAGTACGTTGCCATCGAAGGCCTCGAACTGCGCGGATGTGGCATCGGCGTGAAGGCCACGTCGTCGGTCGGCGTGACCCTGAGCCGGATGCGGATCGGCGACATCGCCACCGATGCCGTGCTGGCCGGCGGCTCGCGGGCGCTGAAGCTCAGCAACAACATCATCGAACGTGCCGGCACGCACGCGGTCCTCGGCCGCGAGGACGGACTCAGCATCGCCACCGACATGCGTGTCGAGAGCAACACCATCGTCGACACTGCCGTTGTCCGCAGCGGCGGCGTGGTCGTGTCGCTGCCGGTGCAGAGCTTGGGCGCCGTGCTGCCGGGCGAACGGGCGCTGGTGAGCGCCAATACCGTCAGCGGCTCGGGCTACCTGGGCATCCGCACCAACGGTACGAGCACCATCTCGGCCAATCGCGTGGACAACGCGTGCCTCGTGCTCGACGACTGTGGCGGCATCTACGTGTTCGGAAACTCGCAGGGGACACGCATCGAAGGCAACTTCGTACAGGACGTGCCGGGCGGCATGGACGGCAAGCCCGCAGGTACGACCTCGCAGGCTCAGGGCGTCTTCCTTGACGACCACGCGCACGGCGTCACAGTCACGCGCAACGTGGTCTCGGGTGCGGAGGCCGGGATCTTCCTGCACAACGCGTACGACAACGTGATCAGCAGCAACGTTCTCTACGGCAACCGCAAGCACCAGCTCTGGTCGCTGGAGGACGCTCGAGTCGTGCATCCCGACGGCGACCTCTACAACAACACCGTCACCGACAACCTGATGTTCTCCACTGGCGGCGGCGCAGCCGTTGGGCACGACAGCGTTATCCTGCGGACCACGCGCTTCGGCAATTACGACCGCAACCGCTACTCAGCGCTGATCGCCAGTCGCATCGTGTCGGAGGCCTGGCCCACGGGCAGCAACTCGTTCGATTTCGCCGCCTGGCAGCAGGCACGCGCCACCGACGGGAGCCTGCGCAACCAGGATCGAAGCGGCAGTGTGGTGAACGCCGTGGGCTATGCGAACGTTCGCGTTCTGGGCAACAACATCGTGCCCGCGTCCGTCAGCGCGGGACCAGGCTGGACGCCGTGGAACGACACCGCACCACTGGCGGTCGCCAGCGTGTCCGACTGTGGTGCTGCCCCCTGCGTTCAGGTGACGGCTGGCGCCAGCACCTCGCTCGTGGCCACGCCGCCCTTCTCCACCACGGCCGAAGCGTGGTATCGCGTCTCGTTCGACTTGGCGGCCAACGTGGCCAACATGCCCGTGTCCGTGATGGTCCGTCGCGGCGGCGGTGGGACGAACGGGTACGAAAGCCTCATGGGCAGCGCGGAAATGGTCAATGCCACCACCACGCTGCGTCGCTACAGCTTCCTCTTCAAGGCCACCAAGTCGATTCGCGCCGCGGATCCCGCCACCGGCGACATCGGCGCCAGGCTGTACTTCGACCGCCTGCTGCCGGCCAGCCGGCTGAGCCTGCGCAACGTCGAGATCGTGCAGGTGACGGCCGCCGACGCCGCGCTCGTCACGCACCTGGTGAGCAACCCCGGCGCGGCGGCGCAGTTCGCGTGCCCGGCAACGGGTGCCAACGCCGCGCGTTGCAACCAGTTCGTCGACTTCGCGACCGGAACGCCAGTGGCCTGGCCCGTGCTGATCCCGGCCGGCGGCGCCATCGTCGTCTACAGCCGCGATGCCACGCTGGTGGATACCGACGGCGACGGGATCAGCGACTCGCAGGACGCATGCCCGGGCACGCCGGCCGGCTCCGTCACCAACGCCAGGGGCTGTGGCATCACGCAGTAACACTGCATCGCGGGGGCGTCGTCAAGCCTGCATGAGCCGTCGGCTATAAAGCAGCACCGCGCCGCACCCGCGACGCGGTGCTAGCCGAGGATGGTTCGAGATGGGTTTCACCCAGCGATGGGCGACACGGTTCACCGACTACGCGGATCCGCAGTCGAAGGGACGCCAGTTCCGCATGCGCCGCGTGGCGCCCCTGCTGCGCATGATCGAGGACGTGCACCGTGAGCGCGGTGCCGTGCGCATCGCTGACGTCGGCGGCACCGAGCGTTACTGGGACGTCGTGCCCGCTGAATTCCTGCGGCAGCATGGGGTCCATGTGACGCTGATCAACCTAGGCGGGAGCTACGTCGCGACCAGAGGCGACTTGTTTACCTACGCCCAGGGCGACGGCTGCGATCTTAAGGAACATTCGGCCGGTGCCTTCGACATCGCGCACTCGAATTCCGTCATCGAGCACGTCGGCGATTGGAGCCGCATGGTCAGCTTCGCGCGAGAGGCGCGGCGCATCGCCCCACGCTACTTCGTGCAGACGCCGAACTTCTGGTTTCCGGTCGAGCCGCACTGCATGACGCCGCTGTTCCACTGGCTTCCGCGCCCGGTCCGGGTCTCGATGGTGCAACGCTTTGCATTGGGGAACTGGCGCAAGGAGCCCACGGTCGACGGCGCTGCGCGCATGGTGGACAGCGTCAGATTGCTGGATCGCAAGATGATCGCAACCCTGTTTCCAGACGCAGAGATCCTGCCCGAGCGCTACGGCCCGTTCGTGAAGTCGTATGTGGCGGTGAGGGATGGTCCTCCACGCCCCAAGGCATAGGCCTGTCGGTCGCGCTCGACCGATCAGCAGCGTCCTGCTGGCGCGAGGGCGTCGGGCCCTGCTCGGTTCGGCATTTGCACTGGCATGTGCGGGCGTGTCTTCTTCGGGTCTTGACACCAATGCCCGTGGCGTTCCGCTGAAGCTTGCGAACAAGGGTGCGACGCGCACCCAGCTGCCGCTAGCGCCCGAACTGCGTGACTCCGTCATCTGGTATGCGGGCGCGGATCACATGTTCCCGCCCGAGGCGATCGGCCTTCAGTGCCAAGGCGTCAACGACACGCTGGTCCGCGCCCGCGCCGCGGTGGCCGTCGCAATCAACTCCCACTCCGACAGCGATCACCTCAGGTTCGCCATCGTGAGAGCCCCCGACGGCGTTCCAGCCCTCCGCCTTGAGATCGACGCCCGGGACAATCTCCCCCCAAAGTTCGCGCCTCGATGCGAACTGCTCGGCTACCCAGTGCCCGCCACCGCGCTGCCGGTCGGCAGGCCCTTTTGGTATGCAGTCGAGCTCTGGCTCGACGACTGGTCACAGAGCGAGGACGAGCAGATCATCATCCAGTGGCACCACGATCATCGGCTCGAGGTCCTTAATCCGATGTTCGCCGTGATCGTGAAGGGTGATCGCTTGTCCATCGTCGCCAGACGGAACACGGACGACTATCCGGTCCGAGGCACCACGACCACCATTCCAGTGGGAGCGGCAGCGGTGCCGTTCGGGCGATGGATACAGTTCATCGCGCAAGCGGAACTCCATCAACCGGGATCGAACAGCCCGTCGACCCTGAGGCTTTGGATGAACGGCATGTTGCTTGTCGACTATCGGGGCGACCTCGGCTACCGCCTCCCACCGAGCAGTCATGCCTATGCGAAGGTCGGCATCTACCACTGGACCAACGGAAATCCGTGGGACGAACGCGTCCCGCGTCGAACGGTGCTGCTCAGGCGCGCGCTGCTGATCCAGGACCGCGACAACTCTTATTCGCTGGCCACGATCGCGAGTGCTCTCACTGGCCAGGCAACCGCGCAGAAGTCCTCACGTACCGGAAGATGACATGAACAAGGAACGGATCGAACTCATGGGTTGCCGGATCGACAACCTGACGATGGAGGAGACGCTACTGCGCATCGAGCAGTTCATCGCCCTGCAACGGCCCCATCAGCACGTCGTCGTCAACGTTGACAAGTTGGTCAAGGCTCAGCGCGATCCGGGCCTGCGGCAGATCATCAACGAGTGCGATCTCATCAACGCCGATGGCATGCCTGTCGTCTGGGCGTCGCGGATGCTTGGCTTGCCACTGAAGGAGCGGGTGGCCGGCGTCGATCTCTTCGACGCCCTGATGGCCCGTGCGGCCGCCCGGGGGTGGCGCATCTTCCTGCTTGGTGCGCAGGAGAGCGTCGTGCGGAAGGTGCGCAACGTCTACGAGCAGCGCTTTCCCAATCTGACCATTGCCGGCCATCGAAACGGATACTGGACCCCGGCAGAGGAAGAGCAAGTTGCAGCGCAGATCCGCGCCGCAAAGGCGGAAATTTTGTTCGTGGCGATCAGTTCGCCCAAGAAGGAGCAATTCCTGAAACGACACCTCGCCGAAATGAATGTGCCCTTCGCCATGGGGGTCGGTGGAACCTTCGACGTTGCCGCCGGGGTCGTGAAGCGCGCACCAGGCTGGATGCAGCGCTCGGGCCTCGAATGGTTCTATCGGTTCCTTCAAGAGCCAAGGCGCATGTTCCGACGCTACTTCGTCGACGACATGGCCTTTATCGGCATGTTTGCGCGCGAGTTCATGAGGAGGCGGCGCGCTCGGACATGACGAAGCCAGTCAGCGGTCACGGATGACCCCGTCATAGACGCAAGACAGGAGGGCCTGGACGGCGGCTGCGGAATGGCGCGAATGGACATAAGCCCGCGCATGCGCTCCGATCCGTGCGCGAAGTTCCGGATGTTGAAGCAGATCGAGCAGTACGTTCGCCAAGCGCTCGGCGTCGCCCACCGGAACGAGGAAACCCGTTTCTCCGTCTCTCACGATGTCGGGAAGCCCTCCGACGTTCGTCGTCACGCATGGAACTGCGTACGCCATCGCTTCCAACACGCTCATGGGTTGACCTTCGTAAAGGGAAGGCAAGGCAAGTATGGTGGCGCCCTCAAGGAGTTCAGCTTTCTGACGCCCCTGAACCCAACCGATACAGTCCACCAGCCGTTCGACGTTCAGCACTCGGGCCTGCGCCATGCAGCCTGCCGCGTCGCCCTCTCCCGCCAGGATGAGCCTCGCACTTGGGTATCGACGCGTGACCTGCCCGAACGCCTCGAGAAGGCAGTCCACGCCCTTGGCCGGTTCCAGGCGGCCGAGGAAGACCACGCGAGGCGCTCCCTCGCTGCGCAGCGGATCCGCCGGACACTCAGGCAAGGCTCCGACCGGGTTGGGCATCAAGGTCACACGCTCGCTCATGACGCCGACTGAGCGCAGCCATGAGATCCGTTCTGACGTGATGACGATCAAGTGGGCGCTGGAAAGGAGCAGCCGGCGCAAAGCCCACTTCCGGACAGGCCCGCAGCGCTCATCGAAGTACGTGGGAAGCTTTCCCGAATGCAGGTGGACGATGTAAGGCCTCGAGAAGACGGACGCGAGTGCGCAAAAGAGCGCCTTTCTCCAGACGCTCGACCCCGACGCCATGTGGACGTGGACGATGTCCACCTTGCGCGCGCAAAGCAGGGCAAGCAAACGTAGCAAGGCGAGTAGCGCAATACCCATCTTCGCTGCGGAGCCCGCGTCGACGAATGTCGGCAGGAAGCGAACACCGAGTCGATCGAAGATGCCGCTCCGCGCATACTCGGCACAGACGCTGGCAATACCCCCGCGGCTGTCGATGGAAGGGCCCATCATGACGACGCGGGGTTTCCGACTTCGCACTGCGAGACGCCTTCAGTCCGCTGTCACAAGCGCCGGCCGAGTCGGCGTTGCCGTCAACTCGCGCCCGCGTATCGGTGCCTTCGGGTCACGCACCCTACCGGCAAAGCCGACGAGGGCGCTGGCCAGGTAGAAATGCGCAAGCAGTACGGCCCATGCGCCCCTTCTGAGGCTGCGATGTCGAAGCGACAACGCAAACCAGTCACCGAGGATCGCGAGCGCAACAGCAGCGAAAGGCGGGACACCGCTCAACGTCAGCGTTGATGCCGCGAGGTAAACGCTGGGCAACTGCAGCAGAAATGCAAAGCGGCGCCAAAGCGTCCAAAACCAGGGCCTGCCTACGGCGGAGCGCAAGGCAACGCCGGCTGCACGTGCGCGCCCGTTTCTCCAGATGCGTCGCATCATGTGCCACGTCGTTTCGTCATGGCCTTCATGAAGCACAGAGGTGCGTGCAAGCCGCAGCAGTTTCCAACCCCCACGCCTGAGGCGGGCTGCGAGTTCGAGCTCTTCATAGGCCTTCAACCCTGCATGCGCGAGGTAGCCTGTGGACGCGATTGCAGCCGTCCTGTAGAGCCCTCCACCGCCCAGCTCGGAAACAAGCAGGTCCTCCGACTGTGCCTTCGCGGCGGCAAGCCGCCGCTCATCCGCCGCGGTGCGCACCCGCGTGTCCAGCAGTTTTCCCGCAACGCCCGCCAGGGTGGGGTCGACCCGCATGCGCTGAAGCGCATCGGCGATGAAACCTTCCTGCAGGATCATGTCCGCATCGAGCACGTAGACGAACTCGGCATCGATGAACTGATATCCGAGTTGGACGGCTGCGCCGCAGCCGACGTCGTCCGCGGAAACGAACTGGACGATCCTGATCGGGAAGCCCCGCGCGATCTCCACGGTGCGATCCTGCGAGAGCGAGTCCACCAGCACAACCTCGCCGTCGACGCTGTGCGCTTCTCGAGTAGCCGCTTCCAAGCACTTTGCGATTCGTCGCTCTTCATTCAATGCCTTGACGAGGATCGAGACAACCGGTCGCTCCAGGCTCATCAACCTGCCCCCGCCGACGCGCCCGCCCGCAGCCGACGACGGCGCCAATATCGGAACGCGTACACGCCGAACTCGATGGGGTATCGCGAGGACCATTGGCGGCGCACGCGCCACTCCTCTTGTCTTGCGGCCCGGACGTTCGCAGTGGAGAGGCTGCCAGGATGCTCCCGGAATACCGCCAGCACGGCTGCTGTCTGTCCGGGCAAGAACCTGCTCCCAAGCCGCAGCCACAGATCGATGTCCATGGCGTATTTCAACTCCGTCGAAAAACCACCTGCTTCAGCGAATGCGACCCTTCGAATGAACACAGCCGGGTGCGGCACCGATGCGGCGCCGCGCAGGAATCGCTTCAGGTTGAACTTGGAATAGTGGTACTGCGGAGGAAGAACCTCGCCGTCACGCAGGACCGCAATTCGCCCGTACGCCCATTGCAGCGCCGGATCAGCCGCGAAAAGGCGGCTGGCCTGAAGCACCGAGTCGTCGGCGTAGTAGTAATCGTCGCTGTGCAGGTGCGCCAGCAACTCGCCCGTCGCCACCGCCGCGCCAGCGTTCATCGCGCGGCTGATCCCGCCGGTGACGTCGCGCAGCACCACGGCGCCGGGGCAGCGGTCCGAGATGATGTCTAGCGTCCCGTCCTTCGAGCCGCCGTCGACGAAGATGTGCTCGATGTCCACCCCCTTCTGGCGCTGCACCGAGTCGATGGTGTCGTTGAGCGTGGCCGCGCTGTTCCACGTGCAGGTGACGACCGAGACCTTCATCTTCATCATGACGGCGTGGGCGGGTGGGCGGCTCCCAGGTGGCGCTGGCGCCAGGCTTGCACGAGTCTGGCGTAGGGCCATGCATGCACCGCGACGTAGGCCAGCGTCGTCCCCCAGACGACGCCGGCAACACCCCACTGTTGGGCGCCGACAATCTTGGCCGTCAGGCACACGGGCAAGAAGACGAGCGCGGTCTTGACCTGGGCGCTCACCAAATCGGCGGCGTGCAGGAAGGTCGACACCGCCTTGCCCAGCAGTTCGACGCTCACCCAGACCATGAGCGCCAGCGCCAGCACTGCGTCGGGCCCGATGCGGCCCTTCATCCACCACTGCACGGCGGGCGTCAGGGCCCACAGCAGCAGCGCGCCGATCGCGAAGGCCGCTCCGGCCAGCACCATGGATGATCCGGCGAAGGCGCGCCACACCCAGCGGTGCTCGCCCCGCGCCGCGGCTTCGGCGTAGGCGGCCCAGAGCGGCGTGAGCACCATGGCGCCGATGAAGGCCACTGGCGAGAAGTACTTCTGGTGCACGGCGAAGGTGGCCGCCTGCTCGGCGCCGAGGACCGAAGCCACGATCACGCTGTCAGACATCTGGCACAGGCAGAACACCACGCCCAGCACGAGAAACTTCGAGCCCGAGAGCACGATGGGCCGCACTGCGCCCGCGTCGAAGTCGCGCGCGCGCGGCCGGTAGCCCGGTGCACGGCCGAACATCCAGGCGACGCTGGCCCACAGCGTGATCAGCGGCCCGAACAGTGCCGCACCCACCATGCCGGCCAGGCCCAGCTGGGTGCGGCTCACTGCCAGCATCAGCAGCAGCGTCAGCACGCCGCCGGCGGCCTGCGCCGCGCCGTTGAGGTGGCCGCGCTGCAACGCAAACTGCATGCGCTGCAGGATGCCGGTGGGCATGTTCAGCGCGACCGCGGCTGCCAGGACGAACACCGCCCATTGCACCGCGTCTGGCTCGATGCGCTCCTGGGCGCCGAAGACAGACGACCAGTCCACCTGCGGCATCAGCACGGCGAACAGGCCGAACAGCATCAGCCCCAAGCTGCCAAGCAGCGCCAAGGCCGTGGCGGCGATGCGCCTGACAGCCAGGTCGTCGTCACGCCCGAAGGCAGCGGACAGCAGATTGAGCACGCCATTGCCGATGCCGAAATCAGCGAACGCGAGCAAGGCCACCGTCGAGACGATGGCGGCCCACACGCCGAAGCCGGCCACGCCCAGATAGTGTGCGCACAGGGGCATCGCGACGAACGAGCACGCCACGGTGACGACGCGCGCGAGAACGGTGCCCCCGCTGCTTTGCAGCACACGCAGCGTTCTCGCGCCAAGGGCCATTCAGGCGCTCCCGGGGCCGCGCCGGTGAAGGGACGTCAGCCGCACCTTAGCCTGGGGCCAGTTGCCCGAGGCCTGGCGATGCGCCGGCACGGCGCTCAGCGGGCCTGGCGCCCGCCACGGCAGCCGCTGCGAAGGGCAGCGCGATGCAAAGCCCGATGAACATGGCCGCCCGCAGCTTCGTCAGCGAGGTGCTGATGAGGAAATCGGGTGCGACGAACAGCAGGCCAGCCACGCCGCATGCCGCCAGCACCAATGGCGTGCCGCCAAGTTGCCGGCGCACCCCGTGCCAGAAGACGAAGTAGGTCACCAGGAGGCCTAGCAACAGCAGCAGCCCCACCACGCCGGTCTTCAGCCCGAGGTGCAGCACACCGCTGTGCAGGTAGTGGCCGCCCCCACCCTCGTACCACTGCCACGAGACCAGCTGCCAGCCCTTGTAATTGCCCCACGATCCCACGCCGGTCAGCGGGCTCTCGGCGAACGACGCCCACGCCAGCTTCAGCTCGAGCAGGCGTGGGGAATCGGGCCCGATGGGGGTGGGTGTCACGTCGAAGAAGAAGTCGCTCAAACCGCCGGCCTGCTTGGTCTGCGACAGCCGGCGCCAAGCCGCGTAGGCCACCCCAGCGAGTGCGGCCGGGGCGCCCAACCACAGCAGGCGCAGGCGCCCCGCGCGCGACACCTGCCAAAACAGGAAGGCGCCGCCGAGCATCAGGCCGAACAGGGCGGCGCGGCGAAACGACAGCGCGATGCACGCCGTGCAGACGATGATCACGCACCAGAGGCTGAACCTGCCCAGGCCGCGCACCGGCGCATCTTCCTGGCGCCGCGGATACAGCAGCAGCAGCGACGCGGCGGCGGCCAGGAAGCTGACGAGGCTGTCGTAAACGTCGAAGTACGTCAGGCGCAGCGCGAGGCCGTGACGGTTGGCGTAGGCATTGGCCGGGTCGCCTCCGAAGGCGGCCCAGCGCACCAGGCCGTACACGGCGTGGGCGGCGCCCATCAGCACGATGAACCACAGCAAGCGCTTGAGACTGGCCTCGGTGCGGAAGCAGGCACAGACAAGAGCGGCAAAGATGCCAGCCCACAACACGTTGCTGAAACCGGCAGGCCCAACCGCGTCGCGCGCTGACCGGTCGAGCAGCAGCGCCACGCACACGTGCAGGACGTACAGCAGGCCGAACGCCAGGAACCAGAGCCGCAGCGGGCCAAGATTCGGGACCAGCGGCGGGCGTGTCGCGAACCGGTCGGCCACTTGCAGCCAGATCAGCGACACCACCATCGCCCAGGCCAGTGCCGGCTGCCACAGCACGCCGGCGCCACGCGAGTAGAGCGACCGCGGCGCCAGCACGCTGTCCACCCGCCCAAACGAGATCTCGGGCGCCCAATACATCACTAGCAGGAACAGGAAAGCCAGCAGTGCGGGTTGCCGCCCCACCCCGAAGCCGAGAAGGACGACCGCCACGGCCAGAAGCAGCGCGATCAGGACGGGCACCGCATACGCGGCGAAGACGGCGAGCTCGGACATGCTGCGCTGGTGACCTGACGCTGCCGCTGTCGGCGGCCTAGATCGGCTGACCGGTGACGCGGGGCTGCACCGCAGGCGCCACGCTGGCGGCCATGTCGGCGATGAACTGCTGCTGCAGGCGGAACGCGCGATCGGCGTTGCGGTCGATGCTGGACACGCGCACCAACATGCCGTCGGGGATGAGTCCGGTGGTGGAGTACTTCAGCTGCGCGAGCTTCTGTTCCGTGCCGCTGATCGCCACGCGGTCGCCCACGATCGTCCAGTAGGTGATGGGTTCGATGCGCTCGCCCAGGCGGGCGACCAGCTGGCGCACCTTCAGGCTCCTGTCAGGCGCGAGCTCCAGTTGCGCCTGCTGCGAGCGCTGGATCTGGAAGCCCTGCGCCGGATAGCACACCTCGGGTCGGTGCGCTCTCGTGGCGTCCGACTGATCACCGCCGTAGGCCACCGACAGCATCATGCGATCGCCAGACGTGTTCACGTACACGCGGCTGAGCGTCTGCGAATAGATGGCGTTCAGCACGGCTTGCTGGTCGGGAGACACGAGCTGTACCGGGACACTCGTGTCGACGCGCCACTCACCGAACTGGCGTGGAAACAACTGCTCGAGTTCGATCTTCGGCAGCTTGTCGGACAGATAGACCGTGGGCTTCCATAGCCAGGCGCCGGCCGCGGCTGCGACACACAGCAGGAAAGCCAGCACGGCATGAACGCGCGGCAACGTCATGGCTGGCCCTTCTTCGCCGGCTTGAAGAACAACCCCAGAAACTTGTCGACGACCAGCATCAACGCAAGCGCAACCATGAACAGGACCATGCCGGCAAAGCCGTGCACGAACCCCTGACCCGCTTCGTCGCCGAAGTGATACGTCACCAACACGAGGATGATCACGCGCACGATGTTGGCAGCGAAGGCGATCGGAATGAGCAGCAGTGCCAGCGCCACGTTACGGCGCACGCTGGTGTAGTTCATCAGGTTCATGTACAGCATGCCCAGCGCTTCGAGCGTGAACATGCTGTTGAGTCCGGCACACGCATCTGCCACGAGCAGCTGATACGGGCCCACGGTCATGATCACACCGGAGCGCCCCACCGGGTAGCCCACCCAGTGAAGCAGGTTGCTGGCGACAGCCGAAACCGCCATCTTCAGGGGCCCCGTGACCGTCGCGACGAGCGCTTCGGGCAGCGGAATCATGAAGAGCATGAAGAAAAGCGGAAACCACGCCGCGCGCAGTGACCCGGTGCCCCCGAAGATGAGCAGCAACGCGGCGAGCACGAGGATCTGCGACCCCGTCTGGAACATCAGGATGCTCTGGCTCGCGCCGAACGCATACAGCAGCCCAGCAAACAGCAGGAGCGGCCATCCTGCCCACGGGAGGGGTTGCGCACGGGCTGCGATGTCGTGCCGGCGCGTGTACAGCAGCCAGACGCTGACGGCCAGAATGATCGGGCCATGCCCCTGCTCGTCTGTTGCCCAGACCGTGCGCGCGAGCTCCAGCCATGTCGGCACGTACAGCAACGCGAGCCCGGCGGCCAGGAACGCGACGACCACCCAGTCCATGCGGGCAGGCGCGAGCCCCGTCCGCCCGCCGCCAGGCTGCAAGGCTTTGCCCGTTTGCGGCATTGCAGCGGCCATGACTAGCGCTCGTTGACGACGGCGCCCACGATCTTGGCCGGGCTGCCGGCGAAACTCGCAACGAGATCCTGCAGGCTGCTCACGCGACTGGCGTTCTTGCGGGCGACTACGAGCGCATGGCCGCAACGCGCGGCGATCACCGCCGCATCGGCACCCCAGGCGGCCGCGGGCGTGTCGACCACAACGTGGTCGAACTTCGATACCAGCTCCCGCATCAGCAGGCCGAAGGCCGGACGCTCGACCAATTCGAGCGGGTTGGGCGGCGTCGTGCCCACCGGCAACACGAAGAGGCCGGGCAGCAGTCCGACCTGCTGAATGACCTGCTTGTCGGCACGTCCCGAGAGAATGCTCGAAAGGCCAGCATGGCTGCCGAGGCCGAACACTTCGTGCTGCCTTGGCGCACGCATGTCGGCGTCGACCAGCAACGTCCGTCCGCCCAACTGCGCGAGCACCACAGCGAGGTTGGCGGCGCAGTAGGTCTTGCCGTCACCGCCGTCGGGGCTGATGACGGCCAGCGCATGCCGCCCGCCGTCCGCGTTGAACGCGCGCATCATCAGCTGGCTGCGCAAGGCCCGGAAACTCTCGGCCCGCGAGGAGAACGGCTCGTTCAGAGCGACCAGTTCGGGGCTGGCACGCTTCTTCTCCTCGGGGGCATACGGATAGTCGAACTGTTGTGCCAGTGCGAACAGCACGTCTTCCTTCGTCGCGAGACCCAGGACGACTGCTGCCTCTCCAAAACGCACGCCTTCCTTGCGCTGATAGGCCAGAACGCGCTCGACCTCGTCGGCCGACAGATTGCGCAGCTCGGCGATGATGTCGCCGATGGAACGGCCGTGCTGGCCGTCGGCGAATTCCGTGGGTCTGGCCGCGTGCAGTGGTGTCGGCGGAGCGGCCGGCCGCGGCGGCGCTTCGACGTCGGCGACGACGGGGTCCGGGGTCGAATCGCGAAACTTGGCCATCAGGCGCCTCGGTTGTTCAGTTGCGGCAGCGGGGCCATTAGGCGCTGCTGCATCGATGACGCGCCAGGGAAGCGCACCTTCGAACCCGGCTTGAGCATCAGTCCGATGACCGGCAGTTGGATCGCAGCGGACACATCGGCAAGGCTGCGGACCCGGCGGTCGCGGAGTTCAAGGAGCAATGCGATGGCGCAACTGAGCAGCGTGCCGACGAACAAGGCGACCAGCGTGTTGAGAAAGACGCGCGGCGACGCCGGCTCAATCGGTGGCGCAGCCGCGGTCAGCACGTTGACGTTGCTTTGCGTCGCTTGGCTCTCCAGGTTGGTCTGCGTCAGCCGCTGTTGCAGCGCGTCGTAGGCGCGCTGCGCGTTCTCGAGATCGCGAACCAGCACGGTCCCCTCGTCCCGCACGGCCTTCATCTTCAACACCTTGTCGCGCTGGGCGGCCAGCGAAGCGCGGATCTCGGCCTCGCGCTGCCGATTGATGGTGTTGCTCACCCCCACGCCGCTGCTGACGCGGCGGGTCTCTTGATCGAGCTTGGTGCGCAGTTCGGCGAGAGAGGCCCTCGTTTCCAGCACCTGGGGGTGGTTGTCGCCGAGCCGGGTGTTGAGTTCACGCAGACGCGCTTCAGCGCGCGCCACGTCCGCCTTGAGCCCGCTGACGTTCGGGTTGTTCAGCACCTCCTGCAGCCGGTCCGCCTGTGCACCCTGCGCCTGGGCCTGCCGGCTGGCCGATTCGGCGCTGATCGCCTGGAGTGCGGTCAGCTGCGACGAGAGCTCGTTGAGCCGCGCGTTCTCGACATCGAGCCGCTCATCGGTGGCGATGATCCCGTTCTGCCGCTGAAACGCGCTCAGTCGGGTTTGCGCTTTCTCGAGCGCATCGCGAGCGTCTTTCGTGCGCGTTTCGAAGAACGAGCTGTACTGACGCGCGGGATCGACGCGGAGTTCGAGCGCGGTGTCGATGTAGGCCTGCACGAACGCATTGGCCAGGGCAGCTGCGAAGCGCGGATCGGGAGCCTTGTAGCTGACGGCGATGACGCTGCTCTCGCGAGAAGGAACCACGTCCATCTGTCGTTGGAACACGCCGGCCAGCCAGGTTTCGATGGAGCCCTGCCCGTTCGCCTCGTCCTGCCACTGCTGGCGAATCTGCGGGTTCTCGTTGAGCTTGAGGTTTCGGACGACGCGCTGGGCGACCCGCTCGCTCTGGATGATGTCCACCTGCGTGGCCATGAACGCGGGCGATGCCATGCCGCCGAACATCACGGCGGACACCGGATCGGGCTTGAAGTCGACCACCACGCTGGCCACGGCACGGTACTGCTTGGGCAGCACGAGGCTCACCACCAGCGTCACCAGCACCACCGTCAGCAGCACCGCCAGAGCCACGACCCAGCGCGCACGCAGGATCGACAAAAACTGTCCGAACGTCATTTCACCACCCGCCTCAGAACAAGCTCTCGCGCACGAACACCACGTCGCCCACCTGCAGCTTGTCGGTCATGCCCGGCTGCACCACGCGCACGTTGCCTTGTTCGTCCTTGCGGTGCACGCGGATGCCTTTTTCGGTGCCGCGTTGCGTCAAGCCGCCGCCGGTGGCCAAGGCCTGCAGCAGGGTCATGTCGCGCTCCAGCCGCATCGGGCCGGGGCGCTGCACTTCACCGTAGATGTAGACCAGCGGTTGGCGGTCGACCCAGACGCTGTCGCCGTTCTGGATGAGGATGTCCTTGTCGCGGCCGCCCGGGGAGAAGAGCGTGGGCAGGTCCACTTCCATGCGGAAGGGCTGGCCGTTGCGCGTGCCGGTGACGACGACCAGGTCGGCGCCGCCTGCGGCCGTGCCGCCGGCGGTGGCCAGCAGGTCGGTCAGGCGCATGTCGGCCACTTCGATGGGGTAGCGGCCGGGCCGGTTCACCTGGCCCAGCACGCTGGCCTGGTTGCCGCGCACCTGCAGCACCAGCAGGCTCACCTGCGGCTGCTTGACGAAGTTGCCGTTGCGCAGGCCGTCGGCGATGACGCGTTCGGCGGCGGTGACGGTCAGTCCGCCGATGCGCACGGTGCCCAGCAGCGGGAAGGTGATGACGCCCGACTCGGTGACGCGGGTCTCGAGCGTCAGGTCGGGGTTCTGGAAGACGTTGATGCGCACCACGTCGCCCGGGCCCAGGCGGTACTCGGCAGCGGCGGCCGCGGCGGGCGCCGTGGCCTGGCGTTGCGCCGCCTGCTGCTGCTGCGCCTGGGCGGGGTTGCCGGCGCCGAGCAGCAGGGCCACGGCCAGTGCCGCGGCGGTGAGCGAGAACACGGTGGGCAGCATCACTTCAGACCCATGCCTTTGCTGATGTCGGTGGCGCTCAGCCCGCCGGCCGAAGCCGGTGCGGCCGGGGTGGTGGGCGCCATGGCGGGCGTGGGCGCCGCAGCCGGTGCCGGCCCCGCCGCGGGTGCCGCACCGGCCGCCGGGGCCGAGGCGGCGCCTTCGGCGAACTTGCCCACGTACTCGATCTTCGCGCCGCTACGCAACGCTTTGATGTCGTCTTCGACGAGTTTGCGCTTGCGCTCGTTCAGCAGGTAGGCCTCGATCGCGGGTCGGGCCTGCTCTTCGCTCACCGGCTGCATGCGCGAGCCGGCCAGGAAGACCACCTGCAGCCCGTTGGGCTGCGGCACCACCATGGCCTGGCCGTCCTTCATGCGGGCGAAGTTGTCCAGGCTGGCCAGCGGCAGCTGCTCGGCGGCGCGCACCGCCTGGTTGCCGGCGAAGCGGTAGTCGCGCGCCTTCAGGAACTCGACGAACTCGTTGATGTTCTTCGACTCGGCCAGCTTCTGGCGCAGCTCGGCGTGCTGCTCGGGGCGGGCCTCGATGGCCAGCTCCTGAATGCTGTAGATGCGGCGCTCCTTGAACAGCGCGGGCTTGTCGTCGTAGTACTTCTTGATGTCTTCGGGCGTGGGCTTGGGTGCCGTCTCGCCGATCTTCTCGAAGTAGGCGCGGGCCAGCACCTCGCGGCGCGCGGCTTCGAGCTGCTGCACGACGCGCGGGTCGCGGTCGAGCTTCATCTCGTCGCCCTTCTGCAGGGCCAGCTGCTGGTCGATCAGCCGCTCCAGCACCTGGCGGCTGGCGGGCTCGGCCTGCTCGGGCCGCAGGCCGCGCTGCTGCTGCAGCACGAAGTTGATCTGGTGGACGGTGATCTCGTCCTTGTTCACCTTGGCCGCGGTCTGGCTTGCGGCCTTTTCCTTCTTGTCGCCGCAGGCCACCAGGGCGGTGGTCACGGCCAGGGCCACGGCGAGCAGGGCCGCGCGTGCCACGGGCCGGGCCTGCGCACGCCGCGCGCCGTGGTACATCGTCGTCAGAGTCATGGGGAGCTTCCCTCGGTGCTGTGGGCGGCGCCGACTTGCAGCCCGACGCCGGTGTCGGTGCACGAAGCGGGCGAGTGTACCTGTCCCGTTTGACGCCAAAAATGACCGCGCGGCCCCCTAGCCGGGGTGGGCCGGCGGCAGCAAGTCACGCCCAGCGCAGGGGTGGCCGCAGCGGTTTCAGCACTTGATGCCGACGTGCAGCGCCACGATGCCGCCGGCCAGGTTGTGCACGTCCACGTGGCCGAACCCGGCGGCCTTCATCATGGCCTTGAGCGTGGCCTGGTCTGGATGCATGCGGATGCTTTCGGCAAGGTAGCGGTACGAAGCGCCGTCGTTGGCAATCAGGGTGCCCAGCAGCGGCATGACCTTGAAGGAGTAGAAGTCGTACGGCCGGCGCAGCGGCTCGGCCGGGCGGCTGAACTCCAGCACCAGCAGGCGGCCGCCCGGGCGCAGCACGCGCGCCATCTCGGCCAGCGCTGCTTCCTTGTGCGTCATGTTGCGCAGGCCGAAGGCCACGCTCACCAGGTCGAAGCCGGCCTCGGGGGTGCCGGTGCGGAACGGCAGGTGCTCGGCGTCGCAGGCCAGCGTGGGCAGGACCAGGCCGTCGTCCAGCAGGCGGTCGCGGCCGACGCGCAGCATCGACTGGTTGATGTCGCTCAGCACCACGCGACCGGTGGGCCCCGCCTTGCGGGCGAAGGCGCGCGCCAGGTCGCCCGTGCCGCCGGCGATGTCCAGCACCTGCATGCCGGGCTGCACGTCGGCCACCGCCACGGTGTAGGACTTCCAGGCGCGGTGCAGGCCCAGCGACAGCACGTCGTTCATCAGGTCGTAGCGCTGGGCGACCGAGTCGAATACGCCGCGCACGCGGCCGGCCTTCTGCGTCTCGTCGACGGTCTCGAAGCCGAAGTGGGTCTGCGCCATGGGGGAGGTCGGGCCGCCGGGGGCGACCGGGTCAGTGGTGGTGGCCGCAGCCTGGCGCGGGCGCGGCCATCGGGGCGTCGCGATCGGCGCCGGCTTCGGCCAGGCGGGCTTCGTACTGCCGCCACAACTCGGCTTGGTCGCGCCCGAGGTGGTACAGGTAGGCCCAGCTGTAGATGCCGCTCTCGTGGCCGTCGGAGAAGCGCGGCTGCACGGCGTAGTGGCCGACGGCACGGATGTCGTCGATGAGCACGTGGCGCTTGCCGGTCTGCAGCACTTCCTGGCCCGGGCCGTGGCCCTGGACCTCGGCGGAGGGCGAGTACACGCGCATCAGCTCGAACGGGATGCGGAAGCTGGCGCCGTCGTCGAAGGCCACTTCGAGCACACGGGAGGACTGGTGCACGGTCAGCGCCACCGGCTGGGGCGCGGCGGTGGGGGTGCCTGGCATGCGGCGAGTGTACGAGTGGCGCCGCGCGGGCAAACAAAAAGGCGGCGCCTGCGCACCGCCTTTCGTCGACGCCGGCCGAGCCGGGATCGGGGTCAGCCGCGGAAATCGCTGCGGCGACGCGCCATGAAGCCCACGGCGGCCAGGCCGGCGAGCATCAGCGCGTAGGTTTCCGGCTCGGGCACCGGGGTGATCTGCGAGGTGAGCGTGTACGAACCGGCCGAAGCGCCGGCCGCCACCGTGCCCATCACCTGGTAGTAGTAGTTGCCCGCAGCCAGCGCGCCCAGCGGGTTGTAGGTGCTGCTGATGGGGCTGTTGTCGAACGAGAAGCCGGTGAGGAAGGTGCCCGAGCCGACCATGCCCGAGTACAGGAACACCGTGGCGCCCGTGAGGTCGAGCATGGTGCCGTCGTTGGCGACCGCGGTGGTGGTGATGTAGTCGATGCCGCTGCCCAGCGTGAAGGCGAACGTGTCCATCAACGACGCACCGCCACCCACGGCGAAGCCGAAGCCGAACTCCAGCGGGTCGTGGGTGCCCCAGTTGTTGGCCGCGGCGGACGCGTTCACGCCGGTGACGGCCAGCGCGGCCGCCAGGGCGAGCGATTTCAGTTTCATGTAAACCTCCTGATTCAGACACACGTGCCGGCGCGGAAAAGTACCGTGTCCGGCTCCGCGAAAGCGATGGCACCGGGAAAATCCCGATGGGCGGTTTGTACCGGAAGGCTGGCGTGCCAACGCCCCTCAACCCAGGGGATCGGCACCCCTAAGCCGTGAGCATTTGTGCTAGGGAATGCAACAGCCCGCTGGCCGCCGGCGCCGGCGCGCTACACCAGCACGCGCTCGATGCCGCCGGCGTTGGCCCGCGCCACGTACTCGGGCATCCAGTTCTCGCCCAGCAGCTGGCGCGCCATCTCCACCACGATGTAGTCGGCCTCGAGCAGGCCATTCTGCAGGTCGTCCTGGTAGCGCGACAGCCCCTGCAGGCAGCTGGGGCAGCTGGTCAGGATCTTGATGTTGTCCTTGGCGCCCACCCCGGGCATGGCGCGGATGGCCGCCTCGTCCTTCTGCAGTTCGTATTCCTTGCGGAAGCGCACCTGGGTGGCGATGTCGGGCCGGGTGACGCCCAGCGTGCCGCTTTCGCCGCAGCAGCGGTCGCTCTTCTTCACCTGCGGGCCCAGCAGCGCCTTCACCGTCTTCATCGGCTCCTGCTGCTTCATCGGGCTGTGGCAGGGGTCGTGGTAGAGGTACGCGGCTGTGTTTCCATCCAGGGTGATGCCCTTCTCGAGCAGGAACTCGTGGATGTCGACGATGCGGCAGCCCGGGAAGATCTCCTCGAAGCGGTAGCCTTGCAGCTGGTCGTAGCAGGTGCCGCAAGAGACGACCACCGTCTTGATGTCCAGGTAGTTCAGCGTGTTGGCCACGCGGTGGAACAGCACCCGGTTGTCGGTGATGATCTTCTCGGCCTTGTCCTCCTGGCCGCTGCCCCGCTGCGGATAGCCGCAGCACAGGTAGCCGGGCGGCAGCACGGTCTGCACGCCGGCGTGCCACAGCATGGCCTGGGTGGCCAGGCCCACCTGGCTGAACAGCCGCTCGCTGCCGCAGCCGGGGAAGTAGAACACCGCCTCCGTCTCGGCCGTGGTGGCCTTCGGGTCGCGGATGATGGGGACGTAGGCCTTGTCCTCGATGTCCAGCAGCGCCCGCGCCGTGCGCTTGGGCAGGCCGCCGGGCAGCTTCTTGTTGATGAAGTGAATGACCTGCTCGCGCACCGGCGCCGGGCCCAGGGTGGCCGGCGGGGCGTTGGTCTGCTGGCGCGCCGCGGGCTTCAGCAGCCGGTTCGCCAGGCGCTGGGCGCGGAAGCCCACGTCGACCATCGCCGTGCGCATGAGCTTGATGGTCTGCGGGTTGGTGGCGTTGAGCATCCACATCGCCGCCGCGTTGCCCGGGCGGAAGCTCTTCTGCCCCATCTTGCGCAGCAGGCTGCGCATGGCCATCGACACGTCGCCGAAGTCGATCTTCACCGGGCACGGGCTCTCGCACTTGTGGCACACGGTGCAGTGCTCGGCCACGTCCTCGAAGTCTTCCCAGTGCTGCACGCTGATGCCGCGGCGCGTCTGCTCCTCGTACAGGAAGGCCTCGATCAGCAGGCTGGTGGCCAGGATCTTGTTGCGCGGGCTGTACAGCAGGTTGGCACGCGGCACGTGCGTGGCGCACACCGGCTTGCACTTGCCGCAGCGCAGGCAGTCCTTGATGCTGTCGCTGATGGCGCCGATGTCGCTCTGGCGCATGATCAGCGACTCGTGCCCCATCAGGCCGAAGCTCGGCGTGTAGGCGCAGCTCAGGTCCGACGGGCGCGCGCCGTCGGTCTTGCCGCGCAGCAGCTTGCCCTTGTTGAAGCGCCCTTCCGGGTCCACCCGGCGCTTGTAGTCGGCGAACGACGCCAGCTCGTCCTCGGTGAGGAACTCCAGCTTGGTGATGCCGATGCCGTGCTCGCCGCTGATCACCCCGCCCAGGCGCCGCGCCAGCGCCATGATGCGCGCCACGGCTTCGTGCGCCGTCTGCAGCATGGCGTAGTTGTCGCTGTTGACCGGGATGTTGGTGTGCACGTTGCCGTCACCGGCGTGCATGTGCAGCGCGACCCAGACGCGGCCGCGCAGCACCTGCTGGTGGATGCGCTTGCATTCGTCCAGCAGCGGCACGAAGGCCGCGCCCGGGAAGATGGCCTGCAGCGGCTTGAAGATCTGCGTCTTCCAGCTGGCGCGCCAGCGCCAGTCCTGCAGCATCTGGAACGCCGTCTCGCCGCGGCCGGCCGGCGGCGTGCCGATGCCTTCGGGCTGAACCACGTCCAGCTCGTTCAGCCAGTGCTGCCACAGGCCGCGCACCTCGGCCAGCAGCGCCAGGGCCTGCTGCACGCGGTCTTCCAGCAGCTCGGCGCTGGGGATGTCGCCGGCGTCGTCGGCCTTGCCCAGCGGCAGCTTGCCCCTGGCGAAGAAGGCTTCAAGCGCTTCGACCAACTCGAGCTTGTTGCGCAGGCTCAGCTCGACGTTGATGCGCTCGATGCCTTCGGTGTACTCGCCCATGCGCGGCAGCGGGATCACCACGTCTTCGTTGATCTTGAAGGCGTTGGTGTGGCGCGCGATGGCGGCGGTGCGCTTGCGGTCGAGCCAGAACTTCTTGCGCGCGTCGGCGCTCACGGCCACGAAGCCCTCGCCGCCGCGGCTGTTGGCGATGCGCACCACCTCGCTGGTGGCGCGCGCCACGGCCGCCTCGTCGTCGCCGACGATGTCGCCGATGAGCACCATCTTCGGCAGGCCGCTCGAGCCCATCGTGGCCAGCGCACGCTTGCTCTTGGTGGCGTAGCCGACGGCCTTGAGGTAGCGGTCGTCGAGGTGCTCCAGGCCCGCGAGCAGCACCCGTTGCTCGGCCAGCGAGAACAGGTAGTCCTTGATCTCGACGATGCTCGGCACCGCGTCCTTGGGGTTGCCGAAGAACTCCAGGCACACGGTGCGCGTGTGCGCCGGCATCTTGTGCACCACCCAGCGCGCGCTGGTGATGAGACCGTCGCAGCCTTCCTTCTGGATGCCGGGCAGGCCGGCGAGGAACTTGTCGGTGACGTCCTTGCCCAGCCCTTCCTTGCGGAAGGTGCTGCCCGGGATGTCGAGCCGCTCGGTCTTGAGCAGCTTCTTGCCGCTGGCGTCGAAGGTCTTGAGCTCGAAGCTCGCCACCGGGGCGTCGTGGATCTTGCCCAGGTTGTGGTCGAGCCGGGTCACCTCGAGCCACTGCGCCTGCGGCGTCACCATACGCCAGCTGGCCAGGTTGTCGAGCGCGGTGCCCCACAGCACCGCCTTCTTGCCGCCGGCGTTCATGGCGATGTTGCCGCCGATGCAGCTGGCCTCGGCGCTGGTCGGGTCCACGGCGAAGACGTAGCCGGCGCGCTCGGCGGCCTCGGCCACGCGCGCGGTGACGACGCCAGCCTCGCTGGACACCGTGGCCACGGGGTGCGGCACGCCGGGCAGCGTCACCATCTCCACCTCGCTCATCGCCTCGAGCTTCTCGGTGTTGATGACCGCGCTCTTCCAGGTGAGCGGGCAGGCGCCGCCGGTGTAGCCCGTGCCGCCGCCGCGCGGGATGATGGTCAGGCCCAGCTCGATGCAGCCGGCCACCAGGCCGGCCATCTCGGCTTCGGTGTCCGGCGTGAGCACGACGAAGGGGTACTCGATGCGCCAGTCGGTGGCGTCGGTGACGTGGCTCACGCGCGAGAGCCCGTCGAACTTGAGGTTGTCCTTCGCGGTGTGGCGGCCCAGCACGCGGCGCGTGGCCTTGCGCAGGTCCCAGGTCTCGCGGAAGCGGGCCGAGAAGGCCTCGACCGCGGCGCGCGCGGCGTCGAGCAGCTCGCCGACGAGGGCGTCGCGCTCGCGGTCGGCCTCGGTTGAGGGCGCGGGGTCGCGGCGCTTGGCCACCTCGGCCAGCCGGTGGTGCAGCGCGTCGATGAGCATCTGCCGCCGCTTGGGGTTGGCGAGCAGGTCGTCCTCGAGGTACGGGTTGCGCTGCACGACCCAGATGTCGCCCAGCACCTCGTAGAGCATGCGCGCGCTGCGGCCGGTGCGGCGCTCCTGGCGCAGCTGGTTCAGCAGCTCCCAGGCGCGCGTGCCCAGCAGGCGGATGACGATCTCGCGGTCGGAGAACGAGGTGTAGTTGTAGGGAATCTCGCGCAGCCGCGCGCCTTCGGCAGCGATGGCGGCATCGTCGTCGGCCGTGGGCACGGCCAGGGGAAGCGGGGCATTCATAGGGTTGATCCGGATGCTAGCGCAGCGCCTGGGACGAGAAGGCGCCAGGGGCAGGACGCGCAACCGAGCGGCGCGACCCTGCAAAAACACGGCCCCGCGCGGCGGGTAAATCCCGTTGCCCCGCGCCAGCCCGGCATGACAGAACCGCGGTTGTCACAAAAGGCAGCCACACTCGCGGGTTTGCCTCGACCCCAAGCAGACGGAGTACCCATGAAGTTGCACGTGCTGGCGCCGCTCGCGGCCGCCGTTTTCCTGACCAGCCTGCCCGCCCGGGCCCAGACCGAGATCACCTGGTGGCACTCGATGGGCGGCGCCCTCGGCGAGTGGGTCAACGACCTCGCCAAGGACTTCAACAGCCGGCAGCAGGCCTACAAGGTCACGCCGGTGTTCAAGGGCACCTACGACGAGAGCATGACGGCGGCCATCGCCGCCTTCCGCGCCGGCAACGCCCCGCACATCCTGCAGGTGTTCGAAGTGGGCACCGCCACCATGATGGCCAGCAAGGGCGCCATCAAGCCCGTGGCCGTGCTGATGAAGGAGGCCGGCGCCAAGTTCGACCCCGCGGCCTACGTGCCTGCGGTGGCCGGCTACTACACGGCCAGCAACGGCCAGATGATGAGCCTGCCGTTCAACAGCAGCACCACCGTCTTCCACTACAACAAGGACGCCTTCAAGGCCGCCGGCCTCGACCCCGAGAACCCGCCCAAGACCTGGCCCGAGGTGGCGCTGGCCGCCGCCAAGCTCAAGGCCAGCGGCCACAAGTGCCCCTTCACCACCAGCTGGCAGAGCTGGACGCAGCTGGAGAGCTTCTCCGCCTGGCACAACACCGAGTTCGCCACCCAGCGCAACGGCTTCAACGGGCTGAACGCTCGGCTGAACATCGTCACGCCGCTGCACGTGCGCCACATCGAGAACCTGGCCAACATGGCCAAGGGCGGGCTGTTCGTCTACAAGGGCCGCGGCAACGCCGCCGACGCCACGTTCGTCAGCGGCGAATGCGCCATGGTCACGGGCAGCTCGGCGCTGTACGGCAACGTCAAGCGCAACGCCAAGTTCACCGGCGGCATCAGCACCCTGCCCTACTACCCCGACGTGACCGGCGCGCCGCAGAACACGGTGATCGGCGGCGCCAGCCTGTGGGTGATGAGCGGCAAGAAGGCCGAGGAATACAAGGGCGTGGCGGCGTTCTTCAACTACCTGTCCGACCCGCAGGTGCAGGCCACGGCGCACCAGCGCACCGGCTACCTGCCCATCACCACCGAGGCCTACGGCATCACCGAGAAGAGCGGCTTCTACAAGCAGAACCCGGGCACCGACGTGAGCGTCACCCAGATGATCCGCAAGGTGACCGACAAGTCGCGCGGCGTGCGCCTGGGCAATTTCGTGCAGATCCGCACCATCATCGACGAGGAGATGGAGCAGGTGTGGGCCGGCAAGAAGACGGCCAAGGAAGGGCTCGAGGCGGCCAAGAAGCGCGGCGACGAGCTGCTCGAGCGCTTCGAAAAGGCGAACAAGGGCTGAGGCCCTCGTTCGCCTTCGGCAGTGGCAGCGCGCTGTGCGCGCCGCCCTTGCCTTGACGGCCGTCATGGGGCACCCCTCCCCCGGCCCATCCCCGCCGGGCGGGGATGGGAGTCCCGTTTCAACGACGATGTCCTTTGGCTGCTGAAAAACGCGTCCGCTTCAAGAGCTGGTGGCTGCCCTGGGTGCTGATCGCGCCGCAGATGGCGGTCATCCTGGTGTTCTTCTTCTGGCCCGCGAGCCAGGCGCTCTACCAGAGCGTGCTGCAGTCCGATGCCTTCGGCACCAGCACGCAGTTCGTCGGGCTGGAGAACTTCCGCCACCTGTTCAACGACCCCACCTACCTGGCGTCGTTCCGCACCACGGCGGTGTTCTCGGTGCTGGTGGCCTTCATCGGCATGTCGGTGTCGCTGCTGCTGGCGGTGATGGCCGACCGCGTCATCCGCGCCGCGCGCATTTACAAGACGCTGCTGATCTGGCCCTACGCCGTGGCACCGGCGGTGGCTGGCGTGCTGTGGCTGTTCATGTTCGCGCCGTCCATCGGCGTGGTCAGCTACGCGCTGCGCGAGGTGGGCTACGACTGGAACCACCTGCTCGACAGCGGCGACGCCATGGGCCTGATCGTGCTGGCCGCCGTGTGGAAGCAGATCTCCTACAACTTCCTCTTCTTCCTGGCCGGGCTGCAGAGCATCCCCAAGAGCCTGATCGAGGCCGCGGCCATCGACGGCGCGGGGCCCTGGCGCCGCTTCTGGACGGTGCAGTTCCCGCTGCTGAGCCCGACCACGTTCTTCCTGCTCGTGATCAACGTCGTCTACGTGCTGCTGGACACCTTCGCCATCATCGACGCCACCACCCACGGCGGGCCGGGCAAGGACACCGCCATCCTGGTCTACAAGCTCTACTACGACGGCTTCAAGGCGCTGGACCTGGGCGGCTCGGCGGCGCAGAGCGTGGTGCTGATGGCCGTGGTCATCCTCTTCACGGTGATCCAGTTCCGCTACGTCGAGCGGCGCGTGAACTACTGACGATGCCGCGCGCGTCCACCCCATGATCGAGAACCGCCCCGCCGCGACGGTGCTGTCGCACCTGACGCTGATCCTCGGCGTGCTCATCGTCGCCTTTCCCGTCTACATCACCTTCGTCGCCAGCACGCAGACGGCCGAGCAGATCGTGCAGAACGTGCCGATGTCGCTGGTGCCCGGCGACAACATGCTCAACAGCTACAAGCTCGCGCTGTTCGGCGGCCAGACGGCCTACGGCAGCCGCATCGCGCCGGTGGCGCCGATGCTGTGGGTGAGCCTCGTGAGCGCGCTGGTCATCGCCATCGGCAAGATCACGATCTCGCTGCTGTCGGCGTTCGCCGTCGTGTACTTCCGCTTCCCGCTGCGCGGCGTGGTGTTCTGGATGATCTTCGTCACCCTGATGCTGCCGGTCGAGGTGCGCATCGGGCCCACCTACCAGGTCGTGTCGGACCTGGGCATGCTCAACAGCTACGCGGGCCTCACGATCCCGCTCATCGCCTCGGCCACGGCCACCTTCCTGTTCCGCCAGTTCTTCCTCACCGTGCCCGACGAGCTGGTCGAGGCGTCGCGCATCGACGGCGCGGGGCCGATGCGCTTCTTCAAGGACGTGCTGCTGCCGCTGTCGTCGACCTCGATCGCGGCGCTGTTCGTCATTCAGTTCATCTACGGCTGGAACCAGTACCTGTGGCCGCTGCTGGTGACCACCACCGAGAACATGTACCCGGTGGTGATGGGCATCAAGAGCATGATCAGCGGCGGCGACGCGGCCACTGAGTGGAACGCCGTGATGGCCACCGCCATCCTGGCGATGCTGCCGCCGGCGGCGGTCGTGCTGCTGATGCAGAAGTGGTTCGTCAAGGGCCTGGTCGACACCGAGAAATAACCGAGAACCAGATGGGAGCCATCTCATTGCGCCGCGTCGAGAAGGCCTACGGCCACGGCGCAAAGGCCGTCCAGGTGATCCACGGCGTCGATGCCGAGATCGCCGACGGCGAATTCATCGTCATCGTCGGCCCCAGCGGCTGCGGCAAGAGCACGCTGCTGCGCATGGTGGCGGGCCTGGAGGAGATCACCGGCGGCGAGATCGCCATTGGCGGCCGCGTCGTCAACCGGCTCGAGCCGGCCGAGCGCGACATCGCCATGGTGTTCCAGAACTACGCGCTCTACCCGCACATGAGCGTGTACGACAACATGGCCTACGGGCTGAAGATCGCCAAGGTGCCCAAGGCCGAGATCGACGTGCGCGTCAACAAGGCGGCGCGCATCCTCGAGCTGGGCCAGCTGCTCGACCGCAAGCCGCGCCAGCTGTCGGGCGGGCAGCGCCAGCGCGTGGCGATGGGCCGTGCCATCGTGCGCCAGCCGCAAGTGTTCCTGTTCGACGAGCCGCTGTCCAACCTCGATGCCAAGCTGCGCGCCGCCACGCGGCTCGAGATCCAGAAGCTGCACCGCGAGCTGGGCGTCACGTCGCTCTTCGTCACGCACGACCAGGTCGAGGCGATGACGCTGGGCCAGCGGCTCATCGTCATGAACGCCGGCCGCATCGAGCAGATCGGCACGCCCGAGCAGGTGTACTTGAAGCCGGCCACCACCTTCGTCGCCGGCTTCATCGGCAGCCCGCCGATGAACCTGCTCAAGGGCGTGGCCGACGGCTCGCGCTTCACCGTGGGCGACCGCGTGCTGAACCTGCCCGGCGCTGCACCGCGCAGCGGCCCGCTGCTGATGGGCATCCGGCCCGAGCACGCCGAGCTGGACGCCGGCGGCAACGGCAGCATCAGCTGGCCGCTGCAGGTGGAGATGCTGGAGATGCTGGGCGCCGAGCGCCTGGTCTACGGCCAGGTGGGTGGTGCGCCCTTCACCCTGCGCATCGACGCCACGCTGGCCTCGCCGCAGATCGGGCAGACGGTGCCGCTGGCCGTGCCGATCGAGCACGTGCACTGGTTCGACGTCGACACCGGGCAGCGCGTGGCATGAACGGCGCCCGCGATGGCCGATGCGCAGCATGAGCGGCGACGGCGTGGCGCCCTGGCCGTTCCCGCTGTGGATCGCCCACCGCGGCGCCGGCCGGCTGGCGCCGGAGAACACGCTGGCCGCGTTCCGTCACGGCGCGGGCTTCGGTTACCGCGCCTTCGAGTGCGACGTCAAGCTCAGCGCCGACGGCGTGCCCTTCCTGCTGCACGACGCCACGCTCGACCGCACGACCGACGCGCGCGGCACCGCCGCCGACCGCACCTGGGCCGAGCTGTCGCGCCTGGATGCCGGCGGCTGGCATTCGCGCACCTGGGCCGGCGAGCCCCCAGCCAGCCTGGACGCCATCGCGCATCACGTCCAGCGCAACCACTACGCGCTCAACATCGAGATCAAGCCGACGCCCGGCGTGGAGCACGCGACGGGTGTCGCGGTGGGCCGCGCCTGCGCCGCGCTCTGGCCGGACGACGAGCGCATGGCCACGTCGCCGCTGCTCTTCAGCTCGTTCAGGCCCGAATCGCTGCAAGGCGCGCTCGAAGCCGCACCCCGCATCCCGCGGGCGCTGCTGCTCGATTCGCCCTGGCCCGGCTGGTTCGACCACGCCCGTGCGCTGCAGTGCGTGGCGGTGGTGACCAACCACGCCATCATGGACGCGGCCCTCATGGCCCGGCTGCGCGATGCCGGCCTGCGCGCGCTGTGCTACACGGTCAACGACCCGGCCGATGTGCTGCGGCTGCGCCGGCTGGGCATCGACGGCCTCATCACCGACGCGGTGGACCGGTTCTCGCCGGCGGCGTGATCGGCTCGAGGCCCACGGCGTAAGGTGGGCGCGTGACCGAGGACGTCACGAACCTGGTTCTGGAGCACCTGACGGCCATCCGCGCGGACATGGCCGACCTGCGGCGTGACGTGCGCGACATCAAGGCGCGGGTGTCGTCGCTGGAACACCAGATCGCACAGATCCACATGGACATGGCGGCGATCCACCTCCGCCTCGACAACCTCGACGCTCGCGTTGAACGCATCGAGCGCCGCCTCGACCTGCGCGAATCGGTCTGACGCGGCGCCGGCTCAAGGCTCCTGCCGCGCGGGCCGCACGTCGGCCTCCGCGCCGACCCAGTCGGAATCGTGCTCGGGCTCGGGCAGCGCCCGCAGGCCGCGGATCAGCGGATGGCGCCAGGCCACCCACACCAGCAGCGCCGAGACGCCACCGGCAAAGCCCAGCGCCGCGCGCAGGCCGACGTGCTCGCCGAGCCAGCCGCCCAGCAGTGCGCCGGGCGCGGCGGCCAGCAGCGTCAGCCAGCGCATGGTGCTCGTCATGCGGCCGAGCAGCGGCTCGGGCGTCACCGCTTGGCGCAGCGCCAGGAAGTTGATGAAGATGAACACGGCGCCGGTGGTGAAGCTCATCAGCATCACCGCGAACGCCGCCACGCCCAGAGCGTTGGCCGGTGCCACCGCCAGCAGCAGCCAGCCGGCGCCGCACACGGCGTAGCCCACGACGAGGCACGGCCCCGGGCCGATGGCCACGCTGATGCGCCGGCCAAGCACGCTGCCGGTGATGGTGCCCAGGCCCATGCCGATGTAGCACAGGCCGATCTGGTGCTCGTTCAGGCCGAGCGTGCGCGTGGCGAACAGGATCTGCACGGTGGCCGCGGCGTAGTGGCACATCTGCCACACGCCCATCAGCACGCCCAGCGTCACCAGCAGCCGCGTGCCGGTGACGAAGCGCAGCCCCACCATCAGGTCGCGTCCGAACTGGGCCAGCGTGCGCGTGCCGGCGGCGGTGTCGCGCCGCTCGGCCACGTGCAGGCCGCGCAGGATGAGCGCCGAGCCCAGCAGCAGGGCGGCGTTGACCAGCAGCGCCATCGGCGCACCGAAGACCTTGATGAGCGCACCGGCCAGCCCCGGGCCGGCGACCTCGGCGCCCGACGTGGCGAGCGCGTTCTTGGCGTGCGCCTCGACCAGGCGTTCGCGCGCCACCACCTGCGTCAGCACGATCTGCGCCGCGGTGCCGGCCACGGTGTGCACCGTGCCGAGCACGAAGCCCACCACGTACAGCCAGCCCATGGTCAGCCAGCCGGCCCACCAGGCCAGCGGCACGCTGGCCGCGGCGAAGGCCACCGCGGTCTCGCCGGCCACGTACACCGGCAGCTTGCGCACGCGGTCGAGCCACACGCCCGAGGGCAGCGAGAACAGCAGGAAGGGCAGCAGCTCGATGGCTGTGAGCAGACCCATCTGCGTCGGCGTGGCCTGCAGCAGCACCGCCGCGGTCAGCGGCAGCGCCAGCATCATCACCTGGTTGCCGAACGAGCTGGTGACGATGGAGGCGAAGAGGCGCCGGTAGCTGCGGTCGCGCAGCAGGTCGCCTGGCGCGAGCTTGGGAAGGAACGACAGCGGGCGGCCCCTGACGGCGGCGAGCGGCGGCGAACGTCGCGGCGTTGGCGGCGAGCGGCCTACGAGCGGTAGTCGGCGTTGATCGACACGTAGTCGTGCGAGAGGTCGCAGGTCCACACCGTGGCTTCGGCCGTGCCGCGGCCGAGCTGCACGCGCACGGTGATCTCGGCGCGCTTCATCACGCGCTGGCCGTCTTCCTCGCGGTACGCGGGATGCCGGCCACCGCCGGTGACGACGTGCACCTCGTCGAGGTGCATCTCGATGCGCGACTGGTCGAGATCGGCGATGCCGGCATAGCCCACGGCCGCCAGGATGCGGCCCAGGTTGGGGTCGCTGGCGAAGAACGCCGTCTTGACCAGCGGCGAGTGTGCGATGGCATAGGCCGCGAGCCGGCACTCGGCCTCGTCGCGCCCGCCCTGCACCTGCACGGTGATGAACTTGGTGGCACCTTCGCCGTCGCGCACGATGGCCTGCGCCAGCTGCTGCGCGACGGCCACGACCGCCTCGGCCAGCGTGCGGCCGGCGGCGGAGTCCAGCGCCTCGATGCGCGCGTGGCCGGCCTGCTGCGTGGCGACGAGCACGAAGGCGTCGTTGGTGGAGGTGTCGCCGTCGATGGTGATGCGGTTGAAGCTGGCATCGGCCGCCTGCTTCACCAGCGGCTGCAGCAACGCCGGGTCGACCACCGCGTCGGTGGCGACGAAGCCCAGCATCGTCGCCATGTTGGGCCGGATCATCCCGGCGCCCTTGGCGATGCCGGTCACCGTGACCGGGCGCCCGTCGATCAGCACCTGCCGGCTGGCGGCCTTGGGCAGCGTGTCGGTGGTCATGATGCCGGCCGCGGCATCGGCCCAGTGGCCGGGCGCCAGATCGGCGAGCGCGGCCGGCAATGCGGCCTCGATGCGCTCCACCGGCAGCGTCTCCATGATGACGCCGGTGGAGAACGGCAGCACCTGCTCGGGCGCGATGCCCAGCTGCGCCGCCAGTGCGGTGCAGCCGCGCCGCGCACGCGCCAGGCCGTCGGCACCGGTGCCGGCATTGGCGTTGCCGGTGTTGACGAGCAGCGCGCGCACACGGCCGCCGCCGCCACCCGCCAGATGCTCGCGGCACACCTGCACCGGCGCGGCGCAGAAGCGGTTGGCGGTGAACACGCCGGCGACGGACGCACCTTCGGCCAGCTCGAACACCACCACGTCGCGCCGGTTGGCCTTGCGCACGCCGGCCATGGCCGTGCCGATGCGCACACCGGCCACGGCGTGCAGCGATTGCGGGTCGGGGGCGGTGAGGTTGACGGGCATGGCGGTGGGCCGCGGGAGCGGCTCGATGAAGCGCCCGCGAGTGTAGGACCAGGCGCGCGAGGCCTGCGGCGAGTGCAGGCACCGTCGGCCTGCACAAACGCAAACGCGCCCGGCAAGGGCGCGTCGTGCAGGCTGCGCTGCAGCCGCCGGCACGGTGGCCGGCGGCCGTGCTCAGCGCATCAGGGCCGGGCGATGGTCACGTTGGCCGAGTTCCACACTTCCCAGTGCGCCGGGTTGGCCGGGTCACCCAGCGCCTTCAGCACCGACAGGCGGATGGTGTAGGTGCCGTTGGGCTGCACACCCATGCTGGTGGTGCCGTTCCACGAGAAGGTGAAGAAGTGGCTCGAGCTGTTCGCCCCGACGTTGCGCGGCACGTACTGCTCTTCGCTGATCACGCCGCGCGGCTGGCCGCCTTCGAAGGCTTCGAGGCGGAGCGTGCGCGACTGGTGATCCAGGTGCACGAGCAGGTACGGGATGTCGGTGCCCACCATCGTGTAGGTGCCGCCCGTCGCGTTGCGGTTCTGGTACGACGTGCCGACCAGTTGCGCGAGCCACGGGAAGCCGTTCGCGGTGGGCGTCAGCACCGGAATCGACTGATAGTCGCCCTTGAAGCCGGCGTAGGGCACGCGCAGCATCGTGCCGTCACCCTGCGGCGTCAGCGTCACGTAGCCACCGTAGAGGCCGCGGTTGGCCAGCCCGACGGGCGCCGTGATGGTCACGTTGACCATGGCCGTGCCCTTGGCCGGCACCACCACCGTCGGGCTGCTGAACGTCACCGTCGCCGGCGTGTCGAACACCCCGCCGATCCCGTAGGTGGCGCCGGTGTTGGTGTTCGGCCCCGTAGCCAGCGTCGAGGTGTGGCCCAGCGTGTAGGTCACCGGCGCCAGCGCGTCGTTGCGGATGGTCAGCGTCTGCACCTTGGGCCCGGCATCGCTTTCACCGGCGCCGATCTTCGCCGGCACCACGAACTGCTCGCTCTGCACCGCGGCCACCACGTCCAGCATCCCGGCACCCTGGCGGAAGCTGTGGTCCAGGAAGCCGAGGTTCGGATTGCCCTGCCACAGCGCCGGCTTGGCGGTGTTGCTCATGCGCGTGGCCATGTTGATCATCGGCGGCGGGTTGCGGCCGATGACCGGGCCTTCGCGGCCGAGCGCCGCGTTGGGCTTGGCTTGCAGGATCAGCGCGGCCGCGCCGGCGACGTGCGGCGCCGCCATCGAGGTGCCGCTGACCGAGGCCGCGCCACCCAGCTCCAGCGGATACGCCGAGTAGATGTTGCCGCCGGGCGCGCCGATGTCCGGCTTGACGGAGAGGTCGGCGGCCATGCCGAACGAGCTGAAGCCCGAGATCAGCCCGGCGGTCGCCAGGGGCGTGGTCGCCACCTCGGTGCCCCAGGTGATGGTGGCGCCCGGCAGCGAGGCGAGGGTCTGGCCGTCGCTCATCTGGATGCCGACCGTGGGGATGGTGATGGCCGGCGTGCCCGCCACGGTGGCGTTCACGGGACCGGTCGTGTTGTTGTAGATGATGACGGCGGCTGCACCGGCGTTCTGCGCATTGAGCGCCTTCAGATGGAACCCGCAGGTGGGACCGCCCGAGAAGTTGCCACGCTGCACCAGCGCCACGTGTCCGGCGGGGAAGCCGGCATAGTCCGATGGAAGGCAGCCGAAGCGCGCATTGGCCGATCCGGACGTCGGCGTGCTCACGGGCATCGTGCCGCTGGTGGGCGGCGGCGGCGCTGCGGTGGCGGGGTTGAAGGCGATCAGCAGGTTGCCGGGGTTGGCGCGGAAGCCGGGGCCGGTCGACTGGGTGTTGTCGAACGACGCCACGCCGATGACGTTCTCGCCGCTGCCCGGCGCGCCGGTGGCCCACAGCGCATCGGGCGCGCTGCCGCCGGGGCCGTTGTTGCCGGCCGAGGCGACGATGACCACGCCTTTCTTGGCCAGGCGCGAGCCGGCCTGGCCCGTGGGGTACTGCGGCCACTGGGCGCGCGAGCCGATGCTCATGTTGATGACCTGCATGCCATCGGCGAGCGCGCGCTCCATGGCCTGCAGCATGATGTCGGCGGTGGTGCTGCCCGTGCAGCCGAAGACGCGGTACGCACCCAGCTTCACGTCGGGCGCCACGCCCTTGATGCCGCCGCCGTTGGCACCGACGATGCCGGCGACGTGCGTGCCGTGGCCGTTGCAGTCGTCGGGGTTCGCGTCAGGCACCGCGGCGTTGCTGCCGGTGAAGGCATCGCCCACGAAGTCGTAGCCGGCGACGATGCGCGTGGTCGGGAACGACGTGCTGCCGTTCGTGCCATTGCCGCCGAAGGCCGGGTGGTCGATGTCGACGCCGGTGTCGATGATGCCGACCTTGACGCCCGCACCGGTGAGGCCGAGGCTGTTCTGGGCGATGTTGGCGCGCGTCTGCGCCAAGGCCGAGGCGAGGTCGGGCGCCGAGCCGGCCGCCTGCTCGGGGCGCGGTGCCTCGATGACCTCGACGGGGTGCAGCGCCTTCACGCCGGCCACGCGCGCCAGCTTGTCGCGGTTGGCTTCGTCGACGACGACCGACAGGCCGTTGAACAGCGCATTGAACGATTGGCGCTCGACGTAGCGCACGCCGGCCTGCGCAGCGGCGGCACGGAACGCGGCCTGCTCGGCCTGCACCGTGGTGAGCTTGCCGCCGTCTGCTGTGGGTGCCGCCTTGAATTCGACGAACCACAGCCGGTTCGCCTCGGCAGCGCTGGTGGGAACCGACTGCGCGAAGGCAGCCGACGAGATCGACAGCGCCGCAACGGCCATCGCCGCCGGCGTGAGGATGAACTTGCGAAGGGCCATGTGAGCTCCGGATTTCGAAGGCGCTGATGCTGGGTCGCGCGCAAGGCGGTCGTGATCGGGTGTTACCCGGGACGACGTGCCGCGACACCCTGCGAAATCGCTGCAAGTTCCCTTGAACCCCGCAACCTGGGGGTGGGGTCCGCTGCGACGCGCGGGTTAGTCCGGCATCGGGTCGCGGGGGACGAGCCGCGATTGCAGACTCGTCCTCTTGTCGCGGCGGGCACCTGCTGGCAGATTGCCGCCCTGTTCCCGCGGCGCCGTCAAGAGCACCGCGGCGTCGAGACCCAACCTCCGGAGAACCCTTCCATGCAGTGGATCCACGCGACGCGCACGGCCCTTGCCGCGGCGGCCATCGCCAGCGCAGCGCTTGCCGCAGGCACCGCGCACGCCGGCGCCATCACCATCGACGTGTCGGGCGCGATGAGCGTCGGCGAGCTCGGCGACAGCGGCAACGAGATCCGTTTCGTGTCGCTGGCCACCGGCGCACGTGTCACGGGCATCAGCTGGGACGTGACGCTGATCGCCGACGCGCCGAGCTGGCTGTCCGAGATGGGCATCGACATCAGCGACAACGGTGGCGCGGGCTTCCAGCTGTTCCCAGGCTTCGGCGATGACAGTTCGGGAAGCGCCAGCTACTCGGGAACCTTCGACCTCGTCGCCGCAGGCCTCGACTTCACTGTTGGCGCGAGCGCGCAGCTGATGCTCGAGTTCTTCGAGTTCCTCGACGATGACACCGTCAGCCCCGACGGCATGTGGGCCCGCGGCAGCACGATCACCGTCAGCTACGTGCCGGAGCCGGCCAGCTTCGGCCTCGCCGGGCTTGCGCTGCTGGGTGCCGGCCTGGCCACGCGCCGGCGCCGCCCGGTCGAGGCAGTCCCCGTCGCCGCCTGAGGACCGCCGGCGCCCGGCGCCGGCCCACCGCATCACCGAAGCCCGCCGCGTGCGGGCTTCGTCGTTCTCGGCGTCAGAGCGTCGCGTGCCTCGCTCAGTGCGTCACCGGCCCCGCGCCGCGCGGCGGCTGCGCGCGCTCGGCCGGGCACCACAGCCACTGGCCGCGCCGGCTGGCGTGGTAGACCTGTGCACCGCCGGCGCCGCGCACGACGATGCGCCAGCCCGGTACCAGGGCCTGCAGGTACATCAGACCGGGCTGCGGGCAGCCGAGCGAGCTGTCGCCCCAGGTGGCCTCGGCCACGTCGATGGCCAGGGTCTTTGGCTCCGCGCGGCCGCCCGCGGCCCGTGCAGCGTCCGTGCGCACGGCCTCGACGATGGCTGCCAGCGTGTCGGCATCGTTCGCCCCGGGCGGCACCAGGCCGCCACGGTTCACGTCGCGCCTGGCGTTTTCGGCCTGTTGGGCGGGCACAGCGTCCGTGGGACCGGTCGGCGCGCCGACACACGCGCTGGAGAGGGCGGCGCATGCAAGCAGCGCGACGAGGCCTCGCGATCGCGTGGCACGGCTGCCGATGGATGGCGGAAATGGCAGGCGACGCTTCATGGGCCGCATTGTGCGCACGCCATCAAGCGACAAGGGCCCCGCGGATGCGGAGCCCTTGCAGGTGCAACGGCGGACCGACCACGGACGCACGGCGCGCGCCCGCGCCGGGCGTCCGACTCAGCCCTGGTTGCGGCGGCGGCGGACCACGCCGGCGACGCCCGCCAGGCCGGCCAGCAGCATCGCGTAGGTGCCGGGCTCGGGCACCGCGGTCACTTCGCCGATCCAGTCGGCGTAGGCGGCCAGCGCCATGCCGCCGAAGTAGGTGCCGTAGGTGCCGGACACCTGGTCGGGCCAGCGGCCGCCGAAGGTGTTGTTGCCGACCAGGTAGTCGACGCCGGAGAAGGTGACGAACGAGGGGCCGCCCGAATCGCCGCCGCCGATGTTGCCTTCGACGTTGGTGCCGCGCGTCGGCGAGCACCAGGCGTCGATCTGGCAGAACGTGTCCTGGAACTGGCCGCGGAAATCGAAGCCGTCGAAGTCGGCGTACCAGACTTCCTTGGCGCCGGCGGCGAAGCCCTGCTCGTCGTCCAGGTCGAACAGGTCGGTGCGGTTCTGGGCGACCTTCTTGCGGAAGAAGCTGGTGCTGCTGCTGACATGGCCCACCAGGCCGTTGCCCGACGTGCCGTAGCCGACCATGGTGATGCCCTGGCCTTCCATCAGCTCGCCGTTCCAGATGCCGTAGCGCTTGGCGGCCGCGGGCGCGGCCGAGCCGAGGCGGATGATGGCGAGGTCGTCGTTCAGGCAGAAGCTGTTGACCCCGACGGGGCAGTTGCCGAAGCCCTGGTAGTCGCCGTGCATGATGGCCGCGCTGGCCGAGATCAGCGTGGCCCCGGCGCCGTTGTTGGTGGGGTTGTTGTGGTTGAACACCACCCGCACGTCGTTGCTGGCGTTCAGCGTGATCGGCGTGCCGTCGTCGTTCTTGTCGATGCAGTGTGCCGCCGTCAGCACGTGCCAGCTGTCGAGCAGCGCGCCCGAGCAGATGAAGCTGGCCTGGTTGGCCGTGCCGATGTCGAACCGGATGTTGATGCTGACCACGCCCGAGAAGCGCGAGGTGGGCACGTTCGGGTCGACCAGGTTCAGCGGGTCGTAGTTGTTGTTGGCGTCGCCGTCGCCCGCCAGGATGGCGCGCTCGACCACGCTGCCGTAGAGCTGGGTCTTGGAGACCGAACCAGCGGCCATGGCGCCGCCACACACCAACACCGCAGCCAGCGCCACGCCGGCGCGCTTGATCGTCTTCATCTGGATCTCCGCACCGCCCCGCGGGGGCGGCCCTCGTTCACACCTGTGTTCCGTGCCGCGCATGGCAGCGACGGGCCTTCTTGTTGCATGAGCGGCATCTTGCGAAGCCACTGCGCGCGAAAAGAGTAAGCAAGCCGCCGGCCACCATCAAGCCACGCACCTGAGGGGTGAGCCAAACCCTAGTGGCGCAAGGCCGCGGCACCCATGGGCCTCGGGTGCCAAGCCTCGCCGCCGGGACGCACGGTCCGGGTGCGCGGCGCCCCGTTGCCGCGGCGCTCGCCCCGCCGGCGTGCACCGGTCGCGTGATTAGACTGGCCCCATGGGCAAGCCCGACTTCAGGCCCCGCCGACCGCAGGCTCCGTGGCTTCGCACCCTGGCCGCGGCCGGCCTGTGCACGCTCGTGGCCTGCGCCGCGCCGTCGTCGTCGAGCACGCCCGCGGCAGCGCCGCCCAGCAAGGCAGGGGGCGACGTCGCCGCGCTCGAGTCGCGCATCGATGCGCTGATCGGTGAGGCCGCCTGCCAGGTGGACGGCGACTGCCGCACGATCGCCATCGGCGCGCTCGCCTGCGGCGGCCCGCAAGCCTGGCGCGCGTGGTCGCTGCGGCAGAGCGACGGCGCCGCGCTCGAGGCCGCGGTCGAGCGCCACCGCCAAGCCCGGCTGGCGCAGATCGCGCGCACGGGCGAGCAGTCGGTCTGCATCGCGCTGGCGGACCCCGGTGCCGTCTGCCATCTGGCGAACGGGGTTCGCCGATGCACCACGCCACCTGCGACCGTGCCTGGAGGGGCTGGGACGGTGCGTTGAAGCCGCCCGGCGCGGCTGCGCAGGCAAGGTCGCAACCGGCATTCGCCGTGACCCGGGCACGGCAAGCAGGGACCGTGCGGACCACGCAGACAAGAAGAGGGGCCGCGCGGGCCCCTCCTGCATCACACCGGCTTGGCCGGCCCCGCGCCGGTGGCCGGCGCGGTGGACGACCCGGCCCTACTGCACCGGCTTGTGGCGCAGCACCGTCGCCTGCGCGGCGCTGGAGGCGGCCATGGCGTCGATGAAGACCTCCGTCGAGCCGATCACCGCGCCGCCGGCGGTCTGCCGGTACTGCACGTTGCCCAGGTAGCGCGCGCCGCCTGGCACGTTCCAGCTGAGGCCGATGGACGCCGTGCCACCCAGGTACACCGTGCCAGGACCGAAGGCGCGCAACGTCTGCGCACCGACCGCCGGGCCGACCACCCAGTGGTTGAGCACGAAGTTGGCCGACCCGCCGACTGGCGCGAACGCCTCCACGCAGGCCGTGTACGAGCCCGGCTGCGGGTTGTTCAGGCTCACCAGCTCCTGCGATGTCCCGGTGTAGCTGCCACCGACCGCCGTGGCGCCGCGATAGACGGTGATGTCCAGATCGCTGGCCGCGCCGCCATCGACCTCGCTGTTGAACATCTGCACGCGCAGGATCTGCGCGCCCGTCGGCACGGTGATGGGGAAGCAGCGGTCGGCCTGGCCCAGCACCGACGTTCCGGTGTTGCGGGTGGCCGGCACCAGGCCGGTCGCGGTCGTGTTCATCGTCCCGGCCCAGCCGGTGGCGACGGTGAAGACCTTGGTGCCGTTGGCGCGCGTGTCGGTGACCGACGTGCTGCCGACGAATTCCGATGCCTTCGCCTGCAGGGGGCTGCGCAGGCGCGAGCCATCGCTGCCCGTCCAGACCAGTTCGCCGAACCGCCAGGCCTCGGTGGGCGCGCCGTTGCGCGTGAGCGTCACGGTGAACGGCTTGCTCTCCCCGGGCGCCAGCGTCAGCGAGGAAGGCGAGACGGACACGGTGAAGCCCGGCATCGTGGCGCTGGCCGTCAGCGTGACCGGCGCCGTGCCGGTGTTCGTCAACGTGCGCGCCAGCGTGCCGATGCCGATGACGTTGGCCCGCGTCATCGAGGCGAGGTTCAGGTTCCACGACGCGATCGCACCCGAGCGGTACTGCCCGAACTGCGTGGGCGTGATGTCGTAGACGACCCTGGTGTCGAGCGCCCCGTTGGGATTGAGATGGCCGGCGCCAAAGCCCCAGGGGTTGGTGTCGGGCGACCCGTTGGCGAGCTTGACGTTCTGCGTGGCGCTCGTCATCAGCGCCGACTTCATCGCCGCCGGACTCCAACCCGGGTTGGCCTGCTTGAGCAGTGCCGCAGCCCCGGCCACGTGCGGTGCGGCCATCGAGGTGCCCGAGATCATGTTGGCGCCCGGAATGGGCACGTAGGTGCCGGCGAGCAGCGCGATGTGGTTCGCGATGCTGAGGTTCAGGTCGCTGTACGCCGCAATGATGTCGGTGCCCGGCGCGGTGATGTCGGGCTTGAGGATGTTCGGATCGCCACGGTTGGGACCACGCGACGAGCCGTCCGCCATCACCGGGGCGATCACGCCGGGCTGCTGCACGCTGGGCGAGAACGAGGCCGTGCCAACAGGTGACGCCGCCTCGGCCAGCACGGCCGCCGCTGCGGAGGCCGGCAGGTGGACGGCCGGCACCACGAACGCGATGTTGAACACCGTGTCCAGCGACGCCAGCGGCCCGGACGGAATGTTCTGGATGATCATTCCGACGCCGCCGGCTTCCTTCACCGCCTGGGCCTTGTTCACCAGCACGTTGCCGCCGCGGTAGCAGACCACGATCTTGCCCGCGACCTTGGCCGGATCGAGGCGTGCGCCGCCGCCGTCGGCCGAGCCGTAGCAGCGCGCCAGTTCGGTGGCGTTGACGCCCGGCAGGCCGGCGGCGGGCGCGGCGATCAGCGGCTTGCTCGTCAGACCGGTGGTCTGGAACGACGGGCCGGTGAAGGTCGCGCCGCTGCCCAACGTCACGGTGGCCACGGTGAAGCGGTCGTGCGTGGAGTTGCCCACCGTCGTCGTCCACGGGCTGATGTGCGCGACCGTGTTGCCCGGGCCGGAGTTGCCGGCCGATGTGGAGACGAAGACACCGGCGCTCATGGCGTTGAAGAACGCCGTCTGCACCGCGTCGACGACGCTGAATCCGCTGCCGCCGATGGAGTAGTTGATGATGTCGACGCCGTCGGCCACCGCGGCGTTGATCGCCGCCACCGTGTCCGAGTTGAAGCAGCTGCCCTGCCCGCGGGCGCCGCCCGCGGCGAGCGGCGTGTAGCAGGCCTTGTATGCGGCCAGCCGCGCGCGCGGCGCCACGCCCGAGATGTTGGCGATGGGGTTGCCCTCGACCACCACGTCCACACCCTCGTTGCCACCGGAAGTGGCCAGCGTGTGCGTGCCGTGGCCGCCGTCGTCGCGCGGCGAGCGGTACTCGGTGGGATACGTGGCCGTGCCCGAGGCGTCCCAGCCGGCGCGGAAGTAGCGCGCGCCGATGAGCTTGTTGTTGCACATCGCCGTGGTGAAGCCTTCACCGGTCTGGCAGATGCCGCGGTATCGGCCCGCGGGCAGCGGGTCGTACACGACGGTGCCCGGCATGTAGTAGGGCACCGGCTTGCCGCTCGCGTCCACCTTGTCCGAGAACGACGGGTCCTCGGGCCAGACACCGCCGTCGACGTGGGCGATGATCACACCCTCGCCCTTGATGGCGCGGCCCGCTGCGTCGGTGCGGCTCCAGGCGCCGCCGGGGATGTCCAGCCCCAGGAAGCGCGGCGTGTAGCTGGTGTCCACGGGGCGCGCCTCGTCGGCCGTGATCACCTTGACCGCCGGGTCGGCCGCCAGCTTGGCCAGTTCGGCGTCGGTCAGCTTGGCGGCGAAGCCGTTGAACACCGCGCCGAAGCGGTAGTACACCTGCGCCGCGGGCACGCTGGCCGCCACGCTCGTCTGGCGGTTGGCCAGGTAACCCAGGTAGGCCTGGACGTGCGAGGCGTTGACGTTGAGCTTGCTGCCGGGCGCGGGCTTGGTGGCCGCCAGGCCGCTGATGCCGCCTTCGTAGCTGGCCGCCGGCGGTTCGGCCAGCTGCACGATGTAGCCCTTGCGCGGGGCCGCCTGCGCCCAGGCGGTGCTCACCGCCACGGCACCCAGGCACAGCCCGAGGGCGATGCGTCGGAAATTCATGTGCGACTCCCGGTGACGTTCAGTTCGGCGCGACGGTGGTGCGGCGGCGCGAGGCGCCGGCGACTCCGAGCGCCAGCGCGGCCAGGGCCAGCGAGGCGGGCTCGGGGATGGCGGCCACCAGGTTGTCGATGGCGAACTGCGCGCCGTTGAAGCCGACGAAGTCGCACGTGCCCATCGTGTAGACACAGGCGCGGAAGGTCACGCTCTCGAAGAACGAGGCGCCGAAGCTGCCCAGGTCGGTCTGGGTGAAGGCGAAGGCGCCGTTGGCGTCGGCCGGGCCGAAGTCGAGGCTGACGTCGGTGCTGCCACCACCCGCCATGCCGGTGATCACGAGCGCTCCCGTCACGTCGCCCGCACCGTAGATGCCGGGCAGTTCCGGAATGAAGCTGTAGGCCAGGCTGCGCAGCGAGAACAAGCCCGCCTGGGAGTTGCGCATGACGATGGCGCTGTCGTTGAACACGGCGAAGTACTGGCCGCTGCTGTTGGTGGGGGCCACGCCGCCGAGCGAGATGTCGTCGGTGATGCCGCCGAACGGGCCGCCGACCATCGTGAACGTGTAGCCGCCGCTTTGCAGGCTTTCGCCGTCGCCGATGAAGGCGAGTGCCGAATCCTCGAAGGTCACCATGGCGGCCTGTGCGGCCGGCAGGGCGAACGCGAGCGACACCGCGCAGGCGAGCGCGGACCTGGTCATCACTTTCATCGAAACCCTCACGTGTGGAAGCCCTTGGACCGCACGCGTGACGGGTGTCGCGAGACGCGCTCGCCACGCAGCGGAGAGACGAAGCGAACCGCGCGACACGTCGCGCGACGAACGTCCAGTTTCTGCGGGCTGGCGTGAAATAAGTCAGGCGCTTCCCCTCGAACGTGGGGTAGCGCTATCCCCTATCGACGAAGGGCGCCTCGGCGCGGCGGCTTGCCGCCTCGGGCAGGCTCAGGCCAGCCGGCCGTGGCAGGCCTTGTACTTCTTGCCGCTGCCGCACGGGCAGGGGTCGTTGCGCCCGACCTTGGGCACTTGCTGCGCCAGGTTGGCGAGGTCGGCGTCGGCTTCCGATTCGGAGCTGACGCTGCCGTCCTCGTTGGGGTGGGTGTAGGTGACGTTGGCCAGGTGCCCGGCCTGCTCCTCGAGCTGCTGCGCGGCCAGCGCCGCCTGGTCCTGGGTCTGGATGCGCACCGTCATCAGGATGCGCGTCACTTCCATCTTCACCACGTCGAGCAGCTGGCTGAAGAGCTCGAAGGCCTCGCGCTTGTATTCCTGCTTGGGGTTCTTCTGGGCGTAGCCGCGCAGGTGGATGCCCTGGCGCAGGTAGTCCAGCGCCGCCAGGTGCTCGCGCCAGTGGCTGTCGATCGACTGCAGCAGCACCATGCGCATGAAGGGCGTGAACTGCTCGGCGCCGACCAGTTCCACCTTGGCCTGGAACATCGCGTCGGCCGCGGCCACGACCTTGTCGACGATGTCCTCGTCGGTGATCGATTCGCTCTTCTGGACCTCGCCCTGCAGGTCGATCTCGAGCTGCCATTCGTCGCGCAGCGCCTTCTCGAGCCCCGGCAGGTCCCACTGCTCCTCGAGGCTCTCGGCCGGCACGTAGGTGCGCACCACGTCGGTCATGGTGCTCTTGCGCAGGCCGCCCACCTGCTCGTCGAGACGCTCGGCCTCGAGGATCTCGTTGCGCTGCTGGTAGATGACCTTGCGCTGGTCATTGGCGACGTCGTCGTACTCCAGCAGCTGCTTGCGGATGTCGAAGTTGCGCGCCTCGACCTTGCGCTGCGCGCTCTCGATCGAGCGGTTGACGATGCCGGCCTCGATGGCCTCGCCTTCGGGCATCTTCAGCCGGTCCATGATGGCGCGCACCCGGTCGCCGGCGAAGATGCGCATCAGCGGGTCGTCGAGCGACAGGTAGAAGCGCGACGCGCCCGGGTCGCCCTGGCGGCCCGAGCGGCCGCGCAGCTGGTTGTCGATGCGCCGGCTCTCGTGGCGCTCGGTGGCCACGATGCGCAGGCCGCCGGCGGCCTTCACCTGCTCGTGCAGGCTCTGCCATTCGTCGCGCAGCTTCTGCGCGCGCTGGGCGCGTTCCTCGGGCGACAGGCTCTCGTCGGCCTCGAGGAACTGGATCTGCTTCTCGACGTTGCCGCCCAGCACGATGTCGGTGCCGCGGCCCGCCATGTTGGTGGCGATGGTGATCACGCCCGGCCGCCCGGCCTGGGCCACGATCTCGGCTTCCTTGGCGTGCTGCTTGGCGTTGAGCACCTGGTGCGGCAGCTTCAGCTGCGTGAGCAGGCGCGAGATGATCTCGGAGTTCTCGATGCTCGTCGTGCCCACCAGCACGGGCTGGCCGCGCTCGTGGCAGTCGCGGATGTCCTTCGCGACGGCGTCGTACTTCTCCTTGGTGGTCTTGTAGATGAGGTCGTTGTCGTCCTTGCGGATCGTCGGCTTGTTCGGCGGGATCACCACCGTCTCCAGGCCGTAGATCTCCTGGAACTCGTAGGCCTCGGTGTCGGCCGTGCCCGTCATGCCGGCCAGCTTGCCGTACATGCGGAAGTAGTTCTGGAACGTGACCGAAGCGAGCGTCTGGTTCTCGCTCTGGATCTGCACGCCTTCCTTGGCTTCCACGGCCTGGTGCAGGCCGTCGCTCCAGCGCCGTCCGGTCATGAGGCGGCCGGTGAACTCGTCGACGATGATCACCTCGCCGTTCTGCACCACGTAGTGCTGGTCGCGGTGGTAGAGGTGGCGGGCACGCAGCGCGGCGTACACGTGGTGCATCAGCGTGATGTTGGCCGGGTCGTACAGGCTCGCGCCTTCGGCCAGCAGGCCGGCCTGCGTCAGCAGTTCCTCGGCCTTCTCGTGTCCGTCCTCGGTGAGGAAGACCTGGTGCGTCTTCTCGTCGACGGTGAAGTCGCCCGGCTCGATCACGCCTTCGCCGGTGCGCGGGTCGGCCTCGCCCACCTGCTTCTTGAGCGCCGGCACCACGGCGTTGATGCGCACGTACAGCTCGGTGTGGTCCTCGGCCTGGCCGCTGATGATGAGCGGCGTGCGCGCCTCGTCGATGAGGATCGAGTCCACCTCGTCGACGATGGCGTAGTTCAGGCCGCGCGCGACGCGGTCGCGCACCTCGAGCACCATGTTGTCGCGCAGGTAGTCGAAGCCGAACTCGTTGTTCGTGCCGTAGGTGACGTCGGCACCGTAGGCGGCCTGCTTCTCCTCGCGGCTCATGCCCGGCACGTTGACACCCACCGTCAGGCCCAGGAAGCCGTAGAGCCGCCCCATCCATTCGGCGTCGCGCCGCGCGAGGTAGTCGTTGACCGTCACCACGTGCACGCCCTTGCCGGCCAGCGCGTTCAGCACCACCGGCAGGGTCGCCATCAGCGTCTTGCCCTCGCCGGTGCGCATCTCGGCGATCTTGCCCTGGTGCAGCGCCATGCCGCCCATGAGCTGCACGTCGAAGTGGCGCATCTTCAGCGTGCGCTTGCCGGCCTCGCGCACCAGCGCGAAGACCTCGGTCAGCAGGTCGTCGAGCGACGAGCCGTCCGCGATGCGCCGCTTGAACTCGTCGGCCTTGGCGCGCAGCTCGGCATCGGCCAGCTTCTCGTACGTGGGCTCGAGCGCGTTGATCTGCTCGACTTGCCGGCGGTAACCCTTCAGGAGCCGGTCGTTCCGGCTGCCGAACAACTGCGTCAGGATCTTGGGGAACATGCGGCTTGGGGCTTTCGGTGCGCGGGTGTCGGGCGGCGACCGCGGTGGGCGGAACGCGGGGCTTCGTCGCGGGCGGCCGTCGTCGTCGATCACCGCGGGTGCAACCGACCCCAGGTGTGGGCGCCGGCCGCGGCTGCAAGGCAGCGCGCAGGCGTGAGCGAGCCGGTGGCGCCGCCGCGCAAAGCGCGAGAGTCTAGCACCGGGCCTGGCGGGCACGGGGCTGGCTAGACTCCGGCGCCATGACGTTCCACAGGCGCCCGAGCGGGCCTGCGCTCCAGCCTGCCGGCACCCTGGCGCTGCGCGACGCGCTCGACGGCAGCGAACCGCTGGCCCGGCTGATGCAGCGCCTGGCCGAGGCACGGCGCCGCTTCGACGTGGTCGCCGGCGTGCTGCCGCCCGGGCTGCTGGCGGCGGTGCGGCCAGGCCCGCTGGACGACGACGGCTCGTGGAGCCTGCTGGCCGACCACAACGCCGCGGCGGCCAAGCTGCGCCAGTGCCTGCCGGCGCTGGAGGCGGCGCTGCAGGGCGCGCGCTGCCCCGTCGCCAAGCTGTCGGTGCGCGTGCAGCCGCGCGGGCGCTGAACGCGCTGCGGCCTCGGGCGCGCGACCCTTCGGGTCTTCGAAGAACCCCTGACCTTCGATGCCCGCAGGATCAGGCCGCGAGCGCGTGCGCCAGCGGTTCGCGCGTGTGGTGCGCCCACTTGGTGCCTTCACGCAGCACCTGCAGCGTGGTCGATCCGGCATCGGCGAAGAACAACGCCTCGTCCAGCCCCAGCCGCTCGAACAGCCGGCGCTGGCGCAGCGAGCGGTTGCGCAGGTCGCCCTCGGGGCGCGCCTGGCCGTACAGCGCGGCCGCGGCATCGGCCGCGTGCTGCGCCCGCGCGTCGAGCGCCGGCACGGCACGCGGTGCGGCCAGGTGCGCCTGCACGATGAACGGGTTGCGCCCCACCACCAGGCCCCAGGGCCGCAGGCCTTGCACGGGGTCGACGCTCAACGCCTCGAGCTTGGTCAGGCCGAAGGCGCGCGCGAGCGCCAGCCGCGCGGCCAGCAGCGGGTCGGCGGCGCGCACCTGCTGCAACGCCCAGTTGGCCTCGGCCTCGCTGCCCGGCACGGGCAGCACCAGCGTGCGCAGCAGCGTGGTGGCGTGCGCGTCGCCCTGGCCGGCGGCGGCGTGCAGCCAGGCGATGGCCTGTTCCGATTCGGCCAGCGTCTGCGCGCCGCGCAGCAGCAGCGCGCCCAGCTTGCGCTGCGCCTCGGCCAGGCCGCGCTGCGCCGCCTTCTCGAGGAAGAAGCGCGCCATCTGCGGATTGGCCACCGACAGGCTGTGGTCGGCATGCAGGCGCCAGAGGTGCAGCCAGGCGTCGTCGCAGCCGGCGTCGGCGGCACGCAACAGGAAGGCCGCGCCCTTGCGGATGTTCTGCTGCTCGGCGAACACGCCTTCGGGCAAGGCCGCCAGCGGCACGCCGGCGAGCGCGCGGCCCAGCAGGTAGGCCGCGTCGGCATCACCCTGCGTGGCGCGCAGCTCGAGCGCGTCGCGCAGCTGCGCGGGTTCGACGTCGTCGGGCACCGCGACGCCATGCCGCTGCGCCAGCAGCACCAGCGCGACCAGCGCTTCGGCCAGCGCCGGCGGCACGGCCGACGCGCCGGGCGCCTCGAAGGCCACGGCCGCGACGATGGCGCCGGCCAGGCGCACGACCGCGTGCGCACCGTCCGAAGCGTCGTCCCGCGCCGCCTGCGCCGCGGCGATGGCGAGTGCGCCCAGCTCGCGCGGCACGATGCCGGCGGCGCGCGCCAGCGCCTGCAGCACGGCGCGCGGCGCGGCGGTCGGGCCGGCGTCCAGCGCTGCGGCGAGCGCGCGTTGCGCGTCGGCATCGCCAGCGGCCGCGGCGCTGGCCAGCCAGCGCCGGCCGGTCATCGGCTCGCCGCTGACGGTCAGCCAGGCGCCCAGGCGCAACTGGGCCGGCACGCTGCCGTCGCGCGCCGCGCGTGTCAGTGCCGTTTGTTCGCCAGCCTGCAGCAGCTCGTGCAGCGGCAGCGTCTCGGCGATGACGCGGCTGGCGGCGCCGGCGTCCTGCGCCATGGCGGCACGCAGGTGGTCCAGGCCCGTGGCCACGTGGCGGGTGAAGCCCGCCTCGCCGCTCAGGTAGCGGCGGCCGACTTCCAGCAGCGCCCGAAGGTCGCCCTGCCTGGCCTGGGCCAGCAGGCGGATGTGCTCTCGTCTCACGTCGAAGTGCTCGTGCGGTGGTCTCGGGGGAGACCTTAGGCAGGGGCACTTGCGCCAACATGGCGTCGAGATGACAAATTGGTCATCTTCGCCGTGGCGGCGACTCGACGCACGCGTGCGCGCGCACGACGCCGCTGGCTTCACCCCGCCACTGAGCGCACGACGACGAAAAAGAGCCGCGCCCCTCGCAGGGCGCGGCCCGAAGGTCGGCCGGCATCGGCGCCGGCCGCGGGGGCACTCGGTCGGTCAGAACGTGTGGCGCAGGCCCAGTTCGTAGCCGGTGGACTTGGCGCCCGCCACCGGCGTCGGCGACGTGGCCACGGCATAGGCCGCGGCACCGTCGTTGTCGACGCGCGCGAACGTGGCGTAGATGGCCGTGCGCTTGGACAGCGCGTGCACGTAGCCCAGCGCCACCTGGTCGGCGTCGTTGCCGTCGATGGCCACGCCCGCGGCGTTGCGGCCCTTGGCGTTGGCCCGCGTGTAGGCCGCGCGGATCGTGCCGTTGCCCAGCGGCACGGCCGCGCCGATGCTCACGGTGTCGAGCTTGGCGTTGGCGAACTCGTCGCGCAGGAAGTAGCCGGAAAGCCGCACCGGGCCGAAGTTGTACGAGGCACCGGTGGCGATGACCTCGTGCTCGTCGAACCCGGCGATGGGCGTCACCTCGGTGCGGCCGTAGGCCAGCGACACGTTGAGCGGGCCGGCGTTGTAGCCGATGCGTGCGCCGCCCGACTTCTTGCCGCCGGTGCCTTCGCCGGCCGAGACCGAGAGCTGGCCGTACAGGCCGCCCATGGCCGGCAGGAAGTAGCTCACCTGGTTGTCGGCGCGCGTCAGCGTGTCGGCGTTGCTGCCCAGGCGGTCGCTGAACTTGCCGGCGGCGGCGATGCCGTTGTCGCCGAAGACGTCGAAGTCGGCGTAGCCGATGTAGAACGGCGTGAAGTCGCGGCCGAGGCGCAGTTCGCCGAAGCCGCCGGACAGCGACACGGTCGAGCGCCGGTTCCAGAAGCGCGACGCGTCGGTCTGGGTGCCGGTGTCGATGTTGAAGCCGTGCTCGAGCCAGAAGCTGGCGCGCAGGCCACCGCCGAGATCCTCGCTGCCGCGGAAGCCGAGGCGGCTGGAGTTCAGGCCGTTGTTGCTGAGCGACTTGACGGTCTGGCTGCCGTTCTTGACGTGGCGCACGTTGGCGTCGACGACGCCGAACAGCGTCACCGTCGATTGCGCGTGGGCGCCCGCTGCCGCCGCGGCGGCCAGGGCCAGTGTGGCGATCCTCTTCATGTGTCTTTCCTCTGCTGCTGTCGTGGTGTGACCGGGCCCCACGGTGGGCGCGGGATGCGCGCCGTGGGGTCTGGAAGGCAGCTTAGGAACGGCCCGTCGCGCCGGCGAGGGGCTGTCGCAGAACCGGACGGGGCCTGCGGGCGCGGGGGTGGCGGTTGGGCACCAGCGCCGTGGCGCGCGGGCCGCAGCATCGCGGCGAATGGCCCTGGTGTCGAGCCGGCCTCGACGCGCCGTGCGCGCGTCAGGCGAGGTTTGCGGTGGTGCCGGCTGTCAGAGTCGAACTGACGACCTTCCGCTTACAAGGCGGGTGCTCTACCAGCTGAGCTAAGCCGGCGCCGGAAGCGCGCGATTGTAGGCGGCGGCTCCCCGCCTCCGCCCGGCCGCTGCCAGGGCGCGGCGGCTACTTGATGCGCTTGAGCGCCGGCCGGCCGCTGCCGGGGCCCTGGGGCGCATCGGGCGGATCCGGGTCGTCGCTGCCGCTGCCGCTGCCGGCCACGGGCCGGGTGGGGGCGGGTGCGGGCGTGGGCTTGTCCACCACCGCGGCCAGGCGCGGGCCGCGCGGCGTGCCTTCGCTGCCGGCCACGGGCGCAGGCGCGCCGCCGGTGCTCGCCTCGGTCGGCATCGGGAAGGCCATGCCCTGCCCGTTCTCGCGCGCGTAGATGGCCACGACGTGGTCCACCGGCACCTTGATCTCGCGCGAGACGCCGCCGAAGCGCGCCTTGAACTCGATCAGCTCGTTGCCCAGCTGCAGCCCCGAGGTGGCCTCGAAGCCGATGTTGAGCACGATCTCGTTGTTCTTGACGTACTCGGCCGGCACCTGCACCGTGGCGTCGACGTGCACCGCGATGTAGGGCGTGAAGCCGTTGTCGGTGCACCAGTCGTGCAGCGCGCGCAGCAGGTAGGGCCGCGTCGAGCTGCCCTGGCCTTCGCTGCCGGTCGGCGTCGCCATGCTGCTGCGCTCCGGCGCCTTACTTGCGCATCACCTTCTCGGACGGCGTCAGCGCCTCGATGTAGGCCGGGCGCGAGAAGATGCGCTCGGCGTACTTCAGGAGCGGCACCGCGTTCTTGGAGAGGTCGATGCCGTAATAGTCCAGGCGCCACAGCAGCGGCGCGATGGCCACGTCGAGCATGCTGAAGTCGTCGCCCAGCATGTACTTGTTCTTCAGGAAGATCGGTGCCAGCTGGGTGAGCCGGTCGCGGATCTGCTCGCGCGCGCGCTCGAGCTGCTTCTCGGTGGCCTTGTGGCCGCTGCCGCCTCGGCCTTCGAGCAGGTTGACGTTGCTGAACAGTTCCTTCTCGAAGTTGAAGAGGAACAGCCGCACGCGCGCGCGGGCCACCGGGTCGCCGGGCATCAGCTGCGGGTGAGGGAAGCGCTCGTCGATGTACTCGTTGATGATGTGGCTCTCGTACAGGATGAGGTCGCGCTCCACCAGGATGGGCACCTCGTTGTACGGGTTCATCAGCGCGATGTCTTCGGGCTTGGCGAAGATGTCGACGTCGCGGATCTCGAAGTCCATGCCCTTCTCGAACAGCACGAAACGGCAGCGGTGCGAATAGGGGCAGGTGGTTCCGGAGTACAGCACCATCATGGCGTTGTGCCTTTCAAGTCGGGCAAGGGGTTCGGCTCTTCAACAAACGGAACGGGCGCAGCGGGTTGCGGCTGACCGCACGGCGCTGCGCCTCGTGGGCGGCCCGCGGCTCGGCGCGGGCCTTCTCGGGGTCGGGTCTCGCTACTTCACGTCCTTCCAGTAGGCCGCGTTCAGGCGCCAGGCGATCACCGTGAACAGCCCCAGGAACAGCAGCACCCACACGCCGATGCGCACGCGCTGCGTCTGGTTGGGCTCGCCCATCCACTGCAGGAAGGCGACGAGGTCGGCGACCGCCTCGTTGTATTCCTCGCGCGTCATCGTGCCGGCGGTCACGGGCTCGAAGCCCTTGAACACCTGCACGGTCTTGCCCGGGTCGTGCGGGTCCTTCTCGTTGGCGAACAGCGCGCGCTGCTGGCCCTGCAGTTCCCACAGCGGGAAGGGCATGCCCACGTTGGGGAAGGCGGCGTTGTTCCAGCCCGTGGGCTTGGTGTCGTCGCGGTAGTAGCTGCGCAGGAAGGTGTAGAGGTAGTCCGACCCGCTGCCCTTGCTGCCGTCGCTGCGCGAGCGCGCGATCAGCGTCAGGTCGGGCGGCACGCCGCCGAACCACTCCTTGGCTTCCTTCGGGTCGAGGGGCGTCTTCATCACGTCGCCGACCTTGGCGCCGCCGAAGACCAGGTTGTCGCGGATCTGCTGCTCGGTGAGGCCGATGTCGCGCAGCCGGTTGTAGCGCATGAACGCCGCCGAGTGGCAGTTCAGGCAATAGTTGACGAACAGCTTGGCGCCGCGCTGCAGCGCGGCCAGGTCGGTGACGCGGCGGTCGTTGAACTTGTCCCAGGGGATGCCTTCGCTGGCGGCGAAGGCCGGGCTCGTGGCCAGCAGCAGCGTGGCGAGCAGCGACAGGATCAGCTTCTTCATCGTGGGGTTCTCGCGCGAGCCGCTCAGTGTTGGAACGTGACCCGGTCGGGTACCGGCTTGAACTCGCCCATGCGGCTCCACCACGGCATCAGCAGGAAGAAGCCGAAGTAGAACAGCGTGCCGGCCTGCGACACGAGCGTACCCACCACCGACGGCGGCTTGATGCCGAGGTAGCCGAGCACGGCGAAGTTCGCCACGAACAGGCCGTACATCCAGATGTTCCAGCGCGGCCGGTAGCGGATGCTCTTGACCGGGCTGCGGTCGAGCCAGGGCAGGAAGAACAGGATGATGACCGCCAGGCCCATCACCACCACGCCCCAGAACTTGGCGTCGAACGTGAGCAGCAGCGCGGCGACCACCAGCGCGCCCACCAGCGGCGCCCACTTCCAGATGCCGCGGAAGCCGCCGAACAGCGTGGCCAGCACGCCGGCCGCGCCGATCAGCACCACCAGCACCGTCACCATCTGGTCGGTCACCGCGCGCAGCATCGAGTAGTACGGCGTGAAGTACCACACCGGGGCGATGTGCGCCGGCGTCTTCAGCGGGTCGGCGGGAATGAAGTTGTTGTATTCGAGGAAGTAGCCGCCGAACTCTGGCGCGAAGAACATGACGGCGGTGAACGCCATCAGGAACACGCCCACGCCCATCAGGTCGTGCACCGTGTAGTACGGGTGGAACGGGATGCCGTCGAGCGGGATGCCGCGCGCATCCTTCTTGGCCTTGATCTCGACGCCGTCGGGGTTGTTGCTGCCCACGTCGTGCAGCGCCAGCAGGTGCGCCACCACCAGGCCGATCAGCACCAGCGGCACGGCGATGACGTGGAAGCTGAAGAAGCGGTTCAGCGTGGCGTCGCCGACGACGTAGTCGCCGCGGATCAGCAGCGACAGGTCGGGCCCGATGAACGGGATGGCGGCGAACAGGTTGATGATGACCTGCGCGCCCCAGTACGACATCTGGCCCCACGGCAGCAGGTAGCCCATGAAGGCCTCGGCCATGAGGCACAGGAAGATCGCGCAGCCGAAGATCCACACCAGCTCGCGCGGCTTCTTGTAGCTGCCGTAGATCATGCCGCGGAACATGTGCAGGTAGACGACGACGAAGAACGCCGAGGCCCCCGTGCTGTGCATGTAGCGGATGATCCAGCCGCCCGGCACGTCGCGCATGATGTACTCGACCGACTCGAACGCCTTGGCCGCGTCGGGCTTGTAGTGCATCACCAGGAAGATGCCGGTGACGATCTGGATCACCAGCACCAGCAGCGCCAGGCTGCCGAAGAAGTACCAGAAGTTGAAGTTCTTCGGAGCGTAGTACTCCGACATGTGCTTCTTGTACTCGGCGAACGCGGTCGGGAACCGGTTCTCGAGCCAGACGCTCGCCTGCGTCAGCGCCGAAGAACCGGCGGGCGCTTCCTTGAATTCGGCCATCTCGTGCTGCCTTGGATGTGTGCTCGTGGAGTCTCGTGCGGGTCGGCGCGGGCGCTGGGGGTCAGGCCTTCTTGTCCTCGCCGATCAGCAGCACCGTGTCGGAGACGTAGGCGTGCGGCGGCACCTCGAGGTTGTCGGGCGCCGGCTTGTTCTTGAACACCCGGCCGGCCAGGTCGAAGGTCGAGCCGTGGCAGGGGCAGAGGAAGCCGCCGGCCCAGTCGTCGGGCAGCGACGGCTGCGCGCCGGGTGCGAAGCGGTCGATCGGGCTGCAGCCCAGGTGCGAGCAGATGCCCACGCCGACGAAGTACTCGGGGCGGATCGAGCGGTGGGTGTTGCGCGCGTACTCGGGCGTGAGCGCCGCCGGGTCGCGCTGGCTGTTGGGGTCGGCGAGCTGGCCGTCCAGCGCCTTCAGCGCGGCCACCTGCTCGGGCGTGCGGCGCACGATCCACACCGGCTTGCCGCGCCACTCGACGGTGAGCTTCTGGCCCGGCGCCAGGCCGCTGATGTCGACTTCCACCGGCGCGCCGGCGGCGCGTGCGCGCTCCGACGGTGCGAAGCTGGCGACGAAGGGCACCGCGGCGGCGCCCGCACCGATCGCGCCGGCACCGCAGGTGATGGCGATCCAGGTCCTGCGGCCCTTGTCCACCACCCCTTGGGCGCCGCCGTCTGCGGCGTTGAACGGGGCGTTCTCGACGGTGGCGTCGCTCATGCAGTTTCCTCTGGGCGCTCGAAGCGGCAACGGTGTTCAGGACAACCGGGAATTCTAGCCGAGCCCCCGCGCGCTCCTTGCCGAGGCCCGGACGCCGGTTGACGCTGGCGGCACCCGCCACTACCGTGCCGCCCACCACGAGGAGGAGTGCGCATGGGTTTCGGCAAGGAGTTCAAGGAGTTCGCGATCAAGGGCAACGTGATCGATCTCGCCGTGGGCGTGATCATCGGCGGCGCCTTCGGCAAGATCGTCGATTCGCTGGTCGGCGACGTCATCATGCCCATCGTCGGCCGCATCTTCGGCGGCCTCGACTACAGCAACTACTTCATCCCGCTGGCCGGCCAGACGGCGACCACGCTGGCCGAGGCCAAGAAGGCCGGCGCCGTGCTCGCCTACGGCAACTTCATCACGGTGGCGCTCAACTTCGTCATCCTCGCCTTCATCATCTTCATGATGGTCAAGCAGGTGAACCGGCTGCGCCGCACCGAGCCGGCGCCCGCGCCGACGCCGGCGCCGCCCGAAGACGTGCTGCTGCTGCGCGAGATCCGCGACAGCCTGAAGAAGCCGTCCTGACCGGCTGACGCGGCGGCGCGCGGCCACGCCCGCGCGTCGCGGGAACGGGCCGGCCCAGGGGCGAAGCATTCGCTTACGACCGGGCCTGCAGCGGGGCTCATCGGCGCATCACGCCCGGGGGGCTTGCTCCATACTTGCCGGCCGCATGAACCCCAGCCCGGTCCACCGCCTGCCCGCACCGCTGGAAGCTGCCGTCCAGCGCATCAAGCTGGCTGCGCGCGAGGCGGCCGAGCGCACGATCGAAAGCCTGGGCCTGGCGGCGCTGGCCTCCACCAACGCGTTCCACCGGGACGGCTTGCTGGGCGCGCAGTTCGAGCTCAACCGCAAGTCGGCGATGTTCGCGCTGGCGTTCAACGACGCCTTCCACGAGCGCGTGATGCGGGAGGTGAACCCGCGGCCGCCGGGCGCCGCGGCGGGCGGCGCCGGCGGCATGGGCAGCAGCTCGGGCGCCGGCACGCTGGGCTTGCCGACGGCCAACCCGGTGCCGGGCGCCCCCAGCGACTGGGCCGCGCTCAGCCTGGTCGAGGACAAGGAGGTCGAGGCGCAGATCTCGGCCGACCGCTTCGGCCTCGAGATCGCTCACGCCTGCGAGTGGGAGCTGCGCGAGCTCGACGGCTACATCGCCAGCCTGCTGGGCCACCGCGCCGGCGGCGCCGAACGCGTGGGCGAGCGCGAGCGCAATCCGCTGCGGCCCGAACTCGTCGGCGCGGCCATGATCCGCGGCATCGAGGCCACGTCCGAGCGGCCCGAGATCCGCAAGGTGCTGTCCACCGAGTTCAGCCGCTCGCTCGGCGCGCTGCTGCCGGCCACGTACGCGGCCATCGTCGCCGACATGCGCAACGCCGGCGTGCAGCCGCTGGGCCTGGCGGCGCGCAGCCGGGTCGTCCGGGGCAGCGCCGGCGGGCCGGCGGCGCCCGGCGGCGGCGACACCACCGGTGCTTCCGAGCTGCATCCCATGGGTGGCCACGGCGCCGCGGCGCACGCCAGCCGCTCGGGCTACGCCACCGGCCGCGGCGTCGACCCGGGGCGCTACGCCGGCCCGGGAAGTGTGGCGGGCGGCTTCGCGCCTTCGGCCCACGGCCGCGCCGGCTCGATCGGCCACGTCGACCCGGCGTTGATGAACCTCATCCGCCGCCTGGCGCACACCGGTGCCGGCGGCATGGCGATCGGCGCCGATGCCGGCTGGTCGGACTTCGGCGCCGCCCCCGGCGCTGCCGCGCCGCTGCCGGCCAACGTCATCCGCGCCCACCGCGACGAGCTCCGCCAGGCCAGCCGCGGCACGCTCGACCACCTGGTCATCGACGTCATCGGCTTCCTGTTCGACCAGATCCTGGCCGACGGCAAGGTGCCGCCGCAGATGGCGCGCCAGATCGCGCGCCTGCAGCTGCCCGTGCTGCGCGCTGCGCTCGGCGACCCGACGTTCTTCTCGTCGCGCCGCCACCCGGTGCGGCGCTTCGTCAACCGCATCGCCTCGCTGGGCGCGGCCTTCGAGGACTTCGGCGAGGACGGCGCGCGCGAGTTCCTGGCCAAGGTCAAGGCCCTGGTCGGCGAGATCGTCGAGGGCGACTTCGAACAGATCGCGCTCTACGAGCAGAAGCTCGCCGCGCTGGAGCAGTTCGCCGCCGACGTCGCGGCGCGCGAGGTGCGTGGCCCCGGCGGCGACGCGGCCGCGCTGCTGGCCGAGAAGGAAGACCAGCAGCGGCTGCGTGCGCTGTACGCGCAGCGCCTGTCGAGCGAACTGAAGGACCTGGACGCACCGCCCTTCCTGCGCGAGTTCATCGCCAAGGTGTGGAGCCAGGTGCTGCTGCGCGCCGCCGAGCAGGGCGGCGCGGACGGCGTGCTGGCGCAGCGCTTGCGCCAGACCGGCCGCGAGCTCTACCTGAGCGTGCAGCCCAAGGCCACGCCGGCGCACCGCAAGCAGTTCCTGGCCGAACTGCCGCGGCTGATGCAGGAGCTGACCGAGGGCATGAACCTCATCCGCTGGCCCGAGGACCAGCGCCGCGCTTTCTTCGGCCAGCTGATGCCGGCGCACGCCGAGGCGCTGAAGAGCGCGCCGGCGCGGCCGCTCGACATCAACCTCAACGCGCGCAAGGTGGAAGGCGCGCTGCAGCGCCCGCTGCCGTCGCGCGACGAGGTGCGCGCGATCCCGCCGGCGGCGCTGCCGGTGCTCACCGACGAGGTCGTCACCGCCTTCACCCCGGCCGAGGCCGAGCGCGTGGGCCTGGTCAGCGAGGCGGCGGTGGACTGGAACGGCCGGGTCGACATCGACCTCGGCGCCCAGGCCGACGGCGATGCCGAGCTCACGCCCGAGGCCGACGCGGCGCTGCCGGTGCTGCCCGGCCTGCCGCTGGCGGCCGAGGCCGCCGAGCCGCGCGAGCCGACCGAAGGCCGCGAACTCGCCGAGCACGTGCAGGTGGGCTTCGCCTACCGCATGCACATCGACGGCGCCTGGCACAAGGTGAAGCTGTCGCACGTGAGCGCCGCGCGCACGTTCTTCATCTTCACCCACGGCGCGCGCCACAAGAAGACCGTCTCGCTCACCCAGCGCATGCTCGTCAAGCTGTGCGAGACCGGCCGGCTCAAGGCCTACGAAAGCGCCTTCCTCATCGAGCGCGCCACGGCGCGCGCGCGGCGCCAGCTCGCCGCCCTGGGCGGCGGCGCGGCCGCCGTCGCCACCCGAAGCTAGGCTGCCGGCCGCGCGGCCAGTTGCCGCGCCATCGCCAGCGCGGCCAGCAGGCTGGCCGGGTCGGCCGCGCCCTGCCCCGCGATGTCGAAGGCGGTGCCGTGGTCGGGGCTGGTGCGCACGAACGGCAGGCCCAGCGTGACGTTGACGCCGTCCTCCACGCCGAGGTACTTCACCGGGATCAGCCCGTGGTCGTGCGTCATCGCCACGACGAGGTCGAAGGCGCCGCGCCGGGCGCGCATGAACACCGTGTCGGGCGGGTGCGGGCCGCTGGTGTCGATGCCCTCGGCCTGCGCGGCGGCGATCGCCGGGCCGATCACGTCCAGCTCCTCGCGGCCGAAGAGCCCGCCTTCGCCGGCGTGCGGGTTCAGCCCGGCCACCGCGATGCGTGGCGCAGCCAGCCCCCAGCGCTGCGCCGCCCGGTGCGCGATGCGGATCGTGTCGCGCACGGCGTCGAAGGTCACGAGCTCGATGGCCCGGCGCAGGGCGACGTGGATCGTCACCAGCACCACGCGCAGCTCGCGGTTGGCCAGCATCATGCGCACCGGCGGCGGCTCGGCCCCGGGCGGGGCGGCCAGCGCCTGCAGCATCTCGGTGTGGCCGGGGTACGGCACGCCCGCGGCGGCCAGCGCTTCCTTGTGCACCGGCGCGGTGACGATGGCCGCGCCGCGGCCCTCGCGCAGCAGTGCCACGGCGTGCTCGATGCAGCGCGCGGCGGCGGCGCCGTTGCGTGCATCCACCGTGCCGCGCGGCGCGCCGGCCAGGCCGTGCGGCAGGCCGGGTGGCTCGATCACGGGCAGCGCACCCGGCGGCACCTGCGGCAGGTCCTGCGGCGCCGTGATGCGCGCGACGATGGTGCCCGGCTCGCGCCGCAGCACGCCGACGTCGCCGACCACCACCGCATCGGCCAGCGCGCCGGCCGCGTGCGCCCTGGCGATGATCTCCGGCCCGATGCCGGCGGCGTCGCCCATGGTGACGAGCAGCGGCGTCATGCCGGATTGTCGATCTCGATGAAGCGGTGCTCGATGCCGAACTGCGCCGCGATGTGCGCGCCGACGGCCGGGGCGCCGTCGCGCTCGGTGGCGTGGTGGCCGCAGGCCAGGAAGGCCACCCCGGTCTCGCGCGCCAGGTGCGCCTGCGGCTCGGAGATCTCGCCGGTGACGAAGGCGTCGGCGCCGGCGGCGATGGCGGCCTCGAAGTAGCCCTGCGCGCCGCCCGTGCACCAAGCGATGCGCGCCAGCGCCCGGCCGTCGCCCGGCACCACCACCGGCGTGCGGCCGAGCTGGTCGGCGACGCGGCCCTGCAGCGCCTCGAGCGTGGTCGCTGCGCCGGCCGCGCCGATGAAGCCGAGGTCCTGCTCGCCGAAGCGCGCGTCGGCCTCGAGGCCCAGGCGCAGGCCGAGCTGGGCGTTGTTGCCCAGCGTGGGGTGCGCGTCCAGGGGCAGGTGGTAGGCGAACAGGCTCACGTCGGCACGCATCAGGCGGCGCACGCGTTCGCCCAGCCAGCCGGTGAGGCGGCCGTCCTGGCCGCGCCAGAACAGGCCGTGGTGCACCAGCAGCGCATCGGCGCCGGCGTCGATGGCCGCGTCGATGAACGCCAGGCTGGCCGTCACCCCCGAGACGAGGCGGCCGATGCGCCGCCGGCCCTCGACCTGCAGGCCGTTCGGCCCATAATCCTTGAAGCCTTCGGGCCGCAGCAGCGCCTGCAGGCCGGCCTCGATGGCCTGGCGGTCGGCCACGGGGCCCTCGTGCGCATCGCGCAGGTTCTGCAGGGCTTGCGGATCGTGGCGGGGGTCGGTCATGCCTGGGCCTCGGGGTGGGCACGATTGTCGCCCCGGTGTCCTCCACTCCACCTGTCTTTCCGATTCGCACGCCGGCCCATGTGGCGCAGAACCTGGCTCGTCTTCTCGCAGGCCACCACCGTCGCGGTGGCGGCGCTGTTCGTCGTCGTCACGCTCAAGCCCGAATGGCTGCCGCGCGGCGGCGGCAGCACCGTGCGGCTGCCGCCGCCCACCTTGCTGCAGGCCGCGCCGCTGCCGGTGCAGGGTGCGTCGGCGCCGGGCGGCTCCATCGGCTTCGCGCCCGCGGCGCGGCGCGCCGCACCGGCGGTGGTGAGCGTCATGGCGACCAAGCTGGCGCGGCGCCATCCGCACTTCGACGATCCGCGCTTCCGCTTCTTCTTCGGTGACCGCGGCGGCCAGCAGCCACAACAGGCGCCGCAGTTCGGCCTGGGATCGGGCGTGATCGTCTCGCCCGAGGGCTACCTGCTGACCAACCAGCACGTGGTGGAAGGCGCAACAGAGATCGAGGTGCAGCTGGCCGACGGCCGCCAGGCCCGCGCGCGGCTCGTCGGCAGCGATGCCGAGACCGACATCGCCGTGCTCAAGATCGACCTGGCCGACCTGCCCGTCATCGCGCTGGGCGACGTGCGCGCGCTGCAGGTGGGCGATGCGGTGCTGGCCATCGGCAACCCGTTCAACGTGGGCCAGACGGTGACCGCGGGCATCGTGAGCGCGCTCGACCGCAGCCAGGTCCAGGCCGGCCTGCCGTTCCAGAACTTCATCCAGACCGACGCCGCCATCAACCCGGGCAACTCGGGCGGCGCGCTGGTCAACGGCATGGGCGACCTGGTGGGCATCAACACGGCCATCTATTCGGGCACCGGCGGCAACCTGGGCATCGGCTTCGCCGTGCCCGTGGACACCGCGCGCGAGGTGATGGAGCAGCTGGTGCGCACGGGCACCGTGCGGCGCGGCTGGATCGGCGTCGAGCCGCAGGACGTGTCGGCCGAGCTCGCCGAGAGCCTGAACCTGCCGGTGACGAGCGGCGCGCTCATCGTCGGCGTGCTGCAGGACGGTCCTGCGGCGCGCGGCGGCGTGCGCCCGGGCGACGTGGTGGTGGAGGTGGCCGACAAGCCGGTGCGCAACACCGGCGAGCTGCTCGCCGCCGTGGCCGGCCAGACGCCCGGCAGCAGCGTCGAGGTGGGCGTGCGCCGCGGCGCGCAGCTGGTGAAGGTGACGGTGCAGGTGGCCGAACGCCCGCCGCAGCAACGCCGCCGGCCGGTGCGCTGAACACCGCGGCATGCGTGCGGCCTGGTGCCGCTCGGCGCCGCTACACCGCGAGCACGATGCGCTCGAAGATCAGCACGGCGAAGAAGCCCAGCGCTGCCAGCACCGTCCACTTGACGATGACGATGCCGCGCCGGCGCCACACCACCTGGCCGGTGCCGATGTAGAGCGCGAAGCACAGCAGGCCCGACACCAGCAGCAGGCCGAAGACGAGGCGGAAGATCAGCATCGGGTGACCAGGGCCGGCGACGACATCACGGCCTACCAGGCCGGCGCCAGCTCGGCGAAGCCCGCCGGCGCGTCGGCCTCGCGCTCGAAGGTGACGATGCGGTAGGCCGACGAATCCGACAGCAGCTTGCGCAGCAGCTGGTTGTTGAGCGCGTGGCCGCTCTTGTAGGCAGTGTAGGCCGCCAGCAGCGGCTTGCCGGCGATGTGCAGGTCGCCGATGGCGTCGAGGATCTTGTGCTTGACGAACTCGTCGTCGTAGCGCAGGCCGTCGCTGTTGAGCACGCGCGTGTCGTCGATGACGATGACGTTGTCCATGTTGCCGCCCAGCCCCAGGCCGCGGCTGCGCATCAGCTCCACGTCCTTGGAGAAGCCGAAGGTGCGGGCGCGGGCGATGTCGCGCTTGTACTGGCCGCTGCCGAAGTCGAAGCTGACGCGGCGGCCGGTGGCGTCCACCGCCGGGTGGTTGAACTCGATCTCGAAGTTGAGCGTGTAGCCGTGGTGCGGCGACAGCCGCGCCCACTTGAGCCCGGGGCCCTGGCCTTCGCGCACCTCCACGTCCTTCAGCACCTGGATGAAGCGCTTGGGCGCGTCCTGCAGCGCGATGCCCGCGCTCTGCAGCAGGAAGACGAAGCTGGCCGCGCTGCCATCGAGGATGGGCACCTCCTCGGCGGTGATGTCGATGGCCAGGTTGTCCAGGCCCAGCCCGGCGCAGGCCGACATCAGGTGCTCGATGGTCTGCACCTTGGGCGCGCCGGGGTCGCCGCCGGGGCTGATGGTCGAGGCCATGCGCGTGTCGCTGACGGTGAAGGCGTCGACCGGAATGGTCACCGGCACCGGCAGGTCGGTGCGGCGGAAGCTGATGCCGGCATCGGGCGGCGCGGGGCGCAGCGTCAGCTCCACCTTCTGCCCGCTGTGCACGCCGACGCCGACGGCCCGGGTCATCGCCTTGATCGTGCGCTGCTGGATCATGGCGTCGATTGTCCCGGATGCGCCCCCGCGGCGCCGAGCAGGGCCTTCTGCTGCGCCTGCGCATCGGGTGCGCTGGCCGGAGTCGCGATGGCCGCCGGCGCGGCCGGTGTCGCGATGGCCGCCGGCGCGGCCGGTGCCTGCAGCGTGGCCGGCGTGCTCTCGTCCTTGAGCGCGACGCCGGTGGCGCCCAGCCGCCGCGCCGCCGCCATCAGCCAGGCGATGCGGGCCGCGGCGGCGTCGAACGGCAGGCCCTCGGGGCGGATGTTGCTCACGCAGTTGCGCTCGGCGTCGCTGCGGCCGATGGCCGGCGCCCAGGTGAGGTAGGCACCCAGGCTGTCGGGCGACGACAGGCCCGGGCGCTCGCCGATCAGCACCAGCACCGCGCTGGCGCCGAGCGCCGCACCCACGGCGTCGCCGAGCGCGACGCGCGCCTGGCGGGCGATGACCACGGCGTCGATTGGCAGCCCCTGGGTTTCGAGCCGCGGGCGCAAGGCCAGCAGCAACGGCAGGGCGTGGTCCTGCGCGGCGCGCGCCGAGAGCCCGTCGCCGATCATGACGGCCACGCCGATGCCGGCGGCGGCGCCATCCGCGGACGTGGCGCCCGAGCCCTGCTCGGGTGTGGCCGGCAATCGCGCCGCGTCGCCCTTCCCGTTGGCACGCGCCAGCGCCGACAACGCCGCCTCGGCGCCATCGCCCAGGCAGCGGCCGAGGTCGGGCCGGCGCAGATAGGTGGCGCGATCGCCCGCCGCGCTGTGCACCAGCGCCACGCGGTGCAAGCCTTCGCGTGCCAGGGCATCGGCCAGTGCCTCGGCATCCAGCGGCGCGTGCACGGCGTCGCGCGCCAGCGCGTGCGCCACCGCGAAGCGCAGCCATTCGCCCGTGGGCAGGCTGCTGCCGGCGCGGCCGAGCGCGATGCGCGCCGCGGTGTGGGCGCGCAGCGCGTGCCACGGGTCGGGCGGGGTCGTCGGCGTGGGCATGGTGGGGTGAGCGGCGCTGCGACGTGACGGCTTCAGCGCAGGTCCTGCAGCAGCGGGTGCGCGGCCGGCGCGGGCAGCAGGCGGCCGTCGTCGCCGGTGATGCCCTGGCGCTGCAGCCAGGCCTCGAACTCGGGCGCGCGGCGCAGGCCGAGCACGTCGCGCAGCACCGCGGCGTCGTGGAAGCTCGTGCTCTGGTAGTTGAGCATGATGTCGTCGGCGCCGGGCACGCCCATCACGAAGTTGACGCCGGCCGCGCCCAGCAGCACGAGCAGGTTGTCCATGTCGTCGCTGTCGGCCTCGGCGTGGTTGGTGTAGCAGACGTCGCAGCCCAGCGGCACGCCCAGCAGCTTGCCGCAGAAGTGGTCCTCGAGCCCGGCGCGCACGATCTGCTTGCCGTCGTACAGGTACTCCGGACCGATGAAGCCGACCACGGTGTTGGCCAGCAGCGGCTCGAAGGCACGCGCCACGCCGTGGGCGCGCGCCTCCAGCGTCTGCTGGTCGACGCCCTGGTGCGCATCGGCGCTGAGCGCCGAGCCCTGCCCTGTCTCGAAGTACATGACGTGCCGGCCGACCGTGCCGCGGTTCAGGCTCAGCGCCGCGTCGCGCGCCTCGCGCAGCAGCGCCAGCGTGATGCCGAAGCCGCGGTTGGCGGCCTCGGTGCCGGCGATCGACTGGAACACCAGGTCCACCGGGTAGCCGCGCTCGATCAGCGCCAGCGTGTTGCTCACGTGCGTGAGCACGCAACCCTGCGTGGGGATGGCGTGGCGCTGGATCAGCTCGTCGAGCAGCTGCAGCAGCGCGCCGATGGCGGCCAGCGAATCGCTCGCCGGATTGATGCCGATGACGGCGTCGCCGCAGCCGTAGAGCAGGCCGTCGAGCAGCGCCGCGGCGATGCCGGTCGGGTCGTCGGTGGGATGGTTGGGCTGCAGCCGCACGGCCAGGTGCCCCGGCAGGCCGATGGTGTCACGGAAGGCCGTGATCACGCGGCACTTGCGCGCCACGGCGATCAGGTCCTGGTTGCGCATGAGCTTGCTCACGGCCGCGGCCATCTCGGGCAGCAGGCCGGGCGCCAGCGCCTGCAGCACCGCCGGCGTGGCGGCGTCGGACAGCAGCCAGTCGCGAAAGCCCCCCACGGTGAGGTGCGCCACCGGAGCGAAGGCCGCGGCGTCGTGGCTGTCGACGAGCAGCCGCGTCACCTCGTCGTGCTCGTAGGGCACCAGCGCCTCGTGCAAAAAGGTGGCCAGCGGCAGCTCGGCCAGGGCGCAGCGTGCGGCCATGCGCTCGGCGGCGGAACGCGCGGCGATGCCGGCGAGCGCATCGCCGCTGCGCTCGGGCGTGGCGCGCGCCAGCAGCGTCTTCAGGTCGTCGAAGCGGAACCGCTCGGCGCCGACGGTGTGGGTCCAGCTCATCGGCGTCGTGGGGCAGCGGTGGTGCCCGATGGCGGGGCCGGTCTCGATGTCCTCGAGGCGGCGGGCCGTGGCGCGGCCGGCGAGTCCGGCGCCGTCGGGCGCGCGCCGCTCGGTGCCGCGCCGGCCACGCGCACCGGGGCCGCCGCGGGGGAAGCAGCTTGGCCCCGGCGCGGCCCCGCCGTCGCGGCGCTGACGTGCCCCTGCCGCGCCGGCTCGGCCTGTTCCAGCAACCAGCGGAACAGCGCCTGCACCGCCGGCCGGCGCGCCGCGGCGGCCGAGACCATGAGGCTGTAGCCGCGCACCGACGTCGACTCGCCGGCGAACGGCGCCACGAGCAGGCCGTCGCGCAGCAGACCGTCGACCAGCGGCCGGCGGCCGAGCACCACGCCCTGCCCGGCCACGGCCGCGCCCACCGCCGCGTCGTAGGCGGAGAAGCTCAGCACCGAGCGCGGCTCGACGTGCTCGGCACCCACCGCCGCCAGCCAGCTGCGCCACTCCGCCGGCATGCCGCTGCCCTGCGCCATCGCCAGGTCGAGCAGCGTGTGGTGCCGCAGGTCGGCCGGCTCGACCAGCGGCGGCCCGCGCTGCAGCAGCAGCGGCGAACACACCGGCTGCACCCATTCCTGGAACAGCGGCGTGCCGCCGCCGGCCCGGCGCGCGGCCGGCGGCGCCGTGCCATCACCGTCGCCACGCGCTGCCGCATCTGGCTCGGCGGCGGGCACCGAGCGCACGTAGCGGATCGCCAGGTCGAACCCTTCGCTGGCCAGCGCGCGCACGTCGTGCGAGGCGTCGATGCGCACGTCCACGCCGGGGTGCGCGCCGGTGAAATCGGCCAGCCGCGGAATGAGCCACAACGAGGCCAGGCCCGGCGTGGTCGTCAGCGTGATGACCTCGCGCCGCCCCTTGGCCAGCGGGCCGCGGATGGCGGCCACCGCGCCGCGCAGACCGGCCAGTGCCTCGGCGGTGGCGGCGGCCAGGCGCCGGCCGTCGTCGCTGAGGTCGAGCGCGCGGTGGCGGCGCCTGAAGAGCGGCGCGCCGATCTCGTCTTCCAGCGCGGCGATCTGCCGGCTGACGGCCGACTGGGTGATGAACAGCTCGGCGGCGGCGCGCGTGAACGAGAGGTGGCGCGCGGCGGCGTCGAACACCGCCAGGCGGTCGAGCGACGGCAGCCGGCCGGACGACGGCGGGCGCACCGGCGAGGCGGGTGACGCGTGGGGTTCGTCGACGTTTGGCATGCGTTTGGCGAATGCAAGCACTTCCAAAGAATCGTTTGAGCCGTGGATGCCCCAGCAGGAACATGGCGGCACCGCAGCGGCGGCCCTCGGCCCAGGCTGCATTCACCAGGAGCATCCATCATGAGCACCCTGTCGCGCAAGCACCTTCTGACCACCGGCGACGTGCTGCGTTTCGACCGCCCGCGCGGGCTGTGCGTGCGCAGCGTCGCCGGCAGCCTGTGGATCACGGTCGACGGCCAGCGCGACGACATCCAGCTCGACGCCGGCCAGAGCCGCCGTTTCGACGGCCGCGGCACCGTGCTGGTCAGCGCCCTGGGCGGCGACGCCGTGCTGGCGCTGTCCGCGTCGGCGCAGCCGATGCCGGCGTGGGCCGCCCGGTTGATCGCCGCCTGGACCGCGCTGCGCCGCCGCGCGGCCGGCGCGCCGGCGGCCACGGCAGGCAGGGCCGCGGCATGAGCCCGGCCGGCGGCACGGCGCCGCATCCGGCGGCGCTGGTCTCGATCGGCGGCGACGGTCTCGCCCTGGGCACGCGGCACGGCCTGCCCATGCCGCGGCCACGCCGGCCCTGCGAACAGCCCCGGCGGGGCGAGGCGCTGCTGCCCGGGCACGAGACCCACGGCCTGCGCGACGGCCGCACGGTCACCGTGCGCCCGGTGCACGCCGACGACGCCGCGGCCGAACAGCGCCTGGTGAGCGCGCTGCTGTCGCCGCGCTCGCGCCTGCTGCGCTTCCACGGTGCCGTCAAGCAGCTGCCGCCCGGGCTGCTGCGCGACATGACGCAGGTGGACCAGCGCTGCCACGTGGCGATCGTCGCCGAGACGCGCGCCGACGACGGCGCGGCCTGGCTGGTGGGCGACGCGCGCTACGTGGTGAGCGACGACGACCCGCTGGCCGCCGAGTTCGCCATCGCCGTGGCCGACGACTGGCAGCGCCTGGGCCTGGGCCGGCGCCTGCTGCAGCGGCTGGCCGCGCACGCCGGCCGCGCCGGCCTGCGGCGGCTGGACGGCAGCGTGCTGGCCGGCAACGAGCCGATGCTCGCGCTGCTGCGCCAGCTGGGCGCGACGATGCGGCTGGACCCGGCGTCGGCCGACACGGTCATCGCGACGCTCGGCGTCTGAGCCGGGCGCCGCACCACCGTCCGTTCCAAGCGCCGGGGGCCCGGGCGCGGGCGCCGGCTGTGGCCTAATCGCGGGTTCGCTGCAATCACACCGGAACCCCCATGGCCGCCAAGCCCCGCACCGAAGCCGAAGCCCGCGCGACCCCGCGCCCCGCCGCCCCGAAGGGCGTCACCGTCACCACCCGCCGCGGCCAGCGCGTGAGCCTGGAGCGCGGCTCGCACACGCGCAGCAAGAAGAACCCGGGCAAGCGGCCGAAGCAAGGGGGCTGAGCCCCGCGGCGCCGGCCCCGACGCCGGGCCGGACGAGCCTGCATGATCCGCATCACCGAACTGCGGCTTCCGCTCGACCACCCCGAGCCGGCGCTGCGCGCGGCGATCGTCGCGCGCCTGGGCGTCGGCGACGCGGCGCTGACGTCGTTCACCGTCTTCCGCCGCGCCTGGGATGCGCGCCGCAAGACCGCCATCCAGCTCGTCTACACCGTCGACTGCGCGGTCGCCGACGAGGCGGCGGTGCTGCAGCGCCACACCGGCGACCCGCACGTGCGGCCGGCGCCCGACACCACCTACCGCTTCGTCGGCCACGCCCATGACGGGCCGGCCGACTTCCGCGCCGGCGAGCGGCCGCGGCCCGTCGTCATCGGCTTCGGCCCGTGTGGCATCTTCGCGGCGCTGATCCTGGCGCAGATGGGCCTGGCGCCCATCGTGCTGGAGCGCGGCAAGGCGGTGCGCGAACGCACCAAGGACACCTGGGGCCTGTGGCGCCGCGGCGTGCTCGACCCGGGCTCGAACGTGCAGTTCGGCGAAGGCGGCGCCGGCACCTTCAGCGACGGCAAGCTCTACAGCCAGATCAGCGACCCGCGCCACCTCACGCGCAAGGTGCTGACGGAGTTCGTCAAGGCCGGCGCGCCGGACGAGATCCTCTTCGTCGCCAAGCCGCACATCGGCACCTTCCGCCTGGTGTCGATGGTGGAGAAGATGCGCGCCGACATCGAGGCCCTCGGCGGCGAGATCCGCTTCGGCCGGCACGTCACCGACCTGCTGCTCGAGCCGGCGGGCAACGATGGCCGGCAGCGCGTGCGTGGCGTGGCGTTGGCCGACGGCAGCACGCTGCGCACCGACCACGTGGTGCTGGCCCCCGGCCACAGCGCGCGCGACGTGTTTGCCATGCTGCAGCGGCGCGGCGTCGCGCTCGAGGCCAAGCCGTTCTCGGTGGGCTTCCGCATCGAGCATCCGCAGGGCCTGATCGACCGGGCGCGCTTCGGCCCCGCGGCCGGCCATGCGCTGCTGGGTGCCGCCGACTACAAGCTCGTGCACCACGCCAGCAACGGGCGCAGCGTCTACAGCTTCTGCATGTGCCCGGGCGGCACGGTGGTGGCCGCCACCTCCGAGCCCGAGCGCGTGGTGACCAACGGCATGAGCCAGTACTCGCGCAACGAGCGCAACGCCAACGCCGGCATCGTCGTCGGCATCACGCCCGAGGACTACCGCCAGGACGGCCAGCGCGACGGCAGCCCGGTGGACCCGCTCGACGGCGTCGCCTTCCAGCGCGTGTGGGAGAGCCGCGCCTACCAGCTGGGCGGCGGCGGCTACCGCGCGCCGGGTCAGCTGGTGGGCGACTTCATCCGGCGCCAGCGCAGCAGCGCGCTCGGCAGCGTCGTGCCGTCGTACAAGCCGGGCGTCACGCCCACCGATCTGGCCGACCCGGCGCTGCCCAGCCTGCCGCCCTACGTGCTCGACGCCATCCGCGAGGCGCTGCCGGCATTCGCGCGCCAGATCAGGGGCTTCGACCTGCCCGACGCGGTGCTCACCGGCGTGGAGACGCGCACCTCGTCGCCGCTGCGCATCCCGCGCGGGCGCGACCACCAGAGCGTCAACGTCGAGGGCCTGTTCCCCGGCGGCGAAGGTGCGGGTTACGCCGGCGGCATCATGTCGGCGGCGGTGGACGGCATCGAGCTCGCCGAGGCCGTCGGCCGGGCGCTGCTGCTGGGCACCCCGGCGCAGGCCGTGCTGGATCCACGTTAGGCCTTCAGCCGTAGAACGCGTAGCCGACGAGGATGGCGCCGACCAGGCCCACGAAGTCGGCGAACAGCCCGCAGCCCAGCGCGTAGCGTGTCTTCTTGATGTTGACGCTGCCGAAGTACACCGCCAGCACGTAGAACGTGGTCTCGGTGGAGCCCTGGATGATGGCCGCCAGCCGGCCCTGGAACGAGTCGACGCCGTAGGTCTTCATCACGTCGATCATCAGCCCGCGCGCGCCGCTGCCCGACAGCGTCTTCATCAGGCCCACCGGCAGCGCCGGCACGAAATCGGTGTTGAAGCCTAAAGCGCCGAACAGCGCGCCGATGGCGCCGATGAGCACGTCCATGCAGCCGGTGGAGCGGAAGACCGAGATCGCCGCCAGGATCGCCACCAGGTAGGGGATGATCGTGACCGCCACGCCGAAGCCTTCCTTGGCGCCTTCGACGAACGCCTCGTAGACGTTGATGCGGCGCAGCGTGCCGGCGGCGACGAACAGCACGATGACGCCGAAGATGACGAGGCTGCCGATGAGCCCGATCGTCTGCGCCATCTGCGCGCTCGGCAGCCCCGACAGCGCCCACCACAGCAGGCCCATCAGCGCGGCGAAGCCGCCGAACAGCGCCAGGATCGGCCACTGCAGCAGCCGGATCTTCTGCAGCCACGCCACCGCCACCAGGCCGGCGGCGAACGAGATGAAGGTGCCGATCAGCGTGGGCAGGAAGATGTCCGCGCCGTTGAACCCGGTGAGCCCCTGCTCCACCGCCAGCGCCTGGCGCATCGCGATCACCGAGGTGGGGATCAGCGTGATGCCCGCGGTGTTGAGCACCAGGAACATGATCATCGGGTTGCTGGCCACGTCCTTGTGCGGATTGATCTCCTGCAGCTCGCGCATGGCCTTCAGGCCCAGCGGCGTGGCGGCGTTGTCCAGCCCGAGCATGTTGGCCGACATGTTCATCACGATGCTGCCGCCGGCCGGGTGCTTGGGCGGGATCTCGGGAAACAGGCGCCGGAACAGCGGGTCCATCGCGCGCGCGAACAACTGGATCATCCCGGCCTGCTCGCCGATCTTCATGATGCCCAGCCACAGGCACATGATGCCGACCAGGCCCAGCGAGATGTCGAACCCCGTCTTGGCGGTGTCGAACAACGCCGTGAGCACGCGGTTGAAGATGGTGACGTCGCCCGAGGCCAGCTTGAACAGCGCGACGACGAAACCGACGAGGATGAACGAGACCCAGACGAGGTTGAGGACCATGCGCGCCGAGCGGTGGTGTCAGAGCTGCGAGGCCACGAGCGACGCCGCCCGCTCGCGCAGCTTCTCGTGCCACGGCCGGGCCAGCCACTGGGCATGGCTGATCGGTCGCGCCTTCGCCAGGTCGGCCTCGAACAGCGCCGTCAGCTCGCGCGCGAAGCGCGGGTCCATGACGTTGAGCGTGGCTTCGTCGTTGAGCCGGAACGAGCGCTCGTCGAAGTTGGTGCTGCCCGTGGCGACGAGCAGGCCGTCGACGATCATCACCTTGCAGTGGAACATCGTCGGCTGGTACTCGGCGATGAGCGCGCCGGCCTCGAGCAGCGGGCCCCAGCCGGCGCGCGAGGCGTTGCGCGTGATGTCGCTGTCGATGTGCTCGCCGGGCACCACGATGCGCAGCTTCACGCCGCGCTTGAGCGCCGCCACCAGCGCCTCCACCACCAGCTTGCCGGGCACGAAGTAGGACGCCGCCAGGTCGATCGTGCGCGCCGCGGCGGTGATCGCCATCAGGTACATCAGCTGCATGCTCTCGCTGCCGCCGGTGGGCGAGCTGCTGAACACCTGCGCGTGCATGTCGCCCACGGGTTCGAGCGCCGGGAAGTAGTCGCCGCCGTGCAGCACCTCGCCGCGCACCTTGATCCAGTTGTCGAGGAACACGGCCTGCATCTGCGCCACCACCGGGCCTTCGACGCGGAAGTGGGTGTCGCGCCAGTGCTCCGGGTCCTGCGCGTCGCCGCACCACGGCGGCGCGATGCCGACGCCGCCGGTGAAGCCGATGCGGCCGTCCACCACCAGCATCTTGCGGTGGGTGCGGTTGTTGAGCCGGCCCAGCCGGCTCCAGTGCGGCGCATGGAAGCGGCGCACCTGCACGCCGCCCTCCTCCATCGTCTGCAGCAGCGCCGGCTCCATCTTCAGGCTGCCCACCCAGTCGAGCAGCACGTGCACGCGGACGCCGGCGCGTGCGCGTTCGGCCAGCGCCTCGGCGAACTGCCGGCCGATGTCGCCCGACCAGTAGATGAAGGTCTCGAAGGTGATGGTGCGCTGGGCCGCGCGCAGCGCCTCGAGCATGGCGGGGAAGATGCGGTCGCCGTTGACCAGCGTGGTGAACCGGTTGCCGCCGACGAACGGCGGGCCGAGCAGCACGCTCAGCTCGCGCGCGAACTGCTGGTCCTCGATGTCGTAGAGCCGCCGCACCCGGCGCTGCACCTTCTTCTCGCCGCCCACCACGTTGAGCGTGAACAGCACCCCCACCATCGTCAGCACGACGGTGAAAGCGACGATGGCGAGCAGGGGCCAGTCGGACATGGCGGCGCATTGTGCGCGAGCGGCGGGCGATGCGAGCCTGCGCGTCGCGCGCGCCGCCAACGCGGCGCCGCACGGGCCGCAGCCGGCGGCGTCCTACAACCGCGCCACGCCGCATCCGAAGGCGCGGCCCGCGCGGTGCCTTGCATGCTCGCGGCCATGGCTTCTTCACCCCGCACGACACCGTCGGCGCCGGGCGCCGCCTCGGCCGCGCCCGAACCCGCTCCCCTTCCAGCCGCGCTGCGCCGCCGCCTGCAGGCCACGCTGCGCGACACCTTCGGCCACCGCAAGCTGCGCCCGGGGCAGCAGCAGGCGGTGGAACGCCTGCTCGGCGGGCACTCCACGCTGGTCACCATGCCCACCGGCGGCGGCAAGTCGCTGTGCTACCAGCTGCCGGCGTTGCTGCTGGCCGAGCGCGGGCGCACCGTGGTGGTCTCGCCGCTGATCGCGCTGATGAAGGACCAGTGCGACCACCTGCTCGCCGCCGGCGTTCACGCCGTGCAGCTGAACAGCGCGCTCGACGCCGAGGCCGCGCGCCAGGCCGAGGCCGCGGTCGCCGACGGCAGCGCGCGCATCGTCTTCGTCACGCCCGAGCGCCTGGCCGACCCCGCCGGCCTGGACCTGCTGCGCGCCCATCCCACGGCGCTGTTCGTCGTGGACGAGGCGCACTGCATCTCGCAGTGGGGCCACGACTTCAGGCCGGCCTACCTGGAGATCCCGGCCGCCATCGGCGCCCTCGGCAAGCCCACCGTGCTGGCGCTCACCGCCACCGCCACGCGCGAGGTGGCCGACGAGGTGGCGCGGCTGCTGGGCATTCCCGCCGACGGGCTCATCGCCAGCAGCAGCTACCGGCCGAACCTGGACCTGGCGGTGGAGGTGATGGCGCGGCACGAGGACAAGCTCGAGCGCGCGCTGGCGCTGGTGGCCGAGAGCACCGGCTCGGGCATCGTCTACACCGCCACCGTGAAGGCCGCCGAGGAGGTGCACGCCGCCCTGCTGCAGGCCGACCAGCCCTGCGGCCTGTACCACGGCAAGCTCAACGCGCGCGAGCGCCACCGCGTGCAGGACGACTTCATGAGCGGCCGCACACGCGTGGTGGTGGCCACCAACGCCTTCGGCCTGGGCATCGACAAGCCCGACGTGCGCTTCGTGCTGCACTTCCACCTGCCGGCGGGGCTGGACGCCTACTACCAGGAAGCCGGCCGCGCCGGCCGCGACGGCGAACGCGCCACCTGCACGCTGCTGCACCTGGCGGCCGACAAGGCGGTGCAGCAGTTCTTCCTGGCCGGCCGCTACCCGGCCTGGCAGGACCTGCTGGCGCTGTACCGCCGCCTGCACGACGCACCGCCCGAAGGCATCATCGCGTGGACGCTTCCGGCGCTCCAGGCGAGCTTCGACAACGCGCCGGCCAGCAAGCTGCGCGTGGCGCTGAACCTGCTGCGCCACCAGCGCATCGCCACCGTGCTGCGCGACGGCAGCATCAAGCTGCTGCGCCGCGGGCTGGAGGACGGGGCGGTGCGCACGCTGGCCACGGGCTACGAGGACCGGCGCGCCGACGACAAGGCGCAGCTCGAGCGCATGGTGGCCTACGCCCAGTCCGGCGGCTGCCGCTGGCGCGCGCTGCTCGAGCGCCTGGCAGACGGCGAGGCCCCGTTCGAGCACTGCGGCCACTGCGACAGCTGCCGCCGCCTCGCCGCGGTGAAGCCGCTGGTGGAAGCCGAACCCGTGGCCGCGCCGCAGATCGACGCCGGCGACCTCATCGACAGCGCCAAGGCGCGCTTCGAGGTCGGCCAGCGGGTGCGCGTCAACCGCTACGGCGCCGGCGTGGTCAGCGCGTGCGACGCCGGTTCGGTGACGGTGGCCTTTGCCGACGGGCAGAAGCGCTGCTTCGACCCCGGCTACGTGAAGCCGCACACGCCGCGGCGGGCGCCGCCGCGCGCCAAGGCGGCGGCGGGCGCGCGCACGGCGTCACTCGTCGCGGCCTGAGCCTCTGCGCGTCTGCCGGCGCGCCGCGTCACGCGCCAAGGTTCATCCAGCTTGATGATGCGCCACAGCGTCAGTCCCCTGCCGGGGCTGACAACTCCGGCCGGCGTGCGTATCGTCAGACCGCGTCGGGCGGTCAAGCGCACCAGAACCAGCGGGAGCGGCATGCCAACGGAGGCGCGGACGTTGCTCAGGGAAACGGCCACGATCGGCTTCGTCGACGTGGTCGAGTCGGTCCGCCTCATGGCCGCGGCCGAGGTCGAGACCGTCGAGCGCATCCGCTCCCTGCTCGACCGCGCCGCAGCCGAGGAGGTGCCCGCGTTCGGCGGCCGCGTCGCCGAGCGGCGCGGCGATGGCCTGGTGCTGAAGTTCGCCACCGTGCGCGACGCCACGCAGTGCATGGCCCGACTGCACGCGTTGGCAGCCGCGCCGACGCCGGAACACCCGGCCGGCGAGCCACTGCGCCTTCGTGCCGGCGTGCACAAGACCGAGCTCCTGGCCGACGACCATTCGATCTACGGCGCCGGCGTCAACCTCGCGGCGCGGATCGCCGCGCTCGGCGAGCCCGGTGACACCCTGCTGTCGGCGACTGCCCGCGATGACCTTGTGGCCCCGCTGGACGGCCTGCTGGAGGACATCGGCCCGTGCTGGCTCAAGCACCTCGACCGGCCGGTTCGCATCTTCCGCCACCGCGAGCGACACCCACCGCTGCCGACGGCCATCGAGGACTCGATCGGTGCGCGCATGCGGCTGCGCCCCGTGGTCGCGATCCTGCCGCTGGACGGCACGCCGCTCGACCACGACACGCCGTTCGGCCTCGGCGACGTCGTGGCCGACCAGGTCATCCGCCGCCTCAGTGCCTCGTCGGTGCTGCACGTCATCTCGGCGCAATCGACGCGCGCGCTTCATGGCGTCGGCGCTGAGCCTGCCAAGCTCTACGAGGTGCTGCGTGCCGACTATGTCTTCGGCGGCCGGATCGAGGGCGACGCCCACGGCGTGCGCTTGAACGGCGCGCTGTGGCGCCGCGGCAGCGCCGAGCCCGTGTGGGAAGACGCGATCGCGGGGCCGGCGACCGACCTGCTCTCCGCGGACGGCGAGATCGTCGGCCGCCTGGTCCACGCGCTGAGCCGGCGCATCGTCACGGTCGAACAGCGCACGGCTGCGGCGGCCGCGTTGCCGACCTTGGCCAGCCACACGCTCTACCTCGCGGCGGTGGACATGCTGCACCGCTTCTCGGTCGAGCACTTCCAGCGGGCGCGCGAAATCTTGCTCACGCTGGCCGACCGCGCACCGCGGCACCCTGAACCGCTGGCGTGGCTTGCCCGCTGGCATGTGTTCCGCCTGGTCCAGGGCTGGAGCGACCACGCGGCACGCGACAGCGACGAAGCGCTGCGCTACAGCGATCGCGCACTCGATCGCGACCCGCACTCGTCGCTGGCACTGACGATGGCCGGGTCGGTGCACGCCGGCGTCAAGCGCGACGCCGCCACCGCGCAGCGCCTGTACGGCCAGGCTCTGGCGCACAACCCCAATGACTCGATGGCTTGGCTGATGAGCAGCGTGGCCCAGGGGTTCATGAACGCCGGCGAACCCGCGCTGGCGGCCAGCGACATGGCGCTCGGCCTGGCGCCGGTCGATCCGACGCGGCACTACTACGACGCGCTGTCGGCCACGGCCGCGCTGCGCGCTGGCGCCTACGAACGCTGCGTGGCGCTGGCCCAGCGTGCCATCACGGCCAACGGCAGCCACGGAACGGCATACCGGTCGATGGCCATCGCCCAGGCCGAACTGGGGCGGCGCGAGGAGGCCGCTGCCACCGTGCGCCGGCTGCTCGCGGTGGAGCCCCACTTCACGGTCCGCAACTACCTCGCACGGGTGCCGAGCCAGGACGCCAGGCGCGAACACTACGCACGGCTGCTGCAGGAGGCGGGGCTGCAGACGGACTGAACGCCTCGAACGACGAACCGGAGGAGGAACGAGATGGCACGTGACCAGGGGGATCAGGGCGACCAAGGCGATCAGGGCGACCAAGGCGATCAGGGCGACGCCGGGCAGCTCGGCGGCGACGCAGTGGGCTCTGGCGCGGGGCCGGGCAACTTCGGCCCGCTGTGGCCAGGCGGCAGCGGCGCCGCGGGGCTGGGACTGGTGCGCAGCCGCGAGGCGCTGCTCCAGCCCTACGCGAAGCACCCGCTGCGTTCGCCGTTCGCCTGGGCCTTCGCAGAGGCCGCTGCCGACGGCATCCCCGCCGTGGACGGCCTCACGCGCTTCGACGACCAGTCGTTCGACGTGCGCCAGGCCAACCTGCTGCATGAGCTGTTGCGCAACCTGCGACTGCAGGCCGACGCCACGACGTACAGCGTGAGGCTCGACCACCTCGCGCTGGCGACGAACAGCACCTACGCCTTGCACCGGGTGTTCAGCCTGTCGCGTCCGTCGTCGGCGGTGTTCACCGACCGGCAGCTCGACCTGGTCCACGAGTGGGCCGAGTTGCGGCCCGAACGGCTGAACGAGATCAACACCCAGCTCGGTGTGCCCTACCGCTACTGGAACCCGATCGTCGACCTCAACCCGACCGTGCATCGGCGGACGCTCGAACTGCTGGCGCTGGCCACGCGGCTCGGCTACCAGCTGCTGCAGCCGATCAAGCACTATCTTGGTTGTCCGCGACCGGCCAGCTACTCGCCGAGCATTCAGCCCGTGATCCGGCCGCGCCGCTTCCAGGCCTTCCCCAGCGGCCACGCGATGGAGGCCTTCCTCGTGGCCCGGCTGCTGCAGCGCCTGCTCCCGGCCATGAACGGCGAGTTCGACACGCTGCTGCAGCGGATGGCCGCGCGCATCGCCAACAACCGCGTCGTCGCCGGCGTCCACTTCCACCTCGATTCCGTGGCTGGCCGCATGGTGGCCGAGTGTCTCGCGGACTACCTCGTCGCCTGTGCCACCAGCAGGCCCGGGACGCCGTCCCGCTGGCTGCCGCTGGCGTTCGACGGCGCGACGCTGCACCCCGGGCTCAAGGAACTGGGCATCGCCTTCCAGCGTGCAGAGCCGATGCACGGGGCAGGCGTGCAGAGCGCCTACTTCCGGGGCAATGCCGGCGCCACGCCCGTCGTGGTCCAGCTGTCGCCATCGGTGCCCGGGGGTGCTTCGATGATTGGCCGGCTGTGGCAGCAAGCGCAGCAGGAGTGGACCTGATGCCTGCCGCACCCGAAGCGACCGGCGTCGTCCTGCCCTGGGATATCCTGCTCGGCCCGGCGTTGGCGCAGCGCCACCTCGACCCCTACCTCGTGTGGTCGGTGCAGACGGAGTTCAGGCAGCACAAGCCGCTGGCGAAGCCTCTCAAGTACGTCGATTTCCTGGTCGAACTCGCCGCGCCTGTAGCCCGCTCACCACGCTGGCCGTCCATGGTCGAGATGCCCGAGGTCTACCGGCAGCCCTTGCCGGGTGCCGGCGCGGCTCGCGCGTGCCACGTGACGCTTCGCATGGCCTTCGGCGCCACGGCCAGCCACCGCACTGTCATGCGGCGAATCGTCGCCCTGGCGCTGCTGCCGCGTATCCGCCGTCTGCAATTCGGCTTTCCCCGACCGGCGCGGTCGTGGGAGCCGCTGCCCGTTCCCAGGGAGCCGCCACCGGCGCCGCGCCCAGCCACCAAGGTAGTCATCGGCGTGCTCGACGACGCCTGCCCCTTCGGCCACGAGTCGCTGCTCGACGCCCGAGGCAGGAGCCGGGTGGTGGCGCTGTGGGACCAGAGCCTGAGCCGCGATCGGTCGCCCGCACTCTTCGGCTACGGCCGGGAGCGCTTCGGAGGCCACTTCGCCGCGCTGCGCGCACGCCACGCCGACGAGGAGGCGCTCTACGCCGACCCCGAGGCGCTGCAGTCGCGCCTGAAGTGGCGCAGTTCGCACGCCGCCGCCGTGGTCACGCTGGCCGCCGGCGCGCCGGCGCGGTTGCCCGTGCGACCGACAGGCCGCCACCTCGCGCGCGCGGCAGAGGACAGCATCACGCTCGGCCGCGCACCGGCCGACGAGGCATCAGCCGCGCCCGTCGTCATGGTGCAGTTCCCGCACGAGCAGGTGGACCTGGCCGGCTCGCGCTGGATGGTGGTGCGCGCGCTCGACGGACTTCGCTACCTGGCCGACATGGCGGAACGCCTCAATCCGGCGCCACGCGACGGCCCGCTGCCGCTGGTGGCCAACCTGAGCTACGGCAGCGGGGTCGGCGCGCACGACGGGACCGGCGTGCTGGAGACCGCCATGGACGAGCTGGCCGCGGCGCATGGCCGCATGGCCATCGTCCTGGCCGCGGGCAATTCGCACGGCACCACTCGCCAGGGCGACAAAGACGCCCTGGCCTATGCGCCGAGCGGCCGCCACGCCAGCCGGCCGCTGCCGGGCGGTGCGACCATCCGGCTCGAGCTCTGCGTGCCGCCCAACAAGGCGCTCGAGACCTATCTCGAGCTGTGGTTCTCGGTCGCCACGAAGGCACACGACGCCAAGCAGTGGCTCGCCAACGGCGAAGTGGCCGTGACGGCCACCTCACCGGCGGGACAAAGGCTGCACATCGAGATCCCGGGCATCGCGTTCGACGACGGGAACAGCCGGCTCACCGGCGCCGGCCTGATCGGGTTCCCCCGCGTCGTGCACAGCCGGCTGCGCAGCATGGCGCTGCTGGTCGTCGCCGCCACCCAGATGAGCGCCACGCGCATCGAGGTGCCGTCAGGCATCTGGAGAATCGACGTGCGCAATCTGGGCACGCGCGCGCTGCGGCTCGACGCCTGGGTGGAACGCGATCTGCTGCCCGGCGCCGCGCGGCGCTCGCAGGCCGCGCGGCTGCTCGACCCCGGCGACGGCGGAGGCGGGCTGACCGACGACGACACATTCAACAACATCGCCACGGGCACGCAGCCCTTTCGCGCGGGCGCACTGGTATGGCGCCACACCTTGCCGGCCACCGAGATCAGCCCCTACAGCTCGGCCGCGCGCAACGACACCGTGGGCCCGGAGTTTTCGGCCGTCGCCGACGAGTCGCCGTCGCTGCCGGGCATTCGCGTCGCCGGCAGCACCAGCGGCGCCATCGTGCGCATGAACGGCACGAGCGTCGCGGCACCGCAGGTGGCGCGCTACCTCGCCAACCGGCTGGCACGCGGCGAGACACTGGCGAAGGTCAGGGCCGACCTCAGCAAGGCCACCGGAGGAACGCGCCGCCGTGGCCGCATCCGCGTCTAGCCGCCACGACCAGCCGTTCCCGACCAAGTCTGGGAGGTTCGTCCTGCAGCACTACGGGCCGAGCCGACGGCGTTCGTGACGCAGGCCGAGCGGCATGCGCCGATTCAGGGCGCACCGACCGTCTCGGCCACCGCGCCCGTGGTGATCCACGCGTGGATCGCCTCCATCACCACGCGCTCGCGGCCGACGAAGCCGTGCTCGGTGAAGGCCAGGCAGGCTTCGCCGCGCGGCTGGCCGGCGCCGAGCACGGTGACGAGCGGGATGGCGCCCTTGCGCGCCACCACGCTGGCGTAGCGCGTCACGTCGCACGGGTCGTCCTTGTGGTGCACGAAGAGCTGCGGCGTGGTGGCGCGGGTCCAGTCGAAGCCGGCCATCGGCGCGCCGTGCGCGTTGCGGCCGCGCGGGTCGGTGAAGCTGGCGGTGTGCACCGCGCCGTCGATGCGGCCGGCCAGCGCGCCGGCCAGGTAGGCGGTGGAGACGGTGCCGTAGCTCGTGCCGACGATCACCACCTTCTTCGCGCCCAGCGCCTGGCGCACGGCGGCCACCACGTCGGCGACGTCGGCCGCGTGCTGCGCCGAGTGGCGATAGGTGTCGCCGCACGACTCCCAGCGGTCGAGGGGACAGTCCACCGCCACGGTGAAGGTCTGCTCGGTGTTGAGGAAGCGGCGCGCGCGCAGCAGGAAGTTGCCGGCCAGCTCGTACGCCGGGGCGCCGGCTTCCTCGCGCAGGCGCAGCACGCCGGGGTAGCCGGCGAACAGCAGCACGGCGGTGTCGGCGCGCGTGCCCTCGCGCCGGCTCACCAGCAGGCGCAGCTCGCCGCCGCGCGCGAGGGTCACGGTGTGGATCGATTCGGTCAGCCCCGCGCTCGTCGCCGGTGGTGGCCGCTGCGCCGCCGCGGGGGTGGGCCACAGTGCCGTGGCGGCCAGTGCGCCAAGGGCGACGGCCACGGCTCTGGTGGCGGCGGCAATGCGAAGCTGGGTCATGAAGGCTCCTCCGTGTGCTCGATCAAGGCAGGGTCAGCGTCTGCGCGAGGTGGCCGTACACCGCCGACACGCGGCGCAGGTGGCGCGATTCGGTGTGCGTCAGCACCCACAGGTCGGTCTCGCATTCGGCCAGCGGCTCTGACAGGCGGCGCACGTCGCGCCGCGCGTCGCCCAGGAACAGCGGCACGATGCCCACGCCCAGCCCCAGCGCCACGCATTCCACCACCGACAGGATGCTGTTGACGCGGAAGCGCGGCTGCACGCGCGGCAGGTGGCGCTTGCGCCACAGCACCGAAGGGTGCTCGGGCAGCGCATCGTCGGGCGCGATCCAGTCCACCGCGCCGGCCAGCACCTCGTCGAGCGACGGCGCGCCGCGCCCGCTGCGCGCGTAGATCGCCACGCGCAGCGTGCCCACGCACCGGCCCACCAGGTGCGGCGGCGGGCGCCGGGTGGCGCGCACCGCCACGTCCGCATCGCGCCGCGTCAGGCTGGCCAGTTCGTTGCCGGTGTGCAGCTCGTACTGCAGCAGCGGATGGCAAGCAACCAGCGCGCGCAGCGCCGGCGCCACCAGGCCGTGCAGCACGGTGTCGGTGGTGGTGATGCGCACCGTGCCGGCCACCTGCGCCTCGGTGGCCGTCGCGGCGGAGCGCGCGGCTTCGAGCGCGCTCTCCAGCTGCTCGGCATGCGCGGCCAGTTCGCGTGCCAGCTCGTTGGCCATGTAGCCGCTGCGCGTGCGCTCGAAGAGGTTGCGGCCCAGCCCGCGTTCCAGCCGCTGCAGCGTGCGGAAGACGGTGGAGCCGTCCAGCCCCGACAGCGCCGCGGCCTGCGCCAGCGTGCGGCCGCGCACCAGCGCCAGGATCACCTGCAGGTCGCCGGCGCTGAGGGTGTGTGGCATCGATGCGATCATGCAACGTCCTTCGCTTCCCCAGAGGCACGATCCATGGACATCCCCACCCCCACGCCGCCGGCAGGTTCGCCATCGCCGGCCGCACGGCCCGACGGGGACGCCGCGTCGCCGCAGCCGATCACCGGCCAGTGCCTGTGCGGCGCCGTCACCATCACCGTGGCCGGCCGGCACGAGCCGCGCGTCGGTGCCTGCCACTGCCGCATGTGCCAGCGCTGGTCCGGCGGGCTCTTCGTGTGCTTCAGCGCCGATGCCGACGCCGTCACCATCCGCGGCGAGGTGACGCGCTACCGCTCGTCGTCCTTCGCCGAGCGCGCCTTCTGCCCGCGCTGCGGTTCGCACCTGTGGTTCAACGACGTGGCCGAAGGCGCGACGCCGAAGCGCTACGAACTGATACCCGGCCTCTTCGACGCCGCACGCAGCTGGCCGATGCGCTCGGAGATCTACACCGACCGCGCGCTCGCGTCGATCCGCCTGGCCGGCGAGCACCGGCGCGCGACGCGGGCCGAGTACGAGGCGAAGAATCCGTTCGTGGAGGGCGACCTGGCGTCGCCGGGCGGCGGCTGATCGACGCCCCCCGAGGAACCCGCACGCCCGCCGCGCAAACCGCGCAGCGCGCGACGCCAGACGTCGGCTACCGCGAGCGCAGCCCGCTCGTCGCCCGCAACCGCCCACGTGGTCCAGGCGCGGCGGAGGGGGCCGCGCCGGCCTCGGGCAGCGCCACCGCCGCCAGGCCGCGCGGCCCCACCAGGAAGGCCGTGCGGTCGCCCGGTGCCACGGTGATGCCCACGGTGTGGCGGCAGGTCTCGCCATCGGCGAACGCCACGGTGCAGCCCAGCGGCGGCACCGCCAGCGTCGCCAGCACGGGCGGCGTGAACGTGCCCGCGCCCGACACGGCGCGCAGGTCGACGATCCAGACCTTGGCGTCCGTGGCCCGCTCGGCGTCACCGCTGCCGCTGGTTCGCACGCCGTAGACGATGGCCATGCGACCGTCGCCCGTGATGCCGAAGCCGGCGGCGCGGTGTGTCAGTGGCACCACCTCGGCCAGGCTGCCCAGCGCGGTGTCGCTGTCGAGCAGGATGAACGACGGCGCAGGACCGGCGGCCAGGCGCGACTCGAACAGCATGCCGTCGTCCCGAATGGTTCGCAGCCCGCTGTCGCTGACGGCGACAAACCAGCGGCCGGGCTCGCCACGGTTGAAGGTGACCGAATCCCAGCGCCGCGCATCGGCGCGGTACACGCTGCGCCAGCCTTCGCTGCCTCCGCTGACGAGTGCGCCGCCGTTGGCGCTGCGCGCCAGGCGCATGGTCTGCCCGGGCGTCGCGCTCCCAGGGCGTCCGCCGGGATCGCAGATGCGCGCCGCTTCCACCCAGGGCAAAGGTGCGCGGCGGTTGTCGGCCGAGCTGCAGATCCACGTCGTGGCAGGAAAGCCGGTGATGCCTTCGGTGACCGTGGCCAGGACGCGGCCATCGGCGCTGGTGGCCAGCACCTTGCGGCCGACCGGCTGCGTGCCGTCGAAGCGATCGGGCGGCCAGGTGCTCTGCCACGGCGGGCGCTGCAGCACACCGCGCTGGCGCAGTGCCAGCGTCAGCGGGTCGAGCGCCATCACGCCCGAACTGTCGACCGCCCACAGCGCGCTGTCGTCGGGCGCAGGGGTCACGTCGAGCAAGCCGTCGACGGCAGCCTCCGTCAGCGTCCACGCACTGCCGTTCCAGGCCCAGCGCAGCGCCTTGCCCTCGGCCGCGAAGTAGAAGCTGGCGTGCGCCGGTGCGTACTGCCCGACCCGGTAGCGTGCGAACGGCAGCGCCACGTGTCCTGGGGCGTCGCGCAGCGCCACCGTCGCCGCGGCGCTCGCCCCCGTCGGCGCCAGTGCGTTGGGGTCGCGCACCTCGATGGGCCGGCCGGGACTGGCGCCGCTGAGGTCGAGCGCGAGCACCGTGTTGCCTCCGACGAACCGCGGATCGTCCAGCAGCATGGCGCGTTCCAGCACCGCGCCGCTGACGCGCAGCCGGTCGAGCAGGCCGGACAGCTCCTGTGTCGGGAAGAAACCGTCGATGTAGAGGCGGCCGCTGCCGCCCACCAAGGTGCGCGGCGACACGGACGCCAGCAAGGGCACCTGGTTGCGCAGCACCAGCGGCACACGCAGCGCGGGAATGCCCGCGCGGTCGATGGCCACGTCGATGGCGAACTCGTGCTGCAGCGTCGGCTGCGCCAGCACGGCCGGGTCCACCTCGACCAGCAGCGTGTCGCTCCCGGCTTGGCCACTGGCGCGCACCAGCCGCAACGCGGACTCGGCCGTCGTGGCCGTCCAGCGCGCCGGCAGCCCGTCGGCCGTGGTGACCGCGGCCTCGAAGCGCAGCGCCGAGGCCGGACTGGCGGCGCCGACCTCGCCGCCCAGCGCACCCACGCTGAACGCGGCGCCGACGTTCAGCCAGACGTGGCTGTGGACCGGCGGGGTGAACACGTCCGGACCGGTGCGCAGGCTGAACATCACGAATCCGCTCTGCAACCCCGGCGCCGTGGCGGGGTCGAGCACCAGATCCCACTCGTCGTCGTCGACGCGCTGCAGGCGCAGGGCGGTGTTGGGGGCGACCAGCTCCGCCTCGATGGCAGCCGAGGTCCACGAAGGTCGCGTGACCTGCAGCCGCTGGGTGAAGCCCGCGCCCTGGACGATCGTGGTGCTGACGTTGGACGGCGTGACCGCGAAGGCCACCTCGCCACCCGGTGGCGCCAGCGCCTCGTACTCTACCTGCACGACGCGGCGGTGGCGCGGGTCGGCCGACATCGAGAGCACCACGCTCGTGCTGTAGCGGCCGGCAGGCTTCTCGCGCGCGGTGACGACGAGGGTGTTCCCGTCGAGCCGCGCGCTGATGGGCTCGTAGGCCTGCAGCGGATCGAGCACCAGCGTGCCGCCGCCCGAGGGCGGCGGCGTGATCGCCGCGCTGACGCTGGGCAGCGGCGCGCCACCCACGCGCGACAGGCTCAGCGTGGCGGGCGCCACCATGCCGCGCTCCACCACGATGTGCAGCGGCACGCGCACCGGGCTGCCGGTCATCTCGCGCGTGCAGGCCTCGTCGAGGTAGCCGTGCAGCGCCAGCTCGGTGACGTACGTGCCCGGCGTCAGGTCGGCGCGCAGGCCGACCGTGAGGTGCACGCGCTCGCCGTTGATGTAGCCGCTGACGGAGAGCACGTATCGGTCGTCGGCCGAGCTGGCCAGGCACACCGCGGGGTCGTTGAACGGCACGGTCGCGGTGACCTCGATCGAGACGGCGGAGCCTTCGATGCCGCGGGCATCGACACGCGCCTGGTCGAACCGCGCCGCAAAGGCCGTCGGCGCCGGCGGCTGGCTCGCCGTCGGCGACCCGCCACCACCTCCGCCTCCGCCCCCGCCTCCGCCGCCACCGCCACAAGCAGCGAGCGCCGCCAGCGCGCCCGCGACGACGACGCTGCGCGCGACATTCCAGAACGACATGCCGAGTTCTCCCTGAACCCTCGACGTTAGCCGTGCCGAGGCGGGACACGGGTTCACGTTTATCCGGAAGACCCTGGCGTTGGGGGCTGCACCACGATCAGGCGCATACCGCCGGCCCTGACAGCGCCCGAAGCGACGCAGCCGTCTTCAGCGCGCCGCGGCTCACCGTCAGTCCGGCTCGATCTTCCCCAGCGCGATCACCGGCTTCCAGCGCTTCTGCTCGGCCCCATGAAGGCGGCGAACGCCGCAGGCGTGCTGCCCCCGGGCTCACAAACCCCAACGCCGATGCCACCGCTCGGGGACCGCCGCATCGAGCGCCGCAGCCACGAGCATCGAGGCACCCAGCAAGGGATACAGCAGGCCGAGCAGCACCGCGATGGCGATGGCGCCGGCCGCGGCGCGATCACCGGCGGGCCGCGGCGGCGCGGACAGGCGGCCGCGCGGCCGGCGCTTCCACCACATCACGGCCGACGTCACCGCCAGCGCGACGATGGCCAGGCAGGCGGCCAGCATGACGAGCTGGTTGGCCAGGCCGAACTGGCGCCCGGCGTGCAGGGCGATGCCCCACTCGGTGGCCTTGCCGACGGCGCCGTAGTCGCGATAGCGGATGTCGGCCAGCACGGCGCCCGAGTAGCGGTCGAGGTGCACCACGCGCACCTGGCGCACGTCGTCCGGGAACACCGCTGCGGTGTAGACACCGTGCGGTCCGGCGGGCAGCCGCACCGGCGTGCCGGCGGGCACGCCGAGTGCGGCCAGCTGCTGCAAGGCGCGGTTCAGCCCGATCGACGTCGCCTCGATCTGCAAGCCAGCAGGCGCCGCAGCCGCGGCCGCGTGGTGGCTTGCGTGCGCCCCGTGCTGCGGTGGCTGGGATGCGGGCAGCGCTGCGTGCGACGCGCTCCAGGGCACGCGCGGCAGGTCGGACAACGCGCGCGGCGGCGGCGACGGTGGCGCGCCACCCCACACATGCGCCGGCGTGCCGACGTTCCACTGCGTGGCCAGGCGCCCGAACTGCTCGCCCCAGAACGCCGACCACGGCATGCCCGTCACCGCGAGGAAGACGATGGCGGCGGCGGCGAACACGCCCGTCACCGCATGCACGTCGCGCCACCACAGCCGCTCGGCCGGGCGTGCGCGCACCGTCACCACGCCGTCGCGGCGCCCGCGCGGCCACCACAGGAACACGCCGGAGACCACCAGCACGATCGCCCAGCCCGCCACCACCTCGACGACGTGGTTGGCCACCGGCCCGGCGATGACCAGCGAGTGCAGGCGCTGGACGATGGCCATCAGCCGGTCGCGGTCGTCCAGGGTGCCGAGCACGCGGCCATCGGCTGGATCGAGGTAGACGGCCGTGACGCCGCCAGCGGCGCCCGCGGCGCGCACGCCCACCTCGGCGCTGCGGCCGGGTGCCGCGGGCGCCACGTAGCGCACCGCCGCAGCGGCATCGGCGTTCAGCGCCGCGGTAGCGCGCGCCAGCAGCGCCTGCGCATCCAGCGGCGCGGCCGCGGGGGGTCCGTCGACCTGCCGCAGGTGCGCGTAGAGCGACGCCTCGATCGAATCCTTGAACAGGTAGATCGCGCCGGTCAACGCCAGCAGCACCAGGAACGGCATGCAGACCAGCCCGGCGTAGAAATGCCAGCGCCACACGCGCCGGTACAGCAGCGACGCGATGCCGGCGGCCTGGCTCGGGATGTCGTCGTTCATGAGCCGCTCGGGAGGTCAGGCGTGCACACGCAGTCGACCGCGCCAGCACAGCTGCAGGTGATGACGACGGTTGGCCACGGTGGCGGCGTGGCGCCGGCTGTCGGGTCAGCGCGGCGCAGGGCGCGGGCAGGGGCGCGCACAGCGCCGCGTCGGCGTCAGGGGTCATGGATCGATCTCGGCAAGGTGCACAGGAGCCGGCGGCCGCCTCGGTGGCAGGCCGGTCGGTCGGCGTGGAGGCGCCGGCGGGCGCGACGCGCGCGTCTTCAAAAGGCGGCTTCAGCAGCCGCGCAGGGCGGCGTCGCGCGATCGACGCGTCAGGCGCGGACCGGCGGTCCCTGCGCGGGTGGCCGCGGTGCCGTCGCCGGAACGAGCGGCGCAGCCGTCGCCACCGTGCGCGGCTCGAGGCCGGCTGCGCGCAAGGCAACGGTGACCGGCGGCGTCGCCAGCGGCGGCGGCGTGCCGGCCACCGCACACAACGTGGCGCAGGCATCGAGCGCGTGCGCACCCGTGCCGGTGTCGCCCAAAGCGTCGCGCAGCTCCGCGGGCAGTTCGGCCACGTAGGCCCGGAGATCGGCGGCCTGGCGCGGATCGCCGCACCAGCCGGTCAACGACGACGCCGGCTGCTGCCCCATCAGCGCGGCGTGCGCCATGGGCAGGCACAGCTGCGCGAACCAGGCCAGCAGGACCAGGCAAACACGCAGCCGAAGGGGGACCGTTCTCAAGACGCGCGGGATTCTAGGTGCGGGCGTGGCGCGCAGATGCGACCGCGACCGCACCGCGCCGGCTCGGCAGGTCGCGCCGCATCGCGGAGGCCGTGCGATCGCGCGGACCGTGCAGCCCCGCCGGCGGCGTCAGGTGGCCAGCGGCTGCAGCAGCCACCACCACAGCGGCAGCGTGGCGAAGGACAGCGGAATGCCGAGGCCGACCATCAGCGTGACGAGCGATGGATCGAGGTCATGGTCCATCGCGACGATGGCCGCGCCGATCATCGGTCCCATCGCCGCCTCGAACACCGTGACCTGGATCAGGTCGCCGCGCTGGCCCAGCAGCCCGGCCAGCACCATCAGCACCAGGGCCGGGCCGAGCACGAGCTTGAACCCGAGGCCGATCGCCAGCAGGCGGACGCGGCCGCGGATCTGGCTCAGCCGCATCTGGAACCCCACCGACACCAGCGCCAGGGGCACGAGCGTCGCGGCCAGGCGCTGCAGCAGCGTGTCGAGCCACGCCGGGTACGACACCGGCATCAACGCCAGCGCGAGCAGCAGCGAGACGAACGGCGTGAACGTGAAGACCTTGCGCGCCAGCGCCCGCAGGTCCAGCCGCGCGCCGCCACGCGCCCCGGCGGCGCACACGCCCGCGAGCAGCACGCCCAGCGTGGACAGCACGAGGTACGAGCCGAGCTGGTCGATGACGATGCCGACGCCAAGGTACTGCGGCCCGTACCAGGTCTCGATCATCGGCAGGCCGATGAACGACGTGTTGGCGAGCGACCCGGTGAGCGCCAGCGCGCCGACCGTCGGCCGCGACAGCTGCAGCAGGCGGCCCACGGCCCAGAAGAACGCGAGCCCGATCCCGAACAGCAGCCACGGCATCAGCGCCGCGAAGGCCAGCTGCGGCTCCAGCCGCAGCCCGTGCACCGTCACCAGCGTCAGCGCCGGCAGCGACACGTTGACGACGAAGCCGTTGAGCGCCGACGGCGCCGACTCCGGCAGCCGGCCGCTGGCGCGCAGCAGCATGCCCAGCGCAAAGCAGGTCAACAGCAGAATGATGTTGCTCATCGCCGCGCGGCTTCCTCCTCGCCCCGGCGCGCAATGTGTGGCGATGCCGGCGGCGCGTCAACCGCGTGTGCCCGCTTGCCGACCGCCCGGCTTTGAGGCTAGGCTGGACGTCCGCCATGCCGACCGCCGAAGCCGCCGCCTTCTTCCAGCGCCACTGCGCCTACGAGCGCGCCGGCGGCGACACGCTGGTCCTGCCGTCCTGGAACGTCGACGCCTGGGCCCGCCTGCTGGCGCATGCCGAGCCGGTGGCGCTGGGCACGGGCGACGTGCTCATCAAGCGCGGCGACGACGAGCGGGCGATGTTCCTCGTCGCCAGCGGTGCGCTCGAGGTCGCGTCCGGCGAGGGGCGCGGCGCCATGGGCCGCATGTCGCGCGAGCTGCCCGGCTCGGTCGTCGGCGAGATCTCGTTCTTCGACGGACGGCCGCGCACGGCCACCGTGTGGGCCACCGAACCGACCATGTTGCTGCGGCTGGAACGCACGGCCGTCGAACGCTTCGCCGCCGCGCATCCGGCGCAGGGGCTGGAGTTGCTGTGGGCGCTGGGCCGCGTCCTGGCGGCACGCGTGCGCCGCGGCGAGACGCGGCGTTCGGCGCAGACGTATTGAGCGGCGGGGCCGGACGCGGCCCTTGGCGCGCGCCCGCCTCGCCCCTCGGCCTTCAGCGACCGGCCAGACCTCAATCCGCCTGCTTGCGCAGGAACGCCGGGATCTCGATCTCGTCCATCCCGTTGCTCGCCAGCGCATCCACCTTCGCCGCGGCCTGCGAGCGCGCGCTGCGCCAGACGCTGGGGGTGTTGAGACCTTCGTAGCTGTGCTGCGGCGGCGCCGTCACCTGCGGCTGGTTCTGCATGGCGATCTGGTTGAGGATCGGCAGGTTGTCCGTGCCGGTGCGCAGCATCTGGCCATGGCCCTGGCCGTGGGCTTGCGCGGGCGGCTGCTGCACCACCGTCAGCGGCGGCGTGACCTGCACCTTGCCGCGCTGCTGGCCCGACAGGCCCGTGGCGATGACGGTCACGCGCAGCTGGTCGCCCAGGCTCTCGTCGTAGGCGGTGCCGAAGATGACGTGGGCGTCGTCGGCGGCGTAGCGGCGGATGGTGTTCATCGCGTTGCGGCTCTCGCTCAGCTTGAAGCTGGTCTTGCTGGCCGCGATCAGCACCAGCACGCCGCGCGCGCCGCTCAGGTCGATGCCTTCCAGCAGCGGGCAGGCCACCGCCAGCTCGGCGGCCTTGTTGGCGCGGTCGGGGCCGCCGGCCACCGCCGTGCCCATCATGGCCTTGCCGGGCTCGCTCATCACCGTCTTCACGTCCTCGAAGTCGACGTTCACGAGGCCGGGGATGTGGATGATGTCGCTGATGCCGCCCACGGCGTTCTTCAGCACGTCGTTGGCGTGGGCGAAAGCCTGCTCCTGCGTGACGTCGTCGCCCATCACCTCGAGCAGCTTCTCGTTGAGCACGACGATGAGGCTGTCGACGTTGGCTTCCAGCTCGGCCACGCCGTCGTCGGCCTGCTTGCCGCGGCGCCGGCCCTCGAACTCGAAGGGCTTGGTGACGACGCCCACGGTGAGGATGCCCATCTCCTTGGCCACGCGGGCGATGATGGGTGCCGCACCGGTGCCCGTGCCGCCGCCCATGCCGGCGGTGATGAACAGCATGTTGGCGCCGGCGATCGCGCTCTTGATGTTGTCGATGGCTTCCTCGGCGGCGACGCGGCCCATCTCGGGCTTGCTGCCCGCGCCCAGGCCCGTCTTGCCCAGTTGCACCAGCGTGCCGGCGCTCGACCGGTGCAGCGCCTGGGCGTCGGTGTTGGCGCAGATGAACTCCACGCCCTGCACGCCCTGGCTGATCATGTGCTCGACGGCGTTGCCGCCACCGCCGCCCACGCCGATCACCTTGATCTGCGTGCCTTCGTCGAATTGGTCGATCATTTCGATGGGCATGTGAGCCTCCTTACCTGATGAGTTGCAGTTGCCGTTCGGTTGAAAGAGCAGAACCGGAAAGAGAAAGAAAAGAACAGGAACAAGAACGAGAAAGCGGGGTCTCGCAGCGGACGCCCTTCATTGCTGTCGTGTGCAGCATCATCAAAAATTCCCCAGGAACCAGTCCTTGGCGCGGTCGAAGAGGTTCTTGACCGAACCCGCCTGCGCGGCCGCCTTGTGGCCACGCGCGCGGGCCAACCGCGCCTCCTCCAGCAAGCCCATCACGACGGCCGAGCGCGGGCTGGCCACCATGTCGTATAACGGCCCGCCGTACAGCGGCAGGCCCCGTCGCACGGGCTTCAAGAAAATGTCCTCGCCCAGCTCCACCATGCCGGGCATCACCGCGCTGCCGCCGGTGATCACCATGCCGCTGCCCAGCAGTTCCTCGTAGCCGCTTTCGCGCACCACCTGCTGCACCAGCGAGAAGATCTCCTCCACCCGCGGCTCGATCACGCCGGCCAGCGCCTGCTTGGAGAGCATGCGCGGCGCGCGGTCGCCCAGGCCCGGCACCTCCACCTGGTCGCCCGGGTCGGCCAGGAGTTGCTTTGCAACTCCATGTTCCACCTTGATCTCCTCGGCGTCCTTCGTCGGCGTGCGCAGCGCCATGGCGATGTCGCTGGTGATCAGGTCGCCGGCGATCGGGATCACGGCGGTGTGGCGCACGCTGCCGTCGGTGTAGATCTGCACGTCGGTGGTGCCGGCGCCGATGTCGACCACGCACACGCCGAGCTGCTTCTCGTCGTCGGAGAGCACCGCGGCGGCGCTGGCGCTGGGGTTGAGCACCAGCCGCTCGACCTCCAGGCCGCAGCGGCGCACGCACTTGAGGATGTTCTCGGCGGCACTCTGCGCGCCGGTGACGATGTGCACCTTCACCTCGAGCCGGCTGCCGCTCATGCCGATCGGCTCCTTGACCTCGTGGCCGTCGATCACGAACTCCTGCGGCTCCACCAGCAGCAGGCGCTGGTCGTTCGGGATGTTGATGGCCTTGGCCGTCTCGACCACCCGGTTCACGTCCACCGGCGTCACCTCGCGGTTGTCGCGCACGATGACCATGCCGGTGGAGTTCTGGCCGCGGATGTGGCTGCCGGTGATGCCGGTGTAGACGCTCGTGATCTTGCAGGCGGCCATCATCTCGGCCTCCTTCAGCGCCTGCTGGATGCTCTGCACCGTGGCGTCGATGTTGACCACCACGCCGCGCTTGAGCCCGTGCGACGGCGCCACGCCCAGGCCGGCCACGCGCAGGCCGCCGTCGGGCAGGACTTCGGCGGCCACCACCATCACCTTGGCGGTGCCGATGTCCAGCGCGAACACCATGTCCTTGAATTCCTTGGGCATCGTCCTCGCCCCCCTCAGTGCCTGGTTTTCATCGTTGGCGCGGCCGGCGCCGACGGCGTCGTCGTCACGCCGCGCAGGCGCACGGCGTAGCCGCCGGCGTGGCGCAGGTCGGCATACAGCAGCGGATGCTGGAAGCGGCCCTGCGCGCCCGACACCTGGGTGAAGGTGCGGGCGAAGCGTTCGGCGCGCGCCAGCACGTCGTCCTCGCTGCCGCGGCCGAGTTCGATCTCGGCACCGCTGTCCAGCTCCGCGCGCCAGCTGCCGCGGCCCGACAGCTGCAGCTGCACGATGCGCTGGTCCAGCCGCGCCAGCACCGGCTGCAGGCGCTGCACCATCGCCAGCATCGCCGCGGCCGTGCCTTCGGGGCCGGACAGCACGGGCAGCGCGTCGTCCTCGACGTCGCCCACGTTGGCGTCGAACACCTCGCCGAAGCTGTTCACCAGCCGCTCGGCCGTGTCGCCGCCGGCGCCTTGCCACAAGGCCACGGCGCGGTGCTCTTCCAGGCTCACCGCCAGGCGGTCCGGCCACACGCGGCGCACCACGGCGCGCCGCACCCAGGGCACGGCCTCGAACGCGGCGCGCGCCGCCTGCAGGTCGACGCTGAAGAAGTTGCCCGCGAGGCGAGGCGCGGCGTTGGCGCGGATGGTGGGCACGCTGTTGCGCGTGAGCTCGCCTTCGAGCGCGATGCCGCGGATGGGAAACAGCGGCGAGCGCATCAGCCACGACACGCTGCCCGCGGCGATGCCCAGCCCCGTCAGCACGAACACGGTGCTGGCCACGGCGTTCATCAGGCGCACGTCGGCCGGCAGCGCGTGCGCTGCGGCTGGCGTGGGCGTGGAACGGACGGTGCGCGGCATGGGCGGCGGGTGGCGTGGTGGCGTGGGTGCGGTCGTGCGAACGGTTCAGCCGCGCGCCGAATCGAGGCTCGCCTGCTGCAGCAGCAGCACGCACAGCTGTTCGTATCCGATGCCCGCGGCGCGCGCCGACATCGGCACCAGCGAGTGCCCGGTCATGCCGGGGCTGGTGTTCATCTCCAGCAGGAAGATCTTGCGATCCGCCTCGCGCAGCATCAGGTCGGCGCGGCCCCAGCCGCGGCAGCCCAACGCGCGATAGGCGGCCAGCGTCAGGCGCTGCACCTCGGCCTCTTCCTCCGGCGGCAGGCCGCTCGGGCAGCGGTAGCCCGTGTCGTCGCTGAAGTACTTGTGCTCGAAGTCGTAGTTGCCGTCGGGCGCGTCGATGCGCACCACGGGCAGCGCGCGCGCCGCCTCGCCCTGGCCGATGACGGGGCAGGTCAGCTCGATGCCGGCGATGAACTCCTCGCACAGCACGTCGGCGTCGTACCGGGCGGCGAGCTGCACCGCGTCCTGCATCTGCGAATAGCCCTGCACCTTGGTGATGCCGATGGAGCTGCCTTCTCGCGGCGGCTTCACGATGAGCGGCAGGCCCAGCGTGTCGGGCACGGTCACCACGTCGGCGCGCGCCTGTCGGCCAGGCGCCAGCCACACCCAGCGCGGCGTGGGCAGGCCTTCGGCCAGCCACACGCGCTTGGTCATCACCTTGTCCATGGCGATGGCGCTGGCCATCACGCCGCTGCCGGTGTAGGGGATGCCCAGCAGCTCGAGCGCGCCCTGCACCGTGCCGTCTTCGCCGTGGCGGCCGTGCAGGGCGATGAAGACACGCTCGAAGCCGTCGCGCTTGAGTTCGGCGAGGTCGCGCTCCGACGGGTCGAAGGCGTGCGCGTCCACGCCCTGCGACTGCAGCGCGGCGAGCACGCCGCCGCCCGACATCAGCGACACCTGGCGCTCGGCGCTCGAGCCGCCCATCAGCACGGCCACCTTGCCCAGGGCAGCGCCGACGGCGTCGGCGCTGCTCTCGCCGGCCGGGTGGGCGTTCAGTGTCGAAGGCGTGTTCATGCGGAAGCCTCCACCAGCCGTTGCGGCACGCCGGCGATCGAGCCGGCGCCCATCGTGATGACCACGTCGCCATCGCGCGTGGCCTGGCGAACCGCCGACGGCAGCCCGGCCAGCGCCGGCACGAAGCGCGCGCCCTGCACCGCGGCCGCCAGCGCGGCGCCGTCGGCACCGGCGATCGGCGCCTCGCCGGCGGGGTACACCTCGGTCAGCAGCACGGCGTCGAAGCCGGCGAGCACGCGGGCGAAGTGATCGAAGCAGTCGCGCGTGCGGGTGTAGCGGTGCGGCTGGAACGCCAGCACCAGGCGCTGGCCGGGAAAGGCGCCGCGCGCGGCCGCCAGCACGGCGGCCATTTCCACCGGGTGGTGGCCGTAGTCGTCGATGACCTGGGCGCTGCCGCCGTCGGCGGTGCGCATCGCGCCCCAGCGCTGGAAACGCCGGCCCACGCCGGCGAACTGCGCCAGCGCGCGCGCCGTGGCGGCGTCGTCCAGCTCGAGTTCGCGCGCCACGGCGATCGCGGCCAGGGCGTTGCGCACATTGTGGCTGCCCGCCAGGTTGAGCGTCACGGTCAGGTCGGCGTGGCCGTGCTGGCGGGCGACGAAACGCATCCGGCCGCCCGGAAGCGCCTCGACGCCTGTGGCGCGCAGGTCGGCGCCCGGGTCGTCGATGGCGTAGGTGGTCACCGGCCGCTCGATGCGTTCGCGCACCGCGCGCACGCCGGCGTCGTCGCTGCACAGCACGGCGCGGCCGTAGAACGGCAGGCGGTGCAGGAAGTCGACGAAGGCCGCGTGCAGGCGGTGCACGTCGTGGCCGTAGGTGTCCATGTGGTCCTGGTCGATGTTGGTCACCACCGCGAGCACCGGGCTCAGGTGCAGGAACGACGCGTCGCTCTCGTCGGCCTCGACGACGATGAAGTCGCCGGCGCCCAGGCGGGCGTTCGACCCGGCGCTCTTGAGCTCGCCGCCGATGACGAACGTGGGGTCGGCGCCGCCTTCGGCGAGCACGCTGGCGACGAGCGAGGTCGTCGTCGTCTTGCCGTGCGTGCCGGCGATGGCGATGCCGAGCTTCACGCGCATCAGCTCGGCCAGCAGCACGGCGCGCGCGACCACCGGCACGCGCGCGGCGCGGGCGGCCAGCACTTCGGGGTTGTCCGGCTTGACCGCGGTGCTGGTGACCACCGCCTGCGCGCCCGCGATGTGCCCGGCGTCGTGGCCGGTGAACACCGTGATCCCGAGCCCGGCCAGGCGGCGCGTGACGGCGCTGTCGGCCTGGTCGCTGCCCGAGACCCGGTAGCCGAGGTCGTGCAGGATCTCGGCGATCGGGCTCATGCCCGAGCCGCCGACGCCGACGAAGTGGATGTGCTTCAGCGCGTGCTTCACCGCGGCACCTTCGTCGGCATCGTCGTGGTCGCGACGAAGTGGATGTGCTTCCGCGCGTGCTTCACCGCGGCACCTTCTTCGTCGTCAGCGCTTCGATCTCATCGGCGACACGCGCGGCGGCGCGCGGCTGCGCCAGCGCGCGGGCCTTGGTCGCCATCGCCAGCAGCGCACCGCGGTCGAGCGCGCCGATCACCTCGGCCAGCTTCTCCGGCGTCAGCTCACCTTGCGGGACGTGCAGCGCCGCACCCTGCCCCGCCATCCACTCGGCGTTGTCGCGCTGGTGGCTGGTGGTGCTGATCACCAGCGGCACCAGCACGGCCGGCACGCCGGCGGCGCACAGCTCGCTGACGGTGATGGCGCCGGAGCGGCAGACCATCACGTCGCAGTCGGCCAGCCGCGCCGGCATGTCGTCGATGAAGGGCAGCACGGTGGCCTCGATGCCGGCTTCGGCATAGGCCTCGCGCACCTCGCCTGCCATCACGCTGCCGGTCTGGTGCACCACCACCGGCCGCCGCTCCGCGGGCAGGCGGGCGATCGCTGCCGGCAGCGTGCGGTTGAGCACCTGCGCGCCCAGGCTGCCGCCCACCACCAGCAGCCTCAGCGGCCCGCTGCGGCCGGCCCAGCGCGCGGCCGGCTCGGGCAGCGCCTCGATCTCGGCGCGCACCGGGTTGCCGGTGACCACCGCGTTCTTGACCTGGCGCGCCGCGTCGCCGGCGAAGCCGAAGGCGACGCGGTCGGCCACCGGCAGCAGGCTCCTGTTGGACAGCAGCAGCGCCGCGTCGGCGTTCACCAGCACCAGCGGCTTGTTCAGCAGCGCGGCCATCATCCCGCCGGGAAAACAGACGTAGCCACCCATGCCCAGCACGGCGTCTGCGCCGCGCCGGCGCAGGTGGCCCCAGCAGTCCCAGAAGGCCTTGAGCAGCCGCAGGCCGCCGGTGGCGGTGTGCAGCAGGCCCTTGCCGCGCAGGCCGCTGAAGCCGATGGTGTCGAGCGCCAGGCCCGACTTCGGCACGAGGTGGTTCTCCATGCCGTGCGACGTGCCCAGCCAGGACACGCTCCAGCCGCGCGACGCCATCTCGCGCGCCACCGCCAGCCCCGGGAAGATGTGGCCGCCGGTGCCCGCCGCCATGATCACGAGGTGGCTCATGCGCGGCCTCCGCGCATGAGGGCTCTGTTCTCCATGTCCACGCGCAGCACGATGGCGATGGCCACCAGGTTCATCAGGATCGCGCTGCCGCCGTAGCTCATCAGCGGCAGCGTCAGCCCCTTGGTCGGCAGCACGCCCAGGTTCACGCCCATGTTGATGAACGACTGCGCGCCGATCCAGATGCCGATGCCCTGGCACATGAGCCCGGCGAAGACGCGGTCGAGCGCGATGGCCTGGCGGCCGATGACGACGATCCGCCGCGTGAGCCAGAAGAACAGCAGCACCACCGTGGCCACGCCGACGAAGCCGAGCTCCTCGCCGATGACGGCGAGCAGGAAGTCGGTGTGCGCCTCGGGCAGGTAGTGCAGCTTCTCGACGCTCGAGCCCAGGCCCTGGCCGAAGATCTGGCCACGGCCCAGCGCGATGAGCGAGTGCGTGAGCTGGTAGCCCTTGCCCTGCGCGTACTTCGGGTTCCACGGGTCCAGGTAGGCCAGGATGCGCTCGCGGCGCAGGTCGTCGAAGGCCAGGAACAGGCCCAGCACGACGATCATCACCAGCGCGATGAGGAAGAACATGCGCGCGTTGACGCCACCGAGGAACAGGATGCCCATGGCGATCGTCGCGATGACGATGAAGGCCCCCATGTCGGGCTGGCGCAGCAGCAGCACGCCCACCACCGCCACCGCGGCCACCATCGGCCACACCGCCTTGACGAAGTTCTCGCGCACGTCCATGCGCCGCACCATGTAGCTGGCGGCGTAGATGGCGATGGCCAGCTTGGCGAACTCGCTCGGCTGGAAGTTCATGAAGCCCAGCGGGATCCAGCGGCGCGAGAAGTTCACCACCTTGCCGATGAAGGGCACGAGCACGATCACCAGCAGCGCGAGCGCGATGACGAAGACCCAGGGCGCGTGCTTCTCCCAGACGCGGATCGGCACCTGCACCGCGGCCAGCGCGGCGACGAAGGCGATGCCCAGCGCCAGCGCATGGCGCTGCAGGAAGAAGTGGCCGCTGTAGTTGGCGAACTTGGGGTTGTCGGGCAGCGCGACGCTGGCCGAATAGACCATGACGATGCCGAGCGCCACCAGCGTGCCCACCACCGCCAGCAGCGTCTGGTCGAAGGCGAGCAGCCGCACCGGGCGCGCGCCGGCCACGTCGACGTGGTCGCGCACCGGCAGCACGCCTTCGCGCCCGGCACGGCGCGCCGCGATCCAGCCGCGCAACGATTGCAGCGCCGCGATCACACGGCCCCCCGTTCGGCGGCGATGGCCTGCACCGCCTGCACGAAGACCTCGGCGCGGTGGGCGTAGTTGCGGAACATGTCGAGGCTGGCGCAGGCCGGGCTCAGCAGCACCGCGTCGCCGGGGCGGGCCTGCTCGAAGCACCAGGCCACGGCGGCCTCCAGCGTGGCGTGGCGCTGCAGCACGAAGCCGGCGTCGCGCAGCGCCGGTTCGATGGCCGCTTCCACCGCCGCGGCGTCGCGGCCGATGGTGGCCACCGCGCGCGCATGGCGCGCCAGCGGCGCGGCCAGCGGGGCGAAGTCCTGCCCCTTGCCGTCGCCGCCCAGGATGACCACGAGCTTGCCCGGCGCCTTGTCGGCGCCCAGGCCGTCGAGCGCGGCGACCGTGGCGCCGACGTTGGTGCCCTTGCTGTCGTCGTAGGCCTCGACCTCGCCGCCGTCGACCGGCACGCGCGCGACCAGTTCCACGCGGTGCGGCTCGCCGGTGTACTCGCGCAGGCCGTGCAGCATGGGCGCCAGCGGGCAGCCGATGGCCGTGGCCAGCGCCAGCGCCGCGAGGGCGTTGGCGGCGTTGTGGCGGCCGCGCAGGCGCAGCGCGTCGGCCGGCATCAGGCGCTGCAGGTGGATCTCGTCGGGTTCGTCCTTGCGACGCTTGATCGTCTCGTCGGCGGGCAGCGCACGCACCAGCCATGCCATGCCGTTCTCGACGACGAGGCCGAAGTCGCCCGGCCGGCGCGGTGCGTCGAGGCCGAAGCGCACGATCTCGCGCGGCGCCGCCTTGGGCCTGCCCTTGACCGGCCGGCCCTTGGCGTCGAGCGCCGGCTCGGGCGGCGCGACCATGGCTTCGACGCGCGCATCATCGCGGTTGACCACCATCACCGTGCGGCCCTCGGCCGGGCCGTAGACGCGTGCCTTGGCCGCCGCGTACGCGGCCATGGTGCCGTGCCAGTCGAGGTGGTCCTGGGTGACGTTGAGCACCGCCGCGGCGGCCGGCTCGAAGCCGCGCACCCCGCTGCCGCCGCCTTCGAGCTGGAAGCTCGACAGCTCCAGCACCCACACCTGCGGCAAATCGTCAAGGCGGGCGGTGAGCGTGTCCAGCAGCGTGGGGCCGATGTTGCCGGCCAGCGCCACGCTGCGCCCGGCACGTTCCACCAGCAGCGCGGTCAGCGCCGTGGTCGTCGTCTTGCCGTTGGTGCCGGTGATGGCCAGCAGCTGCGGCGCGTAGTCCTGCGCCTCGCGCAGGTCGCGCAGCGCACGCGCGAACAGGTCGAGCTCGCCCAAGAGCGCGATGCCGGTGTCGCGCGCGTCGGCGAGCAGCGGCGCCACCTGAGCATCAGCCGGTGCCAGGCCCGGGCTCTTGAGCACCAGCTGGAAGCCGTGGTCGGCCAGCGGCAGCGGCGCGGCGGTCAGCCGGCGCGCCTGCGGCAGCTCGCGCGCCAGCGTCTCGGCATGCGGCGGGTGCTCGCGCGAATCCCACACGCTGACCTGGGCGCCGAATCGCGCGCACCAGCGCGCCATCGCCAGGCCGCTGTCGCCCAGGCCGAGCACCAGCACGGGCAGATCCTGGAGCCAGGCGCCGGCGGCCGGGCGCAGCGCAGCTTCGTGCTCAGGCGCGACCTCGTTCTCGGGCCCACCCTCGGGCCGCGACCCGGACGTCGGCTCGACCATGGGCGCGGCCGCCGGCGGGGCGTCCGGCTCGCTCATGGGAAGGGGCGCCTCGTGATGCATCGCCGTTGCGCTCAACGCAGCTTCAGGCTCGCCAGCCCGATGAGGCACAGCAGCATGGTGATGATCCAGAAGCGCACCACCACCTGGGTCTCGCCCCAGCCCTTCTTCTCGAAGTGGTGGTGCAGCGGCGCCATGAGGAAGATGCGCCGGCCCTCGCCGTAGCGGCGCTTGGTGTACTTGAACCAGGCCACCTGCACCATGACGCTGAGCGCCTCGGCGACGAAGATGCCGCCCATGATGCCGAGCACGATCTCCTGGCGCGTGATGACGGCGATGGTGCCGAGCGCGCCGCCGAGCGAAAGCGCGCCGACGTCGCCCATGAACACCTGCGCCGGGTTGGCGTTGAACCACAGGAAGGCCAGCCCCGCGCCGGCCATGGCGGCGCAGAACACCAGCAGCTCGCCGGCGCCGGGGATGTGCGGGAACAGCAGGTAGCGGCTGTAGTCGGCGCGGCCCACCACGTAGGCGAAGACGCCGAGTGCGGAGCCCACCATCACCACCGGCATGATGGCCAGGCCATCCAGGCCGTCGGTGAAGTTCACGGCGTTGGAGGCGCCGACGATGACGAACCAGCTGAGAATGATGAAGCCGAACACGCCCAGCGGGTAGCTCACCGTCTTGAAGAACGGCACCAGCAGGTCGGCGCGCGGCGGCAGCTCGTTGGAGAAGCCGCTCTGCACCCAGCGCAGGAACAGCTCCAGCACGCGCAGGTTGCTAGTCTCCGAGACGCTGAAGGCCAGGTACAGCGCCGCCACCATCCCGATCAGGCTCATCCAGAAGAACTTCTCGCGCGAGCGCATGCCTTCCGGGTCGTGGCGCACCACCTTGCGCCAGTCGTCGACCCAGCCGATGGCGCCGAAGCCGAACGTGACCAGCATCACCACCCAGACGAAGCGGTTGGTCCAGTCGAACCACAGCAGCGTGCTGACGGCGATGCCGATCAGCACCAGCACGCCGCCCATCGTCGGCGTGCCGCGCTTGCCCAGGTGGGCCTGCACGCCGTAGCCGCGGATGGGCTGGCCGATCTTCATCTCGGTCAGCCGGCGGATGACCCAGGGCCCGAAGGCCAGGCCGATCAGCAGTGCGGTCATCGCCGCGAGCACGGCGCGGAAGGTGAGGTACTGGACGACGCGCAGGAAGCCCAGCTGCTCGGGATAGAGGCCGGCCAGCCACTGCGACAGGCTAAGCAGCATGGCCAGCTCCGGTGGGTGAATCGTGTTCCTGCACGGCGCGCACGGCCTGTTCCATCTTCATGAAGCGCGAGCCCTTGACCAGCACCGATGCCGCGCGCGGCGCTTCGGCGCGCACCGCCGCCACCAGCGCCGCGGTGTCGGCGAAGTGGCGCCCGGGCGCCGCGTGTGCGCTCAGCGCGCCGGCGGCCCAGAAGTGCTCGATGCCGGCGGCGCGCACGCGTTCGCCGACTTCGGCGTGGAAGCGCGGGCCTGACGAGCCGACTTCGCCCATGTCGCCCAGCAGCAGCCAGCGCGGCGCCGGCAGCGCGGCCAGCACGTCGATGGCGGCGAGCACCGAATCGGGGTTGGCGTTGTAGCTGTCGTCGACCAGGGCGATCGGCTGTCCGTGCAGTTGGGCCGTCAGCAACGCCGAGCGCCCGGACACCGGGCGGAAGGCGGCGATGCCGCGTGCGATGGCGTCGAGCGGCGCACCCGCGGCCAGCGCAGCGGCCGCTGCGGCGGCGGCGTTGAGCGCGTTGTGGCGGCCGGCCTGGGCGAGGGTCGTCGCCACCGCGCCTTGCGGCGTGCGCAGCGTGATGTGCCAGTGGCCACCGTCCCACACCGCGCTGGCCAAGACGTCGCCGGCCGTTGCGTGATCGTGGAGCCCGAACGTCAGCACGCGGCGCGCGCCGGCCATCCCGCGCCACAGCGGCGCGTAGGCGTCGGCGGCCGGCACGACCACGCTGCCGCCGGCCGGCAGCGCGTCGATCACGCTGCCGTTCTCGCGTGCCACGGCCTCGACGCTGGCCATGAACTCCTGGTGCTCGCGCTGGGCGTTGTTGATGAGCGCCACCGTCGGCGCGCACATCCGCGCCAGCAGCGCGATCTCGCCCGGGTGGTTCATGCCCAGCTCCAACACCGCGGCGCGGTGCGCCGCGCGCAGGCGCAGCAGCGTGAGCGGCACGCCGATGTGGTTGTTGAAGTTGCCGGCGGTGGCCAGCGCGCCGCCGTCGCCGTGCCAGGCGGCGAGGATGGCGGCCACCATCTGCGTCACCGTCGTCTTGCCGTTGCTGCCGGCCACGGCCACCAGCGGCAGCGCGGCGAAGCGCGCGCGCCAGGCCGCGGCCAGCTGCTGCAGGCCGGCCAGGGCATCGGCCACCTGCAGGCCGGGCAGGCCGGCGTCGGCCAGACCGCGCTCGGCCAGCGCGGCCACGGCGCCCGCGGCGCGCGCCTCGGGCAGGAAGTCATGCGCGTCGAAGCGCTCGCCGCGCAGCGCGACGAACAGGTCGCCGGGGCGCAGGGTGCGGGTGTCGCTGTGCACGCGTGCGACCGGCGTGGTGCCGTCGCCGATCAGCGTGCTGCCCGGCAGCAGGGCGTGCAGTTCGGCCAGCGTGGCCATGGGTTCGGTGCTGCCGGCGCCGGCGGTGCTGGCCGTGGTCATGGCGCCGCTCATGCGCGATCCCCGCTGGCGGCGGCCGCCGCGGCGCGCCGCACGAGTGCGGCGCGCGCTTCGTCGATGTCGGAGAACGGCCGCTTCACGCCGGCGATCTCCTGGTAGTCCTCGTGGCCCTTGCCGGCGAGCAGCACCACGTCGCCCGGCGCGGCGTCCGCCACGGCGTGGGCGATGGCGGCGCGCCGGTCCTCGATGACGTCCACTTCGTCGTGGCCGACGGCGCCGGCCAGGATCTGCGCCAGGATGGTGTCGGGCGGCTCGTCGCGCGGGTTGTCGCTGGTGATGACGACGCGGTCGGCGTGGGCCACGGCGATGGCGCCCATCAGCGGGCGCTTGGTGGCGTCGCGGTTGCCGCCGCAGCCGAACACGCACCACAGCCGGCCGCCGCGCGCCTGGGCCAGCGGGCGCAGCGCCTGCAGCGCCTTGTCGAGCGCGTCGGGGGTGTGGGCGTAGTCGACGACCACGTCGACCTCGGCGCCGGCCGGCGCGCCAGCATGGCCGGTCTCGGCCACCACCCGCTGCAGCCGCCCCGGCACCGCGGTGAGCCCGCCGGCGACGCGCACGGCGTCGGCGAGCGGCACGCCCAGCGTGCGCAGGGCGCCGATCACGACGAGCAGGTTGCTGGCGTTGAAGTCGCCCACCAGGGTGCTGGCCAGCGTGGCGATCGTGCCGCCGGACTCCACGACGTCGAACGCCAGCCCGCCGCCGACATAACGCAGCGACTGTGCCCGGAGCCGCGCCGGCGCGTGCAGCGACACGGTCCACACGTCGAGCGCCGTGCCCTCGAGCTCCGCGGCCAGCGCCGCGCCCTGCACGTCGTCGATGTTCAGCACCGCCGCCTGCAGCCCCGGCCAGTCGAACAGGGCGCGCTTGGCGGCCCAGTAGTCGGCCATGCTGCCGTGGTAGTCGAGGTGGTCCTGGGTGAAGTTGGTGAACAGCGCCACCTCGATGCGCACGCCGGCCAGGCGCTGCTCGACGATGCCGATGGACGAGGCTTCCATCGCGCACGCGGCGAAGCCGGCATCGACGAAGCGGCGCAGCGCGGCCTGCAGCGTCACCGGGTCGGGCGTGGTCAGGCCGGTCGCCTCGATCGGCATCGGCGCCGGGGCGGCGTGCGCGGCGGTGCCGCCAGCGCCGAGCCGATCGCCGCCTGCCACCACGCTGGAGGCCGCCGACGGATCGCCCCCTGCCGCCGACCCCACCGCCGGCGGCTCGCCGATCCCCAGCGTGCCCACCACCCCACAGCGCCGGCCCAAGGCGCTGAGCGCCTGCGCCGTCCACCACGCGGTGCTCGTCTTGCCGTTGGTCCCCGTGGTGGCGATCACGTGCAGGCGCGCGCTGGGCTCGCCGTGGTGCAGGCTGGCGATCACGCCACACGCGGCCTTCAGGCCCGCCATGGCGGCGATGCGCCCATCGCCCGCGAAGCCGAAGGCGTCCGAGCCCTCGGCTTCCACCAGGCAGGCCACGGCGCCCGCGGCCAGCGCGTCGTGCACGAACTGGCGGCCGTCGCGTGCCGCACCCGGCCAGGCGATGAAGGCATCGCCCGGCCGCACGGCGCGGCTGTCGCTGCGCAGCGCACCGCCGCGCTGCAGGCGCGCGCCGAGCCACGCCGCGGCTTCGGCGGCGGTGCTCAGCAGGGTGACGGCGGCGGCCACGGTCAGAAGCTCTCCTGCGCGGCCGACGCGGGCTTGGCCGCGATCTGCGGCTTGACCTCGATGTCGGGCGCCACGTTCATCATGCGCAGCGTCTGCTGCACCACCTGGCTGAACACCGGCGCGGCGACCTCGCCGCCGTAGTAGGCGCCCTTGCCCGGCTCGTCCACCATCACCGCCACCACGATGCGCGGCTGGCTCACCGGCGCCAGGCCCACGAACCACGAGCGGTACTTGTTGGTGTAGCCCTTGCCTTCCTGCTTGCGCGCGGTGCCGCTCTTGCCGCCGACCGAATAGCCGATCGCCTGCGCCTTGGGCGCCGTGCCGCCGGGGCCGGCGGCGGCGCGCAGCATCTCGCGCACCTGCTGCGCCGTCCTGGCGGAGAACACCCGCTCCCCCACCGCCGGCTCGTCGTGCCGGAGGATGGTGGTGGGGATGAGCTCGCCGTCGCGCGCGAACACGGTGTAGGCGCGCGCCAGCTGGAAGAGGCTCGCCGACAGGCCGTAGCCGTAGCTCATCGTCGCTTGCTCGATGGGCCGCCAGCTCTTGTGCGGGCGCAGCCGGCCGGTGACGGCACCGGGGAAGTCGATGCGCGGCTTCTGCCCCAGGCCGATGGCGGTGAACATCTCCCACATCTCGCGCGCCGGCATCTGCATGGCCATCTTCACCGTGCCGACGTTGCTGCTCTTCTGCACCACTTCGGCCACGCTCAGCACGCCGTAGGGGTGGGCGTCGCTGATGGTGCTGCCGGTGATGGTGATGCGGCCCGGCGCCACGTTGATCGGCGTGCTGGCCGTGACGCGCCCGGTCTCGAGCGCCAGCGCCGCGACGAAAGGCTTCATCGTCGAGCCGGGCTCGAAGATGTCGGTGAGCGCGCGGTTGCGCAGGTGGTCACGGGGCAGGTTGCTGCGGTTGGCGGGGTCGAAGCTGGGGTAGTTGGCCAGCGCCAGGATCTCGCCGGTCTGCGCGTCCAGCACCACCACGCTGCCGGCGCGCGCGTTGTGCTCCTTCACTGCGTCGCGCACGCGCTGCCAGGCGAAGAACTGCACCTTGGAATCGATGGCCAGCGTGACGTCGCGGCCGTTCACCGGGTCGGCCGGGTCGCCGACGTCCTCGACCACGCGGCCGAGGCGGTCGCGCACGACGATGCGCTGCCCGGCCTGGCCCAGCAGCTGCGCCTGGAAGCCGAGCTCGATGCCTTCCTGGCCGCGGTCGTCGACGTTGGTGAAGCCCACCACGTGCGCCGCCGATTCGCCCTCCGGGTAGCGCCGCTTGTACTCGCGCACCTCCTGCAGGCCCTTGATGCCCAGCGCCTTCACCTGCTGCCACACCGGCTCTTCGACGTGGCGGCGCAGCACCACGGTGCCTTGGCCGGCGTCGAGGCGCTCGGCCAGCTCGGCATCGCTGAGGCCCAGCAGCCGCGCCAGCGCGCGCCTCGCTTCGCGGTCGGCGGCGAAGGTCTTCAGGTCCGCCTGCACCGACGGCAGCGCCACGCTCGTGGCCAGCACCAGACCGTGCCGGTCGAGGATGCGGCCGCGGCTCGCCGGCAGCGGCTGCTTGTGCACGAAGCGCTTCTCGCCCTGCGCCTGGTAGAAGTCGGTGGCGACGATCTGCAGGTACACCGCGCGCCCCAGCAGCACGGCGAAGCCCGCGCCGGCCAGCAGCACGACGAAGCGCGAGCGCCAGGGCGGCGTCTTGCTCGCGAGCAGCGGGCTGGTGGCGTAGTTGACGCTGCGCACGCTGCCGCCGGCGGCACTGCCGGCTCCACGTGCCCGCGACGGCGCTCCGGCGGGGCGGCTCATGGGCGGACCCCCGGTGCCGCCGGTGGGGCAGGCGCGGCATGGAGCGGCGCGGCCTCGCCGTCGGTGACGTAGGTGGTGACGGCCGGCGTGGCAGTGCGCATCTGCAGCTTCTCGCGCGCCGTGCGTTCCACGCGCAGGTGCGTGCCCTGGGCCTGGGCCTCGGCATCCAGACGCTTGAACTCGGCATCGAGCTGCTTCTGCTCGGCGCGCGCGGCGTCGAGCGCGGCGAAGACGCGGCGCGATTCGTAGGCCGTGCGCACCTGCACCAGGCAGCTGGCCAGCAGCGCGATCAGCAGCACCACGTTGAGCTTGCTCATCGTCGACGCTCAGGCGGCCAGCCGCTCGGCCACGCGCATCACGGCCGAGCGGGCGCGCGGGTTGGCGGCCACTTCGGCGGCCGACGGCTTCACCCGCGCGACGGCCTTCAGCCGCAGCGCACGTGCCGGCGGCGCGAACGGCGCGCGCCGGTCGACCTCGTCGCGGCTTTCGCGGGCGATGAAGGTCTTCACGATGCGGTCCTCGAGCGAGTGGAAGCTGATGACGACCAGGCGGCCCTGCGGTGCCAGCAACCCGAGTGCCGCCTTCAGCCCTTGTTCGAGCGCCTCAAGCTCGGCGTTGACGTGAATCCGAAGAGCCTGAAACGTGCGCGTTGCAGGATCCTGGCCCGGCTCGCGGGTCTTGACTGCACCAGCCACGATCGCGGCCAGTTCGCCGGTGCGGCGAACGGGCCGGCCTTGCTCGCGGCGAGCGACAAGCGCTTTTGCAATCGGTAGAGCAAACCGTTCTTCGCCGTGGTCACGAATCACCTCCGCGATCTCGCGCACGTCGGCGCGCGCCAGGAAATCGGCCGCCGTCTCGCCGCGCGTGGTGTCCATGCGCATGTCCAGCGGGGCATCGTGGCGGAAACTGAAGCCGCGCCCGGGGTCGTCGATCTGCGGCGAACTCACGCCCAGGTCGAGCAGCACGCCTTGCAGCTGCGTCACCCCGCGCTCGGCCAGCGCCTCGGCCATGTCGCCGAAGCTGGCGTGCACGATCGAGAATCGCGCGTCCCCGATCGACGCCGCCTCGGCCAGTGCCTCGGGGTCCTTGTCGAAGGCGATCAGCCGGCCCTCGGGCGCCAGCATCGTCAGGATGGCGCGCGCATGCCCGCCGCGGCCGAACGTGCCGTCGACGTAGGTGCCCGCCGGCTGCGTCACCAAGGCCTGGACGGCTTCGGTGAGCAGCACGGTGGTGTGGCGCCATGGGCTCGTGGGGGTGTTCACCGGATGACCAGGTTGCGCAAGGCTTCGGGGCGGCCCCGCGCCAGCGCCTCGGCCTCGCGCGCCTCGTGGCGCGCCAGGTCCCACAGCTCAAAATGGGCGCCGACGCCCATGAACTTCACGTCCTTTTCCAGCCCGGCCCAGGTGCGCAGCTCGGGCGGGATCAGCACGCGCGAGCCGGAGTCGATCTCCACTTCGGTGGCGCTGCCGATGAAGAAGCGGCGCCACGGCTCGTGCTCGGCCGGCAGCGACAGGATCGCAGCCTCGAACTGCTCCCATACCGGCAGGGGGTACAGCGACAGGCAGCCATCGGGGTTCTTGGCCACGACCAGCTGTCCCTTGACCGTGGCTTCCAGCACTTCACGCCAGCGGGCGGGCACGGTGATGCGCCCCTTCCCGTCCAGCGAGAGCACCGGACCGCCCCGAAAAGTCGCTGCTGACACAAAACCCCACTAACCTGCACCTTCACCCACTTTAGCGGATCCGGGTGGGCCGGGTCAATGCGGCCGTCCCTAAAAATCAGACAAATCAACAACTTACAGCTGCAATTTGAGGTTGTGGCGTGGATAAATTCCTTCCAAATGAAGGACTTGGGACGGGGTATGAAAGATGTTTGTGAGGACTTGCGGTCGTGGGCAGCGGTCTTCACGTGGTGCCCGGGTGAGCGGGTTTTGCACTCGCGACTGCTCGCCGGGGCCGGAAGGCCGCTGTTCAGCGTGGCGCGGGTTTCTGGTGCGCCTGTGCGCCGGTGGCAGCGGGGTGGTGGTGTCCGCGGGCGCAGGCCGCATGCGCGCGGCACCCGAAAGCCGAGAACCCTTGTCAGCCCCATGCCGCGCCGCGAGAACGACGGCCGCGCCGCGTGTCCGCGCGGTCGGCCGGAGAACACGGGCACCGCCAGCGCGCTGCACGCAGCGGCCGCGACGGTCGATGACCACGAGCGCAACCTGCAACGACCAAGCCCGCACCAGCGCAAGGCAACATCGCCACCAGGCCATCGATCGCTGACGTAGACCGCCACAGCAGCCCGCTCCACATGCTCGACAACGACCCCCTCTACAAGCTCCGCCACGCCCTCGCCGGCCTGGCGCTGGCGCTGCTGCTGTCGGTCATCACCGCCGCGCTGCTCGGCCGCTGGCTGGGTGACGCGCTCGGCGGCACCTACGGCTGGCGGGCGGGCATCTATGGCGCGCTGCTGCTCTACGTGGTGATCGGCGCCGGCGTGCTCTTCGCCAAGGTGGCGCGGCACGAGACGAGGCCGCTGTCGGCCGGGCGGGTGCTGCTGTGGTTCGGCAGCCTGTGGTTGTGGCCCGGGCTGCTGTTCGCCGGCCGCGGGCGCAAAGCCTAGTGCGGGCCAGGTCGCAGGCGGCCGTTCAACCGCCGCGCATCCACGGATGCGCCATCGCGCTGCCAGCCACCCCGTAGCATCATCGCGGGCATGAACGTGCCACCCGACCAGCCGCCGCGCACGCACGACACGACGCGCATCGACGACACGCGCATCGGCGCCGTGCGTCCGCTGATCACGCCCGGCCTGCTGCAGGAATGGTGGCCCGCGAGCGAAGCCGCCGCCGCGCTGGTGGAGCGCAGCCGGCGCGAGATCTCCAACGTGCTGCACGGGCGCGATCACCGGCTGATCGTGCTGGTGGGTCCGTGCTCGATCCACGACCACGACCAGGCGCTCGAATACGCCCGGCGCCTGCTCGACGAGGCGCGTCGGCACGCGGACGACCTGCTGGTCGTGATGCGCGTGTACTTCGAGAAGCCGCGCACCACGGTCGGCTGGAAGGGCTACATCAACGACCCGCACCTCAACGGCAGCTTCGCCATCAACGAAGGGCTGGAGCTGGCGCGGCGGCTGCTGCTGGACGTGCTGGCGCTCGGCCTGCCGGTGGGCACCGAGTTCCTCGACCTGCTGTCGCCGCAGTTCATCAGCGACCTCGTGAGCTGGGGCGCCATCGGTGCGCGCACCACCGAGAGCCAGAGCCACCGTCAGCTGGCCAGCGGGCTGTCGTGCCCGGTGGGCTTCAAGAACGGCACGGAGGGCAGCGTGAAGGTCGCGGCCGATGCGGTGCTGGCCGCGCGCGCGCCGCATGCCTTCATGGGCATGACCAAGCTCGGCCAGAGCGCCATCTTCGAGACCCGCGGCAATCACGACTGCCACGTCATCCTGCGCGGCGGCAAGCAACCGAACTACGCCGCCGCGGACATCGACGCCGCCTGTGCCGTGCTGCGTACCGCCGGCCTCGCCGAGCAGGTGATGGTCGACGTGAGCCACGCCAACAGCAGCAAGCAGCACCGCCGGCAGATCGAGGTGGCCGCCGACGTCGCGGCCCAGGTGGCTGCGGGGGACGCGCGCATCGTCGGCCTGATGATCGAGAGCCACCTCGAGGAAGGCCGCCAGGACATCGTGCCCGGCCAGCCGCTGAAGCACGGCGTGTCGGTGACCGACGCCTGCATCAGCTTCGCGCAGACGGTGCCCGTGCTCGAAGGCCTGGCGCGGGCGAGCGCGGAGCGGCGCCGGCGGCGCGCCGGCTGAGGGGCGGCGCCGCGAGGGAAGCGGCCGAAGCGGCCTGAGGGACCGAACGGCGAAGCGACCGAAGCGCCGCCCAGTGACAGCCCGAACCGCGCGGAGCCAGCACCCAGCCGGCCAGCGCCGTCAGTTCGACTGCAGGATGCGCCGCCCGCCCGCCGCCTGCAGCGGCCGGGCGTTCATCGGGTAGATGCCGGCGAAGAGTTCGATCTGCTCGGCCGACACCGTCACCGGCTGGCGCATCACGATCCACTGCACGCCTTCGCTGCACGGCGGCGTGGTGAGCGAGCCCATGTACGTGTAGTAGCGCCGGTCGACGGGCAGCAGCTCGGTCAGGTCGAGCGGCACGCGCGCGGACGATTCTTCGCCGCGCTCCAGCGGCAGGTTGTTCCACACCTTCTGCACCACCGGCTGGCCGCTGCGTTCGGGACCCTTGTCGAGCAGCACGGTGACGACGGCGAGCCGCCCCTGCTCGTCCTTGTGCACGAGGTGCACCGACATCTCGAACTGGCGCCCGTCGATGCGCTCCTCGCTCGGGCGGTGGAAATGGAACTGCTGCAGCTCGAAGCGCTTGCCGCCGACTTCGATGTGGTTGCCGGCGCCGACGTTGACCTGCACGGTGTGGCCGTTGTCGACCACGCCGAAGCGGCTGGGCGCGTAGGCGAACTTCACGGGCTCCAGGTCGACCGACAGGCCGCCGCGGATGTCGATGGGGCTCTGGCGCTGGCCCGTGGCACACAGGCCGAACTCGGGCCGGATCGCGCCCCAACTCGCCGGGCCCTGCGCGCCGGCATAGCCCCAGTGCGCTGCGCCGGGCGCGGAAGCGGTCGCCGCGTGCGCCGGCTTCGCACCCGACGCGGCCGCCGCTGCAACGGCGGCGCCCGCCACCTTCGCCGACGGCCGCGCCGGCGCGGGCTCGGCATGCGCCACCGTCTTGGCTGCCGCCGTGGCCGGGCGCGTGGCCCCAGCGGAGGCTGCCGGGCTGGCGGGCGCAGGCCCACCGCCGCGGCCGCCACGGTGCGTGACGCGCACGTCGGCCGCCGGATCGCTGACGGTGCGCGCCATGGTCAGGCGCTCGGCCAGGCGCAGGCGCAGCGTCTCGAGCGGGTCGGGCGCGGCAGCCGAGGCCACGGCAGCCGGTGCGGCGGCCGCGCCGCTGCCCGGGCGCTTGGCCGGCGTCGCCTCGGCCGCCTGCGCAGGTGCGGCACCCAGCAGCACGCCAGCCGCGACGGCGGCAGCAGGCAACAAGGACCAGGCCCGCGGGCGGGGCCGGGCGGCGGTCTTCACGACAGGGCGCATGGCCCCCGTCTTATCGGCCTCAGGTGGTGGCTACTTGAACGCCTCGCCGCTCGTCGCCAGGCGCGGCTTGACCCACAGCCAGGCGACGATGCCGACGGCCATCATGCCGATCGAGGCGAACGCCAGTGCGCGCGTGGAGTGCATCACCAGCGGCGCGATCACGCCGGCGACGACGCCGTTGGCAAGGCTGCCGACGCAGGCCTGGACCGAGCTCGCCATGCCGCGCCGGTCGGGCGCCTGGTCCAGCGCCAGCAGCGTCACCACCGGCACCATCAGCGCCCAGCCGAAGGCGAACAGGCCGATGGGAATCAGCGCCCAGGCCACGTGCGGCGGCAGCAGCAGGTTCAGCACCACGTTGGCCAGCGACGTGACCAGCATGATCACGAAGCCGTGGCGGATCTGGTGCCGCGGCTTGACCTTGCCGGCCAGCCGGCCCGAGAGCCAGGCGCCGCCCATGATGCCGCTGATGGTGAGCAGGAAGAACCAGAAGAACTGCTGCGGCTCGAGCTGCAGGTGGTGGCCCAGGAACTCGGGCGCCGAGAGCACGTAGAGGAACATGCCGTTGAACGGCACGCCGCTCGCGAACACCAGCGCCACGAAGCGCGGGTTGCGCAGCAGGCCCCAGTAGCCGCGCATCAGGTTGCCCACCTCGAAGGGCTGGCGCGCAGCGTCGTGCAGCGTCTCGGGCAGCCAGCGCCAGCAGGCGAACCAGAGTGCCGCGCCCAGGCCGACGAGCAGCCAGAAGATCGCATGCCAGCCGGCGTGCACGAACAGCCAGCCGCCGAACAGCGGCGCCACCGCCGGCGCGATGCCGAAGTAGATCGTCACCTGCGACATCACCCGCTGGGCATCGGCCGGCGGGAACATGTCGCGGATGATCGCCCGGCTCACCACCATGCCGGCGCCGGCGCTCATGCCCTGCAGCGCGCGGAAGAAGACCAGCGCGCCGATCGAATTGCTGAGCGCGCAGCCCACCGAGGCCAGCGTGAACAGCGCCACCCCCGCCAGCACCACCGGCCTGCGCCCCAGGCTGTCGCTGAGGGCGCCGTGGAACAGGTTCATGAGCGCGAAGCCGAAGAGATACGCCGACAGCGTCTGCTGCATCTGCACCGGCGTGGCGCCGACGCTCCGCGCGATGCCGGCGAACGCCGGCAGGTAGGTGTCGATGGCGAAAGGACCCAGCATGCCCAGGCAGGCGAGCAGCAAGGCGAGGGTCCAGCGGCGGCCGGGCCAGAGTTGACGTGCGTTCGGGTTCATCGGCCGCGCGGGCAAACGGGCAGTCTATCGGGGGTGGAACCGACGGCCCCGGGGGCGCTCCAATCGCCCCATGCCGCTGCGCCGCCGCCCCCTGCTCGTCGCCGCCTTCGGCGCCCTGGCCGCGGCCATCGGATTGCCGGCGCTGGCGCAGGCGCGCCGCGCCATCGCCGCCATGACCGAAGGCCCGTTCTACCCGCCGCGCGCCTGGCGCGACGCCCACTGGCCCGACCAGGACGCCGACCTCACGCGCGTCGGCCACACCGCGGCCGCCCGGCGTGCCCAGGGCGAACACCTGGGGCTGGAACTGCGCCTGGCCGACACCGACGGCCGCACCATCGACGGCGCCGCCATCGAGATCTGGCAATGCGACGCGCTGCAGGCCTACCGCCACCCCGGCGTGGCCCTCGCCGCGGGGCGCCACGACCCGGCGTTCCAGGGCTTCGGCGCCACCACCACCGATGCCGGCGGCATGGCGCGGCTGCGCACCATCAAGCCCGTGCCCTACCCGGGGCGCACGCCGCACATCCACGTCAAGCTGCGGCACGCGAGCTTCGGCGAGCTGACGTCGCAGCTGTTCGTCGCCGGCGACCCGGGCAACGAGCGCGACTTCCTGTGGCGCGCCCTCCCGCCCGCCGACCGCGAGGCCCTGGCCCTGCGGTTGACCCCATCCGACACCGACAACGGCCTGCGCTGGATGGCGCGGCACGTGTTGACGGTGGGGCGCTGACGCGCGCGCCGGCGCCAGCCCGCGCGGCCGGCGCGGCGATGTCGACGTGAGACGGCGCTTGCGTGCCGGCCGACCCGCCCGGCGATGATCCGGGCGGCCAGCGGGATCAGGCGCTGCGCCGACGCCTGACCGCGCCCAGCAGCACCATGGCGCCGCCGGCCCACAGCAAGGCCGTGGCCGGCTCGGGCACCGGCGTGATGCTGATGGCGTCGATCATCGGGCCCGCGGCGGCGTAGCCGTTCGACGTGCTGGCGAAGCGCAGCGTCGTCTGCGGGCCCGTCGCCATCGCCTGGAAGCCGTGCGCGTCCCAGCGCAGGTTGGACCAGCCGTCACCCGGCTGGTGGGTGTAGGTGGCGGTGTCGGCCAGGGCACCGTTCCAGTACACGGCCAGCGTCTTGTTGCCGACGCTGGTGCTGCCGTTCGGCCCGGCGTTGCCGCTGAGGAAGTAGTTCACCGCGTACCACTGGCCGGCCACGGTGTCGAAGGTCTGGGCGATGCTGGCCGGGCCCTGCGTGCCGTTGAGGTCGACCATCCACAGGCCGTCCTGGGCGGGGCCCACGGTGTCGCTGCCGTTGCTGTAGCCCGAGCGCACGAACTCGACGTTGGCGCCGATGGCCGTCCAGCCGTTGGCGGTGGCGCCGGCGGCGACGGTCTCGATGAAGCTGGGCGCGCTGCTTTCCAGGCTGCCATTGGAAAACGGCGCGGCCGTGGCGGCGGCGCCGGACAGGCCGAGCGCGGCGAGCAGCACGGCGGGGGCGATGGCGGGGGTGCGGAACATGGCGGCGGCTCTCCTTGGGCGCGGCGACCGCGTCGCCGGCATCGCGGGCCATTGTCCGCACGGCGCCGGTGCGCGGCACCCCCGGGATGCGAGGGTGCCGCCGGCGCGAGGCGTGAATTGTGTGAAGCAGGCCGGTAGGCCGGATTCTGTGCGGCGCCTTGCCTTGCGGCGCGGCGCCGTGACCGCCATTCCTCTGGGCCGGGGGTTGCCCGCCCGGCTCGGTGCCACCTACCCGCCGGCTCGACGGGCCACGTCATCGCCGGCCTATTTGGTGTTGCTGCGCGTAGAGATTGCCGCGTTTCACCCCGGACGGGGCGTTGCCCCGTCCGGGGTGGCTGTCACGCTCGCCGGGCTTGCGCCCGTCGCCCGTGCGGCAAGCCGCCCGGGGCCGGCTTGCGCCGGCGCGTGACAGAACACCCCTCGCGGGACCCTGTCCGGACTCGTCTCTGTGGCTCTGATCCGCACCTCGCGGTGGACGGGCGTTACCCGCTACGCTGCCCTGTGCAGTCCGGACCTTCCTCCAGTGCCGCCTTTCGGACCTGGCACCAGCGGCGGTCTGGCCTGCTTCACGGGGTGGATTATCGGGCTTGCACCACGGGGGTGCCTGGGCGCGGGCCCCTACACTGGCCGCGCATGTCGTCGCCGCCGCCTCATTCGACACCGGTGGCCCCCACGAAGCCTGCGGCCGCGGCGACGGGGGCCGAGGCCCACGTCCTGGCCGCCGCGCAGGCCGCGTGGCAGGTGCGGCTGCTGGGCCGCTTCAGCCTCGACGACGGGCGCCAGCGGCTGACGCGCCTGCGCAGCCGGGCGGCGATGGCGCTGCTGGCGCGGCTGGCGCTGGCGCCGACGCGCGACCATTCGCGCGAGGAACTGGCCACGCTGCTGTGGCCCGATGCCGACGGCGACGCCGGGCGCAACCGGCTGCGCCAGACCCTGTCCGTGCTGCGCGCCGTGCTCGAGCCGCCGGGCGCCGGGCCGGTGCTGCAGGCGGACCGGCGCGTGCTGCGCGTCGTGCCCGGTGCGCTGTGGTGCGACGCCGTGGCCTTCGAGCAGGCACAGCGCGCCGGCCAGGCCGAGCTGGCCCTGTCGCTCTACGGCGGCGAGCTGCTGCCGGGCTTCTACGACGAATGGGTGCTCGACGAGCGCCAGCGCCTGCAGGCCCTGGCCGAGCGGCTGGGCGACGGCCAGGCGCCGCCGGGGGCCGCTTCCGGCGGGGCGACGGCTGCCGCGCGGTCCTCCGCTGGCGTGGCGCCGACCCCCGCCGGCCAGGCGCACCCCGCCACCGCGCGCGTGCTGGCGCCGCATGCCCAGACCGCAGCTGCCCCGACTGCCGTGCCCGCGCCCGCCGCAGCGGCGCGGCTGCCGCAGTACCTGACGCGGCTGATCGGCGCCGACGTGCAGGGCGCGCGCCTGCTGGCGCTGGTGCACGAGCACCGCCTCGTCACCGTGCTCGGGCCGGGCGGCGCCGGCAAGACGCGGCTGGCGGTGGAGGTGGCGCGCGCAGCAGGGCAGGCGGCGCACGGCGGTGGCGGCGCCGCGGCGGCGGCGCGCTTCGACGCGGCCATCTTCGTCTCGCTCGTCGGCGCGGCCACGCGCGACGACGTGTTCGACCGGCTCAAGCTCGCGCTGCGCGTGGACGGTGGCGGCGACGCCGTCGAGCTCATCCTGGCGACGCTGCAGGCGCGCGCGCTGCTGGTGCTGCTGGACAACGCCGAGCAGCTGGACACGGACGCCGCGGCCGCGATCGCCCTGCTGGCCGAGCGCGCGCCGCAGGTGCACTGGCTGGTCACGTCGCGCCGGCCGCTGGCGCTGGACGGCGAGCGCCACTTCGTCATCGAGGCGCTGGAGCTGCCGGCGCCCGACGCGCCGCTGGACGAGGCGGCGATGAACCCGGCGGTGGCCCTGTTCGTCGACCGCGCCCAGGCGCACCGCGCCGACTTCCACCTGCGCGCCAACAACCGCGACGCGCTGATCGCGCTGGTGCGCTGGCTCGACGGGCTGCCGCTGGCGATCGAACTCGCCGCTTCGCATGCCCGCACGCTGGGCCCGGCAGAACTCCTGGCGCTGCTGCGCGAGGCGCGCGAACACCCCGCGCCCGACGGCGGCAGCCTGGCCTTCCTGGCGCGGCGCGGCGCACGCACCGGCAGCGACCCGCGCCACGCCTCGATGCTGGCCACCATCGCCTGGGGCTGGGCCCTGCTGGACGGGCCGCAGCGCACGCTGCTGGCCGCACTGGCGCCATTGCCCGCCGGGGCGCGCACGCCACTGGCCGCGGCCCTGGCCGGGTGCAGCACGGCGCAGGTGCAAGCCCGGCTGGACGAGCTGGTCACGATGAGCGTGCTGCGCGCCCAGCCCGGCAGCGACGGCGCCGTGCGCTACACGCCGTACGAGCCGGTGCGCGAGTTCGTGCTCGGCCAGCTCGGCCGCGAGGCGCTGCGCGCCCAGCGTCGCCGTGCGCTCGACGCCTGGCTGGCGTGGGCCGAGGCGATGCCGCCGACGCCACCCCTGCCCGAGGTGCGCGACGAATTGCCGAACCTGACGCCGGCGCTGGCGGCGGCACGCGACGACGGCCCCGAGGTCGCCAACACGGCGCTGCGCCTGGTGCTGACGATGCAGACCTCGTGGGGCGAGATCGCCGTGCCGGCGGGCGCGCTCGAGGCCTTGTCGCGCCTGCTCGACGCGCCGGGCCTCGACGACTCGCTGGCCGCCGCAGCGCACGCGCTGGCGGCGTCGTGCTGCCAGGAGGCCGGCCGGCCCGACGACGCCATGCGCCATGCCGACGCCGCCGTCGCCCGCCCCTGCCCCGACGGCGCCATGCGCGCGACGGTGTGCGCCCGCACGGCGCGCGTGCGCTGGCGCGTGGCGCGCGACCACGCCGCGGCGCGGGCGCTCATCGACGAAGGCCTGCCACTGGCGCGTGCGCTCGGCCGGCGCAACACCGAGGCATCGCTGATCAGCCTGCAGGCGCACCTGGCCACGGTGGTGGACCGCGACCCGGTGCGTGGCGCCGAACTGTCGGCGCAGTCGCTGGCGCTGTGGCGCCAGTCGGGCAACCGGCACCTCGTCAACGCCGGGCGCTACAACGTGGCAGTCAACCGGCTCAAGGCCGGCCACGCCGCCGAGGTCATCGACGAGTTCGTCGCGCTCGCCGACGAAGGCCTGGCGCTCCAGGACTGGGACCTGGCTTCGGGCGCGCACGAGGCGCGCGGCAACGCGCTGCTCAAGCTGCGCCGCTGGCCCGAGGCGCTGGCCGCCATGCAGGCCAGCGTGCAGGTGGCCTGGGACGGCCTGGAGATGCTGGCGCTGGTGTACGCGCTGTGGAACGCCGCGCCGGCGCTGGCCCGCTGCGGCCACGGCGAGACAGCCGCCCAGACCATGGGCGCGGCCGAGGCCCTGTGGCGCGCCCGCTTCGGCGCCTTCGACGGCGACGATGCACGCGACCTGCGCCGCACGCGGCGCTGGACGCGCCTGCTGTGCGGTGCCGATGCCGCGCGTTCGGCCTGGGCGCGCGGCGCGACGCTGCCGCTGGCGGAGGTGGTGCGCGGGGTGCTGGCCGCGGCCTGAAAGCAGCGCCGGCGCTTCAGATCGCGATCCGCGCCCGCACGCCGTCGGCCGCCATGTCGGCGCCACGGCCGCGGGCGACGATCTCGCCGCGTTCCATGACCAGATAGTGGTCGGCCAGCTCGGCGGCGAAGTCGACGTACTGCTCGACGAGCACGATGGCCATGGTCTTGCGCTGGGCCAGCAGGCGGATGACGCGGCCGATCTCCTTGATGATGCTCGGCTGGATGCCTTCGGTGGGCTCGTCGAGCATCAGCACGCGGGGGCCGGGCGCCAGCGCGCGGGCGATGGCCAGCTGCTGCTGCTGGCCGCCGGAGAGGTCGCCGCCGCGGCGGCCGATCATCTGGCACAGCACCGGGAACAGCTGGAACAGCTCGTCGGGCAGCGGCGTCGATGCCGGGCGCGCGGCCAGGCCCATGCGCAGGTTCTCACCCACGGTGAGGCGGCCGAAGATCTCGCGCCCCTGCGGCACGTAGCCCATGCCGCGGCGCACGCGCTCGTACGACGGTGCCTGCGTCACGTCGCGCCCGTCGAGCACGATGCGCCCGGCCTTGGCCGGGACGACCCCCATCAGGCTCTTCAGCAGCGTCGTCTTGCCCACGCCGTTGCGGCCGAGGATGACCGTGACCTCGCCGATCCGCGCTTCGAACGACACGTCGCGCAGGATGTGGCTGCCGCCGTAGAACTGGTCGAGCGCCTCGACGCGCAGCACCGGATCAGCGCCCAAGGTACACCTCCACCACCTGCTCGTTGGCTTGCACGTCCGCCAGCCGGCCCTCGGCCAGCACGCGGCCCTCGTGCAGCACGGTCACGGTCTTGCGGCCTTCGGTGAGCATCTCGACGAAGGCCATGTCGTGCTCGACGACCACCAGGCTGTGCTGCCCTTCGAGGCTCAGGAACAGCTCGGCGGTGCGCTCGGTCTCGTGGTCGGTCATGCCGGCCACGGGCTCGTCGAGCAGCAGCAGCTTCGGGTCTTGCATCAGCAGCATGCCGATCTCGAGCCACTGCTTCTGGCCATGGCTCAGCAGGCCGGCGCTGCGCCCGGCGTGCTCGGCCAGGTGCGTCTGCACCAGCACCTGGCCGATGCGGTCGCGCTGCTCGCCGCTCAGGCGGTGGAACAGCGCGGCCTGCACGCCGCGGTCGCCCTTGAGCGCCAGCTCGAGGTTGTGGAACACGCTCAGGCGCTCGTAGACCGTGGGCTTCTGGAACTTGCGGCCGATGCCCGCCTGGGTGATCTCCGCCTCCGAGAGGCGCAGCACGTCGACGTTGCTGCCGAAGGAGATGCGGCCGCTGTCGGGCCGCGTCTTGCCGGTGATGCAGTCCATCATCGTCGTCTTGCCGGCGCCGTTGGGGCCGATGATGCAGCGCAGTTCGCCCACGTCGATGGTGAGGCTCAGGCCCTTGAGCGCCTTGAAGCCGTCGAAGCTGACGTGCACGTCGTCCACGTACAGCGCCACGCCCTGGCCGAAGTAGGCCTCGCCGCTCGCGCGGGCCGCGTAACTGGCCAGGCGCTGGGCGCCGGCTTCCATGAGGTCGGGCGTCATGGCTGCTCGCGCTCGGGCCGTGCGGTGTGGGCGGCGGGCTTGCGCAGCAGGCCGACGATGCCCACCGGCTTGCGCAGCAGGCCGACGATCCCCTCCGGCAGGAACAGCGTCACCGCGATGAACAGCGCGCCCAGGAAGAACAGCCAGTACTCCGGGAACGCCACCGTGAACCAGCTCTTGGCGCCGTTGACGAAGAAGGCGCCGACGATCGGCCCGATGAGCGTCGCGCGCCCGCCCACCGCGGCCCAGATCGCCATCTCGATGGACGCCGCGGGGCTCATCTCGCCCGGGTTGATGATGCCCACCTGCGGCACGTAGAGCGCGCCGGCCACGCCGCACATCATGGCGCTCAGCGTCCAGATGGCGAGCTTGTAGGCGACCGGGTCGTAGCCGGTGAACATGACGCGCGTCTCGGCGTCGCGGATGGCCTGCAGCACGCGGCCGAACTTGCTCGAGACGATGGCGCGCGCCATGACGAAGAAGGCCACCAGCACCAGCCCGCTGGCGACGCACAGCGCCACGCGCATCGTCGGCGTGGCGATGGGCAGGCCCCACAGGCGCTTGAAGTCGGTGAAGCCGTTGTTGCCGCCGAAGCCGGTCTCGTTGCGGAAGAACAGCAGCATCGCGGCGAAGGTGAGTGCCTGCGTGATGATCGAGAAGTACACGCCCTTGATGCGCGAGCGGAAGGCGAACCAGCCGAAGGCGAAGGCCAGCAGCCCGGGCACCGCCAGCACCAGGATGGCCTGGGCGGCGAAGCTGTCGCTCACGGCCCAGTGCCAGGGCAGCTCCTTCCAGTTCAGGAAGACCATGAAGTCGGGCAGGTGCGAGCGGTACTGGCCGTCGCTGCCGATCTGGCGCATGAGGTACATGCCCATGGCGTAGCCGCCGAGCGCGAAGAACAGGCCGTGGCCCAGCGACAGGATGCCGGCGTAGCCCCAGATCAGGTCCATGGCCAGCGCGCAGATGGCGTAGCAGAGGATCTTGCCCAGCAGGCTGACGCCGAAGTCCGACAGGTGCAGCGCGCTCGAGGGCGGCACCAGCAGGTTGAGCACGGGCACCACGAGCGCCAGCACCAGCACCGCCGCAGCGACGCCGGCCCAGGCCCGGCGCGAGAGGATGGCCGTGTTCATTCCGCCGCCCGTCCCTTGATGGCGAACAGGCCCTGCGGCCGCTTCTGGATGAAGGCCACGATGAACAGCAGCACCATGATCTTGGCCAGCACTGCGCCCTGCCAGCCTTCGAGCAGCTTGCCGAGCACACCCAGCCCCAGGCCGGCGACCACCGTGCCGGCGATCTGGCCCACGCCGCCCAGCACCACGACCATGAAGCTGTCGACGATGTAGCCCTGGCCCAGGTCGGGCCCCACGTTGCCCACCTGGCTGAGCGCGCAGCCCGCCAGGCCCGCGATGCCGGCACCGAGCGCGAATGCCAGCGTGTCCACGCGTGCCGTGTCGACGCCGACGCAGGCCGCCATGCGCCGGTTCTGCGTCACGCCGCGCACGAAGAGGCCCAGTCGCGTGCGGTGGATCAACAGCGCCATCGCCAGCAGCACGAGCGCCGCGAAGGCCAGGATGGCAAGCCGGTTGTAGGGCAGCGTCAGGTTCGGCAGCACGACCACGCCGCCCGACAGCCAGGCCGGGTTCTCGACGCCGACGTTCTGCGCGCCGAACAGGCTGCGCACCGCCTGCATGAGGATCAGGCTGATGCCCCAGGTGGCCAGCAGCGTCTCGAGCGGCCGGCCGTACAGCCAGCGGATGACGCTCTTCTCCATCGCCGCGCCGACCAGCGCGCTGACGGCGAAACTGCACGGCACGGCAGCGAGCACGTACCAGTCGAAGGCGCCGGGCAGCCACTGGCGGAAGGCGTTCTGCACCAGGTAGGTGGCGTAGGCGCCGATCATGATCAGCTCGCCGTGGGCCATGTTGATCACGCCCATCAGGCCGTAGGTGATGGCCAGACCCAGCGCGGCCAGCAGCAGGATGGAGCCCAGGCTCACGCCGGTGAAGGCCACGCCCAGGCGCTCGCCCCACGCCAGGCGCGAGGCCACCGTGTCGAGCGAGCGCTGCAGCGCCGCCTTGACCTCGGGGTCGGTCTCCTGCTGCAGCCGCTCGATGAGCAGCGAGCGCGTGGCCGGCTGGTCGCTGTCGGCGAGCAGGGTCGCGGCAGCGAGGCGCCGCGCCTTGTCGTCGCTGGCGATCAGCACCGCGCTCTTCAGCAGCGCCAGCTGCGCCTTCAGCGCGGCATCGGCCTCCTGCGCTTCGGCGCGCTCGAGCAAGGCGAGCTGGCCTTCGCCCACCTGGTCCTTGAGATCGGCCACGGCGCGGGCGCGTTCGGCACGGTCGGCGGAGAAGAGCTTCAGCGCCGCGAGCGCGGCTTCCAGTTCGCGCCGCATGCGGTTCGGGTTGACCACGTCCTCGGCACCATCGGGCAGCGCCGCCACGTGCGTCCCGCTGCCGGCCTCCGTGATCCGGTCGCCCTGCACCACAAAGGCCTTGCCGCCGGCGAGCTTCACCTCGTCGGCCAGCAAGGCCTGCAGGTAGCCGGCGAGCGCGGCATCGGGCGTGGCCACGGCCTCGCGCAGCGCGGCGATGCGCGCGTCGCTCTCGCCCTGGGCGATGCGTGCGGCCAGCGCCGCGTCGAGCGCCAGGGCCGTGTTGCAGCAGCAGGCCAGGCAGACGAAGGAGAAGAGGCCTCCGAGGAGGCCTCGCAGCCAGCGCATGGGCAGGTCGTTTCCGGCGCGTGTCGCCCGTTCAGGCCGCCTTCTTCGCCGGCAGCACCGGCTCGTCCTTCTTGCCCTTGTTCTCGGGGATGAACGGGCTCCAGGGCTGCGCCTTCACCGGGCCGGGCGTCTTCCACACCACGTTGAACTGGCCGTCGGCCTTGACCTCGCCGATGAACACGCTCTTGTGCAGGTGGTGGTTCTTCTCGTCCATCTTCGAGACGATGCCGCTCGGCGCCTTGTAGGTCTGCCCCGCCATGGCGGCGATGACCTTGTCGGTGTCCGTGCTCTTGGCCTTGGCCACCGCCTGCGTCCACATCATGAAGCCGATGTAGCTGGCTTCCATCGGGTCGTTGGTGAGCGGCTTGTCCTTGTGGCCGGCGATGGCCTTGGCCTTGGCGTAGGCGGCCCACTTCTTGATGAACTCGTCGTTGGTCGGGTTCTTGATCGACTGGAAGTAGTTCCACGCCGCGAGGTGGCCGACCAGCGGCTTGGTGTCGACGCCGCGCAGCTCCTCCTCGCCCACCGAGAACGCCACCACCGGCACGTCGGTGGCCTTCAAGCCCTGGTTGCCGAGCTCCTTGTAGAAGGGCACGTTCGAGTCGCCGTTGATGGTGCTGACGACGGCGGTCTTCTTGCCCTCGGAGCTGAACTTCTTGATCTTGGCGATGATGCTCTGATAGTCGCTGTGGCCGAAGGGCGTGTACTCCTCCAGGATGTCGGCATCGGCCACGCCCTTGCTCTTGAGGAAGGCGCGCAGGATCTTGTTGGTGGTGCGCGGGTAGACGTAGTCGGTGCCCAGCAGCACCCAGCGCTTGGCACTGCCACCGTCCTTGCTCATCAGGTACTCGACGGCGGGAATGGCCTGCTGGTTCGGCGCCGCGCCGGTATAGAAGACGTTCTTGCTGAGCTCCTCGCCTTCGTACTGCACGGGGTAGAACAGCAGGCCGTTGAGCTCTTCCACCACCGGCAGCACGCTCTTGCGCGACACGCTGGTCCAGCAGCCGAAGATGGCGGCCACCTTGTCCTTGCTGATCAGCTGGCGCGTTTTCTCGGCGAACAGCGGCCAGTTGCTCGCCGGGTCCACCACCACGGCCTCGAGCTTCTTGCCCAGCAGGCCGCCCTTGGCGTTGACCTCATCGATGGCCATCAGGATCGTGTCCTTGAGCACCGTCTCCGAGATGGCCATCGTGCCGGACAGCGAATGCAGCACACCCACCTTGATGGTGTCCTGGGCCTGCGCGGGCAGCATGGCGGCGGCAAGCGCCAGGGCGGTGAGGCCAAGGCCGGCTTGGCGGCGCGTGGTGTTCATGGCGGTGTCGCTCCTGCGGGTGGTTGACGTGCGTTCGGGGGACGACGTGCAGGTTAGGCAGCGGGGTGCGTCGGCGGAATACGCCGACTGGCGTACGGCGTCTGTCGCATCGTCATGAACCTGGGGCGGCAATCAGCGTGGCGCGGGAGGTCCGGGCAGTCGTTCTCCGGCTCCTACCGCGGGGACGGCTCGCTGTGGCGAAGCGTGGTCACCTCCACCCCGGCAGTTGTGGATCGAACCCGCAAGCGTGCGCGTCTTCTCGCCTGCGCCCGACTGCCCAGACCTCCCACGCCCTCTCACCGCTCGTGGTGCTCGTCCTTGATCGCCACGCGACAGTGAGCGCCTGCGCAGCCCGTCGGCACTCGCGCCTGTGGTTTTCGCTCTTCGACCGCCGCCCTGTCGTAAGGCAGTGGGGTGGGGGTGCCTGCGGGCGCAGGCGAGAAGACGCGCACGCTTGCGGGTCGGATCCACAACGGCCGATGTGGAGGCGACCATGGATCCACCACAGCGAGCCGTGCCCGCGGTAGGAGGCGGAGGCCGCAGGCGGCCCCACCCTGCTGCACGCCGAAAGCGCTGGATGACGAATCACAGCGAGCGCAGCCGCGCTCGATGACGATCACAGCGAGCGAAGCGGCTGATGGGATCACAGCGAGCGCAAGCCCACCACGCGGCTTCTCTAGACTCTCGCCCCGTGCCGCACCGCCATCTGCCGACCCTCCTGCTGCTCGCGCCCCTGCTCGCCACCGCGCAGCTGCCGCCGCTGGACAACCTGCCGCGGCCACCCCCGCCGCCGCGCGAGCGCGGGCCGGTGCTGCCGGCGCAGGTGGAACGCTGGCGCGTCGAGGCCAAGGCGCTGGAGCACGGCGACGGCATGGAGCGCGACCCGGTGCGAGCGGCGCAGCTGTACTGCCGCGCCGCGCGCCATGGCGACGCGGAGTCGCAGTTCAACCTGGCGTGGATGCTCACCAACGCGCGCGGCATCGAGCGCGACGAGGCGCAGGCTGCGCACCTGTTCGCCGCCGCTGCCGAGCAGGGCTACGAGCAGGCGAAGAACATCCTGGCGCGCATGGGCACGCCGCAGGGCCCGCCGCCGCCCTGCCTGCGCCAGCCCGACGAAGACCGCCTCGCCGCCGCCGTTCCCGCGCCGGCGCCACCGGTGGCCGGTGCCAGGCCCAACCCGCGTGCGCCGGCGCCGCTGCCTTCGGCGCGCGTGCCGCTGCCACCGCCGCCGAACGCGCCCGAGGCCATCGTGCGCTTCGTCAACCTGGTGGCGCCCGAGTACAAGCTCGACCCGGCGTTCGTGCTGACGCTGATCGCGCTCGAGTCGAACTTCGACGCCAACGCGGTGTCGCCGAAGAATGCGCACGGGCTGATGCAGCTCATCCCCGACACGGCATCGCGCTTCGGCGTGCGCGACATCAAGGACCCGGTGCAGAACATGCGCGGCGGCATGGCCTACCTGCGCTGGCTGATGGCGCGCTTCGAAGGCGACCTCACCCTGGTGAGCGCGGCCTACAACGCCGGCGAGCGCGCGGTGGAGCGCTACCTCGGCGTGCCGCCGTATGCCGAGACGCGGCTGTACGTGCTGAAGATGCGCGCCGGCATGGCCGGCCAGCGCTTCCACCCGTTCGACCCGACCGCGGCCGAGCCGTCGCCGCTGATGGCGACGATCAAGGCCGCTGCGCAGCGCCTGCGCTAGCCGCGGCGCTCAGGTCTGGCGTGCACGCCCCAGCAGCAGCCACAGCAGGATGGCGCCGAAGGTCGCCGTGCCGATGCCGTTCATGGCGAAGCTGCCGAAGCGCAGCGTGAAGTCGCCGGTGCCCAGGATGAGCGTGATCGCCGCGACGATGAGGTTGCGGTTGTCGGAGAAGTCGACCTTGTTGTCGACCCAGATCTTGGCGCCGGCCACGGCGATGAGGCCGAAGACGACGATGCTCACCCCGCCCATCACCGGCAGCGGAATGGCCTGGATGAGCGCGCCGAACTTGGGGCTGAACCCCAGCAGCACCGCCACCAGCGCCGCGACGACGAACACCGCGGTGGAGTAGATGCGCGTGGCCGCCATCACGCCGATGTTCTCGGCGTAGGTGGTGACGCCGGTGCCGCCGACCGCGCCGCTGGCCATGGTGGCGATGCCGTCGCCGATGAAGGCGCGGCCGATCAGCGGGTCCATGTCGCGGCCGGTCATCGCCGCCACGGCCTTGAGGTGGCCCAGGTTCTCGGCCACGAGGATGACGACCACCGGCACGATGAGCAGCAGCGCGTTGGCGTCGAACACCGGCGTGGTGAAGGCCGGCGCGCCGAACCAGGCCGCGTTGGCGATGCCGCTGCCGTCGATGGGCTTGCCCAGGCCCAGGCCGTTGGTGAGCACGGCGTAGACCAGCGACGCGAGCAGCAGGCCGACCAGGATGAGCAGCCGCTGCAGCATCCCGCGCGTGAACACCGCCACCAGGCCGACGCTGAGGAACGTGACGGCCTGCATCCAGCTCTCGAAGTTGTTGGCCGCCATGTTCTTCACCGGGATGGCGGCGAGGTTCAGGCCGATCACGGCGACCACCGAGCCCGTCACCACGGGCGGCATCAGGCGCTCGATCCAGCCCGTGCCGGCGGCGTGCACGATCGCGCCGACGATGGCGTACACCAGGCCGCAGGCGACGATGCCGCCCAGCGCCAGCGCGAGCTGCGCATTCGGCCCCTTGCCGGCGTAGCCGGTGGCGGCGATGACCACGCCGATGAAGGCGAAGCTCGAGCCCAGGTAGCTGGGCACCCGGCCGCCGGTGACGAAGTAGAAGATGAGCGTGCCCACGCCGCTCATCAGCACGGCGATGTTGGGGTCGAAGCCCATCAGGATGGGCGCCAGCACGGTGGCACCGAACATCGCGATCACGTGCTGGATGCCCATGGCGCCGGTCTGCGGCCAGGGCAGGCGCTCGTCGGGCGCGACCACGCGGCCGGGCGTGAGCGGGCCGGTCGATGTCCAGTGGAACAGCCGGCCGGCAGGCGCGGCCTGGGGTGCGCGGGCGTCGCTCAACACGTCCTCCTCGTCGTCGTGGGTCAGCGGGCGGCGGCGATCGTAAGCGCCGGCCGCCGCGCTGCCGCACCCGGTCCAACCCGGGTCAACCCGGGTTCAAGGCACGCACCCGCTGCAGGGCCACCGCCGTGGCCGCGGTGCGCGTCTCCACGCCCAGCTTCTCGTAGATGCGCTCGAGATGCTTCTTGACCGTGGCCGGGCTCGAGCCGAGGATGTCGCCGATGTCGCGGTTGGTCTTGCCCTTGACCACCCAGTAGAGCACCTCGCTTTCGCGCAACGTCAGGCGCAGGGCCTGCATCGTCGCCTCCACCGCGGCGGCGTCGCTCACCTCGCGCAGCACGACGAGCCAGTCGTCGTCGGGCGTGCGGCCCTGCAGCGTGCACACGAGCTGGCTCGCGCCGCGCGGGGCGATCAGCGGCCGCACTTCGGCGGCGGCGCGCGACGCGCCTTCCAGCCAGCGCTGCAGCGTCGCCGGCAGCACGTCGGGCGGGCAGTCGAAGTAGGCCGGCAGCCAGCGCCGCGCCAGCGGCGTTTGCCACGTCAGGCGCGCGGCACTCGCGCCCTGCAGGCGCACGGCGATGGTGGCGTGGCCGTAGGCGTCGAGCGCGTTGCGCGCCTGCCGCGCCTGGCGCGCCGCGGCCATGTGCGCGGCCATGCGCGCCAGCACTTCGGGCGGGCGGATGGGCTTGGTGACGTAGTCGGCGCCGCCCGCATCGAAGGCGGCGAGCACGTGCTCGGTGTCGGTGAGCCCGGTCATGAAGACGATGGGCACGTGCGCCGTCTCGGGCCCGGCCTTGAGCCGGCGCGCGACCTCGAAGCCGTCCAGCCCCGGCATCACCGCGTCGAGCAGCACGATGTCGGGGTCGGCCTGCGCCGCGCGCTGCAGCGCGCTGGCGCCGTCGGTGGCGACCAGCACGGTGTAGCCGGCGGCGTCGAGCGCGTCGTGCAGCACGGCCAGGTTGTCGGGCACGTCGTCGACGATCAGCACGAGGCCGGCGCCGCGGTCGTGCAGCGGCGGGTCGGACGGCGCGCGCACGTCGGCGTCAGGCGGCAGGTGGGCAACGGGCGAGGGCATCGTCGATCAGCGGGCTCATGCGGTCGAACTGGAAGCGCTGCGCCAGCGCGCGCAGCGGCGCCAGCCATGGTGCGGTGTGCGGTTGCTCGGCCTCGATCTGCTCGAGCAGCCGCTGCACGCCGCGCGGGTAGCCCAGCGCCACCACCTGCTGCAGCGCGAGCAGGCGTTCGCGCGTGGGTGGGGCCGTCGCGTCGGGCGGGGTCGAGTAAACCGCCTCGGCGCCGAGGCGGGCGCCGTCGGTTGCTGCGCCAGGCCCGGCCGGCGGCGCCGTCAGCCAGTGCAGGCCGAGGCGCTGGCCCAGCCAGTCGAGCAGTTCGTCCAGGCGCACGGGCTTGGTGATGAAGTCGGCCGGCGTGATGCCGACATCGTTGTCCAGGCCCTTGTCGAAGGCGTTGGCCGAGACGATGGCCACCGGCGCGTCGCTCAGGCCCTGGCGACGCAGCGTGCGCAGGGTGGTCCAGCCGTCGATGCCCGGCATGGCCAGGTCCATGAGGATGGCGTCCACCGGCGCGGCGACGCCGCGCTCGGCGAGCAGCGCGAGTGCGGCATGGCCCGAGCCGGCCTGCAGCACCTCAAAGCCCAGCGGCAGCAGGCGTTGCGCGAGCAGCGTGCGGTCGACCTCCTCGTTGTCCACCACCAGCAGCGTGCGGCGCGGGCCCGCATAGCCGGCGCGCGGCGGGGCGGCGGGTGAGAGGCGCGCGCCGTCGAGCTCGGGCAGGAACAGGCGCACGCGGAACAGGCTGCCGGCGCCGGGCCGCGACGACACCGTCATCTCGCCGCCCATCAGCTGGGTGAGCATGCGGGCGATGGTGAGCCCGAGGCCCGTGCCGCCGCCGTCGCCGGCCGCACCGCCGGCGCCCGTCGTGCCTGCGGCGCTGCCACGCTCGAAAGGCTCGAACAGGCGCTCCAGGTCCTGCGGGGCGATGCCGGGGCCGGTGTCCTCCACTTCGAACACCGCCATCTCGCGCACGTGGGTGGCCGAGAAGCGCACGTGTCCCGCGGCGGTGAACTTCACCGCGTTGCCCAGCAGGTTGATGAGGATCTGCGTGAGCCGGCGTTCGTCGGCGCGCACCAGCGCCGGGGCGCCGTCGATGTGGTGCTCGAAGCGCAGGCCCTTGGCCAGCGCCTGCAGCTCGAACAGCTGCACGATCTGCGACAGCTGCTCGGCCAGCCGCATCGGCCGCGGCTCGAGCTTGAGCTTGCCGGCCTCGATGCGCGCGATGTCGAGCGTGCCTTCGATCAGACCCAGCAGGTGCTCGCCGCCACGGCGGATGACGCCGACGGCCTGGCGCCGGTGCGGCGGCAGCGTCGGGTCCTCGTCGAGCAGCTGGGCGTAGCCGAGGATGCTGTTGAGCGGCGTGCGCAGCTCGTGGCTGATGGCCGAGAGGTAGCGCGACTTGGCCTGGTTGGCCGCGTCGGCCCGCGCCCTGGCGCGTTCGGCTTCCTCCCGGGCGCGCTCGGCGTCCTCGCGTGCACGCTCGGCTTCGTCGCGCGCGGCATCGGCCTCGGCGCGTGCCGTGTCGGCGGCCAGCTTCTCGCGCTGCAGCGCGGCGTCGGTGAGGCGGTGCGACGCGATCTCGCGCACCAGCGCCTCGGTCTGGCGGTTGGACTCCTCCTGCGCCACGCGGCGGCTGGTCTGCGCCAGCACCAGCCACCAGCCGATGACGCCGGCCAGCAGCAGCTGCGCCCAGTAGGCCTTCACGAATGCCTCGCGCAGCGGCGCGGCGAGCGCCGGTGCCAGGCTCGCTGCTTCGGCGCGGTACAGGCCCCACAGCAGGCCCGCGAGCGCCGGCGCCACCAGCGCCATCAGCACCAGGTAGCGTGCCAGGCCGGTGTCCAGCTGCGGCCACCAGCGGCGCGGCGTGAAGCGGCGCAGCAGCGCGCGCCACTGCGCGCCGACCCTCGCCCACTCTGGCTTGCACAAGTCGTGGCAGCGCGCGTCGAGGCTGCAGCACAGGCTGCAGATGGGCCCGCCGTAGGCCGGGCACGCCGCCATGTCCTCGGCTTCGTAGCGGCGCTCGCAGATGACGCAGCGGCGCAGCACCAGCACGCCCCGCGCGGCGCCGAGATACGTGCCGTCGTCGCGCCGCGCGAGGTAGGTGCGGCCCTTCGTCGCCCAGGCGATCAGCGGCGCGGTGGTGAAGGCGACGGCCATGGCGATCACCGCCGAGAACGCCTGCGCCGTGGCGCCGAAGGCACCCAGGTGGGCGGCGATCGACAGCACCGACGCCAGCCCCATGGCGCCGACGCCGACCGGATTGACGTCCACCAGGTGCGCACGCTTGAACTCGATGCCGCGCGGCGACAGGCCCAGCGGCTTGTTCACCACGAGGTCGGCCACCACGGCCATGATCCAGCTGATGGCGATGTTGCTGTAGAGCCCGAGCACGCCGCCGATGGCGCGGAAGACCTCCAGTTCCATCAGCATCAGCGCGATGGCGATGTTGAACACCACCCACACCACGCGCCCGGGGTGGCTGTGCGTGACGCGGGCGAAGAAGTTGCTCCAGGCCAGGCTGCCGGCATACGCGTTGGTGACGTTGATCTTGAGCTGGCACACCACCACCAGCAGCGCGGTCGCGGCCACGGCCCAGCCGTAGTGGCTGAACACCGTCTCGTACGCCGCCAGGTACATCTGGTTGGGGTCGACGGCACGCTCGGCGGGCACTGCCAGCTTCAGCGCCAGCAGCGCGAGCAGCGCGCCGCCCAGCATCTTGAGCACGCCCGTGATCACCCAGCCCGGCCCGCCGATCAGCACGCCGGCCCACCAGCGCGCGCGGTTGGCGGCCGTCTTCTCGGGCATGAAGCGCAGGTAGTCGGCCTGCTCGCCCATCTGCGTGATGAGCGCCACGCCCACCGTGAGCGCGGCGCCGAACAGCAGCGGGTCGAACGTGCCACCCTGCCCCTTCTCACCGGCGTAGGCAGCGAGGTCGGCCGCCAGCGTGGGGTGCTCGCGGAACACGTAGACGTAGGGCAGCACCAGCAGCACCAGCGCCACGGGCTGCGTCCACACCTGGAAGCGGCCGATGACGGTGACGCCGTGCGTGACCATCGGCACCACGACCAGCGCGCAGACGAGATAGCCCCAGGCCGGTGGGATGTCGAAGGCCAGCTCGAGCGCGTAGGCCATGATGGCCGCCTCGAGCGCGAAGAAGATGAAGGTGAAGCTGGCGTACACCAGGCTCGTGATGGTGCTGCCGATGTAGCCGAAGCCGGCGCCGCGCGTCAGCAGGTCCATGTCCAGCCCGTGGCGCGCGGCGTACACGCTGATCGGCAGGCCGGCGAGGGCGATGATCAACGCCGTGGCCAGGATGGCGGCGAGCGCGTTGACGAATCCGAACTGCAGCAGCAGCGTGGCGCCCAGGGCCTCCAGCACCAGGAACGAGGCCGCGCCGCCGAGCGCGGTGTGGGCCACGCGCCATTCGCTCCAGCGGCGGAAGCGCCGCGGCGTGAAGCGCAGCGCGTAGTCCTCGAGCGTCTCGCTCGCGACCCAGGCGTTGTAGTCGCGGCGCACCTTCACCACGCGCTGCTGCGGCTCTCTCGTCGGCGTGGCGCTGGCCTCCATGGATGCCGCGCCACCATGCACGGAGCGCGCCAGTGCGCCCGCCGTGCCGGCGCTGCACTACGATGGCTGGCACTGCACGTGCTCTGAGCCTCGCTTCCATGGACTTGACCCCGCGTGAGAAGGACAAGCTGCTGCTCTTCACCGCCGCCCTGCTGGCCGAGCGGCGGCGCGCGCGCGGACTCAAGCTCAACGTGCCCGAAGCCATCGCGCTGATCAGCGCGGCCATCCTCGAAGGCGCGCGCGACGGCAAGACCGTGGCGCAGCTGATGAGCGAAGGCAAGACGGTGCTCGGGCGCGACGACGTGATGGAGGGCGTGCCCGAGATCGTGAGCGAGATCCAGGTCGAAGCCACCTTCCCCGACGGCACCAAACTGGTGACCGTGCACCAACCCATTGCCTGAAAGGCCGAGGAACGCCCCATGTCGATCACCTTGCTGCCCCGCGCGGCACGCGGCCCGGCGCCGATGCTGGCCCTGTCGCTGGCCGCGGCCCCGGCCTTCGCCCACGACGGCCACGGCATGCCCGGCGACAGCCACTGGCACGCCAGCGACACCCTGGGCTGGGCCCTGCTGATCGTGGTGCTCGTCGGCGGCGCCTGGTTCATGAACCGGCGCAAGTGAGGCGCCGGCCATGATCCCCGGCGAACTGCTGATCGACGACGAGCACGCCGAGCACGTGCTCAACCCCGGGCGCGAGACGCTGACGCTGATCGTCGCCAACACCGGCGACCGGCCCATCCAGGTCGGCTCGCACTACCACTTCGCCGAGACCAACGCCGCGCTGCACTTCGACCGCCAGGCGGCGCGCGGCATGCGGTTGAACATCGCCAGCGGCACCGCCGTGCGCTTCGAGCCGGGGCAGGAACGCACGGTGACGCTGGTGGCCTACGCCGGCCGGCGCCAGGTGTGGGGCTTCCGCGGCCTGGTGAACGGAGCAGCATGATGGTGCGCACGCCCACCGCGTCGGCCGCGCCCCGAAGGCGCGGCGCCGACGACAGCCGGAAGGAGCGGCGCGCATGACCCGCACCATCGGCCGCCGCGCCTATGCCGAGATGTTCGGCCCCACCGTCGGCGACCGCGTGCGCCTGGCCGACACCGGGCTCGTCATCGAGGTCGAGCGCGACTACACGCTGGCCGCCGGCGGTTACGGCGAAGAGGTCAAGTTCGGCGGCGGCAAGACCATCCGCGACGGCATGGGCCAGAGCCAGGTGGTCAACGGCCCCGGCCACCACGAGGCCCACGACTGCGTCATCACCAACGCGCTCATCGTCGACCACTGGGGCATCGTCAAGGCCGACATCGGCATCAAGGGCTGCCGCATCGCCGCCATCGGCAAGGCCGGCAACCCCGACGTGCAGCCGGGCGTCGACATCGTCATCGGCCCGGGCACGGAGATCATCGCCGGCGAAGGGATGATCGTCACCGCCGGCGGCATCGACAGCCACATCCACTTCATCTGCCCGCAGCAGATCGAGGAGGCGCTCAGCTCGGGCATCACCACGATGCTCGGCGGCGGCACCGGCCCCGCCACGGGCACCTTCGCCACCACCTGCACGCCGGGGCCGGAGAACATCCACCGCATGCTGCAGGCGGCCGAGGCGTTTCCGATGAACCTCGGCTTCCTCGGCAAGGGCAACGCCTCGCGCCCCGAGGCCTTGAGCCAGCAGATCGCCGCCGGCGCCATCGGCCTGAAGCTGCACGAGGACTGGGGCACCACGCCCGCGGCCATCGACAACTGCCTGACGATGGCCGACGTGACCGACACCCAGGTGTCGATCCACAGCGACACGCTCAACGAAAGCGGCTTCGTCGAGGACACCATCGCCGCCGCGCGCGGCCGCACGCTGTGCGCCTTCCACACCGAAGGCGCGGGCGGCGGGCACGCGCCCGACATCCTCAAGGTCGTCGGCGAGGCCAACTTCCTGCCGTCGAGCACCAACCCGACGATGCCCTACACCGTCAACACGGTCGACGAGCACGTCGACATGCTGATGGTGTGCCACCACCTCGACCCGGCCATCGCCGAGGACCTGGCCTTCGCCGAAAGCCGAATCCGGCGCGAGACCATCGCCGCCGAGGACGTGCTGCACGACCTGGGCGCCATCAGCATGATGAGCAGCGACAGCCAGGCCATGGGCCGGGTTGGCGAGGTCATCATCCGCACCTGGCAGACGGCGCACAAGATGAAGGGCCAGCGCGGCGCGTTGCCCGAGGACAGCGCGCGCCACGACAACTTCCGCGTCAAGCGCTACGTCGCCAAGTACACCATCAACCCGGCGCTTGCCAACGGCATCGCCCACGAAGTGGGCAGCGTCGAGCCGGGCAAGTGGGCCGACCTGGTGCTGTGGCGGCCGGCGTTCTTCGGCGTCAAGCCGAGCCTGGTGCTCAAGGGCGGCTTCATCGCGGCAGCGCTCATGGGCGACGCCAACGCCTCGATCCCGACGCCGCAGCCGGTGCACAGCAGGCCGATGTTCGGCAGCTTCGGCGGCGCCCTGCCGGCCACGAGCCTCACCTTCGTCAGCCACACCGCGCTGGCCACCGAGATCGGCGACGTGCTGGGCCTGAGGAAGCGCCTGGCGCAGGTGCAGGGCTGCCGCACGGTGAAGAAGGCCGACATGGTGCACAACGGCCACCTGCCGACGATGGAGATCGACCCGCAGACCTACCGCGTGCGCGCCGACGGCGAGCTGCTGACCTGCGACCCGGCGACGGTGCTGCCGCTGGCGCAGCGGTACTTCCTGTTCTGACGGGCTACTCGGCCGAGGGCTGCACGTGGTTGGCGATCCACGCGGCGAAGTCCGCCTCGGGCAGATCACCAGCGGCGACCGCCAGCATGGTCATGACGCAGGCGGCGTCGTCGGCGACGAGTTCGTGGCCGTTGAGCTGCAGGAACAGCTCGACGGCGACGAACGCGGTGCGCTTGTTGCCGTCGATGAAGGGGTGGTTGCGGGCCAGCCCCCAGCCGTAGGCCGCGGCCAGCTCGGCCACGCTCGGCTGCCCGTAGGCGGCCATGTGCTGCGGCCGGGCCAGCGCCGACTCGAACAGCCCCTCGTCGCGCACGCCGGCCGCGCCGCCGTGTTCGGCCAGCTGCTCGTCGTGCACGGCGCGCAGCACGGCCGGGTCCAGCCAGACCCAGGCTTCGTTCGCCGTGCTCACTTGGCCAGCTCGCGCAGCACGTTGCGCCGCTTCTTCATGATGCTGCGCGCCGCGGTCATCTGGCGCTCGAACTCCGTGTTGTACGGTGTGAGCGTGATGCCGTTGGCGGCATCGGTGAGGAACACCGTGTCGCCCTTCTCCAGCTTCAGCCGCGCCAGCACTTCCTTGGGCAGGATGACGCCGACCGAATTGCCGATCTGGGTGAGCTTGAGTGCGGTCATGATCGCCACTTCGTTATAACGATCGTTATACTAAGCCAACCCGTCCCGCCTGCCAAGCCGCGCCCCGCGCGCCCGACACCATGCTCACCGTCAACAAACTGCTCCCTCGTGGCAAGGGCCTCGCACCGGTGCTGCTGCGCCGCGCCGCCACCGTCTCGCTCGATTGGGACGTGCGCCAGAAGAGCCGCTTCGACGCCACCGACAGCGCCGGCCGCCACCTGGGCGTTTTCCTGCCGCGCGGCAGCGTCGTGCGCGGTGGCGACGTGCTGGTCGCCGAGGACGGCTCGCTGATCGCCGTGCAGGCCGCACCGCAGCCGGTGCTGGTGGTGCGCCACTGCACCGCGCACGGCGCGCCGAGCGACCTAGCGCGGGCCGCGTACCACCTGGGCAATCGCCACGTCGCGGTGGAACTGCAGCCCGACCACCTCAAGCTCGAACCCGACCACGTGCTGGCCGACATGCTGCGGCGCATGCACCTGATCGTGAGCGAGGCGGAGGCACCGTTCGAGCCGGAAGCCGGCGCGTATCAGGGCGGCGGCCATGCGGACCACGCCGCGCACGGGCATGGCGCGCATCGCGACCACGTGCATCGCGACCACGCGCATCACGACCACGCGCATCACGATCACGCGCATCACGACCACGCCCACCACGACCATGCCCACCACGCGCACGCCGACCACGCGCACGGCGATCATGCGCCCGCCGACCACGCGCACGGCCATCACGAGGGCCACCGCCACCGCCCCTGACGTGCACCCGGCCCCTTCACCCGCCACCCTGCTGCAGCTGATGTGGCTGGCTTCGCCGGCCCTGCCCGTGGGAGGCTTCAGCTACTCCGAAGCGCTGGAAGCGGCCGTGGACGCCGGCCGCGTCACGACCGAAGCGCAAGCCGCCGAGTGGCTGACGGCCCAGCTCGACCTCGTGCTCGCACGCGCCGAGCTGCCGGCGCTGGCACGGGCGCACGGCGCCTGGTGCAACCACGACGCCATCACCGCGGCCAGCGTCGACCACTGGCTGCGCCACACGCGCGAGACCGCCGAGCTGCGCGCCCAGGCCGAGCAGATGGGCCGCTCGCTGCTCGACTGGCTGCGCAATGGCGACCACGCGGGCGATGGCCGCGTCGCCGCACTGGCCGTGCTGCAACCCGCGCCCCTGTGGCCAACGGCCTTCGCGCTCGCGGCGGTGCTCGCCGGTGCCTCGACGCGCGACACGCTGCTGGCCTTCGCCTGGGGTTGGGCCGAGAACATGGCCCAGGCGGCGATGAAGGCGGTGCCGCTGGGCCAGGCCGCGGCGCAACGCATGCTGTCGCGTCTGGCGCAGGCCATCCCCGGCGCCATCGATCACGCCTTGGCACTGCCCGAGCACGAGCGCCAGGCCTTCAGCCCGATGCTCGCCATCCTGAGCAGCCGCCACGAGACGCAGTATTCGCGGCTGTTCCGCTCCTGAGCGGAACGATCCCGACGACACCGACGAACGACATCACCGACCGCCCCACGATGACGCCGACCAAGTTGCACACCATCCCCGGCCGCACCAAACCGCTGCCGCCGCTGCGCGTCGGCGTCGGCGGCCCCGTGGGTTCGGGCAAGACGACGCTGGTCGAGATGCTGTGCAAGACCATGCGCGAGCGCTGGGACCTGGTCGTCGTCACCAACGACATCTACACCAAGGAGGACCAGCGCCTGCTCACCGTGGCCGGTGCGCTCGAGCCCGAGCGCATCGTGGGCGTGGAGACCGGCGGCTGCCCGCACACCGCCATCCGCGAGGACGCCTCGATCAACCTCGAGGCGGTGGACCGGCTGCTGGAGCAGTTCCCCGACGCCGACATCGTGTTCATCGAGTCGGGCGGCGACAACCTCGCCGCCACCTTCAGCCCCGAGCTCAGCGACCTCACGATCTACGTCATCGACGTCGCCGCCGGCGAGAAGATCCCGCGCAAAGGGGGCCCCGGCATCACCAAGAGCGACCTGTTCGTCATCAACAAGACCGACCTCGCGCCGCACGTCGGCGCGAGCCTCGAGGTGATGGCCGCCGACACGCGCCGCATGCGCCCGAACCGCCCCTTCGTGATGACCAACCTGCTCACGCGCGAGGGCCTGGACGAGGTCGTGCGCTTCATCGAGACGCGCGGCCTGCTGCAGGCCTGAGCCGGGCTGCCGGCGCGCGCCGCGCGAGAAGCGTACCGACGCGGCCGTGGCCGCGACCAGGGCCGCCGACACGGCCCGGGTACAGTGCGCCGCCGTGAGCAAGCTCTACTTCCGCTACGCGGCCATGAACGCCGGCAAGTCGACGGCGCTGCTGCAGGCGGCCTACAACTACGAAGAGCGCGGGATGCAGGTGCGCATGTTCACCGCCGCGCACGACGACCGGGCCGGCAGCGGCGTCGTCGCCTCGCGCCTGGGTCTGGCGCGCGCCGCCGAGACCTTCGGCCCCGACACCGTGTTCGACGCCGCGTGGCTCGCCGAATCGCCGGCCGCGCCGGTGGCCTGCCTGCTCATCGACGAAGCCCAGTTCCTCACGCCCGAGCAGGTGCGCCAGCTGCACCGGCTGGCGCACGTGCACGACGTGCCGGTGCTGTGCTACGGCCTGCGCAGCGATTTCCGCGGCGACGCCTTCCCCGGCGCGGCCGCGCTGCTGACACTGGCTGACGACCTGGAGGAGATGAAGACCATCTGCGCCTGCGGCCGCAAGGCGAGTATGAACCTGCGCGTCGACGACCAGGGCCGCCGCGTCAACGAAGGCGAGCAGGTCGTGATCGGCGGCAACGAGCGCTACCGCGCCGTCTGCCCGGGCTGCTTCTACAGCGACGACGACACCGACCCGGCACGTGCGCCGGGGCTCTTCGGCTAACGCGCGATGTGTGCGTTCGGATCGGCCGACGGAGCCGGGGGCGCAGCCGCCACCGCTGCAGCGGGCGTCGCGGCCGCCGTGCGCGTCGCCAGCGCGATGCTCGGCAGGATCAGCGCCGCACCCACCGCGTGGTGCCACCCCGGCGCCTCGCCCAGCACCAGCCAGGCGCCGAACGCGGCATAGACGGGCGAGAGGTACATCACCAGCGCCGTGCGCGCCGCGCCCAGCTCGCGCTGCATGTACGAATAGGCGCCGTACGACAGCACGCCGGGCAGCAGCGCCGCCAGCAGCACCAGCAGCGCCGCGCGCCAGCTCCAGGCCGGCGGCGCGACGAGCGCGGCCTCCAGCAACGTGAACGGCAGCAGCACCACCAGCCCGCCGGCGGTGATCGCGGCGAGCCGTTCACCCGGCCCCAACGCGCTGGGCCAGCGCTTGAGCAGCACCGAGTACGCCGCCCAGGCGATGGCCGCGGCGACGATCCAGGCGTCGCCCACTGAGAAGCGCACCGCCAGCAGGTCCGCCGGCCGGCCCTTGGCGATGACCCACAGCACGCCGATCAGCGCCAGCGCCACGCCGGCCACCTGGGCCCGGCTCATGCGCTCGCCCAGCATCCGCGTGCCGGCGGCGACGATGGCGATCGGCGTGGCGGCGTAGATGAGCGCGATGTTGGTGGCGCTCGTTCCCTGCCCGCCTTGGTAGACGAAGGCGCCGCAGACCCACATGCCGAGCGCGCCCAGCACCAGCAGCTGGCGCCATTCGCCGCGCCAGCGCGGCCAGGCGCGCGCCAGGCCGGCGCCGACGAAGGGCAGCATCAGCACGAGCGCCAGCGTCCAGCGCCCCAGCGCCAGCTGGTGGGGCGCGATGACGCCGTCGGCCAGGCGGGCGATGAGGTAGTTCGACGACCACAGCGCCGGCACCACCCACAGCAGCGTGCGCGCCAGCCGCTGCGACCGCGCCGCCGCGGCCTTGGGCGCCGGCGCGCCGGGTGTCGTCAAGCCGAGCGCCAGGCCATGGCCTCGCCCATGCGGATCGCACACGCGGGCTGCCAGGCCGGGTTCCAGCGCTGCGGCCCGGGCGGGAACAGCAGCACCACCGTGCTGCCCAGCAGGAAGCGGCCCATCTCGGCGCCCTGCTGCAGCACGATGTCGCGGTCGTCGTAGCGCCACTCGCGCAGGCCCTGGCCGCGGCGCGCGTTGACCACGCCGTGCCACACGGTCGCCATGCTGCCGACGATGGTGGCGCCCACCAGCACCAGCACCCACGGCCCCTGCAGCGCGCCGCTGCCTTCGAAGACGCACACCACGCGCTCGTTGCGGGCGAAGAGCCCCGGCACGCCTTGCGCCGTGGCCGGGTTCACCGAGAACAGCGCGCCCGGCACGTGCAGCATGCGCAGCAGCCGCCCGGTGCAGGGCATGTGGATGCGGTGGTAGTCGCGCGGCGAGAGGTACAGCGTGGCGAAGTGGCCGCCGGCGAAGGAGGCGGCCAGCGCGGCGTCGCCGCCCACCAGCTGGGTCGCCGTGTAGTGGTGGCCCTTGGCCTGGAAGATGCGCCCCTGCTCGATCGGCCCGAACTGGCTGATCGCGCCGTCGACCGGGCTCACCAGGTCGGCCTGCGCCAGGGGCCGTGCGCCGTCCTTCAGCGCGCGGGTGAAGAAGTCGTTGAACGTGGCGTAGGCCGCGGGGTTGGGCTCGGCCGCCTCGGCCATGTTCACGCCGTAGCGCGCGATGAAACGGCGGATGGTCGCGGTCGTGGCACCGCCGGCGCGCGAGCGCGCCAGGCGGCCCATCACGCGCGTCAGCGCCTGCTTGGGCAGCAGGTACTGGGCGGCGACACCGGGCTTGACCATGCGCAGGACCTCGTCGCGCTCAGCGGATGGAACCGAACTCGCGCAGCGCCTTCACGGCGCCGGCGCCCACGCCGGCGCCGAAACGCTTGGCCAGGCGCTCGGCCACGTTGTCACGCGGCGTGTAGTCGATGATCTCCTCGGCCTTGACCACCTCGCGCGCCACGTAGTCGAGGTTGCCCATGCCGTCGGCCAGGCCCTGCTTGACCGCTTCCTCGCCGTTCCAGAACAGGCCGGAGAAGGTCTCGGGCGTTTCCTTCAGGCGCTGGCCGCGGCCCTGCTTGACGGCGGCGATGAACTGCTGGTGGATCTGCGCCAGCATGCCGCGCGCCAGCTCCACGTGGCGGGGGTCGAGCGGGCTGAACGGGTCGAGCATGGCCTTGTTCTCGCCGGCAGTGAGCAGGCGGCGCTCCACGCCCAGCTTTTCCATCGTGCCGGTGAAGCCGAAGCCGTCCATGAGCACGCCGATCGAGCCGACGATGCTGGCCTTGTCGACGTAGATCTCGTCGGCCGCCGCGGCCACGTAGTAGGCGCCCGAGGCGCACACCTCCTCGACGACGGCGTAGACCTTCTTCTTGTGCTGCGCCTTCAGCCGCCGGATCTCGTCGTTGATGATGCCGCTCTGCACGGGGCTGCCGCCCGGCGAGTTGATGCGCAGCACGACGGCCTGCGCACCGGCGTCTTCGAACGCCGTCTTCAGCGCCGACACCAGCGATTCGGCGCTGGCCTCGCTGTCGGCGGCGATCTCGCCGCGCACTTCCACCAGGGCGGTGTGCGGGCCGCTGGGCGTGGGCGCGGCCCGGTTCGCCAGCAGCGCATAGAACACCGACGCCACCACCAGCAGCCACGCCATGCGGAACGCGATGCGCCAGCGCCGGTCGCTGCGCTGCTGGCGCAGCAGTTCCGTGGCGATGCGCTCGATCGTCGCCTCCAGGCCCGGCCGCGCGGCGACCGCTGCGGCCACGCCGGACGTGGCAGGCGCCGGGGCGGACGCCGCCCGAGGCGCCGGTGGCGGCTCGCTCGGCGGCACCGGCTCGGCCGCCGGCTGCGTGTGGTCGAACGGCGGTTCCACCGGGTCGGGTGATGGGGGGGTGTTCATGAAGGAAGGTTGGGCTCGCGGGCCGCTGCTCGTCGGTCACCCGCGCGGCGGGTGCGCCTCGGTCAATCGAAAGGCACCGGGCGGATGTCCCGGGAAGGATACCAATACACCCGGCCGTCACGCTCCTCGACCTGCAGCGCCACCAGCCGCCCGCGCCCGCAGGGGCCGCCGACGCAGCGGCCGTCGGCCGGCTCGTAGGCAGCGCCGTGGATCGAGCACAGGATCCAGCGCTGCCCGGCGTCGAGAAACTCGCCGGGCTGCCAGTCCATCTCGGCGGGCACGTGCGCGCATCGGTTGAGATAGGCACGTGGCGTGCCGTCGAACCGCAGCACGAAGGCGCGCGCGGGGCGGCCGTACTCCAGCACGTCCCACACCCAGGCACGGCCGCGCTCGGCGATGTCGGCCGAGGCGCACACCGGCTCCGGTGCCGCGGCCGGCTCGCCCGCAGCCTGGCCAGCGGTGGCGTCATTCATCGTCATGCGAAGTCGCGCAGCCAGGCATGCAGCTCGGCCACGCTGTGCGCCACGAACAGCGGGCCGAAGGGCTCGAAGGCGGCGTGCTCGTGCGCGCCGTAGCCCACGCCGATGCTCGCGGTGCCGGCGTTGCGCGCCATCTGCAGGTCGTGCGTGGTGTCGCCGATCATCAGCGTGCGCTCGGGCGCGACGTCGAACTCGCGCATCAGCTCCAGCAGCATCCGCGGGTGCGGCTTGCCGGCCGTCTCGTCGGCCGTGCGCGAGGCGTCGAACACGCCGGCCAGCTCGGCCTGCGCCAGCGCCTGGTCGAGGCCGCGCCGGTTCTTGCCCGTGGCCACCGCCAGCACGTGGCCGCGGTCCTTCAGGCCGTTCAGCAGCTCGACGATGCCGGGGAACAGCACCAGCTCGTGCTGGCTCGCCCAGTAGTGGGTGCGGTAGTGCTGGCCCAGCTCGGGGTAGCGCTCGGGCGGCAGGCCGGGCACGGCGTGCTGCAGCGCGTCGTGCAGACCCAGGCCGATGACGTAGGCGGCGTCGGCGTCCGACGGCACGGCCACACCGATGTCGCGGCACGCCGCCTGGATGCAGCGCACGATGAGCGTGGTGCTGTCGAACAGCGTGCCGTCCCAGTCGAAGGCGATGAGGTCGTAGCGGCGGGGTCGGTCTCGGGTCATGGGTTCAGCGTGGCCAGCAGCGTGGCGCATTCAGGCGGCAGCGGCGCGGCGAGGGTGATGCGCGCGCCGCTGGCCGGGTGGTCGAAGGCCAGCTCGCGCGCGTGGAGGAACATGCGCGCGAAGCCGCTCGCCTTGGCGAAGGCCTTGTTGGCGGCGAAGTCGCCGTACTTCGGATCGCCGACGATGGGGTGGCCGTGGCTCGCCAGGTGCACGCGGATCTGGTGCGTGCGGCCGGTCTTGAGGCCCACGTCGAGCAGCGTCGCCCGCTCGCCGAAGCGGCGCGCCACCTGCACCAGCGTGATCGCGCGCTGGCCGTCGGGGTGGTCGGCGGCCACCACGCGGACGTTGCGCTCGCCGGCGGCGTCGCTCGTCTTGTGCAGCGCCGCGTCGATGACCTTGAGCTTCTCGGGCCAGGCGCCGAACACCAGCGCGGCATAGGTCTTCTTGGTGTCGCGGCCGCGGAACTGGTCCTGCAGCGCGACCAGCGCAGCGCGCTTCTTGGCCAGCAGCAGCACGCCCGAGGTCTCCTTGTCGAGCCGGTGCACCAGCTCGAGGAAGCGGGCGCCCGGCCGCGCCCGGCGCAGCTGCTCGATCACGCCGAAGGCCACGCCGCTGCCGCCGTGCACCGCCACGCCGGCGGGCTTGTGGATGGCCAGCAGGTGGTCGTCCTCCAGCAGCACGGGGAAGTCGCGCGGCGGCACGGCCGCGTCGTCGGCGCTGCGCTCGGCGGTGCGCATCGGCGGCACACGCACCTGGTCGCCTTCGGCCACGCGGGTGTCGGCCGCGGCGCGGCCCTTGTTGACGCGCACCTCGCCCGAGCGGATGACGCGGTAGACGTGCGTCTTCGGCACGCCCTTCAGCACGCGCAGCAGGAAGTTGTCGAGCCGCTGGCCGTCGGATTCGGCGCCGACGACGAGATGGCGCACGGCCGGCGCGCCCGGGTCGGCACGGCCGCCCGGTTCCGCGGCCTTCACCGCTGCGGCCGCCTGGGCGGTCGATGCCGGCCGGGCGCTGCGGCCCGCGGCCGGGGGTGGCGTACGCGCAGCCTGGGGGTCGTCTATACTCCGCCGCTCCACGTGTGCGCCGTAAGTGCTTGATTTGCCGGAGTTTAACTGGCCACTTCGCGAAAGACGTGGTGGAACCGCGCGACACAATCGCGCGGCCTCAAGGTGATGCAGCCCCGTGCCGCCGCCGTCGGGCCGAGCCAACGCCGTTGGCCGGCAGCCGGCAGCAGCCGGTGCAGAGAAACGAAAAAGAACCACCGCTTCGCTCGCACGAAGCAACGTGAACACCTGGTGCCAGACCCCGACGACGTGCTTGCGCTCGCAGGCGTCTGCCACCCGCGCCCCGCGCGCCGAACGACGATGATGTCGCCCCCGCCACCCCCACCGCCGAACCGCTGCCCACGGGCCGCGGCACCGCCGCGCGCACCCGCGCGGCCGGTCGGGGCCGCGGCCGCCGCCATCGACCCGGCACCCGGGACGCACGCGCCAACGCTGCACGCGTAGCCGCCGCCTCCGTTCAGAGGCATCCGCGGCCACCAGCGCAGTCCAGGGCACTTCGCGCCTCCCGGTTCAGCCGCGTTTTCTCGTGCATCGAGTGAAAGACCGCGCCGTCGCGCCAGCGTGACGGTGCCGCACAGGAGTGCCGATGAAACGCATGCTGATCAACGCCACGCAGCAAGAAGAACGCCGCCTGGCCATCGTCGACGGCCAGAAGCTGCTCGACTTCGAGACCGAGATCGAAGGTCGTGAACAACGCAAGGGCAACATCTACAAGGCCGTGATCACGCGGGTGGAGCCCAGCCTCGAGGCCTGCTTCGTCGACTACGGTGAAGACCGCCACGGCTTCCTGCCGTTCAAGGAGATCTCGCGCAACTACTTCCGCGAAGGCGTCGACGTCCGCAACGCCAAGATCAACGACTGCGTGCGCGAAGGCGACAACCTGCTGGTGCAGGTGGAAAAGGAAGAGCGCGGCAACAAGGGCGCGGCGCTCACCACCTTCATCAGCCTGGCCGGCCGCTACCTGGTGCTGATGCCCAACAACCCGCGCGGCGGCGGCGTCAGCCGGCGCATCGAGGGCGAGGACCGCGAGGAGCTGAAGGAAGCGCTCGACCAGCTCGAGTACCCGAAAGGCATGAGCCTGATCGCGCGCACCGCCGGCATCGGCCGCAGCGCCGCCGAGCTGCAGTGGGACCTGAACTACATGCTCAAGCTCTGGGACGCCATCGACGGCGCTTCCAAGGCGGGCAAGGGCGCGTTCCTGATCTACCAGGAGTCGAGCCTGGTGATCCGCGCCATCCGCGACTACTTCACCGCCGACATCGGCGAGATCCTGATCGACACCGACGACATCTACGATCAGGCCAAGCAGTTCATGAACCACGTGATGCCGGACAACGCGCATCGCGTGAAGCGCTACCGCGACGACGCGGCGCTGTTCTCGCGCTTCCAGATCGAGCACCAGATCGAGACCGCGTTCAGCCGCACCGTGAACCTGCCGAGCGGCGGCGCCATCGTCATCGACCACACCGAAGCGCTGGTCTCGGTGGACGTGAACTCGGCGCGCGCGACGCGCGGCAGCGACATCGAGGAGACTGCCACCCGCACCAACCTCGAGGCCGCCGACGAGATCGCGCGCCAGATGCGGCTGCGCGACCTGGGCGGCCTGATCGTCGTCGACTTCATCGACATGGAAGAGTCGAAGAACCGGCGCGAGGTGGAACAGCGGCTGCGCGAGGCGCTGCGCTACGACCGCGCGCGGGTGCAGCTCTCGTCCATCAGCAAGTTCGGCCTGCTCGAGCTCTCCCGCCAGCGCCTGCGCCCGGCGCTGAGCGAAGGCAACCACATCACCTGCCCGCGCTGCAACGGCACCGGCCACATCCGCGACACCGAGAGCTCGGCGCTGCAGATCCTGCGCATCATCCAGGAAGAGGCGCTCAAGGAGAACACGGCCGCCGTGCACGTGCAGGTGCCGGTGGAGGTGACGAGCTTCCTGCTCAACGAGAAGCGCACCGAGATCACCAAGATCGAGCTCAAGCAGCGCGTGACCGTGCTGCTGGTGCCCAACAAGCACCTCGAGACGCCGAACTACAAGCTCGAGCGCCTGCGCCACGACGACCCGCGGCTGGAGAACCTGCAGGCCAGCTACAGCATGATCGAGGAGCCGGACGACGAGGTCGGCATCACCCGGCGCGAGAAGGCCAAGCCGAAGCAGGAGCCGGTGATCAAGGGCGTGCTGCCCGACCAGCCGGCACCGCCCGCGCCGGCACCGGCGCCGGTCCCCGTGACGCCCGCGCCCGTGGCACCGCCGGTGATGGCCGCGCCGCCGGCGCCGGTGGCCCCGCCCGTGGCGGCACCGGCCCCGGCCGGCAGTGGCTTCTTCGGCTGGATCAGCAAGCTGTTCGGCGGCTCGCCCGCCCCTGCCCCGGCACCGGCCGCGACCGCCGCAGCCGAGCCGGCCGCGGCGACGGCGCCGGTGGCCGCCACGACGGGTGCGGCGCCCGAGAAGCGCGAAGGACGGCGCGGCGGCGAACGTGGCGAACGCGGTGGCCGCGGTAGCGAGCGCAACGGCGAACGCGGCCGCGGCGGGCGTCAAGGCGAGCGTGGTGAGCGCGGGGAGCGTGGCGAGCGAGGCGAAGGCCGACGCGAAGGCCGCGAGGCGCGCGAAGGACGTGAGGGCCGTGAAGCCCGCGAGGGCCGTGAGAACCGCGAAGGCCGCGAGCCGCGTGAGAACCGCGAGCCGCGCGAGAACCGCGAACCCCGCGAGCCGCGCGAGGCGCGTGCGCTGCGCTCGGACGTGCCGGCAGGCGACAGCGCCACCGCCGAGGCGCGCGAGGAGCGCAGCCGCGGCGAACGCCGGGGCGGCCGTGGCGGCGACGCCGCACGCGGCCAGAGCGGTGACCGCGCCGACGCGGCCACCACGCGCCAGCCCCGTGCCGACGAGCCCGTCGACACCACCGAAGCCCAGGCCGGCGCGCTCGCGTTCGCCGATTCGGTGCCGGGCGTCGATGCCGCCGGCGACGGCGAACGCGAAGGCCGGCGCCGCCGCCGTCGCGGCGGTCGCGGCCGCGGCGAAGGCCGTGGCGAGGACGACGGCACGTCGCCGCAGAACGGCAACGCCGCCGCTGCAGCGATCGCCGATGCCGCCGGTCTGACGCTGGAACCGCCGGCGCGCACCACCGCGCCGACCGGGGACGACGCGGACGACACGACCCGTGCCGGCAGCGCCGCGCCCGCACCCGGCGCGGACATCGTCGACAGTCTGGAAGCGGCCGGCGACACGGGCGGGGCCAGCACCGGCGAGCATGACGCCGGCACGGCCCGTGAGCGCGAGGCCGACGGCGAACGCGAAGGCGGCCGCCGGCGCCGTGGCGGCCGCGGCGAGCGCAACCGCGAGCCGCGCGAGGGCCGCGAGGCCCGCAGCGAGGGCGATGGCCTGGCCGCCGTCGGCCTGGGCGGCGACCCGGCCACGGGCGACATCGCCGCCGGATCGGCGATGTCGGACGGCACCGGCCTGTCCGAGGCTGCTGCCCCGGCGCGCGCCGAGCCGGAGCCGATCCGCGTCGAGCCCTACACGCTGCCCACCGAAACGCTGCAGTCGCTGGCGGCTTCTGCCGGCCTGGAGTGGGTCAACTCCGACGCCGACAAGATCCGCGCCGCGCAGGAAGCGATGGCCGCCGAGCCGGCGCCGATCCGCGTGCCGCGCGAACCGCGTCGCCACGTGCTGGCCGACGAAGGCCCGCTGGTGCTGGTGGAGACGCGCAAGGACCTGTCGCAGATGAAGCTGCCGTTCGAGGCCGGCCAGCAGCAGGCCTGAGGCGGCGCCCGGCCGGAAACCGCCGGGCCGCACATGCGAAAGGGGCGCGAAGGCGCCCCTTTCCCGTTCAGCGCCCCGAGCCCTGCAGGATCGGGCCGAGCCGCGCCGGCCGCGGCCTCAGCCCATGCGCTCGAGCGCGTGGCGGTAGGCCGCGTCGTGCATCAGCTCGTCCCAGGCCAGCGGCGCGGTCTGCGGCAGCAAGGCCTGGCGCCGGCGCTCGCCGTCGGCGTCGGGTTGCCAGCGGCCCTCGTCGGCGGCCTGGGCGAGGCCGTCGAGCAGCGCGTCGAGCGCGGCACCGCCGTCCACCACCGACTGGTTGCACAGCAGCACCAGGTCGCAGCCGGCCCCGAGCGCCAGCGCCGCGGCGTCGGCATAACCGAGCGCGGTGCCGCCGTCGCCGAGGTGGCGCGCGCCTTCCATGCTGAGGTCGTCGCTGAACACCGCGCCGGTGAAGCCCAGCTGCGCGCGCAGCACGTCCTGGAGCCAGCGTTCGGAGAAGCACGCCGGCCGCGCGTCGACGCGCCGGTAGACGACGTGCGCCGGCATCACCGCGGTGAGCGACGACGACAGCCAGGCGTAGGGCAGCGCGTCGTCGGCGAGGATGGCCTTGAGCCCGCGCGGGTCCACCGGCACGGCCACGTGGCTGTCGGCCTGCACGTAGCCGTGACCGGGAAAGTGCTTGCCGCAGTTGCCCATGCCGGCCAGCAGCAGGCCGTGCATCAGGCTCTTGGCCAGCAGCGCGGCCACGCGCGGGTCGCGGTGGAAGGCGCGGTCGCCGATGACGGCGCTGCCGCCGTGGTCCAGGTCGAGCACCGGCGTGAAGCTGAAGTCGACGCCGCAGGCGCGCAGCTCGCTCGCGAGCACGAAGCCGGCCGCGGTGGCGGCGTCGGTGGCGGCCATGGCGTCGCGCATCCAGCGCTCGCCGAAGTGGCGCATCGGCGGCAGGTGCGTGAAGCCGTCGCTGCGGAAGCGTTGCACGCGGCCACCTTCGTGGTCGACGCAGATCAGCACGTCGGGCCGCTCGGCCTTGATCGCCGCGGTCAGCTCGGTGAGCTGGCGCCGGTGCTCCCAGTTGCGCTTGAACAGGATCAGCCCGCCGGTGAGCGGGTGGCGCAGGCGCCGGCGGTCGTCGGCGTTGAGCGTGGTGCCGGCGATGTCGATGACGACGGGGGCGTGCGGGGATGGCGTCATGGCGGATGCGGCGCTTCGGTGTGTCCAGGTGCCGTCAAGTGCGGCGTTCGACCACCACGAACGACGCGGCGTAGTCGCTCTCGTCGCTGACGGTGACGTGGCCCACCAGGCGCTCGCGCTCGAACCACGCGTGAAGCTCGCCCGACAGGCGCAGCACGGGTTTGCCGCTGGCTTCGTTGAGCACCTCGCAGGCACGCCACGTCATCGGCCAGCGGATGCCCAGGCCGATGGCCTTGGAGAACGCCTCCTTGGCCGAGAAGCGCGTGGCCAGGTAGCGCACGCCGCGCGCCGCGACGCGCGCGTGCCGGGCGTGGAACACCTGCAGCTCGGCCGGGCCCAGCACGCGCTCGGCGAAGCGCTCGCCGCGGCGCGCGAACGTGGCCTCGATGCGCCGGATGTCGCAGATGTCGGTGCCGATGCCGTAGATCATGGGCCGGCGGCGCGGGTGATGGTCATCGCTCAGTCAGCGGCCGCGTGGGCCGCGTGGATGCAACGCAAGTAGTCGCCCACCGTTGCGGGCAAGCCGAGTTCCAGCGCATCGGCGATGAGCGCGTGGCCGATCGACACCTCGGCCACGCCGGGCACGGCGCGCAGGAAGGGCGTGAGGTTGTCGCGGTTGAGGTCGTGCCCGGCGTTGACGCCCAGGCCCGCAGCGTGCGCCGCACGGGCCGCGGCGGCATAACGTTCGAGCTGAGTGGCAATGCGGCCGGCGTCGCCGCTGGCCGCCGCGGCGGCGTAGGGCTCGGTGTAGAGCTCGACCCGGTCGGCGCCCACCGCGCGGGCGGCGGCCATGGCCTCGGGTTCGGCGTCCATGAACAGGCTGACGCGCACGCCCAGCGCGTGGCACTCGGCGATCAAGGGCGCCAGGCGTTCCGCATCGGCGACCAGGTCCCAGCCGTGGTCGCTGGTGAACTGGCCTTCGCTGTCGGGCACGAAGGTGGCTTGCTGTGGCCGCACCGCACGCACGAAGCCCATCAGGTTGTGGAACGGGTTGCCCTCGATGTTGTATTCGGCTTGCGGCCAGCGCGCGAGCAGCGCGGCGATGTCGTGCACGTCGTGGGCGCGGATGTGGCGCTCGTCGGGCCGCGGGTGCACGGTGATGCCGTGCGCCCCGGCCTCCAGGCACAGCGTGGCCGCCTTCACCACGCTGGGGATGCCCAGGTGGCGCGTGTTGCGCAGCTGCGCCACCTTGTTGACGTTGACCGACAGCGCGGTCGTCGCGGCGGGTCCGGCGTGGCCGGCGATCAGCGGGTTCATCGGCGCGATTGTGGCGCGGCGCCGGTGCGCGCTGCCCGCCCGCGTGCTCAGCCCGCCGTGCCGCGCGCCAGGCGCTGCACGCCCTGCCACACGTGGCGCGTGCGCAGCCGGGCGTTGCCCAGCTGCTCGTCGAGCAGTTCGCGCAGCGGCAGGCGCAGCGCCGCGGCCACCGGCGCGCACGCGGCGCGCAGCGCATGCGGGCCGTGCGCCGGCGCCGCGCCGAGCGCGGCCTCGAGCGCCGTCCAGGCCGCGCCCGGCACGCCCTGCGCGTGCTCGACGAGGCCGGCTTCGGCGCGCAGGGTGTAGCGCCCGCCGGCGTCGAGCGCCGCGCCGGTGAGCGTCGCGCTCGCCAGGTCGGGCAGCCAGCCGAGCGCGCGCAGCAGCAGCAGCTCGAAGGCCCGCAGCACCACCGCCTGCGGGCTGCCGGCGCCGGCGCCATCGGCGGCCAGCGCCGCCAGGGTGTCGCCGTAGGCGTCGAACAGCAGCGGATGCGGGTCGTGCCGCGCCAGCAGCTTGAGCAGCAGCTCGTTGCAGTAGAACGCGGCCAGCAGTCCGTCACCGCGCAGCAGTGCCGCGCCGCCGGCCCATTCGGCGCTGCGCAGGGTGTGGATCTCGCTGGCCGCATCGGCCGGCGTGCGGCCCAGCGACACGGTCAGCGGCGCGAAGGGCAGCAGCACGGCGCGGAAGTTCGAGGTCGGCTTCTTCGCCCCCTTGGCGACGACGACGACGCGGCCCTGGGCCCGGGTGAAGAGCTCGACGACCAGGCTGGACTCGCTCCAGTCGTAGGCGTGCAGCACGAAGGCACGCAGGTTCGACGACGGCGGCCTGTCGGCCGGCCGTGCGCCGGCCCTACTCGTAGCCATAGCTGCGCAGATGGCTCTCGTCGTCGGCCCAGCCCGAGCGCACCTTCACCCACAGCTCGAGGAAGACGCGCGCGTCCCACAGCCGCTCGAGCTCCTGGCGCGCCTCGCTGCCGATGCGCTTCAGCCGCTCGCCGCCCTGGCCGATCACCATGCCCTTGTGCGCCTCGCGCTCGACGACGATGGTGGCGCCGATGCGCACGCGCCGTGGCGCGGCCGGCTGATCGGGCGCGGGCGCTTCCTCTTCGAAGGCATCGACGACGACGGTGCAGCCGTAGGGCAGCTCGTCGCCGGTGAGGCGGAACAGCTTCTCGCGAATCAGCTCGCCGGCGAGGAAGCGTTCGCTGCGGTCGGTGAGCGCGTCTTCCTCGTGGAACCAGGGCTGCACCGGCAGGTAAGGCTCGATGATCGTCAGCAGGCGTTCGACGTCGGCCGCGCGCTTCGCCGACAGCGGCACGTATTCGGCGAAGGCGTGCCGCTCCTGCATCTGCTTGAGCCAGGGCAGCACCTCCTGGCGCCGGGCCAGCGCGTCGAGCTTGTTGGCCACCAGCAGCACCGGCTTGTCGGGCGGCATCAGCGCCAGCACCTTGGCGTCGGCCATGTCGAAGCGGCCGGCCTCGACGACGAACAGCACCACGTCGACGTCGCCCAGCGCCGCCTGCACCGTGCGGTTGAGCGTGCGGTTGAGCGCCGTGCCGTGGCGCGTCTGGAAGCCCGGCGTGTCGACGAACACGAACTGCGCCGCGCCCACGGTGCGGATGCCGGTGATGCGGTGGCGCGTCGTCTGCGCCTTGCTGCTGGTGATGCTGATCTTCTGTCCGACCAGGGCGTTGAGCAGCGTGCTCTTGCCGACGTTGGGCCGGCCGACGATGGCGATCAGCCCGCAGCGCGTGGTGGCCGGTGCGGTGTCGGGGTCGTCGGTCACGGCGATGCAGGCGCCCGGGCCATGGTCACTGGCGCAGCGGCCCGCCCGGCTGGTCGCTGGCCTTCAGCGCCGCCAGCATGCGCTGCGCCGCTTCCTGCTCGGCGGCGCGGCGGCTCCGGCCTTCGCCACGCTCGGTCAGGCCCAGCGGCGCGACGGCGCACTCCACTTCGAAGGTCTGGGCGTGCTTCTCGCCGCGCGTGGCGACGATGCTGTAGACCGGCACCGCCAGCTTGCGCGCCTGCAGCCATTCCTGCAGTTCGGTCTTGGCGTCCTTGCTCCAGCTGTCGGCCTCGGTCGCGGCGATGACCTCGCCGAACAGGCGCTGCACCAGCGCCTGCGCCGGCTCGAAGCCGCCGTCGACGAAGACCGCGCCGATGAGCGCTTCGACCGCGTCGGCCAGGATCGACGGCCGCTGGGCGCCGCCGCCGCGCACCTCGCCTTCGGACAGGCGCAGCACGTCGGGCAGGCCGATCAGCAGCGCGACGCGGTGCAGGCTGTCCTCGCGCACGAGGTGGGCGCGAACGCGGGTCAGATCGCCCTCGTCGCTGCCGCCGTGGCGGCGGTAGAGCAGCGCCGAGACGCCGAGGCTCAGCACCGCGTCGCCGAGGAACTCGAGCCGCTCGTTGTGCTCGGCGCCCCAGCTGCGGTGCGTGAGGGCACGCCGCAGCAGATCGGGCGTGCGGAAGGTGTAGCCCAGCCGCTGCTGCAGTGCCTGCAGCGCGGCGGCGGTCGGCCCGGGCCTCGAATCCACCATGTCGCGAGCGCCCTACTTCGAGCGCCCCTCGTACTTGATGAGCAGGAACACCGGCCCGTAGATCGGCACCAGCTTGTCGTAGGCGTAGCCGATGACGACGCGGTCGTTTTCCTTCGTGACCGTGAGGTCCTTGCCGGTGATCGACACGATGGAGTACTCGACGTCCTTCTGGCGGTCGAAGGCCTGGCGGGCTTCGGCCACCGTGGCCGGCTGCGCCTTGGCGATCGTGTCGACGGCGCGCTGGATGGTGAGCCACTCGTTGACCGTGGGGAAGACGCGGATCACGAGGTAGGCGACGAAGCCCGCCGCCAGCGCCCAGAACAGCAGGCCGAAGAGCGTGATGCCGCGCTGTTGGGCGCGCACCGCGCCGCTGCCGTGGGTCGCTCGGGTCATGTGCCGTCGTCTCCTTGGGTCGGTTCAGTCTTCAGTGGAACGATCCGATCCGGCCGATGTTGCCGAAGTTCATCCAGACGAAGAACGCCCGGCCGACGATATTCTCGTCGGGCACGAAGCCCCAGAAGCGCGAGTCCTGCGAATTGTCGCGGTTGTCGCCCATCAGGAAGTAGTGCCCGGGCGGCACCTTGCACACCATGCCTTCGGGGCTGTAGCGGCAGTTCTCGCTGTGCGGGAAGCGGGGCGCCGGGCCGAAGTAGGCGCTGCGCCGCGGGTCGACGCGGATCAGGTGCTCCTTGTCGCCCAGCTTCTCGCTGAACATGGGCGAGTAGCTCAGGCTGTCGTCGTCGTAGTGCTCGCCCTTGGGCTCCAGCGGCACGGGCTTGCCGTTGATGATGAGCCGCTGGTTCAGGTAGGCCACCTCGTCTCCGGGCAGGCCGACGACGCGCTTGATGTAGTCCAGCCGCGGGTCCACGGGGTAGCGGAAGACCATCACGTCGCCGCGCCGCACGGGCTCGTTGTCGATGATCTTCTTGTTGATCACCGGCAGGCGCACGCCGTAGTGGAACTTGTTCACCAGGATCAGGTCGCCGACCAGCAGCGTGGGCACCATCGACCCCGACGGGATCTTGAACGGCTCGAACAGGAAGCTGCGCAGCAGGAACACGATGAGGATCACGGGGAACAGACCCGCGGTCCAGTCGAGCCACCAGGGCTGCTGCAGCACCTTGGACTTCGCGCTCTCGACGTCGCCGTCGACACGATCGATGCCCATCTTGGCTAGCTCGGCGCGGCGGGCCTTGTCCTGCTGCTCGAGCGACGCGGCAGCGGCCTGGCGAGCCGGCCGGAAGCGGAAGCGCTCGGCCAGCCAGAACAGCAGCGTGACGACGGTGAGGATGAACAGCAACAACGAGAAGTTGCCGGTCCAGCGGCCGAGGAACCAGCCGCCGAGATAGACCGCCAGGGCGCCGTACAGCGCGGCGGTGAGAGCACTCATGGTGTTATTCATCGACCTGGAGGATGGCGAGGAAGGCCTCCTGCGGCACCTCCACGGAACCGATCTGCTTCATGCGCTTCTTGCCCGCCTTCTGCTTCTCGAGCAGCTTCTTCTTGCGGGTGATGTCACCGCCGTAGCATTTTGCCAGCACGTTCTTGCGCAGCGCCTTGATGTTCTCGCGCGCGATGATGTTCGCGCCGATGGCCGCCTGGATGGCCACGTCGTACATCTGGCGCGGGATCTGCTCGCGCATCTTGGCCGCCACGGCGCGGCCGCGGTAGGCGCTCTGCGTGCGGTGCACGATCATCGCCAGCGGGTCGACCCGGTCGCCGTTGATCAGGATGTCGACCTTGACGACGTCGGCGGCGCGGTACTCCTTGAACTCGTAGTCCATGCTCGCGTAGCCGCGCGACACGCTCTTCAGCTTGTCGAAGAAGTCCAGCACGATCTCGGCCAGCGGCAGCTCGTAGGTCAGCATGACCTGCTTGCCGTGGTAGGCCATGTTCAGCTGCACGCCGCGCTTCTGGTTGGCCAGCGTCATCACCGGGCCGACGCAGTCCTGCGGCATGTAAAGGTGCACGGTGACGATGGGCTCGCGGATCTCCTTGATGCGGCCCATGTCGGGCATGCGGCTCGGGTTCTCCACCTGGATCACCTCGCCGTCGCCGAGCTCCACCTCGTAGACCACGCTTGGCGCGGTGGTCACGAGGTCCTGGTCGAACTCGCGCTCGAGCCGCTCCTGCACGATCTCCATGTGCAAGAGACCCAGGAAGCCGCAGCGGAAGCCGAAGCCGAGCGCCTGGCTGACCTCGGGCTCGAAGCGCAGGCTGCTGTCGTTGAGCTTCAACTTCTCCAGCGCGTCGCGCAGCTGGTCGTACTCGCTGGCCTCGGTGGGGTACAGCCCGGCGAAGACCTGCGGCTTGATCTCCTTGAAGCCGGGCAGCGGCTGCTCGGCCGGCCCGGCGTTGTTGGGCAGCTTCTTCTCGAGCGTGATGGTGTCGCCCACCTTGGCGGCCTGCAGTTCCTTGATGCCGCAGATGACGAAGCCCACCTCGCCGGCGTTGAGGCTGTCGCGCGCCACGCTCTTGGGCGTGAACACGCCCATCTGCTCGATGCCGTAGACCGCGCCCGTGGCCATCAGCCGGATGCGTTCGCCCTTGGCGAGCGAGCCGTCGACCACGCGCACCAGCATCACGACGCCGACGTAGTTGTCGAACCAGCTGTCGATGATCATGGCCCGCGGCGGGCCGTCGGGGTTGCCGCGCGGCGCCGGCATGCGCTCGATCACCGCCTCGAGGATCTCGTCCAGCCCCATGCCGGTCTTGGCGCTGCAGGGGATGGCACGGCTGGCGTCGATGCCGATCACGTCCTCGATCTCGCTGCGCGCGTTGTCGGGGTCGGCCTGCGGCAGGTCCATCTTGTTGAGCACCGGCACGACTTCGACGCCGAGGTCCAGCGCGGTGTAGCAGTTGGCCACCGTCTGCGCCTCGACGCCCTGGCTGGCATCGACGACGAGCAGCGCGCCTTCGCAGGCCGAGAGCGAGCGGCTCACCTCGTAGCTGAAGTCGACGTGCCCCGGCGTGTCGATGAGGTTGAGCTGGTACGTCTTGCCGTCGCGCCCCGTGTACTCGAGCGCCGCCGTCTGCGCCTTGATCGTGATGCCGCGCTCGCGCTCGATGTCCATCGAGTCGAGCACCTGCGCTTCCATCTCGCGTTCGCTCAGGCCACCGCAGCGCTGGATGATGCGATCGGCCAGCGTGCTCTTGCCGTGGTCGATGTGGGCAATGATCGAGAAGTTGCGGATGTGGTTCATCGAGCGGAGATTGCAGCACGGCAGGCGTCGTGCGAGACCGCTGGCGCGACGGTCGGCGTCAGCGTACGGTGGCCTGCGATGGGGCGCGAACGGGTGGTCGCGCAAGGCGTCCAGGCGGTGTTCGCGGAGCTAAAAAAAAGGCGCGTCCAAAGTGGTGACGCGCCTTCCAACAGAACGTTTGGCAACTGCTTGTTGGGCGTTCATTGTAGCCAAAAGGACCGGCCGGGAACCCGCGTCGTTGTTGGATTTCCGGCCGTTGCACCCGCCCGACAGCCGAAAACTGTCCACAAGTTGTCAACAGGTCGGGGGAAGCCCTTGGGTGCGGCGTTGGCGGCCACTGCTTCGACCGGCCCGAGCGCTAAAAGCGGCGCGGCGTCGCGGCATTCTAGTCGGCCGCTCATCTAATCAGACCGGCGCCGAGTTGAAGTGAAGTACCACTCACAAACCGACCGGTCGGACCGACTTCGGAGCGACCACTCACGTTCATAAATCGGGTCAGCTAGCGCCTCACGATGTGAAAAGACCCGCCGTCAAGCTCAACTTGACGACGGGTCTCGACGGCGCCGCGGGCGGCCCGAACGCGCGCCCGGCGGCGCGCCGCCGCCCCCCGAATCAGCGGTTGCCGGGCCGGATGACCAGGTAGTTCGTCCACTCGCCGCGCCGCACCATCACGCTCACGGCGCGCGACTTCTCGGCCTTGGCGGCAGCCGCGGCGAACTGCTTGGTGTCGGCGATGTCGACGTTGTCGATCGACAGGATCACGTCGCCCTCGCGCAGCCCCGCACGAGCCGCAGGACCGTCGACGGCATCGACCCGCACGCCGCCGCGGATGCGCAGGTCGCGCTTCTGCGCGTCGCTGAGATCGGAGACGGTGAGGCCCAGCACGCTCTTGGCCGCCTGCGGCGACGAACCGCCGGGCTCGGCCGCGGCGCGGCGCGCCGGCCGGTCGGCTTCGAACTCGGCCACCGTCACGGCGAGGTCGCGCGTGTTGCCGCGCCTGAACACCTGCAGCTGCGCCTTCGAACCGGGCTTGATGTTGCCGACGACGCGCGGCAGCTCGCCCGAGCGTTCGACCTGCTTGCCGTCGACGCGCAGGATGATGTCGCCCGCCTCGACGCCGGCCTTGTCGGCCGGGCCGTCCTTCTCGACGCTCTGCACCAGCGCACCGCGCGGCGCGCCCAGGCCGATGGCCTCGGACACTTCCTTGGTGACCGGCGCGATCTGCACGCCGATGCGGCCGCGGATCACGCGCCCCACGGTGCGCAACTGGTCGGCCACGCGGATCGCCTCGTCGATGGGGATCGCGAAGCTGATGCCCATGAAGCCGCCCGAGCGGCTGTAGATCTGCGAGTTGATGCCCACGACCTCGCCGCGCATGTTGAGCAGCGGGCCGCCCGAGTTGCCGGGGTTGATGGCCACGTCGGTCTGGATCAGCGGCAGGAAGTCGCCCGTGTCGCGCTGCTTGGCGCTGACGATGCCGGCGGTGACGGTGTTGTCCAGTCCGAAGGGCGAGCCGATGGCCAGCACCCAGTCGCCCACGCGCAGCCGGTTCACGTCGCCGATCTTCACGAACGGCAGGCCGGTCGCATCGACCTTCACCACCGCCACGTCGCTGCGACGGTCGCTGCCGATGATGCGCGCCTTGAGCTCGCGCTTGTCGGTGAGCGTCACCGTCACCTCGTCGGCGCCTTCCACGACGTGGGCGTTGGTGAGGATGAAGCCGTCGGCGCTGAGGATGAAGCCCGAGCCCACGCCGCGCGGCACCGGCTGGGCTTCCTCGTCGCCGCCGGGCGGACGCTGGCCGCGGCGCGGGTCGCGGTTGGGCGGCAGCGGGATGCCGAAGCGGCGCAGCAGCTCCTCGATGTTGGAATCGATCTCCGGGCTGCCGGCGCCGCCACCGCCGCCGGCGCGACGCTCGGTGGTGCGGATGTTCACCACCGAGGGGCCGACGCGCTCGACCATGTCGGTGAAGTCGGGCAGCACGACGGTGCCGGCCTGCGCCTGCACCGGTGGCGTGTGCAGCGTGACGCCACCGATGAGCAGCGCACTGACCGCGAGCGCGGCGAACGCGGGCGCGAAGCGCACGAGGAAGCGAGGCGTGAGGGTCGCGATGGTCGACGGGAGACGGGTCTTCATGGCGCGATGGTGGAGGCCGGTGGGGGCCGGTTCAAGGTGGAACGAGCTGGCGGGCTTCATGGACGACGCCGTTCGACGGCGTCGGCGAAGCGTTTGAGGGTGCGCGCCGGCACGTCGCCGACGGCGGTGATCCAGACGTCGCCTCGGCGCGCCATCAGCGTCGCCATGGCGCCCTGCTGCGCCACCATCTCGGTGCGGTGGTGCTGCGGCTTGAACGGCTCGATGAACAGCGACACGTGCGTCAGGCCGTCGGTGAACACGGCCTGCAGCACCGTCTGCTCGTCACCGGTGGTCTGCATGCTGCGGCGGATGCAGCCGGCGAGCACGAAACCGGCCGGCGGCTTGGGCACGTCGTAGCCTTCGCGCTCGAGCGTCGTCGGCTCGCTGCGCGGCTTGAGCACGCGCCAGCCTTCCAGCCGGGCCAGCCCGCGGATCGCCTGCAGCACGGCATCGCCCTGCGGCGGCACGCCCACGGCCACGTCGGTGAAGCCGGTGCTCTCGAGCACAGGGCGCTCCTTGGCGCGCTGGTCGATGACGTCGGCGCGCAGCATCAGCCCCGTGGCATGGTCGGCCCACAGGCGCTGGGCGTAGCGCAGGTCGTCGCGCGGCTCCAGCAGGATCGTCAGCGCCTCGCGGCCGGCGACGCGGTCGGTGCCTTCGTTCTTGAAGACGTAGCGCTCCAGCGCCCGCGGCTCGACGGTCTGCGGCACCCCGCGCGACCACTGCGCCAGCGTCTGCCGGCTCTCGATGATGACCAGGCGCGACTGCGGCCACAGCGTGTGCACGGCGTCGTTGTGGCGCAGCACGCGCTGCTGGCGGCCGTCGAGCGACTCGAGCATCTCGAAGGTCTGGCCGCCGGCGCTGTAGTGGCCGACGCGGGTGCTGGAGATGGCGCCCGAGCCGACGCTGAACACCAGCGTGCCCTGGTAGTTGCCGCCGGCTGCGGCCTGGATGCGCGCCAGCCAGGCGCGCGCATCGGCCGTGTCGACCGCCGCGCCGGAGGCCGACGCCGGCGGTGCGGCCGTCACCAGCAGCGACAGGGCTGCGGTCGCCACGACCGCCGGCAGAGTCGAAAAGAAGGTCGACGATGGGCCCGAGGGCCGCGGCGTCGGCGTCGGCGCTGGCAGCGCCCGCAGAAGGGCCGGCCGCGACCACCACCACGACGAGCGCCGCGCGGGCTGCAGGGCCTGCTCCATCAGCGCTCGGTGCTGACGGCCGTGAGCGGTTGCGGCCGCAGGGCGCGCGGCGATGCGGCCACGGCGGCCATGCCGCCACGTGCGGCCCAGTGCTGGCGCAGCAGTTCCTCGAGGCGGGGGTCGCGCACCAGGCGCGGATCGCCCGCCGCCACCGACGCGAGTTCGGCGCCGGGCCGCACTGGCTCGGCCACCAACGTCGTGCCCGCGCCGGGCTCTGCGCCCGGCAGCGAGAGCCGTGTCACCACCAGCACGCCGGCCACCACGGCCACGCCAGCGGCCGCCGCCACGGGCATCAGCCAGGGCTGGCGCGCACGGCGCGCGGGTGCCGGCTGGGGCGCCAGCACCACCGGCTCGGCGGCCAGGCGCGCGCGGATGCCGGCCATGAACGCGGCGTCGTGCCCGCGCCGGCTGGCGAGATCCTCCGAGCGCATCACGTCGCCGATGAGGTGGTACGTGCTCCAAGTGCGGCGCGCCTCGGCGTCGTCGCGCCACAGCGCGATGCCCGGCTCCAGCGCATCGGCGCGACCATCGGCCAGCGCCGAGAGCCAGGCGTGGGGATGCTCGGCGGCTTCCGTCGGCGTGGCGTCGCCGGCCGTGGCCGGGCGTTGGTCGTCGTGGTGCGCAGGTTTCATGGCGGGCGAGGTCAGGTGCAGTGGAGTCGGCGCGGGGCCGAAAGGTTCAGGCGCCGAACGAGGGATGCGTGCGAACGGCGGACGGTCACCAGCGTTCCCCTTCGCGCGTGTCGAGCAGCGGCCGCAGCCGCGTGGCGATGGCCTCGCGCGCGCGGAAGATGCGTGAACGCACGGTGCCGATGGGGCAGTTCATGACGTCGGCGATCTCTTCGTAGCTGAGGCCTTCGATCTCGCGCAGCGTGATCGCCTGGCGCAAGTCCTCGGACAGGGCCTCGATGGCGGCGTTGACGGCAGCGGCGATCTCCTTGCTGGCCAGCAGCGCTTCGGGCGTCTCGCCGTCGCTTAGTTCATTCTCGGCGCGTGAAGTTTCCTCACCTTCCTCGCCCACGTTGCGCGACGACTCCAGCACCAGCGGGTCGCGCTTCAGGTCCATCAGCGCCTTCTTGGCGGTGTTGACGGCGATGCGGTAGAGCCAGGTGTAGAAGGCGCTCTCGCCGCGGAACTGCGGCAGCGCGCGGTAGGCGCGGATGAAACTCTCCTGGGCGATGTCCTGCACCAGGTCGGCGTCGCGCACCATGCGGCCCACCAGGCGCTCGATGCGGCGCTGGTACTTGGCCACCAGCATCTCGAAGGCCCGGACCTCGCCGCGCTTGGCGCGCTCGACGAGCAGGTTGTCGGCGTCGACGTCCTCGGCCGCCATCAGCCGGCCACCTCGTGCAGCGGCGGCCGCGTGGCGGCGGCGCGCACCGGGCCCTGGGCGTGCACGGCCACGCGCAGCGCGTGCCACTGCGCGCCGGCGTCGGCGGCGGCCAGCGCCAGCCAGCGCCGGCCATGGCGCAGCAGCAACCAGCCGCCGGCGTCGACCATGAGGCGCAGGGTGCCCGGCTGGCCGTCGAGCAGCCACGCCTGGCCATCCCAGGCCAGCGTGGCGGTCCGGGGCGCGGCAAGGCGCCAGGCCGGGACCGTCGCCGCCAGGCCAGCGACCAGCGCCGCTGCGAGGTCCCACGGCGCTTCGACGAGCGCCAGCCGCTGCAGCGCCCAGAACAGCAGCACGCACGCCGTCAGGCCGGGCAGCAGTGCGCGCGTCGCGCGCCAGCCGGCGCCACCGGTGCCGTGCACCGTCACCGGCGGGGCGGCGCGCATGGGGTCGTTCAGGCGCGCCGGAAGACCAGCGTGCCGTTGGTGCCGCCGAAGCCGAAGTTGTTCTTCACAGCGACGTCGATCCTCATCTGCCGCGCCTCGTTGGCGCAGTAGTCCAGGTCGCACTCCGGGTCCTGGTTGAAGAGGTTGATCGTCGGCGGCACCACCTGGTGGTGCAGCGCCAGCACGGTGAACACCGACTCGATGCCGCCGGCGCCGCCCAGGAGGTGACCGGTCATCGACTTGGTCGAGCTGACCACCATCTTCTTCGCGTGGTCGCCGAAGGCGAGCTTGATGGCGTTGGTTTCGTTGACGTCGCCCAGCGGCGTGCTGGTGCCGTGGGCGTTGAGGTACTGCACCGCGTCGGCGTCGATACCGGCGTTGCGCAGCGCGGCCTTCATGCTGCGCTTGGGGCCGTCGACGTTGGGCGCGGTCATGTGAAAGGCGTCGGCGCCCATGCCGAAGCCCGCCAGCTCGGCGTAGATCTTCGCGCCGCGCTGCCTGGCGTGCTCGTACTCCTCGAGCACGAGCACGCCGGCGCCTTCGCCGAGCACGAAGCCGTCGCGGTCCTTGTCCCAGGGGCGCGAGGCGGTCTTGGGGTCGTCGTTGCGCGTGCTGAGCGCGCGCGCCGCTGCGAAGCCGCCCAGGCCCAGCGGCGACACGGTGCTCTCGGCGCCGCCGGCGATCATCACGTCGGCATCGCCGTACTCGATGAGCCGGCCGGCCTCGCCGATGGAGTGCAGGCCGGTGGTGCAGGCGGTGACGATGGCCAGGTTCGGGCCGGTGTAGCCGTACTTGATCGACACATGACCCGAGATCATGTTGATGATCGAGGCCGGCACGAAGAACGGCGAGATGCGGCGCGGCCCGCGCTCTCGGTACTCGCCGTCGGTGCCCTCGATCATCGGCAGGCCGCCGATGCCCGAGCCCACCAGCACGCCGATGCGCTCGGCCTTGTCTTCGCCCAACGCCTCGCCATGCGGCAGGCCGGCATCGGCGATGGCCTGCACCGCGGCGGCCATGCCGTAGTGGATGAAGCTGTCCATGTGGCGGGCTTCCTTGGCCGGGATGTAGTCCTCGACCTGGAAGCCCTTCACCTCGCCCGCGAAGCGGCAGGAAAACGCGCTGGCATCGAACTTGGTGATGGTGTCGATGCCGCTCCTGCCCGCGACGAGGTTCGCCCAGCCCTCGGCCACCGTGTTGCCCACGGGGCTGACGAGCCCGAGGCCGGTGACGACGACACGGCGGCGCGACGTCATGGGGCCGTCAGCCCTTTTGGTGGTTGGTGGCGTAGTCGATCGCCAGCTGCACCGTGGTGATCTTCTCGGCTTCCTCGTCGGGGATCTCGATGCCGAACTCGTCCTCGAGTGCCATCACCAGTTCCACCGTGTCCAGCGAGTCTGCGCCGAGGTCGGCGACGAACGCCTTTTCGTTCGTGACGTCGGACTCGGGCACGCCGAGTTGCTCGGCAATGATCTTCTTGACTCGCGCTTCGATATCGCTCATGACTCCTCCAGGAGTGGGGTCGGATCTGTAACGGGCCGCGATTCTACCGGCGCGGCCCCCACCGGACGGACGGGGCAAGGGGCAGGCCGTCAGGCCATGTGCATGCCACCGTTGACGTGCAGTTCGGTGCCGGTGACGTAGCCGGCTTCACGGCTGGCGAGGAAGGCCACGGCGTGCGCCACCTCGTCGGCCTGGCCCAGGCGGCCCAGCGGGATCTGCGCCAGCAGCGCCGCCTTGGCGGCCTCGGGCAGGCCGTGCGTCATGTCGGTGTCGATGAAGCCCGGCGCCACGCAGTTGACGGTGATGCCGCGTGCGCCCAGCTCGCGCGCCAGCGCGCGCGTCAGTCCCGCGACGCCGGCCTTGGCGGCGGCGTAGTTGGCCTGGCCGGCGTTGCCGATCGCGCCCACCACCGAGGTGATGTTGACGATGCGGCCGTAGCGCTGCTTCATCATCGGCCGGGTGGCGGCGCGGCAGGCGCGGAACACGGCCTTGAGGTTGGTGTCGTGCACGGCGTCCCAGTCCTCGTCCTTCATGCGCATGGACAGGGTGTCGCGCGTGATGCCGGCGTTGTTCACCAGCACGTGCAGGCCGCCCTTGGCCTTGACAAGGGCGTCGATGGCGGCGTCGAGCGCCGCGCCGTCGGTCACGTCGAGCACGATGCCGTCGATGCCCGTCTCGCGGATGGCGGCGGCGCCGGCCTCGGTGGTGGCGGTGCCGGTGACGGCAAAGCCCTTGTCGTGCAGCAGCCGGGCGATGGCGCGGCCGATGCCGCGCGAGGCGCCGGTGACGAGCGCGACCTGCGGCGCGGTGGCGGCGCCGGGCGTGGCACCGGTGGCGGCGGTCGTGGTCATGGCAGCAGCTCCCGCGTCTGGGCCAGGGTCGCCGGGTCGAGCACGTTGGCGGTGACCAGCTCGGCGTCGATGCGCTTGACCAGCCCTGCCAGCACCTTGCCCGGCCCGCACTCGACCACGTGCGTGATGCCGCGCGCGCGCAGCGCCTGCGTCACCTCGACCCAGCGCACCGCGCTGTAGGCCTGGCGGTAGAGCGCGTCGCGGATCGCGTCCGGCGCGTCCTGCACCGCCACGTCGACGTTGTTGACCACCGGGATCCGCGGCGGCCTGAGCGTGACGCCGACCAGCTTGTCGCGCAGCACCTCGGCTGCCGGCTTCATCAGCGACGAGTGGAACGGCGCCGACACCGCCAGCGGCAGCGCGCGCTTGGCGCCCATGGCCTTCAGCACCTCGCAGGCGGCGTCGACGCCGGCCTTGCTGCCGGCGATGACGGTCTGCTTCGGGTCGTTGAAGTTGGCCGGCTCGACGACCTCGCCGCTGGCCGCCGCGGCCTGGGCGCAGCCCTGGCGCACCTGCTCGGCGTCGAGCCCGAGGATGGCGGCCATGGCGCCGGTGCCCACCGGCACCGCCTCCTGCATGGCGCGTGCGCGCAGCCGCACCAGCGGCAGGGCGTCGGCGAGCGTCAGCGCCTCGGCGGCCACCAGTGCGCTGTATTCGCCCAGCGAATGCCCGGCCACCGCCGCCGGCTCGGCGCCGCCGGATGCGCGCCAGGCGCGCCAGCAGGCGATGGCGGCGGTGAGCATCACCGGCTGCGTGTTGGTGGTGAGGTCCAGCGCTTCCTTCGGGCCTTCGCGGATGAGCCTGGCGACGTCCTCGCCGAGCGCGGTCGACGCCTCCTCGAGGGTGAGCCTCACCTCGGGATGGTCGCCCCACGCGTCGAGCATGCCGACCGTCTGCGAGCCCTGGCCCGGGAACACGAATGCGAATGCAGCCATCGGTTGAATCGAACCTCTTGCCGGGTTGTGGAGAGGATCGCGACGCGGCGCCGTGCAGGCCTGCAGCGGCCCGCCGTGCGGCACCACGCCGCGGTCAGAACTCGAGCAGCACCGCGCCCCAGGTGAAGCCGCCGCCCACGCCTTCGAGCAGCAGCGTATCGCCGCGCCGGATGCGGCCGCTCTTCACCGCCGTGTCCAGCGCCAGCGGCACCGAGGCCGCCGACGTGTTGCCGTGCTCGTCGACGGTGACGATCAGCTTGTCGAGCGGCATCTTCAGCTTCCTGGCCGTGCCTTGCATGATGCGGATGTTGGCCTGGTGCGGGATCAGCCAGTCGATGTCGGCGTCGCTGCGGCCCGCCTTCTGGAGCACGGTGCGCGCAGCGCTTTCGAGCACGCCCACGGCGAGCTTGAAGACCGCCTGGCCGTCCATCTTCAGCACCGGGTCGCCGCTGACCTTGCCGCCGGCCACCGTGCCCGGCGTGCACAGGATGCCGACGTGCTTGCCGTCGGCGTGCAGGTCGCTGGCCAGGATGCCGGGGGTGTCGCTCGCTTCCAGCACCACGGCGCCGGCGCCGTCGCCGAACAGCACGCAGGTCGTGCGGTCGTCGAAGTCGAGGATGCGCGAGAAGATCTCGGCACCGACCACCAGCGCGCAGCGGGCCGAACCGGCGCGCACCATCGCGTCGGCCACCGACAACGCGTAGACGAAACCCGAGCACACCGCCTGCAGGTCGAACGCGGTGCAGCCGTTGGCGCCCAGCTTGTGCTGCAGGATGCAGGCGGTGCTGGGGAACACCATGTCGGGCGTCGAGGTGGCGACGATGATGAGGTCGACGTCACCTGCGGTGCGGCCGGCGGCTTCCAGCGCGGCGCGCGCGGCGTGCAGCGCCAGGTCGCTGCAGGCGACGTCGTCGGCCGCGAAGTGGCGCGCGCGGATGCCGGTGCGCTCGACGATCCACTCGTCGCTGGTCTCGATGCCGCGCTCGGCCAGCATGCGCGCCATGTCGTGGTTGGACAGGCGGCGCGGCGGCAGATGGCTGCCGGTGCCGGTGATGCGCGCGAAGCGCGGCGGCGGGGGCGGCGTGGCGGTTGGCGTGGTCGACGGCGCAGCGTGCGCGGTCGACGAGGTGGCCTGCGGTGATGTCATGCAGCTTGTTGCGACGCTGCCGTGGCGGGCTCCGAACCGGGCAGCGCGGCCAGCGTGGGGCCGATGCGGTCGTGCACGCGGTCCAGCAGCCGGTTGCGCGCGGCATCATACGCCCGGGCCAGGGCCTGCTCGAAGGCGTAGGCGTCGGCCGAGCCGTGGCTCTTGAACACCAGGCCGCGCAGCCCCAGCAGCGCCGCGCCGTTGTAGCGCCGCGGGTCGACGCGGTGCTTGAAGCGGTTCAGCACCGGCAGCGCCACCAGCGCGGCCAGCTTGGCGAAGGGCGAGCGCGTGAACTCCTGCTTGATGAAGTCGCTGAGCATGCCGGCCAGGCCCTCGCTCGTCTTCAGCAGCACGTTGCCGACGAAGCCGTCGCAGACCACGATGTCGACGCTGCCCTTGAAGATGTCGTTGCCCTCGACGTTGCCGGCGAAGTTGATGTGGCCGGCATCGCCCGCGGCGCGCAGCAGCTCGCCGGCGCGCTTGATCGTGTCGCTGCCCTTGATGGCTTCCTCGCCGATGTTGAGCAGGCCGACGCTCGGCTCTTCCTTGCCGTCCACCGCGCCGACGAGGGCACTGCCCAGCACCGCGAACTGCAGCAGGTGCTCGGGCGTGCAGTCGACGTTGGCGCCCAGGTCGAGCACGGTGGTGTAGCCGTCGGCGCGGTTGGGCATGACGGTGGCGATGGCCGGCCGGTCGATGCCCTCCAGCGTCTTCAGCAGGTAGCGCGCCAGCGCCATCAGCGCGCCGGTGTTGCCGGCCGAGACGCAGGCGTGCGCCGCCGGCTCGCCGCTGCCGTCGACCGCAGGCCTGAGCTGCTGGATCGCCACGCGCATCGAGGAGTCGCGCTTCTTGCGCAGCGCCACCTCGACGGGGTCGTCCATCGCGACCACCTCGCTGGCGGCGACGATGCGCGCACGCGGCCACGCCGCTGCGCTGCGCAAGGCGTCGGGCTGGCCGACGAGCAGCAGCTCGGCTTGGGGATGGGTGTCGAGGAAGGCCCGGCAGGCGGGCAGCGTCACGGCGGTGCCGTGGTCGCCGCCCATCGCATCGACGGCGATGCGGACGAGGGCCAGCGGTTCAGGCGACACGGGGTCCGGGACGACTCATGCGACGAGGATATCGCCGCCGATGCGCGCAGCCGACCGGTGGCTGCCCGGGGTGCGGCTGGGACGGCGCAGCGGCGCCGCCGCGCTGCCGATCAGGCGTCGGCCTTGGTCTTCAGGACCTTGCGGCCGCGGTAGAAGCCGGTGGGGCTGATGTGGTGGCGCAGGTGCACTTCGCCCGTGGTCGGCTCGACGGCGATGCCAGGCACGGGAACGGCGTTGTGCGAACGGTGCATGCCGCGCTTGGACGGCGACTTTTTGTTCTGCTGGACGGCCATGGCGCGGCCCCTTCAGGGTGAGAGGTGAGATGGAGGGATCGGCTGGCGGGATGCCCCACCCGGGCCGGGCACGCCCGACCGCCGAAAAGCCCGCGAGTATAGCAGGACAGGCGCCGGCTCGATCGGGCCGGCGCTGGGGGCCTTCAGGCGTCGTCGCGCTTGCGCAGCGCCGCCAGGGCGGCGAAGGGGTTGGGCTTGGCCTCGGCGGCGTCGCCCGCGTCGGCCGCAGGCTCCGCCTTCGGCAGCGGAAGCGGCTCGGGGCAGACCTCGTGCCGCGGCACCAGCGGCAGCGCGAGGATGAGCTCGTCCTCGACCAGCGCGTGCAGGTCGAGCCGCGCCGGCAGCGCCAGCACGTCGTCGTCGCTCTCCTCGTCGAGGCGGGCGGCTTCGTCCTCGCCTCGCACGAAGCGCACGCGGCGGTCGACGGCCAGCGTCTCGGCCAGCGGTTGCAGGCAGCGCTGGCACTGCAGCAGCACCGGCGCCTGCGCTTCGAGCGCCAGCCACAGCTCGGCCTCGCCGCCGGCCACGGGCACCGTGCTGCCACGGGCCTGCCAGGCGACGTCGCCATCGCCCGGGGGACCGGCCAGGCCGTCGGCCAGGCGCGTCATGGTCGCCAGCGGCCAGCGCCCCTCGAGCGCCTGGCCGTTGCGGCACAGCGCGGCGACGTCGAGCGCGCGCGGGTCGACCGTGCGTGCCTTGCCTGCAGGCGGGCCTGGCACGGTCACGACGCGGCCTCGGCAGGCGGCCAGTGGCGCGCGAAGACCTCTGCGGCGTCGGGATCGGCCTCGACCCGCTCCATGACGGCCAGGAAGTCGGGCCGCTTGCGCCGCAGGTGGGCGCGCGTGCCGGCCCAGCGTGACACGACGGCGGCCAGGAAGTCGAGCGCGCCCGGCCGCGCGCCGCCACCGAGGAACGGCGTCGCCGGGAACTGGTCGGCGAACACGTCCCAGCAGCGGTGCACGCGGGCGCGGGTGCCCTGGCGCAGCGCGTCGAGCGTCGCGGCGTCGGTGCCTTCGGGCAGCCAGCGCTCGGGGTAGTCCATGATGCCGATGCCCGGGTAGCAGTTGGCCGCGATGTACACCAGGCCGCGGATGGCCTGGGCACGTGCCGACTCGTCGGCGGGCAGCAGACCTGACTGCGGCTGCGTGAGCCCGAGGTGGACGAGGATGGCGGCGCTTTCGGTGAGCACGCTGCCGTCCTCGAGGCGCAGCGCCGGGATCTGTCCCAGCGGGTTGATGCGCTGCAGCTCGGCTTGCGCCGAGTCGGGCTCCCACGTCGAGGCGCGGCGCAGCTCGTAGGCCAGGCCGCAGCGGCGCAACGCCAGCTCGATGGCGGCCGAGCCCGAGCCGTCGGAACCGTAGAGGAGCAGCATGGCGGCAGTGTAGCCAGCGTGGCGGGGCCCTCGCCGCGCTTGGCCGCGGCGTCGACACGGTCCGGGCCGGACCGCGCGCCGGGCAACAATGCGCGCCCCGCGCCAGCCCCGCGGTTGTGCTCCGAACTCGTCGCCTTCCCTCGCCTCCCCTGCCTGCCGAGCCTGCCATGACTGCGCCGCCGACCTTGATCCTGGCTTCCACCTCGCGCTACCGGCGCGAGCTGCTCGAGCGCCTGCGCGTACCGTTCCAGGCGATCGCACCCGACGTGGACGAAACGCCGCTGCCCGGTGAAACGCCCGCGGCGCTGGCCGAGCGACTGGCGCTGGCCAAGGCGCGCGCCGTCGCCGCCCGGCATCCCGGCGCCGTGGTGATCGGCTCCGACCAGGTGTGCGACCTGGACGGCGAGGCGCTGGGCAAGCCGGGCGAACACGCGCGCGCCATGGCACAGCTCGAGCGGCTGAGCGGACGGCGCGCCGTGTTCCACACCGCCGTGGCCGTGCTGCACACCGGGCGCGGCTTCGAACGTCTGGCCACCGCGCCGGTGGAGGTGCGCTTCCGCGCCCTGGCGGATGCCGAGATCGAGCGCTACCTCGCGCTGGAGCAGCCCTACGACTGCGCCGGCAGCGCCAAGTGCGAGACATTGGGCATCGCCCTGCTGGACGCCATCCACAGCGACGACCCGACAGCGTTGATCGGCCTGCCGCTGATCCGCACCTGCGCACTGCTGCGCGAGGCCGGGTTCGACGTGCTGCAGCGCGCGTCGTGAACGGCGCCGACCGCGACCGCCGCTCGACGGGGCGGCTGCTGCTGATGCCCAACACGCTGGACCTGGGCACTGATGCCGTGCCCATCACCGACGTGCTGGCCGACGGCGTGCTGCGCCAGGCGGCCGCGTTGACCCATTGGGTGGCCGAGGATCCGAAGAGCGCCCGCGCCTTCCTCAAGCGCGTCGCGGCCGCGCACCCCCTGGCGGCGCCATTGCAGGCGCTGCACATCGCCGAGCTGCCGCGGCCGCGCAAGGGCAGCCGCGAAGGCGTGGCGCGCGCCGACTGGCAGGCGCTGCTGCAGCCGGCCCTGCAAGGCCACGACATCGGGCTCATCAGCGAGGCCGGGCTGCCTGGCGTGGCAGACCCGGGCGCGGCGCTGGTGCAGGAGGCGCACGCCGCGGGTGTCGAGGTGCTGGCGCTGCCGGGGCCGAGCTCGCTGCTGCTGGCCCTGGCCGCCAGCGGATTGAATGGCCAGCACTTCGCCTTCGTCGGCTATCTGCCGCAGGACGCGGCAGCGCGCCAGGCGCGCATCGTCGAGATCGAGGCGACCTCGCGGCGCACCGGGCAGGCGCAGATCGTCATCGAGACGCCGTATCGCAACGCCGCGCTGCTGCAGGCCCTGCTGCAGGCGCTGGCACCGCAGACGCGCCTGTCGGTGAGCTGCGGGTTGACGCTGCCGGGCGGCTTCAGCCGCAGCGACCACGTCGCCGGCTGGCGCCAGCGCATGGCAGCGGACGCCGTTGAGACGGCGCTGCCGGATCGTTTTCCGGCGGTGTTCTGCCTGCAGGCCGGCTGACGCGGCTTCAGCGCGTGCGCCAGGGCACCACCGCCTGCGCCGCGGAGGCGGCGCAGCGCCTGCGATGGCTCAGGCGCCGCCGGTCTTGCCGCCCAGCAGCGAGGCGACCTTGCGCTTGGACCGGATGTTCGGCGACAGGCCCGGCCGGGCGACCGGGGTGGCCGGCGCCGCACTGCGCGGTGCCGATTCCCAGGCCGGCTTGGCCGCGGGATCGACCGGCTCGTAGGGCTGGTCGAACAGCGGGTCGGCCGGCGCCGACGGTGCGCGGCGCACGGGCGGCGCGGCATAGGCGCCAGCTGAGCGGTCGCGGCCGGCGTCGCCGCGATCACGGCCACGGTCACGATCGCGCTCGCGATCGTCCTCCGCCTCGCGGCGCGGCCGGCGCGGACGATCGTCCTCCAGCTCGATCGGCTCGATCTCGAGCTTCTTCTTGATGAGCTTCTCGATGTCGGCCACGAGCCGCGCGTCGTCGCGCGTCACCAGCGTCACCGCCAGGCCCGAGGCGCCGGCACGGCCGGTGCGGCCGATGCGGTGCACGTAGTCCTCGGCGTTGAAGGGCACGTCGAAGTTGAAGACCGCAGGGAGGTCGGCGATGTCGAGGCCGCGCGCGGCCACGTCGGTGGCGACGAGCAAATCCACCTCGCCGGCCTTGAACGCCGCCAGCGCCTTCAGCCGCTCGTCCTGGCTCTTGTCGCCGTGCAGCGCCTGGGTCTTCAGGCCGTCGCGCTCGAACGAACGCGCCAGCCGCGCCGCACCGAGCTTGCTGTTGACGAAGACGATGGCCTGGTCGAGCGCGCGCTGCTTCAGCAGCTGGCGCACCACGGCGCGCTTGTCGTCGTCGGTGACGGCATAGAAGCGCTGCTCGACGTTGGTGGCCGTCGCGTTGGGCCGCGCCACCTCCACCAGCACCGGATCCTGCAGGTAGCTGGCGGCGAGCTTCTTGATCTCGGGCGAGAACGTCGCCGAGAACAGCAGCGTCTGCCGCGCCTTGGGCAGGAAGGACAGGATGCGCTGGAGGTCGGGCAGGAAGCCGATGTCGAGCATGCGATCGGCTTCGTCGAGCACCACGTACTCGACCTGGTTGAGCACCGCGTTCTTGGCCTCGATGTGGTCGAGCAGCCGGCCCGGCGTGGCGATCAGCACCTCGACCCCGGCCTTGAGCTGCAGCGTCTGCGGCTTCATGTCGATGCCGCCGAAGACGACCGCCGAGCGCAGGTTGGTGTGCTTGGCGTACTTCTTGACGTTGTCGGCGACCTGGTCGGCGAGCTCGCGCGTCGGGGCCAGCACCAGTGCGCGCACGGGGTGACGCGCCGGGCTCATGCTGCTGTTCTCATGCCGCAGCATCTTCTGCAGCAGCGGGATGGTGAAGGCGGCGGTCTTGCCGGTGCCGGTCTGCGCGGCACCCATCACGTCGCGGCCGGCCAGGACGATGGGAATCGCCTTGGCCTGGATCGGGGTCATGGCCGTGTAGCCGGAGTCGGCGACGGCGCGCAGGAGCTTGGGGTCGAGGGGGAGGGATGAGAAAAGCGGCGGCGCCACCTGCGGGGCCGCGACATCAGGGGCATCGGTCATGTCTTGCGATTATCCGCCGGCACGTCGGCAGGCATGGGCCGAGGGCGGTGGGACGGTGGGCGCACGTGCATCCACCGGGGGGACTTGAAGCGCACGATGCGCCAGTAAAGCGCCACGTAGCTCGTGCCGAACAGTCCCAGGAAACCCGCGATGACCAGGCTGTTGTCCCAGAACAGGACTGCCGGCACCACCGAGAACATGCACAGCATCCACAGGTAGGGCGAGGTCATCGAGTTGCGCCGGGTGAGCGCTTTGGCGCTGCGGTCGCCGACGGCCCAGCGCAGCAGGCGCCGGTAGATGAGCGAGTGCAGGTGAATGCCGTCGGGCATGCTCGGCGGCATCGCGCGCAGGAAGCGGCGCCGGTAGATGGAAAACAGGGTCTCGAACACCGGGTAGACGCACACCAGCAGCGGGAACAGCGGCGAGACCTGGGCGTTGCGGACCAGCAGCAGGATAGAGACTTCGGCGATGTAGAAGCCGAGGAAGTAGGCCCCCCCGTCGCCCAGGAAGATGAGCCCGGCCGGGAAGTTCCAGATGAAGAAGCCGAGGACCGCCCCGATGCCGGCCAGTGCCAACGTGCCGACCACGTCGTCCCCCACTTGAAACGCGACGTACGCCAGCGCTGCCAGCATGATCACGGCGCACATCGAAGCCAGCCCGTTGAAGCCGTCGATGATGTTGACGCTGTTGGCGATGCCGGCCACTGCGAACACAGTGAGCAGGTAGGCGCCCAGCGACACAGCAACCACCGCGTCGAGGCCCGGAATGTCCGTGCGCGTGATCAGCGCGCCGAGCGTGGCCCCGGCAAGACCAGCCGACAGCATGGTCGCTGCCAGCCGCTTCATCGGACTGACGCGCTTGGTGAGGTCCTCGACCAGGCCCGCGGCGAAGGCCGGCACGCCGCAGGCGACCAGCCCTGCCAAGGCTGGCGCAGACCCATGGTCGGCGATCCACAGCGCGACGATGGTGCAAAGCAACCCGAAGGTGATGCCGGTGCCGCCAATGCGGGGCACCGGATGGGCATGGAACTTCTGCGGTCCGGACGAATGGTCCATCGACAAATGCCCGTGCGCCTTGGCAGAGTGCACGACCAACAACGTCACCGCAAGCGAAACGACGAACGATGTCAGCAGCGCGAGCATCGCCGAATTGTAGGTTCGGGCGGCCCGGTGGGTCGCCAGCCCCGACCTCCGCCGGCGTGGCCGCCGCCGGCAGCCGGTATCATCCGGGCTTTGTGCCCGCGATCGTCGAAGCGAGCGCGACTGCTGGCCGGGGTCCTCCCGCCGGCGCGCCGGCTGGCCAGCCCACCGACGCATCCGCCGGTCCACGGCCGCCCCTGACCCTCTGTGCTATCGATCGATGACGTTGCGTGACCGCTGCTCGAAGCCCTTGTGCCCGGCCCTTCGCGCGTTCCTCCTCGGCCTGTCGACCCTGCTGGCGTGCGCAGGTTCCGCGGCCCAGACCGTGCTCAACCCGACGCTGCCGCAGGTCGGCGCGCCGGAGCAGCCCGGTCAACCGGTCCGGTTGCGGCCCAACGCATCGCCGGACCCGCTGACCGCGCCGCCGCCGAGCACCCTGCCGGCGAGTCCGACGCCCCCCGCCCCACGCGGCGAGTTCGAGAATTACGTCCAGACGCAGGCCGGCGAGGCGGTCGAGATCCGGCGCCTGGGCAGCGAGCTCGTTGCCGGCACGACCGAAGGCCGCAGCGTCGAGCTGTCGCCGCTGGTGCCGGCCGACTACGTGGTGTCGCCCGGCGACGAGGTGCTGGTGGTGCTGTGGGGCAGCGTCGACGCCGACCTGCGCCTGACCGTCGACCGGACCGGACGCATCCACATCCCGCGGGTCGGCGCGGTCCAGGTCGCCGGCGTGCGCCACGCCGACCTGCAGACCGTGGTGCAGCGGCGCGTCGCCCAGGTGTTCCGCAATTTCGAGATGAGCGTGAGCCTCGGTCAGCTGCGCGGCATCCGGGTGTTCGTCACGGGTTTCGTCGTCAGTCCCGGCGCCTACACCGTCTCCAGCCTGTCCACGATCCTGGGCGCGCTGCTGCGCGCTGGCGGACCGTCGGCCGCCGGCAGCTTCCGCAACATCGAATGGCGCCGTGGCGGCTCCCTGGTCGGCCGCTTCGACCTCTATGACCTGCTGCTCGGCGGCGACCGCGCGGCCGACCGGGTGGTGCAGGCGGGCGACGTCATCCACGTCGGCGCCGTCGGCACGCAGGTCGGCTTCCTCGGCAGCGTCAACAAGCCGGCCGTGCTCGAACTGAAGGCCGGGGAGACGATCGCCGACGCGTTGCGCATGGTGGGCGGCTTCACCGCGGTGGCCGACCGGACGCGGCTGGCGGTCGAACGGCTGCAGGAGCGCAACACCGGTCGCGTCGCCCAGCTCGAGTTGCCCCGCGACGAGCGGCTGGGTCTCTCCCATGGCGACGTCGTGCGCGCGTTCAGCGCCGTCACGGCGGTCCTCCCGACGCAACGCCAGGCCAAGCGTGTGAAGGTCGAAGGCGAGGTGGCCCGACCCGGCGAATACGTGCTGCCGGAGAACAGCGGCATCCACGACGCGATCCGCGCCGCCGGCGGCTTCACCAACGCGGCGTTCGTCTACGCCACCGAGTTCAGCCGCATCAGCGTGCAGCGACAGCAGCAGGAAAATTACGACCGCGCGCTGCGCGAGCTGGAGGCCGACCTGGCGCGTGCGGCAGCGGGCCAGCGTGTCTCGACGGCGGAAGACGGCTCTTCGCTGCAGGCTCGATTGGCGTCCAACACACGCCTGCTCGAGCGCATGCGGGCGCTGCGGCCGACGGGGCGGGTCGTCCTGCACCTGGAGCCGGGCTCGCAACAGCTGCCCGACCTGGCGCTGGAGGACGGCGACCAGATCCATGTCCCGGCCCAGCCCACGACCGTGGGGGTCTTCGGCAGCGTCTTCAACGCCGCCGCCTACCTGCACCAGCCCGGACGCTCGCTCGACGACTACATCCGGCTGGCCGGCGGTCCCACCAAGGGGGCGGACGAACGCAGCATCTTCGTCGTCCGCGCCAACGGCAACGTCATCAGCCGGCGCCAGCGCGGTGGCTGGCTGGGCGGCGGCTCCGACTTTGGCGGCCTGAGGGCCGAGCCGGGCGACGCGGTGTTCGTCCCGGAAGAGATGGACAAGACCACCTTCGTGCAAGCCGCCCGCGACTGGACGCAGGTGCTGTTCCAGTTCGGCCTGGGCGTGGCGGGCATCAAGAGCGCAGTGCGGTGAGTGACGCAGCGTCGGTGCCGAATCCCCCCGGCGGCGTGGATGCGCTGGTCGCACTGGCCGAGCGCTGGCGGCTGGTGGTCGGCCTGCCGCTGCTGGCCGGCCTGGTGGCGCTGGGCGTGAGCTTCGTGGTGCCGATGACCTTCACGGCGCGCACCACCATCCTGCCGCCGCAGACCCAGCAAGGGGCCGGGTCGGCCGCCCTCGCATCGCTGAGCGCGCTGAGCGCGTTGTCGGGCGCGTCGATGCGGACACCGGCGGACCAGTACGCCTCGCTGATGGAGACCGAAGCGGTGCGCAACCGCGTGATCGAGCAACTGGGCCTGGTGCAGGCCTACAAGGTCGAGTACCCGGAAGACGCACGCCGCGAATTGAACGAAGCGGTCCGCATCGTCGTCGGCAAGAAAGACGGCCTGATCACGGTGGAGGCCGACGACAAGGACCCCAAGCGCGCCGCTGCGATCGCCAACGCGCACGTCGAGCACCTGCGTGCCTTGGCCGCCGAGTTGTCCCTCAGCGAAGCACAGCAGCGCCGCCAGTTCTTCGAGCGCCAGGTGCGGCAGACCTCGCAGGCGCTGGCCAAAGCCCAGGCCGCGCTGCAGGGCAGCGGCTTTTCGGCCGCGGCGCTGCGTGCCGAGCCCAAGTCGACGGCCGAGGGCTATGCGCGACTGCGTGCCGAGCTGACGGCGGCCGAGGTGCGGTTGCAGGCGCTGCGCAGCGCGCTGACCGAAAACGCACCCGAGATCTCGGCCCAGCTGGCGCAGATCGGCGCCTTGAGGCGCCAGCTGGCGACCCTCGAGGCGGCGCAGCCGACCGCTGCCGACCAGGACTACATCGGCCGCTACCGCGAGTTCAAGTACCAGGAATCGCTGTACGAGATCTTCCTGCGCCAGTACGAGCTGGCGCGGCTGGACGAGAGCCGCGACGGCGGGATGATCCAGGTGATCGACACCGCCACGCCGCCGCAGCGCAAGAGCCGGCCCAAGCGGGCGATGGTCGCGGTGACCACCACGCTGGTGACCGGCCTGCTGGTGGTGCTCTGGGTCGGCCTGCGGGCGGCCTGGGCGCGTGCCGGCCGCGACCCGGCCAACGCCGAGGCCCTGGCGCGGTGGCGCCGCCTGACGAGCCGCGCGGCGCAGGCCCCGACTTCCTGAGCGCCCGGCCGCCACGGCGCCGGGCGCAGCTTTCCCTTTCGACTCCCTCACCATCATGTTGAACGACAAGGCGATCCTCATCACCGGCGGCACCGGCTCGTTCGGGAAGGCGTTCGTGCGGACGGCGCTGGAGCGCTACCCGTCGATCCGCCGCCTGGTCGTGTACTCGCGCGACGAGCTCAAGCAGTTCGAGATGGCGCAGGAGTTCCCCGACAGCCGCTATCCCGGGCTGCGCTACTTCATCGGCGACATCCGCGACGAGCCGCGGCTGCGGCGGGCGCTGGAAGGCATCGACATCGTCGTGCACGCCGCGGCGCTCAAGCAGGTGCCGGCCGCCGAGTACAACCCCTTCGAGTGCATCAAGACCAACGTGCTCGGGGCCCAGAACCTGATCGAGGCCTGCCTCGACAGCCAGGTCTCGCGCGTGGTGGCGCTGTCCACCGACAAGGCCGCGGCGCCGATCAACCTGTACGGCGCCACCAAGCTGTGCTCCGACAAGCTCTTCGTCGCCGCCAACAACATCAAGGGCCGGCGCGACATCCGCTTCAGCGTCGTGCGCTACGGCAACGTGATGGGCAGCCGCGGCTCGGTGATCCCCTTCTTCCTCGAGCGTCGCAAGACCGGCGAACTGCCGATCACCGACCCCGCCATGACGCGCTTCAACATCTCGCTGCAGGAGGGCGTCGACATGGTGCTGTGGTCGATCGAGAACGCGCTCGGCGGCGAGGTGCTGGTGCCGAAGATCCCGTCGTACCGCATCACCGACGTGGCCAGGGCGATCGACGACCGCTGCCGCCAGGTGATCGTGGGCATCCGCCCCGGCGAGAAGATCCACGAGGAGATGATCACCGCCAGCGACAGCGCCAACACCGTGGACCTGGGCAGCTACTACGCCATCCTGCCGACCGGCGACGGCGAACTGCGCAAGACCTACCTCGCGCGGCCCGGCGTCAAGGCCGTTCCGCAGGGCTTCGCCTACGACTCCGGCAGCAACCCCGACTTCCTGTCGGTCGAGCAGCTGCAGCGCCTGATCGCGGAGAACCTGGCGTGATCCCCTACGGTCGCCAGTCGGTCAGCGACGCCGACGTCGCGGCGGTGGTCGAGGTGCTGCGCTCCGACTTCCTCACCCAAGGGCCGGTGGTGCCGCGCTTCGAGGCCGCGGTCGCGGCGGCCTGCGAGGCCCCGCATGCCGTGGCGGTCAACAGCGCCACGGCCGCGCTGCACATCGCCTGCGCCGCGCTCGACGTCGGCCCCGGCGATCGGGTGTGGACCAGCCCGAACACCTTCCTGGCCAGCGCCAACTGCGCCCGCTACTGCGGGGCCGACGTCGACTTCGTCGACATCGATCCCCACACCTACAATCTGAGCCCGGCAGCGCTGCGCGCCAAGCTGGAGCGGGCGCGCGGGGCGGGGCGGCTGCCCAAGGTGGTGATCCCCGTGCACTTCGCCGGCCAGCCGTGCGCGATGGACGAGATCCACGCGCTGTCGCAGGAGTTCGGCTTCCGCATCATCGAGGATGCGTCGCACGCCGTGGGCGCCCGCTTCGGCGACGGCCCCATCGGCGACGCGCGCCTCAGCGACATCGTCGTCTTCAGCTTCCACCCGGTGAAGATCATCACCACGGCCGAAGGCGGGATGGCGCTGACGCGCGACCCCGCGCTGGCGCGCCGCATGGAGCGGCTGCGCTCGCACGGCATGACCCGCGAGCCGTCGGAGATGGTGGGTGGCTCGCACGGTCCCTGGTACTACCAGCAGATCGAGCTCGGCTTCAACTACCGCCTGACCGAACTGCAGGCGGCGCTGGGCCTGTCCCAGCTCGACCGCCTCGAGGCGTGGATCGAGCGCCGCCATCGGCTGGCGGACCGCTACGACCTCGCCCTGGCCGGCCTGCCGCTGCAGCTGCCCCGGCGCAGCGCCGGCAGCCGCTCGTCGCTGCACCTGTACCCGATCTGCGTGACGGACGACGCCCCGCTCGATCGGGCGCAGCTGTTCGCGCGCCTGCGCGAGGCGGGCATCGGCGTCAACGTGCACTACATCCCCGTGCACCTGCAGCCGGACTACGCCCGGTACGGCTTCGCGGCGGGCGACTTCCCGCAGGCCGAGCGCTACTACGCGCGGGCCCTGAGCCTGCCGATGTACGCCACCCTGTCCGACGACGAGCAGGACCACGTCGTCGCCACGCTAAGGACGGCGCTGGCGTGAAGGTGGCGATCATCCCGGCGCGCGGCGGCAGCAAGCGCGTGCCGCGCAAGAACGTCCGGCCCTTCGCCGGCCGGCCGATGCTGGCGTGGTCGATCGCCGCGGCGCGCGACAGCGGCTGCTTCGACCGCATCGTGGTCTCGACCGACGACGCCGAGGTGGCCGACGTCGCCACCGCCTGGGGCGCCGACGTGCCGTTCGTGCGGCCGGCCGAGCTGGCCGACGACCGCACGCCGACGCTGCCGGTGATCGCCCACGCGCTGGCCACACTGGGCGCCGGCGGCGCGGCCATCGAGGCGGTGTGCTGCCTCTACCCCACCGCGCCGCTCGTCGACGCCGACGACCTGCGGCGGGCGCTGACGACCCTGCGCGAGACCGGGGCCGACTACGTGTTCAGCGCCACGACCTTCGACTTCGCCGTCCAGCGTGCCCTCACCTGCGACGCCGAGGGCCGGGTGGCGCCGATGTTCCCCGAGTTCATCGGCCACCGGTCGCAGGACCTGCCGCTGGCGATCCACGACGCCGGCATGTTCTATTGGGGCACGGCCGCGGCGTTCGCGGCCGAGCGCCCGATCTTCGGCCCCGCCTCGCGGGCGCACCAGATCCCCCGCTACCGCACCCAGGACATCGACACCGAGGAGGACTGGGTGCACGCCGAGCTGCTCTTCAAGGCCATCAAGGACTTCCGACCATGACGCAGAACCCGAACGCCTATCGCACCGAGCAGGAAGCCTTCTGGGCCGGCAGCTTCGGCACCGAGTACATCGGCCGCAACGAGAGCAGCCAGCTCCTCGCCTCGAACCTGCAGTTCTTCGCCCAGGCGCTGCGCCGCGCCGGCCGCATCGGCTCGTGCATCGAGTTCGGCGCCAACGTGGGCATGAACCTGCGCGCGCTCAAGCTGCTGTACCCCGGCATCGACGCCGCGGGCATCGAGATCAATCCCGAGGCCGCGCGCCAGCTGACGCAGCTGCTCGGCGCCGACCGGGTGTTCGCCGGGTCGATCTACGACTTCCCCGGCGACCGCCAGGCCGAGCTGGTGCTCATCAAGGGGGTGCTGATCCACCTCGACCCGTCGATGCTGGCCGAGACCTACCGCAAGCTGGTCGAGGCCTCCAGCCGCTACGTCCTGGTCTGCGAGTACTACAACCCGTCGCCGACGACCGTGCCCTACCGCGGCCACACCGACCGCCTGTTCAAGCGCGACTTCGCCGGCGAGATGCTCGACGCCCACCCCGCGCTGAAGCTGGTCGACTACGGCTTCGCCTACCGGCGCGACCCGGCGTTCCCCCAGGACGACATCACCTGGTTCCTGATGGAGAAGGCTGCCTGACATGCTCAAGTACTGCACGCGGTGCGTGATGCCGCACACCAAGCCCGACCTGCACCTCGACGAGGCCGGCGTCTGCAACGCCTGCCGCGCCTACGAGTCGCGGCGCCACGTCGACTGGGACGCGCGCCGCACCGAGCTGCTGGGGCTGCTGGAGCGCTACCGCCGCCACGGCGCCAACTGGGACTGCATCGTCCCGGTGAGCGGCGGCAAGGACAGCACCTACCAGGTGGTGCGCATGCTGCAGCTGGGCCTGAACCCGCTGTGCGTGACGGCGACGACCTGCGACCTCAGCGACATCGGCCGCAAGAACATCGAGAACATCAAGCGCCTCGGCGTCGACTACGTCGAGTTCTCGCCCAACCCGCTGGTGCGGGCGCGCCTCAACCGCATCGGGCTGACCGAGGTGGGCGACATCTCCTGGCCCGAGCACGTGGGCATCTTCACGATCCCGGTGCGCGCGGCGGTGCAGTTCAACGTGCCGCTCATCGTCTGGGGCGAGAACTCGCAGAACGAGTACGGCGGGCCGGCGGCCGCGGCCCAGGACAACGTGCTCACCCGGCGCTGGCTGGAGGAGTTCGGCGGCCTGCTGGGCCTGCGCGTCAGCGACCTGCCGCAGACCTACGGCATCGACGCCAAGCACCTGCTGCCGTACCAGTACCCGAGCGACGAGGAGCTGCAGCGCGTCGGCGTGACCGGTCTGTTCCTGGGCCACTACCTGCCATGGGACGGCCTGTCCAACGCGCTCATCGCCCAGGCCAATGGGTTCACCACCTACGACCGCACGGTCGAGGGCTCGATGGTGAACTACGAGAACCTGGACAACCACCAGACCGGGATCCACGACTACTTCAAGTTCCTCAAGTTCGGGTTCTCGCGCGCCACCGACATCGCCTGCCTGCACGTGCGGCGCGACCGCATCTCGCGCCAGGACGCGCTCGGCATCGTGCGCCGCCTGGACGGCAAGTTCCCGTGGTCCTACCTGGGCAAGCCGCTGGCCGAGATCCTCGAGCCGCTCGACATGAGCGTCGACGAGTTCGTGACGGTCTGCGACCGCTTCACGAACAAGCGCATCTTCAAGCGCGACGGCGCCGGCGCGCTGCTCAAGGACGGCCACGGCAACCTGGAGAAGATCAACCACGACAACGCATGAAGATCGGCGTCGTCAACTACGGCATGGGCAACCTGGGCTCGGTGCGCAGGGCGTTCGAGGACCTCGGCACGACCGTCGTCGTCGCCGCCGAGCCGGCGGCGCTGTACTACACCGACCGCATCGTGCTGCCCGGCGTCGGCAACTTCGCCGAGGGCATGCAGCGGCTGCAGGCCGGTGGCTGGGTCGACGCCCTGCACAGCCTCGTGCACGAGCACCAGCGCCCGCTGCTCGGCATCTGCCTGGGCATGCAGATGCTGGCGACGGACGGCGAGGAGGGCGGCGACACGCCCGGACTGGGCTTCGTGCCCGGGCGCATCCGCCGCATCGACCGGCTGGGCTGCACGCTGCGGGTACCGCACGTCGGCTGGAACGAGGTCGACTTCACGCCCCAGCCCGAACCGCTGTTCGCCGGCGTGCCCGACGGCTCCGACTTCTACTTCGTCCACAGCTACGCCTTCGACCCGGTCGACGAGCGGCACGTGGTGGCCCGCACCGACTACGGCGCGCCGCTCGTCGCGGCGGTGCGCCAGGGCCTCGTCGTGGGCACCCAGTTCCATCCCGAGAAGAGCTCGCGCTGCGGCCGCCAGCTGCTGCGCAACTTCCTCGACGGAGCCGCGGCGTGCTGAAGGTCCGCGTCATCCCCACCCTGCTGTGGAAGGACTTCGGGCTCGTCAAGGGCGTGGGCTTCAACAGCTGGCGCCGCGTCGGCTCGGTGCTGCCGGCGATCAAGGTCTACAACGCCCGCGACGTCGACGAACTCGTGCTGGTCGACATCACCGCCACGCCGCAGGACAGCCCGCCCGACCACGAGTCGGTGGCCGACTTCGCCGACGCCTGCGCCGTCCCGCTCACGGTCGGCGGCGGCATCAACGACCTGGAACAGATCACCCGCCTGCTGCACGCCGGCGCCGACAAGGTCTCGCTCAACAGCGCGCTGTTCCACACCCCCGAGCTCGTCGACCGGGCCGCCGGGCGCTTCGGCGCCCAGTGCGTCGTCGCGTCGATCGACGTCCGGCGCCACGCCGACGGCCGGCTCGAGTGCTACAGCCACAGCGGCTCGCGGCCCACGGGTCGCCAGCCCGAGGCCTGGGCCCGCGAGCTGGCCGACCGCGGCGCCGGCGAGATCCTGCTGACGTCGATCGACCGCGACGGCACGATGAAGGGCTACGACCTGGCGCTGATCGAAGCCGTGGCCGCGGCGGTCACGATCCCGGTCATCGCCTCGGGCGGGGCCGGCAGCTACCGCCACATCGTCGAGGCCGTGGTCGAGGCCGGCGCCTCGGCCGCCGCCGCGGCGAGCATGTTCCACTTCACCGAGCAGACCCCCGCCGGCGCGCGGCAGGCGCTGCAGGACGCGGGCGTCGCCGTACGGCGGACGTTGGCGGCGCAGTGAACGCGGCGCCGCAGCTTCGCGTGGCGCTGCGCGCCGACGCGTCGGCCGGGATCGGCCTCGGGCACGTCCAGCGCTGCCTGGCGCTCGCCCAGGCGCTGCGCCAGTGCGGCGCACAGGTGAGCCTGGTCACCCGCGGCGCGGGCGACGCGGCGGCGCGCAGCGCGCGCCAGGCCGGCGTGCCCTGCATCGACCTGTCGCCGGGCGACGACGCCGAGGCCAGCGCCGCGGCGCTGCGCGCGTTCGCGCCCCACTGGGTCGTGGTCGACCACTACGGGCTGGACGCCGGCTGGCACCGCGCCGTGGCCGGTGCGCTCGGCTGCCGCATCGCCGCCATCGACGACCTGGGCGACCGGCCGATCGCCGCCGACGTGCTGATCGACCACAACCACGCCGCCGACCATGCGCGCAAGTACGCCGCGCAGCTGGCCGGACCGACGCGGCTGCTCGTCGGCCCGCGCTACGCCCTGCTCGGCCCCGCCTACGCCACGGCGCCGCGCCACACGGTGGGCGAGCGCGTGCGCAGCCTCGGCCTCTTCCTCGGCGGCACCGACCCCGCCGGCCTCAGCGGCGTCGTCCTGCGGGCCTGCCGCGAGCACGCGGGCTTCGCTGGCGCGATCGAGGTGGTGACCACCTCGGCCAATCCCCGGCTCGGCGCGCTGGCCTCCGCCTGCGCCGCCGACGGCGCGGCGACGCTGACCGTCGACGCGCCCGACCTCGCCGGCTTCTTCGCCCGCCACGACCTGCAGGTCGGGGCCGGGGGTGGCGCCACCTGGGAACGCTGCTGCATCGGGGCGCCGACGGTGGTGCTGGCCTGCGCGGCCAACCAGCAGGCCGTGATCCCGGCGCTGCTCGAGGCAGGCGCGGCGGTCGCGCCCGAGCCCTTCGACAGCCTGGAGCCGGCCGCCATCGGCCGCGCCGTGGCGGCGCTGGCCGGCGATGCCGCCGCCCGCCAGCGGATCGCGACGCGCGCGCGGGCGCTGGTCGACGGCCGCGGCGCCCAGCGGGTGGCCCTGGCGCTGAACGCCGCGGCGCTGCGGGTGCGGCCGGCGCAGCCCGAGGACAGCGCCCTGGCCCACGCCTGGCGCAACCACCCGACGACGCGCCAGGCCTCGGTCGACGGCGCCGAGATCGCGTGGCCGGCGCACCAGCGCTGGTGGCAGGCGAGCCTGGGCGACGCCACGCGGCGGCTGCTGATCGGTTGCGTCGGCGAGCTGCCCGTCGGCGTGGTCCGCCTCGACCGCCAGGCCGACGGCGCGGCGCTGGTCTCGGTGTACCTCGACCCGGCGCTGCACGGCCTGGGGCTCGGCGGCGCGCTGCTGCGCGAGGGTGAGCGTGCCTGGGAGGCCGAGACCGGCCGCCCGGCGGTTTTCGTGGCGACGGTTCTCGACGGCAACCTGCCATCGCAACGGCTGTTCGCCGCTGCCGGCTACGTCCGCGAGGCCGCCCGCCATTGGCGCAAGACGCCGGCCGCGGCCGGTGCAAGGACGACACGATGATCCAGATCGGTGGCCGCGACGTCGGCCCGAACGCCCGCCCGTACCTCATCGCCGAGATGTCGGGCAACCACAACCAGTCGCTCGAGCGCGCGCTGGCGATCGTCGACGCGGCCGCCGCGGCCGGCGCCGACGCCGTCAAGCTGCAGACCTACACGGCCGACACGATGACGCTCGATGTCCGGGCGCCGGGCTTCGTCATCGACGACCCGAAGAGCCTGTGGGCCGGGCGCCAGCTCTACGAGCTCTACCACGAGGCCCACACGCCCTGGGACTGGCACGCGCCGATCATGGAACGCGCCGCATCGCACGGGATGCACTGCTTCAGCACGCCGTTCGACGACAGCGCGGTCGACTTCCTCGAGTCGCTCGGCGTGCCGGCGTACAAGATCGCCTCCTTCGAGTGCACCGACCTGCCCCTGATCCGCAAGGTGGCGGCGACCGGCAAGCCGATGATCATCTCCACCGGCATGGCCAGCGTGGGCGAGATCGACGAGGCCGTGCGCACGGCGCGCGCCGGCGGCTGCGAGCAGATCGTGCTGCTCAAGTGCACCAGCACCTACCCCGCGACGCCGGCCAACACCAACGTGCGCACGATCCCCAGCATGCGGGCCACCTTCGGCTGCGAGGTCGGCCTGTCCGACCACACGATGGGCTGTGGCGTCGCGGTGGCCGCGGTCGCCCTGGGCGCGGTGCTGGTCGAGAAGCACTTCACGCTGCGCCGCGCCGACGGCGGCGTCGACTCGACCTTCTCGCTCGAGCCGGAGGAGTTCGCGCTGCTGCGCCAGGAGACCGAACGCGCCTGGCAAGGCCTGGGCAGCGTCACCTACGGCGGCACCCAGGCCGAGCAGGCCTCGCGCAGCTTCCGCCGCACCCTCTACGTCGCCCGCGACATGAAGGCCGGCGAGGTGTTCACGCGCGACAACCTGCGCATCGTGCGACCGGGCTTCGGGCTGGCGCCGAAGTACTTCGACACCGTGCTGGGGCGGCGCATCAACCGCGACGCCACCGCCGGCACCCCGGTCGGCTGGGACCTGCTGGGCTGAGCGCCCGGTCCGCCCCCGCGCCAGCACCGCCCGTCGATGACCCCGGCCGCCTCGATGTCCGACACCGACGCCCGCCCCGCCCCGGCGCCGCCGGCGGGGCGGCGGCTGGCGCTGTACGCGGTGGCCTACGCCGGCTCGGCGGCGTTTCACAAGGGGCTCGGCTTCGTCGTGTTCATGTGGCTGGCGAGCCAGCTGCCGATGGCCGGCTACGCCGCCTTCGGGCTGCTCTACGCGCTGCTGTCGGGGGTGGGGGCGCTGGCGCTCGCGGGCATCGTCGAGGCGGTGATCGGCCTGCTGCCGGAGCATCGCTCGGCGGCCGAGCGCCGGCGGCTGTTCGCCGCCGCCGGCGGCGTCTTCGCCGCCCTGGCGGCGGCCAGCGCGGCGGTCGTCGCCATCGGCGGCTGGGCCTTCCTGCGCGGCAGCGTCACGGCGCCGGCGCTGGCGGCCGCCACTTTGGCGGGGCTGCTGACCGCCTTTTTCTCGCTCCAGGCGCAGCTGACGCGGCTCGAGGAAGACCACCGCGCGTCGTTGCTGCTCAGCTTCGTGCCGCCGGTCGCGGGCCTGGCGGGCGGCTGCTCGGTCTTCCTCGCCACCGGGTCGGTCGACGGCTTCTTCGCCGGCTTCGCGCTGGCGATGCTCGGCACCTGGCTGGTCGTGTGCACCCGCCGCCGGCGCGTCCCCGCCGGGGCGGCGCTGCGCGACGACCGGCACGCGATCGCGGCCCGCCTCGCGCCGTTCGTGCTGGTGGCGCTGCTGGGCTGGCTCGCCGGCTACGGCAACACCTGGATCGTGCAGGCGTTCTTCACCGCCGAGGACGTCGCCCGCTTCACGTTCATCTACACGCTGTCGTCGGTGATGCAGCTCGTGGCCACCTCGCTCAACCAGGTGTGGAGCCCACGCGTCTTCCGCCGGCTGCAGGACCGGCCCGTGGCCGAGGTCGATGCCGGCAGCCGGCGCTTCTTCACCGTGCAGGGGCTGGCCCTGGGCGCCGTCGGCGCGGCGCTGCTCGTCGCCGCGCCGCTGGCCGTCGGCCTGGCCACCGGCCGCCTGGCCGCCTACCGCGATCTCGAGGCCGAGCTGCTGCTGCTGCTGGTGGCCTACGCCGTCTCCATCCCCTGGTACCACGTGCAGAACTACTACCTGGCGTTCGGCCGCGGCCGCCAGCTGATGCACGTCTCGCTGGTCTCGAGCGCGGTCGGCCTGGTGCTCTGGGTCGCGGCGATGGTCCTGCTGGGGACGATCGGCGTCTACGCCGGCTTCGCGCTGATGATGGCGACGCGCATGGCGGCCGCGGTCTGGTGGGCACGCCGCGAATGGGGCGTCGGCCTGATGTGGCAGGGCCCGGCGCTGGCGCTGCTGCTGCTGCTGGCCGGTGGCGCGGCCGCGAAGGCGCTGGCGGGCTGACGATGGCGCTCGACAAGTCCATGGTCCGCAAGGTGCTGCGCGACTGCCTGCGGCGCGACGACGAGGACTACCCCGCGGCGCGCGTCGTGACGGTGGCGCACGACACCGACCGCAGCCTGCACGACCAGGGGCGCTACTACTCGCCGCTGATCGACACGATCGAGGACGACCTGGCGGCGCGTGGCGTGCGCTGCGTCAGCTTCGCCCGCATCGCCTCGCGCATCAAGGGCCCGCTCGCGTACGGCCGGGTCTACTCGCCCGAAGGCCGGTTCGCCCGGGCGCTGGTCGGCAAGCGCCTGCGGGCGCTGCTGCAGCGCGACGGCTACCCCTACTCGCACGCCGAGGAGCGCACCTGGGGGCGCATCCTGGACCGCACCGGCGCGCGCAAGCTCGTCGGCATCATGCCCTCGCGCGAGCTGTGCGTGGCCTGTCACCGGCGCGGCGTCTGGGTCGCCGACGTGCAGCACGGCGTGATCGCCGACAGCCACCCCTGGTACGGCGCCTCGTTCCGCGGCGGCGATCCGCGCGAGCAGCTGCCCGACGCCTTCCTGTGCTGGGAACCCGGCAGTGCCGAGGCCATCGGCCGCTGGGCCCATGCCCAGGGCGTGCGCACGCTCGTCATCGGCAACCGCTGGCTGGCGCGCTTCATCGCCGACCGGCCCGAGGACGCGCTGGTGCAGCGCCTGGCCGGCGACTACCGCCGCAAGGTGCAGGCCACCGCCGACCGGCGCAAGGCGATCCTGGTGACGCTGTCGTGGGGCGACGACAACAACTCGGACGGCTTCGTCGATCCCGGCCTGCGCCAGGTGATCCGCGCCACCAGCGACCGCTACCGCTGGCTGATCCGGCTGCACCCGAACCAGGTCGCGGGCTTCGCGAGCGACGAGGGCGTGGCCTTCGTCGACTTCTTCGCCCGCCACCTGCAGGGCCACGCCGAGTGGGAGCTGCCCACCCACGCGCCGCTGCCGGCGGTGCTGCGCGACGTCGACCTGCACGTGTCCTGGTACAGCTCGGTGGCGCTGGAGGCGGCGCAGATGGGCATCCGCTCGGCGCTGCTGAGCCCGGACCTGCGCCGCAACGGGCGCAACGAGGACTACTTCGCCTACCACCACCGGGCCGGGCTGATCGACTTCATCGCCGAGGACGCGGCCACCATCACGGCCTGGATCGACGGCCAGAGCGGTGAGCGGCGGGTCGCCGACGCCTTCGCCGCCTACGACGCCGAATACGCCCGGCTGCTGGACTTCCTGGCCTCGGCCGAGGGACCGCCGCCATGACGACGGCCGCCGGACGCCCCTGGCAGCCGGGCAACGCCGTCGCCGTGGCGGTGCTGTCGCTGCTCGTCGTCGCCTTCGCCACCCGGGCGCCGGCGCTGCTGGCCGCCTACGCGCTGGCCGCCGTGGCGCTGGTCGTCGCCGGCATGCGCTCGCTGTCGGCGCTGGCCGGGCGCGAACTGCTCGTCGCCACCCTGCTGGCGACGGCGATCCTGCTGGTGCTGCCGGTGGCCATGGTGCGCAACGTCAACGTCGCCTTCCACGCCATCACGGTGGCGTTGTCGTTCGCCGCCGCCTACGTGCTCACGCGCAACCTGCCGGCCTACGTGCTGGCGAGCCGCATCACGCTGCTGGCCGCGCAGGCCTACGTCGTCGCCTACCTGGCGCGCAGCGGGCTGGAGGACTTCCCGCTCGAGAACATGCTGCCCGACTCCAGCAGCAACGGCGTGACCTCCTACCTCGTGGTGCTGCAGGCCAATGCCTGCGCCGGCGCCTACCTGCTGCGGCGGCGCACCGGCGTGCTGAGCGCGCTGGTGACGCTCGCGATCTGCATCGTCGGCTACGGCCGCGGATCGATCCTGGCGGCCGCCGCCATCGTCGCGGTGTGCGCGCTCTTCGGCGCCGCCGGCGGGTCGCGACTGCGGGCGCTGCTCGGCGTGCTGCTCGTGACCGCCGCCAGCGCCGGCGTCTACCTGGCCTTCCAGGACGAGATCGACACCTTCGTCCAGGTCAACACCAAGATCGGCTCGGGCCTCGACGACGAGCCGCGGCAGGAGATCATCGGCGACTACCTCGGCAAGATCGACGGCGCCGGGCCGCTGCTGCTCGGCGCCGACTACCGCGGCACCAGCGTGGAGACGGCCTACTACGGCAACCCGCACAACTCGTACATCCGGGCCCACAACATCTTCGGCCTGCCCTACCTGCTGGTCATGCTGGCGTGGCCGCTGCTGCTGGACCGGCGCCACTGGCCGGGCGCGCGGCGGCTGTTCGTCCACCTGATGCTGGCGCTGGTGCTGGCCCGCTCGTTCACCGAGCCGCTGCTGTTCCCGACCTTCTTCGACCTCTACTACTTCGCCCTGTGCTTCGCGCTGGCCCGGCGCGAAGGCGCCGACCGGCCGGTGCCCGGCGGCTCGCCCGGCCTGGTGCGCGCATGAACCGGCTCGTCCACCACAACAACTTCAACCTGATCCGCCTGGCCGCCGCGTTCCAGGTGATGCTGGTGCACGCGCTCAACCACTTCGAGGTCAAGGCGCCGTGGGTCGAGCTGCTCAAGGCGACGCCCGGGGTCCCGATGTTCTTCGTGATCAGCGGCTACCTCATCGGCACCTCGTACCAGCGCACGCGGCAGCGTGGGCTCGGCGCCTTCTTCACCAACCGCGTGCTGCGCATCTACCCGGGGCTGGTCGCCTGCGTGCTGCTCGCCACGGCGGCGGTGGCCGCCACCGGCTACCTGGCGGCCAGGGACGTGGCGCCCGGGCGGGTGCTGCTGTGGATGCTGGGCCAGGGCACCTTCGTCCAGTTCTACAACCCCGACTTCATGCGCGCCTTCGGCGTCGGCGTGCTCAACGGGGCCCTGTGGACCATCACCGTCGAGCTGCAGTTCTACCTGCTCGTGCCGCTGCTGGCCGTGCTGCTCACGCGCCACCGGCTCTGGTTCGTGGCGCTGATGGCGCTGTCGGTGCTGCTCAACCTGTGGGCCCACCACGTGGCCCCGCTCGAGGCCCTGGGCACCAAGCTGCTGCGTGTATCGTTCCTGCCCTGGGTCTACATGTTCATGGCCGGCTTCGTGCTGGCGTGGCGCGGCGACTGGCTGGCCCGCGTGCTGCGCATCGGCTGGCTGCCGCTGCTGGCCGGGTACGCGGCGAGCATGGTGCTCATCGGCGGCTACACCGCCAACGCGCAGAATTCGATCAACCCCGTCGCGTTCGCCTTCCTGGCCTGCCTGGTGCTGAAGCTGGCCCACAGCCGGCTGCCCCTGCCCGCCCGCTTCCAGCGCTTCGTCCACGACGCCGACCTCTCGTACGGCCTGTACCTCTACCACATGCCGATCATCAACCTGCTGCTGTACCTCGGCCTGTTCGCCGTGCTGCCGTCGATCGCGATCGTGGTGGCCGCCAGCTTCGGCGCCGCCGCGCTGTCGTGGTACGCCATCGAGCGCCCCGCCCTCGGCCACAAGCGCTGAACCGCCATGACCCCGTCCCACCAGATCTGCACCCAGTGCGTGATGGACACCACCGACTCGAAGATCCGCTTCGATGCCAACGGTGTCTGCGACCACTGCATCACCTTCCGCGACAAGATCCTGCCCAACTGGCACACCGACGAACGCGGCGAGCGCGAGCTGCGCGCGCTGGTCGAGCGCATCAAGGCCTCGGGCCAGGGCAAGGACTTCGACTGCATCATCGGCATGAGCGGGGGGATCGACAGCTCCTACCTCACCTACATCGCCACCGAAGTCGGCCTGCGCCCGCTGGTCTTCCACGTCGACGCCGGCTGGAACTCGCAGGAGGCGGTGAACAACATCGAGAAGCTGGTCGACAAGCTCGGCCTGGACCTCTACACCGAGGTCATCGACTGGGAGGAGATGCGCGACCTGCAGCTTGCCTTCTTCAAGTCCGGCGTGCCGCACATCGACACGCCGCAGGACCACGCGTTCTTCGCCACGATGTACAAGTTCGCGCAGGAGCACGACATCAAGTACATCCTGACGGGCGCGAACCTGTCCACGGAATGCATCCGCAACCCCATCGAGTGGATGTACTACCAAAGCGACTCGATCCAGCTCAAGGACATCCACCGCCGCTTCGGCACCCGGCCGCTGGTCAACTACCCCACGACGTCGATCCTGCGCCACAAGGTCTGGCTGCCCTACGTGAAGGGCATCCGCGTCGTGCGGCCGCTCAACCTCGTGCCCTACGACAAGGCGGCCGCGGTGCGGCTGCTGGTGGAGAAGTTCGGCTGGCAGCCCTACCCGCAGAAGCACTTCGAGTCGCGCTTCACGCGCTTCTACGAGGGCTTCTGGCTGCCGACCAAGTTCGGCTACGACACCCGCAAGGTGCAGTTCTCGAGCCTTATCGTCACCGGCCAGATGACGCGCGAGGAAGCGCTCGAGAAGCTCAAGACGCCGGCGCTCGACGACGGAACGGTGCGCCAGGAGTTCGAGTACGTGGCCAACAAGCTGGGCATCAGCACCGCCGAGCTGCAGGGCTACCTCGAGGCGCCCAACAAGAGCTATCGCGACTACCGCTCGCAGGAGACGTTCTACAACGTCGGTGCCCGCGTGATGAAGGCGCTGGGCCTGGAGCTGGGGGGCAAGCGTTGATCACCATCGTCGACTACGGCCTGGGCAACGTCCAGGCCATCGCCAACATCTACAAGCGGCTGGAAGTGCCTGCGCGCCTGGCCCGCAGCGCCGACGAGCTGGCCGACGCCACCCACGTCATCCTGCCCGGGGTCGGCGCCTTCGACTGGGCGATGGCGCGGCTCGAGGCCTCGGGCATGCGCGCCACGCTCGACGAGCTCGTGCTGGGCCGCCGGCGGCCGGCGCTCGGCATCTGCGTGGGCATGCAGATGATGGCGCGAAGCAGCGACGAGGGCCGCGCGGCGGGCCTGGGATGGATCGACGCGACCGTGAAGCTGTTCGACGACGCCCGCTTCGCCGGCCCGACGCACCTGCCGCACATGGGCTGGAACGACGTCCGCCCGGCGCGCCCCGGCGGCCTGTTCGCCGGCCTCGAGAGCGACGCCCGCTTCTACTTCCTGCACTCGTACTACTTCGCGCCCAACGACCCGGCCGACCTGCTCGCCAGCGCCGACTACGGCGGTGCCTTCGCCTGCGCGGTGCAGCGCGGCAACGTGCACGGCGTGCAGTTCCACCCCGAGAAGAGCCACGGCTGGGGCATCCAGCTGCTCAAGAACTTCGCCGCGCTCTGAGCCCGACGGCCATGCTGAGACCCCGCATCATCCCCTGCCTGCTCGTCCACAAGGGCGGCCTCGTCAAGACCGTCGGCTTCGACAAGCCCAAGTACGTCGGCGACCCGCTGAACGCCGTCCGCATCTTCAACGAGAAGGAAGTCGACGAGCTCATGGTGCTCGACATCGACGCCACGCGGCAGGGCCGCGAGCCGGACTACGCGCTGATCCGCAACCTGGCCGCGGAGTGCCGCATGCCGCTGGCCTACGGTGGCGGCGTGCGCTCGGTGGAGCAGTTCGAGCGCCTGGTGAGCCTGGGCGTCGAGAAGGTGGCGGTCAGCGCCGCGGCCGTCGCCGACCTCGGCCTGGTGAGCGATGCCGCCGCGCGCGTCGGCCGCCAGAGCGTGGTGGTCGTGGCCGACGTGCGCCGTCAGGGCGCGCGGTGGTCGGTGCACACCCACAACGGCACCCGGGCGACCCCGCACGACGCCGTCGAGTTCGCGCGCCGCGCCGAGGCCGCGGGCGCGGGCGAGATCGTCGTCAACTCGATCGACCGCGACGGCCAGATGAAGGGCTACGACCTCGAGCTCGTGCGGGCGCTGCGGCCGGCGGTGACGCGGCCGCTCACCGTCCTGGGCGGCGCCGGGTCGCTGAACGACATCGCGGCGCTGATCGGCGAGTTCGGCATCGTCGGCGCCGCCGCCGGCAGCCTCTTCGTCTTCAAGGGCGTGTACCGCGCCGTGCTGATCAACTACCCGTCGCGCGCCGACAAGGACCGCCTCGTCGCGGCCGCCGGCGGCGCCATCCGCTCGTGAAGCAAGTCCTCCAGAACCTCAAGGACGGGTCGACCGAGGTCGCCGACGTGCCGACCCCGCGCGCCGGCCGCGGCCAGCTGCTGATCCGCACCACCCGCACCCTGGTCTCGGCCGGCACCGAGCGCATGCTGGTCGACTTCGGCAAGGCGGGGTTCATCGAGAAGGCGCGGCAGCAGCCCGACAAGGTGCGCATGGTGCTCGACAAGGTGCGCACCGACGGCCTGCTGCCCACGCTGGCGGCGGTGCGCAACAAGCTCGACCAGCCGCTGCCGATGGGCTACTGCAACGTCGGCACCGTGGCCGAGGTCGGCGCCGGTGTCACCGGCTTCCAGGTCGGCGACCGGGTCGCCAGCAACGGCAAGCACGCCGAGTGCGTGGCGGTGCCGGTCAACCTGTGCGCCAAGGTGCCCGACGGCGTCTCCGACGAGGCCGCCAGCTTCACCGTGCTGGGCGCCATCGCGCTGCAGGGCCTCCGGCTGGTGCAGCCGACGCTCGGCGAGACCGTCGTCGTCACCGGCCTCGGCCTGATCGGGCTGGTCACGGTGCAGCTGCTGCGCGCCAACGGCTGCCGCGTGCTGGGCCTGGACTTCGACGCCGACAAGCTGGCCCTGGCACGGCGCTTCGGCGCCGAGGTGGTGGACCTGCGCAGCGGCGCCGATCCGGTGGCCGCCGCCATGGCCTACACCCAGGGCCGCGGGGTCGACGCCGTCATCGTCACCGCCAGCACGCGCAGCAGCGAACCCATCCACCAGGCGGCGCTGATGAGCCGTAAGCGCGGCCGCATCGTGCTGGTGGGCGTCACCGGCCTGGAGCTGTCGCGCGCCGACTTCTTCGAGAAGGAGCTGACCTTCCAGGTGAGCTGCTCGTACGGCCCCGGCCGCTACGACCCGCACTACGAGGACCAGGGCCACGACTACCCGCTGGGCTACGTGCGCTGGACCGAGCAGCGCAACTTCGAGGCGGTGCTCGACACGCTCGCCAGCGGCCGTCTCGACGTCGCGCCGCTGGTGTCGCACCGCTTCCCGATCGCCGACGCGTCCACGGCCTACGCCGTGGTCGGGGGCGCCGAACCGTCGCTCGGCATCGTGCTGCAGTTCGCCGAGCCCGGCGACACCCCGCCGCCGCCGGCGCGCGTGGTCGCCCTGCGCCCGGCGGCGCCGGCGCGGCCGGTCGCCGGCCAGCCCGGCATCAGCGTCATCGGCGCCGGCAACTACGCCGGCGCCGTGCTCGTCCCGGCCTTCCGCGACGCGCACGCCCGCCTGGTCAAGATCGCCTCGGCCGGCGGCGCCAGCAGCGTGCACCTGGGGCGCAAGTTCGGCTTCGCCGAAGCCACCACCGACAGCGAGTCGGTGCTGCGCGACGCCGCCACCGACGCCGTCGTCATCAGCACCCGCCACGACACCCACGCCGACTACGTGGTGCGGGCGCTGCAGGCCGGCAAGCACGTGTTCGTCGAGAAGCCGCTGGCGCTCACCGAGGCCGAGGTCGACCGCATCGAGGCCGCGGCCGCGGCGGCACCCGGTCTGCAGCTGATGGTGGGGTTCAACCGGCGCTTCGCGCCGCACGTGCGCCGGGTGCGGTCGCTGCTCGCCGGCGTGACGGGGCCCAAGACCTTCGTCATGACCGTCAATGCCGGCGCCATCCCGGCGACGCACTGGACCCAGGACCCCGCCGTGGGTGGCGGCCGCCTCGTCGGCGAGGGCTGCCACTTCATCGACCTGCTGCGCCACCTCGCCGGCGCGCCGATCGTGGCCTTCGACGTCGCCACCCAGCGCGCGGCCACCCCGGACACCGCCAGCATCACGCTGCGCTTCGACGACGGCTCGCTCGGCACGGTGCTCTACCTGGCCAACGGCAGCAAGGCTTTCCCCAAGGAGCAGCTGGAGGTCTTCGCCGGCGGCCGCGTGCTGCAGCTCGACAACTTCCGCCGCCTCACGGGCTACGGCTGGCCGGGTTTCTCGGCGCTCAAGCTCTGGCGCCAGGACAAGGGGCAGACCGACTGCGCCGCGGCGTTCGTGCGCGCCGTGCGCGAGGGCGGCCCGGCGCCGATCCCGCTGGACGAACTGCTCGAGGTGGCCCGCGTCAGCATCCGCGTCGAGGCGGCGGCGCGCTGACGTGCCGGCCGCGGACCGCCCGGCCGACGTGAGCCGCCTCGCCGCGCTCGGCCGCCTCTGGCGCACCGTGCGCTGGCTGCGCCCGGCCCAGCTGGCCGGGCGCGCCCGCCTGCACCTGCTGCCCCGCCCCCGCCCCGACACCCGGCCGCCGCCGCCGCTGCGCCGGCCGACCGGCCCCTGGACCGTGCCGGCGGCACGCGCCCCCAGCCTGGTGGGGCCGACCCGCTGGCGGCTGCTGGCCGAGGAGCACGACCTGGCCGACATCGGCTGGGACGCGCCGTCGGTGCCGCTGCTGTGGCGCTACAACCAGCACTACTTCGACGACCTCAACGCCGAGCGCGCCGCCGAGCGCCGCGCCTGGCACGCGGCGCTGCTCGACCGCTGGCTCGACGACAACCCGCCCGGCGCCGGCACGGCCTGGGCGCCCTACCCCACCAGCCTGCGGCTGGTCAACGTGCTCAAGTGGCACGCCGCGGGCAACACGCTCACGCCCCGGCTGCTCGCCAGCCTGGCGGCCCAGGTGCGCTGGCTGTCGGCCCGGCTCGAGTGGCACCTGCTGGGCAACCACCTGTTCGCCAACGCCAAGGCGCTGGTGGTCGCCGGCCTGTGCTTCGAGGGCGACGAGGCCGCGGGCTGGCTGCGCACCGGCCTGCGCATCCTGGAGCGCGAGCTGCCGGAGCAGTTCCTCGACGACGGCGCCCACTTCGAGCTGACGCCGATGTACCACGCGCTCGCCCTCGAGGACCTGCTCGACCTGCTGAACGTGATGCGCTGGCAGGCCGGCGCGGCCGACGTGCCGGCGCCGCTGCAGCGGGCGCTGCGGCAGCGTGCGCAGGCCGCGGGCGACTGGCTGCAGCGCATGCGCCACCCCGACGGCACGCTGGCCCGCTTCAACGACTGCAGCGAGGGCATCGCCCCGCCCACCGACGACCTGCTGGCCTACGCCGCCCGCCTGGGGCTCAACGTCGGGCCACCGGCGCTGCAGGCGCTGGACGCGCCCGGTGCCAGCGGCTACGCCCGGCTGGCCTGGGACGGTGCGCTCGCCTTCCTCGACCTGGCGGCGATCGGTCCCGACTACCTGCCCGGCCATGCGCACGCCGACACGCTGAGCTTCGAGCTGTCGCTCGGGCGGCAGCCCGTCGTCGTCAACCGCGGCACCTCGGTCTACGGCACCGGCGCGCAGCGCCAGGCCGAGCGTGGCACCGCCGCCCACTCGACGCTGCAGATCGGGGCCGAGGACTCGTCCGAGGTCTGGGCCGGCTTCCGCGTCGGCCGCCGTGCCCGGGTGCAGGTGACGGCGTTCACCGAGCAGCTGGTCGAGGCCGGGCACGACGGCTACGCCCACCTGCCCGGACGCCCGCGCCACCAACGTCGCTGGCGGCCGGGCCCGCGCAGCCTGCTGGTCGAGGACGACATCGGCACCAGCGGGCTGCCGGCCGTGGCGCGCTTCCACCTCCACCCCGACCTCTCGCTGCGGCCGGCCGACGCCGGCTGGACCGTGGTCGACGGGCGCGGCGTCGCGCTCACGCACGCCACCGTCGAGGCGGGCCTGGCCGACCTCGAGCGCAGCGAGCACGCCGTGGCCTTCGGCCGCCGGGTGCCGGCCTGGACCCTGGCCGTGCGGCTCGTGCCGCAGCAGGGCAGCCGCGTGCGCTGGTCCTGGTGACCCCATGCACATCCTGTTCCTCTCCGACAACTTCCCGCCCGAGGTCAACGCGCCGGCGAGCCGCACCCACGAGCACTGCCGGCAGTGGGTGGCCGCGGGCGAGCGGGTGACGGTGATCACGTGCGCGCCGAACTTCCCCACCGGCCGCGTGCTGCCGGGCTACCGCAACCGGCTGTGGCAGACCGAGACCGTCGACGGCATCCGCGTGGTGCGCGTGTGGTCGTACATCACGGCCAACGAGGGCTTCGTCAAGCGCATCCTCGACTACACCAGCTACATGGTGGCGGCGTTCCTGGCCAGCCTGTTCGTGCGGCGCGTCGACGTGGTGGTCGCCACGTCGCCGCAGTTCTTCACCGCGGTGGCCGGCTGGGCGACGAGCGCCGTCAAGCGCGTGCCTTTCGTCTTCGAGCTGCGCGACCTGTGGCCCGAGTCGATCAAGGCCGTGGGCGCGATGCAGGAGTCGGCGGCGATCCGCTGGCTCGAGAAGCTCGAGCTCTTCCTCTACCGCCGGGCGACGCGCATCGTCTCGGTGACGCACGCGTTCCGCGAGACGCTGCGCCGGCGCGGCATCGACGCCGCCAAGATCGACGTCGTGACCAACGGCGTCGACGCCACGCGCTTCTCGCCCCGGGCCAAGGACGCGGCGCTCGAACACGAGCTCGGCCTGGGCGGTCGCTTCGTCGCCGGCTACATCGGCACCCACGGCATGGCGCACGCCCTGGAGACGCTGCTCGCGGCCATGCAGCGGCTGCAGGGCATGGCCGAGGGCCGCGACGTGCGCCTGCTGCTGCTCGGCGACGGCGCGCGCAAGGCGGCGCTGCAGGAGGAGGCGGCGCGCCTGGGCCTGGACAACGTCCGCTTCATCGACACCGTGCCCAAGGAGGCGGTGGCGCGCTACTGGTCGCTGCTCGACGTGGCCATCATCCACCTGCGCCAGACCGAGCTGTTCACGACCGTCATCCCGAGCAAGCTCTTCGAGTGCATGGGCATGGGCATCCCCGTGCTGCACGGCGTCGCCGGCGAGTCGGCCGAGATCGTCGCGCGCGAAGGGGTCGGCATCACCTTCCCGCCCGAGGACGTCGACGCGCTGGTGGACGGCCTGCTGCGCCTGCAGCGCGACCCCGCGCTGCGCGCCGGCCTGCAGGCCCGCGGGCCCGTCGCGGCCCGCGGCTACGACCGCGCCGTCCTGGCACGGCGCATGCTCGACATCCTGCGCCAGGTGGCGCACGCACCGGGCGGGCGGGGGCCCTGACCCGGTGCCCGGCGTGCGCCGTCCTCCCGCGGCCTTGGGCTTGTGGCCCTCGACCGGCGCTGGCTAGACTGGCCCCGGACCTTCCACCCATCCACGAGACCCAGCTGCACAAGGCAACGATGCATCGAACGATCCAGCAGTTCCTCCTCGGCATGACCCTGGCCGCGAGCACCCAGGCGGCGGTGGTCGACCACTTCGACCACGGCGCCGGCGAATGGCGCACCTACGATTTCAACGGCCTGCCGTTCGGCGACGAGGGCGGCAACGGCGGCATCTACCACTACGTGACCTGGGAGGCCCGGGGCGGCGTCGGCGACTCGGGCTACGTCTGGACCGACCAGTCGCGCTGGCGCATCGACACGCCCGAGACCCCCGACTCCATCCTCGCCTTCATCACCTACCGCGACTGGATCGGCGCCGGGACGCTGGACCTGCGCGGCGCCAAGCTGTCCGTCAACCTGCGGGGCGACGAGCTCGACGCGAAGGGCGCCACACTCCACTTCTGGGTGCTGAACAACGCGCTCGGCGTGCGCTACCACTACACCGGCCAGGCGCTGAGCTTCGCCGACGGCACCTGGGCCGACCGGCAGAGCCTCGTGCTGGTGCCCGACGCCTCGCGCTGGACCATGAGCTGGCAGCGCTACGCCGACGAGAGCCCGTCCGGCCTCGACGCGGTGCTGGGGGCCGTCGACAGCTACGGCTTCTCGTTCCTCGGCTTCCCGCACGGCGAGGAGGTGACCGGCCGACTGGCGATGGACGAGCTCGTCCTGTCGGTTCCCGAACCCGGCACCGGCGCGCTGCTGGCGGCGGGCGCCGCGGCCCTGGCGGGCTGGCGGCGTCGGGTCGAACGCCGGAGACGGTCAGCGCACCACGGCCTGGAGCCAGGCGCGCGCCTCCGCATCGCCGGCCACGGCCAGGCCGACGTCGAGCGCGGCTAGCCGGGCGAGCACCGGCCCGCTGTCGACGATGTGGGCCACGCGCAGCTGCGGGATGCGGGTGGCGACGCCCGCATCGGCGTCGGCCAGCAGCTCCTCGTACATCTTCTCGCCCGGGCGCAGACCGGAGAACGCGATCGGGATCTCGCCGTCGGCGTGCCCGGCCAGCCGGATCAGCTCGCGCGCCAGGTCGACGATGCGCACCGGCTCCCCCATGTCCAGCACCAGCACCTGCCCGCTCTCCCCGATCGCCGCAGCCTGCAGCACCAGCCGCGCCGCCTCGGGAATCGTCATGAAGTAGCGGACGACGTCCGGGTGGGTGACGGTGACTGGCCCGCCCTTCGCGATCTGCTCCTTGAACTTCGGGATCACGCTGCCGCTGGACCCCAGCACGTTGCCGAACCGCACCGCCATGAACTTCGTGCCGGCATGCTCCTGCGCCAGCGCCGAGATCACCATCTCCGCCGCGCGTTTCGTCGCGCCCATCACGTTGGTCGGGTTCACCGCCTTGTCGGTGCTGATGAGCACGAAGCGCTCCACGCCGGCCTCCGCGGCGGCCAATGCCGCGTGGTAGGTGCCCAGCGTGTTGTTGCGCAGCGCCGCCCAGGCGTTGTGCTCCTCCATCAGCGGCACGTGCTTGTACGCCGCGGCGTGGAAGATCACCTGCGGTGACCACCGCGCGTACGTCGGCCGCAGGTGCTCCAGGTCCTTCACGTCGCCGATCAGCCGCACCAGCTCGAGCGCCGGAAACGTCTCCGAGAGCTCCTGCTCGATCGTGTACAGGTTGAACTCCGAGAGCTCGTACAGCACCAGCCTCGCCGGCGCATAACGCGCCACCTGCCGGCACAGCTCGCTGCCGATGGAGCCGCCGGCGCCGGTGATGAGCACCACCTTGCCCTGCAGCGTCTGAGCGATGCCGGCTTCGTCCAGCACCACCGGCTCTCGCCCCAGCAGGTCTTCCGGTTCGATGTCGCGCAGGCGCTCGATGCGGCTCTTGCCGGTGCGCAGTTCGTCCGCGCTCGGCACGGTCAGCACGTGCAGGCCGGTCCCGGCGGCCAGGTCGAAGGCGCGGCGGCGCTGGGCGGCGCTGGCCGAGGGCATGGCGACGATGACGTGGGTGGCGCCGGCGCGCAGCGGCGCCTCGCGCAGCCGCTCCAGGCCGCCGAGCACCGGCACGCCGGCGATGCGCGAGCCGTGCTTGGTGGCGTCGTCGTCGAGCAGGCCGGCGATGCGCCAGCCGTCCTGGCCCAGGCCGGCCAGCAGCAGGCGTGCCGCCTCGCCTGCGCCCAGCACCAGCGCGCGCCGCGCTTCGCCGCTGCGGCCGGCGATGCGGGCGCGGGCGTGTTCGTAGGTCATGCGGTAGACCAGCCGCACCAGCGCCATGCCCATGAGCGTGACGAAGGGGTGCAGCGCCAGCACGGCGCGCGGCACCTTGGTGAGGCCCAGGCCCATGACCACCGCGGCCGCAGCCGCGCCGGCCAGCGCGCACGCCATCGCCAGCCGCTTGATGTCGCCGAAGCCCGAGAAGCGCCACATGCTCTGCGGCACCTTGAAGGCGGCATTGGCCGCCACGTACGCCAGCACCACGCCCAGCAGCACCCAGCCGTCGTAGCCAGGCCGGGCACTCAGCCAGCGGTCGAAGCCCAGGCGGAACAGGTAGGTGACGTTCCAGGCCGCGACGACGACGACGGCGTCCACCAGCAGCGAGAGCGGCTCGCGGTGCGGGCGCAGCCGCGCCAGAAAGCGGTCCAGGCGGTGCCAGGCCGTGTCGGCCTCGGGCTTGGGCGCAGCGGGCGAGTTCACGTTTGAGGCCGTCGTGCGTGGCCATGCTGTCGCAGCAGCGCCGCCACCGTGCGCAGCAGCAGCCGCACGTCGCTCCACAGCGTGGCCTGCTCGGCGTAGGCCGCGGCGCGCTGCAGCTTCTGCGGCAGGATGACCTCGACGTACTCGCGCTCGGGGTCGGCCGCCGCGGCGAGCAGCGCCGCCTCGTCGATGAAGTCGAGCGATGCCGGGTCGGTGATGCCGGGCCGCACGGCGAGCACGCGCTCGCGCATCGCCGGCGGGTACAGCGCCACGTACTTCGGCACCTCGGGCCGCGGGCCGACCAGGCTCATGCGGCCCAGCAGCACGTCGATGAACTGCGGCAGCTCGTCCACGCGCGTGCGCCGCAGCCAGTGGCCGCTGCGCGTGATGCGCGGGTCGGTGCCGACGGTCAGCGGCAGGCCGCCGGCGCCCTCGCGCATCGTCCTGAACTTGTGGATGCGGAACGGCACGCCATGGCGCCCCACCCGCTGCTGGCGGAAGAACACCGGGCCTGGTGAGTCGAGCTTGATCACGACGGCCACGGCCACCAGCAGCGGTGCCAGCAGCAGCAACGCGGTGCCTGCCACGATCAGGTCGAAGAGGCGCTTGGCCATGTCCGCATGCATCGAAAGCCGCGCCGCGCGTGCCCGACCCGGTGCCGCGCGTTCAACCGGCCAGCGCCGCGCGCACCGCGTCGACGACGCGCTCGACATCGGCATCGCCCATGCGCGTGTAGATCGGCAGGCTCAAGCCCCGCTCGTAGCAGCGCTGGCTGTGCGGGAACATCCCGTCGTCCAGGCCGTAGCGCTCGCGCCAGTAGGGCTGGCGGTGCAGCGGGATGTAGTGCACGCTGCAGCCGATGCCGCGCTTGAACAGGCGCTCGATGAGCACGTCGCGCGACAGCGGCGCGTGGTCGGCGAGGCGCAGCACGTAGAGGTGCCAGGGATGCAGATCGCCCGCCGGTGCCTGGGGCGGCAGTTGCACCGGCAGCCCGGCGAAGCCCGCGTCGTAGCGCGCGGCGATGGCGGCGCGGCGTTCGGCGAACGCGCGCGCCTTCTTCAGCTGGTGGATGCCCAGCGCCGCGGCGATGTCCGTCAGGTTGTACTTGAAGCCCGGCGCCACCACCTCGTAGTACCAGCTCGGCACCTTGGCGGTGAAGCGGTCGAAGGCGTCGCGGTTGATGCCGTGCAGGCGCATGGTCTTCGCGCGCTGCGCCAGCGCGGCGTCGCGCGTCACCAGCATGCCGCCTTCGCCGGTGGTGATGGTCTTGTTGGCGTAGAAGCTGAAGACCGTGGCGTCGCTATCCAGCGCGCCGACCAGCCGGCCGCCCCTGGTGGCCGGCAGCGCGTGCGCCGCGTCTTCCACCACCTTCAAACGATGGCGCTCGGCGATGCGCACGATCGCCGGCATGTCCGCCGCCAGTCCGCCGTAGTGCACGGGCACGATGGCACGCGTCGCGGGGGTGATCGCCGCTTCGATCGCGACGGGGTCGATGTTCAGCGTGGCCGGGTCGATGTCCACCAGCTTCACGTCGGCGCCCAGGTAGCGCACCACCTCGGCGGTCGCGGTGAAGGTGTGGGTGGTGGTGATCACCTCGTCGCCCGGGCCGACGCCCAGGGCCTCCAGCGCCAGGTGCAGCCCGGCGGTGGCCGAGTTCACGGCGATGCAGTGCAGCGGCTGGCCCGATGCGTCGCCGCCCAGGAAGGCCGCGAAGTCGGCCTCGAAGCGGCGCGCCTTGGGGCCGGTGGTGATCCACCCGCTCTTCAGCGTGTCGACCACCTCGGCGATCTCGTCGTCGCCGATGTCGGGCAGCGCAAAGGGCAGGAACGGCTGGTCGGCGGCAGGCATGGGCACGGAAAGAAGGCGCGTGATTATCGAGGCTTGGCCACCCAGGCCAGCAGGTGGGTGCGCAGCAGCGGCAGGGCGTTGAACACCGGGTACAGCGCCGGGTGCACCCGGCACACGGCGCGGGCCAGCGGCGGTGCCAGCGTCACGCGCTCGGCCGCGATGCGCGCCTGCGGAAACAGCGCGCGCACGCGGCGCAACGGCACGCCGCGCACGTCGGCGTTGCGCGGGTTGTCGACGGTGAAGTCGTACCAGATCACCGCGCCACCCGGCTTCAGCCACGACCACATCGCGTCGGCCAGGCGCTGCTGGAAGGCGTCGTCGAGCAGCGACGAGAACACGGTCGACTGCAGCACCAGATCCTGGCTGGCGGGCTGCACCGGGGCCTGGGTGGCGTCGCCCAGCCACACGTCGGTCGCGGCCGGCAGCACGGCGCGGGCACGGGCGTGGCGCTCGGGCAGCAACTCCAACCCCATCAGGTGCTGCGGCGCGAAGCCCAGGCGCAGCAGCTCGAGCAGGTTGCCGCCGGCACCGCAGCCCACCTCCACCAGCGTCAGCGCCGCCAGGTCGGTGCAGCCTTCGCGCACCATGCGGCGCAGCAGGCGGCGCTGGCGCTCGTGCAGCGTCTGCCACACGTCGGGCTTGAGCGGGCTGTAGCGGGCGTCGGCCGACACACGGCGCGCGTAGCGCGCGGCCACGGAGGCGGTCTCGTCAATCTCGTCGGGTGGCGGGGACTCAGGCGGCGTCGGGCTCATGCGATGGCCTCGATGAAGCGACGGGCCAGCACCGGGTAGGCGTGGTGGGCCAGCACGAAGGCCCGCCCACGCTCGCCCATGGCGCGGCGCTCGGCCTCGGGCAGCGCCAGCAGGCGGCGCAGGCCATCGGCCACGGCCGGCGCATCCTGCGGCGGCACGGTCAGTCCGCAGCCGGCCTCGGCGACGGGGTCGTTGCCCGCGGCCACCGAGTGCAGCACCACGCGTCCGGCCATCAGGTAGTCCATCAACTTGTTGGGCGCGATGCCGAAGCGGTACAGCGGCTGCGGCTGCCAGCCGATGTAGGCGACGTCGATGCGCGCCAGGAACGCCGGCACCTGCGCCTTGGGGATCGGCGGCAGCAACTGCACGTGGTGCAGGCCCTCGGCGGCGATGCGCGCCGCCAGGCGCGCACGTTCGTGACCGTCGCCGACGAGCACGAAGCGCACCGCTGCGCCGCGCAGGAGCGCCGCGGCGTCGAGCAGCGTGTCGAGCGCGTTGGGCAGGCCCATCGATCCGGCATAACCGACGATCGGCACGGATGGTCGATCCGCGAGCGCTGCGGCCACGTCGGCGCGCAGCGGCTCCGCCTCGGCCTGCCACTCGTCGGGCGCGATGCCGTTCGGCACGACGTGCAGCTTGCGCAGGTCCAGCCCGTGCGCCGCCATGTGGGCGTGCACCTTCGGCAGCATGGAGACCACGACGTCGGCATCGCGGTAGGCCGCGTCCTCGGCGGCCTGGCACAGGCGGATGAACGGGTGGCGCGGCGACATGCCCGACAGCTCGATGGGCGACAGCGGCCACAGGTCGTGCACCTCGTAGACGTGCCGGGCGCCGGCGCGCCGCGCGATGCGGCGCACGACCCAGTTGTCCATGGGATAGGTGCTGGAGGCGATGACCGCGTCCGGCCGGAAGCTGCGCACGAGATGCGGCGTGTCGGCCCACAGCTGGCGCAGGAAGGCCGCGATGTTGCGCACGCGGCCCACGCCGTTGCCCTGGTACGGCGGCGTGCGGTACCAGCGGTAGGCGATGCCGTCGACCACCTCGTTGGCGGCGCGCACCGGCCACCCGCGCGCCGTCGCCGCCACGGCCGGCTGGCGGGCGCGCACGTGCGAGAAGTCGGCGGCCACGATCTGCACCGCGTGCCCGGCGCGCACCCACTCGCGCGCCAGGTAGTACGGCCGGTACTCCATGCCCAGCGACGGACTGCCGGCGTAGTGGTTGACGAGCAGCAGGCGCATCGTCAGCGCGGCAACGGCCCTTCGCCGTGCGAAGTTGGCGCGCCCGACGAGGCGTCGTTGGGCGAAGGCTGCGCCTGCGGTCGCGTGCCGGGCAGCAACGCGCGGTAGAGCGCGAACAGCTCGCGCTCGGCCACCGGCCAGTTGTAGGTGGACAGCACGGCCGCCCGGCCGGCGCGGCCATGGGCACGCGCCAGCGCCGGGTCGTCGAGATAACGCCGCAGCGCTTCCGCGATGGCCGCCGGGTCGGTGGGGTCGACGCACACGCCGCACCGCGCGCGCTCGACGATGTCGCGCCACAGCGGAAAGTGCGACGCCACCACCGGCAGTTCGGCCGACATGTACTCGAACATCTTGATCGGCAGCGAATCGCGGTAGCTCGGCAGCGGCAGCAGCGTCACCAGGCCGGCGCTCGCCTGCGCCATCACCTCGCGCACGCGCTCCCGGCCCACCTGCCCCAGCCAGCGCACCCGCGACCAGCCGGGCTCGGCCCGGGCCTCGGCCTCGATCCCCGCGTCCTCGAACCGGCCGCACAGCACCAGCTCGACGTCGCCCTCCAGCAGCGCCACGGCGCGCACCATCTGCAGCACGCCTCGCGTGCGGAACAGGCCGCCGACGTAGCAGACGCTGCGCCCGCGCGGCACAGCCGCCCCCTGCGCAGGTGGCGCCAGCTCGTCGAGGAACGGGAAGTTGCCGACGTTGACGCTGCGCCGCGCCACGCGACCGAAGCGCTCGGCAATGTGCGGCGTGGCCGCGCACACCGCCGCCAGGCGGCGCACGCGGGCGTTCTCGTAGGCCTCGAAGGCCGCAGCCAGCGGGCGGCGCAACGGCGCCGGAATCCACTGCTTGGTGAGGATCTGGAGCGGCACGTCCTCGTGCGCGTCGTACACCACGGGCAGGCCCTGCGCGGCCAGCGCGGTCGCGAGCGGCAGCAGTTCGGGGTCGTGCACGTGCACCAGCGCCGGCGCCAGGGCTTGCACCGCGGCGAGCGCGGCGCGCGGCTGTCGGCGCATGCGTGCGAGGCGGCCCGCGGGCGCAGCACCGATGTCGACGATGCGCACGCCATGCACGTCGGCCGCGTCGCCGAGGCCGTCGCCCACCACCTGCACCACCTCGTAACCGGCGCGCGCCAGCGACACGCATTCCTTGCGGAAGATCCGGATGTCGTCGCGCGGGTGCACGGTGGTGACGTGCACGACGCGTGGGCCGCGGCTCACGACGCAGGCTCCATGAGCGCGCCAGCCTGCGCGCGCCCGAGCGGCCGACCGGGGCGCCCCGCTTCCTCGAAGAACACCCGATGCCACTGCGCCAGGTTCAACAGGCGCAGCCGCAGCGCCAGCGGCGCCTTCGCCGGGTCGGCCCCGGCCCGCGCCGCCACGTCGCGCGCGAAGGCACTGCCGGCGATGGTCTCGGCCAGCCAGCGCTCGAGCGCCCCCCCGGCGCCGAACCACGCGGCTTCCGGGATCGCCCAGCCCATCTTGTCGCGGCGCCACGTCACCTCGTCGGGCAGGCGGCCGGCCATCGCGCGGCGCGCCAGCCACTTGGTCCACCCGTCGTGGATCTTGTAGGCCGCGGGCACGGTGGCCAGGAACTCGACCAGCCGCACGTCCATGAACGGCATGCGCGACTCCACCGACCAGGCCATCGACGTCTTGTCGCCGTACAGCAGCAGCGTCTGAAGATGGGTGTGGAAGTCGGCGGCGAGCGCGGCCTCGAGCGTCGGCGACGGGTCGGCGCCCATGCCCAGCCGCTGCGCCAGCGCATGCAGCCCTCGCGTGCCGGCGAGGCGCCGCACCAGCTGCCCCGCGAGCCCGACGGCCAGCGCACCGCCGAAGCCGTGCATGCGGCGCAGGATGCCGCTCACTTCAGCCGTCAGCCCCGAAAGCGGCGCATGCACCAGGCGGTTGCGCACGTAGCGCGTGTAGCCGGCCAGCTGCTCGTCGGCCCCCTGCCCGTCCAGCGTCACCACCACGCCTCGGCTGGCGACGAGCGCGAAGGTGTGCCAGCTCGACATCAGCGTGTTCAGCGGCGGTTCGTCCAGCGCCCAGGCCATGCGTTCGTGCGCCAGCGGCACGTACGCGGCCTGCGGCGCGATCAGGTTGCGGCGCACGCCCAGTCGCGCGGCGACGCGTTCGACGTGGGCGCTTTCGTCGGCGCCGCGCTCGGCGGGCGCGTGGTAGACGCTGGAGAACGTCTCCTGCAGCGCCGCGCCGCCGCTGCCGCGCTGCAGCTCGGCGTTGACCAGCGCGGCGATGCTCGAGCTGTCGAGGCCGCCCGACAGCGCCGTGCCCACCGGCACGTCGGCGCGCAGGCGCAGGCGCACGGCGTCGGCCAGCAGTTCGGCATACCGCGCGGCGTGGCGCCCGGCCTGCGTGGCGTCGAACGGCGCGGCGTCGTCGGGCGGCGACGGGCGCTGCCAGTAGGGGCGTGGCGTCAGCGTCGCGCTCGGGTCGTCCAGCGACAGCTCGGCCCAGCAGCCGGCGGGAAAACGCGTGATGCCGGCGAACTCGGTCTGCTCGGTCCACGCGCGCGGGCCGTGGCGCAGGAAGTCGGCGCAGCGCTCGACGTCGGGGCGCGCGGTCACCAGCGGGTGGTCCAGCAGCGCCTTCACCTCGGAGGCGACGAGCAACGCGCCGCCCGTCTCCGCACCGCCGCGCCACAGGTACAGCGGCTTGACGCCGAAGCGGTCGCGCGCGATCAGCACCGTGCGCCGCACCACGTCCAGCACCACCAGCGTCCACATGCCGTTGCAACGCGCGAGCGCCTGCTCGGCCCCCCAGTGCGCGATCGCGGCGAGCAGCACCTCGGTGTCGCTGTGACCGGCGAAGCGCTGGCCCGATGCCTCGAGCTCGGCGCGCAGCTCGAGGTGGTTGTAGACCTCGCCGTTGTAGACCATCCACAGCGGCCCGCGGCCCATGGGCTGGTGGCCCCAGGGCGACAGGTCGACGATCGACAGGCGGCGGTGTCCCATGGCCAGCACCGCGTCGCGCCGCGGCTCGTCGGCCACCTGCGCGTGCGGACGCCAGGGCGTGGCGGTCGCCAGCACTGCGGGCGGCGTGTCGGGCCCGGCCAGCAGGCGCGGCTGGTGATCGCCCGGCGACCACAGCAGGTGCCCTTCGCCGTCGGGGCCACGGTGGCGCAGGCGCGCGGCCATGGCGGCGATGGTCGCCGCGCGCGTGCGCTGCCGCGGCGTGTAGGCGAAGACGATGCCGCACATGTCGGGCGTCAGCGGCTCGCCTTCAGCCGCAGCAGCAGCAGGCGGTTGAAGAGCACGATGGCGGTCACTTCGCACAGCGCCCAGGCCAGCAGCCCGATGACCAGGCTGCCGCTCTGCGCGCCCAGCCACAACGCCGCCGGGCGATAGACCAGCATCGCCAGGCCGAACAGCGGCGCGGCCTTCTGCAGACCCAGCACGATGAGCGCACCCGAGGTGGGCGAGCTCACCGCCATCGCCAGCAGCATGGGCGCCAGCGCCGCGGCGAGCCAGCCGGCCTCGCGCCAACCGGCGCCGAAGAGCCAGGCGAACACCGGCCCGCCTGCGGCGGCGAGCAGCAGCGCGGGCAGCAGGCCGGCGAGCGCGAAGGTGCGCCACTGCCGCAGCAGCAGCGCGCGCGCCCCGTGCACGTCACCGCTGGCGACCACCGCTGCGAAGCGGGCGTAGAACACCGTGCCGGCCGCGGCGGCGAACATCAGCACCGGCACCGCGGCGGTGCGCCAGGCCAGGCTGAACTGGCCGGCGTCGTGGGCCGAGAACCAGGCCACGGCCAGCAGCATCGGCAACTGCTGGGTGACGGCGTCGAGCATCGCCGACGGCCACAGGTAGCGCGGCGCGGCGGCGTGGGCGCGTGCGGCGGCAGCGAGGTGGTGCCTCGATGCATCGGCGGCGCGCGCAGGCCCGGCGTGCGGGACGGTCGCCGCTGCCGGCGTGTCGACGGCGCGCCCGGGCCACAGCACCGGCAAGGCCAGCAGCGCCGCCAGCAGGTGCCCCCACAACAGGCCGCCGGCCAGCCCACCGAGACCGATGCCCAGCGCCGCGGCCACCAGTGCCAGGAGCACGCGCGCCGCCGTCATGCGGGCATAACGCCGATGTCGATTGGCATGGGCCAGCAGCGCGGCGAACGCCGCCGCCACAGCGCCGGCGACCACCGCAAGCGGCAACCACGCCCCTAGCGGATCCAGCCCCAGCGCCTGCACGACGCGCCCCGGCAGGGCTGCCGCCAGCAGTGCCAGCAGCACGCCGCCACCCGCCGCCAGCGCGAGGCACAACCGCAGCAGCGCGCGCGCTTCGACCTCGTCACGCGCGATGACGATGGTGGTGTCGTAGCGCAGCAGCACCAGCATGGAGACGATGGCCACCACCGCCGTCCACAGGCCGAGCTGGGCGAAGTCCTGAGGGCCGTAGATCCGCGACCACAGCGGCAGCGCCGCCCACAGGATGGCCTGCGCCACCGCCAGCCCCGCGGTGAGCACCAGCGTGTCGCCGATGGCGCGGCGGTCGGCCTGGCGGCCGTGGTCGACCACGGCCGTCATGCCGGCACTTCGGCAGCGATGTGCTGGCCGACGGGCATCGCGGTCAGGCGCTCGATCCAGCGCGCGAGCGTTTCGCCCACCACGGCCGGGCCGTAGCGGCTGGCTGCGTCGTCGTGCAGCGCCTGCGGGTCGTACGCCGCGTGCGTGGCGATCATGTCGTCCAGCGCCACGGCCAGCGCGGCCGCGTCGCCCGGGGGCACCAGCAGGCCGTTGCCGGCGCGCACGATGTCCTCGGGCCCGCCGCAGCGCGTGGCCACCACCGGCCGGCCGCTGGCCAGCGCTTCGATGAGCACGACGCCGAAGGTCTCGGCGTGCGACGGCAGCACCAAGGCATGGCTGGCGGCGTGCAACGCGGGCACGGCCTCCGGCGCGACCGCGCCGATGAAGTCCACGCGGTCCTGCACGCCCAGGCGCTGCGCCAGCGCGCGCAGCGTGCCGGCCTCGGGTCCTTCGCCGCCCAGCACCAGGTGCACGGGCTGCCGATGCATCCGGGCCAGCGCCTGCAGCAGCACGTCGAAGCCCTTGCCCGGCACCAGGCTGCCCAGCGCGAAGAAGACGAAGGGCTCGCGCGGCGGCGCGGGCCGGGGCTGAAAGCGCGCCACGTCCACCACGTTCGGCACCACGCCGTGGCACGGCAGGCCGGCGGCGCGGATCTGCGCGGCGAGCGCGCGGCTCACCGCCAGCACGCCATCGGCCTGGGTGAACGCCTGGCGCAGCCGTGGCACCGGCGCACCTTCGCGATCCCGCAGCGCAGGGAACGGGAACGGCCCCATGTGCTCGGTCAGCAGCACGCGTGCACCGCACTCGCGCGCCAGCCGGGCGGCGATCCAGCCGGCCGGGAAGCCGACATGGGCGTGGATGCAATCGACGCGACCCGTGCGCTGCTCGATCGTCCGCAGGTTGGCACGGCTGGCCGACAGCAGGCCGCGCACGCCGCCGCCGGCCAGCGCCAGCGTCCAGCTCAGGCGTGGCGTGATGACGGCGGCTGGCGAGGAAGCCCCCTCCACCGCACCGGGCCGGGCGCGCCAGCGCCAGCGAAGGGCGCGCCACGACGCGCCGGCGTCGCGCAGATCCAGCGCACCGTCGTGCCAGCCCCAGCCGGCCACGGTGACCGACCAGCCGGGCCGCGCCTGCGCCAGCGCGCGCGCCTGGTCGCGCACGAACAGGCCCGCCATGGGCCGCGCCCGGCTCGGATACCACGAGGGCAGCACGACGACGTTCACGGCGTGGATGCGATCTCGGCGGGCGGTTGGCGTGGGGAGGGGAAACGGATGCGGCGCGCACGCCCGGCATCACGCGGGCAGTGCGACGACCATGCCGTGGAAGCGCCGCTCGAGTTGCCGGCATTCCACCAGCTGGATCGATTCGCCGAACAGCAGCCGCCGCAGCAGCGTCAGCACGCGCGGGCCACGGTGCGGCGGCAGCGCCTGCAACGTCCAGAGCCGGGTGTAGCCGGATTCGCGAAGCAGCTCGAGCGTGGGCGAGGTACCGCCGGCGATGCCGGCTTCGGTCTGCTCGAACACGACGACCGGCCGGTCGCGCGCCAGCAATGCGCGCGCGCCGCGCAGCACCGCGGCCTCGTGGCCTTCGACGTCGACCTTCATCAGGGCCACGTGCCGGCCCTGCAGCGCCGGCAGGTCGTCGGCGCGTTCCAGGCGGCAAGGCGCGGTCGCCACCGTGGCGGCGCCGTGGACACCCGCGTCGCCGTGCAAGGTGGCCATGCCGGCGTTGCCGGCCGGCACCGACAGCTGCGCGACGCCGGCGCGGTCCGACAGGCCGATGTCGAAACAGCGCACGTTGGGTTTGAGCTGCGCGTTGAACTGCAGCAGCGCGAAGGTGCGCGGGTGCGGCTCGAAGGCCAGCACCTCGTCGAAGTGGTCGGCAAAGAACAGCGCGTGGTTGCCGACGTTGGCGCCGATGTCGAGGCACACGCCGCCGGGTACCAGCCGGCCGGCGAGCGCGCGCATCAACAGTTCGAGCTCTTCGCGCTCGTAGCGGCCCCATTGCGCCACGGCGCGGCCGACGTGGTCGAAGGCGTAGACCGCGATCGGCGGCATGCCGGCGGCGAGGTGCCGATCGGCCTCGCGCGCCAGGTGGCGCCCGGCGGCGGCGGTGAACATGCGCGCCGCCACGCGGTCGAGCCGGTGTTCGGCGACGACGGCTGACGGCGGGCCGCTCATGCAGCGGGCGCGGGCGCAGCGCGTGCGGCGCCGCCTGCCGCTGCACCCAGGGCGGCGCGCAATGCAGCCACGACGCGGTCCTGGTCGGCCTCTGTGAGGTCGGCGCTCATCGGCAGGCTCATGACCCGCGCCGCGGCGGCTTCGCTGTGCGACAGCCGGGCGCCGGCGCCGAAGCGTTCATACGCCGGCTGGCGGTGCAGCGGGCGGGGGTAGTGCACGGCGGTCGGCACGCCCGCGTCCTTGAGCGCGGCCTGCACGCCCGGGCGGTCGTCCACCAGCACCGTGTACTGCGCATAGACCGAGTTGCGATCCGCCCGCACGACCACGCGCTGCACGCCGGGCACGTCGGCGAGCAGGGCTTCGTAGCGCGCGCCGAGTTCGGCGCGGCGCTGCAGCTCCCAGTCCAGGCGCGGCAGCTTGGCCAGCAGCACCGCGGCCTGGATCGTGTCGAGCCGGCCGCCCACGCCCAGGCGGGTGTGCAGGTAGCGCTGGCTCTGGCCATGGGTGCGGATCTCGCGCGCGGCCTGGGCCAGGCGGTGATCGTCGGTGAACAGCGCACCGCCGTCGCCATAGCAGCCCAGCGGCTTGCTCGGGAAGAAGCTGGTCGCGCCCCAGGTCGACAGCGCGCACGAGCGCCGCCCCTGGTAGAGCGCGCCGAAGCTCTGCGCCGCGTCCTCGATCACCGCCAAACCGTGCGTGGCGGCGATGGCGTTGATCTCCGCCATGTCGGCCACTTGTCCATACAAGCTCACCGGCATGACGGCCTTGGTGCGCGGCGTGATCGTGGCTTCGATCAACGAAGCGTCGATGTTGCAGGTGTCGGGCTCGATGTCGACGAACACCGGCACCCCGCCGGCCAGCACGATCATCTCGGCGGTGGCGGCGAAGGTGAAGGGCGTGGTGATGACTTCGTCGCCGGGTTGCAGGTTCAGCGCCATCAGCGCGATCAGCAGCGCCTCCGTGCCGCTCGCCACGGTGATGCAGTGGCGGCTGCCGGTGAAGGCCGCGAGCTGGGCCTCGAGCTCGGCCACCTCGGGCCCGAGGATGTACTGGCCATGGTCGAGCACGCGCTGGATGCGCGCGTCGATGTCGGCCTTGAGCGCGGCGTACTGGGTCTTGAGGTCGATGAACTGCATGGGCGATCCGGGGCGTGGCTTCAGGCCAGGAGGGTGAGCGTGTCGCCGGCGAGGCGGTAGCGCTCGCCCGTCGCGGGGCAGGCGGCCTCGCCCTGGCCGCTGTGCGGCAACGCGAGGCGCTCGCCGTGCCGGCTCATCCAGCCGATGCGCCGTGCCGGCACGCCGGCCATCAGCGCGAACGCCGCCACGTCGCGGTTGACGACTGCGCCGGCGCCGACGAAGGCGTGCTCGCCGATCGTGACGCCGCAGACGATGGTGCAGTTGGCGCCGAGCGTCGCACCCTTCTTCACCAGCGTGCGCCGGTACTCGGCCTTGCGCACCACGCTCGCCCGCGGGTTGTAGACGTTGGTGAACACCATGCTCGGCCCGCAGAACACGTCGTCCTCCAGCGTCACCGCGTCGTACACGGAGACGTTGTTCTGGACCTTGACGTTGTCGCCGATGACCACGTCGTTGCCGACGTACACGCCCTGCCCGAGCGAGCAGCGCGCACCGATGCGTGCGCCAGGGCTGACGTGCACGAAGTGCCAGACGCGCGTGCCGTCGCCGAGCTGCGCGCCGTCGTCGACGATGGCGCTGGGGTGGATCGTCACGGCCACGTTCAGAAGACCAGTGGCAGGCCGATGCGCGTGCCGTCGCGCGCGCTGCGGTAGGCGGCCAGCACCACCTCGAGCGAGCGCAGGCCGCCGTAGCCATCGACCTCGGCCTTGCCTTCGCCGCGCAGCGTGGCGATGACGTTGTCGTAGTACAGCGGGTGGCCGAAGCCGTAGACCGAAGGCGGGGCGTAGCTGGCGTCCATCACCGTCGCGTCTTCCGGGCGCGTCTCGTCGAACTGCCAGTGCTGCACCTCGTTGACCGCCACGCCGCCGATGCGCACCGTGCCGCGCTCGCCGAGCACGGTGATGCTGCCCTCGAAGTTCTTGCCGTGCGTGAGCATGGTGACGTTGATGCTGGCCAGGCCGCCCTTGCGCAGGCGCAGGCTCATCACGCCGGTGTCCTCGGCCTCGATGTCGCGCGCCAGGGTGGCGGTGTAGGCGTGCACGTTGTCCACCGGGCCCACCAGCCAGTCGACCATGTCGACGTAGTGGCTGGCCTGGTTCAGGAAGGCGCCGCCGTCCAGGTCCCAGCGGCCGCGCCAGGGCGCGTCGTCGTAGTAGCTCTGCGGCCGGGTCCAGAAGACGTTGACGGTGACCAGGTAGACGCGGCCGAAGCGCCCGCCGTCGATGGCCCCTTTCAGCAGCTGCATCGTGCGGTTGAGCCGGTTCTGCTTGACGACGAAGAGCTTGACGCCGGCCTCGCGGCAGGCGCGCACCATGGCCAGGCCTTCGTCCCACTTCGTGGCCATCGGCTTTTCGGTGACGACGTGCCGGCCGGCCGCCGCAGTCTTGATGGCCTGGCGCGGGTGCAGGCCGCTGGGCGTGGCCAGCACCACCACGTCGGCCACTGGCCCGTCCGTGTCGGCGAGCAGCGCGTCGAGCGAGGCGTAGCCCTTCGCGCCGGTCCTGGCCACGGCTGCGGCCAGGGCTTCCGGGCGGTTGTCGCACACCGCCACCAGTTCGGCGCGCGCGGCGTGCTGGCGCAGGGCGTCGACGTGGTTGGCCGAGATGCGGCCGCAGCCGACGAGGGCGAAGCGGATGGGGCGCTCGACGATGGGGAACGCTGGCTGCGGCACGCGCGAAAGGCTGGGCGAAACGAAGCCGGCGATTCTACCGGCGCGCCTAAAATTGCAGCACCCACAACCACTTGCCACCCGCCGCGCGCCACTCGCCCATGTCCGACGACCACAACCAGCTCATCACCGAGCGGCGCGAAAAGCTCAAGGCGATCCGCTCGCGCGGCGTCGCGTTCCCCAACGACTTCAAGCCGCAGCACCACGCGGCGGCGCTGCACCAGCGTTATGGCGGGCTGGCCAACGACGCGCTCGAGCCGCAGGCGGTGAAGGTCAGCGTTGCAGGCCGGATGATGCTCAAGCGCGTGATGGGCAAGGCCAGCTTCTGCACGCTGCAGGACGGCAGCATGGGCGAGCACCACGGCCGCATCCAGCTGCGCGTCAGCGTCGACGGCGTCGGGCCCGAGGTCTACGAGCAGTTCAAGCACTGGGACCTGGGCGACATCCTCGGCTGCGAAGGCACGCTCTTCGTCACGAAGACCGGCGAGCTGACGATCAAGGCAGCAACGATTCGCCTGCTCACCAAGAGCCTGCGGCCGCTGCCCGACAAGTTCCACGGCATGACCGACCAGGAGCAGAAGTACCGCCAGCGCTACGTCGACCTCATCACCGACGAGCAGGCGCGCGCGCGCTTCGTGGCGCGCAGCAAGGCGGTGGCGTCGATCCGCAGCTACATGGTCGAGCACGGCTTCCTCGAGGTGGAGACGCCGATGCTCCACCCCATCCCCGGCGGCGCCAACGCCAAGCCGTTCGTCACCCACCACAACGCGCTCGACCAGGAGATGTTCCTGCGCATCGCGCCCGAGCTGTACCTGAAGCGCCTGCTGGTCGGCGGCTTCGAGCGCGTGTTCGAGATCAACCGCAACTTCCGCAACGAGGGGATCAGCGTCCGCCACAACCCCGAGTTCACGATGATGGAGTTCTACGCGGCGTACTGGACGCACCACGAGCTGATGGACTTCACCGAGGCCGTGCTGCGCCACGCCGCGCGCCACGCGGCGGGCTCGGCGGTGCTGAGCTATGGCGGGCGCGAGGTGAACCTCGACCAGCCGTTCGCGCGGCTGTCGGTGCGCCAGTCGCTGATCGAGCACGCGGGGTTGAGCGAAGCCGAGGCCGACGATGCGGCCGTGCTGCGCCAGCGCATCGTCGCCGCCGGCGAAGAAGCCCCGGCGCACTGGACGCTGGCCGAGCTGCAGTTCGGCCTGTTCGAGGCAGAGGTCGAGGCCCAGCTCTGGCAGCCGACCTACATCGTCGACTATCCGGTGGAGGTGTCGCCCCTGGCGCGGGCGTCGGATGCGAACCCGACGATCACCGAGCGCTTCGAGCTCTTCATCACCGGGCGTGAGGTTGCAAACGGCTTCTCCGAACTGAACGACGCCGAGGACCAGGCGGCGCGCTTCCAGGCGCAGGCGAAGAACAAGGAAGCCGGCGACGAGGAGGCGATGTACTACGACGCCGACTTCATCCGCGCGCTCGAGTACGGCATGCCGCCCGCCGGCGGCTGCGGCATCGGCATCGACCGGCTGATCATGCTGCTGACCGACAGCCCGAGCATCCGCGACGTGATCCTGTTCCCGGCGCTGCGGCGCGAGGCCTGACGACCACGGCACCGCGGCGCGCGAGGCAGCCCGCGGCGCCGGCGCCGCTCACGTGGCCGACGGTGCGCCCACCTCGCGCCAGCCGATGACGCGGTAGTCGGCGCCCTCGAAGCCGGCATCGCCGCCGTACACCAGCAGCGGCGGCGCGGCCTCGGCGCCCACCGTCTCGCGCCAGCGCCGCGCAGGCTTGAGCCACTCGGCGACGAAGGTGGTGCCCGACTTGCACTCCACGCCATGCAGCCGGCCGGCGTGCTCGAACACCAGGTCGGCCTCCAGGCCGTGGTTGTCGCGCCAGAAGTGAAGGTCGGCCGCCAGGCCGAGGTTGTGACGGTGCTTCAGCACCTCGGCGACGACCCAGGTCTCGAACACGGCGCCGCGCGCCGCGTGCACCTGCAGCTCATCGGGCGAGGCGATGCGCAGCAGGTGGCACAGGAGCCCCGTGTCGAGGAAGTAGAGCTTGGGCGTCTTCACCTGCCGCTTGCCGAAGTTGCGGTGGTACGGCGGCAGCAGCGCGATCAGATGGCTCGCCTGCAGCACCGTGAGCCACTGGCGCGCCGTGGGCTGGCTGATGCCGCAATCGGTGGCCAGGCCGTTGAGATTGAGCAGCTGGGCGCTGCGCGCCGCGCACAGCAGCAGGAAGCGCTGAAAGGCCAGCAGATTGCCGACGTTGAGCAGCTGCCGCACGTCGCGCTCGACGTAGGTGGCCACGTAGGCGGCGAACCAGTGCGCCGGCTCGGGCCGTTGCCGGGCCGCGTGCAGCGCCGGGTAGCCGCCGCGCCAGAGGCGCTGCTCGAGCGTGGCACCGGCGTCGACGCCGTTCAGCTCGGGCTGCGCCAGCGGCAGCAGCGTCAGCAGGCCGGCGCGCCCGGCCAGCGACTGGCTGATGCCGTCGAGCAGCCCGAACTGCTGCGAACCGGTGAGCACGAAGCGCCCCATCAGGCTCTGGCGCGCATGGGCGTCGGCGATGCCCAGCAGATACGACAGCAGCGCCGGCGCCCGCTGCACCTCGTCGAGCACCGCGCCTTCGGCATGGCGTGCGAAGAAGCGGCGCGGGTCCTCCAGCGCCAGCGCCAGGGTGTCGGGGTCCTCGAGGTTGACGTAGGGCAGCTGCGGAAAGGCCGCGCGCGCCAGCGTCGTCTTGCCCGACTGGCGCGGGCCGGTCACGGCCACCACCGGGAAGCCCTCGGCCAGGCGCAGCAGCGTGGCCCCGGCGTTGCGGACGATGGTGGGAGGCACGGCCAAGTTTGTACAGTTTCAAAGTGGCAGTTTGAAATTGTACAGTCGCAGCGCTCCTGGTCGAGACGGCCGGGGCGGCCGTGTTCAGCGGTGCCTGAACACCGGCTTGCGCTTCTCCACGAACGCGGCCATGCCTTCCTTCTGGTCCTCGGTGGCGAACAGGGCGTGGAACAGGCGGCGCTCGTAGGCCACGCCGTCGGCGAGCGTGCCTTCGAAGGCGCGGTTGACGCACTCCTTGGCCATCAGCGTGCTGGGCCCGCCCATGGCGTTGATCACGTCGGCGATGGCCAGCACGTCGGCGATCAGCCTGTCGGCCGGCACCACGCGCGAGACGAGCCCCGCGCGTTCGGCCTCGGCGGCGTCCATCATGCGGCCGGTCAGCACCATGTCCATGGCCTTGGCCTTGCCCACGGCGCGCGGCAGGCGCTGGGTGCCGCCGGCGCCGGGGATGATGCCCAGCTTGATCTCGGGCTGGCCGAACTTCGCCGTGTCGGCGGCGACGATGAAGTCGCACATCATCGCGAGCTCGCAGCCGCCGCCGAGCGCGAAGCCGGCCACCGCGGCGATCACCGGCTTGCGCACGCGGCGGATGGTTTCCCAGTTGCGGGTGATGAAGTCCTCGCCGTAGGCCTGGGCGAAGGTCTTGGTGGCCATGGCGCCGATGTCGGCGCCGGCGGCGAAGGCCTTCTCGCTGCCGGTGATCACGATGCAGCCGATCATGTCGTCGGCGTCGAAGGCCAGCAGCGCGTCGCCGAGCGCATCCATCAGCGCGCCGTTGAGCGCGTTCAGCTGCTTGGGCCGGTTGAGCGTGATCACGCCGGTGCGGCGGTCGAGCTCGCCGCGCACGTCGGTGAGGATCAGGGCGTCGTCGTTCATCGCGGAGCTTTCGTCGTGGAGGAGGGATTCAGGCCGGAGGCGGCGATTATTCGCCCGTCGCCGCTGGCCGGTCGCGCCACGCCGCTCACTTCGCGGCCTGCTGCGGCAGGCGTTCGATCGTCATGTCGATCCAGGTCTCGCGGTCCTGGCGCACCAGGATGCGCACCGGCAGGTACTGCAGGCTCGGCGCGATCCAGACTTCGGCGGTGAGGTCGCCGCCGCCGGCCTCGCGCCGCGGCTTGACGTGGAAGGCTTCCACCGCGCCGGCCGGCGTGGCCAGCACCTCGCTGCCCACCACGTCGTAGATCCACGGTTGCACGTGGCGCGGCAGCGCCAGCGGCAGCTCCACGCTGTGGCCGACGCGCAGCTCGCCCGGCCGGGTGGTGAACAGCCACGTGAGGTGCACGAACTGGCTGGCGCTGTCCTGCACGCCCGGCGGGCGCGGCGTCTCGCGGCCGTTGGCCAGGCGCACGGTGTCGGGGCCCAGGTCGATGCGCAGCCGGCGAGGTTCGCGCAGCACGGCGCGCGTCTCCTCGTCGTAGCGCTGCGGCTGCAGGCCGCTGGCCGTGACCTCGCCGCTGCTCGCTGCCATGCGCGTCATCAGCGGCGCGAATGCCGGGCCGACGCTGGCTTCCATCACCACCTGGTAGCGGCTGCCGCTCTTGAGCCACTCCACGCGCGCCTGGCCCTCGACGGGGCCGCGGAAGTGGCCGCTCAAGGCATAGCTCAGCCGCGTCGATGGCGGCCATTCGAAGGCCGGCGCCGAGGCTGCGGGCTCGGCGGCAGCGGGCGCGACGACCGCCAGCGCGTCGGCGGCGGGGGGCAGCGCCGGCTCGAGCGCCAGCGCGACGGCCGGCGTGGCCGGTGCCAGCGCGGGCTCGGCGGCCGAGGCCGCGGCCTCCGGTGCCGGCGCGACGGCGGGCAGCGACCGCGCCAGGCGTGCCGTGGGGCGTGGTGGTGCGACGGCCGGTGCGGGTGGCGGCTCGCTCGGCTGCAGTTCGTGCACGAAGGCCACGTCGATGCGCGTGTGGCGCCGCGCGGCATCACCAGGCAGTGCCGGCACCAGCCTGCCGGCGAGCCACACGTGCGCCAGCACCACCGCGGCCACCAGCACCAGCAGCCGGGCGGGCCGGCCGCGGGCGCCTGCGACGGTGGCGACCGCGTCGCGCCGCAGCCTCGTGGCGTCAGCTGCCGGCCGCACCGATGAAACAGGCCAGCGCCGCCACGGCGCTGAGGCGGAAGCGAAGCGTGAGCCAGTGCGCTGCGCCAGCCCGGGGGTAGAGCCGCCGGTCGACCGCATAACACGCCACCAGCAGCACGCCCAGCACCACGAGGCCTGCATCGGCCGGCATCAGCACCGCCGGCCAGGCCAGCATGGCCGGCACCACGCTCCACGCGAGCGCCGCCACTGGCGGCTGCGCCTCGCGCATCGCCAGGCCCCAATGGATGCCGCCGAGGAAGCTGCACACCAGCGCCGCCCAGGCCGAAAGGCCGAGCGCGGCGTAGACCTGCGCCTCGTCGCGCACCAGCCACACGAGCAGCGCACCCGCGACGAAGGGCAGGAGCCCGGCCAGCGCCAGCCGCCGCGCCAGCGGTCCCGGCGCCCCGCCGGCGGGTGCGGGCTGCGCGGTGGCGCGGGCTTGGTCGTCGAGGGTTCCGCTGGGAGGCATGGTGGTGGTGGACGGTGGGACGTCGGAGAAGCGAAAACGGGACTTGAAGCAGAGGCGAAGGACGAAGCGACGGTGGTGCCGGCAGACGAAGCGAAGGATGCCGCAGCACCGCGCCCCGCCCGCCTCGAAGGCCCAACCCGCCGCAGCCCGAGCGTGACCGATGGCGCTGCGTTCCGCAGACGCCGCGTCCGTCTGCCTGCCCCGCCGGCGCCCGTCTGCCGATCCGACGTCAGCGCGTCTTCGGTGCCGCGGCCGAGGCCAGCAGTTGTTCGATCGTCGCCGCCGGGATGGCGCCTGGCCGCCGTGTGCCGTCCACGAAGAACACCGCCGGCGTGCCGTTGATGCGGTTGGCCCGGCCGAAGGCCACGTTGCGCTCCAGCGCATCGGCGTTGCAGCGCGCCGGCGCCTTGCTGGGCAGCACGCCTTCCAGCATCCAGCGGCGCCAGCTCTTAGCCGGGTCGGTGGTGCACCAGATGTCGCGCGACTTGGCCGTGGAGTCCGGCCCCAGGATGGGCATGAGGAAGGTGTGGATCGTCACGTCCTTGACGCCGGCCAGGTCGCGTTCGAACTGCTTGCAGTAGCCGCAGTTGGGGTCGACGAACACCGCCATGCGGCGCGTGCCCTTGCCCTGCACGATGGTGATCGCGTCCTTCAGCGGCAGCTTGGCGAAGTCGATGGCCAGCACCTGGTCGAGGCGGCGCTCGGTGAGGTCGGCGCGCGTCTTCGTCTCGATCATCGCGCCGCCGACGATGACCAGCTCGCCCTTGGCGTCGGCATACAGGATCTCGCTGCCGCCGTAGCGCACCTCGAACAGGCCGGCCAGCGGCGAGGGCCGCACCTCGTCGATGGGCGGCAGCTTGGGCAGGCGTTCGGCCAGCACCTTGCGGATCGTCGCTTCGTCGGCGTGGGCAGGCAGCGCGCCGGCGGCGCCGAGAAGGAAGGCCAGCGCCGCGGTCAGCGCCAGGGCAGTCGAGCGGGTCATGCGGCGAAGCTCAAAGCAGGAGAAACGGACAGAGAAGCGATGGAACGTGAGAAGCGCAAGTGCAACGAGGCGCCGGCTGGTGGGGCCGCTCAGGCACCCAGCGCCTGGCGCGTGAGCCAGCGCTTGAGCGGCGGCAGCGCATCGGCCAGGCCCAGCCCGCGGTTGCGCAGCTCGCGGGCCAGCGGCCAGGGGCTGGCGAAGAGCTGCAGCAGCCCGTCGGTGACGCCGGCCATCGCTGCGGTCGGCAAGGCGCGGGCGCGGGCGTAGCGCGCCAGCAGCCTGGCGTCGCCCAGGGGGCGCCACGGTTCGTCGCGCTGGCGCGCGGCCAGCACGTCGGCCAACGCGGCGACGTCGGCGAACCCCAGGTTCAGCCCCTGCCCTGCCAGCGGGTGCACCACGTGCGCGGCGTCGCCCACCAGCACCCAGCCCGGGCCGGCGATGCGGTCGGCGTGCGCCAGCTGCAGCGGCCAGGTGGAACGTCCACTGGCCAGCGTCAGCTCGCCCGCCGCGCCGCCGGTGGCTTCGCCCAGCAGCGCCAGGAAGCGGGTCTCGTCGCAGGTGGCCAGCTCGGCCGCGCGCTCGTCGGGCAGCGACCACACCAGCGCCAGCGCGTGGCCGGTGCGGCCCACGGTGCCGTCGGGGCCGGCGCCCGGCAGCGCCGGCAGCGTCAGGGGCAGCAGCGCCAGCACGTCGGGGCTGCGGAACCACTGCCGTGCCAGGCCGGCGTGCGGCTGGTGGCTGAGCAGCCGCGCGGCCACGGCGTGCTGGCCGTAGCGTTGCGCATGCCACTGCACGCCCAGGCGGTCGCGGGTCGCCGCGGCCTTGCCTTCGGCCACCACGAGCAGCTGCGCGGGCAGCTCCTGCGCCACGACGTCGACGTGCGGTGCGAAGCGCAGCGCCGTGCGCAGGGCCTCGTCGAGCGCGGCGGCGTCGACGATCCACGCCAGCTCGGGCAGCGCCATCGTCCAGGCCGAGAAGTGCAGCGCCGCGCCGGCGTCGTCGCCTTCGACGCGCATGTCGTGCACCGGCGTGCGCGTGGCGGCGGGCAGCGCATCCCAGACGCGCAGCGACTGCAACAGGCGCACCGAGGCGGCGTTGAGCGCATAGGCGCGCACGTCGTCGGCGCGCGGGCCGGCGGCGGGCGGGTCGCCCAGCAAAGCCACGCGCAGCGACAGCTTCGACAGCGCCAATGCCGTGGCCAGGCCGACGGCACCGGCGCCGCGGACCATCACGTCGTGCTGCGGCGCTTGCATGGTGGCGGCGATTGTAGGCAGCGGGGTCGTCGCGGCCCGGCCCGCGGCTACGATCACCCCGCCATGAGCACGCCAAGCCCCACGCCCGACGGCGACGTCGCCTGCCGCATCGCCCAGCTCGTCGTCTACCCGGTGAAGTCCTGCGCCGGCGTGGTGGTCGAGCGGGCCGAACTGGCCGAGACCGGCCTCGACCTCGACCGCCAGTGGATGGTGGTGGACGAGCAAGGCCAGATGCTCACCCAGCGCGACGTGCCGCGCCTGGCGCTGGTGCGGCCCACGCTGCGCGGCGAGGACATCCTGCTGCGCGCGCCCGGCATGCTGGGGCTGCACCTGCGCGTCGACACGGTGGAAGCACCCACCCGCGCCACGGTCTGGGACGACACCGTCGCGGCGTACGACATGGGCGCGCTGGCCGCGCAGTGGTTCACCGACTTCCTGGCGCCCGACACCGGCGGCCGGCGCCTGCGCCTGGTGCGCTTCGACCCGGAACACGAACGCCTGGCGAGCCGGCGCTGGACGGGCGAGATCGCCGCACGCACCGGCTTCGCCGACGCATTTCCACTGCTGGTGGCGAACGTGGCGTCGCTCGACGACGTCAACCGGCGGCTCGCCGCCGGCGGCCACGCCCCGGTGACCATGGCGCGGTTCCGGCCCAACCTGGTGCTCGAGGGCCTGCAGCCGTTCGACGAGGACCACGTCGACGAACTCACCGTCGCCACGGCCGAGGGCCCGGTGGTGCTGCGCTTCGTCAAGCCCTGCGTGCGCTGCACCGTGCCCGACGTCGACCCCGAGACCGCTGCCACGGGCCATGCCGTGGGCGACACACTCGCCAGCTTCCGCGCCGACCCGCGCGTCGACGGCGGGCTCACCTTCGCGATGAACGCGGTGGTCGTCTCCGGCTTCGGCCACACGCTCGCCGCGGGCCAGGCGGTGGGCGCGCGCTGGGCGTTCGACTGATCCGCCGGCGCCGTCGGCACGGGCCGCCGGCGGGCGCAGCGCAGGTCCGCGCGCGAGGCCGCTACGGCAGCGGCCGGCGCTCGGGCAGCGGGATGAACTCGGTCTCGCCCGGCACGGTGGCGAAACGCTGCGCCGCCCAGTCGTCGGCAGCCTGCACGATGCGCTCGCGCCGCGACGAGACGAAGTTCCACCAGATGTGCCGCCGCCCCAGCGGCGCGCCGCCGACGAGCACCACGCGCGCGCCGGCACCATCGCCGTCGCCCTCGGCCACGCACGAGAGCAACGGCTCCTCCCCCGGCGCCAGCACCAGCAGGCGGTGCGGCGGCAGCGGCTCGCCGTCCAGCGCCAGCTGGCCCTGCACGACGTAGAGCGCGCGCTCCTCGGCCAGCGGCAGCGGCAGCGCGTCGCCCGGCGCCAGGCGCAGGTCGAGGAAAAGCGTGGGCGACAGCAGCGGCACGGGCGACGTCGCGTCGAAGGCGCTGCCCAGCAGCACCCGCACCGCGGCGCCGCCGATCTCCAGCTGCGGGATGTCGCGCGCCGGGGCGTGCACGAAGGACGGCGGCACCTCCTCGTGTTCGGCCGGCAGCGCCACCCACAGCTGCAGGCCATGGCTGCGCCGCGGCTTGCCGCGCAGGTCGTCGGGCGTGCGCTCGGAATGCACGATGCCGCGGCCGGCGGTCATCCAGTTCACCGCGCCGGGCTCGATGCGCTGCACCGCCCCGGTGGAATCGCGGTGCTGCATTGCGCCTTCGAACAGGTAGGTCACCGTCGCCAGGCCGATGTGCGGGTGCGGCCGCACGTCGTGGTTGTCGTCGGGCCGGGCTTCGACGGGGCCGAAGTGGTCGAAGAACACGAAGGGCCCCACCGCCTGGCGCGCCGCGTGCGGCAGCAGGCGGCGGACGGTGAAGCCGCCGCCCAGATCGTGGCTGCGGGGATCGAGCTGCTGGGCCAGGTGCTGCATCGGGCCAGTGTAGGAAAATCCGCCCCCGGCTTCAGCGCCCCGTCTTCCCTCGTCTCCCCCGAAAGCCCCAGCATGAGCCTCAAGTGCGGCATCGTCGGCCTGCCCAACGTCGGCAAGTCGACCCTCTTCAACGCGCTGACCAAGGCCGGCATCGCGGCCGAGAACTACCCGTTCTGCACCATCGAGCCCAACGTCGGCGTGGTCGAACTGCCCGACCCGCGCCTGGCGAAGCTGGCCCAGATCGTCAAGCCCGAGCGCGTCGTGCCGGCGATCGTCGAGTTCGTCGACATCGCCGGGCTCGTGGCCGGCGCGAGCAAGGGCGAAGGCCTGGGCAACCAGTTCCTGAGCCACATCCGCGAGACCGACGCCATCGTGAACGTGGTGCGCTGCTTCGACGACCCGAACGTCATCCACGTCGCGGGCAAGGTCGACCCCATCGCCGACATCGAGGTCATCCAGACCGAGCTGTGCCTGGCCGACCTGGGCACCGTGGAGAAGAGCCTGCAGCGCTATGCCAAGCAGGCACGCGCCGGCGGCGACAAGGAGGCCCAGCGCCTGGTGGACGTGCTGAAGAAGTGCGAGGCGGCGCTGAACGAGGCGCGGCCGGTGCGTTCGGTTCAGTTCAGCAAGGAAGAGCAGGTGGTGCTGAAGCCCCTGTGCCTCATCACCACCAAGCCGGCGATGTTCGTCGGCAACGTGGCCGAGGACGGCTTCGAGGCCAACCCCTACCTCGACCGGCTGCGCGACTATGCGGCCAGGCAAAACGCACCCGTGGTCGCCATCTGCGCCAAGACCGAGGCCGAGCTCGCCGACATGTCCGACGAGGACCGCGCGCTCTTCCTGCAGGAGATGGGCCAGGACGAACCCGGCCTGGCGCGGCTGATCCGCGCCGCCTTCAAGCTGCTGGGGCTGCAGACCTACTTCACCGCCGGCCCGAAGGAAGTCCGCGCCTGGACCATCCACGTCGGCGACACCGCGCCGCAGGCCGCCGGCGTGATCCACACCGACTTCGAGCGCGGCTTCATCCGCGCCCAGACGATCGCCTTCGACGACTACGTGACGCTGGGCGGCGAGCAAGGTGCCAAGGACGCCGGGAAGATGCGTGCCGAGGGCAAGGACTACGTCGTCAGGGATGGCGACGTCATGAACTTCCTGTTCAACGTCTGACGGCTTGTTGCCAGCCGATCGTGCCGGCGCACGCGACCGGCGACGCCGGCGCGGCCGGCCGGCGTAGAGTGCGCTGATGGCGCCTACCCCCGAGCGTCCCGCCGCGTCGCCGCCGCCGTTGTCGCCATCGGGCGCCGCGGTCGCGTCGCCGGAGGCCCTGGGCGCGGCCATCGCCGCGCCGGCATCGTCGGCCGGCACCGCGTCGGCCGCCGCTGCACGAGGCGAATCCGACGCCGCGCCTCCGGGCCCGCTGCGCATCGCCGTGCTGACGGCGCTGGCCTACGCGCTCGTCGGCGCCGTCGCCGTGCTGCTGGCCGGGCCGCCGGGATACGCGTCGCCGCTCTACCCCTCGGCCGGCATCGCGCTCGTGGCGGTGCTCGTGTATGGCCGCGCCGCGTTGCCGGGCGCGTTGCTCGGGTCGTTCGCCGTCAACGCGGTGCTGGGCCTGGAACGCGGTGCCAGCGGGCTGGCAGCGCTGGTGCTGCCGCTGCTCATCGGCACCGGCGCGGCGTTGCAGGCCTGGCTGGGCGCCGCGCTGGTGCGGCGCCACGTGTCCCGGCCGCTGGTGTTGAACGCGCCGCGCGACATCGCCCGCTTCAGCCTGCTGGGCGGCGTGGTGGCGTGTGTCGTCAGCCCCAGCGTGGCGACGCCGGCGCTGCTGGCCACCGGGGCGATGGGGGGCGACGCGTGGCTGTCGAACTGGGTCACCTGGTGGGTGGGCGACACGATGGGCGTGCTCATCGGCGCGCCGCTGGCGCTGACGCTGGTGGGCCGCCCCAGCGCCGACTGGCTGCCACGACGGCGCACCCTGGGCCTGCCGCTGCTGCTGGCCCTGGCGCTGCTGGCCGCGGGCATGGCCGAGTTCGGCCGGCTCGACCGGCAGCGGCTGGTGGCCGGCTTCGAGCGCGACGTCGACCGGCTCGCCGCCGAGGCGCAGGCGCGGCTGGCCGCCCCGGTGCACGCGCTGCAGGCGCTGCACGGCACGGCGCGCGCGCAGGACGGCCCGCTCACGCGCGAGACGCTGCGCGAGGCGGCGCGCTGGTGGCTGGCGCAGCCGATGCAGATCCAGGCGATGGGCTACAGCGAACGCGTGGCGCTCGACGCCCTGCCGGCCTACGAGGCCGCGGCGCGGGCCGAGTCCGGCGGCGGCTTCCGCGTCTTCGACCGCGACGACGGCAGCCGCCGCGCCGCCGACCGCGAGGTGCTGGCGCTGCGCCACATCGAGCCCCCGGCCGGCAACACCGGCGCGGTGGGCTTCAATGCCTTGTCGCTGGCCGAGCCGCGGCGCGCCATCCTGGCCAGCCGCGACAGCGGCGAGCCGGCGGCCACCGCCGGCTTCCGGCTCACCCAGAGCACCAACGACGAGACCGGCGTCGTCATCTACCAGGCGCTGTACCGGGGCGATCCCGCCGACGTGGCGGCGCGGCGCGAGGCGTTCCGCGGCGTCGTCTTCGTCACCTTGCGCACCGACGCGGCGATGGCCGGCCTGTCGCCGCCCGGCCAGCGCCACCTGCGCTGGTGCCTGGTCGACCCCGAGCCCGGCGTGCAGCGGCCACGCCTGGCCGGGCCGGCGGGCTGCGAGCACCAGGTGCACCGGCCCAACGTCGCCGCACCGGCCTTGACGGCGCAGCGCCGGCTGATGCTCGGCGGCCGGCCGGTCGAGCTGCGCATCACCGCCCCCGAGGCCCTGCTGCCCGGCCAGCAGCGCGAGGCGACCTGGCTGCTGTCCATCGCCGGCCTGGCTGCGGCGGCGATGCTGGGGGCGCTGCTGCTCACCGTCACCGGCCACACCCGGCGCACCCAGCTGGCGGTGCAGTCGGCCACGGCCAATTTGCGGCGCGAGATGGACGAGCACGCCCGCGCCCAGCGCGCGCTGGCCGAGAGCGAGGCGCGGCTGCGCAGCATCCTCGACCACGTGCCGCTGGGCGTGATGTTCCTCGGCCCCGACGGCCGCCTGATCGACGGCAACCCGCGGCTGCACGAGATGCTGGGCAGCGACGCCGACAGCATGCGCGGCCGCGCCGTCACCGACTACGTCCACCCCGACGACGCGCCGGCGCTGCGCGCCGTGCGCCGCGTGCTGCTGGCCGGCGGCGACGACCAGCGCGTCGAGCGGCTGCAGGTGCTGCGCGCCGACGGCACCGAGCGCACGATGCGGCTGGACGCCAGCGCGCTGCGCGCGCCCGACGGCACGGTGCTGCGCATGGTGGGCGTGCTGGAGGACATCACCGAGCGGCTGCGGCTGGAGGAATCCGAGCGCGCGCTGCACCGCGCCGAGGCCGCCAACCGCGCCAAGAGCGAGTTCCTCTCGCGCATGAGCCACGAGCTGCGCACGCCGCTCAACGCCATGATCGGCTTCGCCCAGCTGCTGGGCCTGGACCGCGAGCCGCGCCTGGTGCCGCACCAGCGCGAGTGGACGCAGGAGATCCAGCGCGCCGGATGGCACCTGCTGGAGATGATCAACGAGACGCTGGACCTGGCGCGCATCGAGTCGGGCGCGGTGCAGCTGAAGATGGCGCCGGTGGAGCTGGCGCCGCTGGTGCAGGCCTGCGAGTCGATGCTCGCCAACGCCGCGGCGCAGCGCGGCATCGCCGTCAGCCACGCCATCGCGCCCGGCGCCGGCGTCGTCATGGGCGACCCGACGCGGCTCAAGCAGGTGCTGACCAACCTGCTGTCCAACGCCATCAAGTACAACCGCGAGGGCGGCCAGGTGGGCGTGGCGGTGCGCCGCATCGCCGGCGAGACCGGGCTCGACGACGACCGGATCGAGATCGCCGTCAGCGACAGCGGCCTGGGCATGACGCCGACGCAGGTGGGCGGGCTGTTCCAACCGTACAACCGACTCGGCCGCGAGAACAGCGGCATCGAAGGGACGGGCATCGGCCTGGTCATCAGCCGCCGCCTGGTCGAGCTGATGGGCGGCACGCTCGACGTGCGCAGCGAGCCCGGGCGCGGCTCGGTCTTCACCCTGCGGCTGCCCGCGGCCGCCGCGCCCGCCGTGGACGCGATGCCGGGCGACGATGCCCCGCCGGCGCCCTACCAGCAGCGCCTGGTGCACTACATCGAGGACAACGAGACCAACGTCGAGGTGATGCGCGGCATCCTGATGCAGCGGCCGCAGATCAGCCTGTCGGTCTCGACGCTGGGGCTCGACGGCCTGGCCGCGGTGCGCGCCCGCCGGCCCGACCTGATCCTGCTGGACATGCAGCTGCCCGACATCAGCGGCATCGAGCTGCTGCGCCACCTGAAGCAGGACGAAGCCGTCGGCAGCGTGCCGGTGGTGGTGGTGTCGGCCGACGCCACGCCGACGCACATCCAGCAGGCGCTCACCAGCGGGGCGCTGCAGTACGTGACCAAGCCGCTGGACGTGGCGCGGTTCCTCGACACGCTGGACGGCATCCTGGCGGAAGCGGAGACGCGCTGGGGGTTGTGATCGGCTCTCTGCTGGTGAGTGGTCACTCGCGATCAATAGCCGGTGAATGCTGATCGATGCGTGACCAGCTGGACTCGGCTCCCGCCACCACCACCACGGTCAGCACTCTCGGGTCGAGAGTGCTAACATGCGCGGAACTTCGTTAATCCCAGAGCCATCACACCGCGCATGAACGTCACCTCCACCGCGCTTTCGGTCCGCGATCCCTGGAGTCTGGTGCCCTCGCTGGGGAACCTCGACGCCTACGTCACGGCCGTGAACCGCATGCCCATGCTCAGCCCCACCGAGGAGACCGAGCTGGCGCGCGCGTGGCGCGACCGTGGCGACCTGCAGGCCGCGGGGCGGCTGGTGCTGTCGCACCTGCGCCTGGTGGTGTCGGTGTCGCGCCAGTACCTGGGCTACGGCCTGCCGCAGGGCGACCTCATCCAGGAAGGCAACGTCGGCTTGATGAAGGCCGTCAAGCGCTTCGACCCCGAGCAGGGCGTGCGCCTGGTGAGCTACGCGCTGCACTGGATCAAGGCCGAGATCCACGAGTACATCCTCAAGAACTGGCGCATGGTCAAGGTGGCCACCACCAAGGCCCAGCGCAAGCTGTTCTTCAACCTGCGCTCGATGAAGCATGGCCTCAAGGGCGCGGCCGAGGACGGCCAGACGCACCGCAACACGCTGAGCGCCGCCGAGGTGGCGCACGTGGCCGGCCAGCTCGACGTCAAGCCCGAGGACGTGATCGAGATGGAGACGCGCCTGTCGGGCGGCGACGTGGCGCTCGAGCCGCAGGCCGACGACGGCGACGAGGCGAGCTACGCGCCGATCAGCTACCTGGCCGACGACACCACCGAGCCGACGCGGCGCATGGAAGCGCTGCACCGCGACTGGCTCGCCGGCGACGGCATCCAGCAGGCGCTGGACGTGCTGGACGCACGCAGCCGGCGCATCGTCGAGGAGCGCTGGCTGAAGGTGAACGACGACGCCTCGGGCGGCATGACGCTGCACGAGCTGGCCGCGGTGTACGGCGTGAGCGCCGAGCGCATCCGCCAGATCGAGGTGGCGGCGCTGAAGAAGATGAAGAAGGCGCTGGAGGCCGACGCCACCGCGCACTGACCGCCGCGCCGCGCAGCACGACGCGACGGCGCCGCGGCTGGTTTCAGGCGGCGTCGCGCAGCAGCAGCTCGATGTCGTGCTTCAGCGCCTCGGCGCCCGCGCCGTAGCGCGTGAACAGCCGGATGCGGCCCTGGGTGTCGAAGACGTAGCTGCCGGCGGTGTGGTCCACCGTGTAGCTCTCGGGCGTCTTGCCCGGCACCTTGGCGTAGTGCACCTTGAAGTGCTGCGCCACGGCCTTGGTCTGCTCGGGCGTGCCGCGCAGGGCGACGAAGCCGGCGCCGAAGTTGTCGACGTAACGCTGCAGCACCTGCGGCGTGTCGCGCTCGGGGTCGACGGTGACGAACACGCCCTGCACCTTGTCGCCCGCGGGCCCCAGCGCCTGCTTCACCTGCGCCAGCTCCACCAGCGTGGTGGGGCAGACGTCGGGGCAGTGCGTGAAGCCGAAGAACACCACCGTCACCTTGCCCTTGAAGTCGGCCAGCGTGCGCGGCCGGCCTTCGGCATCGGGCAGGGCGAGCTCGCGCGCGTACTCGGCACCGGTGATGTCGATGGCCTTGAACTGCGGCCCGCCGCCGCGGCTGCAGCCGGCCACGGCCGCAGCGCCGGCGGCGGCGACGGCGACGGCGACGGCCCACATCAGCGTACGGCGGCGGAGATCCATGGTGCGAGGTAGTGGTCCAGCAGCAGCGCGCCGAACAGCAGCGCCAGGTGCCAGATGGAGAAGCGGAAGGTCTTGCGCGCCAGCGCGTCGCTGTAGCCGCGCCACAGCTGCCAGGCCAGCATCGTGAAGCGCGCGCCCAGCACGACGGCAGCGGCGAGGTAGAGCACGCCGCTCATGCCGTGCACGAAGGGCAGCAGCGTGGCCGCGAACAGCACGATGGTGTAGAGCAGCACCTGCAGCCGCGTGAACTCGGGCCCGTGGGTGATGGGCAGCATGGGCAGGCCGGCGCGGCGATAGTCCTCCACCCGGTACAGCGCCAGCGCCCAGAAGTGCGGCGGCGTCCACAGGAAGATGATCAGCACCAGGATCAGCGCCTCGGCACCGACCTCGCCCGTCATCGCCGCCCAGCCCAGCAGCGGCGGCATCGCGCCCGACGCGCCGCCGATGACGATGTTCTGCGGCGTCAGCGGCTTGAGCACCACGGTGTAGATGACCGCATAGCCGACGAAGGTGGCGAAGGTGAGCCACATCGTCAGCGGGTTGACCCAGGCGTAGAGCACGGCGCTGCCGGCGACGCACAGCAGCGTGGCGAAGGCCAGCGTCTGGGCGTTGGTCAGCTCGCCCTTGGCCGTTGGCCGCCAGGCGGTGCGCTGCATGCGGCGGTCGATCTGCTGCTCGACCAGGCAGTTGAAGGCCGCCGCCGCGCTGGCGACAAGCCAGATGCCAAGCGTGGCGGCGAGCGTGGTGCGCCACTCGGGCCAGCCGGGCACCGCCAGCAACATGCCGATGAGCGCGCAGAACACGATGAGCTGCACCACGCGCGGCTTGGTGAGCGCGTAGAACTGCCCCCAGCGCGTGGCCAGCGAGCGAGCGGGTGCGGCAAGGGTCTGGGCCATGGCGGATGAACGCGGGCGCGGATTCTAGGCAGCGAGCGTGCCGCCGCCCGCCGTGCCGCGCGCCTGGGCGGCGCGGCCGGCCGTCGCGACGGTCATGGCATGTGCCGCATCCCCTGCGCCGAGCGCCGCCTGCACCTGCTGGCGCGCACGCGCCAGCAGCAGGGTCAGCACCAGCACCATCGCCGCCGCGCCCGCCGAGTGCAGCAGCGCGGCGATCAGCGGCCAGCCCAGCACCACGTTCGACAGCCCGCTGCCGAGCTGCAGCGCCAGCAGCGCCGCGAGCGCCGCGCCGTAGCGCCGTGCACGACCGCCGGCCCGCGCCAGCCGCCAGGCCAGCGCGCCCAGCACCAGCGCGGCGATCACGCCGAAGAGGCGGTGCGCCATGTGGATGCCGACCATGGCGTCGAAGCCCAGGCCGCTGCCGTCGGCGGCGTGGCCCAGTTCGCGCAGCGGGGCGAAGCCGGCGCTGCTCATCGCCGGCCACCACTGGCCGTTGCATTGCGGAAAGCCGGTGCACGCCAGCACCGCGTAATTGGTGCTGACCCAGCCGCCCAGCACGATCTGCACGGCCAGCACCGCCAGCGCCAAGCGCGCCGCGGTTCGCAGCGATCCCACGAGCGCGACGGCGGTGTCGGAGCGCCGCGAGAAGGCCGCGTGCTGCAGCGCCAGCAGCGCCAGCAGCACCAGCCCGCCGACGAGGTGCAGCGTGACCACCGCCGGGTAGAGCTTGAGCGTGACGGTGTACTTGCCGAACAGCCCCTGCACGATGGTCCAGACCAGCGTCGCCGTCGGCCACCAGGGCGAGAACGGCAGCCGCGCGCGTTCGCGCCAGGCCACCACGGTCATGACCAGCACCAGCACGCCCACCGTCATCGCCAGGTAGCGGTGGATCATCTCGATCCAGGCCTTGCCGAAGGTGACCTTGCCGCTGGGTGCCACCGCCTGCTCGGCGCTGATCTGCGGGGCCGCGCCGATGGGGCTGGCGGCGCCATAGCAGCCCGGCCAGTCGGGGCAGCCGAGACCGGAGTCGGACAAGCGCGTGAAGGCGCCGAAGACGATGAGGTCGAACGTGAGGAACAGCGTCACCGCCGTCAGCGCCGCCAGCCGGGCGCGCGTGTCGCGGCCACGCTGACGCAGCCAGACGTAGCCCAGCGGCAGCAGCGCGATCAGCAGCGCCAGCAGCGCCAGGCGCAGCGCGGGCGCGAAGTCGACCAGCGGGACGGCGTCGTTCATCGCGGCGGGGCGGGCGCTTCAGCGCCCCGCCCGGTCCCACGACGCCGAGGCGCGCAGCACGCGTTCGAGGTCGCGCTTGACGCGTGCCGGCTCGGGCTGCGCCGGAAAGCGCATCATCCATTCGCCCATCGGGTCGACCACGTAGAGGTGGTCCTCCACGGCGTGGCCCGGCTCGGGCGCCAGCCAGGCGGCGACGGCCGCGGCGTCGGCGCGCAGCAGCGTGGTCTCGGGCGTGGCCTGCAGCGCCTGCAGCAGCGGTGGCGCGACGCCGGCGGCGTCGGTGATCAGCCAGACCTTGTCGAGCCGGTCGCGCTCGCGCCCCAGCATCTCGCGCAGCTGGCGCTGGGCGTAGAGGCGCTGCTCGCACGCGGCGCCGCAGGCCGCGGGGCCCACGGTGACGAGCAGCCACTGTCCATGCAGTTCGCGCGGCAGCACCGGTGTGCCGTCGAGGCGCTGCAGCTTCAGCGCCGCGGGCAGCGCGCGGCTGGGCTGCACCAGCGTGCCGTAGTTGGTGCGCCCCTCGGGGCGGATGACGAAGTAGGTGACGTACGAGGCGATGACCGGCGCCGCGCACACCAGCAGCACGAGCAGCATCTTCAGCCGCCCGACGCTGGTGCGGCGCTCGGCGGCGCGCGCCGGGTCGGCCAGGTCGGGGCCGGCGACGCCGTGCACGCTCAAGGCCAGCGGTTCAGCGGCGCTGGCGGCCGAGCCTTGGCTTGACGAGTTGGAACCAGACATACAGACCGATCACGAGGGCGCACAGCGCGAACCACTGGAAGGCATAGCCGTAGTGCTTGTGCACGTCGACCGCCGGTTGCGGCCACTGCCGCAGCAGGCCGTCGGCACCGGCGCGGCCGGCGCCGCGGGCAGCGCCGGCACCATCGGCCGGCCCATCTTCCTGCAGCGCCGTGTAGGGCAGCAGCGGCAGGCCGGTCTCGCGCGCGAAGTCGGCCAGGGGCAGATTTTGCCGGATGGGGCCAGCGCCGGCGCCGTCGAACTGCACCAACCGCGCCGGCGGCGGGGCGATGCGGCCGTCGAGCGCGACGCGTCCTTCGGGCGGCGGCGCAGCGACGATGCGCGTGCGGTCGACCTGGTCGCGCGGCAGCCAGCCGCGCTGCACGGCGATCGCACGGCCGTCGTCCAGCAGCAGCGGCGTCAGCGCGAAGAACCCGGGCCGGCCGTTCATCTGCCGGTTCTCGAGGTACACGGTGTGCGCTGGCGACCAGCGGCCCTCCAGCCGCACGCGGCGGTGCAGCGGGGCCTGCTCGAGCGTGGCCGGCAGTTCGGCGGCGCTGACGGGCGGCAGGGCGCGCTGCTGCAGCTGGGCCTCGTGCAGCGCGTTCTTCTGCGCCGCGCGGTCGAGCTGCCACACGCCCAGCCGGCCCGTCAGCAGCGCGGTGGCCAGCGCCGCGAGCAGCACGATCCAGCGGCTGCGGCGCCAGTCCGACGTCGCCGTCATGGGCTCAGGGCCGGGGCGGATAATCACCGCCGATGAAGGCCTTGATGGTGCTGATGCTCGTCGCGGTGCTGGGTGCGTTGGCGAGCGCCGGCGTGTTCATGCTCAAGAAGCCGAAGGACGGCGACCCGCGCCAGGGCCGCATGGCCAAGGCCCTGGCCTTGCGCGTGGGGCTGTCGGTGGCGCTGTTCCTGTTCATCCTGCTGAGCTGGTGGATGGGGTGGGTGCAGCCGACGGGCATTCCCACCGGACGCTGACAAGCGGCGCCGAAAGCGCGAACGCCGCACGAGGCGGCGTTCGCAACGGCACCGGGCAGGCCGCGGCTACAGCCAGTAGACCAGGAAGTACAGGCCGAGCCACACCACGTCGACGAAGTGCCAGTACCAGGCGGCACCCTCGAAACCGAAGTGGCGCTGCGGTGTGAAGTGGCCCTTCTGCAGGCGCAGCGTGATGAACAGCAGCATCAGCATGCCGACGAACACGTGGAAGCCGTGGAAGCCGGTGAGCATGAAGAACGTGCTGCCGAAGATGCCGCTCGAGAGCTTGAGGTTCAGGTCGTTGTAGGCATGCGCGTACTCGTAGCCCTGCACCACCAGGAAGGTGGCGCCGAGCGCGACCGTGATCCACATCCAGAAGATCGTCTTGGCGCGCTGGTTGGCGATGAGCGCGTGGTGGGCGATGGTGAGCGTGACCCCCGAGGTGAGCAGCAGCGCGGTGTTCACCGTCGGCAGCGGCCAGGGACCGATGATCGAGAACGGCTCCACCGTGCCGGCCGGCGAGGCCGTGGCGCCGCCGCCGGCGCTGGGCCAGATGGCCTTGAAGTCGGGCCACAGGATCTGGTGCTCGATGTTGCCCAGCATGGGCACCGAATACACCCGGGCCCAGTACAGCGCGCCGAAGAAGGCGGCGAAGAACATCACCTCGCTGAAGATGAACCAGCTCATGCTCCAGCGGAACGACACGTCGATGCGGTCGCTGTAGAGCCCGCTCTCGCTTTCGGCGATGGCTTCGCGGAACCACTGGAACAGCACCGTGAGCCACACCACCAGGCCGACCATCAGGGCGTACTTGCCCCAGTCGACACCGTTGACCCACTGGCCGGCGCCGAGGATGACGAGGAACAGGCCGAACGCCACCAGCACCGGGTGGCGCGAGGGCGACGGGACGAAGTAGTACGGGGTGGTTCCCGCGGGGGTGTGGGCAGCCATCGTGGGTTCTAGCTCCTGGAATCGCTCTCGGTTGTCTGTCGTTGTGCTCGTGTCGCGCCGTGTGCGTGTTCAGCCGGCCACGCCGCTGCCGATGACCCAGCGCACCAGCAGCACCAGGGCCACCACGAACAGCGCCGCGCCGGCGATGCCGGCGATCACCACGTGCAGCGGGTTCAGCCGTGCCAGGTCTTCCTCGTGGTCGGCTCGGCGGCGCACGCCGAAGAACGACCAGGCCACGGCGCGCACGGTCTGCAGCAGCGAGCCGCGCCGCTTGATCGCGTCCTTGAGTTCGTCGGCCATGGCGACAGCTGCGCTCATGTGCGCGGCTCGGCGACAGGGGTCGCCGCCGCCTGCTGGCGCGCCAGCCCGCCGGCCGGTGCCGCCGGCACCTTGCCGCCCACCTCGAAGAAGGTGTACGACAAGGTGATGGTGGTCACGTCCTTCGGCAGCTTGGGGTCGATGACGAAGACCACCGGCCACTGCTTGCTCTCGCCCGGCGCGAGCGTGTATTCGTTGAAGCAGAAGCACTCCAGCTTGTTGAAGTGCGGGCTGGCCTGCATCGGCGCGTAGCTCGGGATGGCCTGCGCCGCCATCGTGCGCGTCTGCCGGTTGCGGAACTCGTACATCACGGTGGCCATCTCGCCCGGGTGCACCTCGATCGAGCGCTTCTCGGGCTTGAAGTCCCAGGGCCCGCGCACGTTGGCGTCGAACTCCACGGTGATGGTGCGGCTGGTGTCGACCTGGGTGTTGGACAGGTCGCGCTTGCCGCTCCAGGTGCCGGTGGCCACGCGCTGCTCGGCCAGCGTCAGCACGTTGATGCCGAGCGCGGCGCAGATGGCGTCGTACATCGGCACCAGCGCGTAGCCGAAGCCGAACATCGCCGCGACGATGACCACCAGCTTGCCCAGCAGACGCCGGTTGGCCTTGGCGACCTTGCGGCCGCGCGGGCTGGCGCCGGTGCTGCTGGTGGCGGTTGGCATGTCCATGGCGACGGAGCGGCCGCGCGCTTCAGCGGCCCAGCCAGACGATCTTGACGACGAAGCCCACGGCGAACGCCAGCGCCACCGTCGCCAGGATCAGCGCCAGGCGCACGTTGGCCTTGCGTTGCTGGGGAGACTGCGCCATGGCGAGCGTCCGCGGGCCTCGGGTCCGTCAGCGTGCGGCCGCGCCTTCAGCCCACCACGCGCGTGGCGCTGGCGTTGAGCTTGGGCGGCGTCTCGTAGGTGTGCCAGGGCGCGGGGCTCGGCACCTCCCACTCCAGGCCTTCGGCCGCTTCCCAGGGCTTCTGCGGCGCAGGCTCGCCCTTGCCGCGCATCATGGGCACGACGACGAACAGGAAGAAGTACACCTGCATCAGCCCGAAGCCGAAGGCGCCGATGGTGGCCAGCGCGTTGAAGTCGGCGAACTGCATGGGGTAGTCGGCGTAGCGGCGCGGCATTCCGGCCAGCCCCAGGAAGTGCATCGGGAAGAAGGTGACGTTGAAGAAGATCAGCGAGCCCCAGAAGTGGATCTTGCCGCGCGTCTCGTTGTACATGACGCCGGTCCACTTCGGGCCCCAGTAGTAGACGCCGGCGAACAGCGCGTACAGCGAGCCGGCCACCAGCACGTAGTGGAAGTGCGCCACCACGTAGTAGGTGTCCTGCAACTGGATGTCGATCGGCGCCATGGCCAGGATCAGGCCCGTGAAGCCGCCCATCGAGAACACGAACAGGAAGCCCACCGAGAACAGCATCGGGGTCTCGAAGGTCATCGAGCCCTTCCACATCGTCGCCAGCCAGTTGAAGATCTTCACGCCCGTGGGCACGGCGATCAGCATCGTGGCGTACATGAAGAACAGCTGCCCCGTCACCGGCATGCCGGTGGTGTACATGTGGTGCGCCCAGACGATGAACGACAGGATCGCGATCGACGAGGTGGCGTACACCATCGAGGTGTAGCCGAAGAGCTTCTTGCGCGCGAACGCCGGGATGATCTGGCTGATGATCCCGAACGCCGGCAGGATCATGATGTAGACCTCGGGGTGGCCGAAGAACCAGAAGATGTGCTGGTACATCACCGGGTCGCCGCCGCCCGCCGGGTTGAAGAACGTCGTGCCGAAGTGGCGGTCGGTCAGCGTCATCGTGATGGCGCCGGCCAGCACCGGCATCACCGCGATCAGCAGGTAGGCGGTGATCAGCCAGGTCCACACGAACAGCGGCATCTTCAGCAGCGTCATGCCGGGCGCGCGCATGTTCAGGATGGTCACGATGATGTTGATCGAGCCCATGATCGAGCTGGCGCCCATGATGTGCATCGCGAAGATGCCGGCGTCCATGCTCGGGCCCATCTGCAGCGTGAGCGGCGCGTAGAGCGTCCAGCCCGCGGCCGGGGCGCCGCCGGGCATGAAGAACGAGCCCACGAGCATGATGGCGGCCGGGATCAGCAGCCAGAAGCTCAGGTTGTTCATGCGCGCGAAGGCCATGTCCGCCGCGCCGATCTGCAGCGGGATCATCCAGTTCGCGAAGCCCACGAACGCCGGCATGATCGCGCCGAACACCATGATGAGGCCGTGCATCGTGGTGAACTGGTTGAACAGCTCGGGGTTCACGAACTGCAGCCCGGGCTGGAACAGCTCGGCGCGGATGCCGAGTGCGAGCACGCCGCCCACCATCAGCATCGCGAAGCTGAACAGCAGGTACATCGTGCCGATGTCCTTGTGGTTCGTCGCGAACAGCCAGCGGCGCCAGCCGTGCGGCGCGCCGTGGTGTTCGTGGTCGTCGGCATGCCCGTGGCCGGCGACGTGGCCGTGGGGGTCCAGCACTGCGCTCATGGCGATCCTTCGAAAAGACTTACTGCTTGCGTGCGGCAACGAAGTCGGCGGGCTGCACGAGCTGGCCGGTCTTGTTGCTCCAGGCGTTCTTGGTGTAGGTGGTGACCGCGGCCAGCTCGGTGTCGGAGAGCTGCTTCCACGGCGGCATGGCGCCGCCGCCGGCGCCGTTGAGCAGGATCTGGATCTGGCGCGGCGTGTCGTTCAGCACCACCGGGCTGGCGTCCAGGGCCTTGATCGGGCCGGCGCCCTTGCCGTCGGGGCGGTGGCAGGCGGCGCAGTTGGCGGCGTAGACCTTCTCGCCGCGCGCCACCAGCTCGGGCAGCGTCCAGACCTTGCTCGGGTCGTCGGCGGCCGCGGCCATCTCCTTCTTCTTGCCCTCGACCCACGCGGCGTAGTCGGCCTGGCTCACCACCTTGACGTGGATGGGCATGTAGGCGTGCTCCTTGCCGCACAGCTCCTGGCACTGGCCGTAGAAGTCGCCCGTGCGCTCGGCGCGGAACCAAGTGTCGCGCACGAAGCCGGGAATCGCGTCCTGCTTGACGCCCAGCGAGGGCACGGCCCAGGCGTGGATCACGTCGTTGGCGGTGGTGACGATGCGCACCTTCTTGCCCACCGGCACCACGAGCGGCTGGTCCACCTTCAGCAGGTAGTCGTCGCCGGCCGGCTTGCCGCTGTCGGACATGACGCGGTGGTTGTAGTCCAGCGTCTGCAGGAAGGCGATGCCCTCGCCTTCGCCCTTGAGGTAGTCGTAGCCCCACTTCCACTGGTAGCCGGTGGCCTTGATCGTGAGGTCGGCGTTGGTCGTGTCCTTCATCGCCACCACGGTGCGCGTGGCCATCGCGCCCATGGCGATGACGATGATGAACGGCACGATCGTCCAGGCGATCTCGACCACCACGCTCTCGTGGAAGTTGGCCGCCTTGTGGCCCACCGACTTGCGGTGCTTGATGATCGAATAGAACATCACGCCGAACACGCCGATGAAGATCAGCAGGCAGACGATCAGCATGAAGTTGTGCAGCCACACCTGCTGCTCGCCCAGCCGCGTGACCGGCGGATGCAGGTCGAGCTGGTTCACGGCCGGGCCGCCGGGCAGGTCGTTGACGGCGTAGGCCGCGGCGCACATCAGCCAGGCGCCGCTGGCCGCGGCGAGCCGGCCGGCGTGGCGCAGAAGGTGGGTCGTCATCATCGTGGTGTTGTCAGTGCGGATTCAGTGTCAGACGGCGGGGCCGGTGGCGCGGCGCAGCGCCTGGCGCAGCTCGCGCGCGAACGGGGCGCGCAGGTCGGCGCGCAGGAAGCGGCCCACGCACAGCCGCTGGCCGCGCGCGCTCAGCTCGACCAGCGAGCCCTGGCCGGCGACCGGCTCCACGCGCAGCCATTCGGCGGCGAACTGCGCGCGCTCGACGCGGTTGCCGATGCGCCGCTCCACCTGCAGCAGGCGGCCGACGAGGGTGAGCGTCTCGCAGTCGCCCACGTGGCGGGCGAAGGCCAGCAGCGCCACGCCCAGCGCCAGCAGCTCCAGCACGGCGAAGCCCAGCACGTAGGGCGCGCCCTGGGTGAAGAAGAACAGGCCCACGCCCAGCGCCAGCGCGCACAGCGACAGGTAGGCCAGGCCCATCTGGCGCGGGCTGATCGAGCAGTTGCGGCGCAGCAGCCACTGCAGCGCCAGCTGGCCCGGCGTGCCGGGCAGGTGAACCACGCGGCCAAAACGCCAGGCCCCGTTGCGCGCGGCGTCCGCCGGCAGCGGCCAGCGGCTGGGTGCGAAAGTGGCGGTCATCGGCGGAGAAGGCGCTTCAGCGGGCGCGGCGGGCAGGCAAGGACGACGGGGGAGACGACGCGCGAGGCGGCGGCTGGCTGGCGGGACGTCAAGGCATGCCTTGGGGGCCACGCACAATCGCCAGATTCTAGCCCAGCACCCCTAGACCACCGGGCCTGATGGCATGCGCCGGCGCAGGGCGGCTCGGCGCGGTCGCACGGCGTCGCGGCGCGCCGGCCCGGCCATCGCCGCCCTTGGGGCGCCGGCTGCTATCGGCGCGGCGGCGGCCGGCCGGCGCGCACGATGGCGCGCATGTCGTCGAGCGACACCTGCGTCTCGGCCTGCACCCGGGCCCGGGGCGGCGGCTTGAAGGCGTGGCCGTAGACGACCTCGAAGCCGAGCGCGATGCGGCCCTGGTCGTCGGCCAGCGTGCCCAGGGCCTCCAGCAGCCGCGCACGCCAGCGCGGCGTGCGCCAGCCGGCGTGGCGCGCCGGGTGGGCGTTGCCGCCCAGGCTGCGCAGTTCGGCCAGCGCGGCCTCGGGCGACGCCCAGGTGAGCGTCAGCAGCTCCTGGTCCATCACCGGGTCGGCGAAGCCGGCCTCGACGAGCATGTCGCCGATGTCGTGCATGTCGACGAAGGGCGCCAGCGGCGCCGGCCAGCCGAGGCGGGTGTACAGCGCCGTCAGCGCCGTGAGGCTGCCCGGGCCCAGGGTGGAGAACATGAGGAAGCCGTCGACCGCCAGCGCGCGCTGCCAGCGCCGCAGCAGCGACGGCGGGTCGGCTTCGCCGTGCAGGGCCATGTTAGCCCACAGCAGCTGCGCGGCGGCGTCGGGCACGGCGTCGGGGTCGATCACCGCCGGCCCGGCCCCGCGCCAGCGCTCGAGCGACCACCAGCGCGGCTGCAGCGCGGCGGCGGTCGCCTCGCGCCGCTCGGCGCTGGCTTCGACGGCCAGCACCTTGGCCTGCGGGTAGGCCGCACGCAGCAGCGCACGGCTCGCGCCGGTGTGCGCCTGCCAGTCGAGCACCCGCGCCGGCTGGCGCTTGACGATCGCCAGGCGCTCGGCCATGCGGCGCGCCACCTCGGCGTGCAGCCATGGCGGCGCGGCGGCGCGCGCCATGCGGCGGCGAATGGCCGCCAGGGCCGCCGCGTCGACGGGCCGGCGGGCGCCGCGCGCGTCGTCAGGGGACCCCATGCGGCCAGTATATTGAGCCGATGCCGGGCCCCTTGCCGCCGCACGTTGCATCGCGCCTGCCCCAGCCGCGGCGGCCGTCGTGGTGGCCGCGCGGGCTTGGCCTCGGGGCCTTCGTGCCGAGCTGGTGCGAAGTCTGCCGCGGTGCCTGCGACGCCTCGGCCGACGACGGCGCGCTGTGCGCGACCTGCGTGGCGCGCTACGCCGCGCCGCGTGCCCGCTGCCGGCGCTGCGCACTGCCGCTGGGCCACGCCGCCGACGCCTGCGGCGACTGCCTGCGCGACCCGCCGCCCTACGACCGCACGGTGTGCGCCGCCGACTACGGCTTTCCCTGGGACCGGCTGCTGGCCGGCTTCAAGTACCAGGGCCGCATCGAACTCGCGCCGACGCTCGCGGCGCGCATGGTGGCCGCCCTGCACGCCGCCGGCGCCGTCCCGGGCCGCGTGCCGCCGGGCGACGAACCGCCGGTGGACCGCGTGCAGCCGGTGCCGCTGGCGCCCGAGCGCCTGGCCGAGCGCGGCTACAACCAGGCGTGGGAACTGGCGCGGCGCATCGCCCGCAGGCTGCGCCTCGAGGCCGACGCCACGCTGCTGCAGCGCCCGGTGCACACGCCGCAGCAGGTGGCGCTCGGCAGCGCGGCCGAGCGGCGGCGCAACCTGGCATCGGCCTTCATGGTCGACCCGCGACGCCGCCACGTGGTGGCCGGCCGGCACGTCGCCCTGGTCGACGACGTCATGACCACCGGCGCGACGGCACGGGCCGCGGCGGCCGTGCTGAAGCGCGCCGGCGCGGCGACGGTGTCGGTGTGGCTGCTGGCGCGCACCCCGGCGCCGCTGGCCGGCGACGACGCGGGCTGAACGGCGCATGTTCAACGTCGTGCTGGTGGCGCCGGAGATCCCGCCCAACACCGGCAACGTGATCCGCCTGGCCGCCAACACCGGCTGCCGGCTGCACCTCGTGCAGCCGCTGGGTTTCTCCATGGACGACAAGCTGCTGCGCCGCGCGGGCCTCGACTACCACGAGACCGCGGCGGTGCAGGTGCACGCGTCGTGGGCCGCGCTGCTCGATGCCGAGGCCCCGCCGGCCGAGCGCTGCTTCGCCTTCACCACGCGCGGCGCGCGGCCGTTCGCCGAGGTGGCCTGGCGGCCCGGCGACTGGCTGGTGTTCGGCAACGAGAGCGCAGGCCTGGCGCCCGAGCTGCGCGACGGCCACTTCCCGCCCGAGCGGCGCGTGCGCCTGCCGCTGCGCCCGGGACAACGCAGCCTCAACCTGAGCAACGCGGTGGCCGTGGCGGTGTTCGAGGCCTGGCGCCAGAACGGCTACGCCGGCGGGGCTTGAGCCGGGCTGCGCGCGCCGCAGGCGACGCCTGCAGACCGATTCGGCGCGGCGCCGCCAAAACGCCGCAGCGACGACCCGGCGCGTTATTCGGCCCGTGCGCTGCGCGCCATCAGGCGCAGCGCGGCCTGCTGCGGCGTGCTGCGGCCTTCGAGCACGTCGACGACGGCGTCGGTGATCGGCATCTCCACGCCCAGCCGGCGCGCCCGCGCCAGCACGGTGGGGGCGGACGCCACGCCTTCGGCGACGTGGCCGAGCGCGCCCAGCGCCTCGGGCAGCGTGCGGCCCGCGGCGAGCAGCAGCCCCACCTGGCGGTTGCGCGACAGATCCCCGGTGGCCGTGAGCACCAGGTCGCCCAGCCCCGACAGGCCCATGAACGTGTCGGCGCGCGCGCCCAGCGCCACGCCAAGACGGGACATCTCGGCCAGGCCGCGCGTGATGAGCGCGGCGCGGGCGTTGAGCCCGGCGCCGGGCAGGCCGTCGAGCATGCCGGCGGCGATCGCCAGCACGTTCTTCACCGCGCCGCCGACCTCGACGCCGACCACGTCGGCGCTGCGGTAGACGCGCAGCGCATCGGCATGGAAGGCGGCGACGGCGGCCGCGGCCAGCGCGGCGTCGCTGCTCGCGGCCACCAGCGCCGTCGGCTGGCCGCGCGCCACCTCGAGCGCGAAGCTGGGCCCGGAGAGCACGCCGCACGGCGCGTCGGGCCGCAGCTCGCGTGCGATCTCGTGGCCGAGTGCGCCGCTGCCGGCCTCGAAGCCCTTGCACAGCCACAGCGCCGGCAGGCCGGACGGCAGGCCGGAGAGCTGGCCGCGCAGGGCGGCCATGGGCGTGGCGATGACCAGCAGCGCGTCGTCGCCGCTGGCGTGGTCGACGGCCTGGCCGCGATCGGCGGTGATGCCGAGCGCCTCGGGCAGCCCGATGCCGCCCAGGTAGCGCGGGTTGGCGCGCTGCTCGCGCATCTGCTGCACCTGGGCCGCGTCGCGGGCCCACAGCAGCACGTCGTGGCGCGGCGCCGCGGCGACGGCGAGCGCCGTGCCCCACGCGCCGGCGCCGAGCACGGCGATCTTCATCGCGTGCCGGCGCCTCCGGGCCTCAGTTGGCGCCGGTGATGATGCGCGAGCCGCCGTTGCCGCCGTTGGTGGCGGCGGCCTGCTGTTGCTGCTGGGCCTCGAACATGGCCTGGAAGTTCACTTCCGTCAGCAGGATCGGCGGGAAGCCGGCGCGCGTGCAGACGTCGGAGACGATGGCGCGCAGGTAGGGATAGATCATCTGCGGGCAGACGATGCTGATGATGCCCTGCAGCTGCTCCTGCGGCACGTTGCGGATCTCGAAGATGCCGGCCTGCTTGGCCTCCACCAGGAACAGCACCTTGTCCTTGACCTTGGTCGTGACGGTGGCGGTGACCGTCACCTCGTAGATGCCGTCGGTGACGCCCTCCGCGCCCATCGCCAGGTTGATGTCCACCTGCGGCTGGGCCTGCTCGAGCAGGATGCCCGGCGAATTGGGCTGCTCCAGCGACAGGTCCTTCAGGTACATGCGCTGGATCTGGAAAACGGGCGTGTCGTCGGCCATGGCGTGCTCGTGGTTCGGGTCGTGGATCGGGAACGGCGCTCCGCGCCCCGGGCGCGGAAAAGCCGGCGATTATGGCGTGGCGACGATGACGGTCCGCGCGTGGGACTGGTGGGGGCAACCGGGGCGCGCGGCGCGGCGCACGCGACGTCGCGCCACGGGCGTCACGGCGCCGCAGCGCGTGTCGGCGATGGCCGCTTCAGCCTTGGAGCAGCGGCATCAGCCCGCCCCGCTGGTCGAGCGCGATCAGGTCGTCGCAGCCGCCGACGTGCGTCTCGCCGATGAAGATCTGCGGCACGGTGCGCCGGCCGGTGATCTGCACCATGCGGTCGCGCTCGCCGGGGTTGAGGTCGACGCGGATCTCGTCGATGTGCTCGACGCCGCGCTGCTTGAGCAGCGCCTTGGCACGGATGCAGAACGGGCACACCAGCGTGGTGTACATGGTGACGGGGGACATGCGGGACTTCCTCGCTGGTGCGGTTGCGGCGGCAGGCGGTTTCGGCTGCGGACGGCCGATTGTTCCGTGCACCGCAAGGCCTTGACGCCGGCAGCGTCTCCGCCGGCGTGTGGCGCACGCCGCATCAGGCCGCGGGCGCGACCTCGGACTTGTCGCTCTTCTCGATCGGCAGGCTGGCTTCGCGCCAGGCCGCGGTGCCGCCGGTGACGGCGTACGCCTTGTCGTAACCGGCCTTGCGCAGCAGCGTCGCGGCACGGCCGGCACGCGCGCCGGTGGGGCACAGCAGCAGCACCGGCAGCGCCTTGTTGGTGGGCAGGCCCTTGCCGCGCTCGCTGCGCTCGGCCTTGGTGTTGCCGCCGCCCTCGGCCGCCTTGGCCGCGGCTTCGAGCTGGCCGAAGGGCACGTGGCGCGCGCCAGCGGCGTGGCCGGCGGCGTACTCGGCCGGCTCGCTCACGTCGACGAGCACGCCCTTCTCGCGGTTGATCAGGCGCACCGCCTCGGTGGTGCCGATGCGGTGCGCCGTGCCGGCCTTGGACAGCCCCGGCGCGAACAGCAGCGCCCCCGACGTCAACGCCATCAGCACGAGAAGCCAGTTGTCGAGCAGGAAGGTCACGGCAGCGTTCTCGCAGGCTTGGCGGCAAACCGCGAATTATAGAATTTGCCGCCATGCACAAGCTCGTCCTCATCCGCCACGGTGAATCGACCTGGAACCTGGAGAACCGCTTCACCGGCTGGACCGACGTGCCGCTCACGGCCACCGGCGTCGAGCAGGCGAAGACCGCGGGCCGGCTGCTCAAGGAGGGCGGCTACGACTTCGACGTGGCCTACACCTCGGTGCTCAAGCGCGCGGTGTGGACGCTGTGGCACGCGCTCGAGGAACTCGACCGCACCTGGCTGCCGGTGCAGCACGACTGGCGCCTCAACGAGCGCCACTACGGCGCGCTGCAGGGCCTGAACAAGGCCGACATGGCGCGCCAGTACGGCGACGAGCAGGTGCTGATCTGGCGCCGCAGCTACGACGTGCCGCCGCCGGCGCTGGCCGCCGACGACCCGCGCAGCGAGCGCGGCGACCGGCGCTACGCCGGCCTCGAACCCGGCCAGGTGCCGCTGACCGAGTGCCTGAAGGACACCGTGGCGCGCGTGCTGCCGATGTGGAACGAGCGCCTGGCGCCGGCCATCCGCTCGGGCCAGCGCGTGCTGGTCGCGGCCCACGGCAACAGCATGCGCGCGCTGGTGAAGATGCTCGACGGCATCGGCGACGACGCGATCGTCGGCGTCAACATCCCCAACGGCATCCCGCTGGTGTACGAACTCGACGCCGAGCTCAAGCCGCTGCGCCACTACTACCTGGGCGACGCCGAGGCCGCGGCCAAGGCCGCCGCCGCGGTGGCGGCACAAGGCAAGGCCGGCTGACGCGGCCTTCGCGCCGCGTCAGGGCGTGGCCGGCCCGGGTGGCGCCTCGAGCAGGCCGAACACCACCTCCGGCAGCACGCGCAGCCGGCCGCCGCGCTCGGGCACGGCGCTGGCGATGGCGAAATCGCCCTGACCGGTGTCGCGGCGCGGCGCGCCGACGACGGGTTTGCCCTGCGCCGACAGCAGTACCGCCACCTGCACGGCCGTGCCCGGGCCGGCGCGCTGGACGACGACGGCCGTCTCGCCGTTCTTCAGCTTGACGATGTCGCCCGGCGGGTAGATGCCCACGGCGCGGATCAGCGCCGCGGCCACCGGGCCGCCCTGCTCTTCCTGGAACAGCTGGCGCGCCGCCACCTGCGGCGCCAGCGCCGGGCGCAGCGCGCGCGGGCTGATCTTGGCGGCGTAGACGTCGGCGGCGCGCAGCACGTGCACGAGATCGGTCACCTCGACGAGGCCACGCGGGTAGCCGCCGCCGCCGGGGCGCTCGTGGTGGTCTTCCACCGTCGCCAGCCAGTCGGCGTCGGTGACGCCGCTGTCGCGCAGCAGCTGCGCCGATGCCGCCGGGTGCGCGCGCAGCTGGTCGAGCTGCTTCTTCGTCGGCGGATCACGCTGCTCGGCCATGCGCGCCTGCAGCTCCACCACCGAGGCGTTCATGGTCAGCGCCGCGCGCACCACGCACGCGGTCTTGTGCGCCGGCCATTGCAGCTGTCGCGCGGTGACGAGCACCACGCTGGCGGTGTGCAGCGCATGCGTCAGCGGGTATTGCGTCACCCGCTTGTCGTCCTGGCGCACGGCGAGGAACACCGCGGCGTCGGGCTGGCGCTCGACCAGCGCGACGAAGCCATCGGCGAACGCCTCGAGCTGCGGCGCCAGGCCGGCGTCGCGGCCCAGCATGCGCAGCAGGCCGTCGAGCGCCGGCACCTGCTCCTCGAAGCGGTCGAACCAGGTCTTGTGGCGCGTGCTGGCCAGCGATGCGCCACCGCCTGCGCCGCCCTGGCGCGCCTTGCGCACCGCCGCCACCTCGTCGTATTCGACACAGGCACCGCGCTCCAGCAGCGCCACCAGCTGGCGCGCGTCGTGGATGACGTGGCCGGTGGCCAGCAGCAGCCGGCCCTGGGCATCGAGCACGCGGAACGGCAAGAGGCGGCCGGGCGCGATGAGGTCGGCGACCTCGCCCAGCGGCACCTTGCTCGCAGCGGCGTTCACGCGCTCGCCCCGCGCGCAGCCGGCAGCGCGTGGCGGCCGCAACGCGGCCCGCGTGTGGGTGTCCTCCTCACGCGGCGCACGCTATCAAGCCGCCGGCATGCGCGCCAAGCGGGTATTCGCGAACCGGCGTTGCATCGGCACGCGTTCCGGGGGCGCGTGATGCCCGGCCCCGTGTGCGCTGGCCGTCGACGTACGTCGGCGTCGCCACCGCCACGCCGGACGACGGCGCGACGCTCAGTGGCGCGGCTGCAGTGCCTCGGCCACCTGCTCGCGCAGGTGGGCCGCCAGGGCGCGACGATCGGCATGCGCCGTGCCTTGCGCCAGCAGCAGCTCGACATGCACCACCAGGCCGCGTGCACGCGCCACGCGCCAGATGCTCTGCACGAGCGTCGTCGCGCCGACGAACTCGACCGCGGCACTGAAGCGATCGGCGGCGTCGGCATAGCGCAGCACCACCGGCTGGACCGGCGTCGCGGTGGTGATGGCGGCGTGCAGCAGGTTGGCGTGGAAGGGCAGCGGCTCCGCGCCGGTCCCGGTGGTGCCCTCGGGAAACACCGCCACCGTCTCGCCGCGCTGCAGCGCCTCGGCCATGGCGTGCACCACGCGCAGCGCGTCGCGCTTCTTCTCGCGCTCGATGAACAGCGTCCCGGCGCCGCGGATCAGCCAGCCCAGCAGCGGCCAGCGCAGCACGTCGGCCTTGCTGACGAAGCGCGCGTGCGGCACGGCGGCGTGGATCGCGGCGATGTCCAGCCACGACACGTGGTTGGCGACGATCAGCGTCGCCCCCGGCCGCGGCGTGCCGCGCACCGCCAGGCCCAGGCCCATGGCGCGCAGCAGGCCGGCCGACCACCAGCCGATGCGCGCGTGGCGCCCGGCGGCGTCGAGCGTCGGAAAGCGCAGCGCCATCACCGCCATGCCGTGCAGCAGGTGCAGCGCGGCGTGCAGCAGCCGGAGCGCGGCGCGCGGCGGCGACACCGTCGGCAGCAGCCGCGGCGGCACGCCCGGGGTGGCGGGCGATGCACCGGGCGCGGCGGCGGCCGCTTCGCCGGCAGGCGGCGCGGCTGCGGGCGCCGCGGCACTGGACGGCGCGGTTGCAGGCGCCGCGGCTGCAGGCGGCGCCCGGCCGCCGCGTTCGCCGCTCACGCCGCGGCGTCGCGTTCGAAGGCGATGGTGCCCGCGACCAGCGTGGCCATCACGCGGCCGGGCAGCGCCATGCCGGTGCCGGCGAAGGAGAACGGCGTGTGCTTGCCTTGGCTGGCCAGGCCCTCGGGCGCCACCGACCACTGCGCGTCGGGATCGACGATGCACACGTCGGCCACGCCGCCTTCCACCAGCTGCCCGGCGCTGCTGGCGAGCGAGCCGATGGCGTCGCCCAGCACGCGCACCGGCCCCTGCGTGACGCGCGCCAGCGTGGTTGCCAGCGGCAGGCCGCTGTCGGCGCCCCAGCGCAGCGCCAGGCTCAGCAGCAGCTCGAGCCCCGTGGCGCCGGGCTCGGCCTCGCCGAACGGCAGGTTCTTCATGTCGTCGGCCACCGGCGTGTGGTCGGAGACCAGTGCGTCGATCGTGCCGTCGGCCAGCGCCGCGCGCAGCGCGTCGCGGTCGGCGCCCTGGCGCAGCGGCGGCACGAGGCGCATGTCGGCGTTGAAGTAGCCGATGTCGACGTCGGTGAGGTGCAGCGAGTTGATGCTGACGTCGGCCGAAACCGGCAGCCCCTCGGCCTTGGCCGCGCGCAGGAGCGCCACGCCGGCGGCGCTGGACAGGCGGCACAGGTGCACGCGGGCCCTGGTCGCGCGCACCAGCTCGAAGATGGTGTGCAGCGCCACCGTCTCGGCCTGCACCGGCACGCTGGACAGCCCCAGCCGCGTCGCCACCGCGCCTTGGGCGGCGATGCCGGTGCCGAGGAACGGGTCGTTCGGCCGCAGCCACACCGTGTAGCCGAAGGTGGCGGCGTACTGCAGCGCGCGCAGCAGCACCAGCGTGTCGGGCAAGGCGACGTCGGCCTGCGAGAAGCCGACGCAGCCGGCCTCGGTGAGCTCGGCCATCTCGGTGAGCACCGCGCCTTCGAGTCGGCGCGTCAGCGCGCCCAGCGGAAAGACGCGGCAGCGGCTGAGCTTCCTGGCGCGGAACTTGAGCATCTCCACGAGCCCCGGCTCGTCGAGCACGGGGTCGGTGTCGGGCGGGCACACCAGGCTGGTGACGCCGCCGGCGGCCGCTGCCGCGAGCTCGCTCTCCAGCATGCCCTCGTGCTCGTGGCCCGGCTCGCGCAGCCGCGCCGCCAGGTCGACGAGGCCGGGCATGACGAGGCGGCCGCCGGCGTCGAGCGTGCGATCGGCGTCGAAGTCGGGGATCTCGGCGCCGATGCGCACGATGCGGCCCGCGGCGATGGCCACGTCGGCCACCGCGTCGCGGCCGCTGGCCGGGTCGATCACGCGGCCGCCGCTGATGAGCAGCTTCATGCGCGTGCCCCTCCGCGCGGGTGCGCGACGTTGCCGGCGATCGTGCTCATCACCGCCATGCGCACGGCGATGCCGAAGGTGACCTGCGGCAGGATCACGCTGGCCTGCCCATCGGCCACGCTGGAGTCGATCTCGACGCCGCGGTTGATCGGCCCCGGGTGCATGACGATGCGGTCGGGCTTGGCCAGCGCCAGCTTCTCGGGCGTGAGGCCGAAGTTCTTGAAGAACTCGCCGGCCGACGGCAGCAGCGCGCCGCTCATGCGTTCGTTCTGCAGGCGCAGCATGATGATCACGTCGGCGCCGCGGATGCCGTCGGCCATGTCGTGGCAGACGCGCACGCCCATCGCGGCCAGGTCGCCCGGCACCAGCGTCTTGGGACCGACGGCGCGGATGTCGGGCACGCCGAGGATGCTCAACGCGTGGATGTCGCTGCGTGCCACGCGCGAATGCACGATGTCGCCGACGATGGCCACCGACAGCTGCGTGAAATCACGCTTGTAGTGGCGGATCGTGTACATGTCGAGCAGCCCCTGCGTGGGGTGCGCATGGCGGCCGTCGCCGGCGTTGACGACGTGCACGTGCGGCGCCACGTGCTGCGCGATGAGGTACGGCGCGCCGCTCTCGGCATGGCGCACGATGAACATGTCGGCGTGCATCGCGCTCAGGTTGGCGATGGTGTCGAGCAGGCTCTCGCCCTTGGCCGTGCTGGAGCGTGCGATGTCGAGGTTGATGACATCGGCGGAGAGCCGCTTGGCCGCGATCTCGAACGTGGTGCGGGTGCGCGTGCTGTTCTCGAAGAACAGGTTGAACACGCTCTTGCCGCGCAGCAGCGGCACCTTCTTCACCTCGCGGTCGTTGACGCTGAGGAACGTGCCCGCGGTGTCGAGGATCTGCGTCAGCACCGCGCGCGGCAGCCCTTCGATCGACAGCAGGTGGATGAGCTCGCCGTGGCTGTTGAGCTGGGGGTTGCGGCGCGAGAGCATGGGGCGGGCGGTGGCGGGTCAGGCGGCGGCCGCGGCGCCGGTCTTGACCGCGAAGCTGAAGCGGCCATCGTCGCCGCGCGCCAGGGACAGCCGCTGCGACGCCGGCAACGTGATCCGCGCGGCCGAATAGGCAGCGCAGATGGGCAGCTCGCGCCCGCCGCGGTCGACCAGCACCGCCAGCGTCACGCTCGCCGGGCGGCCGAAGTCGTAGAGCTCGTTGACCACCGCGCGCACGGTGCGGCCGGTGTAGAGCACGTCGTCGACCAGCAGCACGTGGCGGCCGTCGATGGAGAACGGCAGTGCCGTGGCGTCGGTGCCGGCGGCCAGGCCGCGCTGGCCGAAGTCGTCGCGGTGCAGCGTGCTCGAGATGACGCCGGGCTCGCCCGCCAGGCCGAGGTCGCGCTGGAGGCGCTCGGCGAGCCAGGCGCCGCCGGTCCAGATGCCGACGATGACGCCGTCGGGCTGCAGCAGCGGGCGCACGCCGCGCTGCAGCTCGGCGTACAGCGCTTCGGCGTCAAGCTGCAGCATGGGCGCGCGCGTTGGCCAGGAACTGCTCGAGGATGATGGCCGCCGCCGCGGCGTCGGCATCGGCCGCGCCGGCGGACAGCGCCTCGGTGGTGGTGTAGCGCTCGTCCACCTCGTGCACCGGCAGGCCGAAGCGGCCGTGCAGCTGGCGCGCGAAGCGGCGCGCGGCGCGGGTGTTGGCGTGTTCGGCGCCGTCGGGGTGGAACGGCACGCCGACCACCAGCGCGTCGGGCTGCCACTCGGCGATGAGCGCGCCGATGGCGGCGAAGCGCGCGTCGCCTTCCAGCGCCAGCGTCTTCAGCGCCTGGCCGCGGCCCAGCAGCGTGTTGCCCGTGGCCACGCCGACGCGGCGGGTGCCGAAGTCGAAGGCCAGGAAGCTCGACGTGCGTGCCGGGGCCGCGGCGGCTCCATCAGGCATGCCCCGCCTCCTGCGACAGCATGTGCGGGTCGATGCCCAGCAGCGACAGCGCGCGTTCGTAGCGCTGCTCGATCGGCGTGTCGAAGATCACCTTCGGGTCGGCGCCGACGGTGAGCCAGCCGTTGCGGCCGATCTCCTCTTCCAGCTGGCCGGCCTGCCAGCCGCTGTAGCCCAGCGTCACCAGCACCTTGCTCGGGCCGGCGCCTTCGGCCAGGGCCTCGAGCACGTCCTTGCTGGTGGTCATCTCCAGCCCGCCGGGAATCGACAGCGTGCTGTTGTAGGGCGTGGGGCCGTCGCCGATCTTCTCGTGCAGCACGAAACCGCGTTCGGTCTGCACCGGACCGCCGAAGTACACCGGCTGCTCGGCCAGCTCGGCGCGGTCGAGCTTGAGCTCGACCTTCTCGAACAGGTTGCGCAGCTTGATGTCGATGGGCTTGTTGATCACCAGGCCGAGCGCGCCTTTCTCGGTGTGCTCGCACAGGTAGACCACGCTGCCGGCGAAGGTCTCGTCGACCATGCCCGGCATGGCGATGAGGAACTGGTTGGTGAGGTCGATGCGGTCGCCCGGCATGGCTGCGGATTCTAAGGAGGCGGCGCCTGCACGGGCTTTGGCCCGGGTCCGGCACGGCACCGGGCCCTGCACGCGCAGCGTGCGGCTGGGCGACACTCGCGCGCCATGGCCACCGACCACGCCCGCCCGATCGACGCCGCCCTGGTGTGGCTGCGCCGCGACCTGCGCGTCGACGACCATGCCGCGCTGTACCACGCGCTGCGTGCCGCGCGCCGGGTGTGGTGCGGTTTCGTCTTCGACAGCGCCATCCTCGACCCGCTGCCGCGCGCCGACCGGCGCGTCGAGTTCATCCGCGACAGCCTGGTGGGCGTCGACGCCGAGCTGCGCGCGCTCGGCGCCTCGCACGGCGTCGACGGCGTGGGCCTGCTCGTGCGCCAGGGCGACGCCGAACACGTGCTGCCGGCGCTGGCCGCGCAGCTCGGCGTGCAGGCGGTGTTCTGCAACCACGACGACGACCCGCAGGCACTGGCGCGCGACGCGCGGGTGCGCGGCCACCTGGCCGACATCGGCATCGCCCTGCACACCGGCAAGGACCACGTCGTGTTCGAGCGCGACGAGGTGGTCACGCAGGCCGGCACGCCCTTCTCGGTGTTCACGCCGTACAAGAACGCCTGGCTGAAGAAGCTCGACCCCTACTTCCTGAGCGCCTGGCCGGTGGCACGCCACGCCGGCGCGCTGGCGCCGCGGCCGGCCGGCGAGCCGCCGTTGCCGACGCTGGCCGACATCGGCTTCGAGCCCACCAACCTGCACGAGCTGCGCCTGCCCAGTGGGCCCGCCGGCGCCACCGAGCTGTTCGACGACTTCGTCGAGCGCATCGACCAGTACCACGTGGCGCGCGACTTCCCGGCGGTCAAGGGCCCCAGCTACCTCGGTCCGCACCTGCGCTTCGGCACGGTGTCGGTGCGGCGCCTGGCGCGCGAGGCGCACGCGCGCATGCTCGGTGGCAGCCGCGGCGCCGAGGTGTGGCTCTCGGAGCTGATCTGGCGCGACTTCTACCACCAGGTGCTGCACCACCACCCGCGTGTCGGCATGGGCCAGGCGTTCAGGCCCGAGTTCGACCGCGTGCGCTGGGAACACGGCAAGCACGCCGAGGCGCTGTTCGCGGCGTGGTGCGAAGGCCGCACCGGCTACCCGCTGGTGGACGCCGCGATGCTGCAGCTGACGGGCACCGGCTACATGCACAACCGGCTGCGCATGGTCAGCGCCAGCTTCCTGTGCAAGGACCTGGGGATCGACTGGCGCCGCGGCGAGGCCTGGTTCGCCCTGCACCTCAACGACCACGACCTGGCGTCGAACAACGGCGGCTGGCAGTGGGCGGCCTCCACCGGCACCGACGCCCAGCCGTGGTTCCGCGTCTTCAACCCGGTGACGCAGAGCCGCAAGTTCGACCCCGAGGGCCGCTTCATCCGCCGCTACCTGCCGCAGCTGGCGCGGCTGCCCGACGATCTGATCCACGCGCCCTGGGAAGCGCGCCCGGTGGACCTGGCCGCCGCCGGCGTCGTGCTGGGCGACGAACCCGGCCAGTACCCGCTGCCCGTGGTCGACCACGCCGTGGCACGCGAGAAGACGCTGGCACGTTACGCCGCGGCGCGCGTGGCGCCCGTCTAGACTGGCCGCCCCTCAACCACGGAGCCCTGATCCATGTTCAGCCACGTGATGGTCGGCACCAACGACATCGAACGCGCCAAGCGCTTCTACGACGCCGTGCTCGGCGTGCTCGGCGCCGGCGAGCCGTTCCGCAACACCAACCGCACCGGCCAGCAGCGGCTGTTCTACCGCCACGACGGCAGCAGCTTCGGCGTGACCGAGCCGATCAACGGCGAGCCGGCGTGCGTGGCCAACGGCGCCACCATCGGCTTCAAGTGCAGCACGCCCGAACAGGTGCAGCAGTTCCACGACGTGGCCGTGGCCCACGGCGGCACCTCGATCGAAGACCCGCCGGGCCTGCGCGAAGGCCCGGCCGGCGCGCTGGTGCTGGCCTACGTGCGCGACCCCGACGGCAACAAGCTCTGCGCCCTGCACCGGCCCAAGCCGGCGGCCTGACGCGCGGCCTCAGGTGCGCGCCGCACCCGCGGCCGCACCGCCGCTGGTGAACTGCGCCAGCAGCGCCGTGTGGCGGCGCTGCCAGGCGGCGAGCGCCGAATCGTCGGCGTCGAACACGCTGCGCAGGAAGCCGGAGGCCAGCTCCTGCGTCGCCGCCTTCACCTGCAGCGCGATGCCGCCGACGACGCGGTCGGTGAACAGGCTGTGCGAGCCGCCGGCGTACACCGCCAGCCACTTGCGCGCGCTGCCGGTGGCGTCGAACACGGCCACGCGGTCGTCGGCACCGCTGTAGTAGCCGGGAATGCGGATGACGTCGTCGGTGCAGGTGACGTGCAGGCTCGGCACGTGCACCGCGCCGAGCACGGCGCGCGCATCGGCCTCGCCATAGAACGGCGGCGCCGAGATGACGATCGCGGCGCGCACGCGCTCGTCGCGCAGCTCGACCAGCCGGCCGTCGCGCCAGACGCGTGCGCCGCTGGCCAGCAGCGTGGTGTTGGCGCCGTAGCTGTGGCCGGCGGCGACGATGCGCGCGGCGTCGAAGCGCCCGCCCAGCTCGCCGGCGAGCAGCGTGTCGAGCGCGAAGCGCAGGTCGTGCGCGCGGTGCACGGCCTCGGCTTCCTGCGCCGCGTCGTGCAGCCGGCCGATCACGCCCCAGACGCTGCCGGCCCACAGCGTGCGGTCGCTGCCCACGTGCTGGAGGTGCAGGCTGGCGATGCCCTGGCGCGCGAAGTGCTGGCCCAGCCAGCTGTAGCCGCGCCGGCTGCCGCCGATGCCGTGCGAGAACACGACGAGCGCGTGGCCGCGGCCCGCGTCGGCGGCGCGTGGCAGGTACAGGCGCACCGGCACGTCGCGCTGGCGGCGGGCGTCGCGCCAGTCGAGGTCGATGGCGTCGAAGGCCGACGCCTGCGCCGACTCGGCAGCGTGCAGGCGCAGCGCGCCACCGGTCGCCAGCAGCGCGGCGGCGGCGCCGATGCGCAGCACCTGGCGCCGGCCGGCGCTGGTTGGCTTTGCAAGCTCGCCCGCCGTGGTGGTGGCGACCTTCATTCAGCCCCCTGCGCGTTCGCCGAAGCAGCGGCCTGCGGCGGCGTGGCGTCGCGCCGGCGCCGCCTGAACAGCCGGCGCAGCAGCGCGATGGCGTCGTCGACGTAGGTGAACAGCACCGGGATCACGAGCAGGCTGAGGAAGGTCGATGTGATCAGCCCGCCGATCACCACGATGGCCATCGGCGCGCGGAAGCTCGGGTCGGTGCCCAGGCCCAGCGCGATGGGCATCATGCCGGCGCCCATGGCCAGCGTCGTCATCACGATCGGCCGGGCGCGCTTGTGGCAGGCGTCGAGCACCGCGTCCCAGCGGCTCAGGCCGTGGTCGCGCCGCGCGAGGATGATGTAGTCCACCAGCAGGATCGAGTTCTTGGTGGCGATGCCCATCAGCATGATCAGGCCGATCATGCTGGGCATCGACAGCGCCGTCTGGGTGACGAAGAGCGCCAGGAACGCGCCCGGGATCGACAGCACCAGCGCGCCAAGGATGGTGGCCGGCTGGACGAAGTCCTTGAACAGCAGCACCAGCACGATGTAGATGCAGGCCACGCCGGTCAGCATCGCCAGGCCGAAGCTGGCGAACAGCTCGTTCATCGCCTCGGCGTCGCCCACCGTCGTCTGGATCACGCCCGGCGGCAGGTTCTTCAGGCTCGGCAGCGCCATCGCGCGCTGCTCCACCTCGCCCAGCGGCTGCTGGTTGAGCTCGACCTCGATGTTGATGTTCTGCGCCCGGTCATAGCGGTCGATCGACGCCGGCCCGCTCTCGATCGACAGCTGCGCCACGTTGCCCAGCGGCACCGGCCCGTGCGCGCCCGGCACGGGCAGGCGCGACAGCAGGTCGAGATCGCCGCGCGCCGAGGCCGGCAGGCGCACCACCACCGGGATCTGGCGCTGCGGCAGGTTGAGCTTGGGCAGCGCCTGGTCGTAGTCGCCGGCGGTGGCGATGCGCAGCGTGTCGGCGATGGCCGCCGAGGTCACGCCCAGGTCGGCGGCACGCGCGAAGTCCGGTCGCACGACGAGCTCGGGCCGCACGAGGCTGGCGCTGGAGGTGACGTTGCCGATGCCGGGAATGGTGCGCAGCTCGCGCTCCACCTGCTGCGCGTGCTGGCTCAGCACGCGCGGGTCTTCGCCGGCCAGCACCACGATGTACTTCTCGCTGCTGGCGCCGAAGCCGACCTTGACCCGCGCGCCGGGCACGGCGGCCAGCGCTTGGCGCAGCTCGGCTTCCACCTGCTGCTTGCTGACGCCGCCGCGCTCGCTGCGGTGGGTCATGTTGATGGTGAGCGTGCCGCGCGTCACCTCGGCGCTGCCGCCGCCCATGAACGGGTCGGCGCCGGTGTTGCCGCCGCCCACCGTGGTGTAGACAAGCTTGACGTGCGGGTGCTGCTGCACGATGGCGCGCGCCTGCTCGGCCGCGGCCAGCGTCTGCTGGAAGGTGCTGCCCGGCGGCAGCGTCACCGACACCTGCGTCTGGCTCAGGTCGTCGGGCGGGATGAAGCCGGTGGGCAGCAGCGGCACGAGCATGAAGCTGCCGACGAAGAACACCGCCGCGCCCAGCGTGGTCAGCACGCGGTGGCGCAGGCACCAGGCCGCCCACTTCAGGTACTGCAGCAGCCACTTCGGGTCGCGGTGCTCGCCCTTCGGGGGCCGCAGGATGTAGGCCGCCATCATCGGCGTGAGCACGCGCGCCACCACCAGCGAGAAGAACACCGCGATCGCCGCCGTCCAGCCGAACTGGACGAAGAACTTGCCCGGCACGCCGCTCATGAAGGCCGTGGGCAGGAACACCGCGATCAGCGTGAAGGTGGTGGCGATGACCGCCAGGCCGATCTCGTCGGCCGCCTCCATCGCCGCCTGGTACGGCGTCTTGCCCATGCGCAGATGGCGCATGATGTTCTCGATCTCGACGATGGCGTCGTCGACCAGGATGCCCACCACCAGGCTCAGCGCCAGCAGCGTCACCACGTTGATGGTGAAGCCGAAGACGAAGTGCATCACCGCGAAGGCCGGGATGATGGACAGCGGCAGCGCCACCGCCGCCACCAGCGTGGCGCGCCAGTCGCGCAGGAAGAACCACACCACCACGACCGCGAGGAACGCGCCTTCGTACAGCAGGTGCATCGAGCCTTCGTAGTTCTCCTCCACCGGCTCGACGAAGTTGAAGGCTTCCACCACCTCGATGTCGGGATGCGCCGCGCGCAGCTTGTCGAGCTCGGCGCGCACACCGGCCGCCACGTCGACCTCGCCGGCGCCCAGGGCGCGCACCACCTCGAAGCCCACCACCGGGCGGCCATCCAGCAGCGCGGCGCTGCGCTGCTCGGCGACCGTGTCGGTCACCGTGGCCACCTGGTCCAAGCGCACGCGGCGGCCGTCGGCGAGCGTGATCTCGATCTTTGCCAGCTCGTCGGCCGACTGCACGGTGGCGATGGTGCGCACGCTCTGCTCGATGCCGCCCACGTCGGCGCGGCCGCCGCTGGCCTCCTGCTGCACCTGGCGCAGCTGGCGCGACACCTCCGCGGCGGTGGCGTTCAGCGCCAGCAGGCGCGCCGGGTCGAGCTCGACGCGCACCTCGCGGTTGACGCCGCCCACGCGCGTGACCGCGCCGACGCCGCGCACGCTGAGCATGGCCTTGGCCACGTCGTTGTCGACGAACCAGGACAGGCCCTCGTCGTCGAGCCGCTTGCTCGCGACCGTGTAGGTGAGGATCGGCGAGCCGGCCAGGTTCATCTTCGAGATGACCGGATCGCGCAGGTCGCCGGGCAGGTCGGAGCGCACGCGCGAGACCGCGTCGCGCACGTCGTCCACCGCTTCCTGGGTGGGCTTCTCCAGGCGGAACTCCACCGTCACCGTGGCCACGCCGTCGCTCACCTTGGTGTAGATGTGCTTGACGCCCTGCAGCGTGGCGACGCTGTTCTCGATCTTGCGCGCCACCTCGGTCTCGAGCTGCGACGGGCTCGCGCCAGGCAGGCTGGCGGTGACGCTGACCGTGGGCAGGTCGATGTCCGGGAAGTTCTGGATCTTCATCGCCCGGAAGCCCAGCAGCCCGGCCAGGCCGAGCATCACGAACAGCATCACCGCGGGGATCGGATTGCGGATGCTCCAGGCGGATACGTTCAGCATGCGGGCTCTCGGGGATGGGGCGGGCGGGCGGGGTGTCGGCCCGCTGCGGGGGTGTCCAGGTCGGCGGGGCGGCTCGTCACTTGGTGCGCGCCTGGGCCGGCGCGGCGGCGGCGGGCGCCCTGGCCGCAGCCGGGGCGACGGCCGGGGTGACCGCAGGCGGGGCGGCCACGACGCGCACCAGGTCGCCGTCGGCGAGGAAGCCGCCGCCGCTGGCGACGACGCGGGCCGAGGCGTCGATCCCGCCGGTGACCTCGACCCGCTCGCCGACGCGCCGGCCCACCGTCACCTTGGCCTGCTGCACCTTGTCGCCGGGGCCCACCCTGAACACCCAGGCGAAGCCGTCGCGCAGCAGCACGGCGGTCTGCGGCAGCGTCAGCGCCGGGGTCTCGCCGGTGACGAACTCGCCGCGCGCGAACATGCCGGCGCGGGGCCCGCCGGGCATGCTCGACAGGCCGCCCACGCCCGGCTGCGGCAAATCGACGTAGACGATGCCGTTGCGCGTGGCCGCATCGACCGTCGGCGCCACCATGCGCACCCGGCCCATCACCGGCGCGGCGCCGGCGGGCAGCACGCGCACGCTCTGGCCGGGGCGCAGCTGCGGCAGGTCGCTCGTCGGCACCTCGGCGCGCCATTCGAGCCGGCCGCCGCGGATCAGGCGGAACAGCTCCTGGCCGGCACCGACCACGGCGCCGACGGTCGCGTTGCGCGCCGAGATGACACCGTTGTCGGGCGCCAGCACCTGGCCCTGCGCGAGCCGGATCTGCTGCAGCCGCGCGGCGGCGCGCAGGGCGTCGAGCCGCGCCTGCGCGGTGCGCTCGGCGGTGAGGTACTGGTTGATCTGCTGGGCGCTGAGCGCACCGGTCGTCTGCAGGTCGCGCGCGCGCTGGGCGTTGGCGCTGGCTTCCGCGAGCGTCGCCTCGGCCTCGGCCACGGCGGCGCGGCTCTGCGCCAGCTCGGCCTGCGGCATGTCGGTGGCGAACGTGGCCAGCACCTGGCCCTTGCGCACCACGTCGCCGACGCCGACGCGCACTTCCGCCAGGCGCCAGCCGTTGGCCTCGGCGCCGACGATGGCTTCCTGCCAGGCGGCGATGGTGCCGGTGGCCGAGACGCCGGTGGCCAGCGTCGTGCGCTGCGGCTGCGTCACCGTGACGGTCAACGCGGGGCGTGGCGCCGCCTTGTCGTCCTTGGCCTTGTCGCCGGCCTTGTCGGCCGCGACGGCCCCCAGCGCGACGGCGCCGGCAGCGAAGACGGCCAGGGCCGCCGCCAGCCAGGGCCGGCGGGTGGAGCGGCGGATCAGGTCGCGAAGCTCGAGGTTCATGGCTGCGGGTCGTCGGAAAGCAGTGGGAATCGGTGGCGGTGCGGCGACTTCAGCGCGCGGTTGGCGCGCCGATGCTCCGGGCGGCGGCCGGCGTCGTCGACACGCCGGTGCGGGCGGCGGGCGGCGCGTCTGAAGCGACGCTGCCGCTGACCACGGCGGCCGCCGCGGTCGCGGCGCCGGGGGTGTCGGGCAGCGCGGCTTCGTCGAAGCCGCCGCCCAGCGCGCGGTACAGCGCGATCCAGGCCGCGACGCGTTCGCGTTGCAGCTCGATCAACGTGCTTTGCGCCTGCGCGGCGTTGCGGCGCGCGTTCTCCAGGTCGAGCAGGCTGGCCAGCCCGGCGCGCTGGCGTGCGGCGGTGGCGCGCAACGCGGCCTCGAAGTCCGCGGCGGCGGCGCGCACGTCGGCTTCGCGCTCGGCCGTGGCCTGCAGCGCCACCAGCGCCGCTTCCACCTCGCGCACGGCGCGGCGCAGCTGGGCGCGGAACACGGCCACGGCCTCGTCGTAGCCGGCGCGCGCGGCGGCCGTCTGCGCGGCGCGCGCGCCGCCGTCGAACAGCGGCAGGCTGACGCTCAAGGGGCCGATGCTCCAGGTGGTGCCGCTGTCGTCGAAGCCGGCGCTGCGCACGCTGACGCCGGCGAGCGAGCCGGACAGCGCCACCCGCGGCAGCTCGCGCGCCCGGGCGGCGTCGGCGTCGGCGGCCGCGGCGACGACGTTGCGCGCCGCCTCGGTCAGATCGGGCCGGCGTTCGAGCAGCTGGGCCGGCAGCAGCTGCACCGCGATGGGCGCCGGCGCGGGCAGCACCGCCGTGCCCACCGCCAGGCGCTGGCGCAGCTCGGGCTCGGGCCAGTCGGTCAGCTCGACCAGCGACTTGAGCAGCGTCTCGCAGGCCGCCGCCTGGGCCAGCGCCTGGCTGCGCGACTGCGCCGCCCCGGCGCGCGCCAGTGCGGCGTCGGCCGGCGCGGTGAAGCCGGCGCGCGCCGTCTCGTCGGTGAGGCGCGCCGTGGCGTCGCGCGATTCGGCGTCGATGCGCGCCTGCACCAGCTGCGCCTCGCAAGCGCGCAGCGCGACCACGCTGGTGGCCGTCTCGGCGGCCAGCGACACCCGGGCGTCGTGCCAGCCGGCCAGCGCGCCGTCGAAGCGCGCGTCGGCCGCGCGACGTGCCGCTCCGCCAGCGCCGAACAGGTCGATCTCCCAACCCGCCTGCACGCCGAGGCTGCCGGTGGTGGCGGTGGGCTGGCCCAGCTGCGCCTTGCCGTGCGAGACGCTGGCCGCGGCATCGAGCTGCGGCAGCAGCGCGGCACGGGCCGCGGTGCGCGTGGCGCGCGCGCGCTCGATGCGCGCCGCGGCGACGGCCAGCGTCGGGCTGGCCTGCTGCGCCGCCGCCACCAACGCAGGCAGCGCCGGGTCCTGGAAGCGTGTCCACCAGTCGGCCAGCGCCGTCGGCTCGGCCGGCGGCAGCGGGGCCTGCCAGGCCGCGGGAAGGCGCGTCGCCAGCGCCGCCGGTGCCGGGCGCGGCGTGGGGCTCGTGGCGCAGCCGGCCAGCACGAGCACGGCGACCAACGCGCCGAGGGCCCGGACGAAGCGGCGGCCGACGCGGCGGCGCGCGGACCGGGCGCCGGGCGGCCGGTCGGTGAAGGCAGAGGTCGGTCGCGGCATGGCGGCGTCAGGTGTCGGGAGAGGCGAGGTCGAGCGGTTCGGCGACGGCACCCGGCAGCGGCGTGCGGCCGGCCGACGCGGGCGCGCCATCGGCGTCGAAGCGCCAGCCATGGCGCCGGGCTTCGTCGGCCACCATCGCCAGGCCCCAGGCGGTGAGGCGATCGGCCCAGGTGTCGAGCGCGACCGCGTCGACGTAGAGGCCGGGTGCGATCTGCTCGGTGATGAAGCGGCCGCTGTGCAGGTGCACGCCCAGCGCGGTGAGGCCGACGACGAGGCGTCGCAGGTCGGTGTCGGCGCCGTCGGCGATGCCCAGGTGGCGCGCCAGCACGTCCGTGAGCGTGTCGTGCACCGGCTGCACGGCGGCCACGAAGGTGCGGTCGCCCAGCCCCGTCGGCTCGACCATCTCGCGGGCGTAGAGCTTCATGCACAGCGTGGCGACGTCGCCCAGGCGCAGTGGCACGATGAAGCCTTCGAAGAAGCCGGCCAGCACCTGGCGCAGCGAGAGCCCCGGCGCGGCGAAACGCGCGATGTCGACCTCGGGCTCACCCACGGCGCGCCGGCACACCGCGCGGTACAGCCCGGCCTTGTCGCCGAAGTAGTAGCTGATGGCGGCGACGTTGACGCTGGCCGCCTCGGCCAGCTCACGCGTCGAGGCGCCCGTGTAACCCTGCTCGGCGAAAAGCCGCAGGCCGGCGCCGAGCAGGCGCTCGCGCGGGTCTTCGGCGCTCCCAGGCGCGGCAGGCGCCGCGGCGGCCACGGCGCCCGAGGCGCCAGAGCCAGGGCCGGCGCCTGCAGGCGCGTGGAGTGCGGTGGCGGGAGTCGGCAGGCGGCGCGGGTCCATCGGCCGGCGATTCTGCCGTCTTAATCAAACGTTTGATTATCCCGCGATCGCACGAGGGTTTCCCCGGAGCAGCGCGCTGGCGCGGCGCCTGGCTGAAGCTTGGTCCGGGGGTGGCGGCCGCGGAGCCCAGGCGCCTCAGAACAGCTCGACGTCGCTGTCCCGCGACGCGTCGCTCAGCTGTCCGGCGGCGACCAGCGCGGCGTGGTGGCAGACCTGGTTGCGGCCGTGCTGCTTGGCGAAATACACCGCCTTGTCGGCGCGTTCGAAGGCGCCCGCCGGCGTGTCGCCGGGGCGCAGTTCGGTGAAGCCCACGCTCACCGTGATGCGGCCCACCTGGGGGAACGGGTACTGCTCGACGTTGGCGCGCAGCCGCTCCATGGCACCTAGCGCGTCGGCGGCGTCGCCGCAGCGCATGAGCACCACGAACTCCTCGCCGCCGAAGCGGTACAGGTGGTCGTGGAAGCGGAAGCTCGAGCGCATCAGGCGCGACAGCAGCAGCAGCACCTCGTCGCCGATCAGGTGGCCATAGTTGTCGTTGACGTGCTTGAAGTGGTCGATGTCGATCACCCCCAGCCACGAGGTGCTGCCCAGCACCGGGCGGCGCGTCTCGGGCTGCTCGTGGCTGCCGGGCAGCGGCGTGTCGTGCGCGGCGATGCGCAGGAAGCTCTCGTCGAAGGTCTTGCGGTTGAGCAGGCCGGTGAGCGTGTCGCGCTCGCTGTAGTCGAGCAGATCCTGGAAGTTGCGGTAGATGCGCAGGATGCTGCACACCAGCTTGACCTCGGCCGGCGTCAGCGCCTTGGCGCTGGCCATCTCCAGCACGCCGACCGGCTCGCGGTCGCTGGCGAGGGGAAAGTAGGTCATGGCCGGCCGGCCGTCGGCCGGCGCCACGGCCACGGTCTGCTGGCGCAGCAGGCAGGCGTGGCGGTCGGGCACCGATTCCAGCGTCGGCAGGCTGCCCAGCTCGGACCACAGCGGATCGGCGCGTGCCGTGCTGTCGCCCGGGTCGAGCCGGGCGCGCGTGAGCCAGTGCTCCTGGCCGCTCAGGTCGCCGACGTTGCGGTAGATGGCGATGGACTGCGGGTGCAGCAGGTCGCGCAGCGCCCCCACGAGGCTCACGTCGAGCACGTCGCGGTCGCGGAAGCCGGTCAGCTCCGCCAGATGTTCGACGACTCTCGACATGCCACCTCGGTGATGCGTCTTGTGGTTGGTTGTCCGGCTCGGTTCGGCAAGGCCGGCCGGCAAGTCCATCACGACCTGCATCTCCCTCGATCAGGCCGGGATGTCGGCCCCGGCGTAACGCGCGACGAGGCCGAGCAATTCTTCCTCGGCGTAAGGCTTGCCGAGGTAGTGATCGACCCCGAGTTCGGCGGCGTAGTCGCGGTGTTTCTGGGCGATGCGCGAGGTGATCATCACCACCGGCAGGCGCGCCAGGCGGGCGTCTGCGCGCACGTTGCGCAGCAGGTCGAAGCCGTCCATGCGCGGCATCTCGATGTCCGACAGCAGCACCGCCGGCCGCTCCTCGGCCAGGCGCTCCAGCGCCTCGAGGCCGTCCTTGGCGGTGACCACGCGGTAGCCCTCGCGCACCAGCAGGCGCTGGGTGACGCGGCGCACCGTGAGCGAGTCGTCCACCACCAGCACCAGCGCGGCGCGTGCAGGGGCCGCCTCGGCCACCGCGGCCTCGCCGGACGGGGCCGCGGGCGCCTGCTGGGCGCCGCGGGCCTGGGCCTGCGCGGTCTCGCCGTAAAGGCCGGCCAGCGCCACGGGGTTGTAGATCAGCGCCACGGCGCCCGAGGGCAGCAGCGTCACGCCGGCCAGGCCGGGCAGCCGCGCCAGCTGCGGGCCGACGTTCTTGACCACCACTTCCTGGTTGCCGACGACCTCGTCGACGTGCACCGCCACGCGCTGCGCCGCGCTGCGCACGATGACGACGATCTGCGTGCGCTCCTGGTTGTCGCCGCGCGCCGCGCCGCCGGCCTGCAGCAGCGAGGCGAGCCAGTAGAACGGCACCGATTCGCCGGCGTAGGCCAGCTGGCCGCCGGCGTAGGCGGCTTCGACCTCGCCGCCGGGCACCCGGCGCACGGTCTCGATCAGCTGCGACGGCACGGCCACCGTCATCTCGCCGCAGCGCAGCATCACCACCTGCGTCACCGCGGTGGTCAGCGGCAGCACCAGGCGGAAGCGCGTGCCGCGGCCCGGCTCGCTGTGCGTCTCGACGCGGCCGCCCATGGCGCCGACCTCGGCGCGCACCACGTCCAGGCCCACGCCGCGGCCGGCCAGCTCGGTCACCGACTCGGCGGTCGAGAAGCCCGGGCGGAAGATCATCTGCGCCAGCTCGTCGTCGCCCCGCGTGGCCTCGGGCTCGAGCAGGCCGCGCGCGATGGCGCGCTCGCGGATGCGCGCCAGGTCGAGGCCGCCGCCGTCGTCGGCGAAGTCGACGGCGACTTCGTTGCCCGACTGCGCCACCGTGATCGTCAGCTGGCCGGTCGGGTCCTTGCCGGCGGCGGCGCGCGCCTCCGGCGGCTCGATGCCGTGGGCCACGCTGTTGCGCAGCAGGTGCTCGAACGGCCCGGCCATGCGCTCGAGCACGCCGCGGTCGATTTCGATGGCGCCGCCGACGATCTCCAGCCGCACCGGCTTGCCGGTGTCGCGCGCCGCCTGGCGCGCGGTGCGGTACAGCCGGTCGGCCATCGACTCGAACTCGACCATGCGCGTGCGCAGCAGGTCGTCCTGCAGTTCGCGCGTCAGGCGCGCCTGGGCGGCCAGCTCGTCCTCGGCGCTCTGCAGCGTGCGCTGCAGGCTGCGCTGCAGCGTGGCGACGTCGTTGACCGACTCGGCCATGAAGCGCGTCAGCTCCTGGAAGCGCGTGAAGCGGTCCATCTCCAGCGGGTCGAAGGCCGCCGACGCCGCCTTGGCGGCCTCGATGCGGCTGGCCATCTGGGTTTCGGCCTGCAGCTCGATGTCGCGCAGCTGGCGCCGCATGCGCTCCAGGCTGTCGGTGAGGTCGCCCAGGGCGCCCTGCAGCTGCTTGACGTCGCTGTCGATGCGGGCGCGCGTGATGCTCACCTCGCCTGCCTGGTTGACCATGCGGTCGAGCAGGCCGGCGCGCACGCGCACGACGGGGCCACCGGCCGCCGGGCGCTCGGCCGCAGCAGCCGCCGCTGCCGCGGCATCGGCTTCGTTGACCGGCTCGGCTGCGAAGCGGCCCCAGTCGATCGCCGACGGCAGCAGCACGGGCTGCGGCGGCGTCGCGCGGCCGGCCCCAGGCGTTGGCCGCACGGGCTGCGGGCGGTCGTCGGGCGCCAGCGGCACCGTCTCGGCCATCGGCTCGAAGACGGCGGGCTCGGCGTCGGCCAGGCCGAGGGCCACGGGCTCTGACACGGCGGGTTCGGAGACGTCCGTCCCGGACATCGTGGGCTCGGACGCGGCCGGCGCGAGGGCGACGGGCTCGGCGTCGAGCGCCAGATCCGGGATCTCGACGCCGGCCGCGTCGCCGACCGGCGCCGCAGCGGCGTCGACCTCGTCCGGCCGCTGGCCATCGGCGCCGGGCGCCGAGTCGAACGACGATGGCTCCGGCGCGGCAACGAGCGCGTCGTCGGGCGCGGACGACGGCCCAGCGGCCAGCGGCGCGTGGCGCAGCGTGTCGAAGGCCGCGCTCATCGCGTCGGCGCGCTGCAGCAACGGGTCGACGTCAGTGGCGCGGATCTCGCCCTGCGACAGCAGCGCCTCGATCGCCGTCTCCAGGCGGTGCGCCATCTCGCCCAGGCGCATCGCACCGGCGAGGCGGGCGCCGCCCTTGACGGTGTGCAGCGTGCGCATGCAGGCCGCGGCCAGCGCGCCGTCGCCCGGCCGCGCATGCCAGTCGCGCAGCCTCGCCTGCAACTGCGGCAGCAGCTCGTCGGCCTCTTCCTCGAAGATCGGGAACAGCTCGGCGTCGATCTCGTCGACCGCGTCGATGTCGTCCTCGGTCTCGAGCGCCGCCAGCGGCATGGCCTCGGACGGCGGCGCCGTGATGTCCAGCACCCCGGCGCCGCTGTCGGCGTCGAGCGCCGGCTCCGGCACGGGCCAGCGCTCGTGGTCGGCGAGGCGCTCGGTCAGCTCCACCGGCACCGGGTGGAGGAAGCCGGCGGCGAACTGGTGCAGCAGGCGCCGGATCTCGTCGGCGGCGGCGGTGAACAGCTCGGCTTCGCCGGCGCGGCCGCGGCCCTGCTGGTGCGACCGCAGCAGCGCATGCTCCAGCGCCCGCGCCAGCGCCGACAGGTCGGCATAACCCACGGTCGCCGAGCTGCCGGCCAGCGCGTGCGCCAGCGCCGCGCTGCTGTCGGGCACCGGATGGCGCTCGAACTCGATGGCCCACTCGGCCAACTCGGTCGACAGGCGGCGCGACAGCTCGTCGGCTTCGTTGAGGAAGATGTTGAACAGCGGGATGCCGATGCGCAGGGGCCCGATGACCTTGACCTGCTCGTCGTCGTCCTCGTCGAAGGCCGGGGCAAGGTCGGCTGCGTCGGCCGTGTCGGGTGCCGGTGCGTCGACCGGTCCTGCCCGTTCAGCCGCCCAAGCCGCTTCGGCCGCCGGGGCCTCTTCGGCCGCCTCGGCCGCGTCGGCCGGTTCAAGCACGTCGGCCGGTTCGGCCACGTCGGTCGCCGCAGCAGGCTCGGGCGGTGCGCCGGCTTCGACGGCCTCGGCGGGTTCGATCGTTTCGGTGGGTTCGATGACCTCGATCGGCTCGATCGGCTCGATCGGCTCGATCGGCCCGACGGCGTCGACGGACTCGAACGGCTGCAACGCCGCCATCTCGACCGGCTCGCTCGTCTCGACGTCGGCCGACGGCTCCGGCAGCGGTTCGGGTTGCGTCTCTTCCGTCGCCGGCGGTTCGGCCAGCGGCAGCGGCGCCGTCGCCTCGGCGGTGAACATCGCGTCCAGCTCGCCGGGCTCCATCTCCAGCGCCTCGACGGCGTCGGGCACCGGCAGCTCGGCGTCCAGGGCCGGCAGCGGCGCGTCGAGCGGCAGCTCGACGGCGGCCACCGGCGCGATCGGCTCGTCCGCAGGCGCGAGTTCGCCCAGGTCGAGTTCGAAGCTCACCTCCTCGGCGGCCGGCGCCGGCGTGGGCGGCGGCGGCGCGGGTGGTGCGCCCAGCTCCAGGTCGGCAGCGCTCGGCAGGTCGGGCACGCGCGCGACGAGCGAATCCGACGGTGCCGGCGGCGCGGCGAGCACGGGCTCGGCCAGCGGCAGATCGAGGTCGGCGTCGAGACCCGGGGCGGCCTGCGCGTCATGCGCCAGCGGCTGGGTGCGCTCGACCTCGGGCAGCGCGTCGAAGTCGATGTCGGCCGGCGCCTCGCGCTCGACCACCTCGGGCAGCGGCGCGGGCGCCTCGGCCTCGGTCTCCACGCCGACGGGCAGCCCGCCGGTCTCGATCTCGGGCAGCTCGTCGGGCGCGAGCGTGGGCGAGAAGCCGTGGTCCGGTTCTTCGGCTTCGACCGTGGCGGCAGGGCTCGACGGCTCGGGCGCGGCGGCAGCCGCAGGCGCACGCCAGTCGTCCAGCGGCGGCAGCTCTGGCAGTGCCTCGTTGGCCGCGGGCTCGGCCTGGAGCGCCGGCGGCGGCTCCGGCGCCGGCGCAACAGCCGGCTCGGCCTCGACGGCATCCGGCGTCGACGGTTCGGCCGCAGGCTCGGCGATGTCGAGCTCGAAGTCGGGCGCCACGAAGGCCGGCGCCGGCGGTGCGGACGGTGCCGCCGACGGCGCGGCCGCCGCGGTGGCGGCCGGCAAGGCGATGGGCAGGCGGGCGCCACCTTCGCGCAACGCATCGGCCGGCGTGGCGACGTCGCGCCAGGCGTGGCCGCCCGCGCGGCCGGTGGCGATGGCCTCGGCCCAGTCGGCCAGGTAGTCGAGCGCCTCGCCGCTCAGCAGGCGCAGCGGCAGGTCCATGCGCGGCGCGGTGGCCAGGCGGGCGTTGTAGAGCTGCTCGCAGGCCCAGGCGGCTTCGCCGAAGTCCTTCAGCCCGACCATGCGCGAGCTGCCCTTGAGCGTGTGGAACGCGCGCCGCACCGCGGTGAGGTCGGTGGCGTTGTCGGGCGCGTCGGCCAGGCGTTCGAGCGCGGCGCGGGCGTCGGTGATGACCTCGCGCGCTTCCTCGATGAAGATCTCGCGCATCTCCGCGTCTTCTTCGAGGCCGGTGCCGCCGGCCGGCGCCGGTGGCGTGGACGGCGGCACGGGTGCGGCGGGCGGCAGCTCGGGCGCCGGCGGTGGCGCCAGCGCGGCCACGGCGTCGGCCAGGCCGGCGCGCACCTGCTGGCGCTGCTCGGCATCGGCGTCCGGATTGCGCAGGGTGCGCTGGGCGCTGCCCAGCAGGCGCGCCAGGTCGCCGCGGTCGGCAGCCAGCGCCTGCGCGGCCAGCGGTTCCAGGCGCTGCGCCAGCTGGTCGTCGGGCACGCCGATGTCGGCGAGCAGCGACACGGCGGCGCCGCCGGCCGCTGCGCCGGGCGCGGCTGTGGCCTCGGGCGTGGCCGGCGCGGCCGGCGCGGCGCCCGCGCCGTCGTCGAAGGCGGCGAAGGCCGAGACCCGCTCGCTCTGGCCCATCACCGCGCTCAGCTGGCCGGTCGCCGGGTCGTAGCGGAACAGGCTCTTGGCCAGCGCCGGCTGCACGCTGAGCATGTCGATGAGGAAGCTCAACGCGCCCAGGTTGTCGGCCAGGCGGTCGAAGGTGCCGGCCTGCACGGCGCGCTGCGGGTCGACCTCGGTCTGCGCCAGCGCGTCGACGTCGTCGCGCATGTGCAGCGCCGCCGCCGAGGCCTGGTCCAGCCCCAGCACCGAGAGCACGCCGCGCATCGCCTGCAGCTGCGCCGGCACCGGGATGAGCACCTGGCGCTGGCTCGGGTCGCGGAAGTACTGGTCGATCTGCTTCTCGACCTCGGACAGCGAGGCGCGCAGCTCGGCGACGACACTGCCCATGGTCTGGCGGTCGCTGACGCGGCGGTACAGCTCCTCCATCCAGGGTTCGAGCGGCTGCGGCTCGGCGCCGATGCGCACATCGTCGATGCGCCGTGCCAGGCGCTGGATGCGCTCGGCCAGCAGCGGGTGGTCGAACTCGCCGTCCTCGATCGAGGCGTCGAGGTAGAGGATGGCCGTGGCGGCTTCCATCGCCAGCGGCGGGGGCGGGGCCTCGCCCGACGCCACCGTGGCCGTCACCGCCGTCTGCAGCGCCTGCGCCAGCGTGTCGCCGCCGGGGAACAGCCGCGTCAGCGACTCGCCCACCAGCGTGAACTGCTCGGCCAGGCCGACCAGGCGGTGCAGCTCGCCGCCCGCGACGGCCGACCAGGAATCCTTGGCCGCGGCGACGCGCTTGCGCGCCAGGGCGATCACCGCCGGGTCGAAGCGGCCGAGGCGCGGCGTCTCGTAGTCGGCGGTGGGGAGCGCCGCCAGGTTCCAGGCCCGGCGCACGGCGGCCAGGCGCGGTGCGGCACGGCCGCCGGCCTGCGGCTCGCGCGCGTGGCTGCAGAAGAACAGCAGGTCCTGCGCCAGGCGCTCGGAGATCTCGTCGCTGCCCTTGACCGAGAGGCGCAGCTGCGCCAGCAGGCGCGACGCCAGGCGCTTGGCGTAGACGTCGCCCGCCAGCAGGCCGGCGGCTTGCGCTTCGAAGACCGCCGCGGCCAGCTGCCACAGCGTGGCGGCGTGCGTGGCCTGGCCCGCGGCCGTGGCGCGCGCGCCGGCGCCGAGGTCGGCGCACAGGTCGCTCATGTGCGCGAGTGCGGCGCGCGCGGTGTCGCCGGTGCTGTCGCCGGGGCCGGCGGCGCGCATCAGCGCGAGCACCAGCGTCTCCATGTCGCTGCGCGCCGCCTCGTCGGCGTTGCGCGGCGTGGCCGCGGGGTCGGCGGGCAGTTCGCGCCAGTGCCAGTCGGGCTTCCACAGGTCGGCCGGGTGGATGCGGTCGGCACCGGCCAGCTGCAGCGCGGCGCGGTACTGCGGGAACAGCATCACCGGCGACACCGGCTTGCCGGCGAGCTGGCGGGAGAGGAAGTCGAGCAGGCCGAAGGAGACGCGCTCCACGGTCTCGATGGCGGCGGCGTCGACGATCGCCGGCTTGGCCGCCATGCGCTGCACCGCCGACTCGGCAGCGCGCAGCACGTCAGCCACCGCGGGCAGGCCGACGAGCTCGAGCGCCCCCACGCCCTGGTGGATCTGGTTGCGCGCGGTGCGCAGCACCGCCGGATCGACGGCGTCGAGGTCGCTGCCGCGCGCCGCCTCGGCTTCCTTCAGGTAGCGCCGCAGCGCCTTGTGCGCCGCCTCGAGCGAACGGCGCAGCTCGCCGTGCACCCAGGCCAGCGGGCTCAGGTCGTCATGGCCGGGCGTCGACTGGTCCACGCTCGAGCGTTCCGTCAGGCGATCTTGAAGCGCGACACCGAGGCCTTCAGCTCCTCGGCGGTGCGTGACAGCTCGCGCACCATCTGCGCGGTCGAGCGCGTGCCTTCGGAGGTCTGCTCGGTCACGGCGAAGATGTGCTGGATGTTGGCCGCCACCACGTTGGCCGACTCGGCTTCCTGCTGCGCCTGGCGCGAGATGCGCTCGATCAGCTCGGACAGCTCGCGCGTCACGCGGTCGATGTCGGCCAGCGCGGCGCCGGCGGCGTCGGACAGGCGCGCCCCCTCGACCACGCCCTGGGTGCTGCGCTCCATGGCGCCGACCGCGTCCTGGGTGTCGGTCTGAATCGTGCGCACGATCGCGGCGATCTGGCGCGTGGCGTCGCCCGAGCGTTCGGCCAGGCGCTGCACTTCCTCGGCCACGACGGAGAAGCCGCGGCCCGCCTCGCCGGCCGACGCCGCCTGGATGGCGGCGTTGAGCGCCAGCACGTTCGTCTGCTCGGTGATGTCCGAGATCAGCTCGGTGATCTCGCCGATCTCCTGCGAGCTTTCGCCCAGCCGCTTGATGCGCTTGGAGGTCTCCTGGATCTGGTCGCGGATCGCGTTCATGCCGCCGATGGTGTTGTTCACCGCCTGCAGGCCGGTTTCGGCCGCCTGCAGCGACTGGCGCGCCACCTGGGCCGTCTCCTGCGCCTGCGCCGACACGCCGTTGATGCGGCCGGCCATCTGCAGCACCGATTCGCCGGTCTCGCGGATCTCGCGCAGCTGCTCGGTCGAGGCGGCCAGCAGCTCGGTCGAGGTCTGCTCGACCTGCTGGGTCGTGTCGGTCACGCGGCCGACCGTGCTCTGGACTTGCGCCACCAGGGTGCGCAACTCCTCCACGGTGTAGTTCACGGAGTCGGCGATGGCGCCGGTGATGTCCTCCGTCACCGTCGCCTGCTGCGTCAGATCGCCTTCGGCCACCGTCTGCAGCTCGTTCATCAGCCGAAGAATGGCGGCCTGGTTGGCGTCGTTGACGCGCTTGGCTTCCTGCTCCTGGCGCTCGGCCTCCAGGCGCTGGGCGTCGGCCACCTTCGAGCGGCTGGTCTGGTCCAGCACGAACAGCCGCGCCACGCCCCAGGCGCCGGCGCCCAGCAGGCCCAGCGCCAGCAGCAGCCCCAGCAGGCGCGCGCCGCCGAAGCCGGCGCTGTCGGAGAGGCCCGCCTGCAGCGCATCGAGGCCTTTGCGCAGCGGCTCGGAGTCGGCCACGATGGCGGTCTGCGCCTCGCGCGCGGCCACCAGGCCCTGCAGGTTGCCGAGGATGGCGCTGGCCTCGGTGCGCGTCTGCTCGTACTGCTGCAGCAGCTGCTGCAGCTTCTCGCGTGCCGCCGGGTCGCGCGTGCCGGGCAGGCGCAGGTCGGCATTGCCGGCGATCACGCCCTGGGCGATCTCGCGGAACGAGTTGAGGTCCTTGCCGAGCAGGAACACCGCCTCGGCGTTGACGCCTTCGGTGGTGAGGAACTCGTTGGCGCTCTTGCCGATGCGCTGCGTCAGCATCACCAGCTGGCCCACGGCCGACAGCTCGGCGGCCGAGGCGCCGCTCTGCAGCTTGAGCGCCGAGACGGTTTCGGCGGTCTCCAGCAGGTCGGCGCTCTGGCGGTTGATGGTGCGCAGCGCCTGGCCCACCTGGGTCAGCGTCTTCTGCTGCGCCAGCACGACGCCGGCGTTCTTCTCGGCGCGGTCGACCAGCGGCAGCAGCTGGTCGACCTGGTCCTGCAGCCCGGCCGGCACGGCGGGCACGCCGCCGTCGCCGTTCTTCAGGCTGCGCACGTTGCGCGCCAGGATGTCGATGCTTTCCTTCACCTCGGGGAAGGCGGCAGCGTTGCCCACCAGCGCCTGCGACACCGACTTGGCCAGGCGCTGCGACTGCGTCGTCGCCTGCCCGGCCGCGGCCACCTGCACGCTGCCGCGGTTGCTGGCCACCAGCGAGAACACGCCCACCAGCAGCAGCAGCACCAGGCCCGCCACCGCCAGCATCAGCATGGCGCGCTGCTGGCGTGCGAGCGGCCAGGCGCCGACCACCGGCAGGCCGCTGTTGAAGCCCTCGGACTCGGGCTGCGCCGCGGCCAGGTTGGCCTGCTGCGCCTCGCTGTACTCGCCGGCCAGCTCTGACGGCGCGGCTTCGGAGATGATCGACGAGTCGCCGCCGTCGCCGCGCGTGACCGGCGGGCTCAGCGTGCTCTGCCCCAGGCGGGCGGTGGCTTCCATCGGGTTGGGCGGCGGCTCCACATCGTCGTAGCCGGCCGAAGGCGCGCCCTCGGTGGCCGTGGCGCGGTTGCCCTTGATCCTGTCCAGCAAGCTCATGGAAGTCCTCGTGTTGGCCCTGTCGGTGCCTCAGCTCGGGTGGCGCCTGCGGCTGTCAGGCGGCCACCCCCAGAAAGTGTTCGTTGCGCGCCAGCGCCGCCAGGTCGATCTCCTGCCAGACACGGCCGTCGGCGTCGCGCCAGGTGGCCGGCGCGAACGGCGGCGGGCGCGGCTCGCCGTCGGCCGGCTCGGGCGCGGGCTCGCGCTGCAGCTGCTCGGCGCTGCGCAGGCCGGCGAGCCGGTCGACGAGCACCGCGCAGTGCGAGCCCAGCGACGCGTTGAAGGACAGCAGCTGCGCCTTCTCGCGCACCGCGTCGGCGGCCAGCGGCGGGCGCAGGCCCAGGAACGCGGCCAGGTCGACGACGCCGTGCAGGCCGCCGCGCAGGTTGGCCACGCCCATGAACCAGGGCCGCGTGTGCGGCACCGGCAGCAGCGCGCCCACCGGGAAGATCTCGCCGGCGCTGGCCAGCGGCACCAGCAGGCCGAGGCCGGCGCATTCCACCGCCAGCCACGACAGCGGGCGCGACTCGGTGCGCGAGCGCTGCAGCCGCTCGGCCAGCCGGCTCTGCAGTTCCCGGAGCGCTTCGCGCTTGGCCATGCCGCTTCAGGCCTTCAGTCGAAGGCCTTGATCTTGGCGATCAGCTCGTCGCCGTTCACCGGCTTGACGATGTAGTCGCGCGCACCCTGGCGCATGCCCCAGACCTTGTCGGTCTCCTGATTCTTGCTGGTGCACATGATCACCGGCACGTCGGCGTAGCGCGGGTCGCGCGTGATGCTGCGCGTGAGCTGGAAGCCGTTCTGCCCGGGCATCACCACGTCCATCAGGATCAGGTCGGGCTTGTCCTCGCCCAGCCGGCGCAGCGCCTCCTCGCCGTTCTCGGCGGTGCGCACGGCGTAGCCGCGCTTGCCGAGCAGTTCCGAGAGGTGGTGCAGCTCGGTCTTCGAGTCGTCGACGACGAGGATCTTCTGGATGGTCATGGCGGTGCGCCTCGTGCGGGTGTCGTCTTCTATGCGCCGCTGCCGCGCCGGTGCGAATCGACGGCGCGCAGCAGCTGCTCTTTCGTGAAGGGCTTGGTCAGGTAGTCTTCCGAACCGACCATGCGGCCGCGCGCCTTGTCGAACAGGCCGTCCTTGCTGGACAGCATGATCACCGGCACGTGGGCGAAGCGGGGGTTGCGCTTGATGATGGCGCAGGTCTGGTAGCCGTCCAGCCGCGGCATCAGGATGTCGCAGAAGATCAGCTCGGGGTCGTGGTCGTTGACCTTGGCCAGGGCGTCGAAGCCGTCCTCGGCCAGCACCACCTCGTGGCCACCCTGGCGCAGGAAGATCTCGGCGCTGCGGCGGATGGTGTTGCTGTCGTCGATGACCAGCACCTTGGCGCCGGCCGGGGCAGCGCCCTCCGGCGCCGGTGCGCCGGCTGCAGAACCCTCAATCTCCAAGCGCTGCCTCCTCGTCGTCGGAACGGTGCGCGGCCCTCACCGCCGCTGCAGCGTCAGATTTCGACCATTTCGAAATCTTCTTTACGGGCGCCGCACTCCGGACAGGTCCAGTTCATCGAGACATCGGCCCACGCGGTGCCAGCGGGGATGCCGTGCTCCGGATCGCCTTCTGCTTCGCTGTAGATCCACCCGCAGATGAGGCACATCCAGGTACGCGGCTCGCTCACGGTCAGACGGTCACCTCACTACAATGGGCGGCGATTGTAGCCACGCAAACTCGCGCAAAAGCGAGGATTTGTGAGGACCTACACACCGTTCTTGAGATTCCGCTAGAGGTTCGCGGCACGCTGCAGGCCCACCCGGCCGGAGCGCGTCGCGGGCCCGTCGCCAAGGCCTGCCCCATGAGCTCCGATCCCACCCCGGCTGCGGCCACCGACGACACCACGACAGAGCCCGCACCGCCGCCGTGCGTGATGTGCTTCAACGCCAGCGACCCCAGCGGCGCCGGCGGCGTGGCCGGCGACGTCGCCACCGCCGCGGCCATGGGCGTGCACGCGCTGCCGGTGGTGACGAGCATCGTCATGCGCGACACCGCCGACGTCTTCGACCAGCACGCCATCGATGCGGATGCGGTGGCCGAGCAGGCGCGCACCATCCTCGAGGACATCACCGTTGCCGGCTGGAAGGTGGGCTTCCTGGGCAATGCCGACAACGTGAGCGCGGTGGCCGAGGTGCTCTCGGACTACACCGAGATCCCGCTCGTGAGCTACCTGCCCAACCTGGCCTGGCTGGACGACGACGCCCAAGGCAGCTACGTCGACGCCTTCCGCGAGCTGATCCTGCCCGCGACGGAGGTGCTGGTCGGCAGCCACAAGACGCTGCAGGACTTCCTGCTGCCCGAGTGGGACAGCGAGCGCCCGCCCTCGGCGCGCGAGCTCGCCAAGGCGGCCGGCGAACACGGCACGCGCTACGTGCTCGTCACCGGCGTGATGCTCGCCAGCAAGGGCCCCGAGCAGTTCATCGACAACGTGCTGGCCTCGCCGCAGGGCGCCATCGCCGGCGAGAAGTTCGAGCGCTTCGACGCCCAGTTCGTCGGCGCCGGCGACACGCTGGCGGCGGCGCTGGCGGCGCTGCTGGCCTCGGGCAGCGACGTGCAGAGCGCCGTCGGCGAGGCGCTGCAGTTCCTCGACCAGAGCCTCGACGCCGGCTTCCGCCCGGGCATGGGCCATATCGTGCCCGACCGCTTCTTCTGGGCCCTGCCGCCGGCCGACGAGGAGCAGGCCGACGGTGGCGACGGCAGCGACGGCCTGCCGGAGGCCGAGCCCTCCGACGCGGACGGCAAGGGCCGCGGGGTGTCGCGCCGTGTCCACTGACGGCGCGCTGCCGGCGGCCGCGGGAGCAACGGCCGCGACGGCGCCTGCAACCAACGAAGCCCTGTTCGCCCGCGCCCAGCGCGTCATCCCCGGCGGCGTCAATTCGCCGGTGCGCGCGTTCCGCGCCGTCGGCGGCACGCCGCGCTTCATCGCCCGCGCCCAGGGCCCGTACCTGTGGGACGCCGAGGGCCGGCGCTACATCGACTACATCGGCTCGTGGGGGCCGATGATCCTGGGCCACGGCCACCCGGCGGTGCTCGACGCGGTGCAGCGCGCCGCGGTCGAGGGCCTGAGCTTCGGCGCGCCGACCGAGCGCGAGATCGAACTGGCCGAGGCCATCATCGAGCACGTGCCGGGGCTCGAGCAGGTGCGCCTGGTGAGCAGCGGCACCGAGGCCGGCATGAGCGCCATCCGCCTGGCGCGCGGCGCCACCGGGCGCTCGGCCATCGTCAAGTTCGAAGGCTGCTACCACGGCCACGCCGACGCGCTGCTGGTCAAGGCCGGCTCGGGCCTGGCCACCTTCGGCCACCCGACGAGCGCCGGCGTGCCGGCGGAGGTGGTGCAGCACACGCTGGTGCTGCCGTACAACGACGTCGCGGCGCTGGACGCCGCCTTCGCCGAGCACGGGCCGCGCATCGCCTGCGTGATGATCGAGCCGATCGCCGGCAACATGAACTTCGTGCGCGCCAGCGTGCCCTTCATGCGCCGGCTGCGCGAGCTGTGCACGCTGCACGGCTCGCTGCTCGTGTTCGACGAGGTGATGACCGGCTTTCGCGTCGCGCTGGGCGGCGCGCAGCGCCTGTACGCGGCGCAGATCCCGGGCTTCAGGCCCGACCTGTCGGTATTCGGCAAGGTCATCGGCGGCGGCATGCCGCTGGCGGCTTTCGGCGGCAGCCGCGAGCTGATGGGCCACCTGGCGCCGCTCGGGCCGGTGTACCAGGCGGGCACGCTCAGCGGCAACCCGGTGGCCACGGCCTGCGGCCTGGCGACGCTGCGCGAGATCGCCCGCCCCGGTTTCTTCGACGCCCTGGCGGCGACGACCCGCACGCTGGTCGACGGCCTGCTCGCCGCGGCGCGCGACGCCGGCGTGCCGCTGGCGGCCGACTGCGAAGGCGGCATGTTCGGCTTCTTCTTCGTCGGCGCGCCGGGCGACGGCCTGCCGCAGGACTACGCCAGCGTCATGGCCTCCGACAAGGCGCGCTTCAACGCCTTCTTCCACGCCATGCTCGAACGCGGCGTGTACCTGGCGCCGGCGCTGTACGAGGCCGGTTTCGTGAGCGCCGCGCACACGTCGGACGACATCGCCAGGACCCTGGCCGTCGCCCGCGAGGCGCTGGCCACGCTGCCGCGCTGACCACGGCCATGGCGGCCCCGCCCGCCACGTCCGTCGATGCCATGGCGCCCGCCTGCGGCAACTGCGGCGCGCCGATGCAGGCGCTGCAGCTCGCCGGCCACTACGGCCGCACGGTCGAGATCGACCTGTGCGCGCCGTGCCACCTGGTGTGGTTCGACGGCATCGAGGCGGCGCAGCTCGCCGGCCCCGGGCTGCTGGCGCTGATCGGCACCATGGCCGAGGCGCAGGCGCTGCCGCACCAGCCGCTGAAGCCCGACGCACGCTGCGCGCGCTGCCGCGGACCGCTGCGCACGGTGCACAACCGCACGCGCTTCGGCGCCTCGCGCCAGCTCGAATGCGCCGCGCGCCACGGCGCCTGGCAGACGTTCGGCCAGTTCCTCGCCGAACGCGGGCTGCTGCGCCCCATGTCCTCGGCCGATCGCCAGCGCGCGCTGCAAGCCTCGGGGGGTGCGCTGCACTGCGTGAACTGCGGCGGCGCCGTCGCCCAGGGCGACGCCGAGTGCCCCTGGTGCCGGTCGGTGCCCGCGGTGGTGGACGTGGCACGGCTGGCGCGTGCGCTCGACCCCGAAGGCGCCAGCGCCGGCCACGCCGTGCACGCCACCGGCACGCGCGGCACGGCGCTGGGCTGCCAGGCCTGCGGCGCGGCCGTGGCCGCCGATGCCGGCTGGGCCTGCGGCCACTGCGGCGCCACGCTCACCGCGCCTGGGCTCGCCGAGGCGCATCGGCTCGTCGCCCCGCTGGCACCGGTGCTCGCGGAACACGCGCGCAAGCCATCGCCGGCGATCGTCCAGCAGCGCCTGCGTGCCCAGCAGCCCGGGCTCGACCGGCAGCGCGAACGCGCCGCGCAGATGCGCGCCGAGGCCGACGCGGCTGCCGGCGGCGGCGACTGGCGCCCGCGCAGCGGCGACGACGGCCCCGACTGGGCCGACGTGGCGCACCTGCTGCAGCGCCTGCGACGCCACCCTTGGCTGGCGCTGGCCGGCGCGGCCGTGGCGCTGTGGTGGTGGTCGCGCTAGGGGCGCCAGCGCCGCTCAGGCCGGCGACGACCGCAGCCCGTAGGCCTTGCCGTTGTGGAACAGGTACTCGGCACGCAGCACCGGGTCGCCCTTCTCCTCGGTGAAGGTGAAGCCGAGCACGCCGACGGTCTCGCCGGCGCGGATCTCGGGCACCTTCCAGGCGTTCATGCGCGACAGCGGCGCCAGCTCCACCTGCCAGCGCCGGTCCTTCCGGTTGGGCACGCGCGCGGCCTTCAGCAGCGCGGGGCCGTCGACCGACGCGCTCTGCGGCGGCACGCTGCGCGCGGCCAGGTCGGCCGGCAGCTTGAGGTCGGGCGGCACGTCGAGCTCGATCTCGGCATGCGGGTTGGCCCAGGTGACCTTGGCCGCCCGGCCTTCCAGCCAGATGGGGCGGTTCTGGTCGAAGCTGCTCCAGCCGTGGTGGGCCCAGGCCGGCAGCACGAGCAGCGACGGGGTGGAAGCGGCGGCGGCGATGACGAAGCGGCGGCGTTGCATGCGCAGGTGTCCTCGATGAAGGTTCACAGGTAGGCGATCCAGCGGCCGCAGATGATGACGGCGAGCCACAACCCCAGCGACGCCACGGTCTGCGCGCGCGCCACCGCGTCGGCCCGCGCCAGGCTGCCTCGGGCATGGAAGGCGGCGGCGTTGGCGCCGGCCAGCAGCACCAGGCCCATCTTCAGCACGAAGGCGCGGTTGGCCAGCATCTCGCCCGGGTGCGCGGCGAACAGCAGCAGGCCGCTCGTGGCGATCAGCACGAAGCCGCCCACGGACAGCCGCAGCGCCGCGCGCGCCAGCTCGGCCGCGGGCAGCGCCGCGCCGTAGCCCCACACGCGCAGCTCCACCAGCACCAGCGTGCCCAGCATCAGCGCGATGCCGGCGATGTGCAGCACCTCCAGCGCGGGGTAGGCGTAAGGGTTGGACTGCAGCCACGTGGCCATCGGGCCATTGTGGCGGCGCGCCAAAGGCGGTTCCTAGAATCGGCCGATGCACCTGCACATCCTCGGCATCTGCGGCACCTTCATGGGCGGGCTGGCCACGCTGGCGCGCGAGGCCGGCCACCGCGTCACCGGCTGCGACGCCGGCGTCTACCCGCCGATGAGCGACCAGCTGCGCGCCCTCGGCATCGAGCTCATCGAAGGCTTCGACGCGGCGCAGATGGCCTTGAAGCCCGACGTGTTCGTCATCGGCAACGTCGTCAAGCGCGGCAACCCGCTGATGGAAGCCATCCTCGACGCCGGCGCGGCCTACACCAGCGGGCCGCAGTGGCTCGCCGAGCACGTGCTGCACGGCCGCCACGTGCTGGCCGTCGCCGGCACGCACGGCAAGACGACGACGACCTCGATGCTCGCCTGGATCCTCGACCAGGCCGGGCTCGAGCCGGGCTTCCTCGTCGGCGGCGTGCCGCTCAACTTCGGCATCTCGGCGCGGCTCGGCCGCGCGCTGCCCGCCAATGGCAGCGGCGCGGCCGATGGCGGCACAGGCAGCTCGCGCCCGGCCTTCGTCATCGAGGCCGACGAATACGACACCGCGCTCTTCGACAAGCGCAGCAAGTTCGTGCACTACCGGCCGCGCACCGCGGTGCTGAACAACCTCGAGCACGACCACGCCGACATCTTTCCCGACCTCGCGGCCATCGAGACCCAGTTCCACCACCTCGTGCGCACGGTGCCGGCCGGCGGCCGCATCGTCGTCAACGCGCGCGACGAGGCGCTGGCGCGCGTGCTGGCGCGCGGCTGCTGGAGCGAGGTGCAGCGCTTCGGCACCAAGCGCGAGGAACCCGGCGGCCTGTGCGCGCGCGGCGACCCGCAGGCCTTCGACGTGCTGCGCGGCTCGCTCAAGCTGGGGCGCGTCGAGTGGGCGCTGCTGGGCCAGCACAACCAGATGAACGCGCTGGCCGCCATCGGCGCGGCCGAACACGTGGGCGTGGCGCCCGAGCTCGCCTGCGAGGCGCTGGCCCGCTTCCAGAACGTGCGCCGCCGCCTCGAGGTGCGCGGCACCGCGCCGCTGGGCGGCGGCGAGGTCACCGTCTACGACGACTTCGCCCACCACCCCACCGCCATGCGCACCACGCTCGACGGCCTGCGCCGCAAGCTGGGGCCCGGGCCGCGCATCCTGGCGGTGTTCGAGCCGCGGTCCAACACCATGAAGCTCGGCACGATGAAGGCCCAGCTGCCGTGGGCGCTGGAGGATGCCGACCTGTCGTTCTGCCTGCAGGGCGACTACGGCTGGAGCGCGCGCGAGGCGCTGCTGCCCATGGGCGAACGCGCCGTCGTCGTCGATACGGTGGACGCGCTGGTCGCGGCGGTGGCCGACGCCGCCCGCCCAGGCGACCACGTGCTGTGCATGAGCAACGGCGGCTTCGGCGGCGTGCACGACAAGCTGCTCGGGGCCATCGGCCAACGCCCGCGCTGAGCGCCCTGGCGCCGGGTGCGTGCACCCGTCACGCCCGGGTGCGTGCACCCATCACGCGAACGACGGCCGCGGCGCCGCGCTTCATCCGCCGCTTCGGGGATCTCGTCGCATGTCGCGGCGCGCCGCCGCGGCTTGACTTATGGTCGCCGGTTTTCCACACCGCCGCTGCCTGCCATGCGCCGCACTCCGTTCAGAGCCGCCTCCCCGCTGATCGCCGCTGCCGTCGCCGCGCTGCTGTCGGCCTGCGCCACGACCGGCACCATGCCGCAGGCCGCGGCCAGCGGTGCGCCGGCGGCGGGCACGGCAGCCACCCCCGGCCAAGCCGCTGCCCCCGGCACGCCGGTGGCGACGGCCAACCCGGCCGCGCCCGGTGCGCCGTCGGTCGGCAACCCCGGCGCCGCGCCGCGCCCCGCTGCCGCGCCGCCGGCGCCCGGCACGCCCCCGGCGTTCGCCGACGTCACCCGCGGCGCCAAGAGCACGGCCGGCTTCCTCACCGTGTGGACCAAGGACGAGAAGACCTGGTTCGAGATCCCGGCCGAACGCCTGGACCAGCCGTTCTTCTTCGCCTACAGCCTGGCCAGCGGCCTGGGCGAGCAGTTCTACTTCCCCGGCCTGATGGGCCCCGGCCACGTCGCCGTGCTGCGCCGCGTGGGCAACAGCGTGCAGCTCGTGGCGCGCAACCAGAACGTGCGCGGCCCCGACGGCTCGCCGCTGGCACGCGCCGTCGGCGAGAGCTACTCCGACAGCCTGCTGGCCAGCGTGCAGCTGGCCGCCGCGCCGCACCCCGAGCGCAAGTCGCTGCTGGTGGACGCGCAGCAGCTGCTGGGCGTGGACTTCGCCGGCGACCAGACCCGCCTGGAGGCCGCCTACCGCCTGCCCTACGTGCTGGACCGCAACAACTCGTCGATCGAGCGCTGGCGCACCCAGACCGACGGCACGATGCTCACGATGCGCTCGCACTTCTCGGTGGCGCGCATGCCGGCGCCGCCGGCCGCCAACCCGGCCGGCCCGCCGCCCAACCCGGCGGCGCTGCCCAACCCGCCGCGCGTGGTGCCCGATGCGCGCAGCCTGTTCGTCAGCTACAGCTACACGCTGGCGCCGCTGCCCGATCAGCCGATGCGGCCGCGCATGGCCGACCAGCGCGTCGGCTACTTCACCAACGCCTACACCGACTTCGGCGTCGACGACATGGGCGACCGCCGCACGCACATGATCCGGCGCTGGCGCCTGGAGAAGCGCGACCCGGCCGCAGCGGTGTCCGAGCCCAAGCAGCCGATCCGCGTGGTGATGGACCGCAACATCCCCGAGAAGTGGCGCGGCGCCGTCAAGGACGGCATCCTCGAGTGGAACAAGGCCTTCGAGCGCGCCGGCTTCAGGAACGCGCTGGTCGTCGAGCAGCAGGCCGCCGACGCCGACTGGACCTCGCTCGAAGGCACGCGCTTCCTGGCCGTGCGCTGGTTCGCCATCGAAGGCCCCGGCGCCACCGCCGTCGGCCCGAGCCAGGCCGATCCACGCACCGGCGAGATCCTGCGCGGCGCGGCCATCATCCCCGAGAACTGGGTGCGCTTCTTCCGCAGCAATGCCGGCGACACGCGGCCGCGGCTGCCGGCGATGCCGGCGGCGATGACGGCCATGCCGGGTGCGCTGACGGCACCCGGCGCGCTCACCGCCATCGGCCACGCGCACGACGACCCGTCGCAGCTGTGCACCTACGCCCACGACGCGCTCGAGGAGGCGTCCACCGGCTTCGAGCTGCTGCAGCTGCGCGGCGACCTCGACCCCAAGGGCCCGGAGGCGCAGCGCTTCATCGAACAGAGCCTGAAGGACGTGACGATGCACGAGGTGGGCCACGCGCTCGGCCTGCGCCACAACTTCAAGGCGTCCACCGGCATCACGCGCGCCCAGCTGCGCGATGCCAGGTTCACCGGCGAGCGCGGCCTGTCGAACTCGGTGATGGACTACAACGCGCTCAACGTGCCGCTGGAAGGCGAGGCGGTGGCCGACTACCACATGGTCACGCTGGGTGCTTACGACCACTGGGCCATCGAGTACGGCTACAAGGAGTTCCCGCCCGAGCAGGAACGCCAGGCGCTGGCGCAGATCGCGGCGCGCGCCGACACCGACAAGGCGCTGGCCTACGGCACCGACGAGGACCTGTTCTTCGGCGACCCCTCCGTCAACCAGCGCGACCTCGGCGACGACCCGCTGGCCCACGCCCAGCGCCAGATGAAGCTGGCGCGCGAGCTGTGGACGCGCACCGCGCGCCGCGCCCTGCCGCCCGAAGACGACATGACGGTGAACCGGCGCAACCTGCAGCGCGGGCTCTCGGGCGTGAGCGCGGCCGTGGGCACGGTCGCCAAGCACATCGGCGGCGTGCACGCCTCGCGCGCCCTGGCCGGCGCCGGCCAGCCGCTGATCGCGCCGGTGCCGCTGGCGACGCAGCGCGCCGCGCTCGAACTGCTGCTCGGCGAGGTGTTCACCAGCGCCAGCTTCAAGTTCGAGCCGCGCTTCATGCAGAGCCTGGGCATCGACCACTTCGAGCGCAGCGGTCCGCAGCGCTTCGCGCTCAACCCCGACTTCAGCCTGGCCGAGGCCGTGCTCGGCATCCAGCGCACCGCGCTCGACGCGCTGATGAACGAAGGGCTCGCCGCGCGCCTGGCCAGCGCCGAAGCCAAGACCGACGACCCGAAGAGCCTGCTGAGCTACGCCGAGGTGCAGCAGCGCCTGGCCGACGCCACGTGGTCGGAGCTCAAGGCACCGAAAGGCAAGGCGCGCGAGATCGACAGCTTCCGCCGCAACCTGCAGCGCGAGCACCTGCGCCGGCTCACCACCGGCCTGCTGCGCCCGGCACCAGCGGCGGCGGCCGACATCCGCAGCGTCAACCGCATGGTGGCGACCCGGCTCGAGCAACAGCTGCGCAGCGCCATCGCTGCGGGCGGCTGGAGCCCGATCGTGCTGGCCCACCTGCAGGACAGCGCGGCGCAACTGTCCGACGCGCTCAAGGCGACCTTCACCCGCACCTGATGCCGACGGTGCGGCCGGCGACCGAGCGGCTGCTGTACCTGCACGGCTTCCGCTCGTCGCCGCGCTCGTTCAAGGCCGAGCGGCTGCGCACCTGGCTGGCCGCGCACCGGCCGGGCGTGCACTGGTGGTGCCCGCAGCTGCCGCCGTCGCCGCGCGAGGCCGTCGCGCTGGTGGAAGCCGGCATCGCCGCGTGGCCCGATGCGGGCTCGGCCGTCGTCGGCAGCTCGCTCGGCGGCTTCTACGCCAGCGTGATCGCCGAGCGGCGCGGCTGGCCGGCCGTGCTGCTCAACCCGGCGGTCGACCCGGCGCGCGACCTGGCGCGCCACATCGGCGAACAGACGGCCTGGCACGACCCGGGCCTGCGCTTCACCTTCACCGCCGAGCACGTCGCCGAACTGCGCGCGCTGGCGCCGCCGGCCATCACCCGGCCCGAGCGCTACGCCGCCGTCATCGCCAAGGGCGACGAGCTGCTGTCGTGGCGCGAGATGACCGCGCGCCACGCCGGCGCCAGCATCCGGCTGCTGGACGGCGGCGACCACGCGCTGTCGGATTTCGACGACCACCTGCCGTTCGTGCTGGAAGCGCTGGGCCTTTTCTGAGCGTGGATCGCCGGCCGGGCGGCGACAATCCGCCCGATGTACGTTCTCTTCGACGACGCCGGCAAGTTCCACGCGGGCCGCGTGCTCCAGGAAGGCGAGGCCTCGCTGCAGGTGGAGCTCGATTCCGGCAAGCGCGTGAAGGTGAAGGCGGCCAACGTGATGCTGCGCTTCGCCAAGCCGGCACCGGCCGAGCTGATGGGCCAGGCGCAGGCGCTGGCCGCCGAGATCGACCTCGACCTGGCCTGGCAATTCGCGCCCGAGGGCGATTTCGGCTTCGCCGAGCTGGCGCGCGACTACTTCGACGCCAGCGCCGGCCCCGAGGCGCAGGCCGCGGCGCTGCTGGCGCTGTTCGACGCGCCGCACTACTTCCGCCGCCTGGGCAAGGGCCAGTTCCGCAAGGCGCCGGAAGAGACGGTCAAGGCCGCGCTGCTGGCCATCGAGCGCAAGAAGCAGCAGGCGCTGCAGATCGAGGCCTGGGCGCAGGAGCTGGTCGACGGGCGCTGCCCGAAGCCGATCCGCGAGCAGCTCTACCGGATCCTGTTCAAGCCCGACAAGAACGGCCCCGAGTACAAGGCCGTGGTCGCCGCGGCCAAGCAGTCGCAGCGCGCGCCGCTCGACCTGCTCACCGCCGCCGGCGCCATCGAGAGCCCCTACCAGTTCCACTGGCAGCGCTTCCTGTTCGACCAGTTCCCGCGCGGCACCGCCTTCCCGGCCGCGGCGCTGGCCGCGCCGCCGGCCATCGCGGGCGAGCTGCCGCGCGCGCCGGTCGAGGCGTTCTCCATCGACGACTCGGCCACGACCGAGATCGACGATGCCCTGTCGGTGCGGGGCCTGGGCACGGGCAGCGTCACCTTCGGCATCCACATCGCCGCGCCGGGGCTGGCGATCACGCCCGACTCGACGCTCGACAAGGTGGCGCGCGAGCGCCTGTCCACCGTCTACATGCCGGGCTGGAAGATCACCATGCTGCCCGACGCGGTGGTGCAGGCCTACACGCTGGCCGAAGGCCGCGACTGCCCGGCGCTGTCGGCGTACTTCACGTTCGACGAGGCGACGCTCGAGCTGCGCGGCGTCGAGACCCGCATCGAAGCCGTGCCGATCGCCGCCAACCTGCGCCACGACAAGCTCGACGCCGTGGTCAGTGCCGAATCGCTGCAAGGCACGGCACCAGCCGACTACCCCTTCGCCGCCGAACTCGGCTTCGCCTTCCGCCTGGCGCAGCACCTCAAGGCCCAGCGCGAGCAGGTGCGCGGCAAGCCCGAGACCTTCAACCGGCCCGACTACAACTTCCGCCTCGAAGGCGAACGCGAGGCACCGCCTTCTGGCGACGAGCGGGTGGCGATCACGACCCGGCGCCGCGGCGCGCCGCTCGACCTGATCGTCGCCGAGGCCATGATCCTGGCCAACAGCCACTGGGGCGGCTGGCTGGCGCAGCACGGCGTGCCGGCCATCTACCGCAGCCAGGCCAGCCTGCTGCCGGGCGTGAAGGTGCGCATGGGCACCAAGCCGCTGCCGCATGCCGGCATGGGCGTGGCGCAGTACGCCTGGGCCACCAGCCCGCTGCGCCGCTACGTCGATCTGGTGAACCAGTGGCAGATCATCGCCGTGGCGCGGCACGGCCGCACGGCGGCGCTCGCCGCGCCGTTCAAGCCCAAGGACGCGGCGCTGTTCTCGGTGATCTCGGGCTTCGACGCGGCTTACACCGCTTACAACGGCTTCCAGCACGCCATCGAGCGCTTCTGGACACTGCGCTGGTTGCAGCAGAACGACGTGACCGAGATCGACGCGGCGGTGATGAAGGACGGCCTGGTGCGCGCCGAGACGCTGCCGCTGGTGTTCCGCCTGCCGGGCACCGAATCGCTGCCGCGCGGCAGTGGCGTGAAGGCCCGCATCGCCGGCATCGACCTGCTGACGCTCGAACTGCATGCCACGCTGCTGGCGCGCATCGAGGCCGAGCCGGGCACCGATGCGGCGGCCGATCTCGACCTCGACGACGCCGCCGAGGCCGAAGCCGAGGCCGAGGCCGCCGCCACGGTGCGCATCGCCATCGACGTGGCCGACGACGCCGGCGGGGCCACGGCCGAGCCGGCGGCCGAGGCCGCACCGCCGCCGGCCTGACGGCGCCCGCCCCGCACGCCGCACCGCGACACCGCGTCGACCATGGCCTGGCGATCGCTATCCGCGCTGCACTGGGCCCTGCTGGGCTCGGTGGTGGTGCACGGCGCGCTGATCACGGTGCGCTTCGTCGATCCAGAGGCCATCAACCGCGCCTTCAAGGACACGCCGCTGGAGGTGATCCTCGTCAACGCGCGCTCCAGGGAGGCGCCGCAGCAGGCGCAGGCCATCGCCCAGGCCGACCTGGCCGGCGGCGGCGAGGCGGCGAGCGGCCGCGCCACCAGCCCGCTGCCGATGGCCGCGACGATGCAGCTGGGCGACGCGGCCGACGACGCCAAGCGCCGCATCGACGAGCTGCAGCACGAACAGCAGCAGCTGCTGGCGCAGATCCGGCGCGAGATCGCCGCCCTGCCGCCGCCCGACCCGCGGCGCGAGAACGGCACGCCCGAAGAGCGCGAGCAGGAAGAACGCCGGCGCCAGCTGCTCAAGCTGCTGGCCGAGATCGAGAAGCGCATCAACGACGAGAACGCGCGGCCCAAGAAGCGCTACATCAGTCCGGCCACGCGCGAGGCGGTCTACGCCATGTACTACGACTCCCTGCGCCGCCGCATCGAGGACCGCGGCACGCGCGACTTCCCCGAGTTCGGCGGCAGGAAGCTCTACGGCGAGCTGACGATGAACGTCACCGTCGACGCCGCCGGGCGGGTGGTCGAGGCCGAGATCGTGCGCCCGTCCAGTTCGCGCCGGCTCGACCAGCAGGCCATCGCCATCGTCCAGGCGGCGTCGCCGTTCGGCCCGTTCACGGCGGCGATGCGCGCCCAGGCCGACCAGATCGTCGTCACCTCGCGCTTCCGCTTCACGCGCGAAGACGGGCTCGAGACCTCGCTGACCTCGCGATGAACGCCCCCGTCCCCACGCCGCACGCGCATGCGCAGGGCCCGTCGGACGCCGCAGCCCGCGACCCGGGTGCAGCGCTGCCGCCGCCCGACCGCTACGCCGTGCTCGGCAACCCCGTGGCGCACAGCCGCTCGCCGGCGATCCACGCCGCCTTCGCCCGCGCCACCGGCGAACACCTGACGTACGAGCGCGTGCTGTGCCCGCTGGACGGCTTCGCCGACGCGGTGCGCGCCTTCGCCGACGGCGGCGCGCGCGGCTGCAACGTCACCGTGCCGTTCAAGCTGGAAGCACCGCTGCTCGCGGGGCGCCTCACGCCGCGCGCGCGGCTGGCCGGCGCGGCCAACACGCTGCGCTTCGACCTCGCGGCCGAAGGCGGCTGGCTCGCCGACAACACCGACGGCGTGGGCCTGGTGCGCGACATCGAAGCCAATGCCGGCGTGGCGCTGGCCGGCCGCCGGGTGCTGCTCATCGGTGCCGGCGGCGCCGGCGCCGGCGTGCTGGGCCCGCTGCTGCAGGCCCGGCCGGCCGCGCTGGTGCTGGCCAACCGCACGCGCGACAAGGCCGACGCGCTGGCCGCGGCGCACGCCGGCTGGGCGGCCGAGCACGGCGTGGCGCTCGGCGTCGCCGGCCTGGACGCGCCGGGCACGGAGTTCGACGTCGTGATCAACGCCAGCAGCAGCAGCCTGCAGGGCGGAGCGGCCTCGCCGGTGCCGGCCGGCGTGCTGGCGCCCGGCGCGCTGGCCGTGGACCTGATGTACGGGCCCGCTGCCGAGCCCTTCGTCGCCTGGGCGGCCGCGCACGGCGCCGTCGGCCGCGACGGGCTGGGCATGCTGGTGGAACAGGCGGCCGAGGCCTTCTTCGTCTGGCGCGGCGTGCGCCCGCCCACCGCGCCGGTGCTGGCAGCGCTGCGCGCCGAGCTGGCGACATGAGCGCAGCCTCGAAGTCGGGCTGGCGCGCCGGCCTGCTGCGCCACGGCGGCCGCATCCTGGCGCTGCTGGCGCTGTGCACCCTGGCGCTGCAGCTCGTGTTCGCGCTGCGCATCGCGCTCATGATCGTGGTCGACCCGCAGTCCACGACGTTCCAGCGCAGCGAAGCCTGGCGCCTGCTGGTCGAGCAGCAGCGCATCGCCTGGAGCCAGACCTGGGTCGACGACGACCGCCTCGCGCCCAACCTGAAGCGCGCCGTGATCGCCAGCGAGGACGCCGGCTTCGTCGACCACGCCGGCTTCGAATGGGAGGCGATCGAGAAGGCCTGGAGCCGCAACCAGCGCGCCATCGAGCGTGCCGAGCGCGCGCAGCAGCGCCGCCCCGACAAGCCGGTGGCGGCGCGCATCGTCGGCGGCTCCACCATCACCCAGCAGCTGGCCAAGAACCTGTTCCTGAGCGGCGAGCGCCACGTGGCGCGCAAGGCACAGGAGTTGCTCCTGGCGCTGATGCTGGAGGCGCTGCTCGACAAGCGGCGCATCCTGGAGATCTATCTGAACAACGTCGAATGGGGCGAGGGCGTGTTCGGCGCCCAGGCCGCCGCCCGCCACTACTTCCGCACCGATGCCGCGCGCCTGTCCGCGCCGCAGGCCGCGCAGCTGGCGGTGATGCTGCCGGCGCCCAAGCGCTTCGAGCGCCGGCCGCACTCGCCCTACGTCATCGGGCGCGCCTCGACCATCGTCGCCCGCATGGGCGCGGTGCAGCTGCCGTAAACGGCCACGCCGCATGAGCCTCACCGAACAGATCGCCGCGACCGCCGCCCGCCTGGTGGTGGACGACGGCATGGAATACGCCGCCGCCAAGCGCAAGGCGGTGCGCGAGGTGACGGGCAACGCCGGTGCACGCGTGGAGCTGCCGAGCAACGAGCAGCTCGAGGACGCGGTGCGTGAGCACATCGCCGTGTTCTGCGCCGACACCCAGCCGGCGGAGCTGCGCGCGCTGCGCGAAGTGGCGCTGGCGTGGATGCAGCGCCTGGCCGAGTTCCGCCCGCACCTGTCGGGCGCGGCCTGGCGCGGCACGGCCACGCGGCTGTCGGCGCTGTTCATCGACCTGTACTGCGACGACCCGAAATCGGCCGAGATCGCGCTCATCAACCAGCGCGTCAACTACGACAGCGGCGTGCTCGACGCCGCCCGCAACCCGCGCGGCGGCGAGCCGACGCCGGTGCTGACCGTGGGCGCGCGCAGCGCGGCGCTGGGCGGCGAGATGGTCACGGTGCACCTCGTGCTGCACGACGCCGACGCCCAGCGCGGCGCGCTCAAGCCCGACGCCGGCGGGCGCAGCTGGCGCGGCGACATCGCCGCGCTCGAGCGCCTGCTGGCCGACGACGGGGCGGCGCCGTGATCCGCCGCCAGGCCCTGCTGCTGGGCGGCGCCGGCGCGGCCGCAGCGGTCGCCGGGCTCGCCTGGCAGCTGCACCGGCGCGGCAAGGGGGGCGGGACGCCCGGCGCCGCGCCCGACCCAGCCGCCGAGGCGTTCTGGGCCAGCCGCTTCCCCACGCCCGACGGTGGCACGCTCGAGCCGCAGCGCCTGCGCGGCAAGCCGCTGCTGCTGAACTTCTGGGCCACGTGGTGCCCGCCGTGCGTCAAGGAGATGCCCGAGCTGGACCGTTTCGCCGCGCGCCATGCCGCGCGCGGCGTGGCGGTGGTGGGCCTGGCGATCGACCGGCCCGACGCGGTGCGCGAGTTCCTGCAGAAGACGCCGGTGCGCTACGCGATCGGCCTGGCCGGGTTCGACGGCACGGAACTGAGCCGCCAACTCGGCAACGAGCGCGGCGCGCTGCCGTTTTCGGTGCTGTTCGATGCGGCTGGCCGGATCGTCGAACGCAAGCTGGGCGAGACCACCGGCCCGGAACTCGACGGCTGGCTGGCGCGGCTGGCCGGGTGATCAGGGTTTCCACGCCATTTGGCGACAAGCCGCCCTGATCGCCACGTAAAAAGGCGTAAAGTCCGGCCCCTTGCCGACCACCGGCAGCGCCGGCTTCGGCCGTCGCTGCCTTCTCGATGAGCCTTCTCGTCGTCAACGGACCGAATCTCAACCTGCTGGGCGCGCGCGAGCCGCAGGTGTATGGCGCCACCACCCTGCCCCAGCTCGAGGCCGAGCTGCAGCAGCTGGCCGCCGCGGCCAGCGTGCGGCTGGCCTGCTTCCAGAGCAACCACGAAGGCGCGCTCATCGACCGCATCCACGCCGCGCGCGGCGACGGAACGCGCTGCATCGTCATCAACCCCGGCGGGCTCACCCACACCAGCGTGGCGCTGCGCGACGCGCTGGCCGGCGTGGCGCTGCCGTTCATCGAGGTGCACATCTCCAACGTCCACGCCCGCGAGCCGTTCCGCCACCACTCCTACCTGTCGCCCATCGCCGCCGGCGTGATCTGCGGCCTGGGCGTCGCCGGCTACCGCTATGCGGTGCAGCACGCCCTGGGCCTGATCGCCGCCGCGGCCGCCCCGGCGGCACCGCCCGTCACGGCCTGACCCTGCCGACCGAGCTGCCCGCCGGCCCGCGCGGCCGACCGTGCGCAGCGCCCGAACCCCACACGAGGACCACCTTCCGATGGACCTGAGAAAACTGAAGACGCTGATCGACCTGGTGTCGGAGTCGAACATCTCCGAACTCGAGATCACCGAGGCCGAAGGCAAGGTGCGCATCGTCAAGGGCGGCGTCGCCGCGCCGATGGCCGCCGCGCCGCTGATGGCGCCGCCGCCGGCCGCCGCGGCGCCGGCCGTCACCGCCGCTGCCGCGCCCGCCGCCGCCCCGGCCGAGGCCGCGCCGGCCGCGCCCGAAGGCAAGGTCATCAAGTCGCCGATGGTCGGCACCTTCTACCGCGCCGCCAGCCCGGGCGCCAAGCCGTTCGTCGAGGTGGGCGACACCGTCAGCCAGGGCCAGGCGGTGTGCATCATCGAGGCGATGAAGATCATGAACGAGATCGAGGCCGACGTCGGCGGCAAGGTGCTGCGCATCCTGTGCGAGAACGGTCAGGCGGTGGAGTACGGACAGCCGCTGTTCGTCGTGGAATAAGCGGCGGCTGCTCCCGTGTTCAAGAAGATCCTGATCGCCAATCGCGGGGAGATCGCCCTGCGGATTCAAAGAGCCTGTCGCGAGATGGGCATCAAGTCGGTCGTCGTCTATTCCGAGGCCGACCGCGAGGCCAAGTACGTCAAGCTCGCCGACGAGGCGGTGTGCATCGGCCCCGCGCCTTCGCAGCAGAGCTACCTCAACATGCCGGCGATCATCAGCGCCGCCGAGGTCACCGACGCCGAGGCCATCCATCCCGGCTACGGCTTCCTGAGCGAGAACGCCGACTTCGCCGAGCGGGTGGAGAAGAGCGGCTTCGTCTTCATCGGCCCGACGCCGGAATCGATCCGGCTCATGGGCGACAAGGTCAGCGCCAAGCAGGCCATGCTCAAGAGCGGCGTGCCCTGCGTGCCGGGCTCCGAAGGCGCGCTGCCCGACGACCCGGCGGCGATCACCAAGATCGCGCGCGCCATCGGCTACCCGGTGATCATCAAGGCCGCCGGCGGCGGCGGCGGGCGCGGCATGCGCGTGGTGCACACCGAGGCCGCGCTGCTCAACGCCGTGCAGACCACCCGCACCGAGGCCGGCGCCGCGTTCAACAACAGCGCGGTGTACATGGAGAAGTTCCTCGAGCACCCGCGCCACATCGAGATCCAGGTGCTGGCCGACCAGCACAAGAACGCCGTCTGGCTGGGCGAGCGCGACTGCTCCATGCAGCGCCGCCATCAGAAGATCATCGAGGAAGCGCCCGCGCCGGGCCTGGCGCGGCGGCTGATCGAGCGCGTGGGCGACCGCTGCGCCGCGGCGTGCAAGAAGATCGGCTACCGCGGCGCCGGCACGTTCGAGTTCCTGTTCGAGAACGGCGAGTTCTATTTCATCGAGATGAACACCCGGGTGCAGGTCGAGCACCCCGTGACGGAGCTCGTCACCGGCATCGACATCGTGCAGCAGCAGATCCGCGTGGCCGCGGGCGAGAAGCTGCCGTTCACGCAGCGCCAGATCGAGCTGCGCGGCCATGCCATCGAGATCCGCATCAACGCCGAGGACCCGTACAAGTTCACCCCCAGCCCCGGGCGCATCAGCCTGTGGCACGCGCCGGGCGGGCCCGGCGTGCGCGTCGACTCGCACGCCTACACCAACTACTTCGTGCCGCCGAACTACGACTCGATGATCGGCAAGATCATCGTGCACGGCGACACGCGCGAGCAGGCGCTGGCGCGCATGCGCACGGCGCTGTCGGAGACGGTGGTCGAGGGCATCCTCACCAACATCCCGCTGCACCGCGAGCTGATGGCCGACCCCAAGTTCGCCGAAGGCGGCACCGACATCCACTACCTGGAAGGGTGGATGTCGCAGCGCAAGCGCTGAACCCGCGGCGGCCGTGTTCGAGCTGATCCTGCGCGCGCCCGAAGCGCTGGTCGAGCCGGTGTCGGACGCACTCGCCGACGAGCTCGACGCGCTCGCCGTCTCGGTCGAGGACGCCGATGCCGACAGCGCCGCCGAGCACGCGCTCTTCGGCGAGCCCGGCCTGCCGCCGCCAGCAGCCGGCTGGGCGCGTTCGACGCTCAAGGCGCTGTTCGACACCGAGGCCCAGGCCGACGCCGCGGCGGCGCTGCTGCTGGCGCAGGACTGGACCGACGGCCTGGCCGTGCAGGCGCTGCAGCACGTGCCCGACGAGGACTGGGTGCGCAAGACGCAGTCGCAGTTCGAGCCGGTGGCCATCGCGCCCGGCTTCTGGGTGGTGCCCAGCTGGCACCAGCCGCCGGAAGGCGCCACGCACGTCATCCGCCTCGACCCCGGGCTGGCCTTCGGCACCGGCACGCATCCCACCACGCGGCTGTGCCTGCGCTGGCTGGCGCAGCGGCAAGGCAACGCCGCGGCGCTCGCGCGCGTGCTCGACTACGGCTGCGGCTCGGGCATCCTGGCCATCGGCGCGGCGTTGATGGGGGCCCGCGCCATCGACGCCGTCGACATCGACCCGGCCGCCGTGCGGGCCACGCGCGACAACGCCGCGGCCAACGGCGTGGCGCTCGCGGCGACGCTGCCCGACGCGCTGCCGGCAGCGCAGGGCGCGTACAGCCTGGTGCTGGCCAACATCCTGGCCACGCCGCTCAAGCTGCTGGCCCCGCTGCTCGCCAGCCACGTCGCGCCGGGCGGGCACCTGGTGCTGTCGGGCATCCTGGAGCGCCAGGCCGACGACCTGGTGGCGGCCTATGCCGATGCCGGCTTGGCGCTGTCGGTCGCCGACCGCGACGACGGCTGGGTGCTCATGACGGCGCGCCGCGCCGCCTGACGCTTCAAGCAGGCGCGCGCATGGCCAGCGGTCTCGCCACTCGCTGCCCGGCCTGCGGCACGGTGTTCCGCGTCGTCGCCGACCAGCTGCGCGTGTCCGACGGCTGGGTGCGCTGCGGCCGCTGCAGCGACGTCTTCAACGCCGCCGAGGCGCTGATGGACCTGGAGACCGGCGCGCCCCGGCGGATGCCGGCCGAGCCGCCGGTGGCGGCGGCGCCGTCGGTCGCGGTGGCGGGCGCGGCGATGTTGCCGACCGCGCCACCGAGCACCGTGGCCGCGCCTGCGGCGCCGGCCTGGTCCGCATCCGCGGTCGACCCGGGCTGGTCGTCGCGTGCCGACGCCGCCGACGGGCCCACCGCCGCGCCACCGCAGCCGATGGCCGACGCCGACGACCCCACGCCGTCGGTGCCTGACACGGTGGCCGAGTTCGGCCGCGACGACGGCGCGCCGCCATCCGAACCGCCGGTGGTCGACACCATGGCGTCGCGCTTCGCCGACGACGCGGCCGACGCCGACCTCGCCGCACCCGGCGCGGCGCCAGCGGCCGCCGCCGAAGCGGCCGGCGAGGCCTTGCCCATGCCGACGCCGTCGTTCCTGCGCCGCGCCCAGCGCGCCGAGCGCTGGCGCTCTCCCCGGCTGCGCGCCGCGCTGGCCGCCATGGGCGTGCTGGCGCTGCTGGGGCTGCTGGCGCAGGCCGCCTGGGCCTGGCGCGACCTGATCGCCGTGCAAGCACCCGCCCTGCGCCCGGCGCTGGCCGCGGCCTGCGACGCGCTCGGCTGCCGCCTCGCGCCGCCGCGCGCCATCGAGGGCCTGGTGGTCGACAGCAGCGGCCTGGTGCGCGTCGAGCGTTCGAACCTCTACCGCCTGAGCGTGACGCTGCGCAACCGCGCCGCCCACGAAGTGGCGCTGCCCGCGCTGGAACTGGCGCTGACCGACGCCCAGGGCCGGCTCATCGCGCGGCGCGTGCTGCAGCCCGCAGAATTCGGCGTCCAGCAGACGCTGCTGCCGGCCGGGCGCGACCTCGCCCTGCAGGGCACGCTGCAGATCGCCGACACCGTGGCCGGCTACACGGTGGAGCTGTTCTACCCCTGACCTCGCGCACGACGCGGCCCCGCGCCGCGCTGCGCGCGACCCCGCAGACCACCCCCTTCACAGACCCCGAGAAAGACTCGCCCATGCCCGCCCTGATCTGCGGTTCGCTCGCCTTCGACACCATCACCACCTTCCCGGGCCGCTTCGCCGACCAGATCCTGCCCGACCAGGTGCACATCCTGAACGTCAGCTTCCTGGTGCCGACGCTGCGCCGCGAGTTCGGCGGCTGCGCCGGCAACATCGCCTACAACCTGCAGCTGCTGGGCGGCCAGCCGGTGATCCTGGGGGCGCTCGGCGTCGACGGCGGCGACTACCTGGCGCGCGTCGAAGGCTGGGGCGCCGACACCTCGCTCATCCACCGCGACGCCGAGCTGCACACCGCGCAGTGCCACATCACGACCGACCGCGACAACAACCAGATCACCGCCTTCCATCCCGGCGCGATGAGCCACGCGCACCAGATGAAGGTGCCGCCGAAGGCCGTGCGGTCGGACCTGGCCATCGGCATCATCGCGCCCGACGGCCGCGACGCCATGTGGCAGCACGCGCGCCAGATGCACGACGCCGGCATCCCCTTCATCTTCGATCCGGGCCAGCAGCTGCCGCAGTTCAACAACGACGAGCACCGCTCGATGCTCAACTTCGCCAGCTGGGTGGCGCTGAACGACTACGAGGCGCGCATGCTGCAGGAGCGCACCGGACAGACGCCGCAGCAGTGGAGCGAGCGCGCCAACGTGCGCGGCGTGGTGGTGACGCTGGCCGAGCAGGGCTGCGAGCTGTGGCAGCGCGGCCAGCGCACGCAGGTGCCCGGCGTGGCCGCGACCGAGGTGGTCGACCCCACCGGCTGCGGCGATGCCTTCCGCGCCGCGCTGCTCTACGGCCTGGAGCGCGGCTGGCCGCTGGAGCGCTGCGCCGAGCTGGGCAACCGCCTGGGCGCGCTCAAGATCGCGCAGCGCGGGCCGCAGAACCACGCGCTGGACGACGCCACGCGGGCGCTGCTCGGCTGACGCCGCGCGCCGCTGCCCTTCAGGGGCGCCAGGCCGCCCCTGCGGCGATCGGTGGACGTCGAGTGGCCACGGGTCCGCGCGGCCGCGGCCCGGCGGCACTCAGGCGCCCAGCTGCATCCGGATCTCGGCGGCGATCGCACCCAGCGCCACCGAGCGCATCACGCCGCCGCGCTTGACCGCCTCGCGCGGCATGCCGTAGACAACGCAGCTGTCCTCGTCCTGCGCCAGCGTGGCCGCACCCGCCTGGCGCATCTCCAGCAGGCCGGCGGCGCCGTCGTCGCCCATGCCGGTCATGATCACCCCCAGGGCGTTGCTGCCGGCGGCCTTGGCCACCGAGCGGAACAGCACGTCCACCGACGGCCGGTGGCGGTTGACCAGCGGGCCGTCGATCACCTCGACGTGGTACTGCGCGCCGCTGCGCCGCAGCAGCATGTGGCGGCCGCCGGGCGCGATGAGCGCGCGACCCGGCACAACGCGGTCGCCGTGGGTGGCCTCGCGCACGTCCACCGCGCACAGCGTGTCCAGGCGCGCTGCGAAGGCGGCGGTGAACTTCTCCGGCATGTGCTGCACGATGACGATGCCCGGGCTGACGCGCGGCAGCGCGGTCAGCACTTCTTCCAGCGCCTGGGTGCCGCCGGTGGAGGTGCCGATGGCGACCACGCGCTCGGTGGTCTGTGCCATGGCGCGCGCGGGCGAGGCCGACGACGGCGCCAGGATCACGTCGGCCGTGTGCTTGCAGGGCGCCACGGCCGCCGCGGTGCGCGCCGGCCGCGCTGCCAGCCGGCGCACGTTGGCGCGCGCCGCGCTGCGCACGGCGGCGAGCAGCTCGTCGGCCGCGTCATGCAGGAACTGCTTGAGGTTGAGCTTGGGCTTGGCGACGACGGCCACCGCGCCGGCGGCCAGCGCTTCCATCGTCGTCTTGGCGCCGGCCTCGGTGAGCGTCGAGCAGATGACCACCGGCGTCGGCCGCTCGGCCATGATCTTGCGCAGGAAGGTGATGCCGTCCATGCGCGGCATCTCGACGTCGAGCACGATCACGTCGGGCCAGCGCAGGCGCATGCGCTCCTGCGCCAGCAGCGGGTCGGCGCACGCGGCCACGAGCTCGATGCCCGGCGCACGCTGCAGCAGCGCGCCCAGCACCTGGCGCACCACGGCCGAGTCGTCGACGACGAGCACGGCGATGGCGCTCACGGCAGCAGCCTCTGCAGGACGGGCTCGGCTGCGATCCCCGGGGCGCCGCCCGCCGCGACCGCAGCGTGCTCGGGCACCGGCTGCGATGGACGCCGCAGGCCGGCCAGCCGCGCGGCGTTGTCCTTGAGCCAGCCGGGCAGCTCGTCGCCGGGCATCGCGCGGCCGAACAACCAGCCCTGGCCGACGCTGCAGCCGGCGTCCTGCAGCAGCTGCCAGTCGGCCGGCGATTCGACGCCTTCGGCCACGCTCACCAGAGCCAGGCGCGAGGCCATCTCGATGGCCGCCTGTAGGATGGCGCGCTGGTGCGGGTGGTCGTGCGCGCCGTGGACGAAGCTGCGGTCGATCTTCAGCTCGGTCCACGGCACCTGCGCCAGGCGCTGCAGCGACGAGAAGCCGGTGCCGTAGTCGTCGATCGAGAGCCCGAAGCCCTTGAGCCGCAGCCGGGCCAGCACCGCCAGCGCGGTGGCCTGGGCCGCGGCGATCGAGCCTTCGGTCAGCTCCAGCACCACCTGCTGCGGCGCCAGGCCGTGCTCGTGCGCCAGTTGCGCCAGCTCGTCGACGAGCGCCGGCCGCTCCAGCAGGCGCGGCGAGAGGTTCACCGCCACCGACAGCACCAGGCCGCGCGCGTTCCAGTGCGCCGCCTGGCGGAAGGCCTGGCGCGCGATGGCCATCGTCAGGGCATGGATCTGGCCTTCGGCCTCGGCCAGGGGGATGAAGCGGTCGGGCGTGGGGCGGCCCAGCGCCGGGTCTGGCCAGCGCGCCAGCACCTCCACGCCGCGGATCACGCCGCTGCGCGCGCAGACCTTGGGCTGGTAGTGGGCGACGATGCCGCCATCGGCGATGGCCCGGGCCAGCAGCGCCGGCGTCAGCGCGCAGGCCCGGCCGCCGGCGGCGGTGGCGCGGCGCGCGGGGCGCGCCGGCGCTGCACCGGCCAGGGCATGGCGCAGCGCCGCGTCGGTGAGCGGCTTGTTCAGGCCCAGCAGCACCGGCTGGCCCTGCAGCCGCGCCATCGTCTCCACCGACTGCACCAGCGCCGCCTCGCGGCTGGAGACGACGATGAACGGGATGCGCGAGCGCCGCCGGTGCAGCCGCTCGATCAGCTCGACGCCGTCCATCGTCGGCATCTCCAGGTCGATCACCATCAGGTCGGGCGGCTCGGGCAGCGTGTTCAGCAGCGCCAACGCGTCGGCCCCGTGGTCGGCATGGTGCACCGTGGCCACGCCGAGCGCCTGGAACATCGCGGCGACCTGGTCGCGCTGCACCCGGCTGTCCTCGACCAGCAGCACCGAACGCGGCTGCATCACGGCATCACCTCGTCGTCGAGCGGCATCGTCGCGCTGTCGTCGCTGCGGCTGGCCCACACGTCGCCGCTGGCGATGTCGAAGACGATGCGACGGTGGGCGGTGCCGAACAGGCTGTCGGCCGCCAGGGCGATGCCGTGCTCGGCCAGCAGCGCCAGCGCCGCGGCGCCGTTGCGGCGGCCGACGCGCAGCGAGTGGCGCCGTTCGGGAAACATGTCGGCGCCGCCGAAGACCTTGGCGCGGCACGCGGCCGGCTCCACGCCGCGCGCGCGCAGGTCGCGCACCATCAGCGCCATCGCCTCGCGCCCGTAGCGGGCGTCGAGATCGGCCGCGCGCGCCGCGCCACCCTGGCGCTCGGCCAGCAGGAAGTGCGACATCGCGCCGATGCGCCGCCGCGGGTGCCACAGCGTGATCGAGACGCACGAGCCCAGCAGCGTGTGCACGCGGTGGCGGGCGTCGCCCACCACGTGCTGCCCGGGTTGCAGATGGATGTCGATGCGCGCGGCCATCGCCGTGGGGCTCAGGGCTTGCGGTAGATCGACGGCGCCACCTGGCGTACCGCGCCGGTGATGTCGTTGAGCGTCTCCGAGTGGCCGATGCAGAAGTGCCCGCCGGCGACCAGCGGCGCCAGCACGCGGGCGACGACGCGGCGCTTGGTCTCGGTGTTGAAGTAGATCATCACGTTGCGCAGGAACACGATGTCGAAGGCACCCAGGTGCGGCAGCTCGTCGTTGAGGTTGACCTGCGCGAAGCGCACCTGCTGGCGCAGCTCGCGCACCACCAGCACCTTGCCCTGGTGCTCGCCGGTGCCGCGCAGGCAGTAGCGCTTGCGGTAGGCCGCCGGCAGGTGGCGCGTGCGCTCCTCGGGGTAGAGCCCGGTGCGCGCGCGCTTCAGCACCCGGGTGCTGATGTCGCTGCCCAGCACCTCCCACTGGCCGGCGCCGAGCACGTCGTCCAGCACCATGGCCATGCTGTAGACCTCCTCGCCGCTGCTGCAGGCGGCGCTCCACACGCGCAGCGTGCGGCGTTCCTGGCGCGCCAGCTCGGCCTGCTCGCGCAGCAGCTCGAAGTGCCTGGCCTCGCGGAAGAAATAGGTCTCGTTGGTCGTCAGCAGGTCGACCGCGGTCTGCACCTCGTCGGCGACCTCGCCGCTGTCGAGCAGGTCGAGGTACTCGCCGTAACCGGGCAGCGCGTGGTGCGCCAGCCGCTTGGCCAGCCGCCCGGTGACCAGCGCCCGCTTGGACATCGACAGCGTGATGCCGGCGGCGGCGTGGATGAAGCGCTGGAAGCGGACGAAGTCGCGGTCGCTGAGGGAGGGTGACGTCATGGCGTGGCGCGGCCGGTCGCGAAGGGCGCGGGAATCAGAAGCGGGCGAACTGGCTCTCGTCGACGTGCTCGTCGGCCGCGGCCAGGGCCACCGCGGCGGGCACGGCACCGCGCCGCGCCGCGGCCTTGGCGTTGGCGATGGCCTTCTTCGCCGGCAGCGCGGCACGGCCGCGCCCCACGCCGGGCGAAGGGCTGGCGCCCGAGCCGGCGACGGTGAAGAAGCCCATCGCGCGCTGCAGCTGCTCGGCCTGCCCGCTCATCTCCTCGGCCGTGGCGGCGAGTTCTTCCGAGCTGCTGGCGTTCTGCTGCGTGGTCTGGCTCAGCTGCGAGACAGCGGCGTTGATCTGCCCGACGCCCGAGCTCTGCTCCTCGCTGGCGGCGGTGATCTCCTGCACCAGGTCGCTGGTCTTCTTGATGCTGGGCACCATCTCGTCGAGCAGCTTGCCCGCGCGCTCGGCAAGGTCGACGCTGGAGCCGGCGACCTGGCCGATCTCCTGCGCCGCCACCTGGCTGCGCTCGGCCAGCTTGCGCACCTCGGCGGCCACGACAGCGAATCCCTTGCCGTGCTCGCCGGCGCGCGCCGCCTCGATCGCCGCGTTCAGCGCCAGCAGGTTGGTCTGGTAGGCGATGTCGTCGATGATGTTGATCTTGGTGGCGATCTGCTTCATCGCCGCCACCGTCGCCTTCACGGCCTCGCCGCCTTCGGCGGCCTGGGCCGCGGCCTTGGTGGCCATGCCATCGGTGACCTTGGCGTTGTCGGTGTTCTGCGAGATCGACGCCGTCATCTGCTCGAGCGAGGCGCTCGTCTCCTCCACGCCGGCGGCCTGCTGGCTGGCGGCCTGGCTGAGCGTCTGCGCCGTGGCGTTCACTTCCTCGGAGGCCCCCGCCAGCGCGGTGGCGCTGCCGTTGACCTCGGCCACCACCTCGGAGAGCTTGCTCACCGTGCCGTTGACGTACTGCTTCATCTCGCCGAACGAGCCCTGGTAGTCCTTGTCGATGGTCTGCGTGAGGTCGCCGCGCGCCATCGCGCCCATCACCCGCACCACGTCGGCGACGCTGTCGCCGGCGGCGGTGACGGTCTGGCGGATCGTGTAGAGCAGGCTCGTCGTGTCGCCGGGACGCACGGCCACGTCGACATCGAAGTTGCCCGCCGCCACCTTCTGCATCACGCCGGCGGCGTAGGCCGGCTCGCCGCCCAGCACCTTCTGCAGGCCGTTCACGAGCACGAAGCCGATCACGCCCGCCAGCGCCACGCCGAACAGGCTGCCGGCGATCAGCACCGCGTTCATGCGCGACTGCAGCGCCTCGGCCTCCTTGGCGCGCTCCACCAGCAGAGCTTCTTCGGCCTGGCGGATCTGCGCCAGTTGCTCGCGCATGCCGTCCATCAGCTGCTTGCCCTTGGCGGCGCGCACGCTGGCGATCACCGCATCCAACTTGGCCTGGCCTTCGGCGACGCTGCGGCGCAGCGCGATCTCGGGCTCGAGCACGGCGCTCACCCACTGGGCCTGCGCGGCGACGAGCGCATCCAGGCGCTCCTGCTGCTTGGCGTTGTCGGCCGTCAACGCCTTGGCCTTGGCCACGTGCTGCTTGAACGCCACCTGGCCGTTGCGGTAGGGCTCGAGGAAACCGTCCTCGCCGGCCAGCGCGTAGCCGCGCTCGCCGGTCTCGATGTTGATCAGCGCCTTCAGCGCGCCGTCGGCCTGTGTCAGCACCTCGTAGGTGTGCACGTTCCAGCGGTTGGCCTCGGAGAGCGCGCGGAAGTTGAAGTAGGCGGTGCTGGTCAGCATCAGCAGGATCGCCAGCACGGCGCCGAAGCCCATGTAGAGCTTGGTCGCCACCTTGAGGTTCTTCATGATGGGTCGCTTGGGGGAAGGGATGGGGACGGGCCGCCGTGGCCCGGGGCTGACGGAAAGGCTGCTGCGGGAAACGGTCAGTGCGTCGGCGCGGCGGCGGCGTGCTCGCGCACCGCGGCGGCCAGCGCTTCGTCGCCGGCCAGCACGCGGTCGGCGTCCAGCAGCACGACGAAGTTGCCGCGCACCTTGCCGATGCCGGCGATGAAGTCGACGCGGATGCGCGCGCCGAAGCTCGGCGGCGGCTCGATGTCCGCGGCCGGGATCTCGAGCACCTCGTTGACCGCGTCGACGAGCACGCCGACGACCTGGCGCTCCTCGTGCTGCGCCACCTCGACGATGACGATGCAGGTGCGCTTGCCCACGCTGCTGGGCGTCTGGCCGAAGCGCACGCGCGGGTCCATCACCGGCACCACCGCGCCACGCAGGTTGATGACGCCGCAGACCGCGGGCGGCGCCATCGGCACGGCCGTGGGCGGGCGGTATTCGATGATTTCCTTGATCGCGAGGATGCCAATGGCGAAGGCCTCGCCGCCCAGCGTGAACGTCAGGTACTGGGTGGGCGCAACAGGGGCGCCGTGGAGGCTGCGGTCGACCGCCGACAGGGCGGCCGCGGCGCTTTGCGGGATGGTCATGGCGTCGTGCTCGTGCAACGGGTTCGGATCAGAAGCGGGCGAACTGCGTCTCGTCGATCGTGTCCTCGGCGTCGGCCGCGGCCATGCGCGCCGGCACCGTCGGTGCACGGCGGTTGGCGGCCTTGGCCTTGGCGTTGGCGATGGCCTTGCGCGCCGGCGCCGCGGCCGGGGCGCCGCCGATCACGAAGAAGCTCATCGTCTGCTGCAGCTGCTCGGCCTGGCTGCTCATCTCCTCGGCCGTGGCGGCGAGTTCTTCCGAGCCGCTGGCGTTCTGCTGCGTGGTCTGGCTCAGCTGCGAGACGGCGGCGTTGATCTGGCCGACGCCCGAGCTCTGCTCTTCGCTGGCGGCGGTGATCTCCTGCACCAGGTCGCTGGTCTTCTTGATGCTGGGCACCATCTCGTCGAGCAGCTTGCCCGCGCGCTCGGCCAGATCCACGCTCGAGCCGGCCACCTGGCTGATCTCCTGCGCCGCCACCTGGCTGCGCTCGGCCAGCTTGCGCACCTCGGCGGCCACCACCGCGAAGCCCTTGCCGTGCTCGCCGGCCCGCGCCGCCTCGATCGCCGCGTTCAGCGCCAGCAGGTTGGTCTGGTAGGCGATGTCGTCGATGATGTTGATCTTGCTGGCGATCTGCTTCATCGCCGCCACCGTCGCCTTCACCGCCTCGCCGCCTTCGGCGGCCTGGGCCGCGGCCTTGGTGGCCATGCCGTCGGTGACCTTGGCGTTGTCGGTGTTCTGCGTGATCGACGCGGTCATCTGCTCGAGCGAGGCGCTGGTCTCCTCGACGCCCGCGGCCTGTTCGCTCGCCGCCTGGCTCAGCGACTGCGCGGTGGCGCTGACCTCCTCGGACGCGCCGGCCAGGGCATGGGCGCCGGCGTTGACGTCGGCCACCACCTGCGACAGCTTGGCCAGCATGCGCTGCATGGCCTGCAGCAGCATCCCGGTCTCGTCGCGGGCGTCGCTCTCGATGCGCACCGTCAGGTCGCCGCCGGCCAGCCGGTCGGCCGCGTCCACGGCCTTGGCCAGCGGCACGGTCACGCTGCGCACCACCCAGAACGCCATGCCGAAGCCCAGCAGCACGCAGCCGGCGAGCGCGGCGATCAGCAGCTGGCGGGCCTGCGTGTAATTGACCGCGGCGGCCGCGGCCGAGGCGTCGCCGTTCTTGACGTTGACTTCGGCCAGCTTGTCGGCGTTGGTCGCCAGCGCGTTGTACTGGTTGATGGTCTCGACGACGAGAAAGGCCGTCGCCTGGGCGTCGAGGTTCTTCTGCGCCAGCGGCGCGAACTTGGCGAGGTCGGCCGCGTAGCCTTCCCACTCCTTGCGCAACACGTCGTACAGGGCACGCTCTTCGGGCGTGGCGACCAGCTTCTCGTAGTCGGCCACGCCCTTCCGGATGCTGGCGGTCGTGCCGTCGAACAGCTTCTCCACCTCCGCCAGTTCGCCCGGCGTGTTCGCCACGACGTAGCGGAACTGCAGCGAGCGCAGGCGGTTGATGTCGGCCTTCATCGTCAGGCTGGCGCGCACCGACGGCATGTAGTTGGTGGCCAGGTCGACGGTCGACGCGTTCACCGCGGCCAGCTGCGAGATCGCATACCCGCCGGCGCTGCACATCAGCAGCAGGACGATGGCGAAGGCGCCGAACAGGCGGACGCCGAGCTTGAGGTTCTTGAACATGATGCGGTTCTTTCGGAGATGGGTCGTGGCGCGACGTGCGCGCCGGGTCAGTTCGAATGCACGGCTTCGGCGCTGCACGCGCCCGCCGCCAGCTGGATCAGCGCCGGCACGTCGAGGATCAGCGCCACGTCGCCGGTGCCGCGGATGCTCGATCCGCTGATGCCGCGCACCTCGGCGAACATGCGCGACAGCGGCTTGATCACGGTCTGCGCCTCGCCCAGCAGCTGGTCGACGACGAGGCCGACCTTCTGCGTGCCGTGGCGCAGCACGACGATGTTCTGGCGCGCGCCGGGGCGGCCGCCCAGTTCGAGCAGCTGGCGCAGCCGCACGAAAGGCAGCACCTGGCCGCGCAGGTCGGTGTAGTCGCGGCCGTCGTCGGCGGCGGGGCGGTACTCGATGCACTCCTCCACCGTCTCCAGCGGGACGACGAACACCGAGCCGCCCACCTGCACCTGGAAGCCGTCGATGATCGCCAGCGTCAGCGGCAGCCGCACCGTCACGGTGGTGCCGGCGCCGGGGCGGCTGGCGATGCCGACGGTGCCGCGCAGCGCGGTGATGTTGCGCTTGACGACGTCCATGCCGACGCCGCGGCCCGAGAGGTTGGTCACCTTCTCGGCGGTGGAGAAACCCGGCTCGAAGATCAGCGCGAAGACCTCGGCATCGGACAGCGTCTGATCGGGCGCGACCAGGCCGCGCTCGATGCCCTTGGCCAGGATGCGCTCGCGGTCCAGGCCGCGCCCGTCGTCGCGCACCTCGATGACGACGCTGCCGGCCTCGTGGTAGGCGTCGAGCGTGATCGTGCCGCGTGCCGGCTGGCCCAGCGCCAGCCGCTGCTCGGGCGTGCCGATGCCGTGGTCCATGGCGTTGCGCACCAGGTGCGTGAGCGGGTCGCCGATCTTCTCGACCACGGTCTTGTCGAGCTCGGTGTCCTCGCCCTTGACGACCAGGCCGATGTCCTTGCCGAGCTCGCGCGACATGTCGTGCACCACGCGCTGGAAGCGGTTGAACGTGGCGCCGATCTTCACCATGCGCAGCTGCAGCGCGCTGTCGCGCACCTCCTGCACCAGGCTGGCCAGCGTCGAGTGCGCCTCGTGCAGGTCGACGTCGGCGGTGCGGCGCGCGGCCATCTGCGCGCCGGCCGAGGCGATGATGAGTTCGCCGACGAGGTCGATCAGCCGGTCGAGCTTGTCGGAATCGACGCGCACCGACTGGTTCTCGCGCGCCTTGGCGGCCTCGCGCCCGTCGCGCACCTTCTGCTGCTTGTCGAGCGCCGCGGCCACCACCGCCGCCGGCACCGCCGCCTGCTCGATGAGGATCTCGCCGAGCCGCGGCACGGCGGGCGCGGCGCCTTCGCCCGCGGGCGCCGGGGACGCGGCCTGCGCGGCCAGCGCGCGCTCCAGCTCGTAGGGCGTGACGCTGCCGCAGCGCGCCAGGATCTCGCCCAGCCGCACCGGCTCTTCGGGCAGGCTGTGGATGAGCGCGACGAAGTCGCCCACCGCGCAGTGCGGCGGCAGGATCTGCAGCTGGCAGTCGTCGAGCACGAACTCGAACACCGACTCGATCTGCGCCTTGTCGGCGCTGGTCTCCAGCGCCAGCTCGAAGCCGAGGTAGCAGCTCTCCGGGTCCATCGCGTCGGCGGCGGGCATGGCGTCGGCCAGCGTCACCAGCGTGCGGATCGTGCCCAGCTTGCGCAGGTAGCGCAGGAAGGCCAGCGGGTCCATGCCGTTGCGCAGCACGCCGGTGCCGAAGCGCAGCGACACGTGCCAGGTGCGCCGCGGTGCCGGGGCCTCCGTGGCGGCAGGCGCGGCCTCGGCCGGCACGGGTGCTGCCGGCGCCAGGTGCCGGCCCAGTGCGGCCAGCAGCGGCGCGCCCTGGGCCTGCAGCGTCGAGTCGTCGCCGCTGCGGCCGGCGGCCACCTCGTCGGTCAGCGCCCGCATGTGGTCGCAGCACGAGAGCAGCAGCGTGATCAGCGCGCCGTCGACCGCCACGCGCCCGGCGCGCACCTCGTCGAGCACGCTTTCGGCGACGTGGGTGAAGGCGACGACCGGGTCCAGCCCGAACAGGCCGGCCGAGCCCTTGATGGTGTGCGCGGCGCGGAAGATGGCGTTGACGGCCTCGGGGTCGGCCGCGGCGCCTTCGGCCACGCCGAGTTCGAGCAGCGTGGACTCCATCTCCTCGAGCAGCTCGCGGCTCTCGGCGATGAAGGTCTGCAGGGCGTCGTCGAGGTTCATGCGCAGGCCTCCGCCGCGGGGGTGGGCATCAGGTCGGCCAGGCCCAGCAGCTCCAGCGCGTCGGCCACCGCCGGGCTCACCGCGGCGATGCCGAAGCCGCGCCCCTGCAAGGCGGCCTCGCGCCGCGCCAGCAGCAGCAGCTGCACGCCGGCGGTGTCGATCTCGCTCACCTGCGAGAGGTCCAGCGCCAGCGCGGCATCGCCGTCGGGCCGCTGCAGCAGCAGCGGCTTGAGCTCGGCGGCGCGGTAGATCGTCAGCTCGCCGTCCAGCGGCAGCGTGGTCGTGGCCGTGCTCATGGCTGCACCAGCTTCTGCACCACGGCCAGCAGCTGCTCGGGCTTGAAGGGCTTGGTCACCCAGGCCTTGGCGCCGGCGTCCTTGCCGGCCTGCATCTTGGCCGAGGCGTTCTCGGTGGTCAGCATGGCCACCGGCGTGAAGCGGTACGAGGGCAATGCTTTCAGCGCCTTCACGAACGCGATGCCGTCCATGTTGGGCATGTTCACGTCGCTCAGGATCATGTGGACGCGTTCGCCGCCCAGCTTGCCCAGCGCGTCCTGGCCGTCCGCGGCTTCGATGACCTGGTAGCCGGCACCGCGCAGCGCGATGCCCACCACCTGCCGCAGCGAGGCGGAGTCGTCGACGATCATGATGGTCTTGCCCATGGGTTGCGTGTTCGGTCGTGGTTGGGGTGTTGGGGTCAGAAGAAGGTGACTTCGCTCTCGGCCACCGCCGCCGGCGCGGCGGCCTTGGTGGTGCCGGCTGCGGGCGCCTTGTGCACGGCGTGCTCCTCGGCCATGGCGTAGGTGCTCTGCAGCTCGGCCAGCAGCGGCTCGGGCGACACGGGCTGCAGCTCGCCGCCGGCGGCGTACCGCGCCTGCGGCTCGGCCAGCGCCTCGGGCATGCGGCCGATGTTCGCCCTGACGTGGTCGAGGATCTGGGCCACGCGGTCCTGGAACTGCAGCTGCACCAGCGCCTCGCCGATCTCGCCCTGGATGCCGCGGCTCTCGGCCTTGAGCGTGTCGGTCGAATCGGCCATCGCGCGCGTCAGCGCCTGGAATTCGGCGAGCACCGATTCGATCGTGCGGCGCGAGGCCTGCAGCGCGGCCTGGTCGCTGGCGGCCGAGCGGTCGGCGGCCGTGCTCGCCGCGACGATGGCGTCGCCGATCAGCGCCACCGTCGAGCTGATGCGCCGCCCGGTGTCGCCCGACTGCTGCGACAGCTTGCGCACCTCCTGCGCCAGCACCGCGAAACCACGCCCGGCGTCGCCGGCGCGCGCCGCCTCGATGGCGGCGTTCACGGCGAGCAGGTTCGTCTGCTGCGCGATGGCGGCCACGTCGGCGGCCATCGCGCGCAGCTGGTCGGTGTAGCCCACCAGCGTGTGCACCTGCGCCACCAGCGCGGCCTTCGACGCCGCGGCGCTGTCGAGCCCGTCCACCACCTGCGACAGCTCGGCCTCGCTGCGGTTGAACACGGCCGACAGGCCTTCGCCCCGGCTGTCGTCGGCCAGCGCCACCGAGCGGTCGATGCGCTGCACGATGGCGCCGAAGCGCTGTGCCAGGCCGGAGATCGCGCGCTCCATGTGGGCCCGCGAGGTCTCGATCTGGCCGGCCCACACCGGCGCCAGCTCGGCACCGAAGCGGCGCTGGCCTTCGAGCACCGCGTGCAGCGCGTGATCGCGCCGGGACGGGGCGGCGCTGCCGCGACGGTCCGCGACCACGCCGCCGATCACCAGCGGCAGCGCCAGCGCCGCGGCCAGCAGGCCGGAAGGCGCCAGCAACAGCAGCGCCACGGCGCCGGCGCCGCCGAGCAGCGTGCCGCGCCAGCGGGCGGCCGCGCAAGACAGTGAGAAGGTTTCCGACATGCCCAGGACTTCGGCGCCGTGGCGGCGCGGCTGGTGTCGGGAAACCTTGACAAACCGCGTGGGGGGCTCGCGAACGGCGTGAGCCCTTGCGCGCTCACCTGGATGCGATGCCCCGGCTTGGGGCACGGCCGAAGCGCGGGGCGTCCAGGCGACGGGAAGTGGTTGGTCTGATGCGCCGCGACGGAAGGCGACGATCACGACCCCGGGGGGCCTCCCCTTGGGCCCGGGTCAGCGCTCCTCGAGGTCGACGAGGCCTTCGCGCACGGCCCAGCGCACCAGCCCCGCCAGGTCGGCCACGCCCACCTTGCCCATGATGCGGCTGCGGTAGGTGTCCACCGTCTTGGGCGACAGGTGCATGCGCTCGGCGATCGCCGCGCTGCTCAGGCCGCGCGCCACCAGCGCCACCATCTGGCGCTCGCGCGCCGAGAGCCGCTCGACCGCCGGCGGCGCGTCGGTCAGCGCCTGCAGCGCACGGTCTGCCAGGCCCTGGCCGAGGTAGCGCTCGCCGCGCGCCGTGGCCGCCACGCAGGCGAGCAGGTCCGCGGGCGGTGCATCCTTGAGCAGGTAGCCGCTGGCGCCGGCGCGCAGCGCGCGCGCCAGGTCGCGCCGTCCGGCCGACATGCTGAACACGGCCACCCGCACCTCGCTGCCGCGCCGGCGCAGCGCGTCCAGCACGTCCAGCCCCGAGTCGTCGCCGAGCTGCACGTCGAGCAGCAGCACGGCCGGCTGCAGCCTCGGCACCTCGTCGACGGCGACCAGCGGTTCGCCGGTGTCGCCGAGCACGCGGAAGCCGTTCGCCTCGAGCAGCGCGCGCAGGCCGGAGCGCACGACCGGGTGGTCGTCGACGATGTAGACGGTGGCGCCAGGACGCGTGCGGCCGGGCATCAGGCGCCGCCTTTCCGGGGCCCGAGGCACGGGGCCGGCCGAAGCGACCGGACCGACGGGGCGGATGGGGCCCAGCACAGGGGCCGGATGAGGGGCGCTTCTCGGGTCGCCAGCATAACGTCGAACATGGATGTACAGCTTAACCCGTGCCCGCCCGCTGGCGACTCGGGCCGACACGAGCGTCGATGATGATCGCGCGACGGCGTCGCCACCCGTGTAGGAATCGACGCCGCGTGCCGACATGCACGTGTCGCCAAGCCACCGAACATCGCCCGCGCACAAGGCGATCCGCCCGATACTGGCGCCCCACCGCCGCCGACCCACAACGCCCGGGCAGCCCCGGGCGCCACCACGACGCAGCCACCACCACGATGCACCAGACCTCGCCTTCGCCCGCCACCCCCTTCGCCGACTGGACCGTCGGCGTGCTCGTCTTCCCGCAGGTCGAGGAACTGGACTTTGTCGGCCCGTGGGAGATGCTGACGATGTGGCAGCAGGTGGCCGGCGGGCCGCGGCGCTGCCTGGTCGTCGCCGAGTCGACGGCGCCGGTGGTGTCGGCCAAGGGGCTGTCGGTGAACCCGCACGTCGCATTCGACGGCTGCCCGCCGCTCGACGTGCTGGTGGTGCCCGGTGGCCAGGGCACGCGGGTGCAGGTGGACAACCCGGCGCTCATCGGCTTCGTCGCGCGCCAGGCGGCGCAGGCGCGCGCCGTGCTGTCGGTGTGCACCGGGGCCTTCGTCCTGCACCGCGCCGGCCTGCTGGCGGGGCGCACCGCCACCACGCACTGGGGCTCGCTCGACCGGCTGCGCGCGCTCGGCGGCGACGTGCAGGTGGTCGAAGCGCGCTACACGAGGAGCGGGGCGGTCTGGTGCTCCGCCGGCGTGTCGGCGGGCCTGGACATGACGCTCGCCTTCATCGCCGACACGGCCGGTGCCGCGGTCGCGGGCAAGGTGCAGTTCGCCGCCGAGTACTACCCCGACGGCGTGCGCCACGGCGACTTCGAGCGTCATCCCAGGGCCCCGGCCTACGTGGCCGCGGCGGCCGCGGGGCGCTGACGCCGCACCGTCGCCGATGCCCGCGGCGCCGCTCACCCTCGACGCCCTGCGCCGCCACGCCGTGGCGCGCAGCCTGTTCACGCCGACGACGCTGCCGCGCGCCATCGAGCGCCTGGGCTTCGTCCAGGCCGACCCGATCCGCGCGCCGGCGCGCGCGCAGGACCTGACGCTGTTCCAGCGTGTCGCCGGCTACCGTGCCGGCGATCTCGAGCGCCGCTACCCGAAGCTGCCGATCGAGGAGGACTTCTTCGTCAACTACGGCTTCCTGCCGCGCGCCACGCAGGCGCTGATGCATCCGCGGACGGCGCGCACCGCGTGGCCCCGCTCGCGCTGGAAGCAGGCGCAGGCGGTGCTCGAGTTCGTGCGCGCGCGCGGCACGGTGCACCCGCGCGACGTCGACGCGGCCTTCGACCACGGCCGGGTGAAGAACTGGTTCGGCGGCGACAGCCGCGCCAGCACCCAGCTGCTGGACGGCATGCACTACCGCGGCCTGCTGCGCATCGCCGGGCGCGACGGCGGCGTGCGGCTGTACGCGGCGCGCGAGCCGCATCCGCCGGTGGCCGACCCGGCGGCGGCGCTCGACGCGCTGGTGGACGTGATCGTCGCCAAGTACGCGCCGCTGCCGGACCGCTCGCTGGCCGAGCTGGTGCACCACCTGCGCGCCGCGGCGCCGCAGTGGGCCGATGGTCGCGCCGCGTCGCTGGCCCGCGCCCGCGCGCGTTTTCCGCGCGCCCAGGTCGACGGCACCACCTGGACCTGGCCCGATGGCGAGAACCCCGCGAGCCGGCGCCACGCCGAAGACGAGCGGGTGCGCCTGCTCGCGCCGTTCGATCCGGTGGTGTGGGACCGGCGCCGCTTCGAGATCTTCTGGGGCTGGCCGTACCGCTTCGAGGCCTACGTGCCGGCGCCGCAGCGCGTGCGTGGCTACTACGCGCTGCCGCTGCTGTGGCGCGGCCAGGCCATCGGCTGGGCCAACGCGTCGGTGGCGGGCGGCGTGCTGCGCGTCGAGCCCGGCTACGTCGCCGGGCGGGCGCCGCGCGATGCCGCGTTCAAGCCGGCGCTGGAAGCGGAAGTCGAACGGCTGGCGGCGTTTCTCGGCACGTCGGCCTGAGCGCGGTCCCAAGGCACGGCGCGGCTCACGCCAACGGCCGCTGCCGCGCCGCGAGCACCGCGCCCAGCGCCAGCAGCGCCGCCGAGAGCACGAAGCCGCCGACCAGCCCGCCGCCGCGGTCGGCCACGGCGCCGACGAGGCTGGGGCCGACGATCTGCCCCGCGGCGAAGACGATCGTGAAGGCGGCGATGCCCGCCGGCCACGCCGCCGGCGCCAGGTTGTGCCGCACGAGCGCCGTGGTCGACGCCACCACCGACAGGAACACGCTGCCGAAGAGCGCGCCCGACAGCAGCACCGGTGCCAGCACGCGCCACGATGCGCCGCTGCCGCCCCAGGCCGCCGGCAGCACTGCCGCCAGCGTCGCCAGCGCCAGCAGGCCGTTCAGCAGCGCCAGCGTCTGGCCGCCGCGCCAGCGCTGCAGCAGCGGCGCCCAGAGCCACGACGAGGCGATGACGCCCAGCCCCAGCAGCACGTAGAAGCCGGTGACCACCGCGCTGCCCAGGCCCTGCTCGCGCAGCAGCGTGACGACGAAGGTCATGTAGCCGATGTAGCCCAGGCCGAACATCGCGTAGCCGGCCAGCGCCCAGCCCAGCGGCCGCAGCCGCACCGGCACGCGCGCCGCGCCCGGCGCCGGTGGCGCGCGCAGCGCGCCGCTGCCGGCGGCGCCCAGCGCCGTGGCCAGCAGCGCCGCGACGCCCAATGCGACCCAGGCCGACGGCCAGGCGAGCAGCGGCACGAGCAGTGCCGACGCGACGATGCCCAGCCCCGTGCCCCCGTAGTACAGGCCGAGCACCTGGCCGGACGTGACGCGGCTCTTCGCCGGCAACGCCGCGGCCAGCCGCGCCGCCAGCAGCCCGCCGCCGACGAAGGCCGCCGCGCTGGCCACGCCGGCCAGCGTGCGCAGCACCAGCAGCAGGGCATCGCTGCGCACGGCGCCGTGCAGCGCCAGCAGCAGCGCCGCCGCATAGCCGCCGGCCAGCATCAGGCGTCGCGCATCGATCCGCCGCAGCAGCGGAGGCAGCGCCAGCGCGCCGAGCAGGTAGCCGGCGGCGTTGGCGGTGTTCATCGCGCCGGCGACGAAGTAGCTCCAGCCGAGATCGGCGCGCATCGGCGGCAGCAACAGCGCATACGAGAAGCGCGCCAGGCCCAGCGACACGGCCGCCAGCATCGCCAGCGCCACCGCCGCCGGCAGCGGGCGGGCCACGGCGTCGGGCGCGCCTGGCGCTGGCGTCATCGGCTCACGCCGCGCGCGCGGCCAGCAGCGCGTTCGCCAGCTCGGCGAAGCCGGCGCCGCGCTCGCCGTCGGTCAGGTAGGCCGGCCACACCCGCAACCGGTCGGCGAAGCGCCGCAGGTTGGCCACGCCGACGCTGAGCGGGAAGGCCTCGAACATCGCCTCGTCGTTGGTGCTGTCGCCGACGTAGATCCAGCGCCCGATCTCCGGCCCGAGCTCGCGCCCGTACAGCCGGCGCAGCATCCAGTGCGCCGCGCTCAGCTTGGTGTGTTCGCCGTACCAGCCGTTGACGTGGATGCTGCTGACGGTGGCGTTGAGCCCTTCGTGGCGCATCACCGCCACGACGCGCGCGATGGCGTCGTCGTCGAGTCGGGCGAACTCCGCGTGATCGACGGCGATGTCGGTCACGCGGCCCGGGCTGTCGTGCGCGAGCGTCGCGCCGGGCACCTCGCGCAGCACGCGCTGCGCCGCGGCCTGCAGCCGTTCGGCGTTGTGCGCCCGGGTGGCGGCGTCCTGCACGAACTCGGTGGCGACGGCGCCGTCGGCCCCCCGGATCAGCGCCACCGCGCCGTTCTCGGCGACGATGGCCGCCACCGGCCAGGCGGCAGCGAACGGCGCGCTCCAGCCCAGCGGCCGGCCGGTGATGGCGATGACCGGCACGCGCGCCGCCGCCAGGGCGTGCAGCGCGGCCAGCGCCGAAGGCTCGATGGCACCGTCGCGCGTGAGCGTGTCGTCGATGTCGGTCATGAGCCCGCAAGCCGCGGCAAGCGCGGCGCGGGGCACTTCGGCCAGCGGCCGGGGCGTCGTGGGCATGGGCGCAGTCTGGCATGGCCGCCGCGCGCCGCCCGCCCGGGGTCGTCCCTCAGCCGTGCCGCCGGCCGCCGCACCTATGCTGCGCGCATGACGTCACCTGCTCGCCACGGCATGGCGACGGCCGACCGCTGTCGCCACTGCGGCCGCCCGCTCGACGTGCTGGCGCGCCGGCGCGGCCTGGCCCACTGCGGCGCCGCGCACTGCCGCCAGCGCGACGACGCCGCGCGCACCCGGCGCATCCAGCAGGCGACCGTGGAGGCCGCGCGCCCGGCCATCGCTGCCCAGCTGCCCGGCCGCTGCGATGCGCCGGATGCAGTCGTCTGGCTGACCCACCACGAGAGCCACCTCGTCGAACACGACGGGCATTCGCGCGCCGCACACCGCGCGCGGCTGGAACACGTGATCGCCGCGCAGCTGCGGCTGGAGCCCAACCAGCGGCACGACGCCGCCTGGCCGGCGCCCGACGCTGCTGCCCCGCCGCAAGCCGCCCGCCTGTGCGCCGCCTGCCGCGGCCGCTGCTGCCAGCATGGCGCCGCGTATGGCGCCTTCCAGGACCTGGACGTGCTCGAGCGCTGGCAGGCCGCGCACCCCGGCGCCTCGCTGCAGGATGCGGTCGACCACTACGTGTCCCGCCTGCCGCCACGCCACGTCGCCAACGCCTGCCCGTACCAGGCCGAGCAGGGCTGCGTGCTGGATCGGGCCGAGCGTGCGCCGATCTGCAACCACTACGCCTGCGAGCCGCTGCAGGCGGTGCATCGCGCCGCAGGCCAGCAGCCCGACGCCGCCATCCTGGCGCTGGCGCTGCACCACGATGCGCTGCAGCTGGCCGTGCTGATCGACGCCGGCGCCACGCACCCGGTGGCCCTTCGGGCTGCACCCGATCCCGGCGCCTGAGGTAGCGGCGCCAGGCAGCGTCGGGGTGGTGCTGGCAGCCGCGCCGGTGCGCTCCGCGTCCGCAGCGGACACCCCCGGCGTCCCGCTTTGCACCCGAACTGGTACGGGCTTGCCCGCCATTTCACGCACGCCCGTTGCCGCCGCTGGCTAGAATGCGGGCACTTTCCGAGGAGCGTTGCAACCTTCAGTCCTTGAAGGCCAGGCTCGGAAACCGCCCTTGCAACCGCGCTCACCTGCACGATCCGCGTCGTGGGTGAGAACCAGCTTCCCGCCCCGCCGCCGTCGTGCAGGTTCCTCACCATCGGAGCCTGTCCATGAACGCCGTCTTGAAGCCGCAGCACGACAACCAGTACGCCATCGCCGACCCGTCGCTCGCCGACTGGGGCCGCAAGGAGATCACCATCGCCGAGCACGAGATGCCGGCGCTGATGGAGATCCGCCGCGAGTACGCCGCCGCCCAGCCGCTGAAGGGCGCGCGCGTCACCGGCAGCCTGCACATGACGATCCAGACCGCGGTGCTCGTCGAGACGCTGCAGGCCCTGGGCGCCGAGGTGCGCTGGGCCAGCTGCAACATCTTCAGCACCCAGGACCACGCCGCCGCCGCGCTGGTGGCCGCCGGCACGCCGGTCTTCGCCTACAAGGGCGAGACGCTGAAGGACTACTGGGACTACACCCACCGCATCTTCGAGTTCGGCCCGAAGGGTTCCGACCGCGAAGGCCCGAACATGATCCTGGACGACGGCGGCGACGCGACGCTGCTGATGCACCTGGGCAAGCGCGCCGAGAAGGACATCTCCGTCATCGCCAACCCGGGCAGCGAGGAAGAGCGCGAGCTGTTCGCCGCCATCAAGGCCAAGCTGGCCGAGGACCCGACGTGGTACAGCCGCAAGAGCGCGGCCATCATCGGCGTGACCGAGGAGACGACCACCGGCGTGCACCGCCTCAAGGAGATGAGCGTCAAGGGCACGCTCATGTTCCGCGCCATCAACGTCAACGACAGCGTCACCAAGAGCAAGTTCGACAACCTGTACGGCTGCCGTGAATCGCTGGTGGACGGCATCAAGCGCGCCACCGACGTGATGATCGCCGGCAAGATCGCCGTCGTCGCCGGCTACGGCGACGTGGGCAAGGGCAGCGCGCAGGCGCTGCGGGCCCTGTCGGCGCAGGTGTGGGTGACCGAGATCGACCCCATCAACGCGCTGCAGGCGGCGATGGAGGGCTTCCGCGTCGTGACGATGGACTGGGCCGCCGACAAGGCCGACATCTTCGTCACCGCCACGGGCAACAAGGACGTCATCACCTTCGAGCACATGAAGGCGATGAAGCACAACAGCATCGTGTGCAACATCGGCCACTTCGACAACGAGATCGACGTCTCCTCGCTGGAAGCGAAGTGCCGCTTCGAGGAGATCAAGCCGCAGGTCGACCACGTGGTGTTCCCCGACGACAAGCGGATCATCCTGCTGGCCAAGGGCCGCCTGGTGAACCTGGGCTGCGGCACCGGCCACCCGAGCTACGTGATGAGCAGCAGCTTCGCCAACCAGACGATCGCGCAGATCGAGCTGTACTCGCACGCCGACGCCTACGACGTGGGCAAGGTCTACGTGCTGCCCAAGCACCTCGACGAGAAGGTGGCGCGCCTGCAGCTGAAGACGCTCAACGCCCAGCTGACCGAGCTGAGCGAGGAGCAGGCGGCGTACATCGGCGTGCCCAAGCACGGGCCGTTCAAGCCGGACAGCTACCGGTATTGAGGTTCGTTGACGCGGTTTCAGGGTGGATCCCGAATGGATCCATTCCTGCCGGAGCCTGCGATGAGCGTTAACCTGTCGACGCCGCGGCTCTGCGCAGCAGCCTGGACGACCTTGCAGCACTCGACGTCGCATGGCATCAAGTGCCGCCGGGAGCCGCCTTCGAACTGGCCGCGCGCTACCGCCTGACCGCCGACGACGCCGCCTACCTGGTGCTCGCCGCCCGGCTGCGCTGCCCGCTGCTGACGTTCGACACCCAGCTCGCCGACGCCGCGCGCCGGCACTTCGGCGATTCCGCCTGAGCAAGAGATCCTTTCCTCGCATGAGCACCACCCCCATCAGCTTCGAGTTCTTCCCCCCCAACACGCCCGCGGGCAGCGAAAAGCTCAAGGGCGTGGTGGAGGAACTCGCGGTCTGCAAGCCGGAGTTCTTCAGCGTCACCTACGGCGCTGGTGGCTCGACGCGCGAGAAGACGCTGGCCACCGTGCGCGACATCGCCGCGATGGGCCACGAGGCGGCGCCGCACCTGTCGTGCGTGGGAAGCACCGAGGCGTCCATCGCCGAGATCCTGGCCACCTACCGCGAGCAGGGCATCCGCCGGCTGGTGGCACTGCGCGGCGACCTGCCGAGCGGCATGGCCACGGCCGGCGAGTTCCGCTACGCCAGCGAGCTGATCGAATTCATCCGTCGCCACCAGGGGCGCGACTGGTTCATCGAGGTGGCGGCGTACCCCGAATACCACCCGCAGCAGCGCTACGCCCGGCGCGACCTGGAGCACTTCGCGGCCAAGATGAAGGCCGGCGCCGACAGCGCCATCACGCAGTTCTTCTTCAACCCCGACGCCTACTTCCACTTCGTCGACGAGGTGCGCAAGCTGGGCGTCACCGCGCCCATCGTGCCGGGCATCATGCCCATCCACAACTACGCGCGCATCGCCCAGTTCGCGGCGCGCGACGGCATCGAGATCCCGCGCTGGGTGGCGCTGAAGATGGAAGGCTTCATGGACGACGCGGCCAGCGTGCGCGCCTTCGGCATCGAGGTCGTCTCACGCCTGTGCCAGCGCCTGGTCGACGGCGGCGCGCCCGGGCTGCACTTCTACACGCTCAACCAGAGCGCGCTCACGCTCGAGATCTGCCGGCGCCTCGGCCTGGGCTGATCGCCTTTCAGCTGCGCTGCCAGGCCACGCCGTCCTCGGTGAGGATGGCGTCGAGCGGCACGTCGTGCGGCTCGGCCTCGAGCCAGGGCACGTAGCCGTGGCTGAAGGCCAGGCCCACGGTGACGGGCCGAGGCGACAACGACGCCAGCGTGCGGTCGTAGAAGCCGCCGCCGTAGCCCAGGCGCACGCCCTGGGGCCCGAAGCCGACGCAGGGCACCAGCAGCAGGGTCGGCGCGAAGCGCGGCGTGCCCTTGGGCTTGGGGATGCCGTAGGCATCGGCCTCCATCTCGCAGCCCGGGTGCCAGCAGTGGAAGGCGAGCTGGTGCGTGGCCTTGTCGATCACCGGCAGGCCGATGAGGCGCGCCTCGTCGGCCTCGCTCCAGCGGTACAGCGCCGGCAGGGCGTCGAACTCGCCCTTGATCGGCCAGTAGGCGCCGATGGCGCTGTCGCTGCGCGTCACCAGCCACACGCGCAGCACTTCCTGCAGCTGCATCGCGCGCGCCTGCCGGTCGACCAGGCTCTGGCGCTCGGCCTGCAACTGGCGCCGCAGCAGTTTCTTGTCGCGTGACGGTTGCAGCGGCGGCAATTCGAGGCTCATGGCGCGATTGTCCATCGCGCCCCGCGCACTCAGGCGTGCAGCACCGTCGCGAAGCGCGCCATCGAACGCCGGCTGCGCCACCAGCGGCGCAGCGCCTCCGCCAGGCGCGGCGCGGCGCGGGCGGGCAGCGCCTGGGCGATGCCCAGGCGCGCCTGGGGCCAGGCCTGCAGCACCCAGGCGCTGCCGGGCTCGAGCACCAGGCTGTCGCCGGCGCCGAGCCAGACGTCGTCGTCGCCCAGGCCATGGCTGTCGCGGCGCGTCAGCCAGACGCTGCCTTCGGCCACCACCAGCCAGCGCTGCACCGGCTGGGCGTCGAGCGTGCGCGCCTCGCCGCACCGCAGCAGCCATTGCCAGGGCGCCGGCGCCGCGTCCGCCGGGGCGCGGGCCGTGCGCTGGGCCGTCGAGCGATGCGTCTGGGTCATGAGCGGGAAGGTCACGGAAGTCTCCGGTGCACGATGCGATGGCAGGATGATCGGCGCGGGAACCGGGCCCGTCCAATCACGCTTGTGCGCCGGATTGATAATCCGGCGTCATGAATGAACCCGCCGCGCGCGAACCGCTGCTGCGCCACCGGCCGCTGGCCATCGGCCCGTTGCGCGCCTTCGAGGCGGTGGCGCGGCTGTCGAGCTTCCGCGCCGCCGCCGAGGAGCTGCACCTCACCCAGCCGGCCGTCAGCCGCCAGATCCGCAGCCTGGAAGACGAGATCGGCGCCGTGCTGTTCTCGCGCGGCACGCGCCACGTGGAGCTCACCGCCGCCGGCCAGACGCTGCTGCGCACGGTGGAGCCGCTGCTGGCGCAGCTCGACGGCACGGTGCGGCACATCCGCAGCGCGCAGCGCCGCCAGCCGGTGGCGGTGACCACCTTCGCCTCGTTCGCGTCGTTGTGGCTGCTGCCGCGGCTGCAGGGCTTCCAGGCGGTGCAGCCCGAGGCCGACATCCGCATCTCGGCGCACGACCGGCTGCTGGAGCTGGACGACCCCGACATCGACCTGGCGCTGCGCTACTGCCTGCCGCACCACGTGCCGCCGGGGTCGTCCGAGCTGTTCGGCGAGGTGCTGAGCCCCGTCGCCAGCCCGCGGCTGCTGGAACGCACGCCGCTGCGCACGCCGGCCGACCTGGCCCGGCACACGCTGCTGGAGGAGGACGACCCGCGCCCCAGCGCCGAATTCCTGAGCTGGCGCAACTGGCTGCGGCGCAAGGCGCCGGCCGGGCTGGAACCGCGCGGCTGGATGTACCTGAACTTCACCTACCAGCAGATCCAGGGCGCGCTGGCCGGCCAGGGCGTGGCGCTGGCGCGCATCGCCATGATGGGCGAGCTGATCGAGCGCGGCGAACTGGTCGAGCCCTTCGGCGAGGCCGGCCGCATCGTCACGCCCTTCTCCTACTGGCTGGTGCGCTGGCCGAACCGGCGCGAACGTCCGGTGGTGGCCGCCTTCGAGCACTGGCTGCTCGCCCAGGCGGAACTCACGCGCGCCTTGCTGGCACGAACGGTGCCCCGATGACGGTGCTGTTCGCGTGCTCTGCCGCGCCGGCGCTGCGCTAGATTGACCGCCATGCTGCCCGCTCCATCCGCCGCCACGCACCGCCGCCTGCTGCCCTTCGCCATCGCCCTGCTCGCCCTGCAGCCGGCCTGCGCCCAGCCGGTGGCCGGCGACGACGTCGTCGTGCAGGCGCGCGAAGCCCTGCGCAAGAAGGACCGTGCCGGCCTGGCCGCGGCGCGCATCGCCGTCGTCGCCGCACAGCACCCGCTGGCGCAGTGGGTCGAGTACTGGGAGCTGAACAACCGCCTGGCCGACGCCCAGCAGCCCGAGCTGGAGGCCTTCTACGCCCGCTGGCCCGGCAGCTACGTCGAGGACCGGCTGCGCAACGACTGGCTGCTCGAGCTGGGCAAGCGCCGCGACTGGGCCAACGTGCGCGTCGAGTTCCCGCGCTTTCGCATGAACGACGACCGCGAGGTCACCTGCTATGCGCTGCTGGCCCAGCACCTGCAGGGCGGCGCGGCGGCGGGTGCGCCCACGCCCGCGACGGGCAGCGACGCGGCGGCGTTCAAGGCCGCGGCGCGCAGCGCCTGGCTGGCGCAGCCGCAGCCCGACGACGGCTGCACGCTGCTGGCGCGCACGCTGGTCGAGGCCCGCGTGTTCGGCCACGACGAGGTCTTCGCCGGCCTGCGCCAGGCCGTCGAGCACAACCGGCCGCGCCAGGTGCGCAACGTCGCCGCGCTGCTGGGCCCGGCCGGCGTGCAGGCGGCCGACGAGATCGTCGAGCAACCGCTGCGCTGGCTGCAGCGCCCGCGCGCGCTGCCCGGCGTGGCGGCGCACGAGCTGAACCTGCTGGCGCTGATGCGCCTGGCCAGCAACGACCCCGACTTCGCCGCAGGCCAGCTCGAAGGCGCCTGGGCCGACCGCCTGCCGCGCGCCCTGGTCGCCACCGCCTGGGCGCACGTCGCCAAGCAGTCGGCCCTGAAGGGCCAGCCGCAGGCCGCCGACCACGCGCGCCGCGCCTGGCGCCTGTGGGACCGGGCGCACGCCGGCGTGCACCTCGTGCACCCGCCGTGGAGCGACGACCTGCTGGCCTGGCACGCGCGCGCCGCGCTGCGCGAAGGCAGCGGCAACGACGCACGCCGCTGGACGCTGGTGCAGCGCGCCATCGACGCGATGTCGCACCCGGTGCAGCGCGACGAGACCTGGGTCTACTGGAACGCCCGCGCCACCCAGGCGCTGGCCCGCGCCGACGGCGAAGGCGACGCGGCGCGCGCGGCCGCCCAGGCGGCGCTGGAAGGCATCGCCTCGCCGCTCACCTTCTACGGCCAGCTGGCCACCGAAGACCTGGGCCGCCCGGTGCTGCTGCCCACGCCGGTGGCGCCGCTGTCGGTCGCCGAACGCGCCGCGCCGCGCGCCGTGCCGGGGCTTCAGCGCGCGCTGCACCTCGTGGCCATCGGCCTGCGCAACGAAGGCGTGCGCGAATGGAACTTCACCCTGCGCGGCATGGCCGACCGCGAGCTGATCGGCGCGGCGCAATGGGCCTGCGAGCGCGAGGTGTGGGACCGCTGCATCAACACCAGCGAACGCGCGCGCAGCCAGGTCGACGTGGCGCAGCGCTACCCGCTGCCCTGGCGCGACGAGCTGCTCGGCACGGCACGCACCGTGGGGCTCGACCCGAGCGTGATGTACGGGCTCATCCGCCAGGAGTCGCGCTTCATCATCGACGCGCGCTCGCACGTCGGCGCTTCCGGCCTGATGCAGCTGATGCCGGCCACGGCGCGCTGGACGGCGCGCAAGATCGGCCTGGACTACCGCAACGAGCTGATCGACGACCGGGCCGTCAACCTGCGCCTGGGCGCGTCGTACCTGAAGCTGCTGCTCGACGACTTCAGCGGCTCGCTCGCCCTGGCCGCCGCCGGCTACAACGCCGGCCCGGGCCGGCCGCGCCGCTGGCGCGAAGGGCCGATGGTCGAAGCCGCGGCCTGGGCCGAGGCGATCCCGTTCAACGAGACGCGCGACTACGTCAAGAAGGTGGTCTCCAACAGCGTCGTCTACGCCCAGCTGCTGGGCGCGCCGTCGGCCTCGCTCAAGGCGCGGCTGGGGCCGCCGGTGGGCCCGCGCGACCCGAACGCGCCGCCGCCGGACAACCAGCTGCCCTGACGGCGCGCGCGTCGGCCCGGCACGGCCAGGCCGCGGTGCGTCGCCGCGGGCATCACTGCGATGCCCAGGCTTCATCACGCGCCGGCCGCGGGCTGCCTACCATCGCCAGCTCCACCAACGGTGCAACACGAAGGGAAGGGCCCGGCATGCAGCTCGTGATCGGCAACAAGAACTACTCGTCCTGGTCGATGCGGCCCTGGGTGCTGATGAAGGCGCTGGGGATCCCGTTCGACGAGAAGCGCTTCAGCTTCAGGCTCGGCATGGGCGCCGGCTTCGGCGACGCCGTGGCCGCCTTCAGCCCCGCGCGCCGCGTGCCGGTGCTGGTCGAGGACGACGGCTTCGCCGTCTGGGACAGCCTGGCCATCGCCGAGCACCTGCACGAGCGCTTTCCCGGCCGCGGCGTGTGGCCGGTGGACCTGAAGCGGCGCTCGCGCGCGCGCACGCTCTGCGCCGAGATGCACGCCGGCTTCGGCGCGCTGCGCAGCCAGTGCCCGATGAACATCGAGGCGCGTCTGCCCGACGCCGGCGCGCGCGCCTATGCCGCCCACGAAGGCTTGCGCCACGACCTGGCGCGCATCGACGCCATGTGGGGCGAGGCCCTCGACGCCAGCGGCGGCCCGTACCTCTTCGGCGCCTTCAGCAACGCCGACGCCTACTACGCGCCGGTGGCCACGCGCATCCGGACCTACGCGTTGCCGGTGGGCAGCGCGGCGCAGGCCTACGCCGACCGCCTGCTGGCGACGCCGGCGGTGGCGGCGTGGATCCACGACGCCTTGGCCGAGCACGAGTTCGTCGCCGAGGACGAGCCTTACCGCCAGGCGCCCGGCCGCTGACGACGGCCACGCCGGCTACGATGCCGGCGTGAAGCTCTATGTCGTCGGCGGCGCCGTCCGCGATGCGCTGCTGGGCCTGCCGGCGAGCGACCGCGACTGGGTCGCCGTCGGCGCCACGCCCGAGGAACTGGTCGCCGCCGGCTACAAGCCGGTGGGCAAGGATTTCCCCGTCTTCCTGCACCCGCAGACCGGCGAGGAAGTGGCGCTGGCGCGCACCGAGCGCAAGAGCGGCCCCGGCTACAAGGGCTTCACCGTGCACGCCGCGCCCGGCGTCACGCTGGAAGAGGACCTGCAGCGCCGCGACCTGACCATCAACGCCATCGCGCGCGCCGAGGACGGCACGCTGATCGACCCGCACGGCGGCGCGGCCGACCTCGAGCGGCGCGTGCTGCGCCACGTGTCCGAGGCCTTCGTCGAGGACCCGGTGCGCCTGCTGCGCGTGGCACGCCTGGCGGCGCGATTCCCCGACTTCAGCGTGGCGCCCGAGACGATGGCGCTGCTGCGCCGCATGGTCGCGTCGGGCGAGGTCGACGCGCTGGTGCCCGAACGGGTGTGGCAGGAACTCGCGCGCGGCCTCATGACCGGGCGGCCGAGCCGCATGTTCGACGTCCTGCGGGCCTGCGGCGCGCTCGCCCGGCTGCTGCCCGAGGTGGACGTGCTGTGGGGCGTGCCGCAGCGCGCCGAGCACCATCCCGAGGTGGACACGGGCGTGCACCTGATGCTGGTGCTGGACATGGCGGCGCGCCTGGACGCGCCGCTGGCCGTGCGGTTCGCCTGCCTGGGGCACGACCTGGGCAAGGGCAACGGCGACCCGCGCTTCTGGCCGCGCCACCACGGCCACGAGGCGCGCAGCGCGGCGCTGGTGGCGCAGGTGTGCGACCGGCTGCGCGTGCCCAACGACTGCCGCGCCCTGGCCGACGTGGTGGCGCGCGAACACGGCCACGTGCACGCCAGCGCGACGCTCGGTGCCGCCGCGCTCGTGCGCCTGTTCGAGCGCTGCGACGCACTGCGCCGGCACGATCGCTTCGAGCTGCTGCTGCTGGCCTGCGAGTGCGACGCCCGCGGCCGCACCGGGCGCGAGGACCGGATCTACGAGCCGCGGCTGCGCCTGCCGCCGCTGCTGGCGGCGGCGCGCGGCGTCGACACGGCGGCGGTGGCGGCGCTGGCGGCGCAGCGTGGCAAGCAGGGGCCGGAGATCGGCGCGGCGGTGCGCAAGGCGCGCGTCGCGGCCGTGGCGGCGGCGCTGGGGGGCGTAGCGCCGGCAGAAGCCTGACGCCGGCGTCGGGGAGGGACCGGCGCGGGTGCGCGCGTGGGCCCGAGCGCAGGCGTCGTGGGCGGCGCCGGCAGCGTGGCACCGCGCCGCGCCGGCGCCGTCAGCGGGAGAGCAGCTCCTCGCGCGCGGCGACCAGGTCGGCTTCGTTCAGCACGGGACGCAGCTCGTCGCCGCCGTCGGCGAACCACTCGACCACGCCGCCGAGTTCACGGCAGGCCCAGAACACGGCGCCACCGGCGATGGCGGCGGTGGCCGCGAGCAGCAGGATGTCGAAGAACGTCATGTCGGCTCCCCGGCGGCGTTCAGGCGCGCGCATGCCGCATCGAGGCATGCGTGTGCGGGCGGCGCCGCTCGTGGCGCTCGTCGCCGTCGCGGTCGTTGCGGCGCTGCTGCGGTTTGGTGCGACCGGCGCTGAACAGCACGGCGGCGGCGGCGCGGTGCGGGCGGACCAGGCGGTCACCGGCTTCCAGCGCCAGGGCTTCGTCGATCTCGTTTCGGCTCATCAGGGGCTCCAGTGCAAGCGGTGTTCGGGCTCGGGCATTCGGCAGCGTCGGTGTGCAGGTGCCTCGGCGCTGCGGCAGTGTCCGAGCCGGCGGGCGAGGTGCCGAATCGGCTTGGTTCGCCATGCGGTGTAGGACAACGTCGCATGGCCCGCACCGCTGCCGAGGGCGCCCGACCAGTGTTCGAAGCACGGCATGGCGCGTGCCCAGCCGGACCCGTCGGTCCGCCATCTGCCCGCCAAAGGTGCAGCCCCGGTCTGCGCCACAGGCGGCACGTTGTCCGACATCGGGAGCCGCTCTTGCCCGACTGCAGCGCTCGAGACCGGCGTCCACAGTGCTGCCACCTGACGGACCACTGGAGCAACCGAGGTCATGAACCATTCCCGCACGATCACCACCATCACGCTCGCCGCGCTGATGGCCCTGGGCCTTGCCGCCTGCGACCGCGCCGACGAGCGCACCGCCGGCCAGCAGGTCGACGCCGCCGTGGCCAAGACCGAAGCCGGCGCCGAGCGCGTCGGCGAGGCCGCCAAGGAAGCGACCGCCGAGGCCAAGGCCGCGGTCAGCGACGCGGCCATCACCGCCAGCGTCAACGCCGAGCTGGCTCGCGACAACGAATTGAGCGCGCTGCGCATCGACGTCGACACCCAGTCGGGCCGCGTCGCGCTCAAGGGCACGGCGCCCAGCGCCGCCGCCAAGGAACGCGCCGAGAGCCTGGCGCGCGCCGTCGACGGCGTCACCGCGGTCGACAACCAGCTCGAAGTCCGCGGCTGACCTGCCGCTTCACAACCCAGGAGAAAAGCACCATGAAGCTGTTGCGCATCGCCTTGATCGCCGCCGCGTCCGCGGCCACCGTCGTCACCACCGCCGGCTGCTCGATGGCCCGGCACGACGCCACCGTCGGCGACGTGATCGACGACTCCACCATCACGACCAAGATCAAGGCCAAGTACGCCGCCGACACGGCCGTGAGCGCGCTGGCGCTGAACGTCGAGACCTTGAAGGGCGTGGTCCAGCTGTCGGGCTTCGCCAAGAACGCGGAAGAGAAGGCCATGGCCGAGCGCCTCGCGCGCGACACCAAGGGCGTGGTCGATGTCCGCAACAACATCGTCGTGCGGAACTGAAGGCACGGCGGCACGCGCGGCGGCTGACGTCGCCGCCGCTGCCGCAGCGGGGGAGCCGCTGCGCAGCGGGCGCGCGGCACGCTGGGTCGACCTGATCCGGCGCCCCGCGGCGGCGCGCAACACCACCGCCATCGTGGCACTGCTGGCCGCCCTCTGGGCGGCCGGTTCGTTCGTGGTGCCGGTGGTGATGTCGGTGCTGCTGGCCGTGCTGCTGTGGCCGGTGCTCGCCTTCGTGCGCCGCTGGCTGCGCGTGCGCGCGCTCGCCGCGCTGGTCGTCACCGTGGCGGCCACGGCCGTCACCGGCGGCATGATGGTGGCGGTGGCCTCGCAGCTCACCGTGGCCGTCGAGCGCCTGCCCGACGTGCTGCACTACGCCGCGCGCGACGTCTCCGCCATGGCCCCGCCGGGCGGCGGGCGCGGCACCTGGGAGCGCACCAAGAGCGCCCTGGAGGAACTGGACCGTTCGGTCGCGCGCGCCACCGGCACGCAGCGCGGCTCGGACACGGCGCAACGGCAGAAGAGCGCCTCGATCGTGCACGCCACGGTGGAGTGGATCAGCGCCACCGCCGTGGCCTTCGCCAAGGCGCTGGCCAACAGCATGCTGCAGGCCGGCGTGATCATCCTGCTGACCTTCTTCCTGCTGTGCACCGGCGACAAGCTGGCGCACGGCCTCTCGGTGTGGTGCGACGGGCGCCCGCTGGCGCGCGGCCGCTTCTCGCCGCTGGTGTGCGACACGGCGCGCGAGATGCGCCACTTCGGCGCGGTGACGATGATCGTCAACCTCGTCATCGCTGCCGCCGCGGCGGTGGTGTTCTTCGCCTTCGGCGTCGACAACGCGGTGCTGTGGGGCGCCGTGGGCGGCGCGCTGCACTTCATCCCGTATGCCGGCCTGGCCGTGCTGATGGTGCTGGCGCTGATCGAGGTCTACGCGGCGCAGGCCTCGCTGGTGGCGGCGCTGCTGGCGATGGGCTGCATCGGCCTCATCGGCATGTGCATCGGCAGCGGGCTGGCGGCCTGGCTGCAGGGCAAGGCGTCCAGCGTCGACGGTGCGGTGATGTTCGCCGGCACCGTGTTCTTCAGCGTGCTGTGGGGCGGCTGGGGCCTGGTGCTCGGGCCGATGCTCGTGGTCGCGCTGCACGTCGTGATGCGCCATGCGGCGGCGCAGTCGGCGGCCATCGCCGCGGCCGAGGCGGCGGCGCGGGCGCCGGTGGTGCCCGTCGACAACGCGCCGTCGATCATCGTCTCGACCGACCTGGCGCCCGACGAGGTGGTCAAGCCCGAGCCGGCGGCTGTTCCGATCCAGCCGCCGCCGGTGCTGGTGGTGCCGCCGACGTCGTCGTCGCCCGTGGGGCCGACAGCAGCCATAGCCCGAGCCACGTGAGCGCGCCGTTGAGCACGAGCAGCTCGAGCCCCACCTGCCAGCCCCCGAACAGCCGCGCCTGGAAGGCGTCCACCACCCAGCAGATGGTGGGCGCCGCCAGCGCCACCGCCGGCGCAGCGCGGTCGTTCACCGCCCGCCGCGGGCACAGGATGGCGAAGGCGAACAGCCCGAGCAGCGGCCCGTAGGTGTAGGCCGCGATCTTGAGGATGAGCCCGATCATGCTCGGGTCGTCGATCGCGCGGAAGCCGAGCACCAGCGCCAGGAACAGCGCCGCGAACGCCAGGTGCACGCGGCGCCGCAGCCGCGTGCGCGCCGCCTCGTCGAGGTCGGCGCGGTCCTGGATGCCCAGGATGTCGATGCAGAAGCTCGACGTCAGCGCCGTGAGCGCGCCGTCGGCGCTGGGGAACAGCGCCGACACCAGGGCGATGACGAACAGCACCTGCACCCACGCCGGCAGGTGGCCGAGCACGACGGCCGGGAAGATGCGGTCGCCGGCGGCCTGCAGCCCCACCGTCGGCGCGAACAGGTAGAGCAGCCCGCCGAGGAACAGGAACACCGTCACCACCAGCAGCAGCACCACGCCCAGCACCAGCATGTTCTTCTGCGAATCGGGCAGCGTGCGCACCGACAGGCTCTTCTGCATCATCTCCTGGTCGAGCCCGGTCATGGCGATGGTGATGAACACGCCGGCCAGCAGCTGCTTGGCGAACCAGTCGCGCGCCGCCGGCTCGGTGTGCCACACCTGCGCCAGGCCGCGCTCCTGCATCCGGGCCAGCGCCTGCAGCGGCGACAGGTCCAGCGCGTGCAGCAGGAAGCCGGTGCACACCGCCAGGCCCAGCAGCATGCCGGCGGTCTGCAGCGTGTCGGTGAAGACGATGGTGCGCACGCCACCTTCCACCGTGTACAGCAGGATCATCAGCAGGATCACCGCCGCCGTCAGCCAGAACGGCACGCCCATGGCGTCGAGGATCATGTCCTGCAGCACCCGGCACACGAGGTACAGCCGCGCCGTGGCGCCGAGCGTGCGCGAGACCAGGAAGAACGCCGCCCCCGTGCGGTAGCTGCGCGGCCCGAGCCGCGCGCGCAGCGTGCCGTAGATCGACGTGAGGCCGAGCCTGAAATACAGCGGCAGCAGCACGAAGGCGATGACGACGTAGCCCAGCGCCTGGCCGATCACCACCTGCAGGTAGCCCCACTGCGTGAGGCCCACCGCGCCCGGCACGCTGACGAAGGTGACGCCCGAGAGCGACGTGCCGATCATGCCGAAGGCCACCAGCACCCACGGGCTCTTCCGGCTGCCGATGAAGAAGGCTTCGTTGTCGGCGCGGCGCGACGTCCACCACGCCACGCCCAGCAGCAGGGCGAAGTAGCCGAGCACGAAGCCCAGCAGCAGCGGCGCGGTCATGCGGCGGGCATCCCCTGCGGTGTCGTCAGATGAGCAGCCCGATGACCATCATCAGCAGCGTCAGCACCAGCGAGCTGGCCAGCGGCACGTACCAGATGCGGCCGCGCAGGCGGAAGCGCATGTCGCCCGGCAGCTTGCCCAGGCCGAACTTGGTCAGCCAGTGCTGCAGGCCGTTGAACAGCAGGCAGGCGACGATGAAGACGAGCAGCCAGCGCATGGGTCTGATCGGTGCGGATGCCGCGTCGCGCTACAGCGTGTGGCTGCGGTCGCCGCGCACGAAGCCGACGGGCTCGTGCAGCGCGATGCCGCGCGCCAGCGCCAGCACCTTGAACAGCTCGCCCATCTCGTGCTCGGCGATGAGCAGGTGCGCCGCGCTGCGCCCGCGCGCATCGGCCTGCACCATGCGCTCGGCGATGCCGCAGTTCAGCAGGACGTTCGCCTGGCTGGTGTAGCCGACGATATCGAAGCCGGCGTCCTGCGCCGCCAGCGCCACGGCGCTGAAGTTGACGTGGGCGGTGATGTCCTTGTCGCCCGGGTCGGCCAGCGGGCTGCCCTCGGCCAGCTCGACGCGGTGGCCGCGGTGGCAGGCCAGCGTGCCGGCGTCGCGCTGCACGTGGTAGTACTCGGCCTCTGGGAAGCCGTAGTCGATGAAGAACGCCGCGCCGCGGTGCAGGCGCTCGGCCAGCGTGCGCACGAAGGCTTCGGCCTGGGGGTGGATCTCGGTGACCGTGCCGGCGCGGTAGGGGCCGGGGTGCGGCGGTGCCAGCGGTGTGGGGCGGTCCTCCCAGGCGAGCGCGATGGCGCCGGCGTCGCCGGCCTCGGCCGCCACCACGCCGCGCTCGTGCCAGCGCTCGCCGTCCCAGCGCAGCAGCTGCACCGGCATGGCGTCGAGCACCTCGTTGCCGACCACGACGCCTTCCATCGCCGCCGGCCAGGCGTCGAGCCACTCGACGCGCGCGCCGAAGCGCGCCAGCCGTTCGCGCTGGCGCGCGCGCAGGCTGCCCGACACGTCGACGATGGCGTAGCGCTGCACGCGCTCGCCCAGCGCGTCGAGCAGCTGCTCGGCCAGTGCGCCCGAGCCGGCGCCGAACTCGTACACCGTGCCGGCACCGGCCGCGTCCAGCGCCTGCGCCACCTGCACCGCGAGCGTCTGGCCGAACAGCGGCGACAGCTCGGGCGCGGTGACGAAGTCGCTGCCCGAGCCCGGGCCGTGGCCGAACTGGCGGCTGTCGCGGGCGTAGTAGCCCAGGCCCGGCTCGTACAGCACCAGCGCCATGTAGCGGTCGAAGGGCAGCCAGCCGCCGGCCTCGGCGATGGCCGAGTGCACGCGCGCCAGCAGGCGCGCCGATAAACTCTCGGCCCCGGGTGGATGCATCCGCGGCATTCTAGGAACCTCCCCCGCATGGCCTCCCCCGTCGTCCTCGTCACCGGTGCCGCGCAGCGCATCGGCCGCGTGATCGCGACGACGCTGGCGCGCCAGGGCTGGCGCGTGGCCGTGCACCACCGGCGCTCGGCGGACGAGGCCCGCGCGCTGGTCGCCGAACTGACGGCCGAGCTGGAGGCCGAACGGGGCGGCAGCGCGCAGGCCGCCGCCTTCGCCGCCGACCTGGCCGACGAGGCCGCCTGCGCCGCGCTCGTGCCGGCGGTGATCGCGCGGCTGGGCCGCATCGACGCCGTGGTGCACAACGCCTCGCTGTTCGAGCACGACGACGTGGCGAGCTTCAACTACGCGACGATGGAGCGCCACTGGCGCGCCAACACCGCCCCGGCGATCGTGCTCGGCCGCGCGCTGCACGCGGCGCTGCTGGACCGCGCCGCCCGGGCGCCGTCACCGACGCAGCGGCCGCCGACGCACGCCGGCCCGGCCAACGCCGATGCCGCCCCCGGCGTGCTGATCACGCTGCTCGACCAGAAGCTCTGGAACCCCAACCCCGACCACCTGTCGTATACGCTCAGCAAGGCCGCGCTCGAGGCCGCCACCACGCTGCTGGCGCAGGCGCTGGCGCCGCAGGTGCGCGTGTGCGGCGTGGCGCCGGGCGTGACGCTGCCGTCGGGCGACATGAACGCCGCCGAGTTCGCCGCCTCCCACCGCATGACGCCGCTGGAACGCAGCTCGACGCCCGAGGACGTGGCCGAAGCCGTGGCCTACCTGCTGCGCGCCCGCGCCGTCACCGGCACCACGCTGCTGGTCGACGGCGGCCAGCACCTGCAACCGCAGCCGCGCGACGTGATGTTCATCGCCCGCGCCGCCGAGAAGCCCACGCCATGATCGACGCCCTGCCCGGCTGCCGCCGCCTCTTCCTGCGCGACTACGAGGTGTGGATCAACATCGGCGTGCACGACTTCGAGAAGACCGGCGAGCAGCGCGTGCTGCTCAACGTCGAGCTGTGGGTGCCGCTGGCCGTCTCCACGCCGAAGCACGACAAGCTGGCCGAGGTGCTGGACTACGACTTCATCCGCCGCACCGTGGCCGAACGCGTGGCGCGCGGCCACATCCACCTGCAGGAGACGCTGGTCGACGAGCTGCTGGCCGCGATGCTGGCGCACCCGCAGGTGCACGCCGCGCGCGTCTCGAGCGCCAAGCCCGACGTCTACCCCGACTGCGCCGCCGTGGGCGTCGAAGTCTTCGGCATCAAGGAGCCGCAGCCATGAATGACATGACCGACGCGGCGGCCCTCGCCGCCATTGACGCCATCGCCGCGGCCGACGCCGCATCGGCCGCGACCGCCGCGCAGCCGGACCCGCGCCCCGACGCGCGCAAGGCCGCCTTCGAGGCCAACAAGCTGAGCAAGCGGCTGCACCGCCAGGTGGGCCAGGCCATCGGCGACTTCAACATGATCGAGGCCGGCGACAAGGTCATGGTGTGCCTGTCGGGCGGCAAGGACAGCTACGCGCTGCTCGACATCCTGCTCAGCCTGCGCCTGCGCGCGCCGGTGGCCTTCGACATCGTCGCCGTCAACCTCGACCAGAAGCAGCCCGGCTTCCCCGAGCACGTGCTGCCCGAGTACCTGCGTTCGCGCGAGGTGCCGTTCCACATCGAGGAGCAGGACACCTACAGCATCGTCAAGAAGCTCATCCCCGAGGGCCAGACGATGTGCAGCCTGTGCTCGCGGCTGCGCCGCGGCATCCTCTACCGCGTCGCCGGCGAGCTGGGCGCCACCAAGATCGCGCTCGGCCACCACCGCGACGACATGGTGGTGACGCTGCTGATGAACATGTTCTTCGGCGGCAGGCTCAAGGGCATGCCGCCCAAGCTCGTCAGCGACGACGGCCGGCACGTCGTGATCCGCCCGCTGGCCTACGTGGCCGAAACCGACCTCGAGCGCTGGGCCGAGCACCGCCGGTTTCCCATCATCCCGTGCACGCTGTGCGGCAGCCAGAGCAACCTGCAGCGCGTGCAGGTGAAGAAGCTCATCCGCGACTGGGAGCGCCAGTCCCCGGGCCGCATCGACAACATGCTGCACGCCATGGGCCACGTGGTGCCCTCGCACCTGATGGACCGGAACCTGTACCCCTTCACCACGCTCCAAGCGACGGGTTCGGCATTTGCCGGCGGAGACATTGCCTTCGACGACGAGCCTTGCGCACCGCCGCCGAACCCGGCCGCCATGCCGGCGGCGATCCGGATCGAAGAGGAATGACGCGATGAAGAGCATGACGACGGCGCTGGCCCTGGGCCTGGCGCTGCTGCTGTCGGGCTGCGCGGCGATGCGCAGCGTGTCGAGCGAGGTGTCGAGCTTCGGCGAATGGCCGTCCGACCGCCGCCCCGGAACCTACGCCTTCGAGCGCCTGCCCTCGCAGCAGGCGCGCGCCGCCGAGACCGAGGCGCTGGAAGCCGCGGCCAGCGGCGCGCTGCGCAAGGCGGGCTTCACGCCCGTGGCGGCCGGCCAGCAGCCCGACGTGCTGGTGCAGGTGGGCGCGAGCGACGCCCGCGTCATCGCCGTGCACCCGTGGGACGACCCGCTGTGGTGGCGCGGCGGCTTCGGCTACTGGCGCTACAGCCCCTGGGTCTCGCCGCGCTGGGGCCTGGGCATGCGCTACGACGTGCCGCGCTACGAGCGCCAGGTGGGCGTGCTGATCCGCGACCGCGCCAGCGGCAAGCCGCTGTACGAATCGCGTGCCAGCAGCGAAGGCAACCTGCCCGCCGAAGGCGCCGTCCTGGGCGCGATGTTCGAGGCCGCGCTGATGGACTTTCCGAAGCTCGGCATGAATCCGCGTCGCGTGGTGGTGGAACTGCCGCAGGCGGGCGGCGCACGCACGCCGTAACCGCCAGCCACATCGGCGTCGCAAGCGGCCGTCGCGCACGACGCCGGCGGTGATGGCGGGGCCAGCCCGGCGCCGGCCGCGCCGCGGCGGCGATTCGGTGTCAGGCCGTCGTGACCACGACGCGGTGCGCGCCGGGCGCCGCCAGCGGCGCACGCAACTCGTCCAGCGCCACCCGCGCGCCGCCGGTGCGGCAGGCATGCGCGACGCGCACGAACGGCAACGCCGCGCCGTCGAGCGTCACGGCCGTCGGCCCGTGGCCCAGCGCACCCGGCTGCAGTTCCAGCGTCACTTCGTGCCCGGCCAGCTGCAGCCGCGCGACGAGGCCCGACCACGACGCCGGCAGCACCGGGTCGAAGACCACCGCGTCGTGCTCGCGGCGCACGCCCAGCAGCCGGCCCACGACCAGCCCGATGGCGATGCCCGGCCCGCTGGAATAGACGCGCCAGCCGCCGTCCAGCGGCACCTCGCCGGCGATGGCGCGGTCGTAGTCGCGGCTGGCCTCGTGGCGGTCGGCGAAGGCGGCGTCGCTGCTGCTGAAGTAGGCGTTGGCCTGGCGCAGCGTGGCCTGCGGCACCACCGCCTGCAGCGCGACGGGGCAGGCGCGGCGCAGAGCGTCGACGAAGGCATGCGCCTGGCCCAGGTGGGCCAGCATCTCGGCCCAGCGCAGGTGGGCGTGCATGTACATCACGCCGATCTCGCGACCGAAGAAGGCGCTGCTTTCGGCGCGCTGGAACAGGCGCATCGGGCCGCCGCGGTAGGGCAGCGGCCGGTCGAAGAGGCGGGCGCCATCGGGGCCGTTCAGATGGCGCTCGATCAGCGCCGCCTGGTGCAGCGCCTGCTCGCGTGGCAGCAGGTCTTCGAGCACGGCGTGCATCATCGGCAGCAGGCTGTAGGCGAGCCCGGTGCGCGTGTCGCGCGGATGCAGCAGCAGTTCGGGCGCGTGCGACGCATCGCCGCTGCCGTCGAACAAGGCGTAGCCGGTGACGACGCCATCGGCCACCAGCCAGCGCTGGAAGTCGGTGCGCACCGCGGCGGCTTCGTCGCGCAGCGCGGACGCCATCGCCTCGCGGCCGCAGCGCGCGAGCGCCTGCGCCAGCAGCGTCAACGCCTGGTGGTGCAGCGTCACGGTCCAGGCGCTGCACAGGTGCTCGCGCAGCGCCGGGTCGGCCGGCTGCAGCGAATCGTTCCAGTCGCCGTGGCCGTAGGCCGCCAGCGCCGTGCCGGCGATGCGCCGGCGGCGGATCAGCGCCAGCGCGCGCTCGACGTGCGCCAGCAGCGGCTCGGCCGGCGCGTCGAAGTAGGGCAGCGGTGCGTCGAGCAGCGCGGCGTCGGCGGTGGCGATCAGGTAGCGCGCCAGGCCCACGAGCGGCCAGAACACGATGTCGCCGTGCGAATCGCCGGCGCGGATGGCGCGCTCGCGCTCGAAGAACATGAACCACTGCGGCCAGTCGCCGTCGGCGTTCTGGTTGACGAACACGCGCTGCAGCAGGTCGCGCACCGGTGCCGGCTGGTCGAGTGCCAGCAGCATCTCGAGCGGCCCCTGGCAGACGTCGCGCGTGCCCCAGCCGCCGCCGCTGAACTGCTCCAGCCCGCGCGGCGCCAGGTGGTGCACCAGCGCGTTGTGGCCGAACCAGGGCAGCGTGTCGGCCAGCGCCTCGGCCGCGGGCGGCAGCGGCCGCAGCAGCGCCGGCGGCTGCAGCGCCAGCGGCGGCGGTGGCGCCACGTCGGTCACCAGGTGGCCGGTGATGCGCAGGGCGAAGGTCGGCGCGGCGCGGGCGTCGAGGCAGATCAGCGCCTGGCCGCGTGGCACGCCGTCGGGCCACAACGCGGCGTCGCCTTCGATGGCGTCGAAGCGGCTGCCCGGCGCGGGTGCGAGCGCGAAGCCGCCTTCGGGAAAGCGCCGCGCCAGCTCGCTGCCGGGCGGCACGGGCACGAAGACGCTGCCGTCGGGCTGCACCTGGAAGGCCGGGGGCGCCTCGGGCGGCAGGCCGTGATCGCCCGCCAGCACCACGTGCTGCACGACACGCAGCGAAAGCGCCGCGCCCTGCAGCACGCGCAGCTGCAGCGTCAGCGCATGCGGGTGGTGCAGCACACCCGCCGTCACCTCGAGCAGGCCGCCGGCGTGGCGATAGAGCCAGCGGCAGGTGTCGGCGCGCATCTCGAAGGCCGAGGGCACGCCCAACAGCCGCCAGCCGTCGCCCGCGTCGACGAACACCCGCTGCCCCATCGACCCGAACTGGCCGAGCTGGCCGCGCACCGTCGACAGGAAGCGGTTGATGCCGACGTGGCCCTGCGTGACCATCGAATGGAACACCCCGGCCATCCACGCCGTGGACGTGAGCGCCGTCTCGTCGGGCACGCCGTGGCGGCCGCTGCGCAGCAGGTGGCCATGCGGCCGCAGCACGCGCGCTTCCTTGGCGTGCAGCACCACGTGTGCGGCGTCGGCGCCGTGGAAGAACGACAGCAGCGCACCGCCGGCGCCATCGGTCTCGACGTGGCGGCGCTCGCGGCCGAACAACGTGTCGAGCCGGTCGGGCTCGAGGTCGTCCACCGCCAGCGGCGCGGCGGTGGCGAAGAGCGACGGCGGCGGCACGTCCGGCGCGACGCCGGCCGACGGTTCGTCCGCCGGCGGCCGGGCTTCCGGCAGCGCCAGCGCGGCGTCGGCGAGCGCCAGGTCGGCGTCGCCGCTGGCCTCGGCGTGGTGCGGCCGGTGCACGCCGAAGAAGCCGCCGCGCCACTCGGCGCCGGGTGCGATCGTCGCGGGACGGGTCTGCAGCGCCGCCAGCGCGTGTTCGTGCTGCAGGCGCCGGCTGGGCAGGCTGGCCTCGCGCAGCGCCGGTGGCTCGTCGCCCATCCGCTGCGCCGTGCCCAGCACCTGCAGCGCGTCGGTGGCGTAGGCGGCGGCGCCGCCCAGCGCGCCCATCAGCAACCACGGATGGCGCCCCGCGACCGCCTGGTTCTGGCGCGCGGCGATGACCGTGCCGAGCCGCGGATGCGCCAGCGGCGCCAAATCGATGTAGTGGCTGACGTAGTACTCGTTGAGGCGCAACGTGGCCAGCGGTGCCAGGCCCACGTCCTGCACGTGCAGCAGGTCCAGCGTCACCGGCGCGTCGCCGGTGTGGTGCACGGCCAGGTGCCAGAACCACGCGGCGTGCGCCAGGCGCAGCTGCAGCGTGACGGCGAGGCCCCGCCAGGTGCCGCGCGCGCGCCAGGCGCAGCCGTCGCCCGGCGCGCATGGCTGCAGCGGCGAGCGCGGCCCGAGCAGCGGCGTGTGCGCGAGCACCGGCGCACCGGCGCCCTGCAGCTGCCGCAGCCACAGGTTGGCCGGGCCGCCTTCGACCAGGTTGCCGGGATAGGCGTTGAGCATCACGTCGCCGGCCATCAGGCGCAGCAGCGCGCCGTGCGGCAGCAGCTCGGCGCGCAGCGGCGCGCCATCGTCGTCGTCGGACAGAAGGGAGGCAGGGTCGGGTCGGTTCATCGCGCGGCAGCGGCCATGTGCAGGCGCTGCGCCATCAGCCAGGGCACGAGCCCCGGGTCGTCGTAGGCGGGCACCCAGGCGTCGTGGCCGACGCCCGGGTAGACCGTGAAGCTGACCGTGCCGCCGCAGGCGCGCAGCGCATCGACGCAGGCCTGCTGCAGCGGCAGCGGCGTCACCGTGTCGGCGTCGCCGTGGTAGGCGCGCACGGGCACGGTGCGGCCGCGGCAGACGTTGATGACGTCGCCGTAGCCGCACACCGGCGCGATGCCGGCCAGATCCTCGGGATGCGCGGTGGCCCAGTCCCAGCTGCCGTGGCCGCCCAGGCTCAGGCCGGTGCAGCAGACGCGGTCGCGGTCGACGCGCCAGCGCGCGGCCACGGCGTCCAGCAGCCGGTGCAGGTGTTGCGGGTTCCAGCGCTGGCCGGCCTCGAGCTGCGGCGAGACGAGCACGAAGGGATAGGCCCGCCCCGCGGCGGCGTGGCGCGGCGGGCCGTGCACGAGCACCTGGCGCAGGTCGTCACCGCGCTCGCCGCTGCCGTGCAGGAAGACCACGAGCGGCCAGCGCTCGCGGCTCTCGGTGTAGCCGGCGGGCAGCGCAACCCAGGCGCGGAACGGCAGGCGGCGGCCGGGCACGGCGATGACCTCGGCCGTCTGCACCATCGGCGCGCTCGCCGCGGTGCGCGAGGTCAGCGGCGCGCAGCCGGCGAGCAGCCCGCCCACGGGCAGCAGGCTCGCCGGCAGGCCGAGCGCGGCGAGCGCGGTGCGTCGGTGCATCAGGCGTTGGGTCATGCGGGTTCGCGGGCGACGACGGAGCTTCAAGGCCGTTGCTGCAGGTCGACGTGCAGCGGGCGTGCCGGCAGCTGCAGTTCCCGCCCCTGCCAGGCGAGCTCGCGGCCGTCGTCGAGCACGGCGCGCGGCAGCGGCAACCGCTCGGGCCAGCGCAGCCGCACGCCGCCCGGCAGGCCACGCAGTTGGCGCGGCAGCTCGAGGCGCCAGCCGCCGGGGCGGCGGGTCAGGCTCAGGTCGAACAGGCCGTGCGGCGTCGACAGGCCGCGCAGCAGCACGTCGCCCTGCGCCAGCCAGGCGGGCTTCAGCCCGGCGCCGATGACCAGCGCGCCGGCCCCCTCGTCCTCGTAGGCGACGAGGTCGAGCGCGCTGCGCACGTAGTCCGACGACACCCAGGCATGCGGCATGTCGCCCAGGAAGCGCGGTTCGCGCGCATCGGGCAGCACCACTTCGGCCCACTGCTTCCAGCCCGCCGGGCGCTGATGGCCGAAGAAGAAGTCGAGCATGGCGTGCGCCCGCCCCGGCCAGCCCAGCCGCGTCAGCGCGCCGACGGTGCGCAGTTCGTAGGGCGTGTAGTCCTTCCACGCGCGCTCGCCGCGGCTGCGCGCGTCCATCTCCTGCCAGTAGCGCTCGAAGGTGGCGCGCAGCAGCGGATCGGGCAACGCGGCCTGCGCCGGGTTGAGCGCCATGGTGGTGCTGGTGGCGTCGAAGTCGCCGCGGTCGGCGGCGCCGGCGATGACGCCGATGCCGTGCACCCGGGCCGTGGCCTCGATCGACGCGGCGAGCTCGCGCTCGAACTCGTCGCGCCAGGGGGCCCATCGGCGGGCCTCGGCCGCGTGGCCCAGGCGCTCGGCGAGCCACACCGCGTCCTTGTAGCCGCGCAGGGCCCAGAAGTCGTCCCAGTACGAATACGCCGGCTTGTCGGAGTAGCCCTCGTGGCTGATCGAGGGTGGCATCAGGCCGAACAGGTGTTCGCGGCCGGGCTGGCGGTTGGCGGGCGTGCGTTCGCCCTGGCGCAGCGCCTCCATCCAGGCCATCACGCGCTGCACGGTGGGCCAGTGCCGCGCGGCCCAGGCGGCATCGCCGCCGCCGTGGCGCAACACCTCGGCCACGGCGTAGAGGTACTGGCCGTGGCTGTCGTTCTCCACCACCGGGTCGGCACCGCGTTCGTCGACGCAGCACGGCACCTTGCCGCTGGGGAAGACGTGTCCGGCGTACCAGTCGATGAACTCGCGCGCCGGCGCGATCTCGCCCAGGCGCACCAGGCCGGCGACCATCATGGCGCCGTCGCGGATCCAGGTGCGGGCGTAGCTGCGCGTGCCCGGCCGCAGCGCGGGGCCGTCGCGCGACAGCAGCATGTGCGCGAGCGACGTGCGCAACGTGTCGGCGATGAGCCGGCCGTCGTCGCCGGGCAGCTGCAGCGTCACGCGCTCGAGGCGCTCGCGCCAGTGCGCGCCGGCGGCGTCGAGGCGGGCGGCCACCTGGTCGGCGCTCACCGGCGGCGGCAGTGCCGCGTCGCGCGGGCCGGCCAGCGCCGGCCTGCCCGCCGCCGAGGCCGCCGGCGGCGGCGCCATGTGCGGCGGCGCGAGCGGCGCCGTGAAGGCCACCGTGCGCTGCTCGCCGGGGCGCAGCACGAAGCGCCATTGCAGCAGCGCCGACGCGTGACCCTGCGGATCGGACAGCACGCGCGTGGCACTGGGCGCGGCCTGCAGCGCCGCCAGGCTCAGGCCGCCGTCGAACGGCAGCGCGGTGTAACGGTGCGGCGTGCGGCTGAAGCGCAGGCCCTGGCGCACGCCGCGCCCCTCCACCAGCAGCGCCGAACCGTCGCGCTGCAGCCGCCGTACCTCGCTTGCGCCCCCGGGCGTGGAGAGGAACTGCTGCGGCGGGTTCACCTGCCAGGGCCGCAGCGCCAGCTGCAGCGTCAGCGCCTGTGGCTGCGCGCTGGTGTTGGCCAGCACATAACGCGTCAGCAGCACGGGCGCACCAAGCGGGCCGTCGGCGCCGGCCTCCACGTCCAGCCCGAAGGCCGGGTGGCGCCAGTGCACCCGCGCGATCGGCAGGTGGCCTTCGCGCAGCGACTGCGTCACCGCGCCGGCGTTGGCCCAGGTGACGCGGCTGCCGTCGGCCAGCAGCACCGCCGGCTCGATGCTGAAGCCGCCACGGCCGATCTCGACCGCGCCGTCTTCCGACAGCAGCGCGCTGCGCTGGCCGCCGCCGTCGACGCCGATCAGGGTCCAGTAATTTTGCTGGCCGAGAAAGGCGCGCGGCAGGTCGCCCCGCGGCGCGGCCGCGGCGAGCGTCTTGAGCACGGCGTTGAAGTCGGGCCATTCGGCGGCACTCTTGAGCGCCACCGCCGGCGCGCGGCGCAGGCCGGGCGCGGTGATGCGCAGGCGGCGCGCCCCGTGCTCGGGCAGGAACAACGCATCGGGCGTGCCCGCCGGCCCCGGGCCCGCGCTGCGGTGCACGCGGCGCAGCAGCCGCCAGCGCCGGTCGTCGGTCGTGCCCCACACGTCGTAGCGGCGCGGCGCGGCGCCACGCGGCCAGGTGAGCGCCAGGCCGTTGAACTCGCGCACGCGGCCGAAGTCGAGTTCCACCGCGTCGGGCCGCTGCTGCACGGTCGGCTCGGGCCACACCGCCGGATCGGGTTCGCGCTCGGCCAGCGTCAGGCGGGCCACGCATACCGTGCCGGCGCCGCCGCCCTTGCCGGCGGCGATGACGAACTCGACGAAGCGTGTCTGGCGCAGCGTCTTGTCGGCCGTCGGCCCCCAGGCGAACTGGACGTGGCGCGGGCGGAAGGTCAGCTCGGTCAGGGCCGGCGGCAGCGTCGTGTCGGGCCGGTTCACCCACCACACGTTGTCGCCGCTGGCGTCCACCCACTTCACCTGCAGGTGATTCGGCGGCCCGCTGCCCTTGAGCCGCACGCCGACCTCGAAGTGCGCCGGCCATTGAATCGGCAGCTCGCGCCGCATCACGGCGTAACCGCTGACGCCGGCGAAGTCGTAGTCCAGGCACAGGCTGCCGTCGCGCGCATCGCGGCGCAGGCTGGCCTTGACCTGGTCGGACGCGGTGGCCTGCCAGGGCGTCGCATCGTCGAATGCGTCCAGGACCTGGCTTGCACGTTGCTGCGCATGGACCGTCGCAGACAGGACGACCACCAGCGACAGCACGATCCGCGACCCAGCAAGAGCCGCGGAACCGGCTCTGCCGGGCCGCAGGCGAGCGGCCCCCTCGGGGGGTAGCGACCGAAGGGAGCTTGGGGGCGTCACTTCACGCTCCCCATGAGCAAGCCCTTCATGTAGTGCCGCTGCAGGACCAGAAACAGCACCAGCACCGGCAGCACCGTCAACACGCTGCCGGCCATCATCAGTTCGGTGTCCTGCACGTGCTCGCGGCTCAGGCCCGCCAAGGCCACGGGCAGGGTCTGCAGCTCGCGGTCGGTCAGCACGATCAGCGGCCACATGAAGTCGTTCCACGAGCCCAGGAAGACCAGCACGGCGAGCGTCACGACGATGGGTTTGAGCAGCGGCAGCACCACCGAAAAGAAGATGCGCCATTCGCCGGCGCCGTCGATGCGCGCCGCCTCGAGGATGTCGTCGGGGATGGCGCGCGCGTACTGGCGCACGAGGAAGATGCCGAACACGCCGGCCAGCCACGGCACCAGCGCGCCGGCATACGTGTTGACCAGGCCCAGGTGCTTGAGCATCAGGAACAGCGGCATCATCGCCACCTGCCCAGGAATGACGAGCGCCGCCAGCAGCGTCTTGAAGATGCGTTCGCGGCCGGCGAAGCGCAGCTTGGCGAAGGCGTAGCCCGAGGTGAGCGTGAAGGCCAGCGACAGCCCCGTGGCCAGCACCGAGATGAAGAAGCTGTTGAGCACCTGCCGCCCGAGGCCCACGCTGCCGAACAGCTCGCGGTAGTGGTGCAGCGTGGGCTCGGCCGGCAGCAGCGGCGGCGGGTAGGTGCTGGCCTCGCCGGCGGCCATGAAGCTGGCCGACAGCATCCACAGCAGCGGAAAGACCGTGAAGCCCGCCAGCAGCGCCAATGCGCCGTTGACGACGAGCGTGCCGCGCTTCATCCCCATGCCCTCATGCCGAGGCGCCGGCGGCGTTGCGGTTCGCGCGCAGCTGCAGCAGCGTGATCGCGAACATGATGACGAACAGGATGAAGGCCACGGCCGACGCCGAGCCCAGGCTCCACCACTTGAAGCCTTCTTCGTACATGAGGTAGAGCACCGTCACCGTGCGCTGCGCCGGCCCGCCCTGCGTCATGACGTAGGGCTCGGCGAAGAGCTGGAAGTGGCCGGCCATGGTGAGGATGCTCACCACCAGCAGCAGCGGCGCCAGGCTGGGCAGCGTGATGTGGCGCAGCAGCTGCCAGCGCCTGGCACCGTCGAGCCGCGCGGCTTCGTACAGATCTTCGGGGATGGCCTGCAGGCCGGCCAGCAGGATCACCATGTTGTAGCCGAAGTTCTTCCACACGCTCAGCAGGATGATGGCGGGCATGGCCCACTGCGGATCGCCCAGCCAGTCGATGGGCGCGATGCCCAGCTGGCTCAACCCATGGTTGATGAGCCCGTAGCGCGTGTGGAACAGGTAGCGCCACACCACGGCCACGGCCACCAGCGTGGTGACCACGGGCGCGAACAGCGCGGTGCGGAAGAAGCCCTGGAAGCGCGCCACCTTCGAATGCAGCAGCAGGGCCGCGCCCAGCGAGGCGGCGATGGACAGCGGCACGCCCACGACGACGAAGATCACCGTGTTGGCCAGCGCCTGCCAGAACAGCGGATTGGCCAGCAGCGCGGCGTAGTTGTCCAGGCCGACGAAGCGCAGGTTGCCGATGTCGGCCAGGGCGTAGATGTCGAAGTCGGTGAGGCTCATCGCCAGCGCCGCGGCGACGGGGATGGCGAAGAACACGGCGATGGCGATCAGCGCCGGGCCGACGAAGACCCAGGCGGCGAGCGAACGACGGCGCGGCAGCATGGCGCTCAACCCGCAGCCCGCGCCAGCATCCAGCGGCGCTTGTCGAGGATGCGGTCGGCGCGGCGGTCCATCTCGACGGGCATGCGCGCCGCGGCGATGTCGCCGTGCACCACACCCTCCAGCACCACGCGCAGCTCGGTCGCGATGCGCTCCCACTCGGGCACCTGCGGCACGGGGCGCACGCGCTCCAGCTGGCGGCGGAACGCGGCGCTGTGCGGGTCGGCCTTGAGCTCGGCCTCTTCCCAGGCGCTGCGCCGCGGCGGGAGGTTGCCGGTGAGCTGGCGGAAGCGCTGCTGCACCTCGGGCCGCGACAGGTGGTTCACCAGCGCCCAGGCCTCGGCCTTGCGTTCGGAACGCTGGAAGATCGCCAGGCTGGAACCGCCGGCGATGCTGGAGCCCGGCCCGAACGGCCCGGGCAGCGGCGCCGTAGCCCACGCGTCCTGCAGTTCGGCGGGCAGGCGGCGCCTGAACTCGCCGATGTTCCAGGGGCCGGTGATGTAGAACGAGAAGTAGCCGCGCGCGAACTCGTTCCAGACGTTGGCGATCTGGTTGCTGGTGGCCGGCGGCGCCAGCTGCTCGGCGTAGAGCGAGAGGTAGAAGTCGAGCGTGCGCGTGAACGCCGGGCCACGGAAGTGGCCGTGGCGGCCACCGTCGCGCAGGAAGATCTGCTCTTCCGGGTTGCCCAGCGCCAGTGCCACCAGCGGCTCGAATTCGTTCAGCGGCAGCAGCACCGCGTAGCGCTCGCGGCCGACCACGCGCTTGATCGCCTGCAGCTGCTGCTTCCAGCCCGCCCAGTCGTCGGCCGGGCGCTCGAAGCCGGCCTCACGCAGCAGGTCGCGGCGATAGAACAGCAGCCGGGTGTCGACGTACCAGGGCAGCCCCCACAGCCGGCCTTCGAGGCGGTTGGTGGCCCAGATGCCGCCGAAGTAGTCGCCAGTGTCGACGGGCGGCGTGCCGCCCTGCCCCGCGGCGTACGCGTCGAGCGGCTCGAGCGCGCCGAGGGCCACGAACTCGGGCAGCCAGGTGTTGCCGAGCTGGGCGATGTCGGGCGTGGCGTCGCCGGCGAAGGCGGTGAGCAGCTTCTCGTGCGCCGCGCTCCAGGGCAGCTGCTCGACCTCGACGCGGATGCCGGGGTGCGCGGCGTGGAAGTCGCCGAGCAGCTCGCGCACGACCTCGCCTTCGCGCCCCATGGCCCAGAAGCGCAGGCGGTCGCCGCCGCGCCGGCCGCAGCCGGCCAGTCCCCCGGCGAGCGGCAGCGCCAGCGCCGCGCCGGCGCCGAGCATCAGCCGCCGCTTCATGCCGAACGCCCCGTCGCCATGCGGCTCACTTCGGTGGTTCGGGTCGTGGCGCTGGCCGTCAGCCCAGCCACCCGCCGCTGAAGCCGGCGCGCTGCAGGCCGCGGCGCAGCCAGTCGGCGTTCTTCAGCGGCCGCGTCACCGCCTCGTCGCGCGCGTTGGCCAGCATCAGCAGCAGCGGGCCGACCTCGATGCCGAGGAAGTCGTTGTCCACCCAGCCGAAGCCCGGCACGACGCGGCCGTGGGTGAGCTTGACGTCGCTGAACGTGAAGCTGCGGTTGAAGGCGAAGAAACCGTAGCGGCCGTAGACGTGCGTGCCGTGGCGCGCGTGCATGTGCGCCAGCGCCGAGGCGCAGACGTCGGGCGCGAACGGCATCGACGAGCCTGCGCCGTAGGGCGCGAGCGTGCCGTCGTCGTGCTCGCCGATGCCGCGCCCGGCATAGCTGATGAAGCGGCGCATGCGGCCGTTGTAGCGCCGCTCGACGTCGGCCGGGCCGTCGCAGGCCGTCACCCCCCATTGCTCGGGGCCGTAGCCGGCCCAGCCCAGCGGGTTGGCCATGGCGTAGGCCCGCTGCGCCAGCGTGGCGCGGCGGCTGTTCTCGAAGTAGTCGAGGCCCTTGCTGCGCATGAAGTCGTCGCGGATGCCGCGGAAGTCGACCCAGGCGTGGGTGAACTGGTGGCCGAAGAAGGGCGGAAAGCGCAGGTAAGGCTGCCCCGGCAGCCACGGGTCGTCGCCCCAGCTGCGGCCGTAGGTGCTGGTCCACGCGGCCCAGGCGTCGGCGCCCACCGCGTGGGTGGGCGAGCCCAGCGCCAGCAGGTAGACGAGCATGGCCTCGTTGTAACCCTTCCAGTCCCACCGGATGAAGCCGGTCTCGGGATGCCAGCCGTGGCTGATGGCGCCCCGGCCGCCTTCGGCGGCCTGGGCCCAGCGCCAGTCGACGCGGCCGTAGATCGCCTCGGCCAGGCGGCGCACCTCGGCCTCGCCGGCGCCGGGGCCGTCGAAGAAGGCGCGTGCGTGCAGCACGCCGGCCAGCAGCAGCGCCGTGTCCACCGTCGACAGTTCGGTGCGGCCGAAGCGGTGGCCCGTCTGCATGTCGAGGAAGTGATAGAAGAAGCCGCGGTGCCCGGCCACGCCGCCGGCCTGCGGGCCTTGCGGCGCGTCGTGGAAGAAGCGCAGCGTGGTGAGCGTGCGTGCCAGCGCCTGCTCGCGCGTGATCCAGCCACGCGCCACGCCGATCGGGTAGGCCGACAGGCCGAAACCGACGGCGGCGATGCTGGCGAACGACGGCGTGGGCCAGCGGTCGGGCACCAGGCCGTTGGCCGGGTTGGCGGTGTCCCAGAAGTAGTCGAAGCTGCGCCGTTCCAGGTCGAGCAGCAGCGCGCGGGTCTGCTCGGGCGTGGGCGGCGGGCCGGCGTCGGCCGGGTCGGGCGGGGGTGCGGGGAAGGACGGGCCGTGCCCCGCCGTCGGCGAGGACGAGCAGGCCACGCCCGCGCCGGCCAGCCCGAGGGCCGCGGCCAGCAGGCCGCGGCGCTGGAGGTCGGTGGGATGCATGGTGCGGACGGCGCCGCCGGGCGGGTGCCCGGGCGACGGTCGGTTCAGGTCAGTTCAGTTCAGCAGTCAGGAGCGGCTTGCGTGCAGGCGCGCTCAGAAGCGGTACTGCAGGGCCAGACGATACGTGCGCGTGTCGCCGCGGATCGAATTCGGCTTGCCGACGTTGGGGTTGTCGCCGCCGTACTGGTTCTGCGGGTTGCCCGGGCCACCGCCCCAGTCGTCGAAGCCGCCGTAGTTGGTGCTGTTGAAGACGTTGAGCACGTCGAGCCGCAGCCCCAGCGTCTGGCTGGCGAAGGTGAAGTTCTTGCTGACGCTCAGGTCCACCTGCTTGAAGTCGGGCGCGTCGGCGAGCACGTAGCGGCACATGTTCCAGCCCGCGGCGCAGCTCGTCACGCGGCGCGGCACGCCGCTGTCCCAGGCGAACTTGCCGGCCAGCGTCATGCCCCAGGGCAGCAGCGTGTCGGCCATGGCCGCGACCACGAAGCGCTGCTTGGGCGTGAGGATGCTGGTGTTGAAGCCGCGCACGCCCGGGCGGCCGTAAGTCCAGTCGAAGATGTCCTCGTTCCACTCCTTGTGCGTGGTCTTGGCGTTGCTGTGGGTGTAGGCGGCGTTCATCGACCAGCCCGAGGCGCGCGTGTACGGCTTCTCGACCTTGAGGAACAGCGCGTTGGTCTTCGACTCGCCGATCGTGTCGCCCAGGATCAGCGTGCCGTAGCCGTTGGGGCCGCCCCACAGCGGGTCGATGGGGCTTTGCGTGGCCCAGCCGCCGTTCGGATCGCGGTTGCCACCGAACCACTGAAACTGGTTCTTGGCATGGATGCGGCTCACCGACACTTCCGCGTTCCAGCTGCCCAGCGCCTGGCGGAAGCCGATCGACGCCTGGTCGGAGAACGGCATCTTGTAGTCGTTCTTGATCAGCCAGATCTCGCCGCCGGGCTGCATGTTCTTCTGCTGCTCGTCGATGGCGTGGTTGGCCATGGTGCGCGAGTACGAGCGGCCGAAGCCGCCGTAGATCACGCTGGCGCGGTTGCCGGTGAGGTCGTACGAGAAGCCGAAGCGCGGCGCGATCGCGCCCTTGTACGACTTGCGCGAGTTGCCGTTGCTGATGTACTCGTCGATGTTGATGCCGCCGCGGGCCAGGCTCTGGGCGTACGTCTGGCCCGCCGGCGGCGTGATGCCATAGCGCTCGACGTCGGGCGCACGCAGCGCCGCCACGCGGTCGGCCGGCGTGACGTAGTCGTTGTTGAGCATGTTGGTCTCGTAGTCCCAGCGCACGCCCAGGTTCAGCTCCAGCTGCGGCGTCACCGACCAGTCGTCCTGGATGTACAGGCCCACCTGGGTGTTGTCGTAGGTGGTGCCGGCCGCCGGAATCGCACGGCGGATGCGGCACTGGTCGCTCTCGGCGCCGTTGTTGGTGATGTTGGTGCCGGTGCAGTTGCCGGCCGAGTAGTACGGCAGGCCGGTCGTCGTGTCGATGATGACCTCGACGGTGTCCACGCTCTGGGCCGTGCCCGAGAGGTCGTACTCCAGCGCCTTGACCTTGACGCCCCCCTTCATCACGTGGCCTCGCAGGCCGGTGTAGGTGAGGTCCTCGGAGACGAAGAAGCCCTTCTGCTCGCGCCGCTGGGCGTCGGGAGAGCCGCCGACGAAGGCCACGTCCTGCGCGCCGTTGAGCTGCTGCGGGCTGGCGGTCGACACCTTGTACTTGAAGAACGGCTCGTTCGACGACGAACGCGGGTTGAACAGGTAGCTCTCGTAGCCCAGCCGCGCTTCGCTCAGGAAGTCGCCGAAGGTCCACTCCCAGCGCACGTCGATGCGGTCTTCCTCGTTGACGCGGTTCTTGTCGTTGCCCGGCGCGCTGATGTTGCGGTCCTCGGCGACGCGGTCGTCCTCGCGCCGCACGCGGGCGCTGATCGACAGGCGGTGGTCGTCGGCGAGCTGGAAGTCGACCTTGCCGAACAGCAGGTCCTGCTTGAAGTTGTCCACCTGCGTGGCCGAGAAGCCGCGCAGCTGCGGGCCGAGGCCGGCGTTGGGCAGCAGGTTGAGGTTGCGGAACTGGATCTGGCGAGAATCGTCGATCGACTTGCCGTCGTAGGCGAGGAAGAAGTGCGTGCGGTCGCGCACGATCGGCCCGCCGAGGCTGAAGCCGTACTCCTTGGTCTCGCCGGCCGGGCGCGGGATGCCCTGCGCCTCGCGCTCCTTCTCGAACACGCTCTTGGCGCGCCAGTTGGTCCCGGTGCGGCTGACGTAGGCGTCGCCGCTGAAGTTGTTGGTGCCCGAGCGCGTGATGGCGGTGATGGCGGCGCTGGAGACCTGGTCGAACTCGGCCTTGTAGTTCTGCGTGATGACGCGGAACTCGCTGATCGCGCTCTGCGGGAAGGGGTTGCCGCGCGACACGTCCTGCCCGGCCATCGCGCCGCGCAGGATGTTGTTCTTCTGGCCGACGCCGTCGATGAAGACGTTCATGTTGTCGGCCGTCTGCGCGCCGCTGCTCAGCTTGGAGTAACCGTTGGCGTCGGTCTGGAAGCGCACGCCCGGCGCGAGGTCGGCCGAGCTCAGGAAGTTGCGCGTGTTCTGCGGTAGCGCCTCGATCAGGCGGCGCGACACGACCGTGCTCACCTGCGAGCTGCGCACGTCCTGGCGCAGCGCCGCGCCGGTGATGACGATCTGCTGCGCGGCCGCGGCGCCGACGTTGAGGTCGAGCGTGGCGGTCTCGGCCACGGTCAGCGTCACGTCCTGCGTGCGGCCGCCGACGCGGATCTCGTACTCGCCCGGCGCCAGGCCGGTGAGCACGTAGCGGCCGTCGGCCTGCACCGTGGTGCGGTAGGTGTTGCCGTTGGCCTTGTTGACCGCCACCACGGCGGTCTGCGCCGCGGCGCCGGTGATCTGGCCCTGCAGCGTGGCGGTGCTGATCTGTGCCTGCGCGGCGCCGCCGAGCGCGAGCGCGACGGCGGCGGCCAGCGCATGGCGCACGAAGGATCGGGACGGGGCGCGCGAATGGGACTTCATCGGGGTGTCTCCTGCTGTCGTTCGGTGTCGGGGCGAAGGTGTGATCGGTCGTCGGTTCGCGCGCGTGCCCACGGGCGTGGTCAGTGCCGCGACGCGGCGAAGTCGGGCGGCGGCTCGGGTGCCTGCGGCTGCGGCGGCGGGCCGATGCCGCACGAGCGGCGCACCACCAGCTCCACCGGCATCACCACGGTCTGCTCGCGCTGGCTGTCGGGCGCCTCCACGCACTTGGCCAGCGCGTCGAGCGCGGCCGAGCCCAGCGTGGCGATGGGCACGCGGATGGTGGTGAGCGATGGCGCCACGTAGCGCGCGATCGGGATGTCGTCGAAGCCGGCGAGCGCGATGTCGTCGGGCACGCGCAGGCCGGCTTCCTGCAACGCCTGCAGGCAGCCCACGGCCATCATGTCGTTGGCGGCGAACACCGCGTCGGGCCGCGGCTTGCTGCGCGCGATGCGGCGCCCGGCGAGCCAGCCGCCTTCTTCGGTGAAGTCGCCTTCGAACAGCGCTTCCTTCAGGCCGGCCTTGCCGCCCGCCTTGAGCCCCGCGCGGTAGCCGGCCAGGCGCGCGGCGGCTTCTTCGTTGCCGTCGGGGCCGCCGATGAAGGCGATGCGCTTGCGCCCGCCGCCCACGAGGTGGCGCGCCATGGCCTCGGCGCCGCCGAAGTTGTCGACGACGAAACGTGCGTGCCCGGGCAGGGCATGTCCGGTGTTGAGCAGCACGGCCGGCAGGCCCAGCGGCAGGTTGTGCTCGAGGAAGTCGGCGTCGGCATGCGGCGACATCACGAGCAGGCCGTCGACCCGGCCGCTCATGGCGCGCAGTGCGGCGGCGGCCTCGTCGGCGTCGCCGTGGCTCGAGCTCACCAGCAGGTGCAGGCCGCGCGCGCGGGCGGCACGGTCGACGCCACGGATCAGCTCGCTGAAGTACTCGCCGTGCAGGTCGGGCAGCAGCGCGCCGATCGTGTCGGTGCGGCGCGTGATGAGGCTGCGCGCCGCGCTGCTGGGCGTGAAGCGCAGTTCACGCGCGGCCGCCAGGATGCGTTCGCGCGTCTCGGGCAGCACGTTGTCGGCGCCGTTGAGCGCGCGCGAGACCGTGGCCACCGACACACCGGCGACACGGGCGACATCACGGATCGTGGCGGGCATGATGTAAAGGTTTTCACCCAGCATTGAACACGGTCGGGATGGTGCGCCGTGTAATCGTTTACACGGAGGGCTGTGGCGCGGCGGCGACGTGGCGTGGGACAAGGTCCCGGCGGGGCAAGGGCCGTTCCCTCGTCGGACGCGGGCGCCCGGAGCTCAGCGCGCGAGCGGATCGTGCGCCAGCACCGCGCCGTGGCTGCGGATGACCTCGGCGTAGAACCGGGCGCTGGCCTTCGGCGTGCGCGCCAGCGTCCGGAAATCGACGTGCACGAGGCCGAATCGCTTGGCGTAGCCGAGCGCCCATTCCAGGTTGTCGAAGAGCGACCAAGCGCAGTAGCCGCGCACGTCGGCACCCTGCGCGATGGCGGCGTGCACGGCTTGCAGATGCGTGTGCAGATAGTGCACGCGCAGCGGGTCGTCGACGCGGCCGTCGATGGCGTGCGGTGGGTCGTAGAACGCGGCGCCGTTCTCGGTGACGTACAGCGGCAGCGCACCGCGCGCGCCATGCGCGCCGTAACGCTGCTGCAGCCACAGCAGGGTCTCGGTGAGGCTCGGCGGGTGCAGCTCCCAGCCGGTCTCGGTGTAGATCGCGCCGGGCTGTTTCACCGGCGTGGCCTTCACCGGCCAGCCGGCCGGGTCGGCGCGCACCACGGCGCGGGTGTAGTAGTTCAGGCCCAGCCAGTCGATCGGCTCCTTCAGCGCCTCGACCTCGGCTGCCGGCCAGTCGGGCCAGTCGGCGCCGAACACCTCGCGCAGTTCGTCGGGGTAGCGGCCGAGCAACGCGGCGTCGAGGTACTGCCGGTTCATGTAGGCGTCGGCCAGGTCGCGCGCGTGGGCGTCGGCCTCGCCCGCGCCCGGCGCCAGGTGCTTGGGCTCGATGTTCACCACCAGGCCGATGCGGTGCCGGCCGCTGGCGCGGTAGGCGCGCACGGCGGCGGCGTGCGCCTGCATCAGGCGGTGCGCGGCCGTGGCCGCCTCGTGCGCGCTGCGGTGGCCGGGTGCGAGCACGCCGTGCATGTAGCCGCCGTCGGCCACCACCCAGGGCTCGTTGAGCGTGCACCACATCGTCACGCGGTCGTCGAGGGCGCGGAACAGCACCTCGGCGTAGTCGGCGAACCAGTGCGCGATGTCGGGGTTGAGCCAGCCACCGCGGTCGTCCAGCGCCTGCGGCAGGTCCCAGTGGTAGAGCGTCGGCAGCGGCGTGATGCCGGCGTCGAGCAACGTGTCGACCAGGCGCTCGTAGAAGCCCAGGCCTGCCGCATTGACCGCGCCGCGCCCTTCGGGCAGCACGCGGCCCCAGGCGATGCTGAAGCGGTAGGCGGTGAGGCCCAGCGACTTCATCAGCGCCACGTCGTCGCGCATGCGGCGGTAGTGGTCGCAGGCGATGTCGCCGGTGTCGCCGCCGGCGATGCGCCCCGGCGTGCGGCCGAAGCGCTGCCAGATGCTGGGGCCCGCGCCGTCGGCCAGCGGCGAGCCTTCGACCTGGTAGGCGGACGTGGCGCATCCCCACAGGAAGCCGGGCGGGAAGGTGAAATCGGTGGTGCGCATGGCAGCAGGAACGGGCGCGCGATGCGCCTCGTGGAAACGTTTACACGACAGGCACGCAGGCTAGGCGCCCAGCCGCGGCTTGTCAATGCGCGCCGCCATGGCCATCGCGCACCGCCCGATCAGTCGCTGCGCGCCAGCAGGCGCAGGTCGGCCTCCCACGCCGCCAGCCGCTCCAGCGCGCGCTGGCGCTGGGCCGCCGTGGTGGCGTTGTGCAGGCGCGCGAAGAAGGCGCAGTTGTCCTCCGCCAGGCGCTGCTGGTAGGCGCGGTAGCCGGCGTCCGGCGAGCGCTCGGTGCGCTGCGCCAAAGCGCGCAACGCCGCGATCCGCTGCTCGGCGGGCGCCGGCTCGGCGGCCAGCTGGCGCAGCGTGGCCAGCGTGTCGCGCTGGCGCCGCTGGCGCTCGGCCAGCCAGGCCTCGGGGTCGAAGGGCGACGCCGCGAGCCCTTCGCGCAGCACGCGCTGCTGCGCTTCGCCCAGGCTGCCGTACAGGCGCTCGGCGCGCTCCAGCGTGCGCTTGAAGGCGGCCTGGGCGCGCTCGGCCGGGTCGGGCTGCAGGAAGTCGTCGCGCATCGTGGCGTTGGCCTTGGCGTAGCGTTGCTCGATGGCCTTGAAGTTGGCGTCGGTCAAGCGCGGCACCACGTCGGCGGCGCGCGCCAGCGCCTGCTGGAGCGCCGCCTCCAGCCCCTTGCGCACCTGCTGCTGCAGGCTGCAGGCCTGCTGCGGCGTCATCGGCCCGGCCAGCTGCGGCGCCACCGTGCCGAGGAACGCGGCGTACTCGTTCAGCTGGGTGCGGCGGTGCCAGTCGAAGAAGTCGTCCAGCGCCTGGCGCGCCGCGGGCGCCTGCTCGCGCGACAAGTCGGCGTAGCCATCGACCCACCACCAGGCCAGCTGCGGCGCGTTGCCGTACAGCAGCCGCACGCTGCTGCACCCGGCCAGCAGCGGCACCAGCACGACGAACAGCAGCCCGAGCCGCCGGCCGAGCAGGTGCAACGCGCCCTCGATAATCCCGCCTTTGCGGCGACGCAGCAGGAAACGGGATCGAGGCATGGCACTGAACGTCGTGGTCATGGCGGCTGGCAAGGGTACGCGGATGAAGTCGGCCTTGCCGAAGGTGTTGCATCGGCTGGCCGGCAAGAGCCTGCTGCAGCACGTTCTGAACGCCGCGGCCGAGCTCGGTTCCGCGCGCACCGTGGTGGTCACCGGCCACGGCGCCGAGCAGGTGGAAGCCGCCTGCGCCGGCAACGCAGGCGTGGTCTTCGCGCGCCAGATGCCGCAGCTGGGCACCGGCCACGCGATGCAGCAGGCGCTGCCGCAGCTGGACGACGCCAACGCCACCACGCTGGTGCTGTACGGCGACGTGCCGCTGGTGCGCCACGACACGGCGCGCGCGCTGGTCGAGGCCTGTGCCGGCGAACGCCTGGCGCTGCTGAGCTTCACCCCGGCGGACGCGGCGAAGTACGGCCGCATCGTGCGCGACGCGCAGGGCCAGGTGCAGGCCATCGTGGAGTGGAAGGACGCGAGCGAGCAGCAGCGCGCCATCGGCGAATGCAACAGCGGCATCCTGGCCGCGCCGACGGCCCTGATGCGCCGCTGGGTGATGGCGCTGACGAACCACAACGCGCAGCGCGAGTACTACCTCACCGACATCGTCGCCATGGCGGTGGCCGAAGGGGTGCCGGTGGTGGCGAAGACCGCCGCCGACGAGACCGAGGTGGCGGGCGTCAACGACCCGCGCCAGCTGGCCGAGCTGGAACGCGTGGTGCAGCGCCGCCAGGCCGACGTGCTGATGGAAGCCGGCGTGCGCCTGGCCGACCCGGCGCGCTTTGACCAACGCGGCACGCTCGTCTGTGGCAGCGACGTCGAGATCGACGTCGGCTGCGTGTTCGAAGGCACGGTGACGCTCGGCGACGACGTGCGCATCGGCGCGCACTGCGTCATCCGCGACGCGGTCATCGAGGCCGGTGCCGTGATCCACCCGTTCACGCACATCGAAGGCGCGAGGGTCGGCCCCGGCGCCCTGGTCGGCCCGTATGCCCGCCTGCGCCCCGGCGCCGAGCTGGGCCGCGAGGTGCACATCGGCAACTTCGTCGAGGTGAAGAACAGCACCCTGGCCGCCGGCGCCAAGGCCAATCACCTGGCCTACCTGGGCGACGCCACGGTGGGCGAGCGCGTCAATTACGGCGCCGGCAGCATCACCGCCAACTACGACGGCGCCAACAAGCACCGCACCGTGATCGGCGCCGACGTGCACGTCGGCAGCAACTGCGTGCTGGTGGCGCCCATCCGCATCGGCGACGGCGCCACCATCGGTGGCGGCTCCACCATCAGCAAGGACGCGCCGGCCGGGCAGCTCACCGTCGCGCGCGCGCGCCAGGCCAGCATCGCTGGCTGGCAGCGGCCGAAGAAGGCGCCGAAGGCCTAACGGTCGTCCTGCGTGGCGTGGTGGGCGCGCAGCCAGGCCGCCATCGCCTCCGCGTCCATCGGCGCCGCCGCCAGGTAGCCCTGGTATTCCTCGCAGCCCTGCGCCTGCAGCCAGTCGCGCTGGGCCGCCGTCTCCACGCCTTCGGCCAGCACGCGCATGCCCAGGCTGTGGCCCATCTGCACGATCGCCTGGGCGATGGCCGCCGAAGTGCCGTGGCCCGGCAGTTCGGCGACGAAGGTGCGGTCGATCTTCAGGCGCTCGATGGGCAGGTGCTGCAGGTGGCGCAGCGAGGTATAGCCGGTGCCAAAGTCGTCGACCGCGATGCCCACGCCCAGGGCCTTGAGCCGTTCGAGCGCGGCGCGCACCGCGGCCACGTCGTCCATCAGCATGCGCTCGGTGAGTTCCAGCTCGAGCATCGCGCCTTCGGCGCCGGCCTCGGCGAGGGCACGCTCCACGGTCTCGCAGAAGCCCGGCGTCTGGAACTGCAGGGTGGACAGGTTCACCGCCACCGGCACGCGCGCCAGCCCCTCGCGGTGCCAGTGCACCGCCGTGCGCAGCGCCTCGTGCAGCACGTTCAGGCCGATGGGCAGGATGAGCCGGCGCGCCTCGGCCAGCGGGATGAACTCGTCGGGCCCGACCAGGCCGCGTTCGGGATGGCGCCAGCGCACCAGGGCCTCGATGCCGCACAGCCGGCCGTCGGCCAGCGTGAGCTGCGGCTGGTAGTGCAGCACGAACTCGCGCTCGCGCACCGCCTGCGCCAGGCGGCTTTCCATCTCGAGCTCGGCCCACGCCGCCTCGGCCATGGCGGGTTCGAAGAAGCGCCAGTGCGCGCGACCGCTCACCTTGGCGTGGTACATCGCGGTATCGGCGTGCTTGATCAGCTCGGCCGGCGTGCGGCCGTGTGCCGGGTACAGCGCCACGCCGATCGTCGGCGTGACCGACAGCGACACGCCTTCCACCACCAGCGGCGCGCCGATGGCGGCCAGCAGCTTGGCCGCCACTTCCTGCACCGCGTCGGCCTTGGGGTTGCCAGCCAGCAGCAGCACGAACTCGTCGCCGCCGAAGCGCGCCACCAGATCGGCGCCGCGCAGGGTGGCGGTGATGCGCTGCGCCACGTGCTGCAGCAGCACGTCGCCCACCGGGTGGCCGAGCGAATCGTTGATGCGCTTGAAGTGGTCCAGGTCGATGAACAGCAGCGCCAGCGTCTGCTGCAGCCGCTCGGCCTGCGCCAGCAGCGCCAACGCGCGTTCGTCGAAGGCCATGCGGTTGGGCAGGCCGGTCAGCGGGTCGTGGTGGGCCAGGTGGGCGATGCGCGCCTGCGCCTCGACGCGGTCGCGGATGTCGCGCACGATGGTCATGCGCAGCCGCTCGCCGTTGTAGGCCATCGTGCGCACGATGAACTCGACCGGGATCACCGTGCCGTCCTTGTGCACGGCGGCGCTGTCGTAGCTGATCTCGGGCGCCGCGGCGATGACCTCGGCCACGCGCTGGCGGTGCTCGGGCGCGACGAAGTCCAGCGTCGGCCGGCCCAGCATCTCGTCGAGCGTGTAGCCCAGCAGCGCCAGCAGCGGCGGGTTCACGTCGGTGATGAGCCCGCCCTTGTGGAACACGATGCCCTCGGCGCTGGCGTGCATGAACTTGGCGAGCCGCTCCTCGCTTTCGCGCATCGCGGCTTCGGCGCGGCGGTGGCGCGAGATGTCGCTGATGAGCACGAAGGCGCCGGCAGCCTCGCCGCCGGCGTCCAGGTGCGGCAGCAGGTGCACCTCGATGTGGCGCGTGCGTCCCCCGGCATCGGCCAGCTGGCGCTCGTAGCGCACGCTGCGGCGCGCGCGCACCACCTCGTCGACCTGCGGCTGGATGGCGGCCGCGGCGTCGCCGCCGATCACCTGCGCCACGGTCAGGCCGATGATGTCGGCCTCGGTGCGGCCGAACATCGCCGCGTACGGCGCGTTGGCGTAGCGGCAGGTGTTGCCGTGGCGTTCGTAGTAGGCGATGGCCGCCGGCACGTTGTTGCACAGCAGCCTGAACTGCGCCACCTGCTCGCGCAACGCGTGCAGCTCGGCTTCGGGGTCGGGGCTCGGTCCGGCGGCGGCATCCATGGCGTGGCCCCCTCGTGTGGTCGATCTCGTCGGCGGCGTGTTCAGGCGTCGTGGGCGGCGGCCGCTCGTTCGACGACCGACGCCGCCAGGCACAGGTCTTCCCAGGCCTTGGCCTTTTCACCCAGGCTGCGCAGCAGGTAGGCGGGGTGGTAGGTGACGACGAGCGGCACGCCCTGGTAGGCGTGCACCTGGCCGCGCAGCTTGCCCACGGGCAGCTCGCTGCGCAGCAGCGCGCGCACGGCGAAGGCGCCCATGGCGAGGATGATGCGCGGCCGGACCAGCTCGATCTGGCGCACGAGGAAGGGTTCGCAGCGCTGCAGTTCCTCGGGGCTCGGGTTGCGGTTGCGCGGCGGCCGGCACTTGAGCGTGTTGGCGATGTAGGCGCGGCGCGCGGGCGGCTCGTCGCCGTCCTCCGAGCGCGTGAGGTTCAGCGCGGCCAGCATGCGGTCGAGCAGCTGGCCGGCGGGGCCGACGAAGGGTTCGCCGTGCAGATCTTCCTGCTCGCCAGGGGCCTCGCCCACCACCATCCAGTGCGCCTGCGCATGGCCGACGCCGAACACCGTCTGCGTGCGCGTGGCGCTCAGCGTGCAGGCGGCGCAGGCGGCGACCGCGGCGCGCAGGCCGGGCCAGTCGAGCGCGGCCACGGCCGCCGGCGTGGCGATGGGGGCGGTGACGAGGCCGGTGCGCGGCGGCGCGGCGGCCGTCGGCACGGCACGGGGGCGGTTCGCGTGCGCGGCGCCCGCTGGCGCGGCATCCGCATGAGCAGCGGCATCGGCATCGGCATGGGCACTGGCATCGACGCCGGCCTCGCCATCGCCGTCCACCGCGACCGCCACGGCGTCGCCCTCGGCGTCGTCATCGGCTCCAACGGTCGGCGACCACACGCGCAGCCCCATCGCGGCGAGCATGCGCCGCTGGCGTTCGTCCCAGCTCATGGCGGATCGACCACGAGGCTCATCACCACCGCGTCCTCGCGCCCTTGGGCCGCCGGGTAGTAGCCGCGGCGCAGGCCGCTCTCGACGAAACCGAAGCGGCGGTACAGCGCACGCGCCCCGGCATTGCCTTCGCGCACCTCGAGCCACACCGTGGCCAGGCGGCGCGCGCTGGCGTGGTCGCGCAGCGCCTGCAGCAGCGCCAGGCCGTGCCCCTGGCGCTGCCAGGCCGGCGCCACGGTGACGTTGAGCACGTGCAGCTCGTCCACGCCGGGCATGGCGACGAAGTAGCCGACGATGCCGGCCTCGCGCCCGGCCAGCACCTCGGCCACGTAGCCCGCGGCGAGCGAGTCGACGAAGTTGCCCCGGCTCCACGGATAGGCGTAGGCGCTGGCCTCGATGGCGGCGACGGCCTCGAGGTCGCGCAGCGCCATGGGCCGGCGCGCCAGCACCGGCTGCAGGCGGGCGCTCATGGCGCGGCGGCCACGCGCGCCACGTCGCGCGAAGCGGCCCGCGCGGCCTCGCGCTCGCGGGTCGTCTGCGCCACCTTGTCGCGCAGGTACAGCGGCAGGGCCGCGGCGCCGTCGACGCCCTCGCCGGCTTCCGCGGCGGCCAGCGCCAGGCGCAGCAAGGCCGCGGCGCGGTCGTGCGTGTCGGCCATGCGCGCCACGCCGGCGGGCAACGCCAGACGCTCGGCCGACAGCACGGCCAGCGCGCTGCCGGCGGCCAGCGCCGGCGCACCGTCGGCCCACAAGTCGGAGAGTGCTTCGGGCGCGTACAGCGCGGGGGCGCTGCGCACCTGCCAGCGCCCGCCGGTCCACGCGTAGCGGCCGGCGTAGACCTCGCCCATGCGCGCATCCATCAGCACCAGCACGTCGTCGGCGCCGTGCACGGCGCGCGCATCGTCGGCGACGATCATCAAGCTGTCGACCGGCAGCAACGGGACGCCCGTGCCGAGCGCGAAGCCCTGCGCCACGGCGCAGGCCGTGCGCAGACCGGTGAAGGCGCCCGGGCCGCGACCGAAGGCCACCGCGTCGAGGTCGGCGACGGCCAGGCCGGCGCGCGCCAGCAGGGCCCGCAGCTGCGGCACGAGCGTGGCCGACGCCGCGGCGCCGCCTTCGGACTGCTGCGTCCATCGGCCCGCCGGCGACTCGAGCGCCAGCGCCATCACGTCGGTGGACGTGTCGAAGGCAAGCACGCGACGCGCTCTCGCAGGTCGGGTGTGGTCTGGCGCCATCGCCGCAGTTTATGCCGTGCCATCATGGCCGCATGGGGCTCGCCGGCGTCGTTTTCACGGGTGTGCTGGCCGCGGCCGCGGCCTCCGGGCCAGCGCTGGCCGCCACCCCGTCCGCGACCGCACAGACGGCAGCGGCGCCCGCCGAAGCGCAGCTGCTGCCGCCCGAGGTGCGCCATGCGCTGCGCAGCGCCGGGGTGCCGGCCGAGGCCTTCGCCGCCGTCGTGCACGACGCCACCACCGGCCAGCGCGTGCTGCGCTGGAACGACGCGCGGCCGATGAACCCGGCCTCGCTGATGAAGCTGCTGACCACGCAGGCCGCGCTGGAGCGCCTGGGCCCCGCGTGGACCTGGGCCACGCCGGTGTGGATCGCCGGTGCGGTCGACCGCCAGGGCGTGCTCGACGGCAGCGTGTTCATCAAGGGCAGCGGCGATCCCAAGCTCGTGCTCGAGCGCACCTGGCTGCTGCTGCGCCGGCTGCAGCAACAGCACGGGGTGCGCGAGATCCGCGGCGACATCGTGCTCGACAACGGCGCCTTCGTGCTGCCCGAGGGCCACCCCGCCGAGTTCGACAACGAACCGCTGCGACCCTACAACGTGCGCCCGTCGGCGCTGCTGTTCAACCAGCGCAGCGTGAGCTACACCATCGTGCCCGACCCGGCGGCGCAGGTGGCGCGCATCGTCGCCGAGCCGGCACTGGCCGACACCGTGGTCGACCGCAGCGTGCCGCTGGTCGCCGGGCCGTGCGACGACTGGCGCGCCGCGCTCAAGGCCAGCTTCGAGCCGGGCCGCGTGCGCTTCGGCGGCAGCTACGCCGCCAGCTGCGGCGAGCGCGAGTGGCCCGTGGCGGACCCGCAGCCGGCCACCCACGATGCCCGCCTGCTCGCCGCGCTGTGGCGCGAGATGGGCGGCGTGCTGCACGGCACGGTGCGCGAAGGCGCGGCGCCGGCCGAGCCGGCGCGGCCGGCGTTCGAGTGGCGCTCGCCGCCGCTCGTCGACGTGGTGCGCGACATCAACAAGTTCAGCAACAACGTGATGGCGCAGCAGCTCTTCCTGTCGCTGGCGCTGCACGACACGCCGACGCGCGCGCCACGCGCCTCGACCACGCCCGAGGCCGCGCGCGAGCTGCTGCTGCGCTGGGCGGTGGAGCGCAGCGGGCCCGTCGCGCCCGACGACGAGCTGGTCATCGACAACGGCTCGGGCCTCTCGCGCAGCCAGCGCATCAGCGCGCGCCGCCTGGCGCGGCTGCTCGTGGCGGCCTTCGACAGCCCGGTGATGCCCGAGCTGATGGCCTCGCTGCCCATCGTCGGGCTGGACGGCACGCTGCGCCGTGCGCGTGGCGGCGCCGTCGGCCGCGCGCACCTCAAGACCGGCTCGCTGCGCGACGTCGCCGGCGTGGCGGGCTACGTGCTCTCGGCCAGCGGCCGGCGCTACGTGGTGGTGGCCATCGTCAACCACCCCCAGGCGCAGCAGGCGCGCGGCGCCATGGAAGCCCTGGTGCAGTGGGCGGCGCGCGATGCGCCGGCGCACCGCAGCAGCGGCGACGGCGGCAACTGAGGGCCGCCGCAGCGACGACGCGCCACGCGGCGCGTCGGCGCCGGGCCGCGCGCGTTCAGAACGGGTTGCGCTGCGCCCGGTCGATGGCCAGCACGGCCAGCTGCGAGTGGCCGCCCGGCGCGAGCCGGAAGTCGTCGGCCCACAACGAGGTGCCGGCCAGCGTGTCGGGCTTGAGCGTGGCCGTCGTGCACTCGGGCACGGCCACCGTGCACACGCCTTCGGTGATGTTCGCCAGGCCGAAGGCGCCCGGCACGCGCGCCACCGCGGCGAAGCGCAGCTGCGCCTGCACCAGGCCGACGAAGCGGCCGTCGAGCACGATGCTCACGCCGAGCTGCTCGTTGAAGGCGTTGGTCAGGCGCGAGATGAGTGCGGCGCGGTCGAAGCCGCTGCCGCCCAGGCGCTTCTCGGCGAGCGCATACGGCGTGAGGCCCAGGTCGGGCAGGTCGCTCACGATCACCTTCACGCCCAGGCCGACGAGCCGGTTCACCGCCGCGCCCAGGCGACGGCCGCGCGCGCCGGCCTCGTTGATCAGCGTTTCCTCCGACAGCGCCGGGTACTGGCGGTACAGGTCGAGGATGTCGTTGGCGCCGGCCATCACGGTGGCCAGGTCGCGGTCGCGGAAGCCGCCGGCGGCCACCTGGGCCTCGACCTGCGCCGCCACGTCCGACACCTTGGCGCCCACGGTCGCGAGGATGCGCCCCTGCGGGTTGGGCCTGGCCTGCGGGTTGCACTCGGCGAAGGCGAAGCCGTAGAGGCCGGCCACCTGCTGCACCCAGATCGGCTCGACGCTGCAGTCGACGTTGCCGTTGGTGTCGAGCCCGTTGACGCTGTACTTGCGGCCGGTCTGCGTGATGACGCTGTTGTCGTCGCCGAAGACGAGCAGGCGCTGCGGCTGGAACGGCTCCACCTGCGAGGTGCCGCCGCCGCACGCCGTGGTGACCGCGGCCACCAGCGCCGCCAGTGCCAGCAGCACCCGCCGCGCGCCCGGTGCGGCGCGCCGGCGCGGCGCCGCCTTGGTGCTGCTGCTGCTGAGATCCATCATCGCTCCGAGAAGGTCGGGAACCGGGCTACAGGCCGCAGCGCGGGGCAGCAGCGCCGGTGAAGAAGGCGTCGGCGGTGGTCTCTTCGCTTTCAGGCAGCGGCGCGCTGGAGGCGGTCGCGCACGCCGTCCCATTCGGGGCCCGGCGGCGGCCGCTCGACCCAGATGGCCGACACGCCGGCTGCATCGAACTCGCGCAGCACCGCAAACAACTCGTGCGCCACCGCGGCCGCGTCGGGCGGCATGGGCCGGTGCAGGAACCGCAGCGGCCCTGCCGGCCCGCTTGCCGACGGAGCCGGCGGGGCGACGCGGGAATATACCCCGACCACCCTGGGCACCCCGGCGGCGCGGTCTGGCCGGGCGCCGGCGGGCGCGCCGGCATCCGGCGGCTCTTCCCCGGCGCGCGCGCCGTCGAGGTCGTCGACGCGCGGCCACGGCATCGACGCGCCGGCCGGGGGGCCGTCCACCAGCACCACAGGCACCGAAGGCGCGTAGTGCGATGCCAGCGTGCCGGACGCGCGCGGCGAGGCCGCGTCGGGTTCGGCGAGCGGCTCGCCGAGCACGGCCGCGATGCGCGACGCGGCCAGCTGGCCCGGGCGCAGCAGCGCCACGCGGCCGCGCGTGCAGTCGACGATGGCCGATTCGATGCCGACGGCGCAGGGTCCGCCTTCGAGCACCGCGAGCGCCGGGCCGAACTCGGCCGCCACGTGCTCGGCGCGCGTCGGGCTGACGCGGCCGAAGCGGTTGGCGCTGGGACCGGCGACGCCGGCCACGCCCAGCTGCGCCGCCTGGCGCAGCAGCGCCTGCGCCACCGGGTGCGCCGGCATGCGCAGGCCGATGCTGTCCTGGCCGGCCGCGGCGGCGGCGCCGCGGCCTTCGCGGCGCGGGACGATGAGCGTGAGCGGACCGGGCCAGAACGCCGCCATCAGGCGCCGAGCCGCCACCGGCAGCGTCGCCGCGAACGACTCGGCCGCGTCGATCGACGTGACGTGCACGATGAGCGGATGGTCCGCCGGCCGGCCCTTGGCGGCGAAGATCTTGGCCACCGCCGTGTCGTCGTCGGCACGCGCGCCCAGGCCGTAGACCGTCTCGGTCGGAAAGGCCACCAGTTCGCCGGCGGCGAGCAGCGCGGCGGCATCCTGCACCGCCTGCGGATCGGTTCCGGCGAGGACGGGCACGGTTCAGAACGCCGGCAGGCCGAGCCGCTGCGCCACCTGCAGGGCCACGGCCCGCGCGCCGGCGGCATCGGCGGCAGTGATCGTGACGTGGCCCATCTTGCGGCCGCGCCGCGGCTCGGTCTTGCCGTACAGGTGCAGGTGCACACCGGGCAACGCCAGCACCGACGCCCAGTCGGGCTCGCGGGGTTCTGGCTCCGACACCCCGGGGGCGCGGGCCGACCCGGACCCGCCAGCGCCGTCCGCCCCTGCGGGCCCGCGCCTGGCATCGCCGAACCACAGGTCACCGAGCAGGTTCAGCATCACCGCCGGCGAGTGCTGCCGCGGCTCGACCAGCGGCAGACCGGCCAGCGTGCGCACCTGCAGGTCGAACTGCGACACGTCGCAGGCGTCGATGCTGGCGTGCCCCGAGTTGTGCGGCCGCGGCGCCATCTCGTTGGCGACGAGCGTGCCGTCGGCGAGCACGAAGAACTCGACGCACAGCACGCCGACGTAGTCGAGCGACGCCGCCAGGCGCTCGGCCTGCTGCACCGCCAGCCTGCAGGTGGCCTCGGCCACGTCGGGCGCCGGCACCTGCGTGACGGCGAGGATGCCGTCGCGGTGCAGGTTCTGCTGCACTGGCAGGTGCACCACCTGGCCGTCGCGGCCGCGCGCGACGACGACGCTGATCTCGTGCTGCAGCGCCAGACGCTGCTCCAGCACGCACGGCACGCCGCCCAGGGCGGCGAAGGCGGCCTGCAGCGCCACGCCGTCGGCGACGCTGCGCTGCCCCTTGCCGTCGTAGCCGAGCGTCGCCGTCTTGAGGATGCCGGGCAGCAACGCAGCGTGCGCCGGGTCGGCCGCCGCCGTGGGCGAGTCGATCACGGCATGCGGCGCGCAGGGCACGCCGGCGGCGCCGAAGACCGCTTTCTCGCGCGCGCGGTGCTGGCAGACCCGCACCGCCTCGGCCGCCGGCGCGACCGGTCGCCCGGCGGCCGACAAGGCGGCCAGCGCTGAAGCGGGCACGTTCTCGAACTCGGTGGTGACCGCGGCGCAGTCGGCACCCAGCCGGGCCAGCGCTGCCGGATCGTCGTAGGCGGCGCGCAGGTGGACGTCGGCTGCCGAGCCGGCCGGGCTGGCGCCATCCGGATCGAGCACGACGACGCGATAGCCGTGCGCCTGCGCGGCGTGCACGAACATCCGGCCCAGCTGGCCACCGCCCAGCACGCCCAGCGTGCTGCCGGGCGGCAGCGACGCCGCCACTGTCGACATCGCGGGGCTCACGTCAAGTCCCGGGTCATCGCCCGGGCGGCCGCGGTCTGGCGCTCCCGGAAGTCGAGCAACCGCTGACGCAGCGCCTCGTCCTGATTGGCCAGCATCGCCACGGCGAACAGCGCCGCGTTGGCCGCACCGGCGGGCCCGATGGCGAAGGTCGCGACCGGGATGCCCTTGGGCATCTGGACGATCGAGTAGAGCGAGTCCAGGCCCTGCAGGTGCCGACTGGCGACCGGCACGCCGAGCACGGGCACCACGGTCTTGGCCGCCAGCATGCCCGGCAGATGCGCCGCACCGCCCGCCCCCGCGATGATCGCCCTCACCCCGCGCGCCTGCGCCGACTCGGCGAACGCGAACATGTCGTCGGGCATGCGATGGGCAGACACGACCTGCTTGTCGTAGGGCACCTGGAATTCGTCGAGGATCGCTGCAGCGTGCTGGAGGGTGTCCCAGTCGCTGGAGGAGCCCATGGCTATTGAAATGACGCACATAGCTTTCGCTCTAAGGAAGAGTAGGCAACGAATCGAGTGACTGCGCAAGACTGTCTTGCATAGCCTTGTACTGCTCAGCTTGGTCGGCCAGCGCTTTGCGATGCGCGCTTGCGTTTCCGAATCGAGCATCTGCCTCAGACAGAGTTGCAAGCATCCAACTGGCAACGATCCGATCGTCGAGATCGAGACTTTGAAAGTCACTCTGCGACACGGAATTCAGATACTGATTGACGGCGTCTGAGTCGCCCAAATGAAATGAGCAGAAGCACACTTCCAGTGCAAAGTACTGAGGGTCAAAGTGATTTTCAGCGAAGGGCTTTGCGCCACGTATGGCTTGAAGCTTCTCTTTCGCCTCGCGATAGTCTCGTAGCAGGATACGCAGACGCGCATCGACGAGTTGCAGGTGATTCATTAGGGCGAAGCCGCCTGTCAAAGAGTTGAAGTTGAGCAGTGAACGGAGTTCACGACTTACTTCACCTAGCAACTCCATACTTAAACTTGAAGAGCACCCCTCGACACGCATAGAGGCAATAGAGAGCGCGACCTTGTTGTACAGCAACGCTTCAATGCTCGCCCGATCGCCGTTTGCTGAGGCGGCACGGTGTCCCACGGTGAACCAATGCTTCGCCTTCTCCCGCCGTCCCGCGATTGCATACCCACTGGCAATCTCGATAGCGATACGCGTGTAGGCATCCAGGTCGGTCTCGCCAAGATGATCGATCGCTAATGCGAGCGACTTTGACATATCAGAAAACTTGAACGCATCGCACTCAAGATGAGCTTTCCAAGCGGCACCCAAGGCTACGAAGCGTGAATACTTCATCGAGGCGCCGAGCACAACCGCTGCTTGGATGCGCGACATTGCGTGCGGACTTTGTTCCTCAAAGAACCCTACAACGCCCTCCGCAAGCATGATCCAGAGGGTTCCCAGCCGCCCGTCGGGACCACAAACTGCTCGGGCTTTGGCGATGGCCTCCCTCGATTCCGAGAAACGCTTGAGGCGGGCATTTGAGATCGCAATGCGACTGAGCAGTTCTATCCGACTGTCGGGGTCCGATGCGCGATCGAGCTCTGCACTCAATCTCTTCAGGAGTTCGTCCACATCACCTCCGTTGCGAGTCGCGGGCCGGAACGAAAAAGGGCCCGGCAAAGACCGGGCCCCGTACGCCGACAGCGGTCGGAAACGCTATTACTTACGGCTTGTTGCCCGTGGGAAACGGCCAAGCAGCCGCCGGATTCAGCGCAGTCTTCGCAGGCGCTGGCGCAGCAGGAGCAGCAGGCGCGGCAGGGGCAGCCTTCTTCGCCGCCTTCTTTGCCGTTGCCTTCTTGGCCGTCGGCTTCTTCGCCGCGGTTGCCTTCTTCGCCGGCGCAGCCTTCTTCGCCGGCGCCGCCTTCTTCGCGGCAGCCTTCTTGGCCGGGGCCGCCTTCTTGGCCGGGGCGGCCTTCTTGGCGGCGGCCTTCTTGGCCGGGGCGGCCTTCTTTGCCGGAGCGGCCTTCTTGGCCGGGGCGGCCTTCTTCGCCGCCGCCTTCTTGGCCGGGGCTTTCTTGGCCGGGGCCTTCTTGGCCGGAGCGGCCTTCTTCGCAGTTGCCATCACGATCTCCTTGATCAAGTTGCAAATGGCTCCTGCCGCATGCCTGCGGCTGGAGATCCACCGCCCGGTGGTCTGCTGCGGGGCTCGCGCCCTGCAACCGTTGCCCCGGTGCGGTGAACGGGGTCACGAGCCCGGACCGGTCTGACGCCGGTCTCGGGCTCGCAGGTCTTGATCTCTCTGCTCAGGTCCGCCGCAGCACCCTCGAAGCCGTGGGCTGGTGGTCGGACTTGGGTCATGCGGCTCGTGGTCTGGAACTGCGTGGCGCTCGGGTTGTCGTCGCCGTTGTTCAGTCCCAGGCCAGCGCGCCGCCGGTCTGGTAGTCGATGACGCGGGTCTCGAAGAAGTTGCGCTCCTTCTTCAAGTCGATCATCTCGCTCATCCAGGGAAACGGGTTCTCCTCGTTGGGAAACAGTGCCTCCAGGCCGATCTGCGTGGCCCGCCGGTTGGCGATGTAGCGCAGGTAGCCCTTGAACATGCTGGCGTTCATGCCGAGCACGCCGCGCGGCATGGTGTCTTCGGCATAGCGGTACTCCAGCTGAACCGCCTTCTCGAACAGCGCCTTGATCTCGGCCTTGAAGGCCGGCGTCCACAAGTGCGGGTTCTCGAGCTTGATCTGGTTGATGACGTCGATGCCGAAGTTGCAGTGCATCGACTCGTCGCGCAGGATGTACTGGTACTGCTCGGCCGCGCCCGTCATCTTGTTCTGCCGGCCGAGCGCGAGGATCTGCGTGAAGCCGACGTAGAAAAACAGGCCTTCCATCAGGCAGGCGAAAACGATCAGGCTCTTCAGCAGCGTCTGGTCGGCTTCCACCGTGCCGGTGCGGAAGTTGGGATCCATGATCGCGTCGATGAACGGGATCAGGAACTCGTCCTTGTCGCGGATCGACGCCACCTCGTGGTAGGCGTTGAAGATCTCGCTCTCGTCGAGCCCCAGGCTCTCGACGATGTACTGGTAGGCGTGGGTGTGGATCGCCTCCTCGAACGCCTGGCGCAGCAGGAACTGCCGGCACTCGGGCGCCGTGATGTGGCGGTACGTGCCCAGCACGATGTTGTTCGCAGCCAGCGAATCGGCTGTGACGAAGAAGCCGAGGTTGCGCTTGATGATGCGGCGCTCGTCTTCCGTGAGGCCGTTCGGGTCCTTCCACGTCGCGATGTCGCGCGACATGTTCACCTCCTGCGGCATCCAGTGGTTGGCGCAGGTGGCGAGGTACTTCTCCCAGGCCCACTTGTACTTGAACGGCACCAGCTGGTTGACGTCGGTCTGGCCGTTGATGATGCGCTTGTCGGCGGCGTTGACGCGGCGCTGCGAGGCCGCGGCGGCGCTGGTGGACGCAGCCGCGATGGGGGCGGTGCGCGCCGGCGCCTGTGCAACCGGCATCGCCGGCAGCGCCGCTTGCGGTTGAAGCGAAGGCTCGAGCACCGGCGGCATCATGGCCGCGGGCTTCTTCGCTTCACCGACTTCGTTGTCCCAAACCAGCATGAGTGGATGTGTCCTGACAGGGTTGAATTATCGGAGTGTTGTGCGCGAACACCAAGCACTGGTTGACATCGAGGCCGTCTCGTTGTTGCAGCAGCGCATCGACGTGACGGCCTCGAGGACGCGTGCGTGATGTGCACGCGTCACTGACAGACCTCGCGGTGGACGCGCGAGCGCGTCACTGACACGCCTCGCAGTCCGGGTTGTCGATCGAGCAGAACTTGATGTCGGTGGCGGGCTCGCTCGCCATCGATGCGGGCGCCGTCGCCGCGACGGCTGCAGCCACCATCGGCTGCATCGCCACGCCATCGCCGCCTGCGCTGCTCACGGCGTTGAGCTTGCCGCTGGCGATGGTGCTCTTCTCGGCTGAGGTGGCGCTCGTGGTGCGCAGGTAGTACGTGGTCTTGAGCCCGCGCTGCCAGGCCAGCTTGTAGATCTCGTCGAGCTTGCGGCCCGAAGCGCCGGCCATGTAGATGTTCAGGCTCTGCGCCTGGTCGATCCACTTCTGGCGCCGCGCGCCGGCTTCCACCAGCCACGTCGGGTCGACCTCGAACGCGGTGCCATACAGGCGCTTGATCTCCTCGGGCACGCGGTCGATCTGGCGCAGCGAGCCTTCGAAGTGCTTGAGGTCCATCACCATCACGTCGTCCCACAGGCCCAGCTTCTTCAGGTCGGCCACGAGGTACTCGTTGATGACGGTGAAGTCGCCCGAGAGGTTGCTCTTCACCGACAGGTTGCCGAAGTTCGGCTCGATCGACGCATCGACGCCGATGATGTTGCTGATGGTGGCGGTGGGCGCGATGGCCACGCAGTTGCTGTTGCGCATGCCGTGCTCGGCGATGCGCGCGCGCAGCGCCGGCCAGTCCATCGTGGCCGAGCGGTCGATGTCGAGATAGCCGCCGCGCTGCTCGGCCAGCAGTTCCAGCGAGTCCTGCGGCAGGATGCCGCGGTCCCACAGGCTGCCGCGGTAGCTGCTGTAGCGGCCGCGCTCCTCGGCCAGCTCGGTGCTGGCCCAGTAGGCGTGGTAGCACAGCGCTTCCATGCTGCGGTCGGCGAACGCCACCGCGTCGGCGCTGGCGTAGGGCACGCGCAGCTGGTACAGGCAGTCCTGAAAGCCCATCAGGCCCAGGCCCACTGGGCGGTGGCGCAGGTTGGAATCGCGCGCCTTCTTCACCGCGTAGTAGTTGATGTCGATGACGTTGTCGAGCATGCGCATCGCCGTGCTCACCGTCTTCTTCAGCTTGGCCTGGTCGATCTCCTTGCCGTTCGGGCCGTCCTTCAGGTGCTGGGCGAGGTTGACGCTGCCCAGGTTGCACACCGCGATCTCGGTGTCGCTGGTGTTGAGCGTGATCTCGGTGCAGAGGTTGGAGCTGTGCACCACGCCCACGTGCTGCTGCGGGCTGCGGACGTTGCAGGCGTCCTTGAAGGTGATCCAGGGGTGCCCGGTCTCGAACAGCATCGAGAGCATCTTGCGCCACAGGTCCTTGGCCGGCATGCGCTTGAAGAGCTTGATCTCGCCGCGGCCCACCTTGGCCTCGTAGGCGGTGTAGGCCTCCTCGAACGCACGGCCGAACTTGTCGTGCAGGTCGGGGCAGGTGGACGGCGAGAACAGCGTCCAGTCCCCGCCTTCGACCACCCGCTTCATGAACAGGTCGGGGATCCAGTTGGCGGTGTTCATGTCGTGCGTGCGCCGCCGGTCGTCGCCGGTGTTCTTGCGCAGCTCGAGGAACTCCTCCAGATCCAGGTGCCAGGTCTCGAGGTAGGCGCAGACCGCGCCCTTGCGCTTGCCGCCCTGGTTGACGGCCACGGCGGTGTCGTTGACGACCTTCAGGAACGGCACCACGCCCTGGCTCTTGCCGTTGGTGCCCTTGATGTAGCTGCCGAGCGCGCGCACGCGCGTCCAGTCGTTGCCCAGGCCGCCGGCGAACTTCGACAGCAGCGCGTTCTCCTTGAGCGCCTCGTAGATGCCGTCCAGGTCGTCGGCCACCGTCGTCAGGTAGCAGCTCGAGAGCTGGCTGCGCCGCGTGCCGCTGTTGAACAGCGTCGGCGTCGAACTCATGAAGTCGAAGCTCGACAGCACGTCGTAGAACTCGATGGCGCGCGCCTCGCGGTCGATCTCGTTCAAGGCCAGGCCCATCGCCACGCGCATGAAGAAGGCCTGCGGCATCTCGATGCGGCGCTCGTCGACGTGCAGGAAGTAGCGGTCGTACAGCGTCTGCAGGCCGAGGTAGTCGAACTGCAGGTCACGCCCGGCGTCGAGCGCCGCGCCCAGGCGCGCCAGGTCGAACTGCAGCAGCTTGTCGTCGAGCAGCTCGGCGGCCACGCCCTGCTTGATGAACTGCGGGAAGTAGTCGGCGTAGCGCTCGCCCATCTGCGCCTGGGTCACGTCGCCGCCCAGGATCTCGCGCCGGATGGTGTGCAGCAGCAGCCGCGCGGTGGCACGGGTGTAGGCCGGCTCCTTCTCGATGAGCGTGCGCGCGGCCAGGATCGCGGCCTTGTAGACCTCCTCCATCGGCACGCCGTCGTACAGGTTGCGCCGCGTCTCGGCGAGGATGGGCTCGGCCTTGACGTCGGCACCCAGCCCGGCGCAGGCCGATTCCACCAGCGCCTTGAGCGCGGCCATGTCCAGCGGCACGCGCTGCCCGCCTTCGGTGACGAAGACCTCGGGCGCCTTGGCCACCGCCGGCACGCCCTGGCGCGCGCGCTCCTGGGCACGACGCTCGCGGTACAGCACGTAGGCACGCGCCACGTCGTGCTGGCCGCTGCGCATCAGCGCCAGTTCGACGTGGTCCTGCACGTCCTCGATGTGGAAGGTGCCGCCGCCCGGGCGCGAGCGCAGCAGCGCGCGCACCACGCCCTCGGTCAGCCGCTCGACCGTCTCGCGCACGCTCGCCGAGGCCGCACCCTGCGTGCCGTGCACGGCCAGGAAGGCCTTCATCAGCGCCACGGCGATCTTGGCCGGCTCGAAGCTGACCACCGCGCCATTGCGGCGGATGATCTGGTAGCCGGCGTAGGCCGTGCTGGCGGGCGCGGCGCTGCCGGCGGGGCGGGCGGTGACGGCGGAGGACGTGGCGGACGAGGCGATGGTGGATGCGGCGGCGGTGCTGGCGGACATGGCTTCCCCTGGACTGGACGTGTTCTGGCGTTCGACGGTGGTGTGGTGGTGGCCGCGCCTCAGGCCGGGGCAACGATGCGCGCGTCGGCAAGCCCCGTGCCGACGACGTCGGCAGAACACGGGCAGGTGCGCGGGGCGCGGCGGCTGGCGGGCACGGGCTGAGGGCTGGTCTGGCGTTCGGCACCGCCACTACATGTAGGGTGCCGGACCGCATTAAGCCCGCTTTTGGCCACTAGGGCTAGTGTACCGCGTGGTGGATCGACTCCGGACTTTTGCGGATGCCGGCGCGCGCCGTTTGTGCCCTTCCGGCCACCGCGCCGGACGCCTGCTGCGGCGCAACGCAGCACCTCGCGCGCGCCGGCGCCAGCAACCATGCGGCTCTGCAAGCGCCGACCCGCACCAGCGCTGCGACAAACGGCCGAAAGGCGCCGCTCTGCCGCGCCGATTCAGCGCCGGCCGCGCTCGATCACCGGCAGGCGCGGGCCGCGGCCGCGCAACAGGCGCCTCAGCAGCGCCCAGTCGAAGCCGGGCCCGGGGTCGTGCTTGCGGCCAGGCGCGACGTGCTCGTGGCCGACGGCCTCGCGCACGCCATGGCGCCGGCGCAACAGCGGCAGCAGGCGCGCCAGCGCGCGGTACTGCGCGGGCTCGAACCGTCCGCCTTCGAGCCCTTCGAGCTCGATGCCGATCGACCAGTCGTTGCAGTTGTCGCGGCCACGCCAGCTCGACGCACCGGCGTGCCAGGCGCGCTGCGTGCAGTCCACGAACTGCAGCACGCGGCCGTCGCGGCGGATGAAGAAGTGCGCCGAGACGCGCAGGCCGCGCAGCCCGGCGTAGTAGGGGTGGGCGTCGGTGTCGAGCGTGCCCACGAACAGGCGCTCGACGTCGTCCCCGCCGAAGGCACCCGGCGGCAGGCTGATCGAATGCAGCACCACCAGCGGCGTCGCCATGCCGGGCGGTCGCGGCCCGACGTGCGGCGACGGCACGGCACGCGCGGCGCACCACCAGCCGCCCCGCCAGGCGCGACGTTCAGGCATCGCGCGTGCGGCTGCGCGGTCCGGCCATTGCCCGTCCGGCTGCGGCGCGCCCGGTCACGGCCCGAGTTCGCCACGCTCGCTGGCCGGCCCGGCACCGTCGCCGGCCGCGTCGCCGGCGCCGCCGATGCCCAGCCGTGCCATGCGGTAGCGCATCTGGCGCAGCGAGAGGCCGAGGCTCGCGCCCGCGGCCGTGCGGTTGTAGCGGTGGCGTTCGAGCGCGCGCTCGAGGATGTCGCGCTCCACCGCGTCGAGGTACGCCGCCAGGTCGCTGGGCAGCGACGCGGCCGTGGCACCGGCGCCCGCGGCGCGGATGCCGGCACCCTGCGCCGAAGCCTCGCCCGCCGATGCGCTGCGCGGCGACGAAGGCGCCCCGCCTGGAGACGGCGCCGGCGACGATGCTGAACCCGATGACCCGACCGTCGCGCCCGATGCCGAACCCGCACCACCGCCCGCAGCACCGTCGTCTGCCGTGCCATCGAACGGCTCGTCGGGCAGACCCAGGTCGTCGCGGCCGATCACCGGCGTGGCCGCCAGCGCCAGCGCGCGGTGCAGCAGGTTCTCGAGTTCGCGCACGTTGCCGGGGAAGCCGTGGTGCAGCAGGCGCTGCAATGCATCGGGCGCCAGCGTCGGCGGAGGGCTGACGCCGGCGTCGCGGGCGATGCGCCGCAGCACCGCGGCGCAGACCTGCGGCAGGTCGGCGATGCGCTCGCGCAGCGGCGGCACCGTGATGCGGATGACGTTGAGCCGGTAGTACAGGTCCTGGCGGAAGCGGCCGGCCTGGACCTCGGCGCCCAGGTCCTTGTGCGTGGCGCTGACGATGCGCACGTTCACCGGCGCCTCGCTCACCGCGCCCAGCGGCCGCACGGCCCGCTCCTGGATCACGCGCAGCAGCTTGCTCTGCATGGCGAGCGGAAGATCGCCGATCTCGTCGAGGAACAGCGTGCCGCCCTGCGCTGCCTGGAAGAAGCCTTCGCGATCCTCGTTGGCGCCGGTGAAGGCGCCCTTGCGGTAGCCGAAGAACTCGGCCTCGAGCAGCGCCTCGGGGATGGCACCGCAGTTCACCGCCACGAAGGGCAGCGCCGCGCGTGGCGACACCTCGTGGATGGCGCGCGCCACCAGTTCCTTGCCGGTGCCCGATTCGCCATGCACCAGCACCGGGGCCATCGAGCGCGCGACGCGTTCGACCAGCGAGCGCACCTGCTGCATCGCCGCCGAGTCGCCGACGATGCGGTTCAGCGCGGCGTGCGGCACCGCGGCCTTGGTGGCCGCCGCGGCGGCCGAACCCGCCACCGGCGACGCCGGCGGCGCCGCACCGCCCGGCGTGCGGCCGAGCGCCGATGCCACGGCGGCGCGGAACTGGCGCAGGTCCACCGGCTTGGTCAAATAGTCGTAGGCGCCGGCCTTGAGCGCCTCCACCGCGTTCTCGGCCGAGCCGTAGGCGGTGATCACGATCGCCTTCTCGCGCCGCCCGGCGTCGTCGATGCGGCGCAGCAGCTCGAGCCCGTGGCCGTCGGGCAGGCGCATGTCGGTGATGACGAGCTGGAACGCGCCAGGCCCGCGCGAGACCAGCAGCTGCCAGGCCTCGTCGACCGATCCGGCGCTCTCCACGTCGTAGCCTTCGCGCACCAGCGTCAGCTCGTACAGCGTGCGCAGGTCGGGCTCGTCGTCCACCACCAGCAGGCGGGCGACCGGTCCATGGGCGGTGGTGGGGCTCGTCATCGCAGGGCGTCGGGTGTGCGGGCGACGGCAGGACCGTTCGCGGACTCGGCATCCACGGCCGGCGCGACGTCCGCGTCGGCGGCGCGCGCGACGCGGCGCAGGTGCACCACGAACTCGTTGCGCAGCCGCTCGGCGGCGGGCCGCGGGCGGTACTCGATGCTGGCACCGTGGCGCTCGCACAGTTCGCGGCAAATGTACAGGCCGAGGCCCGAGCCGCGGCTGCGCGTGCTGAAGAACGGCTCGAACAGGTGGCGCTCGACCTCGGGTGCGATCGGCGGGCTGTCGCTCAGCACCGAGAGCAGGGCCCACGCATCGTCGCGCACGGCCAGGCGCAGGAACACCGCGCCGGCGCCGGGCCGCGCATGGCGGTGGGCGTTGTCCAGCAGGTTCACGAGCACGCGCCGCAGGTGCTCGGCATCGAAGCGCACCACCAGCGGCTGCTGCGGCAGTTCGGTGCGCAGGCGGCCTTCCGCGCCGGGGACCGCCGCGCTGCCGTTGCTGCCGCCTCCGGCCGGTGCCAGCTGCGCCGTGCGCATCCAGTCGGCAGCGACGGCGGCGATGGTTGCGGTGGCATCGATGGCGCCGGCGGCCGGTTCGCCCCCCGGCGCCAGCTCCATCACGTCGTCGACCACGCGCTTCAGGCGCTCGACGTTGTCGGCCACGATGGCCGCCAGCTGCTGCTGCGCCGGCGGCAGCGGGTCTTCGAGCAGCAAGGCGTTGGCCTGGGCGATGGCGGCGAGCGGGTTGCGGATCTCGTGCGCGATGCCGACCGAGACACGGCCCATCGCCGCCAGCTTCTCCTGCCGGATGCGCGCCTGCAGCGTGCGCAGGTCCTCCAGCAGCAGCACGGCGCGCGGTTCGTGGCCGGGGTCGTCGTCGCCCGCGTCGGGCGTGGCATCGCGCCGGTTGTCGCGGCCGCGGCTGCCGCGCATGAAGCGCACGCGCATGCGCAGCGTGCGCGTGTGGCCCTGGCCGAAACGCAGCAGCACGTCGCGTCCGGCCTCGGGCCAGCTGCCCTGCTCCAGCGCCTGCTGCACCGCGAACTGCAGTTCGGCCCAGGCCGGATCCTGCTGCAGGGTGAACGGCGCGGCGGGGCCGAGGCCCTGGTCGACGAGCAGGGCGCGCGCCGCGGGGTTGGCAGCGCGCACGCGCAGCCGGCCGTCGATGACCAGCACGCCGTCGGCCATCTCCTCGATCACCAGCCGGTTCAGCTGCGCCTGCTGGCGCGCCAGTTCGCGGCTGCCGCGCGCGGCCAGTTCCTCGCGCACCAGGCGCGCCGCCAGCTCGCCGGCCAGGAGCGTGATGGCGAAGAGGCCCAGCCCCGCCAGCCCGGACTGCAGCATCAGCGCCGGCCCGGCGTCCTGCAGCCACATCGAACGCCAGGCCATCGCCAGCAGCAGCAGCGCCGAGCCCGCCGCCGTGCCGAGGGCCAGCAGGCGCGAGGTGAGCACGCCGGCCATCAGCACCGGCAGCACGAGCAGCGCGCCGTAGTTGAACGACGCGCCGGCTTCCAGCAGGTGCAGCAGCGAGAACGCCAGCAGGTCGACGCCGATGGTCGCCAGCCACTGGCGCCGCCGCGCCGCGCCGTGCGCGCGGCCCAGCCCGCCGAAACGCGGCAGCAGCCACAGCGTGATGGCCTGCACCGCGTAGGCCACGGCGATGAGGGCCGGCCATTCGCTGCGCTGCGTGCCCAGCACGCTGGCCAGCGCCTGCGCGCCCACCAGGGCCACGCCGAGCGCGGCACGCGCCGCGGCATAGGTGCGGTAGACGCGCACGATGGCGCCGTCGTGGATGGCCGCGGCGGCGTGGCTGCCGTCGCGCCACGAGAACCGGCTGTCGCCGTCGTCGGGCCCGAAGGCCGAGTCGGCGATCAGCGTCGTGGCGTGCAGCAGGTCGGCCTCGCGCCGCCCGCCGCGGCGGCGGTCGGCGCGGCGGCGGTCGGGCTGCGGCGTGTCCATCGCCTCAGGGATGGCGCGGCCCGGCCAGGCGGTGCGCGTCGCTGCAGAAGACGCGGCCGGTCGCGTCCTCCACGGCTTCGGCACGCGGCAGGTGCACGCCGCAGTGGGCGCAGGCGAGCATCGGCGTGGGCTCGGCCGCATCGCCACGCCGACCGCGGCGCGGCTGCACGGGCGGTGCCTCGTCGCCACGGCCGCTGCGCCGGCGCGCGGCCGACAGCAGCCACAGCACCAGCGCCACCACGGCGATCAGCACGACGATCTTCATCATGGCCGCTTCACCCCGTGCCCCGGTCCAGCAGCACCTCGAGCACGAAGCGCGAGCCGGCATACGCCAGCAGCAACAGCACCGCACCGGCGTACAGCCAGCGCGTCGCGCGCCGGCCGCGCCAGCCGCTGAACCAGCGTCCGGCCAGCAGCGCGGCGAACACGGCCCAGGCGAGCAGCGAGAACACCGCCTTGTGGTCGCCCCAGCGCCACTGCGTGGCGGTGGCGAAGCCCAGCAGCAGCGTGGCCGTGAGCACGACGAAGCCGGCCTGCACGAAGCGGAAGGTGACACGCTCGAGCTGCAGCAGCGGCATGCCCAGCGTCTGCACCGCGCGCGCCGCCGCCGGGCCGCCGCCGCGCAGGCGGCGCTCGGCCTGGTCGAGCAGCAGGCCGTGCAGCACCGCGGCGGCGAAGAGGCCATAGGCGCCGACGCCCAAAGCGAAGTGCAGCGGCGCCAGGGCCGAGGTCACCGGCCGCATCTCGCCCGGGAACACCGCGCACAGCAGCACCGCCAGCAGGCCGGCGATGCCCAGGCCCTGGCGCACCGCCGGCAGCGGCACGAGGCGGCTTTCGACGATGTAGACCGCGATCACGAGCCACACCGTCATCGACAGCACCGGCGCGAAGCCGAGGCGCGCGCCGGGCTGGGCCTGGCCGATGCCGGCGATGTCGATCACCAGCAGCAGCGCGTGCAGCACCAGCGCACCCACCAGCGCCGCGGCGGAGATGCGCGAGAACGCCGGCACCGCGGCCAGCGCGTACAGCACCACGGCCACCGCCACGATCAACAGCGCGCCACCGGGCGCCAGCAGCGTCGTCCCTGCAGCGGCGCTGGAAAGGGCGCTCGATAGAATCATCGGCCGCAAGTGTAGAAGAGCGTGCGCCCCGCGCAGGCCGGCAATCCAGCGATGGCATCAGCCCTGACCGACCGCCTCTCACGGCTGGTCAAGACCATGCGGGGCCAGGCCCGCATCACCGAATCGAACGTGCAGGACATGCTGCGCGAGGTGCGCATGGCCCTGCTCGAGGCCGACGTGGCGCTGCCCGTCGTGCGCGATTTCATCGCCCGCGTCAAGGACAAGGCGCTGGGCCAGGAGGTGGTGGGCTCGCTCAACCCCGGCCAGGCGCTGGTGGGCATCGTGCACAAGGAACTCGCCCGCACCATGGGCGAGACCGACGACAAGGGCGCCCTGCGCCCGCCCGCGGACCTGGACCTGGCGACGCAGCCGCCGGCGGTGATCCTCATGGCCGGCCTGCAGGGCGCGGGCAAGACGACGACGACCGCCAAGCTCGCCAAGCACCTGATCGGCAAGCGCAAGAAGAAGGTGCTCACCGTCTCGGCCGACGTCTACCGGCCCGCGGCCATCGAACAGCTGAAGACCGTGACGGCGCAGGCCGGCGCCGAGTGGTTCCCGAGCAACCCCGAGCAGAAGCCGCGCGACATCGCGCTGGCGGCGCTGGACCACGCGCGCCGCCACTACGCCGACGTGCTGCTGGTGGACACCGCCGGCCGGCTGGGCATCGACGAGGCCATGATGGCCGAGATCCGCGAGCTGCACGCGGCGCTCAAGCCGGTGGAGACGCTGTTCGTCGTCGACGCCATGCAGGGCCAGGATGCGGTGAACACGGCGAAGGCGTTCAAGGAGGCGCTGCCGCTCACCGGCGTGGTGCTGACCAAGCTCGACGGCGACAGCCGCGGCGGCGCGGCGCTGTCGGTGCGCCAGGTGACGGGCGCGCCGATCAAGTTCGCCGGCGTCAGCGAGAAGATCGACGGCCTGGAGGTCTTCGACGCCGAACGCCACGCCGGCCGCGTGCTCGGCATGGGCGACATCGTCGCGCTCGTCGAGGAGGTGCAGAAGGGCGTCGACGTCGCCGCGGCGCAGAAGTTCGCCGAGAAGATGAAGTCGGGCTCGGGCTTCGACCTGAACGACTTCCTCGGCCAGATCACGCAGATGAAGAAGATGGGCGGCCTGGCCGGGCTGATGGACAAGCTGCCCACGCAGATGAGCGCCAAGGCCCAGGGCGCCGACATCGACCGGGCCGAGCGCGACGTCAAGCGCATGGAAGGCATCATCTGCTCGATGACGCCGCTGGAGCGGCGCAAGCCCGAGCTCATCAAGGCCAGCCGCAAGCGCCGCATCGCCGCCGGCGCCGGCGTGCACGTGCAGGAAGTGAACCGCCTGCTCAACCAGTTCGAGCAGATGCAGGGCATGATGAAGAAGATGAAGGGCGGCGGCCTCATGAAGCTGATGAAGCGCATGGGCGGCATGGGCGGCCTCGGCGGCCCGGGCGGCGGGGGTTTCCCCGGCCTGCCACGCTGAGCGCGCGGCGGGTCGAGACACCCGTCACGGATCGGCCGCTCGGCGGTCGAGCAGCGTCACGCTTTGACACGGCTTTTGTGCGGCGCGCAGTGGATGCTGCGGGCCGGTGGCCGATCTGATGGCCACGGCCGGCGTCGCAACGGCGCGGCCTGCTGCCGCCGTCGCTGCCGTCCGCCATCCGTCCCACGCCCGCCCTGCCGCCTGCCCCTGCCATGGAAGCCTTGTCCCCGATCGGATCGCTCGCGCTGGCGTCGACGGCGCTGCTGCTGCTGACGCTGCTGGGCCTGCGCCTGCGCCAGCGCGCACAGCGGCGCCAGCCGGCGCGCGAGGCCCTCGACACGGTGGCCGGCTGGCCACCCGAGGCGGCACGCGTCATGACGATCAACGAGCGCAAGGCCTACGACCTGCTCAAGCGCGCGATGCCCGGCTTCCTGGTGCTGGCGCAGGTGCCGCTGGCGCGCTTCGTGCGCGTGCCGTCGCGCCACTCGTACGCCGACTGGCTGGCGCGCGTGGGCTCGCTCAGCGCCGACCTGATGCTGTGCGACGCCGGCTCGCGCGTGCTCGCGGTCATCGACGTGCGCACGGCCAGCGAGAGCGAACGCAGCCGCCGCCGCCACGAACGCATGACGCGTGTGCTGCGCGCCGCCGGCATCCACGTCTTCACCTGGCGCGAAGGCGAGCTGCCCACGCCGGTGGAGGTGCGGCACGCACTCATCAAGATCGTCAGCCCCGAGGTGGCGGCGCAGGCGGCGGCGCGGCCGACGCCGTCCAAGCCGATGCCGCTGATCCCGGTGCCGGACATCGCCGAGGTGCTCGCCGACGGCGACCGCGCGGCGCTCGAGGCGCACTTCGACCCGGCCACCGAGCCGGTGCCGTCGGCCTTCCTGGAAGAGCTGGAACCGGCGACGCGCGCGCGCTGACGGCGGGCCGCTACTCGACCAGCGCCTGCGCGAACTCGCGGGCGTCGAAGGTCTGCAGGTCCTGCAGCTTCTCGCCGATGCCGATGAAGTAGACGGGCACCGGCCCGCCGCTGCGTTCCGCGCCCCAGCGCGCGATGGCCGCCAGCACGCCGCCCTTGGCCGTGCCGTCGAGCTTGGTCACGACCAGGCCCGTGAGGCCGAGCGCGGCATCGAAGGCCTTCACCTGCGCCAGCGCGTTCTGCCCGGTGTTGCCGTCCACCACCAGCAGCACCTCGTGCGGCGCGCCGGCCTGGGCCTTGCCGATGGTGCGCTGGATCTTCTTCAGCTCGTCCATGAGGTGCGTCTGCGTCGGCAGGCGGCCGGCCGTGTCGGCGATGACCACGTCGCAACCGCGCGCCTTGCCGGCAACGACGGCATCGAAGGTGACCGCCGCCGGGTCGCCGCCTTCCTGCGCGACAATCTCCACCTTGTTGCGGTCGGCCCAGGCCGCGAGTTGCTCGCGCGCCGCGGCGCGGAAGGTGTCGGCCGCGGCCAGCAGGACCTTGCAGTCGGCCTCCGCGAGGTGGCGCGTGAGCTTGCCGATGCTCGTCGTCTTGCCCGCGCCGTTGACGCCCGCCACCATGATCACCGTCGGCACGTGCTCGCCGACGACGAGGCCCTTCTCCAGCGGCTTCAGCAGGTCGGCCAGTGCGTCGACCAGCAGCGCCCTCACGGCAGCGGGGTCGGTGGCCTTGGCCGTCTTGACGCGGCGCTTGAGGTCGTCCAGCAGGTGCTGGGTGGCCGACATGCCGGCATCGGCCATCAGCAGGGCGGACTCCAGCTCCTCGTACAGCGCCTCGTCGATGCGCGTGCCGGTGAAGACCTGGGTGATGCTGCTGCCCGTCTTGCGCAGGCCGGCCTTGAGCCGCCCCATCCAGTTGGCGCGGGGTTCGACGGGCAGCGGCGCGGGCTCGGGCTGGGGCACCGTGGCCGGCGGTGCGGGCACGGCGGCGGGCGGTGAAGGCACCGCGACGGGAGGCGTCCCGGGCCGTGCGGTGGGCGCCGTCACGAGCGGCGCGGTGGGCGCCGTCACGGGCGGCGCGGCATCGACAGGCGTCGTGACCGGGGCCGGTGCGGTCGGCAGCGGCGCCGATGGCGTCGGTGCAGGGCTCGGCTCCGGTGCTGCAGGGGGTTCGTCGCTCGGCGCCGGGCTCGGCGTCGACGAGAACGGCATCGGGATCGGCGTGTTGAGCACCTGCCACAGCGACTTCAGCGCGCCGGGTTCGGCGGGCGCTGGCGGTGCCGCCAAGGGCTCGGTGGCGGCCGTGGACGGCGCGCCGGAAGCGACCGTTGGCGCGTCGGCCGGGGCCGGCGGCGCAGGCGGCGGCTTCTTCTTGAAAAAGCTGAACATCGCGGGTGGGCAAGGCGCGCCGCCCGCTGCGGGGCACGCGAAGCGGCCCTTATAATGGCCGGCTCAGGCGCTTTAGCTCAGTTGGTTAGAGCGACGGAATCATAATCCGCAGGTCCGGGGTTCAAGTCCCTGAAGCGCCACCAGATCCCCGCGGCCCGAGCACCCCTCGGGCCGTTTTGTTTTGTCCTCACAGCCCCTGGATCAACACCATGCTCCGCTGTGTCCTCCTGGCCGCCGCACTCGCGGCCGCCGCGCCGGCCTTCGCGCAGGCGCATCGCCCCTTCCCCGCCCACGCGCTGCGCGGCGAACTCGTCGTGACGCAGCCGCCGGAGGTGGCGCTCAACGGCCGCGCGGCGCGCCTGTCGCCGGGCGCGCGCATCCGCGGCGCCGACAACCTGCTGGTGCTCTCCGGGGCCATCGTCGGCCAGCGCTTCGTCGTGCACTACACCTTGGACGGCACGGGCAACGTGCACGACGTGTGGATCCTGAACCCGGTCGAACTCGCCAGGCGCCCGTGGCCGGTGACGCCGCAGCAGGCGGCGTCGTGGTCGTTCAACCCCGACACGCAGACCTGGAGCCCGCGATGAGCAGCAGCAGCCACGACAGCGGCGGCGGCGCGCCCGGCAAGAAGGTCTTCATCCGCAGCTTCGGCTGCCAGATGAACGAGTACGACGCCGACAAGATGGCCGACGTGCTGCGCGCGGCCGAAGGCTACGAGCTCACGCCCGACGTCGAGCAGGCCGACCTGGTGCTGTTCAACACCTGCTCGGTGCGCGAGAAGGCGCAGGAAAAGGTGTTCAGCGACCTCGGCCGCGTCAAGCACCTGAAGAAGAAAGGCGTGCTCATCGGCGTGGGCGGCTGCGTCGCCAGCCAGGAAGGCGAGGCGATCATCGAGCGCGCGCCCTACGTCGACATCGTCTTCGGCCCGCAGACGCTGCACCGGCTGCCGGCATTGATCGCCGCGCGCCAAGCCGAACGACGGCCGCAGGTGGACATCAGCTTCCCCGAGATCGAGAAGTTCGACCACCTGCCGCCGGCGCGCACCGAAGGCGCCTCGGCCTTCGTCTCGATCATGGAAGGCTGCTCGAAGTACTGCTCGTACTGCGTCGTGCCGTACACGCGCGGCGAGGAGGTGAGCCGGCCGCTCGACAGCGTGCTCGAGGAGATCGCGGGCCTCGCCGAGCAGGGTGTCAAGGAAGTGACGCTGCTGGGGCAGAACGTGAACGCGTACCGTGGCGCCATGGGAAGCACCGCCGAAGTGGCCGACTTCGCCCTGCTGATCGAGATCGTGGCCGAGATCCCCGGCATCGAGCGCATCCGCTACACCACCAGCCACCCCAACGAGTTCACCCAGCGGCTGATCGACGTCTACGCCCGCGTGCCGCAGCTGGTGAGCCACCTGCACCTGCCGGTGCAGCACGGCAGCGACCGCATCCTGATGGCGATGAAGCGCGGCTACACCGCCATGGAATACAAGAGCACGATCCGCAAGCTGCGCGCCGTGCGGCCGGGCATCAGCCTGTCCAGCGACTTCATCGTCGGCTTCCCCGGCGAGACCGAGGACGACCATGCCAGGACGATGAAGCTGATCGACGAGATCGGCTTCGACGCCAGCTTCAGCTTCGTCTTCAGCAAGCGCCCGGGCACGCCGGCGGCGAACCTGCCGGACGACACGCCGCAGGCGGTGAAGCTGGCGCGGCTGCAGCAGCTGCAGGCGGCCATCGAGGTGAACGTGCAGGCCATCTCCGCCAGCCGCGTCGGCACGGTGCAGCGCATCCTCGTCGAAGGCCCGTCGCGCCGGCCCGGCAAGGACGCGGCCGGCCACCCCAAGGCCGAGCTGATGGGCCGCACCGAGTGCAACCGCATCGTCAACTTCGATGGCGGGCCGAATGCCGCGCGGCTCGTCGGCCGGATGATCGACGTGACCATCACCGAGGCCCTGCCGCACTCGCTGCGAGGTGTGCCGGTGCTGGCCGACGGCGTGGTGGCGGCCGGGCTCAGCCCTTCGACGGCCGACGCACAAAGCCGCGCCACCACAGCGTGAGCGCGCAGGCGGCCACCATCGCCGTGTACATCGCCATGCGGCCGTCGCGGCCCAGCAGCACCAGGCTGGCCAGCACCACGCCCGCATTCACCGCCGCGGCCGGCAGCGCCAGGCGCTTCCAGGCCACGCCGGCCAGCTCGCGCCGCCACAGCAGCTTGGTGATGCCGGCGGCCAGTGCCGCGAGCATCAGCGCGGGGCCGAAGAGATTGCTGAAGTGCCACAGCGCGTCGAGCGGTCCCATTCCTACAATTCTGGCGTGAGCGTGAACGTCCTCGCCCTAGGGCTGAACCACACGACCGCGCCGCTTGACGTGCGCGGCCGCTTCGCGTTCACGCCCGAGCAGCTGCCGCTGGCACTGCAAGGCTTCCGTCAGCGCCTGCAGCGCGCGCTGCCCGAGGCGGCCATCGTCTCCACCTGCAACCGCACCGAGCTCTACGTCGCCGCGCCGGCGCAGGCGGCCATCGACGAACTCGTGCGCCCCAGCATCGACTGGCTCGCCGAACACGGCGGCATCAGCGGCGCGCAGCTGCAGTCGCACAGCTACGTGATGCACGACCAGGCCGCGGCGCGCCACGCCTTCCGCGTCGCTGCCGGGCTGGATTCGATGGTGCTCGGCGAGCCGCAGATCCTGGGCCAGATGAAGGCCGCGGTGCGCCTGGCCGACGAGGCCGGCACGCTGGGCACCACGCTGCACCAGCTGTTCCAGCGCAGCTTCGCCGTCGCCAAGGAAGTGCGCACGTCGACCGAGATCGGCGCGCACTCGATCAGCATGGCGGCCGCCGCCGTGCGACTGGCGGCGCAGCTGTTCGAGGACCTGAAGGACACGCGGGTGCTGTTCGTCGGCGCCGGCGAGATGATCGAGCTCGTCGCCACGCACTTCGAGGCGCGTGCGCCGAAGTCGATCGCGCTGGCCAACCGCACGCTCGAACGCGGCGAACGACTCGCGGCGCGCTTCGGCGGCGAGGCCATCCGCCTGTCGGAGCTGCCGACGCGGCTGCACGAGTTCGACGCCGTGGTGTCGTGCACGGCGAGCCTGTTGCCGATCATCGGCCTGGGCGCGGTCGAGCGGGCGCTGAAGGCGCGCAAGCACCGGCCGATGTTCATGGTCGACCTGGCCGTGCCGCGCGACATCGAGCCCGAGGTGGCGCGCCTGCCCGACGTCTTCCTCTACACCGTCGACGACCTGTCGGCGCTGGTGCAGAGCGCCGGCGAGAAGCGCCAGGCCGCGGTGCAGCAGGCCGAAGCCATCATCGACGCCGGCGTGCAGAGCTTCGCCCACTGGCTGGACCAGCGCGCCGCGGTGCCGCTGATCCAGGCGCTGAACCGCCAGGCCGACGACTGGAGCGCCGCCGAACTGGCGCGTGCGAAGAAGGCGCTGTCGCGCGGCGCGAGTGCCGAACAGGTGCTCGAGCAGCTGACGCGCGGCCTCACCGCCAAGCTGCTGCACGGCACGATGGCCGAGCTGAACGCGGCCGAAGGCGAGGACCGCGAGCGCCTGGCCGCCACCGTCTCGCGCCTGTTCCTGCGCGGCGCCAGCCGGCTGCCGGGCGAGCGTTAGCGGCGGCGACCCATTCGCCGCCCATGCGGCGGCGCCGGCGTGGCCCGTCGTGCCGGCCGCCTGCCGTGTGAAGCCGCCGCCCGAACGCCCCCGCCGCCCCGCGAACCGTCCACCGATCCCGTCCCCGCCATGAACCCCACGCTGCGCGACCGCTTCGAACGCCTGGGCCTGCGCCTGGCCGAGCTGGACACCATCCTGGCCGACCCGCAGGTGGCCGGCGACCCCAAGCGCTGGCGCACCCTGAGCCGCGAGCAGGCCGAGGCCGCCGACATCGTCGGGCGCTTTCGCCGCTATCAGCAGCGTGAAGCCGACTTGGCCGCGGCGCGCGAGCTGGCCGAGGGCGACGACGCGGACATGGCCCAGATGGCGCGCGAGGAGATCGCGGAAGCCGAAGCCGACCTCGAACGCCTGAACGCCGAACTGCAGGCGGCGCTGATCCCCCGCGACCCAGACGACGAGCGCAACGCCTTCCTCGAGATCCGCGCCGGCACCGGTGGCGACGAGAGCGCGCTCTTCGCCGGCGATCTGGCGCGCATGTACCTGCGCCACTGCGAGCGCCAGGGCTGGCGCACCGAAGTCATGAGCCAGAGCGACAGCGAACTCGGCGGCTACAAGGAACTGGTGCTGCGCGTCGAAGGCAATGGCAACGGCGGCGTCTACGGCCGGCTGCGCTTCGAATCCGGCGGCCATCGCGTGCAGCGCGTGCCGGCCACCGAGAGCCAGGGCCGCATCCACACCAGCGCCTGCACGGTGGCCGTGATGCCCGAGCCCGACGAGGCCGAGGAGATCACGCTCAACCCGGCCGAACTGCGCATCGACACCTTCCGCGCCAGCGGCGCCGGCGGCCAGCACGTCAACAAGACCGACAGCGCCATCCGCATCACGCACCTGCCCACCGGCCTGGTCGCCGAATGCCAGGACGACCGCAGCCAGCACCGCAACAAGGCCAAGGCGCTGGCCGTGCTGCAGGCGCGGCTGCGCGACAAGGAACAAAGCGAGCGCGCCGCCAAGGAAGCGGCCACGCGCAAGAGCCTGGTCGGCAGCGGCGACCGCAGCGACCGCATCCGCACCTACAACTTCCCGCAGGGCCGACTCACCGACCACCGCATCAACCTCACGCTGTACAAGCTGGGCCAGATCATGGATGGCGACCTCGGCGACGTGATCGACGCCCTCGTCGCGGCGCGTGCCGCGGAGCAGCTGGCGCAGCTGCAGACCGGCAGCTGACCGCCTTCCGGCCGCCCGTGCGCATCGCGCAAGCCCTGGCCCATGCGCGCGCGCTCGGCGTCGCGCGGCTCGACGCGCAGCTGCTGCTGGCGCACCTGCTCCAGCGCGACCGTGCCTGGCTGCTGGCGCACGACGACGCGGCGCTCGAGCCCGCCCTGCAGGCGGACTACACCCGGCGGCTCGAGCGCCGGGCCGGCGGCGAGCCGCTGGCCTACGTCACCGGCCACGCCCGCTTCTGCGGCCTCGACCTCGCGGTGAACCCCGCCGTGCTGATCCCACGCCCCGAGACCGAACTGCTGGTCGAGTGGGCGCTCGAGCGGCTGGCCGATGCGCCATCGCGCGACGTGGTCGACCTGGGCACGGGCAGCGGCGCGATCGCGCTGGCGATCCGGCACCGCGCGCCCACGGCCAGCGTGACGGCGACCGATGCCTCCCCCGCCGCCCTGGCCGTGGCGTGCGCCAACGCCGAGCGCCTGGGCCTGGCGCTCGAATGTGCCCACGGCGACTGGTGGCAAGCGTTGCGCGGGCGCCGCTTTGGCCTGGCGGTGTCGAACCCGCCGTACGTCGCGGGTGCCGACCCGCACCTCGACGCGCTCGGCCACGAACCGCGGGCGGCGCTCACGCCCGAAGGCGACGGCCTGGCGGCCCTGGCGGCCATCGTCGATGGCGCGCCTGCACACCTGCTGCCGGGCGCCTGGCTGCTGCTCGAGCACGGGCACGACCAGGGCGACGCGGTGCGCGTTCGGCTGGCGCAGGCCGGATTCGTGGCGCCGACGACACGCGCCGACCTGGCCGGCCTGCCGCGCTGCACCGGCGCGCGCTGGCCGGGATGAGACTTCCTTCCGGCGGTTCACAGACGACACCGCCGGTCACGCCGTCAAGCCCCTCGAAGGGGCGTGCATGCCGGCGCGAACCGGCGCATGATCGACGCCCAAGGTGTGCATGCAGGGGCTCGAGATGGACTCCGGAAACCTGTTGGGCATGGGACGGCGGCCGCTGCTGGCAGCGGCTGCGGCGTTGGCCGGCGCACTCGCTGCGGTCGGCGGCGCCCACGCGGCGGGCGGCATCGTGCCGCCCAAGGCCGAGGCGCTGTGGCCGCAATGGCAGGCGCGGGTCACACTGCAGACCACCGCGCTGTCGCCGCTGGCCGGCGCCACCTGGGCCGACGGCAGCGCGCTGGCGCAGCGCAATGGCGGCGGCGGCATCCACGGCGGCGCGGTGCTGGGTGACTACGTGTTCGCGAGCCCCTCGTTCGGCCGGTTCCGCGCCAGCGGCGGCCTGCTCGTCGGCACGCAGGGCGGCCTGCCGATGGGGCCGTTCAGCGCCGGCCCGCGCCTGGGCGTCTCGCTCGCCAGCCAGCCGGCGCCGGCCTTCGGCGAGCCGCCGTCGGCCTATGCCGGTGGCACCGTGCCCTATCTCGGCCTGGGCTTCAGCGGCGCGCCCTGGCGCAACGGCCTGAGCATCACGGCCGACCTGGGCATGGTGGCCGAGAGCCCCGCCGCCGGCCTGGGCCGCGCGCGCTTCGGCAACCAGGCGCTGGAAGGTTCGCTGCGCGAACTGCGCCTGTCGCCGGTGCTGCAGCTCGGCGTGCGCTACGCCTTCTAGGCGAACCGCCGGGCCCTGAACCCGGCCCCGTCCGACCAGAGCCCCGCGGCCCCAGGTGGGCGCGGGCCTTGCCGCATACTTCCGGCCATCTTCGTTTCTGGCCTGGGAGCGCGCTCATGAGCGACGTGCAACAACGCATCGACCAACTGGTGAAGAACAACCGCGTCATGCTCTTCATGAAGGGCACGGCGCAGTTCCCGCAATGCGGCTTCTCGGGCCGCGCGGTGCAGGTGCTCAAGGCCTGCGGCGTCGACGACTTCAAGACCTTCAACGTGCTGGAAGACGACGGCGTGCGCCAGGGCATCAAGGACTACGCGCAGTGGCCGACGATCCCGCAGCTGTACGTCGGCGGCGAGTTCGTCGGCGGCTCGGACATCATGATGGAGATGTACCAGTCGGGCGAACTGCAGCAGCTGCTGGCCGACAAGGCCTGACGTGACGCCCCTGCCGGCCGGCCGGCCGCAACAGCTGGTGGTCGGCATCACCGGCGCCACCGGCGCGGTCTACGGCGTGAAGCTGCTGCAGCGCGCGCGCCAGCTCGGCGTGCGCACGCACGTGGTGGTGACGCCGGCCGGCGTGCTGAACGCCCACCACGAACTGGGCCTCGCGCGAGGCGACCTCGAGGCGATGGCCGACGAGGCGCATGCCGTCGCCGACGTCTCGGCCTGCATCGCCAGCGGCAGCTTTGCCAGCGGCGGCAGCGCGGCGATGGCCGTGGCGCCGTGCTCGATGAAGACGCTGGCGGCGATCGCCCACGGCCTGTCGGACAACCTGCTCACGCGCGCCGCCGACGTGATGCTCAAGGAGCGCCGGCGCCTGCTGCTGATGGTGCGCGAGACGCCGCTCAACCTGGCGCACCTGCGCAACATGACGGCGGCGACCGAGATGGGCGCCATCGTCTTTCCGCCGCTGCCGGCCTTCTACCTGCGCCCGACGAGCATCGACGACATCGTCGCCGAGACGACCGAGCGCGCGCTTGCGCTGCTGGGCATCGAAGGCGCGGCGCCGCGCGAATGGCGCGGGCTCACGCCACCTTGACGTCCCACGCCCGGCGGGCACCGAAGACCAGGTTCGGATATTCCGCACGGCCGCGGCTGCCGTTGTAGCGGCCCAGCGCCATGAACAGGTTGCCGCGCTCGATGTCGAGGTAGTGGCGCAGGATGGTGCAGCCGAAGCGCAGGTTGGTCTGCAGGTGGAACAAGCGCCGCGTGTCGCCGTTGCCGATGAGCCGCGCCCAGAACGGCATCACCTGCATGTAGCCCCGCGCCCCGGCGCTGCTGATGGCGTACTTGCGAAAGCCGCTCTCGACCTGGATCAGGCCGAGCACCAGTGCCGTCTCCAGCCCGGCGCGGCGGCTCTCGTACCACACGGCCTCGAGGAACTCGATCCGTGTGTGGTGCTCGGCCAGGCGCTTCTTCAACCGCTCGCTGGCCTCGCCCAGCCAGCGCAGGTACACCAGGCGCTGCTCGATGTCGGCGAAGCGCGGCTTGGGCGGCGCGCTGTCGGCCACCGCGGCGGCCAACGCGCTGCGCACGGCATCGGCCAGCGGTTCTTCGACCTGGGCGCCGGCGAACGCGTCGCGCGGCGACACCAGCGCGGCCGCCAGCGGCGCGAGCAGCAGCGCGCGCCGTGCCAGCCGCGTCATGCCGCGTCGAGACGCGCCTTCACGATCGCCAGCGCCTCGGCCAGCGGCGCGGTGCTCGCCGCGGTCTCGCGCCGGCCCTGCACCTCCACCGTGCCGGCCTTGAGTCCGCGGTCGGAGATGACCACGCGCAGCGGCACGCCGATCAGTTCCCAGTCGGCGAACATCGCGCCGGGGCGCTCGCCGCGGTCGTCGAGGACCACGTCGATCCCGGCGGCAGCCAGCTCGTCGTGCAGCCGGTCGGCAGCGGCCTTGACCTCGGCGCTGCGGTCGTAGCCGATGGGGCACACCACGCAGGCGAAGGGCGCGATCGCGGCCGGCCAGATCATGCCGCGCTCGTCGTGGTTCTGCTCCACGGCCGCGCCCAGGATGCGCGTGACGCCGATGCCGTAGCAGCCCATCTCGAACGGCTGCGGCTTGCCGGTCTCGTCGAGGAACGTCGCGTTCATCGGCACGCTGTACTTCTTCGTGCCGAGGTAGAACACGTGGCCCACCTCGATGCCGCGCTGGATGGCCAGCACGCCCTTGCCGTCGGGCGAAGGATCGCCGGCGACGACGTTGCGGATGTCGGCCACGAGGTCCGGCTCGGGCAGGTCGCGGCCCCAGTTCACGCCGGTGTAGTGAAAGCCTGCGGCATTCGCGCCGCAGACGAAATCGGCCATGTTGGCCACCGTGCGGTCGACCACCACTTTCACCGGCTTGCGAGTGCCGATCGGCCCCAAGTAACCGGGCTTGCAGCCGAAGTGGTCTTCGATCTCGGTGACGGTCGCGAAGCGGAAGCCGTCCTTCAGACCCGGCACCTTGCCGGCCTTCACTTCGTTGAGCGCATGGTCGCCGCGCACCAGCAGCAGCCAGATCGTCGTCCTGGCGACGTCGCCGCGCTCGTCCTTCGCGTCGGTGGCGAGCACCAGCGACTTCACCGTGCGCTCGAGCGGCAGCCCGAGCAGCGCGGCCACGTCCTCGCAGGTGGCCCTGCCCGGCGTTGGCGTCTTCTCGAGCGCCTGCGATGGCGCGGCGCGCTCGGTCAGCAAGGGCAGCGCCTCGGCCAGCTCGATGTTGGCGGCGTACTCGCTCGTCGGGCAATAGACGATGGCGTCCTCGCCGGTGTCGGCGATGACCTGGAACTCGTGCGACGCGTCGCCGCCGATGGCCCCGGTGTCGGCGGCCACGGCGCGGTACTGCAGGCCGAAGCGGTCGAAGATGCGCTTGTAGGCCTCGAACATCGCCTGGTAGCTCTTCAGCGCGCTGGCCTGGTCGCGGTCGAAGGAGTAGGCGTCCTTCATCGTGAACTCGCGGCCGCGCATCACGCCGAAGCGCGGCCGGCGCTCGTCGCGGAACTTGGTCTGGATGTGGAAGAAGTTGCGCGGCAGCTGCTTGTAGCTGCGCAGCTCCTGGCGCGCGATGTCGGTGATGACCTCTTCGCTCGTCGGCTGGATGACGAAGTCGCGCTCGTGGCGGTCCTTCACGCGCAGCAGCTCGGGGCCATAAGCCTGGAAGCGGCCCGTCTCCTGCCACAGCTCGGCCGGCTGCACGACGGGCATCAACAACTCCACCGCGCCGGCACGCACCATCTCCTCGCGGATGATCGCCTCCACCTTGCGGATCACGCGCAGGCCCAGCGGCATGTAGTTGTAGATGCCGGCGCCGAGCCGCTTGATGAAGCCGGCGCGCATCATCAGCTGGTGGCTGACGATCTCCGCGTCGGCAGGCGCTTCCTTGAGCGTCGAGATGAAGGTGGCGGTTGCTTTCATGGTGGGCAATTGTCGTCGCAGCCTGCGACCCCGCCGCCGCGCCACCCAGGTGCGGGTTAGCGAGGGTGCCCCGGGCTCAGACCCCCGGTGCAATAATGAATCCAGATACAAATTCGGGATCCGAATATGCTCGACCGGGAAGGCTTCAGGCCCAACGTCGGCATCATCCTGCTCAACTCGCGCAATCAGGTTTTCTGGGGGAAGCGGCTGCGGACGCACTCGTGGCAGTTTCCACAAGGGGGGATCAAGCACGGCGAGTCGCCCGAGCAGGCGATGTTCCGCGAGCTGCACGAGGAAGTGGGGCTCAGGCCCGAGCACGTGCAGATCATCGCCCGCACGCGCGACTGGCTGCGCTACGAGGTGCCCGAGCACTTCATCCGCAAGGATGCGCGCGGCCACTACAAGGGCCAGAAGCAGATCTGGTTCCTGCTGCGCCTGGTGGGCCACGACAGCGACCTGAACCTGCGCGCCACCGACCACCCCGAGTTCGACGCGTGGCGCTGGAACGACTACTGGGTGCCGCTGGACCTGGTGATCGAGTTCAAGCGCGGCGTCTACGAGATGGCGCTGACCGAGCTGGCGCGCTTCCTCCCGCGCGTGAACCACCACAACCGCTACCTGCGCGCCGGCCTGCGCGGCCAGCGCCACGACGGCGAGATGCCGGCAGCGCCACGCGCACCGGTGGGCCTGCCGCTCGAGCCTGCGCCGCCTTCGGCACCGCCGCGCCCGACGGCGCCGCCCGATGGCGCGGCGCAGGTCGCCGTGCAGCCCGTCAAGTAGCTCGGCCTCCGGTCTGAGCTCGGCCAGCGGCCGACGCCGCCGTCCTGCGCGCTACGACACCAGGACCAGGTTGGTCCGGTGGATCAGCTCGGGCTCGTTGGCGTAGCCCAGCAGCGCCTCGATCTGCGCCGACGGCTTGCGCGCGATCAGCCGCGCCTCGGCTGCCGAATAGTTGGCCAGGCCACGCGCCACCTCCTGGCCGGCCAACGTGCGCACGGCGATCACGTCGCCGCGCACGAAGTCGCCCGTCACCTCGTGCACGCCGATGGGCAGCAGGCTCTTGCCTTCGTCGCGCAGCTTGGCCACCGCGCCTTCGTCCACGGCCACGGCGCCGCGCAGCTGCAGGTGGTCGACCATCCAGCGCTTGCGCGCCGCGCGCTTGGGCGTGCCGGCGATCAGCGCCGTGCCGATGCGCTCGCCCGCGGCCAGGCGCAGCAGCACGTCGGGCTCACGTCCCCAGGCGATGACGGTGCTGGTGCCGCTGCCCGCGGCGCGCTTCGCCGCCAGCACCTTCGTCAGCATGCCGCCGCGGCCGATGGTCGAACCCGCGCCGCCGGCCATCGCTTCCAGCGCCGGATCGCCGGCCGTGGCCTCGTCGATGAAGCGCGCCTCGGGGTTGCGCCGCGGGTCCTCGGCATACAGGCCGCGCTGGTCGGTGAGGATGACGTAGGCGTCGGCGTCCGCCAGGTTGGCCACCAGCGCGCCCAGCGTGTCGTTGTCGCCGAAGCGAATCTCGTCGACCACGACGGTGTCGTTCTCGTTGATGACCGGGATCACGCGCAGCGCCAGCAGCGTGTTGAGCGTGGAGCGCGCATTGAGGTAGCGCTCGCGGTCGGCCAGGTCGGCGTGCGTCAGCAGCAGCTGCGCGCTGTGCAGGCCGTGCTCCGACAGGCGCGACTCGTACATCTGCACCAGGCCCATCTGCCCGACGGCCGCGGCGGCCTGCAATTCGTGCACCTCGCGCGGGCGGCTCGTCCAACCCAGGCGCTTCATGCCCTCGGCGATGGCGCCGCTGGAGACCATGATCACCTCGCGCCCCTGCTGCGCCAGCGCGGCCAGCTGGCGCGCCCAGTTGCCGATGGCCTCGGCATCGACGCCGCGGCCTTCGTTGGTGACGAGGCTGGAGCCGACCTTGACGACGATGCGCCGCGCGCCCTGCAGCACGCCAGGGCCGTGGCTCATCGCGGTGCCTTGGCCGAGCGGCGGCGCGGCGCGCGTGATGCCGGCGCCGCTTCGGCCGGCAAGTCCTGCGTCTCGTCTCGGCCGGTCGGCGCTGCTGCGTCAGCAGCCTCGAGCGTCGGCGCCGGGCGTGCATCGGCAGCGCTGCCCTGGCCCGCCGGCGTCGGCGGCTGGTCGCCATCGAAGCGCACGTCGGGCAGCGGCTGGGTGCGCTGCACCTGGGCGACGTGCGTCCAGATCGCTTCCATCAGCTCAGGCAGCCCTTCCCGTGCGAGCGCGGAGATCGCGAACACCGGGCCCTTCCAGCGCAGCCGCCGCACCCAGTCCTTCACGCGCCGCTCGCGGTCCTCCGCCGGCAGCATGTCGATCTTGTTGAACACCAGCCAGCGCGGCTTGGCGGCCAGGCCGGCGTCGTACTTCTTCAGTTCGGCGGCGATGGCGCGCACCTGGGCCACCGGGTCGACGCTGTCGTCGAACGGCGCCGCGTCCACCATGTGCAGCAGGAGCCGCGTGCGCTGCAGGTGGCGCAGGAACTGGTGGCCCAGGCCCGCGCCTTCGCTGGCGCCTTCGATCAGGCCCGGCACGTCGGCGACGACGAAGCTGCGCTCGGGCCCGACGCGCACGACGCCCAGGTTGGGATGCAGCGTGGTGAAGGGGTAGTCGGCGATCTTCGGCCGGGCGTTGCTGATGGCCGCGATGAGCGTGCTCTTGCCGGCGTTGGGCATGCCCAGCAGGCCGACGTCGGCCAGCACGCGCAGCTCGAGCTTGAGCTTTTTCGCCTCGCCGGGCCAGCCGGGCGTTTTCTGGCGCGGGCTGCGGTTGGTGCTGCTTTTGAAGTGCAGGTTGCCGAAGCCGCCGTCACCGCCCTTGGCGATGATCACGCGCTGGCCGTGCTCGAGCAGTTCCACCAGCACCTCGCCGCTGTCGGCGTCGCTGATGATCGTGCCCACCGGCATGCGCAGTTCGATGTCGGGGCCCGCGGCGCCGAACTGGTCGCTGCCGCGGCCCGGCTCGCCGTTCCTCGCGTCGTGGCGGCGCGTGTAGCGGTAGTCGATCAGCGTGTTGATGTTCTGGTCGGCCACCGCCCAGACGCTGCCGCCACGGCCGCCATCGCCGCCGTTGGGGCCGCCGAAGGGGATGAACTTCTCGCGCCTGAAGCTCACGCAGCCGGCGCCCCCGTGTCCGGCGGACACGTCGATCAGGGCTTCGTCGACGAACTTCATGGTGGTGGGGCTTCGGGCGGGATGGGGATTCTAGAAACGACGAAGCCCCGGCGAGCCGGGGCTTCGCTGGCGCGGCACGCCGCCGCGCGGGTGGGGCTTCAGACCGGCTTGACGGTGACCGTCTGGCGGTTGAGCGAACCCTTGGTCTCGAAGCGCACCGCGCCGTCGACCAGGGCGAACAAGGTGTGGTCGCGGCCCATGCCGACGCCGGGACCGGCGTGGAACTTGGTGCCGCGCTGGCGCACGATGATCGAGCCGGCCGGGACGGTCTGGCCGCCGAAGACCTTCACGCCCAGCATCTTGGGTTGCGAGTCGCGGCCGTTGCGGGTGGAACCGCCGCCTTTTTTCTGTGCCATGGTGCTTTGCGCTCCTCGTCAGGCGGCGATCGAGCCGATTTCCAGCTCGGTGTAGGGCTGGCGGTGGCCGCCGTGCTTCTGATAGTGCTTGCGGCGGCGCATCTTGAAGATGCGCACCTTGTCGTGCTTGCCATGCGACACGACCTTGGCCGTGACGCTGGCACCCGCGAGCAACGGAGCACCGAACTTGAAGTCGTCGCCGTTGACCACGGCAAGCACTTCGCTGATCGTCACTTCCGAGCCCACGTCCGCAGCAATCTGTTCTACCTTGATCTTTTCGCCGGCTGCAACCTTGTATTGCTTGCCACCGGTTTTTATGACCGCGTACATGTGAACCTCTTGGGTGAACCCTGACGAAAGCCTGCGCCGGCAGGGTGGAGAGAAGCGTCGGGCGGTGGGAGACGGACGTCGGCGGGAACCGAGAACACCGCTGGCCGCCGTGCACGCACGACGGCCACCGCCTCGAAGGCGCAGAGCCCGCGACTATACCATGCTCGCTGCGCGCGCCGTGCAGCGTCGGGAGCTGCGGTGCCCGATTCCTATAATCGCCGGCTTCCGCCTGCGCCTGCCACGTGCCCTCCAGCCCCCACGCCCAGCCCCTTGCCGCCGACCCGATGGCCGCAGCGATGCAGCAGGTGGACGAGGTCATCCGCGAGCGTCTGGCCTCGCGCGTGGCGCTGATCGACCAGATCTCGGCGTACATCGTGGGTGCCGGCGGCAAGCGCATCCGGCCGCGCCTGGTGCTGCTGTTCGCCGAGGCGCTGGGCTTCGACGGGCCCGAGCGCTACGAGCTCGCGGCCATCGTCGAGTTCATCCACACCGCCACGCTGCTGCACGACGACGTGGTCGACGAGTCGGCGCTGCGCCGCGGCCGCGCCACCGCCAACGCGATGTTCGGCAATGCCGCCAGCGTGCTGGTCGGCGACTTCCTCTATTCGCGCGCCTTCCAGATGATGGTGTCGGTGAACCGCATGCGCGTGCTGGAGGTGCTGGCCGACGCCACCAACGTCATCGCCGAGGGCGAGGTCCTGCAGCTGATGAACATGCACGACCCCGATCTGGCGGTCGACGACTACCTGCAGGTCATCCGCTACAAGACCGCCAAGCTGTTCGAGGCCAGTGCGCGCCTGGGTGCCGTGATCGCCGGCGCCGACGCGGCCACGGAGGAAGCCTGCGCCGACTACGGCCGCTCGCTCGGCACGGCGTTCCAGCTGGTCGACGACCTGCTGGACTACGACGGCAACAGCAGCGAACTCGGCAAGAACGTCGGCGACGACCTGCGCGAAGGCAAGCCGACGCTGCCGCTGCTCGTGGCCATGGCGCGCAGCAGCGACGCCGAACGTGCGCTCATCCGCCACGCCATCGAGCACGGCGAGCAGGATGCGCTGGCGCGCATCGTCGGGATCGTGCGCGACACGGGTGCGCTCGAAGCGACGCGCGATGCCGCCCAGGGCGAGGCCGACAAGGCCCGCAGCTGCCTGGCCGCGCTGCCGCCCTCGAAGGCGCGCGACGCTCTGCTAGAATTGTGTGTTCGGGCTGTCCACCGCTCTTCATAGAAGCGCGTTAGAAGACGGCCCGGCTGGCGCGCCGTGATCGCACGGCTGCAGCCGCACATCGGGGTGTAGCTTAGCCTGGTAGAGCGCTACGTTCGGGACGTAGAGGCCGGAGGTTCGAATCCTCTCACCCCGACCAGTTTCCCGTTGAACGACGCGGCCGTCGCGCCCTGCCGACGGGCCGTTCGCCGCGCGACTGCACCCCCGCAGCCCGGCTTTTCCGCCGTTTACACCCCGGGGTGGATCGGCGATGATCCCCCGGATATGGAGTCGCCCCGCGAGTAGCCGATGGCCGCCGAGACGATCGTCGAACCGCCGCAATCGGCCTTGTCCGGGGTGGCCCGCGTGCTGGTCAACGCCGGCAAGCTCACCGCCAAGACGGCCGAGGAGCTGACCAAGACCGCACGCGAGCGCAAGAGCAGCTTCGTCTCCGCCGTGGTCAGCGCCGGCGCGGTCAAGGCCGACGACCTGGCGCACACGCTGTCGACCGCGCTCGCGCTGCCGCTGGTCGACCTGAACGCGATCGACGCGCAGAAGCTGCCGAAGAACATCGTCGACCAGAAGATCGCCAGCCAGTACCAGCTGGTCGTGCTGGGCAAGCGCGGCAACCGGCTGTTCATCGGCGCGGCCGATCCCACCGACCAGGAAGCCGCCGAGCGCATCAAGTTCGCGACCCAGCTCACGCCCGAGTGGGTCATCGTCGAATACGACAAGCTCGCCCGCCAGCTCGAGGCCGCCGGGGCCAGCGCCAACGAGGTGCTCGAGTCGCTGGCCAGCGCCGACTTCGAGTTCGACGTGACCGAAGAGGACACCAGCGGCGCTGCGGAAAGCAACGACGTCACCGCCGACGTCGAGGACGCGCCGGTCGTGCGCTTCCTGCAGAAGATGCTGATCGACGCGATCAACATGCGCGCGTCCGACCTGCACTTCGAGCCCTACGAGTACACCTACCGGGTGCGCTTCCGCATCGACGGCGAGCTGCGCGAGATCACGCAGCCGCCGGTGGCCATCAAGGACAAGCTCGCCAGCCGCATCAAGGTCATCAGCCGCATGGACATCGCCGAGAAGCGGGTCCCGCAGGACGGCCGGATGAAGCTGAAGTTCGGCAGCAAGGCCATCGACTTCCGCGTCTCGACGCTGCCCACGCTGTTCGGCGAGAAGGTCGTGATCCGGATCCTGGATCCGTCGAGCGCCAAGCTGGGCATCGAGGCGCTGGGCTACGAGAAGGCCGAGAAGGACCGGTTGCTGGGCGCCATCCAGCGGCCCTACGGGATGATCCTCGTCACCGGGCCCACGGGCTCGGGCAAGACGGTGTCGCTCTACACCTGCCTGAACATCCTCAACCAGCCGGGCGTGAACATCGCCACCGTCGAGGATCCGGCGGAAATCAACCTGCCCGGCATCAACCAGGTCAACGTCAACGACAAGGCCGGGCTCACCTTCGCCGCCGCGCTGAAGTCCTTCCTGCGCCAGGATCCGGACATCATCATGGTCGGCGAAATCCGCGACCTCGAGACGGCCGACATCGCCATCAAGGCTGCGCAGACGGGCCACATGGTGATGAGCACGCTGCACACCAACGACGCGCCGACGACGCTGACGCGCCTGCTCAACATGGGCGTGGCGCCGTTCAACATCGCCTCGAGCGTGCTGTTGATCACGGCCCAGCGCCTGGCGCGCAAGCTGTGCGAGAACTGCAAGAAGCCGGCCGAGTACCCGCGCGAATCGCTGCTCAAGGCCGGCTTCAAGCCCGAGGACCTGGACGGCAACTGGAAGCCCTACCGTGCGGTCGGCTGCAGCGCCTGCACCAACGGCTACAAGGGCCGGGTCGGCATTTACCAAGTGATGCCGATCACCGAGGCGATCCAGCGCATCATCCTGTCCGAGGGCACGGCGCTCGACATCGCCAAGCAGGCCGAGGCCGAGGGCGTGCGCGACCTGCGCCAGAGCGGTCTCGTCAAGGTGCGCCTGGGCGTGACGACGCTCGAGGAAGTGATCACCGTCACCAACGAATAGCGGCGCGGCCGCGGGCCCGCCGCACCTTCATCGCCGGCATCGCCGCTTCACGTCTTTCCGCACATCACCCATGGCCACAGCAGCGATCGCGACCAAGGCTCCCAAGGAAGTCATCTTCGAGTGGGAGGGCAAGGACCGCAACGGCAAGGTCGTGCGCGGCGAGATGCGCGCCGGCGGCCAGGCCGCGGTGAACGCCACGCTGCGCCGCCAGGGCATCCTGGTCAGCAAGGTGAAGAAGCGCCGCACCAGCGGCGGCAAGTCCATCAAGCAGAAGGACATCGCCATCTTCACGCGCCAGCTGGCGACGATGATGAAGGCCGGCGTGCCGCTGCTGCAGGCCTTCGACATCGTGGCGCGCGGCAGCACCAACCCGCGCATGACCAAGCTGCTGACCGACATCCGCAGCGACGTCGAGACCGGCACGAGCCTCTCGGCCGCGTTCCGCAAGCACCCGCTGCACTTCGACGCGCTGTACTGCAACCTCGTCGAAGCCGGCGAGGCCGGCGGCATCTTGGAGGCGCTGCTCGACCGCCTGGCCATCTACCAGGAGAAGACGCTCGCCATCAAGCAGAAGATCAAGAGCGCGCTGATGTACCCCATCGCGGTCATCGTCGTCGCCTTCGTCGTGCTGACGGTGATCATGCTGTTCGTGATCCCGGCGTTCGAGGACGTGTTCAAGTCCTTCGGCGGCGAACTGCCCCTGCCGACGCAGATGGTGATCGCGATGTCGAAGTTCTTCGTCACCTGGTGGTGGGCCATCTTCGGCCTGCTCGGCGGCGGCGGCTACTTCTTCTTCGAGAGCTGGAAGCGCAGCGAGAAGATGCAGATGGCGATGGACCGCTTGCTGCTCAAGGTGCCGGTCTTCGGCGACCTGATCAACAAGAGCGTGATCGCGCGCTGGACGCGCACGCTGTCGACCATGTTCGCCGCGGGCGTGCCGCTGGTCGAGGCGCTCGATTCGGTGGGCGGCGCCTCGGGCAACGCGGTCTACGTGCAGGCCACCGAGCAGATCCAGAAGGACGTGTCCACCGGCTCGGCACTCACCACCTCGATGACGGCCACCGGCGTGTTCCCGACGATGGTGCTGCAGATGGCGGCCATCGGCGAGGAATCGGGCTCGCTCGACCACATGCTGGCCAAGGCCGCCGAGTTCTACGAGGACGAGGTCGACGAGATGGTCAAGGGCCTGTCGAGCCTGATGGAGCCGTTCATCATCGTCATCCTGGGCGTGCTGATCGGCGGCATCGTGGTCTCGATGTACCTGCCCATCTTCAAGCTCGGTGCCGTCGTCTAGCGTGGACGGCCTGACCGCCGGCCTGTCGCCCGACCTGCTGACGCTGCTGCTCTCCCCTTGGGCCCTGGGCCTGCTGGGGCTGGTGGTGGGCAGCTTCCTCAACGTCGTCGTTCACCGCCTGCCGCTGATGCTCGAGCGACAGTGGTGGCGCGACGTGGCGGCGCAGCTCGGCGACGCCGATTCGTTCAGGCGGGTGTTCGGCGCGCCGGCGCCCGAGCCGCTGGCCGCCGCCTCGGGCCGGCTCGACCAGGCCATCGGCGAGCTCAAGCCGCTGTCGATCGCCCGGCCGGCGTCGCGCTGCCCGGCCTGCGGCACGCCGATCAAGGCCTGGCACAACATCCCGGTCGTGAGCTGGCTGGCGCTGCGCGGCCGCTGCGCCGCCTGCGGCGCGGGCATCGGCTGGCGCTACCCGCTGGTGGAGCTGGCGACCGCGGCGCTGTTCGCGGCGCTGGCGTGGCGTTTCGGTCCTGCACCGCAGACGCTGTTGTGGTGCGCCATGGGCGCAACGTTGCTGGCGCTGGCGCTCATCGACTGGGACACCACGGTGCTGCCCGACGTGCTGACGCTGCCGCTGCTGTGGGCCGGCCTCGTCGCAGCGGCGCTCGGCTGGCTGCCGGGGTTGCCGCTGGTGCAGTCGCTGGCCGGCGCGGCCGCGGGCTACCTCGCGCTGTGGCTCGTCTACGTCTTCTTCAAGCTCGCCACCGGCAAGGAAGGCATGGGCTTCGGTGACTTCAAGGTGCTGGCCGCCCTCGGTGCTTGGCTGGGCTGGCAGGCGATCCTGCCGATCGTGCTGATGGCCTCGGTGATCGGGGCGCTCGTCGGCCTGGTGATGAAGCTCACCGGCTCGCTGCGCGAAGGCCGCTTCGTGCCCTTCGGCCCGTTCCTCGCCGGCGGCGGCTTCGTCGTCATGCTCGTCGGACTGCCGACCGTGCTGGGGTGGATCGGCTGGTGAACCACGGCGCCGCCGCGCCGGTGACCATCGGCCTCACCGGTGGCATCGGCAGCGGCAAGAGCACGGTGGCGCGCATGCTCGTCGAGCGCGGCGCGCACCTCGTCGACACCGACGCCATCGCCCGCGCGCTCACCCTGCCCGGCGGCGCCGCCATCGACGCCCTGCGTGCCGAGTTCGGCGACGTCGCCATCGATGCCGAGGGCGCGCTCGACCGCGCACACATGCGCCGGCTGGCCTTCGAGGACGCCGGCGCCAAGGCGCGGCTGGAAGGCATCCTGCATCCGCTGATCGGCGCGCAGGCCGACCGCGAGGCCGAGGCCGCTGCGGGCCGGCCGCTGGTGTTCGACGTGCCGCTGCTCGCCGAGTCGCGCGGCCCGCGCGCCTGGCGCACGCGCGTGCGCCACGTGCTGGTGGTCGACTGCAGCGAGGCCACCCAGGTGCAGCGCGTGGCGGCGCGCCCGGGTTGGAGCGAGGACGCCGCGCGCCGCGTCATCGCCCAGCAGGCCGGCCGGGCCCTGCGCCGCTCGATCGCCGATGCGGTGATCGTCAACGACGGCATCGGGCTCGACGCGCTGGCGCAGGAGGTGGCTGCGCTGTGGGCGACGTGGTGCCCCGCGCCTGCCAGCAGGGGCGCCATTGCCGAGGCCCCGGCGCCAGGCGCAGACGCCGGCTAGGCCGCATCGCCGGCCCGTGCCCGGCCGCGTGAAAGGCCTGTGGAACAATGCCGCGAAGCGCCATGGCCACGATGGTTCTCTACGAGTACCCGTTCAACGAGGGCATCCGCACGATGCTGCGGCTCGAGCACCTGTTCGACCGCCTGGGCCAGCTGCTGCCGCGCGACGCGCCGGTGGACCACCACTTCGCGCTGGCGACCATGTTCGAGATCATGGACGTGGCCTCGCGCGCCGACCTGAAGAGCGATCTGCTCAAGGAACTCGAGCGCCACCGCGCCCAGTTGCAGACCTACCGCGGCCACGCGGGTGTCTCCGAGGCGGCGCTCGACGCCGTCACCGCGCGCATCGACCATGCCTTCAACGGCCTGAACGCGCTGCAGGGCAAGGCGGGCCAGGCGCTGGCCGGTAACGACTGGCTGATGAGCATCCGCAGCCGCATCAGCATCCCGGGCGGCACCTGCGAGTTCGACCTGCCGGCCTACTACGCCTGGCAGCAGCACCCGGCCGACCGGCGCCGCGCCGACCTGCAGGGCTGGCTGGGGACGCTGATGCCGCTGGCCGAGGCGCTGCAGGTGCTGCTGGGCCTGGTGCGCGACAGCGGCGTGCCGCAGCGCATGGTGGCGCCGGGTGGCCAGTACCAGCAGAGCCTGCACCAGGGCCGGAGCTACCACCTGCTGCGCGTGCGCGTCGACGGCGACAGCGGCGTCGTGCCCGAGATCAGCGGCCACCGGCTCATGGTGTCGATCCGCTTCATGAAGCCCGATGGCGATGGGCGGCTGCGCAACGCCGCCGCCGACACCGAGTTCGAACTGGCGCTCTGCGCCTGAGGCCGCCGATGCCCGACGACCGGCAGGAGCCCGCGCGCGCCGCCACCGAACGCCACGTGCCCTGCCCCAGCTGCCGCAAGCCGGCGCTGTACGGGCCGCGCAACCCCTGGCGCCCGTTCTGCAGCGAACGCTGCCGCAACGTCGACCTCGGCGCCTGGGCGAGCGAGCAGTTCCGCGTGCCGGCGTCCCCCGCCGACACCGCGGCGCCCGAGGGCGACGTGCCGCCGCCCCTGCCGCGCGAACCGCACTGACAGGCACGGCGCCGTGCGACGACGTGGCGCGAGGTGCGCGCCGCCACGGTGCTGCGCGCCGCCGCCTGGAGCAACGTCAACGCCGCGGCAAGGCCGTGCTGCTCAGGCTGCGCAGGAACGCCGCCAGGTCGGCCGCCTCGTCGGCGCTCAAGTCCAGCCGGCGCAGGATGCGTTCACCGTCGGCGTGCAGCCGCTCCTCGTCGAGTGCGCTGTAGTGCTGCACCACGGCTTCGATCGTCGCTCGGCTGCCGTCGTGGAAGTAGGGTGCGGTGTGCACCAGCTGGCGCAGCGGCGGCACGCGGAACTCGCCGAAGTGGCGGTGCTCCAGCCGCAACTGGCGCGTGAGCAGGGCGCGCGGATCGGCCGCCTCGCCGGCATCGTTGAACGGACCGAGCCGGTGGTGCACGCCCGAGCGCAGCGTGGAGATGCCGCCATGGCGCCCGGGGTCGACGCCGTCGGCGGTGAAGAACGGCACGCCGATGTCGGCGAACTCGCGGTTGGTGAACGCCGGCCCGGCGTGGCAGACGCTGCAGCGCGCGCGGCCGACGAAGAGCCGCAGACCGCGCTGCGCGTCCATCGGGTAGCGCGCCGCGGCGCGCCAGTCGCCGCGCGCCAGCGCGTCGCGGAAGCGGTCGAACGGCGTGCGCGGCGAGACCAGCGTCGCCTGGTAGGCGGCCAGTGCCTTGGCGAGGTTGACCAGCAGCACGTCGGCGCGGTCGTCCGTCGCGTCGCGGCCGAAGGCGGCGCGGTAGGCCGCCGCGTGCGGCGCATGTTCGCGCACGCGCGCCGCGGCGCTGGCCGCATCGGCGGCCATCTCGTTGGGCGACAGCAGCGGCGCCAGGCTGGCCGCCCACAGCGAATCGCTGGCGCCGTCCCAGCCGAACCAGCGCTGCTGCGCCACGTCCAGCAGGCTCGGCGTGTTGCGCCGTGTGGCCATCGCGCGGCCGCGCGCCAGCGGTGCGCCGTCCTGGAAGGCGCGTTCCGGCACGTGGCAGCTGGCGCAGGCGAGCGCAGCCCCGGCGCTGCCCGGTGCGGCCAGCCGGGTGTCGAAGAACAAGGCCCGTCCCAGCCGGATCGCGGCGGGGCGGCCCTCGACGCGGTTGGCGATGTCGCGCTCGACCGGCGGCGGCCAGGGGCCGTGGGCGGCGATGCGCCGGCGCTCGTCGGCGCTGAAGTCGAGCAGGCCGCCAGCCGGCGGCGGCGCATGCGCCGCCGGGGTGGCGGATCGGGTGACAACGCCGCGTTCGGCGCCGATGGCCGCGCCGATCGGCGCCGCCAGCGCCAGCCACGCGGCCGCGGCGCCCGGCGCCAGCACGCGGCTCCAGCGCCGGCCGGGCCGACGCCGCATCAAGGCGCCACGTCCACCGCCTGGCGCAGCACCACCACCTGGCCGTCGCCGCGCGCCACGTCGAAGCGCCACTCCCAGCGTCCGCTCATGTGCCACACCAGGCCGTCGACACGCCAGCGGCCGGCACCCTGCGGCTCGATGCGCGGCGCGTAGTTCATGCCGTGGCGGTGCTCGGGCATCGTCGCGTCGACCGCCTGCAGCACGGCATCGTGCGGACACAGCCGCACCTCGATGGCGAACGGCCGGCCGGCGGGAATGCGCAGCGGCTGTGCGCGCCAGGCCAGGCGCGGCGCGGCGGCGTCATCGCCGGCCGCCAGCACTGCCCAGCCGGCAGGCAGCATGCAGGCCACCGCGGGCAGTGGCAGGCCGAGCCACGCCACAGCGTGCAGCGCGATGGCGGCCAAGCCCGGCCCGGCGCGACGCGGGCGGCTCATCGCGCGCCCAGTAAAGCCGCCATCGCGCCGAACAGCGCCTCGCCGTTCTTCCAGGCGATGCGCTCGGCCACGTCCGCAGGCAGATCGGCCAGCCAGGCGCGCGACCAGCGCGCGTGTTCGACGACGTAGTGCCAGCGCTCGGGAGTGAAGGTGTCGGTGCCCACCATGAAGCGGTCGGGGAACTCGAGGAACAGCGCGCGCCACGCCGGGTCGACCTTGCCGACGGCCTGCGCGCCGACGCCCTGCACGCTGGCGTGGTCGCTGCGGAACGCCAGGTCGCACCACAGGTTGCGGTGCCGGCGCAGCAGCTCGCGCACCTTCTCCGGCGGATCGAAGCCGGCATGTGCCCAGACGATGCGGGCCTGCGGGTCGAGCCTGAACTGGCGCTCGATGGCGTCGGCGTCCGAATGCGAGTGCAGGAAGAGCCGGTGCTCGCGCGCCAGCGCGACCACCCGCTGCATCACGGGCAGTTCGGCGTCGGCGCCGTAGACGTGGTACTCGCCGATGGCCACGTAGCGGTGGCGCTTCAGGCGGTCTTCCAGGTGGGCCACGATGCTCGGGTCGTGCACCCAGGTCCCGATCTCGCCGCGGCCGCGGTAGGGCCGCAGCACGGGCAGCACGAGGTCGGGCGCCTCGGCGTACAGCTTCTGCGTGCCGTCGTCGCTGCTGCTCGACACCATGGCCCGCTTCAGGCCGGCCTGGCGCATCAGCGCGACGGCCTGGCGCGGCGGGATGCGCTCCCAGGCGTCGTGGCTGTAGTGCAGGTGGGCGTCGAAGATGGGCAGCAGCGCCGGCGCGTCGGCCGGCTGCGCCTGCACCGTGCCACCCAGGCTGCAGGCGGCGGCGACGGTGAGGAGGGTTCGCAGGAAACGCATCGCGGTTGTCCCCGGGCAGGCTCGGGTGCATGCTAGTCGGATGTGGATCTTCCGCCAGCTCTTCGACCCCACGTCGTCCACCTACACCTACCTGCTGGCCGATGGCGGCGAGGCGGTGCTGATCGACCCGGTGTTCGAGCAGGCCGGGCGCGACGGCGCGCTGCTGCGCGAACTCGACCTGACGCTGGTGGCGACGCTGGACACGCACGTGCACGCCGATCACGTCACCGCCGCCTGGCTGCTGCGCCAGCGCACGGGCAGCGCCATCGCCGTGGCCGCCGCCAGCGGCGCCCAGGGCGCGACGCGCGCCCTGGTGCACGGCGACCGCGTGGCCTTCGGCCGCCGCCACCTCCAGGTGCGCGCCACACCCGGCCACACCGACGGCTGCCTGAGCTACGTGCTCGACGACCATCGCATGGCCTTCACCGGCGACGCGCTGCTCATCCGCGGTTGCGGCCGGACCGATTTCCAGCACGGCAGCGCCGAGCGGCTGTACCGCTCGGTGCACGAGCAGCTGCTGACGCTGCCCGACGACTGCCTGCTGTACCCGGCGCACGACTACCGCGGCCTCACCGCCACCAGCGTCGCCGAGGAGCGGCGCTACAACCCGCGCCTGGGCGGCGACGCCAGCATCGACGACTTCGCCGGCTACATGCGCCACCTGCGCCTGCCGCACCCCAAGCTGATCGACGTGGCGGTGCCGGCCAACCTGCGCTGCGGCGAGCCGGCGCCCGGCACGCCGCTGCCCGCCGACCAACCCGACTGGGCGCCGCTCGTGCTGAGCTTCGCCGGCGTCTGGCAGATCGAGCCGGCGGCGCTGCACGAACTGGCCACGCCGGTGCAGGTGGTGGACGTGCGCGAACCCGCGGAGTGGGCAGACGCCAGCCTGGGACACATCGCCGGCGCGACGCTGCTGCCGCTGGCCGAACTGGCCGCGCGCCACGGCGAACTCTCCGCCGACCAGCCGGTGGTGGCCGTGTGCCGGTCGGGCGCCCGCTCGGCCCAAGCCTGCCAGCAGCTGGCGGGGCTGGGCTTCGCCCGGGTGGCCAACCTGGCCGGTGGCATGCTGCGCTGGCGCTCGCTCGGGCTGCCGGTCGAGGGCGCCGCGGGCGGTGCCTGAGCGCGCGCGCTACCCTAAAACGCATTGCGGAGGGGCTTGAAGCGTCACCGCCGGCCCCTATAATCGTCCTGCTAGCACTCGCCTCGGTTGAGTGCTAACGATGCGGCAGCCGCCTTGGATCGGCGCCGCGATCTGCATGTCAGCGTGGGCTGACTTCCGCAGCCCGCCGCACTGTGGCACATGGTTGAATCTCAAGGAGATGAAATGAAGCTTCGTCCGTTGCACGATCGCGTGATCGTCAAGCGCCTGGAAAACGAAACCAAGACCGCTTCGGGCATCGTGATCCCCGACAACGCCGCCGAGAAGCCCGACCAGGGCGAAGTGCTCGCGGTGGGCCCGGGCAAGCGCAACGACAAGGGTGACTTCGTCGCCCTGAACATCAAGGTCGGCGACCGCGTGCTGTTCGGCAAGTACAGCGGCCAGACCGTCAAGGTCGATGGCGACGAGCTGCTCGTGATGCGCGAAGAAGACCTCTTCGCCGTGGTCGAGAAGTAATCAGCCCTACCCGTTTCCGGAGAGATAGAACATGGCAGCAAAAGAAGTCGTTTTCGGCGGTGACGCCCGCGCCCGCCTGGTCGAAGGCGTGAACATCCTGGCCAACGCGGTCAAGGTCACCCTGGGCCCCAAGGGCCGCAACGTCGTGCTCGAGCGCAGCTTCGGCGCCCCCACCGTCACCAAGGACGGTGTCTCGGTCGCCAAGGAGATCGAGCTCAAGGACAAGCTCCAGAACATGGGCGCGCAGATGGTCAAGGAAGTCGCTTCCAAGACCAGCGACAACGCCGGTGACGGCACCACCACCGCCACGGTGCTGGCGCAGTCGATCGTGCGCGAAGGCTTCAAGTACGTCGCCGCGGGCCTGAACCCGATGGACCTGAAGCGCGGCATCGACAAGGCCGTGACCGCCCTGGTCGAAGAGCTGAAGAAGCAGAGCAAGCCCACCACCACGAGCAAGGAAATCGGCCAGGTCGGCAGCATCTCCGCCAACAGCGACGAGTCGATCGGCCAGATCATCGCCGAGGCGATGGACAAGGTCGGCAAGGAAGGCGTCATCACCGTCGAAGACGGCAAGAGCCTGAACAACGAGCTGGATGTCGTCGAAGGCATGCAGTTCGACCGCGGCTACCTCAGCCCCTACTTCATCAACAACCCCGACAAGCAGGTCGCGGTGCTGGACAACCCGTTCGTGCTGCTGCACGACAAGAAGGTCAGCAACATCCGTGACCTGCTGCCGGTGCTGGAGCAGGTGGCCAAGAGCGGCCGTCCGCTGCTGATCGTCGCCGAGGAAGTCGAAGGCGAGGCGCTGGCCACGCTGGTGGTCAACACCATTCGCGGCATCCTCAAGGTCGTCGCCGTCAAGGCGCCGGGCTTCGGTGACCGCCGCAAGGCCATGCTCGAGGACATCGCCATCCTGACCGGCGGCAAGGTCATCGCCGAGGAAGTCGGCCTGACGCTCGAGAAGGTCAAGCTGGACGACCTGGGCCAGGCCAAGCGTGTCGAGGTGGCCAAGGAGAACACCACCATCATCGACGGCGCCGGCAAGGCCGCCGACATCGAGGCGCGCGTCAAGCAGATCCGCGTCCAGATCGAGGAAGCCACCAGCGACTACGACCGCGAGAAGCTGCAGGAGCGCGTGGCCAAGCTGGCCGGCGGCGTGGCGGTGATCAAGGTCGGTGCCGCCACCGAAGTCGAGATGAAGGAGAAGAAGGCGCGTGTCGAGGACGCCCTGCACGCCACGCGTGCCGCGGTGGAAGAAGGCATCGTCGCCGGTGGTGGCGTGGCCCTGCTGCGCGCCCGCCAGTCGGTCGGCGCCAACCTGAAGGGCGACAACGCCGACCAGGAAGCAGGCATCAAGATCGTGCTGCGCGCCATCGAGCAGCCGCTGCGCGAGATCGTCGCCAACGCCGGCGACGAGCCCAGCGTGGTGATCAACAAGGTGCTCGAGGGCAAGGGCAACTACGGCTACAACGCCGCCAACGGCACCTATGGCGACATGATCGAGATGGGCATCCTGGACCCGACCAAGGTGACCCGCACCGCGCTGCAGAACGCCGCGTCGGTGGCCAGCCTGATCCTGACGACCGAAGCCATGGTGGCCGAGGCCCCGAAGGAAGAGACCCCGATGCCCGCCGGCGGCGGCATGGGTGGCATGGGCGGCATGGGCGGCATGGACATGTGATGCGGACGTGAAGCCCCGCCCGCGCGGGGCTTCGCGCCGGATCGCGCCCGAGGCCTTGCCAGGCCGAGGGGCAGCCCGCCGAACAAACCGAGGCCTGCGTGCAGAACGCAGGCCTTTTTCTTTGATCCGCGCACGCGTCCGGCCGGACAATCGGCAAGACCATGGTTGCGCGCGGCCCCTCCCCGGCATTCCGGCAGTACGTCGACGACGAACTGCTGCGCGCGCCGATGCTGTTCGACCAGCTGATCGACGCCACCATCGACCGGCTGCGCAAGGCGCTGCCGGTGATGCCGCCGCTGCAGCGCGCATCGCTGGGCGAGGTGATCCAGGTGCTGAACCCGCAGCGCCCGCGCCTGGCGGAGTACTTCAGCCGCTCGCTCCAGGAACAGGTCAACGCCGAGCTGCTGCGCCACGGCCCGAAGGCGGCGCAGGCCAAGCCCGCCGGCAAGCTGGAGCTGGCGCTGGTGGACGAGGACGTCGTGGCGCTCGACGTCGAGCTGTCGCACGCCATCGAGGCGATCAACAGCACGGCCGAGTACGAACTGCGCGAGCTCAACACCTTCATCTCGGCGCTGGTCGGCGACATGGACGTCGCAGCCGACCACAACCCCTTCCGCGCCGAGACCTACGCGCGCGCCGTGTGGGCCGCCGCGCAGGCGCTGCCGCTGTCGCGTGGCCACCAGGTGGCGTTCATGCGCCACGCGGGCGAGCCGCTGGCGCAGATCCTGCGGCGCGTCTATGCCGCGTCGACCTCGCGGCTGGAATCGATGGGCGTGGAGCCCGCGGCCTACCGCACGCTGATCCTGCCGGCGGGCTCGCGCCGCGGCGCGCGCCACGAGGAGTCGGGCTACAGCCCCGACCTGCACCGCATCCGCGAGACCATGCCGGCCCCGCTGGACGCCGTGGCCCCGGGCCGCGGCAGCCTGCGCTACGACGGCCAGGTGGGCGGGGCGTCGCGCCCCGAGCACTGGAGCGACGTGGCACGCGGCACGTCGAACCGCGTCGACCGCCAGGCCATCGAGCTGGTGAGCCGGCTGTTCGAGGCCATGCAGCAGGACGAACGCGTGCCGGCCGACGTCAACCTGCTCATCGCCCGGCTGCACGGCCCGGCGATGCGCCTCACGCTGCGCGACGCCGCGGTGCTCGACCACGACAAGCACCCGCTGTGGCGCTTCATCAGCCGGCTGGTGCACGAGAGCCAGATGGCGCCCGACCCGCAGGACCCCGAGCGCGTGCTGCTGCTGAAGGCGGCGCAGGCCATCGTCGAGCAGGTGGCGGCCGAGCCCGAGCAGAACTCGGGCATCTACCGCTGGGCACTGGACAAGCTGGAAAGCTTCCTCCACAAGCGGCTGACGCGCCGCCTGGCCGCTGCCGCCAGCCACATCGGCGCGCTGCAGAAGCTGGAAGCGCGGCTGGCCGAAGACCAGGCCACGCCCTCGACGCTGCACGGCATGCTCGACGTGCCCCAGCTCGACACCGTGCCGGCCGAACTGCTCGACGACCACGAACCGGCCGAGCCTTCCAACGCCGCCGCCAAGGCCTGGCTCGAAGCGCTGCAGCCGGGCCACTGGGTGCGCCTGTTCCTGCAGGGGCGCTGGGTGCAGGCCCAGCTGATGTGGCCGGGCGAGCGGCGCGAGGTCTGGCTGTTCGGCGACGGTGCTTCGGACGCCACTTGGGCCATCCGCCGCACCGCGCTGATGACGATGTTCAACGAGCACCTGGCCAAGACGCTCAAGCAGCGCTCGATCGTCGGCACGGCGGCGCAGCGCGTGCACCACCAGATGACGGCGTCGGCTGCGGCCTGAAGGCGCCGCGCCGGTTCGCCAGCGCCGTGCGCAGCCCCCACGGGCGGGCCACCGTCGGCCCGGTCCGCCTCAGCGCGGCAGCAGCTCGAGGATGGTGTCGGCCAGCAGTGCCGGCTGCTCGTGCACGATCCAGTGTGACGCATCGGCCACGCGGCGCAGGTCGAGCTGCGGCACCCAGCGTTCGAGGCCGTCGAGCAGGCCGGGCAGCAGCGCGTGGTCGCGCAAGCCCCACAGCACCGTCGTGGGCACGGCCACAGTGACGGCGTCGTCGGGCAACACCAGCGTGTGGATCGCGTCGTCGGGCCCGGTCGGCGGCTTCAGCGGCGAGGCGCGGTAGTAGTTGGCCGGGCCGGTCAGGCCGTGGCGCCAGACGGCGCGGTAGCGGTCCTTCGTCGCTGCGTCGAGCCAGGCCGCGTCGCCGAAGAAGCGCCACAACCGGCGGTGGTCGTCCTCGGCCAGCAACGCCTCGGCGTCGGGCCGGCACAGGAAGTTCATGTAGGTGCTGGCGCGCTGCTGCTCGGGGTTGTCGCGCAGCTCGCGCAGGAAGGTGGCGGCGTGCGGCGAGTTGACGATGAGCAGCCGCCGCATCAGCTCGGGCCGCGCGGCGGCCAGGCCCCAGGCGGCCGCGCCGCCCCAGTCGTGCGCCACCAGCAGGTCGATCGGCGCGCCGACCGCCTCGATCAGCGACGCCACGTCGCCGATGACGTGGCGCGCGCGGTACGCCGCCACCTCGGCGGGCGCGCTCGAGCCGGCGTAGCCGCGCAGGTTGGGCGCCACGCAGGCGGCGTGCGGCGCGATGCGCGCCATGACCTCGTCCCAGATGAAGGCGGCCTCCGGAAAGCCGTGCAGCAGCACGACCCGCGGCCTGCCGTTGCCGGCGCCGCGGCAGTCGAGCGTGATGCCGCCGGGCAGCGTCTCGCGCCAGGTGCGGATGGCGGGGTCGGTGGGTTCAGGTGTCATGGTGGGCAGCCTCCGGGTGAATCCAGCCGTGCAGCGTCTCGGCCACGTCGGCCAGCCCCTGGCGCGACAGCGCCGAGAACAGCGCCACGCCGATGTCGGCCTCCTCGGTGGCCAAACCGGCCAGCGCGCCCTGCGCCTGCGCCAGCGCGGCCTGCTGCTCGCGCCGGTTGAGCTTGTCGGCCTTGGTCAGCAGCACCAGCAGCCGCACCTCGCCGTTGGCCACGCGCGGCGCCACCAGGGCGAGCAGGCGCTCGTCCAGGTCGGTCGGGCCCAGGCGCGAGTCGACCATCAGCACCACGCCGTGCAGCGGGCGGCGCAGTTCCAGGTACTCGGCCATCACGGCCTGCCAGCGCAGCTTGGCGCTGCGCTCCACGGCCGCATAGCCGTAGCCCGGCAGGTCGGCAAAGAGCGCGTCCGGCGCGTCCTTCGGGCCCACGGCGAACAGGTTGATGTGCTGCGTGCGCCCCGGGGTGCGCGAGGCGAAGGCCAGGCGCCGCTGCTGCGCCAGGGTGTTGATGGCGGTGGACTTGCCGGCGTTGGAGCGGCCGACGAAGGCGATCTCTGGCAGCTCGCCGCCGGGCAGCTGGTGCAGCTGGCTGGCGGTGGTGAGAAAGCGTGCGCTGTGGGCCCAGGCGAGCGCGGCCTTGGCCTGGGCGCCGTCGCCCGGCGCGGCGGCCGGTGTGGGCGTATTCATGAGCCATTGTAAAATTCGCGGGTTTGGGTCGCCCCTGCGCGGTCCGCCTCCCCTTTCCTTCGAACCGCCTCGAGAAGGCCCCTGCTGCATGAAGTCGCCCCTGCCCGCCTTGGCCCTGGCCGCGCTGCTCGTCACCACCGGCAACGCGCTGGCCGCCGAAGCCGCCCAGCCGGCGTTCAAGCCCGACGCCAACCGGGGCCAGCAGCTCGCCACCGCCTGCCTGGCCTGCCACGCCGCCGACGGCAGCCGCGGCGCGCCGGCCAACCCGATCATCCAGGGCCAGCACCCCGAATACATCGTCAAGCAGCTGATCGAGTTCAAGACCGGCAAGCGCAAGAGCCCGGTGATGCAGGGCATGGCCGCGCCGCTGTCCGAAGACGACATGCGCCACATCGCCGCCTTCTACACCAGCAAGCAGCCCAAGCCGGGCTTCGCCAAGGCCAAGGAGATCGTCGGCCTGGGCGAGCAGATCTGGCGCGGCGGCATCCCGGGCAAGCAGGTGCCGGCGTGCACCGGCTGCCACAGCCCCAACGGCGCCGGCATCCCCGCGCAGTACCCGCGCCTGGCCGGCCAGCACAGCGACTACACCGAAGCCCAGCTCGTCGCCTTCCGCGCCGGCGCACGCAACAACGGCCCGATGATGGTCACCATCGCCAGCAAGATGAACGACCGCGAGATCAAGGCCGTGTCCGACTTCATCGCCGGGCTGCGCTGAGCGCCGTCACAGCGGTAGCGCTTCGTCACCACGCAGGGCCGGCACATGCCGGCCCTTTGCATTCGGGCTTTTGACCCGCCGCCGATAATCCCGCGATGGCCTTCTCCACCACCGGCGTCGAGGTGCGCGTGCGCTCGCAGCGCGTGCGCGAGGCGGTGGAGCTCATCTCCTCGATGCGCTTCGCGATCTCGCTGCTGACGCTGATCTGCATCGCCGCCGTCATCGGCACCGTGGTGCAGCAGAACCAGCCGGCGACGAACTACGTCAACCAGTTCGGGCCCTTCTGGGCCGACGTGTTCGCGGCGGTGAACCTGTTCACCGTGTACAGCGCGCCGTGGTTCCTGCTCATCCTCGGCTTCCTGGTGGTGAGCACCAGCCTGTGCATCGCGCGCAACGCGCCGAAGATCCTGGCCGACCTGCGCCAGTTCCGCGAGAACCTGCGCGAGCAGTCGCTGGCCGCCTTCCACCACCGTGGCCAGGGCGTGGTGGGCGAGCCGCGCGAAGCCGCGCTCGAACGCGTCGCCCGCGTGCTGGCCGCGCACGGCTGGGTGGCCAAGGCGCAGATCCGCGAAGGCGGCACCATGGTCGCGGCCCGCAAGGGCCGGGCCAACAAGCTGGGCTACCTGGCCGCGCACTCGGCCATCGTGCTCGTCTGCGTGGGCGGGCTGCTCGACGGCGACCTGATCGTGCGCGCGCAGATGGCGCTGCAGGGCAAGAGCGCCTTCGACGGCAGCGGGCTCGTCTCGGAGGTGCCGGACAAGCACCGCCTGTCGATGTCCAACCCCACCTACCGCGGCAACCTGTTCGTGCCCGAAGGCGCGCGCTCGGGCATGGCCGTGCTGACGATGCCCAGCGGCGTGGTGCTGCAGCCGCTGCCGTTCGACGTGGAGCTCAAGCGCTTCATCGTCGAGTACTACGCGACCGGCATGCCCAAGCTCTTCGCCAGCGAGATCGTGGTGCACGACCGCGCCAGCGGGCGCACGGTGGAGCACCGCGTCGAGGTCAACAAGCCGGCGTTCCACGACGGCATCGCCATCTACCAGAGCAGCTTCGAGGACGGCGGCTCGCGGGTGAAGCTGCGCGCCAGGCCGCTGGCCGGCGGGCGCGACTTCGAGGTCGAAGGCCGCATCGGCGAGAAGACCGAGCTGGTGAGCAACGGGCCGCAAGGCGAGGAGCGCGTGACGCTCGAGTTCGCCGCGCTGCGCGTCATCAACGTCGAGAACCTGGGCGAGCGCAGCGCCGGCGCGCCGGGCACGGGCGGCCCCGGCGGCGGCGACGGTGCCGACGTGCGCAAGGTCGACCTCGTCTCGGCCATCGACAGCCGCCTGGGCGCGGGCACCAAGGTGCAGACGCAGCGCGAGCTGCGCAACGTGGGCCCGTCCATCACCTACCGCATCCGCGACGCGGCCGGCCAGGCGCGCGAGTACCACAACTACATGGCGCCGATGGAGCTGGACGGCTCATCCGTCTTCCTCGCCGGGGTGCGCGAGAACACGGCCGACGCCTTCCGCTACCTGCGCATTCCGGCCGACGCCGACGGCACGCTCGACAGCTGGCTGCTGCTGAAGAAGGCGCTGGCCGACCCCGCGCTGCGCGAACAGGCGGCGCAGCGCTACGCGCGCATCGCCGCGCCCGGCGACAAGCCCGACGTGGCCGAGCAGCTGGTGGTGACGACACGCCGCGCGCTGGGCCTGTTCGCCGGCGCCGAGGCCGCGCGCCCGGCCGCTGCGTCGCCCGATGCCGCGGCCAGCGGCAAGCCGGTGCCCGTGGGCGGCCTGCAGGCCCTGTCCGACTTCATGGAAGCCGCCGTGCCCGAGGCCGAGCGCATGCGCGTCTCGGGCGTGCTGGTGCGCATCCTCAACGGCGCGCTGTTCGAACTGGCGAACCTGGCGCGCGAGCAGGCGGGCCTGGCACCGCTGAAGCCCGACGCAGCGAGCGAGCGCTTCATGGCGTTGGCCGTCACCTCGCTGTCGGACAGCTTCTTCTACCCCGCGCCGGTGCTGTTCCAGCTGACCGACTTCACCCAGGTGCAGGCCAGCGTGTTCCAGGTGGCGCGCGCGCCCGGCAAGACGCTGGTGTACGCCGGCGCCGTGCTGCTGATCGTCGGCGTGTTCATGATGCTGTACGTGCGCGACCGGCGCCTGTGGGTGTGGCTGCAGCCGCTGCCCGACGACGCGGCGCGCACCCGGCTGACCACCGCCTTGTCGAGCACGCGGCGCACGCTCGACGGCGATGCCGAGTTCGAGCGCCTGCGCGCCGCGCTGCTGGCCGCGCCGGCCGCGCCGGCCCAGACCCCGGAGGCTATGCGATGAATTCGACGACGAGCACGACGACCACGGCCACCACCACCGTCGACCTCACCGGCCGCGCCGGCCCGGGCGCCTGGCTGGCGCGGCGCAGCGCCTACGACTGGGTCTTCGCGCTGCTCGTCGTCGCCGGCGCGCTGTTCGCCTTCCAGCGCTACGGCCGCTCGATGGACGTCTACGAGCTCTCCATCCTCGCCGGCACGGTGCCGGCGCTGATCGGTCTGGGCTGGTTCTGGGGCAGCCTGCGCACGCTGAGCCTGGCGGTGGGCGCGGCCACGCTGCTGGCCATCGGCCTGTACGCACGCCAGACCGACGGCTTCGGCGCCGACCTGGCGGCGGCCGACCGCGTCTTCCTGCTGAAGTACTTCCTGTCCAGCCAGAGCGCCATCCTCTGGATGAGCCTGCTGTTCTTCATGAGCACGGCCTTCTACTGGATCGGCCTGTTCGCGGGACGGGCACCGGCCACCGGCGGCACCGCCGGCGGCGACAACGGCGCGCTGCGCATCGGCTCGGGCCTGGCCTGGGTGGCGGTGGGCCTGGCGCTGATCGGCACGCTGGTGCGCTGGTACGAAAGCCACCAGATCGCGCCCGACATCGGCCACATCCCGGTGAGCAACCTCTACGAGGTGTTCGTGCTGTTCTGCTGGATGACGGCCGCCTTCTACCTCTACTACGAGCAGCACTACCGCACGCGCGCCCTCGGCGGCTTCGTGATGCTGATCGTCAGCGCCGCGGTGGGCTTCCTGCTCTGGTACACGGTGGTGCGCGAGGCGCACGAGATCCAGCCGCTGGTGCCGGCGCTGCAGAGCTGGTGGATGAAGCTGCACGTGCCGGCCAACTTCATCGGCTACGGCACGTTCGCGCTGTCGGCCATGGTGGCCTTCGCCTACCTCATCAAGCACCACGCCGCCGAGCGCCGCTGGTGGAAACTGGCGCCGCTGTGGCTGCTGGGCGTGGTGCTGTGCTTCGAGCCGCTGGTCTTCCGCCAGGGCTCGACCGCGTCGACCACCTACTGGGCGCTGTACTTCGGCATCAGCGCGCTGGCGGTGGCCGCGATCCTGGCGGTGCGCGGCCGGCTGGCGGCGCGCCTGCCGGCCTTCGAGGTGCTGGACGACGTGATGTACCGCGCCATCGCCGTCGGCTTCGCGTTCTTCACCATCGCCACGATCCTGGGCGCGTTCTGGGCCGCCGAGGCCTGGGGCGGCTACTGGAGCTGGGACCCGAAGGAGACCTGGGCGCTGATCGTGTGGCTGAACTACGCCGCCTGGCTGCACATGCGGCTGATGAAGGGCCTGCGCGGGGTGGTGTCGGCGTGGTGGGCGCTGGTGGGGCTGGCGGTGACGACCTTCGCCTTCCTCGGCGTCAACATGTTCCTCTCCGGCCTGCACTCCTACGGCGAGCTGTAAGCGGCGCCGGCGCGGAGCGACTGAAGGCGCATCGAGTCGGAGACACCATGCACCTGCTGACCCGCCGCGCGCGCGGCTACGAACACCCGACGCCTTCCGAGATCACGCCGCGCGCGGTGTGGCATGAACGCCGCCGCCTCACCGCCGGCCTGGGCGCCATCGCCGCCGGCCTGGCGCTGCCGGCCAGCGCGCTGGCCCAGCAGGCCGCCGTGCAGCGGCCGGGCAAGCTGGCGCCGCTGCCCGGCGCGAAGAGCAGCGTGCCGGGTGCGGTGGTGATGGACAAGCCCACCGCCTACGAGCACGTCAGCACCTACAACAACTTCTACGAGTTCGGCACCGACAAGGCCGACCCGGCGCAGCACGCCGGCTCGCTCAGGACCCGGCCCTGGACGGTGCAGGTCGAAGGCGAGGTGAAGAAGCCCGGCACCTACGACATCGACACGCTGCTCAAGCTGGCACCGATGGAAGAGCGCATCTACCGCCTGCGCTGCGTCGAAGGCTGGTCGATGGTGGTGCCCTGGGTGGGCTGGTCGCTGGCCGAGCTGGTCAAGCGCGTCGAGCCCACGGGCAATGCGAAGTTCGTGCAGTTCGTGACCCTGGCCGACAAGGCGCAGATGCCGGGCCTGCGCTCGTCGGTGCTCGACTGGCCCTACGTCGAAGGCCTGCGCATGGATGAAGCGATGCACCCGCTGACGCTGCTGGCCTTCGGTCTCTACGGCGAGGTGCTGCCCAACGCCAACGGCGCGCCGGTGCGCCTGGTGGTGCCGTGGAAGTACGGCTTCAAGAGCGGCAAGAGCATCGTCAGGATCCGCTTCGTCGAGAAGCAGCCCAAGACCAGCTGGGAAGCGGCGATCCCCAGCGAGTACGGCTTCTATTCCAACGTGAACCCCAAGGTGGACCACCCGCGCTGGAGCCAGGCCACCGAGCGCCGAATCGGCGAGGACGGCCTCTTCGCCAAGAAGCGGCCCACGTTGATGTTCAACGGCTACGAGCCGCAGGTCGGCCAGCTCTACGCCGGCATGGACCTGAAGAAGTTCTACTGAAGACGGCGCGCGCTCCGTCCCGGCCCCGGCGCTGTCCATGAACAAGCTGCTGCTGCATCCGGCAGCCAAGCCGCTGCTGTTCGTGCTGTGCCTGGTGCCGCTGGCGCTGCTGGTGTGGGGCGCGACGACCGACACCCTGGGTGCCAACCCGGCCGAGGCGCTGATCCGCGGCACCGGCGACTGGACGCTGCGCTTCCTGTGCCTGACGCTGGCGGTGACGCCGCTGCGCACCTGGACCGGCTGGCACGCGCTGGCGCGCTGGCGCCGCATGCTGGGGCTCTACGCCTTCGCCTACGGCGTGCTGCACTTCCTGTGCTTCGCCTGGCTCGACATGGGCTTCGACGTGCGGGCCATCCTGGCCGACATTCCCAAGCGGCCGTTCATCCTGGTGGGCACGCTGGCGCTGCTGCTCATGCTGCCGCTGGCCGCCACCTCGTTCAACCGCGCCATCAAGGCCCTGGGCGCCGGGCGCTGGCAGGCGCTGCACCGGCTGGTGTACGCCGTGGCGCTGCTGGGCCTGCTGCACTTCTTCTGGATGCGCGCGGCCAAGCAGAACTTCGCCGAGGTGGCCGTCTACGCGTCGATCCTCGGCGTGCTGCTCGGCTGGCGGCTGTGGCGCGCACGTGGCGGCCGGGCCGCGGCGCCCGCGCCGCGGCCGGCGTCAGCTCACTTGAAGCGGTAGCTGACGCTCGCCGTGTAGGTGCGGCCGCGCGGATCGGTGTACGTCGGGTCGTAGGTCGCCAGGAAGTAGTAGCTCTGGTTGGAGAACGGCGGGTCCTTGTCCAGCAGGTTCTGGATGCCGATGCGCACCTTCAGATCCTTGGTGGGGTTCCAGCTGGCCGACGCGTCCCACAGCGAGTACGCCGCGACGCGGCGCGGCGCCAGGCCTTCGAGGTAGCTGTCGTCGGCATAGCTCGAGAAGTACGAGTTGCCGAGCGACGCCGTCCAGTTGCCCAGCGACCAGTCGAAGCCGGCCCGGTGGCGCCAGCGCTGCACCACCTGGTCGTTGAGGAAGCGGCCGGCGTTGCTGACCATCGGCTCGGCGGCGCCGAACTGGCGGTCGTACTTGGCGACGTAGGTGCCGCTGAAGCTGCCGCTGAAGCGGCCAGCGGCGGTGGCCGGGCCGCGCGCCTTGAGCTCGATGTCGACGCCCGAGGTCTCGAGCCGGCCTTGGTTCTCCTTGCGCAGGATCAGCGTCGGGTAGTCGTCGATCGGATCGCGCACGATGTAGTTGGCGTAGCGCGTCGGGTTGTTGAGGATCGTCTTGCCCGAGAGGTCGCTGATGATGTCGGTCTTGGTGATGCTCCACCAGTCGAGGCCGACGCTGATGTCCCTGACCGGCTCGAACACCACGCCCAGCGAGAACTGCTTGCTCTTCTCGGGCTTGAGGTTGGGGTTGGCGTACTTCTCGGTCGGGAACTGGTCGAAGCCGTCCCACACCGAGTCGTACAGGAACGCCGGGCTCGTGCCGTAGGTCGTGGGGCGGTACAGCTCCGAGAAGCTCGGCGCGCGGAAGCCGGTGCCGGCCGAGCCGCGCACCACCACCGTGGGCGCGGGCTGCCAGCGCAGGCCGATCTTCGGGTTGGTGGTGCTTCCGACGCCTTCGTACTTGTCGAAGCGCAGCGCGAACTGCATCTCGAGCTGCTTGGTGAAGGGCGCGCTGATCTCCGCGTAGGCCGAGGCGATCTTGCGCTCGTGGCTCGTGGCCTGCGGCCCGGGCAGCCCGGCGCCGCTGCGGTCGCCGGCGATGTTGTTCGACAGCAGCAGCGCCGAAGGCGTGAAGTCCTGCGACTCGATGCGGAACTCGGCGCCGACGGCCATGCCCACGTCGCCGCCCGCCAGGCGGCCGATGGTGCCGCTGACCTTGGCGTCGACGGCGCTGGTGGTGCCCTCGCTCCTGCGCGCCACGTCGTCGATGCGCAGCGACTGGATCAGCGCCTGCCCCGCCGCCGGCGACGGGCCGAACGGGTTGATCTGGCCGTTGCGCAGCGCGGCCGAGAACTCGTTGAACAGGAAGTAGCCGTTGACGTAGCGGTCGGCCACCTTGTTGATGGCGTGGCTGGCGGCGGCCGTGTAGTCCCAGCCGTTGCCCAGCACGCCCTCGACGCCGAGCACCACGCGGCGCGCGTCGCTCGTCACCTCGTTGCTGCGGTTGCCCGCCTCGGTGGCGCGCATGCGGATCTCGAAGGTGCTGCCGTGCGTCACCGGGTTGGGCAGGTACGGGTTGACCGCGGCCCAGGTCACGCCGGTCACGCCGGTGGGGTTGGGCGACAGCACGTACAGCGTCTCGGCGCGCGCGGCCATCACTTCGGCGAACAGGTTGGTGCCCTGGCCGATCCGCAGCACGCCGCGGCCGATGAACGAGATCTTGTCCTGCTCGGGATAGATCTCGGTGTCGCGCATGTAGTCGTAGCCGCAGGCCTGGGCCAGGAACTCCTGCGCGTAGACGCTCGCCGGCGGGTTGCAGGTGGGCGCGAACAGGTTGACCGTGCGGTCGGTGTAGAGCCCGCCGTTGAAGCGGTAGCCGGCGGCGTTGATCGCGGCCAGCTGGGCGTTGCGCGTCGCCGCCGTGCCCGACAGCCGGATGTTCCCCGGGAAGGGCCGGCTCGACAGGTAGAACGGCACCGTGCTCGCCAGCGGCCGCTCCTGGATGAAGTCGCGCTGCGTGCTGCGCAGGGCGTCGAGCTTCTGCACGTCGAGCGTGCCGAAGACGTTGAAGCCGCTGGACTCCAGGTCGCCGATGCCCGCGCTCAGGGTGCCGGTGCGCTTGCCGGCGCCGCCCTGCTCGGTGGCCGCGGCCGTGACGGCGGCTTCGATGCCGCTGTAGTCCTGGCGCGTGATGAAGTTGATCACGCCGCCGATGGCGTCGGTGCCGTAGATGGCCGACGCGCCGTCCTTCAGCACCTCGACGCGGCGGATGGCGCCGGCGGGGATGCTGTTGAGGTCGACGCCGGCCGCGTCGCCCGGCGAGGCGAAGTTGGCCATGCGCCGGCCGTTGAGCAGCACGAGCGTCGAGCTGACACCCAGGCCGCGCAGGTTGGCACCGTTGAAGCCACGCTGGCCGCCGGTGTTGTCGGTGATGCTCGCGCCGTCGCCCAGGTTGGCGGTGGCCGAGCTGATGTTCTTCAGCAGTTCGGCGGCGGTGGTGACGCCGCTCTTCTCGATGTCCTCCCGGCCGATCGTCTGCACCGGCAATGCGGCTTCGCCTTCCAGGCGCTTGATCGACGAGCCGGTGATCTCGATGCGCTGCGGCGTGGCTTGCGCGGCGGCGAGATCGACGAACGCGAGCGCGGCGATCGCCAGCGTCACGCGCGAAACGGGAAAGGGCTTGAGGCGGCGTTGCGGCATGGTGTGGTGGCTTGAAGCCTTCGTGGATGGTGTCTCGTCCCTCGTGGACGGGCGCAATCTAGGGGGCGGCCGAACGGGCGACATCCGGGTTGCCGAGCGAGCGTCGCGTCGCGGCAAGTCGGCGTCGCACGCGCCCAAGTCGCTGTCGCGGCGGCGATGACAAGATCGCGCCCCATGCGCCTTGCACCGTTTTCGCGCCCTGCCGCGCCGCGGCCGTCCACGCCGGCCTTCGCCGTGGCCCTGGCCCTCGTCACGACGCTGGTGACGGCGCTGGCCGCCGTACTCGCTGCGACGTCGCGCGCACACGCCGCCACGCCGGCGGCGGCCGCCGCGCCGGCCGGCCAGGGCGCCTGCAGCGGCAGCGTCGTCGCCATCGGCGGTGCGCTCAAGGACGACAACACCGCGGTGTGGGGCCGCATCGTCGAGCTGGCCGGCGGACCAGGGGCGCGCATCGCGGTGATTGCGCTGTCGTCGGCCAACCCGGCGCGCACCGCGGCGTCCATCGGTGCCGCGCTCGAGCGCCGCGGCGCACGGCCGCAGACGGTGGCGCTCACCGCGGCCAATGCCGACGACGCCGCGCTCGCCACGCAGCTCGCCGGCGTCGACGGCGTGTTCTTCTCCGGCGGCGAACAGGCGCGGCTGCTCGATGCCCTGCTGCCGCGCCAGACGCACGCGACAGGCACCGCCGCGGCCCACCGCGAGACCGCCGCACTCGCCGCGCTGCGCGCGCTGCACTGCCGCGGCGGAGTGATCGCCGGCACCAGCGCCGGTGCCGCGGTGATGAGCACGCTCGCCATCCGCGACGTGCCCGACGTGCTGGCCGCGCTGCGCTCACCGCACACGCGGCTGCGCGAAGGCATCGAGGTGGGGCCGGGGCTGGGCTTCGTGCAGCCCGGCGTGCTCGTCGACCAGCACTTCGTCAAGCGTGGCCGCATCGCCCGGATGCTGCCGCTGATGGTCGAGCGCGGCGTGCCGCTGGGCCTGGGCGTGGAAGAGGACTCGGCCGCCGTGGTGCGTGGCGCCGGTGTGGAGGTGATCGGCGCGCGCGGCGTGCTGATCGTCGACACCTCGACGGCGCGGCGCGAGGGCAGCGGGCCGCTCGCCGTGCGCGACGTGCAGCTGGCCTGGCTGGAAAGCGGCGACCGCTACGACCTCGCCACGCGCACGGCCACGCCGCTGGCCACGCGGCGCGCCGCCACGCCGCCGGCGCAGCGCAGCGGCAACCACTTCCACGGCGACATCCTGGGCGACAACACCATCGTCGCGGCGATGACGCAGCTGGCGCAGGGCACACGCGCCCACGCGGTCGGCCTGGCGTTCTGGCCCGAGGGCGACGGCGACGACGCGGCGCTGGGCTTCGAGTGGACGCTGCGCGCCGACGCCGGCTCGCGGGTGCACGTGGGGGCCGCGGGCGACAGCGTCACCGGCATCCGGCTCGACGTGCTGCCCGTGCGCATGGCGCGGCCGCTGTACCGGCCCTGGGGCGTGCCGGCCGGCGCACACGCGGCCGCGCCCGGCGCGCGGTCCGCCGTGAACCCACCCTGAGCGCGACGTGACCCCGCAGCGCCACGGCTTCGTGCTGCTGCCCGGCTTCGCCCTGCTGGCGCTGGCCGGGCCGCTGGACGCGCTGGCCGCGGCCAACCAGCTGCTGGGCGGCACGGCCTACGTGCCGCTGCTCGTCTCCATCGATGGCGCACCGGTGCGTGCCGCCAACGGCACGCTGCTGGCGGTGGATGGCGCGCTCGCCGACACGGCGCGTTGCGACGCGGTGCACGTGCTGGCCGAGGCGCTGGCGCCGGCACCGGCCGCGCTGGCCGCGGCGCTGCGCGAACGGGCCGCCGCCGGCGCGCTGCTCGGCGGCATCGGCAGCGGCGCGGCGGCGCTGGCCGAAGCCGGCGTGCTGGCCGGCCACCGCGCCACGCTGCGCCACGAGCACGTGCGCGCGCTCGCCGAGGCGCACGCCGACGTCGTGCTGTCGAGCAACGTCTACGAGATCGACCGCGGGCGGCTGTCGTGTGCCGGCGGCAGTGCCAGCCTCGACCTGTTCATCGCCTGGCTCGCGCAGCGCCATGGCGAGCGCATCGCCGAGGCCCTGCTGGCGCACTTCGGCCTGGAGCGTCTGCGCGCGCGCGACGAGCGCCAGCGCGCCCCGGCCGCGGCGCGGGCGCTGCCCAGCGCCAAGCTGGCCGAAGCGGTGGCGCTGATGGAAGCCAACATCGCCGAGCCGCTGCCCACCGAGGACGTGGCGCGCCTGGTGGGCGTGTCGCGGCGCCAGCTCGAGCGCCTGTTCAAGCAGCACATGGACGCGCTGCCCAGCCGCTGGTACGCCGAGCAGCGCCTGGAGCGCGCGCGCCGCCTGCTGCAGCAGACGAGCCAGTCGATCCTGCAGGTGGGCCTGGCCTGCGGCTTCGCGTCGGGCTCGCACTTCTCCAATGCCTACCGCGCACGCTACGGCCACACGCCGCGCGACGAGCGCCGCGTGCGCGCCGCCGCCTGGCGCGACACGCCGCACGGCGGCACCTGATCACCTGCGCACGCGCGCGACACCCGACACGATGACGAGGAGACGGCCACGATGACCGCAACCGACCCGGCGACGCCACGGCTGCGCCTGCGCGCCGCCGCCGCATCCGACCTCGACGCCCTCGAGCGCATGGCCGGCGCCAGCGCCGTGGGCATCACCACGCTGCCTGCCGACCGCGCGGCGCTCGCCGACCGGCTGGAGCGCTCGGCGATGGCCTTCGCCACCGCCGACGACAGCAGCGGCGAGGAGATCCACCTCTTCGTGCTGGAGGAGCTGGACGGGCCGACGCCGGGGCGCATCGTCGGCACCAGCGGCATCGCCGCCAGCGCCGGCTTCGCGGACCGCTTCTACGCCTACCGCAACGAGATGGTGGTGCACGCCAGCCCGGCACTGAACGCCAGCAACCGCATCCACACCCTGCACCTGTGCCACGACCTCACCGGGCACACGCTGCTGACCTCGTTCTACGTCGAGCCCGAGCACGAGCAGGGCATCGGCGCGCAGCTGCTGTCGCGGGCGCGGCTGCTGTTCATCGCCGAGCACGCCGAGCGCTTCTCCGACCGCATCGCCGCCGAGAGCCCGGGGCTGGCCGACGAGGCCGGTCGCTGCCCGTTCTGGGATGCGGTCGGCCGGCGCTTCTTCGACATGGACTATCCCGTGGCCGAGCAGCTGGCCGGCGGCCGCACCAAGGCCTTCATCGCCGAGCTGATGCCGCACAGCCCGATCTACGTGCCGCTGCTGCCCGAGGCCGCGCAGTGGGCCGTGGGCCAGCTGCACCCGGTGGCCGAAGTGCCGTTCTCGATCCTGCTCGACGAAGGCTTCGACACCGAGACCTACGTCGACATCTTCGACGGCGGGCCCATCGTCGATGCGCGCGTGGCGATGCTGGCCACGGTGGCCGCGTCGCGCCGCCTGCGCGCCGCGCCGGCCGACGCCGCCGCCATGCGCGACGCCACGCCGATGCTGGTGGCGACGACGGCGCGCGACGCCTTCGCCGCCGTCGTCACCCCGGCCGCGGTGCGCGGCGACAGCCTGCGCCTGCCGCCGGCGGCATTGGCCACGCTGGGCGTGGCCGCAGGCAGCACACTGCGCGCCGCGCCCTACCGCGGCGGCGGCGCCACCGCCGGCGGCAGCGACGACGGCGACCACCCGGACGGAGCACGCGCATGACGCACGACGACCGCAGCACCTGGCGCGTCGACGCGCTGCCCCCGGCAAGCGCCGGCCATCGCCGCTGGGCGGCGCTGGACGCCCAAGGCCACGCCGGCGCGACGCTCGAGCTCGTCGAGCGCATCGGCCGCGAAGGGCCGGCGCGCCACTGGTACCACGTGGGCCGCGTCGTGCACCGCGCCGCCGAACTGGGCATCCACCACGAGCAGCAGACCCTGCTGCTGGGCAACGACCTGGCCGGCGCCAGCGAACTGCGCATCGGCGCCGACGCCGAGCCCGCCGCGCTGGCCGCGCTGCTGCGCCACGTGATCGCCGCGCAGCGGCCAGGCACCACGCTGGTGGCCGAGCTGCCCGGCGTGCGCGACAGCGCCGACCAGTCGCCGTTCTGGCTGGGCCTGGGCCGCCACTTCCACGCTGCCGACCCGCGCGACGAGCTGGCGCGCCACGGCCCGGAGTGGCGCAGCCACGTCGCCGCGCTGCTGCCGCGCCAGCTGGTCTACACCTCGTTCCTGCCGGACACCGCGCGCGCCGCCATCGCCGCGCACCACGACAGCGCCGCGGCGCTGCGGTCGACGCTCGAAGCGGCCGGCTTCCGCTTCCGCGGCCATGTCGCCATCGACGACGGCGGGCCGGTGCTGGAGCTGGTGACCGAAGGCTGAACCGGCGCGGCGCGGGGTCGGAGAACCCGCCGCCCATGCGCCAGCGCGACGGGCGCTTGCACATCTCCGACATGCGCGGGCCAGCCCTCTAGGGCCTGCGGCGTCTGCGCGGGTACAACGGCGCATCGCAACGCCGCACCCGTCAACGCCATGTCGCACCGCCGCCGCCTCATCGCCGCCTGCCTCGTCACCCTCGGCCTCGCCGCGGGCGGCGCCTTCGCCCAGGCCCCGAACTGGGCCAAGGTGCGCGTCGGCGTGGAAGGCAACTACCCGCCTTTCTCGCGCATGGCGCCCGACGGCAAGCTCTCGGGCTTCGACATCGACATCGCCAACGCCGTCTGCGCCCGCATGAAGGCCGAGTGCACGCTGGTGCAGCAGGAGTGGGACGGCATGATGCCGGCGCTGGCCGCGCGCAAGTTCGACATGATCGTCGCGTCGATGACGATCACCGACGAGCGCAAGAAGGCCGCCGACTTCAGCGACCCGTACTACGACGTGCCGTCGCGCTTCGTCGCCAAGGCCGGCGCGTTCAAGGACCACTCGCCCGAGTCGCTCAAGGGCAAGCGCATCGCCGTGCTGCGCAACAGCCCGCGCGCCAAGTGGCTGGCCGAGCACTACAAGGGCAGCGACGTGCTGCAGGTGACCAAGGAAACCGACGTGTACCTCGAGCTGGCCGCCGGCCGCGCCGACGTGGGCTTCGGCTCGTCGGTCGTCTCGGGCGAAGCCTTCCTCAAGAAGCCCGAGGGCAAGGCCTACGCGCAGCTGGGCCCCACCGTGCGGCTGGACGGCGGCACGGGCGTGGGGATCGCCTTCCGCAAGGGCGACGACGCCCTGCGCGAGAAGGTCAATGCCGCGCTCAAGGCGATCAAGGCCGACGGCACCTACAAGAAGCTGGCCGACCAGTACTTCGACTTCGACGTCTCGGGCTCGAACTGACGCCCAAGCTGCACTGACCACGCCGCACGCGCGATCCCCATGTTCCACGGCTACGGCCCCGCCATCGTCGGCGGGCTCACGACGACGCTGTCCGTCGCCGCCGCCTCGCTGGCGGTGGCCAGCGTGTTCGGGCTGATCGGCGCCATCGCCAAGCTGTCGCCGTCGCGCGGCGCGCGCTGGTCGGCGGAGACCTACACCACGCTGATCCGCGGCCTGCCCGAGCTGGTGCTGATGCTGGCCATCTTCTACGGCGGCCAGATCCTCATCAACCGCGTGGCCGACGCCCAGGGCTGGGGCTACATCGACGTGCCGCCCTTCGCCGCCGGCGTGCTCACCATCGGCTTCATCTTCGGCGCCTACCTCACCGAGACCTTCCGCGGCGCCATCCTCGCCGTGCCGCGCGGCCAGGTCGAGGCGGCGCTGGCCTACGGCATGAGCCGCGGCCAGATGCTGCGCCGCGTGCTGCTGCCGCAGATGGTGCGCCACGCCATCCCGGGCTTCGCCAACAACTGGCTGGTGATGGTCAAGGCCACCGCACTGGTCTCCATCATCGGCCTGGACGACATGGTGCACCGCGCCAACCTGGCCGCGGCGGCGACGCGCGAGCCCTTCACCTTCTTCGTCGCCATCGGCGCCATCTACCTCGTCATCACCACGCTGTCGATCGGCGCGCTGGCGTGGGTGGAGAAGCGCTTCAGCCTGGGCGTCAAGCGCGTGGGGTTCGGCGCATGATCGACTGGCCGCTCATCGCCGAGAGCCTGCCGCTGTTCGGCCAGGGGCTCGTGGTGTCGCTGACGCTGCTGGTCATCAGCGTGGGCACGGGCTTCGTGTGCTCGCTGCCGCTGGCCATCGCCCGCGTCTCGGCCAACCCGTGGCTCTCGAAGCCGGTGTTCCTGTTCACGTACGTGATCCGCGGCACGCCGCTGCTCGTGCAGCTGTTCGTCGTCTACTACGGCTTCGCCCAGTTCGAGGGCTTGCGCGAAAGCGCGCTGTGGCCGCTGCTGCGCGAAGCCTGGTTCTGCGCCTGGCTGGCGTTTTCGATCAACACCACGGCCTACACCACCGAGATCTTCGCCGGCGCCATCAAGGCCACGCCGGCGGGCGAGGTGGAGGCGGCGCGCGCCTACGGCCTGGCGGGCGCGACGTTGTGGAAGCGCATCCTGCTGCCCGGTGCGCTGCGCCGCGCGCTGCCGCAGTACAGCAACGAGGTGGTCGGCATGATGCACGCCACCGCCATCGCCAGCACGGTGACGCTGGTGGACGTGACGCGCGTGGCGCGCGACGTCTACGCCAACCACCTGGTGGTGACCGAGGCCTTCGGCACCGCCGCGGTCATCTACTTCGTCCTCACCTTCACGATGGTCGGCGGCTTCAAGCTGCTGGAGCGGCGCTACCTGCGCCACCTGCGCCCGGCCGGCGCGCCGCTGCCGCGGCCGGCCGCCGAGCCGCAGCGCGCCTGAGCGGCTGTCCGCACACGCCCGCACGCACGCACGCGACGCCGACGAGCCGCCCCGCCCGAGTCTTTCGCCGTTTCCATGCACGAACACCTGATTCCGCTCATCGGCGCCGCCCCCGGCGCGCGCCACCACCTGCGCGTGCTGCGCTTCGGCCCGCCGACCACGCCCGGCGGCCGTGCCGGCGCCACCATCCAGGCTTCGCTGCATGCCGACGAAGTGCCACCCATGCTGGTGGCCAGCAAGCTGACCGTGCTGTTCACCGAGCTGGAAGCGCGCGGCGAACTGGCGGCCGAGGTGCGGCTGGCGCCGGCGGCCAACCCGGTGGGCCTGTCGCAGATGCTGCTGGGCCAGCACGTCGGCCGTTTCGCCTTCGGCGACGGCGGCAACTTCAACCGCGGATTCCCCGATCTGGCCGGCCCCGCCGGCGACGCGCTGGAGGGCCGACTGGGCGACGACCCGGCCGTCAATGAACGGCTGGTGCGCGACGCCCTGCGCGCCGCCGCCGAGGCCCTGCCCGCCACGCACACCGTGCAGGACCTGAAGCGCCGCCTGCTGCAGCTGGCCATCGGCAGCGAGGTGGTGCTCGACCTGCACTGCGACAGCCAGGCCGTGATGCACCTGTACGCGCTGACACCGCACGAGGCCGACGCCACCGCTTTGGGCGCGCTGCTCGGCGCCGAGGCCGTGCTGCTGGCCACGGAATCGGGCGACAACCCCTTCGACGAGGCCACCAGCCGCCCCTGGCTGGCGCTGCAGCAGCGCTTCGCGCCGCACCCGGTGCCGCTGGCCACCTTCGCCACGACGGTCGAACTGCGCGGCCAGAGCGACGTGCACCACGCCGATGCCGAAGCCGACGCGCGCGCCATCGTCGAGTTCCTGCGCCGCCGCGGCATCGTCACCGGCACGCCTGCACCGCTGCCCGCGCCGCGCTGCAGCCCCACGCCGCTGGCGGCGTCGGAACCGGTGACCGCGCCGTGTGCCGGCGTCGTCGTGCACCACGTCGAGCCCGGCCGCCGGGTCGAGGCCGGGCAGGGCGTGGCCGACGTGGTCGACGTCGAGACCGGCCAGGTCACGACGTTGCGCGCGCAGTCCTCGGGCGTGCTCTACGCCCGCGGCGCCAGCCGCTGGGCCGAGCCCGGCCAGCGCCTGGCCAAGATCGCCGGCACGACGCTGGTGCGCCAAGGCAAGCTGCTGAGCCCCTGACCACGACGATGAACGCCACCACCACCTCCATCGCCGCCGGCGCGGCCGCGCCGGCCGCCGACGTCACCGGCGGCCCGGCCGCGCGGCCAGGCCCGGGCGCTGCCGCCACCGCCGCCGCCACGGCCGGCGCCGCCCGGCTGGCCGCAACAGACATCGTCAAGCGCTTCGGCCAGGCCGAGGTGTTGAAGGGCGTGAGCGTCCGTGCCCACGACGGCGACGTCATCGCCATGATCGGCGCCTCGGGCTCGGGCAAGAGCACCTTCCTGCGCTGCCTGAACCTGCTCGAGCAGCCCAACGCCGGCACGCTGGAAGTGGCCGGCGAGACGCTGCAGCTGGTGCCCGACAAGCGCAGCGGCGCGCTCAAGGCCGCCGACCCGGCGCAGCTGCAGCGCCTGCGCAGCAAGGTCGCCATGGTGTTCCAGCACTTCAACCTGTGGGCCCACATGACGGCCCTGGAGAACGTGATCGAGGCGCCGATGCAGGTGCTCAAGCTCTCGCGCGACGAAGCGGTCGCCCGGGCCGAGCGCTATCTGCAGCGCGTGGGCGTCATCCACCGCAAGGACGCCTACCCGGCGCACCTGTCGGGCGGCGAGCAGCAGCGCGTGGCCATCGCCCGCGCGCTGGCCATGGAGCCCGACGTGATGCTGTTCGACGAGCCCACATCGGCGCTCGACCCCGAGCTCGTCGGCGAGGTGCTGCGCGTGATGCGCAGCGTGGCCGAGGAAGGCCGCACGATGATCGTCGTCACCCACGAGATGGGCTTCGCGCGCGAGGTGTCGAACCACGTGGTCTTCCTGCACCAGGGCCGCATCGAGGAGCAGGGCCCGCCCGACGAGGTGCTGGTTCGGCCGCAGAGCGAGCGGCTGCGCGGGTTCCTGGCGAACACGCTGAAATAGACCGGCCTCGATCTAGGGAAGCGGCGCCGGCCGGGCGGCACTAAGCTGTCCGCCACCGAGGAGGTCGTCCATGCACCCCAGGTCGAGCCCGCGCCACCGCGCACCCGCTCCCGCCACGTTCGGTCCGCTCGTCGCCGTCGCTGCAGCAGCGGCGTTCGCCGGCCCGGCCGCTGCCGTCACCACCAATCCCATCTGGCCCGGCCTGCCGCTGGACATCCGCGCCCGGGCGTCGTGCATGCACGTGAGCTCGACCAACCTGCTGATCGACGACCAGCAGGTCCAGGCAGCGTGCGACGGGGTCGTCATCGGCCAGTCGCGCAGCGGCACCACCATCCTACCCGGCACCAGCCACGCCCGCGCCCGGCTGGACGACGGCACGCTCGCGATCGAAGTGGTCAGCCGCAGCGTGTCGGCCGGTGACGACAGCGCGCGTGTCGGCGGCATGGCCCACGCCTATCTGTACGACACGCTGACGGTGGAAGGCAACTTCACCGGAACGCGCATGGTGCAGCTCAGGCTCGATGTCGACGGCCGCTTTCCCACGAGCGTGCCTGCGGCGAGGTGGACGCCGTCGCGCGTGTCGGCGGCCCTGTCCACCTTCGAGTCCGGATCGTCGCCGGTGGCCTACGGCACCCTCGGGATCGGCGTGGCCAACGACGGCACCGCCTACATCGAATCGACCGAGTCCTTCGGCACCATGACGGTGGTGGCGAACACGGCCTACATCTTCGATCCGCAGGACGTGCGTGTGTCGTTCACGTACACCTTCACCGCCACGCCGACCGACCGCAGCTTCACCTTCCGCGCCCAGCTGAGCGGCTGGGGTGGCATCGACTTCCAGCAAGGCGTCGACCCCGGCACCGTCGCCGAAGGCCGCATCGACTTCGGCAACACCGCGCGGCTGTCGCTGGTGATGCCGAGCGACGTGACGGTCACCTCGGCCTCCGGGGTCTTCCTCACCCCCGTGCCCGAGCCGCCGGCAGCCCTGCTGCTGGTGGCCGGCGTGGCGGTGCTGGCACTGCGCCGGCGCGGCAGGGGACCCGCGGCGGCACGCGCGGCCAGCAGAGAGGCCCGCGCCACCTGAAGGCCGGCGCCGCAGCGCGGCCTGCCGCCGAATTGCTTGGCTTCGTCGCCATCGCTGCGCTGTGGCGACGCGAGGGCGTGGCGCTGTCGCTCGACGCCGACGCGCGCTAAGGTCGGCCGACCCGTTCAACCAGCCACGGAAGACGCCCATGACGCTCGAACTCGCCACCCTCGTCGCGCGCAAGGACGCGCAGAACCCGCGCGTCGCGCGGCTGCTGCTCAACCGCCCCGAGCGCTACAACGCCATCGACGACGACACGCCGCGCGACATCCGCCGCGCGGTGGAGTGGGCCAACGCCGACGCCGAGGTGCACGTGATCGTGCTCGAAGGCGCCGGCAAGGGCTTCTGCGGCGGCTACGACCTGCAGGTCTTCGGCGAGAGCGACGCCGACCACCCTTGCCAGCAGGAGCGCCACCCCTGGGACCCGATGGACGACTACGCCTACATGAAGCGCAACACCGAGGACTTCATGAGCCTGTGGCGCAGCCCCAAGCCGACCATCGCCAAGGTGCACGGCGCCTGCGTTGCCGGCGGCAGCGACATCGCGCTGTGCTGCGACCTGTTGCTGATGGCCGACGACGCGCGCATCGGCTACATGCCCACGCGCGTGTGGGGCTGCCCGACGACGGCGATGTGGACCTACCGCCTGGGCCCCATGCGCGCCAAGCAGCTGATGTTCACCGGCGACGTGATCGACGGCCGCACCGCCGCCGAATGGGGCCTGGCCAATGCCAGCGTGCCCGCTGCCGAACTGGAGGCGGCGACGCTGAAGCTCGCCAACCGCATCGCCGGCGTGCCGCGCAGCCATCTGGCGATGCACAAGCTGGTGGTCAACCAGGTGCTGCTGACGATGGGGCTGGAGCAGACGCAGTCGCTCGCGACCATCATGGACGGCATCACGCGCCACAACCCCGAAGGCCTCTGGTTCAGGCGATACGCCCAGCGCGAAGGGTTCAAGGCCGCGGTGCAGTGGCGCGACAGCGGCAGGCCCATCCCCGAAGGCGACGAGGCGCGCGCGCTGGTGCGGCAGATGGAAGCGGCCCGGCGCGTCGAGGGTGGTGGCTGACGTCGTGGGCGGGCCCGATCGGCCTCAGCGCATGAACCCCGGCAGCCACAGCGCCAGCGGCTGGAACTCGAGCACCACCACCAGTGCGATCACGAGTGCGGCCACGAACAGCCACACGCCGCGGAAGATCTCGGCCAGGTGCACGTCCTTGAGCAGGCTGTTCAGCACGAACAGGTTCATGCCCACCGGTGGGCTGATCAGGCCGATCTGCACCACCAGCACGATCAGCACGCCGAACCACACCGGGTCGAAGCCCAGGCCGGTGACGATGGGGAAGAACACGGGAATCGTCAGCAGCACCATGCTGAGCTCTTCCATGATGGTGCCCAGCACCACGTAGATGGCCATCATCGCGCCCACCACCATCAGCGGCGTGAAGCCCTGCGCCAGGATCCAGGCGCGCAGGTCGCCCGGCATGGTGGTGAAGTTGACGAAGGCCGAGAACAGCATCGCGGCGATGAGGATGGTGAACAGCATCGCCGTGGTGCGCGCGCTTTCCACCAGCACCTGCAGCAGCACGCGCCAGGTGAGCGCGCGCCGCGCCAGGGCGAAGAAGAACGCGCCCGAGGCGCCGATGCCCGCGCCCTCGGTGGCGGTGAACACGCCGCCGTAGATGCCGCCCAGCACCACCACCACCAGCACCGCCACGCCCCAGATGTGGCTCAGCGCGCGCCAGCGCTCGCGCCAGGTGGCGCGCGGGCCGGGCGGGCCGGCGGCCGGGTCGCGCCACGTCACCCAGGCCACGCCGGCCATGATGAGCCCGGCGCACACCAGCCCGGGCAGCACGCCGGCAGCGAACAGCTTGCCGATGTGCGTCTCGGTGACGATGCCGTAGATGACGAGGATGGTGCTGGGCGGGATCATGATGCCCAGCGTGCCGCCGGCGGCGATGACGCCGGCGCTCAGGTAGTTGGCGTAGCCCAGCTCGCGCATCGGCGGGTAGGCCACCTTGCTCATCGTCGCCGCGGTGGCGATCGAGCTGCCGCAGATGGCGCCGAAGCCGGCGCAGGCCAGCACCGTGGCGTGCGCCAGGCCGCCGCGCACGTGGCCGATGAAGGCATAGGCCGCGCGGAACAGCTCGTGCGCCAGGCCGGCCTTGGCGACGAAGTTGCCCATCAGGATGAAGAGCGGCACCACGCTGAGCGTGTAGGCGAAGCCGGTGTCGTACACCACCTGCGCCGCGTTGGCCATGGTGGGCGCCCAGCCGCGCAGCAGTCCCAGGCCGACGAAGCCCACCAGCCCCATGGCGAAGGCCAGCGGGATGCGCAGCAGCGCCAGCACGAAGACGGCGACGAAGCCGATCAGCGCTTCGGTCATGCCGCGGCCACGCGTGCGGCGGTGGTTCGCGGCGGCGGCGCCACGCGGCGGTTCATTCGACGCCGGCGTGGTGGTGCGCCACCGGCCGCACCATCAGCAGCAGGTGCACCGCGCCCGTCACCGCGCACAGCACGCCCATGCCGTAGACGAAGGGCGCCAGCGACAGTTTGAGCTGCGCCGTGGTGTCGCCGTAGCTCGCCATCTGGCCGGCCTTGACCCACATCAGCCAGGCCAGGCCGAACAGCGCCGCGGCGCACAGCGCGTCGACCAGCGCCTGCTGCACGCGGCGCACGGCCGCCGGCAGGACGCGGTCGAGCGAATCGAACACGACGTGTTCGCCGGCCAACGACACCAGCGGCAGCGCGGCGAAGATCACCGTCACCATCAGCAGCTCGGTCAGCTCCAGCGCGCCGGGCAGCGACGACGACGCCAGCTTGCGCCCGGTCACGTCGGCCAGCGTCAGCAGCATGATGGCGAACAGCGCCAGCGCGGCGATGGCGCCGCAGCCGGCGCCGAGCGCCTTGCGCAGGTTCAGCGACGACGACAAACCGCGCGGCTACTTGAGCTTGTTGATCTCGGCGCGGAAGTCGGCGAGCGCCTTCTTCGGGTCCTGCATGCCCTTGGCCTCGGCGGCCTTGGCCCAGGTGTCGACCAGCGGCGCCGTCTTGTCGCCCACGGCCTTGACGAAGGCCGCGTCGGCCCGGGTGATCTGCACGCCCGCGGCCTGCATGTAGGCCATGCCGCGCCGATCGACCTTGTCCCAGGCCTGGCCGAACATGCGCGCGGCGGTCTCGCCCGAGAGTTCGTCGACGACCTTCTTCACGTCGGCCGGCAGGCCGTCGTACTTGGCCTGGTTCATCATGAAGACGAAGCTGGTGTTGTACAGGCCGCCGGGGAACTGCGTGCCGTGGCGCACCACCTTGTCGATCTTGAAGCTCTCCACGCTCTCGGCGGGGAACAGCGTGCCGTCCATGACGCCGGTGGACAGCAGCTCGTAGCTCTCGGGCGCGGGCTTGAGCGTGACGTTCATGCCGAGCGCCTTGCTGATCTCGTTGACCATGCCGCCGCCCACGCGCCACTTCAGGCCCGAGAGGTCGTCGATCCTGGCCACCGGCCGCTTGGTGTTGAAGACGATGCCGGGGCCGTGCGTGAACACCGCCAGCACCTTCACGCCCTTGTGCTCCTCCTGCATGGCCGGCGTCTTGGCGTACAGGCGCTGGAAGGCCACCGACACCGGTTCGGCGTGGTCGCCCAGGAACGGGAACTCGGCGATCTGCGTCGTGACGAAGCGGCCCGGCGTGTAGCCGTGCACCGTGAACGAGATGTCCGCCAGGCCGTTGCGCACGGCGTCGAACGTGGCCGGCGGCGCGGCCACGCCGCGCGGCAGGATGTTGCAGCGCGCCTTGCCCGAGGTGCGGGTCTCGAGCTGGGTGCACCACGCCTTCTGCGTTTCCGACAAGGCGTGCGTCGGGCCGAGCCACGACGAGGCGGTGAGCACCACCTGCGCCTGGGCGGCGCCGGTGGACAGCATCAGCACCGCGGCGGCAGCGCTGGCGGACAGGCAAGGCAGACGGAATCGGGTGACGGACATGGCGTGCTCCACGGCAAGGGAGTGGGTCTGGCGCCGATTGTGGCGGCGGCGCCGGGCAGCGGCATTGCAGGGAAACGCGCAAGCCGGCGCCCGGCCGGCGCGGTGGCGTGACGCGCGCCGCACCGGCCCGGGGCGGGCCACGCGCTCCCCCGCGACCGCGGGTGCACGCCGCGCCGCGGCGCGCCTAGCATGCGCCGCCATGTCCACCGCCGACGCCACCGTCGCCCCCACGAGCGCAGCCACCGCCGGCGACGGGGGCGACGCGGCGCCCGCAGCGCCGGACGACCCGGCCCCGGCCCGCCCTTCGGCGCAACGCCTGCGCGACGCCGCCGCGGCGGTGGCGCTGGCCCAGCGCAGCGGCCACACCCTGCTGGTGGCCGAAGCCCTGGCGGGCGTCGGCCGCATCCATGCCGAGCGCGGCGAACACGCCGCCGCCGTCGGCACGCTCGAAGCTGCCCTGCGCTGGGCCCGCGCCGGCGCCAGCACCGACGCCGTCGTCGACCTGCTGTGCCTGCTGTGCGAAGCGCACGCCGCGCGCGCCGAGGCGCTGGCGGCACGCAGCGGCATCCCGGCCGAGGGCGGCGACGCCACGGGCGCCCGCGCCGCACGCGCCAGCGCGCGCGACCACGCCTTCGAGGCCGCGACGCTCGCCGGCCGCGTGGCCGACACCGGCTGGGAGGTGAAGGTGCTGCTGCGCATCAGCGACGTGCACGACCGCTGCGGCCACCGTGCCGACGCGGTGCAGCTCCAGACCCGCGCGATGCAGCTGATGGGCGCCAAGGGCGACGGCGATGCCGCGGCGCGTTTCGACTGCGCGCTGCTGCCGGGGCTGGGGCGGCTGGCCGACGGCTGACCGGTCGGCCGTTTGCGCTACAGGAACATCCCGCCCGATGCCTCGATGCGCTGGCCGTTGACCCAGCGTGCATCGTCCGCCGCCAGCGCCGCGACCAGCGCGCCGATGTCGTCGGCTTCGCCCACCCGTCCCAGCGCGGTGTTGCCGGCGAGGTAGCCGTTGATCTGCGGCTGGTCGCGCACCACGCCGCCGGCGAAATCGGTGGCGATCGCGCCCGGCGCCACGGTGTTGACGCGGATGCCGCGCGGGCCCAGCTCCTTCGCCTGGTAGCGGCTCAGCACCTCGATGGCGCCCTTCATCGCCGCATAGGCGCTGTGGCCGGGCAGGGCGAAGCGCGTCAGCCCGGTGGAGACGTTGACGATGCTGCCGCCGTCGGCCAGCAGGGGCAGCAGCGCCTGGGTCAGGAAGTACGGCCCCTTGAGGTGCACGCGGTACAGCTCGTCGAACTGCGCCTCGCTGGTGTCGGCGAAGGGCGCATGCACGCCGTGGCCGGCGTTGTTGACGAGCAGGTCGAACGACGTGCGCTGCCAGTGCTGCGCGAGCGCCTGGCGCACCGCGTCGGCGAAGCCGGGGAAGGCGCTGCCGTCGCCGACGTCGAGCGCCAGCGCCACGGCCTTGGCGCCATGGGCGGCGAGCGTCTCGACCAGTGCGTCGGCCTGCGCCCGGCCGGTGCGGTAGGTGAAGACGAGGTCGTGTCCGCGACGCGCCAGGTGTTCGGCGGCGCTGCGTCCGAGGCCCCGGCTGGCGCCGGTGACGAGGGCGATCTTGCGCTGGTGCATGGTGATGTGTCCTTTTCGGTTCAACGTGCGGCCGCCGCCTGGGCGGCCGGCCGCTGCTGCAGGTGCTGGGTGAAGAAGGCGAGCAGGCGGGCGCGCGCCGCGGCCGCGGCTTCCGGCGCGTAGGCCAGCGGCCCGGTGCCGCTGCCCGCCTCGGGGTTGGTGAAGGCGTGGCGTGCGCCGCCGTACAGCACCACCTCGTGGCGCCGCCCGTGGCGGTCCATGGCCGCAGCGAAGTCGGCCACGCTCGCCAGCGGCGCGATCGGGTCGGCGCTGCCGTGCAGCACCAGCACCGGCGCTTCGATGCGTGCGGCCGACGCCGCGTCGGGCGTGCGCAGCTCGCCCCACAGCACCGCCACCGCGGCCAGCGGCGCGCCGCTGCGCGCCAGCTCCAGCGCGGCCAGGCCGCCGAAGCTGTGGCCCATCGCCGCCAGCGGCAGCCGGCGCCCGGCGTAGCGCGCCTGCAGCGCCTGCCCGGCGGCCTGCATGCGCGATCGCACGAGCGCGCGGTTCTCGATCATCGGCCCGGCCAGGCGCTGCGATTCGGCGTCGTCGGCCGGGCGAACGCCGCGGCCGTAATAGTCGACGACGAGCACGGCCCAGCCGCGCGCCGCCAGATCGCGGGCCTCGCCCACGGCATCGGCGTTGACGCCGCGCCAGTCGGGCGCCAGCAGCACGGTGGCCGTCACGGCGCCGTCGGCCGGCGCGAGCAGGCGGCCTTCGAAGGCCAGTTCGCCGACTCGGTAGGGCAGCGGCTGTTCGGTGACGGCCAGGGGCGCGCGCTCGGCCGCTGCGGTCGGCGCGGGGCTCGCGGCCGCCGCGGCGCGGGCCGGCAGGGCCGCCGCCACCATCAGCGCCTGCACGACACGGGAAAGGGATCGAAACGACATGGGGCTTGGCTCCTGGGAGGTGTGCATCGATGGCGCGCATGCTCGGCCGCCGCCCCTTGCGGAACAATCAGCGCCGATGCGACGCGGCGTTCCGGTTCCTGCAACGTTCCAGCTCGACGACCTGCGCCTGTTCGTCAAGGTCTGCGCCCTGCGCAACCTGACCGCGGCGGCCGAGCAGCAGGGCCTGCCCAAGTCGGCGGTGAGCCGCGCGCTCTCGCGCCTGGAGCAGCAGCTCGGCGCCAAGCTGCTGGAGCGCACGTCGCGCCGCGTCAGCGTCACCGAGGCCGGCCGGCTGCTGCTGGGCGGCGCCGAGGCGCTGCTGGCGCAGGCCGACGCGCTGGGCACCGCGGTGCGCGACGAAGGCACGCTGGTGCGCGGCACGGTGCGCATGGCGGCATCGCCCGAAGTGGGCGCGGCGTTCATCGAAGGCGTGCTGCCGCGCCTGCGCGCCGCCCACCCCGAACTGGTCGTGGCGATGAAGCTCAGCTACGAGCAGGAAGACCTGCTCGACCCGGCCATCGACCTGGCGCTGCGCGCCGGCCGCATCGGCGACGACCGCCTGGTGGCGCTGCCCGTGGGCCGCTTCAGCCGCATCCTGGTGGCGCAGCCCGCGTTCGCCGCCGCGCACGCCTGGACCTCGCCGCAGGTGCTGGCCACGCTGCCGGTGCTGGGCTTCGGCACCACGCACGACGCGCAGGAGTGGAGCCTGGAGGCCGAGGGCCAGCGCGCCGAGACCGTGGTGGTGACGCCGGCGCTCGCCGTCGACAGCTTCAGCGCCCTGCTGCACGCCGCCGCGGCCGGGCTCGGCGTGGCGCGCGTGCCCGAGTTCGCCGCCCGGCGCTGGATCGCGCGCGGCGAGCTGTGCCGGGTGCTCGCGCCGTGGGCGTCACCGGCGCCGACGGTGTGGCTGATGCACCGCTTCGGCCACGCCCGGCTGTCGCGCATCGCCGCGGTGATCGAGGCGGCGCGCGCGACGGCGTGGTTGTAGGCGGGGCCGCGCCGGCCCCGCCGCGGTGAAAACATCGCCTGAAGCCGCGCGCACGAAGGCCAGGCGGGCCGGCGCGCCGCAGCACCAGCCGGACGTCAGCGGCCGGAATCCGCCGACGCTGGTGCGCCGATTGCCCAGGCAGCCGCCACCATCGACGCCACCCGGAGGGACCCACCATGACGACTCGACAACATCGCCGCCCGCTGCTCGTGCTGGCCGCCAGCCTCGTGCTCGCCGCCTGCGCCGGCCCCACGACGCAGCCCGGCGGCAGCACCGCCACCCCCGACACCGGCGCCGTGCAGGCGGTGGACCGCAGCAACCTGCCCTACAGCTCGCCCGAGTGCCTGGCCGCGCGCCTGCCGCCGGGCGACCCGTTCCCCGCCGCCGCCATCCCACCGGCGGCCCAGGCCAAACGCCAGGGCGGCCTGGTCGCGATTCGCTACGACGTGGTCAACGGCGCGGCGCGCAACCTGCAGGTCGTCAAGAGCAGCCCGCCCGGGCTGTACGACGCCGCAGCGCTGGCGCACGCCGGCCAGTACCGCGCCGCGCCGTCGGTGAACGTGCGCGGCTGCGTGACGGTGATCGACGTGAAGTTCTAGCCCGCCGGCGCGGCATCGCCGGGGCGCGGGCCGCCCCGAGGGCCCTCTACCGCCGCGCCAGCACCGGCGCCAGCGCGCGCCCGGTGTGCGTGCCGGCGCGCACCACGGCCTCGGGCGTGCCGGCGGCCACCACGCGGCCGCCGGCCGAGCCGCCTTCCGGGCCCAGGTCGATGACCCAGTCGGCCTCGGCGATGACGTCGAGGTCGTGCTCGATGACGACCACGCTGTGGCCGCCGGCGACCAGGCGGTGCAGCACGCGGATCAGGCGTTCCACGTCGGCCATGTGCAGGCCCACCGTCGGCTCGTCCAGCACGTACAGCGTCTTCAGCGCGCGTTGGCCACGGCGGCCGACCTCGTCGCGCACCTTGCTCAGCTCGGTGACGAGCTTGATGCGCTGGGCTTCGCCGCCGGACAGCGTCGGTGACGGCTGGCCGAGCGTGAGGTAACCCAGCCCCACGTCCTTCAGCAGCTGCAGCGGGTGCGCGATGGCCGGCATGCTGGCGAAGAACTCGACGGCCTCGTCCACTTCCATCTGCAGCACGTCGCCGATCGACTTGCCGCGCCAGCTCACCGCCAGCGTCTCGGGGTTGAAGCGCGCGCCGTGGCAGGCGTCGCAGGGCACCTTCACGTCGGGCAGGAAGCTCATCTCGATGGTGCGCACGCCGGCGCCTTCGCACGCCGGGCAGCGGCCTTCGCCGGTGTTGAAGCTGAAACGCGCCGCGGCGTAGCCGCGCGCCTTGGCTTCGAGCGTCTCGGTGAAGAGGCGGCGGATGGCGTCCCAGAAGCCGATGTAGGTGGCCGGGCACGATCGCGGCGTCTTGCCGATGGGCGTCTGGTCGACCTCGAGCACGCGGTCGACGGCCTCGAAGCCGATGAGCCCGCTGCAGCCGGCCCACTGCCGGCTGCCGGTCAGCGCACTTTGCACGTTCGCCAGCAGGACGTCGCGCGCCAGCGTGCTCTTGCCGCTGCCGCTGACGCCGGTGATGGCGACCAGCCGGCCCAGCGGCACGCGCAGGTCCACGTCCTGCAGGTTGTGCAGGCTGGCGCCGCGCAGCATCAGCGCCGGCTCGGTGAAGTCCACCTCGCGCCGCGGCTGCAGCGGGTGCAGCAGTGGCTGCGCCAGCAGCCGGCCGGTGAGCGACTCTGCGTGCGCCGCGATCTCGGCCACGCTGCCCTGCCCCACCAGCCGCCCGCCGCGCTTGCCGGCGCCGGGGCCGATGTCGATGACGTGGTCGGCGCGGCGGATGGTGTCCTCGTCGTGCTCCACCACGACCAGCGTGTTGCCGCCTTCGCGCAGCTTGTCGAGCGCGCCCAGCAGGATGCCGTTGTCGCGAGGGTGCAGGCCGATCGTCGGCTCGTCGAGCACGTAGCACACGCCCTGCAGGTTCGACCCCAGCTGCGCCGCCAGCCGGATGCGCTGCGCCTCGCCGCCGGAGAGCGTCGGCGCCGCGCGGTCCAGCGTGAGGTAGCCCAGGCCGACGTCGCACAGGAACTCGAGCCGGCTCCGGATCTCCGCGACCACGTCGCGCGCGATGCTGGCGTCGCGGCCTTCGAGCTGCAGCGCGTCCACCCAGCGCCGCGCCTCCAGCACCGACAGGCGCGCGATGTCGCTGATGGCCCGGCCGTCGAAGGTGACGCGGCGCGACGCGGGGTTGAGCCGCGCGCCGTGGCAGTCGTCGCACGTCCGGTCTTCGGCGATGCCTTCGACCTCCGCCTCCTCGGCCGGGAAGCTCTGCTCGCGGCCTTTTTCGCCGCGCTTGTCGTCGGCGTCGCGCACGCTGTCGTCGTAGGCCGCGCGCTGCTCGCGCGTCAGGAACAGGCCCGTGCCGACGCAGCCGCTGCACCAGCCGTGCTTGCTGTTGTAGCTGAACATGCGCGGGTCCAGCTCGGGGTAGCTGGTGCCGCAGGTGGGACAGGCGCGCTTGGTGGAGAAGACCTTCACCGCGCCGACGCCGCGGCCCTGGGTGCCGCCGTCGACCATGGTGTGGTCCAGCCCGTCCAGCGGGTGCAGCAGGTGCAGCACGCCCTTGCCGAGCTCCAGCGTCCTGCTCAGCAGGGTGCGCAGCTCGGCTTCGTTCGCCGGGTCGATCACGATGTCGGCCACGGGCAGCTCGAGCGTGTGTTCCTTGAAGCGGTCGATGCGCGGAAACGGGCTCGTCGGCACGAACTCGCCGTCGATGCGCAGGTGGGTATGGCCGCGCGCCTTGGCCCACTTGGCGAGGTCGGTGTAGACGCCCTTGCGGTTGACGACCAGCGGCGCCAGCAGGCCGACGTGCTGGCCGCGATGGTCGCGCAGCAGCTGCGCGGCGATGCTCTCGGCGCTCTGCGCGCGCACCGGCGTGCCGTCGAGCACGCAGTGCTGCAGCCCGAGCTTCACCCACAGCAGGCGCAGGAAGTGCCAGACCTCGGTGGTGGTGGCCACGGTGCTCTTGCGGCCGCCGCGCGACAGGCGCTGCTCGATGGCCACCGTGGGCGGAATGCCGTACACCGCGTCCACCTCGGGCCGGCCCGCCGGCTGCACGATGCTGCGCGCATAGGCGTTGAGGCTTTCGAGATAACGCCGCTGGCCTTCGTTGAACAGGATGTCGAAGGCCAGCGTGCTCTTGCCGCTGCCGCTGACGCCGGTGACCACGTTGAACTTGCCGCGCGGGATGTCGACGCTGAGGCTCTTGAGGTTGTGCTCCTTGGCGTTGACGATGCGGATGGCGTCGCTGTCGTCTGCGCCGGCGCGGCGCTCGCGCACGACGGCTTGCAGCGGCCGGCCTTCCTCGACCGCGACCGCGGCGCCCATCGCCGCCGCGTAGTCGCGCAGCGCGGCGCCCGTGTGCGACGTGGCGTGCGCCATCACGTCGTCGGGCGTGCCGGCGCATACGAGCTCCCCACCGGCCTCGCCGCCTTCCGGGCCCAGGTCGACAATCCAGTCGGCGGCGCGGATCACGTCGAGGTTGTGCTCGATCACCAGCAGCGAGTGCCCGGCGTCGAGCAGCTTGCGCAGGGCGCGCATCAGCTTGGCGATGTCGTCGAAGTGCAGGCCGGTCGTCGGCTCGTCGAACAGGAACAGCGTGCCCTTCTTGGCCAGGCGCTGCGCCGGCGACGTCGCCGCCTCGGCCAGGAAGCCGGCGAGCTTCAGCCGCTGGGCCTCGCCGCCGCTGAGCGTGGGCACGGGCTGGCCCAGGCGGATGTAGTCCAGGCCCACGTCGATGATGGGCTGCAGGCGCGCGCAGACCTCGCGGTCGTTCTGGAACCAGTGCGCCGCTTCGGCGACGGTGAGGTCCAGCACGTCGGCGATGCTCATCTGCATCGGCCCGCGCAGCACCTTCACGTCCAGCACCTCGGCGCGGTAGCGGCGGCCGTCGCAGTCGGGGCAGCGCAGGTAGACGTCGGAGAGGAACTGCATCTCCACGTGCTCGAAGCCCGAGCCGCCGCAAGTGGGGCAGCGGCCGTCGCCGGCGTTGAAGCTGAAGGTGCCGGCCGAGTAGCTCCGCTCGCGCGCCAGCGGCGCGTCGGCGAACAGCTTGCGGATCTCGTCGAAGGCGCCGACGTAGCTGGCGGGGTTGGAGCGCGCCGTCTTGCCGATGGGGCTCTGGTCGACGAAGACGGCGTCGGCCAGGACGTCGGCACCGAGCAGGGCGTCGTGCGCGCCGGGCGTTTCAGTGGCCTTGCCGAAGTGGCGCGCCAGCGCGGGATACAGCACGTCCTGGATCAGCGTGCTCTTGCCGCTGCCCGAAACGCCGGTGATGCACACCAGGCGCTGCAGCGGGAACGCCACGTCGACACCGCGCAGGTTGTGCTCGCGCGCGCCCTGCAGCAGCAGCTTGGGGCTGCTGTCGTTCACCAGCCGGCGGAAGCCGCTGTGCACCTGCTTTCGCCCGCCGAGGTAGGCGCCGGTGAGCGTGTCGGCCGCGCGTGCGGCCTCGGGCGTGCCGTCGAAGACGATGCGGCCGCCGCGCTCGCCCGGGCCGGGGCCCATGTCGATCAGCCGGTCCGCGGCCAGCATCACCGCCGGGTCGTGTTCGACGACCACCAGCGTGTTGCCGGCGTCGCGCAGGCGGTGCATGGCCTGCACGATGCGGTTCATGTCACGCGGGTGCAGGCCGATGGACGGCTCGTCCAGCACGAACATGGTGTTGACGAGCGAGGTGCCGAGCGCGGTGGTCAGGTTGATGCGCTGCACTTCGCCGCCGGACAGCGTGCGGCTCTGCCGGTCGAGCTGCAGGTAGCCCAGGCCGACGTCGCACAGGTACTTGAGCCGCGTGCGCACCTCGTCGAGCAGCAGCTTCAGCGCCTCGTCGAGCAGCGTGCTGGGCAGCTGCAGGCCGTCGAAGAAGCGGCGCAGGCGCTCGATGGACAGCTGCATCAGGTCGTGCAGGTTCAGGCCGGGCATGGCCTCGAGCTGCTCGCGCGTCCACGTCGCGCCGACGGGCATGAAGCGTTGCTCGGGCGGCAGCACGGCATCGGCGTCGGCCTTGGCGCCGATGCGCCACAGCAGCGCCTCCAGCTTGAGCCGTGCGCCGCCGCACGCCCCGCACGGCGTGTAGCTGCGGTACTTCGACAAGAGCACGCGGATGTGCATCTTGTACGCCTTGCTCTCGAGGTACTCGAAGAAGCGGCGCACGCCGTACCACTGCTTGTTCCAGTTGCCCTTCCACGCCGGCGTGCCGTCGATCACCCAGTCGCGCTGCGCCGGCGTCAGCTGCGCCCATGCGGTGTCGCGTGGGATGCCGGCCTCGCCGGCGTACTTGATGAGGTCGTCCTGGCACTCCTGCCAGGCCGGCGTCTGCAGCGGCCGAACAGCGCCGTTGCGCAACGTCTTGCGCGCATCGGGGATCACCAGGCCCCAGTCGACGCCGATGACGCGGCCGAAGCCGCGGCAGGTGTCGCAGGCGCCGTAGGCCGAGTTGAAGCTGAAGAGGGCCGGCTGCGGATCGGCATAGCGGCAGTCGCTCTCCGGGCAGTGCAGGCCGGACGAGTAGCGCCACTGCGCGGTCGCCGCGCCGTCGTCGCCGCCGGCGACGACCACGTTCAGCCGCCCGCTGCCTCGCTTCATCGCCAGCTCGATGGCTTCCATGACGCGCACCTTCTCCGCGGCGCCCATGCGCAGCCGGTCGGCCACCACGTCGAGCACCTTGCGGTTGCCGATCACACGCTCGGCCTGCACGCGCGTGAAGCCGCTGGCGGCGAGCCACTGTTCCTGCTGCTCGGCCGTGGTGTCGGCGGGCAACTCCACCGGGAAGGTGAACACCAGCCGCGGGTCGTCGGCGGTGGCCGCGCGCTCGACCAGGTCGGCATAGATCGTCTCCGGCGTGTCGTGCCGCACCGGCAGTGCCGTGGTCTTGTCGAACAGCTGCGCGGCGCGCGCGAACAGCAGCTTCAGGTGGTCGTTCAGCTCGGTCATCGTGCCGACCGTCGAGCGCGAGGTGCGCACCGGGTTGGTCTGGTCGATGGCGATGGCCGGCGGCACGCCGTCCACCTTGTCCACGGCCGGCCGGTCCATGCGGTCGAGGAACTGGCGCGCGTAGGCGCTGAAGGTCTCGACGTAGCGCCGCTGCCCTTCGGCATACAGCGTGTCGAACACCAGGCTGCTCTTGCCGCTGCCGCTGGGGCCGGTGAAGACCGTCAGCTCGCCGGTGCGGATGTCGAGGTCGAGGTTGCGAAGGTTGTGCTGACGCGCGCCGCGGATGCGGATGACACCGGAAGACATCGGGCCCCTGCTGTTGTCTCACCAGGGCCTGATGGCCTGGAGGCGGGGCATTCTAGGGAGCGCGTGGTCGCCTTGCCGGTGCATGGCTTCTCGCCCGCCAGCGCCGCGGCCCGCCATGAACGCCCTGGCGCGGCTTGGTGGGTGCACGCTCTGCTAGCGTTCGAGACGCCCGAGCCCGACCAGGCCCGCGGCCACCCATCCCGACCTGCCGTGATGCTGCCCCGCCCCTGCCCCTGCCGCGCGCGCGAGACCACGCCCGTGCCCTACGCCGACTGCTGCGGCCGGTGGCACGAGGGCCTCGCCCGCGGCGAACACGCGCCGGCCGCCGAGACGACGATGCGCGCCCGCTACAGCGCCTACGCCCTGCTCCAGGGCCGCGGCGCCGCGCCCCGCGGGCTGCTGGCCTACCTGCTGCAGACCTGGCACCCCTCCACCGCGCCGGCTGAGCTGGAACTGGGCCCGTTGCAGTGGATCGGCCTGGACGTGCTGCACCACGAAGCCAGCAGCGACGCGGCGGTGGTCGAGTTCGTGGCGCACCACAAGGTGAACGGCCGTGCCGCCAAGCTGCACGAGGTGAGCCGCTTCGTGCGCGAGGGCGGTGCCTGGCTGTACGTGGATGGCGTGACGGCGCCCGGCGCGGGCCCGCCGGACTGAGCGTCGCTCGCGCCTCGCCGGTCGGCCGCCGCGCCGATCCGTCCCGGCCCCGGCGCTGCCGCTACACGTGCAGCGCGTGCCCCAGCGCGCGCAGCGCCGCTTCCTGCACCGCCTCGCCCAGCGTGGGATGGGCGTGGATGGTGGCGCCGATGTCCTCGAGCGTGGCGCCGAGTTCGATCGACTGCGTGAACGCCGCGGCCAGTTCCGACACCGCGCGCCCCACGGCCTGCCAGCCGAGGATGCGGTGGTCGTCGGCACGGGCGACGACCCGCACGAAGCCGTCGGTGGACTCGATCGTCATCGCCCGGCCGTTGGCCGAGAACGGGAAGGCAGCCGTCTTGACCTCGATGCCGGCGTCCTGCGCCTGCTTCGCCGTCATGCCCGAGACGACGACCTCGGGGTCGGTGAAGCACACGGCGGGGATCGCGGCCGGCTCGAAGCGGCGGCGCCGCCCGGCGACGATCTCCGCGACCATCTCGCCTTGCGCCATGCCGCGGTGCGCCAGCATCGGCTCGCCCGTCACGTCGCCGATGGCCCAGACGTTGCGCATCGAGGTGCGGCACTGGTCGTCGACCTTGACCGCCCGGCCAGCCATCTCGAGCATCAGCGATTCCAGGCCGAAGCCCTCGGTGCGCGGCTTGCGGCCCACGGCCACCAGCACCTGGTCGGCCGGCAGCGCGAACTCGTCGGCCATGGGGCTGCGCACGCGGACGCGGCTGCCGTCGTCGGTCAGGCCCTGCACCGCATGGCCCAGGTGCACGGTGATGCCCAGGCGCTTGAGCGACGCGGCCACGGGCTTGGTCAGTTCCTCGTCGTAGCCGGGCAGCACGCGGTCGGCCATCTCGACCACCGTGACCTCGCTGCCGAGCTTGCGGTAGGCGACGCCGAGTTCCAGGCCGATGTAGCCCGCGCCGACGACGACCAGGCGCTGCGGCACCGCCGTCGGTGACAGCGCCTCGGTCGAGGACACGACGCGGCCGCCGCCGCTGCCAAAGGGCATGGACGGCAGCTCGACCGGCAGCGAGCCCGTGGCCAGCAGCAGGTGCTCGCAGCGGATGCGCTGCACGGCACCGTCGGCACCCGTCACCTCGACCGTCTTGCCGTCGACGATGCGCGCCCAGCCGTTGACGAGCTTGGCGCCGTTCTTCTTCAGCAGCGCGCCCACGCCGCCGGTCAGGCGCTGGACGATGCCGTCCTTCCAGCGCACGGTCTGCGCGAGGTCGATGCTCGGTGCCGCCGCGCGGATGCCGAGCGCCGATCCGCCGTCGCCGGCGGCGTGCCGAGCCTGCTCGAACATGTCCGCGGCGTGGATCAGCGCCTTGGACGGGATGCAGCCGATGTTCAGGCAGGTGCCGCCCGGGCGCTCGCCTTCGACGAGCACGGTGTCGACGCCGAGCTGCCCCGCGCGGATGGCGGCGACGTAGCCGCCGGGGCCGCCGCCGATGACGAGCAGCGTGGTGTGGAGATCGTTGTTGTTGGAAGCCACGTCCGCGCTCACCTCATTCCACGAACAGCATCGCCGGCGCTTCCAGCAGCGCGCGCACGGCCTGGATGAAGCGCGCCGCGTCCATGCCGTCGACCACGCGGTGGTCGAAGGACGACGACAGGTTCATCAGCTGCCGGCCGACGACCGCGCCGTTGCGGAACACCGGCCGCTCGACCATGCGGTTCACGCCGACGATCGCGACCTCCGGGTGGTTGATCACCGGCGTGGTGACGATGCCGCCGAGCGCGCCCAGGCTCGTGATGGTGATCGTCGAGCCGCTCAGCTCGTCGCGTGCCGCCTTGTTGCTGCGCGCCGCCTCGGCCAGGCGGCCGATCTCGCGGCCGAGGCCCCAAGGGTCCTGCGCCTCGGCGTGGCGCAGCACCGGCACCATCAGGCCGCCGTCGGTCTGCGTCGCGATCCCCAGGTGCACGGCGCCATAGCGCGTCACCGTGCCGGCGTCGTCGTCGTAGCGGGCGTTGATCTGCGGGAAGTCGCGCAGCGCGATGACCACGGCGCGCGCGATCAGCGGCAGCAGCGTGAGCTTGCCGCGGTCCTTCGCGTACCGCGCGTTGAGCTGGTTGCGCAGCGCCTCGACTTCGGTGACGTCGATCTCCTCCACGTAGCTGAAGTGCGGGATTCGGCGCTTGGCCTCCTGCATCTTCTGAGCAATCTTTCGGCGCAGGCCGATGACGGGCAGCGCCTCCTCGTCATGGCGTTCGGTGTAAGCGGTGCCGCCGCCGCCACTGCGCACCGCCTGCGGCTGGCCCCGCGACGCCAGGTAGACCTCCAGGTCCTGCTGCGTGATGCGCCCGGCCGGGCCGCTGCCGTGCACGAACTGCAGCTCGATGCCCAGGTCCCAGGCGCGGCGCCGCACCGCGGGCGAGGCGATGGGCTTGTCGCCGGGCGCGCGCTGCACCGACGGGGCCGGCGCACGCCGCACCGGACGGTCGTCGCCGCCCAGGTCAGCCTGTGGCGCCGGCGCGCCCTTGGACGTGGTGCTCGGCGCCAGCGTCGGGCCCTTGGCGCTGACGCCTTCGGGCGAGACCGGTGGCGAGGCGGCTTCGGCTCGCGCGCTCGTGCCCGCATTGGCCGTCGCCACCGCGGCTGGCGCTGTCACGGCCGCGGCGGCCGCCGCCGGCGGCGCCCCGTCCTTGACGTTGCCCGCGCCCTCGACCTCCAGCCGGATCAGCTCCGCCCCCACGGCCATCACCTGGCCCACCGCGCCGCCCAGCGTCGTCACCGTGCCCGCCACCGGCGACGGGATTTCCACGGTTGCCTTGTCGGTCATCACGTCGGCCAGCACCTGGTCTTCCTTGACCGTGTCGCCCGGCTTCACGTGCCAGGCGACGAGCTCGACCTCTGCGATGCCTTCGCCGATGTCCGGCATTTTGATCGCGTACAGCCCCATCTCAAGCCTCCATCGCGCGCTTGAACGCGGCACCGACGCGCGCCGGGCCCGGGAAGTAGGCCCACTCCTGCGCATGCGGGTAGGGCGTGTCCCAGCCCGTCACGCGCTCGATGGGCGCTTCCAGGTGGTAGAAGCAGCGCTCCTGCACCAGCGCGGCGAGTTCGGCGCCGAAGCCGCTGGTCTTGGTGGCCTCGTGCACGACGACGCAGCGGCCGGTCTTCTTCACCGAGGCCTCGATGGTGGCGATGTCGATCGGCCACAGGCTGCGCAGGTCGATGATCTCGGCGTCGATGCCGGTCTCGGCCGCGGCCGCTTCGCTCACCCACACCATCGTGCCGTAGGTCAGCACCGTCAGTTCCTTGCCGGGCCGGAACACCGCGGCGCTCTCCAGCGGAATGCTGTAGTGGCCTTCGGGCACGCTGCCCAGCGCATGCTTGCTCCAGGGCACGACCGGCCGGTCGTGGTGGCCGTCGAAGGGCCCGTTGTACAGGCGCTTGGGCTCGAGGAAGATCACCGGGTCATTGCACTCGATGGCGGCGATCAGCAGCCCCTTGGCGTCGACCGGGTTGCTCGGCATCACGGTGCGGATGCCGCAGACATGGGTGAACAGCGCCTCGGGGCTCTGGCTGTGCGTCTGCCCGCCGTAGATGCCGCCGCCGCAGGGCATGCGGATCGTCAGCGGCGCGGTGAAGTCGCCGGCCGAGCGGTGGCGCAGGCGGGCGGCCTCGCTGATGATCTGGTCGGCCGCCGGGTAGAAGTAGTCGGCGAACTGGATCTCCACCACCGGCCGCAGGCCGTAGGCGCCCATGCCGACGGCGGCGCCGACGATGCCGGCCTCGCTGATGGGCGCGTCGAAGCAGCGGTGCCTGCCGTACTTGGCCTGCAGCCCTTCGGTGACGCGGAACACGCCGCCGAAGTAGCCCACGTCCTCGCCGAAGACGACGACGTCGTCGTCGCGGCCCATCATCACGTCCAGCGCCGAGCGCAGCGCCTGGATCATCGTCATCGGGCTGCGCTTGCCTTCGCCCTCCGCGCCGGCCGTGGGTTGCCCTTGCCCTTGCCCCTGCGCCGCCGGTGCGGCGCGTTCGGTGATCGTCGTGCTCATGTGATCGAACCCCTTAGACACCGAGTTGCTGGCGCTGCTCGCGCAGGTGCCACGGCATCTGCTCGTACACGTCCTCGAACATGCTGGCCGCGCTCGGGATGTGGCCGTCCAGCAGCGTGCCGTGGCGCTCGGCTTCCTTCTGCGCCGCCATGACCTCGGCTTCGAGTTCCTGCTGCGCCTGCGCGTGCTGGGCGTCGCTCCATTCGCCGATGCCGATGAGGTGCGCCTTCAGGCGCTCGATCGGGTCGCCGAGCGGGAAGCGCTCCCAGTCGTCGGCCGGGCGGTACTTGCTCGGGTCGTCGCTGGTGCTGTGAGCGCCGGCGCGGTAGGTGACCCACTCGATCAGCGTCGGCCCGAGGTTGCGGCGCGCGCGCTCGGCGGCCCAGCACGACGCCGCGTACACGGCCAGGAAGTCGTTGCCGTCGACGCGCAGGCTGGCGATGCCGCAGCCGACGCCGCGCGCCGCGAAGGTGGTGCTCTCGCCGCCGGCGATGGCCTGGAAGCTCGAGATCGCCCACTGGTTGTTGACGACGTTGAGCACCACCGGCGCACGGTAGACGTGGGCGAAGGTGAGCGCGGTGTGGAAGTCGGCCTCGGCCGTGCTGCCGTCGCCGATCCAGCCGCTGGCGATCTTCGTGTCGCCCTTGATCGCCGAGGCCATCGCCCAGCCCACGGCCTGGATGAACTGCGTCGCCAGGTTGCCGCTGATGGTGAAGAAGCCGGCGCGCTTGTAGCTGTACATCACCGGCAGCTGGCGGCCCTGCAGCGGGTCGCGCTCGTTGCTCATCAGCTGGCACATGAGCTCGACCATGCTCACGTCGTCGCGGCACAGCAGCAGGCCCTGCTGGCGGTAGGTGGGAAAGCACATGTCGCCCTGACGCAGCGCCATGGCGTGGGCGATGGCGATGGCTTCCTCGCCCAGGCACTGCATGTAGAAGCTGAGCTTCTTCTGCCGCTGGGCGATGAGCATGCGGGCGTCGAAGATGCGCGTCTTCATCATCGAGCGCAGGCCGCGGCGCAAGGCCACGGCGTCGAGCTTCGGGTCCCAGGGGCCGACGGCCTTGCCGTCGTGGTCGAGCACGCGGATGAGCTGGTAGGCCAGGTCCTGGGTGTCGAAGTGCGAGGTGTCGACCGGCGGCTTCCGCACCGCGCCCGCGGCTGAGACGTGCAGGTACGAGAAGTCGGTCTTGCAGCCCGGGCGCCCGCTGGGCTCGGGCACGTGCAGCCGCAGCGGCTGATGCGGGGCTTCGGCGGCAGGGGCGGCAGCAGGCGTGCCGGCGCCGTCGCGCGGGACGGGTTCGCTCATGAGGTTCGGCTCCAGCCCGATCGTGTCGGGCGACGTTGCACGAGTCCGGCCGCGCCAGCAAGCGACTTGCCCGCGGGCCGGGTGCGCCGGCCCGCGGGTGGCGGGCAGGCGTCGGGCGCGATCGTACAAGTGCCGCGGCCGCGCCCGCCGCAGGGTCGCCCGTCGCCAGAGCCTCCGCCGCACGGCGCCGCCACAATGGCGCGCATGCCGCACGTTCCCTTTGCCGTCTGGACATCGAGCGTCGCCGCGCTGGTGGCCATGCTGGTCGCCACGTTGATCCCCATGGCCGCCCGAGCCGCGCCCGCGCTGGAGACGGTGCTGAAGCAGCGCTTCGAAGGCGACCGCACCGGCGCCTGCGTGGTGGCGGCGCTGATCGAGCGCGACACCGTGCAACGCGCGCGTTATTGCGCCCGCAGCCGCGATCCCGTGCCGGCCGACGCCGCCTTCGAGATCGGCTCGATCAGCAAGACGATGCTCGGCCTGCTCGTCGCCGACCAGGTCGAGGCCGGGCGCTGGTCGCTCGACGATCCCGTCGTGCGCCACCTCCCGCCCGGCACGACCGCGCCGCAGCAGGGCACGCGCCAGATCACGCTGCGCGACCTGGTCACGCACAGCTCGGGCCTGCCGCCGCTGCCGGCGCTGATGCGGCCGGCGCGGCGCGACGATCCCTACGCCACGCTCACCGAGGCGCAGCTGCTGGAATCGCTGCAGCAGGCCACGCTCTCGGGCCCGATCGGCGCGCAGCCGGCGTATTCCAACTTCGGCGCGATGCTCGTGTCGCTGGCCGTGGCCCGCGCCCACGGTGGCGACCTCGAAGCGGCGCTGCGCAGCCGGCTGTTCGAGCCGTTGGGCATGCGCGGCGCGCACGTGCGCCAGGTGCCGGCCGGCGTGCCGGTGGCGCAGGGGCATGCCAGCCACGGGGCGCCGACCGCGCGCTGGACGGTGGCGCCGGCGCTCGCCGGCGTGGGCATGGTGCGCGCCACGCTCGACGACATGGTGCGCTATGCCCAGGCGCTGCTGCTGCGTCCCGACGCCGCCATGCGCCGCGCGATGCAGCCGGTGGCGCACGGCTTCGGCCACTTCTGGGCGCTGCGGCCGGCCGGCGGCGACACGCTGGTGCTGCATGAAGGTGGCACCGGCGGCTTCTCGTCGGCGCTGGTGCTGCAGCCGGCTCGGCAGCGGGCCGTGGTGCTGCTGGCCGACACGGCGCTGGCCGACCTGGGCGGCCTGGGCGACGTCGCCGCCACGCTGCTCGAGCTGCGTCCGGCGCCGCAGCCGCCACGCCGCGCCGCACCGCTGCCGGCCAGCCTGCGCGACGCGCTGCTGGGCGACTACGAGCTGCCCGGCGGCACGGGCACCCTGCACGCCGACCCGCGCGACGGCCGCCTGCTGCTGCGCACGCCCGGCCTGGGCGAGGTGGCGCTGCTGCACGACGACCGCGGCGACCTGTATCCGGCCAGCGGCTTCGACGCGCTGATCACGCCGCAGCGCGACGGCAACCGCGTTAGCGGCCTGATGCTGCGCGTCGGCGGCGGCATGATCGAGTCGCGCCGTGCCGGCGTCGCCGTCACACCCCCCGCTGCGCGCAACCCGGCGTGGGCGGCGTGGGCCGGCGAGTACGCGCTGCTTCCGGGCTTCGACCTGCGCGTCTTCGAGCGCGACGGCCAGCTCATGGTGCAGGGCACCGGCCAGCCGGCGATCGCCGCCGCCGTGCGCGGGGACGACCACGTCGAGATCGCCGCCGTCGGCGCGGTGATCCGCTTCCAGCGCGACGCCGAAGGCCGCGTCACCGGCCTGGTGCTCACGCAGAACGGCCAGACGCTGCCGGCGCGGCGCAAGGCGCCGCCGCCCGCGGCCACCGCGCCATCGACCTCCCGGCCCTAGCGGCGCTCCGGGCGCCGCTGCTCAGTCGGCCGCGAGGAAGCGTTCCACCAGCGCGATCTGCTCCGGCGTGTTCAGCGCCGGCGCGTGGCCGCAGCCGGGGATGGTGACGACCACGGCGCGCGGGCCGCGCGAGCGCATGGCGTCGGCCACCTCGGGCAGCAGCAGGTCGGAGCTTTCGCCGCGCAGGCACAGCACGGGCAGGTCGAGCGCGTCCCACGCCGCCCACTGGGTGTAGTCGTCGGGGTGGTGCTCGAACTGCTGCACCATCGCCGGGTCGTAGTGCGGCGCCACGCGGCCGTCAGGCAGGCGGCGCATGCTGGTCTCGGTGAGCAGGCGCCACTGCGCGTCGGGCAGCCAGCCGTAGGGCCTGTAGACGGTGCGGAAGTAGTCCTCCAGCTCGGCCATCGTGGCGAAGGCCGGCGGGTGCCCGGCATAGCTGCGGATGCGCGCCACCGCCGCCGGAGCCAGTTCGGGGCCGATGTCGTTCATCACCAGCCGCGTGATGCGGCCGCGCAGCCGGCCCGCCGCCGCACGCAGGCCGATGGCGCCGCCCATGCTGGTGCCCAGCCAGCGCATCGTGGCGATGCCCAGCTGGTCCACCAGGCTCTCGGCGATGCGCTCGTAGAAGGCCAGGCAGTACTCGCGCTCGGGCGCGGGGCTCCACTGGCTGAAGCCGCGGCCGATGGTGTCCGGGCAGATCACGCGGTAGCGCTCGGCCAGGTGCCGCGCCACCGGATCCATGTCGCGCCCGGTGCGCGCCAGGCCGTGCCAGGCCACGACGGCCTCGGCATCCGGCGCGCCCCATTCGGTGACGTGGATCTCGCGACCTTCGCAGACGAGATAGCGGGAGGTCGGGTGCATGGCGGTCATCGGCAGCGCGGTGCGCGGTCAGTCGGGCACGTTCAGCGTGGTGCCGCTGAAGGTGATGCGGTCGCCCGCGGCCGGGTTGGCCGCGATCGCCGGCACGTTGGCCGCCGTGAGCGCCGGCGCGGCGCCGGGCGTGCCGCCGCGCGGCACGGTGCGCACCACCTGGCTGGGCGGCAGCGCGGTGCCGTTCTTCAGCCGCGCCCAGACGGCGTCGAGCGCGCGGTTCAGGTACAGGTGCAGCGGCACGAAGCGGCTGTCGTAGCCGGGCAGCACGGCGGGCAGGCCGATGAAGGCGTCGAAGTGCTGGGCGTTGGTCACCTCGACGTAGCTCAGCTGGCTGGTCGCGCCGTCGGCCACCTTGGACAGCGCGGTGTACGGCCGCGAGGTGTGGTTCACCGGGATGAGGTTGTCGTTGCGCCCGTGCACGATGACCGTCGGCCGGCCGCCGAGGCGGCCGTTGCGCAGCGTGGCGGCGATGCCGCTCTGCACCGCCTGCGCCTGCGCCGTGGCGCCGGTGAGCAGGTCGCGCAGGCACAACGCGCCGTCGACGTTCCAGTCCTGCTGCGCGGTGCTGGGCGAGAAGCTCACCAGGTCGCGCAGCGGCCCGCCGACGCTGTTGTTGTTGATGAGCTGGATGCCCGCGGCCGGCGGCACGCCGTTGCCCACGGCCCACATCGTCGGCAGCCCTGCGGCAAGCGCATTCGGCACGCCCAGGTTGCTGGTGCTGCCGTAGCTGTAGCCGCAGAGGTTGTCCTTGACGCTGGCGCGCGCGTAGGCGTTGGCGAAGGTGACGCTCACCGCCGAGGCGATCTCGAAGCCGGCGTGCGACGGGTGCAGCGCGTCGGTGTCGGCCTCCCAGCCGTGGTCGCGCATCTTCTGCAGCGCCGCGGTGGCGAGTTCGGCCGTCGTGTTGCCGGCGAGCAGGCCCTTGGCGCGCAGCGACTCGCAGCGCTTGGTGGCGAAGCTGCCGACCAGGAAGTTGAAGCTGGCGCCGAAGGGGCCGCTGGCCGAGCCGGGCGCGAGCGAGGCGCAGGCCTGGTACAGGTTGGCGTGCGTGGTGTAGTCGTACAGCGGCTTGGCCGACGGCGGCACGGTGGCGCCGCCGCGCTGCACCGTCACGCCGGGGTTGGCCGGCAGGTTGACCACCGGCTCGGCCACGGCCACGCCGTCGATGAGGCCGGCGCTGTCACCCTCCGCCGCGGCGATGGCCGCGCCGCCGCCATTGCTGATGCTCGACGCGATGACGATGGTGTTGGCCGGCGTCACCACCTTCGTTTTGCGGCCGTCGGGCAGCGTCTGGCCGAGGCGCTCGTTGATCGCCCAGAACGCGAACTCGACCGCCTGGCGCGTGAACAGGCCCCAGTCGGCCTCGGGGTTGCGGCCCGAGTGCGCATGCTTGAAGGCAAACCGGTTGGGCGTGGCGGCGTTGAAGCTGGCCAGCTCGCCGGCGGTGAGGCCCGCGTTGAAGTGGGCGTTGCCGCCTGCCGCAGCCGCACTGCTGCGCGTGCCGTCGATCAGCGGCACGGTGTCGGCCTGCAGGTCGTGCGGCGCGGCACCCGTGCCCTTGTCGGTGTAGGCGACGGCGCAGCCGCGCTTGAGGCCCCATTCGCCCGTGGAGATGCCGCCCCAGATGCCGCGCGAGCCCGACGAGGTGGCGGTGACGATGCAGGCGTTGGCCGCGCTGAAGGTGCTGGGGATCTGCACCAGCAGCGTCACGTTGCGCCGGCCGCTGCCGTCGTCGCTGAAGGCCATCACCTCGGTACCGGCGATCTTGCCCTCGCCGGCCACCGGGTTGCCGTTGACGTCCACGTTCGGACCGTAGAAGACGCCGTAGCCGCCCGCGGCCGTCATGTCGACCAGGGCGCGGTAGTTGGTGTAGATGGCCAGCCGGCGCAGCTCGGCCGCGGTGGGCGTGGCCGAGACGGTGGGCGCGGTGGCGCTGGCCAGGCCGCTGGCGCCGAGGCCGGCGGTGAGCAGGTCGTCGCTGTTGCCGTCGACCGTGGTGGTGGTGACCGTGCCCGCAACGAAGCTCGGCCGCACGTTGACCTCGTAGTCGGCGCCGCCGAGCGTGGTCTCGTCGTCGTCGCTGCAGCCGGCGCCGGCCAGGGCGGCCAGCGTGGCGAGGGCGAGGGCGCTGAATCGGAACGTCGACTTCATCGGTGGGGTCTCCTCGGGGTTGTCAGGGCCCGCAAGCGGCCGACGATGCCGCTGGGGAAGTGATAGACCGACAGCACGAACAGCACGCCCAGCCACAGCAGCCAGCGGTCGGGCGAGATGAGTTGCGACAGCACGGGGATGCCTTCGGCGGCACCCGCGCCGAAGCGCAGCAGGTCCTGCAGGTAGTTCTGCGCCAGCACGAACAGCACCGAGCCGATGACCGCGCCGTACATCGTGCCCATGCCGCCGATGACGACGATGAGCAGGATGTCGAGCATGATCTCGAAACTGAGCGTGGTGTCGGGCCCCGTGTAGCGCAGCCACAGCGCCAGCAGCACGCCGGCCAGCGTGGCGAACAGTGCCGCCAGCACGTTGGACAGCGTGCGGTACACCACCGTGCGGTAGCCCAGCGCCTCGGCGCGGAAGTCGTTCTCGCGGATGGCCTGCAGCACGCGGCCGAAGGGGCTGTTGACGATGCGCAGCAGCAGCACGAACAGCACCACCGCCGCGGCGAACAGCAGGTAGTAGGTGAACACCCGGCCGTCGACGGTGACGCCCAGCAGCGGCTCGGCGAAGGGCTCGAACGAGGGGCTCAGCACCTCGGGGTTGCGGAAGGTGAGCCCGTCCTCGCCGCCGGTGAACTCCGACAGCTGCGACGCCAGCGTCTGGAAGGCCGCGGCCACCGCCAGCGTGATCATGGCGTAGAAGATGGCCCGCACGCGCAGGCTGAACAGCCCCACCAGCAGCGACAGCAGCAGCGAGACGACGAGCGCCGCGACGATGCCCAGGCCCACTGCGGCCCAGCCCTCGCCCATGCGCGTGCTGGCGATGGCCACGCCATAGGCACCGATGCCGAAGAACATCGTATGGGCGAAGCTGACGATGCCGGTGTAGCCCAGCAGCAGGTCGTAGCTGGCGACGAGCACGATGAAGACGAGCATCTTGGCCGCGACGGACAGCGCCTTGCTGCCGGGGAAGGCGAACGGCGCCACGGCCAGCGCCACCAGGATGACCAGCAGCGCCAGCGTCAGCCAGCGGTTGCGCGGCAGGTCGTGCGAAAGCAGACGATGAAGCATCGCGCGGCCGCTTTAGCGGTTCGTGACGGGATACAGGCCCCTGGGACGCCACAGCAGGATGGCGACCATGAGCCCGATGTTGGAGAACAGCGCCACCTTGGGCGCGACGAAGCCGGCGTAGTTGGCCACCAGCCCGACGAGCAGCGCGCCGACGAAGCAGCCGAGCGTGGAGCCCAGCCCGCCGATGATGATGACGATGAAGATCAGCACGTTGACCTGCGCGCCGATCTGCGGCGTGGTGCTCTGGGCGTACAGCGCCCACATCACGCCGCCCAGGCCGGCGAGCGCCGAGCCGGTGACGAACACGCCGATGAACAGGCGCTCGATGCGGTAGCCGAGGCTCTCGACCATCTCGCGGTCCTGCACGCCGGCGCGCACCAGCAGGCCGACCTTGGTGCGGTTCAGCACCCACAGCAGCGCCGCCAGCACCACCAGGCCGATGGCCACCGCCAGCACGCGGTATTTCTCGATGGCGGCGTCGTCGCCGAAGAACGGCACGAGGAAGCTGCCGCGCAGCGTCTCGGGCAGGGGCAGGCTCTGCTGCAGCGGGCCCCAGATCACCTTGATGATCTCCTCGCCGACGATCATGCCGCCCATCGTGATGAGGATCTGCTTGAGGTGCTGGCCGTACACCGGCCGCACCACCACGCGCTCGAAGCCGAAGCCCAGGGCCGCCGTCACCACCATGGCGGCCAGCATCGCCAGCGCCACCGCGCTGAGGTTGAGCGCGATGCTCGGCTCGGCCGTCCAGCCGCCGAGCGAACCGAAGACGCTCACCGCCACGTAGGCGCCGAAGGCGATGAACACGCCGTGGCCGAAGTTCAGCACGTCCATCAGGCCGAAGACGAGCGTGAGGCCGGAGGCGATGACGAAGACGATGAGCCCCATCGCCAGTCCGGCCAGGCTGAGCGTGAGCCAGGTCGACGGCGAGCCCACCAGCGGCAGGCCGATGGCGGCCACCGCGGCCAGCAGGGCCAGCGGGCGCCAGTCGAAGATGGCCTTGGGAATGGCCGCTGCGGTCATTGGTGCGCTCCCAGCGACAGGCCCAGCAGGCGCTGCTGCAGCGCCTCGTCGGCGGCCAGCTCGGCCATGCGGCCGGCGTGGACGACGCGGCCGTTGTCCATCACCGCCACGCCGTCGCCCAGGGCCTTGGCCATGTTGAAGTTCTGCTCGACGAGCAGGATGGTGCTGTCCTGCGCCTTCAGTTCGCGGAAGGCGCTGACGAGGTTGTTGATGATCGACGGCGCCAGCCCCTTGCTCGGCTCGTCGATGAGCAGCAGCGCGCGCGGCTCGACGATGGCGCGGGCGATGGCGAGCATCTGCTTCTGGCCGCCGCTCAGCTTGCCCGCCGGGTACAGCCAGAACTTCTGCAGCGCCGGGAACAGTCCGAAGATCCACTGCAGCCGCTGGCCGTCGATGGCCTCGGCGTTGCGCGCGCCGCGCGCGGCCAGCGCCATGTTCTCCTTGACCGTGAGGTCGCCGAAGATGCCCATCGTCTCGGGCACGTAGGCGATGCCCGATGCGGCGATGTCGGGGGTGCGCTCGCGCTCGATCGGCCGGCCGTCGAACACCACGCTGCCCTGCGAGGCGCGCCACAGGCCCATGATCGTGCGCAGCGTGGTCGTCTTGCCGGCGCCGTTGCGGCCCAGCAGCATCGTCACCTCGCCGCGCGGCACGACGAGGTCCACGCCGTGCAGGATGTGGTACGCGCCGATGTGCGTCTGCACGCCGCGCAGCTCGAGCAGCGGGGTGGTGGCGCGGGTGGCGGCGCGGGTGGCGGCGCTGGTCATGCCGCTTCCTCCTCCGGCACCACGCCGAGGTAGGCCTGCTGGACGACGGGCGAGGCGATCACCGCCGTGGGCTCGCCGTCGGCCACCTTCTGGCCGTTGTGCAGCACGACGATGCGGTCGGACAGCTCGCGCACCACGTCCATCTTGTGTTCCACCAGCAGGATGCAGCGGTCGCGCCGGCTCTTCAGCGCGCGGATGAGGTCCAGCACCACGGGCACGTCGTCCACGCTCATGCCGGCGGTGGGCTCGTCGAACATGTACACCTTGGGGTCCAGCGCCATCAGCAGCGCCACTTCGAGCTTGCGCTGGTCGCCGTGCGGCAGACTGGCGGCCGTGGCCTCGGCCTTGTCGGCCAGCCGCACCTGCTGCAGCAGCGACTGCGCCTCGTCGATCCAGGCGCGCCGGTCGAGCCACACGCGCAGCAGGTCCAGCCCCGCCCGGCCGCGCCCCTGCTCGCGCGCCTGCACGGCCAGGCGCACGTTCTCGGCCACGCTCAGGTTCGGAAACAACTGCGTCAGCTGGAACGCCCGGCCTAACCCGCGACGTGTGCGCAGCGGCGCCGGCAGCGCGGTCAGCTCCTCGCCATCGAGCCACACCGACCCTTCGCTCGCCGGCAGCTGCCCCGAGACGAGGTTGAAGTAGGTCGTCTTGCCCGCCCCGTTCGGCCCCACGATGGCCGTCAGCGTGCCCGCCTCGAAGCGGCACGACACGTGATCGACGGCCACGTGGCCGCCGAAGCGGATCGTCAAATCGCGGGTTTCGAGCACGCTGCGTCTTCCGCCGGCCGCAGGCCGGCCGAGCCAGGCCCGAAGGGCCGGCGGGCAAAGGTCTGACTGGAGCCCCCTCTCGGAGGGGGGCGGGGGGAGCTCAGTCAGCGAGATGGATGCCGATCAGGACAAGCGCGTCAGCGCTTGTTCTTGATCGGCACGTCCATCTCTTCCGGCTTGATCTCCCGCACCAGCTCCGGCACGCCCCACGCGAAGGCCGGGTCGGCCTTGATCTTGAAGTGGTACATGCTCTGCATCGCCTGGTGGTCTTCCTTGCGGAAGGTCATCTTGCCCTTGGGCGTCTCGAAACTCATGCCTTCCATCGCCGGGATCAGCTTGGCGGCCGTCGCGTCGCCGTTCGTCTTCTTCAGCGCCTCCACCACCGCGATGGCCGCGCTCATGCCGCCGGCAGTGAAGAAGTCGGGCGGGCTCTTGAACTTGCTGTAGTGGTTGGCCACGAGCCACTCGTTGACCTTGTTCTTCGGGATGCCGAAGTAGTAGTACAGCGCGCCTTCCATGCCCGGGTACTTCTTGTAGGCCACCATCGCCGGCAGGATGTTGCCGCCGGTGGCCATCTCGATGCCGTAGCGCTTCTGCAGCTCGAGTTCGGCGAACTTGTCGAAGGGCGAGTTCGCGCCGGCCCACACCACCCAGACGAACTTGCGCCCGGGCTGGTCCTTCATCTTGTCGACCAGGCGCTGCAGCGGCGCGGTGAAGTCGGTGGTGGCCGCGGGCACGTATTCCTCGTGCACGAACTTCGCCTTCTTGATCGCGTCCTTGAAGGCCTTGACGCCGTCGCGGCCGAAGGCGTTGTCCTGCGCCAGCGTGGCGATCACCTGGCCCGGCTTGTCCAGCGCCACGGCGTTGCTGATGGCGTCCTGGCTCGAGTTGCGGCCGGTGCGGAACACGTACTTGTTCCACTTGTCGCCGGTGATGCTGTCGGCGACCGCCGGCTCTACCAGCAGGATCTTCTTGTACTCCTCGGCCACGGGCAGCATCGCCAGCGCCACCGGGCTGGCGGTGGGGCCCACGGCGATGTCGACCTTGTCGTCGGCGTACGCCGCGGCCAGCGCAGCCTTGCCCACGTCGGGTTTGCCCTGGTCGTCCTTCTCGATGACGACGAGCTTCTTGCCGGCCACGGTCATGGTGCCGCCGGTGGCGTACTCCAGGCCCATGTTGAAGCCCAGGATCGTCTGCTTGGCGTAGGCCTCCAGCGGCCCCGTCTTGCTGGCGATCAGCGCGATCTTCACTTCCTTGGCCTGGGCGAAGGCGATGGCCGGCAGCGCGGCGGCGGCGACCAGGGACAAGGCGAACAACAGGCGGCGTTTCATGGGCGACGGGTCTCCTTCGTGGTGCGTCCTTATCGCAACGCCCGTGCCATGGCACCGGATCTGCGCGTTAACCCGCGATTTGCCGCCCCGTTTGCGGGTTGACCCTGAAGCCTCGGCAGACAGCTGCCTGGATTCCGGACACGGTTGGCGGCGGTGAAGTGTTCACCGTCCGGTCATTCGAGGGGCTGAGCGCAGCCCCGACGCTCAGGTCGCGTCCAGCTCCGGCCAGCGGCCCAGCTTGTCGTAGAGCGCGGCGCGCGACATACGCAGCCGCTGCGCCGCACGCAGCCGGTTGCCGCCGCTGGCGCGCAGGGCGGCGGCGATGGCGGCCTTCTCCAGTTCGGCCACCTGCTCGGACAGCGGGCGCAGCAGCGTCTCGTCGCCGGGGGGCGTGCCGGACGATGCAGCGGCGCCGCCGGGCGGCGCGGCGGCGGACGACGCCCACGCCGGCGCCGCGGCGGCCAGCGCTGGCGCCGCCGGCGCTGCAGCGGCGTCAGCGGCCGCCGACGCCGGCGCGTCACCCGCCGCATCGCCCGCCGCATCGCCCGCCCCGCCGGCCGCCGCGCCGAAGTGCCGCACGTCGAGCACCAGGTCGTCGGTCATCAGCGCCGCCTGCTCGAGCGTGTTGCGCAGCTCGCGGATGTTGCCCGGCCAGCTGCGCCGCGCCAGCAGCGCCAGCGCCTCGGGGGTGACGCTGCGCGCCGGCAGGCCGCTGCGCCGGGCGATGTCTTCCGACAGCGACTCCACCAGCGCCTCCAGGTCCGAGAGCCGCTCGCGCAGCGCCGGCAGCCGGATCGGCAGCACGTTCAGCCGGTAGTACAGGTCGGCGCGGAAGCTGCCCGCGCCGACCATCGCCGCCAGGTCGCGGCTGGTGGCGGCGATGATGCGCACGTCGATGCGCTCGACCCGGTCGGCGCCCAGCGGCTCGATCTCCTGCTCCTGCAGCGCGCGCAGCAGCTTGCTCTGCAGCACCAGCGGCATGTCACCGATCTCGTCGAGGAACAGCGTGCCGCCATCGGCCACCTTGAACTTGCCCTCGCGGCCCTTGCGCTCGGCGCCGGTGTAGGCCCCCGGCGCCACGCCGAAGAACTCCGCCTCGAGCAGCGTGTCGGGGATGGCGGCGATGTTCACGCCGACGAACGGCTTGCCGGCGCGCCGGCTGGCGGCGTGGATGCCGTGCGCCAACAGCTCCTTGCCGGTGCCGGTCTCGCCGAGCAGCAACACGGTGGAATCGGTCTGCGCCACGCGCCGCGCCTGGCGCTTGACTTCCAGCGCCGCCGGGCTGCTGCCGATGAAGCTGGCCACGGTGTACTTCGGGCGGCGCAGGTGGGTCGAGATCTCGGCGATCTGGCGCCGCGCGTGGTCGAGCTCGTTCTGCAGCCGCGTGAACTTGGCGATCAGCGGCTGCATGGTCGTTTCGGGGTGGTCCAGCAGCACGAAGCCGACGGCGCCGATGACCTCGCCACCTTCACCGCGCAGCGGCAGCCGGCTGACGAGGAAGGTGCCCGCCTGGTTGCTCAGCAGGTCGACGAGGATCGGCTGGCCGCTGTCGATGACCTCGCCCATCAGCGTGTTGGGCACCACCTCCTCGACGCGGCGGCCGACGAAGTCGCTCTCGGCATGGCCCAGCGCCGGCAGGAAGCGCTTGTAGCCTTCGCTGATCCAGACGATGCGGTGCGAGCGGTCGACCACCATCGTGCCCATCGCCGTGTTGGCGAAGGTCTCGAACATGCTCTGCGCGGCGAGCGCGAGCACCCGGTCGGCATCGAGCGGGAGCGCGGGCTTGGTGGCGGAATCGGTCATGGCGCGGGGCCGTGGTGCGGCGCCCACTGTAGCCGCAGGTGCGGCGGGTCCGCGCTCGGCGGCACGCGCGCGGCGGCGTGCGGAACGCATCGCGGCACGGGCACGCGGCTTGGCCTGCCCGTCGACGAACGTCGGCGCCGAAACCACCCACACGTCCGCCGGGGCCGGACGCTCGACACGTCGAGAACCGCGGGCTCACCCGCATGTGCATTCCGTAATTACGGAGTTACGATGGCCCGGAGGCGAGGCTGGCGGCGCCGTGTCGGCGCCGAGTCCGGCTCTCCAGGCCCACCGTCCCACGTCCCCACGTCCACCCCCTCCACCCGACCATGTCCGACCCGCTGCCGCTGCGCGGCGCCTCGCTGCACGACGGCGTGGCGGCCCGGCTGCGCACGCTGCTGTTCGACGGCGCGCTCGCACCGGGCGCGTGGATCGACGAGAAGGCGCTCGCCGCCAGCTGGCAGGTGAGCCGCACGCCGCTGCGCGAGGCACTGAAGGTGCTGGCCGCCGAAGGCCTGGTGGAACTGGTGCCGCACCGCGGCTGCCGCGTCATTGAGCTGAACGACGCCGACGCCGACGCGCTGTTTCCGGTGATGGCGCTGCTGGAGGGGCGTTGCGCCCACGAGGCCTGCGCGAGGGCCGACGCCGAACAGCTGCGCACCCTGCAGCGCCTGCACGACGAGCTGGAGCACCACGCCGCGGCGCGCGACATCGAGGGCTACTACCGCGCCAACCACGAGTTCCACGGCTACGTGCAGCGCATCGCCGGCAACCGCTGGCTCGACCGCGTCACCGGCGACCTGCGCCGCTTCATGCGCCTGATGCGCGGCCGCCAGCTGGCGCTGCCCGGGCGCCTGGCGGCGAGCCTCAACGAGCACCGCGTGCTCATCGACGCCTTCGTGCAGCGCGACGCGGCGCGTGCCGAGCGCGCGATGCACGACCACCTGATGGCGCAGCTGTCCGCGCTGCACGCCCTGCGCCGCGGCGCTGCGGCCGCGCGCGCACCGCGGCGTGCACCGTCGCAGGCACCGGCCCCCGCATCGCCGCGACGTGCGTCGCCCACCACCACCCGAGGAACCCGCCATGCTCGATGAACTGCGCCAGGCCGCGGCGCGCCAGCGCAGCGCGCGCACCCAGCGCCGCATGCGCCAGGATTGCGAACGCCTGCTGTCCGAGAAGGGCGAGCTCGGCGGCATGGCCATCGCCGCCGGCCTGATCGAGCAGATCGGCACCCTGCCCGACGACGAGCTGGCGCCGTTCTTCGACTTCCTGGCACAGGAGCTCGGCCCCGACCCCGCGGCGGTGCTGGCCGCGGCGCAGGCCTACGCCGCCGCGCCCGGCGCCAGGACGCTGGCCGCGCTGACGCAGGCCGCCGAGCCGCCGCGGCAGGAGCTGCTGCGCCGCCTGAACCGCATGCCGGGCGGCACCGCCGCCGTGCTGCGCCTGCGCCGCGCGCTGCACCGCCTGCTGCCGCGCCGGCCCGAGCTGGCCAGCATCGAGGCCGACCTGCTGCACTTGCTGACGAGCTGGTTCAACCCCGGCTTCCTGCAGATGAAGCGCGTCGACTGGAACTCGCCGGCGCAGCTGCTGGAGAAGATCATCCGCCACGAGGCCGTGCACGCCATCGACGGCTGGGACGACCTGCGCCGCCGCCTGCAGCCCGACCGGCGCTGCTTCGCCTTCTTCCATCCGCAGCTGCCCGACGAGCCGCTGATCTTCGTCGAGGTGGCGCTCGTGGCCGAGATGCCCGATGCCATCGCGCCGCTCATCGACAAGGCCAGCCCGCCGCTGGCCGAGGAGCGCTTCCGCGTCGCCGCCTTCTACAGCATCAGCAACTGCGAGCCCGGGCTGCGCGGCGTGTCGCTGGGCAACTTCCTCATCAAGACCGTGGCACTGCAGCTGCAGCGCGAGCTGCCGCGGCTGCGCACCTTCTGCACGCTGTCGCCGATTCCCGGCTTCGCCGCCTGGCTGCTGGCCGAGCCCGATTTCGCCGGCACCTTCCCCCAGCTGCGCAAGCCGGCGCGCGACGCGCTGGAGGCCGCGCGCACCACGCTGCGCCAGGCCTGCGAAGGCGACCTCACGGCGCTGCAGCGCGCCGCCACGCACGACCGGCTGGACGACGACGCGCAGCAGGCGCTGCGCCTGCTGTGCGCGGCCTACCTGGCGTATGCGTCGCCCACACCGGCCGGCGACCCGGTGGCGCGTTTCCACCTGGACAACGGCGCCCGGCTCGAACGCCTCAACCCGCGTGGCAACATGCGGGGCCCCGGCCTGAAGCAGAGCTTCGGCCTGATGGTCAACTACCTCTACGACCTCGACCAGGTGGAAGCCAGCCACGAACGATTTCGCCAGGGGGAGGTGGTGCGTTCGCGCGCCATCGGCGCCCCGGCCTGATCACGAAAGGACGACGACCCAACCGCCGATCCCCCTGGCCGACCGAGGGCGCCGCCCACGCGCACGATCCGCATCCCGCACACACCACAACGACGGAGACTGAAACCCATGCATCACCGCCCCTACACCCGCCGCCAGCTCATCGCCTCCGGCGCGGCCGGCGCCGCGGCGCTGGCCCTGCCCACGCTGGCCCGCGCCCAAGGCGGCTGGCCGACCAAGCCGGTGACCATCGTCGTGCCCTTCCCGCCCGGCGGCGGCACCGATGCCTTCGCCCGGCCGCTGTTCGCGGCGATGACCAAGAACCTGGGGCGCCAGTTCGTCATCGACAACAAGGGCGGCGCCGGCGGCACCCTGGGGGCGTCGCTCGCGGCGCGCGCCGCGCCCGACGGCTACACCTTCTTCATGGGCGCGGTGCACCACGCCATCGCGCCCAGCATGTACCCCAAGCTGGACTATGCGATCGAGACCGACTTCGTGCCTGTCGGCCTGATCTCGAGCGTGCCGCAGGTCATCGTCGTCAATCCGCAGCGCGTGCAGGCCACCACGCTGCCGCAGCTGCTGCAGGTCCTGCGCCAGAACCCGGGGCGGCTGAACTACGCCTCGGCCGGCAACGGCACCAGCCACCACCTCGCGGGCGAGCTGTTCAAGCTGCAGACCAAGACCTTCATCACCCACATCCCCTACCGCGGCGCCGGCCCGGCGCTGCAGGACCTGATCGCCGGCCAGGTCGACCTGATGTTCGACGGCCTGGGCTCGAGCGCCGCGCACATCAAGGCCGGCCGGCTGCGCGGCATCGCCGTGGCCGCCGACAAGCGTGCGCCCGGCTTCCCCGAGCTGCCGACCGCCGCCGAGGGCGGCGTGCCCACGTACAAGGTGGCCACCTGGTACGGCCTGTGGGCGCCCAAGGGCACGCCGCGCGAGGCCACGCAGGCCATGGCCGCCGAGATGCGCAAGGCGCTGGGCAGCGACGAGCTCAAGGCCATGTGGACCGGCCTGGGCACCGAGACGCCCAACCTCTGGGGCGACGACTTCGGCCGCTTCGTCTCGGCCGAGGTCAAGCGCTGGGCCGATGTCGTGAAGGGCTCGGGCGCCAAGCTCGACTGAACGCCGGGAAGCCGCGCATGGACGCCAACGCCAACCTGTTCGCCGCGCTGCGCGCGTCGTTCCCGGCGGCGCGACTCGACGCCGTCGCCATCGAGACCTGCGACACGCCCGAGCCGCTGCACTACACCTGGCGCGACCTGGACCGCGGCACGGCGATGATCGCCAACCTGCTCGACTCGCTGGACCTGCCGCCGGCCTCGCGCATCGCGGTGCAGGTGGACAAGAGCGTCGAGGCGCTGATGCTCTACCTGGCCGTGCTGCGCGCCGGCCACGTCTACCTGCCGCTGAACAACGCCTACCAGGCGGCCGAGATCGCCTACTTCATCGGCAACGCCGAGCCGGCGGTGGTGGTGTGCGCGCCCAAGGCCTTCGGCTGGCTGAGCAAGATCGCCTTCGAGGCCGGCACGAAGAACGTCTTCACGCTCGGCGACGACCGCAGCGGCAGCCTGCTGGACCGTGCCGCGCAGCACAGCGACCGGCACCCGGTGGCGGCGCGCGATGCCGACGACCTGGCCGCCATCCTCTACACCAGCGGCACCACCGGGCGCAGCAAGGGTGCGATGCTCACGCACGGCAACCTGCTGTCGAACGCGCGCGTGCTGCACGAGGCCTGGGGCTGGCAGCCGAGCGACGTGCTCATCCACGCCTTGCCCATCTTCCACGTGCACGGGCTCTTCGTCGCCTCGCACGGCGCGCTGCTGGCGGGTGCGCGCATGCGCTGGTTCCAGCGCTTCGACCCGCGCGCCGTGGTGGCGCAGCTGCCCGAGGCCACGGTGTTCATGGGCGTGCCCACGCTCTACGTGCGCCTGCTGGCCGAGCCCGGCCTCACGCGCGAGGCCTGTGCGGGCATGCGGCTCTTCGTCAGCGGCTCGGCGCCGCTCCTGATCGAGACTTTCCGCGACTGGCAGCAGCGCACCGGCCACACCATCCTCGAGCGCTACGGCATGAGCGAGACGGTGATGCTCACCAGCAACCCGTACCGGCCCGAGGACGCGCGCCGCGGCGGCACCGTCGGCCTGCCGCTGCCGGGCGTCGGCGTGCGCGTGCACGACGACGAGGGCCGCCCGCTGCCGGCCGGCGAGGTCGGCGGCATCGAGGTGAAGGGACCGAACGTCTTCAAGGGCTACTGGCGCATGCCGGAGAAGACCGCCGAGGAGTTCACCGCCGACGGCTGGTTCAAGACCGGCGACGTGGGCCGCATCGACGCCGACGGCTACGTCACCATCGTCGGCCGCAGCAAGGACCTGATCATCAGCGGCGGCTACAACGTCTACCCGGCCGAGATCGAAGGTTTCGTCAACGAGCTGCCGGGCGTCGCCGAGTCGGCGGTGATCGGCGTGCCGCACCCCGATTTCGGCGAGGCGGTGGTGGCCGTCGTGGTGCCGCGCGGCGGCGGCGAGGCGGCGGTTGAACCGGCCGCCGTGGTGGCGGCGCTGAAGTCGCGCATCGCCAACTTCAAGGTGCCCAAGCAGGTGTTCGTCGTGCCCGAACTGCCGCGCAACACCATGGGCAAGGTGCAGAAGAACCTGCTGCGCGACCAGCACAAGGGCCTGTTCGGCGCCTGACGGTCGATGGCCGCACCCGGCATCGCCGCCGCCGACCGCCTCGCGCCGAGCGGCGCGGCCGACGCCCGCTGCCCGCGCTGCGGCGGCGGCTTCCACTGCGGCGTGCACGACGCAACGCCGTGCGCCTGCGCGACGCTGCAGCTCTCCGCATCGCTGCGCGCGGCGCTTGCCGCGCGCTACTGCGGCTGCCTGTGCCTGGCGTGCCTGCGTGCCCTGGCGCAGGCCGAAGCGGACGGCGCGCCTGCCGATGCGGTCGTCGCGGGCGCCCGCGGCCGCACCCCTGGCGCATGAAGCTGCTGCTGCTCGGCGGCACGCGCTTCCTCGGCCGCCACGTCGCCCGGCAGGCGCTGGACGCCGGCCATCACGTGACGCTGCTGCACCGCGGCCGCAGCGGCGCGGGACTGTTTCCCGAAGCGCGGCATTTGATCGCCGACCGCGACGGCGACCTCGCCGACGTGCTGCCCGCCGGCGCCACCTGGGACGCCTGCATCGACACCAGCGCCTACCGGCCGCGCCAGGTGCAGCATGTGGCCGCGGCGCTCGGCGCTCGCGTGGGCCACTACCAGCTGGTGTCGAGCATCAGCGTCTACGCCAGCTTGGCCGAGCCGGGCCTTCGCGAAGACGCGCCGCTGCAGCAGCTGGCCCACCCGACGGTGGAGGTGGTCGACGGCAGCACCTACGGCGGGCTGAAGGCGCTGTGCGAGCAGGCGGCGCTGGCGGCGTTCGGCGACGGGCGCTGCACGATCGTGCGGCCCGGGCTCATCGTCGGGCCGTTCGATCCCACCGGGCGCTACACCTGGTGGGTGCAGCGCCTGCGCCGCGGCGGCGCGGTGCTGGCACCGGGCGACCCGGCGGCGCCGGTGCAGTGCATCGACGCGCGCGACCTGGCGGCGTGGATGCTGCACCAGGCCGAGGCCGGCACGCCCGGCGTGTTCAACGCGACGGGGCCCGAGCGACCCTGCACGCTGGGCACGTTGCTGGCCGACGCCGCCACGGCGCTGCGCAGCGACGCCCGGCTGGTGTGGGTCGACGAAGCCTTCCTGCTCGAACGCGGCGTCGCGCCCTGGACCGAGCTGCCGCTGTGGCTGCCGCGCGCGCAGTCCGGCCTGCACACGGTGGACATCGGCCGCGCGCTCGCCACGGGCCTGCGCTGCCGGCCGCTCGCCGAGACGGCGCGCGACACCGCCGCCTGGTGCGACGAAGCCGTCGCCGTACCGGCGCCTGCCGAAGGCCCGCCGCGCCCTGGCGTGGGCTTGGATCCGGCGCGCGAGGCGGCACTGCTGGCCGAGTGGGCCGCACGCTGACGCGTCGATCGCGCGCGGACGGCTGACGGCAGGCCCGAAACCGCGGAGCGGCTGGCGGTTCATCGCCGGCGCGCGCGCTTCGTCGGCCTTCGTTCGCGCTTCATCGCAAGCCCGTGGCGATGCCCCGATGCGCTGCCTACAGTGCAACGCAACGCATCACGAACAACCCACCGCAACGGAGTCGCCCATCATGACCAGCACCACCGCCCACGTCGCCCGCATCGTCCGCCAGGCCGCCTCGTTCGGCCTCGCCGCAGTCTTCACCATCGCCATGCTCGGCAGCATCGACCTGCTGGCGGTGCAGCCCGCGGCCGACCAGGCGCTGGTCGCCACCGCCGCGAGCGCACCCGCTCAATCCTGAGGTTAGCCCCTCAGCGCAGCAGCGCCGCCCACTGCCACGCGGCGAAGCCCGCGAGCATCAGCGCACTGATGCGCCCCACCAGCCGCTGCGCCCGCGCATCGAAGCGCTGGCGCAGCGCCCCCACCCCGGCCACGAGGGCCAGCCACCAGGCGGCCGAGCCGATGAAGACGCCGGCCACCATCCAGCCCGGCGCCAGCGCCGACGGCGCCGCGTCGGCGGCACCGAACATCGCGCCGAAGATGGCGACGAACGACAGGATGGTCGCCGGGTTGGACAGCGTCAGCAGCACGGTCCCGGCGAAGGCGCCCGCCAGGCCGGGCGTGCCGGCACCAGCGCCTGGCGCTGCGGCGACGGGCTCGGCCGCCGCCGCTTCGGCGCGCCAGGTGCGCCACGCCAGCCAGAACAGGAACGCGCCGCCCAGCAGCGCCAGCGGCACGCGGGCGCGCTGCAGCGCGGCGATAAGCGCGCTGACGCCGAAGGCGCCGAGCGCGCCGTAGGCCGCGTCGGCCACCGCAGCGCCCAGGCCGGTCGCCAGGCCGACGGCGCGCCCGTGGCGCAGCGTGCGCTGGATGACCAGCAGGCCGATGGGCCCCACCGGCGCGGCGATCGACACGCCGATCCACAGCGACTGCGCGAACAGCGCGCCGGTCATCGACGGCGCGCCCGTCAGTTCTCGGCGACCTTGCTGCCCTTGAGCGTCAAGTTGCGCGAGGCCTTGGCGACGATGTCGCCACTGCCTTCGATGCGGATGTCCTTGCCCTTGAGCAGGATGGTGCCGTCCTTCTTCATCACCAGCGAGGCGTCGCCGACCTGGATGTCGAGCTGCTCGCCGACGCGGATGGTGAGCGTGCGTCCCACCCGCAGCGCATGGCGCGCGCCGACCACCTCGGTCAGGTCCTTGGTGACGGACAACGCGTGGTCCTTGCCGATGGTGACCACGAGATCCATGCCGACGCTGAGCGTGTCGCGCCCGCCCACCGAGGTGCTGCGGTTGCCGCCGATCGGCGTGGTGATGTCGCCTGCTGCCATGCTGCCCTTTCGATGCCGCGCGAGGCCGCGCCGGCGCATCGTCGCACGGGCGGCGCGCCGGCGCCCTACCGCTTGCGCACGAGGCCGGCGCGCGGCAGGCCCTGCTCGTCCCAGCCGCTGCCCTGGAACCAGGCGCCGCCCTGCAGCGCGTCGCGCAGCATGGGCAGGCCGTCCAGGCCCCAGAAGTGGCGCCCTTCCCACTCGACGGTCGGCACGCCGAAGATGCCGGCGGCGATGGCCGCGTCGGTGTTGGCGCGCAGCGCCGCCTTGACGGCGTCGCCGGCCGGGTCGTGCACCGGCGCCAGCGTGGTGCGCAGGGCCTCCAGCCGCGCCGGGTCCAGCGGGTCGAGCCCGCCGTGCCAGACGTGCGCGAAGGCCGCTTCCACGGCGCGCCGGTTGGGTTGGAAATCGGGCGCCGACGCCAGCAACAGGCGCAGCATCGGCAACGGGTTGAACGGATGCTGCGCCGGCGTCTCGAGGCGGATGCCGTGCTGCGCCGCCAGCCAGCCGACGTGGCGGAAGGTCCAGGCGCGCTTCGGCTCGATCTCGGCCGGCCCGAGTTGGCCCCAGTGCGACAGCAACGCGCCGAACAGCACCGGCCGGTATTCGACGACGTGGCTGACGCCTTCCAGCACCTGCGGCAGGCGCTCGAAGGCCAGGCAGGCGAACGGCGAGATGACGTCGAAGTGGAAGACGAGCCGCTTCATGGCGCCCCGCCGTCGTCCGCGGTCGCCGGCGGCTGCGCCTGGTGGCGCCGGCGCCAGGCCACGCGCCGCGCCGACAGCTGCACCCACACCGCGCGCTTGGCGGCTTCGGGCAGCTGCGACCAGGCGGCGATCTCGTCGAGCGTGCGCAGGCAGCCGGCGCACCAGCCGCTGGCAGCGTCCATGGTGCACACGCCGATGCACGGCGAGGCGACGAGCGGCGGCGTGGCCATGACGGGCGCGACCGTCAGTCGGCGGCGCGGCGCTCGGCCGCGGCGGGTGACGCGGCGGGTGAGGCGGCGGGTGCGGCCGCGATCGGCTGCACCACGTCGGCCACCGGCGGGTCGCCGGCCAGCCGCACCAGCTCTGCCGGCGTCATACGGAACACGCCGTTGGGATGGCCGGCGGCGGCCCAGACGACGTCGAAGCGGAACAGCTCGCGGTCGATCAACGTCAGCGGCCGCATGGGCTCGTGCGCCAGCGGCGCGACGCCGCCGATGGAAAAGCCGGTGCAGCGCTTGACGAAGCCGGCGTCGGCGCGGCCGAGCCCGCCGGTGATCGCGGCCACGCGGCCCTCGTCGACGCGCCGGTCGCCCGAGGCGATGACCAGCACCGGCCGGTCGTCGGCCAGGCGGCGGAAGACCACGCTCTTGGCGATCTGGCCCACGGCCACGCCGAGGTGGTCGGCGGCCTCCTGCGAGGTGCGCACCGGCACCGTCAGCCACAGCGGCGCGTGGCCGTGGCCCAACGCCGCGAGCGCGCGCGCCACGCGCTCGAAACCATCGGGCAGCGGCGACGATGCCGCGGCGGGCGCCCCGCTCACGCCCTGGCCTCGGGCGCCACCTCGAGCGCCACCCCGCGCTTGGCCAGCAGCGCGCGCGACACCCGTGCCACCGGCTGGCGGCCGAGCTGGCCGCTGATCCAGGCCGCGGTGTCGACCAGCGCGTCGAGGTCGAGCCCGGTGTGGATGCCCATGCCGTGCAGCATCCAGACGACGTCCTCGGTGGCGACGTTGCCGGTGGCGCCTTTCGCGTACGGGCAGCCGCCCAGCCCGGCGATGCTGGTGTCGAAGGTGTGCACGCCCAGCTCCAGGCAGGCAAGGATGTTGGCCAAGGCCTGGCCGTACGTATCGTGGAAGTGGCCGCTGACCTCCACGGCCGGGAAGTGCTTCAGCGCCCGCGCCAGCGCGGCCTGCGCCTGGCGCGGCGTGCCCACGCCGATGGTGTCGGCGATGCCGACATGGTCGACGCCGATGCCCTTGAGCAGCACCACCACGCGCTCGACCTCGTCGGGCGTGACCTCGCCCTGGTAGGGGCAGCCGAGCGCGCAACTCACCGCGGCGCGCACCTTGAGCCCGGCCTCGTGCGCCGCCGCCACCACGGGCGCGAAGCGCTCGACGCTCTCGGCGATGGAGCAGTTGATGTTGCGCTGGCTGAAGGCCTCGCTGGCGGCACCGAACACCACCACCTCGTCGGGCCAGTGCTCGCGCGGCGCGGACAACGCCGCCTCCAGCCCCTTCATGTTGGGAACCAGCACCGACACCCGCAGGCCCGGCACGCGCGCCAGGCCGGCCATGACCTGGGCGTTGTCGGCCATCTGCGGCACCCATTTGGGGCTGACGAAGCTCGTCGCCTCGACCTCGCGGCAACCGGCGGCGACGAGCCGGGCGACCAGCTCGACCTTCACCGCGGCCGGCACGGGCCGTGCCTCGTTCTGCAGGCCGTCGCGCGGCCCGACCTCCACCAGCGTCACCTGGCTGGGCATCACCATGTTTGATCCTTTGCAGCGGAATTTGCCGCGTTCCAGGTCATCAACCGTTCGGATGACCGAAGGCTAACGCCCCGGCAATCCATGACACGATGTTGGGGATGGTGCCCCACCCCGGCCGCCTCGCACACTGCCCGACCCTCGCCGCCATGAACTCGCGCCTCTGCCTCCAGATCGCCGGCCGCATCGACGCGGCGCTCCAGGCCACGCTGGGCGAAGGCATCGACCTCGGCCGCATGCTGGCCGAGCCGCTGTACCGGCGCGACGTGCTGCTCGTGTGCGACGCCCATCCGGGCAGCGAGCTGGCCCTGCTGGCGCGCCAGTTCCGCGAAGCCAGCATCGCCGAAGAGCCCGAGCCGGCAGGCAGCACCGACAGCGGCTTCTCGCCGTCGCGCTTCTTCAACTCGCTGTTCGGCGCGCTGGGCATGCCGGTGGACCAGCCGCCGCCCGACATGGGCGCCGACGACGAGCCGCGGCGCCGCGCCAACCCGGGCCGCTGGCGCCGCTGAGCACCGGCCGGGGCGGCCGGCCACGGCCGCGTGGCAGCGCCGCACCACGGCTTCAGCCCGCGGCCGCCGCCGCCAGCCGCAGCAGCTCGCCACCTTCGGCGACCTGGTCGCCCGGCGCGTAGAGCAGTTCTTCCACCACGCCGTCGTGCGGCGCGCTGATGGTGTGCTCCATCTTCATCGCTTCCATCACCGCCAGCGCCTGGCCGGTGGCGACGCGGTCGCCCGGCTTGACGAGGAAGCTCACCACCTTGCCCGGCATCGGCGCGCTCAGGCGCCCGCCCTCGGCCGCACCTTCCCCCGCGTGGGCGATGGGGTCGGCCTCGTCCACCAGGGCGTTGCCGGCGTCGGTGAAGACGGCGTAGCGCTCGCCCCGGGCGTGCACGCTGGCCACCAGGCGCCGGTCGCCGAGCGCGATGTCGTACCGGTCGCCTTCCAGCGCACGCGAGGCGAGCGCCCAGGCACGATCGCCGATGCGCAGCGTGGCCGCGCCGTCGTGCAGGCGCTGCACGCGCACCGAGAGCGCCCGGCCGCCGACCGCCAGTTCGAGCCGGCGCTGGGCGCCGCCGAACAGCCGCCAGCCGTCGCGCCGTGACCAGGGGTCGGCGTTCTCCTGGCGCCGCTCGTGCTCGATCACGTGCGCGGCCACCGCCGCCGCGGCCACCTCGTCGGCCAGGCCGGGCGCGCCGAACAGCGCCTCGCGCTCGCGCTCGATCAGCGCGGTGTCGAGGTCGGCCGTGGCGAACGAGCGGCTGCGCACCACGCGGCGCAGGAAGGCGACGTTCGTGGACAGTCCCATCACGTGGGTGTTGCGCAGCGCCGCGTCGAGCCGCGACAGCGCCTGCTCGCGCGTCTCGCCCCAGACGATGAGCTTGGCGATCATCGAGTCGTAGTAGGGGCTGATCGCGTCGCCCTCGCGCACGCCCGAATCCACGCGCGGCTGCTCGTTGCTGCGCGTGAAGGCGACGTGCGCCGGCCAGCGCAGCACCTCCAGCGTGCCGGTCGCGGGCAGGAAGTTGGCGTCGGGGTTCTCGGCACAGATGCGCGCCTCGATGGCATGGCCGCGGCGCTGCAGGTCGCGCTGCTGCAGCGGCAGCGGTTCCCCGGCGGCCACGCGCAGCTGCCACTCGACCAGATCCAGCCCGGTGATGGCCTCGGTGACCGGGTGCTCCACCTGCAGCCGGGTGTTCATCTCCATGAAGTAGAAGCGCAGGTCTTCGCCGTCGGGCGTCGGCTCGGCGATGAACTCCACCGTGCCGGCGCCCACGTAGCCCACGGCCTTGGCCGCCGCCACCGCAGCGGCGCCCATCTCGGCGCGGCGCGCGTCGCTCAGGCCCGGCGCGGGTGACTCCTCCAGCACCTTCTGGTGGCGGCGCTGCACCGAGCAGTCGCGCTCGAAGAGGTGGATGACGTGGCCGTGCGCATCGCCGAAGACCTGGATCTCGATGTGCCGCGGCCGCGTGACATAACGCTCGACCAGCACGTGCGCGTCGCCAAAGCTGGCCTGTGCCTCGCGCTGGCACGACGCCAGCGCAGCGGCGAAGTCCTCGGCCCGCTCCACCCGGCGCATGCCCTTGCCGCCGCCGCCGGCGCTGGCCTTGATGAGCACCGGATAGCCGATGCGGTCGGCCTCGCGCGCCAGCAGCGCCGGGTCGTTGTCCTGGCCGTGGTAGCCGGGCACCAGCGGCACGCCGGCCCGCTCCATCAGCGCCTTGGCCGCGCTCTTGCTGCCCATGGCGGCGATGGCCGTCGCCGGCGGGCCGATGAAGACGAGGCCGGCTTCGGCGCAGGCGGCGGCGAAGTCCTCGTTCTCGCTCAGGAAGCCGTAGCCGGGGTGGATGGCCTGCGCGCCGGTGGCGCGGGCGGCGTCGATGATGCGCTGCCACTGCAGGTAGCTGTCGCGCGGCGCGTTGCCGCCGACGTGCACCGCTTCGTCGCAGGCGCGCACGTGGCGCGCCTCGGCGTCGGCGTCCGAATACACGGCGACGGTACGCACGCCCAGGCGGCGCGCGGTGGCCGCGACGCGGCAGGCGATCTCGCCGCGGTTGGCGATCAGGATCTTGCTGAACATGCGATGGAGCCTTCGGTCATCAAGCGGGTCTTGCCGGCGGGAACAACCGCCGCAGCACCGCGCGTAGGAACTTGAACAGCAGCACGATGGTGACGAGCGCGGCCACGACCAGCAGCGCCAGCACCGGCCAGAACCAGGCCGGGTGCGTCCACGCCAGCCACAGCAGCACGGGCACCGCGGCGTCACCCGCCAGCGACAGCATGGCGTTGGAGAACGGCTCGGGCGAGGTGTTGGCCGCGGCCCGCGTCGTCGCCTTGGCGGCGTGCGCAGTGGCCGCCAGCGTGCCGCCGGCCAGCGCGGCGACCACCGACCAGACCTCGCCGTCGACGCCGAACGCCGCCGCCGCGAGCGCCGCGCCGGCCGGGATGCGGATGAGCGTGTGCACCGCGTCCCACAGCGAGTCGACACCCGGCAGCTTGTCGGCGATGAACTCCACCGCCGCCATCAGGAACGCCGCACCCATGACCACCGGGTGCTGCAGCACCTCGAGCCGGCCCGGCAGATCGACCCAGCCCAGGTAGCCGGCGGCGCCGGTGATGAACACCACGGCGTACAGCCGCAGCCCGCTGGCGTAACCCAGCGCCGCGGCGATGGCGGCGAGTTCGGGCAGGCCGAGGTTGTGCATGGGCAACGGTGGGGCGCGACGAGCGATCGGGCCGGTGTGGGGCGGACTGCGGTTCGGCAGCGGACGCGTCAGGGCGCCGGCGCCTTCCACGCCGGCTCGCGCTTGTGCAGGAAGGCCTGCACGCCCTCGCGCCCTTCGTCGCTGGCACGGATGTCGGCGATGCGCCGCGCCGTTTCCGCGCGCAGCGCGTCGGTGATCGGCGCGCCGGCCAGGTCCTGCACCAGGCGCTTGCTGGCCTTCACCGCCTGCGGCCCGTTGGCCACCAGCGTGGCGACGATGGCATCGACGCGCGCGTCCAGCGCATCGGCCGCCACCACCTCGTGCACGAAGCCGATGCGGTGCGCCTCCGCGGCGCCGAAGCGCTCGGCGGTGACGAAGTAGCGCCGCGCCGCCTGCGCCCCCATGGCGCGCACGACGTAGGGGCCGATGGTCGCGGGCAGCAGGCCCAGCCGCGCCTCGCTCAGGCAGAAGCTGGCGTGCTCGGCGGCCACCAGCACGTCGCAGCACGCGGCCAGGCCCATGCCGCCGGCGTAGCAGTCGCCGTGGATGCGGCCGACGATGGGCAGCGGGCAGCTGTGGATGGCCCACAGCATGTCGGCCAGCGCCTGGGCGTCGACGCGGTTCTGCTCCCAGCTGTAGTCCGCCATGGCGCGCATCCAGTTCAGGTCGGCGCCGGCGCAGAACACCTTGCCCTGGCCGCCGAGCACGACGGCGCGCAGGGTCGGATCGCCACCCAGCGCCTCGAACGTGGCGCGCAGCTCGGCGATGACCTCGCCGTTGAACGCATTGCGCACCTCGGGCCGGTTCAGTTCGACGCGCGCCACGGCGCCCTGTCTGGTGATGCGGAGGGTGCTCAGGTGGATCTCCTCGTTCGACGCTGCGGCTCGCGGTCTCGCGCAGCGGGTGGACAGTCGCATCGGAGCGGCATCGTCAGGTGAGCGGGCCGGCTTCGATGCTGCCAGCCGCGCAGGCCACGATGGCGTTCGAAGGCCTCGAAGTCGCGGTCGCGGTGGAGCAGGATGTAGTCGTGGTGGATGCAGAACGTGGCGACCAGCACGTCGATGGCGCTGCGGACGGTGACCCCGTTGCGACGCAGGTCCCGGTAGTGCCGGGCCGCCTCCAGCGCGAGTTCAGGGCTTGCGGTCGGCTCCACGCTTAGGCTCGCCATGAGTGCCTGGGCGTGGCGCCACTCACGCTCCTCGCGGAAGCCCCGGAGCACTTCGAACATCACCAGATCCGGCACGACGATGCGCGTGTCACCCTCGTGCAGCAGGCGACGAAGGACCTCCCGCGCGGGATTCGGGCGCCCGCCGAAGAAGTCGATCCAGACGCTGGAATCAACGACGAGCACGACGTGTTCCCGTTGTGCGCGAATACGGGGGTGCGGCAGGCTCTGCGGCGTGCGCTGCCGCGGGCTCCTCGGGCTGGGTCCAGTCGATCGACTCGTCGCCTTCCCACTTGAGCTTGCCTTCCCACTTCAGGATCTCGCGATAGGCGGCCTGCCGCGCCAACAGCTTCAGGCCGGCTTCCACCGCTTCCTTCTTGGTGGTGTAGGGCCCCGCGGCCAAGGCCTTGGCCATGAGCTCGTCGTCGATGTCGATGTTCGTGCGCATGATGTGTAGAGAGTCTTGAAACTGCACACATCGTACACCCTACATGCGGAAGACCCCGAACTGCGGCCGCTCCGGGATCGGCGCGTTCATCGCCGCGCTCAGGCCGAGGGCCAGCACGCGGCGCGTGTCGGCCGGGTCGATGATGCCGTCGTCCCAGAGCCTCGCCGTCGCGTAGTACGGGTGCGCCTGGTGCTCGAACTGGTCGAGGATGGGGCGCTTGAAGGCGGACTCCTCTTCCGCGCTCCAGCGCCCGCCCTTGCCTTCGATGCCGTCGCGCTTCACCGTGGCCAGCACGCTGGCGGCCTGCTCGCCGCCCATCACGCTGATGCGCGCGTTCGGCCACATCCACAGCTGGCGCGGGCCGTAGGCGCGGCCGCACATGCCGTAGTTGCCGGCGCCGAAGCTGCCGCCGATGATCACCGTGAACTTGGGCACCGTCGCCGTGGCCACCGCGGTCACCATCTTGGCGCCGTGCTTGGCGATGCCTTCGTTCTCGACCTTCCTGCCGACCATGAAGCCGGTGATGTTCTGCAGGAAGACCAGCGGCACGCGGCGCTGGCAGCACAGCTCGATGAAGTGCGCGCCCTTCTGCGCGCTTTCGCCGAACAGGATGCCGTTGTTGGCGACGATGCCCACCGGCAGGCCCTCGATGCGCGCGAAACCGGTGACCAGCGTGGTGCCGTAGCGCGCCTTGAACTCGTCGAGCTCGCTGCCGTCGACGACGCGGGCGATGATCTCGCGCACGTCGAATGGCTTGCGCGCATCCGTCGGGATCACGCCGTGCAGCTCGGCCGGGTCGTACAGCGGCGCGCGTGGCTCGGCCAGGCGCATCGGCTGCGGCTTGACGCGGTTGAGGTGGCCGACGATGGTGCGCGCGATGGCCAGGGCGTGCATGTCGTTCTCGGCCAGGTGGTCGGCCACGCCCGACAGCCGCGTGTGCACGTCGCCGCCGCCCAGGTCTTCGGCACTGACGACCTCGCCCACCGCGGCCTTCACCAGCGGCGGGCCGCCGAGGAAGATGGTGCCCTGGTTCTTGACGATGATCGCCTCGTCGCTCATCGCCGGCACGTAGGCACCGCCGGCGGTGCACGAACCCATCACCACCGCGATCTGCGGGATGCCGTCGGCCGACATCTGCGCCTGGTTGTAGAAGATGCGGCCGAAGTGGTCGCGGTCGGGGAAGACCTCGTCCTGGTTCGGCAGATTGGCGCCGCCGCTGTCGACGAGGTAGATGCACGGCAGCCGGTTCTCGCGCGCGATCTCCTGCGCGCGCAGGTGCTTCTTCACCGTCACCGGGTAGTAGGTGCCGCCCTTGACCGTGGCGTCGTTGCAGACGATGACGCACTCGACGCCGGCGACGCGGCCGATGCCGGCGATCAAGCCGCCGCCGGGCGCGGCGTCGTCGTACATGCCCAGGCCGGCGAGCGCGCCGATCTCGAGGAACGGCGTGTCGGGGTCGAGCAGCATCTCCACCCGGTCGCGCGGCAGCAGCTTGCCGCGCGCGGTGTGGCGCGCACGCGCCTGCTCGCCGCCGCCTTCGGCCACCTTCGCCAGCTTCGCGTTCAGGTCGTCGACCAGCGCGCGCATCGCGGCGGCGCTGGCCTTGAAGGCCTCGGTGCGTGGGTTGAGCTTGGAAGCGATCACGGGCAAGGCAGGTCTCCTGAAAGCGCAGGCACCGGCGGCGCGTAGTGCCGGCGGTTGGATGGCTGTCGATTGACGTTTACGTCAACGTCAATTGTAGGCGGCGGTCACGGCGCTGGACCGGCATCAGATGCCGCCTTGCGCCAGCCAGCGCTCGATCTGCGGCTTGCGGTCGTTGCCCCAGAAGGGCTCTCCGTCGACGATGAAGAATGGCGCGCCGAAGATGCCAGCGGCGATGGCGGCGTCGTTCTCGGCCTTCAGGCGCGCCTTCCAGACCGGGTCGTTCCAGGCGGCTTCCGCGGCGTCGGCGTCGAGGCCGTTTTCCGACGCGAGTGCGCGCAGCACCGCCGGGTCGGACAGCGCCCGGTCCTGCGTGAACATCGCGCGCAGCCCGGCGCGCGACCAGGCCGCGGCGGCGTCGTCGCCGTGCGTGTCGTGCAGCCACCAGAACACGCGCGCGGCGTGGATCGTGGCCTGCGGAAACACGCTGGGCAGCCGGTAGGGCACGCCTTCGAAGCGCGCCGAGCGCTCGAAGTCGCGCAGGCTGTACTCGCGCTTGAGCGGGTACGACACCGGCGACCTCAGCTCCGCGGCCTGGAACGTGGCGCCCAGCAGAATGGCGTGGCGCTGCACGCGCCGGCCGTGGCGCGCCGCCAGGGCGTCGATCCACTCGTTGGCGATGTACGAGTAGGGCGACGAGAAGTCGAAATGGAAGTGGACGGGCGACGGCGTGGCCGTCGCGGGCAAGGCGCTCATGCGCAGCGACACTAGACGCGCGCGCCGGCAGAGTCCAGCCGGGGTTAGCCCTCTGCCGTGCCGGCCGTGGGGGCCGCGTGGGCCGCTTGCTCCGCGACGGCGCTGCCGTCGTCGAGGTCGGCACCGGCCTCGCGCAGGCGCTGCTGCAGCGCCGCCACGCTGAACGCGCCGGCCACGCGCAGCGCCGCGGCCGTGCCCGCTGCCTGGCCCATGACGAAACACGCGCCGCTGGCACGCGCCGCGCTCTGGCCCAGGTGCTCCATGCCGGCGCAGCGGCCGGCCACCAGCAGGTTGCGCACCGGCCCCCGCGGCACCAGCATGCGCCACGGCAGCTGGTTGTAGGCGTTGTCGGGGTCGCGCGGAAACTGCCAGGCCACGCGGCCGGCCACGTGCGCCTCCACCGGCCAGGCGTTGAGGCCGATGGCGTCGGGAAAGCGCGCGCCGTTCAGCACGTCGTCGCCGCTCAGCTGGTACGCGGCTTCGATGCGCCGCGTCTCGCGCACGCCCACCTGGGGCGCGATCTCGGCGATCTCGGCCGCCTCGAAGCCCGGCACCTCGGCACGCAGGAAGCGCATGTACTCGACGATCTGGCGCCGGCCTTCCACCTCGGCGGCGCTGAGCTGCAACGCGTCGGTGGCGTCGACGGCGCGGCCTTCGGCGTTGCGCAGCTGGGTGACGTTGGCGCGCCACTCGCGCGGGTTGCGCTGCGGCCGCAGGATGGCGCCGCTGCGGGCGAAGGCATAACGGCCGGCGGCGGCGTCCATCAGCGCGTCGATGGCCTTGAACTCGCCGATCGCGGCCAGCGCGCGCTCGGCATCGACGTGGCCCACGCGGAACATCGTGCTCGGGTACAGCGCGTCGCCGTGCCCGTCGCCCAGCGCGTAGGCCACGCCGGCGAAGTGGGCGATGTCGGCGTCGCCGCTGCAGTCGACGACCTCGCGCGTGCGGATGGCGCGCCGGCCCGACTTGGTCTCGACGATCACCGCGTCGATCCGGTCGTCGTCGCGCACCACGCCCACGGCCCAGGCGTGGAACAGCAGCTGCACGCCGGCGCCCAGCAGCCATTGGTCGGCAGCGCACTTGTAGGCCGCGACGTCGTAGCTGCGCACCTGGATGCGCCCCTGCAGACCCTGCTGCGGCGCGTTCAGGCCGCCGAGCGCGGCGATACGAGCGAGCAGCTCGTCGGCCACGCCGCGCACCAGCGGCTGCATCACGCCGCCACGCCGGCCGTAGAGCCCGGCGATGTTGGTCACGCCGCCGGCGGTGCCCATGCCGCCGAGGAAGCCGTAGCGCTCGACGAGCAGCGTGCGCGCGCCGCCGCGCGCCGCGCTCACCGCCGCGGCCAGCCCGGCGGGGCCACCACCGACCACCAGCACGTCGACCTCGGCCAGCACCTCGGTGCGTCGCGCCGGCTCGTGAACCGCGGCGCCGCCGCCGGACGGCGGGCGCGGCGCGGCCGTCACGCTCACTCCAGCTTGATGCCGCGGCTGGTGATGATCTCGCCCAGCACCTTGCCCTCGTCGGCCACGCGTGCCCTGAGCTGGTCGCTGCTGCTGCCCTGCGGCTCCCAGCCCGCGGCCAGCAGACGGGTGCGCGACTCGCCTTCGCGCACCAGCGCCGGCACGTCGCGCGCCAGCCGGTCCTGCGCGGCCTTCGACAGGTTGGCCGGACCCACCAGCGCCACCCACACCTCCAGCGGCGCCATCCGCAGGCCGAGTTCGGACAGCGGCGGCACGTCGGGGGCGAGCGCGCTGCGCGGCCCGGCGACGCCGACGGCGTTGAGCTTGCCGGCCTTCACCTGCGGCAGCGCGATGCCGGGCGGGATCAGCGCCATCTGCACCTGGCCGCCGATGAGCGCCGTCACCACCGCCGGGTTGCCGTTGTAGGGCACGTGCACCGGCTGGGTGTTGCCGGCCGCGGCCTTGACCAGCTCGCCGCCCAGGTGGCCCACCGAACCGATGCCCACCGAGCCGTAGCTCCAGTTGCCGCCGCTCTTCTTCAGCGCATCGACGAAGGCCGCGCCGGTCGGCAGGTCGGGCGGCGACACCAGCACCAGCGGGCCGGTGGCGATGAGCGAGACGAAGGTGAAGTCCTTGGCCGGGTCGTAGGCCAGCTTGGGGTTGAGCTGGCGCGCCGTGGTGAGGTTGCCGTTGATGACGACACCCAGCGTGTGGTCGTCGCCGGCCTTGGCCACCGCGTCGGCCGCCACGTTGCCCGATGCCCCCGGGCGGTTCTCCACCACCACCGGCTGGCCCCAGGCCTTGGCCATGGCATCGGCGAGCACGCGCGCCGCCATGTCGGGCGTGGAGCCGCCAGGGAAGCCGACGAGGATCTTCACCGGCTTCGTCGGCCAGGCCGCGGGCTGCGCGGCGGCCGGCAGGGCGAGGCCGGCGGTCAACGCGGCGCCGGCGAGGGCGGCGGCGACGGTCAGGCCGTGGAATCGACGGCGGCTGGGGCGGCGGTTGGGCATCATCGGCGAAGGCTCCGTGCAGAAGCGTCGATTGTCACGCAGCGCCGGACGCGGACCGGCGATGCTCAGCGGCGCCAGAACTGCGGCGTGAACAGCACCAGCACGCTCAGCAGTTCCAGCCGGCCCAGCAGCATGGCGGCGGTGCAGACCCAGGTCTGGAAGTCCGACAGCGGGCTGAAGTTGCCGGCCGGGCCGACGAGCCCCAGTCCGGGGCCGATGTTGTTCACGCAGGCCACCACCGCGGTGAACGCGGTGACGACGTCGAGCCCGCTGAACAGCAGCAGCATGGTGAAGCTCACCAGCGTGGCGCCGTAGACCATCATGTAGGCGATCACGCTCTGCATCACCCGGTCGGGGATCGCCGCGCCGCCGAGGACCACGGGGTTGACCACCTGCGGATGCACGATGCGGATCAGCTCGCGCCGCGCCTGCTTCAGCAGCAGCAGCACGCGCACCATCTTCACGCCGCCCCCGGTGCTGCCGGCGCAGGTGGCGAAGCAGCCCAGCAGCATGAGCAGCATCGGCGCGAAGATCGGCCATTGCTGGTAGTCGGTGGTGGCGAAGCCGCCCGTCGTCGCGATGGAGACGACGTGGAACAGCGCCAGCCGCAGCGCCTGGCCCGGCTCGGGCACCCGTTCGTCGGCCCACAGCACGCCGGCCACCAGCAGCACGCCGGCGGCGATGACGATGCCCAGCGCCCGCACCTCGGCGTTGTGCCACAGCGGCCGGCCCGAGCGGCCGCGCCAGGCAGCGAAGTACAGCAGCAGGTTCACCGCGGACAGCAGCATGAACACCACCGCGATGAACTCGATGAGCGGTGAATTCCAGTAGCCGAAGCTGGCGTCGTGCGACGAGAAGCCGCCCAGGCTCACGGTGCTGCCCATGTGCATGAAGGCATCGGCCCAGTCCATGCCGGCGGCGCGGTAGGCCAGCATGCAGGCCAGCGACAGCAGCACGTAGATGCCCCAGATGGCGCGCGCCGTGTCGGCGATGCGTGGCGTGAGCTTCTGGTCCTTCATCGGCCCCGCGAACTCGGCCTTGAAGAGCTGCGAGCCGCCCACGCCCAGCAGCGGCAGGATGGCCACCGCCAGCACGATGATGCCCAGGCCGCCGACCCAGTTCATGAAGCAGCGCCACACGTTGACCGACAGCGGCAGCGCATCCAGTCCCGACAGCACCGTGGCGCCGGTGGCGGTGAAGCCCGACATCGCCTCGAACAGCGCGTCGGTGAACGACAGATCATCGATCGCCAGCAGCAGCGGCAGCGAGCCGAAGGTGGGCAGCACGATCCACGTCAGCGTCACCAGCACGAAGCCGTCGCGCGGCTGCAGTTCGCGCCGGTAGCGCCGCGTCAGCAGCGACACCACCAGGCCGCAGCCGAGCGTGAGCGCGAAGGCCAGGATGAACGGCGCCTCGGCCTCGTCGTGCCGCGCCAGCGCGAAGGCCAGCGGCACCAGCATCAGCAGCGCGAACAGCACCAGCACGCGCGCGACGAGCGAGACGACGGCGAGCAGCCCCATGTCAGCCGGCCCTGTTCTGCCCTGGCCCTAGAACAGGAAGGTCGCGCTCACCTGGAACAGCTTCTCCACGTCGCGCACCATGCGCTTGCGCGGCACGAACACGATCACGTGGTCGTTGGGCTGCACCACCGTGTCGTGGTGGGTGATGATGACCTCGGGATGCGCGTCCTCGCCGGCGTCGCTGCCGTCGCTGCGGTGCAGGCCGCGCACGATGGCGCCGACCTGCGCGCCCTTGGGCCAGGCCACCTCGCCGATGCGCCGGCCGGCCAGGCGGCAGGTCTTGCGGTCGCCGCGCACGATGGCCTCCAGCGCCTCGGCCGCGCCGTGGCGCAGGCTGTGCACCGCGGCCACGTCGCCGCGGCGCACGAAGGCGAGCAGCTCGCCGATGACCGCCTGCGAAGGCGAGATCGCGATGTCGATCGTGGTGCCCTGCACCAGGTCGGCGTAGGCCTTGCGGTTGATGACGGCCAGCACGCGCCGTGCGCCCAGGCGCTTGGCCAGCAGACAGGACATGATGTTGTCCTCGTCGTCGCTGGTCAGCGCCAGGAACAGGTCCATGTCGTCGACGTTCTCGTCGCCGAGCAGGTCCTCGTCGGTGCTGTCGCCCTTGAGCACCAGCACGTCGGGCGGCAGCTCGGTCGCCAGGTACTCGCAGCGCTTGGGGTCGGCCTCGATGAGCTTGATCTCGTAGCGCCCCATCAGCTCGCGCGCCAGGCGCAGACCGACGCGGCCGCCGCCGGCGATCATCACGCGCTTGACCGGCTTGTTGGCGTCGACGCCGCCGCGGCCCTGGTGGCGCACCGCCGCCAGCACCTGGCGGATCTGGCGCGTCGCGGCCAGCACGAAGACCTCGTCGCCGGGCTCGATGCGCGTGCTGCCGTCCAGGTCGCGCAGCGCGCGGTCGCGGCGGTAGATGGCCACGATGCGCAGGTCCACGCCCGGCATCAGCCGCGGAATCTCCGACAGCGTGTGCTCCACCAGCGGCCCGCCGGCCACGGCGCGCACCGCCAGCAGGCTGACGAGCCCGTGGGCGAACTCCAGCACCTGCAGCGCCTCGGGGTACTCGATCAGCTTGCGGATGTAGGCGGTGACGCTCTCCTCCGGGCACAGCACCTTGTCGATGGCGAAGGCGTCCTTGTCCAGCAGCGCCGCGCCGCCCTGGAACTCGGGGCTGCGCAGGCGGGCGATGGTCGTCGGCACGCTGAACACGTCGTGCGCCACCTTGCAGGCGACGAGATTGGTTTCGTCCAGCGGCGCGCAGGCGACGAACATGTCGGCGTCCTCGATGCCGGCGGCGCGCAGCACCGAAGGCTGGATGCCGTTGCCGGTGACGCCGCGCAGGTCGAAGCGGTCCTGCAGCGAACGCAGGCGCTGCGGGTCGGTGTCGATGACGGTGATGTCGTTCTTCTCCGACACCAGGCTGGCAGCCGCGCTTTCGCCGACGCGGCCCGCCCCGAGGATGACGATCTTCATGCGGCGGCGTCGGCGGGCGGGGGCGTGGGCGCGAAAGCCTCGGTGGCGGTCATGGGCCGGGCATTGTGCGCCGTGCCCGGATACAGCGCGGCCAGGACGGCGCGCAAGGTGTCGGCGACGGGCGCATGCAGCGCCGTGGCCAGGCGCGCCGCATCCCCGGTGTTGTCGTAGCGGCGGCTGCGCGACGCCCACAGCGCGTGCACGGCCTCGCGCCGCGCGGCGAGCGCCTGCGCCACGACGCCGGGCCAGTGCGGCGGCGCCTCGCCCTGCACGTAGCCGCCGCGGCCGCGGCCGAAGTGCGCCACGGCCAGGTAGCGCAGCAGGGCGGCCTCGAGCGCCGCGTCCAGTGCCTCGGGGCCCAGTTCGACCCAGCCGGTGCCGGTGTCGCGCAGCACGTTGATGCCGCGCGCCAGCCCGGCCGCACCCAGGGCGCCGACGATGCTGCCCGCGAGCAGGCCGCCGCCGAGCGTGAGGCCGCCGCTGGCGATGTCGGCCTTGAGCCCGGTGAGCGCGCCGGTGATGGCCCCGCCGATGACAGCGGCGCGGCCCTCGGGCACGCGCTCGCGCGGCACGAACAGCGCGTTCACGCGTGCCAGCACCTCGGCCTGCACGCGGTCGGCGGCGCCCGGGTCGGCCAGCTGCAGGCCGTGCAGCTCGACCAGCGCGGCGGTGCTGCCACGCGCCTCGGTGTCGAGCCGCGCCAGCAGGCGGCGCTGCGCGGCGCCGGCGGCACCGCCGTCGCGCGCCGCGGGGTCGCGCTGCATCAGCGCCTGGCCCAGCTGGCGCAAGCGCGCGCCGACGCCGGCCTCCGCCTCGTCCACCGGCTCGCGCGCCGCGGCCAGGCGGGCGATGCTGGCGGCGACGATGGCCACCGCATCGTCGAAGCGGCGCTCGCGTTCGGCCATCCAGGCCGCGCCCAAGGCGGCCATCGCCACCGCGGCGTCATCGGTCAGTGCCGTTTGCACGGCATGCAGCAGCGTCGCCTCGTGCACCCAGCAGCGCGCGAACGCGTCCAGCGGCAGCACCGCCTTCACCAGCGGCCAACGTGCCAGGTGGCTGCGCCAGGCCTCGACCTCGGCGGCCTCTTCGGCGGCCGGGCGCGGCGCGCCGAGTTGGTTGAGCAGCACCAGCACCGGCTTGCCGATCCAGTCGAGCAGTTCCATCTCGGCGGCGACGTAGCCGGCCGCTGCGGGGCTCTCGGCGGCGTTGACCAGATAGAGCAGCACGCTCGAGTGGCCCTGCACGTGGCGGATGGCCTGCTGGCTGGCCCAGAACGGGCGGTCGCGCCAGCGGTCCCACACCTGGCTCAGGAACCAGCCCAGCGGGTTGCCAGAACCGCGCAGGCGCCGCACCAGGCGTGCGCTGTCGCCGAAGCCCGGCGTGTCGGCCAGCAGCAGCCGATGGCCTCCGGGCGAGACCAGCAGCTCGTGCGTGGAGGCGAACTCGGTGACGTGCGGGGCGTCGCGCACCTCGCCGATGTCCTGGCCCAGCAGCGTGCGCGCCAGCGTCGTCTTGCCGGCGTTGGTGTGCGAGACGAGGCTGAGGGTGACGTCGGTCATGGCGGCGTGGCGCGGCGGCGGGGCGGTCAGCGCAGGGCCGCCTGCAGCTCGCGCGTGGCGCGCACGAGATCGGGCTCGGCCAGGTCGGCGCTGGCAAAGGCGATGCCGCGCCCTTGCGCCCACGCCGCCCAGGCGGCGCGCCGTTCGGCCACGCGTGCCGGCGCGCTGGCGGCGAAGCGGCGCCTGAAGGCGGCTTCGTCAGCCAGCAGCAGCAGGGGCACGCCGGGCCGCGCCGCGGCGTCGAGCAGCGCGCCGTGGGCCTCGTCTTCCGGTGTCGCGCCCAGGTCCACCAGCACCACGCGCAGCGTGGTGCCGGGCGCGAGGTTCACCGCGCCGGCCGCGGCCTCGTCGCCCCATGCCACGGCATGGGCCTGGGGATCGAGCCGGAGGTCGTCGCCATAGGCGGCCTGCGCCAGCAAGCGGCGCAGGCACTCCAGCACGTGCGGCGACGACACCGCGCCGTGGCCCAGCACCTGCACCCGCGCCCCGCGCCCGGCGTGTTCGTGCAGCAGGCGCTGCAGGCCGGGCTCGTGCAGCGGCAGCGCGAAGCGGCGCGACCGCCAGCCGGCGCGCAGCGCCGCGCCCAGTGCCAGCAGCGCGCGTGGCAGCACGACCAGCAGGCCCAGCTGCGCGGCGAAGAGGTGGATCCACGGCGCCGCGCTGGCCTGCGCCGGCGCGGCCGGCGTGACGCGCAAGGCGTCGATGGCGGAGACGTCCGGAATGGCGATGCCGGTGGCGGCCACCGCCGGCGCCAGCGCCAGCTGCAGGAAGCCCTGCACCTGCGCCGCGTCGAGGAACGTGCTCTGCCAGCCGGCGCGGTAGTCGAGCACCAGGCCGCGCAGGTACAGGCCCAGCATCAGGCCCAGCGCCAATGCCGCGGCGGCGGTGTGCAGCAGGACCGCGGCGCGCGCACGCAGCAGCGGCGAAGCCTGCGCCAGCCAGGCGCCGTGGAAGCGACCGCGGGCCCCGGACCGGCCGGCGGCCGAGGCGCCGGCGAGTCGCCGCGCCAGGCCCGCGACCAGGCGACGTGGGCGACGCAACGGCGTGGCCACGAGCAGCAGCGCATAGACGACGACGTTCCACGCCACCACGGCCCACACGGCCGGGGCCAGCAGGTCGACGTGGCGCCCGCCGGCGAACAGATCGGCCGCGGTGCCGGCGACCAGGCCCAACAGCACCGCCGCCGCGAGGCGCCACCACGTGCGCCGCGGCCGGCCCTCGGCCAGGGCGGCGAGGCCGGCGTCGCGCGCCTTCAGCCGCTGCAGCGCGTGCCGGGTGCGTTCGGTGACGAAGGCCTGCGCCGGCGCGTCGGCCGGCAGCGACTCGCGCGCCAGCCGGCTGGCCCAGCGCGCGTCGTCAGCGGTCCACAGGCCATCGTCGGCGCCCATGCCCGACTCGACCGCGTGCACCAGCAGCACGCGCCGCGCGGTGGCTTCGTCGACCACCATCGCGCCGGGCAACGCGCGCCCCCTTGCGCGGGCGGGCGATGCGGCGGCTGCAGCAGGCGCGCCGGCGGGTGTCGGTGGCGACACCGGTGGCGGGGCCGGCGCAGCGGCGGTGGACGGGGGCGGATCGGTCGGCACGGGCCGGCGCAATGTAGCGCCGATCCGCGGGCCGGTCGTCGACCTCGGAACGTCGCGTTCAGCCCGTCGCCTTCAACGAGTCGACGTCAGCCTGTCCACCCCGGCCCGTGGCTCGTGCACCGACGGCTTCAGCCCACCGCGTCGCGCAGCGCAGGCGTCGCCTGCTCCAGCGGGGCCAGCAGCCGCTGCCACAGGCGCGCGCCGGGCTCGCGGCGGAAAGCGCCGAAGTGGCCCATGCGCTTCAGGCCGAGCGCGTGCGGTTCGACGGTGTGGCGCTGCACGGCGGCGTTGCGGAACTGCGCGGCCAGGGCGTCGACCGCGCGCGGCGGCGCATAGGTCAGGTCGTCGGCCACGTTCCACAGGTGCACCGGCGCGGTCAGCGCGGAGGCGGCGCGGTGCTCGCGCATCGCGGGGTCGCCATAGGCCCAGTCCCGGATGCGCGACCAGTGGCCCCACTGCCGGGCCACGCCGCCCGGCAGCGGCTGCGCGCCAGGCCCCAGTGCCCAGCCGGGCAGATGGCCCGTGGTGGCCACCAACGCCGGCACCCAGGCGCCGAAGAAGACACGCGCCACCGTGCCGTGCACGCCGGGAAACAGGCGCGACTCGCCCAGCTGCGACGCCACCATCAGCAGCGCGTCGGCCTGCTCGACGCCACGCGCGAAGGCGATGCCGTTGCCGCCGAAGCTGTGGCCCACCAGCAGCAGCGGCAGGCCGCGCGTCGTGCGCCGCGCCCGGGCCGCGTCCAGCGCCGTGCTCATGTCGAGCACCGCCCAGTCGCGCATCGTGGCCGTCTCGTGGCGCAGCGGGCCGCCGCGGCGCGACCCGGCGATGCCGCGGTAGTCGTAGGTCAGCACGGCGTAACCGCGCCCCGCCAGCCATTGCGCGAAGCCGCGGTAGAAGCCGCGCGGCACGCCGGCCGCCGAGCTGACCACGGCCACGGCGCGCGCCTCGCCGGCGGACGGCTCGAACCACGAGGCGGCGAGGTGGCGGCCATCGTCGGCGACGAGCACGTGGGCCGCGGCGTCGGCCACGCCGCAGGCGCCGGCCGGCCGGCCGAGCTCGCGCGGGGCCGCAGCGGGCGCGACGGCGGCGGCGCCACCGAGGGAATCGAAGCGCTTGTCCATGCGGGCCACTGTAGGAAGTGGAGCGCAGCTTGACTAGACTGCCTGCCGTTGACCGATTGTCGACGAAACCTTGACGATGCCGACCGCCCGCCATCCACCCGTGCCCGCGGCCGCCGCCCCGCGCAGCGTGACCGTGCGCGCCCCGCGCATGCCCGATGCCAACACGCTCGAGCTGTTCGCGCGCATCGCCGCCGCCGGCAGCTTCGCCCAGGCAGCGCGCGAGCTGCGCCTGACCCGCGCCGCCGTGAGCCGGCGCGTGGCGGTGATGGAAGCGCAGCTGGGCACGCCGCTCTTCGCCCGCACGACCCGCGCGCTCGGGCTCACCGAAGCCGGCCGGCGGCTGGCCACGCGCGCCCGCGCCGTGCTCGACGCGGCCGAGGCCGCACGGCGCGGCCTGCGCGCACGCGGCGGCAGCGAAGCCGGCGGCCTTGCCGGCACGCTGCGCGTGACGCTGGTGCCGAGCTTCGGCCAGGCGCTGCTGGCGCCGCTGCTCGCGCGCTTCCAGGCGCTGCACCCCGAGCTGAAGCTCGAGCTGCGCTTTACCCATCGACGGGTGGACCTGGTGCGCGAGGACATCGACGTCGCCTTCCGCCTGACCACGCGGCCGCCCGAGGACTGCGTGGCGACACCGTTGCTGCGCTTCCAGGTGCGGGCCTACGCCGCCACGGGCGCGCCGGCCCTGCCCGGCCCGGCGGCGCTCGCCCAGTCACGCTGCCTGATCTTCGGGACGCCGATCGACGAGATGACGATGCACTGGCAGCACGCGCGCAGCGGCCGTCAGCAGGCGGTCACCATCACGCCGGCGATCACCGGCGACGACCTCGCCACGCTGCAGGCCATCGCCGAGGCGGGCGGCGGCATCGTCTTCGCACCCGACGTCTGCGTGCGGCCGGCGCTCGCGCGGCGCGCGCTCGCCGACGTGCTGCCCGGCTGGCACCTGCCCATCGCCGAGGGCGACACGCTGCTGGCGCTGACGCTGCCGCAGCCCTTCGCGCCGGCGGCGGCGCGTGCGCTGGTGCACTTCGTGCAGGACCAGCTGAAGGCCGGCGCGGCGCGCTGAAGGCGCCGCCGCGGATCAGACCGCGTGCAGCAGCGCGACCAGCTGCGCCTGCGAATGCGTGCCGGTCTTCTCGTACATCTGGCCGACGTGCGTGCGCACGGTGGAGATCTTCACGCCCAGCTTCTCGGCGGCGTGCGTGGGGCGCATGCCCTGGCACAGCATCTCGCCCAGCTGGGCCTGGGTGCGCGTGAAGCGGAAGCGCCGGCGCATGGTGTCGGTGCGCGTGAGCACCACGCGCTCGATCGTGGCCAGCATCCAGCAGGCTTCGCCGCCGTCGCCCATGGCGCGCAGCGTCACCTGCATCGGCGCGCCATCGGCCTCGAGCGTGAGCACGACCTCGCGGCCCATGGCCACCTCGTCGTGCCAGCGCGACAGCGGCACCCAGCGGCCGCCCTGGCGGATGGCGATGCGTCCGCCGGCGTCGAGCCACAGGCCTTCGCGGTGTTCGATGCGGCGCGTGGCCGCCGGATTGGCCTCGAGCACGGCACCTTGCGCGTCGATGACGAACAGCGGCGTCTCCAGGCGCTGCATCAGCGTCTGGCCCAGCGCGGCCAGGCGCTGCGAACGGGTGCTGGGCAGATGGGCGGTGGCGGTCATGAACATGGTGCGGGCCTCCTGTGGTCGATGGACGCATTGGGCCGCGGCGGCTCCTTCCGGTGAATGACACCAAGGTATCCGGCGCAACGGGCGCGCGGTATCCGTTGGGTCACTCGCCGGCACGCGAGGGGCGCGCTGCAATGGCGCCATCATGTTCAAGCCCACCCACGTCCTGCTGCTCGTCGTCGCCTTCCTCGCCGGTCTGGCCTGCCAGGCGCTGCTGGGCCTGGCCACGCGCATCGGCCTGGCGCTGCTGCGGCTCGGTCACGCCACCGTGCAGGTGCAGGAATGGCGCAACCGCATCCACGTCCCGCCGGGCATGGCGGGCAGCACGTTCAAGCTGGTGCTGAACGCGGTGCTGCCGATCGTGGTGCGCTGAGGGGTGGCGGCCGGCGCGCGGGCTACGCCAGCGCGCGGCCGATGAGGATCTTCTGCACCTCGGACGTGCCCTCGTAGATCTGGCAGACGCGCACGTCGCGGTAGATGCGCTCGACCGGGAAGTCGCTCACGTAGCCATAGCCGCCGTGCACCTGGATGGCGGCGCTGCACACGCGCTCGGCCATCTCGCTGGCGAACAGCTTGGCCATCGCGGCTTCCTTCAGGCACGGCTGGCCAGCGTCCTTCAACGCCGCGGCGTGGTGGATGAGCTGGCGCGCAGCCTCGATCTGCGTGGCCATGTCGGCCAGGCTGAACTGCACCGCCTGGTGCTGGAAGATCGGCTGGCCGAAGGCCACGCGGTCCTTGGCGTAGGCCAGCGCGGCCTCGAACGCGGCCCGCGCCATGCCGAGCGCCTGGCTGGCGATGCCGATGCGGCCGCCTTCCAGGCCCGACAGCGCGATCTTGAGCCCCATGCCTTCATCGCCCAGCAGGTTCTCGGCCGGCACGCGGCAGTCGTCGAACAGGATCTGCGCCGTGTCCGAACTGTGCTGGCCCATCTTGTCCTCGAGCCGCGCCACCGTGTAGCCCGGCGTGTCGGTCGGCACGACGAAGGCGCTGATGCCCTTCTTGCCCGCGGCCTTGTCGGTGACGGCCATGACGATGGCGACGTCGCCGTTCTGGCCGCTGGTGATGAACTGCTTGACGCCGTTCAGCACGTAGTGGTCGCCGTCGCGCACCGCCGTGGTCCTGAGGCCACCGGCCTCGCTGCCGACGTGTGGCTCGGTCAGGCAGAAGGCACCCAGCAGGTCACCCCGCGCCAGGGGTTTGAGGAAGCGCTGCTTCTGCGCCTCGTCGGCGTAGGCCATGAGGATCGAGCACACCGGGCAGTTGTTGACGCTGACGACGGTGGAGGTGCCGCCATCGCCGGCGGCCACCTCCTCGAGGATCAGCGACAGCGCCAGGTAGTCGAGCCCCGCGCCGTCGTACTCGGCCGGCACGGCGACGCCGTAGCAGCCCAGTTCGGCCAGGCCCTTGAGCTCGGCGGCCGGAAAGTGGTGGTCCTTGTCCCAGCGTGCGGCGTGCGGCGCGATGCGGTCCTGGACATAGGCGCGCACGGCGTCCTGCACCGCGCGGTGGTCGTCATCGAGCAGCATGGCTGACGTGTGAAGTGAGTGGCGTCGCGACGTGCCGGCTCACCAGGCGAGCGGCTGGCCGTCGAAGTTGAAGAAGCTGCCGCTGTGTTGCGGCATCAGGCCGGCGATCGTGCGCCGCATCGCAGCCACGGCGTCGCCGACCTCGAGGTCGGCGTCCGCGCCGCCCATGTCGGTGCGCACCCAGCCCGGGTGCAGGGCGACGCAGACGGCGCGCTCGCCCAGCGCGAATGACGCGTCCTTCAGCACCGAGTTCAACGCCGCCTTGGACGCGCGGTACAGCCAGTTGCCGCCGTTGGTGCGCAGGCCCATCGAGCCCATGCGCGACGAGATCACCGCCAGGCGGGCGCCCGGGGCCAGCACGTCGGTCAGCACGGGCAGCAGCTGCATCGGGCCGAGCACGTTGGTGTGCATGACGTCGTCGAACTGCGCCGGCGTCGGCGCCTGCGGCGCCGCGATGCGGGGGCCGATCACGCCAGCGTTGACGATGGCGATGTCGAAGCGCTCGCCGTCGAGCGACCACGCCAGGCCGGCGCAGCTGGCAGGGTCGGTGACGTCGAGCGCCAGCGCCTTGGCGCCGGCATCGCGCAGTCGCTGCAGGCCTTGTTCGCTGCGCGCGGTGCCGACCACGCGCGCACCGTCGGCCGCGTACTGGCGCACGAACTCGAAGCCGATGCCGCGCGAGGCGCCGATGACGATGACCGACGGTGCCGAGGCCATCAGCGCGCCTCCGGCTGCGCCAGCCGCAGCGCCAGCGCGACGAACAGCCCGCCGCCGACGCCGTTGAGCAGCCGCCGCGTGCGCACCGAGGCACCCAGCCGCGCCAGCCGCGCCGCCAGCGCCACCAGCAGCAGCAGGAAGACCGTGCCCTGCGCGATGGCCAGCGCGCCCAGCAGCACGAACGACGCGGTCTTGTGCGGCGAGCCGGCCGGCACGAACTGCGGCAGGAAGGCCAGGAAGAACAGCGCAACCTTGGGGTTGAGCACGTTGGTGAGCACGCCGCTGCGGAAGTCGGCCCAGGCCGAACGCCGATCAGCGCCGGCCGTCGACGCCGTGGCTGCCGCCGCGTCGGCATCACGCCGCCAGGCCGCGCGGAACATGCCCACCGCCAGCCACACCAGGTAGGCCGCGCCAGCCCAGCGGATGGCGTCGAAGGCCGCCGGGTGCAGCGCCAGCAGCGCCGCCAGCCCGAAGGCCGCGGCCAGCACGTGCACCACGCAGCCGGCGGTGATGCCCAGCGCCGCGGCCACGCCGGCGCGCACGCCGCCGGCCAAGGTGCGCGACACGGTGAGCAGGAAGTCGACGCCCGGCGTCGCGTTCAGCACGAACACCGCGGCGGCGAACACGCCCAGCTCGGCCGGGCCCGGCAGCAGCCCCTGGCCGGCCATGTCAGCGCCGCCCGCCGGCGCAGGCGCCGGCCCGGGTGCAGCCGCGCCTCACAGCAGCTCGACCGCCATGGCCGTGGCCTCGCCGCCGCCGATGCACAGCGCCGCCACGCCACGCTTCTTGCCGACCTTGCGCAGCGCGCCCAGCAGCGTGACGACGATGCGCGCGCCCGAGGCGCCGATCGGATGGCCCAGCGCACACGCGCCGCCGTGTACGTTGACGATGTCGTGCGGCAGCTTGAACTCCTCCATCGCCGCCATCGTCACGGCGGCGAAGGCCTCGTTCACCTCCCACAGGTCGACCTGGCCGGTCTGCCAGCCGGCCTTGTCGAGCACCTTGCGGATGGCGCCGACCGGGGCGGTGGTGAACCACTCCGGCGCCTGGGCGTGCACGCTGTGCGCCACGATGCGGGCAATCGGCTTCACGCCGCGCTGCGCCGCCGTGCTCTCGCGCATCAGCACCAGCGCGGCGGCGCCGTCGGAGATGCTCGAGGCGCTGGCCGCCGTGATGGTGCCGTCCTTGGCGAACGCGGGCTTGAGGCCGCGGATCTTGTCGAGCTTGGCCTTGAACGGCTGCTCGTCGTGCTTGATCAGCGTCTCGCCGCCCTTGGCGGCGAGCGTGACGGGCGCGAGCTCCCAGTCGAAGCTGCCGTCCTCGTTGGCCTTCTTGGCGCGCTCGGTGGAGGCGATGGCGAACGAGTCCTGCGCCTCGCGCGTGAAGCAGTACTTGCCGACGCACGCTTCGGCGAACACGCCCATGGCCTTGCCGCGGTCGTAGGCGTCTTCCAGGCCGTCCAGCGCCATGTGGTCGTACAGCTGCGCGGCACCGTACTTGATGCCCTTGCGCGCGAAGGTCAGGTGCGGCGCGTTGGTCATGCTCTCCATGCCGCCGGCCACCACCACGCCGGCGCTGCCCGCGGCCAGCATGTCGTGGCCGAACATCATGGCGCGCATGCCGCTGCCGCACATCTTGGACAGCGTCACCGCGCCGGTGCTGTCGGGCAGGCCGGCGCGGCGCATCGCCTGGCGCGCCGGCGCCTGGCCCTGGCCGGCCATGAGGCAGTTGCCCATCAGCACTTCGTCGACGGCATCGCCGGGGATGCCGGCGCGCTCGACGGCAGCGCGGATGGCCACGGCGCCCAGTTCCCAGGCGTGCAGCGACGAGAAGTCGCCGAGCAGGCCGCCGATGGGCGTGCGCGCGGCAGAGGCGATGACGATGGATTCAGCCATGGTGAGCTCCTCAGGAAGACGGTTGAACGGAGGGAAACGATGACGTCAGTGTGAACCGTTTCGACGCCTCGTAGGGGAACACGTCGTGCACGTGGCCTTCGAGGATGCGCTGCTTGTGGCCCTGCCAGAACGCGGGGTCGAGCAGGTCGGCGTGGTGCGCCATGAAGACCTCGCGCACCGCGGGGTTGCCCAGCAGGAAGGGCTCGAACGTCTCGGGGAACACGTCGCCCTTGTGCACGGCGTACCAGACCTCGCCGCTGAGCTCCTCTTCCTCGGTGCGCGGCTCGGGCACGCGGCGGAAGTTGCAGTCGGTGAGGTACTCGATCTCGTCGTAGTCGTAGAACACCACCTTGCCGTGGCGCGTGACGCCGAAGTTCTTCCACAGCATGTCGCCGGGGAAGATGTTGGCGGCGACCAGGTCCTTGATGGCGTTGCCGTACTCCACGACCGCGCCCGCGGCCTGCTCGGGCGCGGCTTCCTGCAGGTAGATGTTGAGCGGGATCATGCGCCGCTCGATGTAGAGGTGGCGGATGACGATGGCGTCGCCGTCCTCCTCCACCAGGCTGCCGCAGAAGTGCTTGAGCTCGGCCACCAGCTCGTCGTCGAAGCGCTGGCGCGGAAAGGCCACGTTGCTGTACTCCAGCGTGTCGGCCATGCGGCCGACGCGGTCGTGCTGCTTGACCAGCAGGTACTTGCCCTTGATCTGTTCGCGCGTGGTGTCCTTCTGCGGCGGGTAGAAGTCCTTGATGACCTTGAACACGTACGGGAACGACGGCAGGTCGAACACCAGCATCACCATGCCCTTGATGCCGGGCGCGATGCGGAAGTGGTCGCTGCTGTGGCGCAGGTGCGAGAGGAAGTCGCGGTAGAAGATGTTCTTGCCCTGCTTCTGCAGGCCGATGGCGCTGTAGAGCTCGCTGCGCGGCTTCTTCGGCATCAGCCCGCGCAGGAACTGCACGTAGGCCGAGGGCACCTCCATCTCCACCATGAAGTAGGCGCGGGCGTAGCTGAAGATCATCAGCAGCTCGTCCTCGCCGAACAGCGCCGCATCGATGATGAGCTTGCCGTTCGGCCCGTGCAGGATGGGCAGCGCCAGCGGCGTCTCGGTGAAGCCGTTGATGACCTTGCCGACGAGGTACGCGCCCTTGTTGCGGAAGAACAGGCTCGACAGCACCTGGATCTGGAAGTTGGTGCGCGGGCGGAACCCGCCCAGCTCGGCCAGCATCGCCTGCGTGACGCATTCGCAGTCGCGCTCGAGGTCGTCGAAGGCGCGGTCGAGCTGGAAGTTGCTGACGATGCGCACCCAGGTCTCGCGCAGCGTGTCCTTCGTCGGGTAGTAGGCGCGGTAGGTGGGCAGCGAGGCCGGTTCGTCGTTCTCGATGTACTCGGTGCTGACCGCGGGCCGCACGAAGATGAAGTCGTTGCGGAAGTAGCTGCGGTGCAGCAGCTTGGTCGTCACCGAGTTGAAGAAGGTCTCGGCCAGCTCGGGCTGGTGGTGGTCGACCAGCAGGCCGATGTAGTGCAGCTTGGCCTGTTGCCAGGTGTCGGTGGACAGCGTCTCGGCCGCGAACTCGCTGCGCAGGCGGTGCACGGCCTCGTCGACGCGCTGGTCGTAGAAGGCGATGCGCTCGGCCTGCGCGCGCTGCTGGCCCATCCAGTCGGCCTGCTCGAAACGCCGCTTGGCCTGGCGCGTGGTCTCGCGGAACAGGCGGTAGTGGCGGTCGAAACCCTCGATCAGCGCCCGGGCGATGCCGAAGGCGCGCGCGTCGGTGAGCTGGTGCGGAAACACCGCCTGCGGCTGCCGTTCAGCCGCCGGCCAGCGGGCCGAGCACGGTGTCGCCCTCGCTGTCGACGCGCGGATAACGCTTCAAGGCGGCGGCGAAGACCTCGACCACCGTGTCGGGCCGGTCCATCGTCACCTGCAGGTCCTTGAGCAGGCCGTCCTGCAGGCCGTACACCCAGCCGTGCACCGCCACCTCCTGCCCGCGCGCCCACGCATCCTGGATCACGGTGGACAGCGCCACGTTGCCCACCTGCTCGATGACGTTCATCTCGCAGAGCACGTTCTCCTGCTCGTCGAACGGCAGGTGCTCGAGCCGCTTGCGGTGGCGCAGGCGCACGTCCTGCACGTGGCGCAGCCAGTTGTCGGCCAGGCCGACGCGCAGGCCGCGCATCGCCGCGCGCACCCCGGCGCAGCCGTAGTGGCCGACGACGAAGATGTGCTTGACCTTGAGATGCTCCACCGCGAACTGGATGGTGGAGAGCGCGTTCAGGTCGCTGTGCACCACCACGTTGGCCACGTTGCGGTGGACGAAGACCTCGCCGGGGTCCAGCCCGGTGATCTCATTGGCCGGCACGCGGCTGTCGGCGCAGCCGATCCACATGTAGCGCGGGCTTTGCTGCTGCGCCAGGCGGGTGAAGAAGCCCGGGTCGGCGGCCTTCTTGGCGGCGGCCCAGGCCTGGTTGTTGGCGAGGAGGCGAAGGGGCATGGATCGGGTTCTACACGGCAGGGGGCAAGGCAGTGGGCGCCAGCACGCGGTGTGCCGCATCGCCCGGCTCGCGGCACCAGAGCAGCGGCTCGGTGGCGGCGCTGTGCACGGCACCGACGCGGCGCTCGTCTTCGTACAGCACGATCACGCCGTCGCCGGCGCCGACCGAGGGCGCGGCCTCGGCGGCCAGGACGGCCTGGCGCCAGGGTTCGCCGTCCAGGTGCGGGCAGAAGGTGCCGGGCAGCCAGCCCAGTCCACGGCGCACGCCGCCGCCGGGCACGCTGTCGGTCACGTAGCGCTCGAACCAGCAGTTGGCCCCGGCGCTGATGCCGGCCAGCACGGTGCCACGCTCGTAGGCCTCGTGCAGCGCGGCATCGAAGCCGGCATCGCGCCACACGGCCACCATGCCGACGGTGTTGCCGCCGCCCACGTAGATCAGGTCTGCATCGAGCACCGCCTGCCGGTAGTCGCGCGCCATCTCGTAGGGAAAGAAGGTCAGCACCGAAGGCAGGCAATCCAACGCGGCGAAGGTGCGGAAGAAGTTGAGCTGCGCCCGCTCGGCGTCGCCGCTGGCGGTGCCCAGCCACAGCACGCGCGGCCGCGCCTGGCCGGTCAGGCCGAGCAGCCAGCGCTCCTGGCGCAAGCTCGCGTCGTCCATCAGGAAGCCGCCGCCGCCGATGGCGGCGATGCGCCGCGTGCTCATGTGGCCGCCTCTCCGACCGGGCGGTAACAGCCGAAGAGCACGGCATCGATCGCTTCGCCGTTCTTCCACACGCTGCGCGGCAGGCGGCCTTCCAGCGTGTAGCCGGCCTTGCGCGCCACGCCTTGGGATCCGGCGTTGCGGGCGTAGATGGGCGCGTACAGCCGCGTCGTCTGCGGCAGGTTCGCCCACGCCCAGTCGGTCACCAGGCGCAGCGCCTCGCCGACGATGCCGCGCCGCCAGTGCGCCTGGCCGATCCAGTAGCCGACCACGGCGCTGCAGGCCCACAGGCCGCGCTCGGGCAGGACGCTCACGCAGCCGGCGACCCCGTCGCCCTCCGGCACGATGCCCCAGACGTGGCCGAACCGCGGCGCGTGCGCCATCTCGCCACACCAGGCCTCGGCGTCGGCCAGGGTGTAGGGCTGCGGAAACGCGTCGAACAGGTTGAAGGCCACGGCCGGATCGTCGGCATGGCGCTGCAGCGATGGCGCGTCGGCCAGCGTCAGGGCGCGCAGCACGCAGCGCTGGCCGCGCAGCGTCGGCACGCGGATCGCGGCCGCGCCGTCGCTCACATCGTCTCCGCGAACAGCTCGCGGCCGATGAGCATGCGGCGGATCTCGCTCGTGCCGGCGCCGATCTCGTAGAGCTTGGCGTCGCGCCACAGCCGGCCCAGCGGGTACTCGTTGATGTAGCCGTTGCCGCCGAAGATCTGGATGCCCTCGCCGGCCATCCACGTCGCCTTTTCGGCGCACCACAGGATGACGCTGGCGCAGTCCTTGCGCACCTGGCGCACGTGTTCGGCGCCGAGCTTGTCGAGGTTCTTGCCCACCGTGTAGCAGAAGGCGCGGCCGGCCTGCAGCACGGTGTACATGTCGGCCAGCTTGCCCTGGATGAGCTGGAACTCGCCGATGCTCTGGCCGAACTGCTTGCGGTCGTGCACGTAGGGCACGACGTGGTCCATCACCGCCTGCATGATGCCGATGGGGCCGGCGGCGAGCACGGCGCGCTCGTAGTCCAGCCCGCTCATCAGCACCTTGGCGCCACCGTTGACCGCGCCCAGCACGTTCTCGGCCGGCACCTCCACGTCCTGGAACACCATCTCGCCGGTGTGCGAGCCGCGCATGCCCAGCTTGTCGAGCTTCTGCGCGGTCGAGAAGCCCTTCATGCCCTTCTCGACGATGAAGGCCGTGACGCCGCGCGCGCCCAGCTCCGGCTCGGTCTTCGCGTAGACCACCATCACGTCGGCGTCGGGGCCGTTGGTGATCCACATCTTGGTGCCGTTGAGCACGTAGACGCCGCCGCGCTCCACCGCCCGCAGCTTCATCGAGATGACGTCGCTGCCGGCGCCCGGCTCGCTCATCGCCAGCGCGCCGACGTGTTCGCCGCTGATCAGGCGGGGCAGGTACCTGCGCTTCTGCGCCTCGCTGCCGTTGCGCTTGAGCTGGTTGACGCACAGGTTGCTGTGCGCGCCGTAGCTCAGGCCCACGCTGGCGCTGGCGCGGCTGATCTCCTCCATGGCCACCATGTGCGCGAGGTAGCCCATGTCGGCGCCGCCGTATTCCTCGGGCACGGTGATGCCCAGCACGCCGATCTCGCCCATCTTGCGCCACAGGTCCATCGGGAATTGGTCGCTCACGTCGATCTCCGCCGCGCGCGGCGCGATCTCGCTGGCGGCGAAGCTGCGCACCGCGTCGCGCAGCGCGTCGATGTGATCGCCGAGCTGGAAGTCGAGCCCGGGCAGGTCGTGGGTGGCGGTGGCGTTCATGCGGCTTTCCTCTTCTTCGGGGCGGGCTGCGGGCGTGCGTCGGCGGCCAGCAGCGTGCGGCAGCGTGCCTCGTGCTGGGCGATCTCGGCCAGGGTGATCTCGATGTCCTCGCGCTGCTGCTCGAGCAGCCGGCGGTGCTCGGCCAGCACGGCCATGAAGGCGGCCAGCTGCTGGCGCGTGTCCGACGGCGAGTCGTACATGTCCACCAGCTGCTTGATCTCGGAGAGCGACAGCCCCAGCCGCTTGCCGCGCAGCGTGAGCTTGAGCCGCGTGCGGTCGCGCTGGGTGTAGACGCGGTTGCGGCCGGCGCGCTGCGGCTCGAGCAGGCCCACGTCCTCGTAGAAGCGGATGGCACGCGGCGTGACGTCGAACTCGGCCGCCAGCTCGGTGATGGTGTAGTGGCGCGGCGGCGTCGCCGCGGCGCTGGCGGCGGGTGACGCCTGGGTGACCTTGGCGAAGGCGCGCACGGCAGGGGCCATGGTTAGACTGACGTTGACGTAAACGTAAATCGAGGCCGCAGTTTAACCATGGGCAATCCGCAGGAAGCCGCGCTGACCTATCCCATGGCCGGCGCGCTGCCGGCGCCCGGCACCACCCTGGAGGTGGCGCCCGGCGTGCGCTGGCTGCGCATGCCGCTGCCCTTCGCGCTGGACCACATCAACCTGTGGCTGCTGCGCGACCGCGACGGCCAGGAGCACGGCGGACGCGAAGGCTGGGCCATCGTCGACTGCGGCGTGGCCAACGACACGACGCGCGCGCTGTGGGAGCAGGTGTTCGCGAACGAACTGCAGGGCCTGCCGGTGCTGCGGGTCATCGTCACCCACATGCACCCCGACCACATCGGCCTGGCGCACTGGCTGTGCGAGCGCTGGTCGACGGCGGAACGGGAGTGCCGGCTGTGGATCAGCGCCACCGACTGGAACGCGGCGCGCATGGCCAGCCAGTCGACCACCGGCTTCGGCGGCGAACACGCGGCGCGCTTCTTCGCCCTGCACGGTCTGTCCGACCCGGCCTCGCTGGACAAGGTGCGCGCGCGCTCGGGCTACTACGCCAGCATGGTGCCCGCGGTGCCACGCAGCCTCCGCCGCCTGATCGACGGCATGACGGTGACGGCGGGCGACGGCCGGTGGCGCTGCATCGCCGGCTACGGCCACGCGCCGGAGCACATCGCGCTGCACGATGCGGCGCGCGGCGTGCTGATCTCGGGCGACATGGTGCTGCCGCGCATCTCCACCAACGTGAGCGTGATCGACATCGAGCCCGAGGCCGACCCGCTGCCGCTGTACCTGGCGTCGATCGAGCGGCTGCGCGCCGTGCAGGCCGACACGCTGGTGCTGCCGTCGCACGGCCTGCCGTTCCGCGGCCTGCACACGCGCATCGACCAGCTGCAGGCGCACCACGATGCGCGTTATGCCGAGGTGCTCGCGGCCTGTGCCACCGAGCCGCGCAGCGCCGCCGAGCTGCTGCCGGTGCTGTTCAGGCGCACGCTGGACCTGCACCAGACCACGTTCGCCATGGGCGAAGCCATCGCCCACGTGCACGCGCTGGCCGGCCAGGGGCGGCTGCGTCCGGTGCCGGGTGACGACGGCATCCGGCGCTGGCGCAGCGTCTGAGGGGCCAACGCGCCCGACGGCGCGCGCCTTCGGCCAATCCACGCCCGCGGCGCTGCGGTCGGGAAACGAAGCCCGGCAACGGAAACGGCGCGCGGAAAGCGGCAGCGGCGGCCCGGGTTGCCCCGGGCCGCCGCCGCTGCTCTTTTCTCCCTGAATGCCGGTGACGACAAGCAGGCGGCCAGTGTGCCGCGCCGTCGCCGCGCAGGCATCAGCCGAAAGTTGGATCGGGTTTCCTCGCGGCCCGGTACACGGCAGCGCCGCCCGTGGGGGCGGCCGCCAACCCGGCCGTCAGTCGAAGGCCGGCAGCACCTCGTGGCGCAGCGTGCCGCGCGCCGTCTCGAAGTCGGGCAGCGCCTGGCGCACCACGTCCCAGAACGCCGGGCCGTGGTTCATCTCGCGCAGGTGGGCCAGTTCGTGCGTGACCACGTAGTCGATGACGGGCATCGCGAAGTGCACCAGGCGCCAGTTCAGCCGGATCGAGCCGTCGGCGCTGGCGCTGCCCCAGCGCGTGGCCGCCGAGCTGAGCGACAGCCGCTTGACGCGCACCGCCAGGCGCGGCGCGAACAGCGCCACGCGTTCCTCGAACACGCGCCGCGCCTGGCGCTGCAGCCAGCTCTGCACCGCGTCGCGGATCTGCGCCGGCTCGGCCGCCAGCGGCAGGCCCAGGTGCAGCCGGGCGCGGGCGGGGCCGGCGTCGGCCGCGGCGTGCAGCACCGCGCCGCTGGTGGCCGGATCCAGCACCAGCCGCACCGGCGCCCCCAGGAAGGGCAGCGTCGTGCCGTCCTGCCAGACGATGCGCGCCGCGGCCAGGCGCCGGGCGCGCTCGCGCTGCTCGTGCAGCTTGCGCAGGATCCAGCCGGCCTTGTCGTGCAGTGCCGATTCGATGTCGGCCAACGTCACCCAGCGCGGCGCACTCACCGCCAGGCCCTCGGCGCCGACGACGAAACCGATGCTGCGCCGGCGCGAGCGCCGCAGCGCGTAAGCCACGGCGTGGCCGTCGATGACGATCTGGCGCTGGGCGCGCGGGTGGCGAAAGCCGTCGGGCTCGGCCGGCGGGGCGGCGGGGCGCGGCGCGGCGGGCGCGGCCGGCGAGGTTGGCGCCAGCGTCGCCGGCGCCTCGTCGTCGAACAGCGACAGCTGCATCGAACGGGCGCCAGGCGGGTGCGGCATGGGCGCGGATTCTAGGGAGACGACGTCGACGACGACGCGCGTGGCCCGGGCGCGCCCTGCGCGCCCTGCGCGTCCTGCGCGTCCTGCCCGCCCGCCGCGGCAGCCGACGCTGCCGCCTCGGACGCGTAGGCCTCGGGATCGAGCCGCCGCATCTGGCCCTCGATCCAGGCCTCCACTTCGCGCATCATCTCGTCGGGCTCGCGGCCGGCGCTGGCGATGGGCGCGCCGATGACGATGTCCACCACGCCCGGCCTGAGCAGGAAGCTCTTGCGCGGCCAGCAGCGCGCGGCGTTGTGGGCGATGGGCACCACCGGCACGCCGCCGGCGATGGCCAGCCGCGTCGCGCCGGACTTGTAGACGCCCTGCGTGCCGCGCGGCGTGCGCGTGCCCTCGGGGAACATGATCACCCAGATGCCCTGGGCGAACAGCCGCCGCCCCTGCGCCGCCACCTTGTTCCAGGCTTCGGCGCGCTTGCGGCGGTCGATGTGGATCATGTCCAGCCGCGCCATCGCCCAGCCGAAGAACGGCACGAAGAGCAGCTCGCGCTTGAACACGTAGGCCAGCGGGTGCGACATCAGCGTGGGAAAGGCGAACGTCTCCCAGGTGCTCTGGTGCTTGGAGGCCAGCACCACGGCCTGGCGCTTCTGGCCGGCGCCGGTGCCGGGCAGGTGCTCCATGCCGGTGACGCGCCACTTCACGCCGCAGATGAGCCGCGCGCCCCAGATCGCACCGCGCAGCCACACCATGGTCGCCCAGTACAACCGCTCGCCGCGCACGACGATCGACAGCAGCAGCATCAGCACCGCCCAGGGCACGACCGACACCGCCATCCAGGCGACGAAGAGCAGCGAGCGGACGATCGCCAGCAGCTGCGCCGCGATCGTCACGACAGCCCCGCGGCGTGCGAATCGGCGACGTGGTCGCGCGCGAGCAGGAAGTCGGCGAAGGCCGACAGCGACTCGTGCACGTGCGCACCGGGCACCTGGTCCAGCATCTGCTGGAGCTCCTCGCCGGCCAGGCCGGTGGCCCGGCCGCTCAGCACGAGGTGCGGCTCGCAGCCGGCGGCGCGCGCGGCCAGCAGGTCGCGCAGCGTGTCGGCGACCATCGGCACGTGCTTCAGGTCGGCACCGTAACGGCGGCCGATCTCGAACATCATGCCCGGCTTGGGCTTGCGGCAGTCGCAGTCGTCCTCGGGCGTGTGCGGGCAGAAGAACACCGCGTCGATGCGCCCGCCCTGCTGCATCAGCTGCCGGTTCATGTGCGCGTGCACGGCGTTGACGGCGGCCATGTCGATCATGCCGCGGCCGATGCCGGCCTGGTTGGTGGCCACCACCGTGTGCCACCCGGCGTGGTTGATGCGCGCCACCGCCTCCAGCGCGCCGGGAATGGGCTCCCACTCCTGGGGCTCGGTGACGTGGCCTTCGCGGTAGGCGTTGAGGATGCCGTCGCGGCCCAGGATGACGAGCTTGGTGGCGTGCATACGGCTGCGGTGGCTGGGCAGGCGAGATCAGGCGGCGGCCAGCCGGGAGAGGTCGGCGACGCGGTTCATCGCCGCGTGCAGCCGCGCCAGCAGCGCCAGGCGGTTGGCGCGCAGCGCCGGGTCGTCGGCGTTGACCATCACGTGATCGAAGAAGGCATCCACCGGCGCCTTCAGCACGGCCAGCGCCTGCAGGCTCCCGGTGTAGTCGCCGCGCTCGAAGGCGGCACGCGAGCCCGGCTCCACGGCCTGCAGCGCTTCGGCCAGCGCGGCCTCGGCCGGTTCCTGGAGCAGCGCGGCGTCGACGTCGGCCGGCGGGGCGGCGTCGCTCTTCTTCAGGATGTTGCCGACTCGCTTGTTGGCCGCGGCCAGCGCCGGGGCCTCGGGCAGGGTGGCGAAGGTGCGAACGGCGGCCAGGCGCTGCGCCACCTGGGCCAGCGGCGGCCGCAGCGCCACCACGGCGTCGACCTCGTGCGCGCTGTAGCCCTGCTCGCGCAGCAGACCCACCAGGCGGTCGAACAGGAAGCCCTGCAGCGCCTCGCGGGCGTCGCCCGGCGTGCCGTTCGGAAATGCGGCGAAGGCCGTGTCCACCAACGCCGGCAGCTCGAGCGCCAGGCCGCGCTCGCCGAGCATGCGCAGCACGCCCAGCGCATGCCGGCGCAGCGCGAACGGATCCTTGTCGCCCGTGGGCAGCTGGCCGATGCCGAACAGCCCGGCCAGCGTCTCCAGCTTGTCGGCCAGCGCCACCACCAGGCCGACGTCGCCGCGCGGCAGCTCGTCGCCGGCGAAGCGCGGGCGGTAGTGGTCCTCGATGGCCAGCGCGATCGCCTCGGGCTCGCCGTCGTGGCGCGCGTAGTAGCCGCCCATGGTGCCCTGCAGCTCGGGGAACTCGCCCACCATGTCGGTCAGCAGGTCGGCCTTGGCGAGCACCGCGGCGCGGTCGGCCTGCGCGGCGAGCGCAGGGCCGCCCAGCCGGTCACCGATGGCGCGGGCGATGGCGCGGACCCGCTCGACGCGCTCGCCCATCTTGCCGAGCCTGGCGTGGTAGACGACCTTGTCCAGCCCCGCCACGCGCGATTCCAGCGTCTTCCTGCGGTCCTGGTCGAAGAAGAACTTGGCGTCCGCCAGGCGCGGCCGCACCACGCGCTCGTTGCCCTCGACGACACGGCTGGCGTCGGCCGGACGGATGTTGCTCACCACCAGGAAGCGGTTGGAGAGCCGGCCCTGCGCGTCGAGCAGCGGAAAGTACTTCTGGTTGGCCTTCATCGTCAGGATGAGGCACTCGGGCGGCACGGCCAGGAACTCGGGCTCGAAGCGGCAGACCAGCACGTTGGGCCGCTCCACCAGCGCCGTCACCTCGTCGAGCAGGGCGTCGTCGCGCACGGGCTGCAGGCCCTCCTGGTCGGCGGCGGCCTGCAGCTGGCGTTCGATGTCGGCGCGGCGTTCGGCGAAGCCGGCGATGACGGCGCCGTCGTCGCGCAGCTGCACGGCGTAGCTGTCGGCGTTGCGCAGCTCGATCACCGGGCGCGCGGCCTCGAAGCGGTGGCCGCGGGTGCTGCGGCCGGCGTCCAGGCCGAGCGCCGTCACCGGCACCACGGTGTCGCCGTGCAGCGCCACCAGGCCGTGCGCCGGGCGCACGAAGTTCACGCTGGTCCAGCCATCGGCCAGCTGGTAGCTCATCACCTTGGGGATGGGCAGGCGGGCGATGGCCTCGTCCAGCGCCTTCTGCAGGCCGGCGGCGAGGGTCGCGCCGGGCACCACGCTGTCGAGGAACAGCGCGTCGGCCTTGCCGTCGGGCGCGCGCTTGAGCTGCGGCACGACGCTGGCGTCGGCGCCGAGAGAGGCCAGCTTCTTCAGCAGCGCCGGGGTGGGCGCACCGCTGGCGTCCAGCGCGACGGCCACTGGCATCAGCTTGGTCTGCTGGGCGCGGTCGGCGGCCTTGGGCGCCACGTCGGCCAGCTGCAGCGCCAGGCGGCGCGGCGTGGCGTACGCGGTGGGCACCGCGTCGGCCGCGGCCAGGCCCTGCGCCTTCAGGCTGTCGGCCAGCGTGGTGGCGAAGGCCTCGCCCAGCTTCTTCAGCGCCTTGGGCGGCAGCTCTTCGACGAACAGTTCGACGAGCAGCGTCTTGCGGGTCATGTCGGGGGCAGCGCTCATCGACGTCACGCCGCCTTCTTCTGCTGGTGCTGCTGCTGCGCCGCCAGCTGGGCCCGCACGTCGTCGCCCCAGGCCTTGGGCGCCATCGGGAAGCCCAGGCGCGCGCGGCTGTCGAGGTAGCTCTGGGCCACGCTGCGCGCCAGGTTGCGGATGCGGCCGATGTAGGCGGCGCGCTCGGTGACGCTGATGGCGCCGCGCGCGTCCAGCAGGTTGAAGGTGTGCGCGGCCTTCAGCACCTGCTCGTAGGCCGGCAGCGCCAGCTGCTGCTGCATCAGGTGGCGCGCCTGCTTCTCGTGCGCACCGAAGGCGCCGAGCAGGAACTCGACGTCGCTGTGCTCGAAGTTGTAGGTGCTCTGCTCGACCTCGTTCTGGTGGAACACGTCGCCGTAGCTGACGCCGGGCGCGTATTCCAGGTCGAAGATGCTTTCACGGCCCTGGATGTACATCGCCAGCCGTTCCAGGCCGTAGGTGATCTCGCCGGTGATGGGCTTGCAGTCGATGCCGCCCACCTGCTGGAAGTAGGTGAATTGCGTCACCTCCATGCCGTTGAGCCACACCTCCCAGCCCAGGCCCCAGGCGCCGAGCGTGGGGTTCTCCCAGTCGTCCTCGACGAAGCGCACGTCGTTGGCCTTCAGGTCGAAGCCCAGCGCCTCGAGCGAGCCCAGGTACAGCTCGAGGATGTTCGCCGGCGCGGGCTTGAGCACCACCTGGTACTGGTAGTAGTGCTGCAGCCGGTTGGGGTTGTCGCCGTAGCGGCCGTCCTTCGGCCGGCGGCTGGGCTGCACGTAGGCCGCCTTCCAGGGCTCGGGCCCGAGCGCGCGCAGGAAGGTGGCGGTGTGGCTGGTGCCTGCGCCCACTTCCATGTCGTAGGGCTGGAGCAGGGCGCAGCCCTGGGCGTCCCAGTAGTTCTGCAGCGTCAGGATGATCTGCTGGAAGGTCAGCATGGTGCGCGGCGGTCGCCGATGCGCCGCCCTCGTCTCGTGTCGGGTCGGCCGAGTTTACGAGGCGCCGCCGCCTGCACCGTCGCCCAGGCGGCCGGCCAGCGGCGCGGCAGGCGCGCGGCGCTCGCGCTTCAGCGCCGGCGGCAGCACGAGCGCCAGCGCCAGCAGCAGCAGCGGCCACAGCCCCAGGCGCGACGCCCAGCCGACGTAGGGCGTGATGCCGCTGCGCCCCTCGGCCCGGGCCGCGAGCACGCCGCGCGTGTAGGGCTCGAGCGCCGCCGTCACCCGGCCGCCGTGGTCGATGACCGCCGTGGCGCCGGTGTTGGTGGCGCGCACCATGGGCCGCTGCAGCTCCAGCGCGCGCACGCGCGAGATGTTCAGGTGCTGCGGGATGGCGATGGTGTCGCCGAACCAGGCGATGTTGCTCACGTTGGCCAGCAACGTCGGCGCGGATGCCGGATCGGCGAAACGCCGCGCCAGCTCCTCGCCGAACAGGTCCTCGTAGCAGACGTTGGGCGCCACGCGCTGGGCGCCGACGCGAAAGCTGGGCGGATTGGCCTCGCCGCGTGCGAAGTCGCCCAGCGGGATGTTCAGCGCGCGCGTGAACCAGCGGAACCCGGGCGGGATGAACTCGCCGAACGGCACCAGGTGGGTCTTGTCGTAGCGGTATTCGGGCCCGTACCACAGGCCGATCACCGAGTTGGTGTAGCCGCGCTCGTGGTCGCCCAGCGGCACGCCGATCAGCGCATGCCGCCCGGGCCAGGCGTAGTGCTCGCGCAGCCCGTCCCAGTACCCCGGGGCGGCCTGCGCCAGCTGGTCGGGCAGCAGCGGAATCGCGGTTTCGGGCGCGATCACGAGGTCGGCGTCGGCGGCGAGCAGCTCGCGTCCCAGTTCGGCCAGCACCCGGCCCAGGTGCTCGGGCGCGAACTTCTCGTTCTGGCTGACGTTGGTCTGGATCAGCGCCACGCGGATCTCGCCTTCGGGCCGGGTGAAGTCGCGCGGCAGCAGCGCGGCCAGCGCCACGAGCGCCAGCGCCCCGGCCAGCGGCAGCACGCCGGCGCGGCCGCGGGTCGAGGCCGCGCGCGCCAGCGCGGCCGCCATGGCCGCGGCGACGAAGCCGATGCCGTACACGCCGAGCCACGGCGCCAGCGTGGCCAGCGGCGAATCGACCTGGGCGTAGCCGCTCGCCAGCCAGGGAAAACCGGTGAAGACGACGCCCCGCGCCAGCTCCGTCAGCAGCCACAGGCCGGCGAAGAGCAGCGCGTCGAAGCCGTCGCCGCGGCGCCAGCGGGCGTAGGCCCACGCCGCGGCGGCCAGGTACAGCGCCAGGGTGGCAGCCAGCAGCAGCACCGCCGCCGCCGCCAGCGGCGCGGCCAGGGCGCCGTAGACGTGCAGGCTGATGAACAGCCACCACACGCCGCTGGCCAGCCAGGCCGTGGCGTAGAGCCAACCCAGCAGCGCCGCGCGGCGTGGCGCCGTGGCATCGAGCCGCCAGGCCAGGAACGCCAGGGTGAGGATCGGCAGCGGCCAGGCCGCGGTGTGCACGTAGGCCAGCGTCTGCAGCGCGCCGGCCGCCGCGACGGCGCCCGTTTCGGCGATGCGCAGCCCGCGGCTCATCGTGGCCCGCGCGCCGGGCCGGCCGAGCACGGCAGGCGCGGATTCAATCGACGTCGGCGTCGCTGGCCGCCGCGGGCTCGGGCGCACGCGTCACGCGGAACCAGCGCACCGCGCCGCCGCGCGTCAGCATCACCGAGAAGCGCAGGCCGCCGAGCTCCACCGTCTCGCCGCGGCGCGGCACGCGGCCATGCTCCTGCGCCACCAGGCCGCCAATGGTGTCGAACTCGTCCTCGGCCAGGGTGGTCGAGAAGGCCTCGTTGACGGCGCCGATGGCCACGTCGCCGGCCACGCGCTGGCTGCCGTCGGCCAGCGTGACGATGCCGCTCTCGAGCTCGCGCTCGTCGAACTCGTCCTCGATTTCGCCGACGATCTCCTCCAGCACGTCCTCGATGGTGATCAGCCCGGCGGTGTTGCCGAACTCGTCGATCACGATGGCGAGGTGGTTGCGGTTCGAGCGGAAATCGCGCAGCAGCTCGTTGAGCCGCTTGCTCTCGGGCACGAAGACCGCCGGGCGCAGCAGCGTGCGCAGGTTGAGCTCGGGCGCGCGCTGCAGCTTCAGCAGATCCTTGGCCATCAGGATGCCGATGATGTTGTCGCGGCCGCCGTCGTAGACCGGGAAGCGCGAGTGCGCCGTGCCGATGACGATGGCCAGCAGCTCGTCGTAGTCGGCGGCGATGTCGAGCAGGTCCATGCGCGGCGCGGGCACCATCACATCGCCGGCGGTCATGTCGGCCATGCGCAGCACGCCCTCGAGCATGAGGCGCGACTCGGGCTCGATCAGCTCGCGGTTCTCGGCGTCGGCCAGCGTCTCGAGGAGCTCGGCCTTGCTGTCGGGGCCCGGCGAGATGAACTCGACCAGGCGCTCGAAGAAACTGCGCTTGTGGTCCGCGGCGGGGGGATGGTGGTGCGCCCGCGCGGACCTGGCAGAAGCGGGGTCGGACACTGCAGGTGTGCCGTGTGGTGGCGGGGCGTGAAGAATAACCGAGCCCGGCAAGGTGGCCCGGCTGCGGCGACAATGCCGGCCCCGTGCACGGGCACGCCCCATGCCCGCCGCGCGCCCGATGCCCGCCGTCCGGCCGTCCCGATCCACCCGACCCGCCGCCGGCGCTCGATGCCCGAAGCCTCTGCCCCGTCCATGAACCGCCTCTCCTCCCTGGCCCTGCCGGTCGCCGCCATGGCGGCCGTCATCGTGCTGTCCAACGTGCTGGTGCAGCACCCCATCAACGACTGGCTGACCTGGGGCGCGTTCAGCTATCCGCTCGTCTTCCTGGTCAGCGACCTCACCAACCGGGCGCTGGGGCCGCAGGCGGCGCGGCGCGTGGCCTTCGTCGGCTTCGCCATCGCCGTGGCGATGTCGCTCGCGCTGGCGCCGTGGCGCATCGCCGTGGCCTCGGGTGCCGCGTTCCTGTTCTCGCAGCTGATGGACGTGGTGGCCTTCAACCGCTGGCGCCGGTACACGTGGTGGAAGGCGCCGCTGATCGGCTCGCTGGTCGCCAGCGTGGTCGACACGGCGGTGTTCTTCTTCCTCGCCTTCGCCGGCACCGAGCTCGACTGGATGATGCTGGCCACCGGCGACCTGGCCGTGAAGGCGGCCATGGCGGTGCTGCTGCTGGCGCCCTACCGCGCCCTGCTGCCCCGCCTGGGCACGTGGACTGCCCCTTCGGCGCCCTGATTCCAAAGACCCGCTCCCCGACCGAGAACCCTGCCATGAGCCAAGGCCTGATCCCCGCCACCATCCTCACCGGCTTCCTGGGCGCCGGCAAGACGACGCTGCTCAAGCGCGTGCTCACCGAGGCCCACGGCCAGAAGATTGCCGTCATCGAGAACGAGTTCGGCGAGGAGAACATCGACAACGAGCTGCTCGTCGATTCCCCCGGCGAGCAGATAGTGCAGATGAACAACGGCTGCGTCTGCTGCACCATCCGCGAGGACCTGCGCTCCACGCTGTCCGACCTGGCCACCAAGCGCCGTAAGGGCGAGCTGCAGTTCGACCGCGTCGTCATCGAGACCACCGGCCTGGCCGACCCCGGGCCCGTCGCCCAGACGTTCTTCATGGACGACGAGATCGCCGAGAGCTACCTGCTCGACAGCGTGCTCACGCTGGTGGACGCCAAGCACGGCGACAGCCAGCTCGACCAGCGCCAGGAAGCGCGGCGCCAGATCGGCTTCGCCGACCAGATCTTCATCAGCAAGAGCGACCTGGTCGACGCCGGCGCCGTCGACGCGCTGGCCCACCGCATCAAGCACATGAACCCGCGCGCGCCGCAGCGCCGGGTGCACTTCGGCGAGGTGCCCATCAGCGAGGTCTTCGACCTGAAGGGCTTCAACCTCAACGCCAAGCTCGAGATCGACCCCGAGTTCCTCAGCGGTGACGGCCACGCCCACGGGCACAACCACCATCACCACGACCACGACCACGACCACGCGCACGGCGAGCACTGCGACCACCCGCACCACCACGCCCACGACGACGACGTGAAGAGCTTCGTCTTCCGCGCCAAGAAGCCGTTCAGCCCGGCCAAGCTGGAGGACTTCCTGGGTGCCATCGTCCAGGTCTACGGCCCCAAGCTGCTGCGCTACAAGGGCGTGCTGTACATGAAGGGTTCGGACCGCAAGGTCATCTTCCAGGGGGTGCACCAGCTCATGGGCAGCGACCTGGGGCCGAAGTGGGCGCCGGGCGAGGAGAAGGTCAGCAAGATGGTGTTCATCGGCATCGACCTGCCCAAGGACGTGCTGATGCAGGGCCTGGAGCAATGCCTCGTGTGAGCGGTCTTGCGGCGGGCGGTGCGTGGCTACAATCCGCGCGCCTTGGAACCCCCCTGGGTGTTGCCGGGGGTCGTTGACAACAAGGCGAGGAGGTCCGTCATCGTGAGCAAGCCACCGGCCAAGGCAGCAGCAGCCCCCAAGGCGCCGGCCAAGGCGCCTGCCCGGACGACGAGCCCCAGCGCGAAGCCGGCCGCGATCGACGAGCACAAGCCGGAGAAGGCGCCGAGCAAGACGGTCGCCACCAAGGCCGCCAGCCCCGCCGCCAAGACGGCCGCCACGGCGACCAAGCCCACGCCGGCCCCCAAGGCCGCCGGCGCCAAGACCACCGCCGCGGCGCCCGACACCGCCGCCGCCCACCCGCCGGCGCCCGCCGCCGCGGGCAACCGATTCACCGACCGCTTCGCGCCCGCGCCGGCGCGGTCGCCAGCCCATCCGATGTCCGAGACCGCCGACCTGCCCCACAAGCCTGCCCACAAGGCCGACCCCAAGCTCGCCAACGCCTGGAAGACCAAGCCCGGCCGCGAGCTGAGCGAAGCCGAGCTGCTCGCCATGCCCGACAGCGAGTACATGAACGACAAGCAGCTCGACTTCTTCCGCGCGCGCCTGCAGCAGCAGAAGGACGACCTGCTGTCCAACGCCGGCGAGACCACCGAGCACCTGCGCGAGGACACGTCCATCGTGCCGGACCCGGCCGACCGCGCGACGATCGAGGAAGAACACGCGCTCGAGCTGCGCACCCGCGACCGCGAGCGCAAGCTGCTCAAGAAGATCGCCCAGAGCCTGGCGCGTCTGGACAGCGGCGACTACGGCTACTGCGACGAGACCGGCGAACCCATCGGCCTGGCCCGCCTGCTGGCCCGCCCCACCGCCACGCTGTCGCTGGAAGCGCAGCAGCGCCGAGAACTCAAGCAGAAGATGTTCGGGGACTGATCGGGATCAGCGACGAGCGCCTGCGCGTTCGTCGCCCCGATCAGCCGCGAGGCTTGCAAGCCGAGCGGAGCCGGGCAAGCGACGAGCACCTGCGTGCTCGTCGCCCGGCTCAGCCGCGAGGCCTGCCAGCGGAGCGGAAGTAAGCCCCCAAGCTCGCTAGCGCTCGCGACCCCCAAGGGGGCCGTCCGCCAGCGGCCCGGCAGAGCCGGTTCCGCGGCGGGAAGCTCGATCGCGGCTCCCCGAGGTGTAGCGGCCCCGGTCTGTCGCGCGCTCCCTCGAAGTGCGCCACCCTGCAGCCCAAGGCGCGGCATTACCAAGGCCGGCACTCAAGACGGTCGCATGAGCGGCCGATGTCCTCGTGGGCATCCAGCGGGCCGGGCATCCACCCGGGCGTTACCATCCGACCCCATGGCCGAGGAAAGCTTCTTTCGCAAGGTGGTTCGCTTCGTGGCGAACCCGGCCACGGACTGGACGGACCTGACCTCGCGCCAGGACGAGAACAAGGATCTCGAGCTCGAGAAGAGCGAGCTCAAGGCCATGATCGAGCGCAAGCGGCGCAACGACTTCGTGCGCAAGCGCGAGTTCGACATGCTGCGCCGGGTGCGGCGCGAGGGCCTGTCGCCCGAGCAGCTCGCGGCACTGGGCACCTCGTCGCGCCTGGACGATTCCGAGGCGCGCCTGCCCGACGGCCAGGCCGCGCGCCCGGCGGGCGTGAAGGCCAAGATCGACGAGATCGAGCAGCAGATGGTGGGCGACGGCAACTTCGCCTCCACGCGCAACAAGGCCGCGGGCCTGGCGCATGCGCCGACGCAGGTGCTGCCGTTTCACCCTGGCGCCGCCAACAGCGGCCCCGGCGCCGCACCCAGCACCGGGCGCGGCCCGCTCGGCCCCCCGGCGGGCGGCGGCTACGTCACCGACCACGAGGACGACGACGACGAGCGCCTGCCGCCGTTGCCGCCGCTGCCCCCGTCGAGCAGCGGCGACCTGCCGCCGGCCGCCGCGCCGGCGCCGGTGCAGATGTCCGGCGGCCTGCCGCCGCTGGCACCGATGACCGCCGTGTCGTTCGACGCCCCCGGCCTGCCACCTCCTCGAGATGCCGCGGCCATGCCGACGCTGCAGGTGCCGGCGGCCGCCGGCTCGCCGGGGCACGCTGGCGACAGCGACTTCAGCAGCCCGTTCGCGGTGGAGGTGAGCGAGGTCGTGCACGACCCCGAACTCGACGAAGCCGTCATCGCCTTCGCCAACGCCGACTTCGCCCAGTGCGAGGAAGCGCTGCAGCGCATCACCGCCCCGGGCGGCGCGCGCGCCCAGCACGCCGAGACCTGGCTGGTGCTGTTCGACCTGTACCGCGCCACCGGCCAGCAGCAGCGCTTCGAGAGCCTGGCCGTCGAATACGCCCAGCAGTTCGGCTGGAGCGCGCCGCAGTGGTACTCGCTGCCCAAGCTGGTGGCCGACGCCCAGGCCGAGGAGAACGTCGTGTCGAGCGCGGCGCCGACGCGCGGCCACGGCGACGTCGGTTGGGTCTGCCCCGAGCATCTCGACATCGAGGCCGTCGCCCGGCTGCGCTCGCAGACGTTGCAGATGCCGCTGCCCTGGGTGTTCGACTGGAGCCAGCTCAAGCGCATCGACGCCGAGGCGGCCATGCATCTGTCGATGCTGTTCCGCCAGTGGTCGGGCCAGGCGCTGGAGCTGCGCTGGCTGGCCGGCGAACGGCTGTTCCAGGTGCTGCAGGACGCCGCCCCCACCGGCGTGCGCGACGCCGACCCCGCCTTCTGGCTGACGCGCCTGGACGCGCTGCGACTGGCCAACCGCGCCGACCAGTTCGACGAGGCGGCCATCGACTACTGCGTCACCTACGAGGTGAGCCCGCCGTCGTGGGAGCCCACGCGCTGCAAGGTGCACATCAGCAGCTCGAGCCTGTCCACGCGCAGCCCGGACCTGTCGCTGGTGAGCGAGGTCTCCACCGGCTTCCTCGAATCCGGCCTCAACGACGAAGGCCCGGGCGTCGAGGTGGCGCACGTCGAGCTCTCGGGCCAGCTCATCGGCGACATCGGGCCCACGCTGCAGAAGCTGCAGGCCGAGCTGGGCACGGCTTCGGTCATCAGCGTCAGCTGCGCGCGCCTCATCCGGGTGGACTTCATTGCCGCCGGCGACCTGCTCAACTGGGTGCTGGCGCGCCGCGGCGAAGGCCGCGTGGTGCAGTTCGTCGACACGCACCGCCTGGTGGCGCTCTTCTACGGCGCCATGGGCATCAACGAGCACGCCAAGGTGCAGGTGCGCAAGGTCTGAGCGTGGCGGCGGCGTCCCGGCCGCCGCATCGCCGACCGCCCCCCGGCGTCACCGACGCCCAGGCGTTGAACTCGCGCAGCCCGCCCTCATCTCTTTCGTCTTCATGGAACAGTTTCACGGCACCACCATCCTGAGCGTGCGCCGCGGCAACGTCGTGGCCCTGGGCGGCGACGGCCAGGTGACGCTCGGCAACACCGTCGTCAAGAGCAGCGCAAAGAAGGTGCGCAAGCTCTACCGCGACAACGTGCTGGCGGGTTTCGCCGGCGCCACGGCCGACGCCTTCACCCTGTTCGAGCGCTTCGAGGCCAAGCTCGAGAAGCACCAGGGCCACCTGCAGCGCGCCGCCATCGAGCTCACCAAGGACTGGCGCACCGACCGCGTGCTGCGCCGCCTGGAGGCGATGCTGGCCGTCGCCGACCGCACCAGCTCGCTCATCATCACCGGCAACGGCGACGTGCTCGAGCCCGAGCTGGGCGTGGTCGCCATCGGCTCGGGCGGCGCCTTCGCCCAGGCCGCGGCACGCGCGCTGGTGCAGCACACCGAGATGGCGCCGGCCGAGGTCGTCAAGCGTGCGCTCGAGATCGCCGGCGACATCTGCATCTACACCAACCAGCATCACACCATCGAGTCGCTGGGCTGACGGCCCGGCCGCACGCCGCCGTCACCCGCGACCGCACCGCCCGGCGCGCCACGAGCCGCCGGGCCGAGGCCTGACATGAGCATGACCCCGCAGGAGATCGTCTCCGAGCTCGACCGCCACATCGTCGGCCAGCACGCCGCCAAGCGCGCCGTCGCCATCGCGCTGCGCAACCGCTGGCGCCGCCAGCAGGTGGACGACAAGCTGCGCCACGAGATCACGCCGAAGAACATCCTCATGATCGGGCCCACCGGCGTGGGCAAGACCGAGATCGCGCGCCGCCTGGCGCGGCTGGCCGATGCGCCGTTCGTCAAGGTCGAGGCGACCAAGTTCACCGAGGTGGGCTACGTGGGCAAGGACGTGGACACCATCGTGCGCGACCTGGTCGACGTGGCCGTCAAGCAGGAGCGCGAGCGCAGCAAGCGCGCCAAGCGCGCCGCGGCCGAAGACGCCGCCGAGGACCGCATCCTCGACATCCTGGTGCCGCCGCCGCGCGGCAGCGCCATCGGCTTTTCCGGCAGCGACGCCGCGCCGGCGCCCGACAACACCGCGCGCCAGGTGATGCGCAAGCGGTTGCGCGAAGGCGTGCTCGACGACAAGGAGATCGAGCTCGACCTGGCCGAGGCCAAGCCCGCGCTCGAGGTGCTGGGCGCCGCCGGCATGCCCGGCATGGAGGAGATGGCCGAGCAGCTGAAGGGCCTGTTCGCCCAGGCCGGCGGCCAGCGCCGGAAGACGCAGAAGATGAAGATCGGCGACGCCCTCGTGCGCCTGGTCGACGAGGAAGCCGCCAAGCTCGTCAACGAGGACGAGATCCGCGCGACCGCGCTGGCCAACGCCGAGGCCAATGGCATCGTCTTCATCGACGAGATCGACAAGGTGGCCGCCGGCGGAGGCGAAGCGCGCTCGGGCGCCGACGTGTCGCGCCAGGGCGTGCAGCGCGACCTGCTGCCGCTGGTGGAAGGCACCACCGTCAGCACCAAGTACGGCCAGGTCAAGACCGACCACATGCTGTTCATCGCCAGCGGCGCCTTCCACCTGGCGCGGCCCAGCGACCTGATCCCCGAGCTGCAGGGGCGATTCCCGATCCGGGTCGAACTGCAGTCGCTGTCGGTGGCCGACTTCGAGGCCATCCTCACCAGCACCCACGCCAGCCTGATCAAGCAGTACCAGGCGCTGCTGGCGACCGAAGGCGTCACGCTCGACATCCGGCCCGAAGGCGTGCAGCGCATCGCCCAGATCGCCTTCGAGGTGAACGAGCGCACCGAGAACATCGGCGCGCGGCGCCTCGCCACCGTGATGGAGCGGCTGCTCGACGAGATCAGCTTCGACGCGCCCAACCGGGGCGGCCAGACCGTGACCATCGACGCCGCCACGGTCGACGCCCGCCTGGGCGAGCTGGCGCGCGACGAGGACCTGTCGCGCTACATCCTTTAGTTCCGCTGCCCGGGACTAAAGGCTTTGCTTCGCTCCCCCGAGCCCCCTCCGGGAGGGGGCTCCAGCATGTTCGACAGCTCCCTCCAGCCTCCCTCCGGGAGGGAGGCTCCAGTCAGTTGGACGAGACGCCTTCGGCGGGCGCTTGGGCGCGCCGCCGCCGCACCACGCCGCCCAGCGCCGCCGCGCCGGCCAGCCACAGCGCCCAGGTGCCGGGCTCGGGCACCGGCGTCGTCATCTCCGTCACGCGCAGCAGCACGCGGGTGTTGACGTCGTCGTAGATCGTGGTGAACGCACCGCTGGCGAAGCCGCTCATCGTCAGGCTGGCGAAGGTGCTGGCGCCGCGGCTGCCGGTGTAGTCGAGCACCACCACCTCGTCGCCCACGCCCAGCACGCAGTTGCCCAGGCAGCTGACGGCCAGCGTGCCGCCCAGCGTCACCGGGCCGTTCACCAGCAGCAGGTCGTGGCTGGCGAGCGACTCGAGCTCGATGTCCAGGAAGCCGGCGGCCGTCTGCGTGAAGCTGGTGCCGATGGTGAGCGTGCCGGCCGAGGCCCCGGGCGCCACGTGGCCGGCGTTGACGATGCTGCCGGTGGCCGTGAAGGTGCCGGTGCCCATGAGCCGACCGTTGTTGACGAAGTTGTTGGGCAGCGCGAGCGTGCCCGACCGCACGTCCACCGTGCCCTGGTTGTCGAACGACAGCCCGTTGCCGATGTTGAAGGTGCCGGCGCCCTGGGTCTTGCGGATCAGGCCGGTGTTGAGGAACAGCGGCGCGCCGCCGTTGTTGACGAAGGACGTGTCGGTGCGCAGCTCGATCGTGCCGGCGTTCAGCAGCTGCGAGCTGCCTTGCACGTACAGCGCATTGGTCGTGGCCCAGATCAGGGTGCCGCGGTTGTCGACCACGGTGCCGTTGCCGTCCACGTACTTGAACGCGCCGTCGCCGCCGGTGACCACCGAACCCGGCGCGAACTGCCACGTGCCCTGCAGCGGCCCGCCGTTGAAGGCAGCGGCGCCCGACAGCACCACGCCGTCGCCGGTCTGCGTCCCGCTTTCCAGCACCAGGTTGCCGGCCGCGGTGATCGCGCCGCGCCAGGTGGACGCACCGGCCACCACGTGGCTGCCCGCGCCGGTGAAGCGCGTGCCGGCGTCGAACACGCCGCCACCGGTGTAGCGGATGCCGTTGCCGGCCGTGGCGGCCAGTTCGCCGCCCTGGTTGCGCAGCACGTTGCCGACGTGCAGCGTGCCGCCGTTGCTGCGCAGCACGCCGCCGGCGGTGTTCAGCAGCATGGGTTGCGCGCCGCCGTTGTTGGCCAGCGTGGCGCCGGCGCTGGAGACGAACAGCCCGTTGTTGGTGAGCACCGCGCCGCCTTGCAGATACAGCGCGTTGCTCGTGTTCCAGGCGATCGTGCCGTCGTTGGTGAAGGCCGCGCCGTCGAGGTACTTGAACGCCCCGTCGCCCACGGTCAGCGTCGAGCCGGCCTTGTTCGTCCAGCCGCCCTGGAACTGGCCACCGGTCCAGGCGGTGGGGCCGTCGAGCACGGCGCCGCTGCCCGTGTAGCCGCCCGACTGCAGCAGCAGGTTGGCGGTGTGCATCGTGCCGGTGAAGACGGCGCTGCCCGCCACGCGGTTGGTGCCCGCACCGGTGAAGCGCGTGCCGTCGTTGAAGCTGGCGCCGCCCGTGTAGTGGATGACCGAGCCGGCCTGGGCGTCGAGCTGGCCGGCGTCGTTGACCAGCATGTTGCCGATCGTCACCGTGGCGCCGCCCGCGGCGCGGATCAGGCCCGTGGCGGTGTTGCGCAACGTGGGCTGGGCGCCGCCGTTGTTGACGATGCTCATCGAGGCGCTGGCGACGAAGCTGCCGTTGTTCGTCCAGACCGCGCCGTTCTGCAGGTAAAGCGCGTTCGTCGTGTCCCAGGCGATGCTGCCGTCGTTGACCACGTTGGCGGCGCTGAAGTACTTGAACGGCCCGTCCTGCACCGTCAGCGTGCTGCCCGTGCCGATGGTCCAGTCGCCGACGAAGAGGCCGCCCGTCCAGCGCGCCGTGCCGGCGAGCGTGGCACCGCCGCCGTTGCCGGTGTGCGTGCCGCTCGTGAAGTGCAGGTTGCCGGTGGTCAGCGTGCCGGAGAAGCCGTTGTTGTTGACCACCGTGATGGTGCCCGGCCCGGTGTACACGCCGCCGTTGAGCTGCGCGCCGCCCTGGATCGTGATGTTGGCGCCGGCGCCGGACTCGAAGATGCCGCCGTCGTTGCGCAGCCCGATCCCGTTGCCCAGCGTCAGCGCCACCCCGGCCTCGGCGCGCACCCTGCCGCTGCCGCTGTTGACGAAGCCCGTGGCCGCGCCGCCGTTGTAGACCATCGACGTGCTCTGCGTCGCCGTGAACAGCGCGTTGTTGGTGAACTGGCCGCCGTGCTGCAGGTACCAGGCATTGGTCGTGTCCCAGCGCACGGTGCCGTCGTTGACGGCCGAGCCCTGCAGGTACTTGAACGAGCCCGAGCCGCCCACGAGCGTGGCGTTGGCGGCGACCGTCCAGGTGCCGTCGATGACGCCGCCGTTGAGCGTCACCATGCCGTTGGCGGTGGCGCCGCTGCCCAGGTGGCTGCTGCCGTTCAGCACCAGGTTGCTGGCGCTGAAGCTGCCCACCCAGGTGTTGCTGCCGTTGGCTTCCACCGTGCCGGCGCCGGAGAAGACGCTGCCGTTGTTGAACGTGGCGCCCCCGGTGAAGGTGATGGTGCCGGCCTGGGCGTCGACGGTGCCGTTGTTGACGAAGCCGGTACCGGCCTGCACGGTCACCGTGATGCCGGCGCTGCTGCTGCGGAAGGTGCCGTTGTTGGTGAAGCTCAGGCCACCGCCGCCGTTGTTGGCCAGCGTGTGCGAGGCGGTCGAGTCCCACACCCCGTTGTTGACCACGCCGGCGCCGTTCTGCATGTAGATGGCGTTGGTCGTTTCCCACGCCACGTTGCCGTTGTTGGTGAAGACGAATCCGGGGCCGCTGAAGTACTTGAACCCGCCATTGACGATGCGCAGCGTGTCGGCGGCCGGCAGCGGGTTGGGCGCGGTGACGCCGCTGGCAAAGGTGCCGCTGGCCCAGATGTAATCCACCGCGCCGGCCGGCAGGCAGGCAGCGGAAGCGGCGGCGGCGACGGCACGCAGGCCGAGGCGGAAGGCAAGGCGACGCATGGCGGAAGGCTCCCGGGCAGGTTGGTGATCCTGAGCGGGCAAGTGTGGGCAGCCACCGTTAGCCAAACGCAAATTCCGCGGCGCTTCGGGCGCCGTTTCACCCCCCGGACCGCGGGGAGGATTCACCCCCGGCGTGCAGGGCGGCGTGCACCGCCTGCGAAAGCGTCCACCCGGCACCCTCCACCCAGGCCGCCTGCGCCGTCGCCCGACCCACCTGCACGCGCACCAGACGGCGGACGCGGCGCACCTCGGCCTCGTCGTCGCGCGACAAGGCCGCGAAGTGGCGCGTCCAGTAGCGCTCGGCGAAGGCCATCAGCCGCGCCGCGGCCAGCGGGCGGCGCAGCCGGGCCAGGTTGCGGCCGTGGTTCCACAGCGCGAACACCAGCCAGTAGTGCACGTGGTGCACCCAGGCCACCTGCACGCAGCGGCGGTAGGCCGCGATGGCGTCGTCCCAACGGCGCAGGTCGGCGAGGATCACGCCCTGCAGGTTGATGGCGCGGGCGCGGTGCACGCCATCGTCGTCGTGCGCGCACTCCACCTCGCACAGCTCGGCCTGCTCCAGCGCCGCCTGGCGCCGGCCCATCTGGCGCAGGCACAACGCGCGCTCGTAGCGCAGCCGCCGCGCCTGGTGCGCCTGGCCGGCCAGGCGGTACAGCGCCTCGGCGAATTGCAGCAGGCCTTCGGCCGCCTGCGGACGGTGCTCGAAGCGCATCGCCAGCGCCGCCTGCAGCTCCACCGCCAGGGCCTGCAGCGCGGGCTGCGCGGCAGCGGCGGCCAGGGCCAGCGCCTCGTCGAGCCAAGCGGCCAGGCCGCTGGCGTGGCGCTCGCCGTCGGCCACCACGCGCACCCGGGTGCACAAGGCCAGGGCGCGTGCCGCGCCGTGGTCGCCGGCCAGCGCCAGCGCCCGACCGGCCAGGTCGCGCGCCGCGGCCAGCCCACCCGCGTCCAGGTGCGCGAGCGCCAGCTGGGCGCAGGCGCGGCTGTGCAACTCGCGATCGGCGATGGCGACGCCGAGCGCGGTCGAAGTCAGCAGCGCCAGCAGCTCGGGCGCCATGCCGTGGCGCTGCCACTGCGGCTGCAGCGCCAGGCCGAGCGACAGCGCCATCGCCGGCTCGCCATCGGCGACCGCGTCGCGCAGCGCGGCGTGCAGGTTCGGCAGCTCGGCCTCGGGCGGCGCCGCGCCGGCGGGCAGCGCCTGCAGCAGCGCCAGGGCGTGGGCGCGGTGGCGCTCGCGCAGCGCACGCGCCTGCGCCGGCTCGAGTTGCTCGGCGGCGTACTGGCGGATCACCTCCAGCAGCACGAAGCGCAGCTCGGCGGTCTCGGCCTCGCCGTCGTCGGTGTCGCCCGTGGACTCGCCGGCACCGGCGCTGCCGACGGCACGGAGCAGCGAATCGGCGGCCAGTTCCTCGATGCGCGCGCGCAAGCCGGGCTCGCCGGTGACGGCCTCGGCCGCAGCCACGGTGAAGCTGCCGCGGAACACCGACAGCCCCGCCAGCAGCGCGCGCGCCGGCGGCGCCAGCAGGGCCCAGCTCCAGGCGATGGCCGCACGCATCGAGTCGTGGCGCGTGCCGGCGCGCCCGCGCGGCCCGGTGCGCGTCAGCAGCGCCAGCGGCTGCTGCAGCGCCTGCTGCAGCTCGGCCACGCTGTGGGCGCGGGCGCGCGCGGCTGCCAGCTCGATGGCCAGCGGCAGCCCTTCCAGCGCCCGGCACAAGGCGGCAAGCTCGCCGCCGTTGCGCGGCGTGACCTGGAAATCCGGCCGCACCGCCTGGGCGCAGCGCACGAACAGCGCGACGCCGGGGTTGCGGGCGATGTCGGCCAGCGGCGCGTCCGGGTCGGGCAGCGGCAGCGGTGCCAGGGCCAGCTCCTGCTCGCCCTCGATCCCGACGGCGCGGCGCGACGTGACCAGCAGCGCGGTGCCGGGTGCGCCGTCTTGCAGCGTGCGCAGCAGCGCGGCGCCGCCCGCCACCTGCTCGAAGTTGTCCAGCACCAGCAGCAGGCGCCGGCTGGCCAGCAGCAGCAGCACCGGCTGCAGCGGCGAGCCGCCGGCGGTGCCGCCGGGCGGCGGCAGGTCGAGCGCCGCGCGCAGCTGCGACGCCGCCTCGGCCGCGTCGTGGCAGCCCGCCAGCGGCACGAAGACGACACGCTCGAAGGCGCCGGCGCTGCGCCGCGGGGCCTCGAGCACCAGGCGCGTCTTGCCGCAGCCGCCGGTGCCGGTGACGCTGACGAGCCCGCCGCGCGCCAGGGCGGCCGCCAGTGCCTGCAACTCGGCATCACGCCCCAGCAGCGGCGCGCCGGCCGGCGGCAGCGCGGTCTCGGCCGCGCCCTGGGGCCAGGCCGCCGGGCCGTCGTCGATGCCGCGCGGGGGCGGTGCCAGTCCGGCGCTGATGGCCAGGCTGTCCAGCGCCTCGTGGCGCGCCGCGAGCCGCGCACGAAGCTCGACCACCCAGTCGTCGTACACGCCGGGCATCAGTTCGCCGGCGTACAGCGCACGCGCCTCGGCGAAGCGGTGTTCGGCCAGCGCCCGCTCGAACTCGACCGCATCGCACACCAGCGCCTGCGGCGCCAGGCGCACGGCGTGGCGGTCGGCGTCGAACACCGGCGGCAGGCCCGGCGCCTCGAACAGCCGGCGCAGCGACGACAAGGCCTGGCGCAGCCGGTTGCGCCCGGCCTCGGGCGGCGCGCCGGGCCAGAGCCGCTCCACCAGCGCCTCGCGCGGGTGCTCGCGCCCGGGCTCCAGCGCCAGCGTGGCGAGCAGCAGCGCGGTGGGCCGGCTGGGCCAGCGCGTGATGCGCACGTCGCCGCTGCTCGCCTGCAGTGCGCCCAGCAGGCGCAACCGCCACTGCACGCCGCGGTGCGGCTCCGAGGCGGCTGCCACCGCGACTGCCTGCGCGACCGGCGCGGTGGCAGGGTCCGAAGCCAGGGCTGGGGGTGGGGTGGCGGCCGAGTTCATGGCACGCGCCGATAATCGCCCACGCGCCGCAAGGTCGCATCAGGGCATGTGTCCAGCGGCGTCCCGACGACGACACCAAAAGAGGGTTCCGCTCCACGATGACCTCGCTTCCGAACTTCATCGCCCCGGCGCGCTTCACCGAGGCCGAGGCCGCCCTCGAACAGGTCCACGCCATCTACCGCGCCAGCGTCGAGCACCTGCGCGAGAGCCTCCGGCGCTTCGTCGCCGGCGACGACGCCGCCCAGCACGTGCGCGCCTGCTACCCCTTCGTGCGCGTGCGCACCGACACCGTGGCGCGCGCCGACTCGCGCCTGAGCTACGGCTTCGTCGCCGGGCCGGGCAGCTTCGAGATCACGCTCACCCGGCCGGATCTCTTCCACCGCTACTACCTCGAGCAGTTCCGCCTGCTGCTGCAGAACCACAACGTGGCGCTCGAAGTCGGCACGAGCGCGCAGCCGATCCCGGTGCACTTCTCGCTGGCCGAGCACGACCATCTGGAAGGCAGCCTGAGCCACGAGCGGCGGCTGCTGATGCGCGACCTGTTCGACCTGCCCGACCTGGCGGCCATGGACGACGGCATCGCCAACGGCACGCACACGCCGCTGCCCGGCGAGCCGCAGCCGCTGGCGCTGTTCACCGCGCCGCGCGTCGACTATTCACTGCACCGGCTGCGCCACTACACCGGCACGGCGCCCGAGCACTTCCAGAACTTCGTGCTGTTCACGAACTACCAGTTCTACATCGACGAGTTCATCAAGCTCGGCCACCAGCTCATGTCCGACCCGAACGGCGAGTACGACGCGTTCGTCGAGCCGGGCAACGTCATCACGCGCCGTGCCGGCGAAGCGCCGCGCGACGGCGACGGCTACGGCGCACCGCCGCCGCGCCTGCCGCAGATGCCGGCCTACCACCTGGTGCGCGGCGACTCGAGCGGCATCACCATGGTCAACATCGGCGTCGGCCCGGCCAACGCCAAGACCATCACCGACCACGTGGCGGTGCTCAGGCCGCACTGCTGGCTCATGCTGGGCCACTGCGCCGGGCTGCGCAACAGCCAGCAGCTGGGCGACTACGTGCTGGCCCACGCCTACGTGCGCGAGGACCACGTGCTCGACGAGGAGCTGCCGCTGTGGGTACCGATCCCGGCGCTGGCCGAGGTGCAGCTGGCGCTGGAGCGCGCCGTGGCCGACGTCACCAGGCTCGAAGGCTACGAGCTCAAGCGCATCCTGCGCACCGGCACGGTCGCGTCCACCGACAACCGCAACTGGGAGCTGCTGCCCAACTTCGGCCCCGAGCGCCGCTTCAGCCAGAGCCGCGCCGTGGCGCTGGACATGGAAAGCGCGACCATCGCCGCCAACGGCTTCCGCTTCCGCGTGCCCTACGGCACCTTGCTGTGCGTGAGCGACAAGCCGCTGCACGGCGAGATCAAGCTGCCCGGCATGGCCAACCACTTCTACCGCGAGCGGGTGGATCAGCACCTGCGCATCGGCATGCGTGCGGTGGAACTGCTGCGCCAGGAGCGGCCCGACAAGCTGCACAGCCGCAAGCTGCGCAGCTTCGCCGAGGTGGCGTTCCAGTAGCCGCCATGGCCGGGCCCGCGCAGGAGGTGCGCTTCGCCCGGCTGGCCACGGGGACGCGCATCGCCTGGGCGTGCAGCGGCCGCGGCCCGGTGCTGCTGCGGGCGGCGCACTGGATGACGCACATCGCGCACGATCCGCAATCCGCCGTGTGGGGGCCGTGGATCGCGCAGCTGTCGCGCCGGGTACGGCTGGTGCGCTACGACGAACGCGGCTGCGGCCTCTCCGGCCGCGACGACGCCGGCCCGCCCTCGCTGGACACGGCGGTGGAGGACCTGGCCGCGGTGGCCGACGCCACCGGCGCGCCGCGGCTGGCGCTGCTGGGCATCTCCTCGGGCGCCGCCGTGGCCGTGGCCTATGCCGCGCGCCGGCCCGAACGCGTCTCGCACCTCGTGCTGCTGGGCGGATACGCCCACGGCGTGCTGGCCGGCGCGCCCAGCGCCGAACAGCGCGCCTGGGTCGACGCCACCGCCAGCCTCGTCGAGCTGGGTTGGGGCCATGCCGGCGCGCCGGTGCAGCAGTTCTTCACCGCCACGCTGCTGCCCGAAGGCCGGCCCGAGCACGTGCAGGCGCTCAACGAGCAGCAGCGGCTGTGCTGCGACGGTGCGCGCGCCGCGGCCATCCTGCGCGCCCGCGCGGCCAGCGACGTGCGCCCGCTGCTCGGCGAGGTGCGCGCGCCCACGCTGGTGCTGCACATCGACGGCGACGCCACCGTGGCGGCCGAGCGCGGCCGCGCACTGGCGGCCGGCATCGCCGGCGCGCGGTTCGTCACGCTGCCCGGGCGCAACCACATCCCGCTGGTGGGCGACCCGGCCTTCGCCCCCTTCTGCGAAGCGCTGATGCGCTTCGTCGGCAGCAGCGCCGAGGCACCCGACACCCGCTTCACGCCGCGCCAGCAGGCGCTGTTGACGCTGGTGGCGCAGGGCCGCGACAACCTGCAGATCGCCGCCGAACTGGGCATCGCCGAGAAGACCGTGCGCAACGCGCTGGTGCAGTTGTACGCCGCGCTGCAGGTCGAAGGGCGGCCGCAGGCGGTGGTGAGGGCGCGCGAGCTGGGCTTCGGCTGATCGCGGGTCGGCGCGGGGCGGCGGTCCCGGCGGTGTGGCAGCGACAGCACGCATCGGGACAGGCGTCCCGTCGCGAGCGCGCCGGCGTGGCGGCCCAATGGCGCTTCCCCATCCCCTCGGAGCCCGCCATGTCGCACACCACCCTTCCCACCGCCGGCGCCGGCGTCGCCGCTGCCGCGCCTGAGCCCGCCGCGGCCATCCCGTTGCAGGTGTCGGCCAGCGGCACGGCGCAGGTGATCGAGATCGTCGATGCCAAGGGTCCGGTGCTGCGCTTCCAGTCGCAGACCACCGCCGACGGCACGCCGGGCATCACCGGCTACACCTCGACCGACGTGATCGACCTGTCGACGGGCACGGGCAGCGGGCGCAACCGCTTCGTCGGCGGCGACGGCGACGAGCTGTTCGGCAGCTTCACCGTGCAGGCCGTCCCCGGGCCCGAGGCGGGATCGCTGATGCTCGAAGGGCGCACCACCTTCAGCGGCGGCACCGGCCGCTTCGCCGGCGCCACCGGCAGCGCCGGCTTCACCGGCAGCGGCCGTTTCGTCAGCGACACGCAGGCGCTGTTGAGCCTGGTGCACAGCGGCCACGTGGCGCTGATGGCCGCACCCGGCGCCATGGCCGCGACCGGAGCCGGCCGGCCGCTCAGCGCGGCGGCGGCGCAGCAGCCCGGCTGAGCAGCGGGCGCATGGCGATCAGGCCCAGCGCCGGGCCGATCGCCAGCCAGGGCAGCAGTGCCGGCAGCGGCACGGTCTGCGCCAGGCGCACGAAGAGCTCGATCGACACGATCGAGATGCCGAAGCCGATGCTGTTGGTCAGCGTGAGCACGCTGCCCACGGCCTCGCGCGGTGCGTTGCTCGCGGTGAGCGCCGAGAACTGCGGCGAGTCGCCGGCCACGGTGATGCCCCACAGCAGCAGCCAGCCGACGAACAGCGGCAGCGCCGCGCCGGCGAGCCACGGCGCGGCCAGGCAGCAGGCGCCGCTGATGGCCAGCTGCACCGTCGCCACGCGTGCGCTGCCGAGGCGAGGCGCGAGGCGCCCGCCGAGCACGCAGCCCAGTGCACCGGCACCCAGCGCGGCGAAGGCCAGCCACGACACCGCCACCGCATCGGCCAGGCGCGTGGCCAGCAGCAGCGGCAGCAGCACCCACAGCGAATAGAGCTCCCACATGTGGCCGAAGTAGCCCAGCACCGACGCACGCACCTTGGCGTCGCGCCACACGGCGGCCAGGGCCGACAGCTCGAGCGCCGCCGGCCGCGCCGCGTGCGCCGGCTCGGGGATCAGCGCGATGACCATCAGCCCGGCCAGGGCCGTGACCGCGGCGACGCAGACGAACACGCCTTCCCAGGGCCATGACGCGCCGATGGCGCGCATGGCGTGCGGGCTGGCGCTGCCCAGCACCAGCGCGCCGACGAGCCAGCCCAAAGCGCCGCCCAGGCCGCGCGGAAACCACAGCGACGCGAGCTTCATGCCCACCGGATAGATGCCGGCCAGGCACACGCCGGTGAGCGCACGCCAGCCGAGCAGCGCGCCGAACGAGCCGGCGCTGGCCGCCGCGGCCAGCGTGCAGGCCGACGCCGCCAGCGCGCAGACCAGGAACACGCGCCGGGCCGGCCAACGGTCGGCCACGGAGAACAGCGCGAAGACCAGCGTGCCGACGATGAAGCCGAGCTGCAGCGCCGAGGTCAGCGTGCCGACCGCGCCTTCGCCGAGGCCGTGGCTGCGCTGCAGATCGGCCATCACCGCGTTGACGGCGAACCAGGGCGAGGTGCCGGCCAGTTGCGCCAGCACCAGGACGGGCAGCACGCGGCGCGGGGCCGTGAATTCGGCGGGCGGGCTGGCCTTCGTCGTCGTCATGCGGCGGCGACGGTAGCACCCTGCCGCGCCCATGCCAGCGGTCGCGACACGGCACGCTGCATGCCCCGGCTGCCGCCCCGGCAACGCCCCTTGTGGACCGCTGCCGCTTGGTCTACCCTGGCCCGGCGCCGCATCGCCCCGAACGCTCACGACACAGCGCCCATGCGCTGGATGGAAGGAGACCCGCATGCCAAGCCCAGCCCACGGTGCCGCCCACGGCAACGGCGGCACCGCCACACCGGCCGACGGCATCGCCGCGATCCGCACGCTGGCCCTGGTGGGCCCGGCCGCTGCGGGCAAGACGCTGCTGACGGAGGCGCTGCTGCACAAGGCCGGCGTGACCGGTGCGCCGGGCTCGCTGGAACGCGGCACCACCACGAGCGACCACGACCCGCTCGAACGCAAGATGCAGCACTCGCTGAACGCGGCGGTGCTGCACCTGCAGCACGCCGGCACGCGCGTGCACCTGATCGACACGCCGGGCAGCCCGGATTTCCTCGGCCAGAGCCTGCCGGCGCTGGAAGCGGTGGAGACGGCCGCCATCGTCATCAACGCCGCGGTCGGCATCGAGCCGATGGCACTGCGCATGATGGACTACGCCGCGCAGCGCGCGCTCGACCGGCTCATCGTGGTGAACAAGATGGACGCCGCGCCGGCCAAGCTGCAGGCGCTGCTGGAGCAGATCCAGGCCACCTGGGGCCGCGAGTGCCTGCCGCTGAACCTGCCCGATGCGGGCGGCACGACGGTGGTCGACTGCTTCTACAACCGTGAAGGTCACAGCGACTTCGGCAGCGTCGACGCCGCGCACCGCGCGCTGGTGGAGCAGGTGGTGGAGGTGGACTCGGCCTTCGTCGACCGCTACCTCAACGACGGCGACGTCGACGCCACCGAACTGCACGCACCGCTCGAGCAGGCGCTGCGCGAAGGGCACCTGATCCCGGTGTGCTTCGTCTCCGCCAAGACCGGTGCCGGCGTGGCCGAGCTGCTCGACATCATCGTCAAGCTGCTGCCCAACCCGACCGAGGCCAACCTGCCCGACTTCCTGCGCGGCGAAGGCGAGAGCGCCGAGCCGATGCACGCCGAGGTCGACGCCGGCAAGCACGTGCTGGCGCACGTGTTCAAGGTGACGGTCGACCCGTTCGTCGGCCGCATGGGCATCTTCCGCGTGCACCAGGGCACGGTCACGCCCAGCAGCCAGCTCTACATCGGCGACGGCCGCAAGCCCTTCAAGGTGGGCCACCTGTTCATGCTGCAGGGCAAGGACCACGTCGAGGTGCAGCAGGCGCTGCCGGGCGACATCGTGGCCGTCGCCAAGGTCGACGACATCCACTTCGACGCCGTGCTGCACGACGCGGCGGAGGACGACCACATCCACTTGAAGCCGCTGGACTTTCCCAAGCCCGTGCACGGCCTGGCCATCGAGCCCAAGCGCCACGGCGACGAGCAGCGCATGTGGGAGATCCTCACCAAGCTCGTCGACGAGGACCCGTGCCTGAAGGTGGAGCACGTCGCCACCACCAACGAGACCATCGTCTACGGCCTGGGCGAGCTGCACCTGCGCGTGCTGCTCGACCGCCTGCGCGAGACGTACAAGTTCGAGGTCAACACCAAGCCGCCGAAGATCGCCTACCGCGAGACGATCACGGCCAAGGCCGAAGGCCACCACCGGCACAAGAAGCAGACCGGCGGCGCCGGCCAGTTCGGCGAGGTGTTCCTGCGTGTCGAGCCGCTGCCACGCGGCGCAGGCTTCGAGTTCGTCGACCAGGTCAAGGGCGGCACCATCCCCAGCCAGTTCATCCCCGCGGTCGAGAAAGGCGTGCGCGAGGTGCTGGCCACGGGGGCCATCGCCGGCTACCCGGTGGTGGACGTGCGCGTCATCGTCTACGACGGCAAGCACCACAGCGTGGACAGCAAGGAGATCGCCTTCGTCACCGCCGGCAAGAAGGCCTTCATGGCGGCGGTGCGCGAGGCCCGGCCGGTGGTGCTGGAGCCCATCGTGCACATCGAGATCACCGCACCCGACGGTGCCCTGGGCGACATCACCGGCGACCTCTCTGCCAAGCGCGGCGTGGTCAACGGCACGATGAACGGCGCGCCCGGCACGATGGTGGTGAAGGGCCTGGTGCCGATGTCGGAGCTGTCGGGCTACCAGAGCCGGCTCAACGCCATGACGAGCGGCCAGGGCCGCTACGTGATCGAGCTGTCGCACCACGAGCCGGTGCCGCCGACGGTGCAGCAGCAGCTGGTGGCGCAGTTCAAGGTGCGCGACGACGAGTAGGGCCGGCAGGGGCTGGTGACGTTCGGCGGCAACGCTGGCTGGCTGGCTGGCCTGCTTGGCTCGTTCTGTTCTGGAATGAGAGCGATTCTCATTCGCGCTATGATCACGGGCCGTTCCGATCGCAGCGCCGATGTCCGCCCTTCCGCCCCTGCCGTTGCTCGACCGGCCCGCCCTGGCCGGCCCGGGCCCGGGCGTCGATTGGTCCGACGGCCTGCCGCCGCTGCGCCGCCGCGTCGGCGTGGTGGTGATCGCCGGCGTGCATGTGCTCATGCTCTGGGGCCTGATGCAGCTCGATGCGCTGCACGCCACGGTGCGTGAGATGGCGCCGCTGATGGTGAGCCTGGTCGTGCCGCCCGCACCGACCCCGAGCCCGCCGCCGGTGCCGGCGCCGCCCCGCGCATCGCTGCCGCTGCCGCCCCTGGCGATGACGCCGCAGCCGCCGGTGACGATCGCCGAGCCCCCGCTGCCCGTACCCCCGCCCGCGGCGCCGGCGATCACGGTCGCGGTGGCGCCGATGGCGCCGCCCATGACCACCGCCCCCGCAGCGCCGGCGCCACCGGCACCCGTGCCGCCACCCCCGCCGGCGCCGCCGCAGCGCAAGACCGTGCCCGCCAGCGCCGTCGAATACCTGGTGATGCCGGCCGTGGAAGTGCCGCGCCTGTCGCGCCGCGCCGGCGAGCACGGCACCGTGCTGCTGCGCGTGCTGATCGACGTGCGCGGCCTGCCGGTGCAGGTGACGGTGCTGAAGAGCTCGGGCCACCCGCGGCTGGACGACCAGGCCGTCTCGGCCATGCGCCGCGCCCGCTTCAAGCCGCAGACGCACGACGGCGTGCCGGTCGAGCTGCTGGTCGACACGCCCATCGAATACCTGCTGGAGTGACCGCACCCGACCAGCGAAGACCCGTTTCCACCGACCGACCCAGCACGACCCAGCCAGCCGCCGCCAGCGGGTCCCGTGGTTCACCGATTCCGATCGAACACGAGGACACCATGCGCGACGACGACGCTTCTTCCACCCCCGCCCGCTTCCGTTCGCCTGCAAACGCGCCGGCCGCATCCGCCACGACCACCGGCCGGCACGGCCCGGCAAGCCACACCGCCGCATCGGCGCGCCTGCTGCCGCTGGGCGCCATCGCCGCCGGCTTCGGCCTGGCCGCCAGCGCCGCGCTGGCGCAGAACGCGGCACCCGCACCCGCCGCATCGGCGTCGGCCAGCGCCGCAGCGCCTGCCACGCCATCCGCGGCGCCAACTGCCGCGCGATCGGCCGCCGATGCCCCCGTGCCGCTGATGCCCGTCGTGCGCGCCAGGGCCACGCGCGAGCCCGGCGACAGGGAAACCGTGCAGGCCACCACCACGCGCATCGGCAAGGGCGAGCAGGAACTGCGCGACATCCCGCAGTCCGTCACCGTCGTCACCGAGCGCCTCATCGACGACCGCAACCTCGACACGCTGAAGGACGCGCTGCGCCAGACCGCCGGGGTCACCTTCCTGGCGGCCGAGGGCGGCGAGGAGGACATCCGCCTGCGTGGCTTCGCGCTGCAGCAGACGGGCGACGTCTTCCAGGACACGATGCGCGACCCGGCGTTCTACGACCGCGACACGTTCTTCCTCGACCGCGTCGAGCTGATCCGCGGCTCGGCCTCGATGCTGTTCGGCCGCGGCTCCACGGGCGGTGCGGTGAACCTCGTCACCAAGACGCCGCGCCTGCTGAACGAGCACCAGATCGACGTCACCCTCGGCCGCCACGCCTACCGCCGCGCGGTCGGCGACTTCAACTTCAGGTTGGGCGACAGCAGCGCGGCGCGCATCGGTGCGATGGCCACCAAGGCCGACAGCAACGGCGCCGGCTCGTCGCTCGACAAGCGCGGTCTGGCCGGCGCCTACCGCTGGGGCATCGGCGAACGCCACGAGTTCTCGGTGAGCGGCTACGTGCTCGAGAACCAGAACGGCATGAACTACGGCATGCCGTACATCCGGCCGACGCCGAGCTCGCCCGCCACCGAGTCGACGCTGCTGCCGCTGGACCCCGACGCCTACTACGGCATGGCCAGCGACATCAATGACGGCAAGGCCGAGATCGTGACCGTGCAGCACGTGTGGCGCATGGCGCCGCGCATGGAGCTCAACACCCGTCTGCGCCACGGCCGCTACGAACGTGACCAGCGCGCCGGCACCGTGCGCTTCGCGCCAGCGGCGCAGCAGCCCGGCGGCGTGGCGGCGTCGCTCGAGACCTTCGGCCCGAACACCGTGCTCACGCGCGGCACGCAGCTCAAGATCCAGGACATGGAGAACACCTTCGCGCAGAGCGACTTCTCCGGCACCTTCGACCTGGGCCGGATGCGCCACGTGGTGGTGGCAGGCATCGACGCCGCCCAGGAGAAGCGCCGCGTGTACGGCGACTCGCCCAACCTCACCGGCCCCGAACGCGCGGCGCTCTACGCGTCCCTGGGCCTCGCCAAACCACCGACGACCGTGGGCACGCCGCGCGACGGCGCGCGCATCGACGAAAGCCGGCGCCAGCGCTTCGAGACCAACCGCTACACCTCGGACGGCGTGGGCGTGTACCTGCTGGACACGGTGCAGGTGCTGCCGACGTGGAAGCTGGTGGCCGGCGTGCGCTACGACCGGCTCGAAGGCGACTACGCCGCCCACACCTACACCTACGGCGGCGGCACCACGGCGCCCGGCTACGACCAGCTGGCGCGCGCGTCCACCGCGAGCTACCGCATGAAGGTCTCCGAGCCGAGCTACCGCGCCGGCGTGCTGTGGCAGCCGAACGAGCGCGTGTCGGTGCACGTCTCGGCGGCGAACTCCTTCAACACCTCCGGCGAGGCGTATTCACTCAGCGCGCAGAACGCCAACACCCCGCCGGAGGAATCGATCAACCTCGAGCTGGGCGCCAAGATCGATTCGGCCGACGGCAACTTCACCACGCGCGTGGCTGCCTTCCGCAGCACCAAGCTGCGCGAGCGCAACCTCGACCCGCTGGTCAACCTGTTCCTGCTGTCGGGCAAGCGTCACGTCGCCGGCGCGGAGATCGACTTCAGCGGCCGCCTGCTGCCGCAGTGGGAGATCTTCGCGTCGTACATGTGGCTGCCTGTGGCCAGCATCGACCAGTCGACCACCGCGGCGCAGGTCGGCTCTCGCCCGGGCCTCACGCCGCGCCACTCGGGCTCGCTCTGGACGACGTGGACCTTCACGCCACGCTGGCGCGCGGGCTTCGGCCTGAACGCGCGTTCGTCGCAGATGCCGCTGAACAGCACCACCGTGACGGTGCCGCGCTTCGTCACCGGTGAGCTGATGGCCGAGTACACGCCGTGGCGCGACCGGTTCACCATCAAGGCCAACCTCCTCAACGTGACGAACGAGCGCTACGGCGAATCGCTCTACACCGGCCACTACATCCCGGGCGCCGGGCGCATGCTGCAGGTGACGGGCAGCGTCCGGTTCTGAGGTCGCGCCTGGGCAGTCGGTTCGCGTTTCTCCAGGGTCCACATCTCAATCGCCCGACACCAACGCCATGCTGCTTCGCCTGCCCAGCCTGCTCGATGCCGACGCCGTGCGGCAGGCGCGCGCGCTGCTCGCACGCGGCGAGTGGATCGACGGCCGCCGCACCGCCGGCGCGCAGGCGGCGCAGGCCAAGCACAACGAGCAACTGCGCGCCGACACCGACGCGGGGCGCGCGCTGCAGCAGCTGGTGCTGCAGGCGCTGGACGCGAGCGCGCTGTTCCTGTCGGCCGCGCTGCCGCGCCGCGTGCTGCCGCCGGCGTTCAACCGCTACGCGGCACGTGACGGCCACCACTACGGCGCCCATGTCGACCAGGCGGTGCGCACCCACCCCGGCTCGCGCGAGCCGCTGCGCACCGACCTGAGCTGCACGCTGTTCTTCAGCGACCCCGCCGACTACGACGGCGGCGAGCTGGTCGTCGCCCACGCCTTCGGCGACGAGCGCATCAAGCTCGCCGCCGGCGACGCCGTGCTCTACCCCGCCAGCAGCGTGCACCGTGTTGAGCCGGTGACGCGCGGCGAGCGGCTGGCCAGCTTCTTCTGGGTCGAGAGCCTGGTGCGCAGCGACGGCCAGCGCCGCCTGCTGTTCGACCTGGACATGGCGCTGCTGGCGCTGCGCGAACGCCACGGCGAGAGCGCCGAGACGGTGGCGATCACCGGCACGTACCACAACCTGCTGCGGCAGTGGGCCGAGACGTGAGCAGGGACGAACCGGGCGGCGACGCGACGGCGCCCGCTGCGCAGCTCGCCGCACCGGGCACCCGGTCTGCGGGCATTGATGCCGCCCCACCAGTCCTGCTCGACCCGTCGCGCACCGGCGTCGCCGACTTCGAGGCCCTGGCGCGCGAGCGCCTCGACGACCGTGCCTGGGCCTACTTCAGCGGCGGCGCCGGCGACGAGCACACGCTCGCGGCCAACCGCGCCGCCTGGCGGGCGCTGTCGATCGTCCCGCGCGTGGCCGTGCCGCTGGCTGGCGGCGACACCGCCGTCGAGCTGCTGGGCCGGCGCTGGCCCACGCCGCTGCTGCTGGCGCCCGTGGCCCACCAGCGCCTGGCGCACCCGGACGGCGAGCGCGCCACGGCACTCGCCGCCGCCGCGCAGGGCACGGGTGTGGTGCTCAGCGCGCAGGCCAGCGTGCCGCTGGAGGACGTGGCGGAGCTCGTGCGCGGCGATGCCGGGCGCGGGCCGCTGTGGATGCAGCTGCTGCCGCACCCCGACCGCGGCTTCCTGCGCGCCCTGGCGCAGCGCGCCGCCGCCGCCGGATTCGACGCACTGGTGCTCACCATGGACGCACCGCTGCACGGCGTGCGCGACCGCGAGCGCCGCGCCGGCTTCGCGCTGCCGCCGGGCCTGGCCGCGGTGAACCCGGCCGATGCACCGCCGCGGCCGCAGCCGGCCTCGCGCTTCGACTACGCCGCTGCGCACGCGGCGAGCTGGTCCGACGTCGGATGTCTGGCCAGCGCCAGCGCGCTGCCGCTGCTGGTCAAGGGCGTGCTGCACGAAGCCGACGCGCGCGCCGCCGTCGCCGCCGGGGCCGCCGGCGTCGTCGTCTCCAACCATGGCGGGCGCACGCTCGACGGCACGGTCGCCACCGCACGCGTGCTGCCGCGCATCGTCGATGCCGTCGGCCATCGGGTGCCGGTGCTGGTCGACGGCGGCCTGCGCCGCGGCAGCGACGTGCTCAAGGCGCTGGCCCTCGGCGCCCGCGCCGTGCTGCTGGGCCGCGCGCAGGTGATGGCGCTGGCCACCGCCGGCGCACCGGGCGTGGCCCTGTGGCTGCGCCTGCTGCGCGACGAACTCGAGACGGCCCTGGTGCTCGCCGGCTGCCGGACGCCGGCCGACGCGTCACGCGGCCTGCTGTTCGACGGCGACTGAGACGCCGACCGACGTGGGCCGTGCGGGCTGGCTCAGCGCGTCGCCAGCGCGCGGCGCCGCTGCGGCGGCGGGAAGGCCGCGTCGATGGCGGCCAGGTCCTGCTCGTCGAGCCGCAGCTGCTGCGCTTCCCAGTTGTGGCGCAGGTGCACGGCGTTGGCCGCCTTGGGGATGACCATCACCCCCGGCAGACGCAGCAGCCACGCCAGCGCCACCTGCGCCGGTGTGGCGGTGTAGCGGGCGGCAATGGCGCGCAGTGCCGGGTGGTCGACCAGCGCGCCCTGGTCCAGCGGGCTGTAGGCCATCAGCGGCATCTGGTGCAGCTGCAGCCAGGGCAGCAGGTCGAATTCGACGCCGCGCTCGCCGAGCGAGAAGTACAGCTGGTTGGACGCGCAGGCCTTGCCGCCAGGCACGGTGAACAGCTCGCGCATGTCGTCCAGGTCGAAGTTGCTCACGCCCCAGTGGCGGATCCAGCCCCGGCGCTGCAGCAGCTCGAAGGCGCGCACGGTCTCGGCCAGCGGCACGCCGCCGCGCCAGTGCAGCAGGTAGAGGTCGATGCTGTCGAGTTGCAGGCGGCGCAGGCTGGCCTCGCAGGCGGCGAGCACGCCGTCGTGGTCGGCGTGGTGCGGCAGCACCTTGCTCACCACGAAGACCTCGCCGCGCGGCAGGCCGGCGCGCTGGGCGTCGGCCAGCGCCTGGCCCAGCACCTGCTCGGCGCCGCCGTCACCGTACATCTCGGCGGTGTCGAAGACGCGCCAGCCCATTTCCAACGCGAGGCGCACCGCGCCTGCCTCGGCCTGGCGGCGTGACGCCTGCTCGCCCATGCGCCAGGTGCCGAGGCCCAGCGCCGGGCGGGGCTCGCCGCTGGGCAGGCTCACTTCGCGCGCCAGGGTCGGGTCGATCATGGCGGCATCGTAGGGCGGCGCCGGCAGCCGACCAAGGCTGGTCAACGCGGATTTATCATCCTAGGGATCGACCTTATGCAGCCCGCCGGCCCCCCCGACCTCGCGCAGGTCCGCCTCGACAACGCGCTGGCGCTTTTCGAAGAGTTCGTGCGCATGACCGCGCGCCACGCCGACGCCGCCACCCTGCGCGGCCTGGAGCGGCGCTTCGCCGAGCGGGTGCAGATCCAGCCCAGCTACTGGAGCCAGATCAAGAGCCGCTCGCGTCAGATCGGCGAGCGCCTGGCGCGCCAGTTCGAGCATCTGTGCCACAAGCCGCGCGGCTGGATGGACGTGCCCCACACCGGGCCCGCGGCCGCCGCGGCAGCGGCCGGCAGCGGCCTGCGCGAGGCTGCGGCGCCGCCCGCGGTGGCCGACGAGTCCACGCCGCGCGACGACGACGAGCGCTTCATCGTCGGCCTCGTGCTCACCTACTACCGACGCCACCCGCAGCGGGCCCGCGCCCGCCTGCTGGATCTGCTGGGCGAAGTGCTGACGCCGACGCCGTCATCACCGTCCGCGCCGTCGGCGGGCGCGAAGGCGCCGGGCGCGCGCGGTGGCCCATCGGTTCCCGGCGCCCCAGGTGCTCCGCTGCCGCCGTTGCCGCCGGCCGAGGACGGCACGGCCCTGTGGCAGCGCACGCAGGCGGGCATCGCGCCGCTCAAGCGCAAGCGCTGAAGCCACCCGCCGCCCGGCGGATCACGCCGGCTCGTGGCACCCACTCTGCACCGCGGGTGCAGCCGTGCGCCGCCGCCCAGGACCGAGCGGCGCCGCGCGCTGCCGCAGCACGCCCGCACCGGGCCAAGCCGTGGCGCGTCCCGCACCCCCTAGCTTGAGGGTCGCTCGGTGATCAATTCACCTTGTCCACTGATAACGTCGTGTTTATCATTTGCGCAAGCCCGTGGTGCTGAAGGCCTCCCGCTTCTGCACCGTCCCTTCAACCCTCCAACCGCACCGATGAACCTGCTGTCCTCGACCCAACCCAGCCTTGCCGGCGCCGCTTCGCGCGCTGCCGTGCGTGGCGTGGGGATCGGCCAGGCCCGCGGTTCGTTCGATGCCGCCTCGTTCTTCGCCAATGCAGCCCCGCCCGGGGCGCCGGATTGCTGACACGCCCCGATCGGGCGCCGAAGCACACCACGGCCCGGGTCTGCGACAGCAGCCCGGGCCGTCGGCTTTTCTGCGCCGCCGTCTGGCCCTTGTCGACCGACCGCCACCCGAAGGAGACCCGATGAAGATGACCCTGAAGGCGCGCAAGCCGCGCAACCCCCTGGTCGCCGCCGCGATGCGGCGCCAAGCCGGGCGCCACGGCCAGACGGTCGGCGCGCTGCGGCAGCAATCCCGGATCGCCCTGCGCCGCGAAGTCGACCGACTTCGACTGCACGGCCCCTGAACCGAACGACGACACCACACAGCGGGCCGCCGGCTCGCACCGGAGAACCACCATGTCGATGCGAGAACTTCCTCTCGATGCAGCCCCTGCCGAGCGCCGGCTGCGTGACCTGGCCGCAGCGCTGCTGCGCCTGGCGAGCCGCGCGCTCGACGCTCTGGCCGAGCGGCTGGACCTGGTCGAGCACGCGCCCGACCCGGCCGAGCCCCTGCTCGAGTACCACGCCGACGCCGGCGCGCCGGAAGGCGCGCTGTACGTCAACGGCCGTCTCGTCGGCCACGTGCTGGGCGTGAACCGGCTCTAAGCCCTGCGCAGGCGCCCGCTGCGGCCCGACGACGGCCGCGGCGGGGCCGCTCGGCGTGGGCCTTGCCCGTCCACCCGGAAGCTCGCGCGCCGAGCGCACCGATGCCGCCGTCGCCGGCGTTCAAGACCGCCGCCCCGGCGCCGAAAACGACGGCAGGCCATCCCAGCACCGCCACCCCATGCCCGCCCCCGCCGTGATCACCCAAGCGCCAGCCACGCTGGCCGGGTGGACGGCGCTGTTCGACGCGCCGTCGCTGCCGGTGCTGGCCGAGAGCGCCGCCGCGCTGGAAGAGCTGCGGCTGAACGAGGACGCGGTCGACGCGCAGCTGCTGGCGCACCACTTCCAGGACGACCCGCTGCTGACGATCAAGGTCCTGGCCCACCTGGGCGCCCTGCGCGCCGGCCGTGAGGGCGGCGAGGCCGAGACGCTGCTCGAGGCGCTCGTCATGCTGGGCATCCCCCCATTCTTTTCCGCCTTCGGCCCGCAGCCGGTGGCCGAGGCGCAGCTGGCCGATCACCCGGCGGCGCTGGACGGCTTCCGCCGCGTGCTGCTGCGCGCGCGCCGCGCGGCGCGTTTCGCCACCGCGTTCGCCGTGCACCGCATGGACCACGACGCGCCGGTGATCCACGAGGCGGCGCTGCTGCACGACTTCGCCGAACTGCTGCTGTGGCTGCGTGCGCCGGCGCTGGCGTTGCAGATCCAGGCCCGCCAGCAGGCCGACCCCACGCTGCGCTCGGCGGCCGTGCAGCGCGAGCTGCTGCACGTCGAGCTGGCGGAGCTCGAGCACGCGCTGATGACGGCCTGGCGCCTGCCCGGCCTGCTGGTGCGCATCACCGACGACCACGCGCCGCGCGCCGACGCCCAGGTGCGCAACGTGCAGATCGCGCTGCGCGTGGCGCGGCACAGCGCCGCGGGCTGGGACAACGCCGCGCTGCCCGACGACATCGCCGACGTCGCCGAGCTGCTGACGCTCTCACCCATCGCCGCCGAACGGCTGCTGCATGAGATCGACGACGAGCCGGCCTGACGGCGCTCGATGCGCGTCGAGCCATCCCGCGCGAGTGCCTGCTCACACCGGCACCGCGGTCGTGGCTTTCAGCCGTTGCAGCACGAAGCTCGTCTTGCAGTCCTGCACGCTGGGGTGCTTGAGCAGGCTGTCCATGATGAAGCGCGAGTAGTGCGCCATGTCGCGCACCACCACCCGCAGCAGGTAGTCCATCTCGCCGGTGAGCGCGGCGCACTCCACCACCTCGGGCCAGGTGGTGACGGCAGCGGAGAACAGATCCATGGGGCTGCGCTTGTGGCTCTCAGCGTGCTTCTCCAGGCGCACGTTGATGTAGGCGGTGAGCCCCAGGCCGACGCGCTCCGGCGCCACCAGCGCCACGTAGCCGGCGATGACGCCGGCTTCCTCCAGCCGCTTGACCCGGCGCAGCGTGGCGCTGGGGGAGAGGTTCACGGCCGCGGCCAGCTCGTCGTAGGTGATCCGGCCCTGCGCCTGCAGCGACTGAAGAATGCGGCGATCGACGCCGTCGAGCGGGATTTCACCTTGCGTCATCATTGCCTCACATGAATCCTGCGTCGATCGTAACCAGCGCGCGCCACGATGCAACCAAACTGCGCGCCGGCGCGTCTACAGTGCCCGATCCGCCCGGCGCGCCATGCGCCGCCACGCGCCAGCAGCAGGAGACGCCATGCAGTTCACCCCCTGGGACAACCCGATGGGCACCGACGGCTTCGAGTTCATCGAGTACGCCGCACCCGACCCCGTCGCGATGGGCCGGCTCTTCGAACGCATGGGCTTCACGGCCATCGCCCGCCACCGGCGCAAGAGCGTGCTGCTGTACCGCCAGGGCGACATCAACTTCATCGTCAACGCCGAGCCCGACAGCTTCGCCCAGCGCTTCGCGCGCCTGCACGGGCCGAGCATCTGCGCCATCGCCTTCCGCGTGCAGGACGCGCGCGCCGCCTACGAGCGTGCGCAGTCGCTCGGTGCCTGGGGCTACGCCGGCAGCGCCGGGCCTGGCGAGCTGAACATCCCGGCGATCAAGGGCATCGGCGACAGCCTGATCTACTTCGTCGACAAGTGGCGCGGCAAGGGCGGCGCGCAGCCCGGCGACATCGGCAACATCGGCTTCTTCGACGTCGATTTCGAACCGCTGCCGGGCGCCTCGCTGAACCCGCCGGGGCACGGCCTGACGTACATCGACCACCTCACGCACAACGTGCACCGCGGCCGCATGGCCGAGTGGGCCGACTTCTACGAGCGGCTGTTCAACTTCCGCGAGATCCGCTACTTCGACATCGAAGGCCAGGTCACGGGCGTGAAGAGCAAGGCCATGACCAGCCCCTGCGGCAAGATCCGCATCCCGATCAACGAAGAAGGCAACGACAAGGCGGGGCAGATCCAGGAGTACCTGGACAAGTACCACGGCGAAGGCATCCAGCACATCGCGCTGGGCTCGACCGACCTGTTCAGGACCGTGGACGCGCTGCGCGCCAGCGGCATCAAGCTGCTGGACACCATCGACACCTACTACGAGCTGGTCGACAAGCGCATCCCCGGCCACGGCGAGAACGTCGCCGAGCTGCAGCGGCGCAAGATCCTCATCGACGGCAAGGCCGGCGAGCTGCTGCTGCAGATCTTCTCCGAGAACCAGCTCGGGCCGATCTTCTTCGAGTTCATCCAGCGCAAGGGCGACCAGGGCTTCGGCGAAGGCAACTTCAAGGCGCTGTTCGAGAGCATCGAGCTCGACCAGATGCGCCGCGGGGTGCTCGAGAAGGCCTGACGCGGACGCGGCGGGCAGCACGCCCAAGGCAGCAGAAGGAGACACCGCATGGACACACCGGTCAAGGGCGTCAACCTCGGCGTGGCCCCGGTCACCTACGGCACGGGCGACCGCCCGCCGCGCGGCGACTACGGCCGTGCGCGCAGCGACTACACATGCGAGCAGGACTGGTCCGCCTACACCGCGGCGGATCACGACACCTACCGGCGCCTCTACGCGCGCCAGACGCGCCAGCTGCCCGGCCTGGCCTGCGACGAGTTCATCGCGGCCGTGCAGCAGCTGGGCGCGCCCGACCGCATCCCGCGCTTCGACGACGTCTCCGAGCGCCTGCTCAAGGCCACCGGCTGGCAGATCGTCGGCGTGCCCGGGCTGATCCCGGAGGAAGCCTTCTTCAAGCTCCTGTCGGAGCGGCGCTTCCCGGTCACCGACTGGATCCGCACGCCCGAGGAGTTTCACTACGTGGTCGAGCCCGACGTCTTCCACGACCTCTTCGGCCACGTGCCGCTGCTCTTCGACCCGATGTTCGCCGACTACATGCAGGCCTACGGCGCCGGCGGGCTCAAGGCCAGCCGGCTCGACGCCTGCGAGCTGCTGGCGCGGCTGTACTGGTACACGGTGGAGTTCGGGCTGATCGCCACGCCGCAGGGGCTGCGCGCCTACGGCGCCGGCATCCTCAGCTCGGCCGGCGAGCTGCGTCACAGCGTCACCTCGCCCGAGCCGGTGCGCCTGGGCTTCGACCTCGAGCGCATCATGCGCAGCCGCTACCGCATCGACACCTACCAGGCGAACTACTTCGTCATCGAATCGTTCGGCCAGCTGTTCGAGGCCACGGCGCCCGACTTCACGCCCATCTACCGCCGCGTGCGCGAGACGATCGCCGCGCAAGGCGAGATCGAGCCCGGCACCGTGCTCGCCGGCGAGCGCCGCTTCGCGCCCAACCCCGCGGCGGCCTGAGCGTCGGGCGTCAGCGCTGCAGCCAGCGCTGGAGCTCGGCCCAGGGCTCGGGTGCATCGGCCATGTGCACGTGGGCGATGCCGGGGAGATGCCGGTTGTCCGCGCCGGGCAGCGTCGCGGTGCTCGGCGGGAACACGATGTTGTCGCAGTGGCTGTAGAAGCAGGTGAAGCGCGCCGCGCGTGACGGCCCTTCGCGCTGCTGCAGCGCCTGCAGCCAATGCGACAGGCGCTTCATCTGTTGCGTGTTGCGCGACAGCGCGAAGCGCGCCAGCCAGGTGCCCTGGTGCGGCGTGCCGATGGTGATGGCGTGGTGCAGGCGGTCATCGTCACCGTGTTCGGCCCACCAGCGCCGCAACGCCAGCCCGCCCATGCTGTGCGCCACGGCCACCGGCGGCAGCCCCGTGGCGGCCTCGAGCCGGCGCACGCCGTCCTCGATGGTGGCGGCGTAGTCGTCGATCGAGCCGAACACCGGCTCGAGGTTGACGGCCACAAAGGGCACGCTGGCGGCTGTCAACCGTGCCATCCAAGGGTTCCACAAGCCGCGGTTGCAGACGAAGCCGTGCACCAGCAGCACGCCGCGCCGGCCGCGGGCGTCGGCCGGCAGATGATCGGGCCAGCGCGTGCAGCGGAAGGGCTGGCGCCAGCAGAACACGAGCGGCGCCGAGGTGACCTCGCCGCACCACGCGACGAGCAGCTGGCGGGTGCTGGCGCGCGGCGCCGGATCGTCGCCATGCACCGCCCGCAGCAGCACGAGCTCGAGGGCCAGCACGGCCGCATAGCCGCCGAGGACGACGAGCGCGCCGGCGACGGCCCAGCCCGGATGGCCGCCGCGCCAGGCGAACACGGCCCACAGCGCCGCCAGCAGCAGCGCGCCAAGCGTGGTCGCCTGCTGCAGCCGCGCCAGGGTCATGCCGCGGCCGGCACCGTCAGCCGCACCTCGCGCCCGGTGAGCTGGCGCGCCAGCCCGGTCGCCAGCATGGCCGCCAGGCCGTACACCGACAGCTGCGGGTTGGCGCCGATGCTCGTGGGGAACAGCGAGCCGTCGTGCACCGAGAGGTTGGCCACCTGCCAGTGGCGCCCGTCGGGCCGCACCACGCCCAGTTCGGGCTTGCCGGCCATGCCGCAGCCGCCCATGACGTGCGCGCTGACGACGCGCGTCAGGTAAGGCTTCATCGGCAGCGTCTGGATGGCCTCGCGCGCCTCGGTCCAGCTGCGGTAGGGGCGGGCCAGCTGATGCACCGGCGTGACCTCGCGTGCGCCGGCCGCGAACTGGATCTCGGCCATGCTGAGCAGCGCACGCCGGGCGCCGTCGAACGTGAAGTCGTTGAGCGGGTAGTCGAGCACGGCCTGCCCGCGGCCATCGAGCTGCACCCGGCCGCCCGGGGACTGCGGATGGAAGCCATCGCGCAGCAGGGCGAGCAGCGCCTGGGTGTGCGGGAACTGCTGCAGCGCGCGCGCTTGCTCGGCGCCGAAGCCGGCCAGCGTGGTGCTGGCGATGACCGGGTGCAGCGGCGGCGCCTCGAGCTTGTAACCCATGGGCCCGTCGATGGGCGCCACGTCGAGGAAGTGGTCCGTGTACATCGTCTGCGGCGCGCCGTGCCAGCCTTCGATGGGCTCGTCGAAGATCGCGGTCGACACGACGACCGGGTGCAGGAACGTGCGACGCCCCAGCACGCCGTGCGGATCGGGCACGTCGGAGCGCAACAGCAGCCCCGGCGAATTGATGGCACCGCCCGCGACCACCACGTGGCGCGCCGTGACGTGCGTGCCCGGGCCAGGCCCCGGCTGTCCGTTGATGGCCACCGGCACCACGCGCAGCCCCCGCACCCGGCCCGCCTTGGCATCCAGTTCCAGTACGGTGGCGCGGGCCTGCACCAGCAACGTCGCGCCGCGGTCGAGCGCCGTCGGGATCGTCGTCACCAGCATCGACTGCTTGGCGTTGGTGGGACAACCCAGCCCGCACGAGCCGAGGTTCCAGCAGGCCTTGACGTTGCGCGGAATGGCCGCCGCCGGAATGCCGAGCCGCGCTGCGCCCAGCTGCAGCCGCTGGTTGTTCGCATTCGGCGGCACCAGCCACGGGCCGATCGCCAGACGGCGCTCGACCTGCAGGAACCAGCTTGTCATCAGGTCATCGCTCAGCGCCTCGAGTGCGAAGTGCTGGCGCCAGTGCGCCAGGGTCGCGTTCGGCGTGCGGAACGAGCTGGTCCAGTTGACGGTGGTGGAGCCGCCGACGCAGCGGCCCTGCAGGATGCCGATGGCCTTGTCCGCCGTCTTGCGGCTGGCGCTGTCCTGGTAGAGCTGCGGGTAGGCGTCGGCCTCCATCTGCTTGAAGTCGCTGCTGCTCTTGAGCGGCCCTTCTTCGACGATCACCACGTCCAGCCCGGCGGCCGTGAGCAGCTCGGCGGTGATGCCGGCGCCGGCGCCGCTGCCGACGATGACCACGTCGCAGGTGATGCGCTCGGGCAGCGCGCCGTGTTCGCCGCCGCGCACCTTCCAGCCGCGCGCCAGGCCGGCGCGGATGGGGTCGGGGATGCGGGATTCGGCGGTCATGGATGCGGTTCTCGGGTCATGGGGCGCCGCATAGCAGTGCGGCGGCGCAGCGTTTGGATCACACCGGCAACGGGCCGGGATAACCCACGGTCGACCAGGTGGCGGGGTCGGCGAAGTAGGCGCCGTTGGTGAGGTCGCGCAGGGCGTGGAAGACCTGCTGGCGCAAGGCGAGTGACGACGTGCGCAGGCCTTGCAGCGCCTCGGTGACGTCGCCGGGCGAGGCGGTGTCCCAGCTGCTCGTCAGCCCGAAGAGGCCGACCCGCCCGGCGGGATGCGCCAGCAGCGACAGCAGTTCGTCCACCTCGGCCTGCATGCCCGGCGGCAGGCCGGCCACGGTGGCTTCGAGCCGGCGCAGCTGGGCCTGGAGCGCGGTCTGGCGACCGGCTCCTTCGGCGGGCAGCAACGGCCCCAGCACGCCCTGGGTGATGGCGCCCAGCATCGCTTCGGCCGCCGGCGTGAAGCGACCGTCCGAGGTGCGCGCCGGGCGCAGCGTGGCCACCGTGCCGCCGGCGACGGCGAGCAGGACGCCGGTGGCGGTGCCCACGGCCAGCAGGGTGCGTCTTCGCATGCGGGCAGTGTTGCATCATTGCGCGAGCCCGCCCTAGAGGCGGCCGACTAACCCCTCCGCCCCGCCGGTGCGCCGCGGCGCTTGCCTGGCTGCGCGTCGCTTGTGCAGCAGGCGTTTTGCAACACCGTCTCACGCCCCGTCATGTCGCCTCTGGGCCAACAGATCCTGCAGTGCCTTCACGCCGTCAACCACGAGCGCCAGCGTCGTGCGCAGGATGCCGTGCTGGCGCGGCGCGTGCAGCGCATCAAGCAGTTCCAGCAGGCCCGCTTCGAGTCGACCTATGCAGAGCTGATGGCCAACCCGCGCTACGCGGCGGCCGCGCGGTTCTTCCTGCGCGATCTCTACGGGCCTGAGGACTTCACCCGCCGCGACGAGGAGTTCGCGCGCATCGTGCCACCGCTGACCCGCCTGTTCCCGCGCGAGGTGGTCGAGACGGTGCACGCGCTGTCGCAGCTGCACGCCTTGTCTGAACAGCTCGACACCGCGATGGCGGAACACATCGACGACCGACCGCTGGATGGCGCGAGCTACGCGCTCGCCTGGCGCAGCGTGGGACGTGAAGCCGACCGCGAGCGCCAGGTGGTGCTGATGCTGCAGGTGGGCTCGGCGCTGGAGCACTACACGCACAACGCGCTGCTTCGGCACAGCCTGCGCCTGATGCGCGGCCCGGCGCAGACGGCCGGCCTCGGCGCGCTGCAGCGCTTTCTCGAGACCGGGTTCGAGACGTTCCGTGCGATGGGCGGCGCAGCCGAGTTCCTGGACACGATCGCGCGCCGCGAGCGGACCTTGTCGGCGGCGCTGTTCGCGGGCGGCGATGTCCCGGGCGCGACACGCGTGCTGTAGCGCGCGCGACGTCGGCCCAGTTCCCTAGTGCAAGCACCGAGGCCGTGGCCGCGAGGCGACGGCGACCATTGCGCCCGTCACCAACCTTTCGGCCGCGCCGTCGCGCGGCGAGCACTCCGCACGTGTCGCTTCCCTGGCTCGACCACTACCCACCCGGCGTGCCGGCTCAGGCCGACATCGACGCTTATCACAACCTGGCCGAGCTGCTGGAAGCGGCCTTTCGCCGCTATCCCAAGCGCGACGCGTCGTGCTGCTTCGATGCGCGCCTGACCTTCCGCGACGTCGACGAACTGTCGCAGGCCTTCGGCGCGTGGCTGCAATCGCTGCAACTCGCCCGCGGCACACGCGTGGCGGTGATGATGCCCAACGTGCCGCAGTACCTGGTGGTGATCGCCGCCGTGCTGCGGGCTGGCTACGCCGTCGTGAACGTGAACCCGCTGTACACGGCGCGCGAACTCGAGCACCAGCTCAAGGATTCGGGCGCCGAGGTCATCGTGGTGCTCGAGAACTTCGCCGCCACGCTGGCCGAGGTGATCGACCGCTGCGCGGTGCGCCACGTGGTGCTGGCGGCGATGGGCGACCTGCTCGGGCCTTGGCAGGGGCCGTTCATCAACTTCGCCGTGCGCCACCTGCGCAAGATGGTGCCCGAGTACGCGCTGCCGTTGGATGGCGGGCGCACCGTGCAGCGCTTCGGCGAGGTCATCGCGCGTGGCCAGCGCATGACGCTGCGCCGGCCCGACATCAGTCCGGACGACGTCGCCTTCCTGCAGTACACGGGCGGCACCACGGGCGTCTCCAAGGGCGCGACGCTGCTGCATCGCAACGTGGTCGCCAACATCATGCAGTGCGAGGCTTGGTTCAAGCCGATGCTCGACAAGGTGGGCACCGATCGCCAGCTCACCGTCGTCTGCGCGCTGCCGCTGTACCACATCTTCGCGCTGACGATCTGCGCCCTGATGGGCGCGCACTTCGGCGCCATGAACCTGCTCATTCCGAACCCCCGCGACATACCCGGGTTCGTGAAGACGCTGGCCAAGCACCGCGTCAACATGTTCCCGGCGGTCAACACGCTGTTCAACGCGCTGGCCAACGACCCGGACTTCGCGCGCCTCGATTTCTCTGGGCTCGTCGTCTCCAACGGCGGCGGCATGGCCGTGCAGAAAGCCACGGCCGACAAGTGGCTCAAGGTGACCGGCTGCCCGGTGGTCGAGGGCTACGGCCTGTCCGAAACCTCGCCGGTGGCGACCAGCAACCGTCTGGACCTGATGGCGTTCACCGGCACGATCGGTCTGCCGATCCCGTCGACCGAGATCGCCATTCGCGACGATGCCGGCCAGGACGTTCCCATCGGCGAGCCGGGCGAGATCTGCATCCGCGGCCCGCAGGTCATGGCCGGCTACTGGAACCGCCCCGACGAGACGGCGAAGGTCATGACGCCGGACGGCTTCTTCAAATCGGGCGACGTCGGGATCATGGACGAGCGCGGCTACGTGCGGATCGTCGACCGCAAGAAGGACATGATCCTGGTGTCGGGCTTCAACGTGTACCCCAACGAGATCGAGCAGGTCGTGAGCCAGCACCCCGGCGTGCTCGAGTGCGCCGCGATCGGCGTCGGCGACGAGAAGTCCGGCGAGGCGGTCAAGCTGTTCGTGGTCAAGAACGACCCGACGCTGTCCGAGGAGGACGTCGCGGCCTACTGCCGCGAGAACTTCACCGCCTACAAGCGGCCGAAGTACATCGAGTTCCGCGACGAGCTGCCCAAGAGCAACGTGGGGAAGATCCTTCGCCGGGAGTTGCGCACCACGGCTTGAGTGGTGCAACTGGGGCGTACGGATGCGCCCACCGGATGACGCCCACCTCGCGCGCCGTTCCGTGGCGCTCCTGAAGTTGGCGCCAAGAAAGCAAAAAGGCCCAGTCTTGCGACTGGGCCTTTTGCCTCTTTAATTAGCCTGACAATGTCCTACTTTCACACGGGAATCCGCACTATCATCGGCGCAAAGGCGTTTCACTGTCCTGTTCGGGATGGGAAGGAGTGGGACCACCTTGCTATGGTCATCAGGCTTGACTTGTCGCCATGCTGTCGTGTTCGACAACACAGCCAATTCATAGAGTCTCAATCAGCAGATTGCGTCTAACTTGGCATAACCCAAATTCAACTCGATCGTCACGACGATCATCAAAGTTATAGGGTCAAGCCGCACGAGCAATTAGTACCGGTCAGCTTAACTGGTTACCCAGCTTCCACACCCGGCCTATCAACGTCCTGGTCTCGAACGACTCTTCAGGGGGCTCGAGGCCCCGGCAAGACTCATCTTGAGACGAGTTTCCCGCTTAGATGCTTTCAGCGGTTATCTCTTCCGCACTTAGCTACTCGGCTATGCCACTGGCGTGACAACCGATGCACCAGAGGTGCGTCCACTCCGGTCCTCTCGTACTAGGAGCAGGCTCTCTCAATCTTGCAGCGCCCACGGAAGATAGGGACCAAACTGTCTCACGACGTTTTAAACCCAGCTCACGTACCTCTTTAAATGGCGAACAGCCATACCCTTGGGACCGGCTACAGCCCCAGGATGAGATGAGCCGACATCGAGGTGCCAAACACCGCCGTCGATATGAACTCTTGGGCGGTATCAGCCTGTTATCCCCAGAGTACCTTTTATCCGTTGAGCGATGGCCCTTCCATACAGAACCACCGGATCACTTAGTCCTACTTTCGTACCTGCTCGACTTGTCAGTCTCGCAGTCAAGCACGCTTATGCCTATGCACTATCAGCACGATTTCCGACCGTGCCTAGCGTACCTTCGAACTCCTCCGTTACGCTTTGGGAGGAGACCGCCCCAGTCAAACTGCCCACCATACACTGTCCCCAACCCGGATCACGGGCCAAGGTTAGAACCTCAAACACACCAGGGTGGTATTTCAACGTTGGCTCCACCCGATCTAGCGACCGGGCTTCAAAGCCTCCCACCTATCCTACACAGATCTGTTCAAAGTCCAATGTAAAGCTACAGTAAAGGTTCATGGGGTCTTTCCGTCTTTCCGCGGGGAGATTGCATCATCACAAACATTTCAACTTCGCTGAGTCTCTGGAGGAGACAGTGTGGCCATCGTTACGCCATTCGTGCAGGTCGGAACTTACCCGACAAGGAATTTCGCTACCTTAGGACCGTTATAGTTACGGCCGCCGTTTACTGGGACTTCGATCAAGAGCTTGCACCCCATCACTTAATCTTCCAGCACCGGGCAGGCGTCACACCCTATACGTCGACTTTCGTCTTTGCAGAGTGCTGTGTTTTTAGTAAACAGTCGCAGCCACCGATTCTCTGCGGCCTCATTGGGCTCCCCCTGTACGGGATCACCTACTAAAGGCACACCTTCTTCCGAAGTTACGGTGTCAATTTGCCGAGTTCCTTCTCCAGAGTTCTCTCAAGCGCCTTAGAATACTCATCTCGCGCACCAGTGTCGGTTTGCGGTACGGTCGCGTGCAGCTGGAGCTTAGTGGCTTTTCCTGGAAGCAGGGTATCGCTCGCTTCGGCGGCAAGCCGCCTCGTTATCACCTCTCATCTAAGACCCCCGGATTTGCCTAAGGGCCATGACTACGGGCTTGAACCAGGATATCCAACACCTGGCCGAGTTAACCTTCTCCGTCCCCACATCGCACTGCACGTCGGTACAGGAATATTGACCTGTTTCCCATCAGCTACGCATCTCTGCCTCGCCTTAGGGGCCGACTCACCCTACGCCGATGAACGTTGCGTAGGAAACCTTGCGCTTTCGGCGAGGGGGCTTTTCACCCCCTTTAACGCTACTCATGTCAGCATTCGCACTTCCGATACCTCCAGCAGACCTCACGATCCACCTTCGCAGGCGTACGGAACGCTCTCCTACCGCGCATCTTGCGATGCACCCGCAGCTTCGGTAACTGGCTTAGCCCCGTTACATCTTCCGCGCAGGACGACTCGATCAGTGAGCTATTACGCTTTCTTTAAATGATGGCTGCTTCTAAGCCAACATCCTGACTGTTTTAGCCTTCCCACTTCGTTTCCCACTTAGCCAATTTTAGGGACCTTAGCTGGCGGTCTGGGTTGTTTCCCTCTTGTGTCCGGACGTTAGCACCCGGTGCACTGTCTCCCAAGCTGTACTCATCGGTATTCGGAGTTTGCAATGGTTTGGTAAGTCGCCATGACCCCCTAGCCATAACAGTGCTCTACCCCCGATGGTAATACTTGAGGCACTACCTAAATAGTTTTCGGAGAGAACCAGCTATCTCCAAGTTTGTTTAGCCTTTCACCCCTATCCACAGCTCATCCGCTAGTTTTGCAACACTAGTCGGTTCGGACCTCCAGTACCTGTTACGGCACCTTCATCCTGGCCATGGATAGATCACTTGGTTTCGGGTCTACACCCAGCGACTGATCGCCCTGTTCGGACTCGATTTCTCTACGGCTTCCCTATTCGGTTAACCTTGCCACTGAATGTAAGTCGCTGACCCATTATACAAAAGGTACGCCGTCACCCTTGCGGGCTCCGACTTTTTGTATGCATGCGGTTTCAGGATCTATTTCACTCCCCTCCCGGGGTTCTTTTCGCCTTTCCCTCACGGTACTAGTTCGCTATCGGTCGATTACGAGTATTTAGCCTTGGAGGATGGTCCCCCCATCTTCAGACAGGATTTCACGTGTCCCGCCCTACTTGTCGCACGCCTAGTTCCACAACCGATCTTTTCCATACGGGGCTATCACCCGCTGTGGCCGGACTTTCCAGACCGTTCTGATAAATCGACTGCTAAAACGTGCAGGCTGTTCCGATTTCGCTCGCCACTACTTTCGGAATCTCGGTTGATGTCTGTTCCTCGAGCTACTGAGATGTTTCAGTTCGCCCGGTTCGCCTCGCATGACTATGTATTCATCATGCGATACCCTTGCGGGTGGGTTTCCCCATTCGGAAATCTCCGGATCAAAGCTAATTTGCCAGCTCCCCGAAGCTTATCGCAGGCTACCACGTCCTTCATCGCCTGTAATCGCCAAGGCATCCACCACATGCACTTAGTCACTTGACCCTATAACTTTGACGCCGGCTGACGACCGGGTCGGTCAATGACTGGATTGAGTATGACGCGTTATGCCGACTTCGATTCTGGAATCGAAGTTTGTTTTGACGCAATCATGTGCCGCTGATGGCACGGCTCGACACGCGCTTGGCAGAGCCAAGACCGTCTCGATTTCCATCAGCAGCGCTGATTTTCGACTCTATGAATTGTTAAAGAACGACAGCCGATCGTCTGATCGAACCGGCCAGGGCGCCATGCGCGCTCGCCGCTTGGATCAGAACAGGTGGTGGAGGTGAACGGGATCGAACCGATGACCCCCTGCTTGCAAAGCAGGTGCTCTCCCAGCTGAGCTACACCCCCTACTGGATGGTGGGTCTGGTTGGATTCGAACCAACGACCCCCGCCTTATCAAGACGGTGCTCTAACCGACTGAGCTACAGACCCGTTGTCCGGGTTTCTGTCGTCAACAACAGCCGATAAGTGTGAGCGCTTGAACTTGAGTGCTTTTTCCAGAAAGGAGGTGATCCAGCCGCACCTTCCGATACGGCTACCTTGTTACGACTTCACCCCAGTCACGAACCCTGCCGTGGTAATCGCCCTCCTTGCGGTTAGGCTAACTACTTCTGGCAGAACCCGCTCCCATGGTGTGACGGGCGGTGTGTACAAGACCCGGGAACGTATTCACCGCGACATTCTGATCCGCGATTACTAGCGATTCCGACTTCACGCAGTCGAGTTGCAGACTGCGATCCGGACTACGACCGGTTTTCTGGGATTGGCTCCCCCTCGCGGGTTGGCAGCCCTCTGTACCGGCCATTGTATGACGTGTGTAGCCCTACCCATAAGGGCCATGATGACCTGACGTCATCCCCACCTTCCTCCGGTTTGTCACCGGCAGTCTCATTAGAGTGCCCTTTCGTAGCAACTAATGACAAGGGTTGCGCTCGTTGCGGGACTTAACCCAACATCTCACGACACGAGCTGACGACGGCCATGCAGCACCTGTGTGCTGGCTCTCTTTCGAGCACTCCCGCATCTCTGCAGGATTCCAGCCATGTCAAGGGTAGGTAAGGTTTTTCGCGTTGCGTCGAATTAAACCACATCATCCACCGCTTGTGCGGGTCCCCGTCAATTCCTTTGAGTTTCAACCTTGCGGCCGTACTCCCCAGGCGGTCAACTTCACGCGTTAGCTACGTTACTGAGAAGGAACCTTCCCAACAACCAGTTGACATCGTTTAGGGCGTGGACTACCAGGGTATCTAATCCTGTTTGCTCCCCACGCTTTCGTGCATGAGCGTCAGTGCAGGCCCAGGGGATTGCCTTCGCCATCGGTGTTCCTCCGCATATCTACGCATTTCACTGCTACACGCGGAATTCCATCCCCCTCTGCCGCACTCCAGCCGTGCAGTCACAAATGCAGTTCCCAGGTTAAGCCCGGGGATTTCACATCTGTCTTGCACGACCGCCTGCGCACGCTTTACGCCCAGTAATTCCGATTAACGCTTGCACCCTACGTATTACCGCGGCTGCTGGCACGTAGTTAGCCGGTGCTTATTCTTCAGGTACCGTCATCCCCCCGGGGTATTAGCCCAGGAGATTTCTTCCCTGACAAAAGCGGTTTACAACCCGAAGGCCTTCTTCCCGCACGCGGCATGGCTGGATCAGGGTTGCCCCCATTGTCCAAAATTCCCCACTGCTGCCTCCCGTAGGAGTCTGGGCCGTGTCTCAGTCCCAGTGTGGCTGGTCGTCCTCTCAGACCAGCTACAGATCGTAGGCTTGGTAGGCCTTTACCCCACCAACTACCTAATCTGACATCGGCCGCTCCAATAGCGCGAGGTCTTGCGATCCCCCGCTTTCACCCTTGGGTCGTATGCGGTATTAATCCGGCTTTCGCCGGGCTATCCCCCACTACTGGGCACGTTCCGATGCATTACTCACCCGTTCGCCACTCGTCGCCAGGTTGCCCCGCGTTACCGTTCGACTTGCATGTGTAAGGCATGCCGCCAGCGTTCAATCTGAGCCAGGATCAAACTCTTCAGTTCGATCTTGAATTTGCTCAACGGAATCGAAGTGAACTTCACTTCAGTTTCCATGAGCGTTTGAGGTCTTTCGACCACGAGTTCCACTGTGAGGCAGAACTCTTGGCACTCGCCTTCAAACGCCCACGCTTATCGGCTGTATGTTGTTAAAGAACTTCGCTTCAGGCTGGCTGTTTGCTTGCCGTCTTGCGCCGCCGATCAGTGATCAGCGAAGACCGAGATTCTGACATTCTTTTTAAACACCTGTCAATCACTCGGATTTTTCGTCGTCGCTGCTGGCTCGCTTGGTTGCCGGTTTTCCCGGCGCGGCCCGCATCAACAGCGGAGCCCGCGACTGTAGCACACGAATTCTGGGTGCGCAAGCGGTGGCCTTCAGCCCATCCGTCGCGCTGCATGCGCCTCGGCTTGCGCGGCGCCCACCCGGGCTCAGTTCAGCAGCCGGGTCGGCAGCAGCTGCTGCAGCCTCGCCGCCGGATCATCGTCCTGCAGCACTTGCGGTAGCACCGCGGCGAGCTGCCGGGTGTCGGCGCGCAGGACGCGCTGCTTGACCGAGGGCACGCGGGCCGGGTGCATGGAAAAGCTGCGCAGCCCCATGGCGAGGAGGATCTCGGTGAAGGCGGTGTCGCCGGCCATCTCGCCGCACACGGACACGCCCTTGCCGGCCGCCACGGCGCAGGTGATCGTGCGGTGCAGCAGGTGCAGCACCGCGGGGTGCCACGGGTCGTAGAGGTGGGCGACCGCCTCGTCGGCACGGTCGATCGCCAGGGTGTACTGGATGAGGTCGTTGGTGCCGATGGAGACGAAGTCGAAGTGGCGCAGGAAGCGCTCGATGACGACCGCCGCGGCCGGCACCTCGACCATCGCACCGACCTCCACGTGCGAGTAGGCGCGGCCGCCGTCGTCGAGCTGCTGGCGCGCCCGCGCCAGGGCCTCGAACACCAGCCGCACCTCGCCCAGCTGGGCCACCATGGGGATCAGGATGCGCACCTTGCCGTAGGCGCTGGCGCGCAGCATGGCGCGCAGCTGCTGGCGGAACATGCCGGGTTCGGCCAGGCTCCAGCGGATGGCGCGCAGCCCGAGCGCGGGGTTGAGACCGTGCTCATGGCGCAGCTCCTGCTGCGACATGCGCTCCAGCGGCTTGTCGGCGCCCACGTCGACCGTGCGGATGGTGACCGGCAGGCCCTGCAGGCCGACGACCGCGTCGCGGTAGGCCTCGAACTGCTCGTCCTCGCCGGGCAGGTCGCCGCCGCGGTTCATGAACAGGAACTCGCTGCGGAAGAGCCCCACGCCGACGGCGCCGGCGTCGAGCGCGGCCGCTGCGTCCTGAGGCAGCTCGATGTTGGCCAGCAGTTCCACCGGGTGGCCATCGAGCGTCACCGCGGGCGTGTGGCGCAGGCGGTGCAGGCGCGCGCGTTCGAGTTCGCTCTGGCGCTGGCGGAAGCGGTACTCCTCCAGCACGATGGGCGAGGGGTTGACGATGACGACGCCGGCGTCGCCGTCGATGACGATCCAGTCGTCCTGGCGGATCAGGCGGCTGGCCTCGCGCGCGCCGACGACGGCCGGGATGTCCATGCTGCGCGCGACGATGGCGGTGTGCGAGGTGCGCCCGCCGACGTCGGTGACGAACCCCGTGAACACGCTGCGCTTGAACTGGATCATGTCGGCCGGCGCCACGTCGTTGGCCACCAGCACCAGCGGGTCGGCACCGGCGAAGTCGCGCGCCATGTCGGCCGGCGCGGGGGCCAGTGCGGCGCCGTCGCGGCCCGCGCCGCCCAGCACGCGCAGCAGCCGCTCGACCACCTGCTCGACGTCGGCCTTGCGCTCGCGCAGGTACTCGTCCTCCATGTCGTCGAACTGGCGCGCCAGCACCTCGAGCTGGGCCGACAGGGCCCATTCGGCGTTGTAGTGCCGGTCCTCGATCCAGTGCTTGGTGGCGGTGGACAACGAGTCGTCGTGCAGCAGCATCAGGTGCACGTCGAGCAGCGCTGCCAGCTCGTGCGGCGCTTCGGGCGGCAGCTCGCGCTTGAGCCCTTCGAGTTCGGCGGCGACGGCGTCGCGCGCGTCGCGCAGCCGGCCGATCTCGTGCTCCACGCGCTCGGCCGAGACGAAGTAGTGCGCCACGTCCACGCGGCTCGACGCCACCAGCACGGCGCGGCCGATGGCCACGCCCCTGGACACCGGAAGGCCGAAGACCTGGATGCTCATCGGATCAATGTAGCAGCGCCGCGTGGCGCCGCGGCGGGCTACTCGCCTTCGCCGAACTTGCCGTCGATCAGCGCGCGCAGCGCCGTCATCGCCTCGGCCTCGTCCTCGCCTTCGACCTCGATCTCGATCTCGGTGCCGTGGCCGGCGGCCAGCATCATCACGCCCATGATGCTCTTGGCATTGACGCGGCGGCCGTTGCGGCTGAGGTGCACCTCGCTCTTGTAGCCGCCGGCGAGCTTGGTCAGCTTGGCGGACGCCCGCGCGTGCAGCCCGAGCTTGTTGCTGATCTGGATGCTGCTTCGGATCATCGGTGGTCGGCTGGTGGCCGCTTTGGTCCTGGCGGCGGGGATGCGACGCCTGCATGATGCCCTGGCGGCCGCCGTCGACGGCGCGCACCACCAGCTCGTCCAGCGGCAGGTGGCCGTAGCACAGCGTGCGCCACAGCATGGGCACGTTGACCCCGGTGGCCACGCGCCAGCGCTGGTGGCGGGCCGCGGCGGTGACGTTGAGCGCGGCGTTGCACGGCGTGGCGCCGAAGGCGTCGGCCAGGATGAGCACCTCGCCTTCGGCCAGCGACGCCAGGGCCTCAGCCACCTGCGCTTCGGCGTCGGGCAGGCTCGCCTGGGGCGGCACGTCCACCACCGCCACCTGAGCGCCGCAATCGCCGAACGCATGGCGCGCCACCGCCAGCAGCGAGCCGGCCAGCGGGGCGTGGGCGACGATGAGGATCGACGGCATGGGCTCGGGCGCTCGGGGCGGTCAGGCGCGATTATCGGCAGCGGCGCGCGGGGCGACGGCAGGCGCCGTGCCGACACGCAGGAACCAGCCGTACGCCGCCAGGCAGCACACGCCGAAGACGCCGAACGCGACCCGGAACGCCGCGGGCTCGGCCAGGCCGCCGAAGGCGCGCAAGGCGTCGATGAGCAGGCCGATGCCCCACTGCACGCAGAACACGCCGCCGAAGATGACGAGGTTGAACGCCGACAGCGCGCGCCCTGCCAGCGCGGTCGGGAACGCCGCGCCGACCGCCGGCTGGCTCACCGAGACGAAGGTGCAGCTGACGCACCACACGGCCCACAGCGCCGCCCCGGCGCCGGAGCCCAGCGCCACCAGCACGCCCATCAGCAGCAGCGGCAGCGGCAGGCCCCAGCGCATCAGTGCCAGTGGCGTCACGCCGGCGCTGGCCAGGCGCGGCATCACCGCGCCCCAGCTGCCGAAGGCGACCAGCATCGCCAGGTTGATGGCGAAGAGGCCCTGGGCCGCCTCGGCCGCCGTCCAACCCGAGACGCGCGTGAGCCATGGGCCGGCCCACAGCGACTGCACCGCCACCAGCCCGCCGTAGAGGAAGAACGCCAGCGGCGCGGTACGCACGAAGAGCGGGTGGCGCACGATGTCGCGGTAGCGGCCGCGGGACGACGCCGCTGCCGGCATGCCGCCCGTGCCGGCGCCGGCGCTCGCCGCGGCCAGTGCGCCGGCCGGCTGGGAAGGCCCCGCGTCAGCGGCCGGCGCCGGCGGCGCCGCCGGCACCGCATCCAGCCCACGCGGCAGCAGCAGCGCGATGCCGAGCGCCGCGACGAGCAGCAACCCGGCCACCAGCCAGAACAGGCCGCGCCAGCCCAGCAGGGGCAGCAGCAGCTGCACGGGCAGCGTCGAAGCCACCATGCCGAGCGAGCCGGTCATGAGCATCCACGAGTTGGCGCGCAGCTGGGCGCTGGGCGAGAACAGCCGGCGATAGGCCGTCAGCGGCGCCATCAGCCCGGCGGCCATGCCTGCGCCGATGGCGACGCGCGCGGCGATCAGCGACGGCAGGTCGCGCGCCAGCGCGAAGGCGGCGCAGCCCAGCACCGCCACGGCCAGCAGCACGAGCGACGTGCGGCGCGGCCCGAAGCGGTCGAGCGCGCGCCCCAGCGGCAGCTGCAGCGCGGCGAAGCCGAAGAAGTAGGCGCCGGCCAGCAGCCCGAGGTCGCCGGCGGCCAGGCCCAGTTCGGTGCTGAACACCGGCGCCAGCGTCGCCGTGACAGCGCGCAGCAGCGCCGAGAAGAAGTAGGCGAAGGCGAAGGCGCCGAAGACGACGGCGGCGGCCGGCATGGCGCCGCTCATCCCGGCACGAACCGCAAGGCGGCGACGAAGGTGTCGGCAGCCTCGGCCGATGGCCGCTCGCCCAGCACGCTGGCCTGGAACACGCGCGTGCCGTGGGCGAACACGGCCAGCTCCATCTGCAGCGTGGCGGCGCGGTCGCCCGCGCGCCCGGCCAGGCGCAGCCGCGCGGCGTTGGCCTGTGGCGTGGCGCCGGCGACGGTCAACGGCAGCGGCGCGCCTTCGGTCGTGCCCAGCTTGGCTGCGGCGCCGGCGCGCAGTTCGGCGAGCGCCGCGCCGACGAGTGCCGGCTCGATCACGTCGGCGTGGGCCAGCGCCCAGGTCTGGCCACCGGCGGTGCACGCCATCAGCGCCAGCTTCACCGGGCGCCCGGCCAGCGGGAGTTCGCGTTCCTGGGTGACGGGGCGGCAGGGGAACTGCAGCGCCAGCTGCGTGCCCGCGGGGCGCACGTCGCGCCAGTCCAGGGTGGGCGAACAGGCCGACCCCAGCGCCAGCACGGCCAGCGCGGCCAGGGCAGGGGCGGCACGACTCGAGGTGCCGCGAAGGCCAGGCCACGTCATGCGGGCGATTATCCTGAACGGCATGTCCACGAGCCCCGACCCGCTCACCCCCGGTGCCCTGGCCGGGATCCGCGTCCTCGACCTCACGCGCGTGCTGGCCGGGCCGTGGTGCACGCAGACGCTGGCCGACCTGGGCGCCGAGGTGATCAAGGTCGAGCGCCCGCCCGGCCCCGGCCACCCCGGCGGTGACGACACGCGCGGCTGGGGCCCGCCGTTCCTCAAGGACCGCGAGGGCCGTGACACCGCCGATGCCGCCTATTTCCTGGGCGCCAACCGCAACAAGCGCTCGGTCACCATCGACATCGCCCAGCCGCAAGGCCAGGCGCTGGTGCAGCGCATGGCGGCGCATTGCGACGTGCTGGTGGAGAACTACAAGGTCGGCGACATGGCGCGCTACGGCCTGGACAGCGCGGCGATGCTGGCGCGCCAGCCGCGCCTGGTGTACTGCTCGATCACCGGCTACGGCCAGACCGGCCCTTACCGCGAACGCGCGGGCTACGACTACGCCGTGCAGGGTCTGGGCGGGCTGATGAGCATCACCGGCGAACGCGACGACCTGCCCGGCGGCGGCCCGCAGAAGGTGGGCGTGGCGGTGGCCGACCTGTTCACGGGGCTCTACAGCACGATCGCCATCCTGGCCGCGCTGCGCCACCGCGACGTCACGGGCCAGGGCCAGGCGATCGACATGGCGCTGCTCGACACCCAGGTGGCGATGCTGGCCAACATGGGCGCCAACTACCTCGTCACGCGCCAGCCGCCGCGGCGCGCCGGCAACGCGCACCAGAACATCGTGCCCTACCAGGTGTTCGAGGTGGCCGACGGCCACCTGATCCTGGCGGTGGGCAACGACGCCCAGTTCGAGCGCTTCTGCCGCGTCGCCGGCTGCGCCGAGCTGGCTGCCGACGAACGCTACGCGCGCAACGCCGGCCGGGTGCGCCATCGCGACGTGCTCGTGCCGTTGCTGGCCGCCGTGCTGCGACAGCGGACGCGCGCCGACTGGCTGGCGGCGCTGGAAGCGGCCAAGGTGCCGTGCGGGCCGATCAACGACCTGGGCGACGTCTTCGCCGACCCGCACGTGCGCGAGCGCGGCATGGTCACGCGCATCGACCATCCGCACGCCGACGGCCTGGAGCTGGTGGCCAGCCCGATGAAGCTCTCGGCGACGCCGGTGCAGCTGCGCCGGCCGCCGCCGCTGCTGGGCCAGCACACCGACGAGGTGCTGGCCGAGTTCGGCATCGACGCCGACGAACGCGCCCGGCTGCGCGCCGCCGGCGTCATCGGCGCGGCGAGCGTGAACTAGTTGCCGATGGCCGGCCGCGGCGGCTGCAGCAGCCGGCCGGGGTGGCCGGATCATGGCGCCCCGCCATGGAAGCCACCACCCGCCAGCCGAGCAGTACCGCCGTCGCCGCGCTCGACCCCGCAGCGCTGGTCGCGCAGCTGGGTGGCGAGGTCGCCGGCACCTTGTCGGCCGCGCTGGAGCGCGTGACGACCCTCGCCGCCACCGGCCGCATCGACCGCGCCGGCCTCCGCGCGCTGCGCGACGAGATCGACCGTGCGCGCCGCGCCGGCATCATGGCCCAGCAGCTGGTGCGTCTGGCCGGGGTGCCGCTGGCGCGCGAGCGCGTCGACCTGACGGCGCTGGCGCGCGAGGCGCTGCGCCAGCGTGGCCGTGAACTGGAAGCGCGCGGCATCGAGGTGCGCCAGCAGTTCGAGCCGGCGCAGGTGCGCAGCGACGCCACGCTCGCCTTCTCGCTGCTGCAGGCGGTGCTGGACTGGAGCTTCGAGCACGCGGTGTCGCGCATCGACATCTCGGTGGGCCTGGCCAGCGCCTGGCCGCAGCGCGCCCGACTGGTGGTGGGTTTCGCCGACCAGCCGCCCGACGAGGTCGACACCGCGGCAACGCCGCTGGACGACGGCGAGCAGCCGGCGCTGGACACCATGTCGTGGCGCCTCGTGCAGCAGACGGCGCGCGTGCTGGGGCTGCAGGCCCGGCGCACCGACACGCCGGGGCGCACGAAGCTGGAGCTGGCGTTTCCCGACACCCTGCCGCCCATCCTCATGGGCGGCTTCGAGCCTGATGGCGCCGGCACCGCGCGCACCGCGCCGGGCGGGCTCGTCGCGGTGGACGGCGCCGTGGCGCGCGACGCCGTGACGACGCCTGCGCACGAGCTCGAGCGCGAGACCGACACGGTCGGCCCGAACTCGCAGCCGCTCGCCGGCCACCACGTGCTGGTGATCGCCGCGCGGCGCGAGGTGCGCAACGTGGTGCGCCAGGCGCTCAGGCCGATGGGCCTGCTCGTCGACCACGCGGCCTCGATCGACGAGGCGCGCTAGGTGTGCAGCGCCGGGCTGCCGCACGCCATCGTCTACGACGCGGCGCTGGGCGGCGATGCGTTCGACCGCCTGCGCCAGGAACTGCTGGCCGAGCTGCCCGGGCTGGCGATGATCCAGATCGCCGAACACGGCCGCGCCTTCGAGGTGCTGAACATCGCCGGGCGGCAGTTCGCCAGCGTCGGCCGCGACGCCGTCATCGCGCAGCTGCCGGCGGCGCTGCAGTTCGAGCTGTCGCGCAAGGCCGGCTGAGCCGGCGGGCCAAGGCCCCTGCCGTAAACTGCGCCGCGCCATGGCCGCCGCCCGTCGTCCGTCGTCAACACGCGCTGCCACGCGCCGCGCGGCGCTGGTGCTCGCGCTGGCCGGTGCGGCACTGCTGGGCGCCTGCAGCGGGCGCGATCCGGCGCCGCAGTTCAGCTACACGCTGCTGGACGGCCAGAAGGCCAGCACCGAGGCGCAGCGCGGCAAGGTGCTGCTGGTGAACTTCTGGGCCACGAGCTGCACCACCTGCGTCAAGGAGATGCCGCAGCTGGTGGCCACGCACCGCAAGTACGCCGGCCGCGGCTTCGACACGCTGGCGGTGGCGATGAGCTACGACCCGCCGGCCTACGTGGCCAACTTCGCCGCCAGCCGGCAGCTGCCGTTCGGCGTGGTCATCGACAACACCGGCGCCATCGCCAAGGCGTTCAGCGACGTCAAGCTGACGCCGACCACGTTCCTCATCGACAAGCGCGGCGCCATCGTCAAGCGCTACGTCGGCGAGCCCGACTTCGCCGAACTGCACGCGCTGGTCGAGAAGCTCCTGGCCGAACCCGCCTGATGCTGGGGCGGCTCGCCGGCACGCTGGCCGAGAAGGCACCGCCGCAGGTGCTGGTGGACGTGCACGGCGTCGGCTACGAACTCGACGTGCCGATGAGCACGTTCTACAACCTGCCGGCTTTAGGCGAGCCGGTGGTGCTGCTCACGCACTTCGTCGTGCGCGAGGACGCGCAGATCCTCTTTGGCTTCCTCACCGGGGCCGAGCGCAGCACCTTCCGCGAGCTGGTGAAGATCAGCGGCGTGGGGCCGCGCACGGCGCTGGCCATCCTGTCGGGGTTGTCGGTGGACGAGCTGGCGCAGGCCGTGTCGCGCCAGGACGCGGCGCGGCTGGTGAAGGTGCCAGGCATCGGCAAGAAGACCGCCGAGCGGCTGCTGCTCGAACTGAAGGGCAAGCTCGCGCCAGACCTGGGCGGCCTGGCGGCCAGCGCGCCCGCCAGCGACGCCCAGGCCGACATCGCCCAGGCGCTGCAGGCGCTGGGCTACAACGAGCGCGAGGCGCAGGCGGCGCTGAAGGCGCTGCCCAAGGACGTGGGCGTGAGCGATGGCATCAAGCTCGCGCTCAAGGCGCTGAACCGCTGAAGCCGGGCTGCGCCGGCCGCACGCGGCCGCGGGGCGATCAGTGCTTGTGGCCGTGAGCGGCGTCGGCGCCCGCCGGCGGCGTGGCCGTCACCTTCACCTGCACCGTCACCTCGCCGGCTTTCTCGAAGCGCAGCGTCAGCGGGAACTGCGCGCCGGCGGCGAGCGGTTGCTGCAGGCCGACGAACATCAGGTGCAGGCCGCCCGGCTTGAGCTCGACGGTCTTGCCTGCGGGCACGGCGATGGCGTCGATGGCGCGCATGCGCATCACGTCGCCGTCCATCGTCATCGTGTGCAGCTCCACCGACGGCGACACCGGGGTGCGCGCCGCCACCAGCTTGTCGGCGGCGCTGCCGCCGGTGATGCGCAGGAAGCCGCCGCCGGCGGACTGCCCGGCGACCGTGGGCCGCGCCCAGGCGCCTTCAACCTTGGGCGCGGCGCCCTGGGCACAGGCCAGCTGCGCAGCAGCCAGCAGGAGGGACGCCAGCGGCAGGCGCAGCGAGGGGAGACCGATGTTCATGGGCGGCGGATTCTAGGCAGCGCGTGCAACCCCTTCGGGTGGCGCTGGCGATAATGCTGTATGGCCATCCAGACGGACGACTTCGGCGCCGCACCTGCGGGCCCACCGCTGCGCCGCGTCGTCAGCGCCGGCGCGGCGTCGCCCAACGAAGAGGCCGTCGAGCGCGCGCTGCGCCCCAAGGCACTGGAGGAGTACGTCGGCCAGGCCAAGGCGCGCGAACAGCTGGCGATCTTCATCGGCGCCGCGCGCCAGCGCGCCGAGGCGCTGGACCACGTGCTGCTGTTCGGCCCGCCGGGCCTGGGCAAGACGACGCTGGCGCACATCGTCGCCGCCGAACTCGGCGTCAACCTGCGCCAGACCTCGGGCCCCGTGCTGGAGAAGCCCAAGGACCTGGCGGCGCTGCTGACCAACCTCGAACGCAACGACGTGCTCTTCATCGACGAGATCCACCGGCTGTCGCCCGTCGTCGAGGAGATCCTGTATCCGGCGCTGGAGGACTACCAGATCGACATCATGATCGGCGAGGGCCCGGCGGCGCGCTCGATCAAGCTCGACCTCCAGCCGTTCACGCTGGTCGGCGCCACGACGCGCGCCGGCATGCTGACCAACCCGCTGCGCGACCGCTTCGGCATCGTTGCCCGGCTCGAGTTCTACACACCCGATGAACTGACGCGCATCGTGCAGCGCTCGGCCGGCCTGCTGAACGTGCCGATCGACGCCGCTGGCGCGCTGGAGATCGCGCGCCGCAGCCGCGGCACCCCGCGCATCGCCAACCGGCTGCTGCGCCGGGTGCGCGATTTCGCGCAGGTCAAGGGCGACGGCCACATCGACGCGGCGCTCGCCGACGCCGCGCTCAAGCTGCTGGACGTCGACCCGCAGGGCTTCGACGTCATGGACCGCAAGCTGCTCGAGGCCGTGATCCACCGCTTCGACGGCGGCCCGGTCGGCCTGGACAACCTGGCCGCAGCCATCGGCGAGGAGGCCGGCACGATCGAGGACGTGATCGAGCCCTACCTCATCCAGCAGGGCTACCTGCAGCGCACGCCGCGCGGCCGCGCCGCGACGGCCAGCGCCTGGCGCCACCTGGGGCTGGCGGTGCCGAGCCGCAGCGCCGGGCTGTTCGACTGACGGCCCCTGCCTGAAACCCCGGCGCGGCGTGCGCCGAACAGGCGGTTGATCCGGCCCTTCCAGGGCCCGATCGCGATGTGAAGCACTTCACGAACGGTTGCACACCGGCGGTTCAGCGCCGCCCCGGGCAGCCGAAATCCTGAACGGAGAGCGAAGCCAGCACCACGGCCCGGTGCCGGCTGCGCCATGCCGCCACCCGTTTTGCACACCGGCCAGGGAAGACCACTCATGACGCACTTGCGCTCGCGCGGGCTCACGTTGATCGAGCTGATGATCGCGGTGGCCGTCGTCGCCGTGCTGATGGCGCTGGCCGCGCCCAGCTTCGAGCAGGCCGTCAACGGCAACCGGCTGAGTTCGGCCGCCGCCGAGACCATCGCCGCCGCGCAGCTGGCGCGCAGCGAGGCCATCCGCCACAACCGGCGCGTGGTGCTGTGCCGCTCGGAAGACGGCAGCGCCTGCAGCGCCACCAACGCCAGCTGGCCGGGCTGGATCGTCTTCGTCGACACCGATGCCGACGGCACGCGTGACAACGACGAGCCGGTGGTCAAGTCGGGCACGGTCGACGCGCCGCTGCAGCTGCTGGCCAGCGCCGCCGTCGTCGGCGCCAACCAGCGCATCACCTTCCGCGGCGACGGCACCGCCCGCACCGCCGCCGGCCAGCTGTTCAACGGCAGCGTGGCGGTGTGCATGGCCACGCTGCGCCCGGCGGAGAACGTGCGCCACATCAGCCTGGCCTCCGGCAGCCGCACGGCCGTGCGCCGCACCAACGCCGGCGGTGCCTGCGCGGCGCCCACCGACGCCTGAAGGAGCGTGCCGACATGAACCTCCACCGCTGCTTCCGCGCTGCACGGCGCACCGGCGGCGCGCGCCGCGCCCAGCGCGGGGTGAGCCTGGTCGAAGTGCTGGTGTCGGTCGTGCTCGTCACGCTCGGCCTGCTCGGCGCCGCGGCGCTGCAGGCCAGCGCCCTGCGCAACAACCAGGGCAGCTACGAGCGCACCCAGACCTCGATCCTCACCCAGGGCATCTTCGACGCGATGCGCGCCAACCTGGCGGGCGTGGACGGCGACGGCTACGACACGGGCGGCTGGGTGTGCACGGCGCCGAACGGCGCGGGCCTGGCCAACACCGACATCGCGCGCTGGATCGGCGACCTGCAGCAGCAGATCCACGCCGGTGCCTGCGGCAACATCGACTGCAACGGCCGCGCCTGCACGGTGCGCGTGCGCTGGGACGACTCGCGCGCGACGGCCGGCTCGACGGCGCACGTGGTCGAGATGAGGGCGCAGCTGTGACGCGCTGCTCGACGCGCGGCCACGTGAGCACCCTGCCGCTGCGTCTGCCGCGGCGCGCGCAGGCCGGCTTCGGCCTGGTCGAGCTGATGGTGTCGCTGGCGCTCGGCCTGCTGGTGGTGGGCGGCGCGATCGTGCTGTTCTCGGCCACGCGCCAGGCCAGCAACAGCAGCGAGAACCTCTCGCGCATCCAGGAATCGGTGCGCACCAGCTACGACATCATGGTGCGCGAGGTGCGCGAGGCCGGCGCGACGCCGTGCGATTCGCAGCTGCTCATGGCCAACGTGCTGGCCAATGCGCAGGGCGGCACGCCCACGTGGTGGGCCACCTGGGGCGAGCCGCTGCGCGGCTACGACGGCGCCACCGCCGTGCCGGGCCTGACCACCGGCACCGCCGTCGGCGAACGCGTCGCGGGCACACAGGCCCTGCTGGTGCGCTACGTGACCACGCTCGACGGTCTGGCGATCTCCTCGCACGACACCACCGCGGCGTCGATGACGCTGAACCGCACCAACCACGGCGTCGTGTCCGGCGACGTGATCATGGTCTGCAACTACGGCCAGGGCGCGATCTTCGAGGTCTCCAACGCCAACCAGGCGACCGCGACCATCGTGCACAACACCGGCGCGGGCAGCCCGGGCAACTGCAGCAAGGGCCTGGGCCTGCCCACGGTGTGCACGGCCACCGGCACGGCCTACGAGTTCCGCGCCAACGCCATGCTGGGTCGCCCCGGCGCCAGCGTCTGGTTCATCGGCAACAACGGCCGCGCCGCCACCGGCGGACGCTCGCTCTACCGCATGACGCGCGCCGGCGTCGAGGAAGTGGCCGACGGCGTGCGCGACCTGCAGCTCACCTACCTCGTGCGCGACGCCGCGGCCTACGTCGGCCCCGGCGCGGTGGCCGACTGGACGAGCGTGATCGCCGTGCGCTTCACGATCACCTACGAAGGCCCGGACACCGGCGTGTCGACCGCCGGCGCCGGCCAGCGGCTGGTGCGCACCGCCGGCTTCACCGTCAATTTGCGCAACCTGCAGCCATGAACCCGCACCGCCGATTTCCGTCTCCGTCGCGCCCGCGTGGCGGCCAGCGCGGCATCTCGCTCGTCGTCAGCCTGATCCTGCTGGTGGTGGCCACGCTCGTGGCGCTGGGCAGCATGCGCGGCGTGGTGCTGCAGTCGCGCATGAGCGCGACCACGCACGACCGCAGCCTGGCTTTCCAGGCCGCCGAGGCCGCACTGCGCGACGCCGAGACGCGCGCCGCCACCGCCACCTCGGCGTCGTTCCCGGCCAGCAACTGCAGCAACGGTTTCTGCGCCCAGCCGGCGCTGGCCGATACGCCGCGCTGGCTGGACACGGGGTTCAACCAGTGGCGCGCCGCTGCCGGCGTGACGGTGCCGGCCGACGCGCCCGCGCCCGAGGCCATCGTGGAGGACATGGGCGAGGCCTCGAACTGGCCGGGCTGCGAGAACGAAGTGCCGCGCCAGCCCAACTGTCTGACGCGCCGCTACCTGATCAGCTCGCGCAGCACCGCCGAGGGCCGCGCCTCGGTGCTGGTGCAGAGCCAGTTCGCCGCCCCCTGACCGTTTCGAACCGCACGACCGGAGCCCATCCATGCTGCGTGCCTGCATCGCCACCCTGAGCGCCGCGTCCATCGCCGGCGCGCTGGCCACCTCCGCCACGCCGGCCAGCGCCGCGCTGGCCATCGGCAACAACCCGCTGTACCTCGTGGTGGGCAAGGCCAACGTGCTCATCACGCTGGACAACTCGAACAGCATGGACGAAGCGCCCGACGGCTCGGCCGTCGGCAGCGGCAACGCGGCCAGCAAGTCGGAGATCGCGCGCGGGGTGGTGCGCAACCTCACCGACACCTACCGCAACCGGGTGAACATGGGCCTGATGGCCTACCGCCAGAACAGCCCGTCGGCCTACCACCTGCACAACTCGCCCTACGACGCGAGCTTCGACCCCGCGACCTACAACCCCGGCTGGACCGGCACGCGGGCGAGCCCGACGAACAAGCGCTTCCGCATCCCGAACCCGGTGTCGTCGGGCGACTTCATCTACTACAACGTCGCGCTGCCGTTCTACAGCACCAGCAACTACGGCAACGCCTTCTGCTACTCGACGACCGCCAACTCGGCGCCCAACGTCAACTACCCCGACGGCTTCAACAACGGCGAGAACCCGAGCTCGGGCCCTTGGGACAACTACCGCTGCTTCACCACCAAGACCGGCACGTCGAACGCCCTGCCCACCTGGGCCAACGCGGCCTCGGAGACGGCCGCGGGCTACAGCGGCTACTGGTTCCAGTCGAGCTTCCACCCCACCGACAGCGACTTCGCCCAGGGCATCCTCGACTTCGGCCGCTTCATGACGTGGCACTACGCGAGCCGCACCTGGTTCCGCAACGACTCGCCGGGCCGCGGCTACCTGCACATCCCGTTGGGTGACCTGAACAGCACGCAGGCCGCGGCGATCAAGTCCAAGCTGCGCTGCAGCATCCCGGGCGGCACGGCTCCCTGCACGAACAACGTCACCGACAGCATCCCGAACGCGGGCCTGACGCCCATCGAAGGCACGCTGCTCACCGCGCTGGACTACTACAAGGGCACCTGGAGCAACACCTCCGAGGGCTACACCGCCAGCTGCTACCCCCTGCCGCAGTCGTGCGGCAAGAACTTCGTCGTGCTGCTCACCGACGGCCTGCCCTCGACCAACAAGAACGGCGTGGCGCTGACCAACCCGGCCACCGCGATCGCCGAGGCCGCGGCAGCTGCGGCGGCGCTCAAGGCCCAGGGCATCGAAACCTACGTCATCGGCTTCGCGCTGCCCTACGGCACCGACCCGAGCACGCTCAACCAGATCGCCGTCGCCGGCGGCACCGAAACCGCCTTCAATGCCGGCGACTCGGCCAGCCTGACGGCCGCCTTCGACGCCATCTTCCAGGACATCTTCCGCAAGTCGTCGGCCTTCGGCGCGGTGTCGCAGAACTCGACCTCGATCAACACCGGCAGCATGGTGTTCCAGGGCCGCTTCGACAGCACCGACTGGTCGGGCGAAGTGGTGGCCATGCGCCCCGCGGCCAACGGCACGCTCACGCAGGTGTGGAACGCCAGCGATGCGGCCAACATCCCCGCGCCGGCCCTGCGCAAGGTGTTCACGTTCAAGCCCGGCACCGGCGGCGTCGAGTTCAAGACGCTCACCGACCTGACCAGCACCCAGCAGACGGCGCTGGCCTCGACCAACTGCAGCGCCGCGCTCACCGGCAGCACCTGCGCCCAGGCGCGCATCGACTGGATGCGCGGCGACCGCTCGCGCGAAGACCCGGCCGGGCCGCTGCGCCGGCGCTCCAAGCTCTTCGGCGACGTCATCAGCTCGTCGCCGGTGTACGTGAAGAGCACCAACACCCTGTTCGTCGGCGCCAACGACGGCATGCTGCACGCCATCGACGCGAGCAACGGCGCCGAGCGCTTCACCTTCGTGCCGAACGCGGTCATCTCGAGCCTGCCGCAGCTGACCGCGGCGAACTACGCGCACCGCTACTTCGTCGACGGCGAGATCGCCGTGTCGACCACGGCCGAGACGGCGGGCAAGAACATCCTCGTCGGCGCCCTCGGCCGAGGCGGCCGCGCGCTCTACGCGCTGGACGTCACCAACCCCGCGGCCTTCGACGCCACCAAGGTGATGTGGGAGTTCACCGACCCCGACCTCGGCCTGGTGCTGGGCCGGCCGATCATCGCCAAGATGAACAACGGCAAGACCGCCGTCATCGTGGGCAACGGCTACAACAGCGACAACGAGCGCGCGGTCCTGTTCATCATCGACATCGACACCGGCGCGCTGATCAAGAAGATCGACACCCAGGCCGGCAACACCACCACGGCCAACAACGGCATGGCGTCGCCGCGCGGCTGGGACACGGACGGCAGCGGCACGGTGGACGTCGTCTACGCCGGCGACCTGCTGGGCAACGTGTGGAAGTTCAACGTCGGCGCGTCGAACACGTCGAGCTGGGGCTCGTCGCACACCAGCGGCAGCACGCCTGCGCCGCTGTTCGTGGCCACCGACAGCGCGGGCACGACGCGCCAGCCCATCACCGGCATGATCGGCGTGGGCATGAACTACCGCAAGGGCGACGCCAACTTCGGCAAGCGCTACGTCTTCGTCGGCACCGGCCGCTACATCACCAGCAGCGACGTCACCAACACCGCGGTGCAGAGCTGGTACGGCCTCATCGACGACGACACCACGACCATCGCGCGCAGCGACCTCAAGCTGCGGTCCATCGTCGAGGAAGGCACCATCGGCACGGCCAGCGTGCGCAGCTTCGAGCTCGCCACCGCCGGCGACATGGCCGGCAAGCGCGGCTGGGTGGTCGACATGGTCTCGCCCACCAGCGGTGGCCTGGGCGAACGCTTCATCGGCGAGAACAAGTTCTTCGGCAGCGTGCTCACCGCCGCCAGCATGATCCCCAGCAGCGACCCGTGCACGCCCGGCGGCGAGGGCTACCTCAACGCCATCGACCCGTTCACCGGTGCCAGCGTCGCCAACCTGTTCTTCGACGCCAACAACGACCTGGTGTTCAACGACCTGGACCGCCTGGGCTCGACGACCAGGCGGCCGGTGGGCTCGATCAATCCGCGCATCAACCTGCCCAGCGACGGCATCCTGATCGGCAACCGGCTCATCACCAGCGGCACCAGCGGCGAACTGCGCAGCGTGAGCATCAACAACCCCGTCCGCAGCGGCCGCATCACGTGGCGCGAGGTCGTCAATCCATGAACCGCATCCGCACCCTGCGCGCCGGCCGGCGCGCGCACCTGGGCTTCACGCTGATCGAGATGATGATCGTCGTCGCGATCATCGGCATCCTCGCCGCCGTGGCCTACCCGAGCTACACCGACCACGTGGTGCGCACGCGGCGCGCCACGGCCGCGGGCTGCGCCATGGAACTGGCGCAGTTCATGGAGCGCGTGTACGCCACCAACCTGCGCTACGACACCAACGGCGGCGCGGCGACCGCGCTGCCGACGGTCAACTGCCGCACCGAGCTGCAGACCCACTACACGTTCCAGTTCGGCACCAACGAGCCGCAGCAACGCAGCTTCGTCATCCAGGCCGTGCCGCAGGGCGTGCAGGCGAGCAAGGACACGCGCTGCGGCACGCTGTCGATCAATCACGCCAACACCAAGGGCAAGACCGGCACGGCGAGCATCGCCGACTGCTGGAAGTAGGTCCGCAGGGCCCTTTCCGAATCAAGCCGTCGAGCCGCCCGCGCGCGCCAGGTGCGCCGCATCGTCCCAGCCCACCAGCGTGAAGCGCTCGCCGTTGAACAGCAGCCGGTTGACCGCGGCGTTGTTCAGCTGCCAGGTGCGCGGCGCCTCCAGCGGAATGCCGAGCGCCGCGCGGTGCAGCGCGTCGAGCACGCCGCCGTGCGCCACGAGCGCCACGGTCTGACCGGGGTGACGGGCGACGCAGCGCAACGCTGCGGCCACCGCGCGTTCGGCGAAGCCGCGCAGCGTCTCGCCGCCGGGCGGACCGAAATCGGGGTCGCGGCGGCGCCAGCGTTGCGTCTCCTCGGGCCAGCGTGCCTCGATCTCGGCGTAGGCGTGGCCCTCGAAGATGCCGAAGCCGCGTTCACGCAGCCCGCGCTCGGTCATCACCCGCAGGCCACGCACGGCGGCCAGCGGCGCGGCCGTGGCCATCGCCCGCTGCAGGTCGCTGCTGTAGATGGCCATGATTGGCTCGGCCGCCAGCGCCTCGGCCAGGCGTTCGGCCTGCCAGCGGCCGGTGTCGTCGAGCGGAATGTCGAGCTGGCCCTGCATGCGCGCGACGGCGTTCCACGCCGTCTGGCCGTGGCGCATCAGAAAGACCTGGGTCGGTTCGACGGCGCGCACCCCGGCGCTGCCTAGAACCCGGCGTCGATCAGCCGCTGGTTGAGCGTGTAGGTGCCCGAGAACGTCGCCTCGGCCAGCACGCGGCCGGCGAGCTTCTCGCGCACCTGGGCACCGGTGAACACGCCTTCGACCGGCAGGCGCGGCAGCGCCACGGCGTACAGCGTGAAGACGTAGTGGTGCACCAGCGAATCGTTCCAGGGCGGGAACGGGCCGTCGTAGCCGAAATAGTCGCCGGCCATCTCGGGGTTGCCCGCGAACCAGCCGGTGTAGTCGTTGATGCCCTGGCGCGCGCCGTGCAGCGAGGCCGGCCCCGGCTTGCCACGGGCGACGAAGCCGCGGCTGAACTCGCCTTCGGCGATGACAGTGGGCACTGGCGGCAGGTCGACCAGCACCCAGTGGAAGAAGTCCACGCGCGGCAGCTCGGCGGGCACTTCGCGGCCGGCCTGGTTGACGTCGTCACCCTTGCTCGGCACGTCGAAGTCGTGGCAGATGAGCACCATGCTCTGCGCGCCGGCGGGCACGTCGCTCCACGCCAGGTGCGGGTTGAGGTTGTCGCTGAAGGTGGCGCCGCCCTTGCCGTCGGGCTTGCCCGCGGCGTAGCGCGCGGGAATGCGGTCGCCGCTGGTCCAGCTGTCGCTCCAGAGCTTCATCGGTGCTCGCTCCTCGTGGTGATCTCGGTGGGCCGACGGCGCCGTCACCGTGCGCCGGCGCGTGGCCCGCAGGCGCCGTCGTTCACGCGCCCCAGGTGATGGGCTCGCCGTGAGCGTGCGCCCGGCGCAGCATCTCGACCATGGGCCACAACCGCTGGCGCAGGCCCACGGCGCGCGGCTTGGATTCGTCGTCGGCTTCGGCCGACGCTTCCTCGGCGGCGATGGCGGCCTGCAACGCCTCGATTGCCGCCGGCATCGCGGCCGGCTCGATGATGCCCTTGGCGGCAGGTTCGCGACCGAGGATGCGCAGCATCTGATCGCCGTTGGGCCCCAGCATGATCACGTCACCGGCGGCCTTGCTTCGGAACTTGTAGATCATGGCGGCATTGTGCCGCCAATGAAGAAGGCGGCCCCTGGGCCGCCCCTCGTGTCGGCGCGGGCGCGGCCCGCGTCCGTGTCCGTGTCCGCCGTCAGGCGCGACGCGCCCGGCGCGACGCCAGGCCGGCGCCGGCCAGCGCCAGGCCCACGAGGGCCAGCGACATCGGCTCGGGCACGCCGTTGCTCGGCGGCTGCACGACGCCGTTGCGCACCTGGAAGATGTACTGGCCGGCGATGCGGCTGTTGAGCGAGCCGCTGATCAGGGCGTTGGCACCGCCGTTCAGGAAGGCGCCGTTGACGCCCGAGCCGGTGAACTCGACGTCGACCGCGCCGCCGTTGGTGTAGCCGACGCGCGCCGAACTGCCGCCCAGGCCGTTGCTGCCGCCGCTGGCGCTGCCGGTTTCCCACTGGATCGAGTCGTAGTTGAACTCGAAGTCGAAGTCGCCGGCGCCCACGTCCGAGCGGTCGATCATGATCAGCTGGAAGCTGTTGAGCTTGTTCGCTTGATTGTTGAAGTAGCCGACGTTGATCCAGTTGACGCCGAAGGCGGCGCGGCCGCCCAGCGTGTCCTGGCCGTACTGCACCACGCCGCTGCCAGCATTGCGCGTGTCCACGTCGGCGAAGAACGGCGCGATGATGGGAATGCTCGACGTCGTCAGGCCGAAGGGCGTGAACGTGCCCAGCGGGCTGTCGAAGGTGACGTTGCCGTTGTTGTTGACGTACAGCGCGCTGGTGTTCAGACCGTAGAAGTTGATGTTGAAGCCAATGCCGACGAGGCCGGTCGAGCCGTCGTCGTTGCGGGCCAGGGTGTTGTCGGTGAAGAGCGCGGCATCGTGGATGGCGCCGGCGTGCGCGGGCAGCGCAGCGGCGACGGCTAGGGCGGCGGTGGCCAGAAGCGTCGTGATCTTGTTCATGAAGTCCCTCGTAGGTGATCGGCACGCTGCCGACGCATCCCGATCTCGCAAACCCCGTGCCGCCCGTGGTTTTTGCGCGGCGCAGCAAGCACTTAGGGATGCCGGCTTGCGCGACCACCGGCCTTCTGTAAGAGCCGCTGACACCCCTGCCCAGGGGAGGCCCTTCAGACCCGCACCAGCCGGATCCGCTTGGCCCCCGCCGCCGGCCGCCGGCGCGCCGCATCGGGCTCGGGACGCAGCAGCCGCTGCTCGAAGCTCAGGCTGTCGAGCGCCGGGGCGAACAGGAAACCCTGGAACTCGTGGCAGCCGCCGGTCAGCAGGAACTGGCGCTGCGCCTCGGTCTCCACGCCCTCGGCGATGACCTTCATGCCCAGTGCATTGGCCATCTGCAGGATGGCCAGCACGATGCCGGCGTCGCTTTCGTCGCCGGGCAGCCCGGCGACGAAGCTGCGGTCGATCTTGAGCTTGCCGATGGGGAAACGCTTCAGGTAGGCCAGGCTCGAATAGCCGGTGCCGAAGTCGTCGATCGACAGCTGCACGCCGAGTGCGGCCAGCGCGTGCAGCCGGTTCAGCGCCTCGTCGGCGTCGTGCACGAGGATCGATTCGGTCAGCTCCAGCTCGAGCAGCCGCGCGGGCACGCCGCTCACCGCCAGCACGCTGGCGACGCGGTCGACGAACTGCGGCTGCTGGAACTGCAGCGCCGAGACGTTCACCGCCACCGGCAGGGCATGGCCGCGCTGGTGCCACAGCGCCGCCTGGCGCACGGCCTGGCTGAGCACCCAGTCGCCGATGTCGACGATGAAGCCGCTCTCCTCGGCCACGGGAATGAAGCGCGCCGGTGCCACGTCGCCCAGCTCGGGGTCGCGCCAGCGCAGCAGCGCCTCGGCGCCGACCACCTCGCCCGAGCCTAAGCTCACCTGCGGCTGGTAGTGCAGCCGGAAGCGCCCGCTCACCAGCGCCTGGCGCATGGCGTGGTCGAGCTTCATCTGCGAGCGCCGGTCGACCTCGCCGCGCGCCTGATGGATGCGGAAGTGGGCGCGCCCGGCGCCCTTCACCGCGCGCATCGCGCCCTCGGCATGGCGCTCGAGGTCGTCGATGCGCGTGCCCTGCCCCGGGGCCAGCGCCACGCCGATGCTGCAGGTGATGGTGAACTGCGCGCCGTCCAGGTTGCAGGGCTGGGCGACGACGTTGAGGATGCGCCGCGCCGTGGCCTCGGCGGCAGCCGCGTCGGCCGGCATCACCAGCACGGCGAACTGGTCGCCCGACAGCCGCGCCAGCACGTCGTCGTGGCGCAGGCAGCCGGCGATGCGGCGCGCCACGTCGAGCAGCACCCGGTCGCCCATGTCGTGGCCCAGGCTGTCGTTGATCTGGCGGAAGCGGTCGAGGTTGATGACCAGCAGCGCGAAGCCCGGCCGCGAGGCGCCCTTGGCGGCGCGAGCCGGCCGCACGCCGGCGCTGGCGGCCTGCTCGATGCGCTCGGCCAGCAGGCGCCGGTTGGGCAGGCCGGTGAGGGCGTCGTGCAGCGCCAGCTGCTCGGCCCGCGTCTCGGCCGCGATGCGTTCGGTGAGGTCGCGAAAGCTCCACACCCGCCCCTGCGGCCGACCGCCGCGGTACAGCGGGCGCGTCACGCGCTCGACCACCTGGCCCGACAGCAGCACCAGCCGGTCGGTCGCCGACACCAGCGCCGCCTGGCGCAGTGCCGACAGCCGCGATTCATAGGCCACCGGCTCGACGACGCTGCGCGCCATCCAGGCCTGCACGGCGGCATCGTCGTGCTGCTGCAGCATGTCCAGCGGCATGCCCCAGATCTCGGCGAAGCGGCGGTTGAAGGCGCGCAGACGCCCGCCCAGGTCGGTGACGAGGATGCCGTCGGCGGTGGCTTCCAGCGTGGCCTGCAGTTCGGACAGCAGGGCCTCGCGCTCGGCCATGGCGCGCTGCTCGGCGCTGCGGTCGCTGAGGATGACCAGGGCGTGCGTGTGCCGGGCGGCACCGGCGCCCGGCGCGGCCGGCGCCGCGGTGGGCGATGCGATGGGCCCGATGCTGCGCGTGACGTGCAGCACCCGCCCTTCGGCGGTGGCGACGATGGTGTCGGAGTGCAGCGGCTGGGCGTCGCCCGTCGTGGCCGCCTCCCACCAGAGCAGGTCTTCGGGCGATGCCGCCAGGCCTTCGGCCGGCTCGCCCACCATGGCCTCGGGCGCACGTCCGAAGAGCTGCCCGGCATGGCCGTTGGCCGCCACGACGCGGCGCGTCGCCAGCTCGACGATCCAGGCCGGGTGCGGCATGCCGGCCAGCACGGCGCCCCACGGATCGTGCCGGCCGACCGGATCGGCCGGGTCGGCGCTGGGCGGCCTGGCCGCGGCGGCATCGGCCGGCACGCGCGCCGGCGCGCCGGGCTGCGCGGCCGACGTGGGCGCTGCAGTCCGGTCGTGCGTGCGCGCGGCGGCTCCCTTCAAGCGGCGCGCTCCAGCGCGCGCGGCTGGCCCGCCAGGCCTTGCGCCTGCTCGGGCGACTGCAGCGGCTCGAAGTAGTAGCTCACGCGCGGCCGCGGGTCCAGCGCCTGCAGCGCCGCCGGCGGCAGCTTGCTCGCCTGCAGGCTGCGGCGGATGCCCAGGTCGGGCAGCGTCTCCAGGTCGATCAGCTCGGCGCCGGGCTCGGGCGCGCCCGAGCCGCGCGCGGTGCGCACGCCGCGCGGCGTGTCGTGCACCAGCACCCGCGGCTTGAGCGGGCGCGTCGAGTTCACGCCCACCACCAGCGCGTAGCGGTCGTCGGTCAGCTGCACCAGCGAGCCCGCGGGGTACACGCCCATCATGCGGATGAAGGCGTTGAGCACCGGCGCGTCGTAGCGCGAGCGGCCCTGCGCGAACAGCATGGCCACGGCCTCGTGCGGCGTCAGCGCCAGCGTGCGTGTGCTCGGATTGCACAGGTTGTCGTAGCGGTTGACGATGGCCACGATGCGCGCGGCCACCGCCATGCGGTCGGCCACCAGCCGCGCCGGGAAGCCGCTGCCGTCGGCGTGCTCGTGGTGCTGGGCGATGACCGCCAGCGCCCCGGCCGACACCGCCATGCGCTGGCCGTGCAGCACGCCCTTGGCGACGTGGTCGCGGTAGGCGTTGAGCTCGGCCGCCGAAAAGCCGTCTTCCTGGTGACGGAAACGGTCGGGCACGTCGAGCTTGCCCACGTCGTGCAGCAGCGCGCCGGTGCCCAGCTCCATCATCTCGGCCTCGCTCAGGCCGAGCGTGCGGCCGATGAGCATCGAGATGATGCTCACGTTGAGCGCATGCGCCGCCGCGCGGTCGCCGCCGCCGTTGACCAGGCGGATGCCGATGTCCTGGGCGGCGAGCATCTTGTCGAGCATGGCGCGGGTGAGCGCCTCGCTGGTGCGGCCGGCCTCGTGCGGCTGGGCCGCCACGGCGTCGCACATCTCGCGCCAGGTCTTGGCGGCTTCGCCGTACTGGCGCTCGCAGCGCTGCGCGGCCTCGCGCTGTTCGGCCAGCCACTCGGCGCGCCGCGCAGTGGCCAGGGCCTCGGCGCTGGTGGAGGGCTGGGCGCCGTTGCCGGCTGCGCCGCCGGCGCCATGGGCCGCGTCGGTGTCGTGGGATTCGGCCAGGTCGCTCTTCTCGGGCGACCAGCGCACGTGCGAGAGCTTCAGCCCGCGCAGCGTCTGGATCTGATCGGCGCTGGCGATCTTGAAGCTCGACAGCGGGAAGGGGTGCGACAACCAGCCCCCGTCGAGGTGGATGTACATGCCCACGCGCAGCTGATCGACGGCAATCGTGGCGCTCATGCGGTGGCTTTCCCTGGTGGCTCGTGGCGTTCGGCAACGGCGGCGCCCTGCACGGGCCACCGCATGGGACTGTTTTCGGGCGGGGCCGAGCCGAACTTAAGCCAGCGTCCCGGCGCGCTGCGCGGCGCGCCAGGCGGCGGGCGCCAGCGCCGTGTGGCGGCGGAAGAAGCGCGTGAAATATGCCGCGTCGGCGAAGCCCAGGGCGAAGGCGATCTGCTTGATGGGCTGCTCGGTGTAGGCCAGCTCGCGCTGCGCCTGCAGCACCAGCCGCGCATGCAGCACCTGCAGCGCGTGGTGGCCCAGCACCCGCTGGCAGGCGCGGTTCAGCTGCGTCGGCGTCAGGCCCAGCTGCGCGGCAAGCGCGGCCTGGCTGGGCTGCTCGCGGAAACGCGCCTCGATGAGCGTGCGCAGCCGCTGTACGTGTGCCAGGGCGCGCGACGGTGGCGCCGCAGCGTCGGCCGCGGTCGGGGCCGGGCGCTGGCGTGCGATGGCCACGGCCAGGCGCAGCAGGGCGGCGTCGAGCGCGGCGTGGCGGTGCGCGCCATGGCCCGCGGCTTCGTCGCGCAGCGCCGCGGCGGCCTCCAGCAGCGCCTGCGTCGCGGCGCCGGGCGCGAGCGCGCCGCCGTGCAGGCGCAGCACCGCGTCGCCCAGGCCGGCGTGCGGCTGCAGCAGCGCCGCCAGGTGCGGCTCGGCGACGGTGAACACGTCGCCGTCGATGGCCGGCGAAAAGCGAAAGCCGTGGGCGGCCAGCGCCGGCACGGTCACCAGCGCCGGGCCGGCCAGCACGTGCGCCTGGCCGTCGAGCAGCGCATGCGCCGTGCCGCGGCGGACCACCAGCACCTGGAACAGCGCCTCGTGGCGATGCGGCCGGATCTCCCAGTCGTGCAGCCGGCTGCGCGCGGCGATCGATTCGCAGTGCAGCGGCCCGGGGCCCGGCGCCACCGCCGCGGCTGGCTCGCCGTAGAGCGCGTAGGCAGGCAGCCGCTGCGGGCCGCGTTTGTGCTTCGCGGGCTTGCGCTTCGCGCCTGCGTCGTGTCGCGCCATGTTCGAATTGTCCAAGCGCTGGCCGACGGCGTGCAAGCCACGGCGGTGCGACGCGGGCGACGATGCGTGCTGTCCATCGACGCGCCGGCCACCCGGCGGGAGAGCGCCCATGCGTACCCAGGTTGCCATCATCGGCGCCGGCCCGGCCGGACTGCTGCTGGGCGCGCTGCTGCACCGCGCCGGCATTGACAACGTCATCGTGGAGCAGCGCAGCGCCGAGTACGTGCTGTCGCGCATCCGCGCCGGCGTGCTGGAACAGGTGACGGTCGACGCGCTGGACGAAGCGGGCGTGAGCGAGCGGCTGCACGCCGAAGGGCTGCCGCACGACGGCATCGAGATCGCGTTCGGCGACCAGCGCCTGCGCATCGACCTGCATGCGCTGACCGGCAAGCGCGTCGTCGTCTACGGCCAGACCGAAGTGACGCGCGACCTGATGGCGCACCGCGCCCGGCTCGAACTTCCCACGGTCTACGAGGCGCGCGACGTGCTGCCGCAAGGCTTCGACGGCGATCGGCCGTTCGTCACCTGGCGCGACGCCAGCGGAACCGAGCAGCGGCTCGACGCCGACGTCATCGCCGGCTGCGACGGCTTCCACGGCGTCTGCCGCAGCGTGCTGCCTTCAGGAAGCGTTCAGACGTTCGAGAAGGTCTATCCCTTCGGCTGGCTGGGGCTGCTGTCGGACACGCCTCCCGTGAACCACGAGCTGATCTACGGCAGCAGCGAACGCGGCTTCATGCTCGCCAGCCAGCGCAGCAAGACGCGCAGCCGCTACTACCTGCAGTGCAGCCTGGACGACGACGTGGCCCACTGGAGCGACGACGCCTTCTGGGCCGAACTGAAGCGGCGGCTGCCGGCCGACGCCGCCGAGCGGCTGGTGACCGGCCCTTCGCTCGAGAAGAGCATCGCGCCGCTGCGCAGCTTCGTCGCCGAGCCGATGCGCTTCGGCCGGCTGTTCCTCGCCGGGGACGCGGCGCACATCGTGCCGCCCACCGGCGCCAAGGGCCTGAACCTCGCGGCCAGCGACGTGACGCTGCTGGCCCGATCGCTCGCCGAGTTCTACGCCGAGCGCAGCACGGCCGGCATCGACCACTACTCGCGACGCGCGCTGGCCCGGGTGTGGAAGGCCGAGCGCTTCTCGTGGTGGATGACGCTGCTGCTGCACCGCCTGCCCGACGAGGCCGGCGGCGTCGGCCAGCGCATGCAGGCGGCCGAGTTCGACTACCTGTGCGGCAGCGTGGCGGCGCAGACGGCGCTGGCCGAGAACTACGTCGGCCTGCCGATCGGTTGACGGCCGCGCAGGCCGGCAAACCCGGATTCCGGCGCCGCGGCGTCCGCGGCATCCTCCGCGCTCCGGATCACCCGCCGCCGTTCAGTCCATTTCTCGGAGAAGTTCCATGCCGTCGATGAAGTTCGCGCTCGCCGCCAGCGCCCTGGCCGTCCTGTCGCTCGCCGCCCAGGCGCAGACCGCGCAGGGCCCGATCAAGGTGGGGCTGATGCTGCCCGCCACCGGCACCTTCGCCGCCCTGGGCGACGCCATCGAGAAAGGCTTCAAGCTGCACGTGCAGGAGCAGGGCGGCAAGCTCGCCGGGCGCGAGGTGCAGTACTTCAAGGTCGACGACGAGAGCGATCCGGCCAAGGCCACCGACAACGTCAACAAGCTCATCAAGCGCGACAACGTCGACGTCATCGTCGGCACGGTGCACAGCGGCGTGGCGCTGGCCATGGCGCGCGCCGCCAAGGAGAGCAACACCCTGCTGATCGTGCCCAACGCCGGCGCCGACGCCATCACCGGCCCGCAATGCGCGCCCAACATCTTCCGCTCGAGCTTTTCCAACTGGCAGCCGGGCTACAGCACCGGCGTGGTCGCGGCGCAGAAGGGCTACAAGCGCGCCATGACCATCACCTGGAACTACGCCGCCGGCAACGAGACGGTCAAGGGCTTCACCGAAGCCTTCGAGAAGGGCGGCGGCAAGGTGCTCAAGGAACTGAGCCTGCCCTTCCCCAACGTCGAGTTCCAGGCGCTGCTGACCGAGATCGCGGCGCAGAAGCCCGACGTGGTGTTCGCCTTCTTCGCCGGCGGCGGCGCGGTCAAGTTCGTCAAGGACTACGACGCCGCCGGCCTGAAGCGCACCATCCCGCTGATGGGCTCGGGCTTCCTCACCGACGGCACGCTCGAAGCCCAGGGCGCCAGCGCCCAGGGCCTGATCACCACGCTGCACTACGGCGACAACCTCGAGACGCCGCGCAACACCGCGTTCCGCAACCGCTACGCCGTCACCTACAAGGCCAACCCCGACGTCTACGCCATGCAGGGCTACGACGCGGCGCAGATGCTGGCGGCAGGCCTCAACGCGGTGAAGGGCGACATGAAGCAGCGCGACGCGCTCATCGCCGCGATGAAGAAGGCGCAGATCGACAGCCCGCGCGGCAAGTTCACGCTGAGTGCCCAGCACAACCCGACGCAGGACTTCTACATCCGCGAAGTGAAGGGCAACTACAACGTCGTCACCGGCGTGGCCGTCAAGGCGCTGGCCGACCCGGGCCGCGGCTGCCGGATGTGAGCAGCGCCGGACGCCGGTCGCATCCGCCGTCCGGCGCCGCCGGCGTGACGCCGCCGCGCGCACCTCGCACCGCCGTGCCGCAGGGCGCGAAGGGCCACCGGGCTATGCTCGCGCCATGCTGAAGATCATCGTCCGCTGGCTGCTGCTGGCCGCCGCGCTGCTGCTGGTGGCCAACGTTTACTCCTCGGGCGTGGTGGTGGCCAGCTTCACGTCGGCGCTGATCGCCGCGCTGGTGCTGGGGCTGCTGAACACGCTGGTGCGGCCGCTGCTGGTGCTGCTGACGCTGCCGGTGACGCTGCTGACGCTGGGGCTGTTCCTGTTCGTCATCAATGCGCTGATGTTCTGGGCCGCGGCGTCGGTGCTGCAGGGCTTCAACGTCACCGGCTTTCCGGCGGCGCTGATCGGCTCGCTGCTCTACAGCCTGTGCGGCATGGTCATCGACGTGGCGGTCGAGCGCATCTTCAACGGCGACCGGAGCTGACGGCCGCCGCCCGCGCCGGCGGCGGCGCGGCACGCACCTCGAAGGCGATGCGCTCCGGCGCCTCGCCCACCGCCGGCGCCAGCGGCCGGCGCTCCAGCACGTGGCGGCCGGGGCGCGGCAGCCAGGTGAGGCGCATGCCGCGGCCGATCTCGCGCCCGTCCAGCAGCCACACGCCCGGCGCGCCGGCGATGACCAGGCGTTGCGCCGCCGGCGGGATGTCGGGATCGAGCACGACGATGCTGCCGGCGCGCGGGCTGGTGATGCCGAAGCCGGCCGCCACCGGGGCTTCGACCGGGTCACCGCTGCCGGCCGCCCAAACCGCGCTGGTCGGCACGCGCTGGGCCCCAGGCGCCGGCCCGGTGCCGGCAAGGAACCATTCGCCGCCCTGCGCCATCAGCCCGGCCGGCGGCGCCGGCGCCTGGGACGGCTCGCCGTCGTGCAGCGCCAGCATCAGCGCGCGCCAGGCCGGCGCCGCGCCGCTGGTGCCCGACACGTCGTGCATCGGCTCGCCCGAGGCGTTGCCCACCCAAACGCCCACCGTGTAGCGGCGCGAGAAGCCGACGCACCAGTTGTCGCGCATGTCCTTGCTGGTGCCGGTCTTCACCGCGGCCCAGCCGCGCGTGAGCAGCGGGCTGTCGAAGCCGAAGCTGGCGGCGCGCGCCGCCGGGTCGGCCAGGATGTCGGCGACCAGCCAGGCCACGCCGGGCTCGAACACGCGGCGCGGCGCGGCGGCCGTGCCACCGCGTTGCCAGCGCGCCGGCGTGTGGCGGCCACCGTTGGCCAGCACGCGGTAGGCGTTGGTGAGACCCAGCAGGCTGACCTCGGCGCTGCCCAGCGCGAGCGCGTGGCCGTGGTGGCCAGCGCTGCGCGCCAGGTCGAGGCCGGCGTGCTGCATCGTCTCGAACAACGCGTCCGGACCGAGCATCGCGGCCACGCGCACGGCCGGCACGTTCAGGCTGCCGGCCAGCGCCTGGCGCGCGCTCACCAGGCCCTTGTAGCCGCCGTCGTAGTTCTGCGGCTGGTACAGCGCGCCGCCGGCGTCGAGGGCCAGCGGGGCATCGTCGAGCCGGCTGGCCGCGGTGATCAGGCGCTGCTGCAGCGCCAGCGCATAGACGAACGGCTTGACCGCGCTGCCGGGCTGGCGCCGCGCCAGCACCGCGTCGACCTCGGCTGCGCCCGACCCCGGGCCGGCCGAGCCCACCCAGGCCAGCACCTCGCCGCTGCCGTTGTCGAGCACGACCACGGCGCCGTCGTCGGCGCTGCGCCCGCGCAGCTCGGCCAGCTGCTGGCTCAACGCGCCCAGGGCCAGGCGCTGGATGCGCGCGTCCAGCGTCGTCGGCAGGCTGGTGGCGCCCGGCGGCGCGCCGCGCAGCGCCGCCTGCGCCAGGTGCGGTGCCAGCGCTTCGGCCGCCAGCGCCGGGCCCGGCCGGCGCGCCAGCGCCGCGGCCCAGGTGGCGGCCAGCGGCTCGCAGCCCAGCGCCTGCAGCTGAAGCAGCGCACAGGCGCGGCGCTGCACCAGCGCCGGCGCGGCGTTGGGCGCGCGCACCAGCGCCGCGAGCAGTGCCGACTCGACCGCGTCGAGCCCGCTGGCGTGCTTGCCGAAAAGCTGCTGCGACGCCGCCGCCACGCCCACCAGCTCGCCCCGCAGCGGCACGCGGTTCAGGTACGCCTCCAGGATCTGCGCCTTGCGCCAGCGTGCCTCGAAGGCGCGGGCGCGCTGGATCTGGGTCCACTTGGCAGCGACGCTGCGCCCGCCGCGCGGCCGCGCCAGCTGTTCGTCGGACAGCGCGGCCAGCTGCATCGTCAGCGTCGAGGCGCCGCGGGTGCGCTGGTCGAACGCCTGGGCCCAGGCGCTGGCCGCCAGCGCGTGCCAGTCGACGCCGCCGTGGTCCCAGAAGCGCCGGTCCTCGCCCAGCACGATGGCCGTGCGCAGCGCCGGCGACACGTCGGCCAGCGCCAGCCAGGGGCCGCGGCGCACGCGCGGGTCCTGGCGCACGAGCTGCAGCACCGCGCCGTGGCGGTCGAGCAGGGGGATGTCGGACGGGCGGTGCGCAGCGCGCACCTCGTCGAAGGTGGGCACGTCGGCGGCGCGTGCCGGCTGGGCGCTGCCTGACAGGGCAAGGCAGGCGAGCAGAACGGTGGCGTGGCCTCGAGCGACGCGCCGGCGCCCGCCGCCGCGGGTCGGCCCGGGGCCCCGCGCCCTGCGCCTGGCGATGCCCACCTTCAAGGCCGCACCTCCACCGCCGCGTTCGGCAGCTCGCCGAAGGTCTCGGGCGCGTACATCGCCTCGGCGCGCGTCGGCGGCAGGCCGAAGCGCCCGGCGGTGTTGAGGCGCAGCGTGTACTCGACGGCATGACGGCCGCGCGGCACCCAGGCGTAGTAGCTGCGGAAGGCGTCGGCGGCGCGCTCCTGGTAGGCCGGCCAGGCACGGCCCTCGGTCTGCTCGCCGCGCGTGGCGATGGCCGAGTCGCGCGCCAGACCGCTGCCCAGCACCGTGGCGCCGGCCGGCAGCGGGTCGCTCACCGCCACCCAGCCCAGGTCGGCCGCGGCGTCGAACTCGATGCGCACGCGCACGATGTCGCCGCGGTGCCAGGCCTGCGGATCGCGCCGCTGCACCGCGGTCACGCTGCGCGACAGGCGCAGCCCCGCCGCCAGCGGTGCGCGCAGCGGCACCGCGGCCAGGGACTGCAGCGTGAGCCACGGCTTGCCGCTGCCGTCGTGCAGCGCCTGCAAGGTCGCCGCCTGGGCGAGCGGCAAGGCGTCGAGGGTGACGATGCCGGCCGGGCGGGGCGCCGCGCCGCCGCTCAGCGCGCCGGCGGCCGTGGCGGCGGCGCTGGCGGCCACGGGTCCGCTTGCGGCCGGCGGCGCTGCCGGTGCGCCAGCCACCGGCGCGGACGCCGGCCGCGCGCCCGCATCGCCGGCGCGCCAGGCGTGCTCGCGCGTCACGCCGCCCACCTGCACACGGCTGCGCCCCGCCACCTCGGCTGCCTCGAACGCCGCGCCGAAACGCTCGAGCGCCAGCGTGCCCCACAGGTTCGCCGTCGTCGTGAGCCAGGCGCCGCCACGCTGCCGCGCCAGCGTGCCACTCAGGATGAGCGGCAGCTCGTCGCGCCACGCGGGCTCGGGGGTGGCCAGCAGCAGCAGGCGCACGGCGTTGGCGTCGGGGCCGTCCATCAGCCACCACCAGTGATCGGTCTCCTCGGTGGAGAAGCGCAGCGCCGTGCCGCCCAGCGCGAGCCGGCTGCGGACGAGGCGCTGCAGCTCGTCGAGCCGCGCGGCACGGTCGGGCAGGGCAGCGCTGCGCCGGTACAGGCCCCAGGCGTCGAGCAGCGCCGAGGTGGGCCAGGCCGCCGGCACCCAGGCGATGGAGCCGAGCTGGCGCGGCTCCACCCGGCCGTGGCGCGACAGCGCGTCCAGCGCAGCGAGCTTGCGCACGTCGAGGTCGGCGCGCGGCGACGGGAATCGCCGCTCCAGCCGGCCTTCGACGAAGGCCGCCAGCCCGCGCAGCATGGCGTCGCGCGCCGGCTCGGGCCACGACCAGCCGGCTTCGTGCGCCATGGACAGCAGGTACGCCGTGAGCCGGTCGCTGCCCTGCGCCGGGCTGCCGGGCGAGGGCGGGAAGTACGCCGCCAGGCCGTCGGCGTCGAGGTAGCCCGCGACCTCGTCGCGCAGCACCGCCCAGGCGGCGGCGTCGCGCAGGCCGACGGCGCGCGACGCCTTCTGCTCGAGACAGGTGTAGGGGTAGGTCTCGAAGAAGCGGCGCACGCCCGGCAGCCCCGCCGACAGCCGCGGCTGCAGGCTGGCGACCACGCGCGCCGAGCCGGGCACGGCATCGGCCGGCGGCGCCAGGTTCAGCGACCAAGGCGCGGCCGGGTCCAGCTGCTGCAGCGTGGCCTGCCACACCCGCGCCGGCACCGCCGGCTGCACCGCCTGGGCCACCTTGATGCGGTCGGCGGCCGCGGCGGAGCCGCGCGGTGCGGCGCTTTCCTGCACCGCGCCTTCCCAGTCGATGCGCACGGCACCTGCGGGCACCTGCACCGACCAGCGCAGCTCGGTCGCGGCGCCGGCGGCCAGCTGCGCCGTCTGCGGCGCCAGGCCGTCGACCGCGCGGCTGCTGCCGTCGGCCAGCAGCGCCCGGCCTTCCAGCCGCGCCGTCACCGCCATCGGCCGCGTCGTGGTGTTGCGCAGCGTGAAGCCGGCGTCGTAGCGGTCGCCTTCGCGCGCCAGCGGCGGCAGGCCGGCCAGCATCTGCAGGTCCTGCGAGGTGCGGATGACGGTGCTGCCGGTGCCGAAGCGGTCGGCGCCGGCATCGGCGATGGCCACGAGCCGGAAGCTGGTGAGCGCATCGTTGAGCGGCACGTCGATCGTGGCCCGGCCCAGGGCATCGAGCGCCACCTGGCCGCGCCACAGCAGCAGCGTGTCGAACAGTTCGCGCGTCGGGTTGCGGCCGCCGCCGCCGCCGGGCGGCAGCGTCTTGCGGCCGTAGTGGCGCCGGCCCACCACCTCGTTCAACGCGGTGGCGGTGTGCACGGCCCAGGGGCGCGGCTGCATCAGCCCTTCGAGCAGCGCCCACGAGGTGTTGGGCATCAGCGCGAGCAGGCCTTCGTCGACGGCGGCGAAGGCCACCTCGGCGCCGGCCGCGGGCTTGCCGCCGTGCGACACCTGCACGGTCACCCGGGCCGTCTCGCGCACCGCGTACTGCGCCTTGTCGGCCTTGACCGCAACGTCGAGCCGGTGGTCCGCCAGCCCCACCGACAGCTGCGCCACGCCGAGCTTGAACGACGGCTTGGCCAGGTCCACCAGCGCCGTCGGCGCGCGCCAGTCGCGGCCCTCGTAGCGGAAGGCGCGCCACCACTCGCCGGGCTCGCGCCAGCCCCAGGTGAAGAGGCTCCACCACGGCGCCTGGCGCAGCCGGCCGCGCTGCACCAGCACGCTGACCACCACGTTGGGCGCCCAGGTGGCCGCGCCGTCGGCGCCGGCCTTGCCGCTGCGCGCCGGGATCGGCACCTCGATCACCGGCTCGCGCCCGGTGAGCGTGACCACGCGCGAATCGATCACGCCTTCGCGCTCCACGGTCACCAGCGCCGTCGCCTGGCGGTACGGCATGCGCACCTGCAGCCGCGCCGTCTGGCCGGGCATCAGCTCGCGCGTTTCGGGCAGCAGGTCGATGCGGTCGTCGTTGTCCTGCTCGAACCACCACTCGTCGCCGCTGGCCGCCCACACGCTGGTGGCGGCGCGGCTGGTGCGCCCGGCGTCGTCGCGCGCCGAGGCGACGAGCACGATCTCGCCGCCGCGCTGCGCGGGCAGGCGCGCGGTGCACTGGAAGCGGCCGCGTGCATCGGTGCGGCCTTCGCACAGCGTGCCGATCTCGGTGCTGGTGCGCTGGTTGTCGTAGGCGTAGAAGCCGCCGACGATGCGCTTGCGCGTGGTCAGCGTCCGCTGCAGGCGGCCGGTGACGACCACCGTCTGGTTGGCCAGCGGCTTGCCGTCGGTGGACAACACGACGGCGCCCACGCCGACCTCGCTGCCCTGGCCGTCGCTGGGCTTGAGCGCCGCCCAGCCCGGCGCGCGGATGCCGACGACCACGGCGGCCGGCCACAGCGGCAGGCGCCGGCTCACGGTCTGCGTCTCGCCGTTCGGGTCCTGGAAGGTCAGCTCGGCCTGCAGCTCGGAAGGCGCGACGATGGCCGGCAGCTTGGGCGTCACCAGGCGCGCCGCGCCCTGGGCATCGGTGCGCGCGGCCAGCTTGTCGGCGACCAGGCGCGCGCCGTCGTCGCGGCGCTCCTCGTCGTCCTCGGCGTCGCGCCCGGGCGCGGTTTCGGCCGAGCGCGGCGGCTCGAAGCTGAAGTCGTCCCAGCCGGCGAATCCCGCTGGCGCGCGCCGCAGCAGCGCCGACAGCGCAACCGGCGTGTCCGGCATCGGACCGCCGGCCAGCGCGTTGAGCTGGGCGGCGAAGGCCACCTCGGACGGCGCCACCAGCGGCCCGGGTGGCCCTGCCAGGCGGGCGTCGACCAGCGGCACGCGGAAGGCCTCGACGCGGAAGCTGCCGCTGGCCAGCCGCGTCTCGGGCCGCGACGTGCCGTCGCCGCCGCTCACCAGCGTCACGTCGTACAGGCCGAGCGGGGCGTTCTTCGGGATCGCCCAGCGGCTCTCGGCGCTGCGCGCGCCGCGTGGCCAGGCCAGCGGCAGGCGCGTCTCGGCCTCGCTGCCGACGTGGCGCAGCAGCACGGCGTTGGGCAGCGCGTCGGGCGCGGGCAACGCCAGCCCGCGCGCGGTCTCCAGGCGCACGAAGTGCTTCATCGACACCGTTTCCCCGGCGCGCAGCAGCGTGCGGTCGAAGACGGTGTGGCCCCGCCGGTCGGCGTCGAGGCCGGCGTCCCAGGCCATGGGGATGTTGAAACGCCAGGGCTCGATGCCGCGGTTCCAGTTGCCGAAGACGAAGCTCAGGTCGCCGGCGTGGCGCGCCGTGACGAAGAGGCCGTCGTGGCCCGGGCACTCGGCTGCGGCGCGCGCCGCGCCGCCGTCGGTGTCGGCGCGCACGGCACCGGCTCCGCTGCCGCCAGCCGTGCCAACGGCCGTGCCATCGGCGTCGAAGCCGCGTTCGATGCGCGCGATGCCGTGGGCGTCGGTCTCGCCGCTCCAGAGCTGCCGGCCGCGGCAGTCGCTGACGGCGACCCGCGCGCCGCGCACCGGGCGGCCGCGGTCCAGCGTCGTCACCCAGGCCAGGCTGCTGCTGCGGCCGCGCTTGAAGTGCACGGCCAGGTTGGTGACGAGCGCGCCGGTGCGCGCGTACATCGGCGCGCGCGTGGCGAGCAAGGCGTGGCCGAGGATGCGCGACTCGACCTCCAGCACGTGGTAGCCGCGCTGCGGCAGCGGGATGCCGATGACTTCGGTGGGCGCGGGCAGCGGCGTCGCCGCGGCGGCCGATGCCGGTGCAGCGCCGGGCCGCGATGCCGCAGCCGGCGGCGCGACGAGCTGCGGCAGCGCCGTGCGCACCGCCGCCGGGTCGCCGGCCAGCAGCGACTGCGCGCGGGTGCGGAACTGGTCGTCGTGGTCCTTGCGCAGCCGCACCAGCCACTGCAGCAGTTCGGCGTCGGGCGTGCCGGCGTCGAGCCGCCTGCTGCGGACCGCGCCGCCGGTGCTGGCGCCGGCGATGTCGGCCTGCACCTGGCGCAGCGTGAGCGGCATCATGGCCTCGGGCCCGGCCTCGACGATGCCGAAGGGCGCGCCGGCGAACTTGGCCAACGGCGGCAGCCCGCCCGTGGCCACCGTCAGCGGAAAGCTGCCCGCATTGGCGAGCGTGCGCCCGCTGTCGTCCACCAGCCCCGGCGGCAGCACGATGCGCCAGCGCGTGTGCTCCGGCAGCGGCGCGGCGAAGCGCACGGCGTGCAGGAACGGCGCGTGGTCGCCGTCGGCGCCGCCGCTCGGCGCGATCGGCTGCGCGGGCGGGCTGCCGACGTTCGGCCGCCCGGGCGCCGCCGCCTCGGGGACCAGCCGCACGGCCAGCGCCTGATCACGCGGCACCGGGGCGTTGAAGCGCAGCCACAGCGGGCGCAGCGGCATGCAGGGCGCGTTGGCGTTCTCGCGTTCGCAGCTGAACTCGGCGAGGAAGCGCGGCCGCACGGTCCATTCCCAGCGCTGGCTGCGCCGGCTCACGAGGTCGGGGTTGGCGGCGGCGACGATGCCCGGCCCCCACACCAGCCGCACGCGGGCCTCGGGTGCGAAGCGGCGTTCGCACGCCAGCAGCAGCGCACGTTCGGCGGCGGCAGCGCCGATGCGGCGCTGACGCAGCACCGCCTCGCGCGCGGCGCCGTCCACCACGCGCACGCCGATGCGCTCGGCCACGCCTTCGGCTTCGCACCAGGCGGCCTTGGGCACGCTGGCGGGCGACACGGCGCCGTTGGTCTGCAGCAGGAAGTGCGCGTCTTCCTCGATGCGCGATCCGGGCCAGGGCTCGATGCGCAGCACCACCGGCGCGCCGGTGGCGAACGTGAAGCTGCGGGGGCCGGCGTCGAGCGTGACCGGCGAGCCCGGCGCCGGGCTCAGCGTGCAGCGTTCGCCCGCGGCCAGCGGCTCGCGCAGCTCGTAGATCCACATGCGGGCGTTGTCCCAGCGGCCGTCGCCGGGCGGCGTGCGGTTGCCGTTGCAGCGCAGCTGCAGCGGGGCGGGCAGGCGCGGATCGCCGAGCGGCACCACGTCGGCATCGAAACGCACCACCACCTGGCGCACCTCGGCCACCTCGCCGCTGGGCACGACGCTGGCGATGCGCGCGGCGTGCGCCGATGCCGTGCCGAGCAGGCCGACCGCGGCGGCCAGCGCGAGCGGGCCGATCGTCGCGCGCGCCAGGCGCATCACGACTGCCGCGGTCGCCGGCCGGGCCGTCGGCCGGGCGAGATGCAGGCCAGCGCCCGCCAGCCGACGTGTCCACCGATGCCGCATGCGCGAACCTCCTCCGTCGCGCAGCGGTGCCGCGGTGCCGCGCCACCCGATGCTAGTGCGCGCCCATGGCGACACGGCGCTGTCCACCAAAGAGAGCTGCCGCGCATCCAGGACGCACCGCAGCGACGCCGCTGCCGCGTGGCAACCGCGGGCGCCGCGGCTACTGCGGCGGCGGCTCGTCGCGCGGGCCGCCGCGGCCTTCGCCACGCGCGTCCAGCGCCAGCTGGCGGCGCAGCGCGGTCAGCTGGCGCAGCCGGGCGTCGATGACCGAGGCCTCGATGAAATCCTGCGCCTGCGGCGTGCGTGCCACCGACTGCGCGGCGCGCAGGCGGTCGATGGCGCCGGTGAGGTCACCGACCACGGCGCGCGCCTCGGCACCGGCGCGCATGGCGCGCAGCTTCAGGCCCAGCGCGTCGGCGGTGCCGGCCAGCAGCTCCCACGCGGCGCCGTCGTTCGGGTGTTCGGCCAGCCAGGTCTGCAGCGCCTCGGTGCTGGCGCGCAGCGGACCGGCGTGCGCATCGCCCCCGGGAGACGCCTGGCGCGCGGCCAGTGCTGCCTGGGCGCGCAGCAGCAGGCCGGGGCGGCCGGCATCGGCGGCGCTGCCGGCGATGAAGTCCAGCGCCTGCAGCGCGCCGGCGGCGTCACCGCGTGCCAGCAGCACCTGCGCCTGCAGCAGGCGCAGCACGCGCTCGGCCGCGGCCTGGCGCGGCCGTGCCGTGGCGGCCAGCTGCAGCGCCAGCGTCACCTGGCGTTCGGCGCGCTCGTGGTCGCGCTGCATCGACGCCGCCAGGGCGCCGCCGTAGAGCGCGCCGATGCGATCGGCCAGCACCGGCGACGAGGTCTGACCGTTGAGCCGCGACAGGGCGGCCTGGCTCTCGTCCATCAGCGCGCGGGCGCGCATCTGCATCATGGCGTGCAGCACCGACGGCTCGCGCGCCGCGTTGCCGTCGGCCAGCATGGTGCGGTTGCGCGCTTCGCTGATGCGGTCCACCGTGAGCGGGTGGCTGCGCAGGTAAGGGAAGCCGCCGTTGTCGTTGAGGCGTGTGGCCATGTCCATGCGCTCGAACATGGCCGCCATGCCCGCGGGCGAGAAGCCGGCGTCGGCCAGCAGGCCGTAGCCGATGCGGTCGGCCTCGCGCTCCATGTCGCGCGAGAAGTTCAGCTGGCTCTGCACCGCCGCGCCCTGCCCGCCCATGATGGCGGCGTTGGCGATGTCGGCGTTGTTGGCGCGGCTGGCGGCGATCACGCCCAGCAGCATGGCCGCGATGGCGACCAGCGACGCCTGCTGCTGCGGCGCGATCGAGCGCGCGATGTGGCGCTGCGTGACGTGCGTGAGTTCGTGCGCCAGCACCGAGGCCAGTTGGTCGGGCGTGGTGGTGATGGCCATGAGCCCCAGGTGCATGCCGACGTAGCCACCGGGCAGCGCGAAGGCGTTGACGCTGCGGTCCTTCACCAGGAAGGCTTCCCAGGCGAAGGTGTGCTCGGTGTCGCCGTCGATGTGGCCGGCGCGCTTGCCCGCGGCCACCAGCGGCTGCCAGATCGACTGCAGGTACTCGAGCAGCACCGGGTCGTCGAGGTACAGCGGGTCGCGCCGCGCCTCGCGCATGATCTGGTCGCCCAGGCGCTTCTCGGCGCCGACGCTCAGGTCGGCGGAGGCCGATTCGCCCAGCGACGGCAGCCGCACCTGCGGCCAGGCGGCGCCGGCCTGCAGCGCCAATACCGCGGCCAGTGCGGCGGCGGCACAGCGGCGCCGCAGGGGGGTCCGGCCGGGCCGGCAGGGCATGCGGGGTGCAGTCGTCGTCAAGTGGCGGGCCGGGCAGCGTGAAGAGCGGGTTCGACGCCGCGCCGGCGGCAACGTTCCCCGTGGCTATCATGACACCGCCATGTTGCCGGACGTGAAGCCTTGACGACGTCGACGCCGCCGCCCCCCAGCCCGCTGACGCACTTCGACGCCCAGGGCCAGGCGCACATGGTCGACGTGGCCGCCAAGGGCGTGACGCACCGCGTCGCGCTGGCCCGCGGCACGATCCGCATGGAAGCGGCGACGTTCGAGCTCGTCGCCCAGGGCCAGGCGAAGAAGGGCGACGTCATCGGCATCGCGCGCATCGCCGCCATCCAGGGTGCCAAGCGCACCGCCGACCTGATCCCGCTGTGCCACCCGCTGCCCATCACCAAGGTGGCGGTCGAGTTCCAGCTCGACCGCGACGCCAGCGCGGTGCACGTCAGCGCCCAGGTCGAGACGCTGGGCCGCACCGGCGTGGAGATGGAAGCGCTGACCGCGGTGCAGGTGGCGCTGCTGACCATCTACGACATGTGCAAGGCGGCAGACCGGGGCATGGTGATGGGGGACATCCGGCTGCTGGAGAAACGCGGCGGGAAGTCGGGGACCTGGGTCGCCGACGAGGCGCACCACCCGGGCACGGCGGGAACGGCGGGCTGAGCGGGCCTCAGCGCTGGGCGCGCCGGGTGCTCGGCGTGGGCGGCAAGGGGCGGCGCGTGCTCAGCGGCGGGGCAGGAAATCCGTCCAGGCGTAGGTGCGTTGCGGCGCCTGGCATTGGAAGGGCAGCGCGGCCGGCGCCGCTGCTTGCGCCGCCGCTTGCGCCGCCACTCCGGCCGTTGCTTCCGCCGACGCGGGCGCAGCCGCCGTGTCGCCCGGCGCTCCGTCGCAGGGCGCGAAGAAGGCCTCGGCGTCGGGCTTCCTGAACTCGCGCAGCCGTGCCGCCAGGTGCCGCGCCTTGTCGACGTCGCCGCTGGCCGCCAGGGCCTTGGCCCAGGCGATCATCAGCCGCGTGTCGAGCAGGTAGTGCGTGGCACGGTCGAAGGCGCGCTCGGGGTCGGCCACCGCGACGCCCGACGTGACCGCCGCGTAGTCGGCGTGATGGCCGAAGAACACGCTCTTGCGCCCGGCCTCGATGCGCTGGGCCAGCGGCACCTCCTCGTCGGCGCTGAAGATGACGGCGACGCGCGAATAGTCGGCCACCGCGAGCGCGGTGCCGACGACCACGAGCGCCGCAGCACCGGCCATGGCTCGCGAGCGCAGCGGCGACGAAGCATCGTCGCCGGGCGTCGAGGCGCCCACCGGGGATCGCGATGCGCCTGCGCCGGCCGCGGCCGGGTCGTGCCGATGCAGCGCAAACCCCCAGGCCCAGGCCGCGGGCAGCAGGAAGTAGGCGTACCACAGCGGGTACTCGAGCAGGCTGTGCAGGCCGATCATCAGCACCATCAGCATCGCCGCACGCTGCCCCACACCCAGATCACCCGGCGCGCGCCAGGCGTTGCGCAGCCCGCGGACCAGCGCCCACAGCAGCAGCGCCAGCACCAGCGTGCCGAGCGGCAGGCCCATCTCCACCCACAGCTGCAGCGGCAGGTTGTGGGTGTGGTCGAAGAACGCGGTCGGGCGCTGCGGCAGCGGCGTCAGGGTCCAGGCGAAATTAAAGTTGCCGACGCCGACGCCGGTCCACGGGTGCTGGGCGATCAGGGTGAGCGTGTCGCGCCAGATGGCGAGCCGCGAGCTGGACAGATCGCCTTCGACCGACAGCCGCGTGGCCCCACCGAAGGCATGGCCCTCGCCGGCCGCGGCCCATTGCGCCATGCCGTACCAGGAGACGGCGTACATCACCGGCGCCGCCAGCAGCAGCACGCGCGCCGGGCGCGACAGGCGCCGGTCGATCAGGCCCCAGGCGGCCAGCAGGAACACGCCGACGAGGCCGGTGCGCGAGGCGGTGAGCACGACGCCGAAGACCATCGCAGCCAGGGCAGCCGTCGCCAGCTTGACGCCGATGCGCCGCAGTTCCAGCAGGGCGAGCGTGGCGATGCAGCCCCACATCAGCAGGCTGCTCAGGTGGTTGGGCTGGCGCAGGTTGCCGACGGCGCGGCCGGGCAGGCCGGAGTGGGCGATGAAGGTGCCGTCGGGGAGGGTGGGGGCGAAGACCTGGATGAGGGCGATGGCGACGTTGAGGAGGGCGGTGATGAAGAAGGCGCATGCGAACGGAAGAAACGCTCCCGCCACAGCCGACTTCGCGGCCACGTGTCCACCGGACAGGACGACCGTAGTGGCCAAGATGGCACCGACCATCGACACGGCCAAGGTCAATGGCAAGGCGGCGCGCTCGAACGACGCGGCGGTCAAGAGCGTGATGACCAGCAGCGCCAATGTCAAAGGCCATCCAGTACCGCTCAGCCCTGTGGAGTGATCGTCCGCGCGAGCTGCGCCAGCGAGACCGGCCCATAAGGCGAACGCGAGCGCCTGATTGAGGAAAGTTGGCGACGGAGAGACGTTGTAGGCCAGGACCGAAGGCAAGACGGCCGCTGCGATCGCCCACGTCGCGGCCCCCAGAGAAAGGTTCATCGGCGGAGTATGGACGCAGCGGCCGCGGCTACCGCGAGGGACTTGGCGGCGGTATCTCGTCCAAGCCTGTGGCTGCCAATGGCGTCGGTTCCATCCGCACCAATGACAGGGACGGATGTTGCACCAAGAGCACATCCCAAGCGGCATAGGCTTCGACACACCGCTCGTAGGGGTGAATCCTGCATAACAGGCGAATGGTCAGCGAGGCTTCCTCTGCCCGTCCATTAAGGCCCGCCGCTAATGCGTATCGAAACAACATCGGTGGATAAGGAAAGCGACGCGCAACGGCGCTCATGAACGCCAGTTCCGCCGCTGACATCCCTGGGCGAGCTTCCATTCGAGCGAAACGCTGCAATGCTGACTGTTGCGTCAGCGCTGCCACGTCCGGGGTTGCGCTCTCGATGCGCTTGGTGCCAATCTTCGCCGCCTCGAACCGCAAGATGCGGAAACTCTGCTCCAGCGCGATGTAGTCGCGTCCCACGACGAGAAGGACAATAGCGATCGCGACGCCGCCGAAGCGCACGACAGATTGCGGAATGACCCATCCGTCTTCAAGCTGCTCCAGTGTCGCGAACGCCCCAACGAAGAACCCGCACGGTATTAGGAAGTAGGCGTACTCGAGCGGGTACTCGAGCAGTGCGTGCAACAAGCATCCGATAAGCGCTATCACCAGCCAAACCCCGCGCTCGGTCCGACAGCGCCGCACCATGGGGAGAAGCGCGGCCACGCCCAATGCGACCAAAGCGCCGCCGATCGCCACGCCATTCCAGATGAGAAGGTCGAGCACGACATTGTGTGCATGCTCAATGTTCTCGCCCACGTGCGGTCGATCGGCGGCGACAGCGGTCTGGGCGACGCTAACCTGCTGCCAACCGTAACCCCACGGATCTTGCCGCAGGGCTTCAAGCATCGCGCCCCAATGCTGGAAGCGCGTACCCGGTTGAATGGATTCCTGCAACCAACGCCCAGGGCGCAGCATGAGCGCCTCGTTGATAGAAGGCCATAGCACCGTCAACACAGTAAAGGCCGCGCCTAGAACGACCGCCGGCAGAGCCCTGCTCCGTGAGCTGCGCTGCGGGCCAAATCCGATCAGGAACAGGACGAGCGCGCCGATCTGGAGCCATCCGGTTCTTGAGGCAGAGCACACCGTGCCCAGTATGAGCAGCACAGCGCACGTGTAGAAGCCGAGCGCCGACAGCTGCCCCGTCTGACGCAGGAGGCCGGCCGCGACGATGCCCAGAAATGCGATGGTGCAGAAGTGATTTGGCTGTGCAACGTTTCCGAATGGGCGCCCACCAGGCGGCATGTCAACTTGCCAAATGCCCCAAGAGACCGCGCCCGTCCATTGCGACAACGCAATGAAGACAGAGACCATGGCACATGTGAGGGTGCAGACCGCCAGGAGGGAGAGCCCGTCCGTTCGGTCAGCGGCTGGCAGGGTGGATCCCACGACGATCGCACCCCCGAAGGCACACAGGTACAAGGCTGCCATGACGGCGTCGCCAGTGAAGAGGACGACGCCAGAGGCCGTCTGCACAGCAATGACGCAGAGACAGGCAGCGATGAAGAATCCCCACTTCGCTGGCAGCCGTGCGCGTTGCTTGCCGACCAGGCACAGACTCACCGCCACAACGCAGAGCGCGAGAGCCTCATTCCAAGCCGACACCCATGGCGGGTAGTGGTTTGGAACAAGCCACGCAGCCGGAGCGAGCGCGGGAATCAGGCGGGGCAAAGAAGACGCCATGAAAAAAGGCAGCCGAGGCTGCCCTTCTGTCACCGGGGGGTGGCTAATTACTTGCAAGAACCTGGACGGAACTTGGCAGGAATGGAGCCGCCGCAGGTCCAGGCTGTGATCGGCGAACCGGCGACGGGCGGGTTGGGGCTCGGCGTCAGCGTGATGGTTTGGTTGTCGATCGCAGAATCGCCGAAATTCTGGGCAGTGACTGTGATGACGCCAGCGTTGCTGGTCGCCACGCTCGCGACATAACGCGACGTCGAAGACGCGTTCTCGCAGCCCCAGTTGCCCGCAGTCGGCAGCGAAGACGACTGCGCGGTCTGAACCGTTTCGGTGATCGTGGTGCGGCAGGCGGACGCAGCCAGGATCAGTTCAGATACCTTGGCCTTCTTCGTGTAGTCCTGATACGCCGGCAAAGCCACGGCAGCCAGGATGCCGATGATCGCGACGACGATCATCAGTTCGATCAGGGTGAAACCTTGTTGAACACGCTTCATGCGTAGAGCTCCTTGGGTGGGCGGGAAGGGTTGTCTGGGGACGACCCCCTGAATGCAGGGGACGTGCCAGCCTTCAAGTCGTGACTTCCGGCGCACTTTCGACCATGAAGTGACGAGGATGGTCACTTTCTCGGGCTGGGCCCAGGCGCCAGGGCGCCGATGGCGACAAAAACCGTCAGTCGGCCGTTCGCCGCTCAGTCGGCCAGCGTCATCCGCTGGCCGGTCACCAGCGCGTGGATCCGGTGCGGGCTGGCGTGGGCGCCGATCTCGGACATGACGGCGTCGATCTCACCCGGCTTGATGTGGGTGATGAAGACGTCGGCCGGCGCTCGCAGCTGCGCCAGTTCGGTCTGCAGTGCCGCTGGGCACAGGTGGCCGCTGATGCCGGCGAGTTCGTGCTCGTCGTCACGGAAGGCGGTCTCGATGACCAGCGCCGCCACGTCCAGCTGCCGCAGGCGCTGCCACAGCGCCGGGTTCGGTCCGGTGTCGCCGGTGAAGACCCAGGCGCCGCCGGCGGTGTGCACGGCGTAGCCCACGGCCGGCACGGTGTGGGCGGCGGGCAGCACCTCCACCTGGCGCGCTTCGCGTCCCAGCACCAGGCGCTCGCCGGTCTGCAGCGGCACGAAACGCAGCACCGGCGCCGAGGCGTCGGGCAGGCGCGTGAAGTCGGGCCAGATCACGCCGTTGAACACGTGCTGGCGCAGCGCGGCCAGCGTCTCGGGCAGGGCGTGCACCTCCACCGGCGGCCGCGCGGCGGCCGTGCGGCGGCGCGTGACGCTGTCGGCCAGCAGGCCGATGGCCAGCACGTGGTCCAGGTGCGAGTGGGTGACGAGGATGTGGTCGATGCGCGCCAGCTCGTCCAGCGTCAGATCGCCGACGCCGGTGCCGGCGTCGATGAGCACGTCGTCGTCGAGCAGGAACGAGGTCGTGCGGCTGCCGGCGGCAATCGAGCCCGAACAACCGAGGACACGGATCTGCATGAGGGGATGGCGCGCAGGAAGCGGGGCGTCGAGGGCCTGGCGGCGCGGGCGGGCGAGGCGTCAGGCGCGCGGCACGCCGGTCGGCAGGAAGGGCTTGCGGAACAGGGACGCCGATGCTGCGCCGCCCTGGGCGCCGCCGCAAGGCAGGGCGGCGCGTCGCGTCGTCATTCGGATCGAGCAGCGGGCGCTGGCGTGAAGGCCGTCACGCGCGTTCTAGGGGGCCGCGGCGGGTGCCGCGCCGGCACCGCCTCAGCGGTGGATGAACTGCATCTGCGTGCCGGCCAGCTCGATCACGTCGCCGTTGCGCAGCGGCACCGAGTCGCCCACCAGGGGCACGCCGTTGATGCTGGGGCGCGAGGCGCCTTCGACGTGGGCGAAGGCGTAACCGTTGGGCCGCTTGGTGATGCTGGCCACCTGCACGCCCGGCTTGCCGACGGTGGTGACGACCTTGGTCAGCGTCACCTCGCGACCGGCGGCCGCACCGTTCAGCACCTTGATCGAGGCCGGTGTCGCCGGCACCGGCTGGCCGCCCAGCGAGCCGAAGTTGGAGTTGCCGACGATGCCCGGATGGCCCGAACTCTGCGGCCCGCCCGCGCCCATGGGCGGCAGGCCGGCACCCATGCCGGCCGGCGCGTGTGCGCTGCCCGGCCGCATGATCATGGTCTTCTCGTACTCGTTCGACTCGTCGACCAGGTACTTGATCTTGTACTTGCCGATCTCGACGGTGTCGTTGTGCGTCAACAGCTGCTTCTTGATCGCCTTGCCGTTGATGTACGTGCCGTTGGTGCTGTTGAGGTCTTCGATGAAGACGTCGCCGCCCACCATCTGCAGCACCGCGTGCTCGCCGCTCACCGCCAGGTTGTCGATGACGATGTCGTTGTAGGGCCGGCGGCCGAGCGTGGTCTTGTCCTTGGTGATCTGGACTTCCTTGATGACCACACCGTCGAGCGATACGACCAGCTTGCCCATAACGTGTCTTGCCCTCGAATTGGAAGCGCGTACCGGTTCTTCGTGCGGCTCGGGCGTCAGCGCCTGAACGGCCACCAGGACCGCGTCGGCGCGCTCGCACCACCCGAGGCGCGGACCAGTATCACGGAGATATTATCCTTTCCCCCTGCGTCGTTGGCCGCGTCGATGAGTGCGCGGCTCGTATCCGACAGTGAATCCTGCTGCTGAAGCAGCTGCGCGATGGCCGCGTCGTCCAGCATGTCGGACAGCCCGTCGGAGCACAGCAGGAACAGGTCGCCGGCCATCACGTCGTGCTGGTGCGTCTCGAGCAGCACGGTGTCTTCGACGCCGACCGCGCGCGTCACCAGGTTCTTGTTGGCCGAGAACGCCGCCTGCTCGGGGGTGATGAGGCCGGCGTCGATCTGCTCCTGCAGCAGCGAGTGGTCGCGCGTGATCTGCTGCAGCCGGCCGCCGCGCAGCCGGTAGCAGCGCGAGTCGCCGACGTGGCCGAGCAGCACGCGGTCGTCGCGGAACACGGCCACCACGAGCGTCGTGCCCATGCCGGCGTACTGCGGGTTGGAGTTGGCGGCGTTGAAGATCGCGCGGTTGGCGTTGTCCACGCAGATGTCCATCGCGCGCCGCACCTCGGCGTCGCTCGCCTGCGAGCTGGCTTCGCGCAGCCAGCGGCCGAGCTCGGTGCGGATGAAGCTCGTGGCCATGTTGCTGGCCACTTCGCCGGCGTTGTAGCCACCCATGCCGTCGGCCAGCACGGCCAGCGCGACGCTGTCGTCGGTGGCCACCGAGTCCTCGTTGTTGCTGCGCGAGCGGCCCGGGTCCACCGCGGCATGGATCTCGATCGTGATGGGCACGGCGGCGGCAGGCTTTCGGTGCGTGCGGGCTCGGTGGAGGGTGGGCGATTGTGCAACGGAACCACTGCGGCGCTGCCGCGTGCGAACCCCCGTCAGCCAGGGCCCGCGGATGGGTGTCGAATCGTGCGCAGTTCGCTCGCCACCGCGTCCGCATCCGCAGGCCGCCCGGCCGGCGTCTTCGCCAGCAGGCGCGCCACCAGCACGGCCGCCGCCGGCGCCATCCCGGGGCGCAGCGTGCGCAGATCGGGCGCCGGCTCGTGTGCCACGCGCCGCAGCAGCTCGCCCATGGACGCCGCCTCGTGGGGCAGGCGGCCGGTCAGCAGCTGGAACAGCAGCGCGCCCAGCGCGTACAGGTCGGTGTGCGGCGTCGGCACCGCGCCGGCCAGCAGTTCGGGCGCCATGTAGGCGGGCGATCCGGGGACGAGCCCGGTGCGCGTCTGCGCGGCGTCGCCGGCGCGCGCCAGGCCGAAGTCGGCCAGCTTCACCAGCCGGGCCGGCCAGTGCACCAGCACGTTGGCGGGCTTCAGGTCGCGGTGCACCACGCCATGGGCATGGGCGTGGGCCAGCGCCTGGGCCACCCGCTCCGCGGCCAGCAGCGCCAGCGGCTCGGGCAGCAGGCGCGCGGGGTGGGTGTGGCGGCCGAGGTCGGTGCCCGGCACCGCTTCCATCGCCAGCCAACCCAGGCCGTCGACCACGCCGTGGCCGAACACCGCGACCACGTTCGGATGCTGCAGCCGCTGTGCCGCCGCGGCCGCGGACCGGAACGCTTCGGCCGCGTCGGCGGCGTGGCTGGCGTGCTCGCTTCCCGGCCCGTGCAGCGGCACGACCTTGATCGCCACGGTCGCCGGCGCCGCACCGAGCGGCCCGGGCGCTTCGGCCAGGAAGACGCGGCCGTGCGTGCCTTCGCCCAGGATGCGCAGCAGCCGGTGGCCGGCCAGCACGTCGCCGGGGCGGGGCGGTCTCATGCCGGCGCCGGCGTTCGGTGCATCCGGTGGCGCTGGCGGCGCGGCGGCTGTCCGGTCAGTGCGGGGCCTTGCCTGGGGCCGCCGCCAGCGCCGCTCGCCGCTTGACCAAGAGGCCCACGGCCAGCACCAGCAGCGCGCCGGCGACACCGGCACCGTAGCGCACGGTCGCCACCACCTCGGGCAGGGCGCCGGGCTTGTCCAGCGGCAGGGTCGGCATGTAGGGCAGCACGGCCGGGTCGGTGACGGCCATGGTGCCGGCGATCCACCCCAGCAGCATGCCGCCGACGGTGATGACCATCGGGAAGCGGTCCATCAGCTTGATCACCAGCTGGCTGCCCCAGACGATGATGGGGATCGACACCAGCAGGCCGAAGATCACCAGCGGCATCTTGTGGTCGCCGCCGGCGCTTTCGGCGGCGCCGGCGATGGCGATGACGTTGTCCACGCTCATCACCAGGTCGGCGACGATGATGGTCTTGATCGCCGCCAGCAGCTTGTCGGAAGCGGCGATGTCGCCGTGGCCTTCTTCGTCGGGCGCCAGCAGCTTGACGCCGATCCACACCAGCAGCGCCGCGCCCACCAGCTTCAGGTAGGGAATGGCCAGCAGCGTGAGCGCGAAGAAGATGAGGATCACGCGCAGGCCGATCGCCCCGGCCGTGCCCCACAGGATGCCCTGCGTGCGCTGCTTGGCCGGCAGCTTGCGGCAAGCCAGCGCGATGACCACCGCGTTGTCGCCGCCCAGCAGGATGTCGATCATGATGATCTGGCCGACGGCGATCCAGAAGTCGGCGTGCATGAACTGATCCATGGGCGGTGCTCGTGTGGCCGTCGGCGCGGCGTCGTTCTGTGCGGAAGGGAACGGGCGAGTGTACGAAGCCGGCCCGGAGGCGGCGATGTGGCGACTACCGACGGCGCCACCCGCACCGGCCCGCCCCACGCGACGAGGGCCGCTCTTCGCGGCCCTCGGTGTGTCGACGGCGGTGGCGCGGCGCCGCCGCGGCGCTAGATCAGGCTCTTGAGCAGCCGGCCCATCTCGGACGGGTTGCGCGTCACCTTGAAGCCGCACTCCTCCATGATCGCCAGCTTGGCGTCGGCGGTGTCGGCGCCGCCCGAGATCAACGCGCCGGCATGGCCCATGCGCTTGCCCGGCGGCGCGGTGACGCCGGCGATGAAGCCGACGATGGGCTTTTGCATGTGCTCCTTGCACCAGCGCGCGGCGTCGGCTTCGTCGGGCCCGCCGATCTCGCCGATCATGATCACGGCGTCGGTGTCCGGGTCGTCGTTGAACATCTTCATCACGTCGATGTGCTTCAACCCGTTGATCGGGTCGCCGCCGATGCCGACCGCACTGCTCTGCCCCAGGCCGATCTCGGTGAGCTGCGCCACCGCCTCGTAGGTGAGCGTGCCCGAGCGCGACACCACGCCGATGCGCCCCTTCCTGTGGATGTGGCCCGGCATGATGCCGATCTTGATCTCGTCGGGCGTGATCAGGCCCGGGCAGTTCGGGCCCAGCAGCAACGTCTTCTTGCCGCCCTGCGCTTCCTTCATCTTCATCTTGTTGCGCACCATCAGCATGTCCTTCACGGGGATGCCTTCGGTGATGCAGATGACGAGGTCGAGGTCGGCTTCCACCGCCTCCCAGATGGCGTCGGCCGCACCCGCCGGGGGCACGTAGATCACGCTGACGGTGGCGCCGGTCGCGGCCTTGGCGTCGGCCACGGTGGCGTGGATGGGAATGCCTTCGAAGGACTCGCCGGCCTTCTTCGGGTTGACGCCGGCGACGAAGGCCGCGCGGCCGTTGGCGTAGGCCTGGCAGCCCTTGGTGTGGAACTGGCCGGTCTTGCCGGTGATGCCCTGCGTGATGACGCGGGTGTCCTTGTCGATCAGGATGCTCATGTCGCGTGCTCTCGCTTTACTTCACGGCGGCGACGATCTTGGTCGCGGCCTCGGCCATCGTGTCGGCGCTGATGATGGGCAGGCCGCTGTCGGCCAGCATCTTCTTGCCCAGGTCTTCGTTGGTGCCCTTCATGCGCACCACCAGCGGCACCGAGAGGTTCACCGCCTTGCACGCGGCGATCACGCCTTCGGCGATCGTGTCGCACTTCATGATGCCGCCGAAGATGTTGACGAGGATGCCCTTCACGTTCTTGTTCTTGAGCATGATCTTGAAGGCCTCGGTGACCTTCTCGGCGCTGGCGCCGCCGCCCACGTCGAGGAAGTTGGCCGGCTCGCCGCCGAAGAGCTTGATGGTGTCCATCGTCGCCATCGCCAGGCCTGCGCCGTTGACCAGGCAGCCGATGTTGCCGTCCAGGCTGATGTAGCTCAGGTCGAACTTGCTGGCCTCGATCTCGGCCGGGTCCTCCTCGTCGAGGTCGCGCAGCGCCACGATGTCGGGGTGGCGGAAGAGCGCGTTCGAGTCGAAGTTGAACTTCGCGTCGAGCGCCTTGACGTGGCCGTTGCCTTCCAGGATCAGCGGGTTGATCTCGGCCAGGCTGGCATCGGTGGCCATGTAGCACGCGTAGAGCTTCTTGAAGACCTCGATGGCCTCGGCCTGGCTCGACATCGGCACGCCGATGCCCGCGGCCAGCTCCAGTGCCTGGCGGTCGGTGAGGCCCTCGAGCGGGTCGACGAAGATCTTGATGATCTTCTCGGGCGTCCTGTGCGCGACTTCCTCGATGTCCATGCCGCCTTCGCTCGACGCCATCATGGCCACCTTCTGCGAGGCGCGGTCGGTCAGCGCGGCGACGTAGTACTCCTTCTGGATGTCGGCGCCTTCTTCCACCAGCAGGCGGCGCACCTTCTGGCCTTCGGGGCCGGTCTGGTGCGTCTTGAGCTGCATGCCGAGGATCTGGCCGGCGAGCTGCTCCACCTCGGGCATCGAACGCGCGAGCTTGACGCCGCCGCCCTTGCCGCGGCCGCCGGCGTGGATCTGGGCTTTGACCACCCAGACCGCGCCGCCGAGCTTCTGTGCCGCCTCGACCGCCTCGCGCACGGTGAATGCCGGATAGCCGCGCGGCACCGGTACGCCGTGGGCGCGCAGCAGCTCCTTGGCCTGGTACTCGTGAATCTTCATCGTCTTGCCTCAGGTGGTCGGTGTGGGGGTGGCGACGTCGTGGCTGGCGTCTTGGATGCTGCCGGGCGCGCTGGCAGCCGCCGCCGGCGCCGAGGCCGGGCGATACCAGCGCGGATAGAACTGGCGCACCGCCTCGCCGTCGCTGCGCAGCGCGTGGCAGCGGTCGAGCTGGAACGGCTTGCTCGCGCCTTCGGCGTTGCCGCGGGTGTCGATCACCTCGCCGGCGAACGCCTGGATCACCGCCGTCGGCAGCACCTGCGCCAGCTCGGTGAGGTGGGTGCAGCCGGTCACGCCGCCGATGCGCTCGCGCAGCTGCTGGCGAAAGCCCTGCAGCAGGTTCAGGCCGACGAGGCGGCCGTACACGTCGCCGTGCTCGCCGCACAGGCTCACGTAGGGCATCCAGCGCGTGTCGGAGCCGGCCTCGAGGATGTCGAGCCGCTCGTTGACCACCAGGCGCAGCAGCATCTCGTGGATCGGCGTGCCGGCGGGGCGCAGGCCTTGCGCCATGGGCACGTCACGCGTCTTGGTGTCGACCAGCGTGGCGTCGACTTCCCACAGGCCGTCGCCGCGTGCGAACACCTGGACGTCGATGCTGCGGCGGTGCTTGAGCTGGCGAGCGGGCGCCGCTGGCGGAAGGGGCATGCTGACGGGCGCGGTCGAAAGGGGCTGGCCGTGGCGACGCCGGGGCCCGGGGACCGCGCACAGCAGCCGGCGAATTTAGCATGCTGCCCTGCAGCACGGCTGACGGGCCCGAGGGCAAGCGACGGGGCCGCGCGTGTCGCACCGGAGTCGACCGGGGCGACGAGGTTCTCACGCGTCGGGACCCGCCTCGTCGGCGGCATCCGCCGGATCGACACCCCGCACCACGCGCCGGACGACGTCGGCATCGAAACCGCGCCCGGCGAGAAAGCGCATCTGGCGCGCCCGGTCGGCAGCGTCGGCCGCGGGTGCATCGCCGAAGCGGCGACGCCAGAGATCGCGGGCGCGCTCGAGCTCGCTGCCGATCTGCGCCGGCGCCTGCTGCAGCGCTTCTGCCACCAGCGCCGGCGCCAGCCCCTTGGCCTGCAGCACCTGCTTCAGGCGCCGGGCGCCGAAGCGCCGGCCCTGCACGTTCAGCACCGATTCGGCGACCCGCGCCTCGCTGATCAGGCCCTTGGCGGCCAGCTCGTCCAGCGCTGCGTCGATCTGCTGGCGCGCGCTGGCCTCGGGCGTGTCGTCCACCACGCGCGCCAGTTTGCGTTCGAGCTCGGCGCGCGAGTGCTCGCGCTGCGACAGCCAGCGCAGCGCACGGCCCTTCACGGAAAGACTGCCGAAGGCCACGGTTCGAAGCGGGCTGGGTGTGCGTGGCGGTCGGCGTCGGCCGCTGCTGCCGCGCCGGGTCGACGCCGAAGCGCCGAGGCACCGAGGCGCGGTGACCGTCGGCGCCGGCCGCGCGGCGTCTCCTACCTTGCCGCCTTACTCGGCGGCCGCGTTCAGCAACGGGATGCCCATCGCCTCGCGCACCTTGTTCTCGATCTCGATCGCGACGTCCGGGTTCTCCTTCAGGAACTCGCGCGCGTTGTCCTTGCCCTGGCCGATCTTCTCGCCGTTGTAGGCGTACCAGGCGCCGCTCTTGTCGAGCACGCGGGCATTGACGCCCATGTCGATGATCTCGCCTTCGCGGCTGATGCCTTCGCCGTAGAGGATGTCGAACTCGGCGGTCTTGAACGGGGGGCTCACCTTGTTCTTGACGACCTTGACCTTGGTCTCCGAGCCGATGACCTCCTCGCCCTTCTTGATGTTGCCGGTGCGGCGGATGTCCAGGCGCACGCTGGCGTAGAACTTCAGCGCGTTGCCGCCAGTGGTCGTTTCGGGGTTGCCGAACATCACGCCGATCTTCATGCGGATCTGGTTGATGAAGATGACCATGGTGTTGGTCTTCTTGATCGTGGCGGTGAGCTTGCGCAGCGCCTGGCTCATCAGCCGCGCCTGCAGGCCGGGCAGCGAATCGCCCATCTCGCCTTCGAGTTCGGCCTTGGGCGTGAGCGCCGCCACCGAATCCACCACGATGAGGTCGATGGAGCCCGAGCGCACCAGCGCGTCGACGATCTCCAGCGCCTGCTCGCCGGTGTCGGGCTGGCTGATGAGCAGGTCCTGCAGGTTGACGCCCAGTTTCTGCGCGTACTGGATGTCGAGCGCGTGCTCGGCGTCGATGAAGGCGCAGGTGCCGCCCTGCTTCTGCATCTCGGCGATGACCTGCAGCGTGAGCGTCGTCTTGCCCGAGCTTTCCGGGCCGTAGATCTCGACCACCCGACCGCGCGGCAGGCCGCCGACGCCCAGCGCGATGTCGAGGCCCAGGCTGCCGGTGGAGACGACCTGGATGTCTTCCAGCGCCTCGCCTTCGCCCAGGCGCATGATGGAGCCCTTGCCGAACTGCTTCTCGATCTGGGCCAGCGCGGCCTGCAGGGCCTTGGCCTTTTCGGTGTTGAGGGCCTTGACGGGTGCGTCCATGTGCGTCTCTCCTGTGCGAATGGCGGCGATTATGGGCCACAAGCTGGATATGCGTACAGCCCTTTCGGGGTAACGCCGGCGGGGGCCCACGGCCGGGGGATGCGACGGGCCGGCTGCCTAGAATTTGACCGAGCGGCCGCCGCACCAGAGCCGCACAGGGCGCCGAACGGAGACATCGCCATGCGCATCCTCATCGCCGAAGACGACCAGGTGCTCGCCGACGGCCTGCTGCGCTCGCTGCGCGCCTCGGGCTACGCCGCCGACCGCGTCGCCACCGGCAGCGAGGCCGACGCCGCGCTCGCGGCGCACGCCTTCGACCTCGTCATCCTCGACCTGGGGCTGCCCAAGCTGCACGGCTTCGAGGTGCTGAAGAAGCTGCGGGCGCGCGGCTCGGCGGTGCCGGTGCTGATCCTCACCGCCGCCGACAGCGTCGAGCAGCGCGTCAAGGGCCTGGACCTGGGCGCCGACGACTACATGGCCAAGCCGTTCTCGCTGCAGGAGCTGGAAGCCCGCGTGCGGGCGCTGACGCGGCGCGGCCTGGGCACGGCCTCGTCGATCATCCGCCACGGCCCGCTGTCGTTCGACGCCACCGGGCGCGTGGCCTACCTCAACGACCAGATGGTCGAGCTCTCGGCGCGCGAACTCAGCCTGCTGGAAGTGCTGCTGCAGCGCGCCGGCCGGCTGGTGAGCAAGGACCAGCTGGTCGAGCGCCTGTGCGAGTGGGGCGAAGAGGTGAGCAACAACGCCATCGAGGTCTACATCCACCGCCTGCGCAAGAAGATCGAGCAGGGGCCGGTGCGCATCGCCACCGTGCGCGGGCTGGGCTACTGCCTGGAGAAGATCGCTGGCTGAGGTGGCCGCGGCCGCCGGCCCACCCCCGTCGGCTGCGGCCGTGGTGGCCGGGCAGGCCCTGGCGGCCGCGGCGACCCAGGCAAGCGCGCCGGACACCACACCGGCGCGTGCCACGCCAGCACCGCCGAACGCCGCGGGGCGCGCGCCGGCCGAGCAGCGCTCGCTCTTCGGCGAGATCCTCGACTGGATGCTCGCGCCGCTGCTGCTGCTGTGGCCGATGAGCCTGGGGCTCACCTGGGTCGTCGCGCAGACGATCGCCAGCCGCCCCTACGACCGAGAGCTGGCCGACATGGCGCACGCCATGGCCCGCCTGGCCGCCGTGCAGGTGGTGGCCGCGCCGGCCGGCCCGCGGCCGGTGGCCGAGCAGCGGGCCGAGTTCGAGCGCGCTGCCGTCGCGCTCAAGCGCAGCGACGACGACGACCGCACCTACTTCCAGGTGCTGGGCCGGCGCGGCGAGCTCATCGCCGGCGAGGCCGCGCTGGCGGTGCCGGGCGAGGAACCGCTGCCGCCCAACGCCGACCCGCACGGCGTGCGCTTCCGCGACGACGTCATCGGCGACGAGCCGGTGCGCGTGGCCTACCTCTGGCTGCCCGGCGACAGCGGCACGCGCAGCGATGCCCTGGTGCAGGTGGCCGAGACGCTGGGCAAGCGCTCGCAGCTGGCAACCGAGATCATCAAGGGCGTCATCCTGCCGCAGTTCGTGATCCTGCCGCTGGCGGTGATGCTGGTGTGGTTCGCGCTGGCGCGCGGCATCCGCCCGCTGGCCGAGCTGCAGCAGCGCATCCGCGCGCGTGATTCCACCGACCTCTCGCCCATCGCCGAAGGCGGCGTGCCCGACGAGGTGGCGCCGCTGGTCGGCGCCATCAACGACCTGCTGCAGCGCCTGGACCGTTCCATCGCCACGCAGCGCCACTTCCTGGCCGACGCGGCGCACCAGCTGAAGACGCCGCTGGCGGGCTTGCGCATGCAGGCCGAGATCGCGGCGCGCGAGATCGACAGCGGCCGCGGCGACCCGGCGTCGATGAAACATTCGCTGCGCCAGATCGCCTACAGCACGCAGCGCGCGGCGCACATGGTCAACCAGCTGCTGGCGATGGCGCGCGCCGAGGACGCCGGCCAGGCCGAGCGCCATCGCCCGGTGGACATGGCGGCGGTGACGCGCGGCGTGGTGCGCGACTTCGTGCCGCGTGCCATCGAGCGCCGCATCGACCTGGGCTACGAAGGCCCGCAGGCGCACGAGGGCCGCGCCGAGGCCACGACGCTCTCGGGCGAGCCCGTGCTGCTGACCGAGCTGGTGCGCAACCTCGTCGACAACGCGCTGCAGTACACCCCGGCCGGCGGCACCGTGACGGCGCGTGTGCTGCCCGATCCGTCGGGCCCGGTGATCGTGGTGCAGGTGGAGGACACCGGCCCGGGCATCGCCCCGGCCGAGCGCGAGGCGGTGTTCAGGCCGTTCTACCGCGCCCTGGGCACGGCGGTGGACGGCAGCGGGCTGGGCCTGGCCATCGTCAAGGAAGTGGCCCAGCGCCACGGCGCCGAGATCACGGTCGAGGACGCACGGCCCGAGGTGCGCACCCAGGGCATCGCCGGCGCCAGCCCCGGCACGCTGATGACGGTGCGCCTGCGCCGCAGCGAGGCCGATGCGGCGGTCAACGCGGGCCCGGGTCCGGCGCTGACCGAGCCGCCGCCACGGCCCAGTGCAGCCGGCTGAAGAGCGCGCTGTCGTCGGCGTCCACCAGCCCGGCCTCGACCGCATCGGCGAAGCAGGCCGCCGCCGCGCGGCCCAGCGGCAGCGCCGCTGCTGCATCGCCGGCTTCGGCCAGTGCCAGCGCCGAGTCCTTGGCCAACAGGGCGATGCGGGCGTGCACCGCGGCGTCGCCTTCGATGGCGCGGCGGCCGCGGTCGTCGCCGATCCAGCTGGCGCCGCTGCTGGCGCCGATGACGTCGAGCGTCGTCGCGGGGTCGAGCCCGAGCGCCCGGGCCAGCGCCAGCGCCTCGGCCGCCGCCGCCAGGTTGGCCGCGGCCAGCAGGTTGTTGACGAGCTTGGTGCGCGCGCCGTCGCCGGGCCGCGTGCCGACGCGGAACAGGCGCGACGACAGGCGTTCGAGCAGCGGCATGTGGCGCTGGATCACCGCGTCGGCGCCGGCGAGCATCAGGCTCATCGTGCCGGCGCGCGCCCGCTGCGGCCCGCCGGACATCGGCGCGTCGATCACGTCCACACCCAACGCCTGCAGGGCTTCGGCCACGTGCTCCACGTCGCCTGGCGAGACCGTCGGGCACACCAGCACCGTCGCACCCGGGCGCAGGCCCTGCGCCGCCCCGTGCGCGCCGAGCAGCGCCTGGCGCAGCTGCGCGCCATCCACCACCGCCACGATCACCACGTCGCAGGCCGCGGCCAGGCTGGCGGCGCTGTCGTGGCGCATGCAGCCGGCGGCCTGCGCCAGGGCCAGGCGCACCGGGTCGATGTCGAAGGCGGCCACGGGCCAGTCGGCGTCGCGCAGGCGCTGCGCCATCGCCAGGCCCATGCTGCCGACGCCGATGAAACCGATCATCGCTGCCTTCCGGACGGGACGCATGGTCCTCCGTCAGGACTGCATCAGCCGCCGGCTGCGCGCGATCGACATCAGGATCCCCAGGCCCAGCCCCAGCGACACCATCGCGGTGCCACCGTAGCTCACGAAGGGCAGCGGCACGCCGACCACGGGCAGGATGCCGCTGACCATGCCCATGTTGACGAAGGCGTAGGTGAAGAAGCCCATCGTCACCGCGCCGGCCAGCAGCCGGGTGAAGACCGTGGGCGCCTCGGCCGCGATCATCAGGCCGCGGAAGATGAGGAAGGTGAAGCCCGCCAGCAGCAGCAGAACGCCCGCCAGTCCGAACTCCTCGCTGAAGGCAGCGAAGATGAAGTCGGTGGTGCGCTCGGGGATGAACTCCAGGTGCGTCTGCGTGCCCTGCATGAAGCCCTTGCCCGCCAGCCCGCCCGAGCCGATGGCGATCATGCCCTGCAGGATGTGGAAGCCCTTGCCGAGCGGGTCGCGCGTCGGGTCCAGCAGGGTGCAGACGCGGTGCTGCTGGTACTCGCGCAGAACCGGCCAGCGCACGCCGGGCTCGCAGATGGTGTCGGCCGACAGCACGATGGCGCCGATGGCCAGCGCGCCCACCACCAGCACCGGAATCACCAGCCGCCACGACAGCCCGGCGAAGAAGATCACGAACACACCGCTCGCCAGCACCAGCAGCGAGGTGCCCAGGTCGGGCTGCTTCATCACCAGCACCACGGGCACCGCCAGCAGCAGCGCGGCGATGGTGAAGTCGGACACGCGCAGCTGGCCTTCGCGCTTCTGGAACCACCAGGCCAGCATCAGCGGCATGGCGATCTTGAGGATCTCGCTCGGCTGGATGACCATGCCGACGTCGAGCCAGCGCGTGGCGCCCTTGCGCGTGATGCCGAACAGCGCCGTGGCGACCAGCAGCGCCACGCCGGCCACGTAGAGCGGCACCGCCAACTGCTGCAGCTTCTGCGGCGGCACCTGCGAGACGACGAACAGCACCGCCAGCGCCAGCAGCATGTTGCGGCCGTGGTCGACGAAGCGCGTGCCGTGGTCGTAGCCGGCGGAATACATGGCCACCAGGCCGATGGCGGCCAGCAGCAGCATCGCCACGAGCAGCGGGCCGTCGAAGCCGCTGAACACGCGGCGGATCCACCACCACGGCGTCGGGCGCTCGAAGACGGCGCTCATCTCGTGGCGGCGGGCAGGGCGGCGACGCGCTCGGGGCGCGCCGGCGTGGGCGGCGCCGCGGCGTCGGCCGGCGGTGGCGGCGGGGTCGGCGGCGGCTGGCCCGGCAGCGGCACGTCCTCGGCCCGGCGCGGCGTGCCGATGGGCGTGACGACGCGGCCTTCGGCGACGCCGGCGATGTCCTCCTCGCTGGGGTACTGGCCCAGCAGCAGATAGTCGAAGACGCGCCGGGCGATGGGCGCGGCGGCGTCGCTGCCGAAGCCGGCGTTCTCCACCACCACGGCCAGCGCCACGGTGGGCGCGTCCACCGGTGCCATGGCCATGTACAACGAGTGGTCGCGCTTGTGCTCCTCGAGCTTGCTCGCGTCGTACTTCTGGTTGGCCTTGATGCCCACGGCCTGCGCCGTGCCCGTCTTGCCGCCGCTGGCGTAGCGCGCACCGGCGAACGAGCGCACCGACGTGCCTTCGATCGTCACCGCGTGCAGCGCGCGCTTGATGAGCTCCACGTGCTCGGGCTGGAACGGCAGCGGCTCGAGGGCCTCGCCCGCCACCGGCTTGCGCTCGCCGGTGATGACGTGTTCCACCTCGCGCACCAGGCGCGGCTTGTAGCGCTGGCCACCCGACACCAGCGTGGCCGTGGCCTGCGCCAGCTGCAGCATGGTGAAGTTGTTGTAGCCCTGGCCGATGCCCAGCGAGATGGTCTCGCCGGCGTACCAGCGCTGCTGCTCGGGCTTCTTGTAGTAGCGCTTCTTCCAGGCGGTGGAGGGCAGGATGCCGGTGACCTCGTTCTCGAGGTCGATGCCGGTCTTGACGCCGAAGCCGAAGGGCTGCAGCTGCTCGTGCATCAGGTCCACGCCCATCTCGTTGGCCAGCGAGTAGTAGTAGACGTTGCTGCTCTTGACGATCGAGCGGTACATGTCCACCGGCCCCAGGCCCTTGTCGCCGTGGCTGCGGAAGACGTGGTTGCCGAAGGCGAAGGTGCCGCCGTCCTGGATGACGGTGGTGGCGGTGCGCTTGCCGGTGTTCAGCGCCGCCATCGCCATGAACGGCTTGAAGGTGCTGCCCGGCGGGTAGGTGCCGCGCAGCGCGCGGTTGAGCAGCGGCTTGTCGATGCTCTCGTTGAGCTCCTTCCAGCTCTCCACGTCGATGCCGTCGACGAAGAGGTTCGGGTCGAAGGTGGGCTTGCTCACGAACGCCAGCACCTCGCCGTTGCGCGGGTCCAGCGCCACCAGCGCGCCGCGCCGGTTGCCGAACAGCTGCTCCACCAGCGCCTGCAGCTTGATGTCGACCGACAGCACCAGCTTGTCGCCGGGCGTCGGCGGGTGGCTCTTCAGCCGCCGAACCGCGCGGCCGCCGGCGCTGGTCTCCACCTCCTCGAAACCGGCGGTGCCGTGCAGCACGCGCTCGTAGCTCTGCTCGAGGCCCAGCTTGCCGATGTACTCGGTGCCCTTGTAGTTGCCCTGTTCGGCCTCGTCCCAGTCCTCCATGGCCTTCTTCTCGGCGGCATTGACGCGGCCGATGTAGCCCAGCAGGTGGCTGCCCGTCTCGCCCAGCGGGTAGTGGCGGAACAGGCGTGCCTTGACGTCCACGCCCGGGAAGCGGAAGCGCTGCGCCATGAAGCGCGCCACCTCCTCGTCGCTGAGCTTGGTGCGGATGGGCAGCGACTCGGCGCCCTTCAGTTCCTCCTGCAGGCGCTTGAAGCGGCGGCGGTCGCGCGTCTCGATCGTCACCACCTCGGCCAGCGCGTCGACCAGCGCGTCGATCTCCTCCGCGCTGCGGCGTGGCGAGATCTCGAGCGTGTAGGCCGAGTAGTTGGTGGCCAGCACGACGCCGTTGCGGTCGACGATGAGCCCGCGGTTGGGCACGATCGGCACCACCGCGATGCGGTTGTTCTCGGCCTGGGTGGCCAGCTCCTCGTGGCGGAACACCTGCAGGTGCACGAGGCGCGCCGCCAGCAGCGAGAAGGCCAGCAGCACGAAGACCGCGGCAGCCAGCAGCCGTCCGCGGAAGCGGGACAGCTCCTGTTCGACGTCGCGCAGTTCGGTCATGCCGCGGTCCTACAAGGGCCGATTCTGGTCCGGATCGGGCGCGCGGCGCTGCGGCGCCAGCAACAACAACGTCGCCAGCGGCCAGATCGCCGCTTCCAGCAGCGGCGCGATCAGGATCGACCAGCCGGGGAACATGTCGCCGGCCAGCAACCGCACCGCGAACGACACCAGCGTGGCGGCGACGAACAGCGGCGTGATCTGCAGCGCCTGCTCGAGCACGCCGAACCACAGCAGCCGGCGGTGGATGGTGATGGCCGCGAAGCTGAGCAGGGTGTAGGCCAGCGCGTGCTGGCCGAGCAGCGCGCCCTGGTGTACGTCCATCAGCAGGCCGAAGACGAAGGCCACGCCGACGCCCACGCGGCGCGGCTGGTGCACGTTCCAGAACACCAGCGCCACGGCCAGCAGGTCGGGCATGGCGGGCTGGCGCCCCAGCGGCAGCAGGTTGACGCCGAAGGCGACGAGCAGCGTGAAGCCGATGAACAGCGGGTTCACCGGCAGCAGCAGCTGGTCGGACCCACGCGGCATGATCATGGCGCGTGCTCCCCGGACGACGGCACGATCATGGCGCGCTCCCCGGCGCCGGACCCGAGCCGCGCCGCCCCGGGCCCTTCACCTCGCGCCGCGCGGGCGCCGCCTCGGCGGGCTCGGGCGCCGGCTTGGGCGGCAGCTGCGCCGACAGCGGCTGCAGCACCAGCACGTGGCGCACGCCGTCGGGGTTGGCCTCGGGCTTGAGCACGATGCGCGCGAAGCCCGACTCGACGCGCCGCTCGACGCTGGCGATGCGTGCCACCGGCAGGCCCGGCGGGTAGATGCCGTCCAGGCCGCTGGTGTGCAGCACGTCGCCGGCCTGCACGTCGGCGTTGGCCGAGGTGAAGCGCAGCTCCATCGTGCCGGCGCCGCCGCCACCCGCGCCGAAGGCCGCCCCCCGCTGCTGCGTGCGCGTGTTCAGCACCGGGATCGCGGCGTCCTTGTCGGCCAGCAGCGTCACCTCGGCGGTGAGCGGATAGGCCTGCGTCACCTGGCCGAGCACGCCGGCCTCGTTGACGACGGGCGAGCCGCGCACCAGGCCGTGGGTCGTGCCGCGGTCGATGAAGAACTTGCGCGAGAACGGGTCGGCGGCCTCGTACAGCACCTCGGCCGGCAGCGAGGCCACGGCGATCGCCGGGCGCAGCTCGAGCAGGGCGCGCAGGCGGGCGTTCTCCTGCGCCAGCTGCTCGGTGCGTGCGGCGCGCTCGGCCACCGCGGCCATGCGTGCCTGGGCGTGCTGCTCGGCCTCGCGCGCGGCCTGCAGGCTGCGCAGGTAGTCGGCGCTGCCTTCCCAGGCCTGCACCGGCACCGCCAGCACGCGCTGCGCCGGCAGCAGCGCGATGGCCAGGCCGGCGCGCAGCGGCTCCACCACCTTCAGCCGCGCGTCGGCCACCATCAGGAACACCGCCAGCGCCGAGAAGAACACCAGCTTCGTCAGCGCGCTCGGCCCCTGGCGGAAGAACGGCGGCGGCGTGCGGTCGATCGTGCCCAGTGGCATGGCGGGGCGGCGCCGGCAAGTGCGGCGCCTGCGAAGGCGCGCCGCGGCCGGCGTGACGGGTGGCGGCTAGGAGCGGCGGCTCATTCCGAGGTGAAGATCGAGCCCAGGCGCTCCATGCGCTCCAGCGCCATGCCGCAGCCGCGCACGACGCAGGTGAGCGGGTCTTCGGCGACGAGCACGGGCAGGCCGGTCTCCTCGGCCAGCAGGCGGTCGAGGTCTCGCAGCAGCGCGCCGCCGCCGGTGAGCATCATCCCGCGCTCGGCGATGTCGGCGCCCAGCTCGGGCGGCGTCTGCTCGAGCGCGTTCTTCACCGCGCTGACCATCTGGTTGAGCGGGTCGGTCAGCGCCTCGAGGATCTCGTTGCTGCTGATGGTGAACGAGCGCGGCACGCCTTCGGAGAGGTTGCGGCCCTTGACCTCCATCTCCTTGACCTCGCTGCCGGGGAAGGCCGAGCCGATGCTCTTCTTGATGGCCTCGGCGGTGGGCTCGCCGATCAGCATGCCGTAGTTGCGGCGGATGTAGTTGATGATCGACTCGTCGAACTTGTCGCCGCCGACGCGGATGGAGCCCTTGTAGACCATGCCGCCGAGCGAGATGACGCCCACCTCGGTGGTGCCACCGCCGATGTCGACCACCATCGAGCCCGACGCTTCCGACACCGGCAGCCCGGCGCCGATGGCCGCGGCCATGGGCTCTTCGATCAGGTAGACGTCGGAGGCCCCTGCGCCGAGCGCCGATTCGCGGATGGCACGCCGCTCGACCTGGGTGCTGCCGCAAGGCACGCAGATGATGATGCGCGGGCTGGGCCTCAAGACGGACCGCGGGTGGACCATCTTGATGAACTGCTTGAGCATCTGCTCGGTGACGGTGAAGTCGGCGATGACGCCGTCCTTCATGGGCCGGATGGCCTCGATGTTGCCGGGCACCTTGCCGAGCATGGCCTTGGCTTCCTTGCCGACGGCCTGGATCGTCTTCTTGCCTTGCGGCCCGCCTTCGTGCCGGATCGCGACCACCGACGGTTCGTCGAGCACGATGCCCTTGCCGCGCACGTAGATCAGCGTGTTCGCGGTGCCCAGGTCGATGGCGAGGTCGGTCGAGAAGTAGCGGCGCAGGGAGGCAGCGAACATGAGGGCGGTGCGGGGGACGGGGGCGGCCGGCGGGAGGCTGCGACGATAAGGGTGCGCCGGCGGTGCGGCCAGCCGCGCGGAAGTAACCGGAGATAATAACTGATCCACCCCTTCCTTCGAGGCTGCGCCCGAGGTGCGGCGCTGCTTTTTTCAGCAGCGCGGCGTGCCGAGGGACGGCCGCTCAGCCTCCTTTCCCGACGATGTCCCTGACCCTGCACGACGTGGGCCGCATCGCCCACCTGGCGCGGCTGGAGCTGTCCGACGCCGAACAGGCGCTGATGCTCGAGCAGCTCAACGGTTTCTTCGCCATCGTCGAGCAGATGCGCGCGGTGGACACGCGCGGCGTCGAGCCGCTGTACACGCCGCTGTCGGCGGTGCACGCGGTCGAACTGCGCCTGCGCGACGACGCCGTCACCGAGGCCGACGACCGCGCCGCCAACCAGCGCAGCGCGCCGGCGGTGGAGGACGGCCTGTACCTCGTGCCGCGGGTGATCGAATGAGCACGGCCGGCGACATCACCACGTTGGGCGTGGCCGAGCTGGCGCACGGCCTGGCCGGGCGCGCGTTCTCCAGCGTCGAGGTCACGCGCGCGCTGCTGGCGAAGATCGAACGCGAGGCGGCGCTCGGTGCCTTCCTCGCCACCGATGCCAACGCCGCGCTCGCCGCCGCCGCGGCCGCCGACGCGGCACGCGCCAGGGGCGAAGCCGGCACGCTGGCCGGCGTGCCGATCGCGCACAAGGACGTGTTCGTCACCGCGTCGCGGCAGTCGAGCCTGCCCTCGACCGCCGGCTCGAGGATGCTGGCCGGCTACCAGAGCCCGTTCGACGCCACGGTGCTGGCGCGCCTGGGCGCCGGCGAGCCCGGTGGCGCAGCCGGTGCCGGCATGGTGACGCTGGGCAAGCTCAACTGCGACGAGTTCGCCATGGGCTCGGCTAACGAGAACTCGGCCTTCGGCCCGGTGCTCAACCCCTGGGACCGCACGCGCGTGCCGGGCGGCTCCTCGGGCGGCAGCGCCGCGGCGGTGGCGGCGCGCCTGGTGCCCGCGGCCACCGGCACCGACACCGGCGGCTCGATCCGCCAGCCGGCCAGCTTCTGCGGCATCACCGGCATCAAGCCGACCTACGGCGTGTGCTCGCGCTACGGGATGATCGCCTTCGCCTCGAGCCTCGACCAGGCCGGCGTGCTGGCGCGCTCGGCCGAAGACTGCGCGCTGGTCCTGTCGGCGATGAGCGGCTTCGACCCGCGCGACGCCACCAGCGCCGAGCGCCCGCCGCAGGACTTCCACGCCGCGATGCTGCAGGCCCGCGCCGGCGCCGAGGCGGGCCGTCCGCTGGCCGGGCTGCGCATCGGCCTGCCGCGTGAGTTCTTCCCCGAGGCGCTGGCCGGCGACGTCGCCGCCGCCGTGCGCGGTGCGCTGGGCGAGCTGGAGAAGCTCGGCGCGACGCTCATCGACGTGAGCCTGCCGCGCACCGAGCTGTCGATCCCCGTCTACTACATCATCGCGCCGGCCGAGGCCAGCTCGAACCTCTCCCGCTTCGACGGCGTGCGCTACGGCCACCGCAGCGCCAGGGCCGGCGACCTGCTCGAGCTGTACAAGAAGAGCCGCGCCGAGGGTTTCGGCCCCGAGGTCAAGCGCCGCATCATGATCGGCACCTATGTCCTCTCACATGGCTACTACGACGCCTACTACCTGCAGGCGCAGAAGCTGCGCCGCATGATCGCCGACGACTTCAAGGCCTGCTTCGGCCAGTGCGACGTCATCGCCGGCCCCGTCGCGCCCACCGTGGCGTGGAAGCTGGGCGCCCAGGGCGGCGACCCGGTGAAGGCCTACCTGGCCGACATCTTCACGCTCTCGGGCAGCCTGGCCGGGTTGCCCGGCATGAGCGTGCCGGCAGGCTTCGGCGAAGGCGGCCTGCCGGTGGGGCTGCAGCTCATCGGCAACCATTTCGACGAGGCCACGCTGCTGCACACCGCGCATGCGCTGCAGCAGGCGACCGACTGGCACCGGCGCGCACCGGAGGGCGTGGCATGACCGGGGCTGCCCTGATCCGCGGATACGAGGTCGTCATCGGCATCGAGACCCACGCCCAGCTGTCCACGCAAAGCAAGATCTTCAGCGGCGCGGCCACGACCTTCGGGGCCGCGCCCAACACCCAGGCCTGCGCGGTCGACCTGGCGCTGCCCGGCACGCTGCCGGTGCTGAACCGCGGGGCGGTCGAGCGCGCCATCCGCTTCGGCCTGGCCGTGGGTGCCAAGGTGGCGCGGCAATCGATCTTCGCGCGCAAGAACTACTTCTACCCGGACCTGCCAAAGGGCTACCAGATCAGCCAGTACGAGATCCCGGTGGTGCAGGGCGGCAAGGTCGAGTTCCTGCTGGGCGGCGAGCCGCGGGCCGTGCGCCTGACGCGCGCGCACCTCGAGGAGGACGCGGGCAAGAGCCTGCACGAGGACTACCACGGCCAAAGCGGCATCGACCTCAACCGCGCCGGCACGCCGCTGCTCGAGATCGTCACCGAGCCCGACATGCGCAGCAGCGCCGAGGCGGTGGAGTACGCGCGCGCCCTGCACGCGCTCGTGGTGTGGCTGGGCATCTGCGACGGCAACATGCAGGAAGGCAGCTTCCGTTGCGACGCGAACGTCAGCGTGCGCAAGCCCGGCCAGCCCTTCGGCACGCGGCGCGAGATCAAGAACCTCAACAGCTTCCGCTTCCTGCAGCAGGCGATCGACTTCGAGGTGCAGTGGCAGATCGACCGCGTCGAGGACGGCCTGCCCATCGAGCAGGCCACCGTGCTGTTCGACCCCGACAGCGGCGAGACCCGCGCCATGCGCAGCAAGGAAGACGCGCACGACTACCGCTACTTCCCCGACCCCGACCTGCCGCCGCTGGTGATCGCGCCCGAGTGGATCGAGCGCGTCCGGGCCGACATGCCCGAACTGCCGCGCGCCATGGCCGAGCGCTTCCAGCGCGACGATGGCTTGCCGGCCTACGACGCGGCGATGATGACCCAGAGCCTGGCGTTGGCGCGCTACTACGAGGCGGTGCGCGACGCGTCGGCCCAGCCCAAGCTGGCGGCCAACTGGCTGATGGGCGAGGTGAGCAAGCGCCTCAACGCCGAAGGCCGCGCCATCGGCGAGGCGGCGCTGGCGCCGGCGACGCTGGGCGCGCTGATCCGCCGCGTGGCCGACGGCACGGTGTCGAACAACGGCGCCCGCCAGCTGTTCGACACCCTGTGGGCCGGCGAGACGGCCGACGTCGACGCGCTCATCGACGCACGCGGCCTGCGCCAGATGAACGACGCCGGCGCGCTGGAGGCCATCGTCGATGAGGTGATCGCGAAGAACGCCAAGAGCGTCGACGAGTTCCGCGCCGGCAAGGACAAGGCCTTCAACGCGCTGGTCGGCCAGGTGATGAAGGCCAGCCAGGGCAAGGCCAACCCGGCGCAGGCCGGCGAGCTCCTGCGGCGCAAGCTGGGCGCGGCGTAGGCGCGGCGGCGTCGCGCGGTGCCGGCGACGCCGGCACCAGGCGCCCGGCGCGCCGCACGCGCCTTCAGCGACCCTTGCTGCCGCCCGAGGTGGCGGCCACCGCGCCGCCCAGCGGGCCGAGCGATCCCGCCGGCGCGCCGGCCCACAGCCGGCGCAGGCGGTCGAGCTCGGTGTCGTACAGCCGGTTGATGCGCACCAGCTCGGCTTCCTGCGTGGTCTGCGCGGCGCGTTGCGCGTCGACCGCGGCGTCGTTGGCGTCCATCTGCGCCTTGAGCTTGGGCGGCAGCGGCTTGCCGACGTAGAACTCGGCCTCGTCGGCCAGCGGCTTGCGTTCGGCGGCCAGCTCGCGCAGGCGCATCTCGGTGGCCTTCATCGCCAGGCGCACGGTGTCCAGCGCCGCTTCGCGCGCCCGCTGGTGCGCCGCCTCGTTGGGATAGCGCGCCATCAGGTTGCGGTCGCGCCGCACGGCGTCGGCCTGCGCCGTGCGGGCCTCGGCTGCGGCGCGCTCGCGCTGCTCGTGCGCGGCGCGCTCCTCGGGCGTCAGCGTCGGCGGCACCACCGTGCGCACCGAGCCGTCGCGGTTCAGGATCTGCTGCCCCTTGCCGATGCACTCCGGGATGGGCCGGTCGGCCGTGAGGCGGCGGCCCTTCTCGTCGATGCAGGTGTAGATGCCCGCGGCGGGCTTGGTGTCCTGCGCGGCGGCCAGGCCGGTCAGCAACGGGGCGAGGCCAAGGACCAGGAGGGCCGGGGCTGGAACGGGACGCAGCGCCATCGGTGCTTCAGACGCCGTAGCGCTCGCGGTAGGCGTGCACGGGCGCGGCGTGCTGCGCGAGCTGCGGGTCGTCGGTCTGCGACAGGAACTGCATCAGGTCTTCCAGCGTGGCGATGGCGGCGACGCCGAGGCCCAGTTCGTCGCGCACGAACTGCACCGCGCTGTGCGGCTGCTCGCTGCCGTCGGCGGCGGTGGCGCGCTCCTGGCGGTCGAGCGCGATGGCCACGCAGGCGGGCTGGCCGCCGACCTGCCGGATCAGCGTGAGGGATTCGCGCACCGAGGTACCTGCCGAAATGACGTCGTCGACGATCAGAACGCGTCCGGCAACCGGCGCGCCGACAAGCGTGCCGCCTTCGCCGTGGTCTTTCGCTTCCTTGCGGTTGTAAGCAAACGGCACGTTGCGGCCGCGCCGCGCCAGTTCCACCGCCAGCGCCGCGGCCAGCGTGATGCCCTTGTAGGCCGGGCCGAACACCATGTCGAAGGCCAGCCCGCTGGCCAGCAGGCGGCGTGCATAGAATTCCGCCAGCCGCCCGAGCTTGGCGCCGTCGTCGAACAGACCGGCGTTGAAGAAGTAGGGCGACAGCCGCCCGGCCTTGGTCTTGAATTGGCCGAAGCGCAACACCCCGGACTGCACCGCGAACCGCACGAACTCCTGCGCCAGCAGCGGGTCGGCGGCGGGTTCGGTGCGTTCGGCTGCAGGGTTCACGTTGGCTTTCAGACTCGTCACGCTCAACCTCAACGGCATCCGCTCCGCCGCCAGCAAGGGCTTCGTGCAGTGGGCCGAAAGCGCGGCTGCGGATTGTATGGGGGTGCAGGAGGTCAAGGCCCAGGCGGCGGACGTCGCCGGACGGCTCGACCGTGTCGCCGGTCTCGAAGGCCACTTCCATTTCGCGCAGCGACCCGGCTACTCCGGCGTCGGCGTGTACGCCCGGCGCGCGCCCAGCGACGTGCGCGTGGGCTTCGGCGACGCCGAGTTCGACGCCGAGGGCCGCTGGATCGAGACCCGCTTCGACACCCCGGGCCGCCGGTTCAGCATCGTCAGCGCCTACTTCCCCAGCGGCAGCAGCGGCGAACACCGCCAGGCCGCGAAGTACCGCTTCCTGGCGAGCCTGTACCCGCACCTGCTGCGGCTCAAGGCCGAGCGCGAGTTCATCCTGGTGGGCGACATCAACATCGCCCACCAGGAGATCGACCTGAAGAACTGGAAAGGCAACCGCGGCAACAGCGGCTTCCTGCCCGACGAGCGCGCCTGGCTGACGCAGCTGTTCGAACAGGGCGGGCTGGTCGACGTGTTCCGCCTGCTCAACCAGCGCCCCGAGCAGTACACGTGGTGGAGCAACCGCGGCCAGGCGAGGGCGAAGAACGTCGGCTGGCGCATCGACTACCACCTGGCGACGCCGGGCATGGCGGCGCTGGCGCGGCGCGAGGCGATCTTCGTCGACCAGCGCTTCTCGGACCACGCGCCGCTCACCATCGACTACGACTTCGAGCTGTAGCCGTGCGCGTCTGACCATGCGCCGCCGGTCGAGCGGCGCAGGCGGTGCGGCGCAGGCAGTGCGGCGCAGGCAGTGCGGCGCAGCGGCGGCCGGCGCTGAGACATTCGAAACACGACGGGGCCGGCGCTGAAACCGCGGCGACACGCCGCCGATACGGCCGCTGGCCATCCTCTCGCATCGCCAGACGAGAGGAGCCCGCCCCATGTCCGCCATCTTCCGCAACGCCGCCGCGCCAGCCTCCGGCATCCGCAGCGCGAGCGCCAACACGGCCAGCGCCGGTGCGACCAGCGCTGCCGGCACCGGCAGCGCCGGCATCGATGCCGCCGGCGTGTCTGCCGACGCCAGGCTGCACGCACCCGCCCGCGGCCTCGGCGAGACGGTCGTCTGCCTGCACTCCAGCGCCGGCACGCACGGCCAGTGGCGCGGCCTGGTCGAGACGCTGAGCGCACGCTGGCGCGTGATCACGCCCGACCTGCACGGCCACGGCGGCAGTCCAGGCTGGCCCGCGGGCGCGATGGACACGCTGCACGTCGACGCCGCGGCGGTGGCCCGCCTGGCGGGCCCCGGACCGATGCACCTGGTGGGCCACTCCTACGGCGCGGCCGTGGCGCTGCAGCTGGCGCTGCGCCACCCCGAGCGCGTGCGCTCGCTGACCCTGTACGAGCCCGTGGTCTTCGGCCTGCTGGCACGCAGCGGCCAGGCCGAACCGGCGCTGGAGGAGATCCGCGACGTGGCCGCCTCGGTGGCCGCGCTGGTGCAGGCCGGCCAGACGCACGACGCGGCGCGCGTCTTCGTCGGCTACTGGGGCGGCAGCCGCGCCTGGGCGCAGCTGGCCGAGCACCAGCGCCAGGCCCTCGTGACGCGCATGCCGGTTGTGCCGCGGCACTTCAACGCCCTGTTCGCCGCGCGCTGGAGCGCCGAGCTGCTGCAGGAACGGCTGCGCATGCCGCTGCTGCTGCTGCGCGGCAGCGCCACGCGTGCGCCGGCACGCCGCGTCGCCGAACGCCTGGCGCAGGCGCTGCCGCAGGCCCAGTCGGTGCTGATCCCCGATGCCGGCCACATGGGTCCGATCACCCATGCCCAGACCGTCGGCCACTGGATGACGGCGCACATCGACCCGCTGCTGGCTCGTCGCATCGGCGCCCAGGCGGTGATGGCCTGACGCACGGGGGGCGTCGCCGCCCTGGCCTTGGGGACGACGCGGCGCACCGTCGCCGCGTGCTCCAATCGCCGCCCATGACGGCCCCTGCCCCGCTCATCACGCCGGACGGCCTGCGCCTGCACTGGCGCCACTGGCCGGCGGGAAGCGACGCGCGCGGCACGGTGCAGATCGTGCACGGCCTGGGCGAGCACATCGGCCGCTACGACGCGCTGGCGCGCGCGCTCAACGCCGCCGGCTGGCACGTGGCCGGCCACGACCAGCGCGGCCATGGCCGCAGCGAGGGCGCACGCGGCGCGATCGACCAGCCGCATGCCCTGCTGGCCGACCTGGCGCTGGCCTTCGACGCCGTCGCCGCCGGCCAGCGGCGCGGCGCGCCGCACGTGCTGCTGGGCCACAGCCTGGGCGGGCTGGTCGCGGCCCGCTTCGTCGCCGAAGGGCTGGTGGCCAACCCGGCGCGCTGGCAGCGCGAGCCGGCGGCGCTGGTTCTGTCGTCGCCGGCGCTCGACCCGGGGCTGTCCGCCGGTCAGCAGCTGCTGCTGGCGCTGCTGGGCCGGCTGGCGCCGCAGCTCGGCGTGGGCAACGGGCTGAAGCCGGCGTGGATCAGCCGCGACCCGGCCGTCGTGCAGGCGTACGTCGACGACCCGCTGGTGCACCGGCGCGTCACGCCGCGCCTGGTGCGCTTCATCGTCGACGCCGGCCGCACCGTGCACGCGCTGGCGCCGGGCTGGCGCGTGCCGACGCTGCTGCTATGGGCCGGCGCCGACCGCTGCGTGCGTCCGGATGGCAGCGTGCGCTTCGCGGCCGCGGCGCCGAAGACGGTCGTCGACGCGCAGGCCTTCGACGGCCTGTTCCACGAGATCTTCAACGAACCGGAGCGCGACGCCGTGGTCGCGCGCCTCACCGGCTGGCTGGCCGACCGCTTTCCGGTAGCGGGCCGCCCGTGACCACGGCGGCCGGGTCGCGGCGCGCCAGGTTCTAAACTGGCCGGCTCGCGGCGCACCGTGCCGCGCCGCAGGAGCCCCGCCATGAACGCACCCCTCACCGCCGCCGAGTCCGCGGCGCTGGCCGCCCATTCCGACGCCGCCTGGGACGAGCGCATCGTGCCCGCGCTCAGCGAGTACATCGCCGTGCCGGCCAAGAGCCCGATGTTCGACGCCGACTGGGCGACCAACGGATACGTCGACCGCGTGGTGCGCGACGCCGCGGCCTGGGTCGAGAGCCGCAAGCTGCCGGGGCTGAAGCTCGAGGTGATCCGCATCGAAGGCCGCACGCCGGTGATCTTCTTCGAGGTGCCGGCGACGCGCGCCGACTCGAGCGACACCGTGCTGCTCTACGGCCACCTCGACAAGCAGCCCGAGTTCAACGGCTGGCGCAAGGACCTCGGCCCCTGGACGCCGAAGTACGAGAACGGCCTGCTCTACGGCCGCGGCGGCGCCGACGACGGCTACGCCGTCTATGCCGCCATCAGTGCGCTGGAAGCGCTGCAGGCCCAGGGCCTCACGCACCCGCGCTGCGTCGGCCTGATCGAGACCTGCGAGGAGAGCGGCTCGTCCGACCTGCCGGTGTACCTGGATGCGCTCAAGGCCCGGCTGGGCAACGTCGGCCTCGTCGTGTGCCTGGACAGCGGCGCCGGCAACTACGACCAGCTGTGGCTCACCACCAGCCTGCGCGGCATGGTCAGCGGCGTGCTCAAGGTGGAGATCCTCACCGAGGGCATCCATTCGGGCGACGCCAGCGGGCTGGTGCCGTCGAGCTTCCGCATCCTGCGCCACGTGCTCGACCGGCTGGAGGACAGCGCCACCGGCCGCCTGCTGCCCGAGAGCTTCCACTGCGAGATCCCGGCCTCGCGCCTGGAGCAGGCGCGCGCCACCGCCGCGATCCTCAAGGACGAGGTGTGGAAGCGCATGCCCTGGGCCTGCGGCGCCGACGGCGGCCCCACGCTGCCCACCACCACCGACCCGGTCGAAGGCCTGCTCGCGCGCACCTGGCGGCCGACGCTGTCGGTGACCGGTGTCGACGGCTTCCCCGATCTGAAGAGCGCCGGCAACGTGCTGCGCCCCTACACCGCCTTCAAGCTCAGCCTGCGCCTGCCGCCGCTGGTGAACGGGCACGAGGCCAGCGTGCGGCTCAAGACGCTGCTCGAGGACAACGCGCCCTACAACGCCCGCGTCACCTTCCACCCCGACGGCCGCGCCGGCGCGCTCGGTGCCACCGGCTGGAACGCGCCCGAACTCGCGCCCTGGCTCGAGCAGGCGATGAACGCCGCGTCGCAGGCGCACTTCGGCGCCCCGGTGGGCTACATGGGCCAGGGCGGCACCATCCCGCTGATGAGCATGTTGGCCGCCGGCTTCCCCAAGGCGCAGATGATGGTCTGCGGCGTGCTGGGCCCGAAGAGCAACGCCCACGGGCCGAACGAGTTCCTGCACGTGCCCTACGGCAAGAAGCTCACCGCCGCCGTGGCGCAGGTGATCGCCGCCTGCCCTTGACCACATGGCGCCGGCCACCCCGCAGCCGCGGGGGGCCGGCCGGGCCGGCGCATCAGGGTCGGCACTAGTTCCTCGCCGCAACGGCGCGGCCTGGGCACATTCGCCACCGAACCGACGACCTTCGCCGTCGGCCCAGGTGAACCCGAATGACCCCGACGATGCCCCGCCGCTCCCGCCCCGCGTTCGCGACGCGCCTTGCCATCGCCGCTGCGGCTGCCCTGCTGGCCGCCGGCAGCGCGGCCGCTTCGGTGGGCAGCGGCGGCAACCCGATCGAAGCCGCCGGCATCGGCGGCGCGGCGCCGGCGCCCAGCCCGGCGTCGAGCTGGTCGTTCCAGGCCGCCATCGACGGCAACAGCTGGGACGAGATCGACGAAACGCCCAACGTGGTGCTGGTCTTCGACCTGCCGGCCGGCGCCTGGATCGGCCAGCTCGGCTGGAACCTGACCGTGACGACCGCGGCCGAGAGCTGGCTGTCCGAGCCCACGCTGCGCATCACCAACAGCGCCGGCCAGGGCCTGCACCTGACGCCTGGCAGCGGCGTCGACCAACCCGGCATGGCCGGCTACACCGGCAGCCGCAACCTGGCGGCCGACAGCCTCGCCTTCGCGGTCGGCGCCGACGGCAAGCTGCTGATCCAGTTCTTCGAGCGCTACGACGACCTACCCGGCGCCATCGACGCCCGGGTGCACGGCACGCTGCACTTCGGCGGCCTGCAGGTCAGTGCGGTGCCCGAGCCTTCGAGCTACGCGCTGATGGCGCTCGGCGTGCTGGCGGTGGCCCTGCGGCGCCGGCGCGCCAGCCGCGACGCCGACTGAGCACGGCAAGCGCCGCCCTGCGGCGCGGGTGACGGCGCCTCGTGCGCCGCGGGCTCAACCGTCGCTCAAGGCGCCGGCTGCACCGAGGCGCGGCGCGCCTTCCAGGCGCCGAACAGCACGATCAGGCCGGGGATGATGATCATCGCCCAGATGATGGCCGACAGGTTCGCCTGCACCCAGGGCACGTTGCCGAAGGCGTAGCCGGCTGTGACGATGCCGCACACCCAGAGCAGCGCGCCGCCGACGTTGTAGGCGGTGAACTTGGCCCGGTTCATCTCGGCCACGCCGGCGACGAAGGGCGCGAAGGTGCGCAGGAACGGCGCGAACCGCGCCACGACGATGGTGATGCCGCCGTAGCGTTCGTAGAACGCATGCGTGCGGTCGAAGGCCGCACGGTTGAACCAGCGCGACTGTTCCCAGCCGAACACGCGCGGCCCGAACCAGCGGCCAATGCTGTAGTTGAGCTGGTCGCCCAGGATGGCCGCGGCCACCAGCAGCGCCATCGTCAGCGGATAGCTCAGCAGCCCGGCACCGCACATGGCGCCGACGACGAACAGCAGCGAGTCGCCCGGCAGGAACGGCATCACGACCAGCCCCGTCTCGACGAAGATGATCGCGAACAGCAGCGCATAGACCCACGCGCCGTAGTTCTGCACGAACGTCGCCAGGTGGCGGTCGACGTGCAGGATGAAGTCGATCAGGAAGGCAGCCAGTTCCATGGTGGGCGCGATTGTCGGGGCAACCCGTGACACGCCGGCCCCGGCGCGTGTGCGGACTTCAGCGCCGGGGCCCTAGAACGTGAACCCGGCCGTGACGGCCTGCCCCGACAGCGGCTCCAGCAGCGACACCAGCGGGTTCAGCGGCGCGTAGCGCATCGCCACCTTGCCGGCGTAGCCGAAGAAGCGCGGCAGGTCCTGCGCGTAATGCGGCTTGCCGTCGCGGTGCTTGAGGCGGCAGAACACGCCGAGGATGCGCAGGTGGCGCTGCAGGCCCATCCATTCCAGCGCGCGCCAGAACTCGCCGAAGTCGTCGTAGGGGCGCACCGCCTCGTGGCCCGCCGCGCGCGCCTGCTGCCACCAGCGCACGGCCCAGTCGAGCTCCTGCTCCTCGTCCCACGAGTGGAAGGCGTCGCGCAGCATCGACGCCAGGTCGTAGGTGACAGGCCCGGCGAGCGCGTCCTGAAAGTCGAGCACGCCGGGCCGGCCCGGCTCGCAGACCATCAGGTTGCGCGGCATCCAGTCGGCGTGCACCGCCACCACGGGCTGCGCCAGGGCGCTCTGCACGATGAGCCGGCACACCCGCTGCCACTGCGCCTGCTGGCGCTCGCCCCAGGTGACGCCGAATTCGCGCTGCACGCACCACTCGGGGAAGAGCGCCAGCTCGCGCATCAGCTGCGCCTCGTCGAACGGCGGCAGCGCCGCCGCTGGGACGCCGCGCTGCAGCTGCAGCAGCGCCGCGCCGGCCTCGCGCATCAGGCGGTCGGCCTCAGCCGGCAGCGCTTCGCGCAGGGCATCGAGATAGAGACGCGTGCCCAGGTCGGTGAGCAGCAGGAAGCCACCCTCGACGTCCGCATGCAGCACGCGCGGCGCGTTCAGGCCGGCGTCGCCCAGCAGGCGGGCGACGTGCACGAAGGGCCGCACGTCCTCGAACGCCGGCGGCGCGTCCATGACGATGAAGCTGCCCTCCGCACCCTGCACGCGCAGGTAGCGGCGGAAGCTGGCGTCGGCCGAGGCGGGCGCGAGGCTGTCGCGCACCAGGCCAAGGGCCGGCGCGATGCTGGCGAACCAGCGTTCGAAGCGGGCCTGCCGCTCGGGATCGGGCCAGGCCACCGGCGGGGTCCTGGCCTGGGAAGCCGCAGGCGGCTGCATCGAATCGCTCATGGATAATGAATTCTAAGAATCCGGCCGTGCCCTCGAACTTGCCTTCCGCGTCGTCGCCGCCGGCCTTGCGCTTGCTCGCCCTGGCGCTCGCTGCCGCCTTCGGCAGCCCGGCGGGGGCCCAGCCGGCGGCCGTGCCGGGCGCCAACGCGCTGCAGCCCAGCACCACCTTGCAGCCGGCCCCGCGCAGCGGCGACGCCGCGCGCCCCGCGCCCATCATCCTGCAGGCCGACACGGTGACGAGCCGGCCGGACCTGGAGACCGTCGCCGAAGGCAACGTCGAGTTCCGCCGCGGCGGGCTCGTCATCCGCGCCGACCGCCTGTCCTACGAGAACCCGAGCGACCTGGCCAAGGCGCTCGGTCACGTGCGCGTGGCGCGCGACGGTGCCATCTACTCGGGCCCCGAGCTGCAGCTGCACATCCAGCGCTTCGAAGGCTACTTCCTCGAGCCGCGCTTCGAGTTCACGCAGCTCGGCGCCGGCGGCCGCGCCCAGCGCATCGACTTCATCGACAGCGCGCGCTCGCGTGCCATCGGTGCCGAGTACACCAGCTGCCCGCGCGACGATGGCGGCGTCGAGCCGGCCTGGGTGCTGCGCACCGACAAGGTGGAGATCGACCTCGACAAGAACGAGGGCCGCGCCGAAGGCGCCGTGCTGCGCTTCCTGGGCACGCCGATCCTGGCGCTGCCGGCGTTGAGCTTTCCGCTCTCCGACGCGCGCAAGTCGGGCTGGCTGCCGCCCAGCGTCAACACCGACAACCGCAGCGGCATCGAGCTGGCGGTGCCGTGGTACTGGAACATCGCCGAGAACCGCGACGCGACGCTCACGCCGCGGGTCATCACGCGCCGCGGGCTGGGGCTGGACAGCGAGTTCCGCTACCTGGAGCCGCGCTACGCCGGCACGGCGCAGCTCGACTGGCTGCCCGACGACCGCATCAGCCGCCAGTCGCGCCACGCCTGGAGCTGGCTGCACGAGGGCACGCTGTGGCGCGACGCGCGTTACGGCGTGGACGTGGCGCGCGTCTCCGACGACGACTACTGGAAGGACTTTCCCGGCCGCGCACGCAGCGTCACGCCGCGCCTGCTGCCGCTCTCGGCCTGGGCCGAGCAGCCGTTCGGCCTGGGCCGCGCCGGCGAGGGCCTGGCCTACGCCCGCGTGCAACGCTGGCAGGTGCTGCAGGGCTCGGACCGGGTGGTGATCTCGCCCTACGAGCGTTCGCCGCAGCTGGGCGTGCGCGCCGGCGGCAGCGCCGGCGGCATCGAGTGGGGCGCCGAGGCCGAGTACAACCGCTTCACCCTGCCCAGCGGCGAGGCGGCGCGCGCCGGACGCCACAGCGGCGAGCGCGTGCACCTGCTCGGCCACGTCGCCTGGCCGCTGCGCGAGCCCGGCTGGTGGGTGGTGCCGCGGCTGGCGGTGAACAGCGCGCACTACGGCGCCAGCGCCGCGCTCACCGGTGACGGCCAGCGGCGATCGCGCACCATCCCCACGTTCAGCGTCGACACGGGCCTCGAGTTCGAACGCGACACCCAGGCCTTCGGCCGCGCGCTGCGCCAGACGCTCGAGCCGCGCCTGCTGTACGTGCGCACGCCGTACCGCGAGCAGCGCTCGCTGCCCAGCTACGACGCCGCCGCCAAGGACTTCAACTTCGTCTCGGTCTACAGCGACAACCCGTTCGCCGGCGTCGACCGCGTCGCCGACGCCCACGCGCTCACCGCCGGCGTGACGACGCGCTTCGTCGACGTCGCCAGCGGCGCCGAGGCGCTGCGCCTGGGGCTGGTGCAGCGCTACCTGTTCCGGCGCCAGCTCGTCACGCCGCAGGCCGACGGCTCGCCCGACGGGCCGCCGCTCGACCAGCGCTTCTCCGACGCGCTGCTGCTCGGCTCGACCACCGTGTTCCCCGGCTGGACGCTGGACGCCGCGGTGCAGTACAGCCCCGACCTCGAGCGCTCGGTGCGCTCGATCGTCGGCGCACGCTGGTCGCCGGGGCCGTTCCGCACCGTCGGCGCCACCTACCGCCTGGCGCGCGGGCTGTCCGAGCAGGTGGAAGTGGGCTGGCAGTGGCCGGTCTACGGCCCCGGCCGGCGCGCCGGCGACGGCCTGGCCACGCTGGCCGACGGAACCTGCAAGGGCACCTGGTACTCGGTGGGACGGGTGAGCTACAGCATGAAGGACAGCCGCATCACCGATTCCATCCTCGGCGTCGAGTACGACGCCGGGTGCTGGATCGGCCGTTTCGTCGCCGAGCGCCTGTCCACCGGGCGCAGCGAAGCGACGACCCGGCTGATGCTGCAGCTGGAGCTGGTGGGCCTGTCCCGGCTGGGTTCCAACCCGCTGCGGACATTGAAGGAGAATATCCCCGGTTACCGCCTGCTGCGCGAAGAGCGCTCGACATCGTCGTCCGCGGGCACGCCACCGGCTTCGTTCCATGACTGATCCCCGCTTCCGCCGCGTCGCCGTGGCCACCCTCGCCACGACGTTGCTGGCCACGTCGCTCGTGCAGGCGCAGCCCAGCGGGCAGCGCCGCGCGCCGGTGCGCCAGGGTGACTACATCGCCGTCATCGTCAACCAGGAGCTCGTCACCGCCGGCGAGGTGGAGCGCCGGCTCGAGCGCGTGCGCGCGGAAGCGCCGCGCGGCACCCAGCTGCCGCCCGAGCCCGAACTGCGCCGCCAGCTGCTGGACGCGCTGATCGACGAGCGCGTGATGATCAGCCTGGCGCGCGAGAACGGCATGAAGGTCGACGAGCCCGAGATCGACCGCGCGGTGCAGAGCATCGCCGCGCAGAACCAGATCAGCCTGGCCACGCTGCGCGAGCGGCTGCGCGCCGAGGGCACCGACTACGCGCGCTTCCGCGCCAACGTGCGCGACCAGATCCTGATCGAGCGCCTGCGCGAGCGCGAGGTCTACCGCCGCATCAACGTCAGCGACGAGGAGGTCGACCGCTTCATCGCCGAGCAGCGCGCCGCTGCCGGCCAGGACGCCGAGGTCAACCTGGCGCAGATGCTGGTGCCGGTGCCCGAGGGCGCCAGCATCGCCGAGGTGGCCGAGCGCCGCGGGCGCGCCGTGGCGGCGCTGGACCGGGTGCGCAAGGGCGAGGCCTTCGAAGCCGTGGCCCGCGAGGTGTCGGAAGACGCCAACCGCGAACGCGGCGGCGTCATCGGCCTGCGCCCGGCGTCGCGCCTGCCCGACGTGTTCGTCGAGGCGACGAAGAACCTGAAGGTCGGCGACGTCACGCCAGAGCCGCTGCGCACCGGCGCCGGTTTCCACCTGCTGAAGGTGGTGGAGCGCAAGGAGCCGGCCATCGGCCGCGTCACCCAGTCGCGCGTGCGCCACGTGCTGCTGCGCACCTCGCCCCAGCTCACCTCCGAGGTGGCGGCGCGGCGGCTCGCCGAATACAAGCGCCAGATCGAGAGCGGGCGTGCGCGCTTCGAGGACATCGCGCGCCAGCACAGCGAGGACGGCTCGGCCACGGCCGGCGGCGACCTGGGCTGGGCCAGCCCCGGGATGATGGTGCCCGAGTTCGAGCAGGCCATGAACGCGCTGGAGCCGGGCAGCCTGTCCGAGCCGGTGGTGTCGCGCTTCGGCGTGCACCTGATCCAGGTGCTCGAGCGGCGCGAGGTCGCCATCGAGCCGCGCCAGCTGCGCGAGCAGGCGCGCAACATCCTGCGCGAGCAGCGCTTCGAGCAGGCCTACCTCGACTGGACGCGCGAGCTGCGCTCGCGCGCCTACGTCGAATACCGCGAGCCGCCGCAGTAGTGGTGCACCAGGCGCGCAAGCGCTTCGGTCAGCACTTTCTCGTCGACGACGGCGTCATCGACGCCATCGTGCGCGCCATCGCGCCCAAGCCGGGGCAGGCGCTCGTCGAGATCGGCCCCGGGCTCGGCGCGCTGACGCAGCCGCTGCTCGAGCGCGCCGGGGCGCTGACCGTGGTCGAGCTCGACCGCGACTTGGCCACCAGGCTGCGCGGCCGTGCGGGGCTCGACGTGATCGAGGCCGACGTGCTCACCGTCGACGTCGCCGCGCTCGCCACCGCAGCGGGCCAGCGGCTGCGCATCGTCGGCAACCTGCCCTACAACATCAGCACGCCGATCCTCTTCCACCTGCTGGGCTTCGCCGAACACGTGTTCGACCAGCACGTGATGCTGCAGAAGGAAGTGGTCGACCGCATGGCCGCCGCGCCGGGCGGCAAGGACTACGGGCGGCTGTCGGTGATGCTGCAGTGGCGCTACGCCATCGAGCCGGTGCTCGACGTGCCGCCCGACGCCTTCGACCCGCCGCCGCGGGTGGATTCCGCCGTCGTGCGCATGGCGCCGTTGCCGGCCGACCCGACGGTGGACGCCGAGCGGCTGTCCGAGGCGGTGACGCTGGCCTTCTCGCAGCGGCGCAAGATCCTGCGCCACACGCTGGGACGCTGGATCGACGCCCACGGTGCCGGCCAGGCCACCGGCTTCGATCTGCAGCGCCGGGCCGAGGAAGTGCCCGTGGCCGAGTACCTGGCGCTGGCGCGGCGCGGTTGAGCCCGCCCACGTCGAGCGCGCGCCAATGACAAGGGGCTCCCGCAGGAGCCCCGTTCACGCGCAGGCGGCGATCACGCCGCGTTGAGCCAGGCCGCCGTGTCGAAGGCGCTGCACATCATCGGCATGTTCATGCCGAAGTTGGGATTGGTGCCGTTCTTGGGCACCACCTTGCTCACCGCCGCCGGCTTGGCCGGCGTGCCTTGCTGGGCCGTCTCAGCAGCCCGCTCCCATGACCCGTTTTCCTGGGAGCGGGCTACTGAAAAGAATAGAAACATCGGAAGGGTATTCGGCGTTCGCCCCAGAAGTCGGCGGCGTCGCGGAACACGTCGAGCAGCTGCTCGCGCGCCTCGCGGTCGAAGCGCGGGTTGTCCGGGATCTGCTCGAGCACGACCACGAAGCCCGGCTGCTGGCCGGCCTTGTGCACGAGGTCGGTCATGCAGTCGTAGAGCGCGTCGAGGTTCTTGCCGAAGTGCGCCGGGAAGGTGAACGCTTCGGCGATGCCTTCCAGCACCTCCTGCTTGGACTGCGCCGATGACAGATTGGCGTAGAGGAAGTGCTGGCCGGCGGCCTGGGCCGCCTGGCACAGGTCGTCGACGCGGTAGGCGCGGATGGCTTGGACGAGGTTGGGTCGGATGGTCTGCAACTCCATGGTCGCGATCCTCCTTGCAGGGCGAATGAACTCGGAATGCGTGGAATCGGGCGTCGACGTCGTCGCCGGTTCGGCTTCGGCAGCGTGCGCGAGAAGGTCGAGCGTCACGGTGCGATGCGCCTGAAGCTGGCGTAGTGGTCGTCGGTGTAGTAGCAGGCCTCGGGCTGGGTCGGCGGGCGGCCGCCGCAGACGATGCGGCGCGCGCCCCGGTTCGACGCGCCCGGCGTCTTCACGGTGTATTCGCGGTAGTGGCCCCGGGCCCTGGACGGCAGCAGCCTCTCGCGATTACCGAACACGGTGCCATCCTTGGCGTAGGGAAAGGGGCCGCCGGCCATCACCAGCCGGTGGGTGTGTTGCGCTTCGGCAGGGAGCGTGGCCAGCGCGACCGCCGGCGTTCGATCGGCCGGCGCCCGTTGTGCTTCGCGTGCCTGGGCCGGTGCGGACACGCCACCGAGCACCACGCCGGCCGCCAAGCCCGATGCCGCGATGAGCGCGACACCCCACTTGCGCAATGCCCGCCCCGGATGCCCGATGTTGCCCTCGGGCTGCACGACAAGCGGGGCAAGACCGGTCCGAAGCACGGGTCAAACCCTGAAAAAGACAAACCGCGATGCTACCGGAGGGGGCCCGCAAACTCAAGCCGATGCCTCAAAACTGGGCAGGGCCGCAGGGGCATCAGTAGGCGCTCACATGAGCGCCGCGGCGCATCAGGTCGGAGGTGCCATCCTGCCGGCTTCGGCTTCTGCGACGGTGAGCGCCGTCATGTTGACGATGCGCCGCACCGTCGCCGACGGGGTGAGCACGTGCACCGGCGCCGCCGCGCCCAGCAGCACCGGGCCGATGGCGATGCCGCCGCCGGCCGCCGTCTTCAGCAGGTTGTAGGCGATGTTGGCGGCGTCGATGTTCGGCAGCACCAGCAGGTTGGCTTCGCCGCTGAGCGTGCTGCGTGGCATGAGCTTGTGGCGCAGGTCGGCGTCGAGCGCCACGTCGCCGTGCATCTCGCCGTCCACCTCCAGCCAGGCGGCCTGCTCGCGCAGCAGCGCCAGCGTGCGGCGCATCTTGCTGGCGCTGGGCGTGTCGTGGGTGCCGAAGTTGCTGTGCGACAGCAGCGCGGCCTTGGGTTGCAGGCCGAAGCGCATCATCTCCTCGGCCGCCATCACGGTGATCTCGGCCAGCTCCTCGGCTGTCGGATCCGCGTTGACGTGCGTGTCCACCAGGAACACCTGGCGGCCGGGCAGCACCAGGCCGTTCATGCAGGCGTAGACCGGCACGTCCTGCGGCGTGCTGGCGCAGCCGCCGGGGCGCTTGCCGATGACCTGGTCGATGTAGTGCAGGTGCTGCCAGGTGGTGCCCCAGGTGCCGCACAGCAGGCCGTCGACGTGGCCCTTGTGCAGCAGCATCGCGCCGATCAGCGTCAGCCGGCGGCGCATCTCGATCTTGGCCACCTGCACCGTCACGCCCTTGCGCTCGGTCATGCGGTGGTAGGTCATCCAGAAATCGCGGTAGCGCTCGTCGTGCTCGACGTTGACGACGTCGTAGTCGCGCCCTTCCTGCAGGCGCAGGCCGAACAGCTGGATGCGGCGCGCGATCTGCGCCGGCCGGCCGATGAGCGTCGGCCTGGCGATGCCTTCGTCGACGATCACCTGCGCCGCGCGCAGCACCCGCTCCTCCTCGCCCTCGCTGTAGGCCACGCGCTTGTGCTGGGCGCGCTTGGCCAGCTGGAAGATGGGCTTCATCGTCGTGCCCGAGGCGTAGACGAAGTTCTTCAGCTTCTCGCGGTAGGCGTCCATGTCGGCGATGGGCCGCGTGGCCACGCCGGAATCCACCGCGGCCTGTGCGACCGCCGGGGCGATCATCGCCATCAGCCGGTGGTCGAACGGCTTGGGGATCAGGTACTCGGGGCCGAAGCTCAGGTTGGCGCCGGCGTAGGCGGCGGCGACCACGTCGCTCTGCTCGGCCTGCGCCAGCTCGGCGATGGCGTGCACGGCGGCGATCTCCATCGCATCCGTCACCGTCGTGGCGCCGCAGTCGAGCGCGCCACGGAAGATGTACGGGAAGCACAGGACGTTGTTGACCTGGTTCGGGTAGTCGGTGCGCCCCGTGGCGATGATGGCGTCGGCGCGCACCGCCTTGGCCTCCTCGGGCATGATCTCCGGCCGCGGATTGGCCAGGGCGAAGATCACCGGCGAGCTGGCCATGCCGCGCACCATCTCGGGCTTGAGCACCCCCGCGGCCGACAGGCCCAGGAAGACGTCGGCGCCCGGGATCACGTCGGCCAGGGTGCGGTGCGGCGTGTCCTGCGCGAACTGCGCCTTGTCCTCGTCCATCAGCTCGGTGCGCCCGGCGTAGACCACGCCCGCCAGGTCGGTGAGCCAGATGTTCTTCTTCGGCACGCCCAGCTTCAGCAGCAGCGTCACGCAGGCCAGCGCCGCCGCGCCGGCGCCGCTGGTGACGACCTTGATCTCATCGATGCGCTTGTTCACCACCTTCAGCGCATTGAGCAGCGCCGCGCCGACGACGATCGCCGTGCCGTGCTGGTCGTCGTGGAAGACCGGGATCTTCATGCGCTTGCGCAGCTCGCGCTCGACGTAGAAGCAGTCCGGCGCCTTGATGTCCTCGAGGTTGATGCCGCCGAAGGTGGGCTCGAGCGCGGCGATCACGTCGACCAGCTTGTCGAGGTTCTTCTCGCCCACCTCGATGTCGAAGACGTCGATGCCGGCGAACTTCTTGAACAGCACCGCCTTGCCTTCCATCACCGGCTTGGCGGCCAGCGGGCCGATGTCGCCCAGGCCCAGCACCGCGGTGCCGTTGGTGACGACGGCGACGAGGTTGCCGCGCGCGGTGTAGCGGAAGGCGTTGGCCGGGTCGGCGACGATCTCCTCGCAGGCCGCGGCCACGCCGGGGCTGTAGGCCAGCGCAAGGTCGCGCTGGTTGATCATCTGCTTGGTGGCGGCGACGGCCAGCTTGCCGGGCGTCGGGAACTCGTGGTACTCCAGCGCAGCGCGCTTCAGCTCGGCGGCCTTGTCGGCCTTCTCGGCCGTGCTGGCCTGCTGGTGTTCGGCGGGGGTGGACATGGCCGGCGCGTCTCCTCTTGGCTCGTGATGCTGCCGCTCGCTGGCGAGGGGCGCGGATTGTAGGTTCGCAGTGTGCGCAGCGCCGCGCAGGGGCGGATGCGCGAAACTGCGTAACTGGAACTGCGTAGCCGCCGGCGGCCCGGGGCGGCAGACACTGCCCGACAGAGCCGCCGCCATGAACGCCGCCGCCACCATGGCCCTTGCGCCCCACCGCGAGCACCGCCGCAGCCGCCTGCGGCGTGCGCTGCTGTGGACGGCGCTCGTGCTGCTGCTGCTGGTGGCGCAGACGCTGCTGGTGGGCCTGACGGTGCGCTACGAGTCCACCCAGGCGCAGGACGAGGTGGACCTGGCCGCCGGCAACGTCGCCGCCGAGGTGCGGCGCGAGCTGCTCGGCGCCATGCAGGCGCTGCAGGCGCTGGCCTGGTCGGACGCGCCGCGTGCCTCGTCCGACCCGGCGGCCGCCGCGCCCGACACCTGGCGCCCGGCAGCCGCCGAACTGCTGAAGAAGCGGCGCGACTTCAAGCGCATCGAGGCGCGCGGGCCCGACCTGCAGGTCATCGACGCCGTCGACACGCCGTACCTGCCGCAGCTGTTCGAGCGCATGCCGCGCGCCTCGCTGGGGGTGGAGGCCGACGTGGCCTGCGCCGCCGCGCGCCGCGCCGCCGGGCCGATGTTCTCGCGCAGCTACTTCGTGCCGCTGGGCTCGGGGCTGGGGCTCGAGGTCATCGACCTGTGCGTGCCGGTGCAGAGCGCCGGCCAGCCGGTGGGCTACCTGGTCGGCAGCTTCGCCCTGGCGCAGGTGCTGGAGACGGCGCTGGGCAGCGCCGAGGCGCGGCGCCACGAGTTCTCGTTCGTCGAAGGCGACGGCACGCGGCTGGCGCGCGCCGGCACGCCGCGCGGCGCCGGCGTGTTCATCGCCGAACGCGTGGTCGACCTGCCGGGCGCGACGCTGCAGCTGCGCGCCGACAGCGCCACCGGCCGGCCCAGCCTCATCCCCAACCTGACCACCGCGCTGGTGCTGGGCCTGTCGATCGCGCTCTTCGGCCTGGTGCTGCTGCTGGCGCGCGACGTGCGCCTGCGCGCCGAGGCCGAGGGTCTGCTGGCCGAGGCACTCGCCTTCCGCAGCGCGATGGAGGATTCGCTGCCCACCGGCTTGCGCGCGCGCGACCTGCAGGGCCGCATCACCTACGTCAACCCGGCGTTCTGCGCCATGGTGGGCTTCTCGGCGCGCGAGCTCGAAGGCAGCGGCCGCCCGCCCTACTGGCCGCCCGAGTTCGCCGACGAGTACGAGCGCCGCCAGAGCGCGCGCCTGGCCGGCAGCGGCCGGCCGCTGCGCGAGGCGCGCGAGGGCTTCGAGACGGTGTTCATGCGCAAGAACGGCGAGCGCTTCCCGGTCATGATCTACGAGGCGCCGCTGGTGGTGGGCGCCGGCGGCCGCCACACCGGCTGGATGAGCGCCGTGCTCGACCTGTCGGCCCAGCGCCGGGTGGAAGAGCTGTCGCGCCAGCAGCAGGACCGGCTGCAGGCCACCGCCCGCCTGGCGACCGTCGGCGAGATGGCGTCGCTGCTGAGCCACGAGCTGAACCAGCCGCTGGCGGCGATCGCCAGCTACGCCAGCGGCTGCCTCAACCTGCTGGACGACGACGCCGGCCCCGACACGCTGCCCCTGCTGCGCCAGGCGCTGGAGCGCGTCAACGAGCAGGCCGAGCGCGCCGGCCGCGTCATCATGAGCGTGCACGACTTCGTGCGCCGGCGCGAGCAGGCGCACGAGACGGTGAGCGCCGCGCAGCTGTTCGACGCGGTGCTGCCGCTGGCGCGCATGCAGGCGCGCAAGAGCGGCTCGCGCATCGAGCTCGACGTCGAGAGCACTGCCAGCGGCGCGCCGCTGCGCGTGCGCTGCGACCGCACGATGGTCGAGCAGGTGCTGCTGAACCTGGCGCGCAACGGCATCCAGGCGATGGAGCAGGACACCGACGTCGCCGACCGCGTGCTCACGCTCGGCGCCCGCCTCGCGCCGGCGGGGCAGGGCCGGCGCGTGGTCTTCAGCGTGGTCGACCAGGGGCCGGGCATTCCGCCCGAGGTCGCGGCGCGGCTCTTCACGCCGTTCTTCACCACGCGGCGCGAAGGCATGGGCCTGGGCCTGAGCCTGTGCCGCACCGTGATCGAGCAGCACGGCGGCACGCTCGACTTCGGCCCCGGCCCGGAGGGCCGCGGCACGGTGTTCCGCTTCACCCTGCCGGCCGCATCGGCGCCGGCCAGCAGCGAGACCGCCGGCGCACCGCCGGCCGCGACGGCGGCAGACTGAGGCGCCGAAGCCGGCGTGCCGGTTGCCTGCAGCGGCGGCCGCATACTTGCTCACCTCCAGCAGCCGCCCGCCATGTCCCTGGACCCCAAGCTCGGCATCCCCGTCGTCTACCTCGTCGACGACGAGGACGTCGTGCGCGACGCCCTCGCCTGGCTGCTGCGCTCGCGCCGCCTGCTGGCCGAAGGTTTCGCCAGCGCCGAGGCCTTCGAGCGCTTCGTCGACGGCCGCACCGGTGCCGGCAAGCCCGCCTGGCCCGACGCGCCCGCCTGCCTGGTGCTGGACGTGCGCATGCCCGGCACCAGCGGCCTGGTGCTCTTCGACCGGCTGGCGCAACGCGGCCTGCTGCAGGCGCTGCCGGTCATCTTCCTCACCGGCCACGGCGACGTGCCCACGGCCGTGGACGCCGTCAAGCGCGGCGCCTTCGACTTCGTCGAGAAGCCGTTCTCCAACAATGCGCTGGTCGACCGCATCGAGCGTGCCCTCGAGACCAGCGCCGCGGCGCTGCAGCAGCACCGCCGCCAGGGCCAGACCGAACGCGCCCTGGCCGAGCTGACCGAACGCGAGCGCGAGGTGATGCGGCTGGTGATCGAGGGCCGGCCCAACAAGCTGATCGCCGACGAGCTGAACATCAGCGTGCGCACGGTGGAAGTGCACCGGGCGCGGGTGTTCGACAAGATGAACGTCAAGTCGGCGGTGGAACTCGCCAACCTGCTGCGGGACAGCACGCGTGGTTGAGGCGGCGGCCGGCGGCAGCCCCGGGGTGCTGGGCGAGTTCGAGCTGATCGAGCGCTGCTTCGTGCGCCCGCGGCGTGATGCGGGTGCGGCCGATCGCGGCGTGGTGCTGGGCATCGGCGACGACTGCGCGCTGCTCGCGCCCACGCCCGGCCAGCAGCTGGCGGTGACGCACGACCTGCTCATCGAAGGCCGCCACTTCCTCTCGACCGTGGCGCCCGAGCGCCTGGGCCACAAGGCGCTGGCGGTGAACCTGAGCGACCTGGCGGCGATGGGTGCGCGGCCGCTGGCCTACACGCTCGCGCTGGCGCTGCCGAAGGCCGACCTGGCGTTCGTCGAACCGTTCGCGCGCGGCCTGTTCGCCCTGGCCGATGCGCACGGCGTGCCGCTGGTGGGCGGCGACACGACCGCCGGGCCGCTGGCCATCGGCATCACCGCCATCGGCGAGGTGGCGCCGGGCCAGGCGCTCAGGCGCAGCGGCGCGCGGCCCGGCGACACGGTGTGGGTGAGCGGCACGCTCGGCGATGCCCGCCTGGCGCTCGAGGTCTTCCGCGGCACGGCGAGCCTGCCCGGCGAGGTCTTCGACCGCGTGCGCCAGGCGATGGAGCTGCCCGAGCCGCGCGTGGCGCTCGGCCTGGCCCTGCGCGGCATCGCCAGCGCGGCCATCGACCTGAGCGACGGCCTGGTCGGTGACATCGGCCACGTGCTCGCGCGCTCGGGCGTCGCCGCGGTCATCGACGCCGACGCCCTGCCGCGCAGCGCAGTCCTCGCCGCACAGCCGGCGGCGCTGCAGCGGCTGTGCACGCTTGCCGGCGGCGACGACTACGAGCTTCTCTTCACCGCACCGGCCGGACGTGCGGCCGAGGTGCGCGCCGCCGGCGCCGTGGCGAACACGCCGGTGACGCCGATCGGTCGCGTCGTCGAGGCCGATGGCGCCGATGGCGCGCCACGCCTGCGCATCGTCGACGCGAACGGCCGGCCGCTCGAGGGCCCGCTGCCGGCGGGCTTCGACCACTTCCGCAGCTGACGCATGATGCCGGCCGAACGCGAAGCGCGCCGCGCAGCGAAGGCCGCCGGCAGCTGACCCGGCGGCAGCATCACCAGCCCGCACACCATGGCCGTCACCCTCGCCCACCGCCCCGGCGCCGCCTTCCTGCTGCGCCATCCGGCGCACTGGTTCGCGCTCGGCTTCGGCAGCGGGCTCTCGCCCTGGGCACCGGGCACCGTCGGCACCCTGTGGGGCTGGCTCAGCTTCGTGCTGCTGCAGCCGTACCTGTCCGACGCGGGCTGGGCGATGCTCATCGCCGCCGGCATCGTCGGCGGCATCTGGGCCTGCGCCGTCACCGCGCGCCACCTCGGCGTGGCCGACCCGGCGCCCATCGTCTGGGACGAGATCGTGTCGTTCTGGATCGTGCTGTGGCTGGTGACGCCGGCGCCGTGGTGGGGCCAGCTGGCGGCCTTCCTGCTGTTCCGCTACTTCGACGCCGCCAAGCCGGGGCCGGTGGGTTGGGCTGACCGGCAGTTCAAGCCCGTGCCCGGGCAGCCGATCGGCTGGCGTCAGGGCCTGGGCATCTTCTTCGACGACCTCGTCGCCGCGTTCTGCACCGTGCTGTTCATCGCCGTATGGCTGCTGATCTGGAGAAGTTAGCCGACGCGCTGCGCCGGCGCGGCTGGCGCATCGCCACCGCCGAGAGCTGCACCGGCGGGATGATCAGCGCCGCGTGCACGGCGCTGGCCGGCTCCAGCGACTGGTTCGAGCGCGGTTTCGTCACCTACAGCAACGCCGCGAAGACCGAGTTGCTCGGCGTCGACCCGGTACTCATCGCCACGCACGGGGCGGTCAGCGAAGACGTCGCGCGCGCCATGGCCGCTGGCGCGCTGGCGCACGCGCCGGTGCAGCTGGCCGTGGCCGTCACCGGCATCGCCGGGCCGGGCGGAGCGGTGCCGGGCAAGCCGGTGGGCACGGTGTGGCTGGCCTGGGGCACGGCCGGCGCGATCGCGGCCGAACGCCTGCAGCTGCCCGGCGACCGCGCCGCGGTGCGCGAGGCCACGGTGCAGGCGGCCATCGCGCGCCTGCTGGCGGTTGCTGCGCCGCCCGCGCCGTGAAGCTGCTGTTCTGCGCCGACCTCGACGCCGCCGAAGCGGCCACCTGGCGCACCGCGCTGGCCGCCGCGCTGCCCGAGGCGACGTGGCTCGACGGCGAGACCGTGCGGCGCGACCCCGCGGCGCGTGCCGGTGTCGACGCCGCCATCGTCGCCAACCCGCCGCCCGGCAGCCTGCAGGGCCTGCCGCGGCTGCGCCTGATCCAGAGCCTGTGGGCCGGCGTCGACCGGCTGCTGGCCGACCCGACGCTGCCGCCCGGCGTGCCGATCGCGCGCATGGTCGACCCGGCAATGACCGCCGCGATGGCCGAGACGGTGCTGTGGGCGGTGCTCGCGTTGCACCGCGGCTTCTTCGACTACGCGGCGCAGCAGCGAGACGGCGTGTGGGCGCAGCGGCCGCAGCGCCGCGCCGACGAGGTCGGCGTGCTCGTGCTGGGCGCCGGCGAGATGGGCCGGGCGGCGCTGCAGCGGCTGCAGGCGCAGGACTACCGCGCGCGGGCCTGGCGCCGCAGCGGCGGGCCGCCCCTGCCACCGCTGCTGGGCCAGGCGCAGATCGTGGTGAACCTGCTGCCGCTCACGCCCGCGACGCGGGGCCTGCTGAACGCCGCGTTCTTCGCCGCCCTGCCGCGCGGCGCGGCGCTGATCAACGTCGGCCGCGGCGCGCACGTGGTCGACGCCGACCTGCTGGCCGCACTCGACGGCGGCCAACTCGCCCACGCCGTGCTCGACGTGTTCACGACCGAGCCGCTGCCGCGCGAGCACCGCTACTGGCAGCACCCGCGCGTGACGCTGCTGCCGCACGTCGCCGCGCTCACCGACCCGCGCAGCGCCGCCGCGGTCGCCGCTGCCAACGTGCGCGCGGCGCTCGCCGGCGGGCCCGTGGCGCACCGCGTCGAACGCGAGCGCGGCTACTGATCAGCCGGCCTGGAGGGCCAGCCCGGCCGAGCGCGCCGCCGGCTGCTGCGCCTGCAGCACCATCAGGATCAGGCGGCGCAGCGCCGGCCACGGTTCGTGCGGCCAGTCGGGGTGCTTCAGGCCCTTGCACAGGCCGTCGCAGATGCTCGCCGCGTCGAGCAGGTGTGCCACCTGGTGGTCGGCGACCAGCGGCAGCACGCGTTCGAACAGCCGCTCCTTGAGGCCCCAGACGCGCGCGTCCTTCAGCGCCAGCGGCAGCGGCTTGCCGGCGTCGAGCGCGGTGCGGCCGCGCGCCAGGGCGCGCAGGTCCTCGGCCAGCGACCAGTGCACGAAGACCACGCTCTCGCCTTCGGCCTGCAGCCCGTCGAGCATGCGCAGGGCGCGCGCCACCTGGCCGGTCCAGACGGCTTCGAGCAGCTTGGCGATGTCGTAGCGCGCCACGTTCAGCACCGCCGCTTCCACCTGTTCGAAGGCCAGTTCGCCGGGCGGGTACAGCAGCGCCAGCTTCTGCAGTTCCTGATGCGCGGCGAGCAGGTTGCCTTCCACGCGGTCGGCGAAGAACGCCAGCGTGCGCTGCCCCTCGTCGCCGGCGCGCACGCGCTGGCCCTGGCGCGCCAGCCGCTGGCCCAGCCACTGCGGCAGCGCGCGGCGCTCGAGCGTCTCGACGCGGATCGTCACGCCGGCGCCGTCGAGCGCGCCGAACCAGGCTGCCTTCTGCTGCTGGAAGTCGAGCCTGGGGAGCTGCACCAGCGTCAGCACGTCGTCGCTGGCCGCCATCGCCTCGCAATAGCGCTGCAGCGCTTCCGAGCCGTCCTTGCCGGGCTTGCCCGAGGGGATGCGGACCTCGATCAGCTGGCGTTCGGCGAACAGGTTCATCGCCTGCGCCGCACCGATGACGCCGCTCCAGTCGAAGTGCGCGCCACTCACGGTGAACACCTTTCGCTCGGTGTAGCCGGCGGCGCGCGCCGCGGCGCGGATGGCGTCGGCCGCTTCCTGCGCCAGCAGCGGCTCGTCGCCGTGGATGGTGTAGATCGGCCGCAGGCCGCGCGCCAGGTGGGTGTCGAGCTGGTCGGGCTTGAGCTGCATGGGAGCAGGCGTGTCGTCGTCGAGCCCGTCAGACCTTGACCGCGGCGAGCCGCCGCAGCACCTGGGCGACGAGGTCGGCTTCCATCTCGCGGAAGAGCAGCGCTTCCTCGGCTTCCTTGGCCAGCGCCTGCACTTCGCTGTAGCTCATGTCGCGCCTGAGCAGCAGCTCGGCGCGCGGGATCAGCTCGCGCCCGCCGGGCGTGTGGGCGCGGAACTGGAAGCGCAGGCGCAGCTGCACTTCGCGCACCTGCGCCGCCGACGTGGAGGCGACCACGCTCTTCTCGCGCGCGTCTTCGATCGCGTGCAGCACCACCTCGGCCTTCGCCGGCGCGTCGAGCACGCGGGCCTGCTGCGCGAGCTGCGCCTTGAGCGCCTCGGCCAGCGGCGAGCGTGGCGCGAAGCCGGTGAGCGCGACGCTGGAGAACGGCAGCCGCGGTGGTGCACGCAGCTCGAAGCCGCAGCCGGCGGTGGCGACGGCCGCCAAGCCCGCGGCGATCGTCGCGATGGCGGTCAGTGCACATCGACGGTCAGGCCCGGCGCCAGCCCCGCCGACGACGCGCGGGGTGTCAGACCACGACATTGACCAGCCGGCCCGGCACCACGATGACCTTCTTCGCCGGCCGGCCTTCGGCGAAACGCGCGAACTCGGGCGCGGCCAGCGCGGCAGCCTCGATCGTGGCGCGGTCGGCGTCGGCCGGCACGCGGATCGAACCGCGCAGCTTGCCGGCCACCTGCAGCACCAGTTCGATCTCCTGCTGCACCAGCGCGGCCTCGTCCACCTCGGGCCACGGCGCGGTCACCAGCTCGCCCTGCGCCTGCGCGTAACCGAGGCCCTGCCACAGCGCATGCGTGATGTGCGGCGCCGCCGGGTACAGCGTGCGCAGCAGGATGCCGAAGGCTTCGTGCAGCACCGCGGCGTCGGCGGGCGGCGGGGTGTCGCCCAGCGCCGCGTCCTCGATGGCGTTGAGCATCTTCATCGCGCCCGAGACGACGGTGTTGTATTGCAGCCGGTCGTAGTCGTGGCTCACCTGGCGCAGCAGCAGGTGCAGCTCGCGCCGCAGCGCCAGCGCCGCGCTGCCCGCGCCCTCGACGGGGCCGGCGCGCAGCTGGCCGCGCAGGCGCACGGCCGCGGCCCACAGCCGGCGCAGGAAGCGGAAGGCACCTTCGGCGCCGCTGTCGCTCCACGCCGCGCTCTGATCGGGCGGGCCGGCGAACATGGTGAACACACGCGCGGTGTCGGCGCCGAAGCGGGCGATGATGTCCTTCGGCTCGACGACGTTGTTCTTGCTCTTGGACATCTTCTCGATGCCGCCGAGCATCACCGGCTGGCCGTCGGCCTTGCTGCGCGCACCGACCGGGTGGCCGCGCTCGTCGTACTGCACCTCGACTTCGCTGGGGTAGAACCAGCGCCTCCGGCCGTCGGCCTCCTCGCGGTAGAAGGACTCGTTGAGCAGCATGCCCTGCGTGAACAGGCGCTTGAACGGCTCGCTGAAACGCACCAGCCCCAGGTCGCGCATCGCCTTGGTCCAGAAGCGCGCGTACAGCAGGTGCAGCACCGCGTGCTCGATGCCGCCGATGTACTGGTCCATCGGCATCCAGTAGTCGTTGCGCGCGTCGACCATGGCGTCGTCGCTGCCCGGGCAGCAGTAGCGCATGCAATACCAGGCGCTGTCGACGAAGGTGTCCATGGTGTCGGTCTCGCGCCGCGCCGGCGCGCCGCACTTCGGGCAGTTCACCTTCAGGAAGGCGTCGCACTTGTTGAGCGGGTTGCCGCTGCCATCGGGCACCAGGTCCTCGGGCAGGATGACCGGCAGGTCCTGCTCCGGCACCGGGACCGATCCACACCCGGGCCGCTCGCGGCCCGGCTCGGTGCTGCCGTCGCAATGGATGATCGGGATCGGCGTGCCCCAGTAGCGCTGGCGGCTGATGCCCCAGTCGCGCAGCCGCCAGGTGGTCTTCTTCTCGCCCAGCCCGCGGTCCTTCAGCGCCTGGGCGATGGCGTCGACCGCGGCCTTGTGCTGCAGGCCGCTGTAGTTGTCGGAATTGATCGTGACGCCCTGCGTCTTGTCGGCGTACCAGTCCTGCCAGTGGTCGTAGCTGTAGTGCTCGCCGTCGATGTGGATCACCTGCAGGATCGGGATGCCGTACTTCTTGGCGAACGCGAAGTCGCGCTCGTCGTGGCCGGGCACGCCCATCACCGCGCCGTCGCCGTAGCCCATCAGCACGTAGTTGCCCACCCACACCGGCACCGGCGCGCGCGTCAGCGGGTGCTCCACCGTCAGGCCGAGCGGCATGCCGAGCTTGTCCTTGAGCGCCAGCTCGGCCTCGGTCGTGCCGCCCTTCCTGCACTCCTCGACGAAGGCCGCCACCTTCGGGTCGCGCGCCGCGGCCAGCGTGGCCAGCGGGTGCTCGGGCGCGACGGCGCAGAAGGTCACGCCCATGATGGTGTCGGCGCGCGTGGTGAAGACCCACAGCCGGCCGTCCTGCACCAGCGCACCGGCGTCGTCGCGGATGGTGTGCGGGAAGGCGAAGCGCACGCCGTCGCTGCGGCCGATCCAGTGCTCCTGCATCAGGCGCACGCGCTCGGGCCAGCCTTCGAGGAAGTCGGGGTGGGTGCTGTCGGAGACGCCGGCGAGCAGCTCGTCGGCGTACTGCGTGATGGCGAGGTAGTAGCCCGGGATCTCGCGCTTCTCGACGATGGCGTTGCTGCGCCAGCCGCGGCCGTCGACCACCTGCTCGTTGGCCAGCACGGTCTGGTCGACCGGGTCCCAGTTGACGATCTGCGTCTTCTTGTAGGCGATGCCCTTCTCGAGCAGCTTCAGGAAGAACCACTGGTTCCAGCGGTAGTAGTCGGGGTCGCAGGTGGCGAGCTCGCGGTTCCAGTCGAAGGCCAGGCCCAGCGGCTGCATCTGGGCCTTCATGTCGGCGATGTTCTGGCGCGTCCACCGTGCCGGCGGCACGCCGTTGTCGATGGCCGCGTTCTCGGCCGGCAGGCCGAAGGCGTCCCAGCCCATCGGCATCAGGACGTTGTGGCCCTTCATGCGCAGGTAGCGGGCCATCATGTCGTTGATGGTGTAGTTGCGCACGTGGCCCATGTGCAGCTTGCCGCTGGGGTAGGGCAGCATGCTGCAGGCGTAGAACTTGGGCCGCGCCGGGTCCTCGGTGACCGTGCTGGCGCCGGTGGCCGCCCAGTGCGCCTGGGCGGCGGCTTCGACCTCGGCGGGGGCGTACTTCTCGTTCATGCGGCCGATTCTAGGAGGCGGGCCACGGCAAACGCGCCTCGCACGGCTGCAGCGATGGCCCGCCGCGGCGCGCCCGATGGCTCCTCTTGGCGATGCCCCGCGCCCCTGCGCTGGCGACCATGCCGGGCATCGGGCCGCAAGGCCCACAGCCCGAGGCATCACCACCATGACACCGCACCGTTCCTTCCCGTCGTCCCTCGCGCCGCTGCTCGGGGCGCTGTGCCTGGCCGCCTGCGGCGGCGGCTCGGCCGAAGCGCCAGGCGCATCGGTCCCGCACACCGCACCCGCCGCGACGCCGCCCGGCGTCACCGCCGTCGTGACCAGCGACCGCAGCGTGGCGCTGCGCTGGACCGACAGCGCCGGCGCCACCGGCTGGCGCGTCGAGCGCAAGGCCACGGGCACGGCGGCCTACACCGAGGTGACGACGCTGCCGGCGGCGAGCCGCGAGTGGCTCGACGACGGCCTGCAGCCCGACACCGCCTACGACTACCGCATCACCGCGCTGGGCGCCAACGTTGCGGGCGACGCCGGCGCCCGCACCGGCACGGCCGATGATGCGCCGCTCACCAGCGCCCTGGCCGCACCCGGCGACGTGCTGGTCGAAGGCGTCGTCGGCCCGGCCGGCGGGCGGGTCCAGACCGGCGACGGCAGCGTGGTCGTGGAACTGCCGGCGGGCACGTTCGCCGCGGCCACGCCGGTGCGCATCCGCCGTCTGCCCAACACGCTGGCGCCGGTGCTCGAGGCACCGGCCGACGACGGCGTGGCGATCGAATTCGGCGCACCGCCGCAGAAGGCGCCGCTGCTGACGCTGGGCTGGTCGGCCGAGCACGACACCGAGGCCGACGCCATGCAGGCCGCGCTGCAGCGCACCGACGGCAGCTGGCTGGTGCTGCCGCAGCACGCGCGCGATGCGGCGCAACGCCGCTTCACCACGCCGCTGCCCGTGCCGGGCACCGCCGGCGCCGTCGGCCAGGGCGCGATCAACGGCGGCCAGGCGACGAAGCGGGCGACGCGCCAGCAGGCCGAGGTGACGACCACGCTGCGCATCGTGCGCGTGCTGCAGACGGTGCTCAGGCCGCAGCGCGCCGCCGTGCCCGTGGGCCGCACGCTGGAATTCAAGCCCTGGTCGATCGTGCTGGCGCAGGAACAGTTCTGCCACCTCGACGTGTGCGTGCCGGCGCCCGTGGTGCAGCCGCGCGCCCTGCCCATCCTCAACCAGAAACCCGGCTACGAGCGGACCTGGGCGGTGCAGGGCACGACCGGCGGCGACGCGGTGCACGGCACGGTCGTGCCCAACCCGACGCACGGTGCCGTCTACACCGCGCCGGCCAGCAAGCCCGCGACCAACCCCGTGATGCTCGGCTTCACCACCCGCCACGTCGCCAGCGGCCGCAGCACCACGCTCAGGACCACGGTGCGCGTCACCGCGCCGCAGTGGACAGGCGCCACGCGCGGCCTGCTCTCGGCGCCCCCGCCCGAAGGCACGCTGGCGTTCTGGTTCGGCGTGGCCAACGCCACCTGGAAGCTCACGTCGTCGACCGCCACCGAAGACCGCTACGAAGCCGCCGATGGCGTGCAGCGCATCGAGGTCGAGAACCGCGGCTGCAGCGGCACCGCGGCGCCGGCCAGCGCGCCGATGCCGCCGGCCGTGCTGGTCATCGACCGCAGCACGAGCCCGGCACGCTACACGCTGGACGTCGGCAGCACCTGGAACACCCAGATCACCGGCACCTGCCCCGACGGCACCGCCACCGTGCCGATGCAGGTGCCCGGCCGGTTGCAGGCCAGCGGCACGGTGTCGGCCGACGGCCGGCGCATCGAGGGCGAGCGCACCAGCGGCAGCCTGCGCTGGGAATGGTTCCTGTCGCTGGGTGACTGACCGGGATCAACGGTCAGCCGCAAAGCTTGCAACCCGGGTGGTGCGGCCCGGCCGCTCAGGGCCCAGGCTCGTGGCTGCCGCGCCCCTCGCGCAGCCGCGCCATCGCCTGGCGCATGGCCTCGAACTGCTCGCTCACCGAGCGGCACGAGTGGCACACCGCCAGGTGCAGGCGCAGGCGCAGCGCGTCGGCCGACGACAGCGGCTGGTCCTGCAGCCGGCTCATCAGCTCGGCCGATTCGCGGCAGCGGATGCGCAGCTTGAGGCTCATGTCGAGCGCTCCGCCCAGCCCCGGCCCAGGCACTCGCGCAGCTGCATGCGGGCGCGGAACAGCAGCACGCCGCAGTGGTTCGGCGTGATGCCGAGCTCGGCGCAGATCTCGGCGGTGTCCAGCTCCAGCCACTCGCGCGCCATGAACACGCGCGCCAGCCGCGGCGGCAGGCGCTCGATGCACAGCTCGAGCGCGGCGATGAACTGCTGCTGCTGCAGCAGCGCGTCCGGCCGGCCCCAGCTGCGCGGCGGGTCGACGTAGTGGCCGTCGGCGCGGAACAGCGCGTCGATCACGTCGTCGCTCGATTCGCCATCCTCGGCCTCCAGGGCCACCTCGCGCCCCGAACGGCGCAGCACGTCGATGATCTTGAACTTGAGGATGCCGGTGGCGTAGGTGCGCAGCGAGCTGCGGCCTTCGAAGGCCGCCGGCTTCTCGAGCACCGCCAGCAGCGTCTCGGAGACGACGTCCTCGGCCAGGGCGGTGTTGCGCAGTTGCATCTGGGCGAATCGCAGCAGGGGTTGGCGCAAGGCGGCCAGGTCGGCTTCGAGCGTCATGCGGGCGGGGGCGGTCACGTCGGTCGCACGAAGGGGCTCGGCCTTACGCATGGCGACATCCTGGCGATGGGTCGCGACCGCGGCCAGCCTACCGTGTCGGCGGAGGCGGCGCCTCGGTGACGAAGCCGATGCGCGACAGCCCCGCCTGCTGCACCCAGCCGATGAGCTCGGCGACGCGGCCGTAGGGCACGCGCGCGTCGGCGCGCAGCTGCACCTCGGTCGTCGCGTCGCGGGCCGCGGCCTCGCGCACGTGCTGCATGAGGTGCTCGCGCTCGCGCGCCGGGTCGAGCGCGCGTTCGCCCAGGTACAGCCGGCCGTCGGCGTCGAGCGCCAGGGCGACGAAGGCCGGCGCGGCGCTGCCGGCGCCGCCCTCGGCCTTGGGCAGGTCGAGCTTCAGGCTCGTGGCCATGAGCGGTGCGGTGATCATGAAGATGACCAGCAGCACGAGCATCACGTCGATGAGCGGCGTCATGTTGATGTCGCTCATGGGGCGCGCGCCCGGGTTGCGCTCGAGCCGGCCGAAGCTCATGTGGACTGCGACGCCGCGCCGTGCAGGAACATCTCGCGCAGGTCGTGGGCGAAGCCTTCGAGCTCGGCCTCGCTGGCAGCGATGCGCTGGCCGAAGGCGTTGTAGGCCAGCACCGCGGGCACGGCCACGGCGATGCCGGCGGCCGTCATGATCAGCGCCTCGCCGATCGGCCCGGCCACCTGCTCCAGGCTGATGCTGCCGGCCGTCGCCATGCCGACGAGCGCATGGTAGATGCCCCAGACGGTGCCGAACAGGCCGACGAACGGCGCCGTGCTGCCCACCGAGGCCAGCACCACCTGCCCGGCCTGCAGATGGCGCAGGCCGCGGTGCAGGGCGTCGCGCAGGCGGCGCGTGAGCTGCGATTCGAGCTGCGGCCGCACCTGCAGCGTGCCGGCCAGCGGCTCGGCCGCGGCCGCCTCCAGCAGCGGCAGCAGCACGCGTTCGCGGTCCAGCGCGGCCAGCCGCTGGCGGCCTTCGTCGAGCGAGGCCGCATCCCAGAAGGCCGGCACGGCACGCCCGATGTCGACCGCGGCACGGCGCAGCAGCCAGCCCTTCCAGAAGATCAGCACCCAGGCCGAGACCGACATCGCCAGCAGCAGCAGCGCCACGCCGCGGCCGACGCCGTCGGTGGCGTGCCAGAAGTCGGCCAGCCCGTTCACGACCGGCGCAGGCCCAGCACGTCGGCCATGTCGTACAGCCCGCCACGGCCCGGTGGCAACGCGGCCAGGAAGCGCGCGGCGCGCAGGCTGCCTTCGGCGTAGTTGGCGCGGCTGGAACTCTTGTGCGCGATCTCGATGCGCTCGCCGCTGCCGCAGAACAGCACGGTGTGTTCGCCGACGATGTCGCCGCCGCGCACGGTGGCAAAGCCGATCGACCCCGGCGCGCGCGGCCCGGTGTGGCCTTCGCGCGCGAACACGCCGTGCGTAGCCAGTGCGACGCCGCGCGCACGCGCCAGCGCCTCGCCCATCATCAGCGCGGTGCCGCTGGGCGCGTCGACCTTGTGCTTGTGGTGCGCCTCGACCACCTCGATGTCGTAGCCGTCGCCGAGCGTGCGCGCCGCCTGCGCCAGCAGCTCGACCATGACGTTGACACCCACGCTCATGTTGGCCGAGAGCACGCAGGCATGGCGTTCGGCATGCGTGGCGATGCGCGCCTTGTGCTCGGGCGTGAACCCGGTGGTGCCGATGACCAGCCGCACGCCGCGTTCGGCGCAGACCGGCAGCAGCGCCAGCGTCGCCTCGGGGCGGGTGAAGTCGATGAGCACCTGCGCCTCGGCGAGCGCGGTGTGCGGATCGTCGGTGATGGCCACGCCGGTGGTGCGGCCGAGCGCCGCGCCGGCATCGGCGCCAACCAGCGGACTGCCAGGCCGCACCAGCACGCCGCTGAGCGCGCAGCCGGTGCCGACGGCCAGCGCCGCCTCGATCAGCATGCGCGGCATGCGGCCCGAGGCGCCGGCGATGGCCAGCTTCACGGGCGCATCACTGCCCGTGACGGCCATCAGCCCGGTTCCAGCGGCGGGTATTCGCGCACCGGGCCCACCGGCTCGGCCGGCGGCGCCTCGCGCCGCGGCGGCATCGGCAGGGCGGCGCGCTCGGCTTCGCTCAGCTCGAGCTTGGGCGCGCGCGGGTCCTTGAAGCGGCTGATGGAGGCGACGAACTCGCGCTCGGTGGGCAGCTCGTCGGGCGCGTCGATCGACTTGACGACGTCGCCATCGAAGTGCACGACCACGCTGCGCCGCTGCGGCGCCGCGCCGGGCCGGCGCAGGGTGAAGAGGTAGTCCCAGCGGTCGCCGTGGAACGGGTCGGTGAGCAGCGGCGTGCCGAGCACGTCGCGCACCTGCAGCCGTGTCAGCCCCGGGCGGATCAGCGCCACCTGCTCCTTGGTGATGGCGTTGCCCTGCACGATGTCGATGCGGTAGGGCGTGATGAAGCCCATGAAGCTGTCGGTGCGCTGCAGCGACTCGCAGCCGCCGAGCAGCAGCGTGCCGGCAAGCGCGGCGATGACGGGAGACAGGCGCATGGGGAAACCGGGTGGCGCGGACCGCGCTGGCTATGATCGGGCCGGATTCTAGGGCGCCGGGGCAGCACGATGACGCACGTGGACGAACTCAAGAGCAGCGGCCTGAAGGCGACGCTCCCGCGGATCAAGATCCTGGAGGTCTTCCAGCACGCCAAGACGCGCCACATGACGGCCGAGGACGTGTTCAAGGCGCTGCTCGCCGAGGGCTCGGACATCGGCCTGGCCACCGTCTACCGCGTGCTGATGCAGTTCGAGCAGGCCGGGCTGCTGACGCGCAGCAACTTCGAGAGCGGCAAGGCGGTCTTCGAGCTGAACGAAGGCCAGCACCACGACCACCTGGTGTGCCTGGACTGCGGCCGCGTCGAGGAGTTCTACGACGCCGACATCGAGCAGCGCCAGCGCGCCGTGGCGCAGGAGCGCGGCTTCGCGCTGCAGGAACATTCGCTCTCCCTGTACGCGCATTGCACGAAGCAGCAGTGCCCCCACCGGCCGGCCCACGGCCGGCCTCATTCGTCCAACTGACTGGAACCCCCTCCTGGAGGGGGCAAGGGGAGCGGAACGGACGCCGCGCAGCGGCATCAAGCCGCCCTGGATCAGGCTTCGCCCTGATCCATGGCGGCTTGATGCCGCTTGATGAACTCCTGGTACGTGTCGATGCCGCGCAGCTGCAGGATCGTGTTGCGCACCGCCGCCTCCACCAGCACCGCCAGGTTGCGGCCCGCGTCCACCGCGATCACCACCTTGCGGACCGGCAGCCCCAGGATGTCCTCGTACAGCGGCTCGTACGGCAGGCGCTCGAACTCGCGCTCCATCGTCTCCTTGCGCACCAGGTGCACGATGAGCTTCAGGCGCATCTTCCGCCGCACCGCCGTCTCGCCGAAGATCGCCTTGATGTCGAGCAGGCCGATGCCGCGCACCTCGAGCAGGTTCTGCAGCAGGTCGGGGCAGCGGCCTTCGAGCGCCGTCTGGCTGATGCGGTAGATGTCAACCGCGTCGTCGGCCACGAGCCCGTGGCCTCGGCTGATCAGTTCGAGCCCCAGTTCGCTCTTGCCCAGGCCGGACTCGCCCGTGAGCAGCACGCCCAGGCCGAGGATGTCCATGAACACGCCGTGGCGCGTGGTGCGCTCGGCGAAGTGCTGGCCCAGGTAGCCGCGCACCACGTCGATGACGTGGCCGGCCGATTCCTGCGTGACGAACAGCGGGATCTCGGCGCGGTCGCACATCGCCACCAGCCGGTCGGGCGGCGTCTCGCCGTCGGCGACGATGATCACCGGCGGCTCGAGCGTGACGATGCGCGAGATGCGCCGTTCCTGGTCGTCGGCGGCGCTCTCCAGCAGGTAGGCCACCTCGCGCCGGCCGACGATCTGCACCCGGTAGGGGTGGATGTAGTTGAGGTAGCCCACCAGATCGGCGGCGCTGCGCGCGTCGCGCACGGCGGCGTCGGCGAAGCGGCGTTCGGGGTGGGCGTGGCCGGCGATCCACTCCCAGCGCATCGCCTCGCGGTGGGCCTCGAACAGCGCCTCGGCGCTGATGGACGTGGGCTTCACGCGCGGCGGGCGGCGGCTATGCGACCGACTTGAGCGGTTCCCAGTCGGAGATGAGCTTGTGCACGCCCGCCGCTTCGGGCTCGGTCTTGAGGCGCTCGCGCAGCTCGCGGTCGGACAGCATCTCGGCGATCTCGGACAGGATCTCGAGGTGCCGCTGCGTGGCCGCCTCGGGCACCAGCAGGAAGATCAGCAGCGCCACCGGCTGGTCGTCGGGCGCATCGAAAGGGATCGGCTGCTGCACGCGCACCACGGCGGCCAGGGGGTTCTTCAGCCCCTTGATGCGGCCGTGCGGGATGGCCACGGCGTGGCCCAGCCCGGTCGATCCCAGCCGCTCGCGGGCGAACAGGTTGTCGGTGACGGTGCTGCGGGCGATGGCGTGCTGGTTCTCGAACAACAGGCCGGCCTGCTCGAACACGCGCTTCTTGCTGGTCGCGTCCACATTCACCACCACATTGCTGGCGGGCAGGATCGCGGCGAGTCGGTTCATCGGACGGTTCCTCACGCCGGCTGGTGATGTCCGGCACTGGATTCGAAGGGAGGCGCCTGGGGTCGACGCCTGGGGCAGGCGGTGCGCCGGGCGCCCTTCGAGAGCGCAGGATCATAGACCTGGGCCTCCTGCCCCTGCTGGCAAGCGGCACACCAATTCGGGTGGAAATGCCAGCTTTGCGGCATTGCAGCAACAGCGGCTGCACCAGCGGCGTGCGCGCGGGTCGCGCGACGGCGACGATCGGTCCGGCACACCGCCGCGACTCGCGGCGAGGGTCGTGATGTCGGACGCCGCAAAACAGCGAGCCCCGCAGCGCATTGCGCGCCGCGGGGCTCGGTTCGGGGACGGCAGGCGCGTGGCAGCCCGCCCGGAGCCGGCGTGCCGGCCTCAGGCCTCGGGCGCTTCGGCGCCCAGGCGCTTGAGCGCCTCATGGTGATGGTTCTGCACCCGGTCCTTGTGGCGCACGACCTGGCGGTCCAGCTTGTCCATCAGCTGGTCGATCGCCGCGTACAGGTCCTCGTGCGCCTGTTCGCAGAAGATGTCGCGGCCCTTGACATGCAGCGTGACCTCGGCGCGCTGGCGGCGTTCCTTCTCCTTGTTCTTCTCCACCGTCAGCAGCACGTTGACGTCGACCACCTGGTCGAAATGGCGCGTGACGCGGTCCAGCTTCGTGAGTACGTACTCTCGCAGGGCCGGCGTCACCTCGAGGTGATGTCCGCTGATCGTCAAGTTCATTCGGGAACCTCCTGGGTCAGGGGTTGGACACGCGCGCCGGCGGCAGGACGAGGAGTGCCGGGCGGCGCAGGGGGAGATCGGGGGGGTGGAACGGGAACTGCTTGGGAGGGATGGCGTAGCGGGTTCTGGCGTGCCTGGCACCGCCGTCGCGCCGCCGTTCGGCGGGGCGCCGGCACCAGGCCGTCCGGGCCAGTGTGCACCCGAGAAGCGGGGGCTGACAAGCCGATTCCGGCGCAGCCAAAGGGCCACGCGCTGGCTTAGATTCGAGGGTTCGGCCAGGTGGCCCTCGTGCGGCGGTGCAACGGGGTCGATCGCTAGAATCCGCCCGCTTCAAGACCGCGGACAGCCGCCCGCCACAAGGCCTGCAGCCCAGCATGAAACTGATCGGTGCCCTCACCAGCCCCTACGTGCGCAAGGTGCGCGTGGTCATGGCCGAGAAGAAGCTCGACTTCCAGCTGGTGCTGGAAGACGTGTGGAACGCCGACGGCATCCTCAAGAGCAACCCGCTGGGGAAGGTGCCCTGCCTGGTGATGGAAGGCGGTGAGGCGGTCTTCGACTCGCGCGTCATCGTCGAGTACCTCGACACGCTGTCGCCGGTGGGCAAGCTCATCCCGCCCAGCGGCCGCGAGCGGGTGGAGGTGCGCACCTGGGAGGCGCTGGCCGACGGCCTGATGGACGCTGCCATCCTGGCGCGCCTGGAAGCCACCTGGGCCGGCCGCAGCGACGGCCAGCGCTCGCAGGCGTGGATCGACCGCCAGATGCGCGCCGTGCACAACGCGCTCAAGGCGATGAGCCAGGGGCTCGGCGAGAAGCCCTTCTGCGCCGGCACCCACTTCTCGCTCGCCGACGTCGGCGTGGGCTGCGCGCTCGGCTACCTCGACTTCCGCTTCCCGCAGATCGACTGGCGCGGCCCGTACCCCAACCTCGCCCGCCTGAGCGACAAACTCGCCACCCGCCCGAGCTTCATCGACAGCGCACCGCCAAAGGCGTAAGCCGCGGAAGGTGCGCTGCGGCGCAGGCTCACATTGCGCAGCAATGTGAAGGCCCGAAGGGCCGGCCGGAGCCACAACGCCCAAGGCGTAAGCCGCGGAAGGTGCGCTGCGGCGCAGGCTCACATTGCGCAGCAATGTGAAGGCCCGAAGGGCCGGCCGGAGCCACAACGCCCAAGGCGTGAGCCGCGGAAGGTGCGCTGCGGCGCAGGCTCATATTGCGCAGCAATGTGAAGGCCCGCAGGGCCGGCCGGAGCCACAACGCGCTGCGGCAGAGCCGTGAGTCAGGGCCGGCCCATGCACATCGCGCAGCGATGTGATCACCCCGCCGCCACCGCTTCACGCCCCGGCGGCGTCCCGGCCGCAGCCGCCGGCGCATCGGCTACCAGCAGATCGCCCGCGCTCGGCACCGCCGGCGCGCCGCCCGCGGGCAGCGCCGGCGCGAAGCTGTCGGCGCGGGCCAGCGGCCAGTACAGCTCGAAGACCTTGTGCGGCCACGGCTCGCGCCCCGCAGCGGCGGCGAGCAGGGAGCCGGGCGCGACGAAGGTGAGCAGGTTGGCCAGCAGCCGCACCTCGCTGTCGGACACGCGGCGCACGATGTGCGCGGCGCTGATCTCGCGCGGGTGCGACAGGCCCGCGGCCTGCACCAGTTCCTTCAGCGCCGCCAGCGTGTTGGCATGGAAGCGCCAGACGCGCTCGCCCTTGTCGGGCACCGACAGCGCCTGCTGGCGCCGCGGGTCCTGCGTCGCCACGCCGGTGGGGCAGCTGCCGGTGTGGCAGCTCTGCGCCTGGATGCAGCCCAGCGCGAACATGAAGCCGCGCGCGGCGTTGCACCAGTCGGCGCCCAGCGCCATGAGGCGGGCGATGTCGAAGGCACTCGTCACCTTGCCGGCGCAGCCGATCTTCACGCGGCTGCGCAGGTTCAGCCCGACCAGGGTGTTGTGCACCAGCAGCAGCCCTTCCTGCAGCGGCGCGCCGACGTGGTCGGTGAACTCCAGCGGGGCGGCGCCGGTGCCGCCTTCGGCACCGTCGACGACGATGAAGTCGGGCGCGATGCCGCTTTCGACCATGGCGCGGGCGATGGCGAACCACTCCCACGGGTGGCCGATGCACAGCTTGAAGCCGGTGGGCTTGCCGCCCGACAGTTTTCGCAGCCGCGCCACGAACTGCAGCAGGCCGAGCGGCGTGTCGAAGGCCGAATGCCGCGCCGGGCTCTCGCAGTCCACGCCCACCGGCACGCCGCGCGCGGCGGCGATCTCGGGCGTGACCTTGGGGCCGGGCAGCAGGCCGCCGTGGCCCGGCTTGGCACCCTGGCTGAGCTTGAGCTCGATCATCTTCACCTGCGCATCGGCCGCGGTGGCGGCGAAGCGCTCGGCGTCGAAGCGGCCCTGCGCGTCGCGGCAGCCGAAGTAGCCGCTGCCGATCTCCCAGATGAGGTCGCCGCCGTGCACGCGGTGGTGCGCGCTGATCGAGCCCTCGCCGGTGTCGTGGGCGAAGCCGCCGCGCCGGGCACCGGCGTTGAGCGCGAGGATGGCGTTGGCGCTGAGCGCGCCGAAGCTCATCGCCGAGATGTTGAAGACGCTCGCGCCGTACGGCCGGGTGCAGCCGTTGTCGGCGGCGCCGATGGTGACGCGGAAGTCGTGCGAGTCGACCCGGCTCGGCGCGATCGAGTGGTTGATCCACTCGTAGCCGCGGGCGTGCACGTCGAGCTGCGTGCCGAAGGGCCGCTTGTCGGCCGCACCCTTGGCGCGCTGGTAGACCAGGCTGCGCTGCTGGCGTGAGAACGGCGCGGCCTCGCCGTCGCCTTCGATGAAGTACTGGCGGATCTCGGGCCGGATGAACTCGAGCAGGAAGCGCAGGTGGCCCAGCACCGGGTAGTTGCGCAGCACGGAGTGGCGCGTCTGGCGCACGTCGCGCCAGCCGAGCAGCACGAGGAACAGCGCCAGCAGCGCCACGCCGCTGCCCACGCCGAAGGCCACCCACGTGAAGGCCGCGAGCAGCGCTGCCGCGCCGCACAGCAGCCAGGCCGCGTAGCGCACGGGAACGTGCTGGTCGATGCGCTGGAGCCAGTCGTGCATGCGGTGCTTCCGAAGAAAACGAGGCGCGCCGCGCGGGCCATCGGCCGACACGGCTGCCGGCGCATGCTAGGCAGGGCCGCGCCGCGCCGAAGCGCCGAAAAGCGCCGCTGCCCGGTGGCATACTCGCGGCCCACAGCGCCGATTTGCCTGATTGCGGGCGCTTCACCAAACAAATGCCGCTAAAGCAGAGCACCGAACCCGGTGTCCGCTTGTGCGGCGCCGGGTTTGTCGTTTTTCCATGGCTTCGATCGGACAGATCGCCGCGCAGCAGATGCACTTCGCCGAGCCGCTGGCGCTGAAGAGCGGCGCGCGGCTCGCGGACTACCAGCTCACCTACGAGACCTACGGCGAACTCAACGCCGCGCGGTCCAACGCAGTGCTGGTGTGCCACGCACTCAACGCCAGCCACCACGTGGCCGGCCGCGACGAGCAGGGCCGCCCGGGCTGGTGGGACAACCTCGTCGGCCCCGGCAAGCCGCTCGACACCGACCGCTGCTTCGTCATCGGCGTCAACAACCTGGGCTCGTGCTTCGGCTCGACAGGGCCGATGCACGTCAACTCCGCCACCGGCCAGCCCTGGGGCGCCGACTTCCCGGTGCTGACGGTGGAAGACTGGGTCGACGCCCAGGCCAGGCTCGTCGACCGGCTCGGCATCGGCCAGCTGGCCGCGGTGCTGGGCGGCAGCCTGGGCGGCATGCAGGCGCTGGCCTGGGCGCTGCGCCATCCGACGCGCCTGCGCCACTGCATCGCCGTGGCCACTGCGCCCAACCTGTCGGCGCAGAACATCGCCTTCAACGAGGTGGCACGCCGTGCGATCGTCACCGATCCCGACTTCCACGGCGGCCACTTCTACGCCCACGGCGTGGTGCCCAAGCGCGGCCTGCGCGTGGCCCGCATGATCGGCCACATCACCTACCTCAGCGACGACGCCATGGACCTGAAGTTCGGCCGCGCGCTGAACAACGGCCGCATCGCGTTCTCGACTCAAGACATCGAGTTCCAGATCGAGAGCTACCTGCGCCACCAGGGCGACAAGTTCAGCGACTACTTCGACGCCAACACCTACCTGCTGATCACGCGTGCGCTCGACTACTTCGACCCCGCGGCCGAGCACGGCGGCGACCTCGCGCGCGCCTTCGCCGCCGACCCGGCGACGCGCGACGTGCGCTTCCTGCTGGTGAGCTTTTCCACCGACTGGCGCTTCGCGCCGGCCCGCAGCCGCGAGATCGTCAAGGCGCTCGTCGACAACCGGGCGCGCGTCAGCTACGCCGAGATCGACGCGCCGCACGGGCACGACGCCTTCCTGCTCGACGATGCGCGCTACCACGGCGTGATGCGCGCCTACTTCGAGCGCATCGCCGTGGAGAGCGCTGCGGTCGGGAGCCCGGCCCGTGTCTGAGCGCCGCGACCTGCAGGTCATAGCCAGCCTCGTGCCCGAGGGCAGCCGCGTGCTGGACCTGGGCTGCGGCAACGGCGAGCTGCTGGCGCACCTGCGCGACGCCAAGCGCTGCACCGGCTACGGCATCGAGATCGCGGACGCCAACGTGCAGGCCTGCGTGCAGCGCGGCATCGACGTGATCCAGCTCAACCTCGACGAAGGCCTGGCGCTGTTCGACGACGCCAGCTTCGACGTCGTGCTGCAGCTCGACACGCTGCAGCACCTGCGCAACACCGAGGCCATGCTGCGCGAGACCGCGCGCGTGGGCCGCATCGGCATCGTGAGCTTTCCCAATTTCGCCCACTGGCCCAACCGGCTGCACGTGGCCACCGGGCGCATGCCGGTGACGCGCACCCTGCCCTACCAGTGGTACGACACGCCCAACATCCGCGTCGGCACGTTCGCCGATTTCGAGGTGCTGGCGCGCAAGTGCGGCCTCGCCGTCACCGACCGCTTCGGCCTGCAGGACGGCCGCGTGGTGCGGCGCTGGCCCAACCTGATGGCCAGCGTGGCGGTGTTCCGCTTCGAGGGCCGCGCCGCCTAGCCGGAAGGCCCCCACCGCCGATCACGCGCGGGGCCGGGCTCGAGCCGTCAGCCCGCCGGCAGCCGCAGCGCGAAGGTCGAACCCACGCCCGGTGCGCTGGCCAGCACGTCGAGGCTGCCGCCCATGGCTTCGGCGAGCTGCCGGCTCAGCGCCAGGCCCAGGCCCGTGCCGGCCACCGGGCCGCGCTGCGCGCCCAGGCGCTCGAAGGGCTGGAACAGGCGCTCGCGCTGCGCCGCCGACAGGCCGCTGCCGCTGTCGGCCACGTGCAGCTCGACACCCTGTGCGTCGGCGCGGCTCGACAGCCGCACCCAGCCGCCGCGCCGGTTATACTTGATGGCGTTGGAGAGCAGGTTGCTCACCACCTGCTTGAGGCGCTTGCGGTCGGCGCGCACGGCCAGCTCGTCGCCGCCGTGCGGCCAGTCGGCCTCGAGCGCCACGCCGGCCTCGCGCGCGCTGCCGTCGACCATGGCCAGCACCTCGTCGACCACGCCCTTGAGCGGCAGCCGGTCGGTGGCGATCCGCAGCTCGCCGCTCTGCGCGCTGCTGATGTCGAGGATGTCGTCCATCAGCGCCAGCAGGTGGCGGCCGCTGGCCAGCACCTGCTGCAGCCAGCCCTGCTGGCGCGCCCCGGTGCCGGGCTCCAGCTCGAGCAGCTGGGCGAAGCCGAGGATGGCGTTGAGCGGCGTGCGCAACTCGTGGCTGACGCGCGACAGGAACTGGCTCTTGGCCACGTCGGCCGCAGCCGCGCGGTCGCGCTCGATGCGCAGCGCCTCGGCCTGCTTGCGGTGGCTGATGTCGAAGACGAAGCCGATGCGCACCTCGTGGCCGTCGTCGTCCTCCGGCGCCGGCGCGCTGATGGCCTGCACCCACTTGACGCTGCCGTCGGCGCAGCGCATGCGGTACTCGCTGGTCCAAGGCCGGCGCTCGGCGATGGCGGCCTCGGTCTCGGCGCGCACGCGGGCCTCGTCGTCGGGGTGGCGCAGACGGTGCATCAGCATGCCGTCGGCGAGCAGCGCCTCGGGCGGGTACCCGAGCAGCGGCAACGAACCGGGGCTGATGAAGGTGGCGCGGCGGCGGCCGTCGGGCAGCACGATGACGCGGTAGAACAGCCCCGGCACCAGCGCCAGGATCTGCTGCAGCTGCTCGCGGCTGGCGCGCGCCGCCTCGCGGGCGCGCATGCGCTCGGTGATCTCCTCGACCGTGCCTTCGTAGTACAGCAGCCGCCCTCGGTCGTCGCGCACGGCGTGGGCGTTCTCGCGCACCCAGATGCGCTCGCCGCTGCGGTGCCGGCGCACCTCGCTCTCGAAGCCGACGACACGGCCTTCGGTCTCGAGCAGGGCCCTGAACTGCGCCCGCCGCTCGGGCAGCACGTACCAGGTGCGGCCGATGTCCTGCTCGATGGCGAGCATCTGCGCCTCGCTGGCGTAGCCGTTGAGCTGCACCAGCGCCGGGTTGGCGCGCAGCAGCGCACCGCCCGGCGCCGCGCGGTACGCGCCGATGGGCAGGAACTCGAACAGCGAGCCGAAGTCGCCGGGCGGCGGCGGCGACGATGCCTGCGGTGGATGCGTCACGCGCGGCTCCTGCGACACGGCAGCCGCGCGCCGCTCAGTCGAGCGTGACTTCGGTGCGCACGGTGCCGGCCCGGTCGGCGCTGGCGGTCAGCGCGATGGCCGTGCCGCGTGCGCCGCGCACCACCCACTCGACCACGGCGCGGTCGGCGGTGGCCTCGCGCGGCGGCAGGAAGGCCTGCAGCGATGTCTTCGGTGCATGGCCTTCGAGGTGCGGGCCTTCGATGCGCTCCTTGCCGCTGCACAGGCTCACGCCCGGCGGCAGGTGGATGTTGAACACCGTGCCGCGCACCGTCTTGCGCTCGATGGCGCGCTTGGTCACGTAGGCCGGCAGATAGCCGGCGTTGGCCACGGCGAAGCGGATGCGCCAGGTGTCGGGGCCGAGCGCACGCACCTCGGTGCGCAGCACCTCGAGCTTGGGCAGGCTCAAGGCCAGCTGCTGCAGCCAGGCCGGGAAGCGCGCCGCCTCGCGCTCGCGCAGCGCCGGCGGAGGGTTGCGCCAGAAGTTCATCTTGTCCCAGCCGCCCAGCTCCACCATGCCCAGCTGCGGATGGCGGAACGGGTACCAGTCGACGTGCGCCTGGCCGCCGCACTGCTCGTCGCTCCACTTCAGCAGCTTCAGGTCGTCCTCGGCAGGGTGGTCGCGGTACCAGTCGATCCACTTGTAGCCGGTGATGCCGGCTTCCTTGTTGGGCGACCAGATCTCCACCGTCCAGAACAACGCGCCCAGGTGCTCGTACACCCAGTCCTGCGTGCCGGTGATGATCTGCTTGGGGTGGTACTTGAACTCGTGCCAGATGCTGATCGCCGGGTAGCCGGTGAGCTGCTCGCCGATGGCGGAGAGCCGCTTGATCATCCACAGGTCCTCGGGCGTCATGTCGTCGTCGCTGCTCGTGCCCATGGGCCGCAGGATGACGCCGCTGTGGGTGTGGAAGCTGACCGCCGCGCCGATGTTCGGGTGGTGGCTGACGAAGTGCACCATGGCCCGCACCTCGGGCTCGCTCGTCGGATACGGGCCGGCGCCGAGCTGCTCGAATTCCTGGCGCCAGTAGGCCGGGAAGTTGCGGTTGAGGTCGAGGCCTTCGCGGTCGGGGTTGGCGGTGATCGACAGGCCGTCGAAGTTCTTCAGCGTGCCCTCGGGCACGATGCGGTAGTACTCACCGCCGAACTCGCCCGGCTCGCGCGGCACCATCAGCCGCGGCTCGGTCGGGTGCTTCTTGTACGGGCCGTGTGGATCGGGGATGCGCATCTGCAGCACGCGGCCGTCGCCGTCGGCGTCCTCGATGGTCAGGCCCTCGACCGGCTCCTCGTCGTAGGGATAGGGACGGGTGCTGCTGCGGATGTGGCGCGGCTTGTCGGCCAGCGCCAGCTCGGCGCCGTCGGGGTTCAGCCGCGGGGCGATGTAGATGCAGCGCGTGTCGAGCAGCTCGCGCACCGCCGCGTCGCCGTCCTTGCCGCTGCCGTAGCGTGTGACGAGGTCGTGCAGCCAGTACAGGCAGGCGGTGCTGGCGGTGAGCTCGGCGGCGTGGATGTTGCCGTCCACCCAGAACGCCGGCTTGTCGGTGTCGGCGCCGGTGGCGGTGTTGGTCAGCACCACCAGCCAGATGTCGCGGCCTTCGTGGCTCTTGCCGATCGAGCGCAGTTCGACCAGGCCGGGCCGGGCGGCGGCGTAGTCCTGCAGCAGGCGCGTCAGTTCGGGGTAGCGGTAGAAGGTGTCGTAGCGGGGGACGGGCAGGTCGGGCGTGGCAGTGGGCATGAAGACGGCGTGCTGCAGAAGTGACGGAATGCTACCCGTCGGCACGCGCCGGCGAACTCGTCACTGACCCTTGAACAGCCCCTGGAAGTGGCGCGACACGGGTAGCCGCTCGGGCCTGCCGCGCAGCGTCAACACCATGTTGCCGTCGTCGCCGCGCACCGCGCTGGCGATGTGGCGCTGGTTGACGATCACCGAGCGGTGCACCTGCCAGAACATCCGCTCGTCGAGCTGGCCGAGAAGCTCCTTGAGCGGCGTGCGGATCAGCGCCTGGCCTTCGCCGCCCTTCTCGCCTGCGTCCTGGTGGACGACCCGCGTGTAGCGCGCGTCGCTCTCGAAATAGATCACGTGCTCGGTGCGGATGAGCCGCACCTCGCGTCCCAGGCTGGCCTGCAGCACGGCCAGCGGTTCGCGCCGCGCCGGCAGCAACGGCGCCAGCTTCGCCAGCAGGGCGTGCAGGTCCTGCGGCTGCGCCGCGGCGAGCCGGTCGCGCAGCCGCGCCACCGTCTGCGCCAGGCGCGCATCGTCGACCGGCTTGACGACGTAGTCCAGCGCGCCGGCGTCGAACGCGTCGAGCGCGTGGTCGCCATAGGCGGTGACGAAGACGATCGCCGCGCGGCTGCCGATGCGCCGCGCCACGTCGAGACCCGAGAGCCCCGGCATGCGGATGTCGAGGAAGCACACCGAGGGCTCGTGCTCGAGGAAGCCGTCCCAGGCGTCGACGCCGTTGACCGCCGTGGCGACGATGCGCAGCCCGGGCCAGGTGCGCGCCAGCGCCGCGGCCAGCTGCTGACGCGGCGCTTCTTCGTCGTCGGCGATGAGGGCGGTGTGTGCTGGCGTGTGCATGGGTGGAACGTCGTCGGACGGGCGGGCGTGGTCGGGAAACGTGGCGCCGTCAGGGCCGGTGGCCGGTGCCGCCCGCGGTGGCCGGTGGCAGTTCGATGCGCGCGACGCAGCCACCGCCCGGCGCCGGTTGCAGGCGCAGCGTGGCCACGTGGCCGAACAGCAGCTGCAGCCGTTCGCGCACGTTGGCGAGCCCGGTGCCGCTGGCGCCGGGGTCGGCGCAGCCGGCGCCGTCGTCGACCACCTCGAAGCAAGAACGCGCCCCGGGCCCGGCCGCCGCCACCCCGCGCACCTGCACGCGGCCGCCGCGCAGCTGCGGCTCGATGCCGTGGATGACGGCGTTCTCCACCAGCGTCAGCAGCGCACCCGGCGGCAGCGGCTGCGCGCGCAGCGCCTCGGGCACGTCGATCGAGAACGCCAGGCGCTCGCCCAGGCGCAGCTGCATCACCTCGAGGTAGCGCTGCACCGCGAGCAGTTCGTCGCCCGCCGCCAGCGTGGTCTGGCGGAACAGGGGCAGCGTGGCGCGCAGGTAGCCGGTGAGCGCGGCCAGCAGCGGCGCGGCGCGTTCGTCGCGCGTCTGCACCCAGTGCTGCAGCGACGCCAGCGTGTTGAACAGGAAGTGCGGCTCGAGCTGGGCGCCGGCCAGGCGGCGTGCCATCTCGACGGCGCGCTCGCGCTCGGCCTGCTCGCGCAGCCGGCCGCCGATCTGCTGCGCGCGCCACACCACCAGGAACCACAGCAGCACCGGCAGGATGGCGCCGACACCGCCCACGACGACGGCGATCGCCATGCGGTCCTCGCGCTCGGGCAGGCGCCAGCGGATGCCCAGCGCCAGCAGCGCCACGCCGAACACCACCGCCAGGGTCGCCAGCAGCAGCGGCCGGCGCCAGGGCCGCCACCACAGCCAGCGCGCCAGTGCCAGGCCCGCGACGGACAGCGCCACCCACAGCGCGGCCAGGCGCGCGGCGTGCGCGGCCGGCGCCAGCTGCAAGGTGATGATGCCCAGCAGCGCCGCGTTCATCAGCACCGCCGCCACCAGCGTCGGGCCCGGCCCGTCGCCGCCGGCGCGCGCCATCTCCTCGGCGCTGAAGGGTCGGCGCGGCCCGGGATACCAGAGCTGGCTCCAGTCGATCTTGCGCGCGGGCTCCGTCATGGCGGGCAGTGTAGGAAGCGCCGGCCGCCGGGCGCGCGCCGCTGCGGCGGCCGGTACCCGCGGCGGCGTGAACGGTGGCCTGGGGCGGCGAACGGCGGGCGTCAGCGCCGGCGCATCACGCGGTGCAGACCCGCTCGCCGCCGACGAACACGCGCAGCTCGCCGCCGGCCATCGCCTGCCAGGGCTCGCCCTGGGTCAGCGGCTGCGTCGCCACCACGGCGACGCGGTCGTCGGGTGTGGTCAGCGCGGCGAAGTCGACGCTCAGGTCCTCGTCGGCCAGCGTGGCCGCGCCGAAGGGGTGGCGGCGCTCGAGCGTGTGCAGGTTGGTCGAGCAGTAGGCCCACAGCGCCTGGCCGTTGGACAGCAGCAGGTTGAAGGTGCCGTGGCGCGCCGGCTGCGGCAGCAGCTCGCGCAGCGTGTGCGTCAGCTCGTCGACGGTGGGCACGCTCGCGTGGGCCTTGGCCAGCTCCTGCATCAGCCAGCAGAAGGCACGCTCGCTGTCGGTGTCGCCCACCGGCCGGAAGGCGCCGTGCAGGCGCGGCGCGAAGCCCTTCAGGTCGCCGTTGTGGGCGAAGACCCAGTAGCGCCCCCACAGCTCGCGCACGAAGGGGTGCGTGTTCTCCAGCGCCACCCGCCCCTGCGTGGCCTTGCGGATGTGGGCGATGACGTTGTCGCTCTTGATCGGGTAGTCGCGGACGAGCGCCGCCACGGGGCTGGTGCGCGCGCCGTGGTGGTCGATGAAATGGCGCAGCCCCAGGTCCTCGAAGAAGGCGATGCCGAACCCGTCCTTGTGCTCGTGCGCCCGCGTGGCCAGGCCGGCGAAGCTGAAGCACACGTCGGTCGGCGTGTTGGCGTTCATGCCGAGCAGCTGGCACATGGGGGTGCGGACAGTCCCTGTCCAGCCGCGCCGGCGCCGACGATCAGCGCGTCTGCGCGGCCGAGGTGATGACGATGTTCGGCGTGGGCAGGCAGTCCTGGTTGTTGCCGAAGAAGTTGAACCACGGCGTGCACGGCGTCGTCGCCGTGTTGGCCAGGGTGTCGACCAGCAGGCGGTTGGTCGTCACCGTGCCGAAGACGGCATAGCCGCGGTCGGTGGCCGTGCGGTTGAGGAACACGTTGTCGGCCAGGTTGATGAAGAACTGCGAGGTCGCGCTGTTGGGGTCGGCGGTGCGCGCCATCGCCACCGTGTAGCGCAGGTTCGACAGCCCCTTGTCGTCTTCCAGCGTGATGGGCGCGAACAGCCCGCCCTTCAGCGCCGGCAGCGCACCGCCAGGTGCCACGGGAGCGACGTAGCCGCCGCCCTGCAGCACGAAGCCCGGCGCATTGCGGTGGATGATGGTGCCGACGTAGAAACCGCTGGCCACGTAGGCGAGGAAGTTGTCCACCGTGATCGGCGCCTTCTCGGCCTCGAGCGTGATGACGATCTGCCCCGCCACGCCGGCGTTGTTGGTGAAGCCCATCGTCACCTGCGGCTCGGGCGCGTTGAAATTGACGCTGCCGATGACGCCGTTGTCGCTGGTGCGGGTGACGTTGAAGGTCTGCTGGCCGGGCCGCGACACGGTGCAGCGGAACTGCGCGGTGCTGGCGTTGCTGCTGGCGGTGACCAGCGCGATGTTGCGGCAGCCCGACGAGTTGGCGCCGATGCCGCTGTCGAGGTGGCTGCCCTGCACCGTCACCGTGAGCTGCTGGCTGTACACCGCCGCACCGGCGGTGACGCTGGTGGCCACCGGCGGCGGATTGCCGGCGCTGCCGCCACCACCGCCGCAGGCGGCCAGCAGGACGGCCGCGGCGACGGGCAGCAGGGCGGACGACAGGGAGCGGAGGGCGACGGTCATCGGAACACGGTCTTTCATTCGAACATCAGCTTGGCGATGCCCGACCAGGTGAACAGCCGGCCGGGGTTCTGCGTCTCCTCCAGCACGCCCGACAGGCGGCGCAGGATGCGCGGGCTCTTGCGGCCGCGCCAGACCACGAGGTTGGCGAGCCAGGGATGGTGGTTGACGCGGCTGGCGGTTTCGTAGAGATCGAACTTGGGCTTCAACTCGCGCAGCAGCGCCTCGTAGTGCTGGCGGACCGCCGCGTCGGCATCGGCATCGACACCAGCCGCGGCGCCCGCCGCACCCCGCCGCTCCAGCAAGGCACGTGCCGCCAGCATGCCGGTCTCCATCGCCTTGCCGATGCCCTCGCCGCTGAAGGCGTAGGTGCTGCCCGCGGCCTCGCCGGTGGCGAGCAGCCCGGGGCGCGACCAGCGCGCGCCCTGCAGGCTGCAGCGCAGCGGCGCACCCTTGATCTCGCCTTGCAGCGTGCCGGTCTTCATCAGCTCGCCGGCCGGCCCGTAGACCTCGCAGAAGGCGTCGAACATCGTGCGCAGGTTGCCGTCGCTGGTCATGCGGCCCTTGCCGTCGCGGGCCGTGGCGTGGCTGCCGGTGAGGCCGGCGCCGATGTTGAACACGCCGTCGGGGCCGGGGAAGATCCAGCCGTAGCCGCCGCGCAGGCGCGGGTGCCACACCATCTGCAGCTGGGTGATGCGTTCGGCCATCGCATCGTGCTTGACGTAGCCGCGCAGCGCCACGCCGCTGGGCGTCTTGCGTTCGCACAGGCCGGCGGCGATGAGCGCCTGCGGCACCGCGCCTGTTGCCAGCACCACCCAGCGCGCCTGGATCTCGTGGCGCTGCTCGCCGTGCCTGAAGCGCGCGCCGGCGACGCGGCCGGCGTCGTCGAGCAGCGGCGCCTCGAAGCGCAGCGGCGTCAGCAGCCGCGCGCCGGCGCGTTCGGCGGCGCGCACCAGCACGTGGTCGAGCACCTTGCGCGGCAGCACGCTCAGCGTGCCGGGCACGTCGACGTGGCCGCCGCGCGGCGCGATGCAGCGCACGTGGCGCACGGCCTTGGACAGCGCGGCCACCTCGTCGTGCACGCCCAGGCGGCGCAGCGCGGCGTGGCTGTCGGGGATGAGCCCGTCGCCGCAGACCTTGTCGCGCGGAAAGGCGTGCTGGTCGACCAGCAGCACGTCGACACCGGCCGAGGCGAGCTGCTGCGCGCAGGCGCTGCCGGCCGGGCCGGCGCCGACGATCAGCACGTCGCAGCGCGCGGGCAGGGCGGGGGCCGCGTCGGCGGCGGTGGCGGCGGGCGTGCTCATCGGGGCGCCGATTCTAGGAGTGCGACTTCGCGTGCCGCGCCCGAGCCCGGTGCCAACCCGCAGCCGGCGCGCCCGGGCGCTGTGTTAGCTTTGCCCGCCCCGAAGCTGGGGCGGGCAGGAGGACTGAACGATGCTCATCGGCGTTCCGCTGGAAACGGCAGCGGGCGAGACCCGGGTGGCCGTGACACCCGAGACGGCCAAGAAGCTCAAGGCGCAGGGCCACACGGTGCGCGTGCAGTCGGGGGCCGGCATCGCCGCCAGCGCCACCGACGAGGCCTACGCCGCCGCCGGCGCCGAGATCGGCGACCGCGCCGGCGCCTTCGCCTGCGAGCTGGTGCTCAAGGTGCGCAGCCCCGACGCCGACGAACTGAGCCTGATGAAGCCGGGCACGGCGCTCGTCGGCATGCTCAACCCGTTCGACGGCGACAACCTGGCGCGCCTGGCCGCGGCTGGCCTGACGAGCTTCGCGCTCGAGGCCGCACCGCGCACCACGCGCGCGCAGAGCATGGACGTGCTGTCCAGCCAGGCCAACATCGCCGGCTACAAGGCGGTGATGATGGCCGCCGACAAGTACCAGCGGCTGTTCCCCATGCTGATGACGGCGGCCGGCACCATCAAGGCGGCGCGTGTCGTCGTGCTGGGCGTCGGCGTGGCCGGGCTGCAGGCCATCGCCACGGCCAAGCGCCTGGGCGCGGTGATCGAGGCCTCCGACGTGCGGCCTTCGGTGAAGGAGCAGGTGGAGTCGCTGGGCGCCAAGTTCATCGACGTGCCATATGAAACCGCCGAGGAGCGCGAGGCCGCCGAAGGCGTGGGCGGCTACGCGCGGCCGATGCCGCAGAGCTGGCTCGAGCGCCAGAAGGTGGAGGTGGCCAAGCGCGTGGCCGCGGCCGACGTGGTGATCTCGACCGCGCTCATCCCCGGCCGGCCCGCGCCGGTGCTCGTGACCGAGGACATGGTGCGCGCGATGAAGCCGGGCTCGGTCATCGTCGACATGGCTGCAGGCCGCGGTGCACCAGGCCCGCACGGCCAGCCGGGCGGCAACTGCCCGCTCACCGAGGCCGGCCGCACCGTCGTGCGCCACGGCGTGACGATCGTCGGCGAGACCAACATCCCGGCGCTGGTGGCGGCCGATTCGTCCAGCCTCTACGCGCGCAACGTGCTCGACTTCCTCAAGCTCGTCATCACCAAGGAAGGCGCGTTCAACGTGCCGATGGACGACGACATCGTCGCCGCCTGCCTGATGACCCGCGACGGGCAAGTCACGAGGAAATGACCGCCATGGACATCGTCAGCCCCACCCTCACCAACCTCATCATCTTCGTGCTGGCCATCTACGTCGGCTACCACGTCGTGTGGACCGTGACGCCAGCGCTGCACACGCCGCTGATGGCGGTGACCAACGCCATCAGCGCCATCGTCATCGTCGGCGCCATGCTCGCCGCCGCGCTCACCGAGACGGGCCTCGGCAAGACCATGGGCGTGCTGGCGGTGGCGCTGTGCGCGGTCAACGTCTTCGGCGGCTTCCTCGTGACGCGCAGGATGCTGGAGATGTTCAAGAAGAAGGAGCGGGCACCGGCGAAGAAGGCGGAGGGCGCGTGATGAGCATGGACCTCGTCACGCTGCTGTACCTCGTCGCCAGCGTCTGCTTCATCCAGGCGCTCAAGGGGCTGTCGCATCCGACGACCTCGATCCGCGGCAACGTCTTCGGGATGGTCGGCATGGCCATCGCCGTGCTCACCACCGCGGCGCTGATCGTGCGCCTGGCCGGCAGCCCGCTCGGCCTGGGCTGGGTGCTGCTGGGGCTGCTCATCGGCGGCACCGCCGGCACGGTGATGGCCAAGCGGGTGGAGATGACCAAGATGCCCGAGCTCGTGGCCTTCATGCACAGCATGATCGGCCTGGCCGCGGTGTTCATCGCGGTCGCCGTGGTGGCCGAGCCCTGGGCCTTCGGCATCACCACGCGCGGCACGCCGATCCCGGTGGGCAACAAGGTGGAGCTGTTCCTGGGCGGCGCCATCGGCGCCATCACCTTCAGCGGCTCGGTCATCGCCTTCGGCAAGCTCTCGGGCAAGTACAAGTTCCGCCTGTTCCAGGGCGCGCCAGTGGTCTTCCCCGGGCAGCACCTGCTGAACTTGGTGCTGGGCATCGCCTGCATCGGCCTGGGCATCGTGTTCGCGCTCACCGAAAGCTGGCCGGCCTTCTTCGCCCTGCTGGCCATCGCCTTCGTCATCGGCGTGACGCTCATCATCCCCATCGGCGGCGCCGACATGCCGGTGGTGGTGTCGATGCTCAACAGCTACTCGGGCTGGGCCGCCGCGGGCATCGGCTTCAGCCTGAACAACAGCATGCTGATCATCGCCGGCAGTTTGGTGGGCAGCTCGGGCGCCATCCTGAGCTACATCATGTGCAAGGCGATGAACCGCTCGTTCTTCAACGTCATCCTCGGCGGGTTCGGCGGCGAGGCAGGCGGGCCGGCGGCGGGCGCGGCGCAGCAGCGCAACGTCAAGAGCGGCAGCGCCGACGACGCCGCCTTCGTGCTGGGCAACGCCGAGACGGTGATCATCGTCCCGGGCTACGGCCTGGCGGTGGCGCGCGCCCAGCACGCGGTCAAGGAGCTGGCGCACAAGCTCACCGAGAAGGGCGTGACGGTGAAGTACGCCATCCACCCCGTGGCCGGCCGCATGCCGGGCCACATGAACGTGCTGCTCGCCGAGGCCGAGGTGCCCTACGACCAGGTGTTCGAGATGGAGGACATCAACGGCGAGTTCGGCCAGGCCGACGTCGCCATCATCCTCGGTGCCAACGACGTGGTGAACCCCGCGGCGCACGTCAAGGGCAGCCCGATCTACGGCATGCCCATCCTCGAGGCCTACAAGGCCAAGACCGTCATCGTCAACAAGCGCAGCATGGCCAGCGGCTACGCCGGGCTGGACAACGAGCTGTTCTACATGGACAAGACGATGATGGTGTTCGGCGATGCGAAGAAGGTGGTGGAGGAGATGGTGAAGGCGGTGGAGTAGGCGGCGAAGCCGCAGCACGGGCTCAGCACTGCCTCGAGTGCGCTTCAAAAGCGCCCTTTGCTTTTTAAGCAAACGGCTCTAGACTTAAATTTCAGCGCCGCGCCCAGCGCCTGCTTCGAAGTCGCAGGCCGCTTCGCATCCCACTCGCCCAGTTTCTTCAACGCGATGCGCCGAGAGGACTTCCACGACCCGATCCAGGGCGAGCTTGTTCGGAGCCCGCAAGGTGCGCTGGCATTCGTGCCTCCGCCGTTGCCCCCGCCGCTGATCTACGACACACGCCTCGGCTGCCGCAGCCGCTGCTGTACCTCTCGGCGTACATCGAGGCGAACAAGGTGGAGTACTACGAACGGCTGCAGCGGACCCGCAAACATGGTGACTGGCGCGGCTGGCTGCTGTACTTCCTGCAAGGCGTCGATGTCACCGCGCAGCTCGCCGCGGCGCAGATCACTGCATTGATCGCTCTTCGCGACACGTACCGGGCGCGCTTTGCGGGTCAGACGGCAGTGCTGGCACTGATCGACGCGCTTTTCGCCAACCCCATCACCGATGCCAAGCGCGCGGCCCGTGAGATGCAGCGCTCGGATCCGACGGCTCGGCATGCGATTGCCGCTTCAGGCTGCAGGCTGGCTGCGGGAAGTGACCGGCCGCCGCTGGGGTCGTTGGTTCGTGGCGCACGAGATCGTGGAACTGCTGCAGAAGCCTGAGCTGGATCTGCGCGCGCCGCAGATCGTCACCGACGCCTGAGCTGGGGCCAGCTGTGCCTCCGGATGCGACAGACGGGCCGCTGGCGCCACCGCCCCGCAAACGCGGGGTCCGGGCGCCGCCCGATTTAACGTTTGCGGAACGGCCGCCTTCCATCCTGCAGCCAACGTCATCTGCAGGAGCCGTTCCGATGTCCACCGCTCTTCACGCCCTGCCGCGCCAGCGGCGCATCCTGGCGGCTGCCGCGCTCGCCGTGCTGGCCGCGTCGACCGCGCAGGCCGATGTCCGCAGCGAAGGCGGCGGCAGCTTCGATCAGGCGCCGATGTACCGGGCGTTCAACTACGCCTCGATCTTCAACGACAACACCGACGACCTGGTGAACAACGGGCTCGACTACGTCAGCAACATCGCGCCCATGGTCAACAGCCTGGAGCAGTCGCGGCTGGACATGGCCGGCTCGACGATCTGGGCGACCGGCTCGGCGCAGTACTCGGGCTTCTACGCGGCGCGCACCTATGCCTCGATGACGGTGCAGAACGCCAACCCCGAGCACGCCTACTACGCCGTGGCCGGGCAGGGCACGACCACCTCGGTCACGTTCTACGACCCGAACGTGGCCGCGGCACGGGCGGTGTTCAACTGGCGCGTCACCGGCCAGAGCAGCGGGCCTGCCGGCACCTGGGCCGACGGGCGCATCGACTTCTACGCCACCACCGAAGCCGGTCGCAGCTGGCTCGACCTGTTCAACGGGGGCTTCCAGGGCACCTTGTTCGAGTACGGCCCGGGTCAGTACAGCTACACCCTGCCCACCGCGCCGCTGGGCACGCCGATCTACCTGTACTTCTGGACCAGCGCCTTCGTCCAGGTGAACGCCGGCAGCGTGCCGGCGGGCAGCAACTTCACGATGACGGCCGACTACGCGCGCACCGTGGTGCTCGAATCGGTGGAGCTCTACGACGAGCAGGACAACCGGCTCACCGAGTGGTCGATGGTCGACGCCGACACCGGCACCACGCTGTTCGAGGACGGCCAGCGCCTGGTGCCGCTGATGCCCGCGGCGCCCATCCCCGAGCCCGGCAGCTGGGCGCTGATGGCCGCCGGGCTGGGCGTCGTCGGCTGGTTGCGCCGGCGCCAGGTGGCCGCGGCCTGACCCTGCTGCGCGGCGCCGGGTCGCCGTGGCCTGAAGGTCGCGGCGCCGCGCCCCGCGCGCACGCATCGACACAAGGCGCGCCCTCCGGCGCACCGCCGGCGCTGCGGCTCAACCCTCGGCCAACGCCAGCGCCACCGCGTCGGCCAGGTCGAGCGCTGCACCCTCGAGCCACAGCGCCTCGGCGCGCGCCGCGCCGAGCTGGGCGCGCACCAGGCCGCGCACGCGGCGCAGTTCGGCGTGGTCGGCCGCACCCAGCGGGCCGAACGCCCGCTGCCAGTAGGCCGCGGCGAACGCCGCGAGACGCATCGCCGGCTCGGGCCGGCGCAGCCGCGCCAGCGGCCGCGGCGGGTTCCACAACGCATAGGCCAAGCCGTGGCGGTGCCAGCGCTGCCAGGCCAGGGCGATGGCCTCGCGGTTGCTGGCCAGGGCCGCGGCCCACTGCCGGCGCGCCGTCTGCAGCGTGGCCAGCGACAGCAGGCTGTCGATCTGGCCGACCCAGTCGCCGTGGGTGCGTGCGGCGTCGGCGCAGGCGAGGTAGGCGGCCAGCGCCTCGTCCGCGCGCCCCAGCCTGAGCCAGCACTGCGCGCGGTTGCGCAGCCGCGCCTGGGCCTTGCGCGCATCGCCCAGCGCCGTCCACAGCGCCTGCGACCGCGCCAGCAGTGCCTCGGCACCGGCATAGTCGCCGTGGGCGTGGCTCAGCAGCACGGCCTGCTGGTGCAGGGCGCGCGCCTCGGCCTCGGCGTCGCCGGCCTGGCGCGCCAGGGTCAGGGCTTCGCCGAGCCAGGCGCCGACCTGCGCCGGCGCCGCATCGGCCGCCACGTCGCCGCGGCCGCTGGCCAGCGTCACCCAGGCGCGCCGCACCAGGGCGCGGGCGCGGGCCGAAGGCCCGCGCGCCGCGGCCAGCGCGGCTTCGGCGTGGGCCACGGCGTCGGCCGACGAGCCGGCTTCGAAGCGCAGGTAGGCCAGCAGCTCGTGGCCGGCCGAGCGCTCGTCGGCCGCCGCTTCCGGCAGCGCGGCCACCGACGCGGCCAGCGCCGCCTGCGCGTGCGACGGCAGGCCGTCGGTGTCCCAGTAGCCGCGCAGCGCCAGCGCCAGGCGCAGCGAATCGGGCCCGGGCTCGGACAGCAGCGCGTGCACCAGCGGCAGCTCGAGTGCCACCATCGCCGGCACGCCAGCGGGGCCGAGCGCGCCGGCCCAGTCCAGCGCCCATCGCCGCAGGCGTTGGCGCGACGCGGCGTCGGCCGGCGCGCGCTCGGCGACGAACTCGCGCACCGGCGCGTCCATCACGAAGCGGCTCTCGCCGCCCGCGCCTTCCACCCGGCGCAGCAGCGAGTCGCCGACCAGTTCGTCGAGCAGCAGCACGACCTGCGCCGGCGCGGTGCCGACGACGGCGGCCACCGCCGGCACCGCCGCGTCGGCCGGGAACAGCGCCAGCGCAGCCATCACCTGCTGCGCCGCCGGGGCCAGCAGGCGCCAGCTCCAGTCGATCACCTGCGCCATCGACGCGTGGCGCGGGTCGAGCCCGGCGCGTGGGCCGCTGCGCGCCAGCAGCGCCAGGCGGCCGCCGCCGTCGGCCGGGCCGGCCTCGAGCAGACGTGCCATCTCGGCTGGCGCGAAACTGCGCACGCGCGACGCGGCCAGCTCGATGGCCAGCGGCATGCCGGCGAGTTGCCGCACCAGCGCGCTCACGGCGGCGTGGTTGCGCGCGCCGAGGTGGAAGTCGGCCCGCGCCGCGCGCGCCCGGTCGACGAACAGGGCGACGGCCGGGTTGGCCGCCGCCTCGGCCAGCGGCGCATCGGCGGCGGGCAGCGGCAGCGGCTCGGCGTCGAGCACCCGTTCGCCGTCGACGCCCAGCACGCGGCGCGAGGTCACCAGCAGGTGCAGCGCGTCCAAGCGGGCGAGCAGCGCTGCGGCGACGCCAGCCACCGCATCGGCCACCTGCTCGGCGTTGTCCAGCACCAGCAGCACGCGCTGGCCGGCGAGGGCCGCCACCACGGTGTCGACATCGACATCGACATCGACATCGACATCGACATCGACATCGGCATCGACATCGGCATCGGCATCGGCATCGGCGGCGGGCGTGCCCAGCGACGCCTGCGCCGTGCCGGTACCCGCTGGCAGCTGCAGGGCGCGGCTCAGCGCATCGATCACGTCGTCGCGCTGCCGGCAAGCCACCAGCGGCACGAAGGCCGTGCGGGCGAAGCGCGGTGCCAGCGCCTGCGCCGCCTCCACCGCCAGCCGGGTCTTGCCGCTGCCGCCCGGGCCGAGCAGGGTGACGAGGCGGTGCTGCGCCAGCTGATCGCACAGGCGCCGCACGCCGGGCTCGGCGCCGAACAGCCGCGTGAGGTACTGCGGCAGCGGCTTCTGCGCCGAGGGCACCGGTGGCATCGCCGGCGCGGTGGAGGATGGCGCGGCAGCACGTGCGGGCGACGCCGCCGGCCCAGGCGGCATCTCCTCGGAAGCAGAAGCCGCGACCGGCGGGCCGACGGCCGGTTCGGCACCGCCGGGCAGGCGGCTCCACACGACGAGCAGGCCGGCGCGCAGCCCTTCGAGGCGCTTGCGCTCGACCTCGACCCACTCGTCGTAGTAGCCCGGCATGAACTCGCCGCCCCAGGCGGCCCTGGCCGCGCCGGCGTCGCCGGCGTGCAGCGCGACTTCGAAGCGGCGCACGTCGCAGTCCAGCGCGGCGCCGACGACGCGCACCGCCAGGCGGTCGGCGCGGATCACCGCCGCGCCTGGCTGGCCCGGCGGCTCGAGCAGCGCCTTCAACGTGGACAGCGCCTGGCGCAGCCGGTTGCGGCCGACCGCGGGCGCGACGCCGGGCCACAGCAGCTCGACCAGTGCCTCGCGCGGATGCGCCAGCTGCGGCTGCAGCGCCAGGCGCGCCAGCAGCGCGGCCACGGCGCGCGACGGAAAGCGCTCGATGCGCTGGCCGGCGCCCTCGGCTTCCACCGCGCCCAGCAGGCGCACCCGCCAGCGCACGGCGCCGGGCCGGTCAGGGCTCGGGCCGGTGGGCGCCGCCGCCGGCGGGCGGCCGGTGGTCTCGTCGTGCATCGGCGCGGCAGTCTATGCGGCGAGACAATCGCCACCCCACGAGCCGCCGCACGCTTGAGCCTTCCATGACTGCAGGACCGCACGAACGCCGCATCCGCGAGAGCCTCGACCGCGCCCGCACCGACCCCGCGGCGGCGCACGTCTACACCGCGCTGCTCGACGACGACGCCATCGCCGCCGCCCGTGCCGCTGACCAGGCCGCCGACCGCGGCGCCACCACCGGGCCGCTGGCCGGGGTGGTGGTGTCGGTGAAGGACCTCTACGACATCGCCGGCCGGACCACACTGGCCGGCTCGGTGCAGCGCCGCGGTGCAGCGCCGGCCACGGCCGATGCCGAGGCCGTGCGCCGGCTGCGCGCCGCCGGCGCCGTCGTGCCGGGCCTGACCAACATGACCGAGTTCGCCTTCAGCGGCGTCGGCCTGAACCCGCACCACGGCACGCCGCGCAACCCGGCCGACGCCACGGTGGCGCGCATCCCGGGCGGCTCGTCGTCGGGCGCGGCGGTGTCGGTGGCGCTCGGCCTGGCCGACGCCGGGCTGGGCTCCGACACCGGCGGCTCGATCCGCGTGCCCGCGGCGCTGTGCGGGCTGGTCGGCTTCAAGAACACCCAGGCGCGCACGCCGCTGGCCGGCGCGTTTCCGCTGTCGTTCTCGCTCGACACGGCCTGCGCGCTGGCGCGCAGCGTGGCCGACTGCCTGCGTGTGGACGCCGTGCTGGCCGGCGCGCCGCTCGCCACCGAAGCGCGCGACGTGCGCGGCCTGCGTCTCGCGTTGCCGCAGACCACCGTGCTCGACGGCCTGGACGCCGGCGTCACCACCGCCTTCCAGCACGCGCTCGCGCGGCTCTCGAACGCCGGCGCGACCATCGTCGAGCTGCCGCTGGCCGAAGTCGCCGAGATCTGGCGCCTCAACGCGCCGGGCGGTCTCTCGGCCATCGAGTCCTGGTTCACCCACCGCCAGGCGATGACGCACGAGCGCCACCTGATCGACCCGCGCATCGCCTCGCGCATCGCCGCCGGCGATGGCGTGCTGGCGGCCGACTACCTGCAGATCCTGGCCGCGCGGCGCGACTGGATCGCGCGCGTCGAGCAGCGGCTGGCCGGCTTCGACGCCGTGATCTGCCCGACCGTGCCGATGGTGGCGCCGCCGATCGCCGAGGTGGACGCCAGCGACGAGGCCTTCTTCAAGGCCAACGCCGCGCTGCTGCGCAACACCTTCGTCTTCAACTTCCTCGACGGCTGCGCCTTCAGCCTGCCCTGCCATGAACGCGGCGCCCTGCCGGTGGGGCTGATGCTGGGCGCACCGCGCGGTCGCGATGCGCACCTGGCGAGCGTGGCGCTGGCGGTCGAGCCGCTGCTCGCGCCGCGTTGAGCCGCGCCCACGCCACGATGCTGCGGCTGCACGTGGGCGAGGCCGGTGCGCTCGTCGCCGGCGAGGAACGCGCGCTGCCGCCAGCCGCGGCGCGCCATGTGCAGGTGCGGCGGCTGCAGCCGGGCGACGGCGTGCGCCTCTTCGACGGCAGCGGTGTCGACTTCGACGCCGAGATCCTGCGCATGGGCCGCAGCGACGTGCACGTGCGCATCGGCCAGGCCCACGCCGTCGAGCGCGAGCTGGCCGTCGCCGTCACCCTTGCCTTGGCCATGCCGGCCAACGAGCGCATGGACACGCTGGTGGAAAAGGCCACCGAGCTGGGCGTGGCCGCGATCCAGCCGCTGGTGGCCGAACGCTCGGTGCTGCGCCTGGACGGCCAGCGCGCCGAACGCAAGCGCGCGCACTGGCAGGCGGTGGCGGTGGCGGCATGCGAGCAGTGCGGCCGCGCGCGTGTGCCGGCGGTGGCGGCGGTCCTGCCCATCGGCGCCTGGCTGACGGGCCTGGCGCAGCCGGCCGCCGCCCACGAGCGGCGCCTGGTGCTGAGCCTGGATGCCGACGCGCGCCCGCTGGCCGAGGCGCTGGGCAGCGGCGCGGCGCAAGCCATCACCACGCTCAGCGGGCCCGAGGGCGGCCTCAGCCCGGCCGAGAGCGACGCCGCGCGGCGAGCCGGCTTCGCGCCCGTCGGCCTGGGCCCGCGCGTGCTGCGCGCCGACACCGCGCCGCTGGCGGTGCTGGCCTGGCTGTCGCTGCAGATCGGCCGCTGACCGCCAGCGGCGCGCCGGCCAACCGCCGCGGTCGCGTCAATCCACCTTGCGCCCGAACGCCGGATCGATGCGCACGAAGGCCGCGGCCACGAACGAGGGCAGCGTGGCGATGCAGGCCCAGACGAAGAACGCCACGTAGCCGATCTGCTCCTGCAGCCAGCCGGCCCACATGCCGGGGATCATCATGCCCAGCGCCATGAAGCCGGTGCACAGTGCGTAGTGCGCCGTCTTGTGGTCGTTCTCGCGCGGCAGGCCGTCGGGTCCGGCCTCGCCCTGGCTGGCGACCATCAGCATGAACACCATGTAGGCGGTGAAGCCGAAGCCGTAGCCGAACTGTTCCAGCCCGATGGCGCTGCTGACGAGCCACAGGCTCTGCGGCTGCCACCAGGCCAGCGCCACGTACAGCACGTTGGGCGCGTTCATCGCCACCATCAGCGGCCACAGCCGCGCCTTCAGCCCCGCACGCGAGATCACCCAGCCGCCGAGCAGGCCGCCGAGCGTGAGCATGATGACGCCGACCGTGCCGTAGGCGATGCCAACGTCCTGCGTGCGCAGGCCCAGCCCGCCTTGGGCCAGCGGGTCGAGCATGAACGGCGTCACCAGCTTGAGCAGCTGCGCCTCGGCGAAGCGGTACAGCAGCAGGAACGCCAGGATGCGCACGATGCCCGGCTTGCGGAAGAACGCCGCGAACACCGCGCCGAAGTCGCGCCAGAAGGTGGCCGAGCGCGGCACCGGCCGGTCGATGGCCGGCCTGGGCAGCACGAAGGCATGCCACAGCGACGCGACCACGAAGCCCGCGGCCAGCAGCCCGAACACCCAGGCCCAGGCGGTGGCCACGGGCAGGCCGCTGTCCTCCAGCCGGCCGGCCAGCACCACGAGCCCGCCCTGGCCGGCGATCATCGCCAGCCGGTAGAAGGTGCTGCGCACGCCGACGAAGGCCGCCTGGCGGCCCGAATCGAGCGCCAGCATGTAGAAGCCATCGGCCGCGATGTCGTGCGTGGCCGAGGCGAAGGCCAGCAGCCAGAAGCCCAGCAGCGTCCACTGCAGGAAGTCCGGCGCCGGAATCGCCAGCGCCACGCCGCCCAGCGTGGCGCCGACGACGAACTGCAGCGCGACGATCCAGCGCCGCTTGGTGCCGAGCAAGTCCACCAGCGGGCCCCACAGCGGCTTGATCACCCACGGCAGGTACAGCCAGCTGGTCAGCAGCGCAATCTCGGCGTTGCCCACGCCCAGCTTCTTGTACAGCACCACCGCCAGCGTCATGACGACGACGTAGGGCAGGCCCTGGGCGACGTAGAGCGACGGGATCCAGGCCCAGGGCGAGCGCTGCCCGCCGGCGCCGGCGTCGGCTGCACCGGGCGGTGCAGCGGGTTGCGCGATGGCCTTGTTCGTGGGCGGGGCAGCGGGCGGCGGCATCGGGGCGCGATGTTCCCACGGCGTTGCGCGCACGCCGCATCGCCTGCGGTTATGGCATTACAACGGGCAAACTTGGGTTGACCCCGATGGGCCGGCGCGTGCGCCGCGCGCAACACTCGGGCCAAACCTGCGCCCAGGCGTCGTGTCGCGAAGAACGCCGGCCGCCCCTCACCCCCACGGAGCGAGAGACCGCATGAAGATGAAGATCCTGGTCGGCAGCCTGGCGCTGCTGGGTCTGGCCACGCACGCGCATGCGCAAGGCACGCAGCGCATCGAGATCACCGGCTCGAGCATCAAGCGCATCCAGAGCGAAGGCGCGCTGCCGCTGCAGACCATCAGCCGCGCCGAACTCGAGCGCCAGGGCATCGTCAGCGCCGAACAGCTGATCTCCACCCTCACCATCAACAGCAACGGCCTGGACAACCTGGCCAGCAACGCCGACGTGGTGAGCGGCCAGGCGCGCGGCAACAACGGCGCCACCAGCGCCAACCTGCGCCAGCAGGGCGCCAACGCCACGCTCATCCTGCTGAACGGCCGGCGCATCGCCGCGCACGGCCTGAACGGCGGCGTGGTCGACCTGAACCAGATCCCGATGGCCGCGGTCGAGCGCGTCGAGGTGCTGAAGGACGGCGCCTCGTCGACCTATGGCACCGACGCCGTCGGCGGCGTCATCAACTTCATCCTGCGCAACAACTTCACCGGGCTGCGCGCGGCGGCCACGGCCGACGTGACGCAGGAAGGCGGCGGCAACATCTACCGCGGTTCGCTGGCCGGCGGTTTCGGCGACCTGGACCGCGACGGCTTCAACGTGCTGGCGACCCTGTCGGTGGTGGAAGCCAAGAAGCTGCGCGGCAGCGAGCGCGACTTCGTCAACACCTTCCAGCCCGAGCGCGGCCTGTCGCCGGACACGCGCGGCACGCCGTTCGCAACCGTGTTCACGGTCAACACCACGGCGCCCAACCTGCTGACGCGGCCGGGCGGCAACGGCACGCCGGCCAACAACGGCCTGGCGCCGCTGATCGACGGCGTCGCCACCAACGGCATCAACATCCTCGACCTGCCGGGCGGCCAGGGCTGCGCGAGCCAGCGCGACACCGGGCCTTACCAGGAACTGCTGTGGGCCGCCGGCGCCGGCGCGCGCTTCGGCTGCGCCTGGGACACGGGCAAGGCCGCGGTCATCCAGCAGCCGGTGCGCAACACCAACCTGGTGACGCGCGGCCAGCTGCGCCTGGGCAGCAACCACACGCTGATCGGCGAGGTGCTGCTGGGCAAGTCGGAGTCGGCCAAGGAGTTCTCGCACAACCAGATCACCGGCAGCAGCAACACCGCCAACATCACGCTGGGCAACGGCACGGTGGTCGCGAGCCCGTTCCGCGACCTGCTCTACCCCAGCACCGGTGCCGGCTACAACCGCGTGGCCGACGCGATCATCGCCGCCTTCCCGCAGCTGGCCGGCAACCGCGGCAACGGCATCGCCTTCCGCTGGCGCTGCATGGCCTGCGGCCCGCGCGAGATCGAGACCGAGACCGACACCAGCCGCTACCTGCTGTCGCTGGAAGGCCAGTTCCTCGGCGGCTGGGACTACCGCGTCGGCGCGTCGCAAGCCAAGAGCGAGAGCAAGAGCATCCTGGGCGGCGGCTACCACTACATGCAGGGCTTCGCCAACCTGCTGAAGAACGGCACGCTCAATCCCTTCCTGCTGGACGGCGAGCAGCAGACGTCGCAGGCGATGGCGGCGCTCGAGGCCGTGTCTGCGCGCGGCGTCGAACTCTACGGCGGCACCTTCACCGTGACGCAGGTCGACGCGGTGGTCTCGGGCCCGGTGTTCAGCATGCCGGCCGGCGACGTGCTCGCCGCCGTGGGCGTCGACTTCCGCCAGGAGAAGTACAAGTTCAACGGCAACAACAACGCCGGCTTCAGCTCGATCGACACCTGGGTCTTCAACGCGCCGTTCGACAACGTCAACGCGCTGGCCGGCGTCAAGCGCGACGTGAAGGCGGTGTTCGGCGAAGTCATCCTGCCGGTCACCAAGCAGCTGGAGCTGAACCTCTCGGCGCGCTACGACGAGTACGACGGTTTCGGCAGCACCACCAACCCGAAGCTCTCGCTGCGCTTCCAGCCGCTGGAAAGCCTGGTGTTCCGCGCCTCCACCGGCACCGGCTTCCGCGTGCCGACGTTCAACCAGCTCTACAACGGCGTCACCGAGGCCATCAACACCGGCGCCGGCATCGTCGACCCGGCGAAGTGCCCCTCGCTGCAGGTGAACCCGGCGCCGGGCAATCCCTGCAACGCCATCACGGGCTTCGACACCTGGAGCGGCGGCCGTCCCGACCTGCAGCCCGAGGAGTCGCGCATGACCAACGTCGGCTTCGTGTGGCAGCCGGTGCCCGAGTTCAGCGCCACCCTCGACTTCTGGGACATCAAGCGCGAAGGCACGATCCAGACGTTCACGCTGGGCACCTTCCTCTCCAACTACGCGCTGTTCAGCCAGTACTTCCTGCGCGACGCCAACGGCAACATCACCGACGTCGACACCCGCTGGGTGAACACCGGCGAGACGCGCACCAAGGGCGTGGAGCTCTCGCTGCGCGGTGGCGGCAATGCGCTGGGCGGGCGCCTGTCGGCGGGCCTGGACATCTCCTACCTCACGCACAAGCAGTCGCGCCTGCTCAAGAGCTCGCCCTTCGGCCCCAGCGAAGTGGGCCGCTTCACGCGCAGCGGCGAACTCGGCATCCGCTGGAAGCACACCGGCTTCATCAGCTACAACACCGGCGCCTGGACGGGCACGCTGCGCAACCAGTACAGCGGCAAGTACGCCGGCTACGTGCCGCCGGGCATCGCCAATGGTGCCTTCACGGCGTCGAACTGGGACCCGATCGTCAAACCGTATTCGATCTGGCACGCCAGCGTGGGCTGGAACGGCATCAAGAACCTGAACCTGATCTTCGGCGTGAAGAACCTGTTCGACAAGGATCCGCCGTTCGCCAACAGCTACGACTCGAACACCGGCTCGGGCAGCAGCTGGGAGCCGCGCGTCGCCGACCCGCGTGGACGCAGCTTCGTGTTCTCGGCCGAGTACACGTTCTTCTGACCGGCCGACACGAACGACGCCACCTTCCGGCACTGCGCGGCGCGCCTTCGGGCGCGCCGCTTTGCTTGAACCGGCGGCGTCGACGCGCCACCATCGCCCCGCCCACGCCCGATCCATGTGGTGGCCTGACGAACACCTGATGCCCGCGTCGGCGCTCGCGGACGCCCTGCTCGCCGCCGTGCGCGAGCAGCGCTTCGAGACCACGGCCGACGCGATGCTCGGCGGCGCGCCGCTGCGCCACTTTCCCAGCCTCGACCTGGCGGTCGCGCGCTTCGCACCGGGCGCGGCGCCGGTGTGGGCCAACGTGCTGTTCTCGCGCGAGCACCGCCAAGGCCACGTCGCGCGCTTCGGTGGCGCGCACGGCGCCGGGGCGGTGGCGAACGCGCGTTTCGTCGCCGACCTGCAGGATGCCGAGCGGCGCTCGATCGCCTGGCTGCCCGACGCCGACTGGTCGGCCCTGCCCTGGCGCCCGCTGCACGACGGCTTCGACGCCGATGCGCCACGGTTCGTCGCGCCCTACCCGGCCTCGCTGCTCAAGCTGATGGTGGCCGTGGGCGTGGCGCTGGGCGTCGACGCCGGGCGCTGCGACTGGCCCGCGGCGCTCGAGCCGATGATCGTGGTGAGCGACAACGACGCCACCGACACCTGCGTGGCGCTGCTGCACCGCATCGGCATGGTGAGCCGGCTGAACGCCGCGCTGGCCGAGCGCGACCTGCGCACGCTGCAGCTCAACCGCACCACGCCGGCCGGCGGCTGGCGCAACGGCGACGGCGCCGGCGTCGGCGCCATCCACATGACGGCCTGGGACACGCTGCGCCTGCTGTGGCTGCTGGATGCCGACGCGCCGCCGCCGCCCTGGCTGCCGGCAGGCACGCCGCCGCTGCTGTCGGCGGCCTCGCGCGCCCACCTGCGCGGCGTGCTCGAGCGCCAGCAGCTCGACCACGTGCTCTCCTCCGGCAGCCTGCGTGATCTGCCCGGATGGGTGCCCGGCCTGCCCGACGCGCCGGCCTTCGCGCACAAGACCGGCAGCACCGAGAACTACGCCTCCGACGCCGGCATCGTGCGCGGCGCCGACGGCACGCATTACCTCGTGGCCCTGCTCACCAACCTGGGCAGCCGCTACGCCGAGCACCCGAAGCTGGTGACGACGTGGCGCCTGCCGGCGCTGGGCGCGGCCATGCACCGCATCGTGCGCACGCTGGCGTGAGCGGCGGGGCCCCCATCGGCAACGGCAGCCAACGGGCGACGGCGCCGCTGCTCGCGCCCGGCGCCACGGTGGCGGTGCTGGCGCCGGCCGGCCCGGCCGAGCCGTCACGCGTGGCGCGCGTCGAAGCGCTGTACGCCGTGCACGGCCTGAAGGCGCGGCTCTACCCCAGCTGCCACGCCCGCCTCGACGACCGCCCGTATCTCGCCGGCGACGACGCACTGCGCCTGGCCGACCTGCACGCCGCGCTGGCCGACCCCGACGTGGCGACGATCCACGCCCTGCGCGGCGGCTACGGCGCGATGCGGCTGCTGGACGGCATCGACGCCACGCTGGTGCGGCGCGCACGCAAGCTGCTCGTCGGCTACAGCGACATCACCGCCTTGCACGCCCTGTGGCTGCGTGAAGGCGCGCCCAGCCTGCACGCGCCGATGGCCGCGTCCGACCTGCTGCTCGACGCACCCGGGCACGCCGCCGACCGCGAGGCGCTGTTCGCCTTTCTGCGCGGCGGCGCGCCGGCCGGCCACGTGCTGTGCGCCGAGCCGGCCACCGCCACGGCGCCGCTGCGCTGGCCGGGCGTGGCCGAAGGGCCGCTGGTCGGCGGCAACCTCAGCCTCGTCGCCGCGCTGCTGGGCACGCCCTGGGCGTTCCACTGCACGGGCGCGATCCTGTTCCTGGAGGACGTGAGCGAGGAGCCCTACCGCGTCGACCGCCTGCTGACGCAGCTGCGCCTGGCCGGCGTGCTGGACGCCGTTTGCGGCATCGTGCTGGGCAGCTTCACCGACGCCGCCTCGCCGCTGGCGCTGCTGCACGACCTGCTGCTGCCGCTGGCGCAACGCCGGGGCGTGCCGCTGCTGGGCGGCTGGCCCGCGGGGCACGGCACGCCCAACCGGCCGCTGCCGCTGGGCGTGCGCATGCGGCTGGTGGTGTCGGAGGACGCCGCCGAGGCCGGCACCCTGGAGCTGCTGCAGCCGTTCGCGCCACAGGGCTGAACGCGGCGGCGCGACACCTGGCGCGTACCGCCGATGGACAGCAACGCGCCGAGCGGCTGCATGACGGCCCCGCCGACGGCACCTCCCGCCCGCCGACAATACCGCCATGACCGCCCCGTCCGACCACCCCGCCACACCCCGCACCGTCGCCGAGCTCGGCCCGGCCGTCGCCGCCACGTCGCTGCACTCGCTGCCGCTCATCGCACGCGGCAAGGTGCGCGACCTCTACGCCGTCGGCGACGACCGGCTGCTCATGGTCGCGAGCGACCGGCTCTCCGCCTTCGACGTGGTGATGAAGCAGCCGGTGCCCGGCAAGGGCGTGCTGCTCACGCAGATGGCGCTGTTCTGGTTCGACAAGCTCGCCTCGGTGGTGCCGAACCACCTCAGCGGCGAGGCGCCGGAAAGCGTCGTCGCACCCGACGAGATCGCGCAGGTGCGGGGCCGGGCCATGCTGGTGAAGAAGCTCACCCCGCTGCCCTGCGAGGCCGTGGTGCGCGGCTACGTCGCCGGCTCGGGCTGGAAGGAGTACGCGGCGCGCGGCACGGTGTGTGGCCAGGTGCTGCCGCCGGGCCTGACGACGACCACGCCGCTGGCCGAGCCGATCTTCACGCCGGCCACCAAGGCCGCGGTGGGCGACCACGACGAGAACATTGCCTTCGCGCAGCTCGAGGCGCTGATCGGCGCCGCACGCGCCGCCGAAGTGCGCGACACGGCGATCCGGCTCTACACAGCTGCCGCCCGACATGCGCTGACACGCGGCATCGTCATCGCCGACACCAAGTTCGAGTTCGGCCTCGACGAGCACGGCACGCTCACGCTGATGGACGAGGCGCTCACGCCGGATTCGTCGCGCTTCTGGCTCGCCGACGAACTGGCGCAGGGCCGCATCGTGGCGCTCGACAAGCAGCCGCTGCGCGACTGGCTGGCCTCGACCGGGGTCACCGGTGGTGCCGAGCAGGCGGCGCTGGACCTGCCCGACGACGTGATCCTGGGCGTGCACGCGCGGTATGCGCGCGCCCACCGCCTGCTGTGCGGCGCGTGAGAAGGCCATGACGACCACCACCACCGCGACCGGGCTGCCGACGCAGCTGCGTGTCCACACCATCGCCGGCCTGGCGCCGGGGCCGAAGCTCATCGTGACCGGCGCCGTGCACGGCAACGAGACCGCGGGCACGCGCGGCATCGAACGGGTGCTGGGCGAGATCGACTCGGGCGCGCTCGCCATCGTGCGCGGCAGCGTCACCTTCGTGCCGGTGTGCAATCCGCTGGCCTACCGCCTGGGTCAGCGCATGGGCCAGCGCAACCTCAACCGGCGCCTGCAACCCACCGCGACGCCGCAGGACTTCGAGGACCGCATCGCCAACGTGCTGTGCCCGTTGCTGGCGCGGCACGACGTGCTGCTCGACCTGCACAGCTTCCGCAGCCCCGGCCGGCCCTTCGTGATGCGCGGCCCGGCCGACAACACCGGCGCGCTCGAACCCTTCGCCCACGCCGCGGCCGAAGCACGCCTGGCGGCACACGTCGGCGTGAGCCGCGTGGTCGACGGCTGGATGGCCGCCTACGCCGCCGGCGTGGCCGCGCGCAAGGCCCGCGGCCTGACGCCGGGCGCCGTGCACGAAGACCCGAGCTACGGCGTCGGCACCACCGAGTACATGCGCAGCCAGGGCGGCTACGCCGTCACGCTGGAATGCGGCCAACACGACGACCCGGCCGGCCCCGAGGTGGCCTACCGCGCGATCCGCCAGACGCTGGCCCTGCTGGGCCTGGTGGACGAAGCGCCCGAGCCGCCGCGCGGCCCTTTCGAGTGCCTGACACTGGCCGAGGTGGTGGACCGCCACGCCGAAGGTGATCGCTTCGCCAAGACGTGGACCAGCTTCGACCCGCTGGCCGAAGGCGAGCTCATCGCCGTGCGCGCCGACGGCACCGAAGTGCGCGCCAGGGAAGCCGGCCACATCGTGTTCCCCGACGTCGGCGCCAAGCCCGGGCATGAATGGTTCTACTTCGCGCGGCCGAGCACGCGGCCCTTGGTCTGATCGCAAACGGCATGCGCGAAGGCCGCATGCTGGCGAAGCGCCCCGCCGGCGGGACCTGCGCGAGCGCCTCGGCCCCGGAGCGACCGCGCCCTGGCCCCGTCCCTCCCCGGAGGGATTTCCGGGCGCCCCTCGCCCCACCATCATCGCCACCGTTGCAAGCACTCACATGGCAGTACGGCGATGCGCTTCGAAGACACCATCCTGGGCGACTACCGCATCTTCGTCGGCGCGCTCGAGGCGCCGCAGGGCGAGGGCTACATCGCCGCGCTGGTCGTCAACCGCGTGCACAACACGCCGCGGCCGCGCGAGGCCTTCCGTGACGACAGCCTGGCCTGCGGCTACCGCTGGCGCAGCGCCGACGAAGCCATCACCTACGCGATGAACCGGGCGCGCGAGCTGATCCGCACCCGGCCCGAGCAGCTGGCCTGCTGAAGGCCCGGGTGTTCGGCGGCCCGGATAATTCCGGGCATGTCGCGCCCCCAACGCATCGTCGTCGGCCTCTCCGGCGGCGTCGACTCCGCCGTCAGCGCCTGGCTGCTCAAGCGCCAGGGGCACGAGGTCGTGGGCATCTTCATGAAGAACTGGGAGGACGATGACGACAGCGAACACTGCTCGTCGCGCCAGGACTTCATCGACGCCGCGAGCGTGGCCGACGTCATCGGCATCCCGATCGAGCACGTCAACTTCGCCGCCGAGTACAAGGACCGCGTCTTCGCCGAGTTCCTGCGCGAGTACCAGGCCGGCCGCACGCCGAACCCCGACGTGCTGTGCAACGCCGAGATCAAGTTCAAGGCCTTCCTCGACCACGCCATGCGGCTGGGCGCGGAGAAGATCGCCACGGGCCACTACGCCCGCGTGCGCGAGGCCGCCGGCGGCGACTTCCAGCTGCTCAAGGGCGTCGACGCGAGCAAGGACCAGAGCTACTTCCTGCACCGCCTGAACCAGGCGCAGCTGGCGAAGACGCTGTTCCCCGTGGGCGAGCTGGCCAAGGCCGAGGTGCGGCGCATCGCCGAACGGATCGGCCTGCCGAACGCGAAGAAAAAGGACTCCACCGGCATCTGCTTCATCGGCGAGCGGCCGTTCCGCGAGTTCCTCAACCGCTACCTGAGCCATGCACCCGGGCCGATGGTCGACGACCGCGGCCGCGAGGTGGGCCGGCACGTCGGCTTGAGCTTCTACACGCTGGGCCAGCGGCAGGGGCTGGGCATCGGCGGCGTGGCCGACCGCATGGCCGAGGGCGGCACCCACGCGCCGTGGTTCGTGGCGCACAAGGACGTGGGTGGCAACACGCTGCACGTCGTGCAGGGGCACGACCACCCGTGGCTGCTGTCGCCCTGGCTCGAAGCCGGCGACGTGGCCTGGATCGCCGGCAGCGCACCCGCGCCCGGCCGCTACGCCGCCAAGACGCGCTACCGCCAGGCCGATGCGCCGTGCGTGCTGGCGCCGGTGGACGGCGGCTTCCGGCTCGATTTCGACGCGCCGCAGTGGGCCGTGACGCCCGGCCAGAGCGCGGTGCTCTACGACGGCGACGTGTGCCTGGGCGGCGGCGTCATCGACCGCGCCGCGCTGCCGCCGGTTCGGCCTCGAGCTGCCGCCCCAGCACCAGCACCCACATCGCGCGCCCGTCGGGTGCCGGCGCGCAGGCCAGTGCCATCTCGGTGACCTGCGGGTCGAAGAGGTTGACGCAATGGCCGGCGCTGGCCTGCCAGGCGTCCAGCACGTCGGCCACGTCGGCCTGGCCGTGCGCCAGGTTCTCGGCGATGCGCGCAAAGCGGTAGCCCGCCGCCTGGGCACGCTGGCTGATGGTCTCGCCGTCGCGGCCGGTGTGGACCAGCAAGCCGAAATCCACCAGCCAGGCAACCTGCTCGCGCGCCACGCGTTCGAGCACCGGGCTCCAGGCCAGCCGGGCCGTGGCGGGCGCCGGCGCGAAGTGGCCGCGCTCGCCGCAGGGCGCCCCGACGGCGCGCTTGGCAGCCACGTGCTGCAGCGTCGCCGCGCTGCTGAAGCTGGCGCAGGGGTCGGGACGGTGCGCCGCGGCAGCGCCGCACCACAACGCCGCGGCGCCGGCGGTGGCGAGCGCCATCCGCCGCAGGGTGGTGGCGGTGGTGGTGGATGACGCGATGGCGGCGAAGGCCGGGCTGCGCAGGGTCGTGCTCATGCGCGCATGGTGCGGCGCGCCGGCCTTCAGTCGAATGACTCCGAAGGATCGAAATCCAGCTCCACCTTGGCCCCGTTCGGGTCGAACGTGAACAACTGCCAGGTGCCGGCGCCCGCCTGGCGGCGCAGGTCGTACTTCTGCCCTGCGGCATCGAAGCGCGCCTTCACCGCCTTCAGGTCGCGTGCGCTGAACGCCATGTGGTCGATGACGCCGGCGCGCTGCGCGGGCACCGGCCGGTCGAAGTAGACGTGCAGGATGGCCTGCGTGGCGCCGTCGGCGTACAGCCAGGCACCAGGAAAGCCGAGGTCGGGCCGGTGCCCTTCGCGCAGGCCCAGGAGACCGGTGTAGAAGGCCAGCGTCGCCGCCGGGTCCTCGGCGATGACGGTGAAGTGGTCCATGGCGGTGATCATCCGCGGCTCCTCGGCATGGTCGGCGGCCGACGGGTTCAGGCCAGCAGCACCAGCGGCCCGGTGGTGCGGCGCGATTCCAGCCGCTCGTGCGCGCGCGCCGCCGCTTCGAGCGGATGGCGCTCGACCTCCGGCATGCGGATCGCCCCGCTGGCCAGCGCCCGCCACACCCGCTCGGCGCGCTCGCGCAGCGCCTCGGGCGTGGCGACGTGGGCGAAGACCACCGGGCGCGAGAACGTGGCCGACTTGGCGGCCAGCGCCTGCGGCGAGATCGGCCGCAGCAGCCCGCCGGCCTGGCCCAGGCTGATCCAGTGGCCGCACGGCGCGAGCGCGGCCAGGTTCTGGTCGTGCGCGACGTCGCCCAGGCCGTCGACGATGACCTCGGCGCCCGAGCCTGCGCCGGCCCCGCCGCCCGCGGCGAAGGCCTGGTGCACGGCCTCGGCGAAACGCCCGTCGGCACCGACGACGATCACCGCCTCGCAGCCGTGGTCGCGCGCGATGCGCGCCTTGGCTTCGCTCGACACCGTGCCCACCACGCGGGCGCCCAGTCGGCTGGCCCAGGCGCACAGCACGCTGCCCACGCCGCCGGCCGCGGCGTGCACCAGCAGCCGCGTGCCCGGGCCGATGCGGCCCACGTCGCGGATCAGCACGTCGGCGGTGATGCCCTTGAGCAGCAGCGCCGCGGCGGTCTCGTCCTCCACCGCCGCCGGCAGGCGCACCACGTGGCGGGCGCCGACGCAGCGCAGCGTGGCGTAGGCGCCGGGCTCGGGGCTCAGGTAGGCCACGCGGTCGCCGGCGACCAGGCCGTGCACGCCCTCGCCCACGTCGAGCACCGTGCCGGCCGCCTCCTGCCCCGGCGTGCCGGGCAAGGGCAGCAGCTCGGGCAGCCAGCCGCGGCGCAGGTAGACGTCGAAGAAGTTGACGCCGACGGCGCGCTGGCGGATGCGCACCTGGCCCGGGCCCGGCGCCGGCAACTCGCCGTCTTCGGCCTGCAGCACCTCGGGGCCGCCGTAGGCGCGCAGCGACACGCGGCGCGCCGGCAGCGGCAAGGCGCGCGGCAGCGGCGTCGACGACGCACCTGAGCCGGCGCCCGCCGCGGCGCCGGCCGCACGCAGGTCGCCGCCGCGCGCCAGGTGGCGGCGCAGGTTCTCGAACCCGGCCTCGTACACGCCCTTGGCCACCATCTCGCGCAGCTCGCGCTCGCGGCCCGGCGGCGTGGCGAAGGTCGATTCCCAATGCCAGAAGGTGCGGTCGCCGTCGGTCACGCGCCTGAGCGTCACCGTCGCCACATAACGCTGCAACGGCACGGTCGCCTCGACGATGCAGTAGGTGCTCTTGTGGCCGCGGTCGTCCAGCGTCAGCAGCTGCTCGCGGATGCGGTTGCCGTCCTTGAGGCTGAAGCTGCGCACGCAGCCCACGCGGTCGCTGCGCTGGCCGCCTTCGATGGCGCTGGTGTCGACCACGTCGTGCCATTGGTCGTGGCTGTTGAAGTCGCGGATGAGGGCCCACACGCGCTCGATCGGCGCGTCGATGATCGTGGAGCGGACGACCTTCTGCAGCACGGCAACCGCCGGTGGCTCAGCGTGCGGGCATCAGCGGAACAGGCGCTTCAGCGCATCCAGGCCGCCCTGGAACACGCCGTCGCCGATCAGCCGCGTCAGCTCCTGCTCGCGGCCCGGAGCGCACTCGAACTCGGCGCTCCATTCGGCGAAGCAGCGGTTGCCGTCGGTCACGGGCGTGAGCTTGAGCGTGGCCACGTAGTCGCTCACGCCCATCGGGCTTTGCAGGATCTCGTAGGTGCAGGTGTAGTCGTAGTCCGAGAGCGCCAGCAGCCGCTCGCGGATGGTGCCGCCGTCGCGCGTGTGGAAGTGGCGGATGCAGCCGACGCGGTCGCTGGGCTGGTCCTGCTCGATGCGGCTGTCGGCGATGGCCGGGTGCCACTGCGGCAGCGCGTTGAAGTCGCGGATGCGGGCCCACACGCTGTCGGCGCCGGCGTCGATGACGCTGCTGACGTAGATGCGCACCATGGCTCGTCGCCCCGCGCCTTATTCGGCGCCGCCGTTGGCACCCGGTGCGCCGGACGGCCGCGCGCCCTTGGCCGGCGTGGCCGGCGGCAGCGCCGCCGCGCCGCTGGCCGCGCCCACCATGCGCTGGATGTCGCCGCCTTCGATGCCGATCTCGCGCAGCAGCTGGTCCACCAGCGGCGCCTGGGCGCGGAAGCGCAGCGCGCTGTTGACCACGCTGTCGGCGAAGTGCGCGCCGCCGCCGTGGTCGGCGCCGTTGACGTGGCCGCCACCGCCGCCGCCGAGGCCGTCCACCTGCAGGATCTTGATGCCCTCGATGCGCTCCATCGGCCGCACCGCCTCGCGGATGATGGCCTCGGCCTTTTCCACCAGGCGCATGCGCAGTGCCGAGGCCCGCGCCTCGGGGCTCAGCATGTTGTGCGCCTCGTTCATCATCTTCTGCGCCTCGGCCTCGATCTCGGCGCGCACGCGCATGGCCATGGCGCGGATCTTCTCGGCGTCGGCGTCGGCTTCGGCCTGGGCGCGCAGCGCGGCGCCGCGGTCGGCGGCGGCGTCCTTCTCGGCCTGCGCCGCGGCGGTGAGGCGCAGCGCCTCGCGCTCGGCCGCCTGGCGCGCGGCGATCAGCTCGATCGCCTTCTTGCGCTCGGCCGTCTCGACCTCGCGCGCGGTGAAGACGCGCTCTTCGGCCGCCACGGCTTCGGCGCGGGCCGCGTCGGCCGCGGCCTGCGATTCGCTCAAGGCCTTGCTCTCCTGCGCCACGGCGATGGCGCGCTGCTGCTCGGCCAGCTCCAGCGCCTGGCGGCGCTCGATCTCGGCGGCCTGGATGGCGCGCTCCTTGGCAATGCGCTCGTGCTCGATGCTCTGCTCGCTGCGGATGCGCGCCGCCTCGATGGCCTGCTTGGCGGCGATCGTCGCGCCCTCGGCGTCCTGGTCGCGCTGCGCCTTTTCGCGCACGACCTCGGCGCGCTGGCGGGCGCGTGCAATCTCCACCTCGCGCGCCTGCGCCAGGCGGGCGTATTCGGCCTCGCGGTCGATGTCCAGGCTCAGCTTCTCGGCCTCGAGGTTCTTGTTGCGGATGGCGATCAGCGTGTCCTGCTCGACGTCGTTGCGCTGCTTCTTGCGGTGCTCGATCTGCTCGGTCAGGCGCGTCAGGCCTTCGGCGTCGAAGGCGTTGCTGGGGTTGAAGAACTCCATGCTCGTCTGGTCCAGCTGCGTCAGCGACGCAGCCTCCAGTTCGAGACCGTTCTTCGTCAGGTCGCCCGCCACCGCCTCGCGCACGCGCTTGACGTAGCTGCCGCGCTGCTCGTGCAGCTGCTCCATCGTCATCTCGGCGGCCGCCGTGCGCAGCGCGTCGACGAACTTGCCTTCGACCAGCTCCTTGAGCTGCTCGGGCTCCAGCGTGCGCTGGCCCAGCGTCTGCGCAGCGGCGGCCACGGCCTCGGGCACCGCGGCCACGCGCACGTAGAACTCGGCGATGACGTCGACGCGCATGCGGTCCTTGGTGATCAGCGCCTTGTCGCGGCCGCGGCTCACCTCCAGGCGCAGCGTGTTCATGTTCACCGGGATCACGTCGTGCACGATGGGCAGCACGAAGGCGCCGCCGTCGAGCACCACCTTCTGGCCGCCCAGGCCGGTGCGGACGAACGCGCGTTCCTTGCTGCTGCGCAGGTACAGCCAGTGCAGCAGCCACACCGCCAGCGCGACGACGATCGCGACGACGATCAGGCCGAGGATGAAGCTGCCGAATTGGGCGCCGGTCATGGTGGGTTCTCCGTCAAGCGTGCGTGGCGTTCGGGTCGGCCGTCAGCGGGTGATGGCGACGAAGCGCCGCGTGGTCTCGGTGAGCGCGGTCTCGGTGGGCAGCCGCTCCATCGAGCTGGCGCCGTAGAAGCCGTGGATGTCGCGGCAGTGCGCCAGGATCCAGGCCGCGTCCTCGGGGGTGGCGATCGGGCCGCCGTGGCACAGCACGATCACCTCGGGGTTCACGCTGCGCGCCGCCGCGGCCCAGGCGTTGATGGGGCCGACGCAATCCGAGAGCTCGAGCGCCGTCTCCGCGCCGATCGAGCCGCCAGTGGTCAGGCCCAGGTGGCAGACGACGATGTCGGCGCCGGCCTCGGCCATCAACCGCGCCTCGGCCTCGTTGAACACGTAGGGCGTGGTCAGCAGGTCGAGCGCACGCGCCTCGCGCACCAGCTCCACCTCGTGGGCGTAGCCCATGCCGGTCTCTTCGAGGTTGGCGCGGAAGGTGCCGTCGATCAGCCCCACGGTGGGGAAGTTCTGGATGCCCGAGAAGCCCAGCTCGATCAGCTCGCGCAGGAACTTCGGCCGGATGAGGAACGGGTCGGTGCCGTTGACGCCGGCGAGCACCGGCGTGTGCTTCACGACCGGCAGCACCTCGCGCGCCATCTCCAGCACGATCTGGTTGGCGTTGCCGTATGCCAGCAGCCCGGCCAGCGAGCCGCGCCCGGCCATGCGGTAGCGGCCCGAGTTGTAGATGACGATCAAGTCGATGCCGCCGGCCTCCTCGCACTTGGCCGACAGGCCCGTGCCGGCGCCGCCGCCGACGATGGGCTGGCCGGCGGCGATCTTGGCGCGCAGGCGGGCGAGCAGTTCAGCGCGGGCGATGCGGGGCATGGCGGCGTCCGGTGGTGGGGGCAAGCGGCTGCACGGTGGCCGACGCCGCGTGCGCGGCGCGCGGCGCCACCCCGCGCCAGGCGGCGACCAGCGCATCGGCGAAGGCCTCGTCGTTGACGTGGTGCGGCAGCCGGATCAGCTGGCGCTGGCTGCCGGGGCGGAAGCCCGCTTCGATCGCGCCGAACAGCACGCGGTCGGCCTCGGGGTCGTGGAAGGGCTGGCCCGGCTTGTCGATCGCCGAGACACCGCCTTCGGGGATGAGGAAGCGCACCGGTCCGGCCATCGCGTTGAGCTTGGCGGCGATGAACTCGCCGATGCGCCGGCACTCGTCGGCCGTGGTGCGCATCAGCGTCACGTTCGGGTTGTGCTTGTAGAGCCGCCGGCCGCGGAAACGCTCGGGCACCGTGTCCCAGGCGCCGAAGTTCACCATGTCGAGCGCGCCGCAGCTGCCCACGTAGGGCAGCGCATGGTGGGCGAAGACGTCGAGCCGCGTCGGCCCGGCGGAGAGCACGCCGCCGACGATCTCGTCGGCGATCTCGGTGGTGCTCACGTCGATGGCACCGGCCAGCAGGCCCGAGTCGGCCAGCTTCTCCAGGCTCTGCCCGCCGACGCCGGTGGCGTGGAAGACCAGGCAGTCCCATTCGTCGGCCAGCGCGCGCGTCACCATCTGCACGCACGGCGTGGTGACGCCGAACATCGTGAGCCCGATCGCGGGCCTGGCGACCGCGCTTTCCGGCGGCGGGTGGGCGATCATGCCGGCCAGCGCGTGCGCGGCGTTGCCCAGCACCTGCTCGCTGATGCGGTGGATGCCCTGCACGTCGGTCACCGAATACATCATGCAGATGTCGCTGGGGCCGACGTAGGGCCGCACGTCGCCGCTGGCCATGGTGGAGACCATCACCTTGGGCACGCCGATGGGCAGCGCGCGCATGCCCGCGGTGGCGAGCGAGGTGCCGCCGCTGCCGCCGGCGGAGATGAGCCCGCCCAGGTCGCGCCGCGTGCGCACGAAGGCGGCGAAGGCCGTGGCCATGGCGGTGACGGCGCTGCCGCGGTCGCCGCTGAACACCGCCGATTCGCCGCCCGGGTGGTGGCGCGCCACCTCGCGCGGGTGCACGCTGGCGGGCGAGGCCTTGCCCGAGGTGGAGAGGTCCACCGTCACCACGCGCAGCCCCAGCTTCTCCAGGCACTGGCGCAGGTGGAAGAGCTCGCGCGCCTTGGTGTCGAAGGTGCCGGCGACGTAGGCGGCGCGCGCGCTGCTGGCGGCGACGGGGAAGTCGAAGACGCGGGCGCCGGATGGGGCAGAGGACGCAGCGGCGGCTTCATGCGCGCGCTCGCCGGTGTCGCGGCCGGATGCCGGGTCGCGGCCGGCAACGGAGTCCGCGCGATCGTGGCGCATCGGCGGCGCGGTCGTGATCGTGCGCGATGGATGCGCTGCTGCGCCAGCCGGCGCCAGCGCGGGGCCCGTCGCGCTGCCGGCACTCCAGCGGTTGAAGCCGCCCGGGGCCACGCGCGGGCCGGTGTCGAGCGCCGGCGCGCCGTCGGCGAAGGCGCGGCGCACGGTCAGCACCTGCGTCGGCACCGAGGCGTCGCTCGCCCCCGATGCGCCAGCGCCGCCGTCGCCGTCGCCGCCGTCGAGGCCATCGTCGGCCTCGCCGTGGCTGCCCGAGCGCACGCCGAGCAGGCGCTCCTGCAACTCGCGGTCGGCGGCCAGCGTGCGCGCGTCCATCTCGTGCGCGATGCGGCCGTTGACCATCACGCCGATGCGGTCGGCGGTGTCCAGCGCCACGCCCAGGTTCTGCTCGATCAGCAACACCGCCAGCTCGCCGCCGGCGAGGTCGCGCAACGCCTGCGCCACCTGCTCGACGATCGCCGGCGCCAGCCCTTCGGTGGGCTCGTCCATCACCAGCAGCACGGGCTCGAGCAGCAGCGCGCGGCCGATGGCCAGCATCTGCTGCTCGCCGCCCGAGAGCTGCGCGCCGCCGTTGCCCTTGCGCTCGGCCAGGCGCGGGAACAGCGTGTACACGCGCTCGACGTCGCGCTTGTGCGGCGCCACCAGCAGCAGCGTCTCGTGCACCGACAGCGACGGCCACACGCGCCGGCCCTGCGGCACGTAGGCGATGCCGCGGCGCGTCACCTGGTTCGGCGGCAGGCCGAGCACGTTCTCGCCGCGCAGCAGCACGCGGCCGCTCGCCGGCACCAGCCCGGTGATGGCGTTGCACAACGTGGTCTTGCCCATGCCGTTGCGGCCGACGATGCCGTACACACCGCGCTCGAGCGTGAAGCTCACCTGCTGCAGCGCGTGCGCGCGGCCGTAGTGCACGTCGAGGTTCTCGACGACGAGCACCGGGCCCGTGGCGCGGGCGCCGGCATCGCGGCGGCTTCCGAACAAGGCCATCAGTGCTTCTGTCCCATGTAGATCGCCTGCACCTGCGGGTCGGCCTCGATCTCCGCGGGCGTGCCGGTGCGCAGCACGCGGCCGTTGTGCATCACCGTCACCTGCTCGGTGACGCGCAGCGCGATGTCCAGGTCGTGCTCGATGAGCACGAAGCTCATGTGCGCCGGCAGCGCGCGCAGCAGCGCCACCAGCTCGCGCCGTTCAGCCGGGCTCAGGCCCGCGGCCGGCTCGTCGAACAGGATCAGGCGCGGCGCGCCGGCCAGCGCCATGCCGATCTCGAGCTGGCGCTGCTGGCCGTGCGCCAGGTTGGCCACCGGCTCGTCGGCGATGTGGTCCAGGCGCACGCGCTGCAGCAGGCCCTCGGTGGCCAGCACCGACGGGTGGTCGGCCGGCGCGCGGCGCAGGCTGTAGCGGAGGCTGGCCACGCCGCGCACGGCCAGGAACAGGTTGTCGCGCACGCTCAGCTCGCGGAACAGCAGCGAGCTTTGGTAGGTGCGGCGCAGGCCCTTCCTGATGCGCTCGTGCGGCGGCAGCGCGGTGATGTCCTCGCCGAAGAAGTGGATGCGGCCGGCGGTGGGCGGGAAGTCGCCGGTGATGGCGTTGAACAGCGTCGTCTTGCCGGCGCCGTTGCTGCCGAGCACGGCGTACTTCTGCCCCGCGGCCACCGAGAACGACACGTCGTCGACCGCACGCAGGGCGCCGAACGCGCGCGTGACGTGTTCGAGCGTCAGCGCGTCGTTCGACGCCAGCGGCAGGGTGGCGCCGGCGGCCAGCGCCGGGCCGCGCGCCGGCGGCACGCCGGTGCCGGCGCGGCTGCGCAGCTGGGTGATGCTGGCCACCGGGTGCCTCCTGCCTGCCGCGGTCAGTGCAACGTCACGGGCAGTTCGGCTCGTCGCGCGAGCCGATCTTGAACTCCTCGCGCTTCATGCCCAGCGTCTGCTCGACGTTGTCCACCTTGCGGTGCACCTTGTTGAACAGGTTGCCTTGGGCATCCTTCACCACCTCGGTGATGAAGGTGGTGCCGATGGCCTGGCGGTTGTTGTCCAGGCGCACGTCGCCGTTGGGCGTCTTCAGCACCATCTTCGACAAGGCCTCGCGGAACTTGGCGTGGTTGTTGGAGAGGTCGCCGTTCACCGCCGCCAGGCCGTCGAGCGCGGCCTTCATGTTCACGTAGTACACGTAGGCGAAGAGGCTGGGGCTCGGGTAGCCGCCGGCCGAGACGGGGTAGTTCTTCTTGTAGTCCTCGACGAACGCCTTCCACTCCGGCCCGTCGTACGCGTCGGCCAGCGGCCCGGCCGAAAGCGTGCCCACCAGCGAATCGCGCTTCTTGCCGCGGTAGTTCAGCACGTCCTGGCTGACGGTGATGCTGCCGCCCAAGAGCGGCTTGTCGCCGCCCGCCGCCTCGTACTGGTTGAGGAAGTTCACGGCGTCGGCGCCGCCCAGCACCAGCAGCAGCGCGTCCACGTCCTTGGGGATGCGGGCGATGGTGCTCGAGTAGTCCTTGCCGCCCAGCGGCACCCAGGCCTTCATCGGCACCTTGCCGCCGAGCCGGCAGTACTCGCTCATGAAGCCCTGCACCTGGGAATAGGGGAAGGCGTAGTCCTCGGCGATGACCATCACGCGCTTGTAGCCCTTGTCCAGCGCCGCCTTGCCCAGGCCCACCATCCACTGCCCGCCTTCGGTGTTGAAGCGGAAGAAGTTGGGGCTGGGGTTGACCAGCGTCGTGGCCTGCGCGCCCGAGCCGCCGTTGATGAAGGTGACCTGCGGCTGGGTCTTGGAGTAGTCCTTGACCGCGATGCCCTCGCCGCCCGACAGCGGCCCGACCATGATGTCGACCTTGTCCTGCTCGACCAGCTTGCGCGTGGCGTTGACGGCCACGTCGGGCTTGGCGTCGGAGCTGGCCTTGATGATCTGGATGGGGCGCCCGGCGACCACGCCGCCGCGCTGCTTGACGGCGAGCTCGGCGCCGCGCATGCCGTCGGCGCCGCCGGCGGCGAACGGCCCTTCCAGCGTGGCCAGCAGGCCGATCTTGACGGGCTGACCCTGCTGCGCCATGAGGTGGCCCGAAGGCGACAGCACGGCCAGCGCCGCGGCGGCGCCGATGAGGGTGCGGACCCAGGTTCTCTTCGTCACGTTCACGCTTGTCTCCTTACGGGGGTTGTTCAGGCCCGCATGCGTTGCAGCCGTGCGCGCGCGAGCGCCCACAGGCCCAGCAGGCCGTCGGGGGAAAACAGCACGATGGCGAGGAACACGGCACCGATCACGAGGTTGAAGCGCTCGCGGTCGATGAGATCGATGGCAAACGTCTGCAGCAGCACGAAGACCAGCGCGCCGAGGAAGGCGCCGAGCGGTCGCTTCATGCCGCCGAGCACGGCGATGACGAGCACGTTGATGAGCCACGAGGTGCCCACCGAGCCCGGCGTGATGAGGCCGTTGTACCAGGTGAAGAGCACGCCGCCCACCGCCGCCAGCAGCCCGGCGAAGGCGTAGGCCGCGACGCGGTGCGCCACGACGTGGAAGCCGAGCGCGGCCATGCGCCGCGGGTTGTCGCGGATGCCCTGCAGCGCGATGCCGAAGGGCGTGCGCACCACGTGGCGCACGCCGAAGTAGCCGGCCAGCGAACACGCCAGGCACAGGAAGTAGAACGGCATGGGCTGGCGCCAGTCCACACCGGCGAGCGTGGGCGGGTAGATCTCGCGCAGCCCCTGGAAGCCGTTGAACAGGCTGTAGTTCTGCAGCACCAGGTAGTAGAAGGCCACGCCGATGGCCAGCGTGATCATGATCGTGTAGATGCCTTCGGTGCGCACCGACAGCCAGCCGATGCCGGTGGCGCACAGCGTGGCGATCAGCACCGCGATCGGCACGGATGCCCACCACGGCCAGTGCAGGTGCAGCGAATCGCCGCCACTGGCGGTACCCAGGATGGCCATGGCGTAGCCGGCGATGCCCGCCACCGTCATCTGCGCCAGCGACACCATGCCGCCGTAGCCGCCCAGGAACGTGAGCGAGAGTGCGATCAGGCCGAGCGCCAGCGATTGCGCCGCCACCTGGTAGGTGAGGAAGGGCGTGCTCGCGAAGGGCACGAGCAGCAGCGCGGCGATGGCCAGCGTGTGGCGCCAGGTGAAGTGGCGCCGCACGAAGCGGGTGAAGGCCGGCTCGGGCGCCAGCGACGTGGCCGGCGCGAGGCGCGGCGGCGCCGGCGGCACGGCATGCAGCGGCGGCTGCGCGCCGGCGCCGGCGCGCGTGTTCATGGCGCGACGCCACTGCGCGGCGCTCATGCCGGCCTCCCCATGATCCCGCGCGGGCGGAAGGCCAGCACCAGGATCAGCACGACGAAGGTGAAGACGACGCTGTAGGTCGGCGCGTAGGCCAGGCCGTAGGTCTCGGCCAGCCCGAGGATCACCGAGCCGATGGCCGCGCCGACGACGCTGCCCATGCCGCCGACGATGACGACGATGAGGCTCGCCAGCAGCAGCCGCGTGTCTTCGCCCGGCACCATGCTGAGCTCGACCGCACCGATCACGCCGCCCAGGCCGGCCAGGCCCGCGCCGAGCATGAAGGTCACGGCGAACACGAGGTTCACGTTGACGCCGGCGGCGGCGAGCATCGCGCGGTCGTCGACGCCAGCGCGGATCATGGCGCCGACGCGCGTCTTGTTGAGCAGCCACCACAGCCCCACGCCGATGGCGATGCCGAAGGCCAGCAGGCTCAGGCGGTAGGCCGAGTAGGCGCGGATGACGGGGATGTCGCGGATCGGCCCCTGCAGCCATTCCGGCGCTTCCATCTGATGCACCTGGCCGGTGAAGATCCACAGCAGCACGTCGGCGATGACGATCGACAGGCCGATGGTCACCATCGTCTGGCGCAGGTCCTGCCCCTGCATGTGGCGCAGGATCAGCACCTGGATGAGCAGCCCCGCGATGGCCGCGACGAGGAAGCCCGCGGCCAGCGCCAGGATCCACCAGCCGGTCTTCTCGGCCACCGTGAAGGCGACGTAGCCGCCCAGCAGGTACAGCGAGCCGTGCGCGAGGTTGACGTTGCGCATCAGCCCGAACACCAGCGTGAAGCCCGAGGCGACGATGAAGTACAGCGCCGCCAGCGTCAGGCTGTTGAGCAGGGTGATCAGGTACAGCCGCGTGTTGTCGACCAGCGCCCAGGCCGAGAAGGCGACGATGGGCAGGCCGATGAGCAGTGCCGCGATCACCTGGCCGCGGCGCCACCGGCGCCAGCGCTGCACGCCGCCGGCAGCAGGGGTGCTGCCGAACGCGGCGTTGGCGGCGATGGGTGTCATGCCGCGCGCTCCCAGGCCGGCGGCGCCGCGTAGGCCGGCCGCATCGCCGCCACCTCGGGCCGCTTGGCGAACACGCCGTCCTTCATCACCGCCAGGATGCGCTTCGGGTCGCGCAGGATGGCCAGGTTGGCCAGCGGGTCGCCATCCACCAGCAGCAGGTCGGCGAGAAAGCCTTCCTTCACGAGGCCCAGCTCGTGCGGCTTCATCATGATCTGGCCGCCGTACAGCGTGGCCGAGCGGATGGCCTCCATGGGCGTGAATCCGAGGTACTTGACGAAGAACTCCAGGTCGCGCGCGTTCTGGCAGTGCGGCGTGAAGGCGAAGCCGTAGTCGCCGCCGGGCAGCACGCGGATGCCGCGCTTGTGCATCTTGGAGAGCGACTCGAGCGCCGCGTCCCACTCGATCTGGTAGCCCATCTCCACCGCCTTGGCGCGCGTGATGCCCCAGGCCTCGGCCTCGTTGAGCATGGCGTAGAGGATGGCGATGCCGGGCGCGACGAAGATGCGGTCCTTCTTCGCCTCGAGCATGTCGAGCGTCTCGGTGTCGGTGAAGCTCGCGTGGTAGATGACGTCGATGCCGTGGCGCAGCGCCTGCTTGACGCTCGCCGCCGAACGCGCGTGCGCCGTGCCGCGCTTGCCGCGCAGGCGCACCTCCTCCATCGCGGCACCGACTTCTGCGTCGGTCATCCAGGTCGTCTCGGCCGGCGCGCCGGGCACGAAGTTGTCGCCTGAGAGGTTGAGCTTGATCGAGTCGACGCCGTACTTCAGGAACAGGCGCACCGCCTTGCGCATCTCCTCGGCGCCGCTCACGTTGACGCCGAAGCTGAACTCGGGAAACGGCAGGTGCGGCAGCGTCTCGTCGCCCAAGCCGCCCAGCACCGTGATCTCCTGGCTGGCAGCCAGATAGCGCGGCCCGGGGATCTGGCCACTGTTGATGGCGTTGCGGATGACGACGTCGAGCCGCGGCTTGGCGCATGCCGCGCCGACGCACGACGTCCAGCCCGCCTGCAGGTAGCGCTTGGCAACCTTGGCGCACCACAGCACGTGCTCTTCCAGCGGCATCGTCTGGATGGCCGCGAGCGTGGCCGCGTCGTTCCACGAGAAGTGCGTGTGCGCCTCGCACATGCCGGGCATGAGCGTGGCGCCGGCGACGTCGATGACCGTGGCGCCGTGGACGGGAATGGTCGCGGTGCTGCGGCCCACCTGCTGGATGCGGTTGCCGCGCACCAGCACGCTGCCCGCATACGGCAGCGCGCCGCTGCCGTCGATGATGCGGACGTTGGTGAACAGCGTGTCGGTCGGCTGGGTGTTCATGCGGCCCACCTCGTCGTCGTGCTGGTGGAAGAACCGAGCGCGGTCTGCGCCGCGGCCATGCGCACCGGCGGCGCGCGGTGGAACTCGCCGTCCTTCATCACCGCCAGGATGCGACGCCTGTCCTGCAGCACCGTGATGTCGGCGAGCGGGTCGCCGTCGACCAGCAGGATGTCGGCGAGGCAGCCCTCGCGGATGTACCCGAGCTGCTTGCCCATCTTCATCATCGGCCCGCCCCAGGCGGTGGCCGACAGCAGCGCCTCCATCGTGCTCATGCCGAGGTACTCGACGAAGTACTGCAGGTCGCGCGCATTGGTGCCGTGCGGCGTCCAGGCAAAGCCGTAGTCGCCGCCGGGCAGGATGCGCACGCCACGCTTGCGCAGCGCCTTCATGCTCTCGATGGCGTGCTCCAGCTCGCGGTGGTAGCCCATCTTCTGCGTCACCTCGCGCGTGAGGCCGTACTCGCTGGCGTTGAAGCAGGTGTTGATGAGCCAGGCGAGACCCGGGGCGACGAAGTGGTCGAACTTGTGCTGCTCCAGCAGGTCCAGCGCTTCCTCGTCGCAGAAGCTGGCGTGGTAGATGACCTCGATGCCCTGGCGCACGCATTCCTTGATCGACCACGTGGACCGCGCATGCGCCGCCACGCGCTTGCCCCAGGCCTTGGCTTCCTGCACGCACACCGAGATCTCCTCCTCGGTGAACTGGCTCATCTCGCTGGCCATGCCGGTGATCGACTCGCCGCTGAGGTTGATCTTCAGCGTGTCGACGCCGTACTTGGCGAACATGCGCACGCAGCGGCGCATTTCGTGCGGGCCGCTGACGACGGCGCCGAAGGCGAACTCGGGTTGCGGCAGGTGCGGCGCGGTGGTGTCGCCCAGGCCGCCGGGCACGGTGATCTCCTGGCTGGCCGCCAGGTAGCGCGGTCCGACGATGGTGCCGTCGTTGATGGCGTTGCGGATGACGACGTCGAGCCGCGGCTTGGCGGTGGCGGCGCCGACGCAGCTGGTCCAGCCCATGTCGAGGTAGCGCTCGGCCACCTGCGCGCACCACAGGATGTGCTCTTCCGGCGGCATGCGCTGGATGGCGTCCAGGCTCGGCTGGTCGTTCCAGCTGAAATGCGTGTGCGCCTCGACCATGCCGGGCATGAGGAAGGCGCCGGCGGCGTCGATGGTCTGGGCGCCGGCGACGGGCTGGCTGCGCTGGCCGTAACCGGTCTTGACGACGCGGGTGATGCGGTTGCCTTGCACCAGGACGTCGCCGGTGAAGGGGGTCTCGCCGCCGCCGTCGAAGACCTTGGCGTTGGTGAAGAGGACGTTGGACATGCGCGTTCCTCGTTACTTCACTGCCTTGGCGGCAAAGGCGCATGGGGACGGCCGTCGGCGGCCGACATTCGGCGGTCGGCGCTGGGCGCCGACTTCCCTGCGCTGCTCGGCGCCGAATCACGGCCGCCGCCGGCCACCCCCACGCGCCTTTGCTGCACCGCTGGTGGTGCGCCACCAGAGGCACACAGCGAGCCGTTGTCGAGCGGCAGGCGGTGCCCGGTGCGATCGCCGTAAGAGGCGGCGAGGAGCGCAGGGCCAAGGGCGGCGCGTGTACTCACGCGCTTCAAGAACTGACTCGCGGATACTGTTTGAGCGTAACGAGCGAAGCGAGTGAAGCGAGTTATCCGCGCGCCCTTGGCCCGAGCACCGCAGCGGAGTGGGCGCCCCAGGCGCCCACCGCCGACAGCGGCGAGCGCACCGGGTACCGCCTGCCGCGATCGGGGCGACGGCGAAACACGCAACAGCATCAGCGGACCCCTCCGAGAAACGCCGCCAGCTCCCGCCCGCACTCGTCCACCCGCTCCACCGGCGTCCAGTGCCCGCACTTCGGCAGCACCACCACGCGCACCGAACGCGACGCACGCAGCTTGTCGCCCAGCGCGCGCACCCCCTGCGGCGGCGCGACGGCGTCGTCCTCGCCGGTCACCAGCAGCACCGGCGCTTCGATGCGCTCCACCGCTGCGGCATGCGCCTCGGCGAGTGCGAAGCAGCTGCGCGCGTAGCCCTCGGCGTCCTGGCGCATCAGGCTCTCGCGCACGAAGGCCACGGCCAGCGGCTGGCGCTCGCGCGTGTCGGCGGAGAGCGAGGCGTTCAGCAGCGCCAGCGTGATCTCGTGCATCGCCACGGCGCCGCCGCCCAGCGCCTTCTCGCCACGCGCGCGGATGGCGGCCTTGGCGGCGTCGGGCGGCGCCATCAGCGGGCCGAACAGCGCCAGGCTGCGCACCAGCTGCGGCGCCTCCACGGCCAGGTGCTGCAGCACGATGGTGCCCATCGAGTGGCCGACCATGTGCGCCCGCGCGATGCCCGCTCGCTCGCACACCTGGCGCACGCAGGCGACGAAACGGGCGATCGACAGCCCGCCCTCGGCACGGTGCGAACGCGCGCTGCCCGGCAGCTCGATGCGCACCACGCGGTGGCGCGCCAGCGCCGGCATCAGCGGCGTGAAGGTGTTGGCGCTGCCGCCCAGGCCGTGCACGCAGACGACGGCATCACCCTCGCCTTCGTCTTCCACCGCCACGCGGTCGATGAACTGCAGTGCCATGGCCTTGCTGCGCGCGCCGTCAGACGAAGCGGTTCTCGATCGAGCCGATGCCGTCGATCTCGATCCGCACCACGTCGCCGCGCTTCAGCCACTTCGGCGGATCGAGGCCCATGCCCACGCCCGCAGGCGTGCCGGTGGCGATGAGGTCGCCCGGGTGCAGCGTGATGCCGCGCGAGCACGTCTCGATCAGCGTGGCGATGTCGAAGATCATGTCGCGCGTGCCGCCGTCCTGGCGCAGCTCGCCGTTGACCCAGCCGCGGATGCGCGTGTCGCGGGGGTCCAGCTCGTCGATGCCGACGATGCACGGGCCCAGCGGCATGAAGGTGTCGAAGCTCTTGCCCAGGTCCCACTGCTGGTGGCGCACCTGCACGTCGCGCGCGCTGACGTCGTTGCAGACGGTGGCGCCGAAGACGTGCTCCATCGCCTGGCTGCGCGGGATGTCGCGCCCGCCCTTGCCGATGACGATGCAGAGTTCGCTTTCGTAGTCCACCTGCTCGGTGATGTGGGCGCCGGGCAGGCGCACGTCGTCGTGCGGGCCCACCACGCACTCGCCGAGCTTGGTGAAGACGATGGGCCAGTCGTCGGTCTTGGGCAGGCTGTCGCGGAACACCGTGCCGGCGAGTTCGGCGGCGTGCGCGCGGTAGTTGCGCCCGGCGCAGAAGATGCCGCGCAGCGGCTGGGGAAACGGCGCCCGCAGCGTCACCGCCGACAGCGGCAGGCGCGGACCGGCCGGGCGCGGCAGGTCTTCGCCGCGCGCCAGCATCTGCACCAGCGGCAAGGCGCCGCGCGCAGCGTCGGACAACGCCAGCGGGGTCACCTCGCTGCCATCGGCGGACACCAGCCCCGCATGGGGCCGACCGCCCCAGCTCCAACTGGCCAAGCGCATCTGCCTGCTGTCTCCGCGTGACGGTCTGCGCCGTTGCGCCGCGCCCGCAGTGCCGTGCATGGAACGCGGCATCCGGAGCGCTTTTCCCGTTTTGAGACTTGTGTCTCAAATCTGGTCGGGCGCATGATTAGCACCGCGTCGAAGCCGCCGCAAGAACCACACACGGGGCAAACGCTCCGTGATTACCCGCAGCACATGCCCGCCAAGAGCCGCGCCAGACCGAAGCTGAGCGAGCCGCCCAAACCGCCCGAGCGGCGCGTGCGCGCCTCGACGTGGAAGCTGCTGCTCGACACCGGCATGCGGCTCATCAAGACGCACGGCCACATCCCTTCGGTGGCCGAGGTGGCGCTGCACGCCAACGTGTCGCGCGCCACGGCGTACCGCTACTTCCCGAGCCGCAGCGCGCTGATCACCGCGGTGATCGACACCTCGCTCGGCCCGGTGCGCAGCCTGGCTTCGGACACGCCCGATGGCCGCGACCGCGTGCGCGAACTGTTCGAGGACACCTTCCCGCGCTTCAAGGAATACGAGCCGCACCTGCGCGCCGCCGCCCAGCTCACGCTCGAGCAGTGGGCACTGGAACGTGCGGGGCTGCTGCAGGAGGAGCCGTACCGCCGCGGCCACCGCGTGCGCATCCTCGAGCACGCCATCGCACCGCTGGCGCCGCAGCTGCCCCCGGCGCTGCGGCGGCGGCTGCACCATGCGTTGTCGGTGGTCTACGGCATCGAGCCCTACATCATCCTCAAGGACATCTGGGGCCTGCCCGACCGCGAGGTGGAGCGCATCGCGCTGTGGATGGCCAACGCGTTGATCGACAGCGCGTTGCGCGAGGCGCAAGCCGATGGCGCTGCGGGACACGCCGGCAACGGCGCGGTCGCCGGCGCCAGCCGCGGCAACGGCAACGGCAACGGCAAGACCAACGGCAAGGGCGAAAGCCCCGCGCCTGGCGCGCGCCGTCGACGGGGCAGCGCGGCTGGCACGCCGGCGACAGCGCCGCCTGCAACCGACACCTAGACTGCTCCGGCCGGCGCGGGTTTCGTCTTCGCGACGATCACCGCGCCGGCAGCGTTCTCAGGGCGGGGCGGAATTCCCCACCGGCGGTAGCCGCGGCCGGCATCGACCGCGGGAGCCCGCGAGCGCCCGGTGCACGCCATCGTCTGCTGCTGCAGGCGATGGCGCGGCCGGGGTCAGCAGACCCGGTGCGATGCCGGGGCCGACGGTCACAGTCCGGATGAAAGAGACGCTGGCGTCGCGGCGTGCGCGCGTGGCCTTGCGGCCGCGCGGGCTGCGCCGCGGCGTCGCGATCGCGCCCTGATTCACGGTCCACCCCTGGCACTCGAAAGGCCTCGCACCATGAATCAGTCCCCGAACCTCGCACCCACCGCCGCGCCGCGCCTGGCCGTCATCGTCGCCGGCTGGCACGCCGACCTGCTGGATGGCGCGCACCAGGCGCTGCTGGTCGAGCTGCGCGCGCTCGGCCACCCGCCGGACCGCGTCGACCGCATCGACGTGCCCGGCGCCTTCGAGATCCCGCTCGTGGCGCAGCGCATCGCGCGCGCCGGCCGGCATGACGCCGTGCTGGCGCTGGCCCTCGTGGTCGATGGCGGCATCTACCGCCACGAGTTCGTCGCCGCGGCGGTGATCGACGGCCTGATGCGGGTGCAGCTCGACACCGGCGTGCCGGTGTTCAGCGGCGTGCTCACGCCGCAGGCGTTCCACGAGCACGCGACGCACCAGCGCTTCTTCGCCGAGCACCTGGTCGCCAAGGGCACCGAGCTGGCCCGCGCCTGCTGGCAGACGTTGCACGTGGCGCTGCCCGCCTGAACGATCCTGAGCGGCGACGTCTGGCGCCCGGGCGCCGCCCCGTGCCGGTCAGCCGGGCGGCGCGGCTGCCTCGATGGCCGCGAGCGCGGCGCGCCGGGCGTCCTCGGGCATGAACGAGGCACGTGCCGCCTGCGCGGCCATCTGCAGCAGGTCGGCTTCGGTCAGTGGCGTCTCGCGCAGCAGCGCCGCGGCTTCGTCGCTCTGGCTGACGCAGCTCATCAGGCGGTTGTCGGTGTGGTAGCTGAGCGAGACGCCGGCGCGCCACAGCGCGGTGATCGGGTGGCTGGCGATCGACGCTGCCGCGCCCGTGTGCACGTTGCTCGTGGGGCACACCTCGAGGTGCAGGCCGAGCGCCTTCGCCTCGTCGACGAGCTCGGGCCGCGCGCCGATGGCGTCGGCCAGACGCACGCCGTGGCCGATGCGCCGGGCGCCCAGGCGCGCCGCGTCGAGCACGCGCTCGGCCGCGTCGGCCTCGCCGGCGTGCAGGGTGAGGCCGAGGCCGCCGTCCTGCACCAGGCGCAGCGCCTCGGCGTGGTCGGCCGCCGGGTAGCCCTTCTCGGGCCCGGCGAGGTCGAAGCCGACCACGCCCTGGTCCTTCCAGCGCAGCGCCAGGCGGGCGGCACGCAGCGTCTGCTCGGGTGGGAGGTGACGCATGGCGCAGACGATGAGCCCGCTGCGCAGCGGGCTCTGCGCCAGGCCTTCGAGCATGGCGGCCACCGCGGCATCGGCGTCCAGGCCGTGGGCCTCGAACAGCAGCGGGGCGATGCGGTATTCGGCCAGCACCACGTGTTCGGCGCGCGAGTCTTCCGCCGCCTCGAAGGCCACGCGGCGCAACGCGTCTGGCGTGGCCATGGCGGCGACGGTGAGCGCGAACCCTTCGAGGTACTTCTCCAGGCTGCCGGCGTGCGCGTTGCCGTCGAACCAGGCGGCGAGCTGCGGCCCGTCGGGCGCAGGCGACGTGATGCCGCGCGCGCGCAGCAGCTCGAGCAGCGTGGCGACGCGCAGGCCGCCGTCGAGGTGCTCGTGCAGCAGCACCTTGGGCAGGGCGCGGGCGCGCCGTTCCAGGGCGTCGGTGCCGGTCGGGTGCGGGGCAGGGGTGGCCATGGGCAATGCTAGCGAGGGCCGTGCCATCCCCCGGCTGGCGCGGGCCGGGCCCGCGGCGCGCGCAGCCGCATGCGGCCGGCCGGGGCCCTGCACAGGCCTGTCAGCGCCGGCGGCGCGGCGGCGTTGATGCAGGGTCGCCCCGGAACAGTCCGCGGCCTGACTCTTGCTATCCTGCCCCACCCTCCCAAGGAGCCCCCCGCACCATGCTGCGTAAGCCTGTCCTGCACGCCGTCGCCTTCACGGCCATCGCCTTCGCCGCCTCGGCCGCGCAGGCGCAAGCCCAGCCCGCCGTCATCTTCGACATGGGGGGCAAGTTCGACAAGTCGTTCAACCAGGCCGGCTTCGAAGGTGCCGAGCGCTGGAAGAAGGAAACGGGCAAGAGCTACCTCGAATTCGAGATCAGCAACGCCACCCAGCGCGAGCAGGCCAAGCGGCGCATGGCCGAGCGCGGCGCCGACCCCATCGTCGGCATCGGCTTCAGCCAGGGCACCAGCCTCGAGAAGGTGGCCAAGGACTTCCCCAAGACCAAGTTCGCCATCATCGACAGCGTGGTGAAGCTGCCCAACGTGCAGAGCATCGTCTTCGCCGAGCACGAAGGCAGCTTCCTCGTCGGCATGATGGCCGCGCTGGCCAGCAAGAGCGGCAAGGTGGGCTTCGTGGGCGGCATGGACATCCCGCTCATCCGCAAGTTCCAGTGCGGCTACGAGCAGGGCGCCAAGTACGCCAACCCCAAGGCAACGGTGGCCGCCAACATGACCGGCACCACGCCCGCCGCCTGGAACGACCCGGCGCGCGGCGCCGAGCTGGCCAAGGCGCAGTTCGCGAGCGGTGTGGACGTGATCTTCGCCGCCGCCGGCGGCACCGGCATCGGCGTCTACCAGGCCGCCAAGGACCAGGGCAAGCTCGCCATCGGCGTCGACAGCAACCAGAACCACCTGCAGCCCGGCACCATGCTCACCAGCATGGTCAAGCGCGTCGACGTGGCCGTGTACAACGCCTTCAAGGGCGTGACGCCGGGCGTCACCGCCCTGGGCCTCAAGGAAGGCGGCGTCGACTACGCGATGGACGAGCACAACGCCAAGCTCGTCAGCGCCGACATGAAGAAGAAGGTCGACCAGGCCAAGGCCGACATCATCGCCGGCAAGATCAAGGTCATCGACTACATGGCGAACAACGCCTGCAAGTGATGGAGCAGCGTGCCGCCGCTGACCGCGTGCCAGCGGCGGTGCAGATGCGCCACATCCACAAGCGCTTCGGCGCGGTGCGCGCCAACGACGACGTGCACCTCACCGTGGCGGCCGGCACGGTGCACGGCATCGTCGGCGAAAACGGTGCCGGCAAGAGCACGCTGATGTCGATCCTGTACGGCTTCTACCAGGCCGACGAGGGCGAGATCACGATCGAGGGCCGGGCCGCGCGCATCGCCGGCTCAGGCGAGGCCATCGCACTCGGCATCGGCATGGTGCACCAGCACTTCATGCTGGTGGACACGCTCTCCGCGCTGGACAACGTGATGCTCGGCGCCGAGCCCGGTTGGCGCCTGCAGCCGGCCCGCGCGCAGGTGCGGCAGCGGCTGGACGCGCTGATGCGCGAGACCGGCCTCGTGGTGAACCTCGACGCGCGCGTCGCCGACCTGCCGGTGGGCGAACGCCAGCGGCTCGAGATCCTGAAGGCGCTGTATCGCGGCGCGCGCATCCTCATCCTGGACGAACCCACCGCGGTGCTGACGCCGCAGGAGACCGAGGCGCTGTTCGTCACCCTGCGCGGCCTGCGCGCGCGCGGCACGACGATCCTGCTCATCACGCACAAGCTCAAGGAGATCATGGCCTTGTGCGACGCCGTCACGGTGATGCGCGGCGGCCGCGTGGTGCTGGACGCGCCCATCTGCCAGACCAGCATCGACGGCCTGGCCGAGGCCATGGTCGGGCGCCGGGTCAGCCTGGCGCGGGCACCGGCGGTCGACGGCGCGCCGGCCGCCGCGCCGGGCGCGGTGCTGCTCGACGCGCGCCACCTGTCGTGGACCGACGGGCTGGGCGTGCAGCGCCTGGCCGACGTGTCGCTGAACCTGCGCGCCGGCGAGATCGTCGGCGTGGCCGGCGTGTCGGGCAACGGCCAGAGCGAACTGCTCGACGTGCTGGCCGGCCTGCTCGTGCCCGATGCGGGCGAACTGCGCGTCGGCGCCGACGGCGCGGCGTTCACGCCCAAGGCCTGGCTCACGCCCGGCCGCGCGCGCGCGCTGCGCATCGCCCACGTGCCCGAGGACCGGCACCGCCGCGGGCTGGTGCTGTCGTTCGCCGCCTGGGAATCGGCCGTGCTCGGCTACCAGGACCAGTCGCGCTACAGCCGCGGTCGTCTGCTGCGCTGGATGCGCCAGCGGGCCATGCGCAGCGACACCGCGCAGATGATGGAGCGCTACGACGTGCGGCCGCGCAACCCGCTGCTGCGCTCGTCGAAATTCAGCGGCGGCAACCAGCAGAAGCTGGTGCTGGCGCGCGAGGCTGCGCCAGAGCCGCAGGTGCTGCTGGTGGGCCAGCCCACCCGCGGCGTCGACATCGGCGCCATCGAGTTCATCCACGGCCGCCTGCGCGCCATGCGCGACGCCGGCGGCGCGGTGCTCGTGGTGTCGTCCGAGCTCGACGAGATCCTGGCCCTGGCCGACCGGGTGATCGTCATGAACGCCGGCCGCATCACCGGCGAGCTGGCGATCGACGCGTGCAGCGAGCGCGAATTGGGCCGGTTGATGGGCGGGGCGCACTGAGGCGATGAGCCAGCCGATCGAGTTGCCGCGCTGGCTCGACGTTGCCGTGCTGCCGGCGGTGAACCTGGGCCTGGCGCTGATCGTCGCCGGCCTCGTCGCCACGCTCGTCGGCTTCGACCCGCTGCAGGTGCTGACGCTGCTGGCCAAGGGCGCCTTTGGCTCCAAGGCCGGCTTCAGCTACACGCTCTACTACGCCACGACCTTCATCTTCACCGGCCTGGCGGTGGCGGTGGCCTTCCACGGCGGGCTGTTCAACATCGGCGGCGAGGGCCAGGCCATCATGGGCGGGCTGGGCGCGGGGCTGGCGGCGCTGGCCTTGAGCGAGGCGCTGCCGGCGGTGCTGATGCTGCCGCTGATGGTGCTGGCCGCCGCCGCCTTCGGCGCCGCCTGGGCCGCGGTGCCGGGGGCGCTGCAGGCCTGGCGCGGCAGCCACGTCGTCATCACGACGATCATGTTCAACTTCATCGCCGCGGCGCTGCTGAGCTACCTGCTCGTCAACCAGCTCAAGGAGCCGGGCAACATGACGCCCGAGAGCCGCAGCTTCGCGGCCAGCGCGCGCATCCCGGGCGTGCACGAGGCGCTGGGCTGGCTGGGCCTGGAATGGCCGCGCACGCCGCTGAACCTGACGCTGCTGCTGGCCATCGCGGCGGCGGTGTTCGTGTGGCTAGCGCTGTGGAAGAGCCGCGGCGGCTACAACCTGCGCGCGGTGGGCTTCGCGCCCGATGCGTCGCTCTACGCCGGCATCCGGCCGCAGCGGCTGATCGTGATCTCGATGGCGGCCTCGGGCGCGCTCGCAGGCCTCGTCGGCGTCAACGAGATCGGCGGCGTGCACGGCCGGCTGCTGCCGGACTTCGTCGCCGGCGCCGGCTTCGCCGGCATCGCGGTGAGCCTGATCGGGCGCAGCCACCCGGCGGGCATCGTGCTGGCGTCGCTGCTGTTCGGCGCGCTCTACCAGGGCGGCAGCGAACTCGCCTTCGAGATCCCCGGCTTCAGCCGCGACATGGTGTTCATGCTGCAGGGCCTCATCGTGCTGTTCGCCGGCGCCATGGCCTACGTGGCGGCGCCGGCGCTGTACCGGCTTCACCAGGGGGCGGCGCGCATCGCGTCGGCCCGTGCCGCGGGCCGACGCCATGGATGAGGTGCTGATCGGCACCATCGTCGCCAGCACGCTGCGCGTGTCGGTGCCGCTGATCCTGTGCGCCCTGGCCGGCGTGCTGTGCGAACGCGCCGGCGTCATCGACCTGGGGCTCGAAGGCAAGATGCTGCTCACGGCCTTCGCCACCGCCGCGGTGGGCGTGGCCAGCGGCTCGATGGCGCTGGCCATCGGCGCGGCCGTCGCCGTGGGCCTGGCGTTGTCGATGCTGCACGGCTACGCCTGCGTGTCGCACCGCGGCGACCAGGTGGTGCTCGGCATGGCGATCACGATGACCGCCGCCGGGCTGAGCGTGGTGCTGGGCATCGCCTGGTTCGCCCAGGGCGGACAGACGCCGCCGGTGCCCGACGCGGTGCGGCTCGATCCCTGGTTCACCGGCCCGGGCGAGGTGGTGGGCGCGATCCCGGTCGTCGGCACGCTGCTGCGGCTGGCGTTCTTCGGCCACAACCCGCTGGTCTATGGCGCGCTGGCGCTGGTGGCCGGCGTGTGGTGGCTGCTGTTCCGCACCCGCTTCGGCCTGCGCCTGCGCGCCACGGGCGAGAACCCGACGATGGTCGACGCCGCCGGCGTGTCGGTGAAGGCCATCCGCTACCAGGCGCTGGCGCTCAACGGCGTGCTGTCGGCGCTGGCCGGCGCCTACCTCGTGCTGGCGCAGAACCCGAGCTTCATCCCCAACATGACCGCCGGCCGCGGCTACATGGCGCTGGCGGCGCTGATCTTCGGCAAGTGGCACCCGGTGGGCGCGCTCTGGGCCTGCCTGCTGTTCGGCTTTCTCGATGCGGTGTCGATCCGGCTGCAGGGCGCATCGCTGCCCGCTGCACTGGGCGGCGGCGAGGTGCCGGTGCAGGCCATCCAGGCGCTGCCCTACGTGCTGACGGTGGTGCTGCTGGCCGGCTTCATCGGCCGCGCGGTGGCGCCGGCGGCACTCGGCCGGCCCTACGTGAAGGAACGCTGAAGGACGCGCCGATGCTTGCGGATCGCCACGACGCCTTGATCGCCGCCGCCCGCGCAGCGCGCGAGCGCGCCCATGCGCCCTACTCGCGCTTTGCGGTCGGCGCCGCGGTGCTCGACGAGCAGGGTCGCATCCACGCCGGCTGCAACGTCGAGAACGCCGCCTACCCGCAAGGCTGGTGCGCCGAGACCTCGGCGCTGGCGGCGATGGTGATGGCCGGCGGCCGGCGCGCGCTGGCGGTCGCGGTGTGCGGCGAGGCGCCCGAGCCGGTGACGCCCTGCGGCGGCTGCCGCCAGAAGCTGCGCGAGTTCGCCGCCGACGACTGCCCGGTGCTCACCTGCGACCCGAACGCCGTCACCGCCCGCTACACGCTGGGCCAGCTCCTGCCGGCGAGCTTCGGGCCGCATCATCTGCCCCCTGGCGGCGAACGCGACCTGCCGCCCGACCCCGCCGCACCCGCCAGCCCATGAACCACGAGACCGTCAGCGCCACCGCCACCCTGCTGCAGCAGCGCCTGGGGCCGGCGCCGCCCGTGGCGGTGCTGCTCGGCTCGGGCTGGGGGCCGTTCGCCGAAGGCGTGGAAGACGCCGCCGACGTCGCCTACGCCGACCTGCCGGCGTTCCCCGTGCTGGCCATCGGCGGCCACCGCGGGCTGCTGCGCGCCGGGCGGATCGGCCAGCAGCGCGTGGTGGTGCTGGCCGGCCGCAAGCACGCCTATGAAACCGGTCAGGCCGACGGCATGCGCGGCGCCATCCGCGCGCTGGCCGCCTGGGGCGTGCAGGTGCTGGTGCAGACCAATGCCGCCGGCAGCCTGGAGCCGGCGTTCCGCCCCGGCTCGCTGATGCTGATCGAGGACCACCTCAACCTGGCGACGCGCTCGCCGCTGGTGGGCGACGACGCGGCCACCGTGGGCGACAGCCGCTTCGTCGACCTGGTGGACGCCTACTGCCCGCGCCTGCGCCGCCAGGCCCTGGCCGCCGCCGAGGCCGCCGGCGTGACGCTGCACCGCGGCGTCTACGCCTGGCTGCTGGGCCCGCAGTTCGAGACGCCGGCCGAGATCCGCATGCTGCGCGGCTTCGGCGCCCAGGCCGTGGGCATGAGCACCGTGCCCGAGACCATCCTGGCGCGCCACGCCGGCCTGCGCGTGCTGGCGCTGTCGATGATGACCAACATGGCCGCCGGCATGGAGGCCGAGCAGCTGAGCCACGCCCACACCCTGGCCACCGCCAGTGCCGCAAGCGACCACGCCGTGGCGCTGCTGGCGGCGGTGGTGCAGGCGATCCAGATCTGACCTTCGAACGGCACGCATCATGCGCAAGACCTTCAGTCTCCCCTTGACCCTGGCCGCGGCGCTGCTGGCGGCCGGCTGCGCCACCACGCCCGCGCCCACCGCACCGGTGAAGGTGAAGGTGCTGGCCATCAACGACTTCCACGGCAACCTCAAGCCGTCGTCGGGCGGCATCCGCATCAAGGACCCGGCAGACCCGGCCAAGACCCTCACCGTGCCCGCCGGCGGCGCCGAGCACCTGGCGACCGCCGTGGCGCAGCTGCGGGCAAAGAACCCGAACCACATCTTCGTCGCCGCCGGCGACCTGATCGGCGGCAGCCCGCTGCTCTCGGCGCTGTTCAACGACGAGCCGACGATCGAGGCGCTGAACCTCATGGGCCTGGAAGCCAGCGCCGTCGGCAACCACGAGTTCGACCGCGGCGCCGACGAGCTGCGCCGCATCCAGCAGGGTGGCTGCCACCCCAAGGACGGCTGCAAGGGCCCGGCCACCTTCAAGGGCGCGGGCTTCAAGTACCTGGCGGCGAGCACCATCGACACGCGCACGGGCCAGCCCTTCCTGCCGGCGACGCACGTCAAGCGCTTCGACGGCATCCCCGTGGCCTTCATCGGTCTGACGCTCAAGGACACGCCGAACATCGTCGTGCCCACCGGCGTGGCCGGGCTGCGCTTCGACGACGAGGCCGAGACGGTCAACCGCCTGGTGCCCGGGCTGCGCGCCCAGGGCATCGAAGCCATCGTGGTGCTGATCCACGAAGGCGGCTACCCCACCGGCGACTACAACGAGTGTCCCGGCATCAGCGGCCCCATCGTCGAGATCGTGCGCAAGCTCGACAAGGCGGTGGACCTGGTGGTCAGCGGCCACACCCACCGCCCCTACAACTGCCGCATCGACGGCCGGCTGGTGACCAGCGCGCACCAGTACGGCACCGTGGTGAGCGACATCGACCTGGTGCTCGACCCGAAGACGCGCGACGTCACCAGCGTGGCGGCCAACAACGTCATCGTGCGCACCGCGAGCTTCGCCAAGGACCCGCGGATGACCGCGCTGATCGCCGACTACGAGAAGCTCGTCGTGCCGCTGGCGCGCCGGCCCGTTGGCCGCATCAGCGCCGCGCTGCCGCGCGACTTCGCGCCCAGCGGCGAGAGCGTGCTGGGCCAGGTCATCGCCGACGGCCAGCTGGCCGCCACGCGCGACGCCGGTGCGCAGGTGGCGTTCATGAACCCGGGCGGCATCCGCGCGCAGCTGCCGCTGCCGGCCGACGGCGTGGTGCGCTACGAGGACCTGTTCGCGGTGCAGCCCTTCTACAACAACCTGGTGACGATGACGCTCACTGGCGCGCAGATCGTGCAGCTGCTCGAGCAGCAGTGGATCGGCCGAACCGGCCCGAACGGCACCATCCTCCAGGTGAGCCGCGGCTTCGGCTACACCTGGGACCCGGCGCGCCCGGTGGGCCAGCGCGTCGTGCCCGGCAGCGTGATGCTCGACGGCAAGCCCGTCGAGCCGGGCGCGAGCTACCGCGTCACCGTCAACAGCTTCCTGGCCGCCGGCGGCGACAGCTTCCCGGTGCTCAAGGAAGGGCGCGAGGCGCGCACAGGGCTCATGGACATCGACGCCTTCGAGGCCTACGTCAAGGCCAACCCGACGCTGGCGCCCGGCCCGCTGGACCGCATCCGGCGCGTGAACTGATCGCCACGTGCGCGGCGACGCACCGGCTGCCGCCATGCTGCCCGCCGAACTGATCGCCATCAAGCGCGACGGCGGCCGCCTCTCGCGGCCGCAGATCGAGGCCTTCGTGCGCGGCCTGGTCGATGGCAGCTTCAGCGACGCCCAGGCCGGCGCCATGGCCATGGCCATCGTGCTGCGCGGCATGGACACCGACGAGACCATCGCGCTCACCGAGGCGATGACGCACTCGGGCGAGGTGCTGCGCTGGGACGACCAGCTGTGCACAGGCCTCGCCGGCCCCATCGTCGACAAGCACAGCACCGGCGGCGTGGGCGACAAGGTGAGCCTGATGCTCGCGCCCATCGTCGCCGCCTGCGGCGGCATCGTGCCCATGATCAGCGGCCGCGGCCTGGGCCACACCGGCGGCACGCTCGACAAGCTCGAGGCGCTGCCCGGCTACACGGTCGACGTGCCGCGCGAGCGGCTGGTGCAGGTGCTGCGGGGCGCCGGCTGCGCCATCGTCGGCGCGTCCGCATCGCTGGCGCCGGCCGACAAGCGGCTCTACGCCATCCGCGACGTCACGGCGACGGTGGAGAGCGTGCCGCTCATCACCGCCAGCATCCTGAGCAAGAAGCGCGCAGCGGGCCTTGAGGCGCTGGTGCTGGACGTGAAGTGCGGCAGCGGGGCGTTCTGCCGCACGATGGAGGAGGCGCGGGCGCTGGCGAGGAGCCTGGTGGACACGGCGCTCGGCGCCGGACTGAAGGCGTCGGCACTGATCACCGACATGAACCAGGTGCTGGGCACGACCGCCGGCAATGCGCTCGAGGTGCAGGAGGCGATCGACTACCTCACCGGCAAGGCGCGCGAGCCGCGCCTGCATGCGGTGACGATGGCGATGGCTGCGCGGTTGCTTGTGGTGGGTGGGTTGCAGCCGGACGACGCGTCGGCGACCGACGCCGCCCAACGCGCGCTCGACAGCGGCGAGGCGGCCGAGCGCTTCGCGCGCATGGTGGCCGCGCTGGGCGGGCCGAGCGACGTGCTGCGCGAAGCGCAGCTGCCGCAGGCCCCGGTGCAGCGGCCCGTGTGCGCGCCGCACGACGGCGTGCTGGCCGCCGCCGACGTGCATGCGATCGGCATGGCCGTCGTGGCCCTGGGCGGCGGCCGCCGCACGCCGGGCGACCGGGTGGATCCACGCGTCGGCCTCGGCTCGGTCCGTGCCACCGGCGACACGCTGCGTGCCGGCGAGCCCATGGCGATCGTGCACGCCGCGAGCGAGGCCGATGCGCTGGCGGCCGAGGCGACGGTGCTCATGGCCTGGCGCGTCAGCCGTGGCGACGACACGCCGTCACCGCCGCGATCGCCACTGCTCGACCGCTTGCCGGCCTGAGCGTCGCCACGCGCCCAGGCGGCCGTCGAGCACCGTCGCCGTCCAAGCCCGCAAGGCGCCCGCTCGTCCGCCCGGGGCCCCGGTTCGTCGCGCGGCGCCCGCCGGCGATCGCCGCTGCCCCTAGCATCACGGCTCCGCCGTGCCCAGGGAAACCCCCGAGATGAACCGTCGTCCCTTCCTCGCCCTCAGCCTCGTGCTGGCCAGCGTGCCCGTCTGGGCGCAGCCCGCCGCGCCGGCGCTGCCGATCGCCCCCGTCCGCAACGCCCCCGAGACCTTCTTCGGCACCACCGTCGACGACCCCTACCGCGACTTCGAGAACGTCAAGTCGCCGGCCGTGGCGCAGTGGATGAAGGCGCACAGCGATTTCGCGCACAAGCGCCTGTCCAGCCTGCCGGGCCGCGCCGAGCTGCGCGCTCGGCTCGAGCAGCTCGACGCGTCGGCCGCCGCGCGCGTCACCGGCGTGCAGCGCGCCGGGCGCGACCTGTACTTCTACGAGCGCCGCGCGCCGCAGGACGACCAGTTCAAGCTCTACGTGCGCCAGGGACTCACGGGGCCCGAGAAGCTGCTGTTCGACCCCGAGCCGCTGAAGAAGAAGACCGGCAAGGCGCACGCGATCAACTACTTCAGCGCCTCGCCCGACGGCAAGCGCGTCGCGCTCGGCGTCTCGGCCGGTGGCAGCGAGGAGGCGGCGCTGCGCGTGCTGGACGTCGCCACCGGCAAGCAGATCGGCCCGGAGATCAGCCGGGCGCAGTTCGGCTCGGTGAGCTGGACGCCCGACGGCCAGGAGCTCTTCTTCCACCGCATGCAGGCGCTCGCCAAGGGGCAGGCGGCCACCGACAAGTACCAGCGCAGCATGGCCGTGGTGATGAAGCCGGGCGCCGGCGAGGCCGGCGTGCGCACCGTGCTGCGCGCCGGTGACGACAAGAACGGCCTGGGGATCCCCGCCACCGAGTTCCCGCTCATCGACGTGCAGCCAGACGGCCGCGTGCTGGCCTACGTCATCGACGGCGTCTCGCCCGAGTTCCGCGCCTGGCACACGACGCTGGCCGCGCTGCGCGCCGGCAAGCCGAACTGGCAGAAGCTGTTCGACAAGGACGACGGCGTCACCTCGCTGGCTGTGGCCGGCGACCGCGCCTATGCGCTCACCTACAAGGGCGCTCCGCGCTACCGGCTGCTGGCCGGCAAGCTCGACGGCTTCTCGCCCGCCACGGCCCAGGTGCTGATGCCCGAAAGCCAGCGCGTGCTCACCGGCCTGGCGGCGGCGTCGGACGGCCTGTACATCGAGCTGCGCGAGGGCAACGTGAAGAAGCTGCTGCGTGCCGAGCACAAGGACGGCGCACAGCCCGTGGAAGTGCCGCTCCCGGTGGCCGGCGCCTTCTCGCTGAGCAGCAGCAGCGCCCGCGCCGACCGCCCTGGCGTGCTGATCGACCTGGAGAGCTGGACCCGCGCGCGCCAGATCTACGCCGTGGCGCCCGACGGCACGGTCGGCAACACCGGTCTGCAGCCGGCCGGCCCGTTCGATGCGCCGGCCGACGTGGTGGCCACCGAAGTGATGGTGAAGAGCCACGATGGCGCGATGGTGCCGATGTCGATCATCCACAAGAAGGACACCAAGCTCGACGGCTCGAACCCGACCATCCTCTACGGCTACGCCAGCTACGGCATCACCGAGGAGCCGTTCTTCTCGCTCGGCCGCCTGGCGTGGATGGAGCAGGGCGGCGTGTTCGCCGTGGCCAACCCGCGCGGCAGCGCCGTGTTCGGGCGCGACTGGCACGAAGCCGGCAAGAAGACCACCAAGCCCAACACCTGGCGCGACTTCATCGCCTGCGCCGAGCACCTGGTGGCGCAGAAGTGGACGTCGCCGGCCAAGCTGGGCATCTGGGGCGGCAGCGCCGGCGGCATCCTGGTGGGCCGCGCCATGACCGAGCGGCCTGACCTCTTCGCCGCGGTGGTGCCGGCGGTCGGCGCGCTCGACGCCATCCGCTTCGAGACCACGCCCAACGGCATCCCGAACATCCCCGAGTTCGGCTCGCGCAAGACCGAAGAAGGCTTCCGCGCGCTGCTGGCGATGAGCACCTACCACCACATCAAGGACGGCGTGAACTACCCCGCCGTGCTGCTGACGCACGGCGTCAACGACCCGCGGGTCGAGGTGTGGAACACCACCAAGGCGGCGGCGCGGCTGCTGGCGGCGCAGGCCACCGCCACGGGCGAGAAGAAGCCGGTGCTGATGCGCCTGGACTACGACTCGGGCCACGGCATCGGCAGCACCAAGAGCCAGGCGCTCGACGAACGTGCCGACACCTACGCCTTCTTCCTGTGGCAGATGGGGCACCCCAAGTTCCAGCCGCAAGGCAAGCTGTGACACGGGCCTGGTCCTGAACGACGAAGGCCGGCGACAGCCGGCCTTCGCGTTTGCAGGCGGCTGCGCCGTGGCGACGCGCGGTGGCTCGCGCCGGCCGCTCAGCAGCCGAGCGCCGTCGCCAGCTCGGCGAAGTCGCCCACCTCGAGGTGGAACTCGCCCGGCGTCCACGGCTCGGCCGACACGCCGGGCCCCAGCTCCAGCGGCCGGTGAACGTGCGCCGTCATCAGCCCGCACGCCGCAGCGCCGCGCAGGTCGCTGGCGTGCGCGGCCACCATCATCAACCGGCCAGGCGGCACGCGCAGCAGGTGCGCCGCGCCGAGGTACACCTCGCGGTCGGGCTTGTAGTGGCCGAAGAGCTCGGCGCTCAGCACCGTGTCCCAGGGCAGACCGCCGGCCTTGGCCAGGCCCACCAGCAGCGCCACGTGGCCGTTGCTCAGCGAGGCGATGACGTGCCGCTGCTTCAGCCGCGCCAGCCCGGCGACGACGTCGGGCCAGGGGCGCAGGCGGTGCCAGCAGCGGTTGAGCGCGTCGCGCTCGTCTTCGGGCAGGTCGACGCCGCGCTCGGCCAGCAGCCGGTCGAGGATGCCGCGGTGCAGCGTGTCCAGGTCGACCCAGGGTCGCTGGCCCTGGCGCACGGCGTGCATCGCCGGCTGGTAGCCGGCACGCCAGGCGTCGGCCAGCCCGGCGGCGTCCAGCGTCAGGCCGAGGCGCCGGTTGAGCGCGTCGACCTCGTCGATGACCGAGCCGCGCCAGTCGACGACCGTGCCGAAGACGTCGAAGACGAGGGCGAGGGGTGCGGGTCGGACGGCCATCGCGCCTTGTAGCCGACCCGGCGCCCCGCCGGCAAGGCCTGTGCCGCCCGGCGCACGCCGCGCGACAGAGGGGTGCCGGGGCGCACCGATCCGGGGGCCGCGCGAGGGGGCCGCCTTCTAGAATCCGGCCCCGATGCCTGCCCCGACGCCCGCCGCGACCTTGGCCCCGATCTCCACGCTCACCGCCTTGTCGCCGCTGGACGGGCGCTACGCCGCCAAGCTCGCGCCGCTGCGGCCGCTGCTGTCCGAGTTCGGCCTGATGCAGCACCGCGTGCAGGTCGAGGTGGAGTGGTTCATCGCCCTGTCCGACGCCGGCTTCGACGAGTTCAAGCCGCTGTCGGAAGCGGCGCGCGGCCTGCTGCGGTCGCTGGCGCTGCGCTTCTCCGAGGCCGACGCCCAGGCCATCAAGGACATCGAGCGCACCACCAACCACGACGTCAAGGCCGTCGAGCTGTGGATCAAGGGCCGCTTCAAGGGCCACGCCGAGCTGGAGCGGGCGCAGGAGTTCGTGCACTTCGCCTGCACCAGCGAGGACATCAACAACACCAGCCACGCGCTGATGCTGCGCGCCGCGCGCGAGCAGGTGCTGCTGCCGGCGGTGGACGCGCTGCTCGAGCGGCTGGGCACGCTGGCGCAGGCCACCGCGGCGCTGCCGATGCTGTCGCGCACGCACGGGCAGACCGCCAGCCCCACCACCGTGGGCAAGGAGGTGGCCAACGTCGGCGCGCGCCTGGCCCGGGCCCGGGCGCGCATCGCCGCGGTGCCCATGCTCGCGAAGATGAACGGTGCGGTCGGCAACTACAACGCGCACGTCGCCGCCTGGCCCGGCTTCGACTGGCCGGCCTTCGCGCGCCAGGTGGTGGAAGAGCGGCTGGGCCTGACGTTCAACGCCTACACGATCCAGATCGAGCCGCACGACGCCGTCGCCGAGCTGTTCGACGCCATCGCCGGCGCCAACACCGTGCTCATCGACTGGGCGCGCGACGTCTGGGGCTACATCTCGCTGGGCTACTTCCGGCAGAAGCTGAAAGCCGGCGAAGTGGGCTCGAGCACCATGCCGCACAAGGTCAACCCGATCGACTTCGAGAACGCCGAAGGCAACCTGGGCCTGGCCAACGCGCTGCTTGCGCACATGAGCCACAAGCTGCCCATCAGCCGCTGGCAGCGCGACCTGACCGACAGCACGGTGCTGCGCAACATGGGCCCGGCGCTCGGCTACACGCTGCTGGCGCTGGACAGCCTCGCCCGCGGCATGGACAAGCTGCAGGTGGACGAAGCCAGGCTCGCCGCCGACCTGGACGCCGCCTGGGAAGTGCTGGGTGAGGCGGTGCAGACGGTGATGCGCCGCCACGGCCTGCCCGACCCCTACGGCCAGCTCAAGGACTTCACGCGCGGCCGGCCGATCACGCGCGAGCTGATGCAGGGCTTCATCGCGGGACTGGACCTGCCCGACGCCGACAAGCAGCGGCTGCTGGCGCTCACGCCCGCCGGCTACACCGGGCTGGCCGAGACGCTGGCACGGCAGTGGACGCCATGAGCACGCTGCACGGCGGGGGCTTCACCGCGACGCTGCTGGCCGCCCAGGCGCGCCAGCGCTCGCTGCTGTGCGTCGGGCTCGACCCCGAGCCGGCGAAGTTCCCGCATGCCTGGCGCGGCGACCCCGGCCGCATCTACGACTTCTGCGCCGCCATCGTCGACGCCACCCGCGACCTGGTCTGCGCCTTCAAGCCGCAGATCGCCTACTTCGCGGCGCAGCGCGCCGAAGCGCAGCTCGAGCGGCTGATCGAGCACATCCACGCCAGCGCCCCCGGCGTGCCGGTGATCCTCGACGCCAAGCGCGGCGACATCGGCGCCACCGCCGAGCAGTACGCGCGCGAGGCCTTCGAGCGCTACCGCGCCGATGCGGTGACGCTGTCGCCCTTCATGGGCTTCGACTCGATCGAGCCGTACACGCGCCACGCCGGCAAGGGGCTGATCCTGCTGTGCCGCACCTCCAACGCCGGTGGCAGCGAGCTGCAGAACCAGCGCCTCGAGGGCGGCGAGCGGCTGTACGAACGCATCGCCCGGCTGGCCGCGGGCGAATGGCAGCGTGAAGGCGCCGAGCTGGCGCTGGTGGTGGGCGCCACCTTCCCGGCCGAGGTGGCGCGGGTGCGCGCGCTGGCACCGACGCTGCCGCTGCTGATTCCCGGCGTCGGGGCGCAGGGTGGCGATGCCGAAGCCACGGTGCGCGCCGGCTGGCGTGATCCGGCGCAGGGCGGCGGCACCATCGTCGTCAACTCGTCGCGCGCCGTGCTCTACGCCGGCGGCGGCACCGACTTCGCCGACGCCGCGCGCGCCGTGGCCGAGGGCACGCGCGCCACGCTCGAAACGGCGCGGGCCGGCGTCCGCTAGCTGCTTCGCGTCGGACCTTCAGCCGCAGCAGCAGCACCATGGGTCCGGAAACGATGCTCGACCTGGACCCGCGGCTGCCGCAGCGCGCCGCGCCCGAGCCCGAGCCGCCCTTGCTGCTGCAGATGCGGCGCGCGCTGCTGGCGGTGACGGCGCTGGCCTGCGCCGCCGCCGCGGTGCTGCTGCTGGCCACGCTGCCGCCGGCGGGCAACACCTGGGGGGCGGCCGGCACCTTCGCCCTGCTGGCGCTGGCCGGTGCGGTGGCGATGCGCGCGCCGCAGCGCTGGCTGGCGCCGCTGCTGGTGGCGCACGCCGTGCTGGTCGTGCTGAGCATGGCGGCGGCCACGGCGACGCTCGGGCGCGGCATCTCGCCCATGGGCCTGCCGCTGTCGGCGCTGCTCACCTGCGCCGTGGGCGCCGCGGTCGGCTGGCGCGCGGGCGCGGTGCTCGCCGGAGTCGCCGGCACCGCCGTGCTGGCGCTGCTGCTGCGCACGACGCCCGGCGCGCCGCTGGTGCTGCAGGGCGGGCTGCAGCTCATCGCCATCGCGGTCGCCATGGCCTGCGGCCTGATGCTCTCGCGCGTGCTGGCGCGCTTCATGCGCAGCGCAGACGAGCGCGAGCGCCGCTTCGTGCGCCTGCTCGCGCTGGCCGCCGACGGCTACTGGGAGATCGATCCGCAGTACCGCCTGGTCTCCGCCGGCGAGCAGTCGGGCCAGCAACGCACGCTCACGCCCGACCGCGGCCTGGGCCGGCTGCCCTGGGACCTGCCGCAGTTCGGCTGCGACGCCGAGACGCTGGACGCGCTGATCGCCGACCTGGACACCCGCGCGCCGTTCCGCGACATCCCGGTGCGCTGGACCGGCACCGACGGCCGCACGCGCAGCTACCTCGCCAGCGGCGAGCCGCGCTTCGACGAGCGCGGCATCTTCACCGGCTACTGGGGCGTGGTGCGCGACGTGACCGCGGTGCACAGCGTGCACGAGGCGCTGGCCGCCACCGAGACGCGCTACCAGGAGCTGTTCACCCACATCCCCACGCCACTGGTGCTGCACCGCGGCGGCCGCGTGCTCGATGCCAACCCCGCGGCGCTGCAGCTCTTCGGCCATGGCGAACTGGCCGGCATGCTGGCCAGCGACCTGCTCGCCGCCTTCGAGAGCGGCGATTCGCGCGAGCGTGCCCGGCGCCGGATGGAGGCGCTGCACGGCCAGCCCGCGGGCACCGCGCTGCCGGTGGCCGACTTCAAGCTCGCCGTCGGCAGCCGCGTGGTGCAGGTGCGCAGCACCAGCGTCAACGTCGAGGCCGACGCCGGCCCGGCGATGCTGGCCATCTTCGTCGACGACTCCGAGCGCATCGCCGCCGAGGAAGCGGTGCGGCGCTCCGAAGCGCTGCTGTCGCACCTGGTGGCGACCAGCCCGGACCTCATCACGCTCACCGAGATGGCCACCGGCCGCTACGCCATGGTCAACCATGCCTTCGAGCGCCTGAGCGGCTACAGCGCCGCCGAAGCCGTGGGCCGCACCTCGGTAGAGCTGGGCATCTGGGGCCACGACGCCGCGGCGCGCGAGCGCTTCATCGCCCTGGTGCGCGACAAGGGCGTGGTCAGCGACATGCCCGTCACCTTCAGCAGCAAGAGCGGCAAGCCGGTGCCGCTGCTGCTGTCGGCGGCGCGCTTCGTCATGGACCGGCGCGAGTACATGGTGATCAACGCGCGCGACATCAGCGAGCGCGAGCGCCAGCGGCTCGAACGCGAGGCGATCCTGAACAACGCCTCGGTGGGCATCGCCGTCACGCGCAGGCAGCACATCGTGCTGGCCAACCGCCACTTCGAGCGCATCTACGGCTATGGCAACGGCGAGCTGCTCGGCCAGCCCAGCGCCGCGCTGTGGGCCGACCCGGCACTGGACGACGAACTGGCCGCGCTGTCACGCCAGCCGCTGGCCGACCCCGAGGCCGGCCCGCTGGAGGTGGAGCGCAGCGCCCGGCGCAAGGACGGCAGCAGCTTCACCGCGCTGATCCGCGCCCGCGCCATCGACCCGGCGCGGCCCTACGACGGCACGATCTGGATCGTCGAGGACGTGACCGAGCGCCGTGCCGCCGAAGCCGCGCTGGCCCGCGCGCGCGACGACGCCGAGGCCGCCAGCCGCGCCAAGAGCGCCTTCCTTGCCAACACCAGCCACGAGCTGCGCACGCCGCTCAACGGCATGATCGGCCTGGCGCGCCTGGCGCAGGACCCGGACACCGGCGAGGAGCGCCGGCGCCAGTACCTCGACCAGATCGCGACCGACGCGCAGTCGCTGGCGGCCATCATCTCCGACATCCTCGACCTGTCGAAGATCGAGGCCGGCAAGCTGACGATCGAGACCACCACGTTCGACCTGGCGGCCGAACTGCACGGCTTGCAGCGGGCCTACACCACGCTGGCCGCGGCGCACGGGCTGGAGCTGCGCCTGGCGCTGGCCGACGACGGGCTCGCCGCCATGCGCGGCGACCCGCTGCGCGTGCGCCAGATCGTCTCCAACTTCGTCGCCAACGCCATCAAGTTCACGGCCAGCGGCTACGTCGGCATCACCGCGCGGCGGCTTTCCGGCGAGCGCGCCGCCGTCGTGCGCATCGAGGTCCAGGACAGCGGCCCGGGCATCGACGCGGCCACGGCGGCGCGCCTCTTCAGGCCCTTCACCCAGGCCGACCAGAGCACCACGCGGCGCTACGGCGGCACGGGGCTCGGCCTGTCGATCTGCCGCGAGCTGGCGGCGCTGATGGGCGGGCAGGTCGGCGTCGACAGCCGGCTCGGCGAAGGCAGCACCTTCTGGGCCGAGCTGCCGCTGCCGGCGGCACCGGCGCTGGCCGCCGGCGCGGCGCAGGCCGCCTCGCCGGCGGAGGCCCCGCTGCCACCCGGCAGCCTGGCCGGCAGCCACGTGCTGATGGTCGAGGACAACCCGGTCAACATGATGATCGCCGTGGCCATGCTCGAACGCTGGGGCGTGCGCGTGGCGCAGGCCCAGGACGGGCGCGAGGCGATCGCGGCGGTGCACCGCGCGGGCGCGGCCGGCGACCCCTTCGACGCCGTGCTGATGGACGTGCAGATGCCCGAGATGAGCGGCCACGAGGCCACGCGCACGCTGCGCGCCGGCGGGCTGCAGGTGCCCATCATCGCGCTCACCGCCGCGGCGCTGGTGAGCGAACGCGAGGCGGCGCTGGCGGCGGGCATGAACGACTTCCTCACCAAGCCGATCGACCCGCACAAGCTGCAGGCCTCGCTGCTGCGCTGGTGCAAGCCGGCCACCCTCACGACGGACTGACCATGGAAGTCAAGCTCGACAAGCGTTATCCCGTCGCCGCCGGCGTCGACGCCTGCTGGGCCGTGCTGGGCGACGTGCGCGCCGTGGCGGCGTGCATGCCCGGCGCGCAGATCACCGAGCAGCTCGACGAGACGCACTTCAAGGGCTCGGTGCGCAGCAAGGTCGGCCCCGCGGTCATGACCTTCAACGGCGACATCGAGCTGCTGGCGCGCGACGACGCGGCGCGCTCGATCCGCCTGCTGGGCAAGGGTGCCGACAAGGCCGGCTCCTCGGCCTCGATGCAGCTCGCCGCGCACGTCGAGGCGGCCGACGGCGGCAGCGGCAGCGTGCTCGTCGGCACCGCCACCATCGTGGTCAGCGGCAAGCTGGCGCAGTTCGGCAGCCGGCTGCTGGTGCCGGTGTCGGATGCCATGCTGGCGCAGTTCGCCGAGCACTTCCGCCAGGCGGCGAGCGCGGCGGCGGCGAATGCGGACACGGGCGTGAACGCGACGCCCGCCCCGGCGGCCGCCGTCGGCACGGCAGCGGCGCCACCTGCAGACGGCGCTGCGGCGTCGCCGGCCACACCTGCGGCGCCCGACAGGGCAGCGACGGCCGCTGCCGGCAAGGAGCCGCCATCGGTGGCACAGGTGGCGCGCCCGGCGCCCACCCCGGAGGCGCCACCGCCGGCGCCGGTGCGCGAGCTCAACGCCTTGTCGCTGTTGTGGCAGGTGCTGAAGAACGCGCTGGCCGGGCTGTTCGGCCGGCGCCGCGGCTAAAGGCCGACGACGCACGCCTGGGCGGCGTCACCCGGCGGTTCGGCCGGGTCCGCGCGGTTCTAGGGAAGGCTCGTCACCGGCACCGGCCGCCCGGTGAGCCAGCCCTGCACGAGCTTGAAGCCCATCTCGCGGCACACCGCGGCTTCGGCCTCCGTCTCCACGCCTTCGGCCAGCGGCACGGAGCCGAGGCTCAGCACCAGCCGCACCAGGTCGCGCACCACGCGCTGCTTGCGCTCGCTGGCCTCGTGGATGTTGCGGATGAGCCCCATGTCGAACTTGACGTAGTGCGCCGGCACCTCGCCCAGCTCGGCCAACCGGGCCTGGCCGGCGCCGAAGTCGTCGTAGGCGAAAGGCACGCCGATGGCCGCCAGCCGCGCGGCCAGCTCGCGCATCTTCTCGACCTCGACGACCGCCGTCTCGTGCACCTCCACCACCAGCTGCGGGGCGCCGGGCACGCGCCGCAGGCGTTCGAGCGCGGCGAAGAAGTCGTCGGCGAAGGTTTCCTTGGGGTGCGTGTTGACGAACAGCAGCGCCGAGCCCAGCCGCCCCGTCAGGGCGCGGATGCCGTACTCGCGGAAGGCGGCGCTGAGCTCGGCCTCCTGGTCGAGCTGGGCCGCCAGGCTGAACAGGTGCATCGGCGATGGCGGGAGCTCGGGGTGGTTCGAGCGGCCCAGCAGCTCGTAGGCGAAGAGCCCGCCGCTGTGCGCATCGACGATGGGCTGCACGGCCGCCGAGAGGCCCTTGCCGCGCAGCAGCTCCATGAACTGGCGTTCGTGCGGCACGAACCGCTCGGACAGCGAGCGACCCGCCGGCACGATGATCGTCCGACCGTCGTCCTCGATCGGTGCCTCGGTGCGCAGGCGCAGCTGCGACGGCGTCGTCACCGCCAGCCGGTACTCGGCATTGCCGAAGTGGATCACGTCGTTGTCGGCCAGCACGCGCGGCGCGCTGAGGCGCTCGCGGTTGACGAACGTGCCGTTGGTGCTGCCCTGGTCGGTGAGCAGCAGGTGCCCGTCGGCCTGGCGCGTGATGGTGGCGTGGTGGCGGCTCAGCCCGGGGGCGTCGACGACGAGCTGGTTGCCCGCCTCGCGGCCGATGCGGAACGGGAAGACCGTGATCGGGTGCGTGCGCCGCGCGCCATCGGCGGCAATGCTCTCCAGATACCAGGGGCAGTCCAAAGGCGAAACCACGGCGTTCCCTCACACCCGCAACTGAAAACGAATGTAATGCGGAAACGGTCCCGGCGGCGCGCCGGCCGTGCTGCACGGCGCGGCATTTGGCGCGGCGCCTCGGGTGTGGACCGGGATCGCCAGACCCCGGCCGCTGCGACGCCACCGCCGCGGCGTCAGACCGACCGCGTGATGCCGCCGTCGATGCGGATGTTCTGGCCCGTGATGTAACCCGCCTTGTCCGACACCAGGAAGGCGATCAGCTCGGCCACCTCGTCGGCGCGGCCGTAGCGGCCCATGGGGATGCGGCGCTTGCGCTCGTCCTTCTCGGGCAGGCTGTCGATGAAGCCCGGCAGCACGTTGTTCATGCGCACGTTGTCGGCGGCGTGCTGGTCGGCGTAGAGCTTGGTGAAGGCCGCCAGCCCGGCGCGAAACACGCCCGAGGTGGGGAACGCCGCCTCGGGCTCGAAGGTGGCGTAGGTGCTGACGTTGACGATGCTGCCGCGGCGCTGGCGCTGCATCACCGGTGTCACCAGGCGCGCGATCTTCACCACGTTGAGCAGGTAGAACTCGAGGCCCAGGTGCCAGTCGTCGTCGCCGATGTCGAGCAGCGCGCCCTTGGGACCGTGCCCGGCGCTGTTGACCACGGCGTCGATGCGGCCCCAGCGTGCCAAGGCCGCGTCGACCAGGCGCTGCAGGTCGGCGCTGTCGCGGTTGTTGCCGGTGACACCGATGCCACTCAGTTCGCCGGCCAGGCGCTCGCCCTTGCCGCTGGACGACAGGATCGCCACGCGCCAGCCCCCGGCCGCGAGCTTGCGCGCCGCGGCGGCGCCGATGCCGCTGCCGGCGGCGGTGAGCAGCGCGACGGGCGCGGCGTCGGAGGTGGTCGAAGGATTCATCGCGTCAGAGCACCGCGGGCTGCAGGAAGCGGATGGTGCCGGCCGTCGCGTCCATCTCCACCGGCAGCCCCACGGGCAGGGTGAACTTGCGCCGGATGTGGCCGAAGCTCGCGCCGGTGTAGACGGGCACGTTCAGCGGCTTGAAGTAGTCGTCGAACATCTCGTCGAGCGTCAGCGTGCCGTAGCTGCCTTCGCCCGGGGTGCAGTTGGTGAAGGCGCCGACGACGACGCCGGCGACGCGGTCGAGCGCGCCGGCGAGCTTGAGCGTGCTGAGCATGCGGTCGCAGCGGTAGATGTACTCGTTGATCTCTTCCAGGAACAGGATCGCGCCGTCGAAGTTCGGCCAGTAGGCCGAGCCTGCCATGGCGGTGAGCACCGCCAGGTTGCCGCCCACCAGCGGCCCGCGCGCGGTGCCGGCGCGGATGGTGTGGATGCGGTTGGCCTTGGAGACGAGCGCGTCGTCGCGGTCCTTGGGGTTGACCAGCAGCATGGGCTCGGCGTCCATCACCGTGCCGCGCAGGTGGCGCACGCTGAACTCGTTGAACTCGCTGGCACCCACCGGGGCGTGGAAGGTGACCAGGCCGGTCTTGACGTGCACGGCGTTGATGAGCGCCGTGAGGTCGGAGAAGCCGCCCAGGAACTTGGGGTTGCGGCGCACGAGGTCGTAGTCCACCAGCGGCAGGATGCGGTTGCCGCCCGAGCCGCCGGTCAGCGCCAGGATGCCGTGCACGCCGGGGTCGGCGAACATGGCGTTGACGTCGGCGGCGCGCTGCGCGTCCGTGCCGGCGAACTGGCCGCGGCGCGCGCGCAGGTTCGGCGCCTCGCGCACCTTGAAGCCCAGCGCCTGCAGGGTCTCGGTGGCGACTTCGTAGGGCTGGCGCTCGTACATCGCCGACGAGGGGTTGATCAGGGCCACGGTGTCGCCGGGCTGCAGGCGGCGCGGCCGGATCGGGGGCAGGCGCGCGGGGGATGCGGCCGCCGCGCCGGCGGCGAACGCCGTGGCGCCGCCGGCGGCCAGGGCCGCCGGGGCCCCTTTGGCGAGTGTCGCGCCGGCCCCCGCGGCGAGGGTGGCGAGGCCGAAGCGGCGGCGGTCGATCGAAGGTGTCGTCATGCGGTCAGGAATGGGGTGGGGCGCGCGCGGCCGTCAGTCCACGCGCGGCAGCTCGGCGCGCACGCGCTGCCGGTCGCCGTGGTCGAAGTGCCACCATTCGGTGGCGATGCCCTGGAAGCCGCCGTGCGCCATAGCGCGCGCCAGCCAGTCGCGCTCGGCCACGTGCTGCGGCGTGAGCACGCCGCTCTCCAGATGCTCGGCATGCAGCGCCGGATGCGATCGCAGCGTCATCTCGTCGAAGCCGCTGCCCATGTCGGCCTCCCGTCCCTGCGGGTCGAGCAGCGTCACGTCCACCGCCATGCCGTAGCTGTGGATCGAGCCGCGCGCCGGGTCGGCGAAGTAGGGCTGCATCGGCGTGCCGGCGACGTCGCGCCAGATCGCCTGCTGCACCCGCTGCGGGCGCAGCGCGTCCAGCACCAGCAGGCGCCAGCCGGGCCGCTCGCGCGCCAGCCAGGCGGCCGCCGCTTCCAGGCCGGCGGCGGCCTCGGCGCGCAGCCACGCGCAGTCCATGCCGCCGTACAGCACGCGACCGGCGAAGTTGTTGGTGCCGGCGTAGCGCAGGTCGACCTCGACGCCGGCGATCGACGCCAGGCGGCGGAACGCCGGGTCGTCGGCGATGGCCTCGACGGGGATGGTGCGCATGCCCGCGCGGTGCCTTCAGCGCGACGGCGCCGCCGCCGGCGCCAGCAGGGGCTGCAGGCAGGCCTCGGCCGCCTCGCGCACGTGCTTGACCAGCCGGCGCGCCGCCTGCGACAGCGGCGCCTGGTGCGCCGACAGCAGGAACAGCTGCACCTGCAGCGCCGGCTCGAGCCGGCGCACCCGCACCTGGTGGCGGTCGGCGGTGGCGGCGGTGAAGGGGTCGACCACCGTCATGCCGAGCCCGGCCTCCGCCAGCGCGCGCGCCAGCTGGTAGGTCTGCACGGTGATGCGCATCTGCGGCTGCACGCCGTGCGCCTCGCACTCGGCCAGCACACGCTGGCCCAGCGGGTCGCTGTCCTCCAGGCCGATCAGTTCGGGCGGCAGGTCCTTGACGTGCAGCGGTGCGTCGAGCCGCGCGGCGGCGCTGCGGATCGGCACCAGCACCGCCATCGGGGCGCTCGCCAGCACCTCGGCGCGGATGCCGGGGTGGCGCGGGTCGTGCAGCGACAAGGCCATGTCGGCCTCGCCCAGCAGCAGCGCGCTCACCAGCTCGCGCGTGTGGTGCGTGCCCAGCACGCAGCGGCTGCCGGGCAGGGCGCGGTGCCAGCGCGCCATCGCCGCCGGCAGCACGGTCTGGCCGAGCGCCGGCGTCGCCGCCAGGCGCACCGTCTGCGCTTCGCCGCTCTTCAGGCTGGCGGCCAGGCGGCGCACGGCAAGCAGGTCGCCGTGCAGCCGGTCGACCTCGACGAACAGGCGCTGGGCCTCGGGCGTCGGCACGAACTTGCCGCGGCCGCGGTCGAACAGCGTGATGCCCAGCTGCGCCTCGGCGTGCTGCAGCAGCTTGGTCACCGCCGGCTGCGAGATGTGCAGCACCTGCGCCGCGCCGCTGACGGTGCCGGCCTGCATCACGGCGTGGAAGACCTCGATGTGGCGCAGCCTCATGGGCGCGCGGGGCGGATGCGCACGCGCGCCGGCGGTCGCGGCGCGCGGCGGCGTGTCGACGACGACGACGGGCTGCCTGGCACGCGGCCATCATAGCGGCGGGGGATGCCGCGCCCGGCGTCGCCGGCCCCTGCGCGACGCATCCCACTTTCGGCCGATGCCGAAGGGCCGGCCGCGGCCTACCTTGGCTGCATGTCCCCACCGCCACCGGCCGAGTCGCCCCATGCCGCCGACGTGCACGGCGCCGCGCCGTCGCCCGCCGGCGCAGACGGGACGCCACCCGTGCTGGCCCAGGTGGCCGACGCCCTGCCCTGGCCGCTGCTGCTGCTGTGCGCCGACGCCCGCCTGCTCTATGCCAACCAGCCCGCGCGCCTGGTGCTGCAGCGCGGACACCCGCTGTGCCTGGACGACGAGCGGCGCGTGCAGCCGACGGCGCCCGATCGCCAGGCGGCATTCACCGCGGCGCTGCAGCAGGGCCGGCCGGCGCTGCTGCGCTGGCCGGACACCGGCGCCGTCGCGGTGTCGCCACTGGGGTCGAACGGCTCGACGGGGCTGAGGGCATCGGCCGGCTCGATGGACCCCGTGACGCCTCGCCTGCTGGCGCTGCCCTCTCCCTCGGCCAGCCACGCCGAGCTGCACGGCTACGCCCGCCTGCACGGCTTCACCGCGGCCGAGACGCGCGCGCTCGAACGTCTGGCCCAGGGCGACGACACCCGCCGCGCGGCCATCGCGCTGGGGCTCGCGCCCGCCACGCTGCGCAGCCAGGCCGCGGCGATGCGGCGCAAGGCGGGCCACCGCAGCATCGACGCCCTGCTGCGCGACCTGGCCGCCATGCCGCCGCTGGCCGCGCTGCACCTGGTGCTGGCCGGCGCCGGCGACCCCGGAAGGTGAAAAACGCACCGAGCCGCGGCGCACGATTCACCAACACCTCGGACGTCAGACGCCTATGCTGCGCGGGCCAAGAACGTCACAGGGGGTGTCATGGTCAACGCCATGCCGATGGAGCCAGGAGAGGGCCGCCGGATCCCGGGGGCATCGTTCGAACCACTGCCCTACAGCGGGCCCGAGCGCCGGCGCAGCCCGCGCGACGCCGGCGGCCTGATGCTGGGCATGCTGGACGAGATCGACTACGGCATGCTGCTGGTCGACAGCCGCGGCCGCGCGACCTACATGAACCACATGGCGCGCGTCGAGCTCGACGGCCACCACCCGCTGCAGCTGAGCGGCGGCACGCTGCGCGCCGAGGCCCTGGCCGACCAGGCGACGCTGGCCGACGCGCTGGCGGCCGCGCAGCGCGGCCTGCGCAAGCTGATCACGCTGGGCCAGGGCGGCCAGCGGCTGTCCGTCTCGGTGGTGCCGCTGTCGACGGGCGAGACGGCCGGTGCCGGCGCCGGAGTTGGGGCGCCGACGCTGCTGCTGCTGGGCAAGCGCGCCGTCTGCCAGCAGCTCTCGGTGCGCGGTTTCGCTCGCGCCGTCGGGCTGACGCCGGCCGAGACACGCGTGCTCGAGTGGCTGTGCGCCGGCGAGCGACCGGCGCGCATCGCCGAACTGGCGGAGGTGAAGATCGCCACGATCCGCACCCAGATCGGCAGCATTCGCGCCAAGTCGGGCGCCATGAGCATCCGCGACCTGGTGCGCCAGATCGCCGTGCTGCCGCCGCTGGTGAACGCGCTGCGCCACGCCATGCCGGCATCGCGCAACTGAAGGCGGCGCGCCGGGCCGGGTGCGGCCTGGCGTCTGCGGCGCATGGCAGGCGGGCGCGATCCGCGTGCGGGCAGTCCACGAGGCGCGCTTAACATCGCGCCGCGTCGCGGCGCCACTGGCGGCGCCGGCGCAGCCGCATGCCCCGCCGTGCCACGCCCACCGCCGACCCGGCCGAGCTGATCGCCCGCGCGCCGATGACCGAATCGCTGCGCACCCTGGCGGCCATGGGGGTGGCCAAGCGCTGCCGCGCCGGCCACACCCTGATCCACGAAGGCGACACCGGCGACACGCTGTACATCGTGCTCGATGGCTGCCTGCGCGCCTATTCCGCCGCCAGCGACGGGCGCGAGATCACCTACGGCGAATACGGCCCCGGCGAATACGTCGGCGAGATGGGCCTGGACGGCGGCCCGCGCTCGGCCGACGTCGAGGCCACCGTCGACTCGGTGGTGTCGATGGTGACGCGGGCCACGCTCGAGCGCCATCTCGCGGACGATCCGGCCTTCGCCTTCGAGCTGCTGGCCAAGGTGATCCGGCGCGCCCGCGCCGCCACCAAGAGCCTCAAGAGCATCGCGCTGAACAAGGTCTACGGCCGGCTCAAGGACCTGCTCGAGACCGTGGCGGTGCCGCAGCCCGACGGCACCTGGCTCGCCGACCCCGCGCCGTCGCACCAGGAGATGGCCAGCCGCCTGGGCTGCGGCCGCGAGATGGTGACGCGCGTGCTGCGCGACCTGGAGACCGGCGGCTACGTCGCCACCGGGCGGCGCCGGCTGCAGCTGCTCAAGCGACTGCCGGACAAGTGGTGAGGCGCTGAGCCTCGCCGCTCGACCAGCCCGGCCGCGGCGCGGCGCCGGCTCAGCGCCCCTGCGCCGCCGGCGGACCCCAGGTGCGCTGCGGCTTGGGCGCGCTGCCGTACAGCGGCTGCACCTTGGGCAGCTTGGCCTGAATGTCGCGGATGCGCGTCTCGCCGGCGGGGTGCGACGACATGAACTCCGGCGGCGCGCCGCGGCTGGCCTGCAGCATCTTCTGCCACAGCGTGACGCCCGCTGCGGGGTCGTAGCCGGCGCGCGCGGCGAGGTCCATGCCGACGATGTCGGCCTCGCTCTCGTCCTCGCGGCCGAACTTCAGGGTCAGCAGCTGGCCGCCCATGTCGGCGAGCGAGCGGCCCAGGCCGCCGATGCCGAAGAGCGCCGAGCCCAGCTCGATCAGCCCGCGCGTCACCACCGTCTTGCCGACACGTTCACGCGCGTGCTCGCGCAGCGCGTGCGCCACCTCGTGGCCCATGATGGTGGCCACCTCGTCGTCGGTGAGCTGCAGCTTGCTCAGGATGCCGTGGTAGAAGGCGATCTTGCCGCCCGGCATGCAGAAGGCGTTGAGCTGCTCGCTGCCCAGCAGGTTCACCTCCCACTTCCATTGCCGCGCGCGCGCGTTCCACGGCACCGAGAACGGGATGATGCGTTCGGCGATGTAGCGCAGGCGCTGCACCTGCGGGTGGTCGGCACCGGCCAGCGCGCGCTGCGCCGCGGCCTGGCGCAGCATCTGCTGGTACTGCTGTTCGGCGGCGGCTTCCAGCTGCTCGGCCGGCACCAGCTTGGCGGCGCGCGACTGGCGGCCGACCTCGCCCGACACGCCGTCCTGTGCCAGCACCGGGCCGGCCAGCGCCACGGCGCCGCCCGCGGCCAGCAGGCCGGTGAAGAACCGGCGGCCGTGCTGCGGGCAGCAGCAGCCGGCCGGGGCGGGGAGGTGGGGCACGGTGTCCATGGTCGGTCAACGCGGGGGCGAGGCAAGTGGTGGACCCGGGGGCCCGTCCAGCGCCTTCACGTCGCGCTCCAGCCACACCAGCATGGCCAGGGCCGGCAGCGCCAGCACCGTGCTGACGACGAAGAACGCCGGCCAGCCGATGCTCTCGGCCAGCACGCCGGCCAGCGGCCCCACCCAGACCCGGCCGATCGACGCGAAGGCCGACAGCAGCGCGTACTGCGTCGCCGTGAAGCGCAGGTTGCACAGGCTCATGAGAAAGGCGACGAAGGCCGCCGTGCCCATGCCGCCGGAGATGTTCTCGAAGGCCACCACCATGAGCAGCCCGCCGTCCACCGGCGTGGGCGCCGCCAGCTTGACGAAGCCCCAGTCGAAGGCCGGCAGCATCAAGCCCGGCAAGGCGCCCTTGCCGGCCACCGCCAGCCACCAGAAGCCGAGGTTGCTGGCCAGCTGCAGCACGCCGAACAGCAGCAGCGAGCGCCACAGCCCCAGCTTGAGCATCAGCGCGCCGCCCACCAGCGCGCCGGCGATCGTGAGCCACAGGCCGATGACCTTGTTGACCACGCCCACCTCGGCCGGCGAGTACGCCATGCCCTGCAGCAGGAAGGGCGTGAGCAGCGAGGCGGCGAAGGCGTCGCCCAGCTTGTACAGCACGATGAGCACCAGGAACGCGGCCGCGCCGGGCAGGGCGAAGTAGCTGCGCAGGCCCCCCAGCAGCGTGGTGAAGCGCGCCTTGCGCGCCGCCCAGGCCGCCAGCGGCAGGGTGAAGGCCAGGCCCAGCAGCAGCGTGATCAGGTCGAGCCAGCGCTGCTGCAGCGCCGCCGGCAGCGTGGTGGACGCGAGCGCGTCGCCCGCGATCGCGCGGGCGATCGCCGGCCCGTAGCGGTCGCTCAGCCAGGCGCCGAGCGCCACCGCCGCCAGCACGGCGACGAAGCCGCGCAGGTCGCCGAGGCCCGAGGCGGGCGCCGTCGCGCCGCCATCCGCGCCTCGCTCGGCGGCCGACGCCGGATCGGCCGCCGGCGGCAACGCCAGGCGCGGCAGCAGCAGCGCCGAGACCACGGCCGCACCGAGCATCAGCCCGGCCATCAGGCGGTAGACCTCCGGCCAGGTCCAGCCGCCGCCCTGCGCGGCGTCGGTCCAGATCAGCGCCAGGCCGCCGGAGACGATCATCGCCAGGCGGTAGCCCATGACGTTGAGCGACGAGCCGAGCCCGCGCTCGCGCGCCGGCAGCAGCTCGGTGCGGTAGGCGTCGATGACCACGTCCTGCGTCGCCGACAGGAAGGCGATGGCCAGCGCCAGCAGCGCGAAGGCGCGGATGGCGTCGCGCGGCGACGTCGCCGCCAGCAGCACCAACCCGCCGGCCAGCAGCAGCTGGCTCAGCACCAGCCAGCCGCGGCGCCGGCCGAGCAGGCGGCTGCCGGGCAGCTCGAAGCGGTCGAGCAGCGGCGCCCACAGGAACTTGAAGGTGTAGGGCAGGCCGACGAGGCTGAGGAAGCCGATGGTGGCGACCGACAGCCCTTCCATCGACAGCCAGGCCTGCAGCGCCTGCCCCGTCAGCGCCAGTGGCAGACCCGAGGCGAAGCCCAGCACCGTGACGACCACCAGCCGGTGCAGCGCCGCCAGCGAACGCGGCTGCGGCGCGGCCTGGAGGGCGGGTTCGGGAACAGCGCTCATGGCGGGCAGCGGGCCGGTCGAGCGGCATCGCCCGCCGGCGTCGTGGGACGTGGTGGCCCCAGGATAAGCGACCGCGCCGAGGCCCCCCCGGCGCGCCCGCCGGGCGTTTCAGGAGCGCGGCGGCGCGTCCGGCCCCGGGCGCGGCGGCGTGGGTGGCGCGGGCGCCGGGCTGGCCGCCGGTGGCCGCGCGTCGGGGTGCTGGCGGTAGATGGCCTGTGCGAGCGCCAGCAGCGTCTCGCGCGGCAGGGCGCCGACGAGCGCGTAGCCGCAGCCTTCCTCGACCCAGTAGAACAGGCCCAGGTCGCCCTGGCGCTCGAAGCGGAACGCCGTGTCGGCGCCGCGCTCGGGCTTGCGCAGGTAGACGGTGACGCGCAGGCCCTGTGCGTCCTGGTACATCAGCTGCGCGCTCTTGCCGGGGCCGTCGGGCAGGAGACGGCCGCCGACCAGCTCGAAGCCATGCTCGCGCAGGTCGAACAGCTTCACCGGCACGTCGATGCGGCGCGTGAGCCAGCGCGCCAGATGTTCTTCCTGCGCCCGGACCTCGACGGCGTGGCGCGGCTCGGGCACGTAGACGCTGTGCGCCAGCGCCGCGCGCTGCACCCAGCCCTGTGCCGTGCCCGCGGCCAGGCGCGTCTGCAGCGCCGCCATTTCGCGCTGCTGCCACTGCCACACGCCGGCGCCGCCGAGCACGCCGCCGGCCAGCAGCAGCCCGGCGGCCGCGGCGGCCAGCGCCCAGCGCGGCGCCGGGCGCTCGCCCGCCTGCGCCAGTGAGGGCGCCAGCACGGCCTGGCGCAGCGCCGCCGGCACCGGCTCGTCGGCCAGCGGCGCCAGACGCTCGCGCAGTGCCTGGCGGTCGGCCGCCCACTGGCGCACGCGTTCGGCGTCGTCCGGGTGCGCCGCCAGCCAGGCGTCGACGCGCGCCCGCTCGGCAGGCGGCAGTTCGCCGTCGACCCAGGCGCTCAAGGCGTCGTCGTCGATGCGGTCGCGCGGATCGTCCATGGGCTCACACCACGCGGCGCAGCGCCGGCACCGCGGGCGCCGGCCGCTCGCCGTCGAGATAGCGCCGCAGCGACGCGCGCGCCCGCGCCACCCGCGACATCACCGTGCCGAGCGGGATGCGCAACACCTCGGCCACCTCGGCGTAGCTCAGCTGCTCGACGCACACCAGCAGCAGGGCCTCGCGCTGGTCCGGGTTGAGCAGGCGCAACGCGGCCAGCAGGTCCAGGCGCAGGCCGACGTCGACACCCGGGTCGCCGCCCGCGGCGTCGCGCCGCTCGTCGAGGTCGGCCGGATCGGTGGTGGCCATGCGCGCGTCGCGCCGCAGGGCATCGAGGTGGGCGTTGTGGGCGATGGCCAGCAGCCACACCGCCATGTCGCGGCGCGGGTCGAACTGCTGCCAGTGCGACAGCGCACGTTCGAGCGTCTGCTGGGTCAGGTCGTCGGCCATGGCGGTGTCGTACACCAGCGAGCGCGCATACCGCCGCAGCCGCGGCATGGCGGCCAGGAGCTGGCGGCGAAAGGCAGTGGGTGCGTCCAAGAGCCCTGGGCTTACGGCCGGGTGCGGGCGATTATTCCCGGGGCGGGAGACGGGTCATGCGCACTCCGGGCTCAGTGCACCATCGCTCGGAAGCCCGACGGCAACCTGGCAACGCGCTTGCTGGCCGGGTGCGAGGCGCCCATGTGACGCCCGAGGCTGACTTCGAGGCGATCGCTCAGCGCATCGGCGCCAGCCGCATCCACCACCGGTGCCACCAGGGCTGCGGCGCTGCCGCGGGCCGGCGCTGGCGGGCCAACTGCCGCGGGCGCTCGAGCAGACGCAGCGGCGGCGGGGCGGGGAGCGGGCGGGAAGCCATGCGGCCACTGTAGGTGACTGGCGAGTTTGCAGACAACCGCAGCGGGCGCATCTAGAGTCTGCAAACTTGCAGCAGCAACAGGAGCGATGCGTGCCGGGACTGGATTGGAGCGACCTGCGCTATGCGCTGGCCATCGGCGAACTCGGCAGCATCGGCGCCGCCGCGCGGCGCCTCGGCGTCAACGCCACCACGGTGCAGCGCCGGCTGGACGCCCTGGAAGGCAGCCTCGGGGCACGCCTCTTCGACCGCTCGCGCGGCGGCTACCAGCCCACGGAAGCCGGCGCCCTGGTGCTGGACCAGGCGCGGCGCATGGCCGACCGTGCCGACGAGATCGAACGCCACGTGATGGGGCTGGACCGCGAGCTGACCGGCCCGCTGCGCGTGACCACCGCCTTCGTCGTGATGGAGCACCTGCTGCCGGCGCCGCTGGCGAGCTTCGCCCGCGCCTACCCGGGCATCGAGGTGGAGGTGGTGGAGAACGCCTTTCTCGTCGACCTGTCGCGGCGCCACGCCGATTCGGCGCCCGGCCTGGCGCGGCTGGAAGCCGACGTGGCGCTGCGCCTGTCGTCGAACGTCGCCGAGCACCTGGTGGGGCGCCAGCTGGGCATGACGCACTGCCGCGCCTACGCGCTGCGCGGCGCGGCCGGCCTGCCGCAGACCATGACGCCGCTGGCCGAACTGCTGCGCGACGCGCCCTGGGTGGCCTTCGAGCGCGACGCCACGCACCGCGTCTACGACCGCTGGATGCGCAGCCAGCTGGCCGGCGCGCAGGTGCGCGTGCGCGTCGACATCTTCAACGCCGTGGCGGCGATGGTGCGCACCGGCATCGGCATCGGCCTGCTGCCCACCTTCATGGAGGACCGGCACCCCGAGCTGGTGGCCGTGTCCGACGTGATTCCCGAGACGAGCGTGCCGGTGTGGATGCTCACCCATCCCGACCTGCGCGAGACCGCGCGGGTGCGCGCCTTCATGCAGCACGTGGGCGACGCGCTGGCGCAGCGCCTGGCGCGATCGCAACCTTGATCGGCGCCGCGGTGGCGCCATCTGCAGGCCATCCACCGAGCCTACGCGAGAGACCGACATGCCGGCCGAACCCGCACCGCCGCACCTTGCCTGCCCCGCCTGCGGCGCCATCAACCGCGTGCCGGCGGCGCGCTTCGACGACGCACCGAACTGCGGCCGCTGCAAGCAGCCGCTGCTCGATGGCCGCCCGCTGGAACTGAGCGACGCCGACTTCGACGCCGTGGTCGGCGCGACCCGGCTGCCGGTGCTGGTGGACTTCTGGGCGGCCTGGTGCGGCCCCTGCCGCGCCATGGCGCCGGCCTTCGGGCAGGCGGCCGAGCGCCTGCGCGGCCGGGCCCTGCTGGTCAAGGTGGACAGCGACGCCAACCCGCAGCTGGCGCGCCGCTTCGCCATCCGCAGCATTCCGACCCTGGTGCGATTGCAGGGCGGCCAGGAGGTCGCGCGTCAGTCGGGCGCCCTGCCGCTGGCGCAGATCGTGGCGATGGCCGGCGGCTGACGCGGGCTGCCCGTCAGGACACCGTGCCGACGCGGATGCGCAGTTCCTGCTCGGCCAGGTTGCCCTGGTCGTCGGCCACCTGCAGCAGCAGGCGGTGCTGGCCGTCGGGCACCTGGGCGCCTTCGACCAGCACGCCGGCTTCGGTGATGGTGGCGTGCTTGCGCAGCCGCTCGGTGAGGTCGATCTTGAGCACGCCGTAGAGGATGCGGAAGGTCGCCGGCACGATGCGCGCGCCCGGCGCCGGGCTGAACGCCAGCTCGATGCGCAGCGGCGCGGGCACGGGTGAAGCGGTGGTGCTGGGCGCCAGCACGCGGATCGACGTCGGCTGCGGCCGCGGCAGGCTGCGCGTCCTCGGACGTGTGTCGGCTGGCGGCGCGGCCGCCTCGGCCTGCGCCGCCTGCTGCGCTTCGGCGGCCGTCACGAGATCGAAGGTCTGGGCGCGCAGCTGGGGACCAGCGGCGAGCATCAGCAGCGCCAGGCCGGCCACGGCGGCCAGGCGCACGGTTCGCGCGGAAGGGTTCATGGGTCGAGGTGCTCCCGAAGGGTCGTCAGGTCGGCACGGGGCCGTTGGTGGCCATTGGAACCCATGGCGCCGGGCGGCCGAATGATCCCGCTGGATACCAGACGCAACCGTCGCGCGCCCGCACGCGGCGCGCGGCTCAGGGCGGCGTGGGCGCCAGCCGGCGCAGCGTGGCCACCAGCGTGGCCAGTGGCACCGGCTTGCCCAGCAGCCCGCAGCGCGCCGGCAGCTCGATCTCGCCCAGCGCCGCCACGCGGCCGGTGACGATCACCGCCGGCAGCTGCAGCTCCCACTCGGCGCGCAGCTCGTCGATGGCAGCCAGGCCATCGGGCTTGCCGGGGCCGAGGTCGAGGTCGAAGACCAGTGCGTCGGGGAAGCGCGGCTCGTCGTCGAGGCGCTGCTTGAGGTGCTCGAGCGTGCCGGCGTCGACGATGGTGGCGCCCGTGCCTTCGAGTGCCGCCCGCAGCGCGGCACGCGGGCCGGCCTCGTCGTCGAGCAGCGCGAGCAGCCAGCCGTCCAGGCGCGCCGGGTCGTCGCGCGGCGCCGTCGCGGTCAAGGCCGCGTCGCGCTGCGGCGCCGGGCGGCGCAGCGCTGCGGGCACCAGCACGCGGAAGCGCGTGCCGCGGCCGACGGTGGAGCGCACGCGTGCCATCTGCAGGCCCAGCTGCGCGACCAGGCCGCGCACGATGGCCAGGCCCAGGCCGCGGCCGCCGCGGCTGGCGCCGCCCGCGCCGCCCTGCAGCTGCACGTAGGGCAGGAAGATCTCGTCGAGCTTGTCGGCCGGGATGCCGCGGCCGTTGTCGACCACGTCGATGGCCAGGCCCGGCCCGCCGTCGCGCTGGCGCCGCGGGCGCACCGCCAGCACCACGCGCGCGCGCTCGCCGGGGCGCGCGCCGACGCTGTAGCGCACGGCGTTGCCGGCCAGGTTCTGCACCAGCCGCGTGATCTGCGGCCGGTCGGTGTAAAGCCACTGGTGGCGGCCGTGCACGGTGACCTTGAGCACGTCGCGCGGATGCGTGGCCTGCAGCGTGGCGGCCACGCCGTCGAGCACGTCGCGGATGTCGACCAGTTCGGGGTGCGACTGCAAGGCACCCTGCTCGATGGTGCTGAACTCGCTGAACTGGTCGAGCATGGCGACGGCGTCGTCGGCGGCGCGCATCTGCTGGCGCAGCAGCTCGTGCCAGCGCGCGTCGTCGGCCGCCGCGTCGCCGCTGGCGGGGCGCGCCTGCAGCGCCTCGGCGTACAGGCGCACGGCCTGCAGCGGCTGGCGCAGGTCGTGGCTGATGCTGGCCAGGAGCCGCGTGCGCGCGCCCTGCAGCGCGGTGAGCTGGGCGCTGCGCTCGTCGAGGCTCGCGATCAGGGATTCGCGCTCGCCCAGCGCGTCGATCAGCGTGCGGTCGTTGGCGCGGATGTGCATGCGGTCGATCCAGGCGAACAGCGCCACGAGCACCAGGGCGACCATCCACAGGCTGGGGTAGTCGGAGAGCACGACGTCCCAGCCCGCCACGGCCAGCGCCGTGGCCACGAGCAGCGCCAGACCGCCTTCGCGCGGCGCCTGCCAACCCAGGCTGGCCACGCCCACCAGCAGCAGCAGCGCCGAGCTGGCGGCGGCGCCGCCGGCGGCGACGTGGGCCGACCCCAGCGCCAGCCCGCACAGCACGGCCACGCCGCCGGTCTGGATGGCCGAGCGCGCCGGAGCGCGCGCCAACGCCACCACCAGCGCCGCGCAGACCACGGCCCAGAACCACACCAGCTGCGCCGCGCTGAGCTCGGGCACGCGCGCCAGGCGGCGCATGGTGTCGAGCGCCGTCGGGTCGTAGGGCAGCAGCCACTGCACGCCGCTCTGCGCGGCCAGGATGAGCACGCCCACGCCCACCAGCGCCAGGCCCAGCCGGCGCCGGCGCAGCGGCAGCTGCTCGGCGATGCCGGCGGCGTCTCCGCCGCCGGCACCGGGCGCGGCGGTCATGCGCTCACGAGGCGGCCGGGGCGTGCATCGACGGCACGCGGTAGCCGCGCTGGCTCAGCAGCACCAGCAGCTTGGTCCGGTTGGGCGCGCCCAGCGCCTGCAGCGTGGCGGTGACGTGCTTCTTCACCACCACCTCGCTGCGGTCGAGCAGGCGCGCGATCTCCTTGTTGCGCAGCCCCTGCACCACGTAGCCCAGCACCTCGATCTGGCGCTCGGTGAGGCCCAGCGCCGACAGCTCGGCCAGCTCGCGGCCGCCGCTGTCGGGCAGCGCGGCCATGCCCCCGGAGACGCTTTGCGGCAGGTGGATGCGGTGCTCGACCAGCACCCGCGTCAGCGCGTCCTTGAGCTCGCCGGGCGAGGCCGCCTTGCTGATGAAGCCCATGGCGCCGGCGTCGAGCGCGGCCAGCACCGTGTCGCGGTCGTCCTGCGCGCTGAGGATGACGACCGGCACGTACGGGAATTCTTCACGCAGCCGGCGCAGCCCGGCCAGGCCGTGCACGTCAGAAAGCGTGAGATCGAGCAACACCAGGTCAAACCGACCCTGGGTTTGCAACGCCGCCACCGTCTCGGCCAGCGAGCCGGCGAGCTGCACGCGCAGCTGCGGCAGCACGTCGGCCAGCAGCAGCTGCAGGCCGTGGCGCACCAGGCCGTGGTCATCGGCCAAAAGTACCGAACCGTGCGGGTTCATGGCGGTGTTCATCTGGAGTGGGGATGCGCCGATGGTGTAGGGGCCCGCAAGCAGGCGGCACGGTACCAAGGTATCACGCCGACACGGCGCGACGCCACGCGGTTGATACCTTGGTGCACTCGCCTAAGCCGCCCGCATCGGGCGCAATCCATCCCAAGCCGGCGCACCGCCGGCGACACCCCGGAGAACCGCACCATGCCTGCCTCGACGTTCACCGCCTCCATCGCCCTGGCCGCTGCGCTGCTGGCCGGCGGCGCCTTCGCGCAATCGGCCGACCAGCTCAAGGCCGACTTCGCCCGCGCCGTCTACGCCACCAATGCGCAGCAGGTGCACAACGACCGTCCGCAGCCGCTGCTGCGCGCCGTGGTCGTGCTGCGCATCAAGCTCGACGCCGACGACCGCTGGCAGGCCGAGGTGTTCCGCGACAACCCCGAGCAGCCCGAGATGACACGCGCCGCCCTCGACTCGGTGCAGCGCCTGCCGGCCCCGGCCAACCTGAGCCCCAGGGCGCGCGACATGCTGCGCATCGACGGCCTCGTCGAAGCCTGGCTGTTCCAGAGCGACGGCAAGTTCGCGCTCAAGACCCTGGCCAAGCCGCAGCGCGGCGCGTAGAAGCGCAGCGCATCACGCGTCACCCCCGCACGGGTGGACGCCCCGGGCCTAGCAGCGGCGTAGCATGCCGAGCGCGCCCGCCGACCTTCCCAAGGAGATCACCATGACCCGCCTGCATCACCGTCTCGCCGTCCTGTCGCTCGCCACGCTGGTGGCCACCAGCGCCGCCTGGGCCCAGGAGAAGGTCCTGCGCGAAGGGCAGGTGACGCAGCAGGCGCTGATCGAGGCGCTGTCGCCCGCCGCTCGCGCCTCCGGCGCCGGCGAGGAGCAGCCGCGCACGCGTGGCTTCAAGCCGGCGATGCGCGTGGCCGGCACTGCGGCGGCCGCGGCGGCGCAGCCGGCCAAGGCGTCGATCCTGGTCACCTTCGTCACCAACTCGTCGGAGCTCACCGACGAGGCGAAGAAGGCGCTGGACGTGCTGGCCGGCGCGATGAAGTCCGAGAAGCTGGCGAGCGTGAAGTTCACCATCGAAGGCCACGCCGACCCGCGCGGCAGTGACGAGCTGAACCAGAAGCTGAGCCAGGCGCGCGCCGACAGCGTGCGCGGCTACCTGATGGCGCAGCACGGCCTGCAGGCCGAGCGCGTCAACGCCGTGGGCCGGGGCAGCAGCGCGCTGATGAAGCCCAGCGACCCGGCCGCGCCCGAGAACCGGCGCGTGACCATCGTCGCCCAGCCGGGCTGACGGCCAGCCTCAGCCGGCGGCCGACCGCCGGCGGGCGAACGCGACGAACCAGTCGACGCTGTCGGCGTTGGCCATCGCGTCGCGGTTGAACACCGTGGCCGGGTCGGCGCCCATCAGCAGCTTCTTCACCGGCAGCTCCATCTTCTTGCCCGACAGCGTGCGCGGCACGGCCTGCACCTGGTGCACGCTGTTGGGCACGTGGCGCGCCGACAGCGCATGGCGGATGGCCGAGCGGATGCGCGCTTCGAGCGCGGCGTCCAGCGCGAGGCCTTCGCGCAGCACGACGAACAGCGGCATGTCGCTCTCGCGGCCCAGGTATTCGAGGTCGACCACCAGGCTGTCGAGCACCTCGGGCAGCGCCTCCACCGCGCGGTAGAGCTCGGCCGTGCCCATGCGGATGCCGTGGCGGTTGATGGTGGCGTCGCTGCGGCCGTAGATCACCGCGCCGTGGCTGCCGCTTTCGGGGTGCGGCACGAGGCGGATCCAGTCGCCGTGGCGCCAGACGCCTTCGAACATGTCGAAGTAGCTGTCGTGGTAGCGCCGGCCGCCGGGGTCGTTCCAGAAGAAGAGCGGCATCGACGGCAGCGGCCGGGTGCACACCAGCTCGACGACGGCATCGATCAGCGGCCTGCCCTGCTCGTCCCATGCCTCGACCGCGGCGCCCAGGCAGCGGCACTGCATCTCGCCCCGGGTCACCGGCAGCGTGCGGTTGCCGGCGACGAAGGCGCCGGCGAAGTCGGTGCCGCCGCTGATGGGGTTGAGCCAGATCGGCTGGCCGTCGGGCTGGCGCGGCAGGCGGTCCCAGATCCACTGGTAGCACTCTTCCGACAGCGGGCTGCCGGTGCTGCCGACGGCGTGCAGGCGCGACAGGTCGGCCTGCTGCCGAGGCTCGACGCCGGCCTTGAGGCAGCTGGCGTAGAACGCGGCGCCGGCGCCGAACCAGCTCACGCCGGCGGCGCCGGCGAAGCGCCACAGCGTGCCCCAGTCGGGCGCCTTGGCCGGCCCGCCGGGGTTGCCGTCGTACAGGCAGATGGTGGTGCCGCCCAGGAGCGCGCCGACCTGGGCGTTCCACATGATCCAGCCCGTGCTGCTGAACCAGTGGAAGCGCTCGCCGGTCTCGACGCTGGTGTGGATGTCGTTGTGCAGCGTGCCCTTCAGCAGCTCGAGCGCGATGCCGCCGTGCCCGTGCACGATGGCCTTGGGCAGGCCGGTGGTGCCGCTGGAATAGACGATCCACAGCGGGTGGTCGAAGGGCAGCCATTCCGGCTGCCAGCCAGCCGGCGCTTCGCCGGCGGCCCAATCGGCCCAGGCGTGCACGACGCGGCCGGGCGCGGCGAGGGTGGCGGGGTCGGTCGTCGGGTCGACGTCGGCGTGCAGCACCAGGTGGCGCACGCTGGGCAGCCCTTCCAGCACCTCGCGCAGCACCGCGCGGCGGTCGTGCGCGACACCGCCCCAGACCTGGCCGTCGACGGCGATCAGCACGACGGGCTCGATCTGGCGAAAGCGGTCCAGCACCGCCACGGGGCCCATGTCGGGCGAGCACACCGACCACACCGCGCCGATGCTCGCCGTGGCCAGGAACGCCACCACCGCCTGGGGCGCGTTCGGCAGGTAGGCGCAGACACGGTCGCCGCGCTGCACGCCCGCTGCGCGCAGGCGCGCAGCCACGGCACCGACCTGGCGCACGAGCTCGGGCCAGGCCATCTGAGCCGGCGCCGTCATGCGCTCGTTCTGGAACACGATGGCCGGATGGCCGGCGGCATGCGCGGCGTCGGCATGGCGCAGCGCCTGGCGGGCGAAGTTGACTTGCGCGCCTTCGAACCACACCGCGCCCGGCATGGTGGCCGGGCGTTTCAGCACCTGGGCCCACGGCGTGGGCGACTGGATGTCGAACCAGCGCCACACCGCCGCCCAGAAGGCGTCGAGGTCGGTCACCGACCAGTGCCAGAAGTCGTCGTAGCTGGCGAAGCGCCGGCCCAGGTCGGACTCGACCTGCTGCTGGAAACGGGCGATCAGCGGCGTGCGCGGCGGTGTCGGTTCGGTCATCGGGCAGGCCTCGGATCGACGTCGATGAAGCGCCAGTAGTCGCGCATGAACGGATGCCGCCAGAAGTGGTGCGTCCACGGCTGCACGAGATACGGCCGCACGTTGTGCGCATGCACCTTGTAGGGCATGTAGGCCACGAGCAGGTTCTTCGCCTGGCGCATCACGGCCTCGCGCTCGGGCCCGTCGGGCAGCGCGCGCTGGCGTTCGTAGAGCCGGTCGAAGGCGGCGAGCTGGAAGCGCGGGTCGTTGGCCTCGCCGGCGTTCGGCCCGTAGGCGATGCCGAGGAAGAAGCCGCCGTCGGGCGAACCGGCGCTCCACGAGTAGCCCCACATCATCAGCGTGCCGGCGCGGCTCTTCTTCAGCAGCTCGGGCCAGGTGGAGATGTCGAAGCGCACGCGCAGGCCCACGGCGTCGAGCGCACGTTTCCACAGCTCGTTGGCGCGCCGGTCGCGCAGCGTGGCCTGCGAGGCGATCACCAGCTCGAGCGGCTGGCCGTCGGGCTGCTCGCGCCAGCCGTCGCCGTTGCGGTCGACGTAGCCATACAGGTCCAGCAGCGCGCGGGCACGCGCCGGGTCGTGGTCGCTCATCTCGCTCTTGTACGCCGGGTCGTGGCCCGAGGTGAACGGCGGCACCGTGCTCTGCGCCGGCGTGCCGAAGCCGCCGAGCACATGGTCGACGAAGGCCCGGCTGTCGAAGGCCAGCGCGATGGCGCGGCGCAGCGCCACCTTCTCGGGCGTGTAGCCGCCCACCAGCGGGTGCTCCATGAAGAAGAAGTTCATGGTGATGTCGGGCATGGCCGGCGTCTGCAGCGACAGGCCCTGCCGCGCCAGGAACGGCGCGATGCGGCCGCCCGGCGCGGCCAGCTGGCGGAAGTCGCCGGGCACTTCGAGCCAGTCGAAGCTGCCCTCGAGGAAGCTGAGCCAGCGCGGCTGCGCTTCCTCGACGACGTGGCAGACGATGCGGTCGGCCAGCGGCAGTGCGCGGCCCTTCAGGCGTGCGGCGATCTGCTGCGCGATCGGCTCGTCGGCCGGCGTGCCGTCGTACTCGACGCGGCGGTAGCGCGGGTTGCGCACGAGCTCGATGCGCGAGCCGCGGCGCCACGCCGCCAGCCGGTAGCCGCCGGTCCCCACCGGGTGGGCGCCGATGTCGTCGCCGTAGCGCTCGCACACCTCGCGCGCCACCGCGCCGCCGTACACCGGGTGCGCCAGGTTGTAGACGAAGCGCGGGTCGGGCTCGCCCAGGCGGATGCGGAAGGTGTAGCGGTCGAGCGCGCGCACGCCTTCGACCTCGGCGTCGTAGTCGAAGGGCTTGCGCGTGTCGATCGCGCGCTTGCGCAGCTCGCTCAGGCCGGGCAGCTTCTGCTGCTCGAAGATGTACAGGTCGCTGGAGTTGAAGCGCGGGTCGTAGAAGCGCTTGATGGCGTAGACGTGGTCGTGCGCCGTCAGCTCGCGCGGCTTGCCGCCGAAGGCAGGGTCGTCGGCGAAGAGGATGCCGGGCTTCAGGCGCACGGTGATCGTGCGGCCGTCGGCCGAGACCTCCGGCAGCGCCGCCGCGGTGTTCGGCAGCAGGCGCACCGGGCGCGCGAGGTAGTCGTAGGTGAGCGGCGCCTCGAAGATGTGCGCCAGGACCTCGTTGGTGTTCTGGTCGCTGTTCGTCTGCACCGGGTCGAGCACCGTCTCGGGGCTCGAGAACGCGAGGTTGAGCACGCGCTCGCCAGCGGGCCGCCCCGGTGCCGCGGCGCTGTCCGGACGGCCCAGCGCCAGCGCGGGCAGGGCCGCGCCGGCGGCGACGATCAGCGGCCTGCGCCGCACGCCCGGCAAGGCCTTCAGTGCGCGGCCCGCGAAGGGCCGTCGATGTCGAGGTACTGCCAGTAGTCCTGCCAGAACAGCGGGCGGCGGTAGCCGATGACCCAGGGCTGCGCCATGTCGGTGACGATGCGGTGCACGTGGGTCTTGTAGGGCGCGTAGACGATGGCGAGCCGCTTGGCTTCCTCGAACAGCGCGCGGCGCTCGGGGCCGTCCGGCATCACCGTCAGCTTGTCGTAGATGGCGTCGAGCTGCGGCATCTTGAAGCGCGCCAGATTCTGGCCGCCCATCTGCTTGCTGTGGAAGCGCTGGAACGCGCCCTGGCCGTCGGGATCGGCCGCCATCGTGCCCAGGCCCCACATCTGCAGCTTGCCGGCGCGCGCAGCCTTCAGGTTCTCGGGCCACTTGGCCGGGCGGAACTCGATGCGGATGCCCAGCAGCTTCATGTCGCGCCGCCACAGCTCGTCGAGCTTGCGCGTCACCTGGTCGGGCTGCGTGGCCTTGGTGAGCACCAGCGGCTTGCCGTCGGGCAGGTCGCGCCAGCCGTCGCCGTCCTTGTCGGTGTAGCCGTACATGTCCAGCAGCGCCTTGGCCTTGGGCAGGCTGTACTCGCCCATCTCGCTCCTGAACCCGGGGGTGTAGGCGTAGGTGTTGGGCACCACGGGGCTGTGCGCCGGGATGGCCTGACCGAAGCGCACGAGGTCGATCTCGCGCTGCACGTCCACGGCCAGGAAGATCGCGCGGCGCAGCGCCACCTTGTCCGGCGTGTAGCCGCCGACGACCGGGTCTTCCATGTTGAAGTAGGTGAACACGGCGTCGCTGCGCACCATGCGGAAACCCTGCACGCCCTGCCTGGCCAGGTTGGGCGCGACCTTGCCGCCCGGCATCGCCTGCTGGATGAACTCGTTGGGCACGGCCTCGATGAGATCGCTGTCCTTCTTCAGGAACGTCAGCCAGCGCGGCTGCGCTTCCTCGATGATCGAGATCTCGACCCGGTCGATCAGCGGGATGCGCTTGCCCTGCAGGCGCTTGACGATGGCCTGCGCCGCCAGGTCGCCCGGCTCGGGCTCCGAGTGCCAGGTCATCTCGCGGAACTCGGGGTTGCGCTCGAGCGCGATGAACGAGCTGCGCCGCCACTGCACGAGCTTGTAGGGACCGGTGCCCACCGGGTGGGCCATGATGTCGCTGCCGTAGTGCTCGACCACCTCGCGCGCCACGGCGCCGGTGAGGTCGCTGCCCGTGAGCGCGCCGGTGATGAAGCGCGGCGACGGCTCCTCCATCGTGAACTGGATCGTGTAGCGGTCGAGCGCCTTGATGCCGGGCAGCGGCGTGTCGTAGTCGAAGGGCTTCTTCGAATCGAGCGCCTGCTTGCGGCGTTCCGACAGGCCGAGGAACTTGAACGTCTCCATCCACGTCCAGGCCGGGCTCTTCACCACCGGATCGGCGTAGCGCATGTACGAGTAGACGTAGTCCTGCGCCACCAGCTCGCGCCGCTGGCCCTTGAAGGCCGGGTCGCTGGCGAAGTAGATGCCGGGCTTGACCTTCACAGTCCACGTCCGGTAGTCGGCGCTGTGCGTGGGCATGCCGTCGGCCGTGAGCGGCCGCACCTTCACCGGCCGGGCGAGCGGGTCGTACTGGTACAGCGCCTCGAAGATGTGCGGCGTGACGGTGCGCGAGTACAGGTCGGAGATCTGCGCCGGGTCGAAACCCGTCTCCGCGGTGGGGAACGCGTAGCGCAGCACCTTCTTCTCGCCGCTGGTCTGCGCCACGGCCACGAGCGGCAGCGCCAGCGCCGCGACCAGCGCACCACGCGCCAGCCGGCGCAGGAACGTCGTCGTCGATGTCATTGCGGTGCCCCCGCGCCGCGCCGGCGCAGCTCGTCGGTGTCGATGTCCACGTACTTCCAGAAGTCGCGCACGAAGATGTTGCGGTGGTAGCCCACCACCCAGGGGTGTGCCATGTCGGTGAAGATGCGGTGCACGTGCACCTTGTAGGGCATGTAGGCCACCATCAGCCGCGCCGCCTCCTGCATGGTGGCCAGGCGCTCGGGGCCGTCGGGCAGGCCGCGCTGCTTCTCGTACAGCCGGTTGAACGCCGGCAGGTCGAAGCGGGCGTGGTTGGCCTGGCCCTTGTTGGGGCCGTAGCCCAGTGCCAGGAAGGTGTCGCCGTCGGGCTGCGCGGCGCTCCAGCCCACGCCCCACATCTGCAGCTTGCCCGCGCGGCTGGCCTTCAGGTTCTCGGGCCACTTGGCCACCTTGAAGGTCATGCGGATGCCGATGGCCGTCATGTTGCGCTGCCACAGGTCGTTGAGCTGGCGGCTCTGCTGGTCGGGGCTCGTGGCGTACTCGATCACCAGCGGCTTGCCGTCGGGCTGCTCGCGCCAGCCGTCGCCGTTGCGGTCGACGTAGCCGTGCATGTCGAGCAGGGCCTTGGCGCGCGCGACGCTGTAGTCGCTCATCTCACTCTTGAACGCGGGGTCGTAGCCCCAGGTCTCGGGCCCGATGGGGCCCTGCGCCGGGATCGCCTGGTTGCGACGCGCGAGCCGGATCTCGCGCTCCAGGTCCACGGCCAGGCTGATGGCGCGGCGCAGTGCGACCTTGTGCGGCTCGTAGCCGCCGACCACCGGGTCTTCCATGCCGAAGTACGACACCGCCACGTCGGCGCGTGGGTAGCGCACCATCTGGATGCCGCGCTTGGCCAGGTGCGGCGCGAGCTTGTTGTTCGGGATGGCGGTCTGGGCGAAGTCGCTCGGCAGCTGGTCGAGCAGGTCCTGCTCCTCGTTGAGGAAGCTCAGCCAGCGGGGCTGCGGCTCCTCGATGATGGAGATGACGATCTGGTCGATCATCGGCAGCTTGCGGCCCTTGAAGGCCTGCGCCACCTTCTGCAGGCGCGGGTCGCCCTGCGGCACGTCCTCGTCGTAGCGCAGATCGCGGAAGCCCGGGTTCTTCACCAGCACGATCCGCGAGCTGCGCTTCCACTGCGCCAGCTTGTACGGGCCGGTGCCCACCGGATGCTCGCCGACGCGGTCGCCGTAGGCTTCGACCACCTCGCGCGCCATGGCGCCGGTGAGCGAGCCGTCGGCGAAGTTGTACAGGAAGCGCGGCGTCGGCACCCCCAGCTTCACCTGGAAGGTGTAGCGGTCGAGCGCCTTGATGCCTTCGACCGGCGTGTCGTAGTCGAACGGCTTGTTCTCGGCCATGCGCTTCTTGCGCAGCTCCGACAGCCCGAGGATCTGGGCGTTCTCGAAGATGTAGAGATTGCCGCTCTTCCAGCGCGGGTCGTAGTGGCGCTTGAGCGCGTAGACGTAGTCCTCGGCCACCAGCTCGCGCCGCTGACCCTTGAAGGCCGGGTCGTCGGCGAAGTAGATGCCGGGCTTGATGCGGATCGTGAAGGTCTTGAAGTCGTCCGACACCTGCGGCATCTCGGCCGCGGTGTTGGTGCGCAGCCGCGCCGGCTTGGCGAGGAAGGCGAACTCCAGCGGCGCGTCGAAGATGTTGGCCACCACCGTGCGCGAATACAGGTCGGTGATCTGCGCCGGGTCGAAGGTGGTCTCGGCGATGAGGAAGGCGTAGCGCAGCACCTTGGTCTCGGGCGCGCCGTCCTGGGCATCGCGCGGCGCCTGCGCCGAGGCGGCCAGGCCGAGGCTCAGCGAGACACCCAGCGCCACGCCCCGGGCCCAGCGGCCCACGTGCCGCGTGCGCGCCCACGGGCCGGTCGGGCCGGGCACCTGGGGCCGCTGGCCGGCCCCGCCGATCGATCGCTTCATTTCGCACACCCCACGCGCACCTTCAGGCGCGCCACAACCCGGGCGCCACGCGGTGCGCCACACCCGACGCGCGCCGCGCGGCGCGCAACAACCCAGCCACGCCCTGCGGCGCGCAAGACCGACGCGCGCCGCTCGGGCGCGCAAGACCGGCCAGTGTAAGGAAGCGGCGTTTTCCGGGATGCCGGGGTGGGCCCGGGGCTCAGGTGGTCGGCTGGCGCACCAGGGCGAGCGATCCCGCCACCCCGGGCACGAAGGTGTAGAGCTCGGCGTGCGTGGGCTGCAGGATGTTCGGTCCGGCCTTCACCTCGAGCACGGCGCCGGGCACGCCGTCGACGGCGACGGCGGTGCCGACCATCCAGCTGGCCGCGGTGCTGTCGTTGAGCTGCCCCAGCGAGGTGAGAGTGCCCGTCTGCAGGCCGTACTGCAGCACCGTGCTGCCGCGGCAGTCGCTGCGCTGCGGCAGCGGCTGGCACAGCAGCAGCGCGGTGTTGTCGATGGACAGTCGGCTGCGCGTCGCCGAATTCACGCCAGAGGCGATGGCGCCGATGACCTGCACGCCGGTGTGGACCCGGGTGTCGTCGCTGCCGTCGGTGCGCACGCGGCGCAGTTCCGGCTGCGCGCCGGTGCGCCCGGTGGCGTACCAGACGGTGTCGCCGCGCATCGCCCACACCGTGCGGTGCTCGTCGGCCGCCGGCGCCGGCAGAACGGTCACCGCCTGGCCGCTGGCCTTGTCGACCATGACGAGGGCCCCGCGCGCGGCACCGGCGCGCAACTGCACCAGCAGGCCGGTGGCCGTCTGCGCCAGCAGGTCGGCACGGTCGTGGCCGGCTTCGGCGGCGCGCAGCGTGCGCACCGTGCCCCCGCCATCCAGCGTGAGCAGGGCGCTGCCGTCGTTGAAGTGCAGCGACGGGCTGTCGAAGGCCGCGACGCCCGACCCGTGCGTGAACGCGTGCAGCGCGGGGCTGAGCGTCACCGCGCCCGCGGTGGCGCCCAGGCGGCGCAGCGCCGTCCCGGTGCGCACGAAGGCGCCCTCGGTGGCGTTGAAGCCGGTGCGGGCACTGTCGATGGCCGTGATGGCGTCACCGCCGTTCACGTCGACGCGCGTGAGCGTCGGCCCGTACGCCACCAGCCGCGCCGGCGATGCCGTGGCGTCGACGGCGAGCATCCACCACAGTGCGCCGTCGTCGCCCAGCAGGTGCGGCGGCTGGACGGTGACGCCGAGCGGCAGCCGCACGGGCGGCGCATCGGCGGCGGTGCCCGTGCGCACGAGCACGTGCACGTTGTCGGCGCCGGTCTGGCAGCTGCCGTCGGCACCGCCGGCCACCACCACCACCCACGCCTGGCGCGCATCGGCCTGCAGCGGCACGGCCTGCTGCACCCAGCAGGCGTCGGACAGCGACGACAGCTGGCGCGCCGCGGGTGTGCCGGCCTGGGTGAGGTCGATGTGCATCAGCGCGCCGCCGCGCACGAAGTAGGCCTGCGACGAACCCTTGTACGTGAGCGTGCGCGCCGCGGCATCGGCAGTGAAGGCGGGCGACAGCGTGAGCGCCGTCGTCGCTTCCACCGGCAGCGCCAGCAGCGGCGTGCCGGCGGCGGCCTGCGCATCGGCGACGAGCACGCTGTTGACGACGCCGCTGCTGCCGGCGTCGCTGCGCGTGCTGATGCCGGCGACCAGGTGCCCGTTGGCAGCCGTCGGCGGGGGTGACGACGCCGGCGGTGCCGACGGCTGCGCCGTGCCCGACCCGCCGCCACCACCGCCGCCCCCGCCACCACCACAGGCCGCGAGCAGTGCGCTCAACGCCAGCGCGGGCAGCCAGCGCGCTGGGCTTCGGCTGGCGCCGGCGAAGGGTGCAGAGGCTGCACGGCGAACGGCATGGCCAGCGTCGCCATCGACCGAGCGCGGAAGCAGAAGCGGAAGCGAAAGCGGACGACGGACGACGGAACAACGGACAAGGGCGGATGCGGGCATGGCGGCCTCCATCGGGTACGGCCGCGGTGCAACGGCATCCGCCGTACCGGGCCTGGGGCCATACCCCCCGTTGCGGGGGGATGGAAACCCGTGCCCGAGGCCGCCGCCCACGCCTGCCGAGCCCCGCGGGAAACCCGCAGCGGGGCCCCTCATCGGCCCCGCCTACACTCGCGCCTTCGCGAAATCGGCCCCCACGAAGGGCCGCACGACCATGGCTGCCTATCTCATACGCCGCTTGTGGCAGATGATTCCCACGCTGGCCGGCGTGGTGCTGCTGGTGTTCTTCCTGTTCAAGTATTTCGGCGGCGACCCCGCGGAAGTGCTGGGCGGCCAGAACGCCAGTGCCGAACAGATCGCGGCCATCCGCAAGCAGCTCGGCCTGGACGAGCCGGTGTGGGTGCAGCTGTGGATCTTCGTCAAGCAGATCGTCACGTTCGACTGGGGCAAGAGCTGGGCGACCAACGAGTCGATCAGCCACCTGTTCGCCGACCGCCTGCCGAACACGCTGACGGTGATGATCCCGATCCTCATCCTCGACGTGGTGCTGGCGCTGCCCATCGCCATGTGGGTGGCCTACAAGCGTGGCAGCCTCACCGACCGCACGATCATGGTCGCCACCACGATCGCGCTGTCGATCAGCTTCCTGGTCTACGTCATCGTCGGGCAGTACGTGTTCGGCTTCCAGCTCGGCTGGTTCCCGGTGCAGGGCTGGAGCGACAGCGTCTGGACCAACCTGCTCGTCTACGCGCCGCTCCCGGTGCTGCTGGCGGTGAGCGTGAGCCTGGCGCCGCAGACGCGGCTGTACCGCAGCTTCCTGCTCGACGAGCTGGGCCAGGACTACGTGCGCACCGCGCGCGCCAAGGGCATGACCGAACGCGTGGTGCTGTTCCGCCACGTGCTGCGCAACGCCATGATCCCCATCCTCACCAACATCGGCCTGCAGCTGCCCGGCATCTTCGTCGGCAGCTTCCTGATCGAGGTGTTCTTCTCCATCCCCGGCCTGGGCCGCGAGGTCTACACGGCGGTGAACCGCAGCGACTTCCCCGTCATCCAGGCCGCCACCATCTACCTGGCGGTGCTGACCATGGTGATCAACCTGCTCACCGACCTGGCGTTCCGCGCGGTGGACCCGCGCGTGGTGCTGAAGTGAGGGCGATGCGATGAGTGCCGTGCTTCCCGCATCCCCCCGCAACACGCTCGACGACGCCAACCAGAAGAGCGAAGGCGTCTGGCACGCCGCGTGGCGCCGCTTCAAGGGCGATCGCGTCGGCTTCGTCTCGCTGCTGGTGGTGCTGGCCTTCCTGGTGATGATCGTGCTGTCGGGCCTGGGCGTCGTCGCCAGCGGCTGGCAGAACGAGGTGGGCGTGCCCAACGCGCCGCCCACCTTCATGGGCCCGGCGCCGCCGCAGGCCACCAGCGCGATCGAAGCGCCCAAGGGGCCGAACGTCGACCTCTCCGACATCGACCCCCTCGCGCCGCGCTACCAGGAATGGGAACAGCGCGCGCGCCAGTTCCAGACGACCGAGACGGTGAAGGTCGACACGCTGCCGCTGGGCGGCGACCGGCTGGGGCGCGACGTGCTGGCCAAGGCGATCAAGGGCACCGAGATCTCGGTGTTCGTCGGCGTGATGGCCGCGCTGGCGGCCACCGCCATCGGCACGCTGCTCGGCGCCTTCGCCGGCTTCTTCGGCGGCAAGGTCGGCGACGTGCTCGAGTGGCTCTACAACGTCTTCGAGAGCATCCCCAACATCCTGCTCATCTTCGCCTTCGCCGCGGCGCTGAACACGCGCGGCGTGCAGACGGTGGTGATCATCCTGGCGCTCACCGGCTGGACCGGCATGTACCGCCAGGTGCGCGCCGAGTTCATCAAGCACAGCAGCCGCGAGTACGTGCGCAGCGCCGAGGCCATCGGCGCCTCGAGCATGAGCCGCATGTTCCGCCACATCCTGCCCAACGTCAGCCACGTGGTGCTGGTGCGCATGGGCCTGCTGGTCGTCGGCTTCATCAAGGCCGAGGTCATCCTGTCGTACCTGGGGCTGGGCGTGCGCGTCGACCAGGTGAGCTGGGGCACGATGCTGGCCGAGGCCCAGGCCGAGCTGCTGCTGGGCCACTGGTGGCAGCTGGCCGCGGCCACGCTCTTCATGGCCGTGTTCGTCACCGCGTTCTCGATGATGGCCGACGCGCTGCGCGACGCGCTCGACCCCAAGCTGCGCGGGCTGGAGAAGTGACCATGCACGAGACGCGCGCCTCGCTCGCCTCCCCCGAGTCCGGAACCTGAACATGCTGCTTTCCATCCAGGACCTGAAGGTCGGCTTCCGCATGGGCCACGGCGTGGTGGCCGAGGCCGTCAAGGGCGTCAGCTTCGACATCCCCGAGAACACCACCGTCGCGCTGGTGGGCGAATCGGGCTCGGGCAAGAGCGTCACGGCGATGAGCGTGCTGAACCTGCTGCCCGACAACGCCATGCGCGAAGGCCGCATCCTGTGGCAGGGCAAGGACCTGCTGCAGACCAGCCTGCCCGAGCTGCAGGCGCTGCGCGGCCGCGAGATCGCCTGCGTCTTCCAGGACCCGATGAGCTCGCTCAACCCGGTGTTCGACGTCGGCAGCCAGCTGTGCGAGCCGCTGATGAAGCACCTGGGCCTGGGCCGCGCCGCCGCCATGAAGCGGGCCGAGGAGCTGCTGGCCGAGGTGGGCATCCCCGAGCCCAAGCGACGCCTGAAGAGCTACCCGCACGAGATGAGCGGCGGCCAGCAGCAGCGCGTGATGATCGCCATGGCGCTGGCGTGCGAACCCAAGCTGCTGATCGCCGACGAGCCCACCACGGCGCTCGACGTCACCATCCAGCGCCAGATCATCGAGCTGCTGGCGAAGCTGAAGACCACGCACAAGATGAGCGTGCTGTTCATCAGCCACGACCTGGGGCTGGTGGGCGAGATCGCCGACCGCGTGGTGGTGATGCGCCACGGCGTCATCCGCGAGCAGGGCCCGGCGCTGCGCATCTTCGAGCAGCCGCAGGACGACTACACCAAGGCGCTGCTCGCCTGCCGCCCCAGCCTGGAAGGCAACCCGGCGCGGCTGATGGTGATCGACGACCACATGGCCGGCCGCGGCGCGCAAGGCACGGCCAAGGCCAAGGACCCGAACGCCCCCGTCGTGCTGGAGGTGAAGTCGCTGGCCAAGAGCTTCTGGCTGCGCCAGGGCCTGTTCGGCAAGCGCGAGTTCCGCGCCGTGCAGAACGTCAACTTCCAGCTGCGCAAGGGGCACACGCTGGGCGTGGTCGGCGAATCGGGTTCGGGCAAGACGACCATGGGCCTGACGCTGCTGCGCCTGCACGAGCCCACCGGCGGCGAAGTCATCTTCGACGGCCGCAACCTGCTCAAGCTGACGAGCAAGGAGCGTGAGGGCATGCGCCGGCGCATCCAGATCGTCTTCCAGAACCCGTACGCCAGCCTCAACCCGCGCTTCACCATCGGCCAGACGCTGGTGGAGCCGATGGCCATCCACGGCATCGGCGCCAGCCTCGCCGAACGCGAGGCCCGCGCCCGTGCGCTGCTCGAGAAAGTGGGCCTCGACGGCCGCGCCTTCGGCAAGTACCCGCACGAGTTCAGCGGCGGCCAGCGCCAGCGCGTGGCCATCGCCCGCTGCCTGACGCTCAACCCCGAGGTGCTGGTGCTCGACGAGGCGGTGAGCGCGCTCGACGTGAGCGTGCAGGCCCAGGTGCTGAACCTGCTGAAGGACCTGCAGGACGAATTCGGCCTGAGCTACGTCTTCATCAGCCACGACCTCGCGGTGGTGCGCTTCATCAGCGACGAGGTGCTGGTGATGAAGGACGGCGTGGTCGTCGAGCAGGCCAGCGCCGAGCAGATCCTGGCCGCGCCGCGCGAGGAGTACACCAAGCGGCTGCTGGCGGCGGTGCCGCGGGGGTACCGCAAGGCGGCTTGAGGCGGCGCGCCCGGGCGATCGCCCCGGCCGCCGGCAACCCGCGGCCGCCGGCCCGCGCCGTCAACCGGCCGGCCGCGTTGCTGCCGGCTCCGGCGGCGCCGGCCGCATGGTCACGATCGGCAGGGCGCGAACCTGCGGCGCCGCGCGCGCCCGCAGCTGCCCGCACCCCGCCTCCACGTCCTGCCCGGCAGAGCGCCGCAGCTTGGTGAGCACGCCGCGCCGGTGCAGCATGCGCGCCATGGCGGCGGCGCGCTCGGCGGCGGGGCGGCGGTAGTCCAGGCCGTCGACGGCGTTGTAGGGGATGAGGTTGAGCACGGCATGGCGGCCGGCCAGCAGTTCGGCGGCGGCCTCGACCTCGTCGTCGCCGTCGTTGATGCCGTCGAGCAGGGTCCACTGGATCTGCGCCGGGTAGCCGCTGGCGCGGGCGTAGGCGTCGGCTGCGTCGACCAGCGCGGCAGGCGCCAGCCGCGGCGCGCGGGGCAGCAGCTGCTCGCGCAACGCCGTGCGCGTGGTGTGCAGCGACAGCGCGAGCGCCGGCCGCACCTGGCCCTTGGTGCGTGCCATCAGGCGTTCGAAGACGCGCTCGTCGCCCACCGTGGACAGCACCAGGTTCTTGTGGCCGATGCCGCCGGTGGTGCCGAGCATGTCGATCGCCTCGAGCACCGCGTCGAGGTTGTGCGCCGGCTCGCCCATGCCCATGAACACCACCTTGTGCACTGGCCGCAACGCGCGTGCCGCGGCCACCTGGCCGACGATCTCGGCGCTGCCCAACTGGCGCAGCAGGCCGCCCTGGCCGGTCATGCAGAAGCGGCAGCCGACGGCGCAGCCGACCTGCGTGCTGACGCACAGCCCGGGGATGCGGTCGCCGCCCGGGCCGGGCGCAAGCAGCACACTCTCCACCGTCTGGCCGTCGGCCAGTGCGAGCAGCAGGCGTTCGGAGCCGTCGGCACCGGGGTGGCGCGACGCCACCCGTGCCAGCGCCTGCCACTCGGCCCGCAGCGCGGGCAGCGCGTCGAGCACGCGGCGTGGCAGGAAGCCGGCGTCGCGCGCCGCGTCGCCGGCCGGCGGCAGGCCGTGCACCCAGCGGCGCAACAACAGGCGCTGGTGCGGCGGCAGGGCGCCCAGCGCATGCAGGCGCTGGACGAGGGCGGCGATGTGCATGGCCGCGATTGTGATTCGTCGCCACCGGCCGCCTTCCGGCGGCAAAGATACGCAAAGGGTCGCAGCGCCGCGGGAACCTTCAGGCGCGCCGCAGACAATGCCCGCATGCCCTTGCCTGCCCCTTCGCGCGCCGCCTTCGCGCTGGCGCCGCTGCTGTTGCCGTGCCTGCTCGTCGGCGGTGGAACCGCCTGGTCCCAGACGCCGCCCTCGCCCTCGTCGCCTGCCGCCGCACCGGCCGCGCCTTCCGCGGCGCGCCCGGCGGCGGCCGCATCGGCGCCCGCGGCGCGGCCCCCGGCCGCCGCGGCGTCGGCGCCCAACGCGGGGCAGCAGCAGCGCATCGAGATCACCGGCGGCCGCAACAGCGACACCGAGCAGCGCCGCCAGGCGACGGCCTCGAAGATCGTCATCGGCCGCGAGGAGATCGACAAGTTCGGCGACGCCACCGTGGGCGAGGTGCTGCGCCGCCTGCCCGGCGTGACCACGCCCGGCGCGCCCGGCCGCGGCGGGCCGCCGCGCATGCGCGGGCTGGGCGGCGGCTTCACCCAGCTGCTGATCGACGGCCAGCGCGTGCCGCCCGGCTTCAGCCTCGAGAGCCTGACGCCTGAGCAGGTGGAGCGCATCGAGATCCTGCGCGCGCCCACCGCCGAGACCGGCGCACGGGCCATCGCCGGCACCATCAACATCATCACGCGCGAAGGCTTCCGCCGCCGGCTGAACGACCTGCGCCTGGGCTTCGGCGTCGAGAACGGCCAGGTCAGCCCGGGCGTCTCGTGGAACCACAACGACAGCGCCGGCAACCTCATCTACACGCTCTCGGCCTCGGTCTTCGGCCCGCGGCGCGAGAACGTGAACGAGAGCCACACGCGCATCACCGACGCCGCCACGGGTGCGCTGCTCGAAGAGCGCGTGTACCGCAGCACGGGGCGCGACAAGCGAGTGGGCGCCAACCTCAACGGCCGGCTGCAGTGGCGCCTGGGGGAAGGCGGTGACTCGCTGTCGCTGATGCCGATGGTCTTCCACAACGAAGGCGGCGGCGACACCCGCTTCACGCTGCAGCCCTTGATCCAGCCACGCGCGTGCCAGCCCGGCCAGGTGGAGGGCTGCACCGCCGACTACTACACCAGCGGCACCAGCCGCAACGACAGCCGCTTCACCAACGCCCGGCTCGGCTGGCAGTACCGCCAGCGCATCGGCGGCGTGCGCTGGGAAGGCGGCGGCGGTGCCGGCAGCTGGCGTTCGGTGAGCGCCACCTCGCGCAACGAGTTCGGCACGCAAGGCGGCAGCGGCGTGCGCACCAGCGACGACCGCGCCACCACCACCGAACAGTCGCTCCAGCTCAACCTCAAGGCCACCGCGTTGGCCGGCGGCGCCGACGACGGCAGCGGTGCGCACAGCCTGGTGGCCGGCGCCGAGATCGACGGCTCCGAGCGCGACGAGTTCCGCCGCAACGTGCTCGATGGCCAGGTGCTCGCCGGCGACTTCGGCGAGAACCTCTCGGCGCGCGCGCTGCGCCTGGCCGCCTTCGTGCAGGACGAGTGGCAGCTCTCGCCGCGCTGGGGCTTGCACGCCGGGTTGCGCTGGGAAGGCATCACCACGCGCGGCGACACCGGCCTGGGCGAGCGCCCCACCAACCGCAGCAGCGTGTGGACGCCGCTGGTGCACGCCGTCTTCAAGCCCGACCCCAAGGGCCGCGACCAGCTGCGCATCAGCCTGACGCGCAGCTACCGCAGCCCCGGGCTGGGATCGCTGATCGCCCGGCCCACCATCAACCGCTACTACCCGGTGGACGGGCCGAGCTGCGCCCAGGTGCTTCCCGGCGAGCCGTGCAACACCGAGAACAGCCCCGACAGCGCCGGCAACCCCGCGTTGCAGCCCGAGCTGGCCACCGGCATCGACATCGCGATCGAGCGCTACCTCGAAGGCGGCGGCGTGCTCAGCGCCAACCTGTTCCACCGCGAGATCAGCAACCTGTTCCGCGGCGTCACCGCGCGGGAGGCCAACCCGGCGTGGAGCCCCGGCCGCCCGCGCTGGGTGCGGCGCACGCAGAACATCGGCGACGCCACCACCACCGGCATCGAACTCGAAGCCAAGTTCAGGCTCGACCAGCTGATCAGCGGCGCCACGCCGGTGGAGCTGCGCACCAACCTCTCGGTCTACGACTCGAAGGTCAAGGCCGTGCCCGGGCCCGACAACCGGCTCGACCAGCAGGCCAGGGCCACGGCCAACCTGGGCGCCGACTACCGCCTGCGCGGCACGCCGCTCACGCTGGGCGGCAACGTCAACTGGGTGCCGGCGACGACGACGCGCATCGACGAAGGGCAGACCAGCACCGCCAGCCGCAAGACGATCTGGGACGCCTACGCGCTGTGGACCTTCAACCCGCACACCGCGCTGCGCCTTCTGGGCAACAACCTCGACCCGCGCGACCACGCCACCACCACGGTGAACGACACGCGGCTGGCCAGCGGCGTCACGGAACGCGCCACCACCGTGTCGGGCGGGCCCAGCTTCGTGAACTGGCAGCTGCGGCTGGAGCTGAAGCTGTAACCGGCCCTGCGCGGCGGGCAGGCAGGCGGCTCGCGTGCGCGAAGCGGCCGCTGTTGCCTGCGCGACAGCGGCCACGCGGCTTCAGGGATGGCCCGGTCGCCGCCACCGTTGACGGCCGGCACACTGGGCCGATCGTTTCAGCTTCGCCACCGGACGCCGCCATGACCCTCCGCCGCCGCCCCTTCCTCGCCGCCGCCGCCACCGTCACCGCCGGCGCGATCGCGCTGCTCGCCGCCGGCAGCGCCAGCGCCCAGGGCGCCTGGCCGAGCAAGCCGGTGCGCATCGTCGTGCCCTTCGCCGCCGGTGGCACCACCGACATCCTGGCGCGCGCCATCGCGCCCGAGCTGCAGAAGGCCTTCGGCCAGCCCTTCGTCGTCGACAACAAGCCCGGCGCCGGCGGCAACAACGGCGCGGCCGAGGTGGCCAAGGCGCCGAACGACGGCCACACGCTGCTGATGGGCACCGTCGGCACGCACGCCATCAACCCGTCGCTGTACCCGAAGATGCCCTACGACCACGTCAAGGATTTCGCGCCCGTGACGCTGGTGGCCGGCGTGCCCAACGTGCTGGTGCTCAACCCGGCGACGGCGCAGAAGCACGGCATCAACAGCGTGGCCGACCTGGCGCGCGTGGCCAAGGCCAACCCCGGGCGGCTGAACGTCGCCAGCTCGGGCAACGGCACCTCGATCCACCTCAGCGCCGAGCTGTTCAAGTCGCTCACCGGCACCTTCATGCTGCACCTGCCGTACCGCGGCTCGGGGCCGGCGCTGATCGACCTGATGGCGGGCAACACCGACCTGATGTTCGACAACCTGCCTTCGGCACTGCCGCACATCAAGAGCGGCAAGCTCAAGGCGCTGGCGGTGACGAGCCGCGAGCGTTCGCAGGCGCTGCCCGAGCTGCCCACGGTGGCCGAGGCAGGCGGCCCGGCGCTGCGCAGCTTCGAGGCCAGCTCGTGGTTCGGCCTGCTCGCGCCGGCGGGCACGCCGGCGGACATCGTCAACCGGCTGCAGCAGGAAACCGCCAAGGCGCTCGCCAGCCCGGCGGTGAAGGAGCGCATGCTGTCGCAGGGCGCCATCCCCAGCGGCATGGCGCCGGCCGACTTCGCCCGGCTGATCGACGCCGAGACGAAGAAGTGGGCCGAGGTGGTGAAGGTGTCGGGCGCGAAGATCGACTGAACGGGCGCATCGCACACCGCCCGGCGCCGCTGCGCCGGGCGGCGCGGCAGCCCGGCGTATGCTCGCGGCCCGTGTTCCGACCGCCCGATCCCGCGCCCCTGCCCGGCGCTTCGCCATGACCGAGACCCCCGCCGCCCGCGAGCCCGCCGCGCTGCGCCCGCACGAGCTGCTCACCGACTACTACCGCGACGAAGCCGACCGCCAGCGCTTCATCCGCCGCATCTTCGACGAGACCGCGTCCGACTACGACCGCATCGAGCGCGTGCTGGCCTTCGGCAGCGGCAGCTGGTACCGGCGCGAGGCGCTCAAGCGCGCCGGGCTCGCCAGCGGCATGCAGGTGCTGGACGTGGGCTTCGGCACCGGCCTCGTGGCGCGCGAGGCGCTGTCGATCATCGGCCCGACCGGTTCGCTCACCGGCGTCGACCCGAGCCCGGGCATGATGAGCCAGGCGCAGCTGGCCGGCGTCGAGCTGGTCACCGGCATGGCCGAGCAGATCCCGCGGCCCGACGCCAGCGCCGATTTCCTCAGCCTGGGCTACGCGCTGCGCCACATCGCCGACGTGGCCGCGGCCTTCTCCGAGTTCCACCGCGTGCTGCGCCCCGGCGGCCGGCTGCTGGTGCTGGAGATCACCAAGCCGCGCGGCGCGTTCGCCACCGCGCTGCTCAAGGGCTACATGCGCGCCGTGGTGCCGGGCATCGCGCGGGTCGTCGGCCGCCAGCGCCACGACACGGCGCACTTGTGGCGCTACTACTGGGACACGATCGAGGCCTGCATCCCGCCCGAGCAGGTGATGGCCGCGCTGCGCGACGCCGGCTTCCACGACGTGAAGCGCGAGGTGCAGCTGGGCATCTTCTCCGAGTACACGGCGATCCGGCGTTAGGCACGCCGCCGGGCGCGCCGGCGGGCCGGCCGCAGGCGCGGTCAGACGCGGTCAGACGCGCACGTAGATCCGCCGCCGGTCCATCCACACGGCGACCAGGCCGTAGGCCGCCACCATCGCCAGCGCGTACAGCAGCGAGCCCAGGCGCGGGTCATCGCTGCCGAGCGCGCGCGCCAGCGGCGCGAACACGTGGGCGTGCAGCCAGGGCAGCGGCGACGTCCACGGCGCATGGTCGTCGGGCCAGCGGATCAGCGCCAGGAAGCGCGGCACCAGGCCGCTGAGCACGAAGACGAAGAGCGCATTGCGGCCGAAGGCGCTGAAGACGCGCGTGGCAGCAGCGCCCACGCGCCCGAAGCCGCGGCGGTCCGCCCGCCCGCCGCCGCGCACCTCGATCAGCAGCACCAGCAGCGCCAGCACGGCGATCGCCAGCGCGGTGGACAGCAGCACGTAGCTCGAGGTCCAGATCTTCTTGTTGATCGGCATCACCGTCTGCCAGGCCAGCGCGGCCAGCAGCAGCGGCAGCGCGGTCAGCGCCAGGCGCAGCACCAGGCGCCGGTTCGGCCGGCCGTGCAGGCGCAGCGTCTCGCCGACCCACCAGCCCAGCAGCACCTGCGCGATGGCGGGGACGGTGCTCATCAGCCCCTCCGGATCGAAGGGCACGCCTTCGCCGCGGTACAGGTGCGCCGGGCCGAGCAGGGCGCGGTCGATGGCGGTGCCGAACCAGCCCTCGATGCCGTAGACGTCGCCCGGCTGGCCGAAGGCCACGCAGGCCGCCCAGTAGCCCACGAGCAGCAACGCCGAGCCGACGAGCGCGCCACGCCGGCCGAAGAACCAGACGATGACCGCGGCGAAGCCGAAGCACAGCGCGATGCGCTGCAGCACGCCCATGATTCGCAATGTCGCCATGTCGATCGAAGCGAGCTGCCCGGTCGCGTCCCAGCGCACGAAAGGCGCGGCGTTGAGCGCGAGGCCGATGGTGAAGATGATCAGCGTGCGCTGCAGCACCTTGCGCCAGAACGCCGCCGAGCCCTGCTGCCGCAGCCGCGGCAGCACCAGCGCCAGCGCGTTGCCCACGGCGAACAGGAAGAACGGAAAGACCAGGTCGGTGGGCGTCCAGCCGTGCCAGGGCGCGTGCGCCAGCGGGCCGTAGAGGTGGCTCCAGCTGCCCGGGTTGTTGACCAGGATCATCAGCGCCACCGTGGCGCCGCGGAAGACGTCCAGGCTCTCCAGCCGCGTGCCGGGTGGCGCCGCGCCAGCGCCGGCTTCGGACGCCGCGGCTGGCGCGCTCACCCGAGCAGCGCCCCGTGCACGCTGCCGCCGGACGCGTCCAGTCGGCGCTCGGCCTCGGCCGCATCGACGCCGGCCTTCAGCATCACGATCGCCACCTTGACGCGCAGGCCGGCCGCGGTCAGCGCACGTTGCGCGTCAGCCTCGGCGGCGCCGCTGGCCAGCACCGTCAGGCGCAGCGCGCGCCGCTCGAGCTTGGCGTTGGTGGCGCGCAGGTCGACCATGAGGTTGCCGTACACCTTGTGCAGCCGCACCATCACCGCGCTGCTGAAGGTGTTGAGCGCGATCTTCTGTGCCGTGCCGGCCTTGAGCCGCGTGCTGCCGCTGATGAGCTCGGGCCCCGTGTCGAGGGTCACCGCGTGTTCGCACGCCGCCAGCAGCGGCGCGCCGGGGTTGTTGGCGAAGCCCACCGTCAGCGCGCCCGCGGCACGCGCCGCTTGCGCCGCGGCGATGGCGTACGGCGTGGTGCCGGATGCGGCGATCAGCAGCACCACGTCGTCGCGCGTGAGTGCGAGCCCGGCGATGTCGGCGCGCGCGGCGTCGGCGCGGTCCTCGGCGCCTTCCACCGCCTGCAGCAGCGCGCGCTCGCCGCCGGCCAGCAGCGCCGGCGAACGCTCGCGCGGCCAGGAGAACGTCGGGTTCAGCTCGACGCTGTCCAGCAGGCCGAGGCGGCCGCTGGTGCCGGCGCCGACGTACACCAGCCGCCCGCCGGCCGCCAGGCGCGGCGCGGCGGCATCGACGGCCGCGGCCAGCGCCGGCGCGGCCGCCTGCACGGCCAGCGCGGCGCGGGCCTGGTCGGCCACCAGCTCGGCCACCAGGCGCGGCGTGTCGTAGCGGTCGAGCGCGGCGTGGTCGGGGTGCGGCTGTTCGGTCTGGAGCGGTGTCATGGCGGGGTCCGGCAGGAATGTGGCGCGGTCGGGCGGCGGCCTAACGCGACCAGTGGGCGTAGGGTCCGAGCCGGCCGGCACGATCGACCGCCGCCACGGCGACGGCGTCGGCACCGGCGGTTTCCAGCCGCCGTTCACCCGGGCCCAGCACGGCGAACGACCAGGCGCCCGCCTGGCGCCGCCACACCGCCCAGGCGGCGACGTGCGCCGGCACCTGGCGCGGGTCGAGCGCGACCGCGCCCGCACCCGCCGCCAGCAGCCGCGGCGCCGTCACCGTGGGCGCCTGCAGCCAGGGCGTGGCCGGCGGCAGCGCCGGCTCGGCGTAGGGGCCCATCTGCAGCAGCGTGGCCACGCCGTCGCGGTCGTCCAGCAGCGCCTTCATGCTGAAGTGCACGTGGCCCGCGGCCAGCGGCTCGGCCGAGGCGCGCTGGCGCTGCACCGCCAGCTGCTCGACGATCTCGCGCGCCGGCCAGGCGTTGGGGCCAAGGGCTTCGCCCTTGCGCTGATCGCGCACGCGGCTGGTGAAGAGCCCGCTCCACACGTGGCGGCGCGCCGGGTTCTCGGCCAGCCAGTAGTCCAGCAGCACGGGGAACTGCTGCCCGGGGCGGTCGATGGGCCAGTAGAGCTGGGGCACGAGGTAGTCGAGCCAGCCTTCGGCGAGCCACCGCTCGACGTCGGCGTAGAGCTTGTCGTACTGGCTGAAGCCCGCGACGCCCGGCGGGCGCCTGGCGGGCTTGCCGATGCCGAAGGGGCTGATGCCGAAGCGCACCCAGGGCTTGGTCTCGCGCACCGTGCGGTGCATGGCCTGCACGAGCGCGTCGACGTTGGCGCGGCGCCAGTCGTCCCGCGCGAGCGTGCCGCTCCCCAGCGCGCCGCCGCCGAGCTGGTGGCGCGCCCAGGCCTCGTCGTCGGGGAAAGGCGTGTCCACGCCGCCCGGCCCCGGCACGGGGTAGGGGTAGAAGTAGTCGTCGATGTGCACGCCGTCGATGTCGTAGCGGCGCAGCACGTCGCCCACCACGGCCAGCGTGTGCTGGGCGGCCGCCGGCTCGCCCGGGTCCATCCACAGCATGTCGCCATACCGCTTGACCAGCGCGGGCTGGCGCTGCCCCAGGTGCAGCGGCGCCAGTGGCGACTTCGCCGACGAGTGGCGCGCGCGGTAGGGATTGAACCAGGCGTGCAGCTCCAGACCGCGCCGGTGCGCCTGCTCGACCCAGAACGCCAGCGGATCCCACGCCGGCTCGCCCGCGGCCCAGGGCGGGCGGCCCTGCTCGCCGCTGAGGTACTCCGACCACGGCTCGAGCGCCGAGGGGTAGATGGCGTCGCCCGCTGGCCGCACCTGCAGCACGATGGCGTTGAGCTTGAGCGCGACCGCACGGTCCAGGATGACCAGCGCTTCGTCGCGCAGCGCCGCCGCGGGCAGGCCCGGCTTGCTGGGCCAGTCGATGTTGGCCACGCAGGCCACCCAGGCGCCGCGGAACTCGCGCGGCACCGGCGGCGGTTCGGGCGCGGGCAGGGGCGGTGCCGGGCGCGGCCCGAGGTCGGCGCAGGCCGCGGGCAGCGTCGCCGCCGCGGCGGCGGCCAGGACGGTGCGCCGCCTCACTTGCGCGCCGCTTCCGCCTCGGCCTTGTAGTCCTCGTACGAGCGGGCCGTGCTGGCGTGGCAACGCTTGCGCTCCTCGAGGTCCATCAGGCGCTGGCACTCCTGCCGCTGCCACTGCTGGCCGGCGTGGTACAGCTCGCGCGACGTGCAGCCGCCGAGCACGGCGACGACCAGGACGATGGGCAGGCGGTGGGCTCGCATGGCGGCGCATGCTAGCGGCAGCGGCGAGCGCTCCACGGGCTTCACCGCAGCGCCTTGCGCAGCACGAGCTTGAGCCCCGACCACACGGCGCTCACCGCGCACACCTTCACGTCGACGAAGCCGAGCGGCAACGCCGCGTCGCGGATGCGGTCCTCGGTGATGTCGGTGGCCACCTTCGCCGCCCGCTTGGGCCACGACACCCACAGCGCGGCGTCGGGCCGCAGCGCCGCGCGCAGCGCAGCCAGTTCGGCCTGCAGGTCGGCCAGGCGCACCGCGAACAGGTGCACGACGTCGCTGTGCGTGCCGGGCCTGTCGTCGAACACCACGCCGCGCGGCAGCGGCGCCAGCCAGTCGCGCAGCTCCGCCGGTGCGTGCAGCAGCGTCACGCGCGTGCCTTCGCCGATGCCGAGCTTCTTCGCGAGCGGTGTGCCCGAGTACCCGGTGGCGACCGGTGCTGCCGCCTTGGCGCTCATCGCGGCGTGAACGCCGGGCGCGGCGGTGGTGCGGGTGCAGCCGCCGCCGGCAACGGGTGCGTGATGACGTGCAGCAGCGCCGCCGTCTCGGCGTCGGGCTGGCCGTCGTATCGCTCCGGGCGGTAGCGCATCTGGAAGTTCATCAGCACACGCTGCGTCTGGGTGTCGAAGACGCCGCTCTGCGGCACGCTGTAGCCGTGCTGCGCCAGCAGGCGCTGGAACCAGCCGATGTCGGGCAACGCGGCGTCGTACTGCGCCTTGAAGGTGGCCACGCGCGTGGCATCGGGCCACGGCGGCGTGATGCCGAGCTCGCTGAAGCGCTTCCAGGGGAAGGTCGGGCCGGGATCTTCCTTGTAGGCCGGCGTCACCTCGCCGTGGCCGAGGATGCGCTCGGGCAGGATGCCGTGGCGCTTGACGATGTCCTGCACCAGCGGGATCAGCGCGTCGATCTGCTCCTTGGGAAACGGCTGGTAGATGCGCTGCTTGTCCGGCCCGAGCTTGAAGCCGGGGTGCACGATCTCGATGCCGATCGAGCTGCTGTTGAGGCGCCCGTTCTGCTTCCACGCGCTGGCGCCCGAGTGCCAGGCGCGCCGGCTCTCGTCCACCAGGCGGTAGATGCGCGGCGGGCTCTCGTCGGTGAGCAGGTAGTGCGCCGAGACGTCCTGCTCGGTGAGGATCTTGATCGACCACGGCAGGTCGCTCACCGTGTAGTGGATGACGAGGAACAGCACCCGGCTGTCCTGCGCCCGCGCGCTGTAGCGCACGTCGATCGGCACGCCGCCTTCGGTGGTGGTCAGGGTCGAGGGCGGCGGGCTCGCGCAGCCGCCGAGCAGGGCTGCGGCCGCGAGCCACGCGGCGGCAAGGACGGGACGGCGCTGGCGCATGCGGCGATTCTGGCGTCGCCACGGGGCCTTGCGACAATGCCTGCATGCATCGGCTCATAACCTCGGCCGCCGCGCTCGTGGCGCTGCTGCTGGCCGGCGGCGGTCTGCACCTGGCGAACGCCGCGCCGCCCGACGACCCGCTTCCGCCACCCGTGCTGGCCGCGCTGCAGCGCGCCGGGGTCGGCCCCGAGGCGCTGGCCGCCGTCGCCCTGCCGCTGCAGCACGCCGCGCCGCCCTGGCGCCACCGCGCCGAGGCGTCGATGCAGCCGGGCTCGACGATGAAGGTGGTGACGAGCATCGTCGCGCTCGAGGTGCTCGGACCCAACCACCGCGGCTTCACCGAACTGCGCAGCGCCGCGCCGCTGAGCGAGGGCGTGCTGCAGGGCGACCTGGTGCTCAAGGGCGGCGCCGATCCCGAGCTGACGCTCGCCGGGCTGTGGGCCATGCTGGTCGACCTGCGCGCCGCCGGCGTGCACACCATCGCCGGCGACCTGCTGATCGACCGCACGCTGTTCGACCCGCCGCGGCTGGACGTCGGCCTGCCGCCGTTCGACGAATCGCCCGAGTTCCCCTACAACGTCATCCCCGATGCGCTGCACCTGGCGGGCAACCTGCTGCCGCTGCAGCTGTCGAGCGACGGCCGCGCGGTGCGCGCGCACGCCGTGCCGGCGCTGCCGGCGCTCGACATCGACGCCTCGGCGATGACGATCAACCCGGCGCGCGCCTGCCGCGACTGGGACGACGACTGGAAACCCGCCGAGGTGACGCGGCGCGAGGCGACGATCCAGATCCGCCTGCACGGCGCCTACCCGCCGAACTGCACGCAGCGCGTGCGGCTGCAGCTGATCGACCGGCTCGACCTGGAGCAGCGCCTCTTCGCCGCGGTGTGGGCGCAGGTGGGCGGGCGCTGGGCCGGCCGCGCGCGCGAGGCCGCGGCGCCGGCCGGATCGCGCGTGCTGGTGCAGCGCCAGGGCCGGCCCTGGGGCGAGCTGCTGCGGCCGCTGAACAAGACCTCCGACAACGCCTACACGCGGCTGCTGTACCTCTCGCTCGGCCTGCCGCCGCATGCGGCTGCAGCCAGCGGCGACACGCGCACCCGCGCCGATGCCACGGTGCGGCGCTGGCTTGCGCGCCACGGCATCGACGACGCCGGCCTGGTGCTGGACAACGGCTCGGGGCTGAGCCGCAGCGAGCGCGTCACGCCGCTGCAGCTGGCGTCGATGCTGCGCGCGGCCTGGTCGGGGCCGAACGCCGCCGACCTGACGATGAGCCTGCCCACCGCCGGCGTCGACGGCTCGATGCGCAACCGCGTGAAGGACAGCCCGGCCACCGGCTGGGCCCGGCTCAAGACCGGCACGCTGCGCAACGTGGTCGCGCTCGCCGGCTACGTCAACGACGCCCAGGGCCGGCCCTGGGCGGTGGCGATGATGGTCAACCACGACCAGGCGGGAAAGGCGCGGCCCGCGCTCGACCTGCTGGTGGACCACATCGCGCGCGTCGGCTTCACGCCGCCGCGCCGCGTCGGACCGCAGCACGAGGGGCCGTGATGCAGGCGCGCACCACGGCGATCGGCGCGCCCTCGCCGCGCGCAGGCCGCGCCGGGCCGCGCGCTTGCCGGCAGCCGGGGCCATGTCCGTGAACGCGAGCCCTGCCACGCACCACGTCGTCATCGTCGGCGGCGGCTTCGCCGGCCTGTGGGCGGCGCGCGCGCTGGCCGCCGCGCCGGTGCAGGTGACGCTGGTGGACCGCACCAACCACCACCTGTTCCAGCCGCTGCTGTACCAGGTGGCGACGGCCGGCCTCTCGGCACCCGACATCGCCGCGCCGCTGCGCCACATCCTGCGCCGCCAGCGCAACGTGCGCGTGCTGCTGGGCGAGGTGACGCACGTCGACCTGGCGGCGCGCCGGCTGGCGCTGGCCGACGGCAGCCGCCTGGTCTACGACCAGCTGCTCGTCGCCAGCGGCGCCGGCCATGCCTACTTCGGCCACGACGAATGGGCGGTGCACGCGCCGGGGCTGAAGACGCTGGACGACGCACTGCTCATCCGGCGCCGCCTGCTGCTGGCCTTCGAACGCGCCGAGGCCGCGGCCGACCCCGAGGCGCAGCGCGCCTGGCTGCACTTCGCCGTCGTCGGTGGCGGCCCCACGGGCGTGGAGCTGGCCGGCACGCTGGCCGAGATCGCGCGCCACACGCTGCGCCGCGAGTTCCGCCGCATCGACCCGCGCCGGGCCACGGTGCGGCTCATCGAGTCCGGCCCGGCGCCGCTCGCCAGCTTTCCGCCCAAGCTGCAGCAGGCCACGCGCGCACAGCTCGAGCGGCTGGGCGTCGAGGTGCTGTGCGGCCAGCCGGTGTCCGACGTCAGCGCCGAGGGCTACGTGCTCGGCGGCCGCTTCGTGCCCTGCCGCACGGTGCTGTGGGCCGCCGGCGTGGCGGCGTCGCCGCTGGGCCGGCTGCTTGCCGAGGCCTCCGGCGCCGAGGTCGACCGCGCGGGCCGCGTCAAGGTGCAACCCGACCTGTCGTTGCCGGGGCATCCCGAGGTCTTCGTCGCCGGCGACCTGGCGGCGGCGACCCGGCCCGAAGGCGGGCCGGTGCCCGGCGTGGCGCCCGCGGCCAAGCAGATGGGCCGCCACGTCGCCGCCCAGATGCGCGCCCGCCTGGCCGGCACGCCGACCGCGCCGTTCGCCTACCGCGACCAGGGCAACCTCGCCACCATCGGCCGCATGGCCGCGGTGGTGGACCTGCGCGGCCTGCAGTTCTCGGGCGTGCTCGCCTGGTGGTTCTGGCTCGCCGCGCACGTGTTCTTCCTCATCGGCTTTCGCAACCGCGTGAGCGTGCTCGTCAACTGGGCCTGGTCGTACTGGACCTACCAGCGCAGCGCGCGCATCGTGCTGGGCGGCGACGCCGGCGCCGCTCAGGACAGGACCACGCCGGGCTGACGCTCGAGTTGCACGGCATGCCGCGCAGGAGCCGCCGCCTGCCGGCGTGCGGCCAGCGCGGACCGCGGCGCGACGACGAACACCAGCGTCAGTTCGGCGACGGCGCGGCCCGCCGTGCGCACGTCGACGTGGAAGGTGACGCTGTGGTCGCCCAGCCCGGTGACGAAGCCGTGCACGTCGAGCACGTCGCCGGCAGCCGCCGGGCCGCGGTGCTCGAGCGCGAAGCGGCGGCCGAGGACCACCTCGTGGGTGAGGTCGAGGTGCGGCCGCAGCGCCGCCAGGCACAGGCCCTCGACCTGCGCCAGCAGCGCGGCGCTGCTCAGCACGTCGGCGAGGTGGCGCGCCGACGTGCTGCTCGCCTGCAGGCGGGCGAAGAGGCGCCGCGCGACGGCGTCGCGCGCCACGGGCAGGTGCTCGGCCATGCACAGCTGGCTGATGGCTTCGTGGTTCATGGTGCTGGTTCCTCGTTCGGTGGGGACGGATCACGCGGCCTGCACGGCGCTTGGCGCCGATGCGGCCGGTGGCTCGAAGGCGACGCGCTGCACGCCGCTGTCGCCACGGTAGGCGGCTCGCCCGCCGGACGGAATCGCGCGAAGGCGCCGCGCCATCGCGTCGACGCGGGATGGCCAGCGGCTCATGGCGGCCGCGGGAGCGGGGCGGGCTGGCGATCAGCCCGCGATCAGGCCGCGATCAACCGGCGATCACGCCAGCGATGCGGCAGGCGCGGTCGCCGCCAGCGGCAGGATCAGCGTGACGCGCGTGCCGCGGCGCGGCCCGTCGCTGGCGTGCGCCGGTGCCACGGCGAGCTCGGCCCCGATGCGCGCGGCGCGGCGCCGCATGCCCGTCAGGCCGCGCCCGCTGCCGCTGGGTGCGGCGGGGGCCGTTGCGGCGTCCACGCCGCGGCCGTCGTCCGTCACCTCCAGCTGCAGCCGCGCCGGCGCCGACAGGCTCGCCAGGCGCACGCGGACGAGCCGGGCATCGGCGTGCTTCAGCGCGTTGGCCAGCGCCTCCTGCAGCACGCGCAGCACCTGCAGCGCGGTCTCGGGCGGCAGGTCCAGCGCGTCGGGCAGCGCCGGGTCGAGGTCGAAGCGCAGGTCCACGCCGGCGGCGCGCAGGCGCGGCTCGAGCCGCCAGCGCAGGTTGGCGATGGCCTCGAGGAGCCCGCCATGCCCGGGCGCGAGCGTGTCGATCACCAGCCGCATGTCGTCGATGGCCTCGCGCAGCACCTTGGCGACGCCGTCGCGGTCGAGCGCGCCGCGCTCCACCGCGGCCAGCGACGCCAGCAGGTGCGAGCCCAGGCCGTCGTGCATGTCCTGCAGGATGCGCTGGCGCTCGGCGGCCACGGCCTGCTCGCGCTCGTGCACGCGCAGCCGCGCATGGGTGGCCTCGAGCTCGCGCTCGCGCTCGGCGACGCGGCGCTTGAGCGTCACGTTGGCCGCTTCCACCGCTGCCAGGCTGTCGGCGAAGCGGTCCACCAGCAGCGCGCCCACGGTGCCGAGCAGCGCTGCGGCGGCGAAGTACAGCAGGTAGGGCCCTTCGGGATCGACGATGCGCCCCTGCGACAGCAGGTAGTCGTGCACCGAGCCGGCAAAGCCGAGCACCGCGGACACCAGCAGCGCGACGTTGCCGCGCCCCAGGTGCCGGCGCAGCGCGATCACCGCCGCGCCGACCATCACCAGCCCCACCAGCAGCAGCCCGGCCTGGTAGTAGCGGTCGACCACCGGGTGCAGCGCCGGCCCGCCCAGCAGCAGCAGCAGCGGGCCCGAGAGCCAGTAGGCGAAGAAGCCGCGCTGGAGCGCCGGCCGCTTGAAGCCGGCATGGCGCAGGTAGAACAGCGTCATCGAGATCGCGAAGCCGCCGGTGGCGGCGTAACGCAGCACGCGCCAGTACAGCCACCAGGGGTGCGGCATGGTCTCGACGACATAGTTCAGCGTGTGCAGCGCCCAGCACACGCACCCCAGGCCGAAGAGGCCGTAGTCGACCTCGTCGCGCCGGCGCCACCACAGCGCCAGCACGAAGGCGCCCACCGCGGCCGTGAGGGCCACGGTGATCTGCGCCATCGTGTAGGTGAGGAAGTGGCGCGCCTCGTAGCGCCAGCGCAGCCGCTCCTCCGGCCCGATGTAGACCGAGCTCACGATGCGGTCGCGGTTGCGCAGGTTCACGCGCAGCAGCAGCTCGTTGTCGCCGATGCGCAGCTGCGCCGGCGGCACGGTCACGGCGTGCGGCCGCATCCAGCGCACCCAGGTCTGCGCGTCGGGTTCGGGCACGCGCGTCAGCAGGGTGCCGTTGAGGTACAGCACGCCGCCCTCGCGCAGCCGCGGCAGGTAGACGAGCCAGGGCTCGGCGTCCAGGCGGTCGACACGGAAGGTGATGCGGTACCAGCCGACGCCCGGCTCGCCACCCGCGCCATCCGCCCCGGCCGGACCGGCCGCCTGCCACTGGTCGGGCAGCAGCACCGGGCGCCAGCCGTCGTGCGGCGTGGCAGCGGGCACGGGCGCAACGCCGGCACGTGCGGCGTCGTCGGTGGCGCGACCCGCGTCGTGGTCAGCGCCGCGCGCTGCCGCGCTGACGGCCTCGGGGCCGGCGCGTGCAAACGCCGCCTCGCGGTGGCGCAGCGCAGCCGTCTGCGGCGGCGCGGGCGCGGCGTGCACCGCAACGCTCCAAGCCAGGGCCAGCAGCGCCAGCACCGCCAGCACGGGCCGCACCGGCAGCACGGGCGAACGGGTCGGCAGCGCGGCCACGGCGCTTCTCCTGCTCAGCGCAACAGGCCGAGCTGCGTGGCCTCGAACACCGCCTCGCCGCGCGAGTGCACGGCGAGCTTGCGGTAGATCTTCTTCACGTGGGCCACGACGGTGTGCGCCGAGATGCCGAGCGCTGCGCCAACGTCGGCGAAGCTCAGGCCCTTGGCCACCAGCCGCAGGATGTCGCCTTCGCGCTCGGTGAGCGGCGACGACGGCGCGTCGCTCGCCGCCGACGGCGCGCCTGCCGCGGCGGGCACGCCGCCGGCCGCGCCCGTGCCGCGCAACCGCTGCAGCACGCGCCGCGCGACGCTCGGGCTGATGGGCGAGCCGCCGGCACGCAGCGCGCGGATGCACTGCGCCAACTCGCCGGCCGGGCTGTCCTTGAGCAGGTAGCCGGTGGCGCCGGCCTCGATGGCGCGGATGACGTGCTCGTCGTCGGCGAACACGGTGACGACGAGGCAGTCGCAGTCCGGCCGGCGGCGCACCGCCTCGCGGATGAGGTCGCAGCCGTCGCCGTCGGGCAGCCCGAGATCGACGACGAGCACGTCGGGCACGCCGGCCTGCAGCAGCGCCAGCGCCGGCGCGAGCGCCGTCACCGCGCCGACCAGGTGCAGGTCCGGTTCGGCGGCCACCGCGTCGCTGTAGTGGCGCAGGAACTCGGTCTCGTCTTCGACGACGAGCACGCGCGTGGGCATCGTGGCCATCGGCTGGGCCCCTGTCGGTTTCGCGCGCCGATTCTGCTGCCGGCGCCGCAGCGGCGGCATCGCGTTTTCACGCGATGCCGCGGCGCCTTCGCGCGATGGCGGCGCGCCGGTCGGCCACCTACCTTGGGCGACACCGTGGCCGTGTGTGCCGCGGTTCACCAGGGAGTCCACCGTGCGCCACCATGCAACCTCCAAGCCCCGCGCCGGTGCCGACTGGCACCCCGCGTGGAACCTCGCGCCCATCGTCGCGCTGGCGGTGCTGGCGATCACCGTCGCCGTGGCCGGCGGCTGCCGGCGCGGGGAATTCCCGCGCGAGATCGCACGCCAGGATCGGCAGACGTCGGCGACGGAAGCGCCACCCGGCGCCTCCGCGCCCGGGCCTTCAGCGGCGATCAAACCGGCGGCGCTGGACGACCCACCGGCCGAGGTCTACGCCGGGCCCTGACGGCTGCCGCCGCGCCGCGCGGGCGCCGGCCACCCGGCGCGCCGGCTGCTCAGGCCGCGTCCAGCGCCTCGACCTGCAGGTTCTCCGGGGCCAGGTAGGCCTGGCGCCAGGTCTCGAAGTCCACCGTGTCGGCGGCCTCGATGGCCTTGTGTTCCGCCACCGAGCGCCGGGCCAGCGCCTCGAAGGCGGCCTGGGCATCGGTGCTCCAGGGGCGGGCCAGCACCTCGTCGCGCGCCATGACGGCGCGGTGGCGCACGAAGCCGATGTGCGAACCGTCGTGGTCGCGCTGCATGGCCTGGAGCACGCGCGCCGACGGCAGCGTCCCGGGCGCGGCCAGCCGGTCGCGCGCCGCGGCCAGCGCGCGGGCGTAGGCCTCGCCGCCGTGCGCGGCGTCCAGCGCCGCGGCGATCGGGCCGCACTCGCGCACGATCTCGGCGGCCCAGTCGGTCAGCTTGACCGTGCGGCCGTCGCGCTCGAGTTCCAGCCCGGGCTCGCGGCCGAAGGCGGCGGCGCGGTGCTGGTTGCGGCCGAGCGCGGCGATCTCCTCGGGCGTGTCGGGCGGGCTCTCGTGCAGCAGGCAGTGCAGCAGGAAGACGTCGATGAAGCGCATGGTCTGCGCCTCGATGCCGACCGGCACGAAGGGGTCGAGGTCCATGCAGCGCACCTCGATGTACTCCACGCCGCGGTCGCGCAGCGCGTGCAGCGGCCGCTCGCCGCTCTTGATCACGCGCTTGGGTCGGATCGTGCCGTAGAACTCGTTCTCGATCTGCAGCAGCGTGGTGCTGAGCTGGTTGTACTCGCCGCCCAGGTTGCGCACGCCGATGGCTTCGTAGGGCGGGTAGGGCCGCGTCAGCGCGTCGTGCAGCGAGGCGGCGTAGCTCTCCAGGCTGTTGTAGCTGACCGCCAGGCGCGACTGGGCCTCGCTCTGGTAGCCCAGCCGCCCCATGCGCAGCGACGTGGCGTGCGGCAGGTACAGCGTGCCGTCGGCCAGCGGCTCCAGGCCGTGCTGGCGGCCTTCGACGAAGCTGGCGCACACCGCGGGGCTGGCGCCGAACAGCCACAGCAGCAGGAAGCTCTGGCGCCGGAAGTTGCGGATCAGCGCGAAGTGCTCGTCGTTGGACAGCCCCGGCAGCGACCAGTTGTAGTGGATGCCGCTGATGGTCTGCATGCGCCGGCCGTAGCGATGGCCCAGGCCCATGCGGTAGACGCTCTTGGCGCGGCCGACGTTGCTGTTGCCGTAGCGGCCGAGCGGGATCGTCTCGTCGGTGGGCAGGCTGCACGGCATGCTGGCCACCCACAGGAGCTCGTCGCCCGAGCGCCGGCCATGCGAGCCGATGGCGCGGTAGGTGAACTGATGGATGCGCGTGAGCTCCTCGACCGCGCTCTCGGCGCTGGCGTGCACGCCGGTGATCAGTTCGAGCTGGCTCTCGCTGTAGTCGGTGGTGATGTGCGGGTGGGTGAGCGGAGAGCCCAGGTCGGCCGGGTGCGGCGTCAGCGCCAGCGAGCCCGAGGGCAAACAGCGCAGGCTCTCCTTCTCGATGCCGCGGCGCATGCCGAGCAGGCGGGCCGGGGTCAGCTTGCGCAGGCGGTCGTGGAAGGTCATGCAGAAGGTCCCGGCGAGATCGTGTTGTTCGAACGGCAGAAAACGTGCAGCGGCGGCAGCAGGATCCCACCACTGCGTGGCAAGGCGATGTCCGGGCCGGCCACGACCGAGGTGCTCGAGCGCGCCTGGAGGACCGGCAGCCGCACCGGACCTGTGCGCGCAGGCGCCTAGGGTAAGCCTTTGCCGACGATCGTGCTGGCGGCGGGCCGTTCGCGCGGCACGGGCTTATGCTCGCCGGCCATGAAGAAGCGTCACTTCCTGCTGGGGACGGTGGCGGCCGCCGGCGCCCTGGTGGTGGGCTGGGGGCTGATGCCGCCGCGCAGCCGGTTGGGGCGGCCCGAGCCGGCGCCCGCGTCCGGGGGCGCGCCGGCGTTCAACGGCTGGGTGCGCATCGGCAGCGACGACCGCGTCACCGTGCGCATGCCGCGCAGCGAGATGGGCCAGGGCACGCACACCGGCCTGGCGATGCTGCTGGCCGAGGAACTCGACGCCGACTGGTCGCGCATCGCCATCGAGCCGGCGCCCATCGACGACATCTACAACAACGTCGCCACGGTGGTCGACGGCCTGCCTTTCCACCCCGACGACAAGGGCCGGCTGCGGCGGGTGGCGACCTGGCTCACCAGCAAGTCGATGCGCGAGATGGGCAGCATGGTCACCGGCGGCTCCTCCAGCATCAAGGACCTGTGGCTGCCGATGCGCGAGGCCGGCGCCGCGGCGCGCGCCATGCTGGTCGACGCCGCGGCGCAGCGCTGGAACGTGGCGCCGGGCGAGATCGGCGTCGCCCAGGGCGTGGTTCGGCATGCGGCGTCCGGCCGCCAGGCGCGTTTCGGCGAGCTGGCCGCGGCCGCGGCCGAGCGGCCGCTGCCGGCCGAGGTGGTGCTCAAGCCGGTGGGCCAGTACACGATCATCGGCAAGCCGCTGCCGCGCCTGCCGGCCGAAGCCACGGCCAAGCAGCGCGGCAGCGCCGGCTTCGGCCTGGACGTGGTGCGCGACGGCATGCTCTACGCCAGCGTGCGCATGTGCCCCACCTTCGGCGGCGGCGTGCAGCGCCTGGACGACGCCAAGGCCAAGGCCATGCCCGGCGTGCGCCTGGTGCTGAAGGTGCCGGGCTTCGCCGGCGGCACCGGCGGGGTGGCGGTCGTCGCCGACACGCCGTGGCACGCCATGCAGGCGGTCAAGGCCGTCGAGGTCGCGTGGGACGAGGCCGTGCCGGCCGCGACCTTCGACGCCGCCACCGCGTTCGACCGCTGGTCGCAGCAGCTCGGCACCGACCAGGGCTTCGGCTTCTTCAGCCACGGCGACGTGGACGCGGCGATGGCCGGCGCGGCGCGCGTCATCGAGGCCGAGTACCGCGCGCCGTTCGTCGCCCACCACACGCTGGAGCCGCAGAACTGCACCGTGCACGCCGAGACGGGCAAGGCCACGGTGTGGGCGCCGACGCAGGTGCCGGGCCTGGCGCGCTGGCACGCCGCGCAGGTGCTGGGCCTGCCCAACGCCGCGGTCACCGTCAACGTCACCCTGCTGGGCGGCGGCTTCGGCCGCCGGCTCGAGGTCGACTACGTGGCGCAGGCGGCCTACGTCGCCAAGCAGTTTCCCGGCACGCCGGTGCAGACCTTCTGGACGCGCGAGGAAGACACGCGCCACGACTTCTACCGCCCCGCGGCGGTGGCGCGCTGCAAGGCCGGCTTCGACGCCCAGGGCCGCGTCGTCGCGTGGCAGCAGGTGTCGGCCGGGCCGTCGATCGTGCACCAGGTGATGCGGCGCGTGTTCGGCATGCCCGAGTTCGCCAGCACCGCCATGCCCGACAAGACCACGGCCGAGGGCGCGTTCGACCAGCCCTACGCCTGGCCGGCGGCGCGCATCGGCCACGTCACGGTGAAGACGCCGATCCCGGTGGGCTTCTGGCGCTCGGTGGGGCACTCGCACCAGGCGTTCTTCAAGGAGTGTTTCATCGACGAGATGGCCGAGGCCGCGGGCCAGGACCCGGTGGCCTTCCGCGCCGGGCTGCTGCAGCAGCAGCCGCGCGCGCTGGCGGTGCTGCAGCGCGCCGCCGCGCTGGCCGGCTGGGGGAGCGCGCCGGCGCCCGCGCCCGATGGCGCGCCCGTGGCGCGCGGCGTGGCGCTGCACGCCAGCTTCGGCAGCACGGTGGCGCAGGTGGTCGAGGCGTCGCTGGCACCGGCCGCCGCCGGCGCCAGCCCTGGCAGCGGCCCGCGCGCGATCCGCGTCCATCGCGTGATTTGTGCCATCGACTGCGGCGTGGCCATCAACCCGGGGCTCGTCGTGCGCCAGATGGAAAGCGGCATCGTCTTCGGCCTGTCGGCCGCGCTGCACGGCGGCGTCGGCATCGAGCGCGGCCGCGTCGCGCAAAGCAACTTCCACGACCAGCCGCTGCTGCGCATGCCCGACTGCCCGGCGATCGTCGTCGACGTGCTGCCCAGCAGCGAACACCCCGAAGGCGTCGGCGAACCGGGCACGCCGCCGGTGGCGCCGGCGCTGGCCAACGCGCTGTTCGTGCTGACCGGCCGGCGCCAGCGCAGCCTGCCGCTTCACGTGAGCTGACCGCCCGGATCGCCCCGCCATGACGACCACGCTCAACCTCAACGGCCGCCCTGTCGCGGTGCAGGCCGAGCCCGAGACGCCGCTGCTGTGGGTGCTGCGCGGCGAGCTCAAGCTCACCGGCACCAAGTTCGGCTGCGGCATGGCGCTGTGCGGCGCCTGCACCGTGCACGTCGACGGCGCGCCGGTGCGCGGCTGCGTCACGCCGCTGGCCGCCGCCGCCGGCAAGGCCATCACCACGATCGAAGGCCTGCAGGGCCGCGCCGCCGACGCCGTGCGCGCCGCGTGGCTGGCGCAGGACGTGGTGCAGTGCGGCTGGTGCCAGAGCGGCCAGATCATGGCCGCCACCGCGCTGCTCGAAGCCAACCCGAAGCCGAGCGACGCCGACATCGACGCCGCCATGGCCGGCAACCTGTGCCGCTGCGGCACGTATCCGCGCATCCGCGCCGCCATCCACGAGGCGGCCAAGGCGCTGGCGGCCTGAGCGCGGCTCCGGTGCCGCGACACCCCCGCCCGCGGACCATGCCCGCCGCCGACCACGACGACGCCGACGCTGCGCCGGACCGGTCACGTCGCGCACTGCTTGTCGCCGCGCTGGCCGTCGGGGCGGGCGCCGTGCTGCTGCCCGCGTGTGCGCAGCCGACACCGCCGTGGCCGTCCCTGCAGGCGTTCGACGCCTGGGCCGAGGGCTTCGTCGCCGACTGGATGCGGCTCTCGCCCGAACGCGTCACCGCCACGCAGTACTTCGCCGGCATCGACGACGCGCTGCAGGCCAGCCTGGACCGCCAGCTGTCGCTGCAGACGGCCGAGCGGCGCCGGCGCCAGCGCGACCTGGCGCACGCCGGCCTTCAGCAGCTGGCGCGCTTCGACGCCACGCTGCTCACGCCCCGGCAGCGCACCGAGCATGCGCTGCTGCGCTGGTCGTTCGAGCGCTCGCTGGCGCTGGCGCCGTTCGAGGATCACGGCTTCGTCTTCGGCCAGACCTGGGGCCTGCACCTGACGGTGGTGCAGCTGCTGACGGTGACCCAGCCGCTGCAGCGGCCCGAGCACGTGGACGCGCACCTGGCGCGCCTGGCGATGGTGGCGCCGCGCATCGACGAAGGCGTCGCGCGGGCGCGGGATGCCGCCCGCCGCGGCCTCGTGCCGCCGCGCTTCATCGCCGCACGCGTGCGCGAGCAGGTCGCGGCGTTCCTCGCGCCGCCGGTGGCCGGCAACGAACTGGTGACGGCGCTGGCGCGGCGCATCGTCCGCATCCCGGGCCTGGAGATGGCGGCGCAGGTGCAGGCGACGGGGCAGGCCGCCGTCATCGTCGAGCGGGAGGTGCGCCCGGCCTACGCCCGCCTGCTCGCCTTCCTGGACGAGCTGCTGCCGACGCTGAACGACGACGCCGGCCTGTGGCGGCTGCCCGACGGCGACGCCGCCTACGCCCAGGCCCTGGCCGGCCACACGACCACGGCGCTGTCGGCCGACGCCATCCACGCCATCGGCCTGCGCGAGGTGGCGCGGCTGGAAGGCGAGATGGACGGCGTGCTGCGCAGCCTGGGCCGCACCGAAGGCAGCGTGCGCGACCGCATCACCGCGCTGCGGCGCGAACTGCAGCCTCCGGCCGATCCGGACCCGCGTGCCATGCTGCTGGCGCGTTATGCCGAGCACGTCCGCGACGCCCAGCAGCGGGCGCAGGCGCTCTTCAACCTGCGCCCGGCCGCACCGGTGGAAGTGCGGCGCGTGCCGGCACTCACCGAGCGCAGCTCCAGCGCCTACTACACGACGCCGGCGCCCGACGGCTCGTTGCCCGGCATCTTCTGGGTGCCGCTGCCCGGCCCCACCTTCAACACGCTGGGCATGCGCAGCCTGGCGGTGCACGAGGCCGTGCCCGGCCACCACTTCCAGCTGGCGCTGCAGCAGGAGCAGACCGGCCTGCCGCGCTGGCGCCAGCGCCGCGTCTTCGGCGGCGGCAGCGCGCACAGCGAAGGCTGGGCGCTGTACGCCGAGCGCCTGGCCATCGACCACGGCTGGTACGACGGCGATCCGCACGGCCTGCTCGGCGCACTGGATGCGCAGCTGTTCCGCGCCCGCCGCCTGGTGGTGGACACCGGCCTGCACGCGCGGCGCTGGACGCGCCAGCAGGCCATCGACTACGGCATCGGTGCCGCTGAAGTCGACCGTTACGTGGTCAACCCGGGCCAGGCCTGCGCCTACATGATCGGCATGCTCGAGCTGCTGGCGCAGCGCGAGCGGGCGCGCACCGCGCTGGGCGCGCGCTTCGACCTGAAGGCGTTCCACGACGTGGTGCTCAAGACCGGCTCGGTGCCGCTGGACGTGCTGGGCGGCGTGGTCGAGCGCTGGGCCGCCGGCGCGGGGCCGGTGGCATGAAGGCGCTGGGCTCGCGCGCCGCCGGCGCGCGGCTGGAACGCATGCTGGCCTCGCCGCAATGGGCCGGCGCCGGCTTTCGCAACGCCGGGCCGATCCGCCCCGGGCTGCGCGACCCGAGCGCGCGCATGCCGACGCTGGCCGACTTCCTCTGCGGCGGCGAGCGCCGCGTGCCGACCGCGCCGCTGCCGGCGCTGGACCCGCGCGCCGCCTGGCTGGCACCGCCCGACACCGGCCTGCGCGTCACCTGGCTGGGACACAGCACGCTGCTCATCGAAATTGACGGGGCGCGGCTGCTCACTGACCCGGTGTGGGGCCGGCGCGCCTCGCCGTCGCAGTTGGCCGGGCCGCGCCGCTTCCAACCCGTGCCGGTGGCGCTGAAGGCGCTGCCGCGACTAGACGCGGTGCTGGTGACGCACGACCACTACGACCACCTCTGCCACCCCACGGTGCGCACGCTCGGCGCGAAGAGCGACGTGCCGTTCGTCACCAGCCTCGGCGTCGGCGCGCACCTCGAAGGCTGGGGCGTCGCACCCGAGCGCATCACCGAGCTGGACTGGTGGCAGGGCCACGCCGTGCCCGGCACCGGCGTGGAGGTCATCGCGGTGCCGTCGCAGCACTTCAGCGGCCGCGGCCTGAAGGACCGCAACGCCACGCTGTGGTCCAGCCTCGTCATCCGCGGGCCGCGCCACCAGGTGTTCTTCAGCGGCGACACCGGGCTCACCGATCACCACGCCTCGGTGCGCGAGCGGTTCGGCCGCTTCGATCTGGTGATGCTGGAAGTGGGCGCCTTCCACCCGGCCTGGGGCGACATCCACCTCGGGCCGGCCAACGCGCTGGAGGCGCTGCGCCTGCTGGGCGGCGGGCCCCTGCTGCCCATCCACTGGGGCACGTTTTCGCTGGCGATGCACGCCTGGGACGAGCCGCCCGAGACACTGCTGGCGCTGGCGCCGGCGCACGGCGCGCGGCTCGTCATGCCACGCCTGGGCGAGCCGGTGCAGCCGGCGCGGGTGGACAGCGTCACGCCCTGGTGGCGCGGCGTGGACGCCGCCGGCAGCGCGCCGCCAGAACCCATCGCCTGGCCGCGCGGTGCGGCCTGGCCGGCCGACTGACCCTGCTGCGCTTCGCACACGACCCGCCATGGCCCAACTCGACCCCGACGAGATCGCCCACTACCAAACCGAAGGCTACGTCGTGCCGCGCTGGCGCCTTCCCGCGGCGCAAGCCGACGCCATGCGCGAGGCGCTGGACGAACTGCTGCGCCGCAACCCGGGCGTGCGGCCGGAGAAGCTGGTGTCGGCGCACGTGGAAGGCGACGGCGCCGAAGGCACGGACGCGGGGGCGAACGTCGAAGGCGTTCGCGGCGTGCGCCAGTTCCTCGACCTGGCGCGCGACCCGCAGATCGTCGAACTCGTCTCGGGCGTGATCGGCGAGGACATCATCCTCTGGGGCTGCCACGTGTTCTGCAAGCCGCCGGGCGAAGGCTACGAGACGCCGTGGCACCAGGACGGGCATTACTGGCCGATCCGCCCGCTGGCCACGTGCACGGTGTGGGTGGCGCTGGAGCCGTCGCGCCGCGACAACGGCTGCCTGCGCGTGATCCCGCGCTCGCACGCCGCGCGCCAGCTGCACGAGCACCTGCACGAGGACCGCGACGACCTCACGCTCAACCAGCGCCTGGCCGCCGGCGCCTTCGACGAGGCCGATGCGGTCGACATCGAGCTCGAGCCCGGGCAGATGTCGCTGCACGACGTCTACATGATCCACGGCGCGCGCGCCAACACCTCGCCGCGCCGCCGCACCGGCGTGGCGCTGCGCTACATGCCGGCGACCTCGCTGTTCGACCGCAGGCTGAAGCCCGTCGACGGGCAGAGCGGCGTGCCGGTGCAGTTCGCGCGCCGGCCGCTGTGGCTGGTGCGCGGCGTCGACCGCCACGGCGGCAACGACTTCGTCACCGGGCACGGGCGCGCTGGCTGACAATCACGCCCCGCCGCGCCGCCGTGCGGCCGCGCCTGCCCCCTTGTCCCGCGATGGCCTCGACCGACAACCACGACTCCCCCGAACCGAACCCCGTGGCCGACGCCGCGGCGCCTGGCGGTGATGCACCGCCCACCGACGCGGCGCTGGCCGGTGCATCTGCCGCGGCGGAAGCCGAGGTGCCGGCCGCCGATGCAAGCGCAACGCCCTCCGTCGTGACCGACGCCGTTGCAGCGGACACCGCCGCGCCTGGGCCGGACGCCGCTGCGCCGGCTCCGGACGCCGCTGTGGATACGCCGGACACCGCTGCGACGGGTTCGGACGCAGCTGCGGCTTCGTTGGACGCAGCTGTGGCTTCGCCGGACGCAGCTGCGGCTTCGTCGGACGCCGCTGCGCCGGCCCCGGAGGCCGCCCTGGATCCCGCTGCGCCGGCGGCCAAGTCCACGCCCGAGCTGTCGCCGGCGCAGACCGCCGCCGAACTGGCGGCGCGCTTTCCGGCGCTGTTCGGTGCCGAGCGGCCGCTGCCCATCAAGCTGCGCATCCAGACCGACATCCAGCAGCGCGCGCCGGGCGTCTTCACGCGCAAGTCGCTGTCGCTGTTCCTGCACCGCCACACGACGAGCACGCCTTACCTCAAGGCGCTGGCGGCAGGCGCGCAGCGCCACGACCTGGACGGTGCGCCGGCCGGCGAGGTGGCCGAAGAACACCGCGCCGCGGCCCAGGCGGAGGTCGAGCGGCGCCGTGCCATCGTCGAGGCGCGCCGTGCCGCCGAACGCGGCGCGCGCGGCCCGCAGGGACCACGGCGCGGGGCCGGCCCGGGCGAACCTGCAGCCCGCCCAGGCGCGCCATCCGCGGCCGGCGCTGCCGAAGGCCGCCCGCCACGGGCCGCTCGCCCGCCGTCGCAAGCGCGCCCGCCCCGTCCGCACGCCGAAGCCGGCGAGCGCCCGCCGCGCGACGCCGGTGCCGGCCAGCCGCGGCACGGGGCGCCCGGCGCACCCGATGCACGCGATCGACGCGAGCCGCGGGCCGGACGCGAGGCGCCCCACGGCGGCCGCGACCGCGGCGGCGATCGCCCACGCAACACCCCCAACGCCCCCGACGCCCGCCAGGCCCCCGCCGCGCGCCGCGAGCGGCCGGACGGACAGGCGCCGCGCCAGGCCGACCTGCCGGCGCCGCACGGCGCCGACACCCGCCCGTTCGATCCGGCCGAACTCGAAGCCCGGCGCGAACGCGCGGCGCTGCTCCGCGCCTACGAATCGAGCACCTTGACCAAGGCCAACTTCTGCGTGCTCAAGCGCATCAGCGAAGCCGATCTCGACGCCGCGCTGGCCCAGGCGCGCAGCGAACGCGGACCGCGGCCGGCACGCTGAAGGGCCACGAGACGGACCGGAACCGACAGGAGGAGAACCGCATGCAGCAGACCGGCATCCAGCGCGGCGAAAGCCCGCGCGTCATCGCCGCACGGTTGGCGATCTCGCACCTGATGTGCCTGGGCGTGTTCATCGTGCCGGTGACGGCCGAACTGCTGTGGGCGGCGCTGATCGGCTACGTCTTGCGCATGTTCTTCACCGAGGCCGGCGCGCACCGCTACTTCGCCCACCGCGCCTACAAGACGTCGCGCCTGTTCCAGGCCATCCTGGGCCTGGGCGTGGCGGCCAGCGGCCAGCGCGGGCCGATCTGGTGGGCCGGCCACCACCGCCAGCACCACCGTGCAAGCGACCGCGTCGGTGACCCGCACAGCCCGCTGGCGGCGCGCGGCGGCTCGTTCTGGCACGCCCACGTCGGCTGGCTGGTCAGGCGCGAGAACCTCGACACCGACCTCGACGCCGTCAAGGACCTGGCGCGCTACCCCGAGCTGGTGTTCATCAACCGCACGCACATGGTCTGGCCGCTGCTGCTGCTGCTGGTGACCGTGCTGCTCGGCGCCTACACGCCACTGTTCGGCCGCGAAGGGCTGGGCTGGAGCGCCGCTGTGTGGGCCTTCTTCGTGCCCACGGTGCTGTCGCTGCACGGCATCTTCGTCGTCAACTCGCTCACCCACGGCGGCAAGCTGGGGCGCTGGCACCGGCGCCGCTTCGCCACCCGCGACCACACCACCAATGCCTGGTGGCTGGCCATCCCCACGCTGGGCGCGGCCTGGCACAACAACCACCACCGCTACATGAACGCCGCGCGCGCCGGCTTCTACCGCTGGGAGCTGGACCTCAGCTACCTGATGCTGCGCGGCCTGGCCGCGCTGCACGTGGTGTGGGACCTGCACGAGGTGCCCGCGGCGGTGCTGGAAGAAGGCCGCAGCGTGGAGTCGCAGCCGATGCCGCTGGGCGAGCCCGAGGTGCGCTGACGCGCCGCCGGGCGACGCGGCCGCGGCGGCGTTTCGCGCCAGGCCGCAGCCGCGAGCTTCAGCGCCGGCCTCAGCCGCCGCGACGCCGGCGCAGCACCCCGCCGATCATCGCCAGGCCGGCCAGCATCGCCGCGTAGGTCGAGGGCTCGGGCACCGCGGCCACGGCGAGCACGCCGGTGTCGGGGAAGTCGGTGAACACGCCGTCGACGCCCAGGCGCATGTAGTACGCCATCTCCTCCTTCGGGTCGGCGAAGCCGTAGCCGCTGGCGTCGTTGCGGAAGGTGTAGGCGTGCACCAGCAGGCCGGCAGCGTGCGCCGCCTCGATGACGCCGGTGCTGCCGTCGACGCGCCGGTCCTTGATCGTCAGCATGCCGTCGCCGTCGCGGTCGACGCCGTCGGCGACGGTCTTGACGAGGTAGGGCTTCCAGGGGCCGATGCCGTCGGCGTAGGTCTTGATGAACGCCAGGCCGACGTCGCTGACCATCTGCTGGAAGGTCAGGCCGCCGCCCGCGGCCACCACGTCGTAGGGCTGGCCGTAGGGCGCGCTCAGGTCCAGCGTGCCGTCGGGATTGACGTCGTTGGCGTCGATCAGCTGCACCAGCTTGATGTCGGTGCGCGTGTTGAGGTACTGCAGGTTGTTGACCTCGAACGACTGGATGAACACCGGCGCGCCGGCGCTGTTGCCGTAGGCGGCGTGCAACCGGTCGACCAGCGTGTTCTCGATCGCGCGGCTGCCGAAGATGCCGGCGTGGAACGTCGAGTGCTTGATCTCGGGGTAGATGCCCACCGTGCGGTTGGCCGACTTGGCCAGCGAGACGATCTCGTCCAGCGTCGGGATCTGGTACAGGCCGTTGAACTGCTGCGGCCGCGCGGCGCTGGGCTGCACGGCGCGCAGCGTCTTGATCTCGGCGAGCGTGAAGTCGCTGGCGAAGTAGGCGGTGGTGGCCACGCCGTCGACCATCTTGGTCGTCCTGCGGTCGGCGCCGAACTTGCTGGCCACGTCGGTGGTGCCGTCGAGCATGGGCTCGTGGCGGGCGATGAGGTGGCCGTCCTTGGTCATCACCAGGTCGGGCTCGATGAAGTCGGCGCCGAGCTCGATGGCGCGGGCGTAGGCCTCGAGCGTGTGCTCGGGCAGGTAGCCCGAGGCGCCGCGGTGGGCGATGACCAGCGGCTTCCTGCCGTCGAGCGTGTTGTAGGCGGCCAGCGTGGTGGCCGGCGCGGCGAGCAGCGCGATGGCCGCTGCCACGGCCGCGAGGGCGTGGGTGGATTGCATGGACGGGTCTCCTGCCTGTGGTGTCGAAGAAAAGCGCCGCGAGTGTCGAAGTGCCCCGTGACGCCGGCGTGACGCTAGCGCCACTGCGGCCGATCGTTCGCACTGGTCCCCTGTTTGCAGCCTTCTTCGCGCCTCGGTCCACGCGCTTGCGCTTAAGCTGCCGGCCGCGGCCGTTCGTGGCCGCCGCACCGGCGCCTGGCGCGCACCGCTTCGAATGCCCGAGACCTTGCTGATGGCGCTGCTGCTGGTGGCGCTGGCCGCCGTGGGCGGCGGCCTGTGGTGGCGCGCCCGGCGCCGCAACCGTCAACGCGACGCACAGCGCGCCCAGGCCGGGCAGGCGCTGCTGCTCCAGGCCGAAGCCGAGGCCCGCGCGCGCCGTGCCGGCGAGCAGGCGGCCGCCGAGGCCGCATCGGCGGCGGCGCGCGCACAGGAGGCCGAGCGCATCGCCGCCGAACGCGAGGCAGCACGCCTGGAGGCCCAGCGCAAGGCGGCGGAAGCACACGCGCTGGCGCAGCGCCGCGCCGCCGAGGACGCCGCCCGGCTGGCGGCCGAACAGGCGGCCCAGCTGCAGGCCGCGCGCGAGGCGCAGCGGCGCGAAGCCGAGGCCAGGCGCACGGCGGAAGCGCGCGAAGCCGAACGGCGCGAGGCGGCGCGGGTCGAGGCGGAACGCCGCGAAGCCGAAGCGCGGGAAGCCCAGGCGCGTGCGGCAGCCGCGCGCGAAGCGGCAGAGCGTGAAGCAGCAGAGCGCGCCGCCGCTGCGGCGCGCGATGCCCAGCGCCGCGAGGCCGAGGCCCGTGAAGCCCTGGCCCGCGAGGCCGAAGCGCGCGCGGCCGCGGCGCGCTCGGAAGCCGCAGCGTCCACGACCGCGGCACCGGCGGCACCCACCGCGCCGCCGGCGACACCGGCGCGCGCCGCGCCACGCCGCCCCGAGGACACGCTGGTCATGGTCGCCGACGACTCCAAGGTCGTGCGCGTCAAGACGAGCCGCCTGCTGCAGCAGCACCACTACCGCGTCGTGCTCGCCGAGGACGGCCAGCAGGCCGCCGCGCTGATCGACGCCGAGGTGCCCTGCGTGCTGATCACCGACGTCGAGATGCCGGGCCTCGACGGCTTCGCGCTGACGCGCCACGTGCGCGCCCATCCGCGCGCGGCGCACATCCCCATCATCATGATCACGTCGGCCGACGACCGGCTGAAGGCCGCGGCCGCCGAAGCCGGCGTCACGCTGGTGCTGGGCAAGCCCTACGCCGAGGAGGCGCTGCTGGCCTGCATCGAGCAGAGCCAGCGCCAGGGCGCCGCTGCCGGCGTCTCCGAGCCGGCCTGATCGCCGAGACCCGCCGCGTCAGGCGGCGGCCGGTGCGGCGCCCGGTGCGCCGTCGGAGGGGCCGCCCGGCGCGTCGCCCAGCCAGGCCTCGGGCTCGGCCAGCGCATCCTGGAAGGCCGCGACGAAGCGGCCGACGTGCACACCGTCCATCAGCGCGTGGTGCACCTCCACCGAACACGGCAGCCAGCGGCGGTCACCCTCGGCGTCGATGCGGCCGAAGGCGAGCTTGGGCACCGAGTCCTCGCGGCCCCAGTTGCGGGCGTGCGAGAAGCTCGTGAAGTGCAGCCAGGGCAGGGTGGTGAAGTGCACGATGTCCGTGTCGGCCGGGCGCGGGTCGAACACCTTCGCGCGCGAGCGGCAGGCCTCGATCGAGGCCCGGGCGCGCCGGGCGAAGACGGCGAAGTCGGCGTCCCAGTCGAGGTCGGCGAAGCCGAAGCTGTGATCGTCGCGCACCACGGTGCAGCCGCCGTGCACCACCGGGTGCACGCGCACCCGGCCGCCTTCGAGCCGGTAGCGGAACGGCTCCAGCCGGTTCAGCTGCGCCAGCGCCAGGTGGTGGTAGGCCAGCATCAGGCCGATGGGCCGGCCCTCGGCCTTGCGCCGCGCGGCCAGCGCCATCAGCGGCGCCACGTCGAGGCGCACGCAGACGTTGAAGTACGGCTTGTCGAAGCCGCGGAAGTATTCGAAGGGCTCGCGCCGCGCCCAGCGCGCGGTGTCGAGGTAGATCGGGTCGGGCATGGGGCGATTGTTGGCCACGCCGCCGCCGGTCGTCGGCCAGCGGATGTCGCTGCAGCAAGCCCGGGCGGTGCGCGCATGGACGCGCCGGGCGCGCCGTGGTCGCCGGCCGGCTCAGCCGAAGCGCCGGCTGAGGAAGCGCGAGCCCGCGAGGCCGAAGCGCCAGGGCATCTCGACGGCCTTGCTGATGCCGATGCGCGGGCCGGTCAGCACGGCCACGGGCGCGGCGCCGGCGCGCAGCTCGAACGGCGGTGCGTCGAGCGGGCGGCCGTCGTGCGCCTCGCGCGTGATGCCCAGCGCCTGGCCGACGCGGCCGGGCCCGGCGCACAGCAGCCGCGGGTCGTCCAGGCCGCGGCGCTCGCGCATGCGGTCGACGCCGTGGGTCGGTTCGAGGGCGCGGATCAGCACCCCGGCGCCGTGGCCGGCTTCGCGGCAGACGACGTTCAGGCACCAGTGGATGCCGTATGAGCGGTAGACGTAGGCCTGGCCGCCTGGGCCGAACATCGAGGCGTTGCGCGGCCGCTCGCCGCCGTGGCTGTGCGACGCCGGGTCGTCGGCGTCGTAGGCCTCGGTCTCGACGATGACGCCGCCCACGCCGTCCACCAGCAGCAGCGTGCCGATGAGGGCGCGCGCGACGTCCACCGAGTCGGCGCCGAAGTGGATGCCGGCGATGCGGCGTGGGGCAGGCGGTCGGCGGGCCATGGCGTGCGGGCGCACTACCCCTTGACGCACACCACCTGCTTCAAGGTGTGCACCACGTCCACCAGGTCGGCCTGCGCGGCCATGACGGCGTCGATGTCCTTGTACGCGGCCGGTGTCTCGTCGAGCACGTCCTTGTCCTTGCGGCATTCGACGCCGGCGGTGGCGGCGCGGTGGTCGGCCAGGGTGAAGCGGCGCTTGGCGTCGCCGCGGCTCATCGTGCGGCCGGCGCCGTGCGAGCACGACTCGAACGACTCGGGGTTCCCCTTGCCGCGCACGATGTAGCTGCGCGCGCCCATGCTCCCCGGGATGATGCCCAGCTGCCCGGCCCTGGCACTGACCGCGCCCTTGCGCGTGAGCCAGACGTCGGTGCCGAAGTGGCGCTCGCGCTGCACGTAGTTGTGGTGGCAGTTCACCGCCTCGACGTGGCTCTGGAACGGCTTGCGGATCACGGTCTTGGCCGCCTCGATCACGCGCTTCATCATCAGCTCGCGGTTGGTGGCGGCAAACTGCTGCGCCCAGCCGACGGCACGCACGTAGTCGCCGAAGTAGCGGCTGCCTTCCTCGAAGTACGCCAGGTCGCGGTCCGGCAGGTTGGCCTGCTGGCGCATGGCGTCCTGTTTGGCCAACTCGATGAACATCGTGCCGATGGCGTTGCCCACGCCGCGCGAGCCCGAGTGCAGCATGAACCACACCGCGCCGGCTTCGTCCAGGCAGACCTCGATGAAGTGGTTGCCGCCGCCCAGCGTGCCCAGGTGCTGCACGTGGTTGGTCTTCTCGAGCTTGGGGTAGTCGCGGCACAGCGCCTTGAACTCGGGCGCGAGCTGCGACCAGGCGGCGTCGACGGCACCCGGCGTCTTCTTCGACCAGGCGCCGCTGTCGCGCCCGGCCGCGCCGTTGGCCGAGCGGCCGTGCGGCACGGCACGTTCGATCGCGGCGCGCAGCGGGCCCAGGTCGTCGGGCAGGTCTGAGGCACGCAGCGTGGTCTTGGCGGCCATCATGCCGCAGCCGATGTCCACGCCCACGGCCGCCGGGATGATCGCCTTGACCGTCGGGATCACCGAGCCCACGGTCGCGCCGATGCCCACGTGCACGTCGGGCATGGCGGCGATGTGCGGGTGCACGACGGGCAGCCGCGCCGCCGCTTCCAGCTGGCGCCGCGCGCCGTCCTCCACAGGCACGCCGCGGGTCCACATCTTGAGCGGCACGCCGCCGGGCACGGGGTGTTCGAGGTGTCGGGTGGTGGTGTCGGGGGAGGTCATGTGTTCTGGCCTGGCAGATGGTGCCGGGCGGCGCGGTCGCCATGCGGGGAATTGCGCATGACGCGCGGTTGCCGGCGGCGCGTTCGGCACGCGGGCCGGCCCGCCATGCGCCGCGACGCCGGACCATGGCCGTGCCACGGGACGCGTTGTGATGCCATGGCGGCTCGGCGGTTCCGTGGCCCGCGCCACCGGCGCCGGATTTCGTCGCAACGCCGGCCGGGGTGCCGGTGAAGGGCGCTAGTGTCGCCGCGGCGCGGCAGGCGCGACCAGGAGGCGGTGTGATGCGGCTGGAGTTCCCGTGGCGGACGGGGGTGGCGTGTGTCGGGCGTGGTTCGGCGGCGTCGGGCGGCGGGGGCACCTGGGGCGCGGAGGCGCCGCTGCGCCCGACCGTGCGCCTCGGGCACGCCACGCTCGCGGCTGCCGTGCTCGCGGCCGGCGCGCTGCTGCCGGCCCGGCTGGCCGCGGCCCAGGACGGCCCCACCGCCGCCCTGGCCGGCCGCTGGGAAGGCGTGGCGGCGGTGCCGGGCGCGCCGCAGGCGGTCATCCTCGACCTCGAACCCGTGCGCGCGGACGCGGGTAGGACCGCTGGAGCCGATGGCGCCACCTGGCAAGGGTCGGTCATCCTGCCCGGGCGCGGCGTCAAGGGCGCGCCGCTCGCCGTCGTGCAGGTGCAGTCCGGCCGCGTGCGCGCCAGCCTCGCGGCGGCCATCCCCACCTTCGGCGCCGCCGGCCCGCCGCCGGCGCTGGTGCTGGAGGCGCAGGCCGACGGCCGCCTGGCGGGGGAGATGCAGCTCGGCGGCCTGAGCGCACCGCTGCAGCTGATGCGCACCGGCGCCGCGCAGGTGCATCCGCCGCCGCCGCGCACCGCCTTGTCGGCCGCGTACGGCGGCACCTGGACCGGCGGCTACGAACTCGGCGGCACGCCGCGCCAGGTGACGCTGGTGCTGCACCCGGGCCCGGCGCCGCGCGCCGAGCTCACCATCGTCGGCCGGCGCACGACGGCCGTGCCCATCGACCGCATCGCCCAGGGGCCACGCCACCTGACGCTGGAATCCAGCGCCATGTCCATCAGCATCGACGGCCGCCTGCACCCCGACCGCATCGACGGGCACTTCACCCAGGGGCCGTTCGAGGCACCGCTGGTGCTGGTGCGGTCGGCCGTGTCGGCCGCTCCGGCCGCGGCGGCATCGGGAGGCCGGCGATGAGCACGCGGCGCGACCTGCTCGCCTGGGCCGGCGCGGCGGCGCTGCTGCCGGCCGCCGGCGCCCGGGCCCAGGGCCAGGACGGCCGAAAGGGCCGTGAGGGCCGGGAAGCCCGCCCCGCAGCATCCACGACCGGCGCCGCGCCGGCACCGGCGCACGCCGCGCTGTTCCGCGGCAACGCCCGGCGCACCGGCGTGGCCGCCGGCGCCGCGCCGCGCCAGGCGCCGCGGCTGCGCTGGTCGTTCCCCACCGGCGACCGCGTCGTCGCGTCGCCGGTGCAGGCCGGCGGCACGCTCTACGTCGGCAGCGACGACCACCACGTCTACGCCATCGATGCCACGAGCGGCCGCCAGCGCTGGGCCTACCGCAGCGGCGGCCCGGTGGCGTCGACGCCCGCGGTGGCAGACGGCCGGGTGCACGTGGCCAGCGCCGACGGCCGCTTCCACGCCGTGGACGCGGCCACCGGCGCGCTGCTGTGGAAGACCGCCGGCGGCCGCGAGCGGCGTTTCGAGGCGCGCGGCCTGCACGGCTGGCAGCCGCGCGGCCAGACCTTCGCCGACCCGTTCGACGTGTTCCTCTCGAGCCCGGTGGTGGTCGACGGCGTCGTCGTCGTCGGCAGCGGCGACGGCCACGTGCACGCGCTGGATGCGGCCAGCGGCGAGCACCGCTGGCGCTGCGCCGCTGCCGAGGTGGTGCACGCCTCGCCCGCGGTGGCGCAGGGCCTGGTGGTGGTGGGCGACTGGGCCAGCCGGCTCTACGCCATCGAGCTGGCCAGCGGGCGCGAGCGCTGGCGTTTCCAGGCCGGCACCGACGCGCTCATCCACAACCAGGTGGGGTTCCAGTCGTCGCCGGCGATCGCGCTCGACGGCCAGGGCGCCGGCACGGTGTTCGTCGGCTGCCGCGACGCCCACCTCTACGCCATCGACCTGGCGAGCGGTGCCGAGCGCTGGCGCTTTTCCACCGGCGCCAGCTGGGTGGTCGGTTCGCCGGCGGTGCACGCCGGGCGCGTGTACTTCAACACCTCGGACTCGTCGCGCGTGCACGCGGTGGACGCCGCGACCGGCCGCGCGCTGTGGGAGCACGACGCCGGCGCCTACCAGTTCGCCTCGCCCGTGGTGGCCGGCAGCGTGCTGCTGCTGGGGCTGCTCAACGGCAGCCTGCAGGCGCGCGACCTGGACAGCGGCGCGCTGCTCTGGTCGTGGCGCACGCCGGCGGCAGTCGCCAACCAGGGCTGGGTGCTCGACGCGCAGGGCCGCATCAACGGCGGCTGGCTGTTCGGCGGGGCGTCGTGGCACGAGAAGCCGGCGGTGGCCGTGGCGCGCCAGTTCTCCATCGGCGCCGTGTTCTCGACGCCGTGGGTGACGGACGACGGCCTCGTTGTCTTCGGCAGCGCCGACGGGCGGGTGTACGCGCTGGGCTGAACCCGTTCGTCGGTGCGGGCCGCGGCGATACTCGCCGCGCCGATGAACCCGCCGGCTGCGCCCACCGCCCGTCGAGCAGCTCCGTCGAACCGCGCGGCGGCGCTGGTCATCGCCGCCGGCGTGGCCGCGGCGCTGCACGTCGGCAAGCTGCCGCCGGCGCTGCCGGTGCTGCAGGCCGAGCTGCAGCTGACGCTGGTGCAGGCCGGCTTCCTGTTGTCGCTGGTGCAGGCCGCGGGCATGTCGGCGGGCCTGGCCTTCGGCGCGCTGGCCGACGGCCTGGGCGGGCGGCGCAGCCTGCTGCTCGGCCTGTGGCTGCTGGTCGCGGCCAGCGTGCTGGGCGGCGCGGCCGACGGCGCCGCCGTGCTGATGGCGCTGCGCGCGCTGGAGGGCTGCGGCTTCCTGCTGGTGGTGCTGCCCGCGCCGGGCCTGGTGCGGCAGCGTGTGGCGCCCGGCCGCGTCGCCGCCGCCATGGGCGTGTGGGGCGCGTACATGCCGCTGGCCACCGCGCTGGCGCTGCTGCTCGGGCCGGTGGTCATCGCCGCCGCCGGCTGGCGCAGCTGGTGGTGGGGGCTGGCGCTGGTGACCGCGCTGGCGGCGTTGGCGTGTCACGTGGCGGTGCCGGCGTTGGCGGCGGCGGACGGTGACCACGCCGCGCCACCGCCCGCTGCGGCAGCCGATGCACCGCGTGCCCGGGCCGCCGGCGGCATCGGCGCCTGGTGGCGGCGCGTGGTGCGCACGCTGGGCGACGCGGGCCCCTGGCTGGTCGCCGTCACCTTCGCCGCGTACTCGGCGCAGTGGCTGGCGGTGGTGGGCTTCCTGCCGACGCTGGTGGCGGCCGCCGGCTGGTCGGCGGCGGCGACCGGCGTGCTGACGGCGCTGGTGGCGGCGGCCAACATCGTGGGCAACGTCGCCGGCGGGCGCGCCCTGCAGCGCGGCGCGGGCCACGGCCGGCTGCTGGCCGGGGGCTTCGGCGCCATGGCGCTGGGCGCGATCGTGGCCTACGCCGGCACGGCCGAGCAGGCGCTGCTGCCGCCGGCGCTGCGCTACGCCGGGCTGCTGCTGTTCTCCGGCGGCGGCGGGCTGATCCCGGCGACGCTGTTCGCGCTGGCGCTGAAGCTGGCGCCGGCGCCGGACGCCACGTCGACGACGCTCGGCTGGGTGCAGCAGTGGTCGGCGCTCGGCCAGTTCGCCGGGCCGCCGCTGGTGGCCTGGGTGGCCAGCGCCGTCGGCGGCTGGCAGCACACCGGCTGGGTCACGGCCGGCTTCTGCGGCCTGGGGCTGCTGCTGGCGCGCGCCCTGGCGCTGCGCCAGCGTGCGCCGGCCGGGGCGGCTACAGCAGCAGCGCGCCGATGAAGATGCCCAGCATCACGAAGGCCAGCACCACCTTGGCGACGAGCCCGACCATGATGCCCACCCAGGTGGCCACGCCGACGCGCGCGGCGTGGCGGTGGATGTCGTCCCGCTCGCTGCGGCGCGCGATGAACTCGCCCACCGCCGCGCCCACGAGCGGCATGAACAGCAGGCCGATGAAGCCGGTGAACACGCCGAGCACGGTGCCGATGGCTGCGCCCACCAGCGCCAGCTTGCTGGCACCGGCGCGCTTGGCACCCAGCAGGCCGGCCACGTAGTCGAGCACCCACGACAGCACCGCCAGCAGCGTGATCACGCCGAGCGTCCAGCCGCCGACGCGGGTGAAGCCGTCGATCCACGCGCCGAGCACGATGCCGGCCAGCACCAGCGCCGTGCCCGGCAGCGCCGGCAGCACGGTGCCGGCGATGCCGATCACGATGAGCGCGGCGCTCGCCAGCCACAACAGAACCTGGGTCGCTTCCATGGCCCCATGCTAGCCCCCTCGGCGCCCGGGCCGGCGCCGCGCCGCGGTCGCACAATGGCCGCATGACCGAGACCACCGACCAGCGCCCGCCGCTGCCCGACCGGCTGAGCGCCGACCCGAAGAGCCCGCACCACGTGCGCGCCATCTTCGAGCACGACGTCGGCATCCGCTTCAACGGCCAGGAGCGCCACGACGTGGAGGAGTACTGCATCAGCGAAGGCTGGGTGCGCGTGCCCGCCGGCAAGGCGCGCGACCGGCGCGGCAACCCGCTGACGATCAAGATCAAGGGCCGCGTCGAAGCCTTCTACCGCGATGCCCCGCCAGCCGAGGCGGGCGACGCGGCGGCAGCGGCGTCACCACCGGCCGCGGCCGGCGGCTGAGGACGGCTGAGGGCGGCTGGCGGCCCCGGCACGCGGAGACCCGGCGGTGGGCCTGGCCGAAACGCACCTCGCACGCGTGCTCGCCGCGATGGCGGGCCCGGCGGCGCAGCCGCGCGCCGACCAGACGGCGGCGGTCGAGGCGCTGGTGGAGCAGCGCGCCCGCGTGCTGGTGGTGCAGGCCACGGGCTGGGGCAAGTCGGCGGTGTACTGGGCGGCGACGTCGGCGCTGCGCGCCAGCGGCCACGGGCCGACGCTCGTCGTCTCGCCGCTGCTGGCGCTGATGCGCGACCAGGTGGCCGCGGCCGCCGCCGCCGGCTTGCGCGCGGCCACGGTGAACTCGACCAACCTCGAGGCCTGGGACGAGGTCTTCGCCGACATCGAGGCCGGCCGCCTGGACGTGCTGCTGGTCTCGCCCGAGCGCCTGGGCAACCCCGGCTTCGCGCGCCGCCTGCCGGGGCTGATCGCCGCTGCCGGCCTGGTGGTGATCGACGAGGCGCACTGCATCTCCGACTGGGGCTTCGACTTCAGGCCCGACTACCAGCGGCTGGCCAAGGTGCTGCTGGGCATCGATGCCACGACGCCGGTGCTGGCCACCACGGCCACCGCCAATCAACGCGTCACCGAGGACGTGGCGCGCCAGCTGGGCCCGCGGGCGATCACCTTCCGCGGGTCGCTGGCGCGCGCCTCGCTGCGCCTGGCGGTCGTGCCGGGCCTGGCGCCGCTGGAGCGCCATGCCTGGGTGGCCGAGGCGCTGGCACGGCTGCCCGGCTCGGGCATCGTCTACGCGCTCACCGTGGCCGAGGCCGAGCGACTGGCTGGCTTCCTGCGCAACCAGGGCTTCGAGGTGGCGGCCTACCACGGCGGGCTCGAGGCCGAGCAGCGCCTGCCGATCGAAGACGCCCTGCGGCGCAACGCGCTCAAGGCGGTGGTCGCGACCTCGGCGCTGGGCATGGGCTACGACAAGCCCGACCTCGCCTTCTGCATCCACGTCGGCTCGCCGGCCTCGCCGGTGGCCTACTACCAGCAGGTGGGCCGCGCCGGGCGGGCGCTGGCCGACGCCGTGGCGGTGCTGCTGCCGGCCGAGACCGACGAGCGCCTGTGGGCCTACTTCGCCACCGCCGGCGTGCCCGACGAGGCGCGCGTCGGCCGCATCCTGGCCGCACTGGCCGGCGCCCCGCAGACGCTGGTGCAGCTGGAGAACGCCACCGCCATCCGCCGCGGCCGGCTCGAAGGGCTGCTGAAGATCCTGGCCGTCGACGAGGTGGTGCGGCGCGACGGCTCGGCCTGGGCGCTGACCGGCCAGCCCTGGCACTTCGACGCCGCGCGCTGGCAAGCCCTGGCGCGGGTGCGCGCGCACGAGGCCGACCTGATGCGTGCCTTCGCCGCGGGCCGTGGCTGCCTGATGCGCTTCCTGCAGCGCGCGCTGGACGACCCGGCGCCCGCCGACTGCGGCCGCTGCAGCGTCTGCACCGGCTGGCAGCCGCCACCCGGTGCGCGCCCCGCGCCGGCCAGCATCGAGGCGGCGCGGGTCTTCGCCCGTGGCCAGGACGTGGTGATCGAGCCGCGCAAGCTGTGGCCGTCGGGCGGGCCGGCGCCGGGACGCAAGGGCCGCATCGTCGGTGCCGGCGAGGGCCGGGCGCTGGCCTTCGCCGACGATCCGGGCTGGGCCGACGTGCTGGCGCCGCTGCTGGCGAGCGACGCCGAGGCGCCGCCCGAGGTCCTGGCCGGCATCCTGGCGCTGCTGGCGCGCTGGAAGGCGCACTGGGAGGCGCGGCCCGTGGCGGTGGTGCCCATGCCGTCGGCGCAGCACGGCCGGCTCGTGCGCTCGGTGGCCGCGCACGTCGCCGCCGCGGGCCGGCTGCCGCTGATCGACGACGCGCTGCTGCGCCACGGCGCGCCGCCCGACGACGAGCTGCCCTCGGCGGCGCGTGTCGCCGCGCTCGACCGCTCGCTGGCGCTGCGACCGGGCGTCACCCTGCCCGCCGGCCCGCTGCTGCTGGTGGACGCGCGCTACCGCAGCGGCTGGACCATGACCGTGGCCGCGGCGCTGCTGCGCGACGCGGGCGCGACGGCGGTGCTGCCGCTGGTGCTGCACCAGCTGCCGTGATGGCGCCGCCGAGCCTGCCCCAGGCCGCATAACCGACCGCAGCGCGCAGCACCTGCGGCCCGACGGAGCCCGCGCATGCAGTTCCACCTGAACGGCTTCCGGCCCGGCGACCCGCGCGTCGCCGAGGCCGCGCCCGGCCTGCCGGCCTTCGACCCCGATCGGCCGCCCAGCCACGTCGACGTGCTGATCGTCGGCGCCGGGCCGGCCGGGCTGACGCTGGCGGCGCAGCTGGCGGCCTTCGGCGACATCCGCGCCTGCATCGTCGAGCAGAAGCCCGGGCCGCTGCAGCTCGGCCAGGCCGACGGCATCGCCTGCCGCACGATGGAGATGTTCCAGGCCTTCGGCTTCGCCGGGCGGGTGCTGGAGGAAGCCTGCTGGATCAACGAGGTGCGCTTCTGGAAGCCCGACGACGCCGCGCCCGGTCGCGTCGTGCGCCACGCCCGCGTGCCCGACGTGGAAGAGGGGCTGTCGGAGTTTCCGCACGTGGTGCTGAACCAGGCGCGGGTGCACGACTTCTTTCTGGAGACCATGCGCCAGGCGCCGGCGCGGCTGCAACCGCACCACGGCTGGCGCGTGCTGGGGATGACACGAGACGACGCGGCACCCGGCGGCCACCCCATCGCCGTGCAACTGCAGCGCTGCGCCGCCGACCCAGCGGCCGACCCCGCTGCCGGCGGTGTCGAGGCCGCCGGCCGGGCCGCGACGTCGTCCACGTCCACCACCACCACCGTGCACGCGCGCCATGTCGTCGGCTGCGACGGCGCGCACAGCACCGTGCGCCGCGCCATCGGCCTCGCGCTCGAAGGCGAGCAGTCCAACCAGGCCTGGGGCGTGATGGACCTGCTGGCCGACACCGACTTCCCCGACATCCGCTGCAAGGCCGCGGTGCAGTCGCTGCACGGCAACCTGCTCGTCATCCCGCGCGAAGGCGGCTACCTGGTGCGGCTGTACGTGGAGCTGGACAAGCTGGCCGCGGGCGAGCGCATCGCGCGAAACCGCATCACGCTCGAACGGCTGGTCGAAGCGGCGCGGCGCATCCTGCAGCCGTACACCTTGCACGTCAGGCAGGTGCCGTGGTGGTCGGTGTACGAGATCGGCCAGCGCCTGGCGCCGCGCTTCGACGACGCGGCGGGCGAGCGGCGCGAACCGCGGGTCTTCATCGCCGGCGACGCCTGCCACACCCACAGCCCCAAGGCCGGGCAGGGCATGAACGTGTCGATGCAGGATGCGTTCAACCTGGGCTGGAAGCTGGCCGCCGTGCTGCGCGGACGTGCGAGCCCGGCGCTGCTGCGCACCTACTCGGCCGAGCGCCACGCGGTGGCCCACGACCTGATCGCGTTCGACCGCGAGTGGGCGCGGCTGTTCAGCGAGGCACCGGCGGTCCGGAACGGCGGCACCGATGGCGTCGTGCGCCGCCCGCAGGCCAGCGATGCGCCGAACGGCAGCGGGGTCGACCCGGAGCAGCTGCGCGCGTACTTCCAGCGCCACCTGCGCTACACCGCCGGGGTCATGACGCGGTACGCGCCGTCGATCGCCATCGGCGACGACCGCCACCAGGCGCTGGCGCGCGGCTTCGAGGTCGGCACGCGGTTCCACTCCGCGCCGGTGATCCGCGTGGCCGACATGCGGCCGATGCAGCTGGGCCACTGCGGCGGCGCGGACGGCCGCTTCCGCCTGTATGCCTTCGCCGGCGCGGGAGACCGAGGCGGCGCCGGCCAGCCGTTGCATGCGCTGTGCAGCTGGCTCGCCGATGCGCCCGAATCGCCCCTGGTCCGGACCCGGCGTCGGGACGACGACCCCGATGCCTTCATCGACCTGCGCGCCGTCTTCGCGCATGAGGCTGGCGAACTCGACCTCCCGGCGATGCATCCGCTGCTGCATCCGGTGAAGGGCGCGCTCGCCCTGCACGACTTGGAGAAGGTCTTCGCGGTCGACACCCGACCAGGCATGGACATCCACGCGCAGCGGTCGATCGACCGCGCGCAGGGGGCGCTCGTGGTGGTGCGGCCAGACCAGGTCGTGGCGGCGGTGCTGCCACTGGCCGCGCATGCCGAACTCGCCCGGTTGTTCGACCGGCTGCTGTTCACACCCGACGGAGCGGTACCCGATGGACTGGTTTGAGCGCATCACGGGCTTCGCCGAGACCGACTACCCGCGCACCCAGGCGCTGCTGTCGGTGCACGACGGTGCCCTGGTGTCGGCGCACAGCGCCACGCGCTGGGCCGTCGGCACCCTGGAGACGCCGACGCTGGCCGAACTGCGCCAGCGCGCGGCCGGCCTGCTCTCGGGGCATGGCCGCAGCCGCGTCAGCGCCCTGGCCGGCGACGCCCGTGCGCTCCATGCGCTGCCGGAGAACGCCGACGCGCTGTTCCAGGTCGCCTCGCAGTTCAACCTGCTGGAGATGACGGATCCCGACGTCACCCCCGAGGACGGCGTCACCCGCTACATCGGCGACCGGACGCAGGGCCCGGCATGCGCCATCGCCGCGGGCGCAGCGACGATCTACCGCAACTACCTCGCCCCGGTTCCTGGCCTTCCCGGCCAGCGCGGCCAGCGCGCCGACGCGCAGATCGACTGCATCGCCGATCTGGGACAGGCGCTCGGCAACCACGACGGCCGCCTGTGGCGGACGTGCAATGGCTACGTGCTGCCGGCCGCGGCGGCGCTGGCGGAGATCGACCGCCGCCTCAGCACGGCCGATCCCGCCGGCCTCGACGATTTGCGCGGCCGACTCCGCATCGGGCTGCAGTGGCGGGCCGACGTGACCGACCTGCCACAACCCGGGCACCGCGTGTCGCAGGCGTTGTGCTCGGCGCTGCCCGTGGCCTACGCCGGGCATCCGAACCGAGCCTGGGCCCACTTCGCGGCCCTGGTGCTGGAAGCGACCTACGAGGCCACGCTGCTGGCGGCCGCGATCAACCGCGCCGAACACGGCTGCAGCACCGTGTTCCTCACCCGCGTGGGCGGCGGCGCCTTCGGCAACGACACGGCCTGGATCGACGCCGCCATGCGCCGCGCGCTGGGCATGGTGGTCGATGCGGGGCTCGACGTGCGCCTGGTGGCGTACCGGTTCGTTCCCGACGATCTGCAGCGGCTGGCCGATGCGTTCTGACGAATGTGCCTCGCGAGCGCCAGGACCGGCCTGAGCGGCGCGCGCCCGAACCAGGTCACAGCGTCAGCGGACCGCCACCTCGCTCATCAAACGTCGATGTTGGCCGCACGCAGCGCATTGCCCTCGATGAAATCCCGTCGCGGCTCGACCTCGTCGCCCATCAGCATCGTGAACACCCGGTCGGCCTCGATCGCGTCGTCGATCTGCACCTTGAGCAGGCGGCGCACGCCGGGGTCCATGGTCGTCTCCCACAGCTGCTCGGGGTTCATCTCGCCCAGGCCCTTGTAGCGCTGGCGCGAGGTGGCGGCTTCGGCCTGGCCCATCAGCCAGGCCATGGCGGCGCGGAAGTCGGCGACCTTCTGCTCCTTCATGCGCTCGCCTTCGCCGCGGCGCACCACCGCTTCCGGCCCGAGCAGGCCGAGGAACGAGCGGCCGGCCTCGGCCAGCGCGGCGTAGTCGGCGCCGTGCACGAAGTCCTGCGTGATGACGCTGCTCTTGACGTTGCCGTGGTGGCGCCGGCTGATGCGCAGCAGGTGTTTGTCGGTGCGGGCGTCGAACTCGGCCGCGACCATCGCGTCCTTCAGTGCGGCCTGCATGGCCACCGCGCTGGCCTCGGCGGCGGCGGCGCTGTCGAGGTCGAGCACCAGGCCGGCGGCGATGGCGCGCACGGCTTCGGCGTCCATCCAGTTCGACAGCCGTTCGATCACGCCGTTGGCGACCAGGTAGCTGCGCGCCAGCGCCTCGAGCGCGCTGCCTTCGAGCGCACCGCCGGCCTCGGGCCCGTTCGGGAACACGCTGGCGCCGTCGAGCGCCACCTTGAGCAGGAAGGCGTCGAGCTCGTGCCCGTCCTTGAGGTACTGCTCGTGCTTGGCGTGCTTGACCTTGTACAGCGGCGGCTGCGCGATGTAGACGTGGCCACGTTCCACCAGCACCGGCATCTGGCGGTAGAAGAACGTCAGCAGCAGGGTGCGGATGTGCGCGCCGTCCACGTCGGCGTCGGTCATGATGATGATGCGGTGGTAGCGCAGCTTGTCGGCGTTGAAGTCCTCCACGCCGATGCCGGTGCCGAGCGCGGTGATCAGCGTGACGATGGCGTCGCTGGACAGCAGCCGCTCGTAGCGCGCGCGCTCCACGTTGAGGATCTTGCCGCGCAGCGGCAGGATCGCCTGGAACTTGCGATCACGCCCCTGCTTGGCGCTGCCGCCGGCGGAGTCACCCTCGACGATGTAGATCTCGCACAGCGAGGGGTCCTTCTCCTGGCAGTCGGCCAGCTTGCCGGGCAGGCCCAGGCCGTCGAGCACACCCTTGCGCCGCGTCATCTCGCGCGCCTTGCGCGCCGCCTCGCGCGCGCGGGCGGCGTCGACGATCTTGGTGCAGATGGTCTTGGCGTCGACCGGGTTCTCGAGCAGCCAGTCGGTGAGCAGCTTGCCGACCACGTCCTCCACCGGCGCGCGCACCTCGCTGCTGACGAGCTTGTCCTTGGTCTGGCTGCTGAACTTGGGCTCGGGCACCTTGACGCTGACCACGCAGGCCAGGCCTTCGCGCATGTCGTCGCCGCTGATCTCGACCTTGGCCTTCTTGGCGATCTCGTGGTCGTCGATGTACTTGTTGATGACGCGCGTCATGGCCGCGCGCAGGCCGGTGAGGTGGGTGCCGCCGTCGCGCTGCGGGATGTTGTTGGTGAAGCAGAGCACCGACTCGTTGTAGCCGTCGTTCCACTGCATCGCCACCTCGACGCCGATGGTCGTGCCCTGCTCGCTCATCTTCTCGCCGATGGCGTGGAAGATGTTCGGGTGCAGCACCTTCTTGCCGGTGTTGATGAAGCCGACGAAGCCTTTGACGCCGCCGGCGAAGGCGAAGTTGTCCTCCTTGGCGTTGCGCTCGTCGACGAGCTTGATCTTCACGCCGTTGTTCAGGAAGGACAGCTCGCGCAGCCGCTTGGCCAGCACGTCGTAGTGGAAGTCGATGTTGGTGAAGATCTCCTCGTCGGGCAGGAAGTGCACCTCGGTGCCGCGCTTCTCGGTCTCGCCGGTGATCTTCATCGGGCTGGTGGCGACCGCGCCGTCGGGCGTGTTCACCATCTCGATCACGCGGTCCTGCGTGAAGCCGCGCTTGAACTCGATGGCGTGCACCTTGCCGTCGCGCCGCACCGTGAGGCGCAGCCACTTGCTCAGCGCGTTGACGCAGCTCACGCCCACGCCGTGCAGCCCGCCCGAGACCTTGTAGCTGTTCTGGTTGAACTTGCCGCCGGCGTGCAGCTCGGTCAGTGCAATCTCGGCGGCAGAGCGTTTGGGCTCGTGCTTGTCGTCGAGCTTCACGCCCGTGGGAATGCCGCGGCCGTTGTCGATGACCGAGATCGAGTTGTCGGAATGGATCGTGACGACGATGTCGTCGCAGAACCCGGCCAGCGCCTCGTCGATCGAGTTGTCGACCACCTCGAACACCAGGTGGTGCAGCCCGGTGCCGTCGGAGGTGTCACCGATGTACATGCCCGGCCGCTTGCGCACCGCCTCCAGACCTTCGAGGATCTGGATGCTGGAGGCGCCGTAGTCGGACGACGAGGAAGGGGACGGCGACGAAGGAGCCGGCGAGGGCGACGGGAAAGCAGATTCGCTCATGGAGCCTTCGAGAGGGCCGCGCAGCGGCCCGGGCAATCATCTGGACAGAACCCCCGCTTGGCGGGGGCAGGGGGTGCCCAACATTCGGGCATGCAATGCCGATGCGGTCTGACCGCCACCGGCGGTCAGATCCGCATCGGCATCACGACGTACTTGAACCCCGGCTGCTCCGGCAGGCTGAACAACGCGCTGGCGGCGCTGTCCTGCAGCTCGAGCTTGACCATCTCGAGGTTGCTGTTGGCCAGCACGTCGATGAGGTAGGTGACGTTGAAGCCGATCTCGATGGTGTCGCCGGCGTAGTCGATCTCGATCTCCTCCTTGGCCTCTTCCTGCTCGGCGTTGTTCGAGGCGATGCGCAGCAGCCCGGGTTCTATGTTGAGCCGCACGCCCTTGAACTTCTCGCTTGTCAGGATCGCGGCGCGCTGCAGGCTGGCCAGCAGCGGCGCCCGGCCGAGCGTGACGCTGTTCTTGTGGTTCTTCGGGATGACGCGGTTGTAGTCGGGGAACTTGCCTTCCACCAGCTTGGTGACGAACTCCAGCCCGGCGAAGGCGAACTTGGCCTGGTTGTTGGCGAAGCGCATCTCGATGGCGCTGTCGTCGTCCTTGAGCAGGCGCTGCAGCTCGAGCACCGTCTTGCGCGGCAGGATGACCTCCTGCTTGTTCGGCACGTCGGCATCCAGCTGCGCCTGCGCCAGCGCCAGGCGGTGGCCGTCGGTGGCCACCAGGGTCAGCGCCTTGCCTTCGGCGATGAACAGGATGCCGTTCAGGTAGTAGCGGATGTCGTGCACCGCCATCGCGAAGTGCACCTGGTTGATCAGCCCCTTGAGCGTCTTCTGCGGCACGGCGAAGGCCGGCCCGAAATCGACGCTCTCGTTGACGAGCGGGAAGTCGTCGGCCGGCAGTGTCTGCAGCGTGAAGCGGCTCTTGCCGCCGGCCAGCGTCAGCTTGTTCTGCGCCGCGGTCAGCGTCACCACCTGGTCGGCGGGCAGGCTCTTGAGGATGTCGATCAGCTTGCGCGCGCCCACCGTGGTGCTGAGGCTGCCGGCGTCGCCACCCAGCTCGGCCTTGGTGCGCACCTGGATCTCGAGGTCGCTGGTGGTGAACTCGACCGTGCCACCCGTCTTGCGCATCAGCACGTTGGCCAGGATGGGCAGCGTGTGCCGGCGCTCGACGATGCCCGCCACCGACTGCAGTGCTTCGAGGAGACTGGCCTGCGCGGCCTTGAGAACAATCATTGTTTTCCTCTGTGTGAAGGGTGGTCGTAGCTGGTAGAGCGACGCCGTCACTGTGGACAAGGGCTATTTTCGCCTTTTCCGTCAACGCCTTACGAGGCGGGCAACCCTGTGGGCCCGGCCCTGTCGGCGGTGTCCGTCCGGCGACAACAACTCGGCGTCCGGCCACGTGCCTGTGGGCAACCCGTCACTTCCCCGGCCCTTGTGCACAGCGTTGTCCAGCACGTGCACCAGCCGGCCCTGCCGGTTCGCGACGAGCCCCCCGGGGCGCAGCGACGGGCGGGGCGCGGGCGCCCCGCTCACCCCTTGAGCGTCTGCTCCAGCACGTGCAGGTGCTGGTTCAGCTCGGGGTTGGTGGTGCGCTCGGCGCTGATCTTGCGCACCGCGTGCAGCACCGTGGTGTGGTCGCGGCCGCCGAAGAGTTCGCCGATCTCGGGCAGGCTCTTCTTGGTCATGTCCTTGGCCAGGTACATGGCGATCTGGCGCGGCCGGGCGATCGACGCCGGGCGCTTCTTCGAATACATGTCGGCGACCTTGATCTTGTAGAAGTCGGCCACCGTCTTCTGGATGTTCTCGACCGAGATCTGCCGGTTCTGGATCGACAGCAGGTCCTTCAGCGCCTCGCGTGCGAGGGTGATGTTGATGTCCTTGTGGCTGAAGCGGCTGTACGCCAGCACCTTGCGCAGCGCGCCTTCGAGCTCGCGCACGTTGGCGCGCACGTTCTTGGCGATGAAAAACGCCACGTCCTCGGGCATCTCGGTGTTCTCGAGCGCGGCCTTGCGCATCAGGATGGCCACGCGCATCTCGAGCTCGGGCGGCTCGATGGCCACGGTGAGGCCGGCGTCGAAGCGGCTGGTGAGGCGCTCGTCGATGTTGACCAGGCCCTTGGGATAGGTGTCGCTGGTCATGATGATGTGCGCGCGCTTGGCCAGCAGCGCCTCGAAGGCGTTGAAGAACTCCTCCTGCGTGCGGTCCTTGCCGGCGAAGAACTGCACGTCGTCGATGAGCAGCAGGTCCAGGTGGTGGTACTTGGCCTTGAGCTCGTCGAAGGTCTTGCGCTGGTAGTTCTTGACGACGTCGCTGATGAACTGCTCGGCATGCAGGTAGAGCACGCGCGCCTGCGGCCGGTCCTTCAGCAGCGCGTTGCCCACGGCGTGCACCAGGTGCGTCTTGCCCAGGCCCACGCCGCCGTAGATGAACAGCGGGTTGTACATGGCGCCCGGCGCGCCGGCGACGTGCAGCGCCGCGGTGCGCGCCATCTGGTTGGCGCGGCCGGCCACCAGGGTGTCGAAGGTGAGCGCCGGGTTGAGTCGGTGCGAGGGGCCGAGCACCGCCGCCGCGGCGCCATCGTTGGCCGCCCGCAGCCCGGCGCCCGCGCCGCTGCCGCCGGGTTCGGGTTCGCCCGCCTGCAGGCCGGCAGCCGGGCCGTGGAGCTGGCCATTTGGATGGCCATTGGGCTGGCCGTGGGCTGCGCCCGAGAGCGCCCCGGACAACGCGCGCATGGCGTGCTGGGCCGCCGGCTGCAGCCCGCCGGGCGCGGGCCGCGCGGCGTCGGCGCGCGCGCCGTCGGGGCCGCTGCTGCGCGGCGCCAGGCTGAGTTCCAGCCGGACGGGCCTGCCGGCCAGGTCGGCCAGCACCGACTCGATGCGCCCGGCGTACTGCGAGCGGATCCAGTCGAGCTTGAAGCGGTTGGGCACCTGCACGGCGATCACCGGGTCGCCGTCGGCACCGGCGTCGTCGGCGTTGGCAGCCGCCGGCCCGCCCGGCCGCATGGCGGGGGCCAACGGCCGGATCCAGGTGTTGAACTGCTGCTCCGGCAGTTCGGCGGCGAGGCGTTCGCAGCCGCGCTGCCACAGATCGAGAGGCATTGTGGACATCTTCTTGTGGTGAACGCCGATTGTGGGCTCCCTCGCGACCGGCGGACCGCGGTTATCCACATATTCAGCCCCACCGTCAAGCCTGCACGGCGCACCGTCCGACTACCCGGTGTTCCAAGGCTTTCGGTGCAAGTGTTTGACCCGATTGGCCTTTTCGGATGTAATCGTGGGTTTCCCCGAGCGGGCCCTTTTCCGGCGCGCGGTGGAGCGCGTCGAGCGGCGGGTCGGCAGTCGACCCCTTGGCCACTCGAGGCGCCGGCTGCCGTGGCGGGCCTGGGCCGAGCTGCCGCCAAGCCACGGTCCCGTGCGCCGCCGCGGGGCCGCCGGGGCATCCGGTCGTCCACTGTCCCCGAAAGCCCGCCATGAAGCGCACCTACCAGCCCTCGAAGATCCGCCGCGCGCGCACCCACGGTTTCCTCGTGCGCATGAAGACCCGCGGTGGCCGCGCGGTCATCAACGCGCGCCGCGCCAAGGGCCGCAAGCGCCTGGCCGTCTGAGGTCGGCGCCGCCGCGCCCGACCCTCGCCCGCAGCCAACCGCCCGCTCGCGCGCCGCTCCCGTGGCGCATTCGGCCCGGCCGCAGCGGCTTGTCAACAAGCTCGACTTCGAACGTCTGCTCGCCGTCCGGCCATGCGGGCGGAGTGCCCACTTCGCGCTGCATCACGTGGCGCAGGCACCGGTGCAGCGGCCTCGGCTGGTTCCCAAGGGCGGCGCTGACGAGTTATCCACAAGTGCCAGTGGACCGTTTGTGGAGCCTGTGGACAGCGCCCCCGACGCGGTCTGGTTCGGGGCGATGATGCCCAAGCGCCAGGCCCGCCGCGCGGCGACGCGCAGCCTGCTCAAGCGCCAGGTGCGTTCGGCCTTCGACCGCCACGCCGCGACGCTCGCTCCTGGCCTGTGGCTGGTGCGGTTGCGCGCCGGCTTCGCCGTGGCCGATTTCCCGTCGGCCCAGTCGCCGGCGCTGGCGATCGCCGTGCGCCAGGAACTCGACGCCCTGCTCGGCGCCTGGCGGCCGGCACGCGCGGCCGAACGGACGCGGCGCGGTGCCGCGGCCGGCGCACCGGCGCCCGACGCGGTGCCGCCACCACGCCCGCCGGCGCCGTCCCCACCATGATGTCCGGACTGCACCACGTCCTGCACGTGCCGCGCCGGCTGCTGATCGGCGTCGTCCGGGCGTACCGGCTGCTGCTCAAGCCCTGGCTCGGCAACGCCTGCCGCTTCGAGCCGACCTGTTCGGCCTACGCCATCGAGGCGCTCGAGCGCCACGGCGCCATCGGCGGCTCGGCCCTGGCCGGCTGGCGGCTGCTGCGCTGCCATCCCTGGTGTGCCGGGGGCTGTGACCCGGTGCCGCACAATCCGCCGCGCGCGCTCGGCCCGCTGCTGGGCCTGTTCACGCGCCTCGTTCCGCCCGATTCCCCTTCCCCACCCGCCGCCGGCGCCACACCGGATGGCGCCAGAACCTCGCGTGCGCCGACCGACGCCGCGCGCCTTCACCACGAGCCATGACCGATATTCGCCGCACCCTGCTGTGGGTGGTCTTCACCATGTCGCTGGTCCTGCTGTGGGACGCCTGGCAGAAGCACACCGGCCAGCCGTCGATGTTCGGCGGCGGCAGCCGCCCCGCGGCGACGAGCGCGGCGCCGCCGGCGTCGGCCACCGTGCCCGGCGCGGCGACCGTGCCCGGCGCCGCCCAGGTGCCGCAGGCCAGCGGCACGGCGGCCGCCACCGGCGTGCCGCCGTCGGCGCAACCGCCGGCGCCTGCCGCGGCCGAGCAGGTGACCGTCACCACCGACCTCGTCAAGGCCACCTTCGACAGCACCGGGGCGGCGCTGGTGCGGCTGGAACTGCTGCGCCACCGCGACGCGCAGGACCCGACGCGCAACGTGGTGCTGCTGGAACAGAGCGCCAAGCGTTACTACGTCGCGCAGAGCGGGCTGATCACCGGACAGCCCGGTGTCGAGCTGCCCACGCACCTGACGCCGATGACCGCGCTGCCGGGCGAGCGCACGCTGGCCGAGGGCGCGAACGACCTGGTGCTGCGTTTCGAGTCGCCGGTGATCGACGGCCGCAAGCTGATCAAGACCTACACGTTCAAGCGGGGTCAGTACACCGTGGGCGTGCGCCACGAGCTGATCAACGGCGGCAGCACGGCGCTGGCGCCGCAGCTCTACCTGCAGCTGGCGCGCGACGGCAACCCGCCCGAAGGCGAGTCGAGCCTGTACTTCACCTTCACCGGCCCGGCCGTGTACACCGACGCGGGCAAGTTCCAGAAGCTCGACTTCAAGGACATCGCCAAGGGCAATGCCAGCCACGAGCGCCAGGCCGACAACGGCTGGATCGCGATGGTGCAGCACTACTTTGCCAGCGCCTGGCTGGTGCGCGAGCAGGGCCCGCGCGACTTCGGCACCGCGCGCGTCGGCGACCACTACTTCGTGCGCATGGTGCTGCCGCTGGGCGAGGTGGCGCCCGGCGCGACCAAGGTGCACGACGCCGTGCTCTTCGCCGGCCCGCAGGAGGAACAGGCGCTCGAGGCGCTGGCCCCGGGGCTGGAGCTGGTCAAGGACTACGGCTGGTTCACGCCGCTGTCCAAGCCGCTGTTCTGGCTGCTCGCCAAGCTGCACGCGCTGCTCGGCAACTGGGGCTGGGCGATCGTGGCGCTGGTGGTGCTGCTGAAGATCGCCTTCTACTGGCTCAACGCCAGCGCCTACCGCAGCATGGCCAAGATGAAGGCGGTGGCGCCGAAGGTGAACGAGCTGCGCGAGCGCTACAAGGACAAGCCGCAGCAGATGCAGCAGGAGATGATGCGCATCTACCGCGAGGAGAAAGTCAACCCGCTGGGCGGCTGCCTGCCGATCCTGGTGCAGATGCCGTTCTTCATCGCGCTGTACTGGGTGCTGCTGTCCAGCGTGGAGATGCGCAACGCGCCCTGGATCCTGTGGATCAAGGACCTGTCGGCCATCGACCCGTGGTTCATCCTGCCCGTGCTGATGACGCTGACGTCGCTGTTCCAGGTGTGGCTCAACCCGACGCCGGCCGACCCGGTGCAGGCCAAGATGATGTGGATCATGCCGCTGGCCTTCGGCTTCATGTTCTTCTTCTTCCCGGCGGGCCTGGTGCTCTACTGGCTGACGAACAACATCCTGTCGATCGCCCAGCAGTGGTTCATCAACAAGCAGATGGGCGTGGCCGGTAAATAGCGCACGCGCCGGCCGGCCCGATCCCCCATGCTGGGGTTGAGCCGGCGGCCCGATCTGCCGACGATGCCGGCATGCGGGCGACCCGCTCCGTCGAGGAGCGGCTCAGGAGACGCGGCCCGGCACAGCACACTGCCGCAGCCGCCTCCACCCGCGCCATCCACCACCGCCCGCCCGAAGGCCCTGCCGACGGGCACCCACCGTCGGCCCGGCGGCGCGCGCCAGAATCACGCACACCATGCGCGCCGCCCCGCCAGCGCCGGCCGGCACCGGCCGCCCTCCAGCCGAACCCATCGTGGCCATCGCCACCGCGCCGGGGCGCGGCGCGGTGGGCATCGTGCGCGCCTCGGGGCCCGACCTCGCGCCGCTGATCGCCGCCGTCTGCGGCCGCGCGCTGCAGCCGCGTGTGGCGACGCTGCTGCCCTTCATCGGCAGCCAGGGCCAGCCGCTCGACCAGGGCATCGCCATCCACTTCCCGGCGCCGCACTCCTACACCGGCGAAGACGTGCTCGAACTGCAGGCGCACGGCGGGCCGGTGCTGCTGCAGCTGCTGCTGGCACGCTGCCTCGAGGCACTGCCCGGTGCGCGTCTGGCGCGGCCGGGCGAGTTCACCGAGCGCGCCTTCCTCCACGACAAGCTCGACCTGGCCCAGGCCGAGGCCGTCGCCGACCTCATCGACGCCAGCACCGAAGCCGCGGCGCGTTCGGCCGCGCGGTCGCTGGCCGGCGCGTTTTCCGCCGAGATCGACGCGCTCGCCGAGCGCACCGTCAAGCTGCGCATGCTGGTCGAAGCGACGCTCGACTTCCCCGAGGAGGAGATCGATTTCCTCGACAAGGCCGACGCGCGCGGCCGGCTGCAGGCGCTGCTGGACACCGTCGACGCGGCGCTGGCGCGCGCGCGCCAGGGCGCCCTGCTGCGCGAAGGCCTGGCGGTGGTGCTGGCGGGCCAGCCCAACGTCGGCAAGAGCTCGCTGCTGAACGCGCTGGCCGGCGCCGAACTGGCGATCGTCACGCCGATCCCCGGCACGACGCGCGACCGCGTCAGCCAGACGATCCAGATCGACGGCGTGCCGCTGCACGTCATCGACACCGCCGGCATCCGCGACGCCGAATCGGCCGACGAGGTGGAACGCATCGGCATCGGTCGCAGCTGGCAGGCCATCGCCGACGCCGACGTGGTGATCCACCTGCACGACCTCGTGCGCCGCGACGATCCGGCGGTCGCCGCGGCCGACGCCGCACTGGCAGCCCGGCTGCCGCCGGGCGTGCCGGTGCTGCAGGTGTTCAACAAGTGCGACCTCGCGCCTGCCGCGGAGGTGCCGCCCGGCGCACTGCGGCTGTCGGCGCACACCGGCGCTGGCCTGGGCGCGCTGCGCCGCGCCTTGCTGGAACACGCCGGCTGGCAGGCGCTGCCCGAGCACGACCTGGCCATCGCGCGCACGCGCCACGTCGATGCGCTGCGGCGTTGCCGCACGCACCTGCTCGCCGCCCGGGCGCATGCCGCGCAGGCCGACCGTGCGCTCGACCTGCTCGCCGAGGAGCTGCGCCTGGCGCACCGTGCCCTGGGTGAGATCACGGGCCAGTTCAGCACCGAGGATCTGCTGGGCGAGATCTTCGGCCGCTTCTGCATCGGCAAGTGAGGGCCTTGCCCCCCATCCGGGGGCGGTCGCAACCCCCGTCAGGATGATTGCCGCGCGTCGCCTGCGCTCGGAAGAATCACGCCCTCCCCGGAATCGAACGAACACGACATCCAGCCGCGTGGGGTGCGGCAACCACACACCACGTGAAGGCGAGGGCGGCCTTGGTGATCGACGGATTGGTGCGGGCCGTCGCCGCGGGCGGCGACGAGGCGTTTCCGGTGCGCCTGAGCATGGCCGAGTGGCGCCGCCTGGCCGGCGTGATGGAGCGGCGCGAGCTGCACACCGGCGATCTGCTGCTGCGCCGCGGCGAGCGCGACCGCCGCGCCTACCTCGTGGAAAGCGGCCTGCTGCAGGCCTACGTGGTGGGCGGGCCGCCGCGCAGCCACCGCATCGCGATGCTGCGCGCCGGCACCCTCGTGGGCGAGCCGGCGCTGTTCACCGCCGCGCCGCGGCTGGCCAACGTCGAGGCGGTCCAGCACAGCGTCGTCTGGGCGCTGTGCGCCGACCGGCTGCAGGCGCTGACGCACGAGACGCCGACGCTGGTGCTGGAAGTGCTGCGCGCCGCCGGCGTGATGATGGCCACCCGCCTGCAGGCGGTGCAGGAGCGCGGCATCCCGGTCGCCTGACGCGCCCGCTGCGGGCGCCGCTCAGCCGCGCAGCAGCTTCTCCTCGGCCAGCGCCAGCGGCTCGGGCAGGCCCGACAGCACCAGCGTGTCGCCCGGGCCGAGCACGTAGTCGGGGCCCGGCAGCACCGAGCCACCCTGGGCGCGCCGCACCGAGACGACGTTGACGCCCACTGCGTGCAGCGCCTGGTCGGCGAGGGTGCGGCCGACGCAGCGTGCCGCCTCCGGAAGGATCACGCTCTGCAGCCGCGCCTGCGACAGCTCCTCCACCGTGTCGTCGTCGGCGCCGTGGAAATAGCCGCGCAGCAGGCCGTAGCGCGCGTCGCGTGCATCGCGCGTGATGCGGATGACGCGCTTCATCGGCACGCCCACCAGGGCCAGCGCGTGGCCGGCGAGCATCAGGCTGCCTTCGATGGCCTCGGGCACCACTTCGGTGGCGCCGGCGGCCTTGAGCTTGTCGATGTCGGTGTCGTCCACCGTGCGCACGATCACCGGCACCTTGGGCGCGTGCGCCTGCACCAGGCTCAGGATCTTCAGCGCCGACGGCGTGTCGTGGTAGCTCACCACCACCGCCGAGGCGCGCGCCAGGCCGGCGGCCATCAGCGCGGGCAGCCGCGCGGCGTCGCCGAACACCACGCTCTGGCCGGCGGCCGCCGCCTGGCGCACGCGGTCGGGGTCGAGGTCCAGCGCCATGTACGGGATGTGTTCGTTGGCCAGCAGCCGCGCCAGGCTCTGGCCGCTGCGGCCGTAGCCGCAGATGATGACGTGGCCCTCGGTGGCGATGGCACGCTTGGCGATCGACGTCAGCGCCACCGACTGCAGCATCCAATCGCTGGCCGAGAGCCGGTTGACGATGCGGTTGCTGTAGAGGATGAGAAAGGGCGTCGCCAGCATCGACAGCACCATGCTGGCGAGCACCGGGCTCACCCAGTGCGGCGCGATCAGCCCCTGGCCGGCACCCAGCGTCAGCAGCACGAAGCCGAACTCGCCGGCCTGCGCCAGGTACAGCCCGGTGCGCAGCGCCACGCCGGGCTGGGCGTTGAACAGCCGCGCCAGCCCGGCGACGAGCACGAACTTGGCCAGCACCGGCGCCGTGGTCAGCCCCAGCACCAGCGGCCATTCGGCCAGCACCGGGCGCCAGTCGAGCTTCATGCCGATGGTGATGAAGAACAGCCCCAGCAGCACGTCGTGGAACGGGCGGATGTCGGTCTCGACCTGGTGCTTGTATTCGGTCTCGGCCACCAGCATGCCGGCGACGAAGGCGCCCAGCGCGAGGCTCAGCCCGGCGTGTTCGGTCAGCCAGGCCAGGCCCAGCGTCACCAACAGCAGGTTCAAGATGAAGAGCTCCTCGCTCTTTCGCCGCGCCACGAGCGTGAGCCACCAGCGCATCACCTTCTGCCCGCCCACCAGCAGCAGCGTCAGCAGCGCGGCGGCCTTGATCGCCGCCCAGCCGAGTGCACGCAGCAGCTCGTCGCCGGGCGAGCCCAGCGCCGGGATCAGCACCAGCAGCGGCACGACCGCCAGGTCCTGGAACAGCAGCACGCCGAGCACGCGACGGCCGTGCTCGCTTTCCAGCTCCAGCCGCTCGGCCATGAGCTTGACGACGATGGCGGTCGAGCTCATGGCCAGCGCGCCGCCGAGCACCACTGCACCCTGCCAGCCCATCTCCCACTGGCCGCCGATGAAGGTGGCGTAGGCCCAGGCCAGCACGAAGTGGCCGATCAGCGTGGCGACGATGGTGAGCAGCACCTGCATCAGCCCCAGGCCGAAGACCATGGTGCGCATCGCGCGCAGCTTGGGCAGGTTGAACTCGAGCCCGATGACGAACATCAGGAACACGACGCCGAACTCGGCCAGGTAGGCCACGGCCGCGCTGTCCTGGGCGAAGGCCAGCGCGTTGGGGCCGATGAGCACGCCCACCACCAGGTAGCCCAGCATGGGGGGCAGCTTCAGCGAGCGGCAGGCCACCACGCCCAGCACCGCAGCCACCAGGTACAGCAGCACGAGTTCGAGCGTCGATGCCAATGCCGGGGTGCCGCGGGGGGCTGCTGCCTAGAATCGGCCGATGCTAGTCGACCCCTCGCCAGCCGAGGCGCCCGCGCCGCACGAAGGCGCCGCCAGCGGGACGCAGCTCGACGCCGAGCGCGCGCTGCGCATGGCGGCGCGCACCTTCGCGATCGAGGCGCACGCACTTTCCACCGTGGCGCATTCGCTGGGCGACGGCTTCGTGCGCACCATGCAGGCGGTGCTCGACTGCCGCGGCCGCGTTGTCGTGATGGGCATGGGCAAGAGCGGTCATGTCGGCCGCAAGATCGCCGCCACGCTGGCCTCCACCGGCACGCCCGCGATGTTCGTGCACCCGGCCGAGGCCAGCCACGGCGACCTGGGCATGGTGATCGGCGGCGACGTCGTGCTGGCCATCAGCAACAGCGGCGAGAGCGACGAGCTGGCCGCCATCCTGCCGGCCATCCGGCGCCTGGGCGTGACGCTGGTGGCGATGACCGGGCGCACCAACTCGACGCTGGCGCAGCATGCCGACATCGTGCTGCCGTGCGCCGTCGACGAGGAGGCTTGCCCGCTGAACCTGGCGCCCACCGCCAGCACCACGGCGCAGATGGCGCTGGGCGACGCGCTGGCCGTGGCGCTGCTGGATGCACGCGGCTTCCGCGAAGAGGACTTCGCGCGCTCGCACCCCGGCGGCAGCCTGGGGCGCAAGCTGCTGATCCACGTGCGCGACCTCATGCGCAGCGGCGACGCCGTGCCGCGCGTGCAGCCTGACGCCCATCTGAACACCCTGCTGCGCGAGATGACCGGCAAGGGGCTGGGCTTCGCCGCCGTGGTCGGCCCGCGCGGCGAGCCGCTGGGGATCTTCACCGACGGCGACCTGCGCCGGCTGATCGAACGCGGCGCCGATCTGCGCGCGCTCGTCGCCGAGGCGGTGATGCACCGTTCGCCGAAGCTGGTACGCGACGACGCGCTGGCGGTGGAGGCGGCGGCCGTGATGGAGCAGCAGCGCGTGACCAGCGTGCTGGTGGTCGATGCGGCCGGCGTGCTCGTCGGCGCGCTCAACTCCAACGACCTCATGCGCGCCAAAGTGATTTGACCGGGCCATGACGCCGGCGCTCTCCTTTCCGCCCGAACTGCTGCTGCGCGCCCAGGGCCGCGGTCTGGGGCTCAAGGCCGCCATCTTCGACGTCGACGGCGTGCTGACCGACGGGCGCATCTACATCGGCGAGCACGGCGAGACGGTCAAGGCCTTCGCCACGCTCGACGGCCACGGGCTCAAGCTGCTGCGCGCCGGCGGCATCGAGCCGCTGGTGATCACCGGGCGCGATTCGGCGGCGGTGCGGCGCCGCGTCGCCGACCTGGGGCTGACGCACGCCGTGTACGGCGCCCGCGACAAGCTGGCCGCGGCCGAGGCGCTGCTGGCCGCGCTGGGCATCGGCTGGCACGACGTCGCCGCGATCGGCGACGACTGGCCTGACCTGCCGCTGCTGCACCGAGCGGCCTTCGCCTGCGCGCCGGCCAACGCGCACGCCGAGGTCAAGGCGCTGGTGCACCACGTCACCGCGGCCAGCGGCGGCCACGGCGCGGCGCGCGAGTTCTGCGACCTGCTGCTGATCGCCGCGGGGCGCTACGCCGCGTTGCTGGCGAGCGAGCGTCGCACGCTCGACGCCGCCTGACCGCCTGCCGCGATGAGCCTGGCGCCGCAAGCCCCTTCGGCCGCCCCGGCCGCCCTGGCCGGGCCGGCGGCGACCGCCGCGGAGCGCGCATTCCGGCCCCGCCTGCCATGGCACCTGCGCCTGCGCGACACCCTCTCGGCCTACCTGCCGCTGCTGCTGATGGCGCTGCTGGCGCTCGCGAGCTGGTGGCTGGTGAAGAACTCGCCGCGCCCGGTGCAGCCGGCCGAGCCGCGTGCGTTGTCGCACGAGCCCGACTACACGATGGCCGGCTTCGCGCTCGAGCGGTTCGACGCCGACGGCCGGCTCAAGCTGCGCATCGAAGGCGCGCAGCTGCGCCACATTCCGGCCACCGACCGCATCGAGATCGACGGCGTGCAGATCCGCGCCACCGCGCCCGACGGCCGCGTCACCCTGGCGCGCGCGCAGCGCGCCATCGGCAACGGCGACGGCAGCGAGGTGCAGCTGCTGGGCGGCGCGGAGGTGACGAGCGTCGACGCCGGCGGCGTGCCGCTGCTGATGCGCGGCGAGTTCCTGCATGCCTTCTTCGTCACCGAGCGCGTGCAGAGCCACCTGCCGGTGCTGGTGCGCCAGGGCGGCACCGAGCTGCGCGCCGCCGCCATGGCCTACGACCATGTCGCGCGCCGGCTGGACCTGAAGGGCCCGGTGCGCGCCGAAGTGGCGCCCCGGGTGACACGATGACCGACCAACCCCGATCAACCGCCGCACCGCTGGTCTTCATCACCGGCGCCTCCAGCGGCATCGGCCAGGCGCTGGCGCTGCACTACGCCCGCGCCGGCTGGCGCCTGGCGCTGGTGGCGCGGCGCAGCGCCGAGATCGAGGCCTGGCTGGCGCAACAGGGGCTGGGCGCCGATCGCGCGCGCGCCTGGCGCGCCGACGTGGCCGACATCGACAGCGTGGTCGCCGCGGCCGAGGCCTGCATCGCCGAGCAGGGGCTGCCCGACGTGGTGATCGCCAATGCCGGCATCAGCATCGGCATGGACACCGCCGAGCGCGAGGACCTCGACGTGATGCGCGACACCTTCGCCACCAACAACGTCGGCCTGGCGGCGACGTTCCATCCCTTCGTGCGGCGCATGCGCCAGCGCGGGAGCGGCACGCTGGTGGGCGTGGCCAGCGTCGCCGCCATCCGCGGCCTGCCAGGGCACGGCGCCTATTGCGCCAGCAAGGCGGCAGTGGTGGCGTACTGCGAGAGCCTGCGCGGCGAGCTGCGCGCCAGCGGCGTCCGGGTGGTGACGCTGCTGCCCGGTTACATCGCCACGCCGCTGACGGCGCGCAACCCCTACGCCATGCCGTTCCTGCTGCCGGTGGAGACCTTCGCCGCGCGTGCCTTCAAGGCGATCGGCCAAGGGCGCAGCTACACGATCATCCCGTGGCAGATGGGGATCGTCGGCCGGCTGATGCGGCTGCTGCCGAATCCGCTCTTCGACCGCTTGGCGGCCGGGCGCGGACGCAAGCCGCGGCGCGCGGAGTAGGCACTCACCGGCGCCTGCACGCGCGCCGGGCATGAAAAAGGGCGCCCGAGGGCGCCCTGGTCTTGGCTGAACCGTGGCGGCCGATCAGTAGCCGCCGCGGTTGCCACCGCCGCTGCCGCCACCACCGCCGTAGCCACCGCGGCCACCGCCACCGCCGTAGGGGCTGCGACCACCGCCGCCGCCACCGCCGTAAGGGCTGCGGCCACCGCCGCCACCACCACCGCCGTAGCCGCCACCGCCGCCGCCACCACCGTAGCTGCCGCCGCCGCCGCCGCCATAACCGCCACGGCTGCCGCCGCCACCGCCATAGCCGCCGCCACCGCCCGGCCGGTCTTCACGGGGACGGGCTTCGTTGACGACGACCGCACGGCCTTCGAGCGGCTGGCCGTTCATGCCGTTGATGGCCGCCTGGGCCTCGGCATCGCTGCCCATCTCGACGAAGCCGAAGCCCTTCGAGCGGCCGGTCTCGCGGTCCATCATGACCTTGGCCGACGTCACGTTGCCGAATTGCGAAAAAGCCTGGAGCAGCGAGTCGTCGCGCACCGAATAAGCCAGGTTACCTACGTACAGTTTGTTTCCCACGGGGAGCCCTCGATAGAACCGTCTTGAACCATGCGGAGCTCAACCCTGAAAACCCAGGCGCGGCTGCCAGACACAGACTCCGCATTAACGCATCGCTGCCAGCTGCCTGTAAAGCGGCCGAACGTCAAGTGTTGTTTTGTCGCCCCCCGAACTAACCCTTGATCCGCGGGATGCCGGCCGGCCCGGCCGCCTACGATTGCCGCCCATGGACCTGCTCAAGCCGCTGGTGGCCCTGCTGGCGATCGTCAATCCCATCGGCGTGGTGCCGTTCTTCATCCACTTCACGCAGAACTTCAGCCGCCAGCAGCGCCAGCGCACGATCCGCATCAGCGCCTTCACGGCCTTCGTGGTCATCGCCGTCAGCGCCGTGGCGGGGCTGAAGGTGATCGAGTTCTTCAACATCAGCCTGGCGTCGTTCCAGGTCGGTGGCGGCACGCTGCTGCTGATCAGCGCGCTGGCCATGCTCAACGCCCAGCCGGCCGAGACCAAGCCGGCCGACGTGAGCGAAGGCGACCAGAAGGTCGACGCCGGCGACAGCATCGCCGTGGTGCCGCTGACCATCCCGCTGCTGACCGGGCCGGCGACGATCTCCACGATGGTGATCTACGCCGAGAAGACGCGCGCGCTGTGGCAGGTGGGCGTGCTCGTGGTCTACGGCGTCATCATCGGCATCGTCACCTGGCTGGTGTTCTCGGCTTCCGAACGCATCGCGCGCGTGCTGGGCCGCACCGGCATCAACGTCATGACGCGGCTCATGGGGCTGATCCTCGCGGCGATGGCGGTCGAGCTGCTGGCCGACGGCCTGCACAAGCTGTTTCCCGTGCTCGGCAGCGGCCTGCCGCGCTGAAGGTCGACGGCACCATGGACACGGCCACGTTCGACTACGTCATCGTCGGCGGCGGCACCGCCGGCTGTCTGATGGCCAACCGGCTCTCGGCCGACGGCCGCCACCAGGTGCTGCTGGTGGAAGCCGGCGGGCGCGACGACTACCACTGGATCCACATCCCGGTGGGCTACCTGTATTGCATCGGCAACCCGCGCACCGACTGGCTGTTCAAGACCGAGGAAGACCCCGGCCTCAACGGCCGCAGCCTGCGCTATCCGCGCGGCAAGGTGCTGGGCGGCTGCTCCAGCATCAACGGCATGATCTACATGCGCGGCCAGCGACGCGACTACGACGGCTGGGCCGCGGCCACCGGCGACGACGCCTGGCGCTGGGACGCCTGCCTGCCGTACTTCAAGCGCCACGAGGACCACTGGCGCGGCCCGGCCGACCCGGCGCACGCGGCGATGCACGGCTTCGGCGGCGAGTGGCGCGTGGAGCGGCAGCGCCTGAGCTGGAAGGTGCTCGACGCCTTCGCGCTGGCGGCGCAGCAGGCCGGCATCCCGGCCACCGACGACTTCAACCGCGGCGACAACGAGGGTGTCGGCTACTTCGAGGTCAACCAGAAGGCCGGCGTGCGCTGGAACACGAGCAAGGCCTTCCTGCGCCCGGCGCTGGGCCGGCGCAACCTGGCGTTGTGGACCGGCGCAGTGACCACCCGCGTGCTGCTCGACGGCCAGCGCCGCTGCACCGGCATCGAGGTGCTGCGCACCGGCGCGGCCGCGCCGCTGACCGTGCTCGCCCGGCGCGAGGTGGTGCTGTGCGCCGGGGCGGTGGCCACGCCGCAGATCCTGCAGCTGTCGGGCATCGGCGCGCCGGACTGGCTGCACGAGCACGGCGTGCAGCCGCTGCACCCGCTGCCGGGCGTGGGCGAGAACCTGCAGGACCACCTGCAGATCCGCGCCGTGTTCGAGGTGAGCGGGGTGAAGACGCTCAACACGATGGTGGCCTCGCCCTGGGGCAAGACGCTGATCGGGCTGGACTACCTGCTGCGCCGGCGCGGGCCGATGAGCATGGCGCCGTCGCAGCTGGGCGCGTTCACGCGCAGTTCGCCGGCGCTGCCCTGGGCGAACGTCGAGTACCACGTGCAGCCGCTGTCGCTGGACGCTTTCGGCGAGCCGCTGCACACCTTCAACGCCTTCACCGCCAGCGTCTGCAACCTCAACCCGACGTCGCGCGGCTTCGTGCGCATCCGCAGCCCGCGCATCGGGGACGCGCCGCGCATCCAGGCGCGCTACCTGTCGACGCCGGAAGACCGCCAGGTGGCCGCCGATTCGCTGCGCCTCACGCGCCGCATCGCCAGCCAGCCGGCCCTGGCGCCCTATGCGCCGCGCGAGGTGCGGCCCGGCGTTCAGTTCCAGAGCGACGACGAGCTGGCGCGCATGGCCGGCGACATCGGCACGACGATCTTCCACCCCGTGGGCACCTGCCGCATGGGGCCCGACGGCGACCCCGGCGCCGTGGTCGATGCGCGGCTGCGCGTGCGCGGCATCGCCGGGCTGCGCATCGCCGACGCCAGCGTGATGCCGACGATCACCAGCGGCAACACCAACGCGCCGACGCTCATGATTGCGGAGCGCGCCGCGGAGTGGGTGCTCGCCGACTGAACCTCGCCATGGTGAGATCGCGGCGGCCCGTTGCGGGTTGACCCTGATCGGTGCGCCGGCGGCCGCTGGCACCATCGCGCCACTCGTTGCGGCACCGCCTGCGTGCGGCCCGCACCACGGGGGCCTGAGGAGACACGGCGGACAGCCACAGACGACACATCCGTTCCGACATCGACTGCCGCGCATGCAGCAAGCGGCAGCGACTCGCTTGCCAGCGCCGCCGGGGCCGTCCGCTCCGGCGGCGTCTTCTTTCGTGGCGGCGCGGCCTGCGCGCCGAGGCCACGAACAACACCGTCATCCCCTTGCGTTTCGACACGCCGCGCAGCCAGGCCGCTGCCTAGCATCCGGCGGTCCGCCGCCACGCCCACCGCCGCCATGTCCGTCAACCCCCAGCTGCGCCAGCTCGACATCGACATCCCGTCGCAGCCGCAGGCGCTGGTGCAGCTGTCGCTGCTGCTCGCCGAGGAGGACATCAACCTGCAGGCGGCCTCGGCGCTGATCGAAAGCGACATGGCGCTGGCCGCGGCGGTGATGAAGGCGGTGAACTCGTCGCTCTACGGCCTGAAGGGCCGGGTGCAGAGCGTGCACCAGGCCATCACCTACCTGGGCATGCGCGAGGTGGCGGCGATCACGTTCGAGATGGGACTGCGCGCCGCCTTTCCGCCCGCGCCCGAGCTCGAGCCGCTGTGGCAGCGCGCCGCGCAGCGCGGCCTGCTCATGGGCCGGCTGGGGCAGCGCCTGGCGCTGGACGCCTGGGCCGCGCATTCGGCCGGGCTGTTCGAGGAGTGCGGCAAGGCGGTGCTGTTCCGCCACGCACCCGATCACCACCGCGCCATGCTGCGCGCCGCCAGCGACGACGCCGAGCTGGTGCAGCTGGAGCACGCCGGCTTCGGCGTCAGCCACGACGCCCTGGGCGCCGCGCTGTGCGAGAGCTGGGGCCTGGGCGCGGCCGCCGTGGCCAGCGTGCGCCACCACGTCGTGGCGCAGCAGACCTGGCGGCTGCCCGAGCTGCACCAGCGGCGCGGCATCTGCGCCCTGTCGGTGCTGGCGCAGGTGCTGCTGAACACGCCCGATCGCCTGGACGAGGCCGCCGCCACGCTCGCGCCGCAGGCCGACCTGGAGCCGACGCTGGTGCTGCGCGCCTGCCGCCAGGTGCAGGAGCAGCTGCAGGCGGCGGCGAGCAACGGCCGCGGCTGAGCGCCACGTCGCCGCACGGCCAATCCCGGCCGGCGCGGCGCCGGGCGAGCCGCGCCTGAGGAAAGCCCGCCTGTCGGCGGGCCCGCTGCACGGGTAGTCTGGCGCCCCTCCGGAGCCCGACACCACCTGACACACCGATGGCGATCACCGTGACCGACGACGTGCTGGCCCTGCAGCGCCTGTACCACTGGGAAAAGACCAAGCCCGACCGCGTGGTGTTCACGCAGCCGCAGGGCGCGGAAGGCGGCGGTGCGGTGCGCGACTACACCTGGCGCGAGGTGATGGACCAGGTGCGCCGCATGGCCGCGTACCTCAAGGCGCAGGGGCTGCAGCCCGGCGACCGCGTGGCGCTGCTGTCGAAGAACACGGCCCACTGGCTGATGGCCGACTGGGCGATCTGGCTCGCCGGCTGCGTCTCGGTGCCGCTGTATCCGACGCTCGCCGCCGGCACCATCCGCCAAATCCTCGAGCACAGCGAATCGAAGCTGCTGTTCGTCGGCAAGCTCGACGGCTGGGATGGCATGAAGCCCGGCATCCCGAGCGGGCTGCCCTGCGTGAGCCTGCCCCTGTGCCCGGCGGACGCGGCGGCCAGCTATCCGAAGTGGGACGACATCGTCGCGAAGACGGCGCCGGTGCAGGGCAACCCGGTGCGGCCGGCCGACGACCTGGCCACCATCATGTACACCTCGGGCACGACCGGTGCACCCAAGGGCGTGATGCACAGCTTCGGAACCTTCGCATGGGGCGTGCAGTCGGGCCTGAAGCGCGTGGAGGCGATCGACTTCGACGCGCGCATGCTCAGCTACCTGCCGCTGTCGCACGTCGCCGAGCGCACGCTCGTCGAACACGGCGTGCTGGCCAAGGGCATGCACGTGTTCTTCGCCGAGAGCCTGGACACGTTCACCAAGGACCTGCAGCGCGCCCGCCCCACGGTGTTCTTCAGCGTGCCGCGGCTGTGGGTGAAGTTCCAACAGGGCATCAACGCCAAGATGCCGCCGGCCAAGCTCGACCGGCTGCTGAAGATTCCCATCCTGGGCGGCATCGTGCGCAAGAAGGTGCTGTCGGCGCTGGGCCTGCAGGAGTGCAAGTTCGCCGCCGGCGGCGCCGCGCCCATGCCGCCCGAGCTGCTGCGCTGGTACAACAAGCTGGGGCTGGATCTCGTCGAGGTCTACGGCATGACCGAGAACTGCGGCGTGAGCCACGCCACGCTGCCCGGCAAGCAGCGCCCAGGCACGGTGGGCCTGCCGTACGAAGGCGTGCAGAGCCGGCTCGACCCGACCACCAGCGAAGTGCAGATGAAGGCGCCGTGCCTGATGCTGGGCTACTACAAGGAACCCGAGCTGACGCGCGCCGCGTTCACCGACGACGGCTGGCTCAGGACCGGCGACAAGGGCGCGCTCGACGCCGAAGGCAACCTCAAGATCACCGGCCGGGTGAAGGACCTGTTCAAGACGAGCAAGGGCAAGTACGTCGCGCCCGCGCCCATCGAGGACCGGCTGGTGATGCACGCCTCGATCGAGGCCTGCTGCGTCACCGGCGCCAACCTGGGCCAGCCGCTGGCCCTGGCGATGCTCAACGCCGACGCCATCCAGAAGGCCGGCAGCACCGACGGCCGGGCCGAGATCGAGGCTTCGGTGAAGGCGCACCTCGAGACCATCAACGAGCAGCTCGACCCGCACGAGCAGCTCGACTGCGTGGTGCTGATGACCCAGCCCTGGACGGTGGACAACGACCTCATCACGCCGACCTTCAAGGTCAAGCGCAACCGCATCGAGGACCTGTTCGCGAAGAACTACGACGCCTGGGTGGGGCAGCGCAAGAAGGTCATCTGGCACGGCGCCTGAAGGGCAGGCGCGGCCGGCCGCGCCGGCGCGCCTAGGATTTCAGCGTGACGCTGCGGGCGCCGGGCCCGGGGTCGGGGGCAGCGCAGGCAGTGCAGGCTGCGCCGGCTGCGTCGGCTGCTGCCCCTGTTGCGCTTGCGGCGTCGGCACGACGATGCCGGGCGCGAGCGGGATCTCGTCGCTGACGGTCACGCCCGTCACGTAGTGGCGGGTCTCGCCGAAGCAGCTGCCCGGCAGGCCGACCTTCTCCTCGTAGTGCAGCGCCACGCGCTTGCCCATGACGCGGTTGAGCTGCTCGGCCACCGCGTCGTCGCGGATGGTGAAGTAGAACTTCTCCGGCGCGGCGCCGGGCATCGACACCAGCGCCAGCTCGCCTTCCCAGGTTTTGCAGATCCAGCCCTTCTTCGAGAGCTTCTGCGCCCAGCCGGCGCGCTCGCCGGTGGAGTAGCTCCAGCTCAACGCCGCCCACAAGTACAGCGCCGCCAGCAGCAGCAGCACCAGCAGCGGCAGGACGACGCGCTTGACGAGCGGCGCTTCAGCCACGGCCGTGGCCGGCGTGGCCCGCATGTCCCGCATGGCCGCCATGGGCGCCATGGCCGCCGTGCCCACCATGCCCGTGGGCGGCGTGCGCCGCATGCGACAGCGTGCTGGCAATCGACTCGCCGCGGTGCTTCAGCAGCTGCGGCGCAAGCGAGCCCATCACCATGCCGAGTACCGAGGCGAACAGGCCGATGAGGTTGGGCGGCACCATGGCCTCGGGCGCGAGCTGCGAGGCGCCGAGCCAGCAGCCCAGGCCGAGCACGATGGCGAAGAGCGCCCCCTGTGTCGTCGCGCGCTTCCAGAACGCGCCGGCCACCAGCGGCACGAAGGCGCCGGCGAGCGTCACGTTGTAGGCGTTCTGCACCATCTCGTACATCGTGCTGCGGCTGTTCAGGGCGAACAGCAGCGCGCCGGCGGCGAAGGTGACCAGCACGACGCGCAGCAGCAGCAGGAACTGCTTGTCGCCCAGGCGCGGCGCGAAGGGGCGCAGCACGTTCTCCGTGAACAGCGAGGTCGGCGCGAGCAGCGCGCCGCTGGCGGTGGACAGGATGGCCGAGAGCAGCGCGCCGAAGAACATCACCTGCGCCCACAGCGGCATCTTGTTGAGCACCAGGTCGGGCAGGATGCGCTGGATGACGCGTGCGTCCTCGTCTGCGAACAGCCCGCCGAGCGTCGGGTCGGCGACGAGCGCGGCGTAGGCGATGAAGATCGGCACGAAGGCGAACAGGAAGTAGATGCCGCCGCCCAGCAGGGTGCCGCGCACGGCGGTCTTCTCGTCCTTGGCGCTGGTCATGCGCTGGAACACGTCCTGCTGCGGGATCGAGCCGAAGGCGAAGGCGAAGAAGGCGCCGGCCATCGCCCACCAGCCGGCCGCGTCGGTCGGCATCCAGTTGAACTTCCCGTCGGCCGCCGCCTGGGCGATGACCTTGCTGGCGCCGCCGGCGAGGTCGCCGACGAGCACCGCCACGAGCGTCAGGCCGATGAGGATGACGACCGTCTGCAGCAGGTCGGTGAACGCGACCGACCACATGCCGCCGAAGATGGTGTAGACCATCACCACGGCGGTGCCGATGAGGATGGCGGTCGTCAGGTCCACCGCACCGCCGGACAGCACGTGGATGACGAGGCCTAAAGCGGTGAGCTGCGCCGACGTCCAGCCCAGGTACGACAGCACGATCGCGCCGCTGGTCAGCACCTCCACGCCCTTGCCGTAGCGGCGCTTGTAGAAGTCGCCGATGGTCATGAGGTTCATGCGGTAGAAGAGCCGCGCGAACAGCAGTGCCGCCAGCACCAGGCAGACGCTGGCGCCGAAGGGGTCGCCCGGGATGCCGCCCAAGCCGTCCTTGGCGAAGGTGGCCGAGACCGACAGCACCGTCTCGGCGCCGAACCAGGTGGCGAACACCGTGGCGGTGTTCATGTACAGCGGCAGCGACCGGCCGGCCACCATGTAGTCCTTGGACGAGTGCACGCGCCGCGCGGCGAGCAACCCGATGGCGATGGTGACGGCCAGGTAGGCAGCGACGAACGTGATCAGCAAGGCAGTCCTCTTGCGCGCGTGTGGTGGGGGTGCCCGAAAAGGCTCGCAAGTCTAGTGCCGAGGGCTGCGGCGACGCCACAATCGCGCCCAGCCACAGCCACCGGACGGACAACGCGCATGGGCCTACTCATCGCCGGACTGCTCATCTTCCTGGGCCTGCACTCGGCCCGCGTGGTGGCCGAAGGGCCGCGCCGGCGCCTCATCGCGCGCCTCGGCGAAGGCGGCTACAAGGGGCTGTACTCGGTGCTGTCGATCGCCGGCTTCGTGCTCATCGTCTACGGCTACGCCGCCGCGCGCCAGCAGCCGGTGGCGCTGTGGAACCCGCCGCCGGTCGGCATGCGGCACCTGGCGTCGCTGCTCACGCTGCTCGCCTTCATTGGCGTGGTGGCGGCCTACGTGCCCGGCAACGCGATCAAGGCGCGGCTGCACCACCCCATGCTGCTCGGCGTCAAGGCCTGGGCGCTGGCGCACCTGCTGGCCAACCACACGCTGGCGGACCTGCTGCTGTTCGGCGGCTTCCTCGCGTGGGCGGTGGCGGCGTTCGTGGCGGCACGGCGGCGCGATCGCGCCGAACAGCGCGTGTACGCGCCGGGCCGCGCCGGGCCGACGGTGGTGACGCTGCTGCTGGGCGTCGCCGCGTGGGCGGCGTTCGCCTTCTGGGCGCATGGCGCCTGGATCGGGGTGCGGCCGCTGGGCTGAGCGGTCCTTCGGGGGAGGGCGGCACCCCCCGGCGGAGGGCCCCCTCGGGCCCGCCCGCCGTGGCGATGGCCGGTGCGGCACGCGCGGCCGACGATGGCGCATCCCGTCGTCGCCAGGTGCCGCCCCATGAAGCTCGCCCGACTCCAGCCGCTCGTGTCCTCGCTCGCGTTCCGGCTCCTGCGTGCCGTCGGCCGCCGCCAGGCCGACGGCACACGACCCGCCGCACCTGCGCCGATCGTCGCCCAGGCGGCGGACGACGCAGCGCCGGACGGCGAGCGCCCGCTGGGCTGCGGCTGGTTCGATTCCAGCCATGAATTGCAGACCGGCCTGGTGGTGCGCGAACACGCTGCCAACGACCCGGTGCTCGCCGAACTGCCGCTGGCGCACTGGCTCGAGCTGCAGTTGAGTGGCTACGGCGCATCCGCCCGCGCCGCCTGAGCGGCGACGGCGGCGGGCCGCCGCCTTGGCATCATCGCGCCCTTGCCGGCGATGCGCCGGCCACAGGGATGGCGACGATGACGACCACGACGACGATGCTGCGCCGCCGGCTGATGCTGGTGTTCGCGGCCACGGCGCTGCTGCTGGCCAGCTGCGGCGGCGGCGCCGACCGCACCAAGGCGCAGGTGCGGCTGGTGAACGCCAGCGCCTACCCGGCGCTGGACCTGCGGGTGGACAACAGCGTGCGCCAGGGCGGCGTGGGCTACGGCGCCACGGCCAACACGGTCGAGGTGGAGCCGAACGAGCCCGACGTCGCGATCACCCAGCAGGGCTCGGCCACGGCGCTGCTCTCGCTCAGGCCGGCTCTCGCGGCCAAGAAGCACTACACCGTGCTGGCCTACGGCAACGTCGGCGCGCTGCGCCACGTGGTGCTCGACGAGAACCAGGGCCAGGCCGACAACAACCGCACCGCGCTGCGCGTGCTGAACGGCGCGGCCGACGCCGGGCCGCTCGACGTCTACCTCACCGGCACCGACGACGCGTTGGCCACCGCGGTGCCGGTGCAATCCGGCGCCGCCTTCGGCACGCTCGGCGCAAGCTTCAGCCACGGCAGCGGCAGCTGGCGCCTGCGCGTCACCGCTGCCGGCGACAAGGACGACGTGCGCCTGGACGTGACGGGCGTGGTGCTGCCCAGCCGCGGCGTGGCCACGCTGGTGCTCGCCAGCGGCAGCGGCGGCATGCTGGTCGACGCGTTGCTGGTTCAGCAGCAGGGCGCCATCACGCGCCATGACAACACCGCGACCCGGGTGCGTGCCGTGCACGGCCTGGCTGCGGCCAACAGCGTGCAGCTGAGTGCGGCCGGACGCACCCTGCTCAACCTGGCCACGCCGGCGGCGACGACCTACGTCAACGTGCCGGCGGGGACGGTGACGCCGCAGCTCAGCGTCAACGGCACCACCCGGACCGCGCCCGCGCTGACGCTGAACGGTGGCGCCGACGTGACGCTGCTGGTGCACGGCGAGCCGGCGACGGCGGCGCTGGTCGCACTCGCCGACGACAACCGCATCCCCGCCGGCAGCAACCAGGTGCGCGTGCGGCTGGTCAACGGCGTCGCCGGTGCGGTCGGTGGCCTGACGCTGACCGTCGACTTCGCGCCGCTGGCCCAGGACGTGGCGGCTGGCGCGGCATCGGGCTATGGCACCGTCACCGCCAACGCGAGTGCCGATCTGCAGGTCACCAGCGCCGGCAGCGCCACGCCGCTGTTCACGGCGAACGACCACCCGCTGGTCGCCGGCGGCGTCTACACCGTGTTCGTCGTCGGCAGCGCGCAGGCGCCGGTGGGCTTCGTGCGCCGCGACCGCTGAAGGCCGCCGGGCGCGCCGCTCAGGTCGCGAGGCGGCCCGACTGGAAGTCGCGCACGGCCTGGGACAGCTCGTCCTGCGTGTTCATCACGAAAGGACCGTACTGCGCGATCGGCTCGCCCAGCGGCGCGCCCGCCACGAGGATGGCGCGCGCGCCGTCCGCCCCGGCATCGATGCGCACGCCGTCGCTGCCCGGCGTGTTGGCCAGGATGGCGAGGTGGCCGCGCGGCACGGCCTGCCCGCCGACCTGGAGGGTGCCGCGGTAGAGCACGACGAAGGCGTTGTGCGCTGCGGGCAGCGGCTGCTCGAAGGCCGCGCCGGCGTCGAGCGCGAGGTCGAGGTACAGCGGCTCGGTGCGCGGACGCTGCACCGCGCCTTCCACGCCGTGGCTGCGCCCGGCGATGACCGTCGCCGCGACGCCGTCGCCCTGCCAGCGCGGCAGGTCCTGCGGCGCCAGGTCGCGGTACCACGGCGGGCACAGCTTGTCGGCAGCCGGCAGGTTCAGCCAGAGCTGGAAGCCTTCCATCGCGCCGTCCTGCTGCTCGGGCATCTCGCTGTGGATGACGCCGCGGCCGGCCGTCATCCACTGCACGCTGCCCGGCGCGAGCAGGCCGACGTTGCCCACGCTGTCGCGGTGGCGCATGCGGCCCTGGAGCATGAAGGTGATCGTCTCGAAGCCGCGGTGCGGGTGGTCGGGAAAGCCGCCGATGTAGTCGCCCGGGTTGTCGGTGCCGAACAGGTCGAGCATCAGGAACGGGTCGAGCCGGCGCTGCAGGTCGTGCGTCAGCAACCGGGTGAGGCGCACCCCGGCACCGTCGCTCGTGGCCTGGCCGGCGACCAGGCGCTCGATGCGGCGCGGTGCGGTGAGCGGCGGCGTGGTGCCGGTGCCGGGGGCCTGCGCGGCGGACGCGGCGGTGAACCCGGCAGGAGACGTCGAAGCGGTGGTGGCGGTGGTGTCCATGGCGGCCACTGTAGGCGCTGCGCGACGACCGCGGGTTGCGCCGGCTTGCATGCAGCGTTCAACGCGGTGGTAACCTGCCCCGCCCCCGTGTTCCCCGTCCCTGCCTTGGAGCCGCTGCCGTGAAAGCCATCTGGAAAGGCACCGTCATCGCCGAGAGCGACGACACCGTCGTCGTCGAAGGCAACCACTACTTCCCGGCCGCGGCCGTCAAGCGCGAGCACCTGCTGCCCAGCAACACCAAGACGATGTGCGCGTGGAAGGGCGAGGCCCGCTACCACACGCTGTTCGTCGACGGCGACGCCAACCCCGACGCCGCCTGGTACTACCCCGACCCGAAGCCCGCCGCGGCCGAGATCAAGGACCGCATCGCCTTCTGGAAGGGCGTGCAGGTGGTGGCGTAAGGCGCTGCCGGCGTCGTCGTCCACGTTCCGGCCATGTCCCCGACCGCGCTGCCCGTCGCCCACCGGCGCCGCCTGCGCGACCTCTGGCGATCGGCCGGCTGGCCCAGCCACGACATGGTCGAGCTCGACCTCGTCGCCGCCGGCCTGGTGCTGCGCGTGCGCGACCCGCAAGGCCGCGAGACGCTGCGCGTCAGCGACGCCGGCGTGCAGGCGCTGGCGCTGCAACGCCAGCGCAACCAGGCGGCGCTGTCGGCGCACGAGGCGCTGGTCGAACGCGTGGCGCGCGACATGCAGCGCGCCGGGCGCGTGGTGTGGCGCGGGCTGGCGCTGCGGTCGCCGCTGACCGGCGACGGCGCGGTGGCGGATGGCGTGATCGGCGTGGGCGTGGCGCCGGTGGCGCTCGGCCGAACAGGGCCCGGGCTGCTCGGGGACACCGGGGCCATCGCGCGCCCTGGCGTGCGCTGGGTGATGGCCATGCCCGACGTCTATTCGATCCGCCACACCACGCGCGAGGACTGCACCGAACCCATCGTGCACGAGATCAAGGTGCGGCGCGCCGACCTGCTGGCCGACCTGCGCCGCCCGGCCAAGGGCGCGGCCTACGCCGCGCTCGCCAGCCAGTGCTGGTACGTGCTGGCCGAGGGCATCGCCGACCCCGACGAGGTGCCCGCCTGCTACGGCGTCATGATCGCGCGCGACGGCGGCCTCGATGTCGCGCGCGCGGCGCCGAGGCGCGCGATGACGCTGCCGTTCGCGGTGTGGATGGCGCTGGCACGCGCACGCGCCGAGGAGGCGCTGGGCGACGACGCGCAGGGGTTGCTGGGGGTTGACCGGGCCTGTCCAGGGGATGACGGCGTCGGCGCGCATGGCCTGGCCCATGCCGCCGCTGCATCGGGCGGCGCCTGATGTGGCGCTGGCTCGCCGGGTGGTTCGGCGCGGCTGGCAGTGGAGGATCGACGCGCAGCCGTGCCCAGCAGCCGGACCGACCGGCGGCGCGCCGTGCACCAACCCCGTTGGCGGCGGCTGCGTCCGCGGCGTCGGCGCAGGCAGCGTCGGCCGGCTTCCGGGCCCAGTCGGCAGCCGGCCCAGCCTTCGGCATCCGGCGACCACTGGTGGGCCGCCGCGGCGACATCGCCGGCCACGAGGTGGCGCTGCCACCGGCCTTGCAGCACCGCTCGAGCGGTGGCGCCGCGGCGGTGGCATTGCCGCTTGCGCTGCTGGCGTCGGCCGGCCAGGCCGCCTCGCGCGGCGACGGCGTGCTGGTGGAATTGCCGGCCGCGGCGCTCGGCCATCCGGCCGTCGTGGCTGCCGTGCCTCCAGGTGCGTGGCTCGTGGTGGACACGCCGGGCGCCGTGCCCGCCGACGCGGCCGCCGCCTTGCGCGCGCGCGGCGTGAAGCTCGGCCAGGTGGGTGGCCAGCCGCGGCAAGGGCCGGCCTGCGACGTCGTGCTGCTGCGCGCTGGCGGGACGCCGGTCGACGGAGTGCTGCTGGCCGCGGAACGCTGGGCCGAGGCCGCCGCGCGCGTCACCCTCATCGCCACCGAACTGCCTGACCTCGACGCCGTCGAGCGCGTGCTCCGGGGCGGCGTGCACGTCGCTGGGGGGCATCTCGCGCGCACGGCGGCGTCGGCGGCGAAGCGCGAGCTGGGAAGCGCCGCGCACCAGATCTGCGTGCTGCTGAACCACCTGGCGCTGGACCGCGACACCACGGTGGTCGTCGACGCGGTGCGGCGCGATCCGGCACTCAGCGTTCAGCTGCTGCGTTATGCCGCCAGCCCGGGCGTCGGCCTGGGCCGCACGGTCGACAGCGTCGACCAGGCCGTCGCACTGCTGGGCCGCAAGGAGCTGCAGCGGTGGCTGAGCGTGCAACTGCTGGCCGCGGCCGAGCGGCGCCAGGCGTCGCGGGCGTTGCAGGAAACGGCGCTGGCCCGCGGCCGCCTGCTCGAACTCGTGGCGCGCGAGCGCGGTGAGGCCGATGCCGGCGTGCACTTCACGATCGGCCTCTTGTCTATGGCCGAGCCGCTGCTGCACGTGCCGGCTGCCGACGCCATCGAGCCGCTGCGCCTGCCCGAGGCAGCGCGCCAGGCGCTGCTGGCACGCAGCGGCCCCCTGGCCTCTGGCCTTGCCTTGCTGGATGCGGCTGACGCCGACGATGGTGCGCGGCTCGACCGCGTGGTGGCCGCACTGGGGCTGCCGGCCGAGCGGCTGGATGCGCTGAGCGACGCGGCCTGGGCTTGGGCGCGCGCGGCCGTGTGAGGCCGGGCCGCGGCATCGGCGGCCCTGAAAACGACACAGCCCGGCTTGGAGCCGGGCTGGACGTTTCGCAGGAGGTCGGCCGAACCCGCGCAGTGCGCGGGCGCCGCGCCTCAGGCTTGTGCGGTGGCGGCGAAGCCGCGGCGGCGCGATGCGGCCAGGCCCACCAAACCCAGGCCGGCGAGCGCCAGCGAGCCGGGCAGCGGCATGGCGGTCACCGCCAGCACCTTCATCCCGTCGACACCGGTCGTCGCGCCCGAGCCGCCGAAGGCGCTGTTGAAGGCGCTGATGAGCCAGTAGCTCGAGGAGAAGTTCGAGCCGTTGACGCTGTACGAGGTGTCGGTCGATCCCGTGTTGCCGCCGTTGATCGTGTTCACCAGGCTCCAGCCGCCGGAGAGCAACTGCGCGGCGGTCTTGCCGGCCGGGTCGACGAACGCGCCGCCGGTCCAGCGCAGGAGCTGGAAGTCGCTGTCGCTGTGCGACCAGCCCAGCGTCACCGTCTTCAACACCTGCGCGCTGGTGAAGCTCAGCAGCAACATGTCGATGTTGCCCAGGTTGTCCATGGAGTGGTCAGGCGAAGTGCCCGATTCCGGCCCGGAGTGGGCCACGCCGATGCCTGACCCCGTGCCGTGCTGGTTGACGGCGGCCGCGGCGTAGGTGTTGCCGTTGGTCCCCCGGTCGAGAGCGCCCGCCGTCTTGGTCGCGTCGCCTGCGGCCGAATACGCCTTCACCGTGAGGTCCACCACCGTGCCGGCGGGCTGCTGGGTGCAGCTGATGGTGTTGCCGATGGTGCCGTAGCTGCCGGTGCACGACCCGGGGTTCGTTTGGTCGCCGAAATTCCAGGTCTTGCCTTGGGCGGCGGCCAGACCGCTGAAACCAAGGCCGATCACGAGGGCGGCAGTGGGGGCGAGGCGAACGAACAGCATTTGGTGTTCCCGGTTGATCTCGTCAGGCCCGTGAGGGGCCGGTTCGCCGAAGCCATGCAACTGCCGGGCCAGCGGCTTTTTCTTCAATTGTTTCCGGCACTTAGGCTGAAGGCCGTGATGTCGGATGGGGCAAAGTGTAATAAATGGCGACGCTCAGGGCACCACTCAGTTCAGGGTGGCCAGCAACCGTTCGGCGTCGGCCCTGTACGAGGAGGCGACGCCGCTCTTGAGCGCGGCGCCGAGCTCCAGGCGTGCCTCGGTCCGGCTGCCGGTGCTGGCGAGCACGGTCGCCAGGAAGTAGCGCGTGTCCGCGTTCGCCGGGTCGCGCACCCGCGCTTCGCGCAGCCGCTGCAGGGCTCGGTCGTTCTGACCGCTCTTGTACGCCGCCCACCCGGCGGTACCCAGGATGTGCGGTGCGGCCGGCGCCTTGGCCAGCGCCTGCTCGGCGACGCCCAGCGCCCGGCTGTCGTTCAGCGCCAGCAGCACGTGGGCGTAGTTGTTCAGCGCCTCGGCGTCATCGGGCTGGAGCTTCAACAGCGCCTCGTAGGCGCGCCGGGCCGCCGCCGCGTCGCCCAGCGTCCATTGCGTGTCGGCGATGGCGCGCCAGGCGACCGTGTCGCGCGGCCGCGTGGCGACCCACTGCTCGCCGAAGCGCACGGCGGCGGCCTTGTCGCGCCGGGCGTGGGCCGCGAACAGCCGCAGGAAGCTCTCGCTGGACTTCTCGAGCTCGTGCGCCTGGCGGAATGCCGCCAGCGCCGCGTCGTGCTGGCCGCGCACCACCGCCACTTCCCCCAGCAGGGCGTGGCCGACGCCGAGCCTGGGGTTGCGGGCGACCAGCTGGCGCGCGCGCTGCTCGGCCTTGGCCACCTCGCCGAGGCGGATGTCGAGTTCGGTGCGCAGCACTTGCGCGGCCACGATGTCGGGCCGCTGGTCCAGCGCCTTGTCGAGCGTGTAGGCCGCGGCGGGCAGCGCGCCGGCCTGGGTTTGCAGCTGGGCGACGCGCAGCAGCACCGGCGGGTTGTTCGACGCCGCTGCCGACGCGCGGACCAGCGTGCTGCGGGCGGCGGTGGCGTCGCCGCCGGCCAGGGCCACGCGGGCGCTGGCGATCAACGTGGCGACGGCCTCGGGCTGCTTGGCGACGGCCCGCTTGAGCGCCTCTCGTGCGCCATCGACCTGGCGCGCGCGCAGCAGCACGTCCACCAGGTTCACCGCCGGGCCGACGTTGTCGAGCCCGGCGTGGTCGTCGGCCTTCTCCAGCCAGCGCCGGGCGTCGGCCAGCTGACCCTGCCGCTCGGCCAGCGCGGCCAGCTCGAGCAGGGCGTCGATCTGCTTCTCGTCCTTCGCCAGCACCGCCTGCAGGCGCGCGGTGGCGCGCGCCGGGTCGGTGGCGGCCTCCAGGCGCGCCAGGCCGATCTGCGCCGGCGCGAACGCCGGATCGACGCCGGCCGCGGCAAGGAAGGCCTTCTGCGCCCCCGCGGTGTCGCCCTTGAGCAGCCGGGCGCGGCCCTGCAGGTCCAGCACCGACGGGTTGGTGGGGTGGTGCCGCGCCAGCAGGTCGGTGGTCCGGACGGCGGCGTCGGCCTGGCCCGACTGGACGTAGAGGCCGGCGAGCGCGAAGCCGGCCTGCAGCTGCTTGGGATCCTTGGAGAACACCTTGTCGAGCTGCTGGATCGCATCGCCGTAGCGCGAGGCGCCGATCAGGCTCATGCCGAGCGCCGTCCGGATGGGCGGCAAGTCGGCGATCTTCAGCGCCTCCTCGGCGATCTGCGTGGCGCGGGCGTGGCGGCCGAGCGCGCTGTTGGCCGACGCCAGCAGCAGCAGCGCCTGCGGGTCCTGGCGGTTGGTGCGGACGTAGGTGTCGAGCAGCTCGACGGCGCGGTCGTAGGCGCGCTCGGCCAGGTAGATGCTGGCCAGCACCTTGGAGACCGGATGGCCGGGCTGCGAACGCAGCATGCCTTCGAGGTAAGGCTTGGCCTTCTCGTATTGCCCGAGCGCGTGGTGCGCCATGCCGCCCAGCATCTGCGTCTGCGGCCGGTAGCGCAGGAACTGCGCTGGGATCGGATCGAGCAGCGCCGTCAGCTCCTGCAGCGCCGCGCGCATGTCGGCCGTGCGGCCCTGGCGCTCGGCCAGCAGCGCCTTGAGGTACACGCCGCGCGGGTCGCGCGCCGCCTGCTTGGTCAGTGCCTCGATGTCGCGCGCCGCGGCGTCGTAGGCCTGCAGGTCGAAGTGCACCCCGGCGCGCGCCACGAGTGCACCGACGTGCGTCGGCTCCAGCGCCAGCGCCTTGTCGTAGGCGGCCAGCGCCGCCTTGACGTCGGGCACGACGTGCAGTGCCTCGCCGCGGGCGAAGTGCGCCTCGGCGCGGTCCGGCGCCATGGCGACGGCCTTGTCGCCTGCCGCCAGCGCCTCCTTGAGCTGGCGGCTGCGGATGCGCACCGGCACCTCGGCGATCCAGCTCCCGGGGTCGGTCGGCTCGAGCGCCCGAGCCTCCTCCACCGCCTTCAGCGCGGCGCGCGGGTCGGCCGTGTCCGTGGCGGCGTTGGCGCGCAGCAGCAGCAGTTGCGCCCGCACCGCAGGCGGCAGGCCCTCGGGCGCCAGACGCTCGTGGCGCAGGACTTCGTCGGGCTTGCCCTGCGCCATCAGTGCCTTGGCCAGCGGCAGCACCACCTCGGCGCGCGACACGCCCAGGCGCAGCGCCTCGTTGAACGCCACCTCCGCGGCACCCGGCTCGTTGTTCTCCAGCAGCGCCTTGCCCAGCAGCAGCTGCGCGGACAGGTCCCGGGCGTCGATCTTCAGCACGTTCTTGAGCTGGACCACCGCACCGGCGTAGTCCTTCTTCTCGAAGCGCGACAGCGCGTCCTCGTAGTAGCGGGCCGTGGCGGTGTTGGCCTGCGCCGCGCCGCCGGCGGCGAGCAGGGCGGCCAGGGTCAGCGTGCGCAGGGCGGACGAAGGGCGATTGTTCATCGCGGGGATGCTAGGAGAGGCCGGGCGGCCGTGGTACCGCCGGGCCGCCTGGCGCGCGTGCGGTATTTGCCGGCGCTGCACAATCCGCGCGATTCGCGCCGCCGAGGAGCCGCACCATGACCCCACCGCTGCTGATCGCCGCTGCCGTCGCGCTGGCCCTGCACGCCTTGCCTGCCGGCGCCGTGGCGCCCAAGCCGCCCTCGGGCAACGTCGCCTGGCAGCCGGCCGCGGCCGATGCCGACATCGAGCGCGCCTTCGCCACCGCGCGCAGCGAGAACAAGCCGGTGCTGCTGTACTGGGGCGCCACCTGGTGTCCGCCGTGCAACCAGCTCAAGGCGACGCTATTCAACCGGCAGGATTTCGCCAACGTGTCGCGCCAGTTCGTCGCCGTGCACGTCGACGGCGACCGCCCCGGCGCGCAGAAGCTCGGCCGGCGCTTCAAGGTCAGCGGCTACCCCACGGTGGTGCTGTTCAAGCCCGACGGCAGCGAGATCACCCGCCTGCCCGGCGAGGCCGAGGCCGAGCAGGTGATGGCCGTGCTGCAGCAGGGCCTCGCCGGCGGCCGGCCGGCCAAGCTGGTGCTGGCCGACGCGCTGGCCGGCAAGCCACTCGCGGCCAACGAGTGGAAGCTGCTGGCCTTCTATTCCTGGGACACCGACGAGCAGACGCTGGTGCCCAAGTCGGAAGTCCCGGCCGTGCTGACCCGCCTGGCCGCGGCCGTGCCCGCGGCCGATGCCGAAACCGCCACGCGGCTGTGGCTCAAGGCGCTGGCCGCCAGCGACGACGGCCAGGGTGTCAAGCCCGACGCCGCGCTGCGCCAGCGCGTGCAGCGCGTGCTGGCCGACCCGGCGCAGACGCGTGTGCAGATGGACGTGCTGACCAATGGCGCGGCCGACATCGTGCGCACGCTGGAGGCCGACGCGAGCCCCGGCCGCGCGCCGCTCGTCGCCGCCTACGACGCCGCCCTGCGCCGGCTGCAGCAGGATGCGACGCTGTCGCGCGGCAACCGCATCGATGCGCTCTACGCCCGCGTCCAGCTGGCGCGGCTCGACCAGCCCAAGGACGCCACCCAGGTCACGTTGCCCGAGGCGCTCGCGCGCGAGCTGCGCGAGCACGTCGCGCGCGACGACCGCGAGATCACCGACGGCTACGAGCGCCAGGCCGTCATCACCGCGGCTGCGGCGACGCTGGCGCGCGCCGGGCTGTGGGCCGAGAGCGACGCGCTGCTCAAGGCCAACCTCGCCAAGAGCCACTCGCCCTACTACCTGATGAGCCAGCTGGGCAGCAACGCGCGCAAGCTGGGCAGGCACGACGAGGCCTTGCGCTGGTACGGCCAGGCCTTCGACAAGGCCGAGGGCCCCGCGACCCGGCTGCAGTGGGGCGCCGGCTATCTGGCCGCGCTGGTGGACCTGGCGCCCGCCGACACGGCACGCATCGAGCGCACCGCGGCGCAGCTGTTCGGCGAGGCGGCCAAGGACGCCGGCGCCTTCGAAGGTCGCAGCGTGCGGTCGCTGCAGCGCGTGGGCACCAAGCTCGTGGCCTGGAACGGCGACGGCAAGCAGGCGGCCGCCTTGAAGCGCCTGCAGACGCAGCTCGACGGCGTCTGCGCCGGCGTCGACACCGCCGAGGGCCAGCGCGCGGCCTGCCAGGCGCTGCTCAAGCCCGCGGCGCGCAAGGCCAGCTGAAGCCGACAGGCAGGCGGAAAGACCGCTCGCCGCACTCGCGCCACCGCCGCCGTTCCAGTCGGCGGCGCACTCGTTGCCCGGCACGTGGCGCCGGTTGCCGTCCAGCCCGCCCGCACCGCCATTGACCGCGCCCGGCGGCCGTTCGCCGCATGGCAGCGCGCCCGTGGCACGTCGCCCGAGCAGAATGCGCCGCCGTGAAGATCCTCCTGCCGATCCTGGCCGCCGCCGCGCTGCTGCTGGCGCCGCCGGCCACGCCCGCCGCCGAGGCGCGCCCCGGGCTCGAGCCTTGCCGCCTGGCCGGCGTCGAGCACGACGTGCTGTGTGGCCGCGTGCGCCGGCCGCTCGACCCCGCCGAGCCGAACGGCGTGCAGATCGACGTGCACTTCGCCGTGCTGCCGGCGCTGGCGCGCAACCGCAAGCCCGATCCGCTGCTGTTCTTCGCCGGCGGGCCGGGGCAGAGCGCCATCGAGCTGGCCGGCACCGTGTCGCGCCTGTTCGCGCGCCTGTCGAACCGGCGCGACATCGTGCTCGTCGACCAGCGCGGCACCGGCCGCAGTGCGCCGCTGCGCTGCGCCGACGCGCCGCCGACGGAGCCGCTGGCGCGCTTCGCCGAAGCTGCGGCCCAGGTGGCGCGTCTGCACGACTGCAGGCGCGCGCTGCAGCAGCTGCCGCACGGCCGGCTGCAGCACTACGCCACCCGGGTGGCGATGCAGGATGCCGATGCCGTGCGCCGCGCGCTGGGCGTGGCGCAGGTGAACGTGGTGGGCGGCTCGTACGGCACGCGCGCCGCGCTCGACTACCAGCGCCAGTTTCCGCAGGCCGTGCGGCGCCTCGTGCTCGACGGCGTGGCGCCGCCGGACATGGTGCTGCCGGCGGCCTTCTCGCCCGACAGCCAGGCGGCGCTGGACGCGGTGTTCGCCGCCTGCGCCGCCGACGCCGGCTGCAGCGCGCGGCATGGCGACCTGCGTGCGCTGCTCGACCGCGTGCTGGCGGGCCTGCCGCGCGAGGTGACGCTGCAACACCCGCTGACCGGCGCGCCCGAGCGCATCACGCTCACCCGTGACCTGCTGCTGGCCTGGCTGCGCGCGCCGCTGTACGCGCCGCCGCTGGCCTCGGCGCTGCCGCTGGCGCTGGCCGAAGCCGACGCCGGCCGCTTCGACGCGATTGCCGGGCTGGCGAGCGCGCTCACCGGCAGCCGCAGCCTGCGCCTGGCCGAAGGCATGCACTTCTCGGTGGTGTGCGCCGAGGACATGCCACGCCTGGGCACGGCGAGCGAACCGCCGGGCGCGCACTTCGGCGACAGCTTCGTGGCGCTCTACCGCCGGGTGTGCGACGGCTGGCCGGTGGGCGCGGTGCCGCCGGCCTTCTACACGTTGCCCGTGGCCAGCGGCGCGGCGCTGGTGCTCTCGGGTGGCGCCGACCCGGCGACGCCACCGCGCCACGGCGAACGCGTGGCGCGCGCGCTCGGCCCCAAGGCGCGGCACGTGGTCGTCGAGCACGCCGGCCACGGCGTGATGGCGCTGCCCTGCGTGCGCGACGCCCTGCACCGCTTCATCGACGCCGAGACCGACGCGGCCGCGCTGCAGGTCGACTTGGCCTGCGCTGCCGCGGTGCCGCGCCCGCGCGTGCTGGCGCCGCTGGTGGCGGCCTCGGGGGTGCGGCCGTGATCCGCGTCGAGGCGCTGCACAAGCGGTTCACCACCGGCCGCGGCAAGGCCAGGCGCAGCGTGGCGGCGGTGCAGGGCGTGGCGTTCGAGGCGCGCGACGGTCGGATCACCGGCCTGCTCGGCCCCAACGGGGCGGGCAAGACCACCACGCTGCGCATCGCCGCGGGCCTGCTCGAGCCCGACGCCGGTCGCGTGCTGGTGGACGGCATCGACGTCGCACGCGCGCCCCGCGCCGCACTGGCGCGCATGGGCGTGCTCAGCGACGCGCGCGGCCTGTACCCGCGGCTGACGGCGCGCGAGAACATCGTCTACTACGGCCGCCTGCACGGCCTGTCCGGCGACGCCGCCGCGGCGCGTGCGGAAGCGCTGGCCCGCACGCTCGACATGCCGAGCCTGCTCGACCGCCGCACCGAAGGCTTCAGCCAGGGCGAGCGCATGAAGACGGCGCTGGCGCGCGCGCTGGTGCACGACCCGCCCAACATCGTGCTCGACGAGCCCACCAACGGCCTGGACGTGCTGGCCACGCGCGCCCTGCGCAACGCGCTGCGCCGGCTGCGCGACGAGGCCGGCAAGTGCATCGTCTTCTCCAGCCACATCATGCAGGAGGTGGAGAAGCTCTGCGACCACGTGGTGGTGGTCTCGCAGGGCCGCACCGTCGCCCAGGGCAGCGTGGCCGAACTGGCGCAGCAGGCCGGCGTCGGCGCAGGGCAGGGCGACTTCGAGGATGCCTTCGTGATGCTGGCGTTCGGCGTCGACGGATCCACGGCAGCGGCGTCGCGCGCGGCCGCCACCGTGCCCGCTGCCGGCGTCGATCAGGAGTGGTCGCGATGAGCCCGTCGTGGCATCACACGCTGGCGTCGGCCTGGACCGTGTTCCGCAAGGAGCTCGTCGACGCGCTGCGCGACCGGCGCACGCTGCTCATGGTGCTCGTCAGCTCGGTGGCCATCGGGCCGCTGGTGCTGGTGCTGGTGTCGCAGCTCGTCGCCGGCATCGAACGCCGCGCCGAGGCGCGCGTGGTCGTCGTGCACGGCAGCGAGCATGCGCCGACCCTCGTCAACTACCTGCAGCGCCAGACCTACACCGTGCGCGCGGCGCCGCCCGACCACGAGCGCCAGCTCGCCGACAGCAAGCTCGGCGATCCGGTGCTGGTGGTGCCGCGCGACTTCGAAGCCCTGCTGGCCGCCGGCGAGGCGCCGCTGCTCGAGGTGGTGAGCAGCAGCGCCAACCAGCGAGCGCAGTCCGGCGTGGGTGCGGTGGTGCGGCTGCTGCGCGGCTTCAACAGCGAGCAGGCGACGCTGCGCCTGGCGCTGCGCGGCGTGACGCCGGCCCTGCTGGAGCAGGTGCGCATCGACGAGCGTGACCTGGCCGACCCGGCGACGCGCGCGGCGCGGCTGGCGACGATGGTGCCGTTCTTCGTGCTGATGGCGGTGCTGTACGGCGCGCTCAACGCCGCGCTCGACACGACCGCCGGCGAGCGCGAGCGCGGATCACTCGAGCCGCTGCTGATGAACCCGGCGCCGCGCGCGGCCATCGTCGCGGGCAAGTGGGGCGCGGTGGCCAGCGTGGGCGTGCTGATCGCGCTGCTGTCGGCCTTCAGCTTCCTGCCCGGGCAGTGGCTGCTGCGCAGCGAGGCGCTGGCGGCGATGTTCCGCTTCGGCGTCGCGGAGGCGCTGGCCTTCGTGGCGTTGCTGCTGCCGCTGGCCGGTGCGCTGGCCGCGCTGCTGATGGCCATCGCCATCCGCTGCAAGACCTTCAAGGAAGCGCAGGCCAACGCCACCATCGTCGTGCTCGGCGTTTCGCTGCTGCCGCTGGTGACGGTGTTCAACCAGGAGGGCAGCCAGCCCTGGCACCTGTGGGTGCCGGCGCTGGCGCAGGCCACGCTGATGGGTCGGGTGCTGCGCGGAGAAGCGATCGCGCCGGCCGAGGTGGGCGTGACGGTGACCGTGGCGCTCGCGGTGGTGGTGCTGGGCCTGGCCTTCGTGACGCGCACGCTGCGCAGCGCGGCGCTCAAGGGCTGAGCGTGGTGATGTGTGCGTGTTGCCGGCGGAGCAGCGCGGCACGCGGACTGCGACCGGCGGTGCGGGGCCGGGTGGCGCGTCACGCCCTAACTGAGCTGACCAGGCGTGGCGCCCAGCGCACGCTGCACCTCGTGCTGCCACGGCAGCTCGCGCACCAGCTCGGCCAGGAAGCAGGCGGTCTCGCGCGGGCTGAGCTCTTCGCCGCTGTCGTCGACCAGGCGCAGGTTGGTCACCACGGCCAGCGGGTCGGCCATGGCGACGACGCCGTGCGTGAGCTGTACCCAGTCCCACGCGACGCCCGCTTCGCCGCTGCCCGCGCTGGCAGCCCACACCGTGCGGCCCGCCGGCCACGGCAGCGGCGCGCCGCTGGCCACCCCGGTGTGCAAGTGACGGAAACGTTCCCGCATCGGTTGCCCCGCCTGCCACAATAGCGGCGGCCAGGCACGCAACGTCCAGGCGCCGGGGTTCGCCGGTGGCGCGACGACGGCATGTCGAGGCCAGGAGGCGGCGGTGACGGGGCCGGGCACGGGCATGGAAGTGCTGCGGGTCTTGAGCATGCCGCGACTGTGAGCAAGCGCAAGGCGGCTGAACAGCTGTCAATCCTGTCAGGGCCCGGCCCTGGCACCGAGCAAGGGCCCGTGAATGCTCCCTGGCGGATACACGGCAGTGCTGCAGGCGCATGACCGCGCCGAGTTCCGCGCCGCGGTGGTGGGCTTCGCGCGCCAGCTGGGCTTCGACCGCGTCTCGGCCATCGCCGTGTTCGACCGGGCCGGCGGCGCCAGCGACTTCATCAACGTCGACAACACGCCCGAGGCGTTCAGCGCCGCCTACGAAGACCCGGCGCTGCAGAAGAGCGACCCGGTGATGCAGCACTGCCGGCGCTACAGCGTGCCCATCGTCTGGAACCGCGACACCTACGCGTCGGCGCAGCGCGACGAACTGTGGGAGCACCAGGCGCCGTTCGGCTACCAGACGGGCATCGCGATGGCGGTGCACCTGCCCGACGGCTACCACTTCCAGTTCGGCGTCGACCGGGACCAGCGCCTGCCCGAGGACGCCACCGAGCTGCAGCGCCTGGTGGCTGACCTGCAGCTCTTCGCCGTGCTGGCGCAGGAGTCGGCGCGCCGCATCCTGGTGCCGGCGCGGCCCCGCGCGCGCCAGCGGCCGCGCACTGCAGGTGCCGCGGTCGAAGCACCGGCGCTGACGCCGCGCGAGCGCGACGCGCTGCAATGGACGATGCACGGCAAGACCGCGTGGGAAGTGGGCGCGGTGCTGGGCATCAGCGAGCGAACGGTCACCTTCCACATCCAGAACGCGATGCACAAGCTCGACGCGGTGAACAAGCGTCAGGCAGTGGTCAAGGCCATGCACCTGGGCCTGATCGGCTGACCGACCCGCACCCGACAGGGCATCCGACCCTGTCAGAGTTGACAGTACGCGCCGTGGCGGTGCGCTGCTTCAATCGTTGCCAGTCCCTGCGCAACGTGTTGGAGACCCGCCATGAAGCCGATTTCGCCCGCCACTCCGTCCGTGCCCGCGTCCACCGATGCGCAGCAGCCGGCCGCGCCCCAGCGCCGCGGTCCGGTGCCGCTGTCGCCGGAGCAGCTGCGGCAGGTGGGTGGCGGCTCGCCCAAGGGCGGGTGGAGCGGCATCGAGCCGATGTCGTCTCCCAAGGGTGGTTGGGCCTAACGGGCGGTTGGTGATCCACCGGTAGGCCACTCGCGCCCGAGCCTCCGCCCCTCCGGAACTCGTGGCGCTTGCGGGCCGGCCCTGTCCGGCCCGCACTTTTTTTCCCGATGCTCGCCAGCCGTCCGCTCTTCAGGCCCGAAGCCGTCGACGCCCAGCGCCAGCCGTGGCTGGGCGGGGTGCAGCTGGCGCGGCCGCCAGGGCTTGCCTGGATGACGGCCGGCGCGCTGGCGGTGCTGCTGGCGCTCGTTGCCTTCCTCTCGCTGGCGAGCTACACGCGCAAGGCCAGCGCACCCGGCGTGCTGACGCCCGACCGCGGCCTGATGCGCGTGGTGCCGGCCGCCGCCGGCACCGTGCTCGAGCGCCGCGTGCAGGACGGCGATGCCGTGCGCGCCGGCGACGTGCTGTTCGTGCTGGCACTCGCGCGGCCGCTGCTCGACGGCGATGCGCGCAGCGAAGTGCAGCGCAGCCTGGACGCGCGCCGTCGCCACATCGCCGAGGCGACGCAGGCGCAGCGTGAACTGGCCGCGACGCGGGTGACGGCGATCGACCGGCGCCAGGCCGCGCTGCAGGCCGAGCAGGCGCAGCTCGACGCCGAGGCGGCGCTGCAGCAGCAGCGCCTGGCGCTGGCCGAGGCGGCGCTGGCCCGGCTGCGTGCGCTGGAGGCCGAGCAGTTCGTGTCGCCGGCGCAGGTGCAGGCGAAGACCGAGGAGGTGATCGGCCTGCGCGCCGCGGCCCAGGCCCTGGTGCGGCAGCGCGCCGCACTCGCACGCGAGGCCGCCGAACTCGATGGCGAGCGCCGCGCCGAGCCGCTGGCGGCATCGGGCCGCGTCAGCACCCTGCAGCGCGAGCTGGCGCAGGCCGACCGCGAAGCCGCGGAGCACGAAGCCGAGCCGCGCCTGGTGGTGCGGGCGGCGCAGGCCGGCACCGTGGCCACGGTGCTGGCGCAGCCAGGCGACTCCGTGACACCGCAGGCCGCGCTGGCCACCGTGATGCCCGAAGGCGCCGTGTTGCAGGCGCAGCTGTACGCGCCGTCCAGCGCGGTCGGTTTCGTCCAGCCCGGGCAGCCGGTGCGGTTGCGCTACGAAGCCTTTCCCTACGCCAAGTTCGGCCACCAGGACGCGCGCGTGGTGCAGGTGTCGCGCACGCCGCTGGCCGCCGGCGAGCTGGCCGCGCTGGCGCTGCCGGCCGGCGCTGGCGCCGGCGAGCCGCTGTTCCGCATCACCGTGGCCATCGACGCGCCGCGCGAGGACCTGCCGCTGGCCCCGGGCATGCGCCTGGTCGCCGACGTGATGCTCGAGCAGCGCCGCCTGGTCGAGTGGCTGTTCGAGCCGCTGCTGCGCCTGCGGGGCCGGCTGTGACGCCCGCCGCGTCGCACGCCGCCGAAGCGCTGCATCTGGGCGCGCGCCGCCGGCGCAAGGCGCCGCTGGTGCTGCAGACCGAGGCCGCCGAGTGCGGGCTGGCGTGCCTGGCGATGGTGGCCGGCGCGCACGGCCTGCGCATCGACCTGGCGACGCTGCGCCAGCGCTTCTCGATCTCGGCGCGCGGCGCGACGCTCGCCGACCTGGTGCGCTACGGCGAAGCCCTGCAGTTCAACGTGCGCGCATTGCGCGCCGAGCCCGACGAACTGCCGCAGCTGCAGCTGCCCTGCGTGCTGCACTGGGAGATGAACCACTTCGTCGTGCTGGTGGGGCTGGAGGGCGACCAGGCGCTGATCCACGACCCGGCGCTCGGCGTGCGCCGGGTGGGCGCGGCCGAACTGTCGCGGCGCTTCACCGGCGTGGTGCTCGAGCTGCAGCCAACCGCCGACTTCCGTCCCGCCGAGCAGCGCCAGCGCGTGACGCTGCGCCGCCTGATCGGGCCGGTGTCGGGCTTCAAGCGCTCGCTCCTGCAGATCCTGGCGCTGGCGCTGGCGCTCGAGGTCTTCGTGCTGCTGACGCCGTTCCTCATGCAGTGGGCGGTGGACGGCGTGCTGCCGTCGGGTGACCGCGACCTGCTGATCACGCTGGGCATCGGCTTTTCGCTGCTGGTGCTGGTGCAGGCGGCGACCGCGGCGGCGCGGTCGTGGGCGGTTCTGGCGCTGTCGGCCTCGCTCAACCTGCAATGGGCGGTGAACGTCTTCGCCCACCTGCTGCGCCTGCCGCTTGGCTGGTTCGAGAAGCGCCACATCGGCGACGTGTGGTCGCGCTTCGGTTCGGTGACGCAGATCCAGCGCACGCTGACGACGAGCTTCATCGAGGCCGTGCTCGACGGCCTGCTCGTGCTGGCGACGCTGGCCATGATGCTGCTGTACAGCCCGCTGCTCGCCGGCGTGGCGCTGGCCGCGGTGGCGGGCTACGGCGCCTGGCGCTGGCTGCGCTGCCGGGCGCTGGCGACGGCCAGCGAAGAGGCGCTGGTGTTCGAGGCGCGGCAGTCCAGCCACTTCGTCGAGTCGCTGCGCGGCGTGCAGTCGATCAAGCTGTTCAACGCCCAGGGCGACCGCCAGTCGCGCTTCGCCAGCCTGGTGGTGCAGACGATGAACGCCCAGATCGCCGTGCGCCGCATCGAGCTGGGCAGCGCCGTGGTGCACCGGTTGCTCTTCGGCCTGGAGCGCGTCGCGGCGGTGTGGATCGGCGTGCTGCTGGTGCTGGACCAGCGCCTGTCGCTGGGCATGCTGTTCGCGTTCTTCGCCTACCGAGAGACGTTCGCGCAGCGCGTCTCGGCGCTCATCGACAAGGCGGTCGACTTGCGCCTGCTGAGCCTGCAGGGCGAACGCCTGGCCGACATCGTGCTGACCGCGCCCGAGCGCCGGCTCGTCGACGATGCGGCGGTGCGCCGCCCGGCGGCCGAGACGCCGGCGGCGATCGAACTGGTGAACGTGCACTTCAGCTACGGCGACGGCGACGCGCCGGTGCTGCGCGGCGTGAACCTGCGCATCGAGCCTGGCGAGTCGGTGGCAATCGTCGGCCCATCGGGCTGCGGCAAGTCCACCTTGCTCAAGCTCGTCGCCGGCCTCCACGCCCCGAGCGCGGGCGAGGTGCGCATCGGCGGTGTGCCGCTCTCCCGGCTGGACCCCCGCGCCTGGCGCGACCGCATCGGCGTGGTCATGCAGGACGAGCCGTTGTTCTCGGGCACGATCGCCGACAACATCGCCTTCTTCAGTGCGCAGCCCGACATGGCGTGGGTGGAGCAGTGCGCGCGCATCGCCGCCGTGCACGACGAGATCGAGGCCATGCCGATGGGCTACCAGACGCTCATCGGCGACCTGGGCTCGGCGCTGTCGGGCGGCCAGCGCCAGCGGGTGCTGCTGGCGCGCGCGCTCTACAAGCGCCCGGAACTGCTCATCCTGGACGAGGCCACGAGCGCGCTCGACGTCGAGCGCGAGCGCAGCGTCAACCACGCGGTGCGCAAGCTGCCATTGACGCGCATCGTCGTGGCGCACCGGCCGGAAACGATCGCCGCCGCCGCGCGGGTTGTGGCGCTGAGCGAGGGCCGGGTGGCGCAGGATCTGCGCAGCGTGCCGAACGTGGCGACGTTGCAGTAGCGCATCGGCCGGCGGCCAGCCAGCGCTGAGCGGCGCACCCATCCCGAATGGTTTGCGGGCGCTAACTTTCGTGGTAACCGCGATGGCGCGAGGCGGTTCGACGCGCGTCGAGCACCATGAATGGGGTCGGCCTCTACAATCCCGGCGCCATGGAGCACCCCCAACACTTCGACGTCATCGTGGTCGGTGGCGGCCACGCCGGCACCGAGGCTGCGCTCGCCGCCGCCCGCATGGGCTGCGCCACGCTGCTGCTGACGCACAACATCGAGACCTTGGGGCAGATGAGCTGCAACCCGTCGATCGGCGGCATCGGCAAGGGCCATCTCGTGAAGGAGGTGGACGCGCTGGGCGGCGCCATGGCGGCGGCGACGGACGAGGCCGGCATCCAGTTCCGCATCCTCAACGGCAGCAAGGGCCCCGCGGTCCGCGCCACGCGCGCGCAGGCCGACCGGGTTCTGTACCGCGCCGCGGTCCGCCGCCGCATCGAGAACCAGCCGGGGCTGTGGCTGTTCCAGCAGGCGGTGGACGATCTGATGCTTGACGGCGACCGCGTGGTCGGCGCCGTCACGCAGATCGGCCTGCGCTTCCGGGCGCGTGCCGTCGTGCTGACGGCGGGGACGTTTCTCGACGGCCGCATCCACGTCGGCCTGCAGAACTACAGCGCCGGCCGGGCCGGCGATCCTCCGGCGGCGCGGCTGTCGGCCAGGCTCAAGGAGCTGAAGCTGCCGCAGGGCCGGCTCAAGACCGGCACGCCGCCGCGGCTGGACGGCCGCAGCATCGATTTCGCGCGCCTGACGGAGCAACCGGGTGATGTCGACCCGGTGCCGGTGTTCAGCTTCCTCGGCCGGCCCGAGCAGCACCCGCGGCAGGTGCCGTGCTGGGTGACGCACACGAACGAGCGCACCCACGACATCATCCGCAGCGGTTTCGACCGCAGCCCGATGTTCACCGGCGTCATCGAAGGCGTGGGGCCCCGCTACTGCCCGAGCATCGAGGACAAGATCAACCGGTTCGCCGACAAGGGCTCGCACCAGATCTTTCTCGAGCCCGAGGGCTTGGACACGCACGAGGTCTATCCCAATGGCATCTCGACGTCGCTGCCGTTCGACGTGCAGCTGGCAGCCGTGCGGTCCATGGCCGGGCTGGAGCAGGCGCACATCCTGCGCCCCGGCTACGCCATCGAGTACGACTACTTCGACCCGCGCGAACTGAAGGCCAGCTTCGAGACCCGCGCCATCGGCGGGCTCTTCTTCGCCGGCCAGATCAACGGCACGACGGGCTACGAGGAGGCCGCGGCGCAGGGCTTGTTTGCCGGTGTGAACGCCGCGCTGCAAGTGCAGGGCAGGGCGCCGTGGCTGCCGCGGCGCGACCAGGCCTACCTTGGCGTGCTGGTCGACGACCTCGTCACCAAGGGCGTGAGCGAGCCTTACCGCATGTTCACCAGCCGCGCCGAGTACCGACTGCAGCTGCGCGAAGACAACGCCGACCTGCGGCTCACCGCCGTGGGGCGCGAGCTCGGCCTGGTGGACGATGTGCGCTGGGCGGCGTTCGAGACCAAACGCGAGCGGCTCGAGCGCGAGCTGCAGCGCCTGCGCACGACCTGGGTTCGGCCGCAGACCGTGCCGGCGGAGGCAGCTGAACGCCTGCTCGGCAAGGCGCTCGAGCACGAGTACAACCTCGCCGACCTGATCCGTCGGCCGGGGGTGGACTTCGATGCCGCTGCGGCGGTTGCTGCGCTGGCCGGTCACCATGTTTCACGTGAAACACGACGGGCCGAGTGGGGCGACCGCGAGGCGGATGCGGTGATCGAACAGACCGAGATCGCCATCAAGTACGCGGGCTACATCGACAAGCAGGTCGACGAAGTGGAGCGCGCCGCCGCCTTCGAGAACACCCCGCTGCCGGCGGACCTGGACTACGCCCAGGTGACGGCGCTGTCGCACGAGGTGCGGCAGAAACTGGCCCGCCACCGCCCCGCAACGCTGGGGCAGGCGTCCCGCATCTCGGGCGTCACGCCCGCCGCCGTGTCGCTGTTGCTGGTGCACTTGAAGAAGAAGCGGCTGGCAGGGTTCGCCGCGGCGCCTGCGGGCAACTCGGCGGAGCACCGGCCGGCGCGCGACGACGCCGAGGCGGCTTGAGCGCAGGCGGGGCCAGCGGGGCCACCACCCAGGCCGACGAGCCGAGCGCCGCGGCGATCTGCGCTGCGCTCGGCGTCGCCGCGACGCCGGAACAAGCCACGCAGCTGGAGGACTTTCTCGCCCTGCTGCAGCGCTGGAACGCCACGTACAACCTGACGGCGGTGCGCGATCCGGCGGCGATGCGCGTCCAGCACCTCGCCGATTGCGTGGCGGTGCTGCCCCCGCTGCTGAGGCTGGCCGGCGTGCGCCGCGTCCTCGACGTGGGCAGCGGCGGTGGGTTGCCGGGTGTGGTGATCGCCATCCTGGCGCCGCAGCTGGACGTGACTTGCATCGACGCCGTCGGCAAGAAGGCCGCGTTCATCCGGCAGGTGGCCGGTGCGCTGGCGCTGCCGAATCTGCATGCCGTGCATACCCGGGTCGAAGCGCTGAGCGCGGCGCCGTTCGATGTCATCACCTCGCGGGCGTTCTCGTCGCTGTCGGACTTGGCTCGACTGACGCAGCGGCATCTGGCCGCGGGCGGTGTCTGGATGGCGATGAAAGCGCAGGTGCCGAGCGCCGAGATGGCCGACCTGAAGCACGCGGTCGATGTGTTTCACGTGGAACAACTCGACGTGCCGGGGTTGAACGCCCAGCGCCGCCTCGTCTGGATGCGTCCACGCCACGCCTGACGCCGGCACGCGCGTGGACATGCGCTACGCTCGGCGCCCGTCCCCGGAGGAGTAACGATGCTCGGCATCGCCGACTACGGCGCGTTCTGCGCCGCCATCCTGGTGTTCCTGGCGCTGCCCGGCCCCGGCACCTTCGCCCTGCTCACGTCCACCAGCAAGGGCGGCATGCGCGCCGGCGCCGCCGCGACGCTGGGTGTGATCGTGGGTGACCAGATCTTGATGTGGCTGGCCGTGGCTGGCGTCGCCGCCCTGCTGGCCGCCAACCCGGCCTGGTTCAACGCCGTGCAGTGGCTGGGCGCCGCCTACCTGGTCTGGATCGGTCTCCGGCTCCTCTTCGCCCAACCCGGCCAGGCGGCCCCGATCCGCATCGAGCCTCGCCACTACCTGCGCCAGGCGCTGCTGATCACGCTGCTCAACCCCAAGGCCATCGTCTTCTACATGGCGTTCTTCCCGCTGTTCATCGACCCGGCGACGCACCGCGGCATGCCGACGTTCGCCGCCATGGCAGCAACGATCGCGGTGCTCACCGCGGCCTACGGCCTGTTGCTCTGCGCCTTCGCCCACGCCATCGCCGCGCGGGTGCGCACCCACCGGCGCCTGGCGCGCTCGCTGGAGCGCAGCGCCGGCGCCGTGCTCGTCGTCTTCGGGATTCGGCTCGGAACCGGGGCACCGGGATGAGCCGTCGCCAGCGCATCTTTTGCATCGCCAACCAGAAGGGTGGCGTCGGCAAGACGACGACAACCGTGAACCTGGCCGCCGGCCTGGCACAGGTGGGCCAGCGCGTGCTGGTGGTCGACCTCGATCCGCAAGGCAACGCCACGATGGGCTCGGGTGTCGACAAGCGCGCCTTGCCGGTGAGCGTGTACGACGTGCTGCTCGAATCGGCCGGCGTGCGCGAGGCGCGCCAGCCCAGCCCCAAGGGGGGCTACCAGGTGCTGGGTGCCAACCGCGAGCTGGCGGGGGCCGAGGTGGAGCTGGTCAAGCTCGAGCGGCGCGAGAAGCGCCTGCGCACGGCCCTGCACGAGGTGCACGACGAGTACGACTTCGTGCTCATCGACTGCCCGCCGTCGCTCAGCCTGCTCACGCTGAACGGCCTGTGTGCCGCGCACGGCGTCATCGTGCCGATGCAGTGCGAGTACTTCGCGCTCGAAGGCCTGTCCGATCTGGTGAACACCATTCGCCAGGTGCACGCCAACCTCAACCCCGAGCTGCAGATCATCGGCCTGCTGCGCGTGATGTTCGATCCGCGCATCACGCTGCAGCAGCAGGTGAGCGAACAGCTCAAGGCGCACTTCGGCGACAAGGTCTTCGACACGGTCATCCCGCGCAACGTGCGCCTGGCCGAAGCGCCGAGCTATGGCCAGCCCGGCGTCACCTTCGATGCCTCGTCCAAGGGCGCGCAGGCGTTCCTCGAATTCGCGCGTGAAGTCGTCAAGCGGCTGGGATGAGCGGCTGCTGAGCCGCGTGGAGGACGCCGGCCTCAACGCCAGCGCCCCGCGCCAGCAACGCTGGCTGGACGGCTGGATCGTGCGCACCTGTCCGGGCAAGGCGAAGCGGGCCCGCTGCATCAACGCCGTGGCGCCGGGCCGCCTGCCGCTGGACGAGAAGCTGGGCTTGTGCGCGCCTGTCTATGCCGAGGCCGGCCTGCCCTTGCTGGTGCGCATCACGCCGTTCTCGCAACCGGCGACGCTCGACACGGACCTGGCCGCGCGCGGCTTCGGCGTGCTGGACGACACCCGGGTGATGGTCTCGGCGCCGCTCGAGGCCGCGGTGTCGACCGGGCGGCCGTTGCCGCCCGGCGTGCAGATGGTGCGGCTGGACGGCCGGGCGTTCGCCGAATGCGTTGGCGACCTGCGCGGTTCGCCGCCTGCTCAGCGCCAGGCCCATGGCGAACGGCTCGAACAGTCGCCCGTGCCCTATCGAGGCTACGTGCTGCGGCGGGACGACGACGGCGTCGTGCTGGCCTGCGGGCAGATCGCGGTGGAAGGCAGGATTGTCGGTGTCTACGACGTCTTCACGCGCGAAGGCGCCAGAGGGCAAGGCCTGGCTCGCGCGCTGTGTGAGCGCATGCTCTTCGAGCAAGCCAGTGCTGGCGCCGAGGTTGCGTATCTGCAGGTCGAGGCAGACAACATGGCGGCACGCCGCATCTACCTCCGGCTCGGCTTTCGCGACGCGTATGCCTACCACTACCGGGTCGCGCCGGGGGCGGTCTGAACTCATGGCGGGCGCCTTCTGGCGCCCGCGGATCTAGAGCCCGAGCCCTTCGTCGACCCCCAGGTGCACGTTCATGCACTGCACCGCCGCGCCGCTGGCGCCCTTGCCGAGGTTGTCCAGCCGGGCCATCACCAAGGCCTGGCTGTCGTTGGCGAACACGAAGATGTCGACGCGATTCGTGCCGTTGGCTGCCTGAACGTCGAAGAAGCCGCCAGATTCGAAGGTCGCCGGGTCGCGGAGCGGCATCACCCGCACGAAGCGCTCACCGGCATAGCGCTGCGCCAGCACTTCGTGCAGGACCTCGGCGCGGGTCCCCAGGGCAGTCAGGTCCAGCGGCACCGTCACCGCCAACCCCTGGTAGAAGTTGCCGACGATGGGCATGAAGATGGGGTTGCGCTCCAGCCGGGCATGTGCCGCCATCTCGGGCAGGTGCTTGTGCGCCAGGCTCAGGCCGTAGGGGCGCGGTGAACGCAGCGCCGCATCATCGCCGCGCTCGTACTGCTCGATCATCTTCTTGCCGCCGCCGGAATAGCCGGTGATCGACGTCGCGCTGATCACGTGGTCGCGCGGCACCAGGCCGGCGTCGACCAGCGGCCGCATCAGCAGGATGAAGGCGCTGGCGTGGCAGCCCGGGTTGGCGATGCGCTTGCTGGCGCGCAACGCGTCGCGCTGGCCGGGCGCCAGTTCCGGCAGGCCGAACACCCAGCCAGCCTGCGTGCGGTGCGCGGTGCTGGCGTCGATGAGGCAGGTGCGCGGGTTGTCCACCAGCGCCACGGCCTCACGCGCTGCGGCGTCGGGCAGGCACAGGAAGGCCACGTCGGCAGCGTTGAGCAGCCGGGCCCGTTCGGCCGCGTCCTTGCGCTTGTCGGGATCGATGCGCAGCACCTCGACATCGCGCCGCGCGGCCAGGTATTCGTGGATGCGCAGCCCCGTGGTGCCTTCCTGGCCATCGACGAAAACGGTGGTTGCCATGGGCGCCTCGCCTACGATCGCTGCAATGCAGCAAGGATAAGGGAATGACCGGGCAAGAGCGGGTTTTGTTGCTGCCGGGCTGGCTGGACTCCGGTCCGGCGCATTGGCAAAGCCGCTGGCAGGCGCTGCACGGCTTCGAGCGCGTCGAGCAGGCCGACTGGCAGTGGCCGTTGCGCGGCGACTGGATGGCCCGGCTGGACGAGGTGCTGCTGGACGACGCACGGCCGGCGCTGCTGGTGGCGCACAGCCTCGGCTGCCAGCTCGTCGCCGCCTGGGCGGCGCACAGCCGCCTGGCCTCGCAGCGCGTGCAGGGCGCGCTGCTGGTGGCGCCGCCCGACACCGAGCGCGCCGACACGCCGCCGCAGCTGCACAGCTGGCGGCCCATCATGCGCCAGCGGCTGCCGTTTCCCGCCCTCGTGGTGTTCAGCAGCGACGACCCGTTCTGCAGCGCCGACCGGGCGCTGGCGATGGCGCGCGACTGGGGCGCCGAGCCGCGCGCCATGGGGCCGCGCGGCCACCTCAACGCCGATTCCGGGCTGGGTGACTGGCCCGATGGTCTGGCCTGGCTGCAGCAGCTGCGCGCGCAGGGCCGCTGACACAATCGACCGCATGGTGACGAAGAAACCCAAGGGCCTGGGCATGGGCCTGGAAGCGTTGCTCGGCCCGAAGGTGGCCGACGCGCCGGCCGGCGATGCGGCCTGGCCGAGCAGCCTGCCGCTCGACAAGCTGCGCGCCGGCAAGTACCAGCCGCGCACGCGCATGGACGAAGGCTCGTTGTACGAGCTGGCCGAGAGCATCCGCACCCAGGGCGTGATGCAACCCATCCTGGTGCGCCCGCTGGGCGACGGCGGCCGTGGCGGCGACTACGAGATCATCGCCGGCGAGCGCCGCTTCCGCGCCGCGCGCCTCGCCGGGCTGGACAGCGTGCCGGTGCTCGTCAAGCCGGTGCCCGACGAGGCCGCGGCGGTGATGGCGCTCATCGAAAACATCCAGCGCGAGGACCTCAACCCGCTGGAAGAAGCGCAGGGCCTGCAGCGGCTGATCCACGAATTCAAGCTCACGCACGAGGCCGCGGCGCAGGCCGTCGGCCGCTCGCGCAGCGCGGCGACCAACCTGCTGCGCCTGCTGCACCTGGCCGAGCCCGTGCAGCAGATGCTGATGGCCGGCGACATCGACATGGGCCATGCACGCGCCCTGCTGGCCTTGCAGCCGGCGCAGCAGGTGATGGCCGCCAACCAGATCAGCGCCCGGAAGCTGAGCGTGCGCGAGGCCGAGCGGCTTGTGGCGCGCAGCACCGCGGCGGCCGCCGGCGACGACGCCGCGCACGCGGCACGCGGCGGCGCGCGCGGCCGAAGCGGCGGCGTGGCCAAGCCGGGCGACGTGGCGCGCATCGAGGAGCGGCTGGCCGATCTGCTGACGGCCGCCGTCGAGATCCGGCTGCAGCGCCGCGGCGCGGGCAAGGACCACAAGGGCGAGATCGCGATCCGGTTCGATTCGCTCGACGAACTCAACGGCCTGATCGAACGCCTGGGCGCCGGCGAACGCTGAAAGCGCGCGGCGCTGCGCCGCGAAGCCGAACGGTCTCGCGCAGGCGGCCCTGTGGCCCGGAACCTTTGCCGATCGCTGCCGGTCCATCACGGCATGCGCCATCCGAGTTCACCCCGTCGTCGAACGCCGCGCCTCGTGCGTTGCAGCGGTGGCGGCAGACGTGCATGCGATCCGATGCCCGGCCGGGATCACCGGTTGCCATCAAGGGCACGCCCTTTGCATGCAAGGTCCGTCGACTTGTGAGAGAAAGCGATTTAGCACCGGTTCAGCCCGCTCATCGGCTTGTCCCCGACTCCGGAATGAACCATGCTGAACCCACGCGAGCGCCGCTGACGCCAAGGCGTCGGTGACCGGAAAGCTCTGATGGAGCCTGGGCCCGTACAGCCGGGACTCCATCAGAACTTCCCTGGCGGGCAGGGCAGACGAGCATCCCTCGTCGCTGTCCAGCCGGGCACCGGAGGCCGCATGGACGTGATCAGCCATTTCGCCGCACGCTACGAGCGCACGCGCGAAGAAGAACTCTCGCTCGAGGACTACCTCGCCGAATGCAAGCGCAACCCGCTGGCGTATGCCACCGCGGCCGAGCGCATGCTCAAGGCGATCGGCGAGCCCACCACCATCGACACCCGCAACGACCCGCGGCTGTCGCGCATCTTCGCCAACAAGGTCATCAAGACCTACCCGGCCTTCGCCGAGTTCTACGGCATGGAAGACGCCATCGAGCAGGTGGTGAGTTACTTCCGCCATGCCGCGCAGGGGCTGGAAGAGAAGAAGCAGATCCTCTACCTGCTGGGCCCGGTGGGCGGCGGCAAGAGCTCGATCGCCGAGCGGCTGAAGCAGCTGATGCAGGAGGTGCCGTTCTTCGCCATCAAGGGCAGCCCGGTGAACGAATCACCGCTGGGCCTGTTCGACCCGGCGGAAGACGGGCCCATCCTGGAAAGCGAGTACGGCATCCCGCGCCGCTACCTCAACCGCATCCTCAGCCCCTGGGCGGTGAAGCGGCTGGAGGAGTTCGGCGGCGACATCCGCAAGTTCAAGGTGGTCAAGCGCTATCCGTCGATTCTCAAGCAGATCGGCATCAGCAAGACCGAGCCCGGCGACGAGAACAACCAGGACATCAGCTCGCTGGTGGGCAAGGTGGACATCCGCCGCCTGGAGGAATACGCCCAGGACGACCCGGATGCCTACAGCTATAGCGGCGGCCTGTGCCTGGCCAACCAGGGCTTGCTCGAGTTCGTCGAGATGTTCAAGGCGCCGATCAAGGTGCTGCACCCGCTGCTGACGGCCACCCAGGAGGGCAACTTCAAGGGCACCGAAGGGTTCGGCGCCATCCCGTTCGACGGCGTGGTGCTGGCGCACAGCAACGAAAGCGAGTGGAAGGCGTTCCGCAACAACAAGAACAACGAGGCCTTCCTCGACCGCATCTACATCGTCAAGGTGCCGTACTGCCTGCGCGTTTCCGAAGAGATCAAGATCTACGAGAAGCTGCTGAAAAACAGCTCGTTGTCGGAAGCCACCTGCGCGCCGGGCACGCTGAAGATGATGAGCCAGTTCGCCATCCTGACGCGGCTGAAGGAGCCCGAGAACAGCTCGCTCTTCAGCAAGATGCTGGTGTACGACGGCGAGAACCTGAAGGACACCGACCCGCGCGCCAAGAGCTACCAGGAGTACCGCGACTACGCCGGCGTCGACGAAGGCATGAGCGGCATCTCCACGCGCTTCGCCTACAAGATCATCAGCAAGGTCTTCAACTTCGACTCGACCGAGGTCGCCGCCAACCCCGTGCACCTGATGTACGTGCTGGAGCAGCAGATCGAGCGCGAGCAGTTCGCCAAGGAAACCGAGGACAAGTACATCGGCTTCATCAAGGAGCTGCTGGCGCCGCGCTACGCCGAGTTCATCGGCAAGGAGATCCAGACCGCGTACCTGGAGAGTTATTCCGAGTACGGCCAGAACATCTTCGACCGCTACGTCACGTACGCCGACTACTGGATCCAGGACCACGAGTACCGCGACACCGACACGGGCGAGGTGTTCGACCGCGCGTCGCTCAACGCCGAGCTCGAGAAGATCGAGAAGCCGGCGGGCATCGCCAACCCGAAGGATTTCCGCAACGAGATCGTCAACTTCGTGCTGCGCGCGCGGGCCAACAACCAGGGCAAGAACCCGGTGTGGACCAGCTACGAGAAGCTGCGCACGGTGATCGAGAAGAAGATGTTCTCGAACACGGAGGAGCTGCTGCCGGTGATCAGCTTCAACGCCAAGGCGAGTGCCGACGAGGCGAAGAAGCACGAGGACTTCGTCACCCGCATGGTGGCCAAGGGCTACACACAGAAGCAGGTTCGGCTGCTGTGCGAGTGGTACCTGCGGGTGCGCAAGAGCAGCTGACGGCGCGGCCAGATGCAGCAGATCATCGATCGCCGGCTGGCGGGCAAGAACAAGTCGATCGGCAATCGAGAGCGCTTCCTGCGCCGCCACAAGGTGCAGATCAAGGAAGCGGTCAAGCGCGCGATCGACGGCCGCGGCATCCGCGACGTGGAGCGCGGCGAAGAGGTGCACATCCCGAAGAAGGACATCAGCGAGCCCGTCTTCGGCCACGGCCAGGGCGGCGTGCGCGAGATCGTGCACCCCGGCAACCGCGAGTACGTGCAGGGCGACCGCATCGAGCGGCCGCGGGGCGGTGGCGGCGGCGGCAGCGGCAAGGGTCAGGCCAGCGACCAGGGCGAGGGCGAAGACGACTTCGTCTTCGCGCTGACCAAGGAAGAGTTCATGCAGGTCTTCTTCGAAGACCTCGCGCTGCCGCATCTGATCCGCACCCAGCTCGCCGACGTGCCCGAGTGGAAGAGCCAGCGCGCCGGCTTCACCAGCGACGGCACGCCCAACAACCTGCACGTGGTGCGCTCGATGCGCGGCGCCATCGGCCGGCGCATCGCCATCGGCGCCGGCAGCCGGCGCGAGCTGCGCGAGATGCAGGAGCGCCTGGCCGCCCTGCTGGCGGCCTCCAAGCCCGCGGCCGAAGCCGAGCGCGGGCTGGTCGACGCCGAGATCCTGGCGCTGCAGGAGCAGATCGCGCAGCTGCGCGCCAAGCTCGACCGCATCCCGTACCTCGACCCCATCGACCTGCGCTTCCGCAACCGCGTGCGCGTGCCGGTGCCGACCAGCAAGGCGGTGATGTTCTGCCTGATGGACGTGTCGGGCTCGATGGACGAGTCGCGCAAGGAGCTGTCCAAGCGCTTCTTCATCCTGCTGTACCTCTTCCTGACGCGGCACTACGAGCGCATCGAGCTCGTCTTCATCCGCCACCACACGCAGGCGCAGGAGGTGGACGAGGAGAACTTCTTCCACGCCCGCGAGACCGGCGGCACCGTCGTCAGCAGTGCGCTGGTGCTGATGGAAGAGATCATCAAGGCGCGCTACAGCCCGACCGAGTGGAACATCTACGGCGCGCAGGCGTCCGACGGCGACAACTGGCACCACGACAGCGGCCGCTGCCGCGAGCTGCTCCACGACAAGCTGCTGCCGCTGGTGCGCTACTTCGCCTACGTGCAGGTGGCCGAGGAAGAGCAGAACCTGTGGGAGGAGTACTCGCAGCTGCTCGAGGCGCACCCCCACTTCGCGATGCGCAAGGCGACCAGCGCCGACCAGATCTACCCGGTGTTCCGCGACCTGTTCAAGAAGGAGGGTGCCAAGGCGGCCTGAGCGGCATGGCACCCGCGTCACGACGATCATGTCCACGTCCCACAAGCTCAAGCCCCTGACGCTGGAGGCCCCGCTGCCGCTGCTGGAGCGCCCCGGCACGCACCTGCCCGGCCCGAGCGACTGGTCGTTCGAGCTCATCGACACCTACCACCGCGTCATCAGGGGCACGGCCGAACGCTTCGGGCTCGACACCTACCCGAACCAGCTCGAGATCATCACCGCCGAGCAGATGATGGACGCGTATGCCTCGGTGGGCATGCCGGTGAACTACCGCCACTGGAGCTATGGCAAGGAGTTCATCGCCACCGAGAAGAACTACAAGCGCGGCCACATGGGGCTGGCCTACGAGATCGTCATCAACAGCAACCCCTGCATCAGCTACCTGATGGAGGAGAACACGATGGCGATGCAGGCGCTCGTCATCGCGCACGCCGCCTACGGCCACAACAGCTTCTTCAAGGGCAACTACCTGTTCCGGATGTGGACCGACGCGTCGTCGATCATCGACTACCTGGTCTACGCCAAGGACTACGTCGCCAAGTGCGAGGAGAAGCACGGCCTCGACACGGTGGAAGAGTTCCTCGACAGCTGCCACGCCCTGGCCAACCACGGCGTGGACCGCTACCGCCGGCCGAGCCGCAAGTCGCTGGCGCAGGAGCTGGCCGAGCGCAAGGACCGGGAGGCCTACGCCCAGCGCCAGGTCAACGACCTGTGGCGCACGCTGCCCAAGAAGGCCGAGAAGGACGCCGGCGCGCCCGAACACAAGCGCTTCCCGGAAGAGCCGCAGGAGAACCTGCTGTACTTCATCGAGAAGAACGCGCCGCTGCTTGAGCCCTGGCAGCGCGAGATCGTGCGCATCGTGCGCAAGGTGGCGCAGTACTTCTACCCGCAGCGCCAGACGCAGGTGATGAACGAAGGCTGGGCCACCTTCTGGCACCACAAGCTGCTCAACACCATGTACGACGACGGTTTCCTCACCGACGGCGTCATGATCGAGTGGCTCAAGTCGCACACCAACGTCATCGCGCAGCCGCCCGTGGGGCACCCGGCCTACAGCGGCATCAACCCGTATGCGCTGGGCTTCGCGATGTACACCGACATCAAGCGCATCTGCGAGAACCCCGACGAGGAAGACCGCGTCTGGTTCCCCGAGATCGCCGGCAAGCCGTGGCTGCCCGCGCTCGACCACGCCATGCGCAACTTCAAGGACGAGAGCTTCATCGGCCAGTACCTGAGCCCCAAGCTCATGCGCGAGTTCCGCCTCTTCGCCATCACCGACGACGAGAAGGAAAGCGAGCTCGAGGTCAGCGCCATCCACGACGAGGCCGGCTACCGCCGGGTGCGCGAGGCCTTGTCACGCCAGTACGACCTGGGCTCACGCGAACCCAACATCCAGGTGTGGAACGTCAACCTGCGCGGCGACCGCAGCCTGACGCTGCGCCACTTCCAGCACAACGACCGCCCCCTGCACGACAGCGGCCAGGAAGTGATGAAGCACGTCGCCCGGCTGTGGGGCTTCGGCGTGCACATGGAAAGCGTCAACGGCCGCGGCGACGTGACCAAGCGCTGGACGGTGCAGGCGCCGCCGCAGGGGTGATGGCATGAAGAAGGGCCCGCGTGGCGGGCCCTTCTTGCTTGCTGCATCCCGTTGCCGGGATGGCGGTGGTCAGCCGCGCGACTGTCGACGACCTGCGGCGCCCATCGCCAGCAGCGCGATCGCGGCCAGCGCCAGCGACGCGGGCTCCGGGACGGCGGCGCTTTGCCGGACTTCGAAGTTGTACGTCGTGTCGCTGCCGCCCGTGAACGCCACGCGCAGGTTGTCGGCGTAGCCGACGTAGCCGGTGGCGCCGCCACCGATGCCGATGCTGATGCCGCCGATGAACGTCTGCGCTGAGAACGGCGACTGCGTACCGGCGGTGCCGGATTGACCCGCCATCGGGCCGGTGTCGTTGATCCAGTCCGTGATCGACTGCGACAGCGTGCCGTTCGCGAGACCGACCGGCGCGGTGCGCCCGTTCTCAGGTGCGCCCGTGTTGACGAAGCGCCACAGCATCGCGTCGTTGAAGATGTCGACCGAATACCAGCTGCCCAACGCCGGCCCGGCGATCGTGTTGACTTCCGCGTTCTCCCAGATGAGTTCGCTGCGGTAGTTGTTGGTGGGATCGAACAGATGCAGGCGGATCGTCGGCAGCGAAGCCGCGGGGGCCGACCCGACGACGTCCGTCCGCACATCGACGGAAAACGCGCTCAGCGCCGACAGCAGGCCCATCGACACCGTCGCGTTGGTGGGGAAGATCGTCCCGGTGGCGAAACGCGACCTCGGTCCTTCCACACGCAACGAACCGTTGCCCGACCGAGCGACGTCGGCAGTGATCTGCGACGTGTTCAGAGGCGCCGACGTGTTCTGATCGAACCACGTGGTCCCGGGGAACACGGTAACCGTGGCAGCGCCGGCGCTTGCGACGGCCATCACCAAGGTGGCCGCGACGGACGCCACGACAAGCGACTTCTTCATCCGATCTCCTCTCCTCGTTGGAGCGCACATCTCAGCACGATTCGGGCCAAAGCGGTAACTCCTTGTTCTTGGCCCACTTTTTTCTCCTGTGCGAAGCGGGTGTCAAAGCAGTCGACACGGCTGGTCAGCACGAACGCGTCTCGCGGCGCATGTCGTAGACCAGCTCGTCGCGCTCGCCGCTCATGCGCAGCTCGGTGGTGGGGATGGCGAACAGGCGCTCGCCCTGATCGGCATCTGCTGCACGCGCTGCTGGTCGACGGTCATCACCAGCCGGTCGTCGACCCGGTCCAGGGCGCGGATCGGGCCACCATGGCCGGAAACGACCGCAGCAACACCGTGGCCGGCACCGACCGTGGCACGACGGCCGGCAACGACCGTGGCACGCTGACCGCGCAGGACCGCTGGGCCTCCACGGCCAACGACCGCTACAGCCAGCGCATGGCCGGCAGCGGCGACGCCGCCGGCGCGGATGGCCAGCAGCGGTACCGTGCGGCGCGCGCCGACCGGAACTGACGCGCGTGGTCTCGCGGGGAAGGTCGCGCGCTAAACAGCGACGACCTTCCCCGGGTTGAAGATGTTTTGCGGATCGAGCGCCCGCTTGATCCGCTTCATCAGCTCGATCTGGGCCGGCCCCGCTTCGTCGAGCAGGTAGCCCATCTTGTGCAGGCCGATGCCGTGCTCGCCGGTGCACGTGCCTTCGAGCCGCAGCGCGCGCTGCACCATCTGCACGTTCAGACGCTCCACCTCGGCCACCTCGCGCGGGTCGTCGGGATCGAGCAGGTAGCTCAGGTGGAAGTTGCCGTCGCCGACGTGGCCGACGATCCAGTACGGGATGCCCGAAGCCTCGGCCTCGGCCACGCTCTCGTTCAAGCTTTCGGCCAGGCGCGAGATCGGCACGCAGGTGTCGGTGCTCTGGCAGCGGCAGCCCGGGCGCATCTGCAGCGCGGCGAAGTAGGCCTTGTGTCGCGCCGTCCAGAGCTTCGTGCGCTCCTCCGGCGTGCTCGCCCACTGGAAGGCCTCGCCGCCGTGCTCGGCGGCGATGGCCTGCACCAGCTCGGCCTGCTCGCGCACGCCGGCGGCGCTGCCGTGGAACTCCATCAGCAGCATCGGCGCCTCGGCGAGCGTCAGGTTGGAGTGCTTGTTGACGGCGCGGATGGCGTGGGCGTCGAGCAGCTCGCAGCGCGCGATGGGCACGCCCATCTGGATGATCTGGATGGTGGTCTGCACCGCCGCGTCGATGCTCGGGAAGTGGCAGATCGCCGCGCTCACCGCCTCGGGCAACGGGTAGAGCTTGAGCGTGATCTCGGTCATCACCCCCAGCGTGCCTTCGCTGCCGACGAACAGGCGCGTCAGGTCGTAGCCGGCGCTGCTCTTCTTGGCACGTGTGCCGGTGTGCATCACCTCGCCGCCGGCGCCGACGACGGTGAGGCCGAGCACGTTCTCGCGCATCGTGCCGTAGCGCACGGCGTTCGTGCCGCTGGCGCGGGTGGCGGCCATGCCGCCGATGCTGGCGTTGGCGCCCGGGTCGATGGGAAAGAAGAGCCCCGTGTCGCGGATCTCGCGGTTGAGCTGCTCGCGCGTGACGCCGGCTTCGACCGTGACGGTGAGGTCCTCGGCGTTGAGGCGCACGATGCGGTTCATGCGGCTCAGGTCGAGGCTGATGCCGCCCTGCACGGCGAGCAGGTGGCCTTCGAGCGACGAGCCGACGCCGAAGGGGATGACCGGCACGCCGTGCTCGGCGGCGAGCGCCACCGCGGCGGCCACGTCGTCGGTGCTCTCGCAGAACACCACGGCATCGGGCGGCGTCGTGGCGTAGACGGACTCGTCGCGCCCGTGCTGCTCGCGCACGGCGGCGGCGGTGCTCAGGCGTTCGCCGAAGCGCTGGCGCAGCGCCGCCAGCATCGCCGGCGGCGGCGCGCGGTGGGCCTGGGTGGGCGGCAGCACGGCGTGGGGCAGCGGTGCGTTCATGGGCGGGCTCCTGCAAGGCGCGTGGATCGCGGCGATCGTAGGCGAGTCGGGGCCGGCGCGGCTGCGGTGGGGGCGTGCACGTGTGCAGACCGAGCGCCGCCAGCGGTGGAACAATCGCCGCCCCATGAGCAACCGCCTCTCGCAGATCGCCACCCGCACCGGCGACGACGGCAGCACCGGCCTGGGCGACGGCACGCGCGTGCCCAAGAGCCACCTGCGCATCGCGGCCATGGGCGACGTCGACGAGCTGAACTCGAGCCTGGGCGTGCTGCTGGCCGAGCCGCTGCCCGACGACGTGCGCGAGCTGCTCGTGACCGTGCAGCACGAGCTGTTCAACCTGGGCGGCGAGTTGTCGATCCCGGGCTACAGCCTGGTCAAGGACGCTGCCGTGCTGCACCTCGACGAGGCGCTGGCGCGGCACAACGCCACGCTGCCGCGGCTGGCAGAGTTCATCCTGCCGGCCGGCACGCGCAGCGCGGCGTTGGCACACGTCAGCCGCACCATCGCCCGGCGTGCCGAACGCGCGGTGGTGGCGCTGGCCGCGGCCGAGCCGGTGAACGCCGCGCCGCGCCAGTTCCTCAACCGCCTGAGCGACCTGATGTTCGTGCTGGCGCGCGTGCTCAACCGCGCCAACCTCGATGGCCTGGGCGGTGACGACGTGTACTGGCGCTCCGAGCGCCTGGCGCGCCAGAGCGCGAGCGACGCGCCTGCTGCCGGCGACGCGCCGGCCGGGCCGCGGCAGGGCGGCGGCTGAGATCAGCCCCCCGGGGTCACGGGGGGCGTGAGCCGCGGAGAGTCCCGTCCTCGCGTCTTGCAGGTGAACGGTGCCATGGCGGCGCCGGCATCACCGCACGAGGACACCCATGGTCGCCCGCTCCACCCGGTCCATCACCCCCTTCACCACGCGCGTGGCCGTCCTGGCACTGGCCGCCAGTGCGGCGCTGCTGGCCGCCGCGCCGGCCGCCGCCGCGCCGATCTACAGCAACTTCGACCCCACCGTCGTGAGCGGCGCCGGCGCCGACTTCAGCGCGACGCAGTACGACGACGTCTCCGGCTACTGCGCCGCCTGGCACTGCCCGTGGATCAACGTCTACTCGGCCGGCTTCACGTTCACCGCTGCCGCCACAGGCGTCGCCGCCCGCGCCTACCTCCCGCTGGATGCCATCTCCACCTGGCAGGGTGCCGAGCGCTTCTACCGCATCAGCATCTACGACACGGCCGGCCACCTGGTGGTGCAGGGCGGGCTGCTGGGCCGATACGTGGGGCTGGCGGCGGCGCCCATGGTCTACGAGTTCGCGCTCGACCGCGAATACGAAGCCGGCCAGACGCTCTCGGCATCGGCCGAGATGATCGCCGGCCAGACGTACCACGCCTATTTCCACCAGCGCTACGGCTCGATGTCGCAGACGCACTGGATGAAGAGCAACACCGGCGCGGCCAGCGGCCAGGCCTACACCCACTGCGCCACCAACGTCGGCGGCTACTGCGCCTACTGGGACAACGGTTGGGTCTACCCGCAGGGGCAGTCGTACACCGCGCCGATGACCGGCATGCTGCCCGCGCTGGCACTGACCGACGGCAACGGCTTCGTCGCCGCGCCGCCCGTCGCGGCCGTGCCGGAGCCGGCGTCGCTGGCACTCGCCGGCCTGGGGCTGGCCGTGCTGGGGCTGCGCGGGCGCCATCGGCGCAGCGCGGCGGCGGGCCGCGTGGGCGTGGACGCCGGCGCCGCGGCCTGAGACCCCTGCGGCCTACAGCGCTGCAGCGCCGCCCAGCTCGCGCCGGAGCCAGGCGCGGGCCAGCATCCAGTCGCGCTTGACGGTGGCTGGCGAGACGTCCAGCGCCTGCGCCACCTCGTCGATTTCCAGGCCGCCGAAGAACTTCAGCTCGACCACCTTGGCGGCGCGCGGGTCGTGCGCCTCCAGCGCCAGCAGCGCCTCGTGCACGGCGACCACGTCGCGGTCCAGGCCGCTGCCGTGGCGGTCGAGCAGCGTGGTGCTGATCGGCTCGAGCGCAGCGTCGCGCTTGTGCGCCCGGCGCGCCAGCGCGTGGTCGACGAGGATGCGCCGCATCATCGTGCTGGCCACGGCCATGAAGTGCTGGCGGTTGCGCCACTGGGTGCGGTTCTGCTCGGAGAGCCGGAACCAGGCTTCGTGCACCAGCGCCGTCGGCGAAAGCGTGTGGTCGGCCGCCTCGCGCCGCATGTGGCCACGGGCCGTGCGGTGCAGCTCGTCGTAGAGCAGGGCGTACACCTGCTGCGCCGCCGCGCCGTCGCTGCCGTCGCCGCCCGCGCTGGCGTCGCCGGCGCCCAGCTGCACCAGCCATGCGGTGACGTCGGCGGCGGCACCGCCAGCACCGGCAGCGGCCGGCGCGGTGCGCGCATCGGCGTTGGCGTCGGTGTCCCCGCGGCTGCGGTCGGGGCGGGCTTCGGGGGCCAGGGCGCTCATGGCGGCGCATGCTCCCTGAGCCGCCGCGGCGGCACAAGCCGCGTAATCAGGTGACCGATGCGCGCCAGCGCGCCGAGCGTGACAGGTTGTGCACCTCGGCACCGCCGCCAGGGCGCAACCTCCTGTCCACGACGCCGCCGCTGCCGCCTACCATGCCCCGCGCCATGACCGCCGCCGCCCTGCGCCAGCCGCCCCGGCCCCTGCCGCCCTGGCTGGCGGTGAAGACGCTGTTCGAGCAGCTGGTGGAGCTGCCCGCGGCCGAGCGTCAGCAGGCCATGGCGCGCGCCGGCGCCGCGCCCGAGATCGTCGCCGAGGTCATCGAGCTGCTCGGCCAGCACGAAGCCGAGGAGCGCCAGGGCGGCGCTTTCCTCGGCCGCCCGGCGCTGCTGCAGCAGCAGGCCAGCGAGGTCGACGACACCATCGACCGGCGCGGCGAGCGCCTGGGTCCGTGGCGCATCACCGCGCCGCTGGGCGCCGGCGGCATGGGGCGGGTGTGGGAGGCGCGGCGCGACGACGGCGCCTACGACGCCCGCGTCGCGGTGAAGGTGCTGCGCGGCGACGGCCCTGCGGCGGGGCCGGCGCGCGCGCTGCTCGACGACCACTTCGCGCAGGAGCAGCGCCTGCTCGCGCGGCTGAACCATCCGCACATCGCACGCCTGCTCGACGCCGGGCGCACCGCCGACGGCGCGCCCTACTTCGTGCTCGAGGCGGTGGACGGCCAGCCCATCGACGCCGCCTGCCGCGGCCTCGACCTCGCCGGGCGGTTGAAGCTGTTCCTGCAGCTGGCCGATGCGGTGGCCCATGCCCACCGCCAGCAGCTGACGCATCGGGACCTGAAGCCGGCCAACGTGCTGGTCACCCCCGACGGCCAGGTCAAGCTGCTCGACTTCGGCATCGCCCAGGCGCTGGACCATGCGCCGGCGCACGCGCGCGGACCGCGCCCGCTGACGCCGGGCTACGCCAGCCCGGAGCAGGTGCGCGGCGAGCCGGTCACCGCCGCCAGCGACATCTACTCGCTCGGCGTGGTGCTGCACGTGCTGCTCACCGGCCGGCGGCCCTATGGCGCGCAGGACCGCAGCACCGTGCACGGCGCGCTGCGCGCCGTGCTCGAGCAGCCGCCCGTGCCGCCGAGCCGCACGCCGCTGCCCGATGGTGCGGCCGCAGCCGCCGGTGCCGACCTGGGCGTCGATCGCCGCCAGCTCGCCGGCGACATCGACGCCATCGTCGCCAAGGCGCTGGCCAAGCCGGTCGCCGCGCGCTACGCCAGCGTCGAGCCGTTCGCCGCCGACCTGCGCGCCGTGCTGGAAGGCCTGCCGGTGTCGGCGCGGCCGCACACGCCGGCGTACCTGGCGAGCCGCTTCGTGCGCCGGCACCGCGTGGCGGTGGCCGCGTCGGCGCTGGCGCTGCTGGCCGTTGCCGGCGGCCTGGGTGCCACGGCCTGGCAGGCGCGCGATGCCGTGGCGGCGCTGTCGCTGGCAGCGCTGGTGGCGGGGCTGGGCGCGTCGACCTGGCAGGCCCGGCGGGCACGCGCCGCGCGCGACGAAGCGCGCGAGCGCCTGGGCGAAACCCAGACCCTGGTGCGCGACATCGTCATGCGTTATGCCGACGCCGTCACCTACCTGCCCGGCGGACTGCGCATGAAGGCCGAGCTCATCCAGGACACGCTGGCGACCATGGACCGCCTGGCGCTCGGCTCGCCCGGCGACGCCGCACTGGCCGGCGAGCGCGCCAAGGCGCTGGTGCGGCTGGCCGACCTGCAGCTGCCGGGGCAGGACGCGACGCTCGACGCACCCGACGAGGCGCAGCGCAACGCCGAGGCGGCGCTGGCGCTCTTCCCCGACGCCGAGCCGGCGCACCGAGACGACCCGGCCTTCTACCTGTGGTGGTCGCGCGCCATGCGCGTGCGCTGCATCGGCCTGCGCCACGCGGGCGACCCGCTGGCGTCGCTGCGCATGGCCGAGCGCATGCGTGACTTCCTGCAGGCCGCGCTGCTGCGCTTTCCGGGCAACCGCCAGCTGCTGTCGGACTACGGCAGCACGCTGGTGGGCATCGGCCAGGCGCACGACACCTGGCAGTACGCCAGCCTGGGCAACCCCGAGCAGGCGCTGGCCGCGTTCCGCGCCGCCGAGGCGGTGTACGAGTCGCTGCTGGCCGGGGACGCCGAGGACCACGTCTCGCTCTACCAGCTGGGCACGCTGGCCGGGGCGCAGGAGATCGTGATGCTCAAGGCCGGCCGGCTGGACGAGGCGGTGGCACACGGCCGGCGCGCCGTGGCGCTGCGCGACCGCAGCCTGGCGCTGCAACCGCAGAACGTGGCCTACCGCGACGGCGCCGCCGGCGAGCGCAACAACTTCGCCTGGATCCTGCTGGAGCGGCGCCGGCCCGAGGACGTCGCCGAAGCGCTGGGGGTCACGGCGCGCTGCGAGGCGCTGATCGCCGCGCTGTATTCCGAGGACCCGGCGCTGCCCACCTGGGCGCAGCGCCGGCGCTGGTTCGCGCTGCACCGCGGCCGCGCCCTGCTCGCCGCGGGGCAGGTGGCCGAGGCGCTGCCGCGGCTGCGCCTCGCCCTGGAGGCCATGACCGGCGACGTGAGCGGCACGTTGCTGCGCCGCCGCGGCTGGTGCCGGCTCGAGCTGGCGCGCGCCGAGCGTGCCGCGGGTGACACCGAGGCGGCGCGCGAAGCGGCGCGGCTGGCGGCACGGGACCTCGAAGCCTTCGTCGCCGCGCAACCGGACGACCGCGACGCCGTGCGCCTGCTGGTCGAGCTGCGGGCGTTCGACGCCGACCCGGACGCCACGACAGCCCCGCGTTAACCCTCGGCGCAACGCTGGCTCCGTCCTACAGGGGGCGCGGCGCTTCTCCGATGGGCAGGGACATCGGCGCTTCCTAAGCTGGCGCCATCGATTCTTCCTTTCACCCAACACCGGAGAGAGAACCATGCTGCACTACGCCGTCGTGTTCTTCGTCATCGCGCTGATCGCGGCGCTGTTCGGTTTCGGCGGCATTGCCGCTGGCGCCGCCGGCATCGCCCAGGTGCTGTTCTTCATCTTCGTCGTCATGGCCATCGTCACCTTCCTGATGAGCCTGATGCGCAAGAAGACCCCGTAGGCGAGCGGATTGCCCATCGGACCGTCCGATCAACCCGCTTCATCGAACGAGGAGTCAGGCCATGCCCACGACCAACACCACCAGCTCGTCCATGCTCAACAAGGCCACGCACCTGGCCGAGGACGCCGCGGCGTCGGTGCACGACATGACCGCGCGCAGCCTGGACCGCGCCAAGGAAATGAGCACCGCGTTCCGTGACCGCGCCTACAACGCCGGCACCCACACCGTGGGCTACGTGCGCGAGCAGCCGCTCAAGTCGGTGCTGATCGCCGTGGCCGCCGGCGCGGCCATCGCCGTGATCGCGCGCATGCTGTCGGGCCCGGGCTCGCGCTACGACTGAACGCCCCGACGACCACGCACCACCAACGCCCGCCCCGATGAACGCCACCACCTGGACCGACGCCATGGCTTCGCGCAAGCATCCCGTGCACGGCCCGCGCCAGCAGCAGCGCCCTCCGCGCGTGCTGGCGGCGGTGGTGGCCTTGTCGATGGCGGCGTGGGTGGTGATCGTCTCCGAAGGCAGCCACGATCTGGACCCCGGCGCCGCGCAGTCCTCACTGGCGGCGCTGGACGCCTGGCTCGGCAGCGCCGACACCGCCGGCAGGGGCGTTGACATGACGCTGTTCGCCGACGCCAGCCTCTGGCTCGTGCTGGGCTCCATGGCCGGCACCGCCGGCATGCTGGGCTTCATCCTCGAACGCCCTGCCGCGGGCGATCTCGACGGCGACGACGCCTGATCGACGCGGCCGGGCGGCCGGCTCGCACCGGCCCCGGCCTCAGGCCGCGCCCACCCCTTGGTCATCCGACGGCACGCCGCCGTCCACGTCCGCCGGCGACTCGGCGGCGAGCGTCGGAATCCACGCCTGCACCAGCGTGCCCTGGCCGGGTGCCGATTCCACCTGCATGCTGCCGCCGACGCTTTCCACGCGGTAGCGCATGCCCATCAGGCCGTGCGCGCTGGCGCGGCGCTCCTGCATGGCGAAGCCGCGGCCGTTGTCGCGCACGGCGATGTGCGCCGTGGCGCGCCCCTGGCCGTCGGGCTCGCGCCGCAGCGTCACCCACACCTCGCTGGCCTTGGCGTACTTGGCGATGTTGGTGAACGACTCCTGCACCAGCCGGTAGACCGTGATCTCGGCGCCATCGCCCAGCCGCACCGGCTCGAGTTCGGTGTTCACTGTCACCTCGAGCCGCTTGGCGAAGTCCTTGGCCTGGATCTCCAGCGCCGCCACCAGGCCCAGGTTGTTCAGCGACGAGGGCCGCAGGTCCTCGATGATGCGGCGCTTGAGCCCGATGCCTTCGTTGATGGTGTCGTTCAGGTGCTTGAGCCGCGCCTCGACCTCGGGCGCCATGTCGCCCAGGCTGCGCTTGAGCCGCGCCGTGTCGAGCTTGGCCGCGGTGAGCATGGCGCCGAGCTCGTCGTGCAGTTCGCGCGCCAGCCGGGCGCGTTCGTCCTCGCGCGCCGATTCCAGGTGGCCGGCCAGGTCGGTCAGGTCGGCGGTGCGGCGCTGCACCTCGGCCTCGAGCCGGTCGCGCTCCGACTGCAGGGCGCGCTCGGTCTGCAGCTGCAGCGCATCCACGCGCTGCGTCTGACGCAGGAACAGGAACAGCGCCAGCAGGCTCATCGCCACCATCGTGTTGACGCCGATGCGGCTCATGCGCAGCGTGGTGAAGAGCGACTTGCGCCCGGCCTCCACGCGCGCCGTCTCCAGCGCCAGCAGCTTGAAGCTCGCCTCGCGGATGGCGTCCATCTTCTCGCGGCCGATGTCGGTGAGCATCAACTCGCGCCAGGCGTCGTGGCGGCCCTCGTCGTGCAGCTGGATCGAGGTGGCGGCCTCGCTCAGCTTCTCGCGGCTGCGCTTGGCCAGCTCCTCCAGCAGCGGGCCGGCCTCGGCGTCGCGCTCGTAGTAGCGCTGCAGCCACTTGAGCAGCTCGGTGACGTCGACCACGCTCTCCTCATACGGCGCGAGGTACTCGCGCCGGCCCTGGGTGAGCAGGTAGCCGCGCTGGCCGGTCTCGGCGTCGATGATCCGGCGCAGCAGGTTCTGGATCTGCATGCGCGCCTGGCTGCGCTCGCCCAGCACCAGCAGTTCGTCGTAGGCGCCGCGGTAGGCGGCTTCGTTGATGCCGAAGACCACCATCGCCGCCAGGGCGGCCAGCGGCAGCGTCCACGAACTGCGCTTCAGGCGCGAAACGACACCGATCACCACGTCAGGCTCCTAAACTCCTGCCTTCGGAACAATCCTCAACCGGGTTCGCACATGATCAGAGTGGCTCTTGTCGATGACCATGCCGTCGTGCGCGCGGGCTTGCGCCAGTTCCTGTCCGAACACGTCGACCTGCGCGTCGTGGCCGAGGCCAGCAACGGGCGCGAGGCGCTGGACATCGTGCGCAAGGAAGAGGCCGACGTCATCCTGCTGGACATCTCCATGCCCGACCAGAGCGGCGTCGACGCGCTGGTGGCCATCAAGGCGCGCGCGCCCGATCTGCCCGTGCTCATCCTCTCGGGTTACCCCGAGGAGCACTACGCCACCACGCTGCTGCGCCAGGGCGCGGCCGGCTACCTCAACAAGGACTGCGACCCCGAGGAGATCGTCAAGGCGATCCGCACCGTGGCGCTGGGCCGGCGCTACATCACCGCCGGCGTCGCCGAGCGGCTGGCCGCCGGGCTGGGCGGCCAGGGCGACAAGCCGGCGCACGAGCAGTTGTCCGAGCGCGAGTTCCAGGTCTTCCTGCGCCTGGCCAAGGGCGAGACGATCGGCCACATGGCCGAGAGCATGAACCTGAGCGTGAAGACGGTCTCCACCTACCGCACGCGGGTGATGGAGAAGATGGGGCTCAGCAGCAACAGCGACCTGACCTACTACGCGCTGAAGAACGGCCTCATCCAGTAGCGCCGCGCGGGCCCGGGGCGGGGGCGGCCCGCCGGCCTCAGTCAAGGCGCGCCGGCGCGTTGCCGCCGGCCTCGCCGCCTTCACCCAGCCGGGTGCAGTAGGCGATCAGCTCGTCGAGCTCGCTGCTCTTGTCGAAGACGCGGTCGGCGCCCAGCGCGGCGCACTTCTCGCGCATGTCGCTGGTGGCGTAGTTGGTGAGCACCACCCACTTGCCGCCCCGGCCGTTGCGCGCGCCATGCTTGAGCACGCCCAGGCCCGAGCCCTGCTTGAGGAAGATGTCGACGATGACCAGGTCCCACTCGTGCCCGGGGTCGGACAGCCAGCGCACGGCGCTGGCTTCGTCGGGTGCCGAACCGACCACCTTCACGGGCGCCAGCTCCTCGAGCGTGGCCACCAGGTTGTCGAGAATGATCGGGCTGTCTTCGACGATGAAGGTGTTCACGTTCGGCATGTGGGGAGGGCGCACCGTTGCGTCGGCGAGCCCCCAGGGTGCGCAGTGTGCCAAGGCTGCCTCCCCGTGGCTGTCAGGCGAAGCGAGAAGCGGCCTGTAGGAAGGTTCCTACAGCGCCGCTCCCCGGTGCTTCGCGTGGCCCTCCCGCCGGCCCACGGATCGCCGCCACACGGCGCCGCACGGCCGAGCCGCGGGCCCGTGGATCGTCATGCATCCTTGCCTTCGACGTAGATGCGGCTTTGCGACAGGCCCATCTCGCCGTACTCGCGGCGGACGTGCATGGCGCGTTCCAGCTGCTCGTGCGGCTCGCCGCCTTCCACCGAGACGATCACCAGCTCGTCGGGCCAGGCGGTGGCGCTGGTCTGCAGGTCGATCACGTCGACGCGCACGGTGGGCTCGTCGTCGAGGCCGCTCGCCGCGTCCAGGCCGCTGCCTTCGATGGCCGCGCCGCCTTCGGCGGACATCAGCACCTCGCCTTCGCCCAGGCCGTAGGCCGCGGCCATCAGGCCCTGCTGCTCGATGTCGGCGCGGCGCAGCTCGGCTTCGGCCATCGCCACCTGGCGCTGGTGCTCGGCTTCGTACTCGGCGACGATGGCGTTGCGCTGCTCGGCGTTGGCGCGCTCGCGCGCGGCCAGCACGCGCGGCGTGTCGCCGGCCTCGCCGTGCATCGACAGCGTGCCGTCGGCGCGCGCCGCCTTGAGTTGCTCGCGGACCTGCTCGCGCGTCAGCGCGCCGCCGAAGGCACTGGCGGCGTAGGCGCTCTGCGCGGCCAGCGCCACTTCCTCGGCCGGCATCACCTGCGCGGCGGGCGCGATGGGCGTGCGCATCGAGGGCCCTTCGATGTCGAGGGCTTCGCCGCCACCGGCGAAGGCGGTGGCCGACGCGAACAGCGCGGCGGCGGCAACGGTGGCAAGGCGGAGGGCGGGCTTCTGGTGCATGGCGGTGCTCCTTGTTCGGGTTGTGTCAGGCGCCTCGGGTTCGGCGCATGGTCGCCATGCTCGGCCGCGCGGCGGCGCCCGCGTGTAGTCACGCAGCGGCAATGGCTGTGCGGGATGTCCGACAGCCGCACCCCGCGGGTGCGGGAGTTTCAGCCGCCCCGCACGGCCGCGCGGCGCGCCCGCACCGCCTGGGCCAGCCCGTCGAGCAGGCCGACCGTGTCGCCCCAGCCGATGCACGCATCGGTGATGCTCTGGCCGTACGCCAGCTGCGCCGGGTCGTCCTTGCCGGGGCTGAACTTCTGCGCCCCGCCTTCGAGGTGGCTCTCGACCATCACGCCGAAGATGCAGCGGTTGCCGGCGGCGAGCTGCCGGCCAACGTCGGCCATCACCTCGATCTGGCGCTGGTGCTGCTTGCTGCTGTTGGCGTGGCTGGCGTCGATCATCAGCCGGCAGGGCAGCTTCGCCGCCTCGATCTCGGCGCACGCCGCGGCGACGCTCGCCGCGTCGTAGTTCGGCGCCTTGCCGCCGCGCAGGATGACGTGGCAATCCTTGTTGCCCTTGGTCTCGACGATCGCCACCTGGCCGTTCTTGTGCACGGACAGGAAGTGGTGCGGCCGGGCCGCGGCCTGGATCGCGTCGGTCGCGATCTTGATGTTGCCGTCGGTGCCGTTCTTGAAGCCCACCGGCGCCGACAGCCCCGAGGCCAGCTCGCGGTGCACCTGGCTTTCGGTGGTGCGCGCGCCGATCGCGCCCCAGGCGATGAGGTCGCCGATGTACTGCGGGCTGATCACGTCGAGGAACTCGCTGCCCGCCGGCATGCCCAGCCGGTTGATGTCCACCAGCAGCTGGCGCGCGATGCGCAGGCCTTCGTGGATGCGGTAGCTCTCGTCGAGGTAGGGGTCGTTGATCAGCCCCTTCCAGCCGACCGTGGTGCGCGGCTTCTCGAAGTAGACGCGCATCACGATCTCGAGTTCGCCGGCGTGGCGTTCGCGCTCGGCCTTCAGGCGCCGGGCGTACTCCAGCGCGGCTGCCGGGTCGTGGATCGAGCACGGGCCGACGATCACCAGCAGCCGGTCGCCGCCCTCGCCGTCGCCGGCCATGATGCGGCGGATGCGCGAGCGCGTCTCCGACACCAGCGCTTCCACCGGCGTGCCGGCGATGGGAAAGAAGCGGATCAGGTGCTCCGGCGGCGGCAGCGGCGTGACGTCGCGGATGCGCTGGTCGTCGGTCTCGCTGGTGCGCTCGGACAAGGCCAGGCGCGCGTCGGTCGGTGGCAGGGGCTTGGGGCTCATGGCGTGCGGTTCCTTCTCGTGGGTCGCTCGTGTTCGCTTCAGCACCGGCAAGAAAAAACCGCCGGGGCTGCCGGCGGTTTCTGGTGTGTGCGTTGCGCTCGTGTCGTTTTCAGTCTGCGTGCGCCTTCGCTTCTCCAGCCGCCGTGCGGGGCGAGAACCAAAAGAATGCAAAGTGAAACGACGCGGCGAGACGCATGGGTGCGAATGTAGCACGCACGCCAAGGGTTCAGCGCCGGCGCGGCGGCGGCGACAGCCGTTCCAGCTCGTCGATGAGCCCGTTCATCCGCGCCATCAGCGCCTGGTAGGGGCCGGGCTGGGCCAGGTCGATGCCGGCCTTGACGTACAGCCGGTAGGCGTAGTCCGAGCCGCCGGCCTTGAGCAGATCGATGAAACGGTCGCGCGCCGGCGCGCCTTCGCGCTGGATGGCGCGCGTGAACTCGGCTGCGCCGACCATCGACGTGGCGTACTGCCAGACGTAGAAGTTGCGATAGAAGTGGCCGACGTAGGCCCACTCGACGCAGTACGCCGGGTCGATGGTCATCACGCCCTGCGCCTCGCCGTAGTAGCGCCTGGCGATGCCGCAGTACAGCTCGGTGAGGCGCGGGCCCGAGAGCGCGCGGCCGGCTTCGATCTCCTCGTGCATGGCCAGCTCGAACTCGGCGAACATCACCTGGCGGAAGAACGTGGTGCGGATCGCCTCCAGCGCCTCGACCAGGTAGTAGCGCTTCTCTTCGGCCGTCCTGGCGTTGGCCACGAGGTGGTCCAGCAGCAGCATCTCGTTGCCGATGGAGGCCGATTCGGCGATGAAGGTCGAGTAGTCCGACTTCTCGTACGGCTGGTGCGCCACCGTCAGCTGCGTGTGCACCGCATGGCCCCACTCGTGGGCGTAGGTCGACAGCGACTGGAAGTCGTCGCTGTGGTTGAGCAGCAGGTACGGGTGCACGTCGTACGCCGCGCCCGACATGTAGCCGCCCGAGGCCTTGTTCGGCCGCGGATGGCTGTCGATCCAGTTCGCCGCCAGGCCCTTCCTGAGCAGACCGATGTACTCGTCGCCCAGCGGCGCGAGCGCGGCGAGCGTCAAGGCCTGCGAGCGCGCCAGGTCGAAGCGCTGGCCGGCGGGCGGCCGCACCACCTGGGCGTAGTTGTCGAAGTACGCCAGCTGCCCGGGCGCCAGGCCCAGCAGCCGCGCGCGCAGCTTCAGGTAGCGGTGCAGCACCGGCAGGCCGGCATTGGCCTGCTGCACCAGCTGGCGGTAGACGGCCGGCGGCATGTTGTCGGCGAACAGCGCCGCGTCCAGCGTGTTGGCGTGGCGGCGGGCCTTGGCGCGGTAGGCGTCGGCCAGCACCGCGCCGGTGAGCGTGGCGCCGATGGTGCCTTCGGCCGCCTTGAGCGAGCCGAAGAAGCCGTCGAACACGCGCTTGCGGTCGGCGCGCACCGCCGACGAGCGCGTGGCCTCGAAGGCCGTGATGTCGAGCCTGACCTTGCGCCCGTCGGCCAGCGTGACGGTGCGCCTCGGCAGCTCGCTGTCGATGAGCAGGTTGAAGACCGTGCTCGTCTGGCCCAGCGCCGGCTGCGCCGCCGCCAGCAGCGCCTCGCCCTCGGGGCTCAGGGTGTGGGGGCGGTTGCGCAGCAGGTCGTCGAGCTGCAGGTCGAAGCGCGCCTTGAGCACCGGGTCGGCGGCGATCCAGCCGCGCACCGTGGCTTCGTCGAGCGCCTGCACCGCCGGCGCCAGCCAGGCGGTCTGCTGCTGCATCTGCGACCACAGCGCGCGCATCTGCTGGCGCCGCTCCTGGCTGCGCGGTTCCTTCAGGTCCTCGTCGCCCAACAGCGAGGCGTAGACCCACAGCCGGGCGATCTCGCGCTGGGCGTCGCTGATGGCGATCAGCGCCTGGCGCAGCGACGCGGCGTCGCGTGTGGCGCCGTCGCGCAGCCGGTCGAGCCCGGCGACGGTGTCGCGCATGCGCCGGTGGCTGTCCTCCCAGGCCTGCAGGCTGGGGTAGAGGTCGCGCAGGTCCCAGCGCTGCGCCGCGGCGGGCGCCGGCGTGGTCGCCGATGCGCTCAGTTGGACGGTCAGCATGACGGCGGCGGCGATGGCGCCGGCGATTCGGCGCACAAGGCGTCGGCTCATGGAAAGCGGTCTCCTCGGTCTCGATGGGGATGGCGCGGCCGCGGCCGGCGTGGCCGGCGGCGTGGCGCGCCGACGGGTTCGTGGCGTCAGTAGGCGTCGGCGTCGAAGCCGGCGGCGCGCAAGGCGCCCAGCACGTCCTGCACGTGCGGCTTGTTGCGCGTCTGCAGGACGAGCTCGACCTCCACGTTCTGCGCCGACAGCGACGAGAACGCGCGCTGGTGGTGCACCTCGTCGATGTTGGCGCCGGCCTGCGCCACGGCCGCGGTGATGCGCGCCAGCACGCCCGGCGTGTCGCGCGCACCGACGCGGATGCGCGCCAGCCGGCCGGCGCGCACCATGCCGCGCTCGATGATGGCCGCCAGCAGCAGCGGATCGATGTTGCCGCCGCACAGCACCAGGCCCACCTTGCGCCCGGCGTAGCGCTGCGGTTCCTTCAGCAGCGCCGCCAGGCCGGCGGCGCCGGCGCCTTCGACCAGGGTCTTCTCGATCTCGAGCAGCATGACGATGGCCTGCTCGATGTCGCCTTCGTCGACGAGCACCAGGTCGTCGACCAGCGCACCGATCATCCGCTGCGTCAGCTGCCCGGGCTTGCCCACGGCGATGCCTTCGGCGATGGTGCTCGCGCCCTGCGGGTGCGCCGTGCCCTTCACCGCGTTGACCATCGCCGGAAAGCGCGCCGTCTGCACGCCCACGATCTGGATGCCCGGCTTGATGGCGCGCGCCGCGGTGGCCACGCCGCTGATCAGGCCGCCGCCGCCCACCGCGATGACCAGCGTGTCGAGATCGGGTTGCGCGCGCAGCATCTCGATGCCGATCGTGCCCTGACCGGCGATCACCGCCTCGTCGTCGAAGGGGTGCACGAAGGTCAGGCCTTCGGCCTTGGCCAGCTGCAGCGCGTGCTCGCGCGCGGCGTCGAAGGTCTCGCCGTGCAGCACCACCTCGGCGCCGAAGCCCTTGGTGCGCTCGACCTTGACCATCGGCGTGGTCACCGGCATGACGATCACGGCGCGCAGCTTGAGCCGCTCGGCGTGGTGCGCCACGCCCTGGGCGTGGTTGCCGGCCGAGGCGGCGATCACGCCCTTGATCGGCCGGCCGCTGTCGAGCAGGCACTGCAGCGTGTTGAGCGCGCCCCGCTCCTTGAACGAGGCGGTGAACTGCAGGTTCTCGAACTTCAGGAACACCTGCGCGCCGACGATCTGGCCGAGGGTCTTGCTTTCGACGCAGGGTGTGTCGAGCACCTGGCCTTCGAGCCGCCGTGCGGCGGCCTCGATGTCGGCGTAGCGGACCGGCAGGTCCGCCGGCGTGGCCGTCAAGCCGTACCCCCGACCGTGAGCTTCTCGATGCGCAGCGTGGGCTGGCCCACGCCCACCGGCACGCTCTGGCCTTCCTTGCCGCACACGCCCACGCCGGGGTCGAGCTCGAGGTCGTTGCCGATCATCGACACCCGGTTCATCGCCTCGGGGCCGTTGCCCACCAGCGTGGCGCCCTTCACCGGGTACTGGATCTTGCCGTTCTCCACCCAGAAGGCCTCGCTCGCCGAGAACACGAACTTGCCGCTGGTGATGTCGACCTGGCCACCGCCGAAGTTCACGGCGTAGAGCCCGCGCTTGATGCTGGCGACGATCTCCTCGGGGCTCCGGTCGCCGGCCAGCATGTAGGTGTTGGTCATGCGCGGCATCGGCAGGTGGGCGTAGCTCTCGCGCCGCGCGTTGCCCGTGGCCTTCACCCCCATCAGGCGGGCGTTGAGGCTGTCCTGCATGTAGCCGCGCAGGATGCCGTCCTCGATGAGCACGTTGCGCTGCGTGACGTGGCCTTCGTCGTCGATGTTCAGGCTGCCGCGGCGGTCGGCGAGCGTGCCGTCGTCGAGCACGGTCACGCCCTTGGCCGCCACGCGCTGGCCGATGCGGCCGGCGAAGGTGCTGCTGCCCTTGCGGTTGAAGTCGCCTTCGAGGCCGTGGCCCACGGCCTCGTGCAGCAGCACGCCGGGCCAGCCGGGGCCGAGCACCACGGTCATCTCGCCGGCGGGGGCGGGGCGGCTCTCCAGGTTGGTGAGCGCGGCTTCGACGGCCAGGTCGACGTAGCCCTTGACGATGTCGTCCTGGAAGTAGCCCAGGCCGAAACGCCCGCCGCCGCCGGACGAACCGATCTCGCGCCGGCCGTTGTGCTCGGCGATGACGGTGACGTTCAGCCGCACCAGCGGGCGCACGTCGGCGGCGCGGGTGCCGTCGGCGCGCGCCACCAGCACCACGTCGTACTCGGCGCCCAGGCTGGCCATCACCTGCACGATGCGCGGGTCCTTGGCGCGGGCGAGCTGCTCCACCTTCTCCAGCAGCGCCACCTTCTGCGTGCTGTCGAGCGTGGCGATGGGATCGGTGGGCGCGTAGAGCGTGCGGCTCTTCGCCACCTTGGGTGCGGTGCCGATCCGCACGCGCCGCTGCTGCCCCGCCGCGGCGATGGTGCGCACGGTGCGCGCGGCGTCCAGCAGCGAGGCGGGGCTCAGGTCGTCGCTGTAGGCGAAGGCGGTCTTCTCGCCGGCCACGGCGCGCACGCCCACGCCCTGGTCGATGCTGAAGCTGCCGCTCTTGACGATGCCTTCCTCGAGGCTCCAGCCCTCGTGGCGCGTGGTCTGGAAGTAGAGGTCGGCGTCGTCGACGCGGTGCTCGCGGATCGTCGCCAGCGCTTCGGCGAGCGTCGCTTCGCTGATGCCAAACGGGTCGAGCATCAGGCCCTGGGCCACCGCCAGGCGTTCGATCGTGGGTTCGCGCGTGATCATGGGCGGGCCTCGGTGAAAGCGGTGCCGTCGGCTGAAGGGCGCCGATTCTAGGGACGGGGCCGCGCCGCTGCAGGCGCGGTGGTCATGTGGCGCCGTCGCCGTCGCGCTCGGCCAGGGCGCGTGCGTACAGCGCCTTCTTCGGCGCGCCGCTGATCTCGGCGGCCAGCGCCACGGCCTGCTTGAGCGGCAGCTCGCGTTGCAGCACGCGCAGCGTGCGCAGTGCCTCGCCGTGCACGCCGTCGTCGTCTGCCGCGGCGGCGGCCGGCCGGGCGTGCAGCACCAGCACGAACTCGCCGCGCCCGCGCTGCGTGTCCGCCGCCAGCCAGGCCGGCGCTTCGGCGGCGGGCAGGGTGTGGATGGTCTCGAACTGCTTGGTCAGCTCGCGCGCCAGCGTCAGGGTGCGTTCGGGCACCGCTTCGGCCAGCGCCTGCAGCAGCTCGGCGATGCGGTGCGGCGCCTCGAACACGACCTGGGTGCGTGCTTCCGCCACCAGCGCCGCCAGCGCCGTGCGGCGGTCGCCGCCGCGCGCCGGCAGGAAGCCGACGAACACGAAGCCGCCCTGCGCCCCGGCCGCATCGCCCGCGGCGCTGAGCGCCGCCAGCGCGCTGCTCGCGCCCGGAATGGGCAGCACGCGGTGCCCGGCCGCGCGCGCCGCCGCCACCAGCACCGCGCCGGGGTCGGAGACGGCCGGGGTGCCCGCGTCGCTGACGCACGCCACCGCCTCGCCCGCCGCCAGCCGCGCCAGCACCTGCGCGCTGGCGTCGTGCTCGTTGTGCGCGTGCAGCGCGATCAGCGGCTTCTTCAATCCCAGGTGGTGCAGCAGCTGGCCGGCGACGCGCGTGTCCTCGCAGGCCACGGCGTCGACCCGCCCCAGCACGTGCACGGCGCGCAGGCTCAGGTCGGCCAGGTTGCCGATGGGCGTGGCCACCACGTAGAGTGCGCCGGCGGGGTGCTGCTGGTGTGCGGTGGCGGCGTCGGCCGCGCGCCGCAGCAGGAGGGGGTCGATGGTCACGGCGACGACGACGAAGCGGGCGGGCATGCGTCCGGCAACGGCCGGGCGCGGCGAAGGCGATGCGGCACCGACGACGCTCGCCCTGGGCGATGCCGCCGAGGCGCGCGCCCTGCGCCACCTGCAGGCGCACGGGCTGGTGCTGGTGCAGCGCCATTATCGAGTGGCGCGCGGCCCGAGCGCCCGCGCCGGCGAGGTCGACCTGGTGCTGCGCGAGCCCGACGGCACGCTGGTGTTCGTCGAAGTGCGCAGCCGCGGCAGCACCCGCTTCGGCGGCGCGGCGGCCAGCGTCGGCGCGGCCAAGCAGGCCCGGCTCGTGTACGCTGCGCGCCACTACGTGCAACGCCTGGCCTCGCCACCGCCGTGCCGGTTCGACGTCGTGGCCATCGATGGCGAACGCATCGAGTGGCTGCGCGGCGCCTTCGACGCCGGCGGCTGGTAGGGTCGCCCGGTTCGGGCGTGCCGATCGCGGCGGGAAGGCTGCCTGCGTCCTGCGGGCGGCATGCTGATTGCCCGCAGGCGCGCCCGAGAGGAAGGGAACCCATGGATCTGAAGCACCGCAACCACGTCCACGTGTCCGGCGACGGGCCGTTCATGCTGATGTTCGCCCACGGCTACGGCTGCGACCAGAACATGTGGCGCTTCCTGGCGCCGGCGTTCCAGGACCGCTACCGCACGCTGCTCTTCGACCAGGTGGGCAGCGGCGCCTCCGACCTCTCGGCCTACGACCCCGCCAAGTACGACGCGCTCGACGGCTACGCCAGCGACGTGCTCGAGCTGATCGACGCCTACGCCGAAGGGCGCAAGGTCGTGTTCGTCGGCCACTCGGTCAGCGCCATGACCGGGCTGATCGCCGGCATCCGCGCGCCCGAGCGCTTCGCCGGGCACGTCATGGTCAGCCCGTCGCCCTGCTACATCGACGACGGCGACTACAAGGGCGGCTTCACGCGCGAGCAGATCGACGAACTGCTCGAGACGCTGGAGAGCAACTACCTCGGCTGGAGCAGCGCCACCGCGCCGGCGATCATGGGCGCGCCAGACCGGCCCGAGCTGGGGCAGGAGCTGGCCAACAGCTTCTGCCGCACCGACCCCGAGATCGCCAAGCAGTTCGCACGCGTCACGTTCCTGACCGACTGCCGCGCGCAGCTGCCGTTGCTGAAGGCGCCCACGCTGGTGCTGCAGTGCACGGACGACTTCATCGCCCCGCCCACCGTGGGCCAGTACATGAAGGACCACCTGCCCGACTGCGAGCTGGTGATGGTGGAGAACCACGGCCACTGCCCGCACATGAGCGCACCCAGCGCCAGCGCCGAGGCCATGAACCGCTTCTTGGCGCGCCTGAGCGGGCGATGACCGACGCCGATGACGCCGCGCGCTACGAGCACGCGGCGTGCGGCCTGCTGGTGCTGTCGGGCGACGGCACCATCCTGCGCGCCAACGCCACCTTCTGCGCCATCGCCGGCAAGCCTGCCGACGCGCTGGTCGGCCGGCTGCGCCTGCAGGACCTGCTGACCATCGGCTCGCGCATCTTCCACCAGACGCACTGGGCGCCGCTGCTGCAGATGCAGGGTTCGGTGGCCGAGGTGAAGCTCGACCTGCTGCTGCCCGACCGCCAGCGCCTGCCGGTGCTGATCAACGCCGTGCGCCGCGGCCAGGGGGCGGCGGTGCGCGACGAGCTGGCGGTGTTCGTCGCCACCGACCGCAACGCCTACGAACGCGAGCTGCTGGCGCAGCGCCAGCGCGCCGAGCAGGCGCTGGCCGAAGCGCGCCAGGCGCGCGACGCCCAGCACGAGGCCGAGGCGCGGCTGCGCGAGGCGCTGGCCATCGCCAACGACCGGGCGCTGTTCGCCGAGCAGCTGGTGGGCATCGTCAGCCACGACCTGCGCTCGCCCATCCAGGCCATCCAGACCAGCGCCGAGATCCTGCAGCGCCTGCCGCCGGGCCAGGACACGGCGCGCTGGCTGGCGAGCATCGGCCGCTCGACGCGCCGCGCCCGGCGCCTGGCCGACGACCTGCTGGACTTCACCGCCGCGCGCGTCGGCCGCGGCCTGCCGGTGGCGCTGGAGCCGGTGGACCCGGGCGAGGTGGTGGCCGAACTGGTCGACGAGCTGCGCGCCACCTACCCCGGCCGGGCGATCGAGCACGAGCGCATCGGCCACTGCACCTGCCACGCCGACCGCCAGCGCATCGGCCAGTTGGTGGGCAACCTCGTGGCCAATGCCGTGGCCTACGGCGACGCACATGGGGCGATCACGCTGCGCAGCTGGGTCGAGGACGGCGCCTGCCGCGTCTCGGTGCACAACTTCGGCCCCGCGCTGCCGGAAGACCTGATGCCGCGCCTGTTCGACCCCATGGTGCGCGGCGATGGCGCGCCCGCCGGCCGCGGTGTCGGCCTGGGCCTGTTCATCGTGCGCGAGATCGCCCAGGCGCACGGCGGCGGCGTCGAGGTGGCGTCCAGCGCCGAACGCGGCACCACCTTCACCCTGGTGTTGCCACGCGCCTGACAGGGCGCCGGCACGGGCGGCGCCGACGGCCCGGCCTATGATGCCGCCCCATGCTCGAGCAGCGCATCCAGCAGCAGTTCTTCGAGAGCGCCGACCTGCAGTACCAGGCCGCCGAGGCCATGGCGCGGCCGATCGCCGACGCCACGGCGGCGCTGCTGGCCGCCATCACCGGCGGCGGCAAGGTGCTGGTCTGCGGCAGCGGCGCCGGCGCCGCGCTGGCGCAGCACGTGGCGCGGCTGCTGGCCGGCCGCTTCGAGCGCGAGCGCCCGCCGCTCGCCGCGCTGGCGCTGGCGCCGGGCATCGAGGCCGTGCAGCAGGTGCGCGCGCTCGGGCTGCCCGGCGACGTGCTGCTGTTCATCGACGACGCCGACGGCGACAGCACCGCCGTCATCTCCGCCGCGCAGGACAAGGACATGACGATCGTCGTGCTCGCCGGGCGCGGCGCCCAGGCCTTCGGCGAGCTGCTCGCCGAGACCGACGTGCTGGTGCCCGTGCCGCACGAACGCGCCGCGCGCGTGGCCGAGCTGCAGCTCTTGGTGCTGCACTGCCTGTGCGACGCGGTCGATTTCCAGTTGATGGGAGACCAGGACCCGTGAGATTGCCGATGTTTCCGACCACCCGCCCGACGACCACCGCTGCCGCGACCACCCACCGCCATGCCGCACGGCAGATGGCGCGCGCCGCCATCGGCGCGGTCGCCGCCGCCACGCTGGCCGGTGCGCTGGCCGGCTGCGCACCGCTGCTGCTGGGCGGCGCGGTGATGGGCACCGGGCTGGTCGTCACCGACCGCCGCACCACCGGCACCCAGCTCGAGGACGAGAGCATCGAGCTCAAGGCCGCGGCGCGCGTGCGCGAGCTGGCCACGCTGGGCAACGTCAACGTCACCAGCTACAACCGCACCGTGCTCATCACCGGCGAGGTCCCGGGCGAAGCCGAGAAGGCCGCCGTCGAGGCCGCGGTCGCGCGCGTCGAGAACGTCAAGGCCGTGGTCAACGAACTGGGCATCGGCCAGAACAGCACGCTCGGCTCGCGCAGCACCGACGCCATCATTGCCGGCCGGGTGAAGGCCTCGATGGTCGACGCCAAGGACATCCAGGCCAACGCCTACAAGGTGGTGTCCGAGCGCGGCATCGTCTACCTCATGGGCCGCGTCACCGAGCGCGAGGCCAACCGCGGCGCCGAGATCGCCAGCGCCGTCAATGGCGTGCAGAAGGTGGTGAAGGTCTTCGAGATCCTGACCGAGCAGGAGCTGGCCAACCTGGGCCGTGGCCAGCCGCCGGCGCAGACGGCGCCGGTGCGCACGCCCTAAGCGCTCCACGCCGCCGGGCGCCGATGCAGGCCCTGCGCTTCGCCGCCACCAAGATCCAGCCGCCGCGCCAGCGCGTGGCGCGCATCGAGCGGCCCGAGCTCGACGCGGCGCTGCTGCGCGCCATCCGCAGCCACCGCGTGGTGCTGGTGCAGGCGCCGGCGGGCTTCGGCAAGACCTCGCTGCTGGCCTCGCTGCTGGCGCACGGCGCCGCGGCGCCGCTGGCGAGCGCGGCGCTGGCCGATGCCCTGGCGCTCGCCTGGGTGTCGCTGGACGAGGACGACGACGCCGAGCGCCTGCTCGCCTGCCTGGTGGCCGCGCTGGAGCCGCACGACCTGCCCTGGCGTGCCGCGCCCGAGGCGCTGGTCGAGCTGGCGGGCAGCGACGCCGCAGGCCTGCGCAAGGCCGCGACCGGGCTCGTCAACGCGCTCGCCGGCGCCGAGGTCGGCCACGGGGTGCTGGTGCTGGACGACCTGCACCGCGTCGAGGCGCCGTCGGCATTCGCGCTGCTCGACGCCGTCGTGCAGCGCCTGCCGCCGCACTGGACGCTGCTGCTGTCGACGCGCAGCGTGCCGGCGGGTGCGAACGCCGCGCTGGCGCGGCTGCGCGCCGGCGGCGAGCTGGCCGAGATCACGCAGGACGCGCTGCGCTTCTCACGCGCCGAGACCGAGTCGCTGCTGCGGTCCGAAGCCGGGGGTGCGACCACCGGCAGCCAGGCCCAGGCGCAGGCCCTGTACGAGCGCACCGCCGGCTGGCCGGCCGGGCTGCGCCTGGCGCTGGCGGCGCTGAAGACGCGCGGCGGCGCGGCCGGTGCGGTGGGCGAGGCGGCCGGGCGCCACCTCGTCGACCGCCACCTCTTCGACTACCTGGCCGCCGAGGTGCTGGACGGCATGCCCGCGCCGCTGCACGACTTCCTGCTGCGCGTGGCGGTGCTGCCCGAGCTGACCGCCAGCCGCGCCGCCGCGGTCAGCGGCGACCCGCGCGCCGCCGAGTGGCTGGACCACATCGAACGCCAGGGCCTGTTCGTCACGCCGCTCGACGCCAACGACCGCACGCTCGTCCTGCACGACCTGTTCCGCGATGCGCTGCTCCAGCGCCAGGCCGAGCGCCTGCCCGGCGAACGGCCCGAGCTGCTGCGCCGCGCCGCCGCCGGCGAGACCGACACGCTGCGCCGCGTCGGCTACCTGCTCAAGGCCGGCGACTGGGCAGCGGCCGAGGCGGCGCTGGCGGGCGACGCCGCCGAACTCTTCCTGCACGGCGGTGCCGGCGAGGTGCTGCGCCTGGCCGAGCAGTTCCCGCCCGACCGGCGCAGCGCCCGGCTGGCCATGCTGGGCGGCTCGGCCAGCGCGCTGCGCTGGGCCTGGCCGGAGATGGTGCAGTGGCTCGAGCAGGCGGTGGCCGCGGCAAGGCGCGACGGCGACACCGGCGCGCTGCACCTGGCGCAGGCGCGGCTGGCCTACGCGCTGTACCCGGTGGACCGCAACGCCGAGGCCGAAGCGCTGATCGCCGACCTCCACGGCCGGCCGCTCGAACCCGTGGCCCGCGCCTGCCTGCTCATGGCCGACTGCATGCAGCACTTCCGCCGCAACCCGCACGAGCGGCTGCCGGTGCTGTTCGGCGAGCTGCTGCAGATCCTGGAGTCGGGCCAGCCGCTCTTCCTGTGGTGGGAGATGGCGCCGCCCTTCAGCTGGGCGACGATCGCCGGCATGGCGCCGCTGATGCAGCGCTACATCGACGGCGCCACCCCGCGCCTGGCCGACCGCCCGCTGCCGATGCGCGCCGAGCTGCGCCTGCTGCAGGCGGTGCTGTGGATCTGGGCCGGCCGCATCGACGACGCCGAAGGCCAGCTCGACGCGGCCGACGACGACATCGCCTGGCTCGCCGTCTCCGGCGAAACCCAGGTGGGCGTGCGCATCGTGCGCGCCGTCATCACCGCCATGCGCGGCGACGGCGAAGGGGTGCGCGAGCAGCTCGAATCGCTGCTGCTGCTGGAAGACGACGCGCCAGCCGAGCGGCGCGAGTTGTGGCGCCACCAGATGGCCGTCTACGGCGTGCGCCTGGCCGATGCCGTGGGCGACGCCGAGGCGCTGCGCCACTGGTGCGGCCTGCTGCGCGAGAACCCGCTGGTCAGCGACACGGCGCAGAACTCGCGTGCCATCGCCGCCCGCGCGCGCCACGCCGCCGCCACCGGGCGCTGGGCCGACGCCGTGGCGCAGTTCGAGAAGATCCGCGAGGCACTGCCCGGCATGGACGTGATGGGCCAGCGCACCGACCTCACGCTGCGCTGGGCGCACGCGCTGGTGAAGCTCGACCGCCTAGACGACGCCGCGCGCCTGCTCTCACCGCTGCTCGACCGGCTGCAGCGCGACGGTGCGCGCGGCCAGCCGCTGCTGGCCGGCCCGGTGCTGCTGGGAACGCTGGCCGAGGCGCGCTGGGGCCCGCTGCTCGACGCCGGGCAGCGCGCCGAGCTAACAGCCGCCGCACGCTTCGCCGCGGCCGTGCGCGCGGGCGCGGCTGACGACGCCGGCGACGACACCGCGGCCGAGACGCGCAGCGCCGCCACCGCAGCCGGCCGGGCCGGCGACGACGGCCTGAGCCAGCGCGAGCGCGAGGTGCTGGAGCGCATCGCCGCCGGCGACAGCAACAAGGTCATCGCGCGCGACCTCGACATCAGCCCGCACACCGTCAAGCGCCACGTCGCCAACATCCTCGACAAGCTCGCCTTGAGCTCCCGCGGCCAGGCCGCGGCCTGGCTGCGCGACCACGGCTGAGCGCCTTTCAGCGCGCGGCCTCGGCCGCGATCCAGTCGTCGACCACGCGCTCCAGCACCGACAGCGGCAGCGCGCCGTTGTCCAGCACCGCGTTGTGGAAGCGGCGGATGTCGAAGCGCGCGCCGAGCCGGCCCCGGGCACGGTCGCGCAGCTCGTCGATCTTGAGCTTGCCGATCATGTAGGCGAGCGCCTGGCCGGGCTGCGAGGTGTAGCGGTCGACCTCACCGGCGACGAAATCGCGGTCGACGCCGGTGCGCTCGACCATGAAGTCGATCGCCTGCTGGCGCGTCCAGCCGAGCGCGTGGATGCCGGTGTCGGCCACCAGGCGTGTGGCGCGGAAGGCCTGCCACATCAGGTGGCCGAAGCGCGCGTAGGGGTCGGTGTACAGGCCGAGGTCGAAGCCCAGCGTCTCGGCGTACAGCGCCCAGCCTTCGGTGTAGGCGGTGTAGCCGAAGCTGCTGCGGCGGAAGGGCGGCAGGTCGCGCAGCTCGGCGGCGCGTGCGATCTGGGTGTGGTGGCCGGGCGCGGCCTCGTGCGCCACGAGCGTCTCCATCTGCCACACCGGTCGGCTCTTGAGCGCCAGCACGTTGGCGTAGAAGAAGCCGGCGCGCGAGCCGTCGAGTGCCGGCCCGTTGTAGTACTCGGCGCGGTTGGGCCCCAGGTGCGCCGGCATGGCGACGATGCCGTAGGGCGCGCGCGGCAGCTCGGCGAAGAGCCGGGGCATCTCGGCGTCGATGCGCTTGGCGATGTCGCGGTAGGCGGCCAGCATGGCGTCGCCGCTGGTGTGGAAGAAGCGCGCGTCGCTGTAGAGGTGGCGGATGAAGGCGGCGAAGTCGCCGTCGAAGCGCGTTAGGCGCATCACCGCTTCCATCTCGCCGCGCAGCCGCGCCAGCTCGCGCTGGCCGATGTCGTGGATCTGCTGCGGCATCAACGCCGTGGTCGTCTGCTGGCGCACGGCCAGCGCGTAGGCGGCCTCGCCGCCCGGGTACTGGCGCAGGCCGCCTTCGGCCGGCGCCTTGGGCAGCAGCTCGTCGGCGACCACGCGGCGCAGCGCCTGCAGCGCCGGCAGCACGTGGCTGCGGATGGCCTGCTCGCCGCGCTGCTGCAGCGCCGCCTGCTGCTCGGGCGGGATGTCGCGGCCCAGGCGGCGGAACGGCGCGAAGTGCGGGGCGCTGCGCGGGTCGGCCTGGGCCGGGCCGATCTGCGCGTCCAGCTGCGCCAGCACGCGCTGCAGCACGTCCCGCGCCGGCACCCAGCCGGCGCGTGCGCTCTCGCGCACCAGGGCGATCTCCTGGTCCATGCGGCGCGGAAAGGCGGCCATGCGGGCGAGGATCTGCTCCACGTGCTCGGCGCGCTGCGCCGGCATCACCTGCAGCAGCTCGCCGAACTGCGTCTGCGGGCCGGACAGCGCGCGCAACGTCATGCCGCGCCAGGCCGGGAACGCGGCCTGGTCGACGAAGCCCTGCTGCAGGTCGATGAACATGTCCAGCGAGATGCGGTCGGCGGGCGAGAGCCGGTCGCGCCGGATGGCCCGCGCCTCGGCCAGGAAGGCGGCCGTCTCGCGGTCGCGCCGGGCCCGCGCTTCGGGCGACTGGTCGGCCAGCCGGTGGTTGAAGCGCAGGTCGCCGCGGTAGGTGGCCCACTCCGGGAACTCCACCGCCGACCACTCCCAGGCGCGGGCGAAGAGCGCGTGAAGGGCGCGTGTCTCGGCGGCGTCGGCCGCCGGCTGCGCGGGCGCGCCGGCGGTGGTGTTCGGCGCGGCGGCCTGCGCCCGGGCGAGCGGCGCATGGCCGGCGACGTGCAGTGACAGCAGCGCGACCGCGACGGCGCGCACGGCGGCGGCGGAAGGGCGGGACGTGTGCGGGGCCTGGCGGGGCATGCGGGGCGTCGGCAGCGAAAGGGGCGGGGATGATGTCATGCTCGCCGGTCGGCGCGCCGCGTCCCGTCGCGGCCGGCGGCCCACCCCCCATGCTTGGCGTTCCCGCTTCCTTCGACAGCCCGGCCGACCGCGCCGAGTTCACCCGCGCGCCGGGCCGCCCCGGCGTGGAGCTGTACCGCGCGCACATCGTGCACCACGCCTTCGAGCCGCACGCCCACGCCGCCTTCGGCTTCGGCGTCATCGAGGCCGGCTGCGAGCGCTTCCGCCTGCGCGGCAGCGACCGGCTCGCGCCGCAGGGCAGCCTGGTGCTGATGAACCCCGACGAGCTGCACACCGGCCGCGCCGAGACGGCCGGCGGCTGGCGCTACCGCATGGCCTACGTCGACGAGGCGCTGTGGACGGCGCTGTCGGGCCGCCGCGGCGCCTGGTTCGACGACAGCGTGGTGCAGGACCCGCGCCGCGCCGCCCGCGCCGGCGCGCTGCTGCAGACGTTGTGGACCGCGGCCCAGGCCGACGAGCCGCTGGCCTTCGACAGCGCGCTGCTCGAACTCGTGCAGCTGCTGCAGCCGCTGGCGCGCGACGGCCACCACGACGAGCCCGGCACGCCCGGGCCGCGCTTTGACGCCGTCATCGCGTGCATGCGCGCGCGCCTGGCCGAGCGGCTCACGCTGGCCGAGCTGGCGGCCGTGGCCGGCCTGAGCCCGTTCCACTTCCTGCGCCGCTTCAAGGCGCAGCACCATGCGACGCCGCAGCAGCTGCTGATGGGGCTGCGCCTGCTGGCGGCCAAGGCGCGGCTGGCGGCCGGTGAAGCGCCGGCCGACGTGGCCGCCGCCGTGGGCCTGGCCGACCAGGCGCACCTGACGCGCGCCTTCGCCCGCCGCTACGGCGTGACGCCGGCGCTGTACGCGCGCCAGGTGCGTGCCGGTCGCGGCACGGGCCGGGCGCAAGCCGGTACAAGACAGGCGCTGCGCTAGCCGGCCACACTGCGGCGTCGGGGTTGCCCGATCCCGTCGACGTCCATGACCACGCTTGCCTTGTCCGCCACTGCGCACCGCCGCGACCTCGCCGTCGGCACCGCCTTCGCCCTGGCCGCCGGCCTCACCTGGGGGCTGGTGTTCGTCGCGCCGCTGCTGCTGCCGCAGTACCCGGCGGCGCTGCTGTCGGTGGCGCGCTACCTCGCCTTCGGCCTGATCGCGCTGCCGCTGGCCTGGCTCGACCGCGCCCGGCTGGCACAGCTGTCGCGTGCCGACTGGGTCGAGGCGCTCAAGCTCTCGGCGATCGGCAACCTGCTGTACTACCTGTGCCTGGCGGCGGCCATCCAGCGCGCCGGCGGGCCGCTGCCGACGATGATCATCGGCACGCTGCCGGTGGTGATCGCGCTGGTGAGCAACCGGCGCGACGCCGCGCGCGACGGCCGCCTGCCGTGGCGCCGCCTGGCGCCGTCGCTGCTGCTCATCGCCGCGGGCATCGGCTGCGTCAACCACACCGAGCTCGAGGCGCTGCGCACCGACCCGGGCGCGGACCTCGGCCGCTACGCGCTCGGCGCGCTGCTCGCGGTGGCGGCGGTGGCGTGCTGGACCTGGTACCCGATCCGCAACGCCGACTGGCTGCGCGCCCATCCCGACCGCCCCGGCACCACCTGGGCCACGGCACAGGGCATCGCCACGCTGCCGCTGGCGGCGGCGGGCTTCGCCGCCGTCTGGGCCTGGCACGCGCTGTTCGGCACGGCCGCGTCGGCCGGCGGCTTTCCCATGCCCTTGGGCCCGACGCCGCTGCGCTTCGTGCTGCTGATGGCGGCCATCGGCCTGCTGGCGTCGTGGCTGGGCACGCTGTGCTGGAACAAGGCCAGCCAGCGCCTGCCGACGACGCTCGTCGGGCAGCTCATCGTGTTCGAGACGCTGGCGGCGCTGGCCTACGCCTACGTGCTGCGCGGCCACGCGCCGCCGCCGCTGACGCTGGCCGGCATCGGCCTCCTGGTGGCGGGTGTCGCCTGGGCCCTGCGCGCCCGGCCGCAGCGCGCCGCGGACTGAACGCGTTCAGTCGCCGCGCGCGGCGATCAGCCGCTCCAGCGGCAGGCGCACGCGCAACGCCTGCGCCGGCAGCACGGCGGCCACGGCGTGTTCGCTGCGCGCCGTGTCGCGGCGCAGCGGCGTCGGCAGCACGTCGCCGGCGGCGTTGCGCAGCACCACCACGAGCGGCGTCGCCGCCGTCTCGCCGCGGCGCATGACGATGCCCACCTCGCCCGTCTTCAGCCGCACCACGCAGCCCGGCGGGTACAGGCCGAACTCCTTGACGATGGCCGCGGTGACCGGGTCCTGCGGGCTCGACTGGAAGAACTGGCGCACCGCCACGTCGGCGGCGAGCGCCGGGCGCAGCGAGCGCGCGGCGAACTTGGCGGTGAAGGCGTCGACCCGGCTCAGCACCCAGGCCAGCTCGGCGACGTCGGTGAGGCCGCGCGGGTAGCCGCTGCCGTCGGGCCGCTCGTGGTGCTGGGCCACGGCCTGGATCCAGTCGCCCGAGGCCACGCCGGCGGCTTCCAGCAGCTCGGCGCTGCGCAGCGGGTGGTCGCGGATCTGCTGCTTCTGCAGCTCGGTGGGTGGCGACACCTGCGTGGCCAGCCGGTTCTGCAGCTCGGCCATGCCGAGGTTCATGGTGAGCGCGGCGCGGAACAGCTGGTCGCTGGTGCTCGCCTCCCAGCCCAGCCGCCGCACCGCCAGCTGCGTGGTGATGGCCGCGTGCATCGCGTGGCGGCTGGCGTAGTGGCCGGCACGTGGGTCGTCGTCGCCGACGATCTGCAGGATGGCGAGGTCGGCGTCGCGCTCGACCAGCGCCGCGATCGGCTTGACCGCCTGGTCCAGCGTGGCCTGGAACTGGTTCGACGGCGTGCTGCGCAGCACGCGCCCCACCTGGTCGAGCGAATCCTGCCAGTGGCCCGGCAGCTGGTGCGGCTTGGCCTTGGCGACGCGCTCGGCGGCCTCGGCCCCGGGGTCGGCGATGACCCAGGCGCCGCGGTCGATGAGGCTCTCCAGCTGGTCGGGCGACTGCAGCACCTGGCCGCGCGCCAGCAACAGGCGGCCCTCGGCGTCGCAGATGCCGAAAGGCAGCGGCTTGCCGATGAGCACCAGTTCGCGGCGGGCCGCCAGAGGTTCGCTCTTCATTCGAGGCCGGGATGCTGATGGCGGCGCCATGGCGCCGCTTCGGGGGAAACGCCAACCGGTTTTCGACCGGTCGTGACGTTTGCTTGAGCCGGCGCGCCGGCGTCAGCTGCCGGCGAGCGCGTCGTCGAGCACTTCCACCCAGTGGCGCACCGGCGTGGCGGTGCCGCTCTGCAGGTGCTGGATGCAGCCGATGTTGGCGCTGACGATGGCCTCGGCCTGCAGCGGCGCCAGCTGCGCCAGCTTGCGGTCGCGCAGCGTGGTGGCCATCTCCGGGTGCAGCACGCTGTAGGTGCCGGCGCTGCCGCAGCACAGGTGGGCTTCGCCCGTGGCCAGACTGACGTCGAAGCCCAGCTCGGCCAGGCCGCGCTCGACGCCGCCGCGCAGCTGCTGGCCGTGCTGCAGCGTGCACGGCGGATGGAAGGCCAGGCTCTTCATGCGCCGGGCGGACGGTGGCATCGCACGCCCTCCCCGCTCCCCCGCCGGGCGCGGGAGGGTCAGACGCGGCTTGAGCGCCTGCACGATGTCCGGCAGCAGCTCGCTCAGGTCGCGCGTCAGCGCGCTCACGCGCTCGGCCTTGGCCGCGTACTCGGGATCGTGGCGCAGCGCGTGGCCGTACTCCTTGACCGTGACGCCGCAGCCCGAGGCGTTCATGACGATGGCCTCGACCTGGCCCTGCGAGGTGAGGCCTTCCACCAGCGGCCACCAGGCGTCGATGTTGCGCCGCATGTCGCCCAGGCCGCCGTCTCGGTCGCCCATGTGCGAGCGGATCGCGCCGCAGCAGCCGGCCTCGTCGGCCACCAGCGTCTGGATGCCGGCGGCGTCGAGCACGCGCGCGGTGGCCGAGTTGATGTTGGGCATCATCGTCGGCTGCACGCAGCCCAGCAGCAGCAGCATCTTGCGCGGGTGCTCGCGCTGCGGCCACTGGTGGGCGCGCGCCGGGGGCCGGGCGGGCACCTTGTCCTTGAGCTTGGCCGGCAGCAGCGGCCGCACGGCGCGGCCCGCGGCCATCGCCGGGGCGAACAGCGGCGAGGTCAGCCCTTCGCGCAGCAACCAGCGCACTGCGCGTTCGCCGGCCGGGCGCTGCACGCGCTGCTCCAGCACGTGGCGGCCGATGTCGGCCAGCCGGCCGTACTGCACGCCCGACGGGCAGGTGCTCTCGCAGTTGCGGCAGGTGAGGCAGCGGTCCAGGTGCAGCTGCGTGCTGCGCGTGACGGGCGAGCCTTCGAGCAGCTGCTTGACGAGGTAGATGCGGCCGCGCGGCCCGTCGTTCTCGTCGCCCAGCACCTGGTAGGTGGGGCAGGTGGCGGTGCAGAAGCCGCAGTGCACGCACTTGCGCAGGATGGCTTCGGCCTCGTCGCCGTCGGGGGTGCCCTGGAATTCGGGGGCGAGCGTGGTCTGCATCAGCGGAGGTGGTGGAACAGGCGGCCGGCGTCGAAGATGCCGTCGGGGTCGAAGGCGCGCTGCAGCTCGCGCTGGATGCGCGCGGCTGCGGCCTTGGGCGCGGCGAAGGCGCCGGCCGACTTGTCGCGGCCGCGGAACAGCACGGCGTGCCCGCCGGCGGCAGCGGCCGTCTCGCGCAGCAGCGCGGCCGGCGCGGTGGTGCAGATCCAGCGCTGTGCGCCGTGCCATTCGAGCAGCTGCTCGCCCGAGAGCTTGAGCGGCGGCGTGGTCGCCGGCACCGACAGGCGCCACAGCGCCGCGCCATGCTCGACCGCCTTGGCCGCACCGACGAAGAACTCGTCGCGGTGGTCGCGCAGCCCGGCCCAGAACGCGGCGGCGAGCTGCGGCTCGATCAGCTCGCCGCCGATCGCCGGCACGGCCGCCTGCACGGCGGCCGCGGCGCCCGACAGGCGCAGCACCAGCATGCCGTCCCACCAGGCACTGGCGTTCAGCGGCAGCGGCTGGCCGGCCCAGTCGTTGACGCGGCGCAGGGCGGTCGCGGCGTCCAGCTCGAGCCGCACCGTGGCCGTGGCCGGCGGCAGCGGCAGCACCTTGAGCGACACCTCGCAGATCACGCCCAGCGTGCCCATCGAGCCGGCCAGCACGCGCGAGACGTCGTAGCCGGCGACGTTCTTCATCACCTGGCCGCCGAACGTCAGCAGCTCGGCGCGGCCGTCGAGCAGCGTGGCGCCGAGCACGTAGTCGCGCACGCCGCCGGCGGAGATGCGCGCCGGCCCGGCCAGGCCCGCGGCGACCATGCCGCCCACCGTGCCGCCGGCCGGGCCTGGCGCCGTCCCGCTGCCAGGAGCGCCGCCAACGGCCGCGCCGGCGCCGGCCGGCCCGGCCGGCACGAAGCGCGGTGGCTCGAAGGGCAGGCATTGGCCGCGTTCGGCGAGCGCCGCCTCCAGCTCGGCCAGCGGCGTGCCGCCGCGCACCGTGACCACCAGCTCGCTCGGCTCGTAGGCGCTGATGCCCGCGAGCGGCGTCACGTCCAGCACCTCGCCGCTGGGCGGGCCGCCGTAGAAGTCCTTGCTGCCGCCACCGCGGATGCGCAGCACCCGGCGTTCGGCGCGCGCCTGGCGCAGCTGGTCGACGAGGCGGTCGAGCGCCGGGCCGGCGCCGGTCGGCGCGACGGTGGCAGCGTCGGTGAGGGCCGTCATGGGCGCAATGATGGCCGATCGGCGCACGAGGGTCCGCGGCAGGGTCGGTGTCGGCCGCGCTCCACGGCCCTGAGGCCGAAAGCGCCAGGCTGATGCGACACGCCGGCAGCGGGATCGGCGAGGTGGCTTTCGTCGAATGGCGCCCGGCCCGCGCGCACGGCGGCGAAGCGGAGGCCAGAACGTCGGCGTGGCACGATCGCCGCCCATGCCGCGCCAGCGTCCCGCCGAACCCCTGCTGCGCCCGGCGCGCGCCGACGACGCGCTGTGCCTGTCGGTGCTGGCGATGCAGGTCTTCCTCGACACCTACGCCACCGACGGCATCCGCCCGGCGCTGGCGCGCGAGGTGCTGCAGGGGTACTCGCAAGCCAGCTTCGCCGCAGCGCTCGCCGACCCGGCGACGCGCATCGTCGTGGCCGAGATCGCCGAGCACCTGGTCGGCTTCGCGCAGCTGACGCTCGGCGCGCGCCATGCGCTGGCGCCGGCCGGCGAGCCCGCCGAGCTGCTGCGGCTGTACGTGCAGGAGCCCTTCACCGCCAGCGGCATCGGCACGCGCCTGCTCGCGCACGCCGAGGACATGGCCGCGGCCGCCGGCGCCACGGTGCTGTGGCTCACGCCGTGGGTGCACAACATCCGGGCGCGCGCCTTCTACGCCCGGCGCGGCTACACCGATGTCGGCAGCACCTGGTTCCAGTTCGAAGGTGAATCGCACGAGAACCGGCTCGTCGCGCGCACGCTGCCAGGCTTCGAATTCGCGCCGATCGCCAGCGACGCCGATCTCACCCTGCTGCACGGCTGGCTGCGCCGGCCCCACGTCGCCGCCTGGTGGGGCGAGGCCGAGTCGATCGGCGACCTGCGGCACGACTTCATCGACGAGCCCGGCGGCACGCGCGGCCACATCGTGCACCTCAACCGCCGGCCGCTCGGCTTCATCCAGTGCTACGTCGTGATGGGCTCGGGCGACGGCTGGTGGCCCGACGAGACCGACCCCGGCGCACGCGGCATCGACCAGTTCATCGCCGAGCCGGCGCTGCTGGGCCAGGGCGTGGGCAGCGCGATGGTGCGGCGGTTCGTCGACGCGTTGTTCGCCGACCCGGCGGTGAGCGTGGTCCAGACCGACCCGCGGCCGGACAACGCCCGTGCCATCGCCGCCTACCGCAAGGCCGGGTTCACGCCGGTGGGCGGGGTGCACACGCCCGACGGGCTTGCCTTGCTGATGCGCCGCCGGCGGGACGGCTGAGCAGCTACCGCGACGACCGCGCGCGTCGCTCGGGGTTCAGAACCGCTCGAGCTCGGGGAAGGGCAGCAGCCCCTTCTTCACGTGCATCTTGCCGCCCTCGGCGCAGCGCTGCAGCGTCGGGATCACCTTGCCCGGGTTCAGCCCCCCGGCCGCGTCGAAGGCGCGTTTGACGTCCAGCATGCGTTCCCGCTCGGCGGGGCTGAACTGCACGCACATCGAGCCGAGCTTCTCGACGCCCACGCCGTGCTCGCCGGTGACGGTGCCGCCCATGGCGACGCTGGTCTCCAGGATGTCGGCGCCGAACAGCTCGCAGCGGTGCAGCTGGTCGGGGTCGTTGGCGTCGAACAGGATCAGCGGGTGGAGGTTGCCGTCGCCGGCGTGGAAGACGTTGCAGCAGCGCAGGCCGTACTTCTGCTCCATCTGCTGGATGGCCAGCAGGATGTCGGCCAGCCGCTTGCGCGGGATGGTCGAGTCCATGCACATGTAGTCCGGGCTGATGCGGCCGCTGGCGGGGAAGGCGTTCTTGCGCCCGCTCCAGAACCGCTGGCGCTGCGCCTCGTCCTTGCTCACCTCGAGCCGCGTGGCGCCGGCGCCGGACAGCACGTCGAGCATGCGCGCGATCTCCTCGGCCACTTCCTCGGGCGTGCCGTCGCTCTCGCACAGCAGGATGGCCGCCGCCTCGAGGTCGTAGCCGGCGCCGACGAAGGCTTCCACCGCCGCCGTCATCGGCTTGTCCATCATCTCCAGGCCGGCCGGGATGATGCCGGCGGCGATGACCGCGGCCACCGCGTCGCCGGCTTTGCGCACGTCGTCGAAGCTGGCCATGATGCAGCGCGCCAGCTGCGGCTTGGGCACGAGCTTGACGGTGACCTCGGTGATGACGGCCAGCATGCCCTCGCTGCCCACCACCAGCGGCAGCAGGTCGAGCCCCGGCGTGTCGAGCGCGCCGCTGCCGAACTCCACCGCCTCGCCCTCGACGGTGAAGCCGCGCACGCGCAGCACGTTGTGCAGCGTCAGGCCGTACTTCAGGCAGTGCACGCCGCCCGAGTTCTCGGCGATGTTGCCGCCGATGGTGCAGGCGATCTGGCTCGACGGGTCGGGCGCGTAGTACAGGCCGTAGGGCGCCGCCGCCTCGCTGATGGCCAGGTTGCGCACGCCGCACTGCACGGTGGCGGTGCGGGCGTGGCGGTCGATCTGCACGACCTTGTTGAACTTGGCCAGGCCCAGCGTGACGCCCAGCGCGTGCGGCAGCGCGCCGCCCGAGAGCCCCGTGCCGGCACCGCGCGCCACCACGGGCACACCCAGCGCGTGGCAGGCGCGCAGCACGCCGGCCACCTGGGCCTCGGTCTCGGGCAGGGCCACCACCAGCGGCTGCTGGCGGTAGGCCGTCAGCCCGTCGCACTCGTAGGGCCGGGTGTCCTCGGCCTGCCACAGCAGGGCGTGTGGCGGCAGCACCTGGCGCAGCGCGGCCACCACCTCGGCCTGGCGCTGGGCGCGCGCGCCGGCAGCCGAGAGGCCGCCACCACCCGCCCCGGCGGTGCCTGGCGGGGCTGCCGCGGCGGCCGGGCGCGTGGCGTCGGCGAACGGTGTGGCGTCAGGCATGGGCGATGACTGTAGCCGCGCTCGCCCGACCCCCCGGTGCGGTCAGCGGCCGCTGCGCTTGCGCGCCGGTTCGCCGCGCGCCTTGCCGGCGCGCTTGCCGCCGGCCGTGCCGCTTGAACTGGTCGTGCCGGCACCTTGGGCCGCTTGCGCCGGGCTGGCGTCGGCCGCGCGTGCGGCCTTGCGCGAGGCGCGCGCGTCCTGCGCCGAGCGGGCGGCCTGGGCGGCCACCTGCGCCGCCATCTGCGCCGGCATCGTCGCGGCCTTGAGCAGCGTGTTGCCGGCGCTGGCCGCCGCCTGCTTGACGGCCGCGCCGGCCATCTCGGCGGCACCTTCCTTGACGCCGTCCTTGATGGCCTGGGTGGCGAGCTCGGTGAACTGCTGCGTGAGCGCGCCCCACCATTGCATCGGATCGACCATCGAGCGCGCCGCGGCCGCGGATGCCTGGGCGCCCTTGGCCGGCGCCTTGCGTGCCGGCCGGGGGGCAGGTGCGGGGGCGGGTGCCGCCACGGGCGGCGGTGCCTCGGCCGCCGCGTCGGCCTTCGGCGCCTTGATCGTCAGCGCGTCGCGCAGGTCGGCCAGCGGCAGGTTCATCGTCTTGAGCGTGTTCAGCGTCATGCGCTGCACCTCCAGCGCCTGGATCGTGGTGCCCAGCAGCTTGGCGTTGTTCTCCAGCCAGAACTGCACGGTCTTGAGCTCCTGGATGCGCTTGTCGAGCTCTTCCGGGTCCACCGTCGGTGCGATCCACTGGTTCAGCGCCGGCAGGCCGGGGATGCCGGCACCCTTGACCAGGTTCTGCAGGAAGTCGAAGCCCGGCACGAGGCGGGCGAGGTCGGTGACGGTGGCCATGGTGCTCCTGGGCGTTGAAGGGACGGTGGAGGCTAACGCGCGAAGGTCACGCGCTCGACCTTGAAGCCGCGCTGCTGCAGCAGGCGCGGCAAGGCCATGGGGCCGGTCATGTGCAGCGCGCCGACGGCGGCGAAGACGCGCTTGCCGGCGGCGTGCTGGGCCTCGATGCCGTCGGCCAGCACCGGGTTGCGGTCGTCGTTGAGCTTCTTCATGAACTGGCGCTCGGTGTCGCTGCCGGCGCATTCGCACCAGCGTTCGTAGTCCTCGAGCGCGGCAAGGTCGCCGTCTTCCCAGGCCTGGACCATGCGCGAGAGCACGCGGCGGCCGCTGCCGTCCTCCAGCTGCGCCAGGCTCTGCTCCAGCAGCGACAGCGCCTCGGCCTTGTCGTCGGGCACCAGCGCAGCCTTCTGCTGTGCCGCCGTCTCCAGCGCCACGACGGGCTTGCCGCGGCTGCGCGTGCGCGCGGCCAGGGTCTGCTCGAGGGCGTGCAGCGGATCCATGCCGAGCCAGCGCGCCTCCAGCACGATGAGCGTGGTGGCCTGCAGCAGCGGGTGCAGCGAGGCCAGGGCCTCGGGTGCGACGCAGGCCCGCGCGTAGGCCCGCGCCAGGCGCTGCTGCAGTTCGGCCGGCAGCTCGGCCGGCGGCTGGATCTCGGCCAGCGCGGCGATCAGCGCCGGGTCGGCCGGGTCGATCTCGAGCGCCAGCACGTCGGCGGCGTGCAGCGCGGCCGTGAGCTGCGGGCCGAAGCGTTTCCACGCCGGCTTGCCCACGTGCAGCGTGCCGTAGATCCAGCTGGTGCGGCCGTCGCGGCTGATGCGCCAGAGCAGGCCGCGGTCGCGCGCCGGGGTGGCGGCGGCACTGCGGTCGGCGGCCGCGCCGGCCGGTGCCGGCGGGCAGGCGGTGGCGGTCGCGGTGTTGGCCAGCGCACGGCTGCCGCCGAGGCCGATCAGGCCGATCAGGCCGAGGCCGGTGACGAGCAGCAGCAGCGCCTGCCGGCAGGCAGCGCGGATGCGGGACCACGGCGTCGACCACGGGGACGGCATGGCCCGACGATGCCACAGCCTTGCGCCGATCCGCATCGAGGCGGGCCCGCAGACCTGGCGCCGCCGGCGTCAGCGCGCCGGCGGCGGCGCCAGCTCGATGCGCAGCACGCCGGCCTGCTGCTGCCAGTGCAGCCGGCCCAGCACGTCCATGCCGAGCAGCGGCTTGTCGAGCTGCGGCAGCGCCACCATGCGCAGCCGGGTCGCGGCGACGCCGCCTTCGAGGCGGATGTCGCCCACCACCACCTGCGCCTCGACCAGGCCGCCGGCGGTGTTGCTGCGCGTGGTGCCGATCACCGGCAGCGCCAGCTCGCGGGCCAGCGCGGCCGGGATCGCGGTGCCGGTGGCGCCGGTGTCGACGAGGAAGTCGACCTCGCGCCCCTGGATGCGGCCGGGCCAGTGGTAGTGGCCGTCGCCGGCCCGGCGCAGCTCGAGCGTGCCGCCCTCGACGCTGAAGCGCATCGCCTGCTGGCGCTGCTGCCATGCCTGCACGCCGATGAACAGCGCCGCCGCCAGCAGCAGCCACACCGTGGCGTGCTTGAGCCAGCCGGGCAGCTCGTTCACGTGCCGCCGGCCTCGTCGTCGGGCGCGGCGTCGGCCGGCGCGGCGGTGGCGTCGTTCGGTTCGGGCGGCTCGGGAGAGGCTGCGGCGGCACCGTCGTCGAGCGGCGCCACGCGCTGGTCGATGGCGCCGAACACCGTCATGCCGTCGCGCCCGGTGACCTCGATGCGCACCGTGTCGCCGAAGGCCATGAACGGCGTCTTCGGCGCACCGGCCTCGATCGTCTCGATGGCGCGCTTCTCGGCGATGCACGAGTAGCCGCGCGCCCAGTCCTGGTTGCTCACCGTGCCGCTGCCGACGATGCTGCCGGCGCGCAGGCGGCGCGTCCTGGCCACGTGTGCGATGAGCTGGCCGAAGTGGAAGGTCATCTCCGGCCCGGCCTCGGTGTCGCCGACGATCCGGCCGTTCCAGCGCGTCTGCAGGTTCAGGTGCAGCCGGCCGCCCTGCCAGGCGTCGCCCAGTTCGTCGGGTGTCACCGCCACGGGGCCGAAGGCGGTGGCCGGCTTGCCGACGACGAAGCCGAAGCCCTTGGCCAGCTCGGCCGGGATGAGGTTGCGCAGGCTCCAGTCGTTGACCAGCAGCAGGAGGCGCACGCCGTCGAGCGCCTGCTCGGCGTCGGTGCCGATGGCGATGTCGCCGGTGACCACGGCGACCTCGGCCTCGAAGTCGATGCCCCAGTCGGTGCTGGCGAAGCGCGCCGGGTCGGTCGGGCCGAGAAAGTCGTCGCTGCCGCCCTGGTACATCAGCGGGTCTTCGTAGAAGCTTTTCGGCACTTCGGCGCCGCGCGCGCGGCGCACCAGTTCCACGTGGTTGAGGTAGGCCGAGCCGTCGAGCCACTGGTGCGCGCGCGGCAGCGGCGCCATGCACTGGCGCGGGTCGAAGGCGAAGGCGTGGCGCGCGCGGCCGGCGTTGAGCGTGGCCGACAGGTCCTCGAGCTGCGGGCTGATGAAGTTCCAGTCGTCGAGCAGCTGCTGCATCGTCGTGGCGATGCCGGTGGCGAAGTGCGCGCTGGCCAGGTCGCGCGAGACGACGGCCAGCTGGCCGTCGCGCGAACCGTCCTTCAGGGTGGCGAGTTTCATGCGGCAGTATTGTCGGGTGAGCCCGCCGACCCGCCCCCTCGGCGCCCGGCGCCGCGCCGCGGCGCTGGCGTGCGTCGGCGTGGCGCTGGCGCTGCACGTGGTGCTGCTGAGCGTCTGGCCCGGCGGCGGGCAGCAGCCGGCGCCGGCCGCGCAGGTGGTGGCGGTGCAGGTGCGGCAGGTGTCGATGGCGCCGGCGCGCGCGGCTGGCGCCGTGGCGCCCGGGCCGGGCCCCGTCGGTGATGCGCCCCAGCCCGCGGCCACGCCGGCGGCCGTGACGCTCGCGCCTGCGACGCCGCCCCTCGCGCGTGCCCCCGCCGCGGTCCCTGCCACCCCGGCCGCTGTGCTTGCCGCCGCTGCCGATGCCGCCGCTGCCCCTGCCGAGACGGCGCCTGCGACGCGGCCTTCCGCCCCCACGCCGGCGCCGACCACGAGCGACGCCACGCCCACCGCCGCGGCCGAGGCGCCACCCACCTACGCCACGCGCATCGCCCCGGCGGCCACGCTGCACTACGCGGTGCGTCGCGGCGAGGCCAGCGGCCAGGCGCGGCTCGCCTGGCAGCGCCTGGAAGGCGACCGCTACCTGCTGGTGCTCGACAGCCGCATCGGCAGCCGGCCGGCGCTGGGCTCGGCCAGCACCGGTGCCATCGACGCCCATGGCCTGGCGCCCGAGCGCTACACCGAAAGCCGGCGCGGCCGCGAGCGGCGTGCCGCCAACTTCGAGCGCGAGCAGGGCCGCATCCGCTACAGCGGGCCGAGTGTCGAGCATGCGCTGCCGCCGGGCGCGCAGGACCGGCTGAGCTGGATGCTGCAGCTGGGCGCCGTGCTCGCCGCCGAGCCGGCGCTCGAAGCCGCCGGACGCGAGGTGCGGCTGTTCGTCGCCGGCAGCCGGGGCGACGCCGAGGTCTGGACCTTCATCTCAGCCGGCCGCGAGCCGCTGGCCCTGGCCGACGGCGGCAGCGCCGAAGCGGTGCGCCTGCGCCGCGAACCGCGCCGTGACCACGACGTGGCCGTCGACATCTGGCTCGACCCGGCGCGCCACCACCTGCCGCTGCGCCTGGCGTGGGCGCTGCGCGGGCCCCGCGCGGCCGAGGCCATCGAGTGGTGGCTGGAACGCATCGACGCGCCCTGAGCGGCGCTGCCCGGCTGCCGGCGCTGGCCCGCGCGTCCGGCAACCGCAGCGCATCGCCGGCTACGGGCGGGTAGGGCGCCGTCCGACCCTTGAAACCCGCGTCTGCGTGCTCAGATAGAGCCAACAGGAGATCCTCCTCATGCAGATGCTCTACAACTCCGACAACTTCGCCGTGGTGCAGTTCGACCTGCCGGGTGGCGCCAGCGCAGCCAAGCGCGGTGGCTTCGAGATCGTCGACAAGTTCGCCCGCAAGGAGATCTACATCCAGGGCGCGCTGGCGGACAGCTTCCGTCGCGGCGTCGAGGCGCTGGTCGAGGCCGGCCCGACGGAAGAAGAACTCGACGACTTCATCTCCGGCTTCACGCTGCTGGCCCAGCATCCGCTGGTGCTGCACTGAACTAGGGCTGGGCGGGCGCGGCCGGGCCGGCCGACACTGCACGGCCGCGGCCACGCGCCGCGCAGCAGCCTTCGAAAGCCCGTCGCGATGGCCACCCCGTTCCCGCCGATCCCGCACGCCGCCCATCGACGCCACGCGCTGGCGCAGCCGCCACGGCGTCGACCTCCCAGCCTGGTGCCGCGGCTGTCGCTCTACGCCGCTGCCGTGGCGGCGGCACTGACGGGCGCGGGCATCGCCTACTGGCTCAACGCCCAGGCCCCGGCCGCGCCGCTGGCCGCGGTGGACGTGGCGCCGGTGCAGCCGGCGGCCGTCGTGCCGCCGGCGCTCGTGACCGCGCTGCCGCCAGCCGCGGCGGCGCAGGCCGCCGCCACGGCCGACACGCCGCCCTGGCTGCGCCGCCCCGCGCCGGACACGCCGCTGCTCACGGTCGCCGAGCTGCAGGAACTCAAGGCCACGCTCGACGCCGCGCCCGACCCCGGCGGCACCTTCGCCCGCATCACCGCGCAGATGCTGTTCGCCGATGCCGCGCAGCGCTTCCTGCAGCTGCAGGCCGAAGGCGGCGACGCGGCCGAACGCCGGGCGCTGGCGCGGCTGCTCGAGCCGGCGCTTGATGCGCACGTCCAGCGTGGCGAATCCAGCGCCTCCGAGCTGCGGCCGTTCAAGGCACAGCTCGTCGCCGAACTGCACGCCGACCCCGCGGCGCGCCAGGCCGCGATGGCCCGCTGGCTGTCAGCGCATCAGCTGCGTTAGGCATCGGCGGCCGCGGCCTGCCATGCCGCGCCGCGCACCCCCCTAGCCGATCTCCCCCCTGCGGGCGGCCCCCCTCGCTTCGCACTGGTTCGCCCACCGGCGGCCGCCTAGTCTGAGCACGCAGCTCGATGCCGGCCGGCGCGGCTTGCGAACCCCGTCGTTCCTGGAGGTCGTGACACATGAACCGCTTACCCCACTGGCGCGGCGCCGTCGGCGCGCTGTGCCTGATGGCCGCCGCATGGCTGCCGCATCACGCAAGGGCCGAGGTCAAACTGACCGTGCTCGAGCAATCGTCCACCTTCACCGTGCTGCGCCTGGACGTCGGCCGGCCGCAGCTGACGCGCGTCGACACGCCGGCCGGCGTGTTTCAGCGCTTCGCCGAAGGCGCCGGCGGCGTGCACGTCGGCGCCGACCAGCGCGGCCGGCCCGAACTGCCGCTCGCCGGCTTTCCGGTCGCGCTGCCGGTCGACCTCGAGGGCGACCCCGGCATCAGCATCGAGCCGCTGGGCGAACGCCAGTCGCTGCAGGCGCGGCTGTTCCCCGTGCAGCCGCCCGAGACCGCGTCGGCGCGCGACCGCAAGCCGCCGGCGTTCGAGTTCGACCCCGACACCTGGGCGCGTGGCCGCAGCGTCGGCGGCGCGCTCGCCGGCCGCGCCGCGCTGTTCAAGGGCGAAGCCAACGTCGAGAGCTTCAACCTCCTGCCGTACGGCTACGACCCCGAGAAGCTCGAGCTGCACTGGCACCCGGCCTACCTGGTCACCATCCGCCACGCCGCCAGCGACTGCTTCCGCATCGACAACCTGGCCAGCACGCGCCTGGCGCCGCGCTTCGACGACATCGACAGATTCGTCGAGCGGCTGCCGCTGCCGACGCTGAAGTACGTGCTGAATCCGCGTCAGCTCGAGCGCATCTGCCCGCCGCTGAGGCTGCCGCCGAACCTCTTCGGCGCGCGCTTCATCATCGTCACGCACCCCGATTTCCTGGCCGCGGCCAACGCCCTGCGTGCACACAAGCAGGCGCTCGGCATCAGCACGCTGGTGGTGACGACGCAGGCCATCGCCGGAGGCGGGCCGGTGCTCACGGCCACCAGCGGGCAGATCCGCAACTGGCTCGCCAACCACTGGAACACGCACCTCATCAAGCCGAAGTGGGTGCTGTTCATGGGCGACGCCGAGCGCATCCCGACCAACTACGACCAGGTCAACACCTGGGACACGGCGCGCAACGCGGGTGACATCTGGTACGGCCAGTTCCAGCCCGGGGCCACGGCCACGACGATCCCGCCGTTCGGTATCGGCCGCTTCCCGGTGGACACGCTGGCGCAGGCCAACACGATGGTCAACAAGGTCATCGCGTTCGAGAACTTCCCGCCCAACGACGCCATCGTCGGCCACGACTTCTACAGCCGGCTGACGTTCGCCTCGTACTTCCAGGGCAACGGCCAGACCGACGAACGCTGGTTCGCCGAGACCTCGGAGATCGTGCGCAACCACGCGCTCGCGCTCGGCTACAACGTGCGCCGCATCTACGCCGCCAGCGCCGCGAGCGACCCGCGCTTCTGGCGTGGCGGCGGCGCCATCCCGGCGGCGCTGCGCAAGCCGGGCTTCGCCTGGAACGGCTCGGCCGCCGACATCGCCAACGCCATCAACGCCGGCAGCGCGCTCGTCTACCACCGCGACCACGGCTGGTGGGACGGCTGGGGCGACCCGCTGTTCCTGCTGTCCGACCTGGCGAGCGTGGCGGTCACGGGCAACCGCTTCCCGGTGGTGTTCAGCATCAACTGCGCCAGCGGCATCTTCGACGGCGAGACGGTGGACCTGCCTGCCAACCGCGTCGGCGGCGGCTACATGAGCGCGGCCGAGGAGACCGCCACCTGGTGGGCCGAGGCCTTCGTGCGCAAGGCCGACGGCGCCATCGCCGTCATCGGCGACACGCGCTCGTCGAGCACGGTGGACAACAACCACCTCACGATCGGCCTGTTCGACGCCATCTTCCCGGGCCTGGCGCCGGGCTTCGGCGGCAGCGCCCCGGTGCGCCGGCTGGGCGACGTGCTCAACCACGGCAAGGCCTTCGTGGCCGCGGTGGCCGCGGGCACGACGACCAACCTGCACCCCTTCGACACCGGCGGCGTCACGCGGCCGGGCGTCGTGGGGCTGCGCCAGGAGCTGAACCTGTACAACCTGCTGGGCGACCCCACGCTCAAGCTGCGCACCGCGCCGCCCTGGACCTTCGGCAACATCAACCTCGAGCTGGTGCAAGGCGCGGTGCGCATCCGCGTGCCGGTGCAGTGCCTGAGCTGCCCGAAGCCGGAGCTGCCCGAGCTCATCACCGCCGTGCTGACCGACCCGCAGAGCGGCCGGATCATCGGCCGCACCGCGCTCGACGCGCAGGGCAACGGCTCGGTGGACCTGGGCGGGTTCAGCGGCAACTTCTGGGTGCGCGTGGGTTCGGCCGACGGCCGCAGCCAGCAGGCCGCGCTGGTCGAGACCGACACCGACGGCGACGGCGTGCCCGACAGCCGCGACAACTGCATGGCGGTGCGCAACGCCGACCAGAAGGACAGCGACGGCGACGGCTACGGCGACGCCTGCGACGGCGACGCCAACAACGACGGCGCGGTCAACGCGCTCGACCTGGCGCTGCTGCGCGCGCAGTTCGGCCAGCGCGGCGAGGCGCTGCGCGGCGACCTCAACGGCGACGGCGTCGTCAACGCGCTCGACCTGGCGCTGCTGCAACGCCGCTTCTCGACCCCGCCCGGCCCGTCGGCCTGGCATGCGGCGGCGCGCTGACGTGGCCTGCCCACGACGCACAGCCGGCCTCAACGTGAACCCGCAACGTCACCTTTTTCTGGAGAACCGCATGAACGTCTTCACCCACCGCCTGCATCGCCTCGCGGCCGCCGCCGTGCTGGCCATCGCCGCCTGCGGCAGCGCCGCCGCAGCGGGCACGCTCGTCGTCGCGCCGGCGTCCACCAACGCCATCGCCGGCGACAGCTTCAGCGTCGAGATCCGCGGCGCCGGCTTCACCGACCGCGTGGTCGGCGGTGGCTTCAACCTCATGTTCGACGCCGGCGTGCTGGCGCTCACCGCCGTGGCCGTGAACACCGCGCTGTGGGAGTTCGCACCCTCGGGCGGCAGCGTCGACAACGTCGCCGGGCTGCTGTCGGACGTGTCGTTCAACACCTTCGCCAGCAACCAGCCCACGGGCGACTTCCTTGCCGCCACGCTGACCTTCAGCGCCATGGCGCCGGGCAACGCCACGCTGCAGCTGATGGCCAGCGGCACGTTTCCCTTCGCCAGCCACCTGGGCGATCCCATCGCGGTGAGCTTCGGCAGCGGCAGCGTCGCCGTCTCGCCCGTGCCCGAGCCCGCCACCTGGGCGGCGATGGCGCTCGGCCTGGCCGCCCTGCCTGCGGCGCTGCGCCGGCGCCGCCGTCCCGGCTGACGCGCGCCCGCAAGGCACGCCACATGCCCGGCCGGCGCTCGCGGCCGGGCCCGGATTCCAAGCCCCGGCGCGGCTGCGGCCGGGGCTTGTCTCGCTCTGCGGGCTGCGCCAAGATGGTCCTTCGACGGATAGGCGCAAGCGAGAGGTGGCACGAGTGGCCCGAGGGTCTGCCGAAGCACGAATGGTGTCGTCGCCGGGCCTGGCCGAGGCGCCGGTGCTTGACCTGCTGTGCTCGCACTTCGTGCTGACGCTCACGCTGCGCCACGCCGGGCCCGCGCTGCGCTTCAACCTGCGCCGCGACTGGGCCGGCCTGCTGGCCCTGGTGGGCCGGCACCTGGTGTGGCCGGTGCCGGTGCTGACGCGGCTGCGCCAGTTCCTCAACCAGCGCTGCCGCGGCAACCCGCAGTGGAAGGGCCACGAGCAGCTCTCCGACGAAGCCTTCGTGCAGCGCCACGGCCCGTGGCGCGGTCCCTACGAAGAAGGCACGGTCTTCTTCTACATCGACGAGTACATCAAGGACGCACCCAAGGACCTGCTGTCCGTGCTGGCCGCCACCTGCGAAGGCTTGGGCCGGCGGCTGAAGAAGGAATCGGCGCTGGTGCAGAAGAACATCGACGCGCTGGCGGGGCTGCTGCAGCTGAACCCGGCCGAGCGCGCGCTGCTGCTGTACGGCACGCTGGCGCGCTACCAGCGCGACCTGCGCGGCCTGCTCGTCGAGTTCAAGGTGAGCAACGCCCAGGAAGCCTACGCCGCGCTGGCCGCGGTGGCCGGCGTCGAGGCCGGCGACGTCGCCGACGCCTTGCGCGCCGGCTCGCGCCTCGAGCGCATCGGCATGATCGAGAACCTGATCTCCGAGCAGAACATCACCGACCTGGCCGACCTGATGAAGGTGAGCGAGCAGCTGCCGCCGGTGCTGATGCGCGAGTACCGCGCGCCGGGCGAGCTGATGGCGGTGTTCACCCGGCCGGCGGCCAAGAGCGAGCTGGCGGTGTCGGACTTCGCCTTCGTCGCCGACGAGGCGGCGATGCTCACCGCGCTGCTGCGCAACGCCGCCGAGCGCAAGGAAGCCGGCGTCAACGTGCTGCTGTACGGCCCGCCGGGCACCGGCAAGACCGAGCTGGCCAAGGTGTGCGCCGCCGCGGCGGGGCTCGAGCTGTACGAGGTCGAATACGCCGACCGCGACGGCAACAGCCTCTCGGGCCGCGACCGCTACCGCAGCCTGCAGATCAGCCAGGTGTTCCTGAAGGGCAGCGCCGGCGTCGCGCTGCTGTTCGACGAGGTGGAGGACGTCTTCCCGCCCATCAGCAGCGAAGCCGCGCAGATCATCGCCCGGCTCGACGCCAGCGGCGAAGGCGGTGGCGGCATGAACAGCAGCGTCAGCGGCAAGGCCTGGGTGAACCAGATCCTCGAGACCAACCCGGTGCCGGTGATCTGGGTCACCAACCGCATCGAGCAGATCGACCCGGCGTTCCGCCGCCGCTTCCAGTACCACCTGCGCCTGCAGAGCCCGCCGCCGGGCGCGCGCGAAGGGCTCGTGGCGCGCGCCCTGGCCGGCGCCGACGTGAGCGAAGGGTTCGCCGCCCGGCTGGCCGAGCGGCGCGGCCTGACGCCGGCGCAGGTGCGGACCGCCGTGCGCTTCGCGCGCCTGGCGCACCCGGGCGGCAGCGCCGGCGCGGCCGACTTCGAGGCGCTCATCGAGCGCCAGCTGGCCAACGCCGACAAGGCGCTGGGCACCTCGCCGCACGCCGGCCGCGCCGCCCGGCCGCCGGCGACCCACTACGACCTGGCGCTGCTCAACGTCGAGAGCCGCTTCGAGGTGCCGCGCATCGTCGCCGCACTCGAGCGCCGCGGCCACGGCACGCTGTGCTTCCACGGCGCGCCGGGCACGGGCAAGAGCGCGCTGGCCGAGCACATCGCCGCCACGCTCGAACGGCCGCTGATGGTGCGCCAGACGAGCGACATCGCCAGCAAGTACGTCGGCGAGACCGAAGCCAACCTGGCGCGCATGTTCGACGAGGCGGCCAGCGAAGGCGCCGTGCTGCTGCTGGACGAGGCCGACAGCTTCCTGCGCAGCCGCCGCCTGGCCGAGCGCAACTACGAGGTCACCGAGGTCAACGAGATGCTGCAGGGCATGGAGCGCTTCCCCGGCGTCTTCATCTGCACCACGAACCTCTTCGACGAGCTGGACGAGGCGGCGCTGCGCCGCTTCACCTTCAAGATCCGCTTCCATCCGCTCAGGCCCGAGCAGCGCGTGGCGATGTTCGTCGCCGAGGCGCTGGACGGCGACGCCGAGCGGCTGAGCGACGAGCAGCGCGAACGCCTGCTCGCGCTGGACCAGCTGGTGCCCGGCGACTTCGCCGCGGTGCAGCGCCAGGCCGAGATCCTGGGCGACCGCTTCGACGCCGACGGCTTCCTGTCGCAGCTGGAAGGCGAGCACCGCGTGAAGCCCGGCGTGCGCCAGCGGCGTGGCATCGGGTTTTCCAGCGCGCTGGCTCCGCCGAACGGTTGAGCGGCGTGCCGGCGGCCGTCGCCGCCTCAAGTCGGCCGGCGGCACGGTCGATATGCCGCGGATGGGGCCGACCGACGCCGCACCGACGACCATCACGGCCACGCTGGCGACGCACGCCCTGCTGGGATGGGGCCTCGCCGTGGCCTTGCTGCTGGGCGGCGCCGGCGCGGCGTGGTGGGTCTGGCGCCGCCGCGCGCGTGGCACGCGCCGCGACGCGGCGCACGGCACGGCCGGGCGCGACCCCGTGACCGGCCTGGCGCTGCGCGAGGCCTTCGAACACGCGCTCGACGACGCCGTGGCCGCCTGCGACCGCGGCTCGGCCGCGCTGGGCGTGCTGTGCGTCGGCCTCGACGGCTTCCGCCAGGTGAACGACGCCTACGGCCACCGCATCGGCGACGCCGTGCTGCGCCTGGCGGCGCAGCGGCTCGCGCCGTTCGCCGGTGCTGCGTCTTCGACAGGCTCCCCTCGCTCGGTCGGCTCGGGCAGTCAGGGCGGCGGGCCCGCGCATCCCGGCCACCTGGCACGGCTGGGCGGCAGCGAGTTCGTGCTGATCGTCGGCGAGGACGACCGCATCCGCCTGGGCGACGCCGCGGCCGCGGTGCTCCAGGCGCTGCAGCAGCCCTACGAGATCGATGACCTGGCGCTGCGCGTCGGCGCCTCGATTGGCGTGGCGGCCTATCCCGAGCACGGCTCGCGGCCGCGGCTGATGGGCAACGCCGCGCTGGCGATGCGCAGCGTCAAGCTCGCCGGTGGTGGCGGCCACGCCTTCTACGACCCGGCGCTGGCGGTCGACCACCGCGAGCAAGCCGATCTGCTGCAGGACCTGCGCCACGCGCTGGAACGCGGCCAGCTCGAGCTGTACTTCCAGCCCAAGGTCGACGCGCGCACCCTCCAGATCACCGCGGCGGAGGCGCTGCTGCGCTGGCAGCACCCGCGCCGCGGCATGATCGCGCCGGCCGTGTTCATCCCGCTGGCCGAGCGCCACGGCCTCATCGGGCCGATCGGCCGCTGGGTGGTGGAAGAAGCCTGCCGCCAGGCCGGCGCCTGGCGCCAGCAGGGGCTGCGCATGCGCGTCGCGGTGAACATCTCGGGCCACCAGATGCGCCAGGACGACCTGGTGCAGCACATCGAGCGCCAGCTGCACCGCCACGGCATCCCGCCGGGCCGCCTCACCTGCGAGATCACCGAATCGGTCGCGATGGAAGACACGGCGCACACCCGCGCCGCCTTCGAGCGCCTGCGCCGCGCCGGGCTGCACGTGTCGATCGACGACTTCGGCACCGGCCACAGCAGCCTGGCCTGGCTGCGCCGCCTGCCGGCGGCGGAGATCAAGATCGACCGCGCCTTCGTCGCCGACCTGGGCTCGGGCGGCGAACACGCGTGCAGCATCGTGCGCACCATCGTGCAGCTGGCGCGCACGCTCGGCCTGCGCACCGTGGCCGAGGGCGTGGAGACCGAAGCGCAGCGCGACGCGCTGGTCGAGCTGGGCTGTGACGAGCTGCAGGGCTTCCTCTTCGCACGGCCCATGCCGGCCAAGCACCTGGCGCTGTGGGCCGAGGGCGACGACGACCCGCACCGCACCCACGCGGGCTTCAGTGCGTCCTTGTTCGCGCCCACGTCGCCGGCGCCGCTGGAACGCTGACCGTGCGGGTGCGATGATCGCGCCCCCCGGGGGGAGGCCTGGACGATGAACGAGTTCCTTGCGAGCACGAGCCCGGCGGCCGAGTCGTCGCTGCTGCTGCTGATCCTGGCGGCGGTGGTGGCCGTGCTGACGCTGCACGTCACGCTCGACCTGCTGCACGGCGCCCGGCGCCGGCTCGACGGCCCGCCCGGGCGGCGCATCGGCCTGCTGGCGCAGGCCAGCAGCGCGCTCGGCCTGGGGCTCACCGCCACCACGGTGCTGGTGCTGGCCTCCGAGGCCTTCAGCTTCCGCCTGGGCTTTCGCGCCAGCGAGGTGATGGTGCTGATGCCGGCCTCGCTGGTGGCCGGCGGCGTGGTCTGCGGCGTGCTGCTGCACCTGCGGCGCAACCTGGCGCTGGCGCTCGGCGGGCCGCTGCTCGGCGTGATGGCGCTGGGCCTGCAGCACGGCTGGATGGAGGCGGTGGGCTTCCGCCCCGGTCTGACCTGGGACCCGATGTACCTCGCCGCCGCCGCCGCCGTGCTGGTGATCGGCTCGACCGCGGGCCTGCTGCTGGCCGACCCGGTGCGCGAGGCGCATCACCACCGGCGCAGCTCGTGGCGGCCGGGCGCGGCGCTGCTCATCGGGCTGGCCATCGTCACCGGCCAGGAAGTGCTGCACAGCGGCGTGGGCCTGCCGTCGCAGGTGGGCTCGGTCTACCTCAAGGAGGTGCCGGGCACGCTGCTGACGGTGATCGCCGGCGTGTTCGTGCCGCTGCTGCTGGCCGGCATGGCCATCGACCGCGCGGTGCGCAACAGCCAGCGCCGCCGCGCGCGCCACACGGGCCTGGCGCCCATGACGGAGCACCGCCGGCGCACCCGGCGCAAGATCCGCACCCTGTGACGCGGCCATGGCCGGCGGGCACAATGCCGCCATGAACGCCCGCACGCCCTACACCCGCGGCGCCGAACTGGCCGCCATCCTGCCGCAGCGCATCGCCATCATCGACGGCGCGATGGGCACGATGATCCAGCGTTACAAGCTGGGCGAGGCCGACTTCCGCGGCGAGCGCTTCTTGTCGCACCCGAAGGACCTGAAGGGCAACAACGACCTGCTGGTGATGACCCGCCCCGACGTCATCGCCGAGATCCACGAGCAGTACCTCGCCGCCGGCGCCGACCTCATCGAGACCAACACCTTCGGCGCGACGCGCATCGCGCAGGAGGACTACGGCCTGGGCCACGTCGCCCGGGAGATGAACGTCGCCGCGGCGCGCATCGCGCGCCAGGCCGCCGACCGCCACGCCACGCCCGACAAGCCACGCTTCGTCGCCGGGGCGCTCGGCCCCACGCCGCGCACCGCGAGCATCAGCCCGGACGTCAACGACCCCGGCGCGCGCAATACCAGCTTCGACGAGCTGCGCGACGCCTACCGCGAGCAGGCCGAAGGGCTGCTCGAGGGCGGCTGCGACGTGTTCCTCGTGGAGACGATCTTCGACACGCTCAACGCCAAGGCGGCGATCTTTGCGCTGGACGAACTCATGGACGAGACCGGCGAACGCCTGCCGGTGATCGTCTCGGGCACCGTCACCGACGCCTCGGGCCGCATCCTGAGCGGCCAGACCGTGGCCGCCTTCTGGCACAGCGTGCGCCATGCCCGGCCGCTGGCCGTGGGCCTGAACTGCGCCCTGGGCGCGGCGGTGATGCGGCCGTATCTCGAAGAACTCGCCAAGGTGGCGGCCGACACGTTCGTCAGCTGCTACCCCAACGCCGGGCTGCCCAACCCGATGAGCGAGACCGGCTTCGACGAGACGCCGGCCGTCACCGGTGCGCTGATGGAGGAGTTCGCCAGGAGCGGCTTCCTCAACGTCGCCGGCGGCTGCTGCGGCACCACGCCCGAGCACATCGCCGAGATCGCGCGCCGCGTGTCGGCCTACCGGCCGCGCACCCGGCACGACCCGTTGTTCAGCGAACTGCTCGCCGCCTGAGCCCTCGGCGCCGCGAGCAGCGCCAACCGTCCCGCAGCAAGCCTCGCCTTCCGCTCGCGACCGAGAAGAGCCGCGGATCCGGCTCTGCCGGTCCGCAGGCGAGCGGCCCCCTCGGGGGGTACCGAGCGTCAGCGAGGTTGGGGGCTAAATCTCCACTTTCGTGCCCAGCTCGACGATGCGGTTGGCGGGCAGGTGCAGGAAGTCGGCCGCCGCCGCGGCGTTGCGGTGCATGCTGGCGAAGAGCCGCTCGCGCCACAGCGCCATGCCCTGGCCGAAGGTGGGAATGACGGTGTCGCGGCTGAGGAAGTAACTCGTCTCCATCGGCTCGAGGTGCACGCCGCTGCCGGCCAGCAGGCGCAGCGCCTGCGGCACGTCGGGGTCGTTCTTGAAGCCGAAGTGCAGCGTCACCTGCCAGCAGTCGTGGCCCAGGGCGCGCACCTCCAGGCGCCGGTCGAAGCCGATCCACGGCACCTCGTGGTGCTGCACGTTGACGAACAGGTTCTGCGCGTGCAGCACCTTGTTGTGCTTGAGGTTGTGCAGCAGCGCGAACGGCGTCGAGCCCTTCTCGGCGCTGAGGAACACCGCCGTGCCGGCCACGCGCTGCGGCGGCGCGATGAAGATCGATTCGAGGAACGGCTCGAGCTCCAGCGAATCTTCGCGCAGGCGTTCGGACAGCAGCCGCCGGCCGGCCTTCCACGTCACCATGAGCGTGAACATCGCCCCGCCGATGAGCAGCGGGAACCAGCCGCCGTCCAGCACCTTCACCGCGTTGGCGGCGGAGAACAGCACGTCGACGGCGAAGAAGAAGCCCGTGGCCGCCACGCACACCGGAAGCGGCAGCTTCCAGCCCCAGCGGATGACGAAGAAGGTCATCACCGTGGTGATGGTCATGTCGATCGTGACGGCGATGCCGTAGGCCGAGGCCAGCGCGCTGCTCGAACCGAACACCACCACGGCGAACACGACGCAGCCGAACAGCGCCCAGTTGACGAACGGCACGTAGATCTGCCCGGCCTCGCGCACGCTGGTGTGGCGGATGCGCAGCCGCGGCAGGTAGCCCAGCTGCATCGCCTGCTTGGTGACCGAGAACGCGGCCGTGATCAGCGCCTGCGACGCGATCACCGTGGCCAGCGTCGCCAGCACGATCAGCGGGAACAGCGCCCAGGCCGGCGCCATCTCGTAGAACGGGTTGTTCACGCGCTGCGGCTCGCGCAGCAGCATCGCGCCCTGGCCGAAGTAGTTGATCACCAGCGCCGGCATGGCGACGAAGAACCACGCCAGGCGGATGGGCCGCTTGCCGAAATGGCCGAGGTCGGCGTACAGCGCCTCGGCGCCGGTCACGCACAGCACCACCGCGCCCAGCGCCGCGAAGGCGATGCCCGGCTGGGCGGCGATGAAGCCCAGCGCGTGCTGCGGCAGCAGCGCGGCCAGCACCGCCGGGTGGGCGGCGATGTGCGGCAGCCCCAGCAGCGCCAGCACCACGAACCACGTCAGCGTGATCGGTCCGAACAGCCGGCCGACGGCGGCGGTGCCGAAGCGCTGCGCGGCGAACAGCGCGGTCAGCACCACCAGCGTCACCGGCACCACCCAGCGGTGCAGGCCGGGCGCGGCCACTTCCAGCCCCTCCACCGCCGAGAGCACGCTGATCGCCGGCGTGATGACGCCGTCGCCGAAGAAGATGGCCGTGCCGAAGATGCCCAGCAGCAGCAGCCGGCGGCGCAGCACGGGCCGCGCCTTCACCGCCTGCGAGGCCAGCGCCAGCATGGCGATCAAGCCGCCTTCGCCGTGGTTGTCGGCGCGCAGGATGAGCACCACGTACTTGAACGAGACGATGACCGTCAGCGTCCAGAACACGAGCGACAGCACGCCGAGGATGTTGTCGGCGTTCAGCGGCACGCGGTCGTGCGCGAACACCTCCTTGAGCGCGTACAGCGGGCTGGTGCCGATGTCGCCGTAGACGACGCCGATGGCGGCGAGCGTCAGCGCGGCGACGGCACCGGGCGAACGTGGGGCAGGGCTGTCGGCCGCCATGGGGAGGCGCATTCTGCGCCGTCGCCGCGCCGGGCGTGTGACGATTGATGCGGCGCAGCAACAGCGCGCCGCAGCGTCAGTCGTAGTTCTCGGCGTCGGGGTCGGTGGCTTCCAGCTCGTAGGCCGCGGCCAGCATCGCCAGCCGGCCGATCACGCCGTACATGTAGAAGCGGTTGGGCGCACTGGCGCCGGGCTTGGCGCCCGGCTTGGGCAGCTGGCTGCTCTCGGCGAAGGCCAGCGGCACGTAGCGCGAGCCCGGCGCGGCCAGGTTCTCGTCGACGCCGCGGTCGGCGTGCACGCGGTAGAAGCCGCCGACGACGTAGCGGTCGATCATGACGACGACCGGCTCGGCGACCGCGTCGTGCATGCGCTCGTAGCTGGGCACGCCTTCCTGGATGAACATCGGCATGGCCTGGCCCTCTGCGCCTGCCTCGGCACCGCTGCACGCGCCGCGGCCGCGGGCGATGCGCTCGGGGTCGTCGAGCTCCTTGACGTCGCGCACGCTCAGGATGCCCATGCCGGTGGCGTTGTCGGCCTTGACCACGACGAACGGCTTCTCGTTGATGCCGTATTCCTTGTACTTGCGGCGCACCTTGGTGAGCACGGCGTCGACGTTGCTCTTGACGCAGTCGATGCCCGACGCCGCCTCCAGGTCCACCTCGCCGCAGTGTGCGTGCATGGGGTTGATGAGCCAGGGGTCCATGCCCATCAGCTTGGCGAACTTCTTGGCCACTTCCTCGTAGCTCTCGAAGTGCCGGCTCTTGCGCCGCGCCGGCCAGCCGGCGTGCAGCGGCGGCAGCAGGTACTGCTCGTGCAGGTGCTGCAGGACGCGTGGCTGCCCGGTCGTGGCGAGGTTGTTGTTCAGCAGGATGGTGCAGGGATCGAAGTCCTTCAGCCCCAGGCGGCCGCGGTGGCGCACCAGCGGTTCGAGCGTGAGCTCGCTGCCGTCGGGCAGCGGCAGCGGCGTGGGCCGGTCGACCGCGTCGTCCAGCGTGCCCAGGCGCACGTTCAGCCCGGCCTGGGTGAACAGCTGCACCAGGCGCTGCACGTTCTGCAGGTAGAAGCTGTTGCCGGTGCGGCCGTCGGGAATCAGCAGCAGGTTGCGCGCCTCGGGGCAGATCTTCTCGATGGCCGCCATGGCCGCCTGCACGCCCAGCGGCAGCATCTCGGGCGTGAGGTTGTTGAAGGTGTCCGGGAACAGGTTGGTGTCCACCGGCGACAGCTTGAAGCCGGCGTTGCGCAGGTCGACCGAGGTGTAGAACGGCGGCGTGTGCTCCATCCACTCGAGCCTGAACCAGCGTTCGACCGCGGGCATCGATTCGAGGATGCGCTGCTCGAGTTCGCTGATCGGCCCGGTGAGGGCGGTGGTGAGGTGGGGGACCATGCGCGCGCGGACGGGTTGGGCTGGCGAAGATGGGGACGCGCCCCGGAAAGCGCAAGGGTATGCGCATTTCGCGGCTGCGGCAGTTCTCGCGCCCGCGCTGCGCAAAAAGGACGAAGGGCGCCGCAGGGCGCCCTTCCGCTGAGTCGAGTCGCAGGCGAGAACCTGGCGACTCGAACGAAGCGATGACCTCGTCGCACCGGGCCCCCAGGGCCCGGTGTCGGCGATGTCACTTGTTGTAGGCCGTCTCGCCGTGCGAGGCGATGTCCAGGCCCTCGCGCTCCTCGTCCTCGGCCACGCGCAGCCCGACGGTGAGGTCGACCACCTTGTAGGCGATCGCCGCGACCACGCCCGACCACACCACGGTCAGCAGCACCGCCTTGAGCTGGATCCAGACCTGCGCGCCGATGCCGTTGCTGCCCACCGTGGCGGTGACCCAGTCGGTCACCAGCCCCGGGCCGCCCAGCGCCTGGTTGTTGAACACGCCGGTGAGCAGCGCACCGACGATGCCGCCCACGCCGTGGATGCCGAACACGTCCAGCGAGTCGTCGGCGCCGAGCATCTTCTTGAGGCCGTTGACGCCCCACAGGCAGACGAAGCCGGCCACCGCGCCGATCACCAGGCCGCCGACGATGCCGACGTTGCCGGCCGCCGGCGTGATGGCCACCAGGCCGGCCACCGCGCCCGAGGCTGCACCCAGCATCGAGGCCTTGCCCTTGAGCAGCGCCTCGCCGGCGCACCAGGCCAGCACCGCCGCGGCCGTGGCCGACAGCGTGTTCAGGAAGGCGAGCGACGCGCTGTTGCCCGCTTCGAGCGCCGAGCCGGCGTTGAAGCCGAACCAGCCCACCCAGAGCAGGCTCGCGCCGACCATGGTGAGCGGCAGGCTGTGCGGCGCCATCGCCTCGCGGCCGTAGCCGACGCGCCGGCCGATCATGTAGGCGCCCACAAGGCCGGCCACCGCGGCGTTGATGTGCACCACGGTGCCGCCGGCGAAGTCGAGCGCGCCCCATTGCCAGATCAGGCCGGCCTTGGCGTTGAGCCCGTCCACCGCGTCGGCGCTGGCGTAGGCGTCGGGACCCATCCAGAACCACACCATGTGGGCGATCGGCGTGTAGGCGAAGGTGAACCAGATCACCATGAACAGCAGCACCGCCGAGAACTTGATGCGCTCGGCGAAGGCGCCGACGATCAGCCCGCAGGTGATGGCCGCGAAGGTGGCCTGGAAGACCACGAACACGATCTCGGGGATGACCACGCCCTTGCTGAAGGTGGCGCCCATGGCGAAGGCGCCGGTGGCCGGGTCGAACACACCCTTCAGGAACAGCCGGTCGAGCCCGCCGATGAAGGCGTTGCCCTCGGTGAACGCCAGGCTGTAGCCGTACACCACCCACAGCACGACGATCAGCGCGAAGGTGACGAACACCTGCATCAGCACCGACAGCATGTTCTTGCTGCGCACCAGGCCGCCGTAGAACAGCGCCAGGCCGGGGATGGCCATCATGATCACCAGCAGGGTGCTCACGAGCATCCAGCTGACGTCGCCCTTGTTGGGTGACGGTGCGGCGGCCGCTGGCGCGGAGGCCGCGTCGGACGCTGCCGCGGCAGAGGCGCCGGTGGCCGCAGCGGTGGCCGCGGATGGCGCGCTGGCCGCGTCGGCGGCCGCGGAAGCGGCTTCGGCCGCCGGCGCCGCGGCCTGCGCGAAGGCGCTGTCGCCCGTGGCCAGCGCCGCCAGGGCGGCGACGCCCAGGGCCAGGCTCGCGATGAGGTTCTTCATCATCATGGTCGTGTGTGTGGAAGGCTCTTGTCGGGTGTCGTTCGGTGTCGTCGCTGCGCGGTGCGTCGCGGCAAGGCGCCGCGCTAGAGCGCGTCCTTGCCCGTCTCGCCGGTGCGGATGCGCACCACCTGCTCGAGCGTGGTGACGAAGATCTTTCCGTCGCCGATCTTGCCGGTGCGCGCCGAGGACTCGATGGCCTCGATGACGCGGTCGACGATGGCCTCGTCCACCGCTGCCTCGATCTTCACCTTGGGCAGGAAGTCGACGACGTACTCGGCACCGCGGTACAGCTCGGTGTGGCCCTTCTGGCGGCCGAAGCCCTTGACCTCGGTGACGGTGATGCCCTGCACCCCGATGCCGCTCAACGCTTCGCGCACCTCGTCCAGCTTGAACGGCTTGACGATGGCCGTGACCATCTTCATGTGGATCCCCTCAGTTCGACCGTTCGGTCAGAAGTTGTACTTGACGCCGACGACGACGCCGCGCTTGCCCATGAACTTGCTGCTGTTGGCAGCGCCGCCAGGCACGTAGAAGCCCTTGTCGGCGTTGGTGCCGACGAAGGCGATGCTGGGCACCAGGCCGTTGAAGTCCTTGCTGATCGTGAGCGCGTAGTCGGTGTAGCTGGCCACGTCGAGGTTGCGCACCTTCTGCCGGCCGACGTGCGGCGTGAGCATCACGCCGCCGCCTACGTCGAAGGTGGCCGACAGGTCGAGGTACCAGCTGCCCTTGGTGTCGCGGCCGTTGGCGAAGTCGTAGTTGCCGAACAGGTTGGTCGTGGCGTACGACAGCTTGGCCGTCGCCGGCCCGAAGGTCAGCGCGCCGTAGACCTCGGTGGTGTTCGGGTTCTTGTAGGCCGCGTCCCACTGCGTGGTGCGCGCGTTGGGGTAGAGGTACTGCAGCAGCCCGACGTCGAAGGCCAGGTCCTTGACGATCTCGCCCTTGTAGCCGCCGTACAGGTCGACCTCGACCTTGGCGTCGCCGTAGGCGTCGTCGATCCACTTGATCGTCGAGGCCCAGGTGCCGAGGTAGAAGCCGCTCGAGTGGCTCCAGTCGATGCCGCCCTGCACGGCGGGCTTGAGCCGCGTCTGCGAGATGCCGCGGTAGCGGTAGTCGCTGACCGCGCCGACGTTGAAGGCCAGGTCGGCGAAGGCGGCTGCGGGCAGGGCGCAGGCGAGCGCGGCGGCGGCGAGGCGCCAGCGGCGCGAGGTGGCGGGCGACGGGAATCGGTTGGGCATGTGGCAGGTGCTCCGAAGCGAAGGTGATGTCGTGGGGAGGCCGGGGAACGTGGTGCCCGAGGCGCCGCTCGAGCGCCCGATGACGGACTGAGCGGCGCCGTTTGCAGGTTCTGTGCCGCGCCGCACCATCGGTGGTGGCGTGTTGCTGGTGCACGCCGGCGTGCACGCGCCGCGGACGACCGCACCAAGCCGGGGCCCAGGCGCGATCGGCGCGCTTTTGGTGCGTGCCGGGTGGCCGGACCGGGGGCCCGCCGCGCGGATCGCGCATACGATCCGCGGCGGGAGGAAGAGCAGCGATGTCGCTGGCAGTGGTGATGAGCCGCGCGCTCGACGGCTTGGCCGCGCCCGAGGTGCACGTGGAGGTGCAGCTCGCCAACGGCCTGCCAAGCTTCACGCTCGTGGGCCTGGCCGACACCGAGGTCAAGGAGGCGCGCGAACGCGTGCGCGCCGCGCTCCAGCAGAGCGGCTACTCCCCGCCGCTCAACCGCCGCGTCACGGTCAACCTCGCGCCGGCCGACCTGCCCAAGGAGTCGGGCCGCTTCGACCTGCCGATCGCGCTCGGCCTGCTCGCCGCGGCGGGCGACATCGACCCTGCGCGCCTCGCCGGGCACGAGTTCGCCGGCGAGCTGTCGCTCGGCGGCGAGCTGCGCCCGGTGCGCGGCGCACTCGCGCTCGCCCTGGCGCTGCGCGACGGTGGCCAGGCGCGCACGCTGGTGCTGCCCGAGGCCAGTGCGCGCATCGCCGCGCAGGTGCCGGGGCTGGACGTGCGCGCGGCGCGCACGCTGGCCGAGGTGGCCTCGTCACTGCTGGCCGGCGATGCCGCCGTGCCGCTGCCCCGCGCCCAGCCGCTGCCGCGGGCCGGCGGCCCCGACCCGGCGGCGCCCGACCTGCGCGACGTCAAGGGCCAGGCCGGCGCCAAGCGCGCGCTGGAGGTGGCGGCCGCCGGCGGCCACAGCCTGCTGCTGATCGGCCCGCCGGGCACCGGCAAGTCGATGCTGGCGCAGCGCCTGGCGGGCCTGCTGCCGCCGCTGCCCGAGGACGAGGCGCTCGCCAGCGCCGCGGTGCAGGGCCTGGACGCCGCGGCGCCGCCGGATGGCCCCGGCCCGGCCTTCGGTGCCCGGCCGCTGCGCGCGCCGCACCACACCGCCAGCGCCGTGGCGCTGGTCGGCGGCGGCTCGCCGCCGCGGCCCGGGGAGATCTCGCTCGCCCACGGCGGCGTGCTGTTCCTCGACGAATTGCCCGAGTTTCCGCGCAGCGCGCTCGAGGCACTGCGCGAGCCGCTGGAGAACGGCCGCATCACCATCTCGCGCGCGGCGCGCCAGGCGGTGTTCCCGGCGCGCTTCCAGCTGGTCGCGGCGATGAACCCCTGCCCCTGCGGCTGGCTCGGCGCGCCGGCGGGGGTGGGCCGCGCCTGCCGCTGCACGCCCGAGGCCATCGCGCGTTACCAGGGCAAGCTCTCGGGCCCCTTGCTCGACCGCATCGACCTGCAGGTGGAAGTGCTGGCCGCGCCGGCGCACGCGCTCATGGCGCAGCCCGACGGCGAGCCGAGCGCCGCGGTCGCCGCGCGCGTCGCGGCGGCCCAGCGGCGCCAGCAGCAGCGCCAGGGGCGCGACAACGCCCGGCTCGACCCGGCGCAGATCGACGCCTGGTGCACCCTCGAACCCGACGCCGACCGCATGCTGCGCAGCGCTGCCCAGCGCCTGGGCTGGAGCGGCCGGCGCCTGCACCGCTGCCTGAAGGTGGCGCGCACCATCGCCGACCTCGCCGGCGCCGAGCGCATCGGCGCGGCGCACGCCGCCGAGGCGATGCAGTTCCAGCGCGTGCTCGCCGGTTGAGCCGCCCGCTCGCCGAGACCGTCGACCCACATCGCCCACCACCACGCCAGCCGCCATGCACGCCGTCACCGTCTTCCTGCTGCTGTTGATGGCCATGGTGACCGGCCTGCTGTGGCGTACCCTGCGCCGGGCGCGCCGCATGGACTTCATCCGGCGTGAGCCGCTGCCCAAGGGGCTGTACGAGAAGCTGCGCCAGCACCGCCCGGCGCTGACGGGCAAGGACTGCCACCTCGTCGGCCAGGCGCTGCGCCAGTTCTTTGCCGCCTACCTGGAGAGCGGCGGCAAGGGCGTGTCGATGCCCTCGCAGGTGGTCGACGAGCTGTGGCACGCGTTCATCCTGCACACCCGTGCCTACGAGGCCTTCTGCCGCCAGGGCTTCGGCCGCTTCCTGCACCACACGCCCGCGGTGGCGATGGGCGGCGAGCGCCGTTCCAACGCCGGGCTGCGCCGCGTGTGGTGGCATTGCTGCCGCGCCGAGAACATCGATCCGCGCCACCCCAGCCGCCTGCCGCTGCTGTTCGCCATCGACGCCAAGCTGCAGATCGAGGGCGGCTTTCGCTACGTGCCGGACTGCCGCCCCCTGCGCCGCCAGGCCGCGGGCGCCGAAGCCGGCATCGCCATCCACTGCGGCGGCGACTTCACCAGCAGCGCCTTCGACGGCAGCACCGAAGGCCTGGGCGGCGACGGCGGCGGAGGCGATGGCAGCAGTGGCGACGGCGGTGGCTGCGGCGGGGGCGGCTGCAGCGATTGACGGCGCCGCGCGGCACGGCGGCCGCAGGTGCGCTCAGCCGCCGGCGTGGCGCTCGAAGGCCGCGGCGTCGAAGCCCACGGTGATGGCGCCGTCGGGCCACTCGACCACCGGGCGCTTGATGACGCTGGGCGACCGCATCATCAGCGCGCGTGCCGAGGCGGCATCGCTGACCGCGGCGCGTTCGTCATCCCCCAGCTGGCGCCAGGTGGTGCCCTTGCGGTTGAGCACCGCCTCCCAGCCGGCGGCCTGCAGCCAGGCGTCGAGCCGGGCCGGCGGCACGCCGGCCTTCTTGAAGTCGACGAAGGCCGCGTCGACGCCGCGCTCGGCGAACCAGGCGCGGGCGCGCTTGACGGTGTCGCAGTTGAGGATGCCGTAGAGGGTGGGTGTCGTCGTCTTCATGTCGGGTCGTGGGCTCGGTTCGGGTCGGGGCGCAGGCCTGCGGCGTGGTCGTGTGCGGGTCAGATGGCCAGCGGGTCGACGTCCACCGCCCAGCGCAGCACGCCCTTGTGCGCCGTGCGCAGCGGCTGCAGTTCGGGCAGCCAGGCGGCCAGCAGGCGCTGCAGCGCGGCGCGCGAGGGTGATTCCACCAGCATCTGCAGCCGCTCCACGTCGGCGACGCGCGCCACGTGCGGCGGCACCGGCGGGTACACGGTGATGCTGCCGGCAAGCGCCTCGTCGCCGTCGGCCAGGCGCTGCGCCGCCGCCGAGGCGGCCTGCAGGAACGCCTCGGCCACCTCGACGCTGCGTGCCTCGGCGCGCAGCAGGGCCAGGCTGGCGAACGGCGGCAGGCCGGTGACGCGGCGTTCGGCCAGCTGCGCCGCGGCGAACGCCTCGTAGTCGTGCGCCTTCAGCGCGGCGTACAGCGGATGCGCCGGGTGCCAGGTCTGCACCCACATCTCGCTGGCCGCGGCCTGCGCGGCGTCGCGGCCGGCGCGGCCGGCGGCCTGCATCAGCAGCGCGAACAGGCGCTCGGGCGCGCGGAAGTCGCTGCTGAACAGTGCCGTGTCGGGGTTGACCGCGGCCACCAGCGTGACGCGGCGGAAGTCGTGGCCCTTGGCCAGCATCTGCGTGCCGACGAGGATGTCCACCTCGCCGGCGTGCACCGCCTGCAGCTGCTGCTGCAGGCTGCCGGCGGCGCGCGTGCTGTCGGCGTCGAGCCGGCCGATGCGCGCCTGGGGCAGCGCCAGCGCCAGCTGTTCCTGCAGCTTCTCGGTGCCGCGGCCGATGGGCGCGATGTCGAGGTTGCCGCACTCGGGGCAGGCGCGCGGCACGGGCTGGCTCAGGCCGCAGTGGTGGCAGCGCAGGCTGCGGTCGTGCTTGTGGAACACGCGCCAGGCGCTGCAGTGCGGACACTCGCTCTTCCAGCTGCAGGCGCTGCAATGCAGCACCGGCGCGTAGCCGCGGCGGTTGAGCAGCAGCAGGCTCTGCTCGCCGCGCGCCAGCCGCTGCTCGATGGCCGCCAGCAGCGGCGGCGCCAGCGCGCGCTCGTCGCCGGGCCGGGCGCGCGGAAAGCGCCCCATGTCCACCAGCCGCACCTGCGGCATGGCACCGCCGCCGATGCGGGCCGGCATCGCCAGCCGGCGGTAGCGGCCTTCCAGGGCGCGCTGCCAGGTCTCGAGCGAGGGCGTCGCCGATCCCAGCACCACCGGCACGCCCAGGCGGTGGGCGCGCCAGACCGCCAGGTCGCGCGCCGAGTAGCGTGCGCCTTCCTGCTGCTTGAACGACGGGTCGTGCTCCTCGTCGACGATGACGAGCCCCAGCCGCGGCAGCGAGGCGAAGACCGCCAGCCGCGTGCCCAGCACCAGATCGGCCAGGCCCAGGTGCGCCAGCAGCCAGTGGCGCAGGCGCTGCGCCGGCGTCAGTGCGCTGTGCAGGCTGACGAGCATGCGGCCGGGAAAGCGCTCGGCGAAGCGCGCCTCGAGCTGCGGCGTGAGGTTGATCTCCGGCACCATCACCAGCGCCTGGCGGCCGCGCGCCAGCGCCAGCTCGGCAGCACGCAGGTAGACCTCGGTCTTGCCGCTGCCCGTGGCACCGTGCAGCAGCGTGGGTCGCTCGCCGGCGTCCGGGCCCGACAAGGCCGCCAGCGCCGCGGCCTGCTGCTCGCTCAGCGGCGGCAGGGTGGTGGGCTCGTCGGCGCTGGCGGCGTCGGCCGCGGCTGGCCTGGTCAGCCGCGCGACCCGGCGGGCGACCTGGGTGTCGTCCAGCTTGCGCAGCTCCGGCGGCAGCACCGCCAGCGCCAGTTCGCCGACGCCGCGCTGGTAGTAGCCGGCGGCGAACTCGACGAGCGCCCGCCACTCGGCGGCCAGCGGCGGCAGCGCCGCCAGTGCGGCGGTGATGGGACGCAGCGTCACCGGCGACGACCCGGCCGGCGCGTCGTCGGCCAGGCTCGGGGCGCGCCAGACGATGCCGGGCACCTCGCGCCGGCCCAGCGGCACCCGCACCACCGTGCCGGCGGCGAGCGGGCTCGCTGCCTCGTAGTCGAGCAGGCCGGCGACGGCGCTGTGCTTCGGGGTTTCCACCGCCACGCCGAGCGTCGACTGCGGGTTTGCGCGCATCACGCCCGCCCCCCCAGCATGCGCGCTGCATGGCCGCTGGCTTCAACACATCGCTGCAAGTGCCTGATCCAACAGCGCTTTTCTGGGTTGCCCCCGTTTTCTGTGGATAACTTTGTGGGGAAGCTGCGCCCGCGCGCGCCAAGTGCTTGATTTTGGGCGCGTGGCACTCCGATTGCCCGTTTTGGCGGCAGGGTCACGATTCCAATCAAATCAAGCACTTAGCACGTGGACCGGTGATTTGCGCCGGCCCACGGGACGTGATTGCCCCTCGCTGCGCCGCAACACTCAACGTGGGGATAAGTCAAGCGCTGAGTGAACGCTCACGCGGGCATTCAACCCACGCCACGCGTTTGGCGTTAGGCGCCCCGGCCCATCGGGTGCGCCGTGCGCTGGGCACGCGAATGCCGGTGCACCGCCTCGACCAGCGCCGCCACGTGCTCCGGCGGCGTGTACTGGCTGATGCCGTGGCCGAGGTTGAAGACGTGGCCGCCCCAGCCGCCGTCGGCCCGGTGGCAGTGCTGCGGGGCGCCGAAGCGGTCGAGCACCGCGCGCGCCTCGGCCGCCACCACGTCCGGGGGCGCGAACAGCACCGCCGGGTCCAGGTTGCCCTGGAGCGCGACGGCGTCGCCGACGCGCCGGCGTGCCGCCCCGAGGTCGACCGTCCAGTCGACGCCCACCACGTCGGCGCCGCAGCTGGCGATCTCCTCCAGCCACGGCCCGCCACCCTTGGTGAACACGATCACCGGCACGCGCCGGCCCTCGGCTTCGCGCACCAGGCCGGCGATGACGCGCCGCGTGTAGTCGAGGCTGAAGCGCTGGAAGGCGCCATCGGCGAGCACGCCGCCCCAGCTGTCGAAGACCATCAGCGCCTGCGCGCCGGCGCGCACCTGCTCGTTGAGGTAGGCGGTCACGGCCTCGGCGTTGACCGCCAGGATGCGGTGCATCAGGTCGGGCCGGGCGTAGAGCATCGTCTTGACGAGCCGGTAGTCGTCGCTGCCGGCGCCTTCCACCATGTAGCTGGCCAGCGTCCACGGGCTGCCGCTAAAGCCGATCAGCGGCACGCGGCCGGCGCGCCGGCCCTTGGCGTCGGTGGTCTCGAGCGCGCGGCGGATCGAGCGCACGGCGTCGAACACGTAGCGCAGGCGGTCGAGGTCGGGCGCGTGGAGCTTCGCCACCGCGGCCTCGTCGCGCACCGGGTGGGCGAAGCGCGGGCCTTCGCCGGCGCCGAAGCTCAGGCCCAGCCCCATGGCGTCGGGCACGGTGAGGATGTCGGAGAACAGGATCGCCGCATCGAGCGGGAAGCGCTCCAGCGGCTGCAGCGTCACCTCGGTGGCGAACTGCGGGTTGGTCGCCAGGCCCATGAAGCTGCTGCCGGCCCTTTCACGCGTGGCCTTGTATTCGGGCAGGTAGCGCCCGGCCTGGCGCATCAGCCAGATGGGCGTGTGCGGCGTCGGCTCGCGCAGGCAGGCGCGCAGGAAGCAGTCGTTGGCCAGCGGCGGCGGAGGCGACGGGTCGGGCATCGGCGGATTATCGCGACGCGCCTTCGGGCGCCGGCGCGCCGAGCCACTGGCGCAGCGCCGCCTCGACGGCATCGCTCGGGGCATCGGCGGTCTCGGCAGGCGCGCCGGGGCTGGCGCGTGCGCCGGCATCGCGGTCGGCGCCGGCAGCGGCGCCGCGGCGGCCGCGCCGGCCGCCGCCCTGCCGCGTCGCCTGCCACAGCAGCTCGGGCGCCAGCACGCGCGTGCCCGCCGCGGCCGCGGGCAGCAGCCTCAGCAGCTGCACCACGCAGCGCGCCAGCACCACGGCGCGCAGCGGCTGCTCGTGCTGCGGCACCATGAGCCGCAGCTGCGCCAGCCAGGTCCGGGCCAGGCGCTGCAGCAGCGATCCGCCGGCGAGCGTGCCGCCGGGCTGCGGCGTGCGCACGAACACCAGCTGCTCGAAGCCGAGCCGGGCGACGGCGCCTTCGTCCAGCGTCGCCAGGCCATGGCGCAAGGCGTCGGGCAGCAGCGCCGGCGCGTGCGGCAGCACCACCACCAGGCGGCGCACGCCGCCGCGATGCAGGGCGACCGCCAGGCCAGCCAGCTCGTCGACCTGCGGCTGCACGAAGGCCTCGTCGCGGCGGTTGCCGGCGAGCGAGCGCTCGAAGACGATCACGGCGTTGTGCGCCAGCTGCGGCGGCGGCTCGGCGTGCAGCGCGGCCAGCGCCAGCGGCTCGAAGCCCCGCAGCGCCGACGCCAGCGGCTCGGCCACCAGCGCCTGCACGTGCGCGTAGCCGCCGCTGCTCAGGGCTTCGGCCAGCAATGCCGCACCCAGCGTGCCGCCACCGCCCACGACGAGCAGCGCCGCGGCCGGGCCGCGCGGCACGGGGCTTGCCGCCGGCGGCCGGTGCGTGGCGCCGCGCAGCGCCGATGAAAGCAGCGTCAATCGAGCCTCTTGCCTTGAAGGCCGATTGTCGCGCCCCATGTCAGGCCCCGCGGGTAGGATGCGCCCGCTTCGCATACCACGAGGAGGTGGACGGGATGGAACACCACGCCGATGCCCGGCCCGGGCTGCTGCGCCGCGCCGCGACCCTGGCCCTGCTGTGCCTGGCGACGCTGATCGCCGGCTGCGGCTACAACGACTTCCAGCGCCTCGACGAGCAGGTCAAGGCCGCGTGGTCCGAGGTGCTGAACCAGTACCAGCGCCGGGCCGACCTCATCCCGAACATCGTCAACACCGTCAAGGGCGAAGCCAACTTCGAGCAGGAGACGCTCACCCGCGTGATCGAGGCGCGTTCGCGCGCCACCAGCATCCAGGCCACGCCGGAGCTGCTGAACAACCCCGAGGCGTTCAACCGCTTCCAGCAGGCGCAGGGCGAACTCACGGGCGCCCTGTCGCGGCTGATGGCGGTGGTGGAGAACTATCCCAACCTGAAGGCCAACCAGGGCTTCCAGGACCTGCGCGTGCAGCTCGAAGGCACCGAGAACCGCATCACCGTGGCGCGCAACCGCTACATCAAGGCCGTGCAGGACTACAACGTGCTCGCACGCAGCTTCCCCACCAACCTGACGGCAATGGTCTTCAACTACGACGTGAAGCCGAACTTCAGCGTCGCCAACGAAGCCACGATCAGCACGCCGCCCACGGTGGACTTCGGCGGCGGCAACCGGCCCGGCGGCGCTGCCCCGGGTGCGGGCAACCCGGCGCAGCCCGCGCCGCCGGCACCGGCCGCGTCGCGCTGACGCCCGGCGTCCACGCCGCGGGCACCGCCGCGCCGTCCAGCGCCCGACCGAGCATTGCCGTGCCCGCGATCTTGCTGGCCCTGCTGCTCGCGCTGCTCGGCTTCGGTGCGCGCGCGCAAGACGTGCTGCCGGTGCCGACGCTCGACGCCCGCGTCATCGACCAGACCGGCACGCTGACGCCCGAACAGCGCGCCGCGCTCGAAGCCAAGCTCGCCGCGTTCGAGGCCCGGTCCGGGCCGCAGATCGTGCTGCTGCTGGTGCCGGCGACTGCGCCCGAGGACATCGCCGCCTACGCCCAGCGCGTGGCCGATACCTGGAAGATCGGCCGGCGCGAGGTGGGCGACGGCGTGCTCGTCGTCGTCGCCAAGAACGACCGGCGCGTGCGCATCGAGGTGGCCAAGGCGCTGGAAGGCGCGATCCCCGACCTGGCCGCGCGCCAGATCATCGACCAGGCGATCCGCCCCGCCTTTCGCGCCGACGACTACGCCGGCGGCCTGAACCAGGCGGTGGACCGGCTCATCGCGCGCATCGAAGGCGAGGCGCTGCCGCCGCCCGAGGCGCGCGGCGCCCGCGACGGTGCGCGCCAGGGGTTGCAGCTCGACGAGCTGGCGATGTTCTTCTTCGTCGCCGTGCCGGTGATGGGCGCGGTGATCACGGGGCTGTTCGGGCGCAAGCTCGGATCGCTGCTCACCGCCGGCGCGGCGGGCGGCATCGGCTGGTGGCTGACGGCCAGCATCGCGCTCGGCGTGGGCGCGGGCGTCGTGGCGCTGCTGCTGGTCGGCCTGTTCGGCATCGGCTCGGCGGCACGCCGCGTCGGCCGCCACGGCGTGGTGCTGCCGCACATCGGCGGCATCGGCCATGGCGGCTTCGGCGGCGGCTGGAGCGGCGGTGGTGGCGGTGGCGGCGGCTTCGGTGGCTTCTCGTCGGGCGGTGGCGGCGACTTCGGTGGCGGCGGCGCCTCGGGAGATTGGTGATGGACCGCTTGCGACGCACCCGCGCCCGCACCACGCCCATGCCCGCCCGCGCACGTGCGGCGCCAGCCCGTGCATGGCGGAGGGCCGCGCCGTGAACCGCCTGCTGCGCATCCTGCGCCACCGCTGGCTCGACGAGGCCGACGCCGAGCGTGCGCTCGGCACCGACGCCTTGCGGCGCCTGGAGCAGCGCGTGGCCGCCAGCGAACGCCAGCACAGCGGCGAGATCCGGCTGTGCGTGGAGGCCGGCCTGCCGCTGTCCTACCTGTGGCGCGGCGCCACGGCGCGAGAGCGTGCGCTCACCATGTTCGGCAAGCTGCGCGTCTGGGACACCGAGCACAACAACGGCGTGCTGATCTACCTGCTGATGGCCGAGCACGCCATCGAGATCGTCGCCGACCGCGGCATCGCGCGCCACGTGCCGCACGGCCACTGGCAGGCGCTGGTCGACACCATGCGCCAGGCGTTCCGCGCCGGGCGTTTCGAGGACGGCCTGGCGCAGGCGGTGGACGCCGTGCATGCGCTGCAGCTGCAGCACTTCCCCTTGGCCGAAGGCCAGGTCAACCCGAACGAGCTGCCGGACCGGGTGGATCTGCGCTAGGGCGCCGGAGCAGCCGAGACGAGGCAGGCCGTCTGCGAGCCGCTCCAGTCGGCGAGGCTGCCATCCAGGGCCGCGCCGCGGCGCACCGCCGTCATCTCGGCGACGATGGCGAGTGCGATTTCCGGCGGCGTCTTGCCGCCCAGGTTCAGCCCCACCGGACCGCGCAGCCGCGCCACTTCGTCGGCGCTGACCTCGAACTCGCGCAGCCGGCTGCGGCGGGCGTCGTTGTTGCGCCGCGAGCCCAGGGCGCCGACATAGAAGGCCGGCGTCTTCAGCGCTTCCATCAGCGCCAGGTCGTCGAGCTTGGGGTCGTGCGTCACGGCGACCACGGCGCTGTGCGCGTCGAGGTTCATCGCCAGCACCAGGTCGTCGGGCATGGTGCGCGAGAGCGTCACACCGTCGATCGCGTCCCAGCCTTCGTGGTATTCCTCGCGCGGGTCGCACACCGTGACGCGGTAGTCCAGCGCGACGGCGAACCCGGCGAGGTAGCGGCTGAGCTGCCCGCCGCCGACGATCAGCAGGCGCAGGCGCGGGCCGTGCATCGTCTCGAGCACGGCGCCGTCGAAGCGCACGCCTTCGTCCGTGACCGCGGGCGCGATCGCCACCAGCCCGGTGGCCATCTCGAGCCGGCGCCGCACCACGTGGTGCTGCTCGATGGCGGCGAGCAGTTCGCGCAGCCGGCTCGCGGCCGACAGGGGCTCCAGCACCACCTGCACCGTGCCGCCGCAGGGCAGGCCGAACTGCTGCTGCGCTTCCTGCGCGCCGCTGCCGTAGCTCGTCACCTGCGGCAGCCGCGCGGCCAGCTCGCCGCGGCGCACGCGCTCGATCAGGTCGTCCTCGATGCAGCCGCCCGAGACCGAGCCCGCCACCTGGCCGTCGTCGCGGATGATCATCAGGCTGCCCGGCGGCCGTGGGCTCGAACCCCAGGTGCGCACCACCGTGCCCATCACCACGCGGTGGCCGCGGTTCATCCAGTCCATGGCGGTGCGGATGACGTCGACGTCCATGCTGTTCATGGCACCGGCCTCCTGTGGCTCAAGAAGCAGGCGAGGATGCCACAGGCGCCGAGGCGACGTCGCCACGAGGACGAACGGCTGCACGTCGTGCGGATGCGTCATCCGGCGCGGGCTCGCGTTCCCTCGACCAAAAACACAAGGGGCCTGCGGCATCGCCGACAGGCCCCTTCGTGGATCGGGAGAACCGCCGCTGGCGCTGGCTACTTGCGCCGCAGCTTCTGGATCGCCGCGAGCTGCGCCGCCATGGTGGCGAATTCGCTCTGCGCGGCGGCCAGGTCGATGTCGCTCTTGGCGTTCTTGATCGCCTGCTCGGCCTGCTTCTTGGCTTCCAGCGCCTTGGCCTCGTCGAGGTCGTGGCCGCGGATGGCGGTGTCGGCCAGCACGGTCACCGTGCCGGGCTGCACCTCGAGGATGCCGCCGGCGACGAAGACGAACTCCTCCTCGCCGTTATCGGCACGCTCGATGCGCACGGCGCCCGGCTTGATGCGCGTGATCAGCGGCGTGTGGCGCGGCAGGATGCCGAGCTCGCCGTTCTCGCCCGGCAGCGCGACGAACTTGGCCTCGCCGCTGAAGATGCTGGCTTCGGCGCTGACGACGTCGACGTGGATGGTGTGAGCGGTGTCGGCCACGCGGGCTCCTTACTGGATCTTCTTGGCCTTTTCGAAGGCCTCGTCGATGGTGCCGACCATGTAGAAGGCCTGCTCGGGCAGGTGGTCGCACTCGCCGGCCACGATCATCTTGAAGCCGCGGATCGTTTCCTTCAGCGGCACGTACTTGCCCGGGCTGCCGGTGAAGACCTCGGCCACGTGGAACGGCTGGCTCAGGAAGCGCTGGATCTTGCGCGCGCGCGCCACGGCCAGCTTGTCCTCGGGGCTCAGCTCGTCCATGCCCAGGATGGCGATGATGTCGCGCAGCTCCTTGTAGCGCTGCAGCGTGGCCTGCACGGCGCGCGTGGTGCCGTAGTGCTCCTCGCCGACGACGTTGGGGTCGATCTGGCGGCTGGTGCTGTCCAGCGGATCCACGGCGGGGTAGATGCCGAGCGCGGCGATGTCGCGCGAGAGCACCACGGTGGCGTCCAGGTGGGCGAAGGTGGTGGCTGGCGACGGGTCGGTCAGGTCGTCCGCGGGCACGTACACGGCCTGGATCGACGTGATCGAGCCCACCTTGGTGGAGGTGATGCGCTCCTGCAGGCGGCCCATCTCCTCGGCCAGCGTCGGCTGGTAGCCCACCGCCGACGGCATGCGGCCCAGCAGCGCCGACACTTCCGTGCCGGCCAGCGTGTAGCGGTAGATGTTGTCGACGAAGAACAGCACGTCGCGGCCCTCATCGCGGAACGACTCGGCGATCGTCAGCCCGGTCAGCGCGACGCGCAGGCGGTTGCCCGGCGGCTCGTTCATCTGGCCATAGACCATGGCCACCTTGGACTCGGACAGGTTTTCCTGCACGACGACCTTGGAATCCGACATCTCGTGATAGAAGTCGTTGCCCTCGCGGGTGCGCTCACCCACGCCGGCGAACACCGACAGGCCGCTGTGCGCCTTGGCGATGTTGTTGATGAGCTCCATCATGTTGACGGTCTTGCCGACGCCGGCGCCGCCGAACAGGCCCACCTTGCCGCCCTTGGCGAACGGGCAGATCAGGTCGATCACCTTGATGCCGGTCTCGAGCAGCTCCTGCGAGGGGCTCAGCTCGTCGTAGGCCGGGGCCTTGCGGTGGATCGGCGCGCTGAGCTCGTTGCTCACCGGGCCGCGCTCGTCGATGGGGTTGCCCAGCACGTCCATGATGCGGCCGAGCGTGGCCTTGCCCACCGGCACCGTGATCGGCGCGCCGGTGTTGCTGACCACCAGGCCGCGGCGCAGGCCGTCTGTCGAGCCCAGCGCGATGGTGCGCACCACGCCGTCGCCCAGCTGCTGCTGCACTTCGAGCGTGAGCGCGCCGCCTTCCATCTTGAGCGCGTCGTACACGCGCGGCATCTGGTCGCGGGCGAACTCGACGTCGACGACGGCGCCGATGCACTGGACGATCTTGCCTTGAGCTTGCATGTTGTCAGTCCTATTTGGCGAATATGTCAAACCGCGGCGGCGCCGCCCACGATCTCGGAGAGTTCCTTGGTGATCGCGGCCTGCCGGGTCTTGTTGTAGATGAGCTTGAGCTCGGCGATGAGGTTGCCGGCGTTGTCTGTTGCGGCCTTCATGGCCACCATGCGGGCGCTCTGCTCGCTGGCCATGTTCTCGGCCACCGCCTGGTACACCAGGGCCTCGATGTAGCGCGTGAGCAGGTCGTCGATGACGGTGGGCGCGTCGGGCTCGTAGAGGTAGTCCCAGCCGTACTGGCTCTTCTCTTCGGCCGTCTGCTGCAGACGGTCGGCCGACAGCGGCAGCAGCTGCTCGACCACCGGCTCCTGCCGCATGGTGTTGATGAACTTCGTGTAGCACAGGTGCACGGCGTCGAGCCGGCCCTCGACGAAGGCGTCGAGCATCACCTTGACGGGGCCGATCAGCTTGTCGAGCTGCGGCGCGTCGCCCAGCTGCACGGCGTGGCTGACGACGGCCGCGCCGATGCGGTTCATGAAGCCGAAGCCCTTGTTGCCGATGGCCACCACCTGGATCGTGCCGCCGGCGTCCTGCACCTCGCGCATCTTCGCCGTCACGGCGCGCAGCACGTTGGTGTTGAGACCGCCGCACAGCCCCTTGTCGGTGCTGACCACGATGAACCCGACCGCACGGCTGGTGTTGCCGGTGCGCTGGTACGGGCTCTTGTACTCGGGGTTGGCCTGCGACAGGTTCGCGGTGATGTTGCGGATCTTGTCGGCGTACGGGCGCGCCGCGCGCATGCGCTCCTGCGCCTTGCGCATCTTGCTCGCAGCGACCATTTCCATGGCCTTGGTGATCTTCTTGGTGTTCTCCACCGATTTGATCTTGCTGCGGATTTCCTTGCCGACCGCCATGGTCAGGACTCCTTCAGGGTCGGATTCAGGCGAAGGACTTCTTGAACGCGGTGATGGCGTTCGTCAGCTCTTCTTCGGCGGCCTTGTCCATCGCCTTGTCGTTCTCCAGCTTGGCCAGCAGGGCGGCGTGGCTGGCCTTCAGGTGCTGGTGCAGGCCGTGTTCGAAGGCGAGCACCTTCTTCACGTCGATGTCGTCGAGGTAGCCCTTGTTCACCGCGAACAGCGTGGCGGCCATCAGGCTGATGGGCAGCGGGCTGTACTGCGGCTGCTTGAGCAGCTCGGTGACGCGTGCGCCGCGGTCGAGCTGCTTGCGCGTGGCCGCGTCCAGGTCCGACGCGAACTGGGCGAAGGCCGCCAGCTCACGGTACTGCGCCAGGTCGGTTCGGATGCCGCCCGACAGGCCCTTGATCAGCTTGGTCTGCGCGGCGCCACCCACCCGGCTCACCGAGATGCCCGCGTTGATGGCGGGCCGGATGCCGGCGTTGAACAGGCTGGTCTCCAGGAAGATCTGGCCGTCGGTGATGGAGATGACGTTGGTCGGCACGAAGGCCGAGACGTCGCCGGCCTGGGTCTCGATGATCGGCAGCGCCGTCAGCGAGCCGGTCTTGCCCTTGACCTCGCCCTTGGTGAAGGCCTCGACGTAGTCGGCGTTGACGCGCGCGGCGCGCTCGAGCAGGCGGCTGTGGAGATAGAACACGTCGCCGGGGAAGGCCTCGCGGCCCGGCGGGCGACGCAGCAGCAGCGACACCTGGCGGTAGGCCACGGCCTGCTTGGACAGGTCGTCGTAGACGATCAGGGCGTCCTGGCCGCGGTCGCGGAAGTACTCGCCCATCGTGCAGCCCGAGTAGGCCGACACGTACTGCATCGCCGCCGATTCCGAGGCCGAGGCCGCGACGACGATCGTGTACTCCATGGCGCCGTTGGCTTCCAGCGCGCGCACGATGTTCTTGATCGTCGACGCCTTCTGGCCGATGGCGACGTACACGCAGGTCATGTTCTGACCGCGCTGGTTGATGATGGTGTCCACCGCCACCGCGCTCTTGCCGGTCTGGCGGTCGCCGATGATCAGCTCGCGCTGGCCGCGGCCGATGGGCACCATCGAGTCGATCGACTTCAGGCCGGTCTGCACCGGCTGGCTCACCGACTGGCGCGCGATCACGCCCGGCGCCACCTTCTCGATGACGTCGGTCATCTTGGCGTTGATCGGGCCCTTGCCGTCGATCGGCTGGCCGAGTGCGTTGACGACGCGGCCGATGAGCTCAGGGCCGACGGGCACTTCCAGGATGCGGCCCGTGCACTTGACGGTGTCGCCTTCGGAGATGTGCTCGTACTCGCCCAGGATCACCGCGCCGACCGAGTCGCGCTCGAGGTTCAGCGCCAGGCCGAACGTGGGCTGGCCGCCGGGCGTGGGCGGGAATTCCAGCATCTCGCCGGCCATCACCTCCGACAGGCCATGCACGCGGCAGATGCCGTCGGTGACCGAGACCACCGTGCCCTGGTTGCGGATGTCGGCGGTGCTGGCCAGGCCCTCGATGCGGCTCTTGATCAGCTCGGAGATTTCTGCGGGATTCAGGTTCATGTGTTGCTCCTGAAGATCAGGCCGTCAGGGCCGTCTTCATCTGTTCGAGACGGGCCCTGACGGAGGTGTCGAGCACTTCGTCGCCGACGATCACGCGGACGCCGCCGATCAGCTCGGGATTCACCTCGACGGTGGGGTTCAGGCGCCGGTTGAAGCGGCGCTCGAGCGCACCCACCACGTCGGCCAGCTGCGCCGGCTCGAGCGGGAAGGCGCTCTGCACGACGGCGTCGGAGACGCCCGTGCTCTGGTTGACCAGCGCCGAGAACTGCGTCGCGATCTCCGGCAGCGCGGACAGCCGGCCGTTGTCGACGACGGTGGCCACGAGGTTGCCGACGCGCGCATCGACGCCCACGCCCTGCGAGACGGCGATGCCCGAGAGCACGTCGATCACCTGCTGGTTGGGCACCTTGGGGTTGTCGGCGAACTGGCGCAGCTGCGGGTCGGCCGCCAGCTGCGCCAGCACCGCGAGCTGGCCCTTGAGCGCCGGGCCGTCGTGGCCGGCGGCCTTGAACAGCGCCTCGGCGTAGGGGCGGGCGATGGTCGCCAGTTCAGCCATGGCTTACAGCTCCGCCTTCAGGCGCTGCAGCAGCTCGACGTGCACCGAAGGCGTGACCTCGCGGCGCAGGATCTGCTCGGCGCCGCGCACGGCCAGGAAGGCCACTTCCTCGCGCAGCGCCTCGCGCACCTTCACGGCCTCCTGCTCGGCCTCGGCGCGGGCGTTGGCGATGATCTTGGCCGCCTCCTCGTTGGCGCGGCCCTTGGCCTCCTCGACGATCTGCAGCGCCAGGCGCTCGGCGTCGGCCAGGCGCTTGGCGGCGTCGTCGCGGGCAGCCGAGAGCTGCTGCTCGACGCGCTGGTTGGCCGCGGCCAGGTCGGCCTTGGCCTTGTCGGCGGCCGACAGGCCTTCGGCGATCTTCTTCGCACGCTCGTCGAGCGCGGCGGTGATCGGCGGCCAGACGAACTTCATCGTGAACCAGACCAGGATCGCGAAGACGATCATCTGGACGATGAGGGTACCGGTGATACTCACTGTTGAGCCTCGATCTCGTGATGAATCGATGGACCCGCGGCGCCCGGCATGCGGACGCTGGCGCGGGCCGGCTGACACGGGGCGCGCGCGACGGCTTGCTTAAGGCAAGCCATACGCGTCAGGCCCCGCGCAACATCACCGCGGCAGGTTGGCGATCTGGCCCAGGAACGGGTTGGCGGTGGCGAACCACAGCGCGATACCCGTGCCGATGATGAACGCCGCGTCGATCAGGCCGGCCAGCAGGAACATCTTGGTCTGCAGTTCGCCCATCAGCTCGGGCTGGCGCGCGGCCGATTCGAGGTACTTGCTGCCCATGATGCCGATGCCGATGCAGGCACCGACGGCGCCCAGACCGATGATCAGGCCGGCGGCGAGGGCAACAAAGCTGATGACTTCCATGATGACTCCGTAGTGAGTGAGTTGGTTTGCAGGGAACGGGAGAGGAAACGGGAGAAGGGACGAGAGGACGCCGCGGTCCGATCAGTGCGCGTCGTGGGCCTGGCCGACGTACACGAGCGTCAGCATCATGAACACGAAGGCCTGCAGCGTGATGATCAGGATGTGGAAGATGGCCCAGGCGCTGCCGGCGATGATGTGGCCGATGGCCAGGCCGATGCCGGTGGCGTTGAGCGCGATGGCCCCGCCCATCAGGGCGATGAGCATGAAGATCAGCTCGCCGGCGTACATGTTGCCGAACAGCCGCATGCCGTGCGAGACCGTCTTGGCGACGAACTCGATGATCTGCATCAGGAAGTTGAACGGCCACAGCAGGAAGTGGTTGCCGAAGGGCGCGGTGAACAGCTCGTGCATCCAGCCGCCGGCGCCCTTGATCTTGATGTTGTAGGCGATGCAGACGAGCAGCACGCTCAGGCTCAGGCCCATGGTCACCGACAGGTCGGCGGTGGGCACGACGCGCATGTAGTCCTTGGCGTTGAAGGCTTCGTGCAGGCCGTGTTCCCAGATGTAGGGGATCAGATCGACCGGCAGCAGGTCCATGGCGTTCATCAGGAAGATCCAGATGAACACGGTCAGCGCCAGCGGAGAGACGAGCTTGCGGCTCTTGGCGTTGTGCACGATGCCCTTGGCCTGGCTCTCGACCATCTCGACCAGGATCTCCACCGCGGCCTGGAAGCGCCCCGGCACGCCCGGTGTGGCGCGGCGCGCCGCGCGCCACAGGAAGAAGCAGCCGAGCACGCCCAGCAGCACGGCGAAGAAGATCGAGTCGTAGTTGAAGACCGAAAGGTCGAACGGCCCCGCGGGCTTGTGGTTCTGCAGGTGCGTGAGGTGGTGAACGATGTATTCACCGGCGCTCGGGCCCTGCCCGGCTGCGCCTGCCGCTGTGTCGGTTGCCATGTGCTCTCGGATCTGGTTGTCGTCGGATACGTCTTCAGCTCTTCCGCCGGCCGCGCCACAGCAGCGCCAGCCAGTACACCTTCATGCACAGCACCAGGCCCGCCAGCAATGCCGGCCAGCTCAAGCCCTGCACGAGCCTCGGCGCCAGCACCAGCATGGCGATCGAGACCCCGATCTTCACCAGCTCCCAGACCATGAAGCTCACGGCGCTGACGCCGGGCGACACGCTGGAGAGCCGGCTGGTCATGCCGCGCGCCATCAAGGCCCCCGGCACGACCACCGTGGCGGCGCCGTACAACGCCGACCACGCCACCGCCTCGCGACCGGTGAACAGCAGCGCCAGCAGCGCCACCACCACCCCCACGCCCACCTGCACCGCCAGCACCCGCCAGGGTGAAACCGGCGGGTCCTGCGCGCTCAGGGCGCGGGCTTCCTCCCTGGTCAGCGGCCGGTGGGCCGCACCCGCTGCCTCATGTTCGTCGTCCTGGTCGCGCCAGCGGTCCCGGTTCAGCCGTTCGATCGCCATTGCGCAGGGGTGAGGTCAGCAAAGCCTCGGGATTATACGAAGAAACCCCGAGGCCTCCGGCACGACTCCAACGGCGTGTTCATCCGATGGGCTTGCCAAGCGGCGCAAAATGGGTTCGATGTTCGCCTTGCCGACACCGCTGTCGCCTCTGCCGTCGACGTCGTCCGGTCCCTCGTCGCCGCCGGCCTGGAGCCGCCGTTGGCGCAGCATCGGCACCGGGCTGCTGCTCGCCGCCGCCGCCGCTGCCATGGCCACCGCTGCCCACGCCGCCGAGCCCGGCGCGGTGGTCACCACGCCGCAGGTGCGGGCCGAGCTCGTGGCCCACGCGCCCGAGGGCCTGGGCCCCGGCAAGCCGATGTGGCTGGGCCTCAAGATCGACCACCAGCCGCACTGGCACACTTACTGGAAGAACCCGGGCGACTCGGGCCTGCCGACGACGCTGGAATGGACGCTGCCTGCCGGCGCCAAGGCCGGCGACATCGCATGGCCCACGCCGAGCAAGCTGCCGATCGGCCCGCTGCTGAACTACGGCTACGAAGGCACGCTGCTGCTGCCGGTGCCGCTGACGCTGCCCGCCGGCACCGGCGAGGGCGCGCTGCCCGTCAAGCTGCGCGCCGACTGGCTGGTGTGCAAGGACGTCTGCATTCCCGAAGGCGGCGACTTCGCCATCACGCTGCCGGCGCGCAGCGCCATCGCCGGCCACGCCGCGCTGTTCGCCGCCGCCCGCGCCGCGCTGCCGCAGCCGCTGGCCGGCGCCAGCGCCTGGGCCGCGGTGGAAGCCGACGCGCTCGTGCTGCGCGTCACCGGCCTGCCGGCGGCGTGGCAGGGGCAGCCGGTGGCCTTCATGCCCGAGACGGCGGGCGTCATCCAGAACGCGGCGCGCGTGCCGGGCGCCTGGCAGGACGCGGTCTGGACGGCGCGCGTGCCGCTCGACCCGCAGCGCAGCGCGTCGCCCCGCCAGATGCCGGCGGTGCTGACGACGCCGGGCGTCGCGGCCGGCGTGCAGCTGACCTTCGACGTGAGTGGCACGTGGCCGACGGCGATGGTGGCGCCGGCGGCGCCGGCGCTGGGCGAGGCGACGGTCACGCCGGTGGGCTCCTCCGGCGCCGCGCCGGGTCTGGCGCTCGCGCTGCTGCTGGCGCTGGCCGGCGGTGCGCTGCTCAACCTCATGCCATGCGTGTTTCCGGTGCTGTCGCTCAAGGTGCTGGGCTTCGCGTCCCACGCCGCCGACCGGCGCCAGCTGCTGGCCGGCGGCCTGGCCTACACCGCGGGCGTCGTCGTGTCGTTCGTCGCCCTGGCGGCGCTGCTGCTGGCGTTGCGGGCCGGCGGCGAGCAGCTGGGGTGGGGGTTCCAGCTGCAGTCGCCGGCGTTCGTCGCCGCGCTGGCGGCGCTGTTCACGCTCATCGGCCTGAACCTCGCCGGCGTGTTCGAGGTGGGCTCGGTGCTGCCGTCGTCGTGGGCGACGGCGCGGGCGCGCCATCCGCTGCTGGACCACGCGCTCACCGGCGTGCTCGCGGTCGCCGTGGCTTCGCCCTGCACCGCGCCGTTCATGGGCGCGTCGCTCGGCGTGGCGGTGACGATGCCGGCGGCGCAGGCGCTGGCGGTGTTCGCCGCGCTCGGCCTGGGCATGGCGCTGCCGTATCTCGCGGCCAGCGCCTGGCCGGCCCTGGCGCGCGCGCTGCCGCGGCCGGGCCCGTGGATGGCGCACTTCAAGACGCTGCTGGCGTTCCCGATGTTCGCCACCGTCGTCTGGCTGGTGTGGGTGCTGGGCCAGCAGGTCGGCATCGACGGCGCGGCGGCGCTGCTCGTGCTGCTGCTGGCGCTGGCCTTCGCCGCCTGGGCCCTGGGCTCGCCGGCGCTCGGCCGTTCGGCGCGGCGCGGCTTCGGCCTGACGGCCGTGCTGCTGATGGCGGCGGCGCTGTTCTGGGCAGCGCCGGCGCTGCGCCAGGAAGCGGTGGCGTCGTCGGCGCCGGGGCAGCCGGCGGTGGCCGGTGCCGAGCGCTGGTTGCCCTGGTCGCCCGACGCCGTGCGCGAGGCCCGGGCCGCCGGCCGGCCGGTGTTCGTCGACTTCACCGCCGCGTGGTGCGTGACCTGCCAGTTCAACAAGCGCACGACGCTGGCGCGCGACGACGTCTCGGCCGCCTTCGGCGCCAAGAACGTGCTGCTGCTGCGCGCCGACTGGACGCGGCGCGACGCCGCCATCACCGCCGAGCTGACGCGGCTGGGCCGCAGCGGCGTGCCGGTGTATGCGCTGTACGCGCCCGGCTCGGAGACGCCACGGCTGCTGAGCGAGATCCTGAGCGCACGCGAGGTGCAGGACGTGCTCGCCACCCTGCCATGACCGGCCCGGGGCGCGGAACTTCGCCCCGCCGCGCCGGCTCTGTGCGATGCCGCGGTCACGGCCCCTGGAGCGCCGTCTTGCCGGCACCGTCGTCGATTCCACCCCCACTGCGGAGACCCTGGACCATGCGCACGTTGTCCCTGAAGCACACCCTCGTCGCCGGCGTTCTGGCCCTGTCGGGCTCGCTCGCGCTGGCCGCCGCCACCGTCGGCCAGCCGGCGCCGGCCTTCACCGCCACCGACACCAGCGGCAAGACGGTCTCGCTGGCCGACTTCAAGGGCAAGCACGTGGTGCTGGAGTGGGTGAACCCCGGCTGCCCCTTCGTGCAAAAGCACTACAACAGCGCCAACATGCAGGGCACGCAGCAGGACGCGCAGGCCAAAGGCGTGGTCTGGCTGGCGATCAACTCGACCGCGCCCGACGCCGGCGACTACAAGAAGCCCGCCGAGATGGCGCAATGGATGGCGCAGCAGAAGGCCGCCGCCACCGCCACGCTGATGGACAGCGACGGCAAGGTCGGCCGCGCCTACGGCGCGCGGACCACGCCGCACATGTACGTCATCGACCCGGCGGGCAAGCTCATCTACGCCGGCGGCATCGACAACAAGCCCACCGCGCGCACGTCCGACATCGCCGGCGCGACGAACCACGTGAAGGTGGCGCTGGCCGAAGCCACCGCCGGCAAGCCGGTGTCGACGCCGACGACGCAGCCCTACGGCTGCTCGATCAAGTTCGCGTCGGGGGCGTGAGCCGGGGCTGAGCGCCGCGGCGCTCAGCCTGCCGGCAGGCGCCCGTACTGCGCCGCCAGCGCCTTGAACGGCGCGGTGGGCACCGGGTGCCCGAGTTCCTCGGCCAGGATCGCGGCCACGCCATCGGCCTGGCGCGCCGCCTCGGCGGCGTCCAGGAAGAGCAGCCGGCAGCGCCGCGCGAGCACGTCCTCCACCGTCTGCGCCATCTCGTGGCGCGCGGCGAAGCGCACCATCGCTTCGCTCAGCGCGCCCTGGCCGCTTTCGGGGTCGCGCCACAGCCAGCGCTCGGCGCCGGGCAGGGCGCGCAGCACGCCGGCTTCGCTGCCGTAGAGGTGCTCGCCGGGCGGCTCGGCCAGCGGCCGGCCGGGTGCCGCCCCGACGAGCGGCAGGCGCGCCGTGACGCCACCCGGGCGCTGCGGCAGCAGGCCGCGGCGCATGGCGCGGGCCAGCACGTCCTCGGCCATGGCGCGGTAGGTCGTCCACTTGCCGCCGGTGACGGTGACCAGGCCCGAAGGCGCGATGCTCACCGTGTGCTCGCGCGAGATCGCCTTGGTCTCGCCGCCGTCCTGCACCGCCGCCGGCCGCACCAGCGGGCGCAGGCCGACCCACGCCGAGCGCACGTCGGCCGGCGACGGCGCGCGGTCGAGGTAGCGCCCGGCCTCCGAGAGGATGAAGGCCACTTCGTCGACGAACGGCACGGGTTCGCGCGGCAGATCGGTGCGCGGCGTGTCGGTCGTGCCCAGGATCGTCTTGCCCAGCCACGGCACGGCGAAGAGCACGCGGCCGTCGGCCGTCTTGGGCACGAGCATGGCGTGGTGGCCGGGCATGAAGGCGCGGTCGACGACCAGGTGCACGCCCTGGCTCGGCGCCACCATCGGCAACGCCGGTGGCGCGCCGTCGTCGCGGTCGAGCGCGCGCACCGCGTCGACCCACACGCCGGTGGCGTTGACCACGCAGCGTGCGGCCAGCGTCGCTTCGGCGCCGCTCAGCGCGCAGCGGACGTGCACGCCGCGCACCTGGCCGCGCTCGCGCACCAGGCCCGTGGCCGCAGCGTGGTTGACCACGAGCGCGCCGCGCGCCGCCGCCGTGCGGGCCAGCAGCAGCGCCAGGCGGGCGTCGTCGAACTGGCCGTCCCAGTAGCGCACGCCGCCCTGCAACGCGCCGACGCTGCCGTGGGTGCGCACGCCGGGCAGCAGTTCGCGCGTGCGGCGCGCATCCAGCCATTCGGTGCCGCCCAGGCCCTGGCGCCCGGCGAGGGCGTCGTAGGCCTTGAGGCCGACGCCGTAGAAGCCACGTTCCCACCAGCGGTACGCCGGCATCACGAAGGGCAGCCGCTGCGCGACGTGCGGCGCGTTGGCCAGCAGCGCCCCGCGCTCGTGCAGCGCCTCGCGCACCAGGCCGATGTCACCCTGCGCCAGGTAGCGCACGCCACCATGCGCCAGCTTGGTGGCGCGCGACGAGGTGCCGGCGGCGAAGTCGTGCGACTCGACGAGCACCACCGACAGCCCGCGCACCGCGGCGTCGAGCGCGACCCCGAGCCCGGTGGCGCCGCCGCCGATGATGGCCAGGTCCCACTCGCGCGGCTCGCCCAGGCGCTGCAGCAGCAGCTCGCGAGGCAGCGCCTGGCTCATCCCTTGACGAAGTTCACCGGCAGGCCGGGCACGTCCACGCGCCGCATCACCACGTGGCCGGCCAGCGGCTGCGCCGCCAGCTCGTCGGCCGGGCGCTTCTCGCGCGCCGTGGTGACGAACAGCGTGCGCAGGTCCGGCCCGCCGAAACACGGCATGGTGGGGCAGCGCACGGGCAGCGGCAGCACCTGCAGCACCTGGCCGTCGGGGGCGATGCGCAGCAGGCGCTGGCCTTCGTACATCGCCACCCAGTAGCAGCCTTCGGCGTCCATCGCCGCGCCGTCGGGGCGGCCGCCGTAGTGCGCCAGGTCCTGCCCGGGCTGGCGCGGCGCGAAGCTGGCGAACACCCGCTGGCGCGTGATGCTGCCCGTGCTGCCGTCGAAGTCGAAGGCGAAGACGCGGTGCGCCGAGGTGTCGCTCCAGTACAGCGTGCCGCCGTCGGGCGAGAACGCCAGGCCGTTGCCCACCGTGATGTCGCCGGCCATGCGCCGGATCTCGCCCTGCGCGTAGCGGTACAGCGCCGCGGCCGGGCTGCTGCGCGGGTCGTACAGCGTGCTCACCCACAGCCGGCCCTGCGGGTCGGCCTTGCCGTCGTTGAAGCGCTGCAGGTCGGGGTCGTAGGGCGGCTCGGCCAGGCGCTCGCGGCGCGGCTCGGCGGCGTGCGGGTCGAAGCTGTAGAGCCCGTCACGGAACGCCAGGAGCAGGCCGCCGCCCACGCGCGGCGCACAGCAGGCCAGCTCGGATTCGAAGCGCCAGTGGTCGTGGCGGCCGCTGTCGGGTGCCCAGCGGTTGAGCGTGCGGCCCGGGATGTCGCACCAGTACAGCACCTGCTCGTCGGGGTGCCAGAAGGGCGATTCGCCGAGCAGCGAGGCGGCGGCCGGCAGCGCGGTCCAGCCGGCGTCGCTCGCGCGCGTGGCCACGGTCATGCCGGCGCCACCTCGAGGCTCATCCAGGCGGAGAAGGTCTCGCCCGGCTGCAGCGTGCGCAGGCCGTGCGCGGCGGGGTCGGACATGTGGATGGCGTTGCTGACGTGGCTGACCGGCTCGACGCAGTAGATCGGCTTCTCGGCCGGCGTGTAGACGACCACGTGGCCCAGCGACGACGTCAGCCTGAGCGACAGCTTCTCGTCGCGGATGCGCGCCGCGCCGCGCCAGCCTTCGAAGCAGTGGTCGAAGGCGAGGTGCGCCACGTCGCCATCGATGCCACCCGGCTGCGCCACCTTGCGCGTCGGCAGGCCGCTGGGGTCGCTGTCCCAGCGGTCGGTGCATTCCACGTGCAGCCGGCTGCGCGTGCGCTTGACGAAGTACGGGTGCCAGCCCAGCCCGACGGGCTGTGCTTGATCGCCGGTGTTGGTGATCGCCAGCTCCAGGCGCAGCGCCTCGGGCGTGAGCACGGCGCGCTGGGTGACGCGGTAGGCGAAGGGCCAGTCCTCGTCCGGCGTGTGCATGTGTTCCATCTCGGCCTGCGTGGCGTCGGCCGACAGCAGCGTCCAGGGCCGCTGCCACGACACGCCGTGCAGCGAGTGCGGGCAGCCCGGGTCGAAGTTCGGCCGGGTGCGGTGGTCGTGCCCGGCCCAGCGGAAGCGCGCGTAGCCCAGGCGGTTCGAGTAGGGCACGAGCGGATAGCAGCCCGAGGCGCGCGACGTGGTCAGCGCGGCCGGGTCGTCGCTGCTGCGCAGCACCGGCAGTCCGTCGAACCAAAGGCCGCCGATCGCGCCCCCGAGGTCGGCGCGCAGCACGAGGCGCAGGGCGCCGGCGTTGAGTTCGATCGGCGAGGGGGAAGGCATGCGTGGAGGTGCGCGCGGGGCGCCGTTGAGCTGCAGGGCGATGACCCGCGATGATGCCCCAGGCCGGTGTGGCCGCCGGCCCGGCGCGCGCCTCACCAGCGCGTGCCGGGGTCGTCGAGTTCGGCCTTGAGGTAGTGCGCGCCGGCGATCGGGTTGAAGTAGTACGGCGGGATCTCCTCGAAGCCGAGCGAGGCGTAGAGGCCGCGTGCGGCCTCCATGTCGTCGAGGGTGTCAAGCAGCAGCGTCGAGTAGCCCGCCTGCGTGGCCCGGTCCATCAGCGCCTGTGCCAGCGCCCGGCCCAGGCCGAAGCGGCGGAACGCGCGGCGCACGTACAGCCGCTTCATCTCGCAGGCGTTGGCGTAGTCGACGTCAGCCAGCGGCCGCAGCGCGCCGCAGCCGGCGAGCTGGCCATCCACCAGCGCCAGCAGCAGCGCGCCGCCCGGCGCGGCGTAGTCGCCGGGCAGGGTGGCGAGCTCGGCGTCGAAGTTCTGGAAGCACAGGTCCACGCCGAGCTGGGCGGCGTATTCGCTGAACAGCGCGCGCACCGCGTGCAGCTGCTCGGGCGTCTCGGCGTCGAGCAGCTCGATGCGCGGCGCCGGTGCCGCGTCGTCGGCGTCGTCGTCAGCCACCGAGCCGCACCACCCAGGCGACGAGGCCGGCCGCCGCCAGCGCCAGCACCAGCGCCAGCATGCGCTGGCGCACTGCGTCCTGGCTGGCCGGCACGTGCGGCGGCAGCACCTTGTCGCCGGCCCACATCGCCCGCACCAGGTTGTTGCGCCTGACGAGCAGGTAGAACAGCACCGCCAGCACGTGCAGCGCGGTCAGGCCGATGACCAGCCACTGGCCCCAGCTCTTGTGCCAGCTGGTGGCCGACAGCGCGGTCTCCGTGCTGACGTAGCGGTTGAGCGGGCCGAGGTTGGCGATCTCGTCGTCGGCCACCAGCCCGGTGCCCACCTGCACCAGCAGGATCGCCAGCAGCGCGAACACCGACAGCGCGCCCAGCGGGCTGTGGCCCACGTCGAGCCACTCGTCGTGGCGCGGGCGGCCGCGCAGGTAGCGCCACACCGCGCCCGGGCCGTAGACGAAGCTGGCGAAGCGCGACCAGCGCCCACCGACGAGGCCCCACACGAGCCGGAAGGCCAGCAGGCCCAGCACCAGGTAGCCCAGGCGAAAATGCCAGACCATGTTGCCCGTCTTGGCGGTGATCACCAGGCCGATCACGGACGCGGCGAGCACCCAGTGGAACAGGCGCGTCGGCAGGTCCCAGACGCGAACCGGGATCGGGTCGTTCATCGGCTGCGGCGGCGGCAATGCGGGAGCGCCATGATGCCGCAGCCCGGCCCAGGGAAACTCCGGAGGGACGAACCCGGGCCCGGCTGCCGTATACCCTCGCAGGCGGCCATCTCCCGGCCGTTTGCCTTCGCACTCAACACCGACCGGAGTCCCCACGCATGTCGCGTCGTTTCCTCAAGGCCCTCGCCCTCGCCGCCGGCCTCGCCGCCGCGCTGCCCGCCGCAGCGCAGTTCCAGAAGCCCGAAGACGCGGTCAAGTACCGCAAGGCCGCCTTCCAGGTGATGGCCACGCACTTCGGCCGCATCGGCGCCATGGCCAACGGCCGCGTGCCCTTCAACGCGGCCGAGGCCGCGGCCAACGCCGACCTGGTGGTGGTGATGAGCAAGCTGCCGTACGCCGGCTTCGTCGAGGGCACGCACGGCAGCGGCAAGGGCGAGCCGAAGCAGACGATCTGGAGCGAGCGCGCCAAGTTCGACGCCGCCGCCAAGACGATGCAGGACGAGGTCGTCAAGCTCGCCGCCGCGGCGCGCACCAACAACCTGGACAACCTCAAGGCGGCCTTCGGCAGCGCCGCCAACAGCTGCAAGCAGTGCCACGACAGCTACCGCAATCCGTGACGCGGTGAAGGCCGGCCGCAGGCGGCCGGCCAGGTCTCGATGACGAAGCCCGCGCCTGCGGGCTTCGTGCCACCTGGGCGGCGTGGCGCGGCGCCTGGCCCCATGGGCTCAGCCCGGGCCCGCACCCGGCTCGGCGAAGCCGAGCACCACCCGGCGCGTCATCGCGGACTTCTTCTCCACCTTGGTCACGACCACGGCGCCGACCTCGGCGCTGGTGGCGACGTGCGTGCCGCCGCAGGGCTGCAGGTCGACGCCGTCGATCTCGATCACGCGCAGCCGGCCCGTGCCGCGCGGCGGCTGCACGCGCATGCTGCGCACGAGGCCGGGGTTGGCGTCGAGCTCGGCCTCGTCGATCCAGCGGTGGCGCACGCTGCGCGCCTCGGCCACCAGGCGCGCCAGGCCGTCGCTCAGCGCCGCCTTGTCAAGCGGCTCGGCGGTGTGGAAGTCGAGCCGCGCGTAACCCGCCGTGATCGAGCAGCCGTCCACCGGGTGCGGCACCAGCGCGCACAGCAGGTGCGTGGCGGTGTGGAAGCGCATGTGGGCCAGGCGGCGCCCGGCGTCGATGCGCACGGTGACCGGCGTGCCCGGGCCCAACCCGGCGAGGTCCGCGCCGGGCGCCGGCACGTGGGCGATGGCGCCGGCGCGCGTGGGGTGCTTGCGCGTGTCGGCGATGGCGATCGTGCGCCCGTCCGGCAGCACGAGCACGCCGCTGTCGCCCGCCTGCCCTCCGCCCAGCGGATAACACACGGTGCGGTCGAGCACGATGCCGGCCTCGTCGACGGCCAGCACGGTGGCCGCGGTCTCGTGCAAGGTGGCGTCGTCGCGGAACAGTTCGACGGTGGCGGGGGTGTCCATGGCGGGGAGGTTGGGCGCTGGCGTTGACGTTCTTGCGTCGTGGCGTTCGCGCGGGGCTGTGGTTCGCTAACGGCGTGGGGTGTGTGGCTGCGACCTCGCGGGACGTGGCGGGCAGGCGGCTCGGGCGCTCAGGCGGCCGAGGTCAATTCGACCTCGCCCCGCGGCGTGCGCAGCACGGCGCGCAGCGCCGGGCCGCCGTCATCCGCGAACTGCACACCACGCGGCCGCAGCACCTGGCGGGCGCGCGGCGGCACGCCGGCGAGCGTCAACGCCGTCAGCGCGACACCGCGGTCGGGCAGCGCGTCCGCGGGGTGTGTGCTGCCTTGCCACTGGATGAGCGTGGGCAGCGCGCCGCCGCACGGCAGCGTGCCGTCGTCGCGCACCAGGATCTGCCAGGCCAGCGTCCCGGCCGGCGTGTCGCGGCCGGCGGCGATGGGTTCGCCCGGCGCGATGCCGCAGTGGACGAGGCCGAAGCGGTGCATGTCGAGCATGGTCGAGCGCGCCACGACGTGGATCAGACGAGGCCCGCCGGCGAGGTCCAGCGTGTCGAGGCCGAACCAGCGCCGGCGCTGCGGCGGCGCGGCGTCGGGATCGATGGCGATGATCTCGAGATAGGCGCGCGGGAAGGCGGGGCCGGCGATGGCCAGCAGCCGGTTGTGCGTGCCCATCAGCGGGTGCTGCCCGCCCGGATCGGGCGCCACGCCCAACGTCGCCTCGCACCAGGCGGCGCCCTCGGCCAGGGTGGGCGCGGCCACCACCAGATGGTCCACCGCCACGCCGGCCACGCCGAGCGGGGCCGGCGGTGGCGCGGCGGCGTCCGGCGGCGTGTTCACAGGTCCACCTCGCCCTCGATGCAGACCGTGACGTCGCCGCCGACCCAGACCTGCCCGCCGTCGTGCTCGACGTGCACCCGGCCGGCGCGCTGCAGCACCGCACCCTGGGCGGCGACGTAGCGCGGCGGCGCGATGCCACTTTCGATGAGCCACTGCGCGACGCTGGCATTCAGGCTGCCGGTGACCGGATCTTCGTAGCCGCTGCTGCCGTTGCCGATGAGCGCGCGCACTTCGTACTGCGCGTCGTGGCCGCCCGGATGCGCGCCGACCAGGCCCAGCTTGACGTGGCCGAGCCGACCCCAGTCGGGCCGCACCGCCAGCACGCGCGCCGCATCGCGCAGCAGCACGGCGCACCAGCCCGGGCCGTTGTCCACCCACTGGTGCGAGACAACGTCGTCGCCGGCCAGGCCGAGCGCAGCGACGATGGTGTGCAGCAGCTCGGGCTCCAGCGGCCCGGTGCGGCGCCGCGGTGGCGCGGCGAAGGCCAGGCGCTCGCCGCCGTCGTGCGGGCCCCCTCGTGCGCCGCCGGCGGCAGCGCCATCGCGCGGCGTGCGCCGGATGCGCACCAGCCCCACGCCGCACTGCTGCACCACCGTGCCGGCCTCGCGCGGCTGGCCGCCGGCCGACAGCCACGCGTGGCAGCTGCCCAGCGTGGGATGGCCGGCGAAGGGCAGCTCGCCGTGCGGCGTCCAGATGCGCACGTGGTAGTCGGCCCCGGCGTCGCCGGGCGGCAGCAGGAAGGTCGTCTCCGAGAGGTTGGTCCAGCGCGCGAACGCAGCCATCGTCTCGTCCGACAGGCCCTGCGCGCCGTGCACCACGGCCAGCGGGTTGCCCTGCAGCGCCACGCGGCTGAAGACGTCGAGTTGCTGGAAGCGTCGCTTCATCGCGCGGGTTCTCCGTTTCAGGGTCGGTGTCCGGGCCGCAGCGCGGGCTGGCGTGTCAGTGCAGTTCGGCTGCCAGCACCCGGGCCAGCAGCGTCACGCCCTGGTCGATGCGCTCGGGCGGCACGGTGACGAAGCTCAGCCGCAGCGTGTTGGCGCGCGGCGCCTCGGGGAAGAAGGTGGCGCCGGGCACGAAGGCCATGCCGGCCTCCACCGCCTTGGGCAGCAGCGCCGTGGCGTCGAGGCCGCCGGGCAGTTCCACCCAGAAAAACATGCCGCCGGCCGGCGCGTTCCAGCGGCAGCCCGGCGGCATCTCGCGCGCGAGCGCCGTGGCCATGGCGTCGCGCTGCGCCTTGTAGCGCTGGCGGATCGTCGGCACGTGATCGCGCAGGAAACCCGACTTGATGACCTCGTGCACCACACGCTGGTTGAAGCCCGGCGTGTGCAGGTCGGCCGCCTGCTTGGCCTGCAGCAGCTTGGGAAACAGCGCCGGCGGCGCGATGACGTAGCCCAGGCGCAGCCCCGGCGCCAGCACCTTGGAGAACGAGCCGAGGTACACCGCGCCGCCTTGCGCGCCGACACCGGCCGCGGCCGCGAGCGGCGCTGGCGGCGGTGCGTCGAACCACAGCTCGCCGTAGGGGTTGTCCTCGACGATGGGCAGGCCGACCTCGGCCGCGGCCTGCACCAGCTGGCGCCGCCGTTCGGCGCCGACGCAGCGGCCGCTCGGGTTCTGGAAGTTGGGCAGCAGGTAGGCGAAGCGCGCGTCGTGCTGCGTCCGCGCCCGCGCCAGCGCCTCGGGCAATGGGCCCTCGTCGTCGCCGTCCACCGCGGTGAAGCGCGGCTCGTAGGGTGCGAAGGCCTGCAGCGCACCCAGGTACGTGGGCGACTCCGCCGCCACCGTGCTGCCGGGGTCGACCAGCACCTTGGCCACCAGGTCCAGCCCCTGCTGCGAGCCGGTGGTGATGAGCACCTGGCTGGCGTCGGCCTTCAGCCCGTGGCCGGCCATCTCGCCGGCGACCCACTCGCGCAGCGGGCCGTAGCCTTCGCTGGCGGCGTACTGCAGCGCCTCGCGTGCCGGCGAGCCCGGCGAGCCGTCCGTGCGCGTGTCGGCGAGCACGCGCGCCGTGGCTTCGCGCATCGCCTCGACCGGAAAGGTGTCGGCCGACGGCAGGCCGCCGGCCAGCGAGATGATGCCCGGCCGCTCGGTGATCTTGAGGATCTCGCGGATGGTGCTGGGGTTGAGTCGGTCGGCGCGGCGCGCCAGGGTCCAGGTCATGCGGGTTCTCCGGCGCGGGGCGCCGTTCCAGGGGTCGGGGATGCTGCCACGTCCGGCGCTGCGTGTTCGAGCAGCCAGCGCACGGCCGCGCCGGCGTGCAGCGCGGTGGTGTCGAACACGGGCAGCGGGCTGCACGCGGCGTCGATCAGCAACGTGATCTCGGTGCAGCCGAGGATCACGGCCTCGGCCCCTTCCGCCCGGCCGCGTTCGATGAGCGCCACGACGGCGTCGCGCGAAGTGTCGCGCACCACGCCGCGGCACAGCTCGCCGTAGATGACGCGGTGCAGGGCTGCGCGGCCCGCCGCATCGGGCACCAGCGTCGCCACGCCGTGGCGCTGCGCCAGCCGGTCGGCGACGATGCCGGCGTCTTCCATCGTGTAGCGCGTGCCCAGCAGCAGCGCGCGGCGCACGCCGCCGGCGTGCAGCGCGGCGCCGGTGGCGTCGGCGATGTGCAGCAGCGGCAGGCCGGCGATGGCCTCGATGCGCGCGGCTACCTTGTGCATGGTGTTGGTCGCCAGCAGCAGCGCGCCGGCGCCGGCCGTGCGCAAGCCCGCGCCGGCCTCGCCGAGCAGGTGCGCGGCGCGCTCCCAGTCGCCTTCGGCCTGCAGCGCGGCCACGGGCGCGAAGTCGACGCTGCGCAGCAGCACGTCGGCGCTGTGCAGGCCGCCGCGGGCCGCGGCCACGCCCTGGTTGAGCAGCCGGTAGTAGACGGCCGTCGACTCCCAGCTCATGCCGCCGAGCAGGCCCAGGATGCGCGGGCTGCCGCTGCTCATGCGGAAGCCCGCGCGCGCACCGGCATGCGCTTGCCCAGGAAGACCACGCCGACGACCGCGAGTGCGAAGACCAGCGTCGCCGCATCGAGCCGCTCGCCCAGCAGCGGCACGGCGGCCAGCAGCGCCAGGAACGGCTGCAGCAGCTGCACCTGGCTGACGCGCACCACGCCGCCCAGCGCCAGGCCGCGGTACCAGGCGAAGAAGCCGAGCCACATCGAGAACAGCGCGGCGTAGCCGAAGCCCACCCAAGCCGAGGTGCGCACCAGCTGCGGTGCCTCCGGCCAGACGAGCAGGGTGGCGGGCAGCGTGAGCGGCAGCGAGCCGACGAGCACCCAGCAGATCACCTGCTCGGCCGGCAGCGCGGCCGAGACCCGCGCCCCGGCGACGTAGCCGACCGCGCCGGCGGCCACCGCCATCAGCAGCCAGCCGTCGGCGGCGACGAGGTGGCCGCTTCCCTGCCAGGCGGCGAAGCCCAGCACCAGCGCGGCGCCGGCCACGGCGCAGGCCCAGAACCCGGCCGACGGCCGCTGGCGCACTGCCAGGGCACCGACGACCGCGGTGGCCAACGGCAGCAGCCCGGTGACGACGGCGGCGTGCATGGCCGGCACGTCGCGCAGCGCCAGGGCGATGCCGAGCGGAAAGCCCAGCACCGTGCCGGCGGCGCTGATCGCCAACGCGCCCCAGTGGCGGCGCTCGGGCCAGGGCGCGCGCACCAGCAGCAGCCAGGCGATGCCGAGCAGCCCCGCCACGGCGGCGCGGCCGGCGGTGACGAAGGCCGGCGGCAGCTGCGGCGCACTGGCGTCGCCGACGGCCAGGCGCGTCATCGGCAGGGTGAGCGCGAAGATGAGCACGCCGAGGAAGCCGAGCGCGAAGCCGCGCCGGAGGTCGGTGCCGGTGACCGGCGGCGCGGCGCTGGTCCGGCCGAGGGTTGGCTCAGGCGGTGTGGACGTTGCGGGCGGTGCGGATGGTGCGGGCGTGCGCACCGGCCGCGCGCCTGGCGCGAGCCGCGCGGTGGGGGCTGAGGTGGGCGGCGCTGTCGGCATCCGCGCCAGTCTAGTGGCCACCGGCAATACAGCAGCACTACACTTCGCCTGACAGCCGCGCGATCTGTATCGACGATGACGCCACCACAGTTCGACTCGGCTTTCGGCAGCGCCCGCGGCCACATCGACGAAGCCCCGACGGCGGAGGCGGCCCTCATCGCCGGCGCCGCCAGCGCCACGCTGGCCGAGCAGCTTGCGCAGCGCTTCGCCGAGCGCATCCAGCAGCGCCTGCTCGGCCCCGGCGCGCGGCTGCCGTCGGTGCGCGACTGCGCGCGCCGCCACGGCGTGAGCACCAGCACCGTGGTCGGTGCCTACGACCTGCTGCAGGCGCGCGGCCTGGTGCAGGCCCGGCCGCAGCGCGGCTTCTTCGTGCGCGAAGCGAGCCTGCCCGGCGCCGCCACCCGCAGCGCCGCCGCCGGCAGCGACGGTGCGGCGCCGATGGCCGCACGAACGCCGGCCACCGCGCCGGTGGACGCCACGGCACTCATCCGCAGCATGTTCCAGGCGCAGGGCGGCCTGCCCGCGCCGGGCATGGGCACGCTGCCCGAGCGCTGGCTCGACGCCGGTGTGCTGCAGCGCGCGCTGCGCCGCGTCTGCGCCGACCCCGAGCCCTGGCTGCGCTACGGCGAGCCCGCCGGTGATCCGGCGCTGCGCGCCGCGCTGTCGCGCCGCCTGGCCGACCTGGGCGTCGCCGCGGCGCCGCGCCAGATCGTCACCACGCTGGGGGCGACGCACGCGCTCGACCTCGTCGCCCGCACGCTGCTGCAGCCCGGCGACGCGGTGCTGGTCGACGAGCCCGGCTGGTCGGTCGAATACGCTCGGCTGTCGCGCCTGGGCATGCGCCTGCTGCCGGTGCCGCGCGGTGTGCACGGGCCCGACCTCGCCGTGATGGAAGCGCTGCTGCGCGAGCACCGGCCGCGGCTGTACGTCACGGTGTCGGTGCTGCACAACCCCACCGGCGCCAGCCTGTCGCCGGCCGCGGCGCACCAGGTGCTGCGCCTGGCCGAGGCGCACGACCTCTACATCGTCGAGGACGACACCTACGCCTGGATCGCCCCGCCGCACGCCACGCGCCTGGCGCAGCTGGATTCGCTGCAGCGCACGGTCTACGTCTCGGGTTTCTCCAAGATCCTGGCGCCGCAATGGCGCGTGGGCTTCGCCGCCGCGGCGCCGGCGCTGGCGGAGCGGCTGATCGACAGCAAGCTCATCGGCAACCTCACCACCCCCGGCCCGCTGGAGCGCGCCGTGGCGCTGTGCCTCGACCAGGGCGCGCTGCGCCGCCATGCCGAGCGCGTGACGGCCCGCCTGGCGCAGGCGCGCGACCGCAGCGTGCGCCTGCTGCGCGACGCCGGCTGCACGCTGGTGACCCCGCCGGCCGGGCTGTTCGGCTGGATCGACACCGGCGCCGACACCGAGGCGCTGGCGCAGACGCTGCTCGACGCCGGCTGGCTGACCGCGCCCGGCTGCCTGTTCCACGCCACGCACCGGCCGACGACGCTGATGCGCATCAACTTCGCCACCGCGCAGGACCCGCGCTTCTGGAAGGCGCTGAAGGCCGCACGCCGCGGTTGAACCGCCACGCCGGCGCAGGGCGTTGGGCCGGGCGCGGCCAGCCCGTCCGGTACGCCGCGTGCCGGATGCCGCAGCGCAGCACACATCCGGACACGTCTGAAACATGGGCGCCGTCCGGGCAGGCACGACCGGCGCGATCCAATCCGCGGCAGATGTTTCCTTCCACCGTCCCCAACGACTCGGCGCTGATGCACGTCAGCGAGTTCGAGCGTGCCTTCCGCGACGCCGACAGCACGCGCACCGACGCCGGCGCTACGCGGCTGTCGGCGCTGAACCCCTCGCTGATGCAGGACCTGCTTCGCTTCGAGCGCGAGCACCGCCCCGGCGACGGACTGGACGCGCTGGAGGTGCTGGCCGCGGCGCTGCGCCACGGGCGCAACCTGCTGGTGCACCTGCAGCTGGACTACCGCGTGGTGCCGCTGACGGTGCGGCCCATCGAACGCGCCTTGCTGGGCCCGCTGACCTTGCCGCAATTGCTGGAACTGCGCCTGCCCGACCTGCGCGTGCTGCGCGTCGAGCCCGCGCCCGAGCAGCCGAGCGAAGGGCTGCACCACGCGCCGCTCGGCCCGCTGCTGTGGGAGCTGGCGCTGCGCGGCGCGCGCGAGGCGCTGCTGCCCGAGATCGCCGGCGTCGCCGCCTACCGCGTCACGCCGGGCGCCGACCTGGCGGTGCTGCAGCTCGGCGGCTCGCTGGCCGCGGCGGTGGCCCGTCTGCGCCAGCAGGCCACGCCGCTGCGCGAGATCGCCGCCTGGCCCGGCTTCGACCGCGGCCGCGCCATGCGCCTGCTCAACGGGCTGTACCTGCAGGCGGCGCTGATGGTGACGCGCACGCACCCTAGCGCGATCAGTTAGCCCGGCGCTCGGCGCCGGGCCAACTGATCGCGCTGGCGCGCGCGCCGTCCATTGGCTCCCCCGAGCCCCCTCCAAGAGGGGGCTCCAGCACGTTCGACGGCACCCTCCAGCCTCCCTCCGGGAGGGAGGCTCCAGTCAGTTCGACGAAGGGGTTGGCTCACTCGCTGCGTGACGCGAGCAGCTCCCAGCGCTCCAGCGCCGCCATCAGCTCGCCCTCGATGGCGTCGTTGCGCGCCTGCAGCTCGGGCACGCGCTGCGGCTCGTTGACGTAGAGCTCGGCGCTGGCCAGGCGCTCGTGCAGCGCCTTCTGCTCGGCTTCCAGCGCCTCGATGCGCGCCGGCAGCTGGTCGAGCTCGCGCTGTTCCTTGTAGCTGAGCTTGGCTGGCCGGGCCGCCGCCGGTGCCGTGGGGGCGGCGGCCGGGCTGGCCGACGAAGCGGGCCGCGCGACCGCCGGCGGCGCGGCCGGCGCCACGCGCGAGCGCTCGCGCTGCAGCTTCCAGTCCTCGTAGCCGCCTTCGTATTCGCGCCACAGACCGGGCCGTCCGCCATACGCCGGGTCGCCCTCCCAGGCGATGGTGCTGGTGACCACGTTGTCCAGGAAGCGCCGGTCGTGGCTGACGAGGAACAGCGTGCCGGCGTAGTCCTGCAGCAGTTCCTCCAGCAGTTCGAGCGTGTCGATGTCGAGGTCGTTGGTGGGCTCGTCGAGCACCAGCACGTTGGCCGGCAGGGCGAACAGCCGCGCCAGCAGCAGCCGGTTGCGCTCGCCGCCCGAGAGCGTGCGCACCGGTGCGCTGGCGCGCTCGGGCGCGAACAGGAAGTCGCCCAGGTAGCTCATCACGTGCTTGCGGCCCGTGCCGAGCTCGATCCACTCGCTGCCGGGGCTGATGGTGTCGGCCAGCGTCGCATCGGGGTCGAGGCCGGCGCGCAACTGGTCGAAGTAGGCGACCGCGAGCCGCGTGCCGCGCCGCACCTGGCCCGAGGTCGGCTCCAGCTCGCCGAGGATGAGCTTGAGCAGCGTCGTCTTGCCGCTGCCGTTGGGGCCGATCAGGCCGACCTTGTCGCCGCGCAGGATGGTGGCGCCGAAGCGGTCGATCACCACCCGCTCGCTGCCGTCGGGCGCCGGAAAGCGCATCGACACGTCCTTCAGCTCGGCGACGATCTTGCCCGGCGGCAGCCCGGCGTCCAGCTCCAGGCGCACCTGGCCCAACTGCTCGCGCCGCTCGGCGCGCTGCCGGCGCAGGCGCTGCAGCCGCGCCACGCGGCCCACGCTGCGCGTGCGGCGCGCCTCCACGCCCTTGCGCACCCACACCTCTTCCTGCGCCAGCAGCTTGTCGGCGCGCGCCTGGGCCAGCGCCTCGGCCTCGAGCTCGCGCGCCTTGGTGGCCTCGAAGGCGGCGAAGCTGCCCGGGTAGCTGCGCAGCACGCCGCGGTCGAGCTCGACGATGCGCGTGGCGACGGCGTCGATGAAGGCGCGGTCGTGCGACACGAACACCAGCGCGCCGCGGCGGCCGACCAGCAGCGTCTGGAGCCACTCGATGGCGGCGATGTCGAGGTGGTTGGTCGGCTCGTCCAGCAGCAGCAGGTCGGGCGCCGCCACCAGTGCCCGTGCCAGCGCCACGCGTTTCTTCACGCCACCCGAGAGCGCGTCAACCCGGGCCGCGCCGTCCAGCGCCAGGCGCTGCAGCGCTTCGTCGACCCGCTGCTCCCAGGTCCAGCCGCCCAGCGCCTCGATGCGCGTCTGCAGCGCGTCGAGCGGGTCGTCGCCACCGTCGCCGTCGCCACCCTCGTGCGCGCCGCCGCCGGCTGCCGCGCCGGCGTGGCGCTCGAAGCGCTCGCGCAGGGCGCGGGCCTCGGCCACGCCTTCGGCCACCGACTCGAACACGCTGTGGCCGGGCTCGAATGCCGGTTCCTGCGCGACGTAGACGCGGCGCAGGCCCGACTGCAGCGACAGCAGGCCGTCGTCGGGCTTCTCCAGCCCGGCCAGGATCTTCAGCAGGCTGGACTTGCCAGCGCCGTTGCGGCCGATGAGCGCCACGCGCTCGCCCGGCTCGATGGCCAGCGCCGCGCCGTCGAGCAGCGGCACGTGGCCATAGGCGAGGTGGGCGTCGGCGAGGGTCAGCAGGGCCATGGCGCGATTGTCGGGGCGCGGCGCTGCGGCCCTTGGGCACGCCCGGCAGCAGCGGCCGGCGGCCGCCGGCGCAGGCCTGCCGCAGGTCGCTCAGAAGCGCAGGCGCACGCCGCCCATCAACGCCACGGCGGTCACCGCCTCGCCTTCGTGGCGGCGCGCGCTGGTGGCGTCGAAGCCCAGTTCGGCGCTGGCCTGTTCGCCAAGACGCACGCCGAGCGTGACGCCGGCGTATGGCCGCCAGGCGCTGTGCGACGGCTCGGCGCCGCCGCTGGTGAAGCGCGCCCGGCCGAGGCCGACGCGCGACGTGAGCTCGAAGCGGTTGCCCAGCCGTGCCGCCCAGGCCGCACCGGCGCCCAGCGTGCGGATGCGCACCGAGCGCGGCCCGCCGAACCAGCCCGAACCCGAGAAGTTGCCGCCGCCGAAGTCCATGTGCCAGGCCTCGACCGCAGCGACGCCGAAGCGCAGGCCGCCGCCCAGCTTGTAGGCCGAGCTGCGCGTGTTCTCGCACGAGAACAGGAAGCACACCTGGTCGTACGCGTTGCGCCCGCCGGCGGCGATGACGTAGGGGCCGGCGTACGGGTGGCGCGTCTCGGCCGCAGCCTCGCTGCGCGCGCCGGCGCTCTCGCCGGCCGGTGGCGCCGCGCCCGCCTGGCCCAGGGCCGACAGCGGCGCGGCGGTGGCGGCCGCCAGCAGCAAGCCGTTCAGGCGGGTGCGGGTGTCGATCATGGGGCGGCTCCTCCCGTCGCATCGTGGCGCCGGCGCCCATGCAGCGAATCCTCCAGCCGGTCGACGAACATCGCCGCCACGTCGAAGCCGGTCTGCTGCGTGATCTCGGCGAAACACGTCGGGCTGGTGACGTTGATCTCGGTGAGCGCGTCGCCGATGACGTCCAGCCCGACGAGCAGCAGGCCGCGGGCCGCCAGCACCGGGCCGAGCGTGGTGGCGATCTCACGGTCGCGCTCGGTGAGCGGCTGCGCCACGCCCTTGCCGCCGGCGGCGAGGTTGCCGCGGATCTCGCTGCCCTGCGGGATGCGCGCCAGGCTGAAGGGCACCGGCTCGCCGCCGATGACGAGCACGCGCTTGTCGCCGCGCACGATGTCGGGCAGGTACTTCTGCACCATGATCGTGGTGCTGCCGCCGCGGTTGAGCGTCTCGGTGATCGAGCCCAGGTTCAACCCGTCGGCGCCGACGCGGAAGATGCCCATGCCGCCCATGCCGTCGAGCGGCTTGCAGATGACGTCGCCGTGCTCGGCGTGGAAGGCCTTCACGTCGGCCTCGCTGCGCGTCACCAGCGTCGGCGCGATGAACTGCGGAAACTCCAGGATCGCCAGCTTCTCGGGGTGGTCGCGCAGCGCCTTCGGGCTGTTGAAGACCCGCGCGCCTTCGCGCTCGGCCTGGCCCAGCAGGTGGGTGGCGTAGAAGTACTCGGCGTCGAACGGCGGGTCCTTGCGCATCAGCACGGCGTGCGTGTCGGCGAGCGCGACGCGTTCGTGGCGCAGGGTGTCGAACCAGGCGTCGTCGTCGCCGGTGAGCGCGATCTCGCGCGCCAGCGCGCTCACGCGCTCGCCGCGTTGCCAGCGCAGGTGCTGCGGCTCGCAGGCCAGCAGGCGGTGGCCGCGGCGCGCGGCCTCGCGCATCATGGCGTAGGTGCTGTCCTTGTAGGTCTTGAACGACTCCAGCGGGTCGGCGACGAAAAGCAGGTCCACGGCGTGAGTTCCTTGGCGTGACGGTGTGGGCGCTGGGGCCGGGCCGCGACTGTGGCACAGCCTTCAGCGCCGCAGCACCAGCAGGGTGAGCGCCCCGGCCACGACGCCCCAGAAGGCCGAGCCCACGCCGCCCAGCACCACGCCGCTCAGCGTGACGAGGAAGGTGACGAGCGCCGCCTCGCGCTGGCGCTCGTCCTGCATCGCTGCGGCGAGGCCGCTGCCGATGGTGCCCAGCAGCGCGAAGCCCGCCACGGCCAGCACCAGCTCCTTCGGAAAGGCGGCGATGAGCCCGACGACGGCGCCGCCCAGCAGCCCCAGCACGATGTAGAACACGCCGGCCATGGCGCTGGCCGTCCAGCGCCTGGCCGGGTCTTCGTGCGCTTCGCGCCCCATGCAGATGGCCGCGGTGATGGCCGCCAGGTTGAGCGCATAGCCGCCGAAGGGCGCCAGCAGCAGCGTCGCCACGCCGGTGGTGGTGATGACCGGCGACACCGGCGTGGTGTAGCCCGCGGCGCGTTGCGCCGCCACGCCGGGCAGGTTCTGCGACGCCATCGTCACGACGAACAGCGGCAGCGCGATGCCCACCAGCGCCGCCAGGCTGAACGCCGGCGCCGTGAACACCGGCTCGGCCCACTGCCATTGCACCGCGCCGAGCCGCAGCCGGCCTTGCGCCGCGGCCACCGCCACGCCCACCAGCAGCACCGACGGCACGGCATAGCGCGGCCACCAGCGCCGGCCGGCGAGGTACGTGGCGAACATCGCCAGCACCAGAGGCGGCGCGCTGCGCACCGAGAGGAAGGCGTCGATGGCGAAGCGCGCCAGCACGCCGGCGAGCAACGCCGCGGCGAGGGCCTGCGGGATGCGGTCCATGACCCGCGCGAAGGCGCCGCTGGCGCCGGCGACGACGATGAGCGCACCGCACACCAGAAACGCGCCGGTGGCCTCGGCCATGCCGATGCCGCTGCCCGCCATGCCGGCGAGCAGCGCCGCACCGGGCGTCGACCAGGCGGTCAGCACGGGCTGGCGGTACCAGACGCTCAGGCCCAGCGACGTGAGCCCCATGCCCAGGCCCAGCGCCCACATCCACGACGCCGTCTGCGCCGGTGTGGCGCCGAAGGCGGCCGCGGCCTGGAAGACGATGACCACCGAACTCGTGAAGCCGACGAGCACCGCCACGAAGCCGGCCACCACCGCCGACGGGGCGAGCGGCAGGAACGACGACGAGGGTGGTGACGCGGCGGTCGGCATGCGGCCGATGCTATCGGCCGCCTTCACGGCGCGTCGGCGCGCACCGGCGCACCGGCCGCCCGAGGCCGGGCGCGTCCTGCAGCGACGGACGTCGGCGTGCCCCTACAGTCGCACCGCGCCGGCGAACACCACCGGGCCCGTCGGCAGGCCGGTGGGCGAGCCGCCCGGTGGCTCCAGGCTCACGGCCAGGGCTGCCGTGCCGCCGGCCGTCAGCGCCTCGGGCAGGCGCTCGCGCTGCAGCACGGTGGCGCCGTTGGCGGTGATCAGGCCCAGCGAACGCGGCGCGCCGCCCTGCGCCTCGGGCGGCACGGCCCACAGCTCGAGCACCCGGCCGGCCGTCACCGACACCGGCTGCAGCGTGTGCGTCACCAACGCGCGGCGGTCGCCGCTGACGCTGGCGACGATGGTGCCGGCCACCGCGGCGTCGGCGCCGGTGCCCTGCAGCACGACGATCACCGGTGGCTGTGCCGGCTGCGGCGTGGTGACGAGCACGCCGAGGGCGACGACGCCCGCCAGCGCCGTGCCCGTGAGCGCGCGCCACAGGCCCAGGCGCTGCCACCACGGCGTCGGCGCGGCGGCCGGCGCCGGCGGCCACAGCCGCGACTCGATGCGCTGCCAGATGCGCTCCGGCGGGGGCACCTCGGCCACCGCTTCGGTCAGCGGCATCAGACGCACCTGCCAGGCCTGGACGGCCAGGCGCAGCGCCGGGTGGCCGGGCAGCAGGGCCTCGAAGCGCGCGCGGGCGCGGCCGCGCAGCGTGCCGGCGACGTATTGCGCGGCGAGGGCGTCGGCGCGCAGGGGCTTGGCGTAGTCCATCAGGCGGCCCCCCGCGTGCGGCCGGCCGCGCGGCCGGCACCGTCGTGGCCGTCGCGCATGGCAGCGCGTTCGAGGCAGCCCTTGAGCGTCAGCAGCGCGCGCCGCACCCAGCTCTTCACCGTGCCGAGCGGCTCGCGCAGACGCTCCGCCACCTCGGCGTGCGACAGACCGTCGAAGAACGCCAGCGCGACGCTCTGGCGCTGCGCCGCGCTCAGGTGCTCGAGGCAGTGGCCCAGGTCGCGCCGGTCGCTGGCCTGGCCCAGCAGGTCCAGCGGGCCGGGGGCGTCGTCGGCCAGCGCCTCGTGCGGGCGCGGCGCGTCGCCGTCGTCGTCGCTTGCATCGAGGCTTTCGGTGGCCGGCTGCGCGGCGGCGCGGCGCAGGCTGTCGATGGCCCGGTTGCGGGCGATGTGCGTCAGCCAGGTCAGCGGCTGGCTGCGCGCCGCGTCGAAGCTCGCGGCCGCCTTCCAGACCGAGACGTAGATCTCCTGCAGCAGGTCCTCGGCCAGCGCCCGGTCGCGCTGGATGCGCAGCACCACGGCGAACAGGTGGCCGCTGGTGCGCTGGTACAGCGCGGCGAACGCCGCGCGGTCGCCGAGCCCGGCGCGCGCCAGCAGCTGCGACAGCTCACGGCTGCGTTCGGACCAGTCCTTCTGCGCCAGCGGCGCGCTCGCTTCCCTCATCGGGCCTCCCCCTTGACCTGAAACCTAGAATCGCGGCCATGCCGCTCGACCACGAGTTCGTCCTCACGCTCGCCTGCCGCGACACCAAGGGCATCGTGCACGCCGTGTCCGGGCTGCTGTACCAGGCCGGCTGCAACATCATCGATTCGCAGCAGTATGGCGACCTGCAGGGCGAGGACGCGACGGGCCTGTTCTTCATGCGGGTTCACTTCGAGGCCCCGCCGCACCTGGCGCAGACCTCGACGCTGAACACGCTGTTCCAGCACGCGCGCCAGCAGTTCGGCCTGCAGCTGGCGCTGCACGCGCTGGCCCGCAGGCCGCGCGTGCTGCTGATGGTCAGCCAGCACGGCCACTGTCTCAACGACCTGCTGTTCCGCTGGCAGAGCGGCTCGCTGGCGGTGGACATCCCGGCCATCGTCTCCAACCACGACACCCACGCCGGCCTGGCGCAGAGCTACGGCATCCCCTTCCACCACCTGCCGCTGGCCAGAGGCGCGAGCGACGCCGACAAGCGCGCGCAGGAGCAGCAGGTGGAAGCGCTGGTGGAGCGCGAGCGCATCGATCTCGTCGTGCTGGCGCGCTACATGCAGATCCTGAGCCCGGCGTTCTGCGACGCGCTCGCCGGCCGGGCGATCAACATCCACCACAGCTTCCTGCCCAGCTTCAAGGGCGCGCGGCCGTACTTCCAGGCGCACGCGCGCGGCGTCAAGCTCATCGGCGCCACGGCGCACTACGTGACGGCCGAGCTCGACGAAGGCCCCATCATCGAGCAGGACGTGCAGCGCGTGGACCACACGCTGTCGGCCGAGGACTTCACCGCCGTCGGCCGCGACATCGAATGCATGGTGCTGGCGCGCGCGGTGCGCTGGCACGTCGAGCACCGCGTGCTGGTCAACGGCCACAAGTGCGTGGTGTTCCGCTAACCGCCGAGACACCGCCCGAGCCCGATGCCGCGCCGCCCGCCCCCTGCTGCCGTGCTCGCCGGCAGCCCCGACGAGATCGAAGCCCGCTTCTACGAAGCGCTGCAGCAGGGCGACATCGACAAGCTGATGGCGCTGTGGGCCGACGACGACGAGATCGTCTGCGTGCATCCCGGCGGGCCGCGCGTCATCGGCACGGCGGCCATCCGTGCCAGCTTCGAGGCCATCTTCGCCAACGGCGGCATTCCCGTGCGGCCCGAGCAGGTGCACCGCATGACGCTGCTGGGCGCGGCGCTGCACCACCTGGTGGAGCGCATCACCGTGCCGGCCGAGGCCGGCGGCGCCGCGGCCACCGAAGAAGCCTGGGTCTGCGCCACCAACGTCTACGTGAAGACGGCGCTCGGCTGGCGCCTGGCGGCGCACCACGCGAGCCCCGGGCTGGCCGGCGAGGCGCCGCCGCTGGTCGACGCCCCGGCCACGCTGCACTGAGGGCGGTCGCACCGGTGGATGGCTACGTCGCCCCACGCTGGCTGCCCGGCGGCAACCTGCAGACGATCTGGGCGGCGCGGCTGTCACGCCGCCACCTCGATGCGCGCCGCGCGGCGCCCGCCACCTTCCTGCGCCAGCGCTGGGACACGCCCGACGGCGACTTCATCGACGTCGACCAGCGCCTGGTGGACGGCGCGCCGCGGCACCTGGTGCTGTTCCACGGCCTCGAAGGCAGCAGCGCCAGCGCCTACGCCCAGGCCTTCGCCGCCGTGGCGGCGCGGCGCGGCTGGAGCTACTCGGTGCCGCACTTCCGCGGTTGCTCGGGCGAGATCAACCGCCAACCGCGCGCCTACCATTCGGGTGACTTCGAAGAGGTCGGCTGGATCCTCGAGCGCCTGCGTTCCGAAAGCGCCACGCCGCTGCTGGTGGCCGGCGTGTCGCTCGGCGGCAATGCGCTGCTGCGCTGGGCCGAGGAGTCCGGCGAGCAGGCGGCGCGCACCGCCGCCGCGGTGGCCGCGATCTCGTCGCCGCTGGACCTGACGGCCGCCGGCGCGGCCATCGACCGCGGCTTCAACCGCATCGTCTACGCCGGCATGTTCCTGCGCACGATGAAGCCGCGCGCGCTGGCCAAGCTGCAGCAGTTCCCCGGCCTGTTCGACCGCCAGCGGCTGACGGCGGCACGGACGCTGCGCGAGTTCGACGACGTCTTCACCGCGCCGCTGCACGGCTACCGCGGCGTGGCCGACTACTACGCACGTGCATCGGCCAAGCCGCACCTGGCGTCGATCCGCATCCCGGCGCTGGCGCTCAACGCGCGCAACGACCCCTTCGTGCCGGCGGCCTCGCTGCCGCGCGCCGGCGAGGTGGGGCGCAACGTCACGCTGTGGCAGCCGGCGCACGGCGGGCACGTCGGCTTTCCGCACGGCCTGCCGCCGGGCCACGTGCTGGGCATGCCCGATGCCGTGGCCGACTGGCTGGCCGGCCACGTCTGAGGCCGGCGCCCCGCCCGCATCCGCCAAGCCATGGACGCCATCGTCGAAGCCGCGCTGCGCAAGTGGCCCAACGTGCCGCACTGCTACGGCTGGCTGGCGCTGGATGCGCGCGGCCAGTGGTTCATGCGCGACGAACGCATCCAGCGCGCGGGGCCGTTCCCGCAGGTCAAGGGCAGCCGCATCGAGCACCCCAAGCTGCTCGGCTTCATCGAGCGCAACTACGCCAGCGACGCGCGCGGCGCCTGGTTCTTCCAGAACGGGCCGCAGCGGGTGTACGTCGAGCTCGAGGCCACGCCGTGGGTGTGGCGAGTGCAGGACGCGCCGGGCTGGCCGATCGTCAGCCACACCGGCCGCGACGCCGTGCTCGACGCGACCTGGCTCGACGAGCACGGGCGGCTCTACGCCAGCACCGACATCGGCGTCGGCCTGGTGCACACGCTGGACATGGCGCTGGCCGCGGCCGCGGTCGACGCCGGCGCCTGGCAGCCGCAGGCGCTGGCCGCGGCCGACCTGCCGGCGCGCTTCGGCTACGTGCGCCTGCCGCTGCCGGCACCCGGCGAGAAGACCAGCAGCTGATCGCAGGCGGCGGCGCATCGTGGGGCATACGCGCCTCGCGGCCGCGCGGATGCGTCGCGCCGTGACGTCGCGCACGCCGTGCAGCACCCCAAAAGCGAAGAGGCCGCCCATGGGCGGCCTCTCGATCGTGGCTGGCGCGCGGGTCAGTTCGACGGGGCGCTGGCCGCCGCGGCGGCGGGCATCGTGGGCTCGGGGAGCTTGCCGCCGCTCTGGTTGGCCATGTAGACCACGGCCCGGGCGATCTCGAAATCGGTGAAGTCGCCGCCCGACTGCGGACCCATCGCGCCCTTGCCCTTCAGCGCCGACTGCACCAGCACGTCGAAGCCCTGCGGCAGGCGCGGCGCCCAGGCGGCGGCGTCGCCCAGCTTGGGCGCGCCGGCCGCGCCGGTGCCGTGGCAGGCGGCGCACTGGCCGGCGTAGACCACATCGCCGGCGCGTTGCGCCGCCGGGTTGGCCAGGTCGCGAACCTCGATGGTGCCCACCGGCGCGATGCGCTGTGCCACCGCCTCGGGCGTGAAGCCGTTGCTGCCGGCGCCCGGCTTGGCCTGCCAGTCGACGAAGTTGGCCAGCATGATGATGACGACCACCGGGATGACGAACGAGGCCACCACGGTCCAGATGAGCTGCTTGGGCGTCTTGATCGGCCCTTCGTGCACCTCGTGCACGTCGTCGTCGTCGTGGGCTGGATCGCTCGCTGGGCTGCTCATGAAGTCCTCGGGGTTTCGCCGGGCCAAAACCCGCAGATTATAGGGGGCGGCCCATGGCCCTCACCCGCCGGCAGGCCCTGCGCGGCGTGCGCCGGGGCCGGCCCGCTAGAATGCGCGGCTCCCCGCGAGCGACCGTGGTGAAGTGGATATCATGCAGCCCTCCGAAGGCTACGTCGCAGGTTCGATTCCTGCCGGTCGCACCACCAGCCTTCCGCCCGCGCCGATGCGGCCGCCGCTGCCGCCGTGCAGCCTGCACGCGCAAGGCGTCACCACTCCACCTGATGCCGGATGCCCGGCCCCCGACCGCGTGCCACAGTGACGGTCACGGCTGGCTACACTGCCCGGCTGGGCGTTGGGGGTGGCGTGGAAACGACGAGAACGAAGCTGCTGGCGCTGTGGTGGCGCACCCGGCAGGCGAGTCCTGACATCGTGCCGGTGCGGGCGAGCGTGGCCTTGCGGGCCGCCGCCGTGGCGCTCGTCGCCGTTGCGGGCGCCGCGTGGGCCAGCAGCGGCACCGCAGATGCACCGACACCCGCCGCCGGCGCCGCCACCACGCCGGCGACGATCAAGCTGCCGGCGCTGGAAGACCTCCAGCTCAGCGTGCCGCGGCCGGTGCGCGCTGCCACCGCCGCGCTCGGCTACGGTCGCCAGCGCCTGGCACTCGTGGTCGGAATCGGCACGCTCGGCAGCCGCAGCGTGGTCGACAGCGCGGCGCGCGACAGCCAGGCCGTCGCCGCCGCGCTGCGCAACGCCGGCTACGTGGTGATGCTGCGCGAGGACGTGACCGCGGCCGACCTGCGCGCCGCGCTGCAGGAGTTCCGCAGCCGCCTGCAGCCCGACGGGGTGGGCTTCGTCTACGCCGCCGGCCTGGGAGCGCAGGTCGACGGCCATAACCTGCTGCTGCCGCGCGACGTGGCGCTGGACGCCGGCGCCGATGCCCCGCGCGTCGCCGCCGCGCTGCGCGCCGGTGGCGTGCCGCTGGCCGAGTTCGTCGACGCGCTGCAGGGCCCGGCCGAGTCGCCGCGCCTGCTGGTGGTGGACGCGGCTTACGCCCATCCCGTGCTCGGCAAGCTGCCGGTGCTGGGCCTGGCCGAGCAACGCCTGCCCCCGGGGGTGATGGCGCTCTTCGGCCACGCGCTGGCCGGCGTGAAGGAGGTGCCTGCCGTGGCGCCGCTGCCGCTGCCGGCGCCGACCGAGCCGCAGCAGATCGCCGCCTCGGCCTTCGCCGCCACGCTCGTCAAGGCGCTGGCGACGCCGCGCATCAGCGGCCCCGAGGCCTTGCGCAGCACCCGCCGGGCGCTGGTCGATCCGCTGCAGACGTCGTCGGCGCCATGGCTTGGCGGGGACACCGATGGCCGCGAGGAGTTCGCCGAGGCGACGCTGCTCGACGGCCTGATCCCGCGCACACCCGAGGAAGTGGCCCGCGAAGGCGCACGCACCGCGGCGCGCTCAGCAGCGCGTGGCAGCCGTGCCGCCGGCGAACGTTCGGTGGCCGAAGTGCTGCAGGCGGGCGGCAACGCCAGCATCGCCTCGGGCCCTGCCGAAGAAGGCAAGGCCGCCGACCAGGCCCCGACCGAGACCGCCCGGCGCACCGTGCCGGAACCGGGCGCGCCGACAACCAGCGCGCTGGGCACCGTGGGCAGCGCCGTCGGCGCGGTGGGCACGGTGGCAGGCGTCGCGGCGACGGTCGCGGCCGGCGCCGCGGTGGTCAAGGCCGCCGAGGTCTCGGCCCAGGTGCAGGCTGCGACCACGGTGGCGTCGACCGTCACCACGCTCGCCGGCAACGCCGTCGCCCTGGCGGCGCGCGTGCTCGGCGGCGGCGAGCAGCCGGCGCGCGAGGCGGTGCAGACGGCCACCGTCGCCAGCGCGGCGCCGGCGCTGCTGCCCGCGGCGCCGCCGGCCGCCCCAGCGCCGACGCCCACGGCCGCACCCGTGGCGCCGCCGACGACTGCCGCGCCACGCCCGCAGCCGCCGGTGCGCGCCGCAGCGGGCGACCTGCCGGTGGCGCAGTTCGTCCAGGCCGCCGCGGCCGCCGCGCCGACTGTGCAACCGACCCAACCGGCGCGCGACGCCCGCACCGCGCGTTCGCCGGCCGAGGCGGCCGACGGCCGCACCCAGCGCCAGCCCGGCGGCGGCGAACGCCCGGCGTACGTGCCGCGGGTCAACGACTTCGGCTACGCCGAGGGCGACACCTTCACCTACCGCATCACCGACACCTGGAAGGGCGAGGTCACCGGCGAGTACACCCAGGCCATCGAGGAGGTGCTGGGCGACGGCCGCCTGCTCGCCAACGGCCAGCAGGTGCAGCTGGACCCGCAAGGCCGGCTGGTGCGCCGCGTGGAGCCCGACGGCAGCTTCTCGCGCTTCGAACCGCACCAGGACCTGTGGTGGAGCAACCCGCAGCGCGGCCAGAGCCGGGCGGTGAAGTTCGTCGAGCAGTTCGGCCACGGCGAACGGATCGCCGGCAGCACCGAGTACAAGGGCTCCACCAGCGTCGGCCGGCTGCGCAAGATCGAGACGCCGGCCGGCGAGTTCGAGGCCATGCCCATCGAGAGCAGCGGCTGGTGGACGCGCAAGCTGCAGGGCCCGGGCCAGCCCGAGACGGGCCAGTGGAGCCGCACCGTGTGGTACTCGCCCAAGCTCGGCCACCCGGTGGCCATCGAGATCGAGGATGCCGACCGCCTGGGCAAGCTGCTCCGGCGCGAGCGCATCGAACTGCTGCACGCCCAGGTGCAGCGCGCCGCCACGCCTTGACCGTCGGCGCGGCATGACCCACCGCCACGCCTTGACCAAGCTCGCCGGCATCGCGCTGATCGCCGTCGTCGCCTTGCTCACGGGCTGCGCCAGCCGCGGCCCGGTGCCGACCACGCCGCCGCAGCGCGACGGCCCCGGCGCCAACCCGCCGCCCGACCTGGCCAGCCGGCCCGACGCCGAGCCGCGCGTCGAGCCGTTGCGCAGCGGCGGGCCGAACAAGCCGTACGAGGTCTTCGGCCAGCGCTACGTGCCGTTGACCGGCGACGTGCCGCTGCAGGAGGCGGGCGGCGCCTCGTGGTACGGGCGCAAGTTCCACGGCCTGCCGACGGCCAGTGGCGAGCCATACGACATGTACGCCATGACGGCGGCGCACAAGACGATGCCCATCCCCAGCTACGCGCTGGTGCGCAACCCGGCCAACGGGCGCGAGGTGGTGGTGCGCGTCAACGACCGTGGGCCGTTCGTCGCCGGGCGCGTCATCGACCTGAGCTACACCGCTGCGCTCAAGCTCGACCTGCTGCGCGGCGTGGCGCCGGTGGAGGTGCGCCGGCTGACCTTCGCCGAGATCCGTGCCGGCCGGCGCGAGGGCCGCTGGCGTCGCCAGGCCGAAGCCGTGGTGACGGCCGTTGCCCCGGCCAACCCGGCCACCCCGGCCGCTGCCACCGCCGCCCCTCCGACCGGGCTGCCCGCCGACGACCCGGCGCCCGGCGAGATGCCGACGGGCACGCTGTGGCTGCAGCTGGGCGCGTTCAGCAGCCGTGAGCCGGCGCAGCAGCTGCTGCAGCGGGCGCTGTTCGAGGCCGACACCGCGGTGCAGCTGAGCCAGGACGACGCGGCCGGCGTGGTGCGCGTGCACGCCGGGCCCTTCGACAGCCGCGAGCAGGCCCAGCAGGCCGCGGCGCGGCTGCGGCGCGCACTCGGCATCGCGCCGCTGCTGGTCGAACGCCGCTAGACCCGCCTCCCCAAGCCCACGCTTGATCGGCCCGGCCTTTGCGCCGATGCTGCGCCCGCCCGCGTTCGCAAGGCGCCGGGCGGAGGAGACGCGCAGCACCATGGCCACCCCGAACCGAGCAGGCGGCGACCCGACCGCCGCCATCACCTTCGTCGTCCCCGGTCAGCCGCAGGCGGCGCGCAGCGGCGGTGCCGGGCCGCGCGGCAGCGCCGTCGTGCCGGGGCTCGCGGGCACCGTCAAGGCCTCGATCCGCATCGGCGCGCGCCGCAGCGGCGCGGGCGGCGACACGGCGCGCGTCAGCGCGGTACCGGGGCAGGACGTGGTGCTGCTGCAGATCGCCGGCGGCCCCGCGCTGGTGCTGCACCCGGAATCGGCACGCGACTTGATGCTGGCGTCGACCGGCACCACGCGCAGCGGCGCGGGCAGCGCGGCCGCCGGTGGCGACGTCGACGTGCCCGCGCAGCTGCGCTGGCGCGGCCTGGAAGACGCGGCGCCCACGCGCAGCCGCGGTGCGCTGGGCCAGGTGCTGCTGCAGGCCTTCGAGGTCGTCACCGGCGTGGCGCTGGACCGCGCCGCCGACTTCGCCGCGTCGCAGGTGGTGGCGCGCGTCGACGGCCAGGTCGAGGCCGGCGTGTATGCGCTGCAGCCGGCGCGGCTGCAGCAGCTCAAGGGCAGCGGCCACCGGCTCGACGCCGTGCCCGCGCCGGCCAACCCCGCCACCGAGCCGCTGCTGGTGCTGGTGCACGGCACGTTCGTCGACACCGTCAGCACCTTCGGCAAGCTGTGGGCGCTGCACCCGCAGCGCGTGGCCGAGCTGTTCGCGCACTACGGCGGCCGCGTCTACGCGCTGGACCACCCCACGCTCGGCGCCACGCCCATCGCCAACGCGCTGACGCTGGTGCAGGCGCTGCCGCAAGGCGCGCGGCTGCACCTGCTGACGCATTCGCGCGGCGGCCTGGTGGCCGAGGTGCTGGCGCGCGTGGCCGGGCAGGGCGGCGCACTCTCCGACGACGAGCTGGCGCACTTCGAAGGCGCCGCGCACGCCGCCCATCGGCGGGAACTGGAGCAGCTTGCCGCGCTGGTCAAGGCCAAGGGCATCCGCGTCGACCGCGTGGTGCGCGTGGCCTGCCCGGCGCGAGGCACGCTGCTGGCGAGCAAGCGGCTCGACGCCTACGTCTCGGTGCTGAAGTGGGGCATCGAGCTGGCGGGCGTGCCGGTGCTGCCGACGCTGGTGGAGTTCCTGGGCGAAGTGGCGCGCCGCCGTGCCGAACCCGAGGCGCTGCCCGGCCTGGCGGCGATGATCGCCGACAGCCCGCTGCTCGACTGGCTCAACGGCGCCGAGGAGCCGATCGCCGGCGAGCTGCGGGTGATCGCCGGCGACCTGCAGGGCGACAGCGTCATGGGCTTCGTCAAGACGCTGCTGGCCGACGCCTACTACTGGACCGACAACGACATCGTCGTGCAGACGCGCAGCATGTACGGCGGCGCGCCGCGCGTCGGCGGCGCCAGCTTCCTGCTCGACCAGGGCGGCAAGAGCACGCACTTCAACTACTTCGCCAACGAGCGCACGGCGGCGGCGGCGTGTAGCGCGCTGGTGCAGCCGCAGCCGGCGGGCTTCCGGCCGATCGGCCCGCTGTCGTGGGCCGGGCAGGACGCCGGTGGCCTGCGGGCACGGCGCGGGCCGGGCGACGGCGTGGCGCCGCGCGACAAGCCGGCGGTGTTCGTGCTGCCCGGCATCCTGGGCAGCCACCTCAAGGCGGGCGACCGCCGCATCTGGCTGAGCCTGCGCCTCATCGGCGGCCTCGACAAGCTGGCCTACCGGCCCGATGGTGCCGACAACGTCGTCGCCGACGGGCCCATCGGCCTGATCTACGACGACCTCATCGAGCACCTGGAGGCGACGCACGAGGTCATCCCCTTCGCCTTCGACTGGCGCCGGCCGATCGAAGAGGAAGCGCAGCGCCTGGCCGACGCCGTGGAGGCGGCGCTCGACGCGCGCAACGGCAACGGCCTGCCGGTGCGGCTGATCGCGCACAGCATGGGCGGCGTGGTGGCGCGCACGATGCAGCTCGAGCGGCCGCGCACCTGGGCCCGGCTGATGCAGCGCGAAGGCGCGCGCCTGCTGATGCTGGGCACGCCCAACGGCGGCTCGTGGGCGCCGATGCAGGTGCTGTCGGGCGACGACACCTTCGGCAACGCGCTCGCCGCCTTCGGCAGCCCGCTGCGCGACCGGCGCGCGCGCCAGGTGATGGCCGCCATGCCCGGCTTCATCCAGCTGCAGGCGGCGCTGCTCGATTCGGCGCTCGGCCTGGCCCAGGCCGAGACCTGGCGCCGCATCGCCGAGGAGGACCTGAAGCGCGTCCAGGAGGCGAACTGGTGGCACCGCAGCGCCGGCGAGGCCGGCCAGGCGGCCTACGAATGGGGTCTGCCGCCGCAGGACGTGCTGGACCGCGCCGTGGCGCTGCGCCAGCGCCTGGATGCGCAGCGCGACCACGACCTGCCGGCGTTCGCCTCGCGCCTGCTGCTGGTGGTGGGCCGCGCCGCCTTCACGCCCGACGGCTTCGAGTGGGGCAGCGACGGCTTCGTCTACCTGGACGTGAAGGATTCGGCCGGCTGGGGCGGCGACGGCCGCGTGCCGCTGACGTCGGCGCTGCTGCCGGGCGTGCGCACCTGGACGCTCGATTGCGAGCACGGCACCCTGCCCGACAAGGCCAGCGCCTTCGAGGCCTTCACCGAGCTGCTGGTCAAGGGCGACACCGCCAAGCTGGCGCGGCTGCCGGCGCCGGGCGCCGCACGCAGCCGCGGCGGCGCCGCCGCGGTGGCCACCGAGCCAGTGCGCGTGCGCAGCCGGCCCTCGCGCGCGCGGCCCATGCCGCTGCCGGCCGAAAGCCAGCGCACAGTCTTCGCCACCGGTCGCCTGGCGCTGCCCGACGACAGCGGCGGCGCCGCGGGCGGCGCGGCGCTGCGCGTCACCGTGCTCAACGGCAACCTCAGCTTCGTCGCCCAGCCGCTGATGCTGGGCCACACGCGCTCGCTGGCGCTCACCGGAACCGAGGCCGTGATCGACAAGCTGCTGGGCGGCGCCATGAAGGCCAGCCTCGACGCCGGCCTGTACCCTGACGCGCCCGGTTCGCACCAGGTCTTCGTCAACGCCACCTTCGACCCGCTCAACCCCTGGCGCGCGCCGCAGCCGCAGAGCGCCATCGTCGTGGGCCTGGGCGAGGAGGGCAAGCTCACCGAGCAGCAGCTGGCGCACACCGTGCGCCAGGGCGTGATCGCCTGGGCGCAGCGCGTGGCCGAGCGGACCGAAGGCGCGCCCGCGACGATCGAGCTGGCCGCCACGTTGATGGGCAGCGGCGGCGTCGGCATGAATGCCAGCAACTCGGCACGCGCCATCGCCCAGGGCGTGCGCGAGGCCAACGACCGGCTGCAGGGCCGCGGCTGGCCGCTGGTGGCCGAGCTGGTGCTGGTGGAGCTGTACCTCGAACGCGCGTCCGACGCCTGGCACGGCCTGCAGGTGCTGGCCACTGCCGCGCCCGGGCGCTTCGAGGTGGCGCCCACCATCGCCAGCGGGGTCGGCCCGCTGCGGCGCCAGGTGGACAGCGGCTACCGCGGCGCCGACTACGACTTCATCGCCGCCACCAGCCCGAGCGAGGACACGATCGCCTTCGCGCTCGACACCAAGCGCGCGCGAACCGAGGTGCGCGCGCAGAGCACGCAGGGCCGGTTGCTGCGCGACCTGGTGGCGCGCGCCAGCACCGCGGCCAGCCAGGACGCACGCTTGGGCCACACGCTGTTCCAGCTGCTGGTGCCGCCCGAGGTGGAGCCGTTCCTCGCCGGCACCAGCCGCATGCTCATCGAGCTGGACGACCGCACCGCCGTCATCCCGTGGGAGCTGCTCGACACGCGCGGCGCGCACGACGACGACGCCAGCCGCAGCGACCACCGGCCGTGGGCCATCCGCACCCAGCTGCTGCGCAAGCTGCGCCAGGAAACCTTCCGCGCCCAGGTGCAGGACGCGAGCAGCGACGACGCCGTGCTCGTCATCGGCGAGCCGCTCGCCGACAGCGCCGTCTACCCGCCGCTGCCCGGCGCGCGCGCCGAGGCGCTGGCCGTCATCGGCGCGCTGCAGGGCCCGGGCGGCATCGGCCCCGAGCGCGTCACCGCGCTGGTCGACGACAACGATGCGGCCAGCGTCATCAACGCGCTGTTCGAGCGCCGCTACCGCATCGTGCACGTGGCGGCGCACGGCGAACCGGTGACGCGCGACCCGGCCACGGGCAGGCTGCTGCACAAGGGCGGCGTCGTGCTCAGCGACGGCACCTTCCTCGGCAGCGACGAGATCAAGAGCATGCGCACCGTGCCCGAGCTGGTGTTCGTCAACTGCTGCCACCTGGCGGCGCGCGACGCCAGCACGGCGCTGGCCGGGCCTCAGTTCAACCGCGCCGAGTTCGCCTGGGGGCTGGCCGATTCGCTGATCGAGATCGGCGTGCGCTGCGTCGTCGCCGCCGGCTGGGCCGTCGACGACCGGCCGGCCGAGGTCTTCGCCACCACCTTCTACCGCGAGATCCTCGACCGCAAGCCCTTCATCAGCGCCGTCGCCGCGGCGCGCGAGGCGGCCTGGAACGAGGACCGCGGCAGCAACACCTGGGCCGCCTACCAGGCCTACGGCGACCCGAACTGGACCTACCGCCGCGCCGGTGGCGAGGCCGCCAGCGCGCCGATCGCGCCGCGCGAGGAGTTCGAGGGCGTGTCGTCGCCGCTGGGGCTGACGCTGGCGCTGGAGGAGGTGGCGGTGCGCTCGAAGTGGATGCGCGCCGACCCGGCGGCGCAGCTGGAGAAGATCCGCCACCTGGAAGCGCGCTTCGGCGCGCTGTGGGGTGGCATGGGCGCGGTGGCCGAAGCCTTCGGCGTGGCCTGCGCCGAAGCCGGCGACGCCGACGCGGCCGTGGCCTGGTTCGAACGCGCGCTCGCCGCCGGCGACGCCAGCGCCCAGGTCAAGGCCTTCGAGATGCTGGCCAACCAGCGTGCGCGCCGCGCCTGGGCGCGCGTGCAGGACGGCAAGGCCAGCGCCGCGGTGCTCGACGCCTCGCGGCGCGAGATCCGCCGGTCCATCGACGAGCTGAGCGTGCTGGCCGGCCTGCAGGCCACGGTGGAGCGCGCCAGCCTCGTCGGCTCGGCGTGGAAGCGCCTGGCGCTGGTGGAGCAGCGCGCGGGCGACGCGCAGGCCGAGCGGCGCGCGCTGCAGACCGCGGCCGAGTCCTACGCCGAGGCCGAGGCGCTGGCCCACGCCCAGCAGAACCCGGATGCCTTCTACCCGGCGCTCAACCGCATGGCGCTGGAGCTGGTGCTGCACGCCGGCGACGCCGCCTGGCCGGGCATCGCGCCCGACGCCGTCGCCGCGGCGCGCCGCAGCCTGATGACCCGGGCCGAGTGCAACCCGGACTTCTGGTGCTTCGTCGGCCAGCTCGAACTCGATCTGTTCGAGGCCGTCGCCGGCCGCCGCCTGGCCGAGGTGGCGACGGCGCTCGACGCGGCGCTGGCCGAGCTGCACGGCCGCGTCGGCGCGCGCAGCTACTGGAGCTCCGTCGCCGACCAGGCGCAGCTGGTGCTCAACCCGTACCTCGACACGGCGCGCGGGCCCGAGCGAGCGGCGGCGCAGGCGCTGCTGGGCCAGCTGGTGGGCTACGCCACGCGCTGACGTGTCGACGTCGTGGCCTGCGCGCGAGCCGTCGGGCCTTCAACGCCCGCCGGTCACGTCGAGCACCGCGCCGGTGGCGTAGCTGGCGGCGTCCGAGAGCAGCCAGACGATGGCCTGCGCCACCTCGTCGGCACTGCCCGGGCGCTGCATCGGGATCACCGGCGCCAGGCGGCGCGCGCGGTCGGGCTGGCCGCCCGAGGCGTGGATCTCGGTGTCGATGATGCCGGGGCGCACGGCGTTCACCCGCACACCCTCGGCCGCCACCTCGCGGCCCAGGCCGAGCGTGAACACGTCGACGGCGCCCTTGCTGGCGGCGTAGTCGACGTACTGCGCCGGCGAGCCCAGGGTGGAGGCCACCGACGACACGTTGACGATGGCGCCGCCGCCGCCGCCGTGCGCCGTGCTCATGCGCCGCACCGCTTCGCGTGCGCACCAGATCGTGCCGAAGACGTTGATGGCGAACATGCGCGTGATGCGCGCGCCGCTCATCTGGTCGACGCGCGCCGCGGCGTCGACGACGCCGGCGTTGTTGACGAGACCGGCCAGCGGCGCCCAGCCGTCCTCGCGCACCAGGCGGTCGAGCGTGGCGTACATCGCCATCACCTGGGCCTCGTCGCCGACGTCGGCGCGCAGCGTCGCGGCGCGCCGGCCGGCGGCGCGCACCTGCTCGGCGACGCCGTCGGCGGCGGCTTCGTCGCGGGCGTAGTTGACGATCACGTCCCAGCCGCGCGCGGCGGCCAGGCGGGCGGTGGCTGCGCCGATGCCACGGCCGGCGCCGGTGACGAGCAGGGTGCGTGGGTTCATCCACCGATGTTAGGGCGTGCGCCCCTGGGCTACAGTGGCCGCAGGAGACACAACACACCATGCAACGACGCCACCTGCTCACCCACGCCACCGCCGGCGCTGCGCTGCTCGCCGCCCCCACGCTGCTGCGCGCCCAGGCCATCGAGAAGCCCAAGACCACCATCGCGGTCGGCGGCAAGAACCTGCTGTACTACCTGCCGCTGACCATCGCCGAGCAGCGCGGCTACTTCAAGGCCGAGGGGCTGGACGTCACCATCGTCGATTTCGCCGGCGGCGCGCGCGCCCTGCAGGCGGTGGTGGGCGGCAGCGCCGACGTCGTCAGCGGCGCGTTCGAGCACACCGTGAACATGCAGCACAAGGGCCAGCGCATGCGCGCCTTCGTGCTGCAGGGCCGGGCGCCGCAGATCGTGCTGGGCGTCAACCCCAAGACGATGCCGCAGTACAAGGCCGTGGCCGACCTGAAGGGCAAGAAGATCGGCGTCACCGCGCCGGGCTCGTCGACCAACGTGATGGTCAACTTCATCCTCGCCAAGGCGGGGCTGAAGCCATCGGACGTGTCGATCATCGGCGTCGGCGCCGCCAACGGCGCGGTCGCGGCGATGCGCGCCGGGCAGATCGACGCCATCAGCAACCTCGACCCGGTGATCACGCTGCTGCAGCGATCGGGCGACCTGAAGATCGTCAGCGACACCCGGCTCGTGGCCGAGAGCGAGCGCGTCTTCGGCGGGCCGATGCCGGCGGCGTGCCTCTATGCGCCGCAGGCCTTCATCGACCGCAACCCGAACACCACGCAGGCGCTGGCCAACGCCATCGTGCGCGCCGACAAGTGGATCCAGGCCGCCGGGCCGCGCGAGATCATCGAGGCCGTGCCCGAGAGCTTCCTGCTCGGCGACCGCGCGGTGTACATCGACGCCTTCCTCGCCGCCAAGGGCGCGCTGTCGCCCGATGGCCTGTTCCCCGAGAAGGGCCCGGAGACGGCGTTCCGCGCGCTGGCGTCGATCGACAAGGAGATCGCCGACGCCAAGCTCGACCTGGCGGCGGTGTACACCAACGAGTTCGCGCGCAAGGCCAACGCGAAGTACCCGAAGGGCTGAGCGTGGGCGAGCGAGCGCGCCAACCCTCCGGTGCGCGCCGGCGACCGCGGGCCGCCACCGGCACTGGCTGCACGAGCGGCCCCGGGCGCACCGGCTGCACGAGGCGCAAGACGTCATGACGGGCCCGCAGATCATCGTCCTGGCGACGCCGGTCTTTCTGGCGCTGATCGCCGTCGAGTTCATCGTCGGCTGGCGCCGCGGGCGCAACACCTACCGCCTCAACGATGCCCTCAACAGCATCGGCCTGGGCGTGATGAGCCAGGTGACGGGCCTGTACGGCCGGCTGCTGCGCATCGGCCTGTACACCCTGGCCTTCGAACATCTGGCGCTGTGGCGGCTGCCGGCGGATGCGCTCTGGACCTGGGCCTTCGCGCTCATCGCCTACGACTTCTGCTACTACTGGCTGCACCGCGCCGGCCACCGCGTGGCGGTGCTGTGGGCGGCGCACGCGGTGCACCACCAGAGCGAGGACTACAACCTCAGCACCGCGCTGCGCCAGACGAGCAGCGGCTTCCTGCTCGGCTGGGTGTTCTACCTGCCGCTGGCGGTGCTGGGCGTGCCGCCGCTGGTGTTCGGCATCGTCGCGCTCATCGACCTGCTGTACCAGTACTGGGTGCACACGCAGCAGATCGGCAAGCTGGGCTGGTTCGACCGCTGGTTCTGCAGCCCCAGCAACCACCGCGTGCACCACGCGGTGAACGACCGCTACCTCGACAAGAACTACGGCGGCATCCTCATCGTGTGGGACCGCCTCTTCGGCACCTTCGTCGAGGAAGACGACCGCGAGCCCATCGTCTACGGCACCCGCGCGCCGCTGCGCAGCTGGAACCCGGTGTGGGCCAACCTGCAGGTCTACCGCGACCTGTGCACGGACAGCTGGCACGCCCGGTCGTGGGCCGACAAGCTGCGCGTTTGGCTGAAGCCGCCCGGCTGGCGGCCGGCCGACGTGGCGGCGCGGCATCCGAAGCCGGCCTTCGACCTCGCCCGCGTCGAACGCTACGACCCGGTGGTGGGGCGCGGCGCCAACGTTGCAGCGCTGGGGCTGTTCCTCGTCGTGCTGGGCGCGACGACGGCGCTGCTGTGGAACGCGCACGTGCTCGACGCCGCGACGCAGGCCGCCGGCGTCGCCGGCATCGTCGTGCTGCTGTGGCTGATCGGCGCGCTCACCACGCCGCGCCTGCGCCGCGCACCGCGCACGGCGGCGGCATGACGGTGGTGGTCGCCCGCATGCTGTCATGACGATCGCCACCGCCTCCCCGGCCGCGCAGCCGCAACCCCTGCCCGCGACGGCGGTTGCGGCCGGTGCCGCGCCGGCGCTGTCGCTCAGCGGCGTCTCCTGCACCTTCGTCGACAAGCACGACCCGGCGCAGCGCTACACCGCCGTGCGCGACGTCACGCTCACCGTCGGCGCCGGCGAGTTCGTCTCGGTCGTCGGGCCCACGGGCTGCGGCAAGAGCACGCTGCTCAACGTGGCCGCCGGTCTGCTGGCGCCGAGCACGGGCGAGGTCCGCGTCTTCGGCGAGCCGCTCACCGGCATCAACGGCCGCGCCGGCTACATGTTCCAGGCCGACAGCCTGATGCCCTGGCGCACCGCGCTCGGCAACGTCATGGCTGGGCTGGAATTCCGCGGCGTGGCCGACGCCCGGGCGCTCGCCGAGGACTGGCTGCGCCGCGTCGGCCTGGGCGGCTTCGGCGACCGCTACCCGCACCAGCTGTCGGGCGGCATGCGCAAGCGCACGTCGCTCGCCCAGACGCTGGCGCTGGACCCCGACATCATCCTCATGGACGAGCCGTTCTCGGCGCTCGACATCCAGACGCGGCAGCTGATGGAAAACGAGGTGCTGGAGCTGTGGGCCGGCACGTCCAGCGCCGCGCCGCCCGGGCGCACGCCAGCCGCGACGGCCGCTGCCGGTGCGGGTGCACCGGCAGCGCCGCGCGGCCGCAAGGCGGTGCTGTTCATCACGCACGACCTGGACGAAGCCATCGCCATGAGCGACCGCGTGGTCGTGCTCTCGGCCGGCCCGGGCAGCCGGCCCATCGGCGAGTTCACGATCGACCTGCCGCGGCCGCGCAACGTGGCCGAGGTCAAGACCGACCCGCGCTTCATCGAACTGCACGCCGCCGTGTGGGCGGTGCTGCGCGACGAGGTGCTGGCCGGCTACGCCCAGCAGCTGCGCGCCGGCGCGGCCTGAAGGCGGTTCGCGGGGCGTTCGCGGCCCGCCTGGGGGCCGGCGATGGCTCCACCGCTGGCTCTTTTCGGTCGATGTGCGCCGGGGCGCCGCTCGCGAGACTGCCGTGCATGGCGCTGCACATCCGACGGCGCCGCGACCGGTCCCCGGTCGCCGCCCGACCGGCCTGCGCGGCGCCACCGGTCCGGGCGCCAAGGCCCGGCGCCCTCCAGGAGACCTTCGTGAGCCCCCACCAGCCGCTGCCCCAACCCCTTCCCGAGCCCATCGCCCGCGACACCTGGCTCATCCCCAACTTGGCCGCCGGCCCCGACGGCCTGTGCCTGCCGGTCAACTCGATGCTCATCCGCGGCCGCGAGCCGGTGATCGTCGACACCGGTGCGCCCATCCACCGCGCACGCTGGCTGGAGCAGGTGTTCTCGCTGGTCGAGCCCGAGGACGTGCGCTGGATCTTCCTCTCGCACGACGACGGCGACCACACCGGTGCGCTGCTCGACGTGCTGGAGCGCTGCCCGCGCGCCATGCTGGTGACCAACTGGTTCAGCTGGGAACGCCTGGGGCTGGAGAAGCCGGCGCTGCCGCTGCAGCGCATGCGCTGGCTCGAGCCGGGCGACACGCTCGACGTCGGCGACCGCACGCTGCACCTGTTCCGCCCGCCGGTGTTCGACGGGCCCACCACGCGCGGCCTGCTCGACGGGCGCACCGGCGTGATGTGGGCCGCCGACAGCTTCGCCTGCCTGGTGCCGCACGGCACGCTGGACGCGGCGGAGATGCACGCCGACGAGCTCGCCGGCATGAACGAGCTCAACAGCTTTGTCTCGCCCTGGCTCGCCTGGGCCGACCGCGGCGTGTTCGGCCGCCACGTCGACGCGGTGGCGGCGCTGGGTGCGCGCACCGTCGCCTCGGCGCACGGCCCGGTGCTGCGCGGCACGCGGCTCGACGACGCCTTCGCCCGCCTGCGCGCGCTGGCCGGCGCGCCGCCGGCGGTCTCGCCCGGGCAGGCGCTGCTGGACACGCTGGTGCAGCAGCTGCTGGCGGCCGAGCCGCCGGTGCAGGTGCCGGGCGAACCGGTGGTCGAGGCCGCGCTCGCCTGATCGACCGCGGCGGCCGGCGTGCCGGGCCTGGGCGGCAGGCACGCCGGCCGGGCCTGCGCGCACGCGCCCGGCGCGCGGCCGGCGCTGGCTTAGCATGCCGCCATGCTGGTTGCGACGCGCGTGCGATGACCCGCCGGACGCCCGGCCTGCTGCGGCTGCGCCTGTACCAGGCCGCGCTGCTGCTGGCGGTGTTCTTCTTCTGGTGGCTGCTCACCACGCCGGGGCTGGTGCCGCCGTTCATGTTCGACAACGACCGCCAGGCGGCGTTCTTCTTCGGCGAGCCGCTCAAAGTGCTGTCGCGCATCTGGAGCTGGTTCTTCGTCCAGGCCGACATCTACCAGCACCTGATGGTGACGCTGATCGAGACGCTGCTGGCCTTCGGCATCGGCTCGGTGCTGGGCCTGGGCGCCGGGCTGTGGCTGGCGCTGCAGCCGATGGCCAGCGCCATCCTCGAGCCCTACGTGAAGGCGCTGAACTCGATGCCGCGCATCATCCTGGCGCCGATCTTCGCGGTGTGGTTCGGGCTGGGCATCGGCAGCAAGGTCGCTTTAGGCGTCACGCTGGTGTTCTTCATCGTCTTCTTCAACGTCTACCAGGGTGTGAAGGAAGTGAGCCCGGTGGTGCTGGCCAACGCCCGCATGCTCGGCGCCAACCGCCAGCAGCTGCTGCGCCACGTCTACCTGCCCAGCGCCACCAGCTGGGTGTTCTCCAGCCTGCACACCAGCGTGGGGCTGGCCTTCGTCGGCGCCGTGGTGGGCGAGTACCTGGGGTCGTCGCAGGGCGTGGGCTACCTCATCCTGCAGGCCGAGGGCGCCTTCGACATCAACACCGTCATGGCCGGCATCCTGGTGCTGACCGCGTTCGCGCTGGTGCTCGACGCGCTCGTCGGCCAGGTCGAACGCCGGCTGATGAAGTGGCAGCCGCGCGCCGGCGAGACCGAAAAGCTGTAGGGGACCGCATGGCCAAGGACGTCGCCTCGATGGAGGACAGCAACCGCTCGGCCAACCCGAGCATCCACGAGGTGAGCGATCCGGCACGGCGCATCGTGCTGCGCGGCGGCCTGGGCGTGTCGCTCGCCGGGCTGCTCGCCGGCTGCGCGACGCCGGCGCCGGCCGACAAGCCGGTGACGCCGCAGCCCGCGCCGCTGGGTTTCAAGGCCGTGGCGCCGTCCACCGCCGACCGCGTGACCGTGCCCGACGGCTACGTCGCCCAGGTGCTGGCGCCCTGGGGCGAGCCGGTGGGCATCGCCGGCCAGCCCAGCCCCGAGTTCCGCTTCGACGCCGGCAACACCGCCGCCGAGCAGGCGCTGCAGATGGGCATGCACCACGACGGCATCCACTACTACCCGCTGGGCGGCGCCGACCGGTCGGACCGCGGCCTGCTGTGCCTGAACCAGGAGTACGTCGACGACGCGCTGCTGCACCCCGACGCGCAGAAGACGTGGACGCCCGAGAAGGTGCTGAAGAGCCAGAACGCCCACGGCATCACCGTCATCGAGATCGAGCGCGGCGCCGACGCCAGCTGGCGCCTGGTGCGCCCCTCGCGCCACGCGCGCCGCATCACGGCGCACACGCCCTTCGCCATCGGCGGGCCGGCCGCCGGCCACGTGCTGATGCGCACCGCGGCCGACCCGCAGGGCCGCACCGTGCTGGGCACCATCAACAACTGCGCCAGCGGCAAGACGCCGTGGGGCACGTACCTCTCGGGCGAGGAGAACTGGGCCAACTACTTCACCGCCGCCGACACGCCCACCGCGCACGAGCGGCGCTGGGGCATCCGCGCCGCGACGTGGTACCGCTGGCCCGAGCACGATCCGCGCTTCGACACCGTGCGCAACCCCAACGAGCCGAACCGCTTCGGCTGGGTGGTCGAGGTCGATCCGATGGACCCGGCAAGCACGCCGGTCAAGCGCACGGCGCTCGGCCGCGCGGCGCACGAAGGCGCCTGGGTGGCCGTGGCGCGCGACGGCCGCGCCGTGGTCTACAGCGGCGAGGACGCACGCTTCGAGTACCTGTACAAGTTCGTCAGCCGCGACAGGATCCAGCCCGCCGGCGGCGGCAGGACCGCGGCGCAGGCCAACGCCACGCTGCTCGACCACGGCACGCTGTATGTGGCGCGTTTCGAAGCCGACGGCACCGGGCGCTGGCTGCCCATGGTGCACGGCACCGGCCCGCTGACCGCCGCCAACGGCTTCGCCGACCAGGGCGAGGTGGTGATCAAGGCGCGCCAGGCCGCCGACCTGCTGGGTGCGACGAAGATGGACCGTCCGGAGTGGGTGGCCATCGACGAGCGCACGCGCTGGGTGTACTGCACCCTCACCAACAACAGCCAGCGTGGCGCACCGGGCCAGCCGGGCGTGGACGCGGCCAACCCGCGCGCCAACAACACCATGGGCCACATCATCCGCTGGCGCGAGCGCGGCGACTTCAGCGGCGACGGCTTCGACTGGAACCACCTCGTGCTGGCCGGCGACCCGGCCAACGCCCGCGCCGAGGCGCGCGGCAACGTCAAGGGCGACGTCTTCGCCGGCCCCGACACGATCGCCTTCGACGCCCGCGGCGTGCTGTGGATCGGCACCGACATGCCGGTGGGCACGGCCGAGACGTCCCGCATGGGCCACAACCAGCTGCTGGCCTGCGACCCGGCCACCGGCGAGGTGCGGCGCTTCCTCACCGCGCCGGCCGGCGCCGAGATCACCGGCTGCACCTTCACGCCCGACGGCCGCACGATGTTCGTCAACGTGCAGCACCCGGGCAGCGGCCTGAAGCGCGACGGCACCGACAACCCGCGGCGCATCTCCAACTGGCCGGACAACCGGCCCGACGGCCGGCCGCGCAGCGCCACGCTGGCGATCCGGCGGCTGGACGGCGGCGTGATCGGCGCCTGACGGGCGGTTGCCGCGCGGCTTGCGGCCGCTGCCCGGCTAGCGGCCGCTTGCCCGGCGGCGCGTGATCGCGCCCACGCCGGCCAGCCCGGCGAGCATCATCGCCCACGTCCCGGGCTCGGGGATCGGCGGCGCGTTGTCCGGCAGGGTGAACTGGAACGGCGACACCTGCCCGGTGATCACCGCGCCCGGCGTGCGACCGACGTCGCGGATGCGGCACGACTGGCCGGGCGCCAGCCCGGTGCACGAGAACGTGCCCGGCTGCAGGAACGCCGAGAAGCCGATCGAGTTGGAGAACGGCGTGTCCGGAAAGATGCCGGTGAACGAGCCGCCGCTGCTGGGCATGATCGTCAGCCGCAGAAAGGTGCCGCCCATGTCGTGGAGGAACACCGAGTCGCTGTTGCCGTTGCTGGCGCGGGCGATGATCGGCGTCGGCCCGTTTCCGGCGTACGAGAACGACAGCTCGAAGGTCCCGGTCGAGCCGGGTGCGTTGGAGCTGTCGATGTCCTCGACGTAGCTGCCGGTGAGCGAGCAGTTGGTGTTGCTGCCGTCGAAGCTGCAGCTGCCCAGCGTGTAGCGGCCGCTGCCGATGGTGTTGGCCGGCGGGTTGACCGCGCCCAGCCCTTCGTAGGTGATGCCGCCGACGGTGGCGGTGGAGGTGCCCTTGATCGCCGCCAGCGCGCCGGTTGCCGGCAGCGTGCAGATCAAGGCCGCGATCGCCACGCGCGCTGCGCGCCTGGCCCTGGCCGTGGTGCCCTTCATCAGCCGCTCCTTCCTGTGCGGTGGATCGATGCGTCCATGATCCACGGCACCGTTACGCCATCATTAGCGGCGGCGGCCCCGAACCCCCGCGGACACGGGTCAGCCGGCCGCGACGCAGAGCCGGTTGCGGCCGGTGCGCTTGGCGCGGTAGAGCGCCTCGTCGGCGCGCAGCAGCAGCGTCTGCAGCGCATACGGCGGTGCGCCGGCCAGGCCGATGCTGATGGTCACCGGCCAGGCGGGTCCGCCGAGCGCGGCCCAGGGGTGGGCGGCGACGCGCTCGCGCAGCCGCTCGCACACCTCGACTGCGGTGTCGGCGTCCATGCCCGGCAGCAGCACGACGAACTCCTCGCCGCCGTGGCGCGCCACGACGTCGCCGGCGCGCATGTTCTCGCGCAGCAGCGCGGCCATCGCCACGAGCACGCGGTCGCCGGCGGCGTGGCCGTGCTGGTCGTTGATCGCCTTGAAGTGGTCGATGTCGATCTGCGCCAGCACCAGCGGCCGGCCCTCGCGCTGCGCCTGCGGCACCAGCTCGGCACAGCGGCGCTCGAGGTGGCGCCGGTTGCCCAGCCCGGTGAGCGGGTCGCGCTCGGCGTCGGCGGCGAACTCGGCGGCGCGCAGCGCCTGCTGTGCCGCGTCCTGACGCGCCTGCTCGGCCAGCCACTGCGCGTGCTGGGCCTCGGTGCGGGTGACGAACAGCTGCGACTGCGCGCGCAGCTGCGAGATGGCGCGCCGGCGGTCGGCGCGTTCCAGCGCTTCCAGGTGCTCCAGCGCTTCGGCATAGCGCGCCAGCGCCCGGCCGGCGCGGTAGGCGACGTGGTGGGCGCGGATGAGCGTGTGCTGCGGTGCGCCGCTGCCCATGTCGCGCAGCAGCGCCTGCGCCATGGCGAGTGCCTCGTCGGCGCGGCCGGCCGCCAGCAGCCAGTCGGCCAGCGTGGCCTGCACACGCCAGGCGTGGGCGCCCAGCCCGCGTTCGCGGGCGCGCGCCAGGGCGTGCTCCAGCAGCGGCTGGGCGGCATCGGCCTCCCCCAGGTGCAGCAGCACCTCGCCGAGGTTGCCGTGGATGGCCACCTCGTAGATCGGGTCGGGCACGCGCGCGAGCATCGCCAGCGCCTGCTCGCCGGCGGCGCGGCCGCGCAGCAGCATCTCGGTGGTCTCGCCGTCGATGCCGACGTCGCTGCCGCGCAGGCGGTTGGCGATGCTGAGCGCGATGGCGCACAGCGCGTTGGTCGCCACCAGCAGCGGCAGGTCGGGTGCGCCGCCGCCGTGGTCGGCGAGCGCCCGCGACAGCACGCGCATCGCCTGCCAGGAATCGCCCAGGCGGTCGAAGCAGGCGGCCAAGGCGAAGGCGGCGCTGAGCGCCGGGCCGGGCTCGCCGCTGGCGGCGGTGATGCGCACCAGCTCGTTGGCGGTGTCGAGCGCGATGTCCCAGGCGCCGGCCTCGCAGGCGCCCAGCACCAGGGTGCGCATCAGCTCGCAGCGCACGGCGTGCAGGCTGTCGTCCGCCAGCAGCGGCAGCGCGCTGCGCGCCTCGGCCACCACCCGGTCGTGCTGGCCCAGCCGCCACAGGTGGATGCAGCGCCACGCCGCGGCGCGGGCCCGGTCGAGCGGGCGGTCGAGCTCGAGCGCCAACGCCATCGCCCGTTCGGCCGCCGCCACGGCCGCGGCGGGCAGCGCCGAGCCCGCCGGGTCGGCCAGCGCCAGGGCGTCGTCCAGTTCGCGGTGGGCCATCAAGGCGGGCTCTGCGGGTGCGTTCAACTCGGCGGGAAGGGCAAGGGCAGCAGCGGTCGGTGTTCCTGGGGGATGCGTCGCGGCGGCGCCGCGGAAGACGTACGCGTGCCGCCGGGCCTCGATGCGGTGATCGGCCGCGCCGCGCCGATCTGTAGGGATGGGGCCCGCCCGTCTGCGGGTTTTCCCGCAGATGCGGCAGGCGGCGCGACGAAGCAATCGCCGCGCCCGAGGCGACGCTACAGCGGCGCGGGCCCGAACGGCAGCGGCGACTGCGCCGCCAGCCAGGCGCACACCGCCCAGCAGGCGACGTTCTGCGGCAGCGTCGCCGGGTCGATGCGGTCCAGCGTGTCGTGCACGGTGTGGTGCACGTCGAAGTAGCCGGTGCCGTCCTGGCCGAGCTGCAGCGCCGGCCAGCGGTGGCGGCGCATCAGCACCGCGGCGTCGGGGCCGGGAACGGCCGTGTTGCGGCCTTCGGCCGGGCCGGCGTCGACGCCCAGCGGCGCCAGCAGCTCGGCCATCCGGTCCACCAGCGGCAGGGCCGCCGGCTGCACGCGGCCGCGCAGGCGGTCGACGCGGCCGGCGCCGAAATCGCTTTCGCCGATGAGCTGGTGCACCTGGTGGCGGTAGTGATCGCCATAGGCGTTCGCGCCGTCGAAGCCGTTCTCCTCGTTGCCGAACAGCACCACCCGCACCGTGCGCCGCGGCCGGGCGCCCAGGCGGGCCAGCAGCGCCGCGGCGGCGGTGACGATCGCCACGCCGGCGGCGTCGTCCTGCGCCCCGGGCCCCAGGTCCCAGCTGTCGAGGTGGGCGCCGATCAGCACCACCTCGTCGGCCAGGTCGGTGCCAGCCACTTCGCCGATGACGTTGTGCGTGGTCGCCTCCACCCCACCCTGGGCCTGCAGCTGCACGGCCAGGCGCAGCGTCTGGCCTTCGGCGTGCAGCGCGGCGAGCCGGTCGGCGTCGGGCACCGAGACGGCGAAGGCCGGGATGCGCGGCACGCCGAGTTCGTAGCGCATCGCGCCGGTGTGGGCGATGCGCTCCGCGGCAGGCGACGAGCTGCCCGCCGCGCCCGAGGTGCCGATGGAGCGGATGCCCAAAGCCACGGCACCGCGCCGCGCCGCTTCCACCGCGCCGGCGCTGCGCGCCACCACCGCCAGGCCGTAGCCGCGGCCGTCGCGCGTGCGCTCGGTCTTCTGGTCGATGAACACGATGCGGCCGCGGGCACGGTCGCTGGTGTCGGCCTTGAGCGAGGCGAAGTCCGGGTACCACGCGACGTCGGCCTCGATGCCGCCTTCGGGCGCCGCCACGCTGTTGCCCAAAGCGGCCATCACCAGCGGCTCGGCCACCGGCGCCACCAGCCGGGCCGACGCCGGGCCGCGCTGCCACACCCGCACCGGCAGCGGCTCGGCGCGCACGTTGGCCAGCCCCAGCCGCCGCATCGCCGCCTGAGCCCACGCCACGGCCTTGGCGTCACCCGCCGAACCGGCCGGCCGAGGCCCCACATCGGTGACCAGGCTGCGGAGCAGCGACCAGGCCTCGGTGTCGGCCAGGGCCGCCTCGCGCAGGCGGAGGGCATGGGCGACGTCATCGGCGTCATACCGAGCGGCCGCGGCCGCGAATGCCGCCGGGGCTGCCGTGGCGCTCAAGGTCGTGGCGAGCCAGTGTCGGCGGGTCATGGGCATGGTTTGCAGCCGGTTGGCGTCCTGGAAGGTGGAGTTCGCTGTCGAAGGTTTTGACAAGCGCGGGCACACCGCGCGCCAAGTGCTTGATTCTGGCTGGTGGTACGAAAGTCGCTTCGCCCCTTGCACCGCCAGCACTTGGCAAGGAGCAACCGATGCAGCGTCTTTCCACCCTCGCTCGTTCGGTCGCCGCTGCGGCCATCGTGGCTGCCTCAGGCGGCGCGGCGGCTGCCCCGGCCACCTGGACCGACTGGACCTCGTTCGCGACCTCCGGGTTGAATGCCAGCGGCACGATGGGCGGCATCGCCGTCAACGTGAGCGCCACCAGCGCGATGAACGGCGTGACGCAGATCGGCGGTCCTGGCCCAAACTGCCTGAACTACTGGACCGAGCCGAACGCCGCGGACAAGCCTTACACGGGCGGCAGCGTCTCGAATGCGCCGACCGCCTGCGAGCAGCTTGGCCTGAACACCGCCAACACCATCACCGTCAACTTCTCCTCGGCGGTCGATGCACTGTACATGGCGCTGCTCAGCGTCGGGCAGCCCGGCCTGGCCGTCACCTACGACTTCGACCAGGCCTTCACCATCGACAGCGAGGGCCAGGGCTACTGGGGCAACGACGCGACCAATGGCGTCGTTGGCGCCGGCGACACCCTCACGATGCGCGAGTTCCATGGGCTGTTGCGCTTCGACGCCCCCGTCACGTCGCTGACCTTCACGACGGCCCCTGGGGAGAACTGGCACGCATTCACCTTCGGAACGGTCGCCGCCGCTGCCGTGCCCGAGCCGGCGTCGCTGCTGCTGGCCGGGGCTGCGCTGTTCGGCGCCGGTCTCGCGTCGCGTCGCCGGCGCGGCTGATGACCGCCGGGGCGCAAGCGCGGCGAGCGCCTGCGCCAGGCGATTGACCGAGGGCCGCGTGAGCGGCCCTCGTCGCTTGGCGTCGCCGCCGCTCGCGAACGCTCACTTCATCGTCGGCATCACGAACTCGGCCCCCTTGCCGATGCTGTCCGGCCAGCGCTGCATCACGCTCTTCTGCCGGGTGTAGAAGCGCACGCCTTCTTCGCCGTAGGCGTGCATGTCGCCGAACAGGCTCTTCTTCCAGCCGCCGAAGCCGTGCCAGGCCATCGGCACCGGGATCGGCACGTTGATGCCCACCATGCCCACCTCGATGCGGCGGGCGAACTCGCGCGCGGTCGCGCCGTCGCGGGTGAAGCAGGCCACGCCGTTGCCGTAGTCGTGGCCGTTGATCACGGCCACGGCCTCGGCCAGGTCGGCCACGCGGATGCAGGCCAGCACCGGGCCGAAGATCTCCTCGCGGTGCAGCGTCGAGCCGGGCTTGACGTGGTCGAACAGCGTGCCGCCGGTGAAGAAGCCGCCTTCGTGGCCGGGCACGCGCAGGCCGCGGCCGTCGACGACCAGCTGCGCGCCTTCGGCCACGCCGGCGCCGATCGCCGCCTCGATGCGGTCGCGCGCCTCGCGCGTGACGATCGGGCCCATCTCGACGCCGTCGTCCAGGCCATTGCCGATCTTCAGCGCCCGGGCACGTTCGGCGAGCCTGGCGACCACCTCGTCGCCGGCGCTGCCCACCAGCACCGCCACGCTGATCGCCATGCAGCGCTCGCCGGCCGAGCCGTAGGCGCTGCCGATCAGGGCGTCGACCGCCTGCTCGATGTCGGCGTCGGGCATCACCACCAGGTGGTTCTTGGCGCCGCCCAGCGCCTGCACCCGCTTGCCGTGGCGCGCGCCGGTCTCGTAGACGTGGCGCGCGATCGGCGTGCTGCCGACGAAGCTGACCGCCTTGACGTCGGGGTGCGCCAGCAGCGCGTCGACCGCCACCTTGTCGCCCTGGACGACGTTGAACACGCCGTCGGGCAGCCCGGCCTGCTGCAGCAGCTCGGCCATGAACAGGCTGGCGCTCGGGTCGCGCTCGCTGGGCTTGAGCACGAAGGCGTTGCCGCAGGCCAGCGCGATGGGGAACATCCAGCACGGCACCATGCACGGGAAGTTGAACGGCGTGATGCCGGCGACCACGCCCAGCGGCTGGCGCACGGTCCAGTTGTCGATGCCGGTGGAGACCTGCTCGGTGTGGTCGCCCTTGAGCAGCTGCGGCGCGCCGCAGGCGAACTCGACGATGTCGATGCCCCGCATGACCTCGCCCTGGGCGTCGCTGAACACCTTGCCGTGCTCGGCGGTGATCATCGCCGCCAGGGTGTCGCGGTGCTGGTTGAGCAGCGCGAGGAAGGCGTTGAGGACGCGTGCCCGGCGCAGCGGCGGCAGATCGCCCCAGGCCGGCTGCGCGGCGGCCGCGGCGGCGACGGCGGCATCGACATCGGCGGCCTCGGCCAGGAGCACGTGGCGCGCGACGTCCCCCGTTGCGGGGTCGTAGACCGGGGCCTTGCGGTCGCCCGACGCGGGGCGCGCGGCGCCGCCGATCCAGTGGGCGATCGGGGCGCGGGAGGTGTAGGCGGCGGGCTGGCCCATGGTGGTGGTCTCCTGCTGTGGATGGGGTGCAGTCTAGAAAAGAAACCGCCACCCGCCGGGCGGCGTGGGTGCCGCGCGGTCGTGCACCGACCGCAGCGTGGCGGTTTCGCGCACCGGGCGGGCGGTCGAGGCAACCGCGCAAGCCGCAAAAAAAGACCCGCTGCCGGTTGGACAGCGGGTCGGGCAAGTCCTTCGTGAAGGACGTCGTTGGGACCGGTGGCGTCGGGGCTGCCGCACAATGCCGGGCAGACCGCCGCGTGCCGTGGCCGGCAATCTAGTCCCGGCGATGCGCCCGCACATCCCCCGCCAAGGGGAATCAATCCGTCGTGACCGCCACCACGCCTTCCTCGCCGCCCGCCCCCGCGCTGACCGACGCCGACATGGCGCGGCTCGAGGCCCTGCTCGACGCCTTGCCGGCGCCGCTGCAGCCGCTGGACCTGAGCGCGATCGACGGCTTCCTGTGCGGCGTGCTGCTGCAGCCGCAGCCCGTGCCGGCCGAGCGCTGGCTGACCTGGGCGCTGGACGTCGACGGCCGCGCGGCACCCCCAGGCGCCGCGCGCGACGAGGTCCATGCGCTGCTGCGCCGCCGCCATGCCGAACTCGACCAGGCCATCGCCCGCCGCGACTGGTTCGATCCCTGGATCTTCGAGCTGGACGCCGAGGCCGCGCCCGCCGAGGCGGTGCTGCCCTGGGTGGCCGGCTTCGCCGCGGCGATGGAGCACTTCCCGGCGCTGATGGCGCTGGACGACCCGGCGCTGGTGGAGCCCCTGGCGCTGGTGTTCATGCACTTCGACGCCGACGACCTCGAGGACGCCGACGCGCTGCTGGCGGTGATCGAGACCCTGGAGCCGCCCGCCGACCTGGCCGAGGCGGTGCAGGACCTCGTGCGCGCCACGATGCTCATCGCCGACGTGACCCGGCCGCGCGCCGCGCCGCCGACAGCGCCGCGCGCCAGGCCGCGTGCCCCGCGCCAGGCCGGCGCATCCCGCCCGAAGACGCCGACGAGGAGGACCCGATGACCCTGCATGACCCGAAGCGCGCCGCGCCGCGCGGCCTGCGCCGCCCGCTGCGTGCCGCCTTGGCCTTGGCCTTCGCCTGTGCCGCGGTGGCCGCCACGCTGCCCGCGACGGCGGCCGACACCCCGCCGGCCGAGCCGGCCGCACGCACGGCCGATCCGCTGACCAGGGCGCGGTCGCTGGTCCAGTCGCAGCAGTGGTCGCAGGCCATCAGCGAACTGCGCCGCGTCAACGCCAGCGGCAACGCCGACTGGAACAACCTCATGGGCTTCGCCCTGCGCAAGCAGGCCCGGCCCGACCTCGACGGCGCGCAGCGCCACTACGACGCCGCGCTGAAGATCGACCCTGCACACGTCGGCGCGCTGGCCTACTCGGCCGAGCTGGCGCTGATGAAGGGCGACCTCGCCAGCGCCGAAGCCAAGGCCGTGACGCTCGAACGCCACTGCGCCAAGCCCTGCGCCGATCTCGACGGCCTGAAGCAGTCCATCGCCAGCTTCAAGGCCGGCACGCACAAGCCGTACAAGTAGCGGGCGGGCCAGCGTCCGTCGATGGGCGCGGGCCCGGCCCGGCCCGCGCCGCTTCAGTGGGCGCGCCCGAACGCCGCCCGCGCGTGCAAGCCCAGCCCCTGCGCGACGCTGGCGTAGCGGTCGCCGCGCACGCGCTCGGCGCGCGGGAACTGCGCCGCGATGCGCGCCACCAGCGGCTGGAACCCGGTGGAGCCGCCGGTGAAATAGAGCACGTCGACGGCATCGGCCGCGATGCCGGCGCGGCGCGCCGTCTCGCGTGCGGCGTCGACGATGCGCGCCACGTCGGCCTCGATCGCCGCCGCGGCGTGGGCCTCTTCCAGCGCGGCGGCCAGGTGCGGCTCCAGCAGCGAGAGGTCGATGCGCGCCCGGCCTTCGGTCGCCACGTCGATCTTGGCCTGCTCGGCGGCCGCCGCCAGCGCGTGGCCCAGCCGCTCGGTGAGCGTGGTCATCAGCCGCGCGTGGTGGCGCGGGTCGGCATACCAGGTCTTCATGCCGCGCAGCTCGGACACGCGCGACGGCGCATAGACCGTGTTGATGAGGTGCCAGGTCGCGAGGTCGAAGTAGATGCCGCTGGGCACCTCGCGCGGCGGTTCGGTGGAAGCACCGGCTGCACGCGCCGCGGGGCGCAGGCTGCGGTAGCCGAGCAGCGGCAGGATGGCCGCCAGCTCGACGTGGCGGTCGAAGTCGGTGCCCGCCAGGTGCACGCCGTGGTTGGCCAGGATGTCGTCGCGGCGGTCGGCGCGGCCACGCCGGGCGGGGCCGGTGCGCACCAGCGAGAAGTCGGAGGTGCCGCCGCCGATGTCGGCCACCAGCACCAGCTGCTCGGCCGTGGCGCGGTGCTCGTGGTCGAGCGCGGCGGCGATGGGCTCGTACTGGAACTGCACGTCGGCGAAGCCGACGGCGTGCGCGGCTGCCAGCAACGCCGCCTGGGCCTGGGCATCGCGCGCCGGGTCGTCGTCGACGAAGTAGACCGGGCGGCCGAGCACGACATGCTCGATCGGCGTGCCGGCTTCGGCCTCGGCCAGCGCCTTCAGGTGGCGCAGGTAGCCGGTGACCACGTCGCGGTAGCGCACGCTGCGGCCGGCGCCGATGTCGGTGCTCTGGTCGAGCAGGCTCGAGCCGAGGATGCTCTTCATCGAGCGCATCAACCGGCCGTCGATGCCCTCCACGTAGGCCGCGATGGCGGCGCGGCCGTACAGCCGCTCGGCCTCCAGCTGATGGGGCGGCGTGTCGGCGCGGTAGAACACCGCCGTCGGCATGGTGGGCAGCCCGCTCTCGAGCGCCACGAGGCGCACGCCGTCACCCGCAGGCAGCGCCACGGCCGAGTTCGACGTGCCGAAGTCGATGGCCATGCACGGCGGTGGCGCCGAGCCGCTGCCGCTCCGGGGTTGCCACGGCACAACGCCGGACGGCGCGCGTTCGCGGGGGTCCAGCCGTTCGGGGGATGGTTGGGCGCGGGGGGGCATGGGAAAAAAGGGGCGTGATTGTAGTCAGCCCGCGTCGCTGGCCGCAGCCCTCGGCCGATCACGTGAACTGGCACACGGCCGCCGATCAATTCCCCGAGCACGCCGTCGAGGCCGGCGTCACACTCGTTACCAAGCCTCACGAAAGCGCCGCGTCATGAGCAAGCCCGTCGCCCCGCACCGTTGGTTCACCGGCTGGCGCAGCGCGGCCGCCCGCGCACCGCAGGACGACCCGGCCGACCTCGGCACCGCATTCGGTCTGGACATGAGCCTGGGCGACGAGACGCTGCCCCACGCGCCGCCAGAACCCGCGCCGGCCGCCGCTGGCCGGTCACCGGGCTGGGTGCAGCGGCTGACCTTGCGCCGCCGCCCCGCCTACTGATCCAGCGCGCCCGATCCCGGGCGCGGCCTTCGGCCGTTGCGGCCGGCGACGGTGCCTAACGGATCAGCAGCACGGGCACGCCGCACTGCGCGATCACCTTGCTGGAGGTGGAGCCCAGCACCAGATTGGCAAAGGCCCCGTGGCCGTGCGAGCCGAGGATGACGAGGTCGTAGCGGCCCTTCTCGGCGGTCTTGGCGATGACCTCGCCGGCGTGGCCCACCTGGGCCACGAAGCGCGGCTCGATGGCGTGGCGGCGAAAGAACACGCGCAGCGGCTTGAACACCTTTTCCGCCTCGTCGTTGTAGTAGCCCTGCAGCGTGGCCTTGTCGAGCACGGCGGCGGCGCGGGCCGGCACGCCGGCCACGCAATGCAGCACGGTGTAGTCGTTGTCGGCCGACAGCCACTGCTCGTGCGTCGCCAGGTAGGCCAGCATGCGCTTGGTGTAGGCACTGCCGTCGACGGCCGCCAGGATCTTCATGCGTTCTCCTCGTGTTCGTGGGGGACCGGTCCGCGCGCGCAGCGGGCACCGACGGCATGCACGGCATGCGGCGCGAAGTGTGGCATCGCCGGTTTCGATGCCCTTGCGCTGCGTCAGGCCACGCGACCGCCCTTGCGCACGACGCGGGCAGCGACGCGCTCACCGGCAGGGCCGGCTGCCACGGCGTCACCGCCGGTGGCGCCGTGGCTCACACCTCCAGCACGAGCGTGCCGTCGTAGCCCTCGGCCTCGCCCTTGGCGGCCAGGCCGCGCGGGTTGCACACCACGCGCGTGAGGCCGATGCGGTAGTCGTGCCGGCAATGCAGGTGGCCGTGCAGCCACAGGTCGGCACGCGGCACCAGGTCGTCGTCGGCGTTGCAGAAGCAGGCGGTGCCCGGCTGGTGGCCGTAGCGTGGGTCGGCGCTGCGCGCGCTGGGTCCGAAATGGGTGACGACCACGGTGCGGTCCCACGCGCCGCGGGCCGGCAGCGCCAGCTGGTCTTCGAGCCAGGCGCGGCAGGTCAGGGCCTCGGCGCGCACCGCGGCGGCGTCGAAGGGCGCGCCGTGGCGCGTGCTGTTCATCACGCGCTGGAAGTAGCCCGCGGCACGCTCGGCGCGCGGGCGCATGGCCGGGCCGAAGAGGTCGAGGTCGCACCAGCGCACGGTGCCCAGGAAGCGCACCGTGCGGCCGTCCGCAGCCGTGAAGCACCAGCGCTCGCGCTCGATGAAGACGAAGCCGAGTTCGCCGCACAGCGCGCGCAGGCCGGCCATGGCGTCGTCGACGTCGCGCCCGTCGAACTCGTGGTTGCCGGCGACCACCAGCACCGGCACCGGCCAGCCGGCGAAGCGGCGATAGGCGGCCCAGGTGCTGTCGATGTCGCCGGCCAGCACCAGCACTTCGGCGCCGGGCGCCGGCTCGGGATCGAAGGCCTCGGTCTCGAGGTGCAGGTCGGACAGCAGCTGCAGCTTCACGCAGGCGATGATGCCCGGTGAAGCGGCAGCGCCTTGCCGGCCGTAGGCGCGGTCAGCCCTTCAGGCCGTCGAGCTCGCGCTGGATGCGCGCGCGGATCGCCGGCAGCTGCTGCGGCAGGCCATGGGCCAGCGTCTGGAACAGCTCGTCGTGCAGCTTCAGTTCCTCGCGCCAGGCGCCCGGGTCGATGCCGATGACGCTGTCGAACTGCGCGCGGCTGAAGTCGAGACCCTGCCACCGGATGTCGTCGTAGCGCGGGCTGGTGCCGAAGAGATGGGCCTGGCCGCCGGCGCGTCCTTCGATGCGGCCGAGCATCCACTCGAGCACCCGCATGTTCTCGCCGTAGCCGGGCCAGACGAACTTGCCGTCCGCGCCCTTCCTGAACCAGTTGACGCAGAAGATGCGCGGCAGCGTGGCGCCCTGCTGCGCCAGCCGTTCGCCCAGGTTCAGCCAGTGCTGGAAGTAGTCGGCCATGTTGTAGCCGATGAAAGGCAGCATGGCGAACGGGTCGCGGCGCACCACGCCGGTGGCGCCGGCCTGGGCGGCGGTGGTCTCGCTGCCCATGGTGGCGGCCATGTACACGCCTTCGGCCCAGTCGCGCGCCTCGGTCACCAGCGGCACCGTCGTGCTGCGCCGGCCGCCGAAGATGAAGGCGTCGATGGGCACGCCGGCCGGGTCGTCCCACTGCGGGTCGAGCACCGGGTTGTGCGTCGCGGCCACGGTGAAGCGGGCGTTGGGGTGGGCGGCCTTGGCACCGGTGGCCTTGGCGATCTCGGGCGTCCAGTCGCGGCCCTGCCAGTCGATCAGGTGCGCCGGCGGCGTCTTGGTCATGCCTTCCCACCAGACGTCGCCGTCGTCGGTGAGCGCCACGTTGGTGAAGATCACGTCGCGCTTCAGCGACGCCATGCAGTTCGGATTGGTCTCGTCGTTCGTGCCGGGGGCCACGCCGAAGTAGCCCGCCTCGGGGTTGATGGCGTAGAGCCGCCCGTCGGCGTGCGGCTTGATCCAGGCGATGTCGTCGCCGATGGTCGTGACCTTCCAGCCCTCGTAGCCGGCCGGCGGCACGAGCATGCTGAAGTTGGTCTTGCCGCAGGCGCTGGGGAAGGCGGCGGCGACGTGGAACTTGCGGCCCTGCGGGTTGGTGACGCCCAGGATGAGCATGTGCTCGGCGAGCCAGCCCGGGCCACCGGATGGCCCCTGCGAGGCCGCACGCCCCATGGTGGAGGCGATGCGCAGTGCGAAGCACTTCTTGCCCAGCAGCGCGTTGCCGCCGTAGCCCGAGCCATAGCTCCAGATCTCGCGCGTCTCGGGGTAGTGGACGATGTACTTCGTGGGGTTGCAGGGCCACGGCACGTCGGCCTGCCCTTCGGCCAGCGGCGCGCCCACGGTGTGCACGCAGGGCACGAAGTCGCCGTCGGCGCCCAGCACGTCGAGCGCACCACGGCCCATGCGCGTCATGGTGCGCATGCTCACCGCGACGTAGGGGCTGTCGGTCAGCTCCACGCCGATGTGGGCGATGGGGCTGCCCAGCGGGCCCATGCTGAACGGCACGACGTACATCGTGCGGCCGCGCATGGCGCCGCGGAACAGCGCGTCGGGGCCGGTCTCCAGCTTGGCGCGCATCTCGGCCGGGTCGACCCAGTTGTTGGTGGGGCCGGCCGCCTCGCGCGTGGCGCTGCAGATGTAGGTGCGGTCCTCGACGCGGGCCACGTCGCCCGGGTCGCTGCGCGCCAGGAAGCTGTTGGGGCGCAGCTCGGGGTTGAGTTTCAGCAGCGTTCCGGCGTCCACCAGCTGCTGGCACAGGCGCTCGTACTCGGCGGCGCTGCCGTCGCACCAGTACACCTCGCGCGCTTCGGTCAGGGCGGCGACGCGCGCCACCCAGTCGATCAGGCGGGCGTGCCGCACCTGCGGCGGGACGTTCAGGCGCAAGCCTTCCAGCACGGGACGGTTCATGGGTTCTCCGATCATGGCGATGGTTGAAAAGCGGGATTCGGTCAGCGCCATGCCGGGGGGCCGATCGCGCCGCCTGGCGCTGGCCGAATACCACCCTCCGCCGCGGTCCACCACGAGAGGGACGGGCATTGTCGAAGCAATGTAATCCGGTGGTAACCACCGGCTTGCATGCCTTGATGCAGATTCCGCATGACCTGATGCACGCCGCCGGCGTGGCACGATGACCCCATGCTTGCCTACCGCCACGCCTTCCACGCCGGCAACCATGCCGACGTGCTCAAGCACCTGGTGCTGATGCTGGTGCTGCAGCACCTGAACCTGAAGGACAAGGGCTGGCGCTACGTCGACACCCACGCCGGCGCCGGCGGTTACTCGCTGCAGGGCGGCCCGGCGCTGAAGAAGGGCGAGTTCGCGCGCGGCATCGGCGCGCTGTGGGGCCGGCAGGATCTGCCGGCGCCGCTGCAGGCGCTGGTCGACCTGGTGCGCGCGTTCAACGACGGCGCGACCACGCTGCGCCAGTACCCCGGCTCGCCGGCCATCGCCCAGGCGCTGATGCGGCCTCAGGACCAGCTGCGCCTGTTCGAGCTGCACCCCACCGACCACAAGATCCTGGCCTCGTACCTGGGCGACGTGCCCGGGGTGGAGGTGCGCATGACCGACGGCTTCGGCGCGCTGAAAGGCGTGCTGCCGCCGCCCACACGGCGCGGCGTGGTGCTCATCGACCCCAGCTACGAGATCAAGACCGACTACGGCCGGGTGCTGGCCGCGCTGCGCGAGGCGCTGGAGCGCTTCGCCGACGGCGTGGTCATCGTCTGGCTGCCCCAGCTGCAGCTGGTGGAAGCGGCGCAGCTGCCGCAGCGCCTGAAGGCCGCGGCCGAGCAGGGCGCCAAGAAGGGCTGGCTGCACGCCCGGCTGACGGTGGCGCAGGCCGACGAACGCGGCTTCGGCCTGCTGGGCAGCAGCGTGTTCGTCGCCAACCCGCCGCACACGCTGCGTGCCAGCCTGCAGCCCGTGCTGCCGTGGCTGGCGCAGGCGCTGGGGCAGTTCGACGGGGCGCGCTCGGCGCTGGAGCGTTCGGCCGTCGCCTGACGCGGTCGCGCGCGGCGGCCCGGACGGCTACACGCCGCGCGCCCGGTCGGCGTGGAACTGCGCCGACCAGGCCGCGAAGCGGCCCTCGTCCAGCGCCTGGCGCACCTCGCGCATCAGGTTCACGTAGTAGTGCAGGTTGTGGATGCTCGCGAGCATCGGCCCGAGCATCTCGCCGCAGCGGTCGAGGTGGTGCAGGTAGGCGCGGCTGAAGCCGCCGCTCACCGTGCCGTCGGCCCGCGTCGTGCCGCGGCAGGCGTGGCAACCGCAGGTCTCGTCGATGGGACGCAGGTCGGCGCGGTGGCGCGCGTTGCGGATCTTCAGGTCGCCGAAGCGCGTGAACAGGTGCCCGTTGCGCGCGTTGCGCGTCGGCATGACGCAGTCGAACAGGTCCACGCCGTGGGCCACGCCGTCGACCAGGTCCTCGGGCGTGCCCACGCCCATCAGGTAGCGCGGCTTGTGCGGCGGCAGGCGCTGCGGCGTGTGGGCGACGATGCGGCGCATGTCCTCCTTGGGCTCGCCCACGCTCACCCCGCCGATGGCGTAGCCGGGCAGGTCCAGTTCGGCCAGCGCTTCCAGCGACGCTTGGCGCAGGTGCTCGAACATGCCGCCCTGCACGATGCCGAACAGCGCGTTGGGGTTGGCCAGGCGTTCGAACTCGGCCTTGCTGCGCGCCGTCCAGCGCAGCGACAGTTCCATCGAGGCGCGTGCCTCGGCCTCGGTGGTGACGTGGCCCTTGGTCTCGTAGGGCGTGCACTCGTCGAACTGCATGACGATGTCCGAGTTCAGCACCGTCTGCACCTGCATGCTCACTTCGGGCGTCAGGAACAGCTTGTCGCCGTTCACCGGCGAGGCGAAGCGCACGCCTTCTTCCGAGATCTTGCGCATCTCGCCCAGGCTCCACACCTGGAAGCCGCCGCTGTCGGTGAGGATGGGCTTGTCCCAGCGCTCGAACCCGTGCAGCCCGCCGAACGCGGCGATGACGTCGAGCCCCGGCCGCATCCACAGGTGGAAGGTGTTGCCGAGGATGATCTGGGCGCCCATCTCCTCGAGCGAACGCGGCAGCACGCCCTTGACGGTGCCGTAGGTGCCCACCGGCATGAACACCGGCGTCTCGACCACGCCGTGGTTCAGCGTGAGCCGGCCGCGGCGGGCCAGGCCGTCGGTCTTGAGCAATTCGAACGTGAGCATCGTGCAGGGATTGTCGCCACGGCGGCCGCTGCCGCCGGGCGCGGCGGCGTTCAGCGCGCCAGCAGCATCGCGTCGCCGTAGCTGAAGAAGCGGTAGCGCGACTCCACCGCGTGGCGGTACAGCGCCATCACGTGCGCATGCCCGGCGAAGGCGGCGACGAGCATCATCAGCGTGCTGCGCGGCAGGTGGAAGTTGGTGAGCAGCAGGTCCACCACGCGGAAGTCGAATCCTGGCGTGATGAAGATGTCGGTCTCGCCCGACAGCGGCTCGAGACGCCCGCCGCGCGCCGCGGATTCCAGCGCGCGAAGCGAGGTGGTGCCGACGGCGACGACGCGGCCGCCCGCGGCGTGTGTCGCCTCGATGGCCGCGACGGTGGCGGCGGGCACGTCGAACCACTCGCTGTGCATGCGGTGCTCGGCGATCGTCGCGCTGCGCACCGGCTGGAAGGTGCCGGCGCCGACGTGCAGCGTCAGCGCGGCGCGGCGCACGCCGCGTGCGTCCAGCGCCGCCAGCACGGCGTCGTCGAAGTGCAGCGCGGCGGTGGGCGCGGCCACGGCGCCGGGCTGGCGCGCGAACACCGTCTGGTAGCGCGCCTCGTCCTCGGCCGTGGCCGCCGCGTCGCCGCGCGCCTGGGTGATGTAGGGCGGCAGCGGCACCTGGCCGTGGCGCTCCAGCAGCGTCAGCGGTTCGGCCGGAAAGCGCAGGTGGAACAGCGCCTGCTCGGGCCCGGCGCGGCCCAGCACCTCGGCGTCGAAGCCGTCGTCGGCGTCTTCGCTGCGGCCCAGGCGCAGCAGGGTGCCGGGACGGGGTGACTTGCTGGCGCGCAGGTGCACCAGCGCTTCGTGACCTGGCAGCACGCGCTCCACCAGCACCTCGACGGCGCCGCCGCTGGCCTTGCGGCCGAGCAGCCGCGCCTTGATGACGCGGGTGTCGTTGAAGACCAGCAGGTCGCCGGGGCGCAGCAGCCCCGGCAGGTCGGCGAAGCGCCGGTCCTGCGGCAGCGCGCCGGTGCCGTCGAGCAGGCGCGAGGCGCTGCGCTCGGGCGCGGGGTGCGCGGCGATCAGCGCATCGGGCAGGTGGAAATCGAAATCGGCGGTGTTCATGGTCCGAGGCTTGACGGAGCCTGCAGGGCAGCCGGGGCGCTCGCGGACGTGCGCGGAACGCGCCATGCCAGCCAGGGCGCCGACTGCCGCCAGAATTGTTCCATGCCGCCCGCCGCGACATCGCCTGCCGCACAGGCCGACCCTGCGCCGTCCAAGGCCGCTGCGCAGGCCGCGTCGGGCCCGGCCAAGGCCATGCTCAAGCTCGGGCTGGTGCGCGACGTCGACCTGGCGCTGCACCTGCCGCTGCGCCACATCGACGAGACGCGCATCACGCCCATCGCCACGCTGCGCGAAGACGAGTCGGCGCAGGTGCAGGGCACGGTGCGCGACTGCCGCGTCGACCACCGCGGCCACCGGCGCCAGCTGGTCGTGCGGCTGGCCGACGCCAGCGGCGAGCTGCTGCTGCGCTTCCTGCACTTCTATCCCTCGCAGCAGAAGACCTACGGTGCCGGCGCCCTGCTGCGTGTGCGCGGCGAGGCGCGCGGCGGCTTCTTCGGCCTGGAGATGGTGCACCCCGAGGTGCGCGTGGTGGCCGCCGACACGCCGTTGCCGCAGGCGCTGACGCCGGTGTACCCGACGACCGCCGCGCTGCCGCAGGCCTATCTGCGCAAGGCCATCGCCACGGCGCTGGTGCGTGCGCCGCTGGGCGAACTGCTGCCGCCCGAGGTGCTGCCCGCGCTGCCCCAGGCACCTGGCGGCCTGCCCACCTTGCGTGACGCCCTGCGGCTGCTGCACCAGCCGCCGCCGGGCATCGACGCAGCGGCGCTGGACGACCGTGGCCACCCGGCGTGGCAGCGCCTGAAGTTCGAGGAGCTGCTGGCGCAGCAGCTGTCGCAGGCCGAGGCCCGCGAAGCGCGTGCGCGCCTGGCCGCGCCGGCGCTGGCCGCGCCCGAGCGCACGCTCGAAGCCGCGCTGCTGCGCGCCCTGCCGTTCCGCCTGACGGCGGCGCAGCGCCGCGTCGTCGAGGAGATCGGCGACGACCTGGCCCGTGCCCAGCCCATGCACCGCCTGCTGCAGGGCGACGTCGGCTCGGGCAAGACGGTGGTGGCGGCGCTGGCCGCCACGCGCGCCATCGACGCTGGCTGGCAGTGCGCGCTGATGGCGCCCACCGAGATCCTGGCGGAGCAGCACTTTCGCAAGCTCGTCGGCTGGCTCGAGCCGCTGGGTGTCGGCGTGGCCTGGCTCACCGGCAGCCGCAAGGGCCGTGCGCGCGCCACCATGCTGGCGCAGGTGGCCAGCGGCGAGGCGATGCTCGTGGTCGGCACGCACGCCGTGATCCAGGACGACGTGGCCTTCGCGCGCCTGGGGCTGGCGATCGTCGACGAGCAGCACCGCTTCGGCGTGGCGCAGCGGCTGGCGCTGCGGCGCAAGCTCGACGGTGCCGCCGAAGCCGACGGCGGCGCACCGCACCGCCAGGCGCTCGAGCCGCACCTGCTGATGATGAGCGCCACGCCGATCCCGCGCACCCTGGCGATGAGCTACTTCGCCGACCTGGCGGTGAGCACCATCGACGAGCTGCCGCCCGGCCGCACGCCGGTGCTCACCAAGGTGTTCGCCGACGACAAGCGCGACGCCGTCGTCGCCCGCATCCGCGACGAGGTGGCGCGCGGCCGCCAGGTCTACTGGGTGTGCCCGCTGGTGGAGGAGAGCGAGCACGTCGACCTGCAGAACGCCACCGCCACGCACGCCGAGCTGAGCGCAGCGCTGCCCGGCACGATGGTCGGCCTGCTGCACGGTCGCATGAAGCCGGCCGAGAAAGCGGCCGTGATGTCGCTGTTCGAAGGCGGGCAGATGCCGCTGCTGGTGGCCACCACCGTCATCGAGGTCGGCGTGGACGTGCCCAATGCCAGCCTGATGGTCATCGAGCACGCAGAGCGCTTCGGCCTGGCGCAGCTGCACCAGCTGCGCGGCCGCGTCGGCCGCGGCGCGGCGGCCAGCGTGTGCGTGCTGCTCTACACGCCGCCGCTGTCGCCCACCGGCAAGGCGCGGCTCAAGGCCATGGCCGAGACGACCGACGGCTTCGAGATCGCGCGCCGCGACCTGGAGATCCGCGGCCCGGGCGAGTTCATGGGCGCGCGCCAGAGCGGCGACGCACTGCTGCGCTTCGCCGACCTGGCCAGCGACGGCGCGCTGCTCGAGCACGCCCGCGCCGTGGCGCCGCGCCTGCTGGCCGAGCACCCGGCGATCGCCCGGCAGCACGTGGCGCGCTGGCTCGGCGGCAAGGCCGAGTACCTCAAGGCCTGAAGCGCGGCGGCTGGCGCCGGGGGCGCAACGAAGCGCGAGGCTCGGAAGCCCGGCCCCTCGTGCGCGGCACGATCGCCAACGGTGCCTAACTGCCGAAGTGCATCTGGAAGCCGGCGCCGTCCGAGAACAGGCACACGCCGGTGCCGCGGCCGGGTGTGCTGAGCAGGTATTCGCACTGCACGCTCACGCCGCGCGGGCCCACGCCGTTGGCGATGCCACGCTGGCCGCTGAAGGCGCGCGGCGCAGGTGCCGGGCCCAGCACCTCGTGGTGCACGCGGCCGAAGCTGGCGTAGCCCGCGTCGACGCGCGAGGCTTCGCCTTGCAGCGTCTCGCCCAGGTAGCCGACGCTGAAGCTGCCGCGGCCGCCCTGCTGGTCCACCACCAGCGCGGTCAGCAGCCCGGCGCGCTGGGCGGCGGCGTTCGCCGGATACAGCCGTGCCGTCAGCACCGCCGGTTGCGGCGGCGCGGGCGGGCTCACCACGGTGACGTGCGGCGCGGCGTGCGGCGGATAGGGCTGGCCGGTGCGCGGGTCGAGCGGCACCACGACGCAGCCGCACAGGGCGGCGCCGGCCAGCGTGGCCACGGTGGCGTTGAGGCTTCGGTTCATGCGGAGGGATCACGTTGCGCGGCACATGCCGCGGCGCGCAGCTTGGTTGTCCCGCTCCATCGCGGCCATCCCACCGGAGTTGGTGGCGCCGCGCGATACCGCGGGGCGCATGGGCCGAGACCGGCGGCCGCGCGGCGCACGATCCACCACAATCGCGCGCATGACGCTGACCGAGCTGAAGTACATCGTCGCCGTCGCGCGCGAGCGCCACTTCGGCCGCGCGGCCGAGGCCTGCTTCGTCAGCCAGCCGACGCTGTCGGTGGCGATCAAGAAGCTCGAGGACGAGCTCGACGTGAAGATCTTCGAGCGCGGCGCCAGCGAGGTGAGCGTCACGCCGCTGGGCGAGCAGATCGTGCGCCAGGCGCAGCAGGTCATCGAGCAGGCCGCGGCCATCAAGGAGATCGCCAAGAGCGGCAAGGACCCGGTGAGCGGGCCGCTGCGCCTGGGCATCATCTACACGATCGGGCCCTACCTGCTGCCCGACCTGGTGAAGCAGGCCATCGATCGCGTGCCGCAGATGCCGCTGATGCTGCAGGAGAACTTCACCAGCCGGCTGCTCGACATGCTGCGCACCGGTGAGCTCGACTGCGCCATCATGGCCGAGCCCTTCCCCGACACGGGCCTGGCGGTTGCGCCGCTGTACGACGAGCCCTTTCTCGCCGCCGTGCCCAGCAGCCATCCGCTGGCCAGGCGCAAGCAGATCTCGGCCGAGGAGCTGAAGGACCAGACCATGCTGCTGCTGGGCACGGGACACTGCTTCCGCGACCACGTGCTCGAGGTCTGCCCCGAGTACGCGCGCTTCGCCAGCGACGCCGAGGGCATCCGCAAGAGCTTCGAGGGCAGCTCGCTCGAGACCATCCGCTACATGGTGGCCTCGGGCATGGGCGTCACCGTGGTGCCGCAGCTGAGCGTGCCCAAGGACCCGCAGCCGCACGTGCGCTACCTGAAGTTCACGCCGCCGGTGCCGACGCGCCGCGTGGTGCTGGCCTGGCGCCGCACGTTTCCGCGCTACGAGGCCATCGCTGCGCTGCGCAATTGCATCTATGCCTGCGAGCTGCCGGGGGTGAAGCGGCTGACGGCGTGACGGCGCCCGAGGTCGGCGGCGCGGCGGCGGAGCTGATGATCGCCCTGCTGCGCGGACCGCAGCTCCAGCGCGCCGGAGTGGCGGCGCGCCGGCGCTACGACAGCTCGTCGATCGTCTTCGGCCAGCTCGCCTTGAGCAGCCGGCTCAAGGCGCGGTCGGCGAGCAGGCGGCCTCCGGTCTGGCAGCGCGCGCAGTAGTTGAGTTCGTTGTCGCCCTGCACGATGCGCTGCACCGGCGCCGCGCACACCGGGCAGGGCTGGCCGTACTTGCCGTGCACCGCCATCGCGGGGTGGAAGGCCGTCACCTTCTCCGGCCAGCCCGGGTTCTCGGCGCGCAGCCGCTCGATCCACTCGGCCATCACCGCGCGGATGGCGTCGTAGAGGCGCCGCGCGTCGGCCTCGGGCAGCGCCTGGGTCAGCGCCAGCGGTGAAAGCCGGGCGCGGTGCAGGATCTCGTCGGAATAGGCGTTGCCGATGCCGCTGAACAGCTGCGGCATCGTCAGCGCGCGCTTCAACGTGTGGTTGGCCCTGCGCAGGCGGGCGTCGAAGGCGGCGAAGTCGATGGCCATCACGTCGATGCCGCCCGGGTCCATGGCCTGCAGCGCTGCTTCGCCCTGCACGACGTGGATCGACGCGCGGCGCGTCGTGCCGGCCTCGGTGAGCACGAGCTGGCCGCCGTCGAACACGAACACCGCCAGCGCCAGCTTGCCCGGCGGCTTGGCGTTCGGGTCCAGCCAGCGCAGCCGGCCGGCGATCATGAGGTGCACGACCACGTAGAGCGGCGCTTCGCCTGGCGCGCCGTCCAGCGCGAAGACGATGCGCTTGCCCAGGCGCTGAATGTCCAGCACGCGCCGGCCTTCGACGCTGGCCAGCGGCGGCACCGCCGTGCGCAGCACGAAGGGGTTGAGCACGCGCACCTGGCGCAGCACCTGGCCCAGCACGCGTTCGCGCGCCCGCTCGATGTAGAGCGTGACGTCGGGCATCTCCGGCATGGCGGCGACGATAGCGCGAGGGCGGGGCACGGGGTCGCCCGGATAATCCGCCGATGTCCTCCGAGCCTTCGTCCACGGTTTCGCTGCGCGCCGAGCCGCGCATCGAGACCGAGGTGCGGCGCCGCCGCACCTTCGCCATCATCAGCCACCCCGACGCGGGCAAGACCACGCTGACCGAGAAGCTGCTGTTGTTCTCCGGCGCGATCCAGATCGCCGGCAGCGTCAAGGCGCGCAAGGCGTCGCGCCACGCCACCAGCGACTGGATGGAGATCGAGAAGCAGCGCGGCATCTCGGTTGCCTCCAGCGTGATGCAGATGGAGTTCCGCGACTGCGTCATCAACCTGCTCGACACGCCGGGCCACCAGGACTTCAGCGAGGACACCTACCGCGTGCTGACGGCGGTGGACGCCGCGCTGATGGTCATCGACGCGGCCAACGGCGTCGAGCCGCAGACGCGCCGCCTGCTGCAGGTCTGCCGCGCGCGCAACACGCCGATCCTCACCTTCGTCAACAAGATGGACCGCGAGGTGAAGGCGCCGCTGGACCTGTTCGACGAGATCGAGCGCGAGCTCGGCATGGGCGTGGTGCCGTTCACCTGGCCCGTGGGCATGGGCAAGTTCTTCGGCGGCGTGCTCGACCTCCGGCGCGAGCAGATGCGCGTGTTCGCGCCCGGCGAGGACCGCGCGGGCGGTGACGAGGAAGTGCTCGATGCCAACGACGCAACCGCACTGACAGGGCGTTTCGGCGCCGCCTACGAACAGGCCGCGGGCGAAGTGGAGCTGGTGCAGGAGGCCGCCCCCGGCTTCGACGAAGCGGCCTTCCTCGCCGGCCGCCAGACGCCGATGTTCTTCGGCTCGGCGATCAACAACTTCGGCGTGCGCGAGGTGCTCGACGCGCTGGTCGACCTGGCGCCGCCGCCGGGCCCGAAGCCGGCGCTGCAGCGCACGGTGCAGCCCACCGAGCCGAAGTTCAGCGGCGTCGTCTTCAAGATCCAGGCCAACATGGACCCGGCGCACCGCGACCGCATCGCCTTCCTGCGCGTGGCGTCGGGCCACTTCGAGCGCGGCATGCGGCTCAAGGTGGCGCGCAGCGGCAAGGAGATCCGGCCCAACACCGTGGTGTCGTTCCTGAGCCAGCGGCGCGAGCTGCTCGACGAGGCCTTTGCCGGCGACATCATCGGCATTCCCAACCACGGCGTGCTGCAGCTGGGCGACACGCTGAGCGAAGGCGAGGCGCTGCAGTTCACCGGACTGCCGTTCTTCGCGCCGGAGATGTTCCGCAGCGTCGAGGTGGCCGACCCGCTCAAGACCAAGCAGCTGCGCGCCGGGTTGCAGCAGCTGGGCGAGGAAGGCGCGATCCAGGTCTTCCGCCCTGTCGCCGGCAGCGTGCTGCTGCTGGGTGCCGTGGGGCAGCTGCAGTTCGAGGTGGTGGCGCACCGCCTCGAACACGAATACGGCTGCAAGGCGCGCATCCTGCCGGCGCGCTACAACGTCGCGCGCTGGGTGACGTGCGACGAAGCCGACGGCGGCGAGCGCGAGCTCAAGCGCTTCATCGACGGCAACTCGCACCGCGTCGCGATGGACGCGGTGGACGCCCCGACCGTGCTGCTGGAATACGCCGGCGAGCTGCGCGCGATGCAGGAGAACTGGCCGAAGATCCGCTTCCACGCGCTGCGCGAGCACGCGGGGCTGGTGTTCCAGAAGCAGCTGGACGGCTGAGGCGCGCGCGCACGCCTTTCGGCTCCGGCGAGGTTCACAATGGCCCGATGACGCATACCCCACCGGCCCTGCGGCGCGACTGCATCATCGTCGGCGCCAGCTTCGCTGGCCTCGCCTGCGCCACCACGCTGGCACGCCAGGGCGCGTCGGTCACGGTCCTCGAACGCAAGGACGACCCGGGCGCCAAGCTGCACACCACCGGCATCCTGGTGAAGGACGCACTGGATCAGGTGCCGCTGCTCGACGGGTTGCCGCCGGCACTGGTGCGACGCGTGTCCGGGGTGCGGCTGTACGCACCCAACCTGCGCCACGTGGACCTCGCCGCGCCGGGGTACTACTTCCTGGCCACCGACACGCCGGGTCTGATGCGCTGGCTGGCCGACCAGGCGCGCCACGAGGGCGCCGAGGTTCGCCTGGGCAGCCTGTTCACCAACGCCCAGCGCGACGCGCATGGCTTCGACCTCGGCGAAGCCGGGCGCTGTCGCTACCTGGTGGGCGCCGACGGCCCGCAGTCCCGTGTCGCCAAGGCGCTGGGGTTGGGGCGCAACCGGCAGTTCCTGTTCGGCATCGAGCACGAATACGCCGGCCTGTCGCTGGATGGGCCCGAGCGGCTGCACTGCTTCGTCGACCGGCGGCTGGCGCCCGGCTACATCGGTTGGGTCGTGGCCGGCGTCGGCCTGGTGCAGGTGGGCCTGGCCGCGCGGCAGGGTGCTGCGACGCTCGCACCGCAGCAGGCGATGGCGGCGTTTCTGAACAAGATCGCGCCGGTGTTCGACTTCCGCGATCGGGAACCGGCCGCCGTGCGCGCCGGCGCCATTCCCTGCGGAGGCCTCGTTCGGCCGCTGGCCACCCCCCGCGCGCTGCTGCTGGGCGACGCGGCTGGCATGGTCTCGCCGCTGACGGCAGGCGGCATCCACACCGCTTTGCAGCACGGCAGCGCCGCCGGCCATGCAGTCGCTGATTTCCTGGGCGGGCGCAGCGCCGACCCGGCGCAAGGCTTCGTGCGCCAGTACCCGCGCTTTCGCGCCAAGCGGCTCTTGCGCTGGGCCTTCGATCATCTGCAGACCGACGCGGCGTTCAACCTGCTGCTGGCGACGCGACCGATGCGCCAGGCGGCGAGCCTCGTGTACTTCCACCGCAAGGGCGTGTTCGAGCCCACGCGCGAGGGCGGCGACGCGCTGCCGCAGGTGCGCCGGCGCTGAGCCTGCTGGCGGATCGCGCGGGCGAACCCGCGCGGCCGGGCCCTCAGTTCAGGTACATCCCCAGGTAGCGGCGCCCGAAGTTCACCGCCTCGGCGTCGGCGCAGACGTCGAACCACTCCACCAACTGCTTGCGGGCGCGTTCGCGCTGTTCCGCCTTGTCGCGCAGGACCACCTCGAGCAGCTGCTCGAAGGCGGCGCGGAAGTCGTTCTCGTAGGCGAGCAGCGCGGCCAGCTGGAAGCGGGCGTCGAAGTCCTTGGGGTTGGCGGCGATGCGTTCGGCCAGCGCGGCCTTGTCGCCCGGCGGCTTGTTGCGCGCCAGGGCGATGCGCTTGACCAGCGCCTCCTGGCGGTCGCGCGCGGCGTCGGAGGGCAGGGCGTCGAGCATCTCCTGCGCTTCGTCGAGCGCGCCGCGGGCGATGAGGCGCTCGGCCAGGTCGCAGGTGACGTCGGGGTGGCCGGGCACGGTGTCCAGCGCCTCGGCCAGCAGGGCCAGGCCTTCGTCGTCGTGGCCTTCGGCGAAGGCCGCCTGGGCGGCTTCGCGCAGCGCGTCGACCGGCGAGCCGGCCGCCTGCAGGTGCTTCTCGAGGAAGGCGCGCACCTGGCCTTCGGGCAGCGCGCCGGTGAACTGGTCCACCGGCCGGCCGCCGATGAACAGCACCACCAGGGGGATGCTGCGGATGCGCAGCGCCGCGCTGATGTTGGGCGCCTCGTCGGTGTTGAGCTTGGCCAGCAGCACCTGGCCGCCGTAGCCCTGCACCACCTTCTCGAGCACCGGGGTGAGCGAGCGGCACGGTCCGCACCACGGCGCCCAGCAGTCCAGCAGCACCGGCACCTCGAGCGACCGCTCGAGCACCTGCGCCTGGAAGTCACCTTCGCCGACGTCGAAGATGACGTCGGCCGCCGCCGCACCGGCACCGGCCGCACCGGCCGAGGCGTCGTCGGCCGGCGCGTAGCCGTAGGCGCCGAAGCCGCCGGCACCGAAGTTCGGACGCTGCGATGAAGTCGCCACGGTGGTCTCGGCTCCTGTCGGTCGATCGCGGGCGGCCGCGGCCTTCAGCGGTCCTTGCGCAGCACGCCGGTGGGCACCTGCGTCGTCGTGCCGCCGCTCGTGCTGGTGGCGCCACCGAGCATGAACACGGTGTAGACACCCTGGGCCTGCAGCAGCGGCTGGTTCGACGACGCCGTCGCCACGAACAGCGGCTCGGCCGCCGACAGCGTGCTGACCTCGGCGCGCGCCGAGCCGCTGCTGTTGGCGGTGAAGTAGCCGGACGCGGTGCCGGCGGCGACGTCCGAGGCCAGCGGCAGGAAGTCGAGCTGCAGCGTCATCGGCTCGCTGCCGGCCACGGCGTTCACCAGGCGGATCTTGGCGCGCGTGCTGGTGCTGGGCAGGCGGTTGTCGTCGGCGATCATCACCACCTGCGGGGCCGCCACCGTGCCGAAGGTCAGCACGGTGTAGTCGGCGCCCGGCTGGAAGGTGCGGTTGCCGCTGTTCACCACCGTGCCGTTGATGCGCACGGTGAGGTCCTGCGTGCCGGCGTTGACGAGCGCGTAGGCGTTGACGCTGGGCGAGCGCAGCGTGCCCACCAGCGTGTTGCCGCCGAGCGAGGCGGAGACGTTGCCGGCGCTGTCCGCACCCGCGGCCACGCGCACGCGCGCCTTGGTGTTCTTCAGGATCGTGGGGTTGCCGCCCTGCGGGATCAGCGTGGCGTTGACCAGCGCGCCGCCCAGGCCCGAGGTGAGCACGAGCGTGTGGTACTGCTTGTCTTCCAGGCCGGTGAGCGGGATGTCCAGGCGCACGTCCGTGGGGTTGCCCACGGTGGTGACGCGCAGCCGGTAGTTGCCGGTGGTGCGCTCGACGAAGTCCGAAAGGGAGTTGCTCGTGAAGCGCAGGTCGGGCTGGCGGTCGCCGATGTCGGTGGTGTCGGTCGTGATGAACACGTCGACGCCGCCGGTGTCACTGGTGAGGTTGAACACGCGCACCCGCGTGTTGCCGGCGCTGATGTTGTTGCGGTCCTCGTTCTCGGGGATGGTGCGCACCAGCAGGCCCGACTCGCGGCCGGTGATGACGGCGGTGTAGTTGCGGTCCTTCGAGAGCGCGAAGCTGTCGCTGTAGAGCGTGGCCGCCTCGCCGGCACGCTTGACGGCCAGGGTGTAGGTGTTGGCCTCGAACGAGACGTTGCTGGCCACCGTGTCGGGCGCCAGCGCCGAGAAGCGCTTGTTCTCGTTGGTGTAGAGGTCGACGCTCGCCAGGTCGGTGGTGAGGTTGATGGCGCGCAGGTTCGTCGAGCCGCCACCGCCGTTGTCGCTGCCGCCGCCGCAGGCAGCCAGCACCAGGGCCGAGGAAACGGCGGCCAGCAGGGCCAGCCGGCGCGAGAAGAAGCCAAGAGTCATCGGGAGTCCTTGCAGCAAGACGATGCCGGGTCGGAGCTTCGAATCTCGCGCGCCGAGGGCGCGGCTCCGCCGGGAGCGAACGATTATGACGTGGCCGTGTGAAGCGCCGCCGGCCGGGCGCGGCCACGCGTCCCCTGCGCGTCGGCCGGTGCGCGCGCTGGCCCCACCGGCCCGCGGCCGCGGTGCGCAGGCGCAGCTACTGCGCGCGCTTGCCGCTGAAGGTGCCTTGGCCGCCGCCCTGCGGCTGCTTCCAGGTGCCGCTGATCTCGCCGCGCACGGCGTCGATCTGGCCGGCCAGCTCGATCGGGCCGGAAGGCGCCTGGCCGCGCAGCATCACCAGGCCGCTGGCGGCAGCCAGGCCCGTGAACGTGAAGGTGGCGCCGCCGCTGCGGCCCATGCCGCTGACCTGGCCGTCGGCGGCCACGCTGATGAGGAAGTCGCCCGCGCCGCCGTCACCGGCCAGGCTGCCGCTGTAGTGGCCCTGCACGCCGCCCGCGGCGGCGCGCGCCACGGTGGGCGCGGGCGACGGCGCGGCCGGCGCGGCTGCCGGCATCTGCGCCGCAGCGCTGTTGCCCGTGGCCGCCAGCGAGTTGGCAGCGTTCTGGCGCGACGCGGCCGACGTCGAGCGCACCAGGCTCGGCTTGTCGCGCACCTGCTGGACGATGCGGTTGTAGTTGTCCAGCAGGCTGGCCGCGATGAGCTTGCCTTCGGGCGTCTTCGTGTAGCCGCCGCCACCCGCCCAGCCCAGGCCGGCCCAGCCCCAGCCGCCGACGGCGAAGTTCATCTTGCTGGCCTTGCCTTCGGCGCTGGCCACCTGGATGCCCGAGCGCACGTCGGCGATCAGCAGGTTGGTCTCGGCTTCCTTGAACTTCACGCCGCCGGCGATGCCGCTGAGCGCGCCGAGGCCGGCCTTGTTGAGCAGGCCGCCGATGGAGCCGCCGACGCCGCCGGTCTCGCCGCTGAACTGCACCATCGGCGTCATGACGAAATCGGCCACGGCCATCTGCCCGCCGCCGATGTTGCTGCCGGCCTGCAGTTGGCCGCCGGCGGCGAGCGCCCGCTCCTGCTGCAGGTTCTGCATCGCCGCGCCGCGCTCGACGACGGCGAAGCAGCCCGATTCCTGCACCATCATGCGCAGCATCACCGCGGGCGAGCCCAGGCCATGGCGCTGCAGCCCCGAGAGCACGTGCGCCTGCGGCTCGGCCACCGCAAGTGTGCCGAGCTCGGTGCTGCACTTCTCGATCTTGGGGTCGTCGGCGGCGTGCAGGCTGCCGGCCGCGAGCAGCAGGCTGCCAGCGGCGACGACGGCGGAAATGCGAAGACTGGGGCAGTGGATGCGGTGCATGGCGGACGCGGCGTGGCGGTGAGGACCAAAACGCAGCAGTCTATGCAGACGCCGCCGCCGCGGCCATGACACTTAGGGGTACAGGCCGCGTTCCTCGCGCGCGATGAGGATGCGTTCACACGCCACGGCGAAGGTGGCGGTGCGCAGCGTGATGCGGTGCTTGTCGGCCGTGTCCCAGATCTTCTTCAACGCGTCGACCATGATCTTGTCGAGCCGCACGTTGATCTCGTCTTCGGTCCAGAAGAAGCTGCTGAAGTCCTGCACCCACTCGAAGTAGCTGACCGTCACGCCGCCGGCGTTGCAGATGACGTCGGGCACGACCAGGATGCCGCGCTCGGCCAGGATGTCGTCGGCCTCGGGCACCGTGGGGCCGTTGGCGCCTTCGAGCACCAGCTTGGTCTGGATGCGGCGTGCGCGCTGGGCGTCGATCTGGCCTTCGAGCGCGGCGGGGATGAGGATGTCGCTCCTGACGTCCCAGAAGGCTTCGTTGCCGATCGCCTCGCCGCCCTTGAAGCCGCCCACGCCACCGGCTTGGCGCACGTGCGCGGTGAGGTCGGCCATGTCGAAGCCGGCTTCGTTGAGCACGGTGCCGGTGTGGTCCTGGATGCAGACGATCTTCGCGCCGGCCTGGGCGAAGAGTTCGGCGGCCGACGAGCCGACGTTGCCGTAGCCCTGCACCGCGACGCGCGCGCCGTCCAGCGGCAGGCCCAGGCGCCGTGCCGCCTCGCGGCCGGTGACGAACACGCCGCGGCCCGTGGCCTTGACGCGGCCCAGCGAGCCGCCCAGGTGGATGGGCTTGCCGGTGACGACGCCGGTCGCCGTCATGCCGGTGTTCATCGAGTACGTGTCCATCATCCAGGCCATGATCTGGCCGTTGGTGTTCACGTCGGGCGCGGGGATGTCGCGCTGCGGCCCGATGATGATGCCGATCTCGCTGGTGTAGCGCCGCGTCATGCGCTCCAGCTCCTTGATCGATAGCTTCTTCGGGTCGACGCGGATGCCGCCCTTGGCGCCGCCGTAGGGCAGGTTGACGGCGGCGCACTTCACCGTCATCCACGCCGACAGCGCCATCACCTCCTCGAGCGTCACGTCAGGGTGGTAGCGCACGCCGCCCTTGCCGGGGCCGCGGCTCAGGTTGTGCTGCACGCGGTAGCCCTCGAAGTGCGCGACGTCGCCGTTGTCCAGCTCGATGGGAATGTCGACGATCAGCGTGCGCTTGGGGCGCTTGAGCGTCTCGGCCCAGCGTGCCAGCGGCCCGAGGTAGGGCACGACGCGGTCCACCTGCGAGAGGTAGGTGCCCCAGGGGCTGGTGGCGGTGGGCTGCACATACGACAGCGGGCTGGCGGTCTCGGGGCTGGTCATCGGGATCTTCCTTGTCTCCTGGACGCGAACGGCAGCGCGCCACGGCGGCCTCGTGGGCCGCCGGCGCGTGGCTGCGCACTGTAGGCCGCCATTCACCGAATGTGTCACGGTGCGCTATGCATGCTTTGCATAACGGCTGCGGCGGTCGCTCATCGTGGGAGCGACGCGTGGCGTGCGCCGATCCGCTCCTGCGGCCCGCCCGCAGCGTCCCGCTGGCTACACTGCCCCGATGCCCCTCGACGAACGTCCCCGCATCGCCTTCATCGGCGGCGGCAACATGGCCAGCGCGCTCATCGGCGGCCTGCTGCGCGCCGGCCGGCCCGCGTCCTCCATCGTCGTGGTCGAGCCGGCCGAGGCCCAGCGCCAGCGCCTGCAGCAGGCCTTCGGCCTCGAACCGCTGGCCGCCGCCGACGAGCGCCTGCACGGCGCGGCCACGGTCGTGTGGGCGGTCAAGCCGCAGGTGTTCGCCCAGGCCGCCGCACCGTGCGCGCCGTGGGTGGCCGGGGCGCTGCAGGTCAGCGTGATGGCCGGCGTGCGCAGCGACGCCATCGAAGCCGCCAGCGGCAGCGCGGCCGTGGTGCGCGCCATGCCGAACACGCCGGCGCTCATCGGCCGCGGCATCGCCGGGCTCCACGCGCGGCCGGCGGTGAGCGCGGCGCAGCGCGCCGAGGTGGAGGCGCTGTTCGCGCCCACCGGGCAATCGCTGTGGGTCGACCGCGAGGCCGACCTCGACGCGGTGACCGCGGTGTCGGGCTCGGGTCCGGCGTACGTCTTCTACGTGCTCGAAGCGATGATGGCCGCGGCCGTCGAGCTGGGCCTGTCGGCCGAGCAGGGCCGGCGCCTCGCGCTCGCCACCTTCGACGGCGCCACCGCGCTGGCGGCACAGAGCAGCGAGCCGCCCGAAGTTCTGCGCGCGCAGGTGACGAGCAAGGGCGGCACCACGCACGCCGCGATCACCACGCTGGAGGCCGCCGGCGTCGGCGCCGCCTTCCGCGCCGCCCTGCGCGCCGCGCGCGACCGCGCCGAGGAGCTGGGCCGCGCCGGCTGAGCCTCCCGCCGATCAGCGCAGCGCGAAGTCGGCGACCACGCCGGCGAAGACGGCGAAGCCCAGCCAGTGGTTGACGCGGAAGGCCTTGAAGCAGCCGTCGCGCGAGCGGTCGCGGATCAGCGTCCAGTGCCACGCCGCCTGCGCCGCCGCCACAGCGATGCCGGCGAAGAACGGCCAGCCCAGCCCGAGCGAGCGGCCCAGCAGCGCCCAGCTCGCCAGGAACACGGCGTAGAACAGCATCACCCCGGCGACGTCGAAGCGGCCGAGCGTGATGGCCGAGGTCTGGATGCCGATCTTCAGGTCGTCGTCGCGGTCGACCATCGCGTATTCGGTGTCGTAGGCCAGCACCCAGAACAGGTTGCCCAGCAGCAGCCACCAGGCCTGGGCCGGCACGGCGCCCTGCAGCGCGGCCCAGCCCCAGTCGGCGCCGCCCAGCGTGGCAGCGAACGCCATCGGGATGCCGAAGCTGAAGGCCACGCCCAGCACCGCCTGCGGCATCGCCAGCGCGCGCTTGGCGTAGGGGTAGGCCAGCGTCACGGCCAGCGCCGCGAACGAGAGCTGGATCGCCGCCGGGTTGGTCGTCAGCACCAGGCCGAAGGCCAGCAGCGCCAGCACCGCGCCGACGAGCAGCGCCTCCGCCGGTGAGACCAGGCCAGCGGTGACGGGCCGCGCCTCGGTGCGCTTGACGTGGCGGTCGAACTCGCGGTCGGCGACGTCGTTGACGCAGCAGCCGGCGCTGCGCATGAGGATGGTGCCGCCGACGAAGACCACCAGCAGGTGCCAGCCCGGGAAGCCGTCGGCGGCGATCCACAGCGCCGAGAGCGTGGGCCACAGCAGCAGCAGCCAGCCGGCCGGGCGGTTCCAGCGGATCAGGTCCAGGTACAGCGCGGCGCGTGACGGCGCGGCGGCGGCGGCGTGCATGGCGCGATTGTCGCCCCGGCCGCCGCCCGCGCACCGTCGGCATGGCCCGTCGCGCCGCCCGGCATGGCTCCATCGGGCGATGCCCGCGCCCGAGCCGCTGCCGACACTGCTGCACCAGCGGCGAAACCGCTGCAGCTGCCCCGAGACCACCGTCCACCCGCCCAGGAGACCGCCATGACCACCGCCAGCCTTTCCGCCAGCCCCGCCGTCGCCACCGTCACCGCTGCCACCGCCGTCGCGGCGCACCCGCGCTTCGACATGTACACCGGCATCCACAAGGCGCTGCGCGCCTTCATGGCCGACACCCTGCTGCGCCTGGGCACGCTCGACCACGCCGACGATGACGAGCGCCAGCAGGTACTGGACCAGGTCGATGCGCTGCTGTCGCAGCTGCGCGCCCACCTCGACCACGAGAACACCTTCGTGCACGCCGCCATCGAGGCCCGCTGCCCGGGTGGCGCCGCGCACACCGCCGGCGACCACGTGGCGCACGAGGACGCCATCGCCAGCCTGGAAGACGCCAGCCGCGCCCTGCGCGATGCCCGCCCGGCGCAACGCGACGCGATGGGCCTGGCGCTGTACCGCCACCTGTCGGCCTTCGTTGCCGAGAACCTGGAGCACATGCTCATCGAGGAGCGCGACAACCAGGCGCTGCTGTGGAAGCTCTACAGCGACGCCGAGCTGATCGCCATCCACGACGCGCTGGTCGCCTCCATCGACCCGGGCGAGATGATGCGGCTGATGCGCTGGTTCGCCGTCGCGCTGAGCGCCGCCGAGCTGGCGCCGATGTTCGCCGACATGCGCGCCAAGGCGCCGGCGCCGGCGTTCGAGGCCATGATCGACGTGGTGCGTTCGCGCATGCCCGAGGCGCGCTGGGCCAAGCTGGCGCGCGCCCTCGGCCTGGCGCCGGTGCCCGGGCTGGTCGAGGCCTGAGCTCGACGCCGCGGCGGCCGGGCCACGCCGGCCGCCGCCGCCTGAAACCCTGCGACGGGCGCGGGCGCGCCAGGGCTGTATATTCATCCAGCCCTGTCGTTGCCGTGCGCCCGTCGTCGTCGTGGATCTCCAAGCCAAGCTCGCCATCCTGGCCGACGCCGCCAAGTACGACGCCTCGTGCGCCAGCAGCGGCACCGACAAGCGCCATTCGCTCGGCCCGGGCAAGGCCGGCATCGGCTCGACCGAGGGCATGGGCATCTGCCACAGCTATGCGCCCGACGGCCGCTGCATCAGCCTGCTGAAGATCCTGCTCACCAACTTCTGCGTCTTCGACTGCCTGTACTGCGTCAACCGCGTGTCGAGCAACGTGCCGCGGGCGCGCTTCTCCGTCGACGAGGTGGTGAACCTCACGCTCGACTTCTACCGCCGCAACTGCATCGAAGGCCTGTTCCTCAGCAGCGGCATCGTGCGCAGCGCCGACTACACGATGGAGCTGCTGGTGGCCGTGGCGCGCAAGCTGCGCGTGGAGCACCAGTTCCGCGGCTACATCCACCTCAAGACCATCCCCGACGCCAGCCCGGCGCTGCTGGCCGAGGCCGGGCGCCACGCCGACCGGCTCAGCATCAACATCGAGCTGCCCACGCCGGCCGGCCTGGCCACGCTGGCGCCGCAGAAGGACGACGCGGCCATCAAGCGCAGCATGGCGCGGCTGCGCCTGCACATCGACGACGCCAAGGGTGCGGCGCGCGAGGCCGCCGAGGCCGTGCCCCGGTCGCTGCCCGGCGCGGCGCCGAAGAAGGCCGCGCCGCCCCGCTTCGCGCCCGGCGGGCAGAGCACGCAGATGATCGTCGGCGCCGACGCCAGCAGCGACCGGGACATCCTCGCCACCAGCGCCGCGCTCTACGGCAGCTACCGCCTCAAGCGCGTGTACTTCTCGGCCTTCAGCCCCATTCCCGACGCGGCGCGCGCGCTGCCGCTGAAGGCCGCGCCGCTGCTGCGCGAGCACCGGCTCTACCAGGCCGACTGGCTGATGCGCTTCTACGGCTTCGGCCACGACGAGATCACGCCCGCCGGCGACGGCATGCTCGCGCTCGACGTCGACCCCAAGCACGCCTGGGCGCTGGCCCACCCGCAGGCGTTTCCGGTGGACCTGAACCGGGCGCCGCGCGAGCTGCTGCTGCGCGTGCCCGGGCTGGGCGTGAAGAGCGTCGACCGCGTGCTGCTGGCGCGGCGCAGCCGGCGCCTGCGTGCCGCCGACCTGGGCCGTTTGCACGTGCCGGTGCAGCGCGTGCTGCCCTTCGTGGTGCTGGCCGACCACCGGCCGCGCGGCACGCTGCCGCCGCCGCGCGCGCAGGCGGCGCCGGTGCAGACGGAGCTGTTCGGTGCCGCCGCAGCCTGAAGCCGTGCGCATCGAACTGGCCTCGGACACCGACGAGGCGGGCTTCCGCGCCGCCGTGCGCGCGTTGGTGCACGCGGGCGTTCAACCCGAACGCGTGCGCTGGACGGTGCAGGGCGAAGCCGAGCCTGAACTGCTGGCGGGCGAGGCCGAGGGCGCGTCGTTCGACGTGCGCGGCGCCGATGGTGCGGCCGCCGAGGCGCCGCCGCTGTCGTTACCGGCCACGGTGGTCGACACCGTGCGCATGGCGCTGCTGCACGCCGACCGGCGGCGCTTCGCGCTGCTCTACCGCTGGCTGTGGCGCCTGCAGCACGAGCCCGCGCTGCGCCACGACGACGTGCTCGACGCCGACGCCGCGCTGGCGCGGCGCTGGGCGCATGCCGTCAAGCACGAGATCCACAAGATGCACGCCTTCGTGCGTTTCCGCACCGTGGCCGGTGGCGGAATGGTCGGCGGCGACGCGAGCGGAGGCGCCGAGACCGCACGACAGGTCGAAGGCGATGGCAGAGGCGCCACCCTGGGAGGCCCCCTGCACATCGCCTGGTTCGAGCCCGAGCACCACATCGTCGACGCCGCAGCGCCGTTCTTCGTACGGCGCTTCGCCAACATGCGCTGGGCCATCCTCACGCCGCGGCGCTGCGTGCACTGGGACGGCCAGCGCCTGGAAAGCCGCCTCGGCGCGCGCGCCGACGAGGCGCCGCCGGCCGACGCCGGCGAGGTGCTGTGGCTCACCTACTACCGCAGCATCTTCAACCCGGCACGGCTCAAGCTGGGCACGATGCAGCGCGAGATGCCGCGCCGCTACTGGGCCAACCTGCCCGAAGCCACGCTGATCGGCGAGCTGGCCGCCGGCTCGGCAGCCTGCAGCGGCGCCATGCTGCTGCGCGAGCCGCAGCCGACGGCACGCCGCCTGCCGGCCCAGGCCACCATGCCTGCTGCCGCGCGCCGCCCGGTGCCGTCGTCGACCAGCGCGACGGCGCGAGCCCGACCGCCGTCCGGTCCGTCCTCGCCGTCCGCCCCGTCACCGTCGACTCCGGACGCCACGCCGACGCGGCCCCTGCCGCCGGTGGTGGCCGAGCCCGCCGCGCAGCTGGCGGCGCTGCGCGACGCCGCGGCCGGCTGCCGCGAGTGCCCCATCGGCGCGCTGGCCACGCAGACGGTGTGGGGCGAAGGCCCGCTCGGCGCGGCGCTGATGCTCGTCGGCGAACAACCCGGCGACCAGGAAGACCTGCATGGCAAGCCCTTCGTCGGCCCGGCCGGCCGGCTGCTGGCACAGGCGCTCGAGCAACTGGGCTGGGACCGCGCGCAGCTCTACGTCACCAACGCCGTCAAGCACTTCAAGTACGAGCCGCGCGGCAAGCGCCGCATGCACAAGACGCCGGCGCAGAAGGAGGCCGACGCCTGCCTGCACTGGCTGGAAAGCGAGATCGCGCTGGTGCGGCCGCAGGGCATCGTCGCGCTCGGCGCCACCGCCGCGCGCCAGCTCATGGGCCGGCCGGTGGCGGTGACAAAGGAGCGCGGCCAGTGGCTGCAGCGCGCCGACGGCCAGCGCGTGCTGGTGACGCTGCACCCCTCGGCTCTGCTGCGCGGCGACCCGGCCGAACGCGACACCGCGTTTGCCGCCTGGCTGCACCACCTGGACGCGGCCAGCGCGCTGGTGCGTGGCGCTGCCGCGCGGCGCCGTGCCGCCTGAGCGCTCGTCGGCGTCGCACCGCATGGCCGCCGTGGCCACCACGCTGCACACCGCGCAGACGCAGCTCTTCGGCACCGCCGACGTGCTGCCCGACGGCCTGCACTTCGAGCCCGAGTTCATCACGCCGGCGCTCGAATCGGCGCTGCTCGCCGTGGTGCAGGGCCTGCCGCTGCGCGAGGCGCGCTACAAGACCTACACCGCCCGGCGCCGCGTCTACGCCTGGGGTTCGCGCTTCGACTTCGACACGTATGCGCTGCGCGAGCGCGCCATCGGCGAGCTGCCCGAGCCCCTGGCGCTGCTGCGCGAGCGGCTGGCGGCGTGGGCCGGCGTCGCGCCCGAGGACTTCGTGCACGTCATGGTGTCCGAGTACCGCCCGGGCACGCCGCTGGGCTGGCACCGCGACGCGCCCGACTACGAGCTGATCGTCGGCGTGTCGCTGGGCGGGCCGGCGCGGCTGCGCTTCCGGCCGTGGCCGCATGCACCGCGGCGCGACGACATGTCGGCCGCGGCCGCGTCGCGTGGCACCGGAGCACCCGCTCGCGGCGACGCCGAACGCGTGGTGCTGGACCTGGCGCCGCGATCGGCCTACCGCATGCAGGGCACGGCGCGCTGGGGCTGGCAGCACAGCGTGCCGCCCGTCCCAGCGCTGCGCCACTCGGTGACGATGCGCACCGTGCGGCCGGGCCGCGGCCGCGAGAGCGCCTGACCCGACGCCCCGGGGCGCATCGCCCGGGCCGGCGCCCGCGGAAGCGCCGCGTAGCATCGCCGCCATGCACACCGACCGCTGGCTGGACATCGCGCCGGACGTCGCCGCCGCCCTCGCCGACGGTGCGCCCGTCGTGGCGCTGGAGTCGACCATCGTCGCGCACGGCATGCCCTGGCCGCAGAACGTCGAAACCGCGCTGGCGGTCGAGGCCGAGGTGCGCGCCCACGGCGCGGTGCCGGCCACCATCGCCATCGTCGGCGGCCGGCTCAAGGCCGGGCTGTCGGCTGCGCAGATCGAGCACCTGGGCCGCACCGGCCCGGCCGTGGCCAAGGCCAGCCGGCGTGACATCGCCCTGCTCGTCGCGCGCGGCGCCGACGGCGCCACCACGGTGGCGGCGACCATGCTCGTGGCCCACCGCGCCGGCATCCGTGTCTTCGCCACCGGCGGCATCGGCGGCGTGCACCGCGGCGCGCCGCAGAGCTTCGACATCAGCGCCGACCTGCTGGAGCTGGCGCACACGCCGGTCGCGGTGGTGTGTGCCGGCGCCAAGAGCATCCTCGACCTGGGCCTGACGCTCGAAGTGCTGGAAACGCACGGCGTGCCCGTGATCGGCTACCGGACCGACACGCTGCCCGCCTTCTACAGCCGAGATTCCGGCTTCGCGCTCGCGCAACGCCTGGACAGCGCCGCCGAGGTCGCGGCGCTGATGCACGCGCAGTGGGGATTGGGACTGCCGGCTGGCATCGTCGTCGCCAACCCGATCCCTGAGGCCCATGCCCTGCCGGCCGAGGTGGTCGAGCGCGCCACCGAGCAGGCGTTGGCCGAAGCGGCCGCGCAGGGCATTGCCGGCAAGGCGGTGACGCCGTTCCTGTTGCAGCGCGTGAATGAACTCACCGGCGGCGACAGCCTGGCGAGCAACGTGGCGCTGGTGCTGAACAACGCTCGCGTGGCGGCGGCCATTGCCATGGCAGCCGCGGGCGCGGGCCGCTGACAGAGCCGCGCTGTCGGTGCGCCGCCTCGCGTTGCGCGGCCCGGAGGTCGCGGCGCTGGGTCCTGGCGCCTGGTCATGGGCGGGGGGTGCCGGGCGATGCCATCGTGACGGCGCACCTGCCGGGTGGCGGCGACGCACGCGAGCTCTGCGGAGCCGGCAGCTTCATCCGAATTGCCGACTCGCGCCTTCCCTGAGCGCGCTATCGTGCCGCCGCATCACAGCGGATCGGGTTGGCGTGGAATGGTGACTGTCTTCGTTTGGGACATGGCGCTGTTGTCGTGGAATGGCAAGGACCCAGCCGGCCATGCGTCCATGGCCGTGGACGACACGTACATCAGCTGGTGGCCTGAACACTTCCGGAGCGACGTCGGCTTCGGCGGGGTCAAGGGGCGCGGCGTGCTGGGCTGGGGTGGGCCGTCCTACGCCAATTCCATGGCCGAGGACAAGCGGCACAAGGGTCGCATGCCTGACTTTGCCTCGGCACCCATCCACTGCCTGGACGAGCGCGCGATCATCGATTGGTGGAACGGCATCAAGCCGAAGAACAAGGCCTGCCAAACCTCGTATCACGCCGGCGAGAACACCTACTACGACCTGGCACGCCTGAGCTGCGCCACGATCGTCATGCGCGCCCTTCTCATGGGTGGGGGGGCGAAGATCGCGAAGCCGAGCATTCCCCTGGTCTCGGCAGCCGCCAAGGGCGTTCTGAGCAGCGCAGGGACGCTGGGCGTGGTCCTTGCCGAAGCGGCGGTCGGCGACGCGATCGCTCCGCTCGACGTGAAGCGGTACGCCAACGCACTGGCCAACAGCAAGGCCAACGCGGCGGCCGCCGGCAAGCGTCGCTAAGCGCGCCAGCCACCGCGCCAGTGGCGGGGCGGATCAGGCGGCCGCCGGCGCCGTCCCCATGCCCGCGCCGGCCAGCAGTTCGGCGTTGCCGCCGGCGGCGGCGGTGTTGATGGTGAGGGTCTGTTCGGCGCAGAAGCGGTACAGGTAGTGCGGGCCGCCGGCCTTGGGGCCGGTGCCCGACAGGCCTTCGCCGCCGAAGGGCTGCACGCCGACCACGGCGCCGATCATGTTGCGGTTGACGTAGACGTTGCCGATGCGCGCCTCGTGGGCGATGCGCAGCGCCCGGCTGTCGATGCGCGTCTGGATGCCGAGCGTGAGCCCGTAGCCGAGCGCGTTGACCTGCGCGATGACCTCGCCCACGTCGCGCGCGCCGGGCTGGCCCGCGCCCCAGCGCACCACGTGCAGCACCGGGCCGAAGACCTCTTCCTTCACGTCGCCGATGCGCGCCACCTCGAAGGCCACCGGGGCGATGGTGTGCGGCAGCAGCGGGCCGCCGGCAGCGGTCGAAGGGGCGGCACTGGTGCCGCCCGGCAGCGGCGTGCGCGCCAGCAGCGTCGCGCTGCCGTCCAGCCGCTGCACGTGGCGCGTGAGGTTGTCGAAAGCCTCGGCGTCGATCACCGGGCCGACGTCGGTGGCGAGCTCGCGCGGGTCGCCCACGACCAGCTCGGCCATCGCGCCGCGCAGCATGTCGATCACCCCGTCGGCGATGCCGTCGTGCACGCACAGCAGGCGCAGCGCGCTGCAGCGCTGGCCGGCGCTGCGGAAGCTGCTCTGCACCACGGCATCGACCACCTGTTCGGGCAGCGCGGTGCTGTCGACGACCATGGCGTTGATGCCGCCGGTCTCGGCGATCAGCGGCACGATGGGGCCGTCCTTGTTCGCCAGTGCGCGGTTGATGTGGCGCGCCACCGCGGTGCTGCCGGTGAAGCACACGCCGGCGGTGTGCGGGTGGGCGACGAGCGCCGCGCCGACGGTTTCGCCGGGCCCGTGCAGCAGCGCCAGCGCGTCGCGCGGCAGGCCGGCTTCGTGCAGCAGCTCGACGAAGGCGGCGGCCACCGCCGGCGTCTGTTCCGCCGGCTTGGCGGCGACGGTGTTGCCGGCGACCAGCGCCGCGACCACCTGGCCGGCGAAGATGGCGAGCGGGAAGTTCCACGGGCTGATGCAGACGAACACGCCCCGGCCGTGCAGGTGCAGCGTGTTGCGCTCGCCGGTAGGGCCGGGCAGCAGCTGTTCGGCCAGGCGTTCGCGCGCCTGCACGGCGTAGTAGCGGCAGAAGTCGACGGCCTCGCGCACCTCGGCCACGCAGTCCGCCAGCGTCTTGTGCGCTTCCACGACCAGCAGGCCGCAGAACGGCGCCATGCGCGCTTCGAGCAGGTCGGCCGCGCGCTCGAGCACGGCGGCGCGTTCGGCCAGCGGCCGTGCGTTCCACGCCGGGAAGGCGGCGTGCAGGCGGGTCATCGCGGCCTGCACGTCGGCCGTGCCGGCTTCAGGAACCGCCGGGACGCGCGTCGACGCGGCCGCGTCGAGCAGCGGCTGGCGCATGGCGATCACCGCCAGGTCGACGCCGGCGGAGTTGCGCCGCTCGGCGCCGTACAGGTCGCGCGGCAGCGGCAGCGCCTCGCCGCCCAGCGGCTGCAGCGGCGAGGCCAGCAGCGCCTCGGCGCTCACCGCCTCGTCGGCCAGCTGGTGCACGAACGACGAGTTGGCGCCGTTCTCCAGCAGCCGGCGCACCAGGTAGGCGAGCAGGTCGCGGTGCTCGCCCACCGGGGCGTAGATGCGCAGCGGCACGTCGCCCGCCGCCAGCACTTCGCGATACACGCCTTCGCCCATGCCGTGCAGGCGCTGCATCTCGAAGGCCGCGTCCTGGCGCCGCGCCATCTGCAGGATGGCGGCGATGGTGCCGGCGTTGTGCGTGGCGAACTGCGGGTAGATCAGCGCGTGGTGCTCCACCAGCCGCTGCGCGCAGGCCAGGTAGCTGATGTCGGTGTGCTGCTTGTGGGTGAACACCGGGTAGCCCGGCAGCCCGCCTTCCTGCGCGCGCTTGACTTCGCCGTCCCAGTAGGCGCCCTTCACCAGCCGCACCATGAAGCGCAGGCCGCGTTCACGGGCGATGCGCGCCACCTCGTCGATGACCGCCAGCGCGCGTGTCTGGTAGGCCTGCACCGCCAGGCCGAAGCCCTGCCACTGCGGGTGCTGCTCGGCGATGTGCACGGCCATGGCGTCGAACAGGTCCAGCGAGAGTTCGAGCCGGTCGCTTTCTTCGGCGTCGATCGTCAGGTTGAGGTTGGCGCGCGCCGCCTGGTCGACCAGCGACACCACGCGCGGCAGCAGCACGGCGAAGACGCGCTCGCGCTGGGCATCCTCATAACGCGAGAACAGCGCGGAGAGCTTGATCGAGATGCCGTCGGCCGCCATCGGCGACGCCGCCACACGCCCGCCGGCGATGGCGCTGATGGCGTTGCGGTAGCTGGCGAGGTAGCGCTCGGCGTCGTGCTCGCTGCGCGCGCCTTCACCGAGCATGTCGTAGCTGTAGCGCAACTGCGGCTGGGCCTTGCGCTGGGGATCGTCGCGGCGCAGCGCGCTGCGCTGCCCGTCGGCCTCGGCCATCGCTTCGCCGATGGTGCGGCCCAGCACGAACTGGCGCCCCAGCAGCTGGATCGCGCGCACCGTGGCCGCCACCACGGTGCGCGAGCCCAGGCGCTGCAGCAGGCCGGGCGGGTTGTCGCTGTCGGGCAGGAAGCGCTTGGACAAGGCGATGGCGCTGGCCGACAGGCTGGCCAGCATCTTGTGCGGGCTGCCGTCACCGCCGCCGGCGGCGTCGAAGTCGGCGCGGCCCAGCTGGTCGGCGGTCAGCGCCACCGCGGTCTCGGCGTCGGGCACGCGCAGCAATGCTTCGGCCAGGCGCATCAGCGCCAGGCCTTCGGCGCTGGAGATGGGGTACTCGCGCAGCAGCGATTCCAGCGCCCAGAACGGCGCCGGCTTGTCGCGCACCGCCTGCACCCAGGGCCGGGCCTGGCGCAGCACCGCGCTCCAGTCGAGCCGGCCCGACAGCGTGGCCAGCGAGGCGGCGACGATCTCGGCCTCCGGGCGGTAGGGGAAGGGCAGGCGGGCTGACGGGGTCGGCGCAGGGGTCATGGCGGTCTCGCTGGGTGGACGACGCGGGCGCGGTCGGGGTGGCGGGCGGGTCTCGTCGAGGCCCCGTTCAGGGCAGCGCCGCCGGTGCCATCCAGGCGTCGACCGGATGGCGGATGCGCAGCTTAGGCGCCGCGCCACCGCATGCGATTCGGAAAACCCGGCTTCCCGCCGCAGCTTGTTCGTCCAAGAATGGCGCCATGACGCCTTCCCCCGAGCGCGACCGCGACCTCGACAAGATCGACCGCCGCATCCTGCGCGTGCTGCAGGCCGACGGCCGCATCAGCAACCTCAAGCTCGCCGAGGAGGTGCACCTGTCGCCCACGGCGGTGCTCGAGCGCGTCAAGCGCCTCACGCGCGAGGGCTACATCCTCGGCTACGAGGCCCGGCTCAACCCGGTCAAGCTCGGCCAGGGCCTGCTGGTGTTCGTCGAGATCCTGCTCGACCGCACGGTGCACGACGTGATGGACACCTTCAAGGCCGCGGTGCAGGTGCGGCCCGAGATCCTCGAGGCGCACCTCGTGGCCGGCGGCTTCGACTACCTGCTCAAGACGCGCGTGGCCGACATGGCGGCGTACCGCGAGTTCATCGGCACGGTGATCTGGACGCTGCCCGGCGTGCGCGAGACGCGCACCTACGCCGTGATGGAGGAGGTCAAGCACAGCTCGCTGCTGCCGGTGTGACACGCCGATCGCCGCGCGGCATGCGCGGTGCCCTGCCATCCTCGCCATGACCGTCCGTTTCGCTTCTTCCGACCGCCCGGGCCGCCCCGGCCGCCCGCCGGGGCCGCTGGGCGCCACGCTGCGCGGCGTCACCGCCTTCACCCTGCTCACGCTCAACACGCTCGTCTGGTGCGTGCTGCTGTTCAGCCTGGCGCTGCTCAAGCTGGTGCTGCCGCCGCGCCTGCGGCCGCGGCTCGATCCGGCGCTCAACGCCGTGGCCACCGGCTGGGTCGGCGGCAACAGCGGCTGGATGCGCCTCACCCAGCGCACCCGCTGGGACGTGCAGGGCCACGACGGGCTGGACCCCGCCGGCTGGTACCTGGTGTGCTGCAACCACCAGTCGTGGGTCGACATCTTCGTGCTGCAGCACGTGCTCAACCGGCGCGTGCCGCTGCTGAAGTTCTTCCTCAAGCGCGAGCTGATCTACGTGCCGGTGATGGGGCTGGCGTGGTGGGCGCTCGACTTTCCCTTCATGCGGCGCCACTCGGCAGCGGCGCTCGCACGCCGGCCCGAGCTGCGCCAGCAGGATCTGCAGACCACGCGCCGGGCCTGCGCGCGCTTCGCCCACGTGCCGACCAGCGTGATGAACTTCGTCGAAGGAACGCGCTGCACGCCGGCCAAGCAGGCGGCGCAAGGCTCGCCTTACCGGCACCTGCTGGTGCCGCGCACCGGCGCGCTGGCGGTGACGCTCGATGCCATGGGCCCGCGCTTCTCGGCCCTGCTCGACGCCACCATCGTCTACCCGGGTGGCGTGCCCAGCTTCTGGCAGTTCCTGTGCGGGCGTGTGCCGCAGATCGTCGTGCGGCTGCGCACGCTGCCCATCCCGCCCGAGCTGGCGGCGGCGGCCGAATCGGCCGAGGCGCGGCGCGAGCTGGCGGGCTGGATCGGCCGCATCTGGGCCGAGAAGGATGCGCAGATCGCCGGGCTGCTGGAGACGTCGGCCGACGCCGCGCCCGCGGCCTCAGTGCAGCGCCGCTGACCCGCCGGCGCGGTGCTCGCGCAGCCACTGTGCCGCGGCCTGCTCGGTGAGCGGCGTGGCCAGGTGGAAGCCCTGGCCGAGCGTGCAACCCAGATCGCGCAGCGCCTGCAGCTGCTCGGCCGACTCGATGCCCTCGGCCACCACCGCCTTGTGCAGCGCCGCGCCCAGCCGGACGATGGCGCCGACGAGTTCGCCGCCGTCGCTGTCGTCGCCGGCTTCCTCGGCGCCGCGTCCGCCGCGCGTTGCGGGGTCACCGGCGGTTCCGTCGTGCGGGCCGGCATCGCGCCGCCGCGCCGCGGCCAGCTGGCCGACGAAGCTGCGGTCGATCTTGAGGCTGTCGAAGGGCAGCTTGCTCAGGTGGCCAAGGCTCGAATGCCCGGTGCCGAAGTCGTCCACCGCCAGCCGCGTGCCCAGGCGGCGCAGCTCGGCCAGCGCGGCGCGCGCGTCGTCGATCTGGCTGCCGATGATGTTCTCGGTGAGCTCCAGCGTCAGGTGGCGCGGCTGCACGCCGGCCTCCACCAGCGCCCGCGAGACGCGCGCCACCAGCGCCGGGTGCGCCAGGTCGTGCGCCGAGAGGTTCACCGCCATCGTCAGCTCGGCCCACGCCGGGTCGGAGAGCTGCCACTGCCGCAACTGGTGGCAGGCGCAGTGCAGCACGAAGTCGGACAGCTGCACCATCTGGCCCGATTCTTCGGCCACCGGCAGGAAGCGGCCCGGTTCGAGCAGGCCGCTTTGCGGGTGCTGCCAGCGCAGCAGCGCCTCGAAGCCCTGCAGCGCGCCGGTCGCCAGGTCCACCACGGGCTGGTACAGCACGGCGAGCTGGCCGCGCTCGATGGCCTGGCGCAGGTCGCCTTCCAGGCGCAGGCGTTCGGAGACGGCGCTGTGCAGGCTGGCGTCGAAGAAGGCATAGCGCGAGCGCCCGCCGTGCTTGGCCTTGTACATCGCGGTGTCGGCGTCGCGCAGCACGTCTTCCGCGCTGGCGTAGTCGAGCGCGCTGAAGGTGATGCCGATGGACGCGCTGGCGATCAGCTCGACGTCGGCGACGACGAAGGGCCGGCGCAGCGCGTCCATCAGACGCTCGGCCAGCACGACGGCGTCGCGCTCGTGCTCCACCTGCTCGGCGAGGATGGCGAACTCGTCGCCGCCGAGCCGCGCGACGATGTCGCCCGGGCGCAGCTTCTCCTGGATGCGGCGCGCCATCTGGCGCAGCAGTTCGTCGCCGGCGTTGTGGCCCAGGCTGTCGTTGACGAGCTTGAAGCGGTCGCAGTCGATGAACATCACCGCCCACGGGCGCGCGCGGTCGATGCGGAAGCGCGCCACCGCGCCGGCCAGGCATTCGATGAAGCGGCGGCGGTTGGGCAGGCCGGTCAGCGGGTCGTGGAAGGCCAGCTGCTGCAGCCCGGCTTCGGCGCGGCGGCGGGCGGTGACGTCCTGCGCCTGCACGATGAGGCAGGGGCGCGGTGCGGGCTCGGCGTCGTCGCCCGCCCAGCCCGGGCCTTCGACGAAGTGCGCGCACTGCAGCGCCAGCCACGCCGTGCTGCCGTCGGGGCGCACGGCGCGCAGCTCGCGCCTGAAGCCCTCGGCGTCGCGCGGCAGGCGGTGGCGGTCGGCCAGGCCGAGCAGGCCTTCGAGCTGCGGCCGGTCGTCGGCGTGCAGGTGGGCCTGGAAGGGCTGCTGCAGCAGGTCAGCCTCGCGCCGGCCGAGCAGGCTGCACATGGCCGGGTTGGCCTGCAGCACGCGGCCGTCGAAATCGAGCAGCGCCATGCCGATGGCGGCGTGCGTGAAGGCGCTGTGGAACCGGCGCTCGCTGGCCTGCAGCTCGCGCAGATGGCGCGCCGCGGCCGCGGCTTCGCGCGCGGCGGCGACGGCCTCGCGTTCGGCGCTGCTGCGGCTGGCGTCGTGCAGCGTGCGCCGCGCCTCCTGCTCGCGGAAGTAGAAGTGCAGCGTCACCAGCAGCAGCCCCAGCAGCGGCAGCATCACCACCAGCACCGCCGCGCCCTGCTGGCGCGACAGCTCGAACAGCAGCGCGGCGATGCCGGCGCTGCCGGCATAGGCCAGCCCCACCCAGCGGAACACGCCGAACAGCGGCTTCAGTTGCAGGAACGGCTCGCCGCGCTTCAGGTGCTGGATGCCAGCGATGAGCACCGCGTTGAGGCCGAAGTAGGCGCAGGCCGCCACCAGCGTGGCGGCGAGCAGCGGCGCCGCGCCGGTCCAGCCGGCGCCTGCCAGCAGGGCCAGCGCGCCGTGCAGTGCGCTGCCGGCCACGGCCATGGCGATGGCGGCGGTGGCCGGGCTTACCAGCCGGCTGGTCCAGCGGCGCGACGTGCGCCAGGCGCCGGCCAGCGCCTCGGCCGCGGCCACCAGCGCCGCGGGCAGCGGCCCCAGCAGCAGCAGCGCCAGGAAGATGAACACCTCGCCGGCGACGAAGGAGTGGCGGCTGTTCGGCACGCGCACCGGCACCAGGCCGGCCAGCAGCGCCAGCACCAGCGCCGCGGCCAGCTGCGCCAGGCCGGCCGCCGGCAGCTGCGCTACGCGCGCCGCGCAGGCGGCCAGCAGCACCGCGCCGCACACCACCAGCAGCCACCAGAACGCCGCCGCCGCCGCGTTGTAGTCGGGCATCAGGCGGTCGTGCAGGCGCTGCCACCAGGGCGGCGCCACGCCGGCCTCGGGCGGCCAGGGCAGCGGGTCGCTCAGCTCGGCCGGCGAGGAGGGCTCGGCTTGCGCCATCGCAGGCTCCGGTCGGGCGCGCTCAATGCAGCACGGTGTCGTGCCAGGGCGCGGGGCGCGACACCAGGTCCAGCGCGCGCGGCGGCTGGGCCACCGGCGCGGCCAGCAGCAGCGCGGCATCCGCCGCCGACAGCGGCCGCGAGAGCAGGAAGCCCTGGCCCAGGCGGCAGCCCAGGCTGCGCAGCTGCTCGAGCTGCCAGGGCGTCTCGATGCCTTCGGCCACCACCAGCTTGCCCAGCGAGCTGCCCAGCAGCACGATCGATCGCACCACCGCGGCTTCGTTGTTGCTGGTCTCGAGCCGGCTGACGAAGCTGCGGTCGATCTTCAGGCAGTCGATGGGCAGCGTGCTCAGGTGGCTGAGGCTGCTGTAACCGGTGCCGAAGTCGTCGATCGCCAGGCGCACGCCCAGGCGGCGCAGCTCGCCCAGCACCGGCAGCGCGCCGTCGAGCCGGCTCATGAGGATGTTCTCGGTGAGCTCCAGGCACAGCTGGCGCGGCTGCAGCCCGGCCTCGACGATCGCGCGGGTGACGCGCGCGACGAACGCCGGCTGCGCGATGTCGTGCCCCGAGACGTTGACGTTGATCGTGAGCTCGCCGCGCCCGGGGTCGGCCTGCTGCCATTCCTGCAGCTGGCGGCAGGCGCAGTGCAGCACGAAGTCGGTCAGCTCGAGCATCAGCCCGGCCTCTTCGGCGATGGGCAGGAAGGCCGCCGGGCTGATGCTGCCGTCGCTGGGGTGCTGCCAGCGCACCAGCGCCTCGAAGCCGCGGACGGCCGCCGGCGAGGTGTCGCCCGCGGCCAGGTCCCACAGCGGCTGGTAGACGAGCGTGAGCCGGCCCTGGTCGATGGCGTGGCGCAGGTCGCCTTCCAGGCGCAGCCGGTCGGCAACCTCGGTGTGCAGGCTGGCGTCAAAGAGGGCGTAGCGCGCCTTGCCCGCGCCCTTGGCCTTGTACATGGCGGTGTCGGCGTCGCGCAGCACGTCCTCGGGGCTGGTGTAGCCCAGGGCGCTGAAGGTGATGCCGATCGAGGCGCTGGTCATCAGCTCGTGGCCGCCCACCACGAACGGCCGGCGCATCGCCTCCATCAGCCGCTCGGCGAGCGCCACGGCGCCGCGCTCATGCTCGAGCCGGCGCACCAGCACCGCGAACTCGTCGCCGCCCAGGCGCGCCACGACGTCGCCCGGCCGCAGGCATTCGGCGATGCGCCGCGACACCTGCACCAGGAACTGGTCGCCCGCGCCGTGGCCGAGGCTGTCGTTGATCAGCTTGAAGCGGTCGAAGTCCAGGAACATCACCGCGAAGGCCTGGTCGCGGTCGCGCTGCGCCTGCTCCACCGCGCCGGCCAGGATCTCGTGGAAGCGGCGCCGGTTGGGCAGGCCGGTGAGGCTGTCGTGGAATGCGATGTGGTGCAGCTCCTGCTCGGCCTTGCGCCGCGCGCTGATGTCCTGCAGCTGCAGGATCAGGCACGGCGTGGTCGCGCCGGGCTCGCTGAAGAAGCTGCAGTGCGCCATCACCCACACCGGCTGGCCGCTGCGGTGGCTGCAGCGCAGCTCGAGCGCGAAGCCCTCGAAGGCGTGGCCGGCCACGCCGCGCATCTGCTCCTGCAGCGCGTCGCGGTCGTGCTCCAGCACCAGGTCCTGCAGGCGCAGGGTCATCAGTTCGTCGCCGCTGCGGCCGAGCAGCGCGCGCAGGGCCGGGTTGGCCTGCAGGATGCGGCCTTCGAACGACAGCAGCGCCATGCCGATGGAGGCGTGGGTGAACGCGCTGTGGAAGCGGCGCTCGCTGGCTTCGAGTTCGCGCACGTGGCGCGCGGCCAGTTCCTGCTCGCGCTCTGCGGCCTCGGCGCCGGCGATGCGCGCCGCCTCGGCTGCTTCCTGCTGGCGGAAGAAGTAGTGCAGCGCCGCCAGCATGCTCGCCAGCAGCGGCAGCATGGCCATCAGCACGCCGGGGCCGGAATGGCGGTAGGTCAGCATCAGCAGCGCCGCCACCGCCGCGCTGCCGGCGTAGGCGATGGCCACCCAGCCGAAGAGGCCGACCAGGTCGGACAGCTGCAGGCGTTCGTTGCGCTTGAGCCGCGGCACCGCGGTCACCAGCAGCGTGTTGAAGACGAAGAACACCAGCGCGAAGGCGACGGCCGCGACGACGAGCGCGCCGCCGTCGTGCCCGACGCGCGCCAGCGCGGCCTCCAGCAGCGTGCCGGCGGCGAGCATGGCCACCGCGGACATGGCGGGGCTGGCGATGCGGCTCGTCCAGCGTTTGGACGAACGCCAGGCGCCGACCGCACCTTCGCCGGCCGCTGCCAGCGTCGCCGCCGCCGGGCCGTGCATCAGCAGCAGCAGGAAGATGAAGATCTCGCCCGCCGCGAGCGAGTTCTTCGAGCGCGGGATGCGCACCGGGAAGAAGCCCGCCAGCATCGCGATGGCCATGCCGGCGGCCGTCTGCCACCAGACCGTCGGGCCCTGGTCGGCGACGCGCACGACCGCCAGCACCAGGGCGAGCACGCCCAGCGTGACGACCAGCCACCAGTACGCGGTCGCCTTGCGGTTGTAGTCGGGCATCAAGGCGGCGTGGAGCCGTGCAGGGCCCTGCACGACGCCGGCGTGCAGCTGGCGCAGCGCCTGCACGACCGCGTCGCGCAGCCGCGCCGGCGCTGCCACGGACGCGCCCGGCCGGGGTGGCCGGCCGTCCGCCCGCCCGTGCGGCGGCGCGGGCGTGTTCGCCTCGGGGCCGCCGTCGGGAGGTTGCATCGGTGCGCCGCTGGTCCGGGTCATTCGACCCGTTATCGGCTGCTCAGTCCTCGCCCTTGAGCGCGCCCGAGGTGTCGTAGCGCGGCGTGGCGGCGGCGCCGGTCTCGCTGAGTACGAGGCTCTCGCTGAGCACCAGGCCTTCGCTGAGCACGAGGCCTTCGCTCAGCACCAGCGCCTCGCTCAGCACCAGGCCTTCGCTGAGCACCAGGCCCTCGCTCAGCACCAGGCCCTCGCTCAGCACCAGGCCGCTGGCCAGCGACACGCCGCTGCCCGACCCCGCCCAACCGGAGAGCGTCACCGTGGGCGTGAACAGCCCCGTCTTGCCGACCTTCGAGCTGGTGCCCAGCAGCGAGCTGAGGTGCGTCACCGTCGACGTCAGCACCGGCTGCCAGCTGGCGTAGCGCACGTCCACGTAGCCCTTGACGAAGGTGTTGGCCGGGATGTTGATGCCCGACCAGTACACCGGCATGGTGCCGACCATGCGGCCGTTGGCGAAGGTGTTGCGCGGGTCCCAGACCGGCTGGTACTGGTTGAACAGCGCGCTGCCGGTGAAGACGTGGTTGCCGCCGAGGAAGACGACGCGCGACCAGTTGAAGGTCTGGCCGTTGAGCGTGGTGCTCGTCGGCGGCAGCGACTTGTTCGCCGCCAGCAGCCAGCTGCCGGGCGAGAGCCAGCCGGCCTCGACCATGGGGCCGATGTCGGTGCGCAGCGCCCGGGCCATGGCGATGGCGCCGTCGATGTTGAGCAGCCCCGCGCCCTGCTGCACCAGGCTGGCGTTGGGCAGCGGCTGCGCGCTGTACTGCAGGATGGCCTTGATGAGCGGCGGCGTCAGGCCGGGGTTGGCCTGCAGCATCAGCGCCACGGCGCCGGAGACCACGGGCGCCGCGATCGACGTGCCCGACAGGTTCATCAGCGTCTTGCCGTATGCGGTGCTGTCGGCGTTGCCCTTGAGGCCGGCGTTCTCGCGCGCCAGCTTGTTCCACGTCTTGCTGGCGCTGGCGTCGGTGGCGGCGGCGCCCAGCACCTTGTTGCCCGGCGCGACGAGGTCGGGCTTGAGCAGGTTGTCCACGCGGCGCACGCCGTTGACCCAGCGCGCGCCGCGCGTCGGCCCGCGCGAGCTGAAGAAGTTGATGCTGTCGTCGCTGCGCGCCGCGGTGCCCTTGAAGTTGGCCGAGCCGACCGTGATGACGCTCGGGTCGTGCGCCGGCGAGCCGATCGCGCCGAAGACCTCGCTGCCGGTGCTGCCCTTGCCGAAGTTGCCCGCGGCCACCACCACGGTGATGCCGGCGGCGGTGGCGCGGCGCACCGCGATGCACAGCGGGTCGTTCAGCCAGCTGTCGGTGGACGCGGCCGCGAGGCTCAGGTTGAGCACGCGGATGTTGTATTCGCGGGCGTGGAAGATCACCCAGTGGATGCCTTCGATCACGTCCGAGAGCGTGCCGGTGCCGTCGTCGCCCAGCACGCGCACGTCGTAGAGGTTGGCCCCCGGGGCGATGCCGGTGCTGTCGGGCGTCTGGTAGAAGCCGCGGCCGGCGGCCACCGAGGCCACGTGCGTGCCGTGGCCGTAGGGGTCCTGCACCGTGCGGCTGTCGGCGGCGATGGCGGCCTCGTAGCTGGCGAGCGCACTGCTGCCCGGCGCCGGCGAGATGCTGCTGTCCACGCCCGCCAGCCAGGTCGACAGCGTGGCGTTGCGCAGGTCCACGTTGCGCTTGACGCGCGTGGCGCCATTGGCGTTGGCGAAACTGGCGTGGGCCTTCATCACGCCCGAGTCGAGCACGGCGATGCCGATGCCGCTGCCGTCGAGGCCGGTGTAGCTGCTGCTGCTCAGATAGCTGCGCGCCTGCGCCGCGCTGCCGTTGGTGGCGCCGCTGCTGGCTTCGAGCACGCTGGCGCTGCGCTGCACGGTGCGGTTGGGCGTGACCACGTCGACGTCGGCGCGCGCGGCCAGGTCGTCCACCTTGTCGGCCGGGATCTGCACGGTGAGCCCCTTGACCAGCGGCAGCCGGGCGTGCACCGAGCCGCCGGCCTGCAGCACCCAGCGGCGCAGGTCCTTCAGGTCGGCGTCGCTGCTGGTGCTGGTCACGATCACCTGCACCTGCTGCTGGCCGCGCACCTCGCGCAGCCAGCGGCGCGCCTTGCCGGGGGTTTCACCGGCGCGCGCGCGCCAGCCGCGGGCCTTGGCCTGCTCGATCTCGTCGTGCAGGTCGGCGGCGAACTTGGCGCGGTGCGCCTGGCCGCGGCCACCCTCGCCGGGCGCGGCCTGCACCGGTGCGGCGCCGGCGAAGGCCAGCAGCGTCAGTGCCAGCAGGGCCCACAGCAGGTGGAACCAGCGCTGCAGCAGCGGCGCACGGCGGCGCTCGATCAGCACGGTGTAGCGCGTCGGCTTGCTCTTCATGTCGTGGCCCCTCGTCGACCCCCGTGAATGGGTGGAGCGACTGTAGGAAGCGCAAAAACATTTGCGTACAGATCGGCACAAGTCGATGCGACGAATTCCCGGTGCTATTTGGCACGTGAATTCCGTCACGCCAACGCAGGCCGAAGCCGGCCGTTTCGCATCGGTGTTTCGGCACGAATGCGCCGGACTTGAGGCGCTTTTTTCGCCTAACCCCGGCTGCCGAAAATGGCAGTGCCCACGCGCACCAGCGTGGCGCCTTCGGCGATGGCCGCTTCCAGATCGGCGCTCATGCCCATCGACAACGTGTCGAGCGCCAGGCCGCATTCGGCGTTCACGCGGCCCATCAACGCACGCAAGGCGGCGTGCGCGCGCCCCGCGTCGGGCCCCGGCTCCGGAATGGCCATCAGCCCGCGCAGCACCAGCCGCGGCAGCGGCGCCACCGCGCGCGCCAGCGCCGCCACCTCGTCCGGGGCGACGCCGCTCTTGCTGGCCTCTGCGCTGATGTTGACCTGCAGGCACACCTGCAACGGCGGCAGGTGCGCGGGCCGCTGGTCGGACAGCCGCTCGGCGATCTTCAGCCGGTCCACCGACTGCACCCAGTCGAAGGCTTCGGCGACGGCACGCGTCTTGTTGCTCTGCAGCGGGCCGATGAGGTGCCACTCCAGGCCAGCGCGCAGGTCGGCCAGGGCCTCGATCTTGGCCAGCGCCTCCTGCACGTAGTTCTCGCCGAAGCGGCGCTGGCCGGCGGCGTGCGCCTCGCGCACCGCATCGGCACCGAAGGTCTTGCTCACCGCCAGCAGCGTGACCGATTCGGCTGTCCGGCCGGCCGCGGCGCAGGCGCGCGCGATCCGGCTTCGGGTTTCTTGCAGGTTGTTCGCGATGCTGCCCATAATGAATCGAGCTTACCTTCGGGCCACCGGCCCGCCTCCCGCGGCACCGCGCCGCGCGCTCCCCTGCCCCGCATGGACATCACCCAGCTGCTGGCCTTCTCGGTCAAGAACAAGGCTTCCGACCTGCACCTCTCGGCGGGGCTGCCGCCGATGATCCGGGTGCACGGCGACGTGCGGCGCATCAACGTCGAAGCGCTGGACCACAAGACGGTCCACGACATGGTGTACGACATCATGAACGACGCCCAGCGCAAGCACTACGAGGACACGCTGGAGGTCGACTTCTCGTTCGAGATCCAGGGCCTGGCGCGCTTCCGCGTCAACGCCTTCAACCAGAACCGCGGCGCCGGCGCGGTGTTCCGCACCATCCCGAGCAAGATCCTCACGCTGGAGCAGCTGGGCGCGCCCAAGGTCTTCGCCGACCTGGCGCTCAAGCCGCGCGGCCTGGTGCTCGTGACCGGCCCCACCGGCAGCGGCAAGAGCACCACGCTGGCGGCGATGGTCAACCACCTCAACGAGAACGAATACGGCCACGTGCTCACGGTGGAAGACCCGATCGAGTTCGTGCACGAAAGCAAGAAGTGCCTGGTGAACCAGCGCGAGGTGGGGCCGCACACGCTGTCGTTCGCCAACGCGCTGCGCTCGGCGCTGCGCGAGGACCCGGACGCCATCCTCGTGGGCGAGATGCGCGACCTCGAGACGATCCGCCTGGCGCTGACCGCCGCCGAAACCGGCCACCTCGTGTTCGGCACGCTGCACACGAGTTCCGCCGCCAAGACCATCGACCGCGTGGTCGACGTCTTTCCCGCCGCGGAGAAGGAGATGGTGCGGGCGATGCTGTCCGAGTCGCTCGTCGCCGTGATCTCGCAGACGCTGTGCAAGTTGAAGGACGGCTCGGGCCGCGTCGCCGCGCACGAGATCATGATCGCCACCAGCGCCATCAAGAACCTGATCCGCGAGAACAAGATCGCCCAGATGTACAGCTCGATCCAGACCGGCCAGAGCCTGGGCATGCAGACGCTGGACCAGAACCTGGCCGACCTGGTGCGGCGCAACCTGATCAGCCCGGCGGAGGCGCGCGCCAAGGCCAAGATCCCCGAGAACTTCCCGGGCTAACCGAGCAGCAGCATGGAACGCGATCAAGCGTCGAAATTCGTCAACGACCTGCTGCGGCTGATGGTCAGCCGCAACGGATCGGACCTGTTCCTCACCGCCGACTTCCCGCCCGCCATCAAGGTCGACGGCAAGGTCACCAAGGTGAGCCCGCAGCCGCTGACCGGCCAGCACACGCTGGCGCTGGCGCGTGCGGTGATGAACGACAAGCAGGCGGCCGAGTTCGAGCGCACCAAGGAGTGCAACTTCGCCATCAGCCCCACGGGCGTGGGCCGCTTCCGCGTCAACGCCTTCATCCAGCAGGGCCACGTGGGCATGGTGTTCCGCACCATCCCCGCCACGCTGCCCACCATCGATGGCCTGAACCTGCCGCCGGTGCTCAAGGAAGTGGCGATGACCAAGCGCGGGCTGGTCATCTTCGTCGGCGCCACCGGCAGCGGCAAGAGCACGTCGCTGGCGGCCATCGTCGACCACCGCAACGAGAACAGCCACGGCCACATCATCACCGTGGAAGACCCGGTGGAGTTCGTGCACCCGCACAAGAACTGCATCGTCACCCAGCGCGAACTCGGCATCGACACCGACAGCTGGGAAGCAGCGCTGAAGAACACGCTGCGCCAGGCGCCCGACGTCATCCTGATGGGCGAGATCCGCGACCGCGAGACCATGGAGCACGCCGTGGCCTTCGCCGAGACCGGCCACCTGTGCCTGGCCACGCTGCACGCCAACAGCGCCAACCAGGCGCTGGACCGCATCATCAACTTCTTCCCCGAAGAGCGGCGCCAGCAGCTGCTGATGGACCTGAGCCTGAACCTGCGCGCGCTGGTCAGCCAGCGCCTGATGCCGCGCGAGCAGGGCCGCGGCCGCATCGCGGCGGTGGAGATCATGCTCAACACGCCGCTCATCGGCGACCTGATCTTCAAGGGCGAGATCGCCGAGATCAAGGAGCTGATGAAGCGCAGCCGCGAGCTCGGCATGCAGACCTTCGACCAGGCGCTGTTCGACCTGTACGAGAACCACCTCATCAGCTACGAAGACGCGCTGCGCAACGCCGACAGCGTCAACGACCTGCGGCTGCAGATCAAGCTGCAGAGCGCGCGGGCCCGCACAGTGGACCTCACCGCGGGCACCGAGCACATGAAGGTGATGTAAGGCGCTGCACCGGACCTGGCGCGTGGCGGCCCGCCACTGGCCGCGGTCCCACACGCAGCGTCGAACTGCGCCGACACGCGTCCGGCCTTCAGCGTCCTAGCCTGGGTGTGACGCCGCACGTCGCGGCCCCGTTGCACAGGAGTGACGCCATGAACACCCGCCTTCAACCGGCCGTGCGCCGGCTCTCCATCGTCGTCGCCGGCCTGGCCGCGGCCTTTGCGCTGTCGGCGTGCGGCACGCTGTCCGACTGCGAAGTCGGCACCGCCGTCGGTGCCGGTGCCGGCGGCGTCGCCGGGTCGGTGCTCACGGGCGGCAGCACGGCCGGCACCGTGGGTGGCGCCGTCGTCGGCGGCGTGGTGGGCAACCGCGCGCGCTGCTGACCGTTCGGTCCCGCGCCTGCTCCGGCCGGCGGGCCGGCCGCCCGGCCCCATCGCACGCGCCCGCGATGCCGCCGTCCATGGCAGCATCGCGGGCATGAGCAACCGCACCTACGACGCCCAGACCCCCACGCGCGTGGCCTTCCTCGGCCTGGGCGTGATGGGCCACCCGATGGCCGGCCACCTGGCGCGCGCCGGGCACCACGTCACCGTCTACAACCGCACCGCCGCCAAGGCCGAAGCCTGGCGTGGCGAGTACGGCGGCCAGGCCGCAGCGACGCCGCGCGAGGCGGCGGCCGGCGCCGCGTTCGTCTTCGCCTGCGTCGGCAACGACGACGACCTGCGCTCGGTGGTCCTGGGCGACGACGGTGCCTTCGCCGGCATGCAGCCGGGCGCGGTGTTCGTCGACCACACCACGGCATCCGCGGCCGTCGCCCGCGAACTGCATGGTGTTGCACGCGAGCGCGGCCTGCACTTCATCGATGCCCCGGTCTCGGGCGGGCAGGCGGGCGCCGTGAACGGTGCGCTCACCGTCATGTGCGGCGGCGACGCCGAGCCGTTCGACGCCATGAAGCCGGTGGCGCTGAACTTCGCCAAGGCCGTCACGCGCATCGGTGAGGCCGGGGCCGGGCAGCTGGCCAAGATGGTCAACCAGGTGGCCATCGCCGGCCTGGTGCAGGGCCTGGCCGAGGCCGTCGCCTTCGGCCAGCGCGCCGGGCTCGACATGAAGCTGGTGCTCGACGTCATCGGCAAGGGCGCGGCGCAGAGCTGGCAGATGGACAACCGCGGCAAGACCATGGTCGACGACAAGTTCGACTTCGGCTTCGCCGTCGATTGGATGCGCAAGGACCTCGGCCTGGTGCTCGACGAGGCCCGGCGCAACGGCGCCCAGCTGCCGGTGACGGCGCTGGTGGACCAGTTCTACGCCGAGGTGCAGCAGCTGGGCGGCCGGCGCTGGGACACCTCGAGCCTGATCAAGCGGCTGAAGTAAGGTCGCGACGGGGTCGACGCGATCGACGCGCCCTTGCCTGGCCTGCCGGCCGCGCCCGGCGTGGCCGAGTTCGACACCCTGCACGACGACCCGCCGCGCTGGCAAGCGGCCGTCGCCGCGCTCGCCGCACGGCTGCGGCCGGGCCAGCCGGTGCAGGCGCTGTCCGGCGGCACGGTACTCGTCGCCTTCGTCGGCGCCGGCGAGGTGCTCAAGCTGTACCCGCCGTTCCTCGCCGACCACCAGGCCTTCGAGGCCGGCATGCTGCAGCGCCTGCAGGGCCGGCTGTCGCTGCCCACGCCGGCGCTGCTGGCACAAGGGCACGCCGGCGGCTGGCCGTGGACGCTGATGACGCGCCTGCCCGGCACCGGGCTCGAGCACGTTTGGACGGCGCTGGACGAAGCGCAGAAGTGCCGGGTGCTGCGCGCCATCGGCGAGCTGACGGCCGAGGTGCATGCGTGCCCGGTCGGCGAGCAGGCGACGCTGGCGCCGCGGTGGCGCGACTTCATCGCCGCCCAGCGCGTGCGCTGCGTGCAGCGCCAGCAGCGCACCGGCCTGCCGCCGCACCTGCTGGCGCAGCTGCCGGCGTTCCTCGACGCCGGGCCGGTGCCCGAAGGGCCCGACGTGCTGCTCACCGGCGAGTACACGCCGATGAACCTGCTGGTGGATGGCGACCGCCTCACCGGGCTGTACGACTTCGGCGACGGCCTCATCGGCCCGGCGCCTTACGACTGGCTCGGCCCGCTGGCCTTCATGGCCGCCGGTCATGCGGCGCGCTGCGACGCCTACTTCGCCGGCTACGGCATGGCCGGCTGGCGCGCGATGCGCCACGACCTGCTGCGCCTGCTGCTGCTGCACCGCTACAGCCACCTGAAGGTGCAGCTGGCGCTGCCCGACTGGGAGCGCGCGCCGACGTTCGAGGCGCTGGCCGAGCGGCTCTGGCCCTGAGGCACGGCGGCCTGCGGCCGGGGCGGCCGGTGCCCGGGTTGCTGCCGGTGGGCACGCGGCAGGGCGCCGATATGCTCGGCATTCCGAGGCGCACGGCGCGGCGCACGCGGTCGCGCGCACCGCCGCGGGCGCGGGTCGTGTCCACGCCTGGCCCCCGACAACCGAAGGCATCCCCGATGGCAGGCCGCTTCATCCTCGCGCTCGACCAGGGCACGTCCAGCTCGCGCAGCGTCGTCTTCGACGACGAAGGCCGTCTCGTCGCGATGGCGCAGCGCGAGTTCCGCCAGATCTACCCGCAACCGGGCTGGGTCGAGCACGACCCCGAGGAGATCTGGACGAGCCAGCTCGCCACGGCGCAGGAGGTGCTGGCCAAGGCCGGGCTCGGTGCGCGCGACGTCGCCGCCATCGGCATCACCAACCAGCGCGAGACCACGCTGCTGTGGAACCGCCACACCGGCCAGCCGCTGCACAACGCCATCGTCTGGCAGGACCGCCGCACCGAGCCGCTGTGTGCGCAGCTGCGCACGGGCGGCCACGAGGCCGCCATCCGCGCCAGCACCGGGCTCGTCATCGACCCGTATTTCTCGGCCACCAAGCTGCGCTGGCTGCTCGATCACGTGAGCGGCGCGCACATCGCCGCGGCGCGCGGCGAACTGGCCTTCGGCACCGTGGACAGCTGGCTGATCTGGAAGCTGACCGGCGGGCGCGTGCACGCCACCGACGTGAGCAACGCCTCGCGCACGATGCTCTACGACATCCGCCACGGCACCTGGGACCACGAGCTGCTGAAGCTGCTGCACGTGCCCGACAGCGTGCTGCCGCGCGTGCTGCCGTCGAGCGCGGTGTTTGGCGAATGCGAGCCCGGCCTGCTCGGTGCGGCGGTGCCGATCGCCGGCGTGGCGGGCGACCAGCAGGCAGCGCTGTTCGGCCAGGCGTGCTTCGCGCCCGGCCTGGCGAAGAACACCTACGGCACCGGCTGCTTCCTGCTGATGCACACCGGCGAGCGGTTCCAGCCGTCGACGCACGGCCTCATCACGACCGCGGCGGCGCAGACCGACGCGGCGCGGCGGGAGTACGCCTTCGAAGGCAGCGTCTTCATCGGCGGCGCGGTGGTGCAGTGGCTGCGCGACGGCCTGCGTGCCATCTCGTCCAGCACCGAAGTGCAGCAACTCGCGCAGAGCGTGCCCGACGCCGGCGGCGTGATGTTCGTGCCGGCCTTCACCGGCCTGGGCGCGCCCTACTGGGACGCCGAAGCGCGCGGCGCCATCGTCGGCCTGACGCGCGGCAGCACGGTGGCGCACATCGCCCGCGCCGCGCTGGAAAGCATCGCCTTCCAGAGCACGGCCTTGCTGCAGGCCATGGCCAAGGACGCGGCCGCCAGCGGCGTGGCGGTGAGTGAATTGCGCGTCGACGGGGGTGCCAGCGTCAACGATCTGCTGATGCAGATCCAGGCCGATCTGCTGGGCATTCCGGTGGTGCGGCCGCGCATCACCGAGACGACGGCGCTGGGCGCGGCCTACCTGGCCGGCCTGGCCGCGGGCGTGTGGCCCGACCGCCAGGCGCTCGCCGCGCTGTGGCGCGAGGAACGGCGCTTCGTGCCCACGCTGCCGCGTGCGCGTGCCGATGAGGCCATGGCGAACTGGGCGCGCGCCGTGCGCCAGGCCACGGCGCGCTGAAACCGTGCGCGTCGACCGCGCGGCAAGGCACCGCGCGGCCGCTGCGGCGCCTTACTTGACGGCGAAGTCCGACAGCTGCTTGCCCGACGCCAGCGCGTCGCGCAGCCACTGCGGCCGCTTGCCGCGGCCGCCCCAGGTTCCGCCCTGGCCGTCGCTGTACTTGACGACCGGTGCCGCCTTGGCCGCCTTGGCGGCGCCGCCGCGGCGCTTGCCGCCGGACTTGCGGGCCGCACCCCCATTGCGCGTGCCACCGCCGAAACCCAGGTCTTCGGCGCTGAGGTTGTAGACCTCGATGGCTTCGCGAATGCGCGAGACCACGCCTTCGATTTCCTTGCGTCGGGCCTTTTCGGCCTCCGCTTCCAATGCCTTGATCTGCTTGACGATCTGCGAATAGGTCTTGGTCATGTCGGGTTGGTGAATGGGGGCTCCCTGCAGACGCGAAATGCAAGCCCGTCACGGCCTTCATTCCTGCGGCCGGCGCTCTTGTTCGGCGTTTGGCCGGCGAATTATGACCACAAATGCGAACGCCATTTGCAAGGCCTTCATTTCGAGGCGTTAATGAAGCCGGGCCGATGCCCCTAATTCGGCATTTCGAAGGCCATCACATCCGGCGTTATGCCTCCATAGCGCGTTGCGCCCGGCGTGGCGCATCCGGCGCAGGCCTGCTGACACCAGCGTGTCAGCAGCACCGGCCGAGCATGCGCAGCGGTGATGTTCACCACCAGCCCATTCACATCCGAACGGAGCCACCGCACATGACGACACCCCGACACGCCATCACCTGGTTCGAGATTCCCGTGCACGACATGGACCGTGCCCAGCGCTTCTACGAAGGGCTGCTCGACACCAGGCTCGACCGCCAGACCATGGAAGGCCTGGCGCTTGCGGTCTTTCCCAGCCAGCCCGGCGGTGTGCAGGGCTGCCTGCAGGCCTTTGCCGAGCCGATGCCCGTGCAGGGCACGGCCACGCTCGTCTACCTCGACGCCAACCCGTCGCTCGATGCGGTGCTGGCGCGGGTGCCGCGGGTGGGCGGCCGCATCGTCACGCCGCGCACCGAACTGCCGGCCGGCATGGGCTGCTTCGCGCACATCGAGGACAGCGAAGGCAACCGCGTCGGCCTGCACGCGCTGAAGGCCTGAAGCCCCGAGCGGCGCGAACACGCCGTGTCGGCCAAGACACGGGGGCGCGGGCCAGTTGCGGCCCGCGCCGTGCCGGTCACCACCAGGCGCGCGGATCGGCCCGGTAACACTGCACCAGCTCGGCGTACAGCGCCGGGTGCGCCGCGGCCAGTGCGTGCGGCTGTTCGAAGAAGTGCTCGCTGGCGACGGCGAAGAACTCCGCCGGGTCGGTTGCGGCGTAGGGGTCGAGCACCGCGTCGGCCTGTCCCGTGGCCAGGCGCTCGCGCAGTTCCGCATAGGCCTGGCCCAGCACGGCCGACCAGCGCGCGTAGCGCTCGGCGCCGCGCCCCAGCCAGGGCGCGCCGTTGGCGCTGCCGTGCGCCTGGTCGAGCTGGTGCGCGAACTCGTGGATGACGACGTTGCGCCCATCGCCGGCATCGGCAGCGCCGCCGGCCACGTCGGCCCAGCTGAGCACCACCTGGCCGCGCTGCCAGCTCTCGCCCGACAGCACGCGCGGGCCTTCGTGCGCCAGCCCGGCGCCGCCGGGTTCGACGCGGTCGACGACGAAGGCGCCCGGGTACACGAGCACCTCGCGCAGCGCCGGAAAGCCGCGGCCGCCGCGGTTGAGCCACAGCAGCGCCGCCTGGGCGGCGATGAGCACGCGCATGGTGTCCGTCACCACGAGCCCGGCGCAGCCGACGATGGGCACTTCGGCGAGCAGCCAGCGCACCTGGCGCTGCACCTGGCGCTGCAGCGGTGGGGGCAGTCGTGCGTAGAGCGGCCAGCGCTCGCGCAGCACGCGCCGCCAGGCTGGCGGGAAGGGCGTGGCGGCGATGCGCGCGCGGCGCCAGCGCTGCCACAACGGCGGGCCGACGATCCAGGCCGCCGTCGCCGCCACGAGCACCGCGACGAACACGGCGAAGGCGAGGGCCGGCAGCGCCGTCGGCAGCAAGGCGGAGGTCCAGGACGTCACCCCGCCATCTGGGCGCGCTGCGGCCGCCTTTCAACCCCCCGCATCGGCGGCGCGGCGGCGGTTGGCGGGCGCGCGCCGCGTCGCGCCCGGGCGGCGCGCTCGCGCAGGGCGGCCGTATGCCTGCCGGCACAATGCCGCCACGATGCGCCGCGCCGACCGACTGTTCCAGATCGTGCAGCTGGTGCGCGGCCGGCGCCTCAGCACCGCCGAATTCCTGGCGCGCCGGCTCGAGGTGTCGACGCGCACCGTGTACCGCGACATCGCCGACCTGCTGGCGCAAGGCGTGCCCATCGAAGGCGAGGCCGGCGTCGGCTACCGCATGCGCGCCGGCTTCGACCTGCCGCCGCTGATGTTCACGCAGGACGAGGCGCAGGCACTGGTCGCCGCCGTGCGCGTGGCGCAGCCTCGGCTGGACACCGAACTGGCCGGGCACGCCGAGATGGCGCTGTCGAAGATCCTCGCCGTGCTGCCACCGGCGGCGCGCGCCGCGGCCGACAGCCTGGCGCTGTTCTCGCCCACCGCCGGCGTCGATGGCGCCACGCGCGAGCGGCTGGCGCGGCTGCGCCAGGCCATCGGCGCACGGCGTTACGTCGAGGTGCGCTACCTCGACCTGCAGGGCCGGCGCAGCGAACGCCGCCTGCGCCCGCTGGCCTGTCTGTTCTGGGACGCGGTGTGGACGCTGGCGGCGTGGTGCGAACTGCGGCGCGAGATGCGCAGCTTCCGCATCGACCGCATCGAATCGCTCACCGTGCTGGAGCAGGGCTTCCGCGACGAACCGGGGAAGACGCTCGCCGACCTGATGCGCGCCTGGCGCGAGGAATACGGCGAGCCCACGGGCGGCGGGCACGGCAGCCCCCACGGCGCCACCGCCGACACGCTTCCAAACAACGCAGTTCGCCACGACGCGGACCGCGGCCACGCGATCACCACCGCCGACGACACCACCAACGCCGACACCAGCCCATGACGATCACGCTGCACCACCACCCGAGCAACGCCAGCTTCGCCCCGCACGTGCTGCTGCACGAACTGGGCGTGCCGTTCGAGCTGGCGCTCGTCGACCGCGACCGCGGCGCGCACAAGAGCCCGGGCTACCTCAAGCTCAATCCGAACGGCCTGATCCCGGTGCTGGTCGACGGCGACCTCGTGCTGTACGAGACCGCGGCGATCCTGCTGCACCTGGCCGACACGCATCCGCAGGCGCAGCTGGTGCCGCCGCTGGGCACGCCGGAACGCGCGCAGCTGTACAAGTGGCTCATCTGGCTGAGCAACACCATGCAGGCCACGCTGATCCACTACTTCTATCCGCATCGCATGGTGGCCGAAGGCAACACGGCCGGCGCCGAGGAGGTGAAGGACCGTGCGCGCGCCGCGGTGGGCGGCCACCTGGCGCAGATCGACGCCCACCTCGCGGCGCACGGCGGCCCCTGGTTCATGGGCGAGCGCTACGGCATCGCCGACCCCATGGCCGCCATGCTGTGCCGCTGGACGCGCGGCTTCTCGACCAGGCCGGCGCGCGACTTTGCGCACATCGGGCCTTACCTGCAACGCTTCTTCGATCGGCCCGCGGTGCAGCGCGCGGTGGCAACCGAAGGTCTGCCGCAGCCGCTCTACTGACGTCGCCTGGCGCGAGCAACCGCGAGCCGGGCAGCGTGGCACGAACGCCGCCTACAGCGTGCCGCTCGCGCGCAGCTTCTCCAGCCGCAGCGCCAGCTGCTGGCGCATCTCGGCCAGGCGCTGGCGGTCGGGGCGGGCCGCCACGTCGTCGTCAGCGCGGCCTTCGAGCGATGCGCGCAAGGCCTCGATCTGCTGCATCAGCTCCACCTCGGGCGGCACGACGCCGGCGTCATTGAGGATCTTGTAGCCCATGCGCAGCTCGGCGGGCGTCTCGTCGTAGCCGTCGCCGAACGACAGCGGCTTGCCGAAGCTGGGCGCGGCGCGCAGCTCGCCGCTGCGGGCGCTCTCGGCGAGGTGGCGGCCGATGTGGTCCTCCAGCAGCTGCAGGCGCTGCACGCGCTTGTCGGGGGTTGCATCGTCGCTCATGGCCGGCTCCTCGTCCGCTGGTGCGGCGCTGCGTTCAGGCGCGCGCCTCGCCGAAGGTGGCCAGGCGTTCGCTCCAGTGGCGCGTCAGCGGGGTCATGGGCTTGGCCATGATGCGCTCGTTGAGCAAGGCCCGGCCCAGGTTGCGGCGGCCGCCCTGCGCCGCGGCGGCGAGCAACGTCTGGTCGATGAGGTCGCGCTGCGCGTGGCTGCCGCCGAAGCGCTGGGCGATGGCGCGCACCGGGTAGATGAGCTGCGTGGCGCCGTCGAAATCGCCGCGCGCATAGGCCAGCAGGCCGCGCATCAGCGGCAGGCCCACCTCGCGCGCCATCAGGTGGTTGGCGCGACGCGCGTCCTCTGGCTGCAGCGCGCGTTCGGCGCAGCGCGCCACCCAGGCGTCGGCCCGCGCCGCCTGGCCGGCGCCGAGCATGGCGGCCACCAGGTGCACGTCGTTGAAGGCGTAGTGGCCGGCGTGCGCATCGTCGGGCGCCCAGTTGTCGACCAGCGCGGCGCACTGCAGCCGCATGTCCTGATCGAGCAGCTGCAGCCGCCAGAGCAGCGACGCCGCGTCCACGCGTTGCAGCGTCACCTGCAGGGCATCGCCGGCGAGGTGGGCATCCACCAGGCGCAGCACGCCGGCGACGTCCATCGCCTCCAGCCTGAACAGGCCCTTGTGCCACCACAGGTGCATGGCGAAGCCGTTGCCTTCGGCCCAGGCGTCCTGGTGCTGGCGCAGCCAGCTCGAGCCTTCGTCGAAGCGGCCCTGCATCTCCATCACGTGCGCCACGGCGTGCACCGCCCAGGGTGCGCGCGGGTCCAGCGCCAGGGCGCGGCGGCCGGCTTCCTCGGCCTGCGGATAGAGGTGGTTCTCCTCCAGGCCGAAGGCGTACAGCGCCAGCACGTGGGCGTAGAGCGGATCGGCCTCGTCCCACAGCGGCAGCACGCGCGCCGGTCGCTGGCGCAGGCCGTGCGCATCGCCGCGGTAGAAGTCCCACAGCTGCGACCACTGCAGCGCCAGCGCGTCGTGCGGGTGGTCGATCAGCAGCTCGTCCCACACCCGACACGCCGCGTGCCAGCGGCCTTCGGCCACGCGGCGCACGGCCTCGGCGTGGGCGCGCTCGCGCGGCACGGCGTCGCGCAGCAGCGGCTCGGCGTCGTCCAGCAGCGCCTGGGCTTCGGCCTGCAGCGCCGGCTCGGTCAGGCTCAGCAGGTGGCCGGCCTTCATCACGCGCGGCAGCAGCCAGCCGGGTTCGGCGGCGATGGCGGTGTCGAGATCGGCGTCCGGCGTGCCGTAGAACGACATCATGCGCCACAGCGCCTGCTGCACGGCCTCGTGCGCCGCACGCGCGCCGCTGCTGCACGGGTTGCCGCGAACGTCGGGAAACGACATGGCGCGCAATGTAGCAAGGCTGCGTGACACGCCGGCACCGTGCCGGCGGTGTCCCGACGCTAATGCGCCGGCAGCAGTGACTGCAGCGCAGCCAGCAGCTCGGCCTTGCCGAAGGGCTTGTCGAGCGCCTGGCAGCGCGTCGAGGCGAGGAACTGCTGCGCGCCCGGCGAGAGCGTGTCGCCGGTGACGAACAGCATGCGCTGCGCCAGCGCCGGGTGACGTGCGCTGACGGCGCGCCACAAGCCGGCGCCGTCGACGTCGGGCATGCGCAGGTCGCTGACGATGGCGTCGACGCGCACCTCCTGCAGCAGCGCCAGCGCGACCGCACCGCTTTCGGCGGTGACCACGTCGTAGCCCGCCGATTCGAGCATCGCGCGCACCAGCTCGGTGATCTCGGCCTCGTCGTCGACCACCAGGATGCGCGCCGCACCGCCGGCGTCGGCCGCCTCGGCGTCGGCGCCGGCAGCCGCGCCCGCGGCGACGGCACTGCCGGACAGCGGCAGCGTCAGCGTGAACTGCGCACCACCGCCGGGCGCGTCGTCCACCACCAGGTCACCGCCGTGCGCCCGCGCGATGCCGCGCGACACCGACAGCCCCAGCCCGGTGCCGAGCCCCTCGCCCTTGGTCGTGAAGAAGGGCTCGAAGATGCGCTCGCGCAACGCCGGCTCGACGCCACCGCCGCTGTCGGCGACACCGAGCCACACGCTCGCCGGGCCGCGCCCGCTGCGCACTGCGATCTGGCGCGCGCCCGTGGCACCGGCCAGCGCCTGCTGCGCATTGACGATGAGGTTGAGCACCACCTGGCCGATCTGGTCGGGGTCGGCCTCCACCTCGGGCAGCCCTTCGGCGAGCGCCAACTCGAGCGTGATGCCGTGGCTGCGCAGCGTGTAGCCGACCAGCTCGACGGCCGCGCGCGCCAGGTCGTTGAGGCGCACGGCGCGTCGCTCGGCGGGCTTGCGCCGGGCCATGTTGAGGAAGGCGCGCACGATGCGGCCGCAGCGCTCGGCGGCCTCGCGGATGCGGCGCGCGTCGTCGGCGTGCGCCGGGTCGCTGACCTTGTCCTCGAGCAGGCTGGCGCGGCCCATCACGATGGCCAGCGGGTTGTTCAGCTCGTGCGCCACTCCGGCCAGCAGGCTGCCCATGGCGGCGAGCTTCTCGCTCTGGCGCAGCTGCTCGCGCTGGCGCTCGATCTGCTCGGCCGCGGCGCGGGCTTCGCTGCGGTCGGTGATGCTGGCGGTGAAGTAGGTGCGGCCGTCGACCTCCACGCGCCACAGCACGGCCTCCACCGCGAACTCGGTGCCGTCGGCGCGCTGGGCGATGCGCTGGATGCGCTGGCCGAGCACGCGGTCGGGGTCGCCTTCGGCCAGGCGCTGCATGCCGCGCCGGTAGGCGTCGCGCAGGCGCGGCGGGATGACGGTGTCGGCCATGCGCCGGCCGATGACCTGCTCGCGCGGCGAGCCGAACATCGCCACGGCCGCCGGATTGAACTCGACGATGGTGTCGTCCACGTCGGCCACCACCACCGCGGTCAGGGCGTGGTCGACGATGGCCGACTTCAGCGCCTCGGTCTGCTCCAGCGCCGCCAGCTGCGCGGCGAGCCGCGTTTCCTGCCGCTTCAGCTCGGTGAGGTCGCGGCCGAAGGCGATCATGGCCTGCACCTCGCCGGCCGGGTCGGGACGGTAGGGCATCCAGTGGTGCTGCACGTAGCGCGCGCCGATGGCCGGGTAGTCGGTCCAGCCTTCCCAGGTGAAGGGCTCGCCTTCGAACAGCCGCTCGACGTGCGGCGCGTAGCGGGCGTAGTTCGCCGGGCCCATCACGTCGCGCAGGTGCCGTCCCACCAGCGCATCGGCCGGCTGTCCCAGGAACTGCAGCAGCTCGCGGTTGAGGAAGCGGTAGCGCCCATCGCGCCCGACCACGGCCACGCGGCTGGGCATGGCGTCGAAGATGCCGCGCAGCATCTGCGGGTCCAGCGTGCCCAGGTCGTCCATGGTCTGCGGTGGTGCCGGCTTCAGGGCACGTCGGGCCGGGCGCCGCCCGCGTCGTCCACCGCGGTCAGCAGCGCCGCCATGCGGGCCAGCAGGGCGGCCTTGCCGAAGGGCTTGACCAGCCCTTCGCAGCGCGCCCGGTCGAGGAACTGGCGCACCGACGGCGACAGCGTGTCGCCGGTGACGAACAGCATGCGCCGCGCCAGACGCGGCTCGCGCGTGCGCACCTCGCGCCACAGCGCGGCGCCGTCGACGTCGGGCATGTGCAGGTCGCTGACGATGGCGTCGAAGCGCGCGGTGCCCAGCAGCGCCAGCGCATCGCGGCCCGAGCCGGCGCTGGCGACCTCGTAGCCGGCGCCTTCGAGCATCTCGCGCAGCAGCTCGGCGATCTCGGGTTCGTCGTCCACCACCAGCACGCGCGGCCGGCCGGTGGCGCGCGCGGCGCGGTCGTCCAGCGGCATCGCCGCCGACGTGGCGGCCTCGCGCTGGCCGCTGGGTGGCAGGCTCAGGCGGAAGCTCGCGCCGGCGGTGCCCGGCTCGAGCACCAGGTCGCCGCCGTGCTCGCGCGCGATCGAGCGCGACACCGCCAGCCCCAGCCCTGTGCCCACGCCTTCGGGCTTGGTGGTGAAGAAGGGCTCGAACAGGCGCTCGCGCAGCTCGTCGCGCACGCCCGGCCCGCTGTCGGCCACGCGCAGCCACACGCGCGGCTCGCGCCGTGCCGCGCCTTCGCGCACCGGCTCCAGGCCGGTGGCGACGCGCACCTCGCGCTGCCCGGCCGGCACCTGGGCCAGCGCCTGCTGCGCGTTGACCAGCAGGTTCAGCACGATCTGGCCGAGCTGGTCGCCGTCGGCATGCACCGCCGGCACGGCGTCGTCGAGCGCCAGCACCAGGCGGATGCCATGGCTGCGCAGCGTGTAGCCCAGGATGTCGGCCGCGGCACGCACCAGGTCGTTGAGCTGCACCGCGGCGCGTTCGCCGGGCCGGGCGCGCGCCATGTTGAGGAAGGTGCGCACGATGCGGCCGCAGCGCTCGGCGGCTTCGCGGATGCGCCGGGTGTCGGCGGCGATGGCCTCGGCGCCGGGCAGCGCCGCGATCTTGTCCTCCAGCAGCGCCGTTCGGCCCATGACGATGGCCAGCGGGTTGTTCAGCTCGTGCGCCACGCCGGCGAGCAGCGAGCCCATCGCGCCGAGCTTCTCGCTCTGCCGCAGCTGCTCGCGCTGGCGCTCGATCTGGCGCGCGATCGTGGCCTTGTGCGCCTCGGCGCGTTCGAGTTCCTCCACCTTGGCCGAGAGCTCGGCCTCGCGCTGCTTGAGCGCGGTCATGTCCAGGCTCATGACGATGGTGGCGCGGCGCGTGCCGCTCTCGGCGATCGGCACGATGTGCTCGCGCATGTAGCGCCGGCCCTGCGCGGCCAGCTCGGTCCAGCCCTCCCAGCGCACGGTCTCGCCGCGGTCCAGCCGGTCGCGGATGGGCGCGTAGGTGGCGTAGGTGGCGTCGCCGATGATCTGCGAGACGTGCCGCCCCAGCACCTGCTTGGGGTGCAGCCGGGTGAAGGCGAAGAAGCCGTCGTTGGCGTAGACCAGCTTCTCCTGCGGATCGAGCACGATCACGCGTGCCGGGGTCGCGTCGAGCAGCGCGCGCACCAGCGCCATGTCGGCGCCGGGCAGGCCGCTCAGGTCGTCGGCGCCGGCGGGTGCGGCGGGTTCGAACGGCAGGGGCTCGGCCATGGCCGGCGATGTTAGCGGCGGGGTGCGGCGTGGCGCTGCGGCCTGCCGCGCCGCCACAGCACCGGCTGCCAGGCGTAGCCCGAGCGGGTGACCAGCGCGGCCAGCAGCGTCAGCACGGTGTCGTCGTCGGTGGTGTCGCCGGCGCCGCCGGTCACGCGCACCACGGCGCCATCGATCTGCAGCGCCACGGCCGCGAGCTTGTGCGGCTCGACGATCGTCGTCATCGCCTGGCGCAGCCACACGCGCTGCGCGTCGGGGTGCACTTCGCCGATGGCGTCGCCCACCACGCGCATCGAGGCCTCGTCGGCGTCCAGCGGCCTGGCGCCATCGGCGCCGTAGCGCTCGCGCACCCGCACCTCGGCCCGCGCCGGGTGGATGTCGAGCAGGATGCGGTGGTAGCGCTGCTGCGCGTCGGGCGCCACGCTGTCCAGCACCCAGGCGTGCACGCTGTCGCCATGCGACAGCCGCCAGGGCAGCACCGCGTCGTCGACCAGCGAGCGCAGCCGCACCGCCAGCAGCGAGGCGTCGACCGGCGCCGTGGCGGGCGCGGCCTCGAGGCGCGTCGTCGCCGAGGCCAGGCCACCCACCAGCAGCGCGAAGCCGGCGAGGTGCAGCAGCACGTAGCCGAAGGCGGCCACGCCCGCGCGCCAGCCCGATGCCAGGCCGTCGACCGGCCACAGCACCATCAGCGCCAGCAGCGGCAGCATCGCGCCGGCGGCCAGCAGGCGCAGCACGTACTGGCGCCGGTCGCGCTGCGAGGTGAAGGCCAGGGCGGCGGTGGCGAGCGCGGGCCCGGCCGCGACGGCCACCTCGAAGGCCGCGATGCGACCACCGAAGACGTGCAGCACCGCGACCATCACCGCGCCGCTGACGGCGGCCAGTGCCAGACACGCCGCCGCTGCCGGCCACAGCCCGGCAGCACGTGGCGGTGCCTGGCGCGCCGGCAGCCCGGCCTGCAGGCGGGCGCTCATCGGTGGCGCCCCGGAACCAGCCGGTCGGGCACGACGTTGGCGATCACCGGCTCGCCACCTTCGAGCACGGTGTAGAGCGTGAACGGCCGCGGCTCGCCGCCGTCGCCGGGCACGAGCCACATGTAGAAGGCAAAGCCGGTCGAGCCGCTGGCGTCGGTGGTGCGGGTGACGGTGACGCTGCGGCCGACGCCGCGCGCCTGGGCGAAGAACGGCAGGATCTGCGCGCCGAGCACGCGCTGCACGGTGGCGCTGCCGGTGCGTTCCACCAGCGCGCGGCTGAACATCGCCTGCAGCGCAGGGCCGTCGCCGGCGATGGCGCGCGCGACGAAGCGGTCGGCCAGGCGGCGCAGCGGTTCGGCCTCGGCGGCCATGCGCAGGTCGGCGGCCACGTCGCCTGCTTGTGCATGCGCCGGCAGCGCCAGGGCGGCGAGCACGAAAGTGACGAAGAAGAAGACCAGGCTGACGATGAAGTTGGCCAGAGTGCGGACCATGCGGACTCCTCGGATGGATGCGGGATGCAGTGCCGGCAGTCTGGCCAGGCGCGGTTTCAGCGCCGCTTCGGCCGCTGTTTCGATTGCAGGCGGCACGGCAGCGGCACGCGACAAACGAAACACGCGGCCGCCGCACGCGACACGCCGCTGCAACGGCGCCGGTCGACCATGCCGCCACCGATCGCATCGACCACCACACACCAAATCGCACGAGGGATCCGACCATGCATGTCCACCACGCCAACCGCACCGTCGCCAACGGCCTGCTCGCACTGGCCACCAGCTGCGCCGTGCTGCTCGGCGCCGTGGCGCCGGCCGCCGAAGCCGCGCCCTGGGCGCAGGACGATGCGCTGCAGAGCGCGCTCACCGGCCCCTGGGCCTTCGACATTCAGGGCCAGGTGGTGCAGGTCGACTTCGCCAACCAGACCGCGCACAACACCGGCGCCGTCGACCGCCACATGGGCATGTACTTCGCGTGGAGCTGGCTGCGCCCGGCCGACGCCGGCCCGTACCAGTCGATGGCCTGGGACAACGCCGTGCAGGCCTTCGTCAACCCGGTGGCGACGCTGCAGGTGGTGCACACCGGCCACGCGGCGCAGACGCTGCGCATCGGCGACGTGCTGGGTGACACCTGGGCCGGCGTGCCCTGGGCGCCGGACGCGACGTACCCCGCGATCGCCGCCGACGCCGACTGGGTGGTGCCGCTGTTCGACTTCGGCGTCATCGGCGCCGGTCAGAGCGTCACCTACGACATCCGCTTCAGCTTCACCTTCGGCGACGCCGCGGCGGCGCTGGCGTTCACCGAGCAGGGCGGCTTCGCCAGCTACGCCCAGGGCGTGGCGCGCCTGCCCGAGCCTGGCAGCCTGGCGCTGGCCGCGCTGGCGCTGGTGGCCGGCGGCGCGGCGGCGCAGCGGCGCCGGCAGCCCCGCGGTTGCTGAAGGCGCCGACCGGCGCAGAATGGCCGCCCCATCCGCACCAGGAGGATCCCGATGGCCCAGTTCGAACCGTACCTGTGCTTCAACGGCAACTGCGCCGAGGCCATGCGCTTCTACGAGCGCACGCTCGGCGGCAAGATCGAGATGATGATGACCTTCGCCGAGGCACCGCCCGAGCCCGGCCAGCCGCCGATGCAGGGCGACGGCATCATGCACGCCTCGATGACGCTCGACGGCGCGCGCCTGATGGCGTCGGATGCGCCGCCCGGCATGCCCTACGAGCCGATGAAGGGCATCACCGTCTCGCTGGCCTACGACACCGCCGAGCAGGGCAAGCGCATCTTCGACGCGCTGGCCGACGGCGGCCAGGTCGTCATGCCCTTCGCCAAGACCTTCTGGGCCGACGGCTTCGGCATGGTGGTCGACAAGTTCGGCACGCCCTGGATGGTCAACGCCGGCCACGGCGACATGCCGGCGGCGTAGCGCCGGACGCGCCCGGGCGCGTTCAGGCGTTCAGGCGGCCGGCGCCGGCAGCGGCGGCTCCGGCCAGGGCCGCAGCGGCGGGCGCAGCGCCTCGAAGGCGCGCGCCAGGCGCAGCACGCCCAAGTCGTCGTGGCGCTGGCCGGCGATCTGCAGCCCGATCGGCAGGCCGTGCACCGAGTGTCCGCACGGCACGCTGATGGCGGGCTGCTCGCTGGCGTTGAAGGGCAGCGTGTAGCCGATGTGCTCGAGCGCGCGCCGCGGGTCGTTGGTCGGGCTCGCGTGTTCGGCGGGGAACGGCATGCACGGCGCCACCGGCGAGATCACGAAATCCACGCCGTGGCACGCTGCCACCGCGGCGTCGCGCAGCGCCGCGAACTGGCTCCAGCCGTGGAACACCTGCGCCGGCGTGCAGCCCGCGCCGCCTTCGGCCCAGGCGCGGATGTAGGGCAGCACGCGGTCGGCCTGCGCCGGCGGCAGCGCCGAGATGTCGAGCCACGAGCGCAGCTGCCAGAAGCGCTGGATGCCTTGTGCCATCTCCGGCGTGGTGAACGGCGCCACGGGCACCAGCACCGCGCCGGCGGCCTCAAACGCACGCGCCGCGGCGTACACGGCGGCTTCGATGGCCGGGTCCAGCGGCAGGCCCCAGCCGGCGTCCATCCACACGCCGATGCGCAGGCCGGCGAGCGCCAGGCCGGCGGTGTCGTGCCAGGCGATCTCCTGCGGCGGCAGGCTGGTGGCGTCGCGCCAGTCGGGCCGCGACAGCACGGCCATCATCAGCGCGGCGTCTTCGACGCTGCGCGTCATCGGACCGGCGACGCGGCCCAGGTACGGCGGCTTGATGGGAATGCGGCCATTGCTCGGCTTGAAGCCCACCACGCCGCACCAGCCCGCGGGCAGCCGGATCGAGCCGCCGATGTCGGTGCCGACGTGCAGCGGGCCGTAGCCGGCGGCCGCCGCGGCGCCGGCGCCGGCGCTGCTGCCGCCCGGGCCGAGGCGCGGATCCCACGGGTTGCGCGAGAGCTTGCCGGACTGGGCGTGGAAGCTCGACAGGCCCGACGACAGCATGCCGTAGTCGGGCATGGTGGTCTTGCAGACGATGACGGCGCCGGCCTCGCGCAGCCGCGCCGCAGGCGGTGCATCGTCGGCCGCGGGCACCAGCGGGGTGGCCGCGGTGCCCAGCGGCACCGGAACGCCGCGCGTGGCGACGTTCTCCTTGATCGTCACCGGCAGGCCGTCCAGCGGTGACAGCGCACGGCCCTCGCGCCAGCGGCGTTCGGCGTCGCGCGCCATCGCCATCGCGGCATCGGCGTCGAGCGCCCAGGTGGCGGCGATGGTCGGCTCCCAGCGGGCGATGCGGGCCAGCACGGCGCGCAGCACCTCCACCGGCGATGCCGCGCCGGCGGCGTACAGCCGCGACAGCTCTGCCGCGCCGAGTGCGTGCAGTTCGCCCGTCATGCCGGTGCGCCGCGGGCGCGCGGCGCCGGGGTGCGGCCGTGTCCGAAGGCGGCGCAGGCACCGCCGGCGCAGCGCCGCAGCGGCATCACAGCTTCACCGGCGGCGGCGCCCAGCTCACCGCGGCGATGTCGTTGGCGAAGATGGGGCTCGAGTTCCAGAGCCCGCGCAGCCCGCGCTTGAACACCGCCACCTGCGCCGGGTTCCAGAGGAACACGTTGACCGCGTCCTCGGCCACCTGGCGCTGGATGTCGCGCCACAGCCGCGCCTTCTCGCGCTGGTCGGACGTGGCCGCCAGCGTCGCCACCAGGCCGCGGAACTTGGCGCTGTCGTAGCCGAAGTAGTAGTTCGGATCGGCGTAGGCGGTGGCGTAGTCGAGCGGTTCGACGTGGTTGATGATCGTCAGGTCGAAGTTGCCCTTGAACGGCCCGGCGAGCCACTGCGCCCACTCGACGTTCTCGATCTTCGCGTTGACGCCCACCTTGGCCAGCATGGCCGCGACGATCTCGCCGCCGCGGCGCGCGTACTGCGGCGGCGGCAGCGTCAGGGTCACGGCGAGCGGCGTGGTGACGCCGGCCTCGCGCAGCAGGGCCTTGGCACGCTCGGGGTCGTAGGGGTAGGTCCTGGTCAGGTCCTGGTAGCCCAGGTCGGTGGGCGCGAAGTGGCTGCCGATGGGCTTGCCGAAGCCTTCGACCGCGCCGTCGATGAACGCCTGGCGGTCGATGGCGTGGGCCAGCGCGCGGCGCACGCGCACGTCGTTGAACGGCGCCTTGCGGTTGTTGACGGCGAGGATGCCCTTGCCGGCGGTGGAGCCCACCTCGACGGTGAAGCGCTTGTCCGCCTGGAACTGCTTGACGGCCTGCAGCGCGCCGAAGCGCGGGATGGCGTCGACGTCGCCGGCCAGCAGCGCGGCCACCTGCGCCGCCGGGTCGTTGATGAAGCGGAAGGTCACGCGCTCGATGCGCACCTTGGCGGCGTCGCGGTGGTTGGGCGACTTCACCAGCGTCACGGCCGAGCCCTTGGTCCAGTTCTCGAGCCGGTAGGGGCCGGTGCCGATGGGTTTCGTCGCCGCCTGCGCCGCGCTGCTGGGATGCAGGATGACGGCGGTGTTCTCGCCCAGGCGGAAGGGCAGCATCGCCTCGGCGTTCTCCAGCACCAGGATCACGGTGTGCGGGTCCATCACCTGCACGCTGCTGATGTTGTCGAACACCGCCTTCTTGGCCTTGTTGGTGCTGCCCGGCGCCTTGGCGCGGTCGAAGCTGAACTTCACCGCCTGGGCGTCGAAGGGCGCGCCGTCGCTGAAGGTGATGCCCTTTTTCAGATTGAAGCGCCAGGTCTTGCCGTCGGGCGTGTGGCCCCACGACTCGGCCAGCAGCGGCGTGACCGCGCCGTCCATCTGGATCTTGGTGAGCCCTTCGAGGATGTTGTAGTGCACCACCTCGCCGATGGCCGCGGCGGCGGCCACCGTCGGGTCCAGGCCCGGCGGCTCGAGCACCATGCCCAGCACCAGCGCGCGGGCGTTGTTGCGCTGCGCCGATGCCGGCAACGCCAGCGGCAGCAGGCCGGCGGCGGCGAGCAGGCCGTTGGCCTGGCGGCGGGTGAGGTGGGGAGCGCTCATGGGGTCGGTCCTCCTGCGGCTGGAGCGTGGATGCGCGTCGATTCTGGGCCAGCACCGGGCGCGGCGGCGAGCAGCCGCCGCGTGTAGGGGTGCTGCGGGTCGCGAAACAGCGCGTCGGCGCTGCCCTGCTCGACGATGCGGCCCTGGTGCAGCACGATGACGTCGTCGCACACCAGGTCGATCACCGCCAGGTCGTGGCTGATGAAGAGGTAGCTCACGCCATAGCGGTCCTGCAGGTCCTGCATCAGGTTGAGCACCTGGGCCTGCACGCTGACGTCGAGCGCGCTCACCGGCTCGTCGGCGACGATGAGCTTGGGCCGCGTGATCAGCGCGCGGGCGATGGCGATGCGCTGGCGCTGGCCGCCGCTGAATTCGTGCGGGTACTTGGCGAGATCCGCGCTGCGCAGGCCGACGGCGTCGAGCACCTCGCCGGCGCGCTCGCGCTGCTCGGCCCGGCCGGCACCGTGCAGCACGGCCAGCGGCTCGGCCACCGTCTGCAGCACCGTGCGGCGCGGGTCGAGCGAGCCGTAGGGGTCCTGGAAGACCATCTGCAGGTCGGAGCGGCGCCGGCGCAGTGCCTCAGGTGCCAGGGCCTGCAGGTCGTCGCCTTCGAGCAGCACGCGGCCGCCGGTGGGCGGCTCCAGCGCCATCACCAGCCGGGCCAGCGTGCTCTTGCCCGAGCCGCTTTCGCCAACGACACCGAGGTTGCGGCCGGCGTGCAGCGTGAAGCTCACGCCGTCCAGCGCCTGCACTTCCGGTGCGCGGCTCAGCAGGCGCTCGCGCGGCAGGCGGTAGCGCTTGGTGAGCGCCTGGGCCTGCAGCAGCGGCGCGGCGTCAGGCGAGGGCATCGGCAGGCGGGCGCGCCGGCGCGGCCGGTGGCGGCTCGGCATAGGGCCGGATGCAGCGCACGGCGTGCGCCGCCGCGGCATCGCCGGGCGCCGCCGCGCCGGCCATCGGCACCAGCGGCGGCAGCTGCGCCCGGCAGGCGTCGACGACGCGCTCGCAGCGGTCGGCGTAGGGGCAGCCGGCCGGCAGCTCGCTGATGTCCGGCACGCGCCCGGGGATGGTCGCCAGCCGCGTGCCGCGCGCCAGCCCCAGCCGCGGCCGGGCGCCGAACAGGCCGCGCGTGTAGGGGTGCGAGAGGCGCCGGAACACCGCCGCGGTGGGCCCTTCCTCGACCACGCTGCCGCCGTACATCACCAGCAGGCGCTGCACGCGGTCGGCCATCACGTCGAGGTCGTGGCTGATGAGCACCAGGCTCATGCCGTCCTCGCGCACCAGGCCGTCGATCAGATCGAGCACCTCGCGCTGCAGCGTCACGTCGAGCGCGGTGGTGGGCTCGTCGGCAATCAGCAGGTCGGGCTTGCAGGCCAGGGCGATGGCGATCACCACCCGCTGGCGCTGCCCGCCCGACAGCTGGTGCGGATAGGCATCGAGCCGCTGCGCCGCCTGCGGCAGCTGCACCCGTTCCAGCAGGCGCAGCGCCTCGGCGCGCGCCGCCGCGGTGGACAGGCCGCGGTGCAGCCGCAGCGGCTCGGCCACCTGGCGGCCGATGGTGTGCAGCGGGTTCAGCGCCGTCATCGGCTCCTGGAACACCATGCCGATGCGCGCGCCGCGCAGGCGGCACAGCGCGGCTTCCGGCAGTGTGGTGAGCTCCTGGCCGTCGAAGCGGATCGAGCCCTGCACCTGCGCGCCTTCGGGCAGCAGTCCCATCAGCGCCAGCGCGGTGAGGCTCTTGCCGCAGCCCGATTCGCCGATGAGCCCCAGCGTCTGCCCGCGGTCGAGCCCGAACGACACGCCGCGCAGCGCCTCGGCCGGGCCGCGCGCGGTGGGCAGCGTCACACGCAACTGGCTGATCGAAAGCAGCGTCACGCCGCCGACGATAGCGTGTCCTTGCCTGCGGCCCGGCCCGAGCGGTGGCCGCCGCGGCCCGTGGTCAGCGGTGCCAGTGCCCGCCGCGATAGCGCCAGCGCGGGCCGTGGCGGTGCCAGTGGCCGGGCGCCCAGCCGCGGTAGCCGCGCGGCGGCAGGGCCCAGCGGCCGCCGATCCAGACGTGGCGGCCGAGGTGCCAGCCCCAGTGGCCGCCGATCCAGACGTAGCCGATGGCCGGCGGCGCCGGCGGCGTCTCGGCGTAGGGCGGCGGTGGCGCGGTGTCCACCTCCGGGCCTTCGGCCGGGTGGGTGGGGTAGTGGTGGCCGAGCGGCGCGATCACGCAGCCCGACAGCAGCGCCAGCGCGGCCGCGGCGGCGCCGGTCAGCGCGGCACGGCAGCCGGCGCCCGAGGGTGCAGGCATGGGTCCTCCGATCGAAGCGAAAGCGATGCTCCGATCAACGGCAGCGCCGTCGTAGCGCCGACGGGCCGGGCGCGCTTTACCGAGTGAAGTTTGTTTGCTGGCCGTCGGCTGCTGCCGGCGGCGGCATGTCGGCGAGCAGGTCGGCGTAAGCGCCGGCGATGCGCGGCGCGTCGGCCAGGCCGAGTGCGGTCATCAGATCGTTGGCGACGGCCACGCCTTGCGTGTCGGACTGCCCCGGCGAAAGCACCACCTCGAGCTCGATGAAGTCGCCCAGGCCCTCGACGCGGTCGAGGTGGATGCGCGTGGCCCCGGCCAGCAGCAGCCAGCGCCGCTTGCGCACGCGCGCCGTGCAGCCGCAGGCGCGCGCCATCGCTTCGTGCAGCGCATCGGCGTCGGCCACCGGCACGCGCACGTAGTCGCTGGCCTTGGCGGCCTCGGTGTCGGCGCGGTGGTAGTGGATGAGCTCGGCGCTGCCGTCGCCGAAGCGGCGCAGCTTGAGCCGGCCCTCGCGCACGGCGTAGAAGGTGTCGTCCTGCTCGATGAGCTGCTCGGGCCCGTCGGCCAGCGCGCGGGCGCGCGGCAGCAGCGCCTCGATGCCGGCTTCGAGCCGGGCCTTGACCTCGATGTTGCGCGCCACGCCGTCAGGCTGCGGCGTCGGGCGTGCCGCTGGCCAGGGCGTCGGCAGCAATCTGGCGCAGGGCGCGTTCGAAGACCTCGGGCGGCTGGCCGCCCTGGATGAGGTGCCGGCGGTCGATGACGACCGACGGCACCGAGGTGATGCCGGCGCGCTGCCAGAAGCGCTCGGCCGCGCGCACGTCGTCGGCGTGGGCGTCGCTGGCCAGCACCTGCGCCGCCTGTTGCGCATCCAGGCCGACGCGGCCGGCCAGATCGACCAGCACGTCGTGCGCGCCGGGGTTGCGGCCCTGGCCGTGGTAGGCCTCGAGCAGCGCGTGCTTGAGCGCCCGCTGCGGCGCGGCGCCCTGCAGGCCGGCCCAGTGCAGCAGGCGGTGGGCGTCGAAGGTGTTCCAGACGTGCTCGCGCTCGCCGAAGGTGAAGCCCACCTCGGCGCCGCGCTCGCGGATGTGGGCGCGGTTGCGCGCCAGCTGCGCGTCGTCGATGCCGTACTTGGCCTTGAGGTAGCGGGCCGCGTCCTCGCCTTCGGGGCCGAGGTTGGGGTTGAGCTCGAAGGGCTGGAAGCGCAGCTCGACGGGAATGTCGTCGCCGATCTTCTCGAGCGCCCGCTCCAGCGCGTTCAGGCCCACGGCGCACCACGGGCACGCCACGTCGGAGACGAATTCGATCTGCATGGCGGCACCTTAGCGCCGGCGCGCGAGCTTGGGGTCCATGAGGTCTCTCAGCCCGTCACCCATGAGGTTCAGGCCCAGCACGCTGAGCACGATGGCCACGCCGGGGTACACCGCGAGCATCGGCGCCTGGAACATCTGCGTCTGCGCCTCGTTGAGCATGCGGCCCCAGCTGGGCTGGGGCGGCTGCGTGCCCAGGCCCAGGTACGACAGCGCGGCCTCGGCCAGGATGGCGGTGGCGAACGAGATCGTGGCCTGCACGATCAGCGGGCTGGCGATGTTGGGCAGCACGTGGTCGAGCGTGATGCGCCACGGCCCCTTGCCGGCGGCGCGCGCGGCCGTGACGAAGTCGCGCGCCCACACCACGTTGGCCGCGCCGCGCGTGATGCGGGCGAACACCGGCACGTTGAAGATGCCGATGGCGACGATGCTCATCACCAGCCCCGGCCCGTAGATGGCCGTGAGCATGATGGCCGACAGCAGCGCCGGGAAGGCGAAGGTGAAGTCGCAGGCACGCATGATGAGCTCCTGGACCCAGCCGCGGCGGGCGCTGGCCAGGCAGCCGAGCGCCACGCCGACCACCAGGCCGATGCCCACCGCGACGACGCCGACGACGATGCTGTTCTGCGCGCCCACCAGCAGCTGGCTGGCGATGTCGCGCCCCAGGCTGTCGGTGCCCAGCCAGTGCGCCGCCGACGGTGGCTTGAGCTTGTTGGCGATGTCGATCTCGGCCGGCGGGTAGGGCTGCCAGACCAGCGAGACCAGCGCCGCCAGCACGAGCAGGGCGCTGAGCGCCGCGCCGACCACGAAGCTCTTGTGGCGCAGGGCGCGGCGGGCGAGGATGAACGACGGCGCGCGGGCGCTGGTGGCATGCACGGCGGCGCCCTTCAGTGCGCGGCGCGCAGCCGCGGATCGATCAGCGCGTACAGCACGTCGACCACGAGGTTGACGACGATCACCACGCCAGCCAGCAGCATCACCACGTCGCGCACGACGACCAGGTCGCGGTTGCTGATGGCCTGGAACACCAGCCGGCCGATGCCGGGCAGCACGAACACGTTCTCCACCACGATGGTGCCGGTGATCAGGTTGGCGAACTGCAGCCCGGCCACCGTCAGCACCGGGATCATGGCGTTGCGCAGCACGTGGCCGAACAGCGCCTGGCGCCGGGTGAGGCCCTTGGCGCGCGCGGTGCGCACGTAGTCCTCGCGCATCACCTCGAGCACCGCGCTGCGCGTCACGCGCGTGAGGATGGCCGCCTGCACCAGCGCCAGCGCCAGCGCCGGCAGCAGCAGCGCGGTGAAGCCTTCGACCAGGCCGCCGCCTTCGTCTTCGGTCCAGCCCGGGAAGCCGCCTGCGCCCACCCACTGCAGCTGCACCGCGAACAGCAGGATGAGGAGGATGGCGAACCAGAAGTTGGGGATGGCGATGCCCAGCTGGCTGGCGGCCATCACGCCCACGTCGCCCAGCCGGTTGTGGCGCGCGGCGGCATAGAGCCCGAGCGACAGCGCCACCACCACCGTGAGCGCCATCGCCATCAGCGCCAGCGGCAGCGAGACGCGCAGCCGCTCGGCGATGAGCTCGGCGGTCGGCGTGTCGTAGCTGATGCTGGCGGCCGTCTGGCCCTGCAGCAGGCCGCCGACCCAGGCGCCGTAGCGCTCGAGCGGCGGGCGGTCCAGGCCCAGCTTCTGCTGGAGGGCGGCCAGCGATTCGGGCGTGGCGGTGTCGCCGAGGATGACCTCGGCGGCGTTGCCGGGCAGCAGCTCCAGCACCGCGAACACCACGACGGAGGCGACGGCCAGCGTCAGCGCGAAGGTGATCAGTCGGCGCAGCAGGAACGGCCCCATCGCGGCCTATGATGCCCCAAGGCCCGGCACCAGGAGCTTCGGTGAAGACGAGCGAGCCCGCAGCGCACATCCCGTTCGACAGCCGCACCCTGCTGGTCGGCGGCCAGTGGCGCCGCGCTGCCGGCGGCGCGACGCTGCCGCTGATCGACCCGTCTCACGGCACGCACCTCGCCGACATCGCGCGCGGCGGGGCCGAGGACGTGGATGCCGCCGTCGCCGCGGCGCAGGCGGCGCTGGCCGGACCCTGGGGCGCGATGAGCGCCGCCGAGCGCGGCCGCGTGCTGCTGGCGATGAGCGCGCGCGTGCTCGCCCAGGCCGACGAGCTGGCGCTGCTGGAGGCGCTGGACGTCGGCAAGCCGCTCAGGCAGGGCCGCGCCGATGCCGTGGCGCTGGCGCGCTACCTCGAGTTCTACGGCGGCGCCGCCGACAAGGTGCACGGCGAGACCATCCCCTTCGCCGCCGGCTACACGGCGCTGACGCTGCGCGAGCCGCACGGCGTCACCGGCCACATCGTGCCCTGGAACTACCCGATGCAGATCATCGGCCGCAGCGTCGGCGCGGCGCTCGCGATGGGCAACGCCTGCGTGCTCAAGCCCGCCGAGGAGGCCTGCCTGACGGCCCTGGCCTTCGCCCGCATCGCCCAGCAGGCCGGCCTGCCGCCGGGCGCGCTCAACGTCGTGCCGGGCCTCGGCGAGGAAGCCGGCGCCGCGCTCGCCGCGCACCCCGGCGTGCGCCACCTGTCGTTCACCGGTTCGGTGGTGGTGGGCCAGCTGATCCAGGCCGCGGCGGCGCAGAACGTGGTGCCGGTGACGCTGGAGCTCGGCGGCAAGAGCCCGCAGATCGTGTTCGCCGATGCCGACCTCGACGCGGCGCTGCCGTACCTCGTCAACGCCGGCATTCAGAACGCCGGCCAGACGTGTTCGGCGGCGTCGCGCATCCTGGTCGAGCGGCCGGTATTCGATGCCGTGGCCGACGCGATGGCGGCACGCTACCGCGGCCTGCGCGTGGGGCCGGCGCTGTCCGACCCCGACGTGGGGCCGCTGATCTCGGCGCGCCAGCGCGATTCGGTGCAGCGCCACCTGCAGCTGGCGCGCGACGACGGGCTGCGCATCGTCGGCCAGGCGACCCTGCCCGAGGCGCTGCCTGGCGGCGGCTGCTACGTCGCGCCGACGCTGCTGGCCGGTGCCGGGCCTGAGCATCGCCTGGCGCAGGACGAGATCTTCGGCCCGGTGCAGCTGCTGATCCCGTTCGACGGCGAGGCCGAGGCCTTGCGCATCGCCAACGGCACCGCCTTTGGCCTGGTCGCCGGCGTGTGGACGCGCGACGGCAGCCGCGCCCTGCGCATGGCGAAGCAGCTGCAGTGCGGGCAGGTGTTCGTCAACAACTACGGCGCCGGCGGCGGCATCGAGCTGCCGTTCGGCGGCGTCAAGCACTCGGGCCACGGGCGCGAGAAGGGCTTCGAGGCGCTGTACGGCTTCTCGGTGCTGAAGACGGTGGCCATCCACCATGGCTGAGCCCTTCGACGGCCCGGCGACAGGAGTGAAGGCATGAAGCTGCAAGGCAAGGTGGCCGTGGTGACCGGCGGCGCATCGGGGTTCGGCGCCGGCATCTGCGCCAAGTTCGTCGCCGAAGGCGCGAAGGTGGTGGTGGCCGACCGCAACCGCGACGGCGCCATGGCACTCGCCCGCCAACTCGGCGGCGATGCGGCGGCGCTGGGTGTCGCCGCCGACGTCACGCAACCGGGCGACGTCGAGGCGATGCTCGATGCCGCCGAGCGCCACTTCGGCGGGCTCGACGTCCTGGTCAACAACGCCGGCGTCACCCACCTGCCGCAGCCGCTGGAGGACGTGGCCGAGGACGACTTCGACCGCATCGTCGCGGTCAACATGAAGGCCATCTACCTGGCGATGCGCGAGGTGGTGCCGCGCTTCAAGGCACGGCCGCGCGAAGGCCGCCCCGGCGGCATCCGCGGCGTGGTGCTCAACATGGCCAGCACCGCCGGCGTGAGCCCGCGGCCGCGCCTGAGCTGGTACAACGCCAGCAAGGGCTGGGTCATCACCGCCACGCGCGCCAACGCGGTGGAGCTCGCGCCGCACGGCATCCGCGTCGTGGCGCTGAACCCGGTGGCCGGCGAGACGCCGCTGCTGAAGTCGTTCATGGGCGACGACACGCCCGAGATGCGCGCGAAGTTCCTCTCCACCATCCCGCTCGGCCGCTTCTCCACGCCCGAGGACCTGGGCAACGCGGCCTGCTTCCTGTGCAGCGACGAAGCCAGCCTCATCACCGGCGTGTGCATGGAGGTGGACGGCGGCCGCTGCATCTAGCGCGGGGGCTGCGCAGGCGCAGCCCCCGCGCTAGCTGTGAAGCTTCAATAGGTTGTATCCGGTGTTCATCCGGATTGGGTTTGAGAGACTGGAAGTCGCCAAACACCCAATCCTCAAGGAAGCCAACCGGATGAACAGCCACAAGCATGCCCGATTG